>OKVN01000001.1_pt1 | contig 778331 bp, 714 predicted proteins | sample 1606961 | NCBI WGS metagenome assembly OKVN01 (sample SAMN03281020, study PRJEB24777) | human gut metagenome | isolation source: fecal sample PR170 from 1 month old male Malay infant, vaginal delivered... | place: Singapore | collected 2005-12-29 | reverse complement strand
GGCGATACCCCATCCGTACAACGCTTTCTGGTGAATGGTGCGGGAGGCGAGACTTGAACTCGCACACCTTGCGGCGCCAGAACCTAAATCTGGTGCGTCTACCAATTTCGCCACTCCCGCAAAAAAAAGATGGTGGCTACGACGGGATTCGAACCTGTGACCCCATCATTATGAGTGATGTGCTCTAACCAACTGAGCTACGTAGCCATCTTTTTTTTCGCGATACCTTATCGGCGTTGCGGGGCGCATTATGCGTATAGAGCCTTGCAGCGTCAACCTCTTTTTCAAGGAAAATTGCTCGAAAGTGACTGTTTGGTTAGGTTGCGAACAGCATGGCGCTATATTCGTCAATTATTGTTTACTTTGTGTTTTTTCCCCACCCTACAGCCATTCTTTTGTCATACAGGATGAAATTCGGAATTCAACAATAGTGGTGGGAAATTAATCTATGAAATACTGGCCCGTTGCAACAGGACAGGGCAGGGATCGCTACGCCTGCATCTCTGCTACCACTTCAGGCGATTTATTGAGGGAATACTATGCTGCGTTTTATGACGGCGTTGATGGGTGCGTTATTACTTATGCAATCTGCGTTCGCCGATACGGTTAAACCGGAAATCGGTAAATATGTTTTTGTCTATCGTGGGCAGGAAGGCGCTGTGGTGTGGATGATGCGGATAGGCCCGAAAGCTTCTAATGAAGCCCTCATTCAGGTATCGCATGTTGATAATGACATCGATGGTCAGATATTTCGCTGTAAAGTGAAAGCATTACAGGAAGGTGAGAAATCCTATACCGCCGTAATTAAGGGCAAATCTTTTGAGTTATTACGCCTGAAAGAGGGAAATGGCAGACTGCATATTCCGGATGAGCAGGCGACCTGGTTGGTGGCCTACAGTGATGAGTTGTCAAATAGCGATGTGGCAAACCCGGAACATTTCCTTACTGCATATCAGAATCAACAAGCGCCCCAGTAACTGAAATTGCCCCGGATTTCTCCGGGGCAATATTACACGTCTTATTTATATGCCGACTGGTGAACGCCAACCGCGCGACCAGACGGATCGTCCATTTTCTTGAACGCTTCATCCCACTCAATCGCTTTAGCGGAAGAACAAGCGACGGAAGGACCGCCCGGCACGCACTCAGCGGCGCTCGGAAGCGGGAACAATTCTTCAAAGATCTCCCGGTACAGATACGCTTCTTTTGAGGTCGGCGTGTTGTACGGGAAGCGGAAGCGGGCAGTTTCCAGCTGTTGATCAGAAACCTGCTGCGCTGCCACTTCTTTCAGGGTGTCGATCCAACTGTAACCGACGCCATCGGAGAACTGCTCTTTTTGCCGCCAGGCCACGCTTGCAGGCAGATACGCTTCAAAACATTCACGCAGGATGTGTTTTTCCATTTTGCCGTTACCGCACATTTTATCCTGTGGGTTAATGCGCATCGCCACATCAAGGAATTTTTTGTCGAGGAACGGAACGCGTGCTTCCACGCCCCAGGCTGACATCGCTTTGTTGGCACGCGCGCAGTCATACATATGCAGGGCCAGCAGTTTACGCACCGTCTCTTCATGCAACTCTTTAGCGTTCGGCGCTTTGTGGAAGTAGAGATAACCGCCAAACACTTCGTCAGAACCTTCACCGGACAGCACCATTTTAATGCCCATCGCCTTGATCTTACGCGACATTAAATACATCGGTGTTGAAGCGCGAATAGTGGTCACATCATAAGTTTCGATGTGGTAAATCACGTCGCGGATGGCATCCAGACCTTCCTGTACAGTGAAGTGAATTTCGTGATGCACCGTGCCCAGATGGTTTGCCACTTCCTGGGCTGCTTTCAGATCCGGTGAACCCGGCAGACCTACAGCAAAGGAGTGCAACTGCGGCCACCAGGCTTCAGAGCGTTCCTGATCTTCCACGCGACGGGCGGCGTATTTCTTGGTGATAGCGGAAATAATTGAGGAATCCAGACCACCAGAAAGCAGCACACCGTAAGGCACATCAGACATCAGATGGCTTTTAACGGAATCTTCCAGTGCCTGACGCAGCTCGTTTTTGTCGGTCACGTTATCTTTCACCGCATCGTAGTCGAACCAGTCGCGATGATAATAAGAACGGATTTCGCCGTCCTGACTCCACAAATAGCTCCCCGCCGGAAACTCTTTAATCGTGCGGCAAACTGGCACGAGGGCTTTCATTTCTGAGGCCACATACAGCTGACCGTGTTCGTCATAGCCCATATACAGTGGGATGATCCCCAGATGGTCGCGACCAATCAGATATGCATCTTTTTCGCTGTCGTACAGGGCAAAGGCAAACATGCCCTGCAAGTCGTCGAGAAATTCCGGCCCTTTTTCCTGATACAGCGCGAGGATCACTTCACAGTCAGACCCGGTCTGGAACTGGTAACGATCGCCATATTCAGCGCGCAATGCCTGGTGGTTGTAGATTTCACCGTTTACTGCCAGCACATGAGTTTTTTGTTGGTTGTAGAGAGGTTGCGCCCCCGCGTTAACGTCAACAATTGACAGACGTTCGTGGGCGAGAATGGCGTTATCGCTGGCATAAATACCGGACCAGTCCGGGCCACGATGACGCATCAGGCGTGACAGCTCGAGTGCTTTCTTACGCAGCTCAACTGCGTCTGTTTTGATATCGAATACGCCAAAAATTGAACACATAACCTTCTCCGTTAACCTGGTGTTTACTGCGTGTTGTGTTTACTTGTTAAAAAAATGCCGCAAAGCAGCACGGTGCGCAAGCGATTTGGCAGTGGAAAAATAAAAAACGTAATGGCGATTGCTGATTGATGAAAAAGGGGAGGGCTTTTGGGTATATTTATTGATGGATCGATAGTTTTTGACGGGTTTTATTGAATGGGGTGATTTTAATGATGGGTAAAAATAAGAAACCACGCCCTGAGGCGTGGTTGCTATTCAGATAACGTCGATTTCAGCGACCGATGGGTAAATCCAACTTGGGCGGAACGGCATACTGTCGATATCGTCGAGCGACGAAACACCAGAAAGCACCAGAATCGTCTCCAGACCGGCCTGGAAGCCCGCCAGAATATCGGTACGCAAGTTATCGCCGACAATCACCGTTTCTTCCGAATGCGCCTGCATTTTGTTTAATGCCGCGCGGATGATCCACGGACTCGGCTTTCCAACATAGAACGGTTTGCGCCCGGAGATTTTCTCGATCCCTGCACACAACGCGCCACAGGCGGGATAAAAACCGCGCCCGTGGGTGTCCGGGTTGGTGGCGATAAAGCGTGCACCGTTAGCGACGAAATAGGCTGCTTTATGCATCATGTCCCAGTTGTAGGAACGCGTTTCGCCAACAATCACAAAATCAGGGTTCACATCGGTAATAGTGAAACCGGCTTTGTACAGTTCATGAATCAGTGCGCCTTCGCCCACCACATACGCTTTCTTGCCTTCCTGGCGACGCAGAAAATCGGCGGTCGCCATCGCGGAGGTATAAAACACGCTATCCGGTACATCGACACCGGCAGTGGCAAAGCGATTCGCCAGATCTTGCCCGGTCTGCGAAGGATAGTTGGTCAGCAACACCAGCGGCAGGCCTTTATCCATAATCCCGTGCAAAAATTCCGCTGCACCCGGTACGGCGACGTTATCGTGCATCAGCACGCCGTCGATATCGCAAATTACATTTTTAATGGTCATGGACTACCCAGAATATTGACAACAATAAGCGCCACTATAAAAGCACATTAATTTTCCAGCAAATGCTGGAGCAAAATACCGTTGAGCATGGCGCGTTTTACCAGCGCAAAAGCGCCGATTGCCGAGCGGTGATCCAACTCAGAACGTACCACCGGTAGATTAGTACGAAACGCCTTCAGTGCCTGGGTATTAATGCAGCTTTCAATAGCAGGGAGCAGCACTTTATCGGCTTCGGTGATTTCTCCAGCAATAACAATTTTTTGCGGATTAAATAAGTTGATAGCAATGGCGATGGTTTTACCCAGATGACGACCGACATATTCAATCACTTCCGAGGCCAGGCTATCGCCTTTGTTCGCGGCTTTGCAGATAGTTTTGATGGTGCAGTCGTCCAGTGGCACACGGCTCTGGTAGCCCTGCTTTAACAGATTCAACACCCGTTGTTCAATGGCAGCATTGGCGGCGATAGTTTCCAGGCAGCCAAAGTTGCCGCAGTGGCAGCGTTCACCCAGCGGTTCGACCTGAATATGGCCAATTTCACCGACGTTGCCGTTGCGCCCGATAAAAATTCGCCCGTTAGAGATAATCCCGGCCCCGGTTCCGCGATGGACACGCACCAGAATGGAGTCTTCGCAATCCTGACTTGCACCGAAGTAGTGCTCTGCCAGCGCCAGACTGCGGATATCGTGGCCGACAAAACAGGTCACTTTAAAACGCTCTTCCAGTGCTTCAACCAGCCCCCAGTTTTCTACCTGAATATGCGGCATGTAATGAATTTTGCCGCTGTCCGGGTCTACAAGCCCTGGCAGGATCACCGAAATCGCGATCAGCTCGCGTAGCTTGCGCTGGTAGCTATCAATAAACTGAGCAATGGCATTCAGCAGGGCATGTTCCAGCGTCTGCTGGGTACGTTCCGGCAGCGGGTAATGTTCTTCTGCCAGCACTTTGCTGCTGAGATCAAACAAGGTGATGGTGGCGTCGTGACGACCAAGCCGTACGCCGATTGCGTGGAAATTGCGGGTTTCGGTGACGATGGAGATAGCGCGGCGGCCCCCGGTGGAGGCCTGCTGATCAACTTCTTTGATCAGCCCGCGTTCGATAAGCTGACGCGTAATTTTGGTTACGCTGGCGGGGGCAAGCTGACTTTGCTCGGCAATCTGAATCCGCGAGATTGGCCCGTACTGGTCAATCAGGCGATAAACCGCCGCGCTGTTAAGCTGTTTTACGAGATCAACATTACCTATCTGAGCTTGTCCGCCTGGTGTCATACTTTCTCTTATTGAGTTACGACCTCGTTACCGTTAACGATGGTCCTGGTGATTTTAAAATCAGGTGTGAATGCAGTCAGGTTGGCTACTTTACCTGCGGCAAGCGTGCCGAGACGTTTCTCAACGCCAATCGCACGTGCCGGATAGAGCGTCGCCATACGCAGCACTTCATCCAGTGCGATACCACAATGTTCGACCAGATTACGCACGCCTTCAATCATGGTTAAGGATGAACCGCTTAACGTACCGTTCTCATCCACACAAAGTCCGTTACGGTAGTATATTGTTTTACCCGCAAAAATGAACTGTTCAATGTTGGCACCTGCTGGCGCCGTGGCATCGGTAACCAGACACAATTTGTCGCCTTTCAGACGTTTAGCGTTACGAATGTTGGCGTAATCAACATGCAGGCCATCAGCGATAATACCGCAATAAATGTCAGCTTCGTCGAGGATCGCGCCCGCCAGGCCCGGTTCACGACCGGTAATATACGGCATCGCGTTGTACAGATGGGTGGCAAAGGTAATCCCCGCGCGGAAACCGGCTTTCGCTTCTTTCAACGTCGCGTTGGAGTGACCAGCAGAAACCACAATCCCGGCATTTGCCAGTTTGCTGATGACTTCCGCTGGAACCATTTCCGGTGCCAGAGTCACTTTGGTAATCACGTCGGCGTTCTCACACAGGAAATCGACCAGCGCGGCATCAGGCTTACGCACAAAATTCGAATTATGGGTGCCTTTTTTTACCAGATTCAGCCACGGACCTTCCAGATGCAGACCTAACGCCTGGTTCGGATGTTTTGCCAGGTACTCGCGCATAACGCGCACGCCCTGTTTCATCAGCTCATCTCTGGTGGTGATAAGCGTCGGCAGATAGTTAGTACAGCCTGATTTCTCATTGGCTTTCTGCATGATTTCCAGCGTTTCCACGCTGACCGCTTCAGCGGTGTCGTTAAACTGTACGCCGCCGCAGCCGTTTAACTGCACATCGATAAAACCGGGGGAGAGAATGGCCCCGTTCAGTGAACGTTGTTCGATCTCTGGCGGCAGTTCCGCTACCGGACAGACGCTTTTAATCAGGCCATCAGCGATAACAACCGCGTGGTCATCAAGAAATTCGTGGCCGGTAAAGATCCGGCCCTGGGTTAATGCATACATTCTGACCCCCGATTTTAAAAAATAATGCCCTGAGCAAGGAGCCAGGGCAGGGATAACAATTACAGACCCTTGATATTTTCTGCTTCTAATTCATTGAAATATCTTAAAGTCTTAACTTTCAGCTCCATGGTGGAAGGTTCATCGCACACCATGATCGCTTTTGGATGCAGTTGCAGACAGCTGATGGTCCACATGTGGTTCACGCAACCTTCAACGGCGGCCTGCAGTGCCAGTGCTTTCTGACTACCCAGCACCAGAATCATCACTTCTTCGGCATCCAGCAATGTACCAACACCGACAGTCAGGGCATATTTTGGCACCTGATTAACATCGTTATCAAAGAAACGAGAGTTCGCGACGCGAGTGTCATGAGTCAGGGTTTTGATACGAGTACGAGAAGCCAGAGAAGACGCCGGTTCGTTAAATGCAATATGACCGTCGTTACCTACACCGCCCATAAACAGATGAATTTTTCCGTAAGAACGGATTTTTTCTTCATACTGGCGGCATTCGGCGTCGATATCCGGGGCGTTGCCGTTGAGAAGGTTGATATTTTCTGCTGGAATATCAACGTGATCGAAGAAATTACGGTGCATAAAGCTGTAGTAGCTTTCCGGATGCTCTTTCGGCAGACCGACATATTCGTCCATGTTGAAGGTGACAACGTGCTTAAAGCTGACCTGGCCTGCTTTATGCATTTCGACTAACGCTTTATAGGTGGTCATCGGCGTGCCGCCAGTCGGCAGGCCCAGTACAAACGGACGATCGGCAGTCGGTTTGAACGCATTGATACGATTGACGATATGGCGAGCAGCCCATTTGCCGACCTGTTCAGCGGTAGTCAGGGGGATCAGTCTCATTATTCACCTCAATAAGTAAAATGTAAGCCGTTGGCGGATTAGGCATCTTTAAGCGTAACCTGGATTTGCGCAGACAGGCGTCAATCCGACCTGATTTTTTGAATGATAAAATAAGTTTTCTGGTTTAGCCAGTAAAAGGGAGTGATGATAACGATATTTGGTGACAAAACTCACAAAAGACACGCGTTTAATTTGCGATACGAATTAAATTTTCACACACTCTGTAGCAGATGATCTAACAATCTGATTACAGAACATCGGCAGTACAATTTGCAGCAAAATAAAAATACGGCTTTAAACGAGCCAAATAGGGTTCTCGTAGGGGGAATAAGATGAATATTTTAGGTTTTTTCCAGCGACTCGGTAGGGCGTTACAGCTCCCTATCGCGGTGCTGCCGGTGGCGGCGCTGTTGCTGCGATTCGGTCAGCCAGATTTACTTAACGTTGCGTTTATTGCCCAGGCGGGCGGTGCGATTTTTGATAACCTCGCATTAATATTCGCCATCGGCGTGGCATCCAGCTGGTCGAAAGACAGCGCAGGTGCGGCGGCACTGGCGGGTGCGGTAGGTTACTTTGTGTTAACCAAAGCGATGGTGACCATCAACCCAGAAATTAACATGGGTGTACTGGCGGGTATCATTACCGGTCTGGTTGGTGGCGCAGCCTATAACCGTTGGTCCGATATTAAACTGCCGGACTTCCTGAGCTTCTTCGGCGGCAAACGCTTTGTGCCGATAGCCACCGGCTTCTTCTGTCTGGTGCTGGCGGCCATTTTTGGTTACGTCTGGCCACCGGTACAGCACGCTATCCATGCAGGCGGCGAGTGGATCGTTTCTGCGGGCGCGCTGGGTTCCGGTATCTTTGGTTTCATCAACCGTCTGCTGATCCCAACCGGTCTGCATCAGGTGCTGAACACCATCGCCTGGTTCCAGATTGGTGAATTCACCAACGCGGCGGGAACGGTTTTCCACGGTGATATCAACCGCTTCTATGCCGGTGACGGCACCGCGGGGATGTTCATGTCCGGCTTCTTCCCGATTATGATGTTCGGCCTGCCGGGTGCGGCGCTGGCGATGTACTTCGCAGCACCGAAAGAGCGTCGTCCGATGGTTGGCGGGATGCTGCTTTCTGTTGCTGTTACTGCGTTCCTGACCGGTGTGACTGAGCCGCTGGAATTCCTGTTCATGTTCCTTGCACCGCTGCTGTACCTCCTGCACGCACTGCTGACCGGTATCAGCCTGTTTGTGGCAACGTTGCTGGGTATCCATGCCGGCTTCTCTTTCTCTGCGGGGGCTATCGACTACGCGTTGATGTATAACCTGCCGGCCGCCAGCCAGAACGTCTGGATGCTGCTGGTGATGGGGGTTGTCTTCTTCGCTATCTACTTCGTGGTGTTCAGTTTGGTTATCCGCATGTTCAACCTGAAAACGCCGGGTCGTGAAGATAAAGAAGACGAGATCGTTACTGAAGAGGCTAACAGCAATACTGAAGAAGGTCTCAATCAACTGGCAACCAACTATATTGCTGCGGTTGGCGGTACTGACAACCTGAAAGCCATTGACGCCTGTATTACTCGTCTACGCCTTACCGTGGTTGACTCAGCTCGCGTCAACGATGCGATGTGTAAACGTCTGGGGGCTTCTGGGGTAGTAAAACTGAACAAACAGACTATTCAGGTGATTGTGGGCGCGAAAGCAGAATCCATCGGCGATGCGATGAAGAAAGTCGTTGCCCGTGGTCCGGTAGCCGCTGCGTCAGCTGAAACTGCACCTGCAACTGCCGCGCCTGTAGCAAAACCGCAGGCTGTACCAAACGCGGTATCTATCGCGGAGCTGGTATCGCCGATTACCGGGGATGTTGTGGCACTGGATCAGGTTCCTGACGAAGCATTCGCCAGCAAAGCGGTGGGTGACGGTGTGGCGGTGAAACCGACAGATAAAATCGTCGTATCACCAGCCGCAGGAACAATCGTGAAAATCTTCAACACCAACCACGCGTTCTGTCTGGAAACCGAAAAAGGCGCGGAGATCGTCGTCCATATGGGTATCGACACCGTAGCGCTGGAAGGTAAAGGCTTTAAACGTCTGGTGGAAGAGGGCGCGCAGGTAAGCGCAGGGCAACCGATTCTGGAAATGGATCTGGATTACCTGAACGCTAACGCTCGCTCGATGATTAGCCCGGTGGTTTGCAGCAATATCGACGATTTCAGCGGCCTTATCATTAAAGCTCAGGGCCATGTTGTGGCGGGTCAAACACCGCTGTATGAAATCAAAAAGTAATCTGCTTTATGTCTGATGCGACGCGGCAGCGTCGCATCCAACAATAAAAAGCGGCAGGGATCTTCTCTGCCGCTTTTTTTGTCTGAGATTACATTGGGAAGATAAAAACAGCGCCTGCACAAAGCGCCAGAATGCGGATGAGATACATTGGTACAGAGAACACCCAGAATTCGGGAAGTTTGTATTTCCCCATTCCGAGGATCATGGCTGGCATTCCGTCAATAGGCATATAGCCGCCATTCCAGCCAGAAATCACCACCGCAATCGCGGCAGCGGTCGGGTTAAGCCCAAGGCTAGTACAGGCGGCAATGGCGATGGGGGCAAAAATATATACTGACCCCATATTCGAACCCGTGAAGGTGGCGCAGGTACTGGTAAGCAAAGCAAAGGCGACAATAAATACAAACGGTGAGACGCCAGAACCGAGCACACCTGCAACGGCATCGCCAACCATCGCCGTAAAGCCGGTGCCCGCCAGTGCATCAGCTACACCGATCACCCCCGCCATCATTAAAATGACCGGAGCCCCCATATGATCGCGAACTTCTTTGAAGTCCAGTACATCGATCATCAGAACAAACGCACCCGCAAGACCCGGAATAACGAAGGCGATATTTCCCAGAATGTTCATTAGCATCATGCCGATAACGCTGACAGCGAATGCGGCAATAGTGCAATATTCTTTCCAGGCAGGAAGGGCGTTAAACGTTTCCTCGCGTGCCGCCAGCGCATCCTCGGAAGCATCCGCAATGGGATGATCCGGAAGAAAACGGTAGGCAATAAGACTCCATGCGAGGAAAGCCGCTGACATGATGAGATTCACCAGCGCAAAGCGCCCCATCGAAATCGCCTGATGAAACCCCGCGGTTTCGAGTACGGTCGCCGTAACGCCAAAGAGAAGCGCGAGATTGATAGGAAGAAGCGGGTGGTTGGTGGCAAATCCCAGGGGCATCATTAATTTCGATGTTGGTAGCTTTTTACTGTACGGAATGGTGGATACCAGCGACAGAATTAGCACGTAATAACCGGTCGCTCCGGTGCCGGCAAGACTGGCACCCAGCATAACAATGACTAACAACAGCCCATAGCTGCGGTAACTGCCTTTATTGACCAGGCTTATCATCGCAGATTTAACGTTGCTGATAAGCCGGGTTTTTTGTAGCGCCGCCATGACCACCATAAACCCTGCAATCATCACCACGCTTGGATTGACGAATCCGGCAAAAGCCTGTTGAACGGTCGAAAGTCCCGATACAACCAGCAATAAACACGCAAGCAGTGGCGGTGCGCCAAAAGGCATTTTGTCCGACATGATCAGCACGATCATCAGGACCAGTATTCCTAATGCCAGGATCATTTCCATTGTCATTTTTTCTCTCCTTTTAGGCTTCCAGCATGTCGCGCGGTACTTTAAAGACCGCTTTGCGTATTGAAGTAGCCGTGCCAATTGCGCACAGCGCCTGGTGAGGTTCCTCAGGCATAAAGACGGCGAAATCACCGGCGTGTAGGGTGATGGCGACACTGTTTTCAGGGGATGGGGCGATAAACAGATCGGGCTTACGTTCTTCATCGTTTTCGCGAGCGATGGGCCGCGTTCCCGCATTAATGCCCTCACAACCAGTAATCACCACCTGTATATCGGCCCATAGATGGTGATACTCCGTATGGCGAAGTTCGGCGGGTTGCGTGTCTGAAGTTCCCAGCGAGCAGAACCACCGACATCCTTCAGGTTGCCAGCGACCGTCCTCTCTGGTGGATAACGCCGATAACGAACACTCCGGGCGCAGCAGAATATTTCTCACCCAGGCAGGAAGCCCCGCCAGCGACAAATGGTTGAGATTACCGATAATCATGATGCCTGCCCCTTAACCCACTCGGGGGAGATGCGTACGTACTTGATGGCCTGACGCCACCAGGTGTAAGCGATATGTAGCGTACCGTCCGGGCTTTGTTTGATGCTGGGGTAGGAGAACTCACGATTTAGCTTTTTCAGGGAATTGTTGGTCATGCAGTAGCCGTCGCCTTCATCGAGATTGCGCCGCCACGGCCAGCTTTTCCCACCATCGGCAGAAATCGCTACCGTCATCGGCGCGCGTGGGGCACCCCAGAAAGCGGAGCGTCCGACGGCTGTCGGTTCTTTGCGGCTGTCGTCGCCATCGTCGATTTCGTCATAAAGCGACGCGCGACGTTCTACTGCGCCTGCCGCACTCATCGCGTTGTACACCAGCGCCAGTTCGCCGCTGGCAAGCGTCGTTACCTGAATAGACGAATTGTTGTTGGGCAATTCGGTTGCTTGCGGCACCGACCAACTCTCGCCGTTGTCCACTGAATGGCTGATATAGATGTTGTCTGCCCAACGGCTGCGAAAGAGAGCAACCAACGTACCGTCGTGCAACATTGTGATATTCATATGAACACAGCCGAGACTTTGCGGCACCTCGACATCGCGCCAGGAGTGACCACCGTCAGCGGAAATTTTCACTGCGCTGATATCATCATTGCCGACCCATTTTTCGCCGGGTTGGGTACGGCAATAAAAGACGGGCAGCAGCCAGTTGCCGTTATCAAGCACCGTGATTGGCTGTCGAATGAACGTACCGGGTTTATCAAGCAGGGTGGCAATCTCGCCCCAGGTTTGTCCGAGGTCGTCTGACTTACGGTAGCGGACGATGGCGGTGTCCTGATTACCGGATATTTGTGCGGTCCATAGGAGCCACAGCACGTTATCCGGCGCGAGAAACAGCACCGGGTTTTGCTCTGAACGCGTGTCATCGTGGGAAAGTTTGGCCGCATCGCTCCACTGCATTCCGCCAGCGGGCAATCGCGATCCCCAGACAGAAATATCGGCAATACCTTCCTGCGTTCCCGCAAACCAGACGCACATTAACGCGCCATCCGGCAAAGGCAGAATATTCGCCGCGTGGTTTTGCGGGCAGGACGAGGGCAGCATGGCGGTAAGCACATGCGAATCGTTTTCGGATGGACGGATGACGCCGTCACGAATAAGGGCTACAGACATAGTTAGACTCCATCTTAAAGTTGGTAATAGATTTATTAATGCGAGTGCGATTCATGCGTTTCGATCAATGTCGAAACTTTTTTATTTTTTCTTTCACGGATAATATTGAGTGTCTCAACACTTAATGAGAAAAATATCGCGAAGTAGAGATACTCTTTGGCAATATGAATGTTGAGACTATCGGCAACCAGCAATACACCGACAAACAATAAAAAGGTTAACGCCAGTATTTTTATTGACGGCGTGGCGTTAACGAAATCACCAATTGTTTTCGCCGCAAACATCATGACACCGACGGCAATCATTACGGCGGCAATCATGATAAATATATGCTGAGAAAGGCCGACGGCGGTGATCACCGAATCCAGGCTAAACACGATATCGAGCAGCATTATCTGTACAATGGCACCGCACAACGACAGTTGCCGCGATCCGCTGCCATGTTCGTCTTCCTGCGCGGGCGACAGCTCTTCGCGTATCTCCTGTATCGCTTTATAAATCAGGAACAGCCCGCCCCCGAGCAGAATCAACGTGCGGAACGAAATCTCCAGCGTCAGCACGGTAAAAAGCGGCTGGGTAATATGTGAAAGCCACGCAATGGATATCAGCAATAATATCCGCATAATCATCGCGCAGCTTAAACCCAGTTTACGCGCCATATTTTGTTGTGATAACGGAAGTTTTGCCACCACCAGTGAAAGAAAAATAATATTATCCACCCCAAGAATAATTTCCAGAAAGGTGAGGGTAATTAAAGTGAGCCAGATATCTGGCTGCATAAACCACAAAAACATGGGGTAATCCTTTATTCTCTTTATCTAAACTTTATAGCGGGCTGGATAATAGAGTTAATTTAATTAATGTTATAATGACGAATAATTTGTTGAATCTCGCTGATCTGTTCAGGCGTGAAATTAACCGCGTAGCGGCTATCACCAACATCATGCCCCATAAGCTGCAACGCTTTTTTCACCGCAGCCGGGGAGAATGCTACTTTATAAAGATCGGTACGCAGGCCCGTTACTCTCTCCTGTGCTTCATAAGACCCTTCAATATCACCGGCATGGAAGCGAGACCAGATGGCATTGATTTCTCGCGGCGCGACGTTGGCGAGCCCAGAGATACAGGCTGAACATCCCTCGACAAACCCTTTATGGATCAGCGAATCCGGGCCGTTGAGCACATTAAAGCCGTCAATGTCGCACACCGCATCGAGAAAACCCTTCAGGCTTTCGTCGCTTCCGGCGCTGTCTTTAATCCCAATGATATTGGGGTGCGACGCCAGAGCACGCGCGGTTTCTGGCTGGATCGTATTGCCAGTGCGGGCCGGGATGTTATAGAGAAACATCGGAATGCTCAGTGCGTCGGCAATTGCGCTGTAATGCGCAATCAACTCTTCCTGTTTCAGCGGTACGAAGTAAGGGGCAATGACCGACACGGCATCTACGCCAAGTTTTTCAATCTGCTGACCCAGACGAATCGTTTCGCGCGTAGAGATCTCGCCAATATGTGCCACGACTGGCGCACGACCAGCCACTTCATCCACGCAGGTTTGCGTAACGCTGAGCTTCTCCTGTTCATTCAACACAAAAAACTCGCCGTTGGTGCCGCCGCAAAAAATCGCGTTACCCGCTTCCAGTTGACGATTCACCTGCACTTTTAACGCCGGGATATTCAGACTGCCGGTCGCGGTAAACGGGGTGACGATAGCGGTTAATACACCTTCAATGGTTTTCGGCATGATTTATTCCTTAAATTGATGTTGCGGAAACAGTGTTTGGTAAATGGCCTGTACGTCCTGTAGATCAAGCTGGCACGGCACATTGTTCATAAGGCGCTTCACGTTCAGTGCCGCCTCGCTCAGAGAGGCAATATCCTCTGGCGGTACGCCGAGATCCGCGAGATTGTTGGGTAGCTTGAGTTGATTGACTAATGCCTGTAACCAGGTCACCAGGGCATGAGATTTTTCTTCCGCGCTCAGGGCGGTTTCCGCATCGGGAATGCAATCCCAGACCTGGGCAAATTTCTCGACCGCCCAGGGGCGAACAAACGCCATGCACGGCGCCAGCAAGATGGCATTCGCGACGCCATGCGGCAGATGATATTTGCCACCTAACGGGTAGGAGAGCGCATGAACGAGATGCGTGCCCGCATGGGTTATCGCTACGCCGCCATAGTAAGACGCCCACAGCATTTCCAGTTTTGCGCGCAGATCCTGAGGATCGTTCACGGCGGGTTGAATGTGCCGGAAAAGTTTACTTAACCCAGTCAGCGCCGCGTTATCGCTGACCGGATTTGCCACGGTCGCGGTAAAACACTCCAGTAAGTGGCAAAGAGCATCAATGCCCGTGGACGCCGCAATATGCGCGGGCATGCTGGTGGTCAGTTCCGGGAAAAGCGCCACATAGTCTGGTAACAGCACCTGGGAAATAATACCCACCTTCGTGCTTTGCTCAGGGATTGCCAGAATCGCATTCGGCGTGGCTTCTGAGCCGGTTCCGGCGGTTGTAGGAATCAACCATGATTGCACCCGCTGAGTCGGTTTTTCACCCGCAAGCAGCGCATCCAGCCCCGGTGATTGTGGATGGCAAAGCACCGATAGCAGCTTCGCCACATCCAACACGCTGCCACCGCCGATCCCGACCACCACATCAAAAGAGGCATCGCCAAGGGCATCCATTAGCTGGCGCACATCATGATGCGTGGGCTCTGCGGGCACATTATCGATAACGTTAACCTGCGGGCAGTGCTTTTCCAGTAAGGCGCGAATCTGCTGCACACCGTCGAGCTGCGCAATATTACGGTCAGTGACCAGCAGCATTTTTCTGATGTCGGGTAAGAGCGACGTCAGGGAAGGGATAGCGCCTGCGCCGCTCAGTATCGTGCTATTGATAATTACCACAAATAACCTCTCTTCTGGTGATTGAATTCAATCATTCAAAATGCCGTAGCCTACGTAACATGGTCTAATTTTATAATTTATTCGAGTGATTAATAACTTGAGCTTGCTCACATTTGATCAATCATGATTGAATATAATCATTGTTATCATAAAACAACCTGGAGTGATGATGGAAAAGGGAATCACTAAGCCGAGCATTCTCGTCGTTGCCGATGATTTCACGGGAGCCAACGACGCGGGGGTAAGCCTGGCGCAGGTGGGGCATACAGTTGATGTGGCCTTTGAAATGCCTTATCGCGGTGATGCCAGCGTATGGGTGATTAACAGCGACAGTCGGGCGATGGATCCTAAGCTGGCGGCGATGAAAATAACCTCGCTGATGAGTCATCTCCCTCTGGCGAATAACCCGCCGCTCGTGATTAAAAAGATAGATTCCACGCTGCGAGGCAATATCGGCGCAGAAATTGAAGCCCTGATGAAGGCATGCGGTATAACGGGCGCAGTGGTTGCCCCCGCATTTCCTCAGGCGGGAAGGACCACAGTGGCCGGTGAGTGTTGGGTAAACGATGTGCGGATAACGGAAACCGAGTTTGCCAGCGATCCGAAAACCCCGGTATTGAGCGCCCGAATTGCGGACATCATCCGGTTGCAGACGGCCATTCCATGCCAGCCCGTTACGGTTTCTCAGCTCAGCCATTTGTCTTATGAGCAACCGTGGATTGGCGTGATAGATGCGCAGACGGACAGCGACCTGGATCGCATCGCTGCCGCTGTGATGCAGGCTAAACAACCGCTGCTGCTGGTCGGCTCCGCTGGTATTTGTGATGCCGTTGCCCGGCGCTCCGCGATTATGCCGCCACCCACCGTGCTGGCCATTATTGGTTCAATGAGCGAAATCGCTCAACGGCAGATCGCCACACTTCATTCACACCCACGTATCACACAGATATACGTCGATGTTGAACACATTCTGGCAGGCAATGCCAGTGACTATGACGCGCGTATTGTGCAGGCCTTGCAGAAAGGCGACCACTGTATTGTCCACACCTGTAACGATTCTGTAGCAAGGCATCAGATCGACACCCTTTGCCAGCGTTGGCAGATGAGTCGCGCTGCACTTGGGGAAAAAATTTGCCGGTTTCTTGGCGAACTTACCCGGCAAGTTCTGCTTTGCGCAATGCCCGATGCGCTTTATCTCTCTGGTGGTGATGTCGCAATGGCAACAGCCAGTGCGTTAGGCGCGACCGGATTTCGTATTACGGGGAAGGTGGCGCAATGCGTTCCATACGGTCACTTTCTGGGCGGTGTCTGGTCCCGTTCGGTGATGACGAAAGCCGGTGGGTTTGGCGATGAGACCACGTTGCATCAGGTTCTGAATTTTATCGAGGAGAAGTGTAGTGAATAATATTATTGCGGTAACGATGGGTGACCCGGCGGGTATTGGCCCGGAGATCATTATTAAATCCCTGAGCGAAGCCGGGCTTGCTGGTGCCCCGGTGGTGGTGGTGGGCTGTGTGCGCACGCTGCGACGTATTATGGCGATGAATATCACGCCGCAGGCAGAGTTACGCGTCATTCAAAAGGTGTGCGACGCCCATTTTGCTCCCGGCGTGATTAACGTGATGGATGAGCCGCTGGCTAACCCCGATGCGCTGACACCCGGAGTGGTACAGGCTGCGGCAGGCGATTTAGCGTATCGCTGTATCAAACGTGCAACGGCTCTGGCCTTATCAGGCGAGGTGAAAGCCATAGCCACTGCGCCGCTGAATAAAGAAGCGCTGCATCTTGGCGGGCATAACTATCCGGGGCATACGGAATTGCTGGCCCATCTTACCGGCAGCAAAGAGTACGCGATGGTGCTCTATACCGAGAAGCTCAAGGTTATCCATATTTCGACTCACATCTCACTGCGTAAATTCCTGGATACTTTGAATGGTGAAAGGGTCAAAACGGTTATTCGAGTTGCGAACCACTTCCTGAAACGTGTTGGTATTGAGCGTCCGCGTATTGCCGTGGCGGGTGTAAATCCACATGCAGGGGAACATGGTTTATTCGGCACTGAGGAAATCGAGATTATCGCGCCTGCGATTGAAGCAATGCAGGCCGAAGATATTGATGTTACTGGCCCGTGCCCGCCAGATACCGTGTTTATGCAATGCCATGAAGGGCTATTCGATATGGTAGTGGCTATGTACCACGATCAGGGGCATATCCCTTTAAAACTGCTTGGATTTTATGATGGGGTGAATATCACCGCCGGGTTGCCATTTATTCGCACTTCTGCCGACCACGGCACCGCGTTTGATATTGCCTGGACAGGAAAAGCCAAGTCTGAGAGCATGGCAGTTTCCATCCAGTTAGCAATGCAGATTTCGCGAGAATAAAATGAAGGGATATAACCGGTTAGAGCAGATCATGGATTACCTGAAAAGCCATAATCTGGTCACCGTAGATGAGCTGGTGGCGGTAACCAATGCGTCGCCGGCTACGATTCGTCGAGACCTGATAAAACTCGATGAGCAGGGTGTTATCAGCCGTACACACGGCGGTGTGACTCTCAACCGGTTTATTCCTACCCAACCGACTACCCATGAGAAAATGCAGCGCAGCCTGGCGGAAAAACATGCCATCGCCAGCGCAGCGGCGTCAATGGTCAAAGCGGGGGATTCCGTCGTCCTTGATGCCGGTACGACAATGATTGAACTTGCGCGGCAGATTACACATTTACCGCTTCGCGTGATCACAAGCGACCTGCATATCGCGCTTTTTTTGGCTGAATTCAAGCAAATTGAAGTGACGATTATCGGCGGACGTATTGACGACTCCAGCCAGTCCTGCATTGGCGAACATGGTCGTAAATTGCTGCAAAATACCTGGCCGGACGTGGCATTTTTAAGCTGTAACAGCTGGGATCTTGAAAAGGGTATTACAGCACCCACGGAAGAGAAAGCCGCACTAAAACGCGATCTTATCGCGCATGCTTCGCGCAAAATTCTCCTGGCTGACAGCTCAAAATACGGTTCATGGTCGCTGTTTAATATCGCGCATCTTAATGAACTGACAGAGATTATTACGGATAGTCAGCTTGATGGGCAGACGCGTAGAACGCTTGCGTCCTTGTCGACGCGTTTAATCATAGCCGACTAATCTACGACTCTGCGGCCAGCTCATCCGGAAATTTAATAAATGCGTCAGGCTGGCGACGTTTGGCCTTACGTTTCCAGCGCGAGGATCTGCTGGCAGTAGCGCAGAAAACGCCCCAATATCTTACGCAAAACCATTTTTTCGCTAACTAACAGTTGTCAGCCTGTCCCGCTTATAAGATCATACGCCGTTATACGTTGTTTACGCTTTGAGGAATCCACGATGAGTGAGGCAGAAGCCCGCCCGACTAACTTTATTCGTCAGATCATCGATGAAGATCTGGCCAGTGGTAAGCACACCACAGTACACACCCGTTTCCCGCCGGAGCCGAATGGCTATCTGCATATTGGCCATGCGAAATCTATCTGCCTGAACTTCGGGATCGCCCAGGACTATAAAGGCCAGTGCAACCTGCGTTTCGACGACACTAACCCGGTAAAAGAAGATATCGAGTATGTCGATTCGATCAAAAACGACGTAGAGTGGTTAGGTTTTCACTGGTCTGGTAACGTCCGTTACTCCTCCGATTATTTTGATCAGCTCCACGCCTATGCGATCGAACTGATCAATAAAGGCCTGGCGTACGTTGATGAACTGACGCCGGAACAGATCCGCGAATACCGCGGCACCTTGACGCAGTCGGGTAAAAACAGCCCGTACCGCGATCGCAGCGTTGAAGAGAACCTGGCGCTGTTCGAGAAAATGCGTACCGGCGGTTTTGAAGAAGGTAAAGCCTGCCTGCGTGCGAAAATCGACATGGCTTCGCCGTTTATCGTGATGCGCGATCCGGTGCTGTACCGCATTAAGTTTGCTGAACACCACCAGACTGGCAACAAGTGGTGCATCTACCCGATGTACGACTTCACCCACTGCATCAGCGATGCGCTGGAAGGTATTACGCACTCTCTGTGTACGCTTGAGTTCCAGGACAACCGTCGTCTGTACGACTGGGTACTGGACAACATCACCATTCCTGTTCACCCGCGCCAGTACGAATTCTCGCGCCTGAATCTGGAATACACTGTGATGTCCAAGCGTAAGCTGAACCTGCTGGTGACCGACAAGCACGTTGAAGGCTGGGATGACCCGCGTATGCCGACCATTTCTGGTCTGCGTCGTCGTGGTTACACTGCGGCTTCTATTCGTGAGTTCTGCAAACGCATTGGTGTGACCAAGCAGGACAACACCATTGAGATGGCGTCACTGGAATCCTGCATCCGTGAAGATCTCAACGAAAATGCGCCGCGCGCAATGGCGGTTATCGATCCGGTGAAACTGGTTATCGAAAACTACCAGGGCGAAGGCGAAATGGTTACCATGCCGAACCATCCGAATAAACCGGAAATGGGCAGCCGTCAGGTGCCATTTAGCGGTGAGATTTGGATCGATCGCGCCGATTTCCGCGAAGAAGCTAACAAGCAGTACAAACGTCTGGTGCTGGGTAAAGAAGTGCGTCTGCGTAATGCTTACGTCATTAAGGCAGAACGCGTGGAGAAAGATGCCGAAGGCAATATCACCACCATCTTCTGTACTTATGACGCCGACACCTTAAGCAAAGATCCGGCAGATGGTCGTAAAGTCAAAGGTGTTATTCACTGGGTGAGCGCGGCACATGCGCTGCCGGTTGAAATCCGTTTGTATGACCGTCTGTTCAGCGTGCCGAACCCTGGTGCTGCGGATGATTTCCTGTCGGTGATTAACCCGGAATCGCTGGTGATCAAACAGGGCTTTGCTGAACCGTCGCTGAAAGATGCGGTTGCGGGTAAAGCATTCCAGTTTGAGCGTGAAGGTTACTTCTGCCTCGACAGCCGCCATTCTACGGCGGAAAAACCGGTATTTAACCGCACCGTTGGGCTGCGTGATACCTGGGCGAAAGTAGGCGAGTAAGTTTACGTTGTCGGATAGAGCGTTTACGCCGCATCCGGCAAGAAATATGCAAATTATCCCAAACGCCGCGCTCTGCGGCGTTTTTTTCTGCTTTTCTTCGCGAATTAATTCCGCTTCGCAATTTATCCATAAAATAAATTTAAAATCACAAAACATAATTAAATAAAATGTAACCGCTTTCATCTTGCTGGAATTTCACGTTTTTATTCTTCTGCAAGCCTTTCAACTGCAAACTTAAGCCTTGTAACAAAAATCATCAAAATATGTGCGGTTGCTCATGTTCTTACATTCTGGTTACAGAAAGAGATTGATAATTCGCGTCGCGAAAAATAGTCTGTTCCTGTAGTCAGCGAGACTTTTCTCAACGCTACTTTTTTAATTTTTATTTTTTTCGCTGTTCACCTTTGGTGCAGCAATTTATACGTCAAAGAGGATTAACCCATGCGTGCGTTTAGTGGCAAACGTAGTACGCTGGCGCTGGCTATCGCCGGTGTTACAGCTATGTCGGGCTTTATGGCAATTCCGGAGGCTTGCGCCGAAGGATTCATCGACGATTCAACCTTAACCGGCGGTATCTATTACTGGCAGCGTGAACGCGACCGTAAAGATGTTACCGACGGCGATAAATACAAAACCAACCTTTCTCACTCCACCTGGAACGCCAACCTCGATTTTCAGTCTGGTTATGCTGCTGATATGTTCGGCCTTGATATTGCCGCGTTTACGGCGATTGAAATGGCGGAAAACGGCGACAGCTCTCACCCGAACGAAATCGCGTTTTCAAAAAGTAATAAAGCCTATGACGAAGACTGGTCCGGCGATAAAAGCGGTATAAGCCTGTATAAAGCAGCGGCCAAATTTAAATACGGTCCGGTTTGGGCGAGGGCAGGTTATATTCAGCCAACCGGTCAGACGCTGTTAGCGCCACACTGGAGCTTTATGCCGGGTACTTATCAGGGGGCGGAGGCCGGGGCGAATTTTGATTACGGCGATGCTGGTGCGTTGAGTTTCTCCTACATGTGGACCAACGAATACAAAGCACCGTGGCATCTGGAAATGGATGAGTTTTATCAGAACGATAAAACCACCAAAGTTGATTATCTACACTCCCTTGGGGCGAAGTACGACTTCAAAAATAACTTCGTACTGGAAGCGGCGTTTGGTCAGGCCGAAGGGTATATCGATCAATATTTTGCCAAAGCCAGCTACAAATTTGATATCGCCGGTAGCCCGTTAACCACCAGCTACCAGTTCTATGGCACGCGCGATAAAGTTGACGATCGCAGCGTCAACGATCTTTATGACGGCACCGCCTGGCTGCAGGCGTTGACCTTTGGTTACCGGGCGGCTGACGTAGTGGATTTGCGTCTGGAAGGCACCTGGGTTAAAGCCGACGGTCAGCAGGGATACTTCCTGCAACGTATGACACCAACCTACGCTTCCTCGAACGGTCGCCTGGATATCTGGTGGGATAACCGTTCTGACTTCAACGCCAACGGCGAAAAAGCGGTCTTCTTCGGCGCGATGTATGACCTGAAAAACTGGAATCTTCCAGGTTTTGCCATCGGCGCTTCCTACGTTTACGCATGGGATGCTAAACCCGCTACCTGGCAGAGCAATCCGGATGCGTACTACGACAAAAACCGGACTATTGAAGAGTCTGCCTACAGCCTGGATGCGGTCTACACCATTCAGGACGGCAGCGCCAAAGGCACGATGTTCAAACTGCACTTCACCGAATACGACAACCACTCCGACATCCCAAGCTGGGGCGGTGGTTATGGCAACATCTTCCAGGATGAGCGTGACGTGAAATTTATGGTAATCGCACCATTCACCATCTTCTGATGCCCGATGCGGCAGGTTTTGTGCCTGCCGCACGTTTGAGGAATTTGCTATGAAAAAACTGATTCTCATCGCCATGATGGCATCGGGGCTGGTGGCTTGTGCGCAATCAACCGCGCCACAGGAAGACAGTCGTCTGAAAGAGGCTTACAGCGCCTGTATCAACACCGCGCAAGGTTCGCCGGAAAAAATTGAAGCCTGCCAGAGCGTGTTAAACGTGCTGAAGAAAGAGAAACAACATCAGCAGTTTGCCGAGCAGGAAAGTGTCCGCGTACTGGATTATCAGCAGTGCATTCAGGCAACGCAAACCGGAAATGATCAGGCGGTGAAAGCCGATTGTGATAAGGTCTGGCAGGAAATTCGCAGTAATAACAAATAAGTGAGAGCTGTAACTCTCGCTTTTCTTATTTCCCTTGTATAAAAAAGCCAACCTGCAGGTTGGCTTTTCTCGTTCAGGCTGGCTTATTTGCCTTCGTGCGCGTGCTCATCTTCGCGGCAATCGCCTTCGGCACAGTGACCGTAAAGATAGAGACTGTGGTTAGTCAGGCGAATGCCATGTTTTGCGGCGATTTCACGCTGACGCGCTTCGATGGAATCATCACTAAATTCGATAACCTTACCGCAGTCGAGGCAGATCAGGTGATCGTGGTGATGTTGCTGTGTCAGTTCAAATACGGATTTACCGCCTTCAAAATTGTGGCGGGTGACGATACCAGCGTCGTCAAACTGGTTCAGTACGCGATATACCGTAGCCAGACCAATTTCTTCACCCATATCGATCAGACGTTTGTATAAATCTTCCGCACTGACGTGATGGTTGTCCGGCTCCTGAAGAACTTCCAGGATTTTTAAACGAGGAAGCGTTACTTTCAGGCCAGCTTTCTTTAGGGCGGTATTGTTATCAGTCATGCGGAATCTGTCCTGTTACTAAGCGGTTCACTTCATTAGAAGAAGTGACAGAATTTGCTCTTGAGATAATGCGTATCATTATAGAATTGCCACGCCTAAATGAAAACTACAAGTCCCTGGCAAATATTGTTAATAAAAACGTGGCACAGCTTACATTTACAACGGCAAGGCCACTTGAACACCGGGACATTGTACAGGTACAACAGCAAAAGTTACAAATTTGTAGCAATTATTTTGATTGGCATTATCTATTAATACGGCGTAGACATGAGTCTACGCCGCATCACATCAGGCATTGAGAATTTCGTCGAGATGCAGCTCTTCAGAAATTTGTTTAACCCATTTTTCTACACGTTCAGCGGTCAGTTCCGGCTGACGATCTTCGTCGATAGCCAGACCGACAAAGTGGTCATCATCAGCCAGACCTTTTGACGCTTCGAAGTGGTAGCCCGCGGTTGGCCAGTGACCAACGATAGTTGCGCCGCGCGGTTCAATGATGTCGCGGATGGTGCCCAATGCATCGCAGAAGTATTCTGCGTAATCTTCCTGGTCGCCACAACCAAACAGCGCAACCAGTTTACCATTAAAATCAATCTCTTCGAGAGTCGGGAAGAAGTCATCCCAGTCACACTGCGCTTCGCCGTAATACCAGGTTGGGATGCCCAGCAGCAGAATGTCATATGCTTCCAGATCTTCTTTGCTGCTTTTTGCAATGTCATGGACATCGGCAACGTCTTTACCAAGCTGTTTTTGAATCATTTTTGCGATATTTTCGGTATTACCGGTGTCGCTGCCGAAAAAGATGCCAGTGATAGCCATGAGTGAAATAACCTCTTGAAACTTATTGAAATGGGGGTGGAAAATTGCCCACGGATAAAGGCAATCATAGCAGAACAGGCAGTCTTGCGGAATCAGCAAACGAGCAGGACTGCACACTGTGCTACATGAAAGTGGAAATTTAAACGATGCCCTGACTACGCAGCGCCGCCAGTTGCTGCATTAACATCTCTTCGATCAGTTCGCTACGGCTCATATTACGCGATTCCGCCAGCTCGTTCAGTGCCTCGACAGCTTCTGCGTTCAGCTTCAGTTCGACACGCTTAAGGCCACGTACTTTGTCGCGTTTTAGTTGGTTGCGTTTATTAATACGCAGCTGTTCATCGCGCGAAAGCGGATTAGTTTTCGGTCGTCCCGGTCGACGCTCGTGCGCGAACAGATCTAATGTCGTACGGTCCGTTTGTTCTTTGGCCATGATCTTGGTGACTTCGGGGGAAACAATCAGCCAGGCCTCTGCCCGGATGGATAGCGCGCCATAATACATCAGCGCGATGAGTCACGCCAACGTCCACGCGCGGAAAGCGACGCGGACGCTGGGTTTTTAATCAGTTGCGTTAATCATTGAGATAGCGACGGATAGCGCGTAATACCGCATCCGGTTTTTCAGCATGGACCCAGTGACCCGCGCCTGCAATCACATGCGCCCGAGCCTGTGGAAATTGTGCCAGTAAATCATCACGGTACTGCTCGCTAACATACGGAGAATTGCCGCCAGGGATAAACAGGGTAGGATGATCCCATGCCGGGATTTTCTCCCAACCCACAATATGCGGATACTGATCCCACAATACTGGCACGTTAAAGCGCCACTCCCCGTCAACAAAAGATTTCAACAGAAACTGAATCACCCCTTCTTCATTAAGATGCTGGCGCATTATTGCCGCTGCTTGCTGGCGTGTTTGTGCGTCTGATTCACTGACTGCGTTGATGGCCGCGAAAATCTCATCATGACGGCGAACGTGATAATCGACCGGCGCAATATCAATCGCCACCAGCTTGTCAATGCGATCAGGGGCTAGTGCAGTAAGAGCCATTACCGCTTTACCGCCCATGGAGTGACCGATAAATGTTGCTTTGTCGATCTGCTGTGCATCCAGGGTATCAACAAGATCCTGCGCCATCGCCGGGTAATTCATTACCGGATCTCTCGGTGAAAGACCGTGGTTACGCATATCAACCTGGATGATATTGTGATCGTTTACCAGATCGCGAGCCAGTACGCCAAGGTTGTCGAGGCTGCCAAACAGACCATGGACAAGAACGATGGGAGAATTATTGTGCTGGTTTTGTGCAGTTTGCGCGCGGATATTCAATTTCATGGCAAAGTTCTTTTTTTCGCGTTGTCGGGTTAGGGTATTATGTTGACCATTGTGCCACAGGGCTGCAACAAATAAGGTTTATTCCGAGTTTTTCTGCAAGCCAGGCTTGACGCTATCCGCTGCCGGGATTTATTCATATACTCCTGGCGACTTGTATTCAGCTAAGACACTGCACTGGATTAAGATGAAAACGATTGAAGTTGATGATGAACTCTACAGCTATATTGCCAGCCACACTAAGCATATCGGCGAGAGCGCATCCGACATTTTACGGCGTATGTTGAAATTTACCGCCGCATCACAGCCTGCTGCTCCGGTGACGAAAGAGGTTCGCGTTGCGTCACCTGCTATCGTCGAAGCGAAGCCGGTCAAAACGATTAAAGACAAGGTTCGCGCAATGCGTGAACTTCTGCTTTCGGACGAATACGCAGAGCAAAAGCGAGCGGTCAATCGCTTTATGCTGCTGTTGTCTACACTATATTCTCTTGACGCCCAGGCGTTTGCCGAAGCAACGGAATCGTTGCACGGTCGTACACGCGTTTACTTTGCGGCAGATGAACAAACGCTGCTGAAAAATGGTAATCAGACCAAGCCGAAACATGTGCCTGGTACGCCGTATTGGGTGATCACCAACACCAACACCGGCCGTAAATGCAGCATGATCGAACACATCATGCAGTCGATGCAATTCCCGGCGGAATTGATTGAGAAGGTTTGCGGAACTATCTAAAACGTTGCAGACAAAGGACAAAGCAATGGCAATCCACAATCGTGCAGGCCAACCTGCACAACAGAGTGATTTGATTAACGTCGCCCAACTGACGGCGCAATATTATGTACTGAAACCAGAAGCAGGGAATGCGGAGCACGCGGTGAAATTCGGTACTTCCGGTCACCGTGGCAGTGCAGCGCGCCACAGCTTTAACGAGCCGCACATTCTGGCGATCGCTCAGGCAATTGCTGAAGAACGTGCGAAAAACGGCATCACTGGCCCTTGCTATGTGGGTAAAGATACTCACGCCCTGTCCGAGCCTGCGTTCATTTCCGTACTGGAAGTGCTGGCAGCGAACGGCGTTGATGTCATTGTGCAGGAAAACAATGGCTTCACTCCGACACCTGCCATTTCCAATGCCATTCTGGTTCACAATAAAAAAGGTGGCCCGCTGGCAGACGGTATCGTGATTACACCGTCCCATAACCCGCCGGAAGATGGTGGTATCAAGTACAATCCGCCAAATGGTGGCCCGGCTGATACCAACGTCACTAAAGTGGTGGAAGACAGAGCAAACGCACTGCTGGCTGATGGCCTGAAAGGCGTGAAGCGTATCTCCCTCGACGAAGCGATGGCATCCGGTCATGTGAAAGAGCAGGATCTGGTGCAGCCGTTTGTGGAAGGGCTGGCCGATATCGTTGATATGGCGGCGATTCAGAAAGCGGGCCTGACGCTTGGCGTTGATCCGCTGGGCGGTTCTGGTATCGAATACTGGAAGCGTATTGGCGAGTATTACAACCTCAACCTGACTATTGTTAACGATCAGGTCGATCAAACCTTCCGCTTTATGCACCTTGATAAAGACGGCGCGATCCGTATGGACTGCTCCTCCGAGTGTGCGATGGCGGGCCTGCTGGCACTGCGTGATAAGTTCGATCTGGCGTTTGCTAACGACCCGGATTATGACCGTCACGGTATCGTCACTCCGGCAGGTTTGATGAATCCGAACCACTACCTGGCGGTGGCGATCAATTACCTGTTCCAGCATCGTCCGCAGTGGGGCAAAGATGTTGCTGTCGGTAAAACGCTGGTTTCATCTGCGATGATCGACCGTGTGGTCAATGACTTGGGCCGTAAGCTGGTAGAAGTCCCGGTAGGTTTCAAATGGTTTGTTGATGGTCTGTTCGACGGCAGCTTCGGCTTTGGTGGCGAAGAGAGCGCAGGGGCTTCCTTCCTGCGTTTCGACGGCACGCCGTGGTCCACCGATAAAGACGGCATCATTATGTGTCTGCTGGCGGCGGAAATCACCGCTGTCACCGGTAAGAACCCGCAGGAACACTATAACGAACTGGCAAAACGCTTTGGTGCGCCGAGCTATAACCGTTTGCAGGCAGCAGCGACTTCCGCACAAAAAGCGGCGTTGTCTAAGCTGTCTCCGGAAATGGTGAGCGCCAGCACCCTGGCAGGTGACCCGATCACCGCGCGTCTGACGGCTGCACCGGGTAATGGCGCTTCTATCGGCGGTCTGAAAGTGATGACTGACAACGGCTGGTTCGCCGCGCGTCCGTCAGGCACGGAAGACGCATATAAGATCTACTGCGAAAGCTTCCTTGGTGAAGAACATCGCAAGCAGATTGAGAAAGAAGCGGTTGAGATTGTTAGCGAAGTTCTGAAAAACGCGTAAACATATCAAATAAGAAAAAGGGCGGTCGGAAGATCGCCCTTTTTTTGCTTTGCTTAATTAACCGTGTTTATTTTTCAGTTCAAAGCGTGGTGAGACCAGACCATACAGTGTCCAACCGAGGAAGGTCACGATGGAACCGTATAGCATGGCTTCTTCCCCGGATGAGTACAGCGCATAAAAGCTGTACATCGCGCCAACAAAAGCAACAAAGTTTGCAACTTTCGCTTTTGAGGGGGGCACATTAGCGACCTTCTGAATAATGACTAATGCCGCCATTGACAGAATATACGGAATGATATTAGTCACCACGGCCAGGTTAACCAGCACGTTGAACTGACTGTTTAGCGACGGGCTAATCGTCATCAGCGCCAACCCGCTCTGGATAATCACAATGGTCAACATTCCCTGCACCGGTGCATCCACTTTGGTTACACGGGAGAAAATTTTAGGGAAGTAGCCTTCATCAGATGAAGATTTAAACACCTGGGCAATGGTGAACTGCCAGCCAAGCAGCGAACCGCAGCAGGACATCACCATCAGCGCCATAATGACTTTACCCACTTCCGGCGTGAACATCTGCGCGAAGGCCAGACCAAATGGTGCCGTTGAATTTGCCAGCTCCATATTTGGCACAATCCCGGCAATCACGTTGGTGGAGACGATATAAATCACCGCCGCACCTAACGTACCGCCGAGTACCGCGATTGGCACATTACGTTCCGGGTTTTCCACTACATCAGTATTCGCACACGCAGACTCCAGACCAAGAAAAGCCCACAGCGTCATAGCGATGGAAGAACCTACCGCACTGAAGAAGGGTGCATGATGCGGATTCCAGGAATCAACGTAAAGCGTCGGGCTAAACCAGAACCAGCCGATAATGCACAGGCCTACCACCGGAATAATGACCCCCCACACGGTAATGCTACTGATTTGCCCGGTAATGCGCGCACCACCAAAGTTAGCCACAGTACAAATCCACAGCACCCCGATGGTCGCAAGACCAATCTGCACTGGCGACAAACTCGCGCCGAGCAGTTCGGTGCCGTAACCAACCGCCGAAATAGCAATCGCGACGTTAGCAATCAGCAGCGAGACGCCGTAGGTATAGTTCGCCATAAAGTTACCGGATTTACCGAAAGCATACTCGGCATAACCGCCCATACCTCCTGATTTACGGCTGAACATACCGCATTTTGCGAATGCCCATGCCAGTGCCATTGAGCCTACGGCTGTCACCAGCCAGGAGATAATTGAGATTGTCCCGACTTCGGCAAGCTTTGTCGGCAGCATGATGATACCGGAGCCCATCATGTTGACCATCGTCAGTATGGTTAACTGAACGACACCCATTTTGTTCGATTTCGCCTGACTCATAATTTTTCCCCTTTCAACAGGGCGCTTTGCGCATCACGAGGCTTGATGACATAGCACCAAACTTGCTTACGACCATCATGTTCTTCGATATAGACACCCTGCAGCTCCGGTGCAAAACCTGGCAGCAGGTTGATGCCTTCTTCCAGAGCGCTGAAGTAACGCAGAACAGCACCACCCCAGATTTCACCAGGAACAACACACAGCACACCCGGAGGATAAGGAAGCGCACCTTCGGCAGCGATACGGCCTTCTGCATCCGGCAGACGAACCAGCTCCACTTCACCGCGTAAGTAGGCGTAGTTGGCTTCTTGCGGATTCATGCTGACGCGAGGGAAGTGTTCCTTACGGAACATCTCTTTTTGCAGTTGTTTCACGTTGTGACGGGCATACAAATCATGCATTTCCTGGCACAACTGACGCAGGGTATAACCGGCGTAGCGCTCTTCATGCTGTTTGTAGATGGAAGGCAGTACTTCCGCCAGAGGCGCATCAGCTTCCAGTAGTTTTTCGAAGCGTACCAGCAGGGCAACAAGTTGCTGCAGTTTGGCCATATCTTCTGCCGGAGTCAGCAGGAAGAGGATGGAGTTAAGATCGCATTTTTCCGGCACTACGCCATTTTCGCGCAGGAAGTTAGCAAGAATCGTTGCGGGTACACCGAACGCTTCATATTCGCCGTTACGTGCATCAATACCTGGAGTTGTCAGCAACAGTTTGCACGGATCGACAAAGTATTGGTTCTCTGCGTAGCCTTCAAAAGAATGCCAGTGCTCACCGGGTACAAATTTAAAGAAGCGCAGATCAACCGCAATTTGCGCTGTTTCATACGACTGCCAGGGTTTACCATCCACCAGTTCAGGAACGAACGGGCGAATGTGCTGGCAGTTATCGAGGATCAATTTGCGGGCATTAATACCGTTAACCACACAATCCATCCACATATTACGACCGCTGACACCTTCATGCATTTTGGCGTTGATATCCAGTGCGGCAAACAGCGGATAGAACGGGCTGGTGGAGGCGTGCATCATAAAGGCGTTGTTCATGCGTTTGTGCGGTACATAACGCTGTTGCCCTTTGATATGGCTGTCTTTTTTATGAATTTGTGAAGTCTGAGAAAAACCAGCCTGTTGTTTATGCACAGATTGCGTAACCAGAATACCCGGATCGTTCTCATTAAGCTCCAGTAGCAGCGGCGAACAGTCCGCCATCATCGGAATAAACTGTTCATAGCCGACCCATGCGGAGTCAAACAGGATGTAGTCACACAGATGGCCGATTTTATCCACCACCTGGCGGGCGTTATAAATAGTACCGTCGTAGGTGCCTAACTGAATCACAGCGAGGCGGAACGGACGCGCCTCTTTTGCCCGTTGCGGTGCAACTTCTGTAATCAGTTCACGCAGATAACTTTCTTCGAAGCAGTGCGCATCAATGCCACCGATAAAACCATACGGGTTACGTGCCGTTTCCAGATAAACCGGTGTTGCACCAGCCTGTAGCAACGCTCCGTGGTGGTTAGACTTATGGTTATTACGGTCAAACAGCACCAGATCACCCGGTGTCAGCAGGGCGTTTAAAACCACTTTGTTGGAGGAGGATGTGCCGTTTAAAACAAAGTACGTTTTATCGGCATTAAACACTTTAGCCGCATGTTGCTGTGCAATGCATGGCGCACCTTCATGAATCAGTAGATCGCCCATTGCAACGTCGGCATTACACAAGTCGGAGCGGAAGAGCATTTCGCCAAAATATTCCACGAACTGATTGCCTGCCGGATGGCGACGGAAAAACTCACCTCCCTGATGACCCGGGCAGTCAAAAGCGCTATTGCCCTGATTGACATAATCGACCAGTGCGCGGAAGAAGGGCGGGCGCAGTTGCGTTTCATAATGGCTGGCAGCGGTTTCTAACTGACGTCCATAAAACTCTTTCCGTGATTCGCAATGCTCGAAGACACCAGAAATACGTGGCAGATATTCTGCTGGTACACGTTCTTCATTTTCCGTTGCAATAAAAACAGGAATGCCATAGCCAGTAGCGTCTATTTCATCGAGTTTTCCACGTTCAACATCATTGACTGATAAAATAATGGCGGCAACGTCAATATAATTACTTTTGTCAATATTCACGCATTCACGATGAGTGGAAAAACAATCCGGGCAAGAACGGCTAACGGCAATTTTTAATTCTGACATTTTGTTCATCTCTTTATTTCAGGTAATAGCAGGTCCTCAATTTCTCAAAGGAGAAATTGATCACGCCGGAAAAAAAGCAAAACCCCACCGCTGATAAATAAATCAGTAGATTGCTTTTTGCAGATGCAATAACCCAGACCAGCCCGGTAACTGGCTATACTCGTCATACTTCAAGTTGCATGTGCTGCGACTCGAATTATTTAGAGTTTAAAAGGGTTAGCAGTATATGAGCACCGAGGGATACAGGTATTAACCTGTAATGCTTAAAGTCAGGGAGACCTGTACGCTGGGGTGCCCTTTAGTCAGAAGACTAGCGGGCATTAAAGAAATGAAAGTCAAAACTATTACGATGGGCAAACTTCATGATATGGGTTGTCCGCCTTATATGAGGCATTAAGCGGTTATTATTTTCCATTTACCTTTACCTTTTTCTGTGTCAGTTGAAGGTAGAGTTATTCTATCCATGAAATGGCTATAATCTGTGAAGAAGATCAACAAAAAACGATCATATCCCAAATAATAAATCATTAATGATGAATATCGCCATATTAGATGCTGTTTTGTTGTTTAAATGTTGCAATTTTGTGGGTTGTATTTTCATTAAAAAATTAAACCTGCCAAATAATAATTTTCGGGGCAGGTTTAATAATAAATTAATAATTATTTAAGCGTATTTATTGAATAATAATTCATGGCATAAACCGATACCCAATACCGGTTTCAGTAATAAAATGGCGGGGGCGGGCGGGATCTTGCTCCAGTTTTTGTCGCAGATGCCCCATATAAATACGCAAATAGTGGCTGTGTTCGACCGCGTTTGGTCCCCACACCTGATTGAGTAACTGGCGCTGGGTGAGCACTTTTCCGGCGTTGTTGAGCAGCACGGCCAGCAGGCGGAACTCAATCGGTGTGAGATGCACCTCTTCCTCGCCGCGGTGGATAACGCGGGCGGCTAAATCGACGGTAACATCAGAAAATTTCACCAGCGGATCGGGCGTGGTGGTGGCGGAGTGGCGGCGTAATGCGACGCGCAGACGGGCCTGCAATTCGCCAATGCCAAACGGCTTACTCAGATAATCATCCGCTCCGGCATCCAGCGCGGCGATTTTATCGCTCTCTTCGCTGCGTGCGGAAAGCACAATCACCGGCACCGCGCTCCACTGGCGCAGGTCGCGGATAAACTCAATCCCATCACCGTCGGGCAGGCCGAGATCGAGAATAATCAAATCTGGCTTACGGGTTGCCGCTTCCAGCAAGCCGCGTTGCAGCGTTTCGGCCTCAAAGACGCGCATACCGTCGCCCTCCAGCGCCGTGCGCAGAAAGCGACGAATAGCCTGTTCATCTTCAACAATCAGAACGTTTGTCACATATCCTCATGAAATTCTTCAAGTTCAGGGGCTGTTTGCTGGGGAAGTGTAACACGAAAACAGGCACCGCCTTCCGGTCGGTTGAATGCGGTAATGGTGCCGCCGTGTACATCCACTATCGCCCGACAAATTGCCAACCCAAGCCCTACACCCGGTACCGCCGACTCTTTATTCCCGCGAGCAAACTTATCAAATATCGTCTGCTCCTGGCCTGGTGGAAGACCGGGGCCGTTATCCCAGACATCCAGTTGTAGATTTTCGCCCTCAACGTGGGCATTGATACCAATTTCGGCCTGCGCCCCCGCATATTTCACCGCGTTCTCCAGCAGGTTAATCAGCACCCGTTCAAAGAGTGGCCCGTCAACGTGGATTAAGGTCAGCGGCTCTGGCAGAGAAAGATTGATGGGCGACGATAAACCCGGTTCCAGCATTTGCAGCGCGCTGCCGACCACTTCTTCCAGCGTTAACCACTCTTTCTTCAAATTAAAGCCGCCGGACTGAATTCGCGCCATATCCAGTAGATTATTCACCAGTCGGGTGGTGTTCAGCACATGCTGGCGAATCTCGCTGGCCTGGCGGGCGTGGGGCGATCCTTCGCTTGCCAGATCGAGCGTTAAGATTTCTGCCTGACCGAACAGCACCGTAAGCGGCGTGCGTAAATCATGCGAAAGCGCCGCCAGCAGGGCGTTGCGGATCTGTTCACGTTCGCTTGCCATCCGCGCCTGTTCTTCGCTGGCGGTCAGTGTCAGCCGCTCAAGGGCATTGGCGACTAACAGCGTAAACGTCTCCAGCAGGCGCTGCTGTTCCGGGATCATCAACTGGCGCAGATTCCCCGGTTCCACCACCACCAGTCCGTAGGTTTTCTCGCCGCTTTTTAGCGGCAAAATCTGGTACGGTACACCGGGTAACGTGTCGGTGCCCGCGCCCGCAGGCAGGCCTTTATCAAAACTCCACTGCGCGATGGCATCGTCCCACGGCGTCATTCCTTGCGGATGTGTTAAAGGCTGCAATTTACCGTTGTCATCAGGCAGCAACACCTGGCTACGGGCATGAAACGTGGAGGCAATAAACTGTTCGCTGGTGGCGGCGATATCCTGCGAACTACGGCCCACAGCCAGAGCTTTGGACATTTCATATAAGTGCCGTGTGCGTTGTTCGCGGTAACGGGCTACCCGCGCCTGATAACGCACGCCAGCAGTAAGGTTCCCGATCACCAGCCCGACGGTTAACATCACCGCGAAGGTCAGCAGATATTGCACATCAGAGACGGCGAGCGTGCCGCGTGGGGCGATAAAAAAGAGATCGAAACTCACCACATTAATGACGGTCGCAACCACCGAAGGCCAGCGTCCGTAAAATAGTGCCACCACAACCACGCCAAGCAGATACAGCATCACCAGGTTGGCGGCATCAAACGCCATCAGCCACTGCATGGCAATTAAGGTGATAACGGCGCATAACGCGGCGGCAACCACGCATCCCTGAATCTGTACCCGCCACTTGTCTTTAAAAGAGCGGCTATCCGGCGCGTTATTAATCGTGCGGGCGGGTGGTTCATCAAGCGCGACCAGCACCTGATCGAGATCGGGGGCGATGCGTGCCAGCCGGTCAGCAAATGTTTCCCGACGCCACCAGCGGCGCGAAGCCGGGCGACCGAGAATAATCTTGCCGAGATTATGTTCACGGGCATAACGCACTACCGCTTTTTCTTCCGCTGGATCAGAAAGTGTTGCCGTCTCCGCGCCCAGCTCCTGCGCCAGACGTAAGGCGCTGAGAATTGCCCGACGTTTTTTCTCCGGTAAGCGATGCAGGGCAGGGGTTTCAACATACACCGCGTGCCAGACACTGCCCAGGCGCGACGCCAGCCGCGCCGCCGCGCGGACCAGTTTCTCACTGCCGGTGTTATGCCCGATGCATAAAAGGATCGCGTCGCGCGTGTGCCAGACTTTCTCTTCGCCAGGATGCCCCCGCCACGCGCGCATTTGCTCATCTACGCGATCGGCAGTACGGCGTAGCGCCAGCTCGCGCAGGGCGATCAGATTGCCTTTGCGGAAAAAATGCTCAATGGCGCGTTCTGCCTGCCCGGCAATATAGACTTTGCCTTCTTTCAGTCGTTGGCGCAGATCGTCCGGGGGCAAGTCCACCAGTACTACGTCGTCGGCGGCATCGAAAAAAGGATCGGGCACGGTTTCCCGAACCTGAATTCCGGTTACGCCACTGACCACATCGTTCAGGCTTTCCAGATGCTGAACGTTGACGGTAGTAAAAACATCAATGCCCGCTTCCAGTAGCTCTTCGATGTCCTGCCAGCGTTTGGGATGACGAGAACCTGGCGCATTACTGTGCGCCAGTTCGTCCATTAAGATCAGCGCCGGACGGCGGGCGAGGGCGGCATCGAGATCAAACTCGCTGATATGCCGCCCACGGTACGCCTGGCGTTTCAGCGGCAGAACAGCCAGACCTTCCAGCATTGCGGCGGTATCTTTCCGCCCGTGGGTTTCTACCACGCCAACCACAATATCCAGCCCTTGCGCCCGCAGTCGCTGGGCTTCTGCCAGCATCGCCCAGGTCTTTCCGACGCCTGCGCAGGCACCGAAGAAAACTTTCAGCTTCCCCCGATGCGGCGCGGCAGTTTGTTCCAGCAGACGATCGGGGTCGGGACGTAAGGGTTCGTTATTCATCAAGCTTATCCAGCGCCAGATTGAGTTCTACAACGTTGACGACCGGCTGGCCGATATAGTTCACCAGCGGTTGTTGGCTGTATTTTGCGATCAGTTGCGTGAGCTGTTCAACGCTGAGATTACGCGCTTTCGCCACGCGTGGGATCTGCCAGGCCGCCGCTTGCGGGGTAATATTATTGTCCAGCCCGCTTGCTGACGCTGTCACCAGTTCAACCGGAACGCTCGTGCTGGCGTCCGGGTTAGCGGCCCGTAATGCGGCAACGCGTGCGGCTATCTGTTTATCCAGCACCGGGTTACTGACTGCCAGATTGCTCCCGCCAGAAGCCTGTGGATTATAGGGCATTTCTGCTGTTGCCGACGGGCGACCATGAAAATAGCCGTTGCCGGTAAAATTTTGCCCGATTAATGCCGAACCGCGCACCGTATCACCTTCACGAATCAATGAACCGTTGGCCTGCCAGGGAAACCACCATTGCCCCAGTGCGGTGGTCAGCAGCGGGTAAACGCCGCCAGTAATCAATAACAGAAAGAGAAATGTCGATAATGCCGGACGTAATCCACTCATGGTAAACCTCACACCAGACCGCAAACGGTTAGCAGTAAATCAATGACTTTGATACCAATAAACGGCACCAGCAGCCCACCCAGACCGTAAATCCATAAGTTACGGCGCAACATGGCAGAAGCGGTAAGCGGTTTATAACTCACGCCTTTTAACGCCAGGGGAATCAAAAAGACGATAATCAAGGCGTTGAAAATGACCGCACTGAGAATGGCGGAGTCGGGCGAATGCAGGCGCATGATGTTCAGCGCATTTAACTGCGGATACGTTGCCGCGAACGCCGCTGGAATAATGGCGAAGTATTTCGCCACATCGTTGGCAATGCTGAAGGTGGTCAACGAGCCACGGGTCATCAGCATCTGTTTGCCAATGTGCACTACCTCGATCAACTTGGTCGGGTTGGAGTCGAGATCCACCATATTGCCCGCTTCTTTCGCCGCCTGGGTGCCGGAGTTCATCGCCACCGCAACATCGGCCTGTGCCAGCGCCGGAGCATCGTTGGTGCCATCGCCGGTCATCGCCACTAAACGGCCTTCCGCCTGATACTGACGAATCAGTGCCAGCTTGGCCTCCGGTGTTGCTTCGGCGAGAAAATCATCGACACCCGCTTCCGCAGCTATCGCGGCGGCAGTCAGGCGGTTATCGCCGGTAATCATCACCGTTTTAATGCCCATTTTACGCAGCTGGGCGAAGCGCTCTTTAATACCGCCTTTGACGATATCTTTCAGCGCAATAACGCCCAGCACACGAGAACCTTCCACCACCACCAGCGGCGTGGCTCCCTGACGCGCAACCTGATCGACTTTTTGATCAACATCGGCAGGGAAGTGACCGCCGTTAGCCTCAACATGGCGGCGAATGGCATCGACAGAACCTTTACGGATCATGCGGTTGTCGATGTTGATCCCGCTCATCCGGCTTTGCGCAGTAAACGGTACAAAGGTGGCATGGAGCGACTGCACATCGCGCTCGCGCAGGTTAAAACGCTGCTTGGCGAGGATCACAATACTGCGGCCTTCCGGCGTTTCATCAGCCAGCGAAGCCAGTTGTGCGGCGTCAGCCAGCGTTTTTTCATCCACGCCCTGCGCAGGGATAAACTCCGACGCCTGACGGTTACCGAGTGTGATGGTGCCGGTTTTATCCAGCAGCAGGACGTCCACGTCGCCCGCCGCTTCAACTGCACGCCCGCTGGTGGCAATCACATTCGCGCCCAGCATCCGACTCATCCCGGCGACGCCAATCGCTGACAACAGACCGCCAATAGTGGTTGGGATCAGACAGACCAGCAGTGCCACCAGTACCGTTACGCTGACTGCATTACCGCCCCACGCGGAAAACGGCCACAGCGTGGCGGTTGCCAGTAAAAAGACGATAGTCAGGGCAATCAGGAGAATGGTCAGGGCAATCTCGTTCGGCGTTTTACGTCGCTGCGCACCTTCCACCATCGCGATCATCCGATCCAGAAATGTCTCGCCGGGGTTAACGCTGCACTCAATCACCAGCCAGTCAGAAAGAATACGCGTGCCGCCAGTGACGGAGGCAAAATCACCGCCGGATTCACGGATCACCGGAGCCGATTCCCCGGTGATGGCGCTTTCATCGACCGATGCGCCGCCTTCAATGACTTCACCATCGCAGGGGATAATATCGCCAGCTTCTACCAGTACGATATCGCCTTTACGCAGTTGATCGGCAGGAACTTTGTCTGCCGCAGCGCCATATTTCGGTTCGCGCAGCTTGCGAGCAAAAGCGGTTTTTTTCACCCCTTTCAGACTGTTGGCCTGCGCTTTACTGCGGCCTTCTGCCAACGCCTCGGCGAAATTAGCGAACAGTACGGTGACCCACAGCCAGCCGCTAATTGCCGCGCTAAACAGCGCATTGCCAGGCATCACACCGCTTGCCATCGCGATGCTAATACAGGTGGTCAGCAGACTGCCGATCCAGACGATAAACATCACCGGATTGCGCCATTGCGCCTGCGGGTTTAATTTTTTCACCGCTTCTTTCAGCGCCTGAACGACAAGTGTTGGTTCGAATAGCGCCAGTTGTTTACGACTCATATTCAGTGCTCACTCAATATCATCAGGAGAGATATTCCGCCACCGGACCAAGCGCCAGGGCAGGGATAAAGGTCAGTGCGCCAACCAGCAACACGGTGCCGATTAACAGGCCAACAAACAGCGGGCCGTGCGTTGGCAATGTGCCGGAGCTGGCGGGTTGGCTCTTTTTACTCACCAGCGAACCGGCAATTGCCATCACCGGGATAATCACCCCGAAGCGCCCGACAAACATGCACAACGCCAGTAAACAGTTCCAGAATGGAGAGTTGGCGCTTAATCCGGCAAAGGCGCTGCCGTTGTTGTTAGCGGCGGATGACACGGCGTACAGCACTTCGCTAAAACCATGCGGGCCAGGGTTGAGCATGGCGCTACGTCCGGCGTCGGTCATCATTGCCAGCGCCGCGCCCATCAGCACCAGCGTCGGGGTGACCAGAATCGCCAGTGCAGTCAGTTTCATCTCGCGTACGTCGATTTTTTTACCCAGATATTCCGGTGTACGACCAATCATCAGCCCGGCAATAAACACCGCCAGCAGGACAAACAGCATCATGCCGTAAAGGCCGGAACCGACGCCGCCGAATACCACTTCACCAATTTGCATCAACCACATCGGCACCATGCCACCAAGAGCGGTAAACGAATCATGCATCGCAATCACCGCGCCGCAGGAAGCCGCCGTAGTCACGACCGCAAACAGGCTACTGACCAGCACGCCGAAACGGCTCTCTTTACCTTCCATATTGATGCTGCTGTCCGCGCCGAGCGCCAGCAGATGCGGATTACCCTGAACTTCTGCCCACATCACTACGCCTACGCAGATGACAAAAATCACCGACATCGCCCACAGCAACATGCGCCCCTGGCGACGATCGCCCGCCACTTCACCAAAGGCAAAGCACAGCGCTGTTGGGATCAAGAAAATCGCCAGCATTTGCACGAAGTTGGTCAGTGCGGTTGGGTTTTCAAACGGATGCGACGAGTTGGCATTAAAAAAGCCACCGCCGTTAGTTCCGAGCATTTTGATCGCTTCCTGAGAAGCTACTGGCCCCATTGGTAACAGCTGTTGCGATCCTTCAATGGTCGTCACAGCCTGATAAGGCAAAAAGTTTTGCAGCGCACCTTGTTGAATAAAAAACAGTGCGATCAACAATGCCACAGGGGCTAACACCCATAACGTGATGCGTAGCAGATCGACCCAGGCATTACCGAGCGTGCTCATGCTCTGGCGGGTAAACGCACGGATGAGGGCAAAAATCACCGCAATCCCGCTGGCGGCAGAAAGAAAGTTTTGCACCGTTAAGCCCGCCATCTGGCTGAAATAGCTCAACGTGGTTTCACCGCTATAAGATTGCCAGTTGGTATTGGTGACAAAGCTGACGGCGGTATTGAGCGCCAGATCCCACGACAGCCCCGGCAACTGCTGTGGATTAAGCGGCAGATAGTGCTGACCGAGCAACATAAAAAACAGCACCGCCAGCCCCAGTATATTCAGGCCAAGAATGGCTGAGAGATACTGCTTCCAGTTCATCTCGCGGTCAGAGACGCCAAGCGCGCTAAAGAGTACGCGTTCAACGCCCGTCGTACCAGGAAGAGGAATATCATTAATCAGCCGCGCCAGCCCGCTACCTAAGGGACGCGCCAGCACCATTAATACCAGTAAAAACGTGGCAATCAGTAAGAACCCTTGCGCAGCCATCAGAACGCCTCCGCATTGATCAGGGCATAAACCAGATAACCCAGTAATAAAAACACCAGCAACACGCCGGTTATCACGCCTGCACTCACAGTGCACCTCCAGTGGCCTAAAAGTGATACCGGAAGGGTAGAGTTCTGGCTGCAAAGATTTCGCAAAAATCTGCGGGCGTGGTGTAAAAAAAGTATAAAAATGGCAAAAGTAATGATTTAACTAATGTTTAGTATTAATTTAACTTTTATGTAACTTAATTACACGGTGAATATAAATAAACCATCAATAAGTAAAAATAAGTGGTCGGATGAGTAGTAAAATTACACAAACAGCGGTACTATTTTCATCAGATAAACGAATTCATTTTTCCGGTGCTATTCACCGGGTAGATACAAAAGGGGGAGAAAAGTATGGAACTCTACAAAGAATATCCTGCATGGCTTATCTTTTTACGCCGTACTTGTGCGGTTGCAGCGGGCGTTCTGGCGCTGCCTTTCATGCTTTTCTGGAAAGACCGCGCCCGCTTTTACAGCTACCTGCACCGCGTCTGGTCGAAAACCAGCGATAAACCGGTGTGGATGGATCAGGCCGAAAAGGCAACCGGTGATTTTTACTGATTGCTAAATATTACGTTCAAAGAAAACCGCCAGCGGAAACTCTGGCGGTTTTCTTTTTTCGGCGTCTACACTTACTCCTGTAAACCGTTCAGGAGCAGTAATGAATCAACAACTTTTTGATGACAGCACCCTTATCCGCATTTTTGCTTTGCATGAGTTACACAATCTCAAAGATCGAGGACTAACGCGCGGGGCGCTTCTCGATTATCACAGCCGCTATAAACTCGTCTTTCTGGCGCATTCTCAGCCGGAGTACCGCAAACTTGGCCCGTTTGTGGCTGATATTCACCGGTGGCAAAGTCTGGATGACTATTACAACCAGTACCGCCAACGCGTGATTGTTTTGCTTTCTCACCCTGCCAACCGGCGTGATCAGACTAACGTTTTGATGCACGTTCAGGGATATTTTCGCCCACATATTGATTCCACAGAACGCCAGCAGCTGGCGGCGCTTATCGACAGTTATCGCCGTGGCGAGCAACCGCTTCTTGCGCCGCTGATGCGTATCAAACACTATATGGCGCTTTATCCTGACGCCTGGCTTTCAGGGCAGCGTTATTTCGAACTTTGGCCGCGTGTGATTAACTTGCGCCATGCAGGAGTTTTATGACTACCCATCTGGTCTGGTTTCGCCAGGATTTACGTCTGCACGATAATCTCGCACTGGCTGCCGCCTGCCGCAATTCGTCTGCACGCGTGCTGGCGTTGTATATCGCTACCCCACGCCAGTGGGCGGCGCATAATGTGTCGCCGCGTCAGGCTGAACTTATCAATACACAACTTAATGCGCTGCAAAACGCGCTGGCGGAAAAAGGTATTCCTTTATTGTTCCGTGAAGTGGATGACTTTGCCGCCAGCGTCGAAATAGTTAAACAGGTGTGCGCGGAAAACCGCGTTACTCATCTTTTTTATAACTATCAGTATGAGGTAAATGAGCGGGCGCGGGATGTGGAAGTTGAAAGAGCGCTGCGTAACGTGGTGTGTGAAGGATTTGATGACAGCGTGATCCTGCCGCCGGGGGCGGTGATGACTGGCAATCATGAGATGTACAAAGTCTTTACGCCTTTTAAGAATGCCTGGCTGAAACGGCTGCGGGAAGGGATGCCGGAGTGCGTCGCTGCGCCAAAAGTACGTAGTAGTGGAGCGATAGATCCCGCGCCATCCATTACGCTGAATTATCCTCGTCAGTCTTTCGATACTGCGCATTTCCCGGTGGAAGAAAAAGCGGCGATTGCGCAATTACGCCAGTTTTGCCAGAACGGTGCCGGAGAGTATGAGCAACAACGAGATTTTCCGGCAGTAGAAGGCACCAGTCGTTTGTCCGCCAGCCTGGCAACGGGCGGGTTATCGCCTCGCCAGTGTTTGCATCGCTTGTTGGCGGAACAGCCGCAGGCGCTGGACGGTGGGGCCGGTAGTGTCTGGCTTAGTGAGCTGATCTGGCGCGAGTTCTACCGCCATTTGATGACGTATTATCCTTCGCTGTGTAAACATCGTCCGTTTATTGCCTGGACGGATCGTGTACAGTGGCAAAGTAATCCCGCCCATTTAAAGGCCTGGCAGGAAGGCAAAACGGGATACCCGATTGTCGATGCTGCCATGCGTCAGCTTAACAGCACTGGCTGGATGCATAACCGGCTACGGATGATTACAGCCAGTTTTCTGGTGAAAGATTTGTTGATCGACTGGCGCGAAGGCGAGCGATATTTCATGTCGCAGCTGATTGATGGTGATTTGGCAGCTAATAACGGTGGCTGGCAGTGGGCCGCTTCTACGGGTACTGATGCAGCGCCGTATTTTCGTATTTTCAACCCGACAACTCAGGGCGAGAAATTTGACCGCGAAGGCGAATTTATCCGCCAGTGGCTACCGGAGCTGCGCGATGTACCGGCGGTGCATGAGCCGTGGAAGTGGGCAGAGAAAACAGGTGTGACGTTGGATTATCCGCAACCGATAGTCGATCACAAAGAGGCAAGGCTGCGAACGCTGGCAGCGTACGAAGAAGCGAGGAAAGGAGCCTGATAAAACGCAGCGAGCGTTTTATCAGGCATGGTGCTGGCTTATTAAGACTCCAGCGCCAGCGCGCGGTTTCTGAACTTAAGCGCCTGATACAGCCAAATCATCAGTACCAGTCCTACACACGCCAGTGCGCCCCAGGTAATTTGATCAAATACTTCAATATATGCATTGATGGAGTAGTTGATCGCCCCGGAAGCATCAAACGAAGCCTGCGATGTCTGATCGGCAATCACGCCCGCCAGATAGTTCGCAATCGCGCCGGAAAGCAGCATATAAATGCCGGTTAATACGCCGGTCACGCCGGGGATTTCAATGCGCGTAATCTGCGACATAGCAACCGGGTCGATAAACAGTTCCGCAAAGCCCATCACCGCCAGGCCTAACACCATCAGTGGCAGAGAAGAGTGACCATACATTGCGGACCAGCGGGCGCTTAAGGTCAGAATGCAGAATCCGGCGCTCATCAGGCCAAGGCCAAGAGCAAATTTTCCCCAGATGCGCACGGTACGATTACCTGCGACGCTTTCTTTAACCACCCACGCCAGGAACACACCGCACAGCATAACTGCGAAGGCATTAATCGACTGGAACATAGCAGTCGGAACGGTATAACCAAACATATCGCGGTTAACGAAGCGGTCGATATAAAGGCTAATCGAGCTACCCCCCTGTTGTGCGAATGCCCAGAACAACATGCTGAAGAAGGTGAGGGTAACAATCAGCCCCAGCTCCTTACGCTGTTTTTGGTTTTCTGCTTTGCGATAAATTTTTGCCAGAACCCCAAGGCCAATGATCGTCGCGACAATCAAGGCGTATACCGACCACTCTTTCCAGAACAACACGGTAATCAGCGCAGGCGTTGCCACCAGCAGAACCAGTAGCCATCCCCAGTTGGGCAGGAGAAAGTTTGTCGCACGCAGTACCTTTTTGTTAACGCCGCGGGTATGTGTGAAATGACGATTGCCACATAAGAAAATGACCAGACCCGCGATCATACCCACCGCCGCCAGGCCAAAGCCCATCGCCCAACTGTACTCTTCCTGAGCGAAACCACAGGCGATAGGTGCGATAATAGACCCCACGTTACCCGCCGCATACATCAGCGAGAAACCGCCATCACGACGTGGATCGGTTGGCTCATACAGCTCACCGAGCAGGCAACTGACGTTGGATTTAAACAGACCATAGCCGCAGACGATAATCGCCAGGGACAGATAGAGGAATGACGGATGGATCTCACTGGCACCCAGCACCACATGACCGATCGCCATCAACAACGCCCCCAGCATCACCGCCATGCGATTGCCGAGAACTTTATCCGCCAAAAAGCCACCGAGGATTGGCGTGACATATACCAGCGAACAGTAGGCGCTAAATAACTCGTAGGCGTGATTATCGCTATATTTTAGTTGATTGGTGAGATAGAGGATCAGCAGGGCACGCATGCCGTAAAAGCTAAAATATTCCCAGATTTGCAGCGCAACGACATAGTAAATAGCGCGCGGTTGTGATGCGTGTTTATTCATAATAATTCCACAATTGACTGCAACGTCACGTAATAGTTGCGCGGCGTGCTTGTGTTTCCTTAAAGTTAAAACTTTGATACAGATCTGATTATTTATGCAATATGCTGTCTGATTGCATAAATATACATTAGCTGAAGCGTGATGATATAAACAATTTGCGTCTTTTGGCGTCGGGTTTGTTTCTTAATATGTCAAAAGATTGGCTATCGACGAACAGGCGAGGTAACGCTATGTTAACGGTGTAGCTATCAGAATACGGAAGGCGCGAAGATGAAAAACACCGAACTGGAACAACTGATTAACGAAAAACTGAACAGCGCGGCGATTAGTGATTACGCGCCGAATGGTTTGCAGGTGGAAGGCAAAGAGATGGTGCAAAAAATTGTTACCGGTGTCACTGCCAGCCAGGCTTTGCTCGATGAGGCAGTGCGTCTGGGCGCGGATGCGGTCATTGTACATCATGGCTACTTCTGGAAAGGTGAATCTCCGGTCATTCGCGGAATGAAGCGTAACCGTTTAAAAACGTTGCTGGCGAATGATATCAACCTGTATGGCTGGCACCTGCCCCTGGACGCGCATCCGGAGCTGGGTAATAACGCACAGCTGGCGGCGTTACTGGGGATCACGGTCATGGGCGAAATTGAGCCGTTGGTGCCGTGGGGCGAACTGACCATGCCTGTGCCGGGACTGGAACTGGCCTCCTGGATTGAAGCGCGTCTGGGACGTAAGCCGTTATGGTGTGGCGATACCGGACCTGAGGTGGTCCAGCGCGTCGCCTGGTGCACGGGGGGTGGGCAAAGTTTTATCGATAGCGCCGCGCGTTTTGGCGTGGATGCTTTTATTACTGGCGAAGTTTCTGAACAGACCATTCATTCAGCCCGCGAACAGGGATTGCATTTTTATGCTGCGGGTCACCATGCCACTGAACGCGGTGGTATTCGCGCATTGAGCGAGTGGCTGAATGAAAATACCGATCTTGATGTGACCTTTATTGATATTCCTAATCCTGCATAACGAATAATCAGAGGGATCGAAAGTGCAACGAGCGCGTTGTTATCTGATAGGTGAAACGGCGGTAGTACTGGAACTGGAACCGCCGGTGACGCTGGCTAGCCAGAAACGGATCTGGCGACTGGCACAGCGTCTGGTGGATATGCCGAATGTGGTTGAAGCCATTCCTGGCATGAACAATATCACAGTGATTTTGCGTAATCCTGAGTCGCTGGCGCTGGATGCCATAGAGCGTTTGCAACGCTGGTGGGAGGAGAGTGAGGCGCTGGAGCCGGAGTCTCGCTTTATTGAAATTCCGGTAGTTTACGGTGGCGCAGCCGGACCGGATTTGGCGGTGGTCGCGGCGCATTGTGGATTGAGCGAAAAACAGGTTGTTGAATTGCACTCTTCCGTGGAATACGTGGTCTGGTTTTTAGGTTTTCAACCGGGCTTCCCGTATCTCGGGAGTTTGCCGGAACAACTACACACGCCACGGCGCGCTGAACCGCGCTTGCACGTTCCGGCAGGTTCTGTCGGGATCGGCGGGCCGCAGACCGGTGTTTATCCGCTGGCAACGCCGGGTGGCTGGCAGTTGATTGGTCATACCTCACTCAGCCTGTTTGATCCGGCGCGTGACGAACCCATCTTATTACGTCCGGGAGATAGCGTGCGCTTTGTACCGCAGAAGGAGGGAGTATGCTGAAGATTATTCGTGCGGGCATGTACACCACCGTGCAGGATGGCGGCCGTCACGGCTTTCGTCAGTCTGGTATCAGCCACTGTGGCGCACTGGATATGCCTGCGCTGCGCATTGCTAACCTGCTGGTGGGTAATGATGCCAACGCTCCGGCGCTGGAGATCACGCTCGGTCAGTTAACGGTTGAGTTCGAAACAGATGGTTGGTTTGCCCTGACCGGTGCCGGTTGCGAAGCGCGTCTGGATGATAATGCTGTCTGGACCGGCTGGCGATTGCCAATGAGAGCAGGCCAGCGTTTAACGCTTAAACGCCCGCAGCACGGGATGCGCAGTTATCTGGCGGTCGCGGGTGGTATTGATGTTCCGCCGGTAATGGGATCATGCAGCACCGATCTCAAAGTGGGGATTGGCGGGCTGGAAGGCCGTTTACTGAGGGATGGTGACCGACTCCCGATTGGCAAAGCGAAGCGTGATTTTATGGAAGCGCAGGGCGTTAAACAGCTGCTGTGGGGCAACCGCATTCGCGCCTTGCCGGGGCCGGAATATCATGAGTTCGATCGCGCCTCGCAGGATGCATTCTGGCGTTCGCCCTGGCAGCTTAGCCCGCAAAGTAACCGCATGGGCTATCGCTTACAGGGGCAAATTTTAAAACGCACCACCGATCGCGAACTGTTATCTCACGGTTTGTTACCAGGTGTGGTGCAGGTGCCGCATAACGGACAGCCCATTGTGTTGATGAACGATGCGCAAACCACCGGTGGTTACCCGCGTATTGCCTGTATCATTGAGGCTGATATGTACCATCTGGCGCAAATTCCGCTCGGTCAGCCGATTCATTTTGTCCAGTGTTCACTGGAAGAGGCACTGAAAGCGCGGCAAGATCAGCAACGTTATTTCGAACAATTAGCGTGGCGGCTGCACAATGAAAATTGACCTGAACGCCGATCTGGGCGAAGGCTGCGCCAGCGACGCAGAGCTATTAACGCTGGTTTCCTCTGCCAATATTGCCTGTGGATTTCATGCAGGAGATGCGCAAACCATGCAGGCTTGCGTGCGTGAAGCAATAAAAAATGGTGTCGCGATTGGCGCTCACCCGAGTTTTCCCGACAGGGAAAATTTTGGTCGCAGCGCCATGCAGCTGCCGCCAGAAACCATTTTCGCCCAGACGCTGTATCAAATTGGCGCGCTGGCAGCGATTACCCGTGCGCAAGGCGGCGTAATGTGTCATGTCAAACCGCACGGCATGTTATACAACCAGGCGGCGAAAGAGGCACAACTGGCAGACGCTATCGCCAGAGCGGTATACGCTTGCGATCCGGCATTGATTCTCGTCGGGCTGGCAGGAAGCGAGCTGATTCGTGCAGGCGAACGATATGGCCTGGTAACGCGCGAGGAAGTGTTTGCCGATCGCGTTTATCAGGCAGACGGTTCGCTGGTGCCGCGAAGCCAGCCAGGCGCGTTGATTGAAAACGAAGAACAGGCGCTGGCGCAAACGTTGGAGATGGTGCAACACGGCAGAGTCAAAAGTATCACCGGCGAATGGGCAATGGTCACGGCGCAAACGGTCTGCCTACATGGCGATGGCGAGCACGCACTGGCGTTCGCCCGCCGATTACGAGCTACATTTGCTGAAAAGGGGATTGTTGTCGCAGCATAACCCCGCTTAATAAAGAATGAAAAAAGGATATCACCATGCCTGAAGGCCCGGAGATCCGCCGTGCAGCGGATAACCTGGAGGCGGCGATCAAAGGCAAACCACTAACTGATGTCTGGTTTGCCTTCCCGCAGTTAAAATCTTATCAATCACGACTTATCGGTCAACACGTTACCCATGTGGAAACGCGTGGTAAGGCGTTGTTAACTCATTTTTCCAACGACTTAACGCTCTACAGCCATAATCAGCTTTACGGCGTCTGGCACGTGGTTGATACCGGCGAAGAGCCGCAGACCACGCGAGTATTGCGGGTAAAACTGCAAACGGCTGACAAAACCATTCTGCTTTATAGCGCCTCGGATATTGAGATGTTGACTCCGGAACAACTGACCACGCATCCGTTTTTACAACGCGTTGGTCCCGATGTGCTGGATCCGAATCTGACGCCGGAGGTGGTAAAGGAACGATTATTGTCGCCGCGCTTTCGTAACCGTCAGTTTGCTGGATTACTGCTCGATCAGGCGTTTCTGGCAGGACTTGGCAATTATTTGCGGGTGGAGATCCTCTGGCAGGTTGGGTTGACCGGAAATCATAAAGCGAAAGATCTCAATGCGCCGCAACTGGATGCACTCGCACACGCGTTACTGGATATTCCGCGACTTTCTTACGCTACGCGGGGGCAGGTGGATGAAAACAAATATCATGGGGCGCTGTTTCGCTTTAAGGTTTTTCATCGTGATGGCGAACCGTGCGAACGCTGTGGCGGCATCATTGAGAAAACCACGTTGTCATCGCGCCCGTTTTACTGGTGCCCTGGCTGCCAGCACTAGGCCGAACGCTTCGGCGCATAGGTTGAAATAAACCGTGCGATGGCAGGCCCCGTCAGCAAAATACTGAACAGGCGCAGGGTTTGCATCGCCATGATGAGCGCCATATCGGCATTGCTCCCTGCGGCGATGACCGCCACGGTATCAAGCCCGCCGGGGCTGGTGGCGAGGTAGGCGGTCATAAAATCAATATGCATAAACCGGGTCAGCCCCCACGCCATGCCCGCACAAATAGCCAGCAGAGCAAAAATCGACAGCAGGATTTGCGGTAGCGGGCGCAATGCCCGCAGTAATATTTGCTTATCGAAACCAAGACCAATCCGCCAGCCAATTGCCATATATGCCATCGCCAGCAGCCATTCCGGGAGTTCAATCGTGATGAGCTGACCAGACTGGAGCACTGCGCCCGCCAGCATCGGGATGAGCATCGTGCCGGAAGGAAGACGTAGCAAGCATCCCGCCGTACCGGCAACGACCGCGAGCAAAATCGTAAGCAGGAGATTAATGCTCACTGGCGGGAACCAGACGATCTGCTGGTTAACCGCTTCAGCGTTATCGCCCAGCATCATGCGGGTGACCAGAACAGCGGCTCCTGCGACGAACAGCACTCGCAGATATTGCATAAACGCCACCAGGCGAATATCTGCGCCGTAATCTTGCGCCATTGCGACCATTGCCGCCGCGCCGCCAGGAGAAGAACCCCAGGCCCCGGTATTTCCAGGCAGTGAGCTATAGCGCACCAATAACCAACCCACGATGGCGCTGGAAAGCAGCGTCACCAGTAAAATCGCAAGCACGATCGGCCAGTTGACGGCCAGCGTGGTGAGAATCGAACCAGTGAGGTTTTGTGCAATCATGCAGCCAAGAATGGCTTGGGCAGCGAGAAAAGCGGAGCGGGGAAGTTGCAGAGTGACTCCGCGCATACTGAAGATGATCCCCGCGATCATCGGGCCAAGCAGGAGTGCCGCCGGGAGATGTAAAGCGAGGAAGCCAATAGAAAGGAGAAGTGACAGAACACATAACATTCCCCACTGCAATACAGGCATTCTTCGCTTCCTCATTATTTTATCTTTGGTGTATCGATACAGCATAAAGAAAGCTGGGTCTGGAAAAAATAACGGTAATCAAGGAAAAGGGGAAAATCAGCAATAATCTGAATACGTTGCCCTTTCCGGCTGAAAAGGGCGTCGTGTTAAATCAGTTATAGTTAATCTTAAAAAGTACCACTGTATCGAAGGGACCCGCCGCGATGGGAGTGCCAGGTGTGGACGATAATTCAGCCGTATAGGTTTTTTCGTAGATCAGCATATCACTGGTGAAATCGGCGTATTCAGCATATTTATTGAATGTATAAGGCGAGGCGTTTTCATCCAGTATACGTAGCTTCAGACCATTACCAATCAACAATGCTTTATCTTCTTCAACCAACGTTTCTTCGGTATAAAACGAGGAGCTGACCTTAAATCCGTCGGTACACTGGTCATTTTGCGATTTTGTTGTCTTGATACTGAATGTTTTCGACATTGTGTGGCGGCGAATATCCAGTAAGTTAAATTTACCAAAATCAATCACCAGTGTTTCCGGTGAAATATTTTTTCACCTTATTAATGGGTATTTGCATCTGGTTTAATTTTTACAATTTTTTATGTTCAGCCATATAAAAAGAACCCGCTCTATTAAAGGCGGGTCCGGAAAGTGAACGGCTTAGCAATCAACCATTAACGCTTGATATCGCTTTTAAAGTCGCGTTTTTCATATCCTGTATACAGCTGACGCGGACGGGCAATCTTCATACCGTCACTGTGCATTTCGCTCCAGTGGGCGATCCAGCCAACCGTACGTGCCATAGCGAAGATCACGGTGAACATAGAAGACGGAATACCCATCGCTTTCAGGATGATACCAGAGTAGAAATCGACGTTCGGGTACAGTTTTTTCTCGATAAAGTACGGGTCGTTCAGCGCGATGTTTTCCAGCTCCATAGCCACTTCCAGCAGGTCATCTTTGGTACCCAGCTCTTTCAGAACTTCATGGCAGGTTTCACGCATTACGGTGGCGCGTGGGTCGTAATTTTTGTACACACGGTGACCGAAGCCCATCAGGCGGAAAGAATCATTTTTGTCTTTCGCACGACGAACAAATTCCGGAATGTGTTTAACGGAGCTGATTTCTTCCAGCATTTTCAGCGCCGCTTCGTTAGCACCACCGTGCGCAGGTCCCCACAGTGAAGCAATACCTGCAGCGATACAGGCAAACGGGTTCGCACCCGAAGAGCCAGCGGTACGCACGGTGGAGGTGGAGGCGTTCTGTTCATGGTCAGCGTGCAGGATCAGAATACGGTCCATAGCACGTTCCAGAATCGGATTAACTTCATACGGTTCGCACGGCGTGGAGAACATCATATTCAGGAAGTTACCGGCGTAGGAGAGATCGTTGCGCGGGTAAACAAATGGCTGACCAATGGAATACTTGTAACACATCGCGGCCATGGTCGGCATTTTTGACAGCAGGCGGAACGCGGCAATTTCACGATGACGAGGATTGTTAACATCCAGCGAGTCGTGATAGAACGCTGCCAGTGCGCCGGTAATACCACACATGACTGCCATTGGATGCGAGTCGCGACGGAAAGCATGGAACAGACGGGTAATCTGCTCGTGGATCATGGTATGACGGGTCACCGTAGTTTTAAATTCGTCATACTGTTCCTGAGTCGGTTTTTCACCATTCAGCAGGATGTAACAAACTTCCAGGTAGTTAGAATCGGTCGCCAGCTGATCGATCGGGAAACCGCGGTGCAGCAAAATACCTTCATCACCATCAATAAAAGTAATTTTAGATTCGCAGGATGCGGTTGAAGTGAAGCCTGGGTCAAAGGTGAACACACCTTTTGAACCGAGAGTACGGATATCAATAACATCTTGACCCAGCGTGCCTTTCAGCACATCCAGTTCAACAGCTGTGTCCCCGTTGAGGGTGAGTTTTGCTTTTGTATCAGCCATTTAAGGTCTCCTTAGCGCCTTATTGCGTAAGACTGCCGGAACTTAAATTTGCCTTCGCACATCAACCTGGCTTTACCCGTTTGTTATTTGGCTCGCCGCTCTGTGAAAGAGGGGAAAACCTGGGTACAGAGCTCTGGGCGCTTGCAGGTAAAGGATCTATTGATGACGAATAAATGGCGAATCAAGTACTTAGCAATCCGAATTATTAAACTTGTCTACCACTAATAACTGTCCCGAATGAATTGGTCAATACTTCCACACTGTTACATAAGTTAATCTTAGGTGAAATACCGACTTCATAACTTTTACGCATTATATGCTTTTCCTGGTAATGTTTGTAACAACTTTGTTGAATGATTGTCAAACTAGATGATTAAAAATTAAATAAATGTTGTTATCGTGACGCAGATCACTGTTCGGGATAAAACCCGACAAACTATATGTAGGTTAATTGTAATGATTTTGTGAACAGCCTATACTGCCGCCAGGTCTCCGGAACACCCTGCAATCCCGAGCCACCCAGCGTTGTAACGTGTCGTTTTCGCATCTGGAAGCAGTGTTTTGCATGACGCGCAGTTATAGAAAGGACGCTGTCTGACCCGCAAGCAGACCGGAGGAAGGAAATCCCGACGTCTCCTGGTAACAGAAAGTTAACCTCTGTGCCCGTAGTCCCCAGGGAATAATAAGAACAGCATGTGGGCGTTATTCATGATAAGAAATGTGAAAAAACAAAGACCTGTTAATCTGGACCTACAGACCATCCGGTTCCCCGTCACGGCGATAGCGTCCATTCTCCATCGCGTTTCCGGTGTGATCACCTTTGTTGCAGTGGGCATCCTGCTGTGGCTTCTGGGTACCAGCCTCTCTTCCCCTGAAGGTTTCGAGCAAGCTTCCGCGATTATGGGCAGCTTCTTCGTCAAATTTATCATGTGGGGCATCCTTACCGCTCTGGCATATCACGTCGTCGTAGGTATTCGCCACATGATGATGGATTTTGGCTATCTGGAAGAAACATTCGAAGCGGGTAAACGCTCCGCCAAAATCTCCTTTGTTATTACTGTCGTGCTTTCACTTCTCGCAGGAGTCCTCGTATGGTAAGCAACGCCTCCGCATTAGGACGCAATGGCGTACATGATTTCATCCTCGTTCGTGCTACCGCTATCGTCCTGACGCTCTACATCATTTATATGGTCGGTTTTTTCGCTACCAGTGGCGAGCTGACATATGAAGTCTGGATTGGTTTCTTCGCCTCTGCGTTCACCAAAGTGTTCACCCTGCTGGCGCTGTTTTCTATCTTGATCCATGCCTGGATCGGCATGTGGCAGGTGTTGACCGACTACGTTAAACCGCTGGCCTTGCGCCTGATGCTGCAACTGGTGATTGTCGTTGCACTGGTGGTTTACGTGATTTATGGATTCGTTGTGGTGTGGGGTGTGTGATGAAATTGCCAGTCAGAGAATTTGATGCAGTTGTGATTGGTGCCGGCGGCGCAGGTATGCGCGCGGCGCTGCAAATTTCCCAGAGTGGCCAGACCTGTGCGCTGCTCTCTAAAGTCTTCCCAACCCGTTCCCATACCGTTTCTGCGCAAGGTGGTATTACCGTTGCGCTGGGTAATACCCATGAAGATAACTGGGAATGGCATATGTACGACACCGTAAAAGGGTCGGACTATATCGGTGACCAGGACGCGATTGAATATATGTGTAAAACCGGGCCGGAAGCGATTCTGGAACTGGAACATATGGGCCTGCCGTTCTCGCGTCTTGATGATGGTCGTATCTATCAACGTCCGTTTGGCGGTCAGTCGAAAAACTTCGGCGGCGAGCAGGCGGCACGTACTGCGGCGGCAGCTGACCGTACCGGTCACGCACTGTTGCACACGCTTTATCAGCAGAACCTGAAAAACCACACCACCATTTTCTCCGAGTGGTATGCGCTGGATCTGGTGAAAAACCAGGATGGCGCAGTGGTCGGTTGTACCGCACTGTGCATCGAAACTGGTGAGGTGGTTTACTTTAAAGCTCGCGCGACAGTGCTGGCGACTGGCGGGGCAGGGCGTATTTATCAGTCCACCACCAACGCCCACATTAACACTGGCGACGGTGTCGGCATGGCTATCCGTGCAGGCGTACCGGTACAGGATATGGAAATGTGGCAGTTCCACCCGACCGGTATTGCCGGTGCGGGCGTACTGGTCACCGAAGGGTGCCGTGGTGAAGGCGGTTATCTGCTGAACAAACATGGCGAACGCTTTATGGAGCGTTATGCGCCGAACGCCAAAGACCTGGCGGGCCGTGACGTGGTGGCGCGTTCCATCATGATCGAAATCCGTGAAGGTCGCGGCTGTGATGGTCCGTGGGGGCCACACGCAAAACTGAAACTTGACCATCTGGGGAAAGAAGTTCTCGAATCCCGTCTGCCGGGTATTCTGGAACTCTCCCGCACCTTCGCTCACGTTGATCCGGTGAAAGAGCCGATTCCGGTAATTCCAACCTGTCACTACATGATGGGCGGTATTCCGACCAAAGTGACCGGTCAGGCGCTGACTGTGAATGAGAAAGGCGAAGATGTGGTTGTTCCGGGGCTGTTTGCCGTTGGTGAAATCGCTTGTGTATCGGTACATGGCGCTAACCGTCTGGGCGGCAACTCGCTGCTGGACCTGGTCGTATTTGGTCGTGCGGCAGGTCTGCATCTGCAAGAGTCTATCGCCGAGCAGGGCGCACTGCGCGATGCCAGCGAGTCTGATGTAGAAGCGTCTCTGGATCGCCTGAACCGCTGGAACAATAACCGTAACGGTGAAGATCCGGTGGCGATCCGTAAAGCACTGCAAGAATGTATGCAGCATAACTTCTCGGTCTTCCGTGAAGGTGATGCGATGGCGAAAGGGCTTGAGCAGTTGAAAGTTATCCGCGAGCGTCTGAAAAATGCCCGTCTGGATGACACTTCCAGCGAGTTCAACACCCAGCGCGTTGAGTGCCTGGAACTGGATAACCTGATGGAAACGGCGTATGCAACGGCTGTTTCTGCCAACTTCCGTACCGAAAGCCGTGGCGCGCATAGCCGCTTCGACTTCCCGGATCGTGATGATGAAAACTGGCTGTGCCACTCCCTGTATCTGCCAGAGTCGGAATCCATGACGCGCCGAAGCGTCAACATGGAACCGAAACTGCGCCCGGCATTCCCGCCGAAGATTCGTACTTACTAATGCGGAGACAGGAAAATGAGACTCGAGTTTTCAATTTATCGCTATAACCCGGATGTTGATGATGCTCCGCGTATGCAGGATTACACCCTGGAAGCGGAAGAAGGTCGCGACATGATGCTGCTGGATGCGCTTATTCAGCTGAAAGAGAAAGATCCCAGCCTGTCGTTCCGCCGCTCCTGCCGTGAAGGTGTGTGCGGTTCCGACGGTCTGAACATGAACGGTAAGAATGGTCTGGCCTGTATTACCCCGATTTCGGCACTCAACCAGCCGGGCAAGAAGATTGTGATTCGTCCGCTGCCAGGTTTACCGGTGATCCGCGATTTGGTGGTAGACATGGGACAATTCTATGCGCAATATGAGAAAATTAAGCCTTACCTGTTGAATAATGGACAAAATCCGCCAGCTCGCGAGCATTTACAGATGCCAGAGCAGCGCGAAAAACTCGACGGGTTGTATGAATGTATTCTCTGCGCATGTTGTTCAACCTCTTGTCCGTCTTTCTGGTGGAATCCCGATAAGTTTATCGGTCCGGCAGGCTTGTTAGCGGCATATCGTTTCCTGATCGATAGCCGTGATACCGAGACTGACAGCCGCCTCGACGGTTTGAGCGATGCATTCAGTGTATTCCGCTGTCACAGCATCATGAACTGCGTCAGTGTATGTCCGAAGGGGCTGAATCCGACGCGCGCCATCGGCCATATCAAGTCGATGTTGTTGCAACGTAATGCGTAAACCGTAGGCCTGATAAGACGCACAAGCGTCGCATCAGGCAACCAGTGCCGGATGCGGCGTGAACGCCTTATCCGGCCTACAAGTCATTACCCGTAGGCCTGATAAGCGCAGCGCATCAGGCGTAACAAAGAAATGCAGGAAATCTTTAAAAACTGCCCCTGACACTAAGACAGTTTTTAAAGGTTCCTTAGCGGACGCAGAAAACACGACAAGTCCGCAACAAGTGAACCCCGGCACGCACATCAGATATGAAATGTGCGTGGTAGTATCCACGGCGAAGTAAGCATAAAAAAGATGCTTAAGGGATCACGATGCAGAACAGCGCTTTGAAAGCCTGGTTGGACTCTTCTTACCTCTCTGGCGCAAACCAGAGCTGGATAGAACAGCTCTATGAAGACTTCTTAACCGATCCTGACTCGGTTGACGCTAACTGGCGTTCGACGTTCCAGCAGTTACCTGGTACGGGAGTCAAACCGGATCAATTCCACTCTCAAACGCGTGAATATTTCCGCCGCCTGGCGAAAGACGCTTCACGTTACTCTTCAACGATCTCCGACCCTGACACCAATGTGAAGCAGGTTAAAGTCCTGCAGCTCATTAACGCATACCGCTTCCGTGGTCACCAGCATGCGAATCTCGATCCGCTGGGACTGTGGCAGCAAGATAAAGTGGCCGATCTGGATCCGTCTTTCCACGATCTGACCGAAGCAGACTTCCAGGAGACCTTCAACGTCGGTTCATTTGCCAGCGGCAAAGAAACCATGAAACTCGGCGAGCTGCTGGAAGCCCTCAAGCAAACCTACTGTGGCCCGATTGGTGCCGAGTATATGCACATTACCAGCACCGAAGAAAAACGCTGGATCCAACAGCGTATCGAGTCTGGTCGCGCGACTTTCAATAGCGAAGAGAAAAAACGCTTCTTAAGCGAACTGACCGCCGCTGAAGGCCTTGAACGTTACCTTGGCGCAAAATTCCCCGGCGCAAAACGCTTCTCGCTGGAAGGCGGTGACGCGTTAATCCCGATGCTTAAAGAGATGATCCGCCACGCTGGCAACAGCGGCACCCGCGAAGTGGTTCTCGGGATGGCGCACCGTGGTCGTCTGAACGTGCTGGTGAACGTGCTGGGTAAAAAACCGCAAGACTTGTTCGACGAGTTTGCCGGTAAACATAAAGAACACCTCGGCACGGGCGACGTGAAATACCACATGGGCTTCTCGTCTGACTTCCAGACCGATGGCGGCCTGGTGCACCTGGCGCTGGCGTTTAACCCGTCTCACCTTGAGATTGTAAGCCCGGTCGTTATCGGTTCTGTTCGTGCCCGTCTGGACAGACTTGATGAGCCGAGCAGCAACAAAGTGCTGCCAATCACCATTCATGGTGACGCCGCAGTGACCGGGCAGGGCGTAGTTCAGGAAACCCTGAACATGTCGAAAGCGCGTGGTTATGAAGTTGGCGGTACGGTACGTATCGTTATCAACAACCAGGTTGGCTTCACCACCTCTAACCCGCTGGATGCCCGTTCGACGCCGTACTGTACTGATATCGGTAAGATGGTTCAGGCACCGATTTTCCACGTTAATGCGGATGATCCGGAAGCCGTTGCCTTTGTGACCCGTCTGGCGCTCGATTTCCGTAACACCTTTAAACGTGATGTCTTCATCGACCTGGTATGCTACCGCCGTCACGGCCACAACGAAGCCGACGAGCCGAGCGCAACCCAGCCGCTGATGTATCAGAAAATCAAAAAGCATCCAACGCCGCGCAAAATCTACGCTGACAAACTGGAGCAGGAAAAAGTCGCGACGCTGGAAGATGCCACCGAGATGGTTAACCTGTACCGCGATGCGCTGGATGCTGGCGATTGCGTTGTAGCAGAGTGGCGTCCGATGAACATGCACTCTTTCACCTGGTCGCCGTACCTCAACCACGAATGGGACGAAGAGTACCCGAACAAAGTTGAGATGAAGCGCCTGCAGGAACTGGCTAAACGCATCAGCACGGTGCCGGAAGCGGTTGAAATGCAGTCTCGCGTTGCCAAGATTTATGGCGATCGCCAGGCGATGGCAGCCGGTGAGAAACTGTTCGACTGGGGCGGCGCGGAAAACCTCGCTTACGCCACGTTGGTTGACGAAGGCATTCCGGTTCGCCTGTCGGGTGAAGACTCCGGTCGCGGTACCTTCTTCCACCGCCACGCGGTGATCCACAACCAGTCTAACGGTTCCACTTACACGCCGCTGCAACATATCCATAACGGCCAGGGCGCGTTCCGCGTCTGGGATTCTGTACTGTCTGAAGAAGCCGTACTGGCGTTTGAATACGGTTATGCCACCGCAGAACCACGCACCCTGACCATCTGGGAAGCACAGTTCGGTGACTTCGCCAACGGTGCACAGGTGGTTATCGACCAGTTCATCTCCTCTGGCGAACAGAAATGGGGCCGGATGTGTGGCCTGGTGATGTTGCTGCCGCACGGTTACGAAGGGCAGGGGCCGGAGCACTCCTCCGCGCGTCTGGAACGTTATCTGCAACTTTGCGCTGAGCAAAACATGCAGGTTTGCGTACCTTCTACCCCGGCACAGGTTTACCACATGCTGCGTCGTCAGGCGTTGCGCGGGATGCGTCGTCCGCTGGTGGTGATGTCGCCGAAATCCCTGCTGCGTCATCCGCTGGCGGTATCCAGACTCGAAGAACTGGCGAACGGCACCTTCCTGCCAGCCATCGGTGAAATCGACGAGCTTGATCCGAAGGGCGTGAAGCGCGTAGTGATGTGTTCTGGTAAGGTTTATTACGATCTGCTGGAACAACGTCGTAAGAACAATCAACACGATGTCGCCATTGTGCGTATCGAGCAACTCTACCCGTTCCCGCATAAAGCGATGCAGGAAGTGTTGCAGCAGTTTGCTCACGTCAAGGATTTTGTCTGGTGCCAGGAAGAGCCGCTCAACCAGGGCGCATGGTACTGCAGCCAGCATCATTTCCGTGAAGTGATTCCGTTTGGGGCTTCTCTGCGTTATGCAGGCCGCCCGGCCTCCGCCTCTCCGGCGGTAGGGTATATGTCCGTTCACCAGAAACAGCAACAAGATCTGGTTAATGACGCGCTGAACGTCGAATAAATAAAGGATACACAATGAGTAGCGTAGATATTCTGGTCCCTGACCTGCCTGAATCCGTAGCCGATGCCACCGTCGCAACCTGGCATAAAAAACCCGGCGACGCAGTCGTACGTGATGAAGTGCTGGTAGAAATCGAAACTGACAAAGTGGTACTGGAAGTACCGGCATCAGCAGACGGCATTCTGGATGCGGTTCTGGAAGATGAAGGTACAACCGTAACGTCTCGTCAGATCCTTGGTCGCCTGCGTGAAGGCAACAGCGCGGGTAAAGAAACCAGCGCCAAATCTGAAGAGAAAGCGTCCACTCCGGCGCAACGCCAGCAGGCGTCTCTGGAAGAGCAAAACAACGATGCGTTAAGCCCGGCGATCCGTCGCCTGCTGGCTGAACATAACCTCGACGCCAGCGCCATTAAAGGCACGGGTGTGGGTGGTCGTCTGACCCGTGAAGATGTGGAAAAACATCTGGCGAAAGCCCCGGCGAAAGAGTCTGCTCCGGCAGCGGCTGCTCCGGCGGCGCAACCGGCCCTGGCTGCACGTAGCGAAAAACGTGTGCCGATGACTCGCCTGCGTAAGCGTGTGGCAGAGCGTCTGCTGGAAGCGAAAAACTCCACCGCCATGCTGACCACGTTCAACGAAGTCAACATGAAGCCGATTATGGATCTGCGTAAGCAGTACGGTGAAGCGTTTGAAAAACGCCACGGCATCCGTCTGGGCTTTATGTCCTTCTACGTGAAAGCGGTGGTTGAAGCCCTGAAACGTTACCCGGAAGTGAATGCGTCTATCGACGGCGATGATGTGGTTTACCACAACTATTTCGACGTCAGCATGGCGGTTTCTACGCCGCGCGGTCTGGTAACGCCGGTTCTGCGTGATGTCGATACCCTCGGCATGGCAGACATCGAGAAGAAAATTAAAGAGCTGGCTGTTAAAGGCCGTGACGGCAAGCTGACGGTTGAAGATCTGACTGGTGGTAACTTTACCATCACCAACGGTGGTGTGTTCGGTTCCCTGATGTCTACGCCTATCATCAACCCGCCGCAGAGCGCAATTCTGGGTATGCACGCTATCAAAGATCGTCCGATGGCAGTGAATGGTCAGGTTGAGATCCTGCCGATGATGTACCTGGCGCTGTCCTACGATCACCGTTTGATCGATGGTCGCGAATCCGTGGGCTTCCTTGTAACGATCAAAGAGTTGCTGGAAGATCCGACGCGTCTGCTGCTGGACGTTTAGTAGTTTAAGCTTCACCTGCACTGTAGACCGACGTGGATAGGGTGTCGGTCTACGGTTTAAAAGATAACGATTACTGAAGGATGGACAGAACACATGAACTTACATGAATATCAGGCAAAACAACTGTTTGCCCGCTATGGCTTACCAGCACCGGTGGGTTATGCCTGTACTACTCCACGCGAAGCAGAAGAAGCCGCTTCAAAAATCGGTGCCGGTCCGTGGGTAGTGAAATGTCAGGTTCACGCTGGTGGCCGCGGTAAAGCGGGCGGTGTGAAAGTTGTAAACAGCAAAGAAGACATCCGTGCTTTTGCAGAAAACTGGCTGGGCAAGCGTCTGGTAACGTATCAAACAGATGCCAATGGCCAACCGGTTAACCAGATTCTGGTTGAAGCAGCGACCGATATCGCTAAAGAGCTGTATCTCGGTGCCGTTGTTGACCGTAGTTCCCGTCGCGTGGTCTTTATGGCCTCCACCGAAGGCGGCGTGGAAATCGAAAAAGTGGCGGAAGAAACTCCGCACCTGATCCACAAAGTTGCGCTTGATCCGCTGACTGGCCCGATGCCGTATCAGGGACGCGAGCTGGCGTTTAAACTGGGTCTGGAAGGTAAACTGGTTCAGCAGTTCACCAAAATCTTCATGGGCCTGGCGACCATTTTCCTGGAGCGCGACCTTGCGCTTATCGAAATCAACCCGCTGGTTATTACCAAACAGGGCGATCTGATTTGCCTCGACGGCAAACTGGGCGCTGATGGCAACGCACTGTTCCGCCAGCCTGATCTGCGTGAAATGCGTGACCAGTCGCAGGAAGATCCGCGTGAAGCACAGGCTGCACAGTGGGAACTGAACTACGTTGCGCTGGACGGTAACATCGGTTGTATGGTTAACGGCGCAGGTCTGGCGATGGGTACGATGGACATCGTTAAACTGCACGGCGGCGAACCGGCTAACTTCCTGGACGTTGGCGGTGGCGCAACCAAAGAACGTGTAACCGAAGCGTTCAAAATCATCCTCTCTGACGACAAAGTGAAAGCCGTTCTGGTTAACATCTTCGGCGGTATCGTTCGTTGCGACCTGATCGCTGACGGTATCATCGGCGCGGTAGCAGAAGTGGGTGTTAACGTACCGGTCGTGGTACGTCTGGAAGGTAACAACGCCGAACTCGGTGCGAAGAAACTGGCTGACAGCGGCCTGAATATTATTGCAGCAAAAGGTCTGACGGATGCAGCTCAGCAGGTTGTTGCCGCAGTGGAGGGGAAATAATGTCCATTTTAATTGATAAAAACACCAAGGTTATCTGCCAGGGCTTTACCGGTAGCCAGGGGACTTTCCACTCAGAACAGGCCATTGCATACGGCACTAAAATGGTTGGCGGCGTAACCCCAGGTAAAGGCGGTACTACCCACCTCGGCCTGCCGGTGTTCAACACCGTGCGTGAAGCTGTTGCTGCTACTGGCGCTACCGCCTCTGTTATCTACGTACCAGCACCGTTCTGCAAAGACTCCATTCTGGAAGCTATCGATGCAGGCATCAAACTGATTATCACCATCACTGAAGGCATCCCGACGCTGGATATGCTGACGGTGAAAGTGAAACTGGATGAAGCAGGCGTTCGTATGATCGGCCCGAACTGCCCAGGCGTTATCACCCCGGGGGAATGCAAAATCGGTATCCAGCCGGGTCACATTCACAAACCAGGTAAAGTGGGTATCGTTTCCCGTTCCGGTACGCTGACCTATGAAGCGGTTAAACAGACCACGGATTACGGTTTCGGTCAGTCAACCTGCGTCGGTATCGGCGGCGACCCGATCCCTGGCTCTAACTTTATCGACATCCTCGAAATGTTCGAAAAAGATCCGCAGACCGAAGCGATCGTGATGATCGGTGAGATCGGCGGTAGCGCTGAAGAAGAAGCAGCGGCGTACATCAAGGAGCACGTTACCAAGCCAGTTGTGGGTTACATCGCTGGTGTGACTGCGCCGAAAGGCAAACGTATGGGTCACGCAGGTGCGATCATTGCCGGTGGTAAAGGGACTGCGGATGAGAAATTCGCTGCTCTGGAAGCCGCAGGCGTGAAAACCGTTCGCAGCCTGGCGGATATCGGTGAAGCACTGAAAACTGTTTTGAAATAAATATCTGTAATAAGAAATAGCCCTCGCCGCTTCCCCCTACAGGAAGGGCGAAGGGCTGTCGGTTTCGACATGGTTGGCCATCTTATGATGGCCTTTTTTATGCTTATCGCGGCGATTTTCGCTGCGCTATCAGGGTAAATTTATAGTCATCAGTATTAAAAGCGTTGCGGCTATATTCAAACACCTGGCCATCAACTAAATATCCACGCGATACTTTTTCAAGAATCGGCTTAGTCTGGCTGATATTAAGCAGACGGCTCATCTCTATACTGCCTCTTTTTCTTATGCGCCAACTATCGTCTGCGTAACGGCCTGCCCGGCGGGTATTGCTCACACCTACATGGCTGCGGAATATCTGGAAAAAGCCGGACGCAAACTCGGCGTGAATATCTACGTTGAAAAGCAAGGTGCTAACGGCATTGAAGAGCGTTTAACGGCGGAGCAACTCAATAGTGCAACCGCCTGTATTTTTGCGGCGGAAGTCGCTATCAAGGAGAGCGAGCGTTTTAACGGCATTCCCGCGCTTTCTGTGCCTGTTGCCGAGCCGATTCGCCATGCAGAAGCGTTGATTCAACAAGCGCTTACCCTCAAGCGTAGCGATGAGACGCGTACCGTACAGCAAGATACGCAACCGGTGAAAAGTGTCAAAACGGAGCTGAAACAGGCACTGTTGAGCGGGATCTCTTTCGCCGTGCCGCTGATTGTCGCGGGTGGCACGGTGCTGGCGGTCGCGGTATTACTGTCGCAAATCTTCGGACTACAAGATTTGTTTAATGAAGAAAACTCCTGGTTGTGGATGTACCGCAAGCTGGGCGGCGGGATGCTCGGGATTTTGATGGTACCGGTGCTCGCAGCCTATACCGCCTATTCACTGGCTGATAAACCGGCGTTAGCGCCAGGCTTTGCGGCAGGGCTTGCCGCCAACATGATTGGTTCCGGGTTTCTCGGCGCGGTCGTTGGCGGATTGATAGCCGGTTATCTGATGCGCTGGGTGAAAAATCATCTACGTCTTAGCAGTAAATTCAACGGATTCCTGACTTTCTATCTCTACCCGGTGCTCGGTACGTTGGGGGCGGGTAGTCTGATGCTGTTTGTAGTAGGGGAACCTGTCGCATGGATCAATAACTCGCTTACCGCCTGGCTGAACGGTCTGTCAGGAAATAACGCACTGTTGTTGGGCGCCATTCTCGGTTTTATGTGTTCCTTTGACCTTGGTGGGCCAGTGAACAAAGCCGCTTATGCATTCTGTCTGGGGGCAATGGCGAACGGCGTTTACGGCCCGTATGCCATTTTCGCCTCCGTCAAAATGGTTTCGGCATTTACCGTAACCGCTTCCACGATGCTCGCACCGCGCCTGTTTAAAGAGTTTGAAATTGAAACCGGGAAATCCACCTGGCTGTTAGGATTGGCAGGTATCACCGAAGGGGCGATCCCGATGGCGATTGAAGATCCGCTGCGGGTTATTGGTTCGTTTGTGCTGGGATCTATGGTAACGGGCGCTATCGTCGGTGCGATGAATATCGGCCTTTCGACACCCGGTGCCGGCATTTTCTCGCTCTTTTTACTTCATGATAATGGCGCGGGTGGTGTTATGGCGGCAATTGGTTGGTTTGGTGCGGCGTTGGTGGGGGCTGCAATCTCGACTGCAATTCTCCTGATCTGGCGGCATCATGCGGTAAAGCATGGAAACTATCTGACTGATGGCGTAATGCCATAAACAAAAAGGAAACGACGATGAAAGCGGTATCTCGCGTTCACATCACCCCGCATATGCACTGGGATCGGGAGTGGTATTTCACCACAGAAGAGTCTCGCATTCTGCTGGTCAATAATATGGAAGAGATCCTGTGCAGACTGGAACAGGACAACGAATACAAATATTACGTACTCGACGGGCAAACGGCGATCCTCGAAGATTATTTCGCTGTCAAACCGGAGAACAAAGATCGTGTGAAGAAGTTGGTCGAGGGCGGGAAATTAATTATCGGTCCCTGGTATACCCAGACCGATACCACGATTGTTTCTGCTGAATCCATAGTCCGTAATCTGATGTACGGAATGCGTGACTGCCTCGCGTTTGGCGAGCCGATGAAAATAGGTTATTTACCGGATTCCTTTGGCATGTCCGGGCAACTGCCACATATATACAATGGATTTGGCATTACCCGCACCATGTTCTGGCGCGGATGTTCTGAGCGCCACGGTACTGATAAAACCGAGTTTTTGTGGCAAAGCAGTGACGGTAGCGAAGTGACGGCGCAGGTGCTGCCGCTGGGCTACGCCATCGGTAAGTACTTACCTGCGGACGAAAATGGATTACGTAAACGCCTCGACAGTTATTTTGACGTGCTGGAAAAAGCGTCAGTAACCAAAGAAATTTTATTGCCGAATGGTCATGACCAGATGCCCTTGCAGCAAAATATCTTCGAAGTGATGGAGAAACTGCGCGAAATTTATCCTCAACGAAAGTTTGTGATGAGCCGCTTTGAAGAGGTATTCGAGCAGATTGAAGCGCAGCGTGAAAGTCTGGCCATCCTGAAAGGTGAATTCATCGATGGTAAATATATGCGCGTGCATCGCACCATCGGTTCCACGCGCATGGATATCAAAATTGCCCACGCACGCATTGAAAATAAGATTGTTAATCTGCTGGAACCGTTGGCAACGCTGGCCTGGACTTTAGGTTTTGATTATCACCACGGCTTGCTGGAGAAGATGTGGAAAGAAATTTTAAAAAACCACGCCCATGACAGCATCGGCTGCTGCTGCAGTGATAAAGTTCATCGCGAGATTGTCGCCCGCTTCGAACTGGCAGAAGACATGGCGGATAATCTAATTCGGTTCTATATGCGCAAAATAGCAGACAACATGCCGCAGAGCGACGCCGACAAACTCGTCCTGTTTAACCTGATGCCCTGGCCGCGTGAAGAAGTTATCAACACAACTGTTCGACTGCGCGGTAGCCAGTTTAATTTGCGAGACGGTCGCGGTCAGCCTGTGCCATATTTTATTCGACATGCCCGTGAGATCGATCCCGGCCTTATTGATCGGCAAATAGTTCATTACGGCAATTATGATCCCTTTATGGAGTTTGATATTCAGATCAGCCAAATTGTCCCTTCTATGGGGTATCGCACGCTCTATATAGAAGCGAATCAGCCTGGCAATGTGGTCACGCCAAAAAGTAAAACAGAGGGAATACTGGAAAATGCTTTCTGGCAAATTGCACTCAATGAGGATGGTTCACTTCGTCTGGTTGATAAAGATAGTGGCGTGCGCTATGACCGGGTGTTTCAAATTGAAGAAGGTTCCGATGATGGGGATGAATATGATTATTCGCCAGCAAAAGAAGAGTGGGCCATTACCTCAGCGAATGCGAAACCGCAATACGATATTATTCATGAAGCCTGGCAGAGTAGGGCCATAATTCGCTATGAAATAGCGGTGCCGCGTAATCTGTCAGAGCGTCGCGCAAAGCAATGTTCTGGCAGGGTAGGGGTGGAGACGGTGATCACTCTTAACCATAACAGCAGACGCATTGATGCGGATATTAATCTTGATAACCAGGCCGATGATCACCGTATTCGTGTATTGATTCCCACGCCTTTTAACACAGATGTTGTTCTTGCGGATACGCAGTTTGGTTCATTGACGCGGTCAGTGAAGGATTGCGCAATGAATGTCTGGCAGCAAGAAGGCTGGAAAGAAGCGCCGGTTCCGGTATGGAATATGCTCAACTATGCTGTCTTACAGGAAGGGCGTAACGGCATAGCCGTTTTTAGCGAAGGATTACGTGAATTTGAAGTCATTGGAGAAGAGAATAAAACCTTTGCTATTACGTTGTTGCGTGGTGTGGGATTACTGGGAAAAGAAGATTTACTTTTAAGGCCAGGGCGTCCTTCAGGAATTAAAATGCCTGTGTCCGATTCACAATTACGCGGATCATTTTCCTGTCGTCTGAGTTTATTTAGTTATATCGGTACTCCCGTAACTGCCGGTGTAGCCCAGCAGGCACGCGCATGGCTGACGCCAGTTCAGTGTTATAACAAAATCCCGTGGGATGCGATGAAGCTTAATAAAGCCAAATTCAATGTGCCGGAAAGCTATAGTTTGCTGAAAATGCCACCAGTGGGATGTCTGATCAGCGCGCTAAAAAAAGCAGAAGACAGACAGGAATTAATATTGCGGCTGTTTAATCCGGCTGAATTGACAAGCTGTGATGCGACCGTCGCGTTTAGCAGGAAGGTGATGACGTGTACAGAAACCATGATGAATGAACGCTTTAATACAGAAAAAAATGAGGTTTTAAAAGAATTAGCTCTCTTTTTACCGGGACAGTCGCGGACATTTAGCTACCGAATAGTCTGAATGGTGTGTAATAAAGCAAACCACATGAAAAAACAGCGTTTCTCAGAAAGTTCAGGTCATCTCCGGATGGCCTTTTTGTTTCAAGGTGAGTGGGTGTTAATCTGAAAAGTGTACTTATTTCTTTTTTTTCACCTTTTAACACGATAATAATAACTGGGAAATTTCCACCTTACATTTATTAAAAAAAGGATTTATACATGAAGAAAATTGTTTTGCCAGTTGCTCTCGCGCTGTTGGGCATGAATGCAGGTGCTTATGCCGCCGATGTAAGCATTGATATTTTAAGTGCGACAGTGAAAGATAAACGCATTGAAGGGGCATCGGTGACGCTGCAACGCAATGGTGCACAATCTGTTTCTGGTATCACAAATACTTCGGGCAGCATTAGTTTGGGGACTTCATTTGCTGATAATAAAGATGCTCTATTAATCGTCAAAAAAGAGGGGTATTCCAATCTGGTGGTCAAATGTCCGTGCGCTGGCATGACTTATGCTATCAGTCCGGTGATGACGAATCTGGATGGCATGCGTGTAGTTTTGAGCTGGGGCGAAAAGCCTTTTGATCTTGATTCGCATTTGATCTTCCCTGGCGGACATATCTATTTTGATAGTAAAGAGGGAACTGATGCCAATCTGGATGTTGATGATACGGATAGCTATGGACCAGAAACTGTCACTATCAGCAAAAAGCATTTTGGTGAAAGTTACATCTATGCCGTGCAGGACTATAGCAATAAAGGGCTGCCCAACAGTAATTATCTCTCTGCCAGTAAGGCAAAAGTGTTTGTTTATGTAGGGAGCTCCCTGGTACGTAGTTATAGTGTCCCTGCAGGAAAACGAGGGAACATCTGGACCGTGTTTAAACTCAATCCAAACGGCGAGTTTGAAGATATCAACTCTGTTACCAGCGCCAATTTTAACGGCACCACATTAGACGTCAGGGATTTAGCCACTGTGATAATGCCTGCGACGGACTCTTCAGCTCCGGCTTCGCCTGCGATGCAAAACAGTGGAGATACTCAACTGGCAAGAAAATATAATCGCGAAGGTGAAGCTGTTTATAAAACCGGTCAACTTGAGCAAGCCATTCAACTCTTCCAACAGGCAACAGAATTAGACGGCAATTACGGACAGGCATTTAGTAACCTGGGTCTGGCGTATCAGAAAAATGGCAACATAGCGGAAGCAATTTGGGCAAATCGTAAAGCGATCTCGTTAGCGAGTGGGGTAAATGCGGCGACAACGCGCGCCAACTCCTATTATAACATTGCCAAAATTTATGAAACCTCGGGCCAGAATGCTGAAGCATTGCAGCATTATCAACTGGCGTATACGGAAAAAAATAAGCCTTCTTATGAAGAAGCTATTGCACGTGTAAAGACGAAAATGTAAATCAGCTGTATTTTGTGGGCATCTGATGATGCCCACTGTTTACGAAAATTTGATTTGCCTGTTACGCAGTTGCCTGGACCTGTGTGAGAGGCGCAAACTATTAACCATTTTTAATGTTAACTTCGGTCAAAAATATTATCTCAGGCTGAGTTGTTTCATTTTTTGAGGAGCAAGATCTTTATAATTGGCTGGCGCCTCTTCACGATGCCATTTCATAAAAATGAAAGTGGAGTCATGTTTTTTAATTTTATATGCTTGCTTTTTTTTGGGGTGAAATTATCCATCACTCACTGTTTTATTATCTTAAGGATGATGGAAATAGAATGTATTTTAATGATAATAAGACATATTCTTATGCTGCTTAATTACGATCTGTTTTTATATGATTAGGTGTCAATACGTTATATCACTCGATGTGTTACTGACGACTATTACTTTAATGTTTAGTGATCATAGACACGGTTCTCCAGATTACTAAATTTCTGGCATCTGACAATATCATCATCTTCAAATAGTTAAATTAAGATTATTGCACTTCCAAAACAGATAAATTGAAGCAGTCTGGTAGATATTGCAGAACAACCTTGATTCCAACGGCGAAATCATGTTTATCCTCCAGGTTGCCGCCCATATGGAGCTGAATATCATTCAGTCCACGCTTGATGAGTCGATATCGCTATATCCATAGGCAGGGTAGCTTTTTACACGAGAGTGTCCGGTGTTTTCTAACGGCTGGCAATCATTCCGTTTTGTTGTCTCGTATCACTGCTATAACAATTTCTCTTGATTTTCAATCTTTGAGCGAATCATTGAATACAGATCGGGAAATATTAATACCATATAAATTTATTTTGAAAATCCTTGTTCCATCTGACTATACCTAAGGTATCTATTTCTTCTTGTGATTATTACCAATGAAACAATAAGTGACGGATTTACAGTACGTTGCTCATAAAGACAACAATCAATTAACGTTGATAAAAATATGTTATGTAAAATGGCAACAAAGTAGCTACTCTAACTAATTAGTATTATAAAAAGTCGATAAGGCGGTTCTGTTAAATAAAATACTGGTTTTTTATCTATATATTTCCATATGGGTGGTTTTACTGTGTTATTTTGCTACAATTTATTAACAATGAACCCATCAATGATTCATGATTTACGCGCGGTTAACATATCTGATTGATTTTGATATAAATCAATTTTTAATTCTTGAAAAAAATCTACAAAACACGATAAATTGTTGTAGATCAAATTGGTGGGATCGTGACAATTTCGCTATAAATTGATCACTGTCGAAAAATGCAAATTTGCTCAATAAAAACCTGTTTATTGTAAGGATTTTGCGGCGTAATATAATTACGGGATAAATTTGGTTTATTCATTAACATATTTGTAACTTTTTTATCATTGTCTTTTCTTCTTTTGATGAAATGACAACGATAGAGGCGAGCAAATAATTTTGTATTGGGGCATGCGTGTGACCCTTTCTAACGGGGTTCACTCTCGGAGTCTTCATGCGATGAGCAAGGAGTCATGATGTTAGATATAGTCGAACTGTCGCGCTTACAGTTTGCCTTGACCGCGATGTACCACTTCCTTTTTGTGCCACTGACGCTCGGTATGGCGTTCCTGCTGGCCATTATGGAAACGGTCTACGTCCTTTCCGGCAAACAGATTTATAAAGATATGACCAAGTTCTGGGGCAAGTTGTTTGGTATCAACTTTGCTCTGGGTGTGGCTACCGGTCTGACCATGGAGTTCCAGTTCGGGACTAACTGGTCTTACTATTCCCACTATGTAGGGGATATCTTCGGTGCGCCTCTGGCAATCGAAGGTCTGATGGCCTTCTTCCTCGAATCCACCTTTGTAGGTCTGTTCTTCTTCGGTTGGGATCGTCTGGGTAAAGTTCAGCATATGTGTGTCACCTGGCTGGTGGCGCTCGGTTCAAACCTGTCCGCACTGTGGATTCTGGTTGCAAACGGCTGGATGCAAAACCCAATCGCGTCCGATTTCAACTTTGAAACTATGCGTATGGAGATGGTGAGCTTCTCCGAGCTGGTGCTTAACCCGGTTGCTCAGGTGAAATTCGTTCACACCGTAGCTTCTGGTTATGTGACTGGCGCGATGTTCATCCTCGGTATCAGCGCATGGTATATGCTGAAAGGTCGTGACTTCGCCTTCGCTAAACGCTCCTTTGCTATCGCTGCCAGCTTCGGTATGGCTGCCGTTCTGTCTGTTATTGTTCTGGGTGATGAATCCGGCTACGAAATGGGCGACGTGCAGAAAACCAAACTGGCTGCTATTGAAGCCGAGTGGGAAACGCAACCTGCACCTGCTGCCTTTACTCTGTTCGGCATTCCTGATCAGGAAGAGGAGACGAACAAATTTGCGATCCAGATCCCTTACGCGCTGGGCATCATTGCAACGCGTTCCGTGGATACTCCAGTTATCGGTCTGAAAGAACTGATGGTGCAGCATGAAGAACGCATTCGTAACGGGATGAAGGCGTACTCTCTGCTCGAACAACTGCGTTCTGGTTCTACTGACCAGGCCGTTCGTGATCAGTTCAATAGCATGAAGAAAGATCTCGGTTACGGTCTGCTGCTGAAACGCTATACGCCAAACGTGGCTGATGCGACTGAAGCTCAGATTCAACAGGCAACCAAAGACTCCATTCCGCGTGTAGCGCCGCTGTACTTCGCGTTCCGTATCATGGTGGCGTGTGGCTTCCTGCTGCTGGCAATCATTGCGCTCTCTTTCTGGAGTGTCATCCGCAACCGCATTGGCGAGAAAAAATGGCTGCTGCGCGCCGCGCTGTACGGTATTCCGCTGCCGTGGATTGCTGTAGAAGCGGGCTGGTTCGTGGCTGAATATGGCCGCCAACCGTGGGCTATCGGTGAAGTGCTGCCGACAGCTGTGGCGAACTCGTCACTGACCGCAGGCGATCTCATCTTCTCAATGGTGCTGATTTGCGGCCTGTATACCCTGTTCCTGGTGGCAGAATTGTTCTTAATGTTCAAGTTTGCACGCCTCGGCCCAAGCAGCCTGAAAACCGGTCGCTATCACTTTGAGCAGTCTTCCACGACTACTCAGCCGGCACGCTAAGACAGGAGTCGTCAAATGATCGATTATGAAGTATTGCGTTTTATCTGGTGGCTGCTGGTTGGCGTTCTGCTGATTGGTTTTGCAGTCACTGACGGTTTCGACATGGGGGTGGGCATGCTCACCCGTTTCCTCGGTCGTAACGACACCGAGCGTCGAATTATGATTAACTCCATCGCACCACACTGGGACGGTAACCAGGTTTGGCTGATCACCGCAGGCGGTGCACTGTTTGCTGCCTGGCCGATGGTCTATGCCGCTGCGTTCTCCGGCTTCTATGTGGCGATGATCCTCGTACTGGCGTCTTTGTTCTTCCGTCCGGTCGGTTTTGACTACCGCTCCAAGATTGAAGAAACCCGCTGGCGTAACATGTGGGACTGGGGCATCTTCATTGGTAGCTTCGTTCCGCCGCTGGTGATTGGTGTAGCGTTCGGTAACCTGTTGCAGGGCGTACCATTCAACGTTGATGAATATCTGCGTCTGTACTACACCGGTAACTTCTTCCAGCTGCTTAACCCGTTCGGCCTGCTGGCAGGTGTGGTGAGCGTAGGGATGATCATTACTCAGGGCGCAACCTATCTGCAAATGCGTACCGTGGGCGAACTGCACCTGCGTACCCGTGCAACGGCTCAGGTGGCGGCACTGGTGACGCTGGTCTGCTTCGCACTGGCTGGCGTATGGGTGATGTACGGTATCGATGGTTATGTCGTGAAATCGACAATGGACCATTACGCAGCCTCTAACCCGCTGAATAAAGAAGTGGTTCGTGAAGCTGGCGCATGGCTGGTTAACTTCAACAACACGCCAATTCTGTGGGCTATTCCGGCACTGGGTGTGGTTCTGCCGCTGCTGACCATCCTGACTGCACGTATGGATAAAGCCGCGTGGGCGTTTGTTTTCTCCTCCCTGACGCTGGCCTGCATCATCCTGACTGCCGGTATCGCAATGTTCCCGTTTGTGATGCCGTCCAGCACCATGATGAACGCAAGTCTGACAATGTGGGATGCAACTTCCAGCCAGCTGACGCTTAACGTCATGACCTGGGTTGCGGTGGTTCTGGTACCGATCATTCTGCTCTACACCGCCTGGTGTTACTGGAAAATGTTCGGTCGTATCACCAAAGAAGATATTGAACGTAACACCCACTCTCTGTACTAAGTAAGGAGCTAAAAATGTGGTATTTCGCATGGATTCTGGGAACGCTTCTTGCCTGTTCGTTTGGGGTAATCACCGCGCTGGCGCTTGAGCACGTCGAATCAGGCAAAGCCGGTCAAGAAGACATCTGATGAGTAAGATTATCGCAACCTTGTATGCGGTAATGGACAAGCGCCCCCTGCGGGCGCTTTCCTTCGTGATGGCACTTCTGTTAGCAGGATGTATGTTTTGGGACCCATCACGTTTCGCCGCGAAGACCAGTGAACTGGAAATCTGGCATGGTTTACTGCTTATGTGGGCCGTCTGTGCTGGTGTGATTCACGGCGTGGGCTTTCGTCCGCAGAAGGTTCTCTGGCAAGGGATTTTTTGCCCATTGCTTGCCGATATTGTTCTCATTGTCGGGCTGATTTTCTTCTTCTTTTAAATCAGAATTCTCTTTAAAAACTTATGGGCCGAGTCAGGCCCATAAATTTTTACGCTCCCTTAACTTGCCCTCATTCCCAAACCTCAATCGCGCGCGTATAGTAGCAGCGTTTAAAAGCTCTAACTTTTGTTGCATTACCGGGATGTAAAGTGAATACAACGCTGTTTCGATGGCCGGTTCGCGTCTACTATGAAGATACCGATGCCGGTGGTGTGGTGTACCACGCCAGTTACGTCGCTTTTTATGAAAGAGCACGCACAGAGATGCTGCGTCATCATCATTTCAGTCAACAGGCGCTGATGGCTGAACGCGTTGCCTTTGTGGTACGTAAAATGACGGTGGAATATTACGCACCTGCGCGGCTCGACGATATGCTCGAAATACAGACTGAAATAACATCAATGCGTGGCACCTCTTTGGTTTTCACGCAACGTATTGTCAACGCCGAGAATACTTTGTTGAATGAAGCAGAGGTTCTGGTTGTTTGCGTTGACCCACTCAAAATGAAGCCTCGTGCGCTTCCCAAGTCTATTGTCGCGGAGTTTAAGCAGTGACTGACATGAATATCCTTGATTTGTTCCTGAAGGCTAGCCTTCTGGTTAAACTTATCATGTTGATTTTGATTGGTTTTTCAATCGCATCCTGGGCCATTATTATCCAGCGGACCCGTATTCTTAACGCAGCGGCGCGCGAAGCCGAAGCGTTTGAAGATAAATTCTGGTCTGGAATCGAACTCTCTCGCCTCTATCAAGAGAGCCAGGGGAAACGGGATAATCTGAGCGGTTCGGAACAAATCTTTTACAGCGGCTTCAAAGAGTTTGTGCGCCTGCATCGTGCCAATAGCCATGCGCCGGAAGCCGTAGTGGAAGGGGCGTCGCGTGCGATGCGTATTTCCATGAATCGTGAACTTGAAAATCTGGAAACGCACATTCCGTTCCTCGGTACGGTTGGCTCCATCAGCCCGTATATTGGTCTGTTTGGTACGGTCTGGGGGATCATGCACGCCTTTATCGCCCTCGGGGCGGTAAAACAAGCAACACTGCAAATGGTTGCGCCCGGTATCGCAGAAGCGTTGATTGCGACGGCAATTGGTTTGTTCGCCGCAATTCCGGCGGTAATGGCTTATAACCGTCTCAACCAGCGCGTAAACAAACTGGAACTGAATTACGACAACTTTATGGAAGAGTTTACCGCGATTCTGCACCGCCAGGCGTTTACCGTTAGCGAGAGCAACAAGGGGTAAGCCATGGCCAGAGCGCGTGGACGAGGTCGTCGCGATCTCAAGTCCGAAATCAACATTGTACCGTTGCTGGACGTACTGCTGGTGCTGTTGCTGATCTTTATGGCGACAGCGCCCATCATCACCCAGAGCGTGGAGGTCGATCTGCCAGACGCTACTGAATCACAGGCGGTGAGCAGTAACGATAATCCGCCAGTGATTGTTGAAGTGTCTGGTATTGGTCAGTACACCGTGGTGGTTGAGAAAGATCGCCTGGAGCGTTTACCACCAGAGCAGGTGGTGGCGGAAGTGTCCAGCCGTTTCAAGGCCAACCCGAAAACGGTCTTTCTGATCGGTGGCGCAAAAGATGTGCCTTACGATGAAATAATTAAAGCACTGAACTTGTTACATAGTGCGGGTGTGAAATCGGTTGGTTTAATGACGCAGCCTATCTAAACATCTGCGTTTCCCTTGCTTGAAAGAGAGCGGGTAACAGGCGAACAGTTTTTGGAAACCGAGAGTGTCAAAGGCAACCGAACAAAACGACAAGCTCAAGCGGGCGATAATTATTTCAGCAGTGCTGCATGTCATCTTATTTGCGGCGCTGATCTGGAGTTCGTTCGATGAGAATATAGAAGCTTCAGCCGGAGGCGGCGGTGGTTCGTCCATCGACGCTGTCATGGTTGATTCAGGTGCGGTAGTTGAGCAGTACAAACGCATGCAAAGCCAGGAATCAAGCGCGAAGCGTTCTGATGAGCAGCGCAAGATGAAAGAGCAGCAGGCTGCTGAAGAACTGCGTGAGAAACAAGCGGCTGAACAGGAACGCCTGAAGCAACTTGAGAAAGAGCGGTTAGCGGCTCAGGAGCAGAAAAAGCAGGCTGAAGAAGCCGCAAAACAGGCCGAGTTAAAGCAGAAGCAAGCGGAAGAGGCGGCAGCGAAAGCGGCGGCAGATGCTAAAGCGAAGGCCGAAGCGGATGCTAAAGCTGCGGAAGAAGCAGCGAAGAAAGCGGCGGCAGACGCGAAGAAAAAAGCAGAAGCAGAAGCCGCCAAAGCCGCAGTCGAAGCGCAGAAAAAAGCCGAGGCTGCTGCGGCGGCGCTGAAGAAGAAAGCTGAAGCGGCAGAAGCAGCTGCAGCTGAAGCAAGAAAGAAAGCGGCAACCGAAGCTGCTGAAAAAGCCAAGGCAGAAGCTGAGAAGAAAGCGGCAGCAGAGAAAGCGGCTGCCGACAAAAAAGCAGCAGAAAAAGCGGCTGCTGAAAAGGCTGCAGCTGATAAGAAAGCGGCAGCAGAGAAAGCGGCAGCCGACAAAAAAGCAGCAGAAAAAGCGGCTGCTGAAAAGGCAGCAGCTGATAAGAAAGCAGCGGCAGAAAAAGCCGCCGCAGACAAAAAAGCGGCAGCGGCAAAAGCAGCAGCTGAAAAAGCCGCTGCAGCAAAAGCTGCCGCAGAGGCAGATGATATTTTCGGTGAGCTAAGCTCTGGTAAGAATGCACCGAAAACGGGGGGAGGGGCGAAAGGGAACAATGCTTCGCCTGCCGGGAGTGGTAATACTAAAAACAATGGCGCATCAGGGGCCGATATCAATAACTATGCCGGGCAGATTAAATCTGCTATCGAAAGTAAGTTCTATGACGCATCGTCCTATGCAGGCAAAACCTGTACGCTGCGCATAAAACTGGCACCCGATGGTATGTTACTGGATATCAAACCTGAAGGTGGCGATCCCGCACTTTGTCAAGCTGCGTTGGCAGCAGCTAAACTTGCGAAGATCCCGAAACCACCAAGCCAGGCAGTATATGAAGTGTTCAAAAACGCGCCATTGGACTTCAAACCGTAATCGCGATGTTGACTGTTCCGACGGTCAACATCAGGCACCGGTTGCCACGGAGTTCTGGTAGTTTTGTGTATTTTAGTTTGTTAACATTCTGCTAAATTATCGTGGGCCATCGGTCCAGATAAGGGAGATATGATGAAGCAGGCATTACGAGTAGCATTTGGTTTTCTCATACTGTGGGCATCAGTTCTGCATGCTGAAGTCCGCATTGTGATCGACAGCGGTGTAGATTCCGGTCGTCCTATTGGTGTTGTTCCTTTCCAGTGGGCGGGGCCTGGTGCGGCACCTGAAGATATTGGCGGCATCGTTGCTGCTGACTTGCGTAACAGCGGTAAATTTAATCCGTTAGATCGTGCTCGTCTGCCACAGCAGCCGGGTAGTGCGCAGGAAGTACAACCAGCTGCATGGTCCGCGCTGGGCATTGACGCTGTGGTTGTCGGTCAGGTCACTCCGAATCCGGATGGTTCTTACAATGTCGCTTATCAACTTGTTGACACTGGCGGCGCACCGGGTACTGTACTTGCTCAGAACTCGTACAAAGTGAACAAGCAGTGGCTGCGTTATGCTGGTCATACCGCCAGTGACGAAGTATTTGAAAAACTGACCGGTATTAAAGGTGCGTTCCGTACCCGTATTGCCTACGTTGTTCAGACTAACGGCGGTCAGTTCCCGTATGAACTGCGCGTATCTGACTATGACGGTTACAACCAGTTTGTCGTTCACCGTTCACCGCAACCGCTGATGTCTCCGGCGTGGTCACCAGACGGTTCTAAACTGGCTTATGTGACCTTCGAAAGCGGTCGTTCCGCGCTGGTTATTCAGACGCTGGCAAATGGCGCTGTACGTCAGGTGGCTTCATTCCCGCGTCACAATGGTGCACCTGCATTCTCGCCAGACGGCAGCAAACTGGCATTCGCCTTGTCGAAAACCGGTAGCCTGAACCTGTACGTAATGGATTTGGCTTCTGGTCAGATCCGCCAGGTGACTGATGGTCGCAGTAACAATACCGAACCGACCTGGTTCCCGGACAGCCAGAATCTGGCATTTACTTCTGACCAGGCCGGTCGTCCGCAGGTTTATAAAGTGAATATCAACGGCGGTGCGCCACAACGTATTACCTGGGAAGGTTCGCAGAACCAGGATGCGGATGTCAGCAGCGACGGTAAATTTATGGTAATGGTCAGCTCCAACGGTGGGCAGCAGCACATTGCCAAACAAGATCTGGCAACGGGAGGCGTACAAGTTCTGTCGTCCACGTTCCTGGATGAAACGCCAAGTCTGGCACCTAACGGCACTATGGTAATCTACAGCTCTTCTCAGGGGATGGGATCCGTGCTGAATTTGGTTTCTACAGATGGGCGTTTCAAAGCGCGTCTTCCGGCAACTGATGGACAGGTCAAATTCCCTGCCTGGTCGCCGTATCTGTGATAATAATTAATTGAATAGTAAAGGAATCATTGAAATGCAACTGAACAAAGTGCTGAAAGGGCTGATGATTGCTCTGCCTGTTATGGCAATTGCGGCATGTTCTTCCAACAAGAACGCCAGCAATGACGGCAGCGAAGGCATGCTGGGTGCCGGCACTGGTATGGATGCGAACGGCGGCAACGGCAACATGTCTTCCGAAGAGCAGGCTCGTCTGCAAATGCAACAGCTGCAGCAGAACAATATCGTTTACTTCGATCTGGACAAGTACGATATCCGTTCTGACTTCGCTCAAATGCTGGATGCACACGCAAACTTCCTGCGTAGCAACCCGTCTTACAAAGTCACCGTAGAAGGTCACGCGGACGAACGTGGTACTCCGGAATACAACATCTCCCTGGGTGAACGTCGTGCGAACGCTGTTAAGATGTATCTGCAGGGTAAAGGCGTTTCTGCTGACCAGATCTCCATCGTTTCTTACGGTAAAGAAAAACCTGCAGTACTGGGTCATGACGAAGCGGCGTATGCCAAAAACCGTCGTGCGGTACTGGTTTACTAAGAGAATTGCATGAGCAGTAACTTCAGACATCAACTATTGAGTCTGTCGTTACTGGTTGGTATAGCGGCCCCCTGGGCCGCTTTTGCTCAGGCACCAATCAGTAGTGTCGGCTCAGGCTCGGTCGAAGACCGCGTCACTCAACTTGAGCGTATTTCTAATGCTCACAGCCAGCTTTTAACCCAACTCCAGCAACAACTCTCTGATAATCAATCCGATATTGATTCCCTGCGTGGTCAGATTCAGGAAAATCAGTATCAACTGAATCAGGTCGTGGAGCGGCAAAAGCAGATCCTGTTGCAGATCGACAGCCTCAGCAGCGGTGGTGCAGCGGCGCAATCAACCAGCGGCGATCAAAGCGGTGTGGTGGCATCAACGACGCCGACAGCTGATGCTGGTACTGCGAATGCTGGCGCGCCGGTGAAAAGCGGTGATGCAAACACGGATTACAATGCAGCTATTGCGCTGGTGCAGGATAAATCCCGCCAGGATGACGCAATGGTGGCATTTCAGAATTTCATCAAAAATTACCCTGATTCAACTTACCTGCCAAACGCCAATTATTGGCTGGGTCAGTTAAACTACAACAAGGGTAAAAAAGATGATGCGGCGTATTATTTTGCTTCGGTAGTGAAAAACTATCCGAAGTCACCGAAGGCTGCAGATGCGATGTTTAAAGTCGGCGTCATCATGCAGGACAAAGGTGACACCGCAAAAGCGAAAGCCGTATACCAGCAGGTTATCAGTAAATACCCTGGTACTGATGGCGCTAAACAGGCGCAAAAACGTCTGAACGCGATGTAATGCATAACACACGACCAGAAGTCGCATTATTTCTGGTCGTGTCGTGCGAATCATAAGCAGTTGAGTGATCTACATCGAAATTTTTGTTGCGCTCAAGTCTGAAATCAGTAATATATGCCGCCGTTGCCACGGGATATCAAACAAACCGAAAGCAACGAAAAAGTGGGTCGTTAGCTCAGTTGGTAGAGCAGTTGACTTTTAATCAATTGGTCGCAGGTTCGAATCCTGCACGACCCACCACTAACATAGTTAGTTGTAGTATCCAGCGTAGTATCGGGTGATTAGCTCAGCTGGGAGAGCACCTCCCTTACAAGGAGGGGGTCGGCGGTTCGATCCCGTCATCACCCACCACCGGGTCGTTAGCTCAGTTGGTAGAGCAGTTGACTTTTAATCAATTGGTCGCAGGTTCGAATCCTGCACGACCCACCATTATAATGATGGGGTCGGTGGAGGCAGTATCAGTAGTATCCAGCGCAGTTTCGGGTGATTAGCTCAGCTGGGAGAGCACCTCCCTTACAAGGAGGGGGTCGGCGGTTCGATCCCGTCATCACCCACCACTCGGGTCGTTAGCTCAGTTGGTAGAGCAGTTGACTTTTAATCAATTGGTCGCAGGTTCGAATCCTGCACGACCCACCAATTTTAAACATTGGTTCCGAGTAGAAATCTTTCAGGTAACACCCGTATGGGTCGTTAGCTCAGTTGGTAGAGCAGTTGACTTTTAATCAATTGGTCGCAGGTTCGAATCCTGCACGACCCACCATCCTGAATGATTAAAGCAGCATAATCCCGCAAGGGGTCGTTAGCTCAGTTGGTAGAGCAGTTGACTTTTAATCAATTGGTCGCAGGTTCGAATCCTGCACGACCCACCAATGCAAAAAAGCGCCCTAAAGGCGCTTTTTTGCTATTCAGGCATCTCTCAATTTCAATTCTTGACCCTGATGACATACTCCGCGTTTGCTGCGTAAACAACTCTACGTCGGAGGAATAAGACGCAAAGTGTGGCATTCGGCATCTCATACGTAATTCGAGTGACTTTTCTCCACCATTCGACTATCTTGTTTAGCATATAAAACAAATTACGCCGATAATAGCGAATATCACGCTTAAGTCGGTTTTAACGTTAAGCCTGTAAAACGAGATGGTAAGATGAGCGTGATGTTTGATCCAGACACGGCGATTTATCCTTTCCCCCCGAAGCCGACGCCGTTAAGCATTGATGAAAAAGCGTATTACCGCGAGAAGATAAAACGTCTACTAAAAGAACGTAATGCGGTGATGGTTGCCCACTACTATACCGATCCCGAAATTCAACAACTGGCAGAAGAAACCGGTGGCTGTATTTCTGATTCTCTGGAAATGGCGCGCTTCGGTGCAAAGCATCCCGCTTCTACGTTGTTAGTCGCTGGGGTGAGATTTATGGGAGAAACCGCCAAAATTCTCAGTCCGGAAAAAACAATTCTGATGCCGACACTTCAGGCTGAATGTTCACTGGATCTCGGCTGCCCTGTTGAAGAATTTAACGCATTTTGCGATGCCCATCCCGATCGTACTGTCGTCGTCTACGCCAACACTTCTGCTGCGGTAAAAGCGCGCGCAGATTGGGTGGTAACTTCAAGCATTGCCGTCGAACTTATTGATCATCTGGATAGTTTGGGTGAAAAAATCATCTGGGCACCTGACAAACATCTGGGGCGTTACGTGCAAAAACAGACGGGCGCAGACATTTTATGCTGGCAGGGTGCCTGCATTGTGCATGATGAGTTTAAGACTCAGGCGTTAACCCGCTTGCAAGAAGAATACCCGGATGCTGCCATACTGGTGCATCCAGAATCACCGCAAGCTATTGTAGAGATGGCGGATGCGGTCGGTTCCACCAGTCAACTGATCGCTGCTGCGAAAACATTGCAACATCAGCGGCTTATCGTGGCAACCGATCGGGGCATTTTCTACAAAATGCAGCAGGCGGTGCCAGATAAAGAGTTACTGGAAGCACCAACCGCGGGTGAGGGCGCAACCTGTCGCAGCTGCGCGCATTGCCCGTGGATGGCCATGAATGGCCTTCAGGCCATCGCAGAGGCATTAGAACTGGAAGGAAGCAATCACGAGGTTTATGTTGATGAAAGGCTGCGAGAGAGGGCGCTGGTGCCGCTCAATCGTATGCTGGATTTTGCGGCTACACTACGTGGATAATTGATAATAAGGCGTCACATTACGCTTTGGGGGAACGATGGATTTTTTTAGTGTGCAGAATATCCTGGTACATATACCAATAGGGGCAGGCGGTTATGATCTCTCATGGATCGAAGCGGTAGGCACGATCGCCGGGTTGCTGTGTATTGGCCTTGCCAGTCTGGAGAAGATCAGTAACTACTTCTTTGGCCTGATCAACGTCACCTTGTTTGGCATTATTTTCTTTCAGATTCAGCTGTATGCCAGCCTGCTATTACAGGTGTTTTTCTTTGCCGCGAATATTTACGGCTGGTATGCGTGGTCGCGACAAACCAGTCAGAACGAGGCGGAGTTGAAAATTCGCTGGTTGCCATTGCCGAAGGCGCTAAGCTGGTTGGCGGTTTGCGTTGTTTCGATTGGTCTGATGACGGTATTTATCAATCCGGTGTTTGCATTTTTGACCCGCGTGGCAGTCATGATCATGCAAGCATTAGGATTACAGGTTGCGATGCCTGAACTACAGCCGGACGCTTTCCCGTTCTGGGATTCATGCATGATGGTGTTATCTATCGTGGCAATGATTCTGATGACACGTAAGTATGTGGAAAACTGGCTGTTGTGGGTGATTATTAACGTGATTAGCGTCGTTATTTTTGCACTTCAGGGCGTTTACGCCATGTCTCTGGAGTACATCATCCTGACCTTTATTGCCCTCAACGGCAGCCGGATGTGGATCAACAGCGCACGCGAAAGAGGTTCACGCGCGCTGTCCCATTAATGGTGATGATGTGAATGGCCAGATACCCCTCTATTCAGGTGGCAGTCTGGCCCATGACAAGGTTGATATTCCATCTGAATAGTGGCGTGCTCAATCTGATAGTGATCCATCAGGTAGTGTTGGATCTGATCTAACAAGGCATCGTGATCGTGTGGCGGGATCACCTGCACATGCAGCGTCATCACCGGCTTCTCGCCTACCATCCATACATGTACATGGTGCACATTGCGGACTTCCGGGATTTCCCGGCACATACGACGCTTCAGCTCGGCGATATCCAGCGATACCGGTGCACCTTCAAGTAATTCATTCACGCTATCTTTCAACAGTCGCCACGCGCTACGCAGAACCAGAAGCGACACCAGTATTGAGAGAATGGGGTCAGCAGGTGTCCAGCCGGTCCAGATAATAATCAACGCGGCAATAATAGCCCCAACCGAACCCAGCAGGTCCCCGAGCACATGCAGTGCCGCTGCTCGCACGTTGAGGTTTTTCTCTTCGCTTCCGTGATGAAGTAACCAGAAAGAAAGTATATTTGCCAACAGCCCAGCCACGGCAATTGCCATCATCATGCCGCCCTCGACCGGACGCGGTGTGCGGAAGCGTTCTATCGCCTCCCAGACAATCAAAATGGTAATCACCACCAGGGCGATAGCATTCACAAATGCTGCGAGCGTGGTCAATCTTAGCCAACCGAAAGTGTGGCGAATGGTGGGAGGTCGACGTGAAAATTGCACGGCGAGTAGGGCGAAAAGCAGGGCGGCAGTATCGGTCAACATATGACCCGCATCGGCCAGCAATGCCAGAGAACCGGAAAGAAAACCACCAATGACTTCTACCAGCATAAACCCGGCAGTCACGCCGAAAGCATACAACAAGCGACGAGCATTATTATCTTCTGGCAGGTGTGAGGAAGCGTGTGAGTGTGAGTGCGCCATGACGAGTCATCCCTTAATTATTCTCACTTAACTTTATGACATCATACTGCTTGTAGAAGGGAAAAATTAAAAAGGAGAGACTCCGCTCTCCCATTATTGGCTATTTTGCAGGGTTACTGCGTGGTACCGTCGGTTTTGGTATCGACATCATTATTGATGCCATCACCAGTTTGTACCTTTTTATTGATATCCGGACAGCGACCATCTTTACACATGGTGTTCTTGTGCTCTTCATCTTTGGTCATGCCATCATTGTTCATTGAAGAACCATCCGGATGCAGCATTGTGCCTCCAGAACCGGTATTTACTCCGTTATTGTCGACGTTATTTGGCGCGACATTTTCACGGGCATCAGGGGCTACCTGGCCCGCATCAGCTGCGGCGTTTGCCTGGCCGTTATTGCTTTGCGCTCCGCTATCGGCAGCCAGTGCGGCACCGCTGGCAAGGCTTAGAGTGGCAGTCAAAAATAGTGTGGCCAGTTTTGTCATTTTCATAGGATGCTCCTGTTATGGTCGTTATGTCGGATAACCTCTTCCAACAGTGCATTTGCAGGTGAATATAAGGCAATGGTTTAAGATTTCAGCCAGGCAAAGATACCCAGCAGAGAATCTTGAAATAATTAACAAACAAAGGAGTTACAGTTAGAAATTGTAGGAGAGATCTCGTTTTTCGCGACAATCTGGCGTTTTTCTTGCTAATTCCAGGATTAATCCGTTCATAGTGTAAAACCCCGTTTACACATTCTGACGGAAGATATAGATTGGAAGTATTGCATTCACTAAGATAAGTATGGCAACACTGGAACAGACATGAATTATCAGAACGACGATTTACGCATCAAAGAAATCAAAGAGTTACTTCCTCCTGTCGCATTGCTGGAAAAATTCCCCGCTACTGAAAATGCCGCGAATACGGTCGCCCATGCCCGAAAAGCGATCCATAAGATCCTGAAAGGTAATGATGATCGCCTGTTGGTGGTGATTGGCCCATGCTCAATTCATGATCCTGTCGCGGCTAAAGAGTATGCCACTCGCTTGCTGGCGCTGCGTGAAGAGCTGAAAGATGAGCTGGAAATCGTAATGCGCGTCTATTTTGAAAAGCCGCGTACCACGGTGGGCTGGAAAGGGCTGATTAACGATCCGCATATGGATAACAGCTTCCAGATCAACGACGGTCTGCGTATTGCCCGTAAATTGCTGCTTGATATTAACGACAGCGGTCTGCCAGCGGCGGGTGAGTTTCTCGATATGATCACCCCACAATATCTCGCTGACCTGATGAGCTGGGGCGCAATTGGTGCACGTACCACCGAATCGCAGGTGCACCGCGAACTGGCGTCTGGTCTTTCTTGTCCGGTAGGTTTCAAAAATGGCACCGACGGTACGATTAAAGTGGCTATCGATGCCATTAATGCCGCCGGTGCGCCGCACTGCTTCCTTTCAGTGACCAAATGGGGTCATTCGGCGATTGTGAATACCAGCGGTAACGGCGATTGCCATATCATTCTGCGCGGCGGTAAAGAGCCTAACTACAGCGCGAAGCACGTTGCTGAAGTGAAAGAAGGGCTGAACAAAGCAGGCCTGCCAGCACAGGTGATGATCGATTTCAGCCATGCTAACTCGTCTAAACAATTCAAAAAGCAGATGGATGTTTGTGCTGACGTTTGCCAGCAGATTGCCGGTGGCGAAAAGGCCATTATTGGCGTGATGGTGGAAAGCCATCTGGTGGAAGGCAATCAGAGCCTCGAGAGCGGGGAACCGCTGGCCTACGGTAAGAGCATCACCGATGCCTGCATTGGCTGGGATGATACCGATGCTCTGTTACGTCAACTGGCGAATGCAGTAAAAGCGCGTCGCGGGTAAAGTTTAATTGTCGGATGCGCCGTCAGAGTGGCGTATCCGATTAATCACCGGAGGCCTGATAAAACGCGCAGCGTCGCATCAGGCAATGCGCTCCATTGGTAGCAACGAAAAATAAAAAAGCCGACTCATTTTGCAGTCGGCTTTCTCATTTTTAAGCGAATGACGTTTACTTCGCTTTACCCTGGTTAGCAACCGCCGCTGCTTTCGCCGCGATCTCGTCAGCATTACCCAGATAATAGCGTTTCAGCGGTTTGAAGTTCTCGTCAAACTCATAAACCAGCGGCACGCCGGTCGGGATATTCAGCTCAAGAATCTCTTCTTCGCTCATGTTATCGAGATATTTCACCAGCGCACGTAACGAGTTACCGTGTGCGGCGATGATGACGCGCTCACCGCTCTTCATACGCGGCAGAATGGTTTCATTCCAGTAAGGGATCACGCGGTCAATGGTCAGCGCCAGGCTTTCCGTCAGTGGCAGCTCTTTCTCGCTCAGTTTCGCGTAACGCGGATCGTGACCCGGATAACGCTCATCATCTTTAGTCAGTTCCGGCGGAGTCACCGCAAAACCACGACGCCACTGTTTCACCTGCTCGTCGCCATACTTTTCAGCGGTTTCCGCTTTGTTCAGACCCTGCAACGCACCGTAGTGACGTTCGTTCAGTTTCCAGGATTTCTCAACGGGCAGCCATGCCTGATCCAGTTCGTCCAGCACATTCCACAGGGTATGAATAGCGCGTTTCAGCACAGAGGTGTAAGCAAAGTCAAAGCTGTAACCTTCCTCTTTCAGCAGCTTACCTGCTGCTTTTGCTTCGCTTACGCCTTTCTCAGACAGATCCACGTCGTACCAACCGGTGAAACGGTTTTCTTTGTTCCACTGACTTTCGCCATGACGAACCAGAACCAGCTTAGTTACAGCCATATACTTACTCCTCAAATCATCTTTTAATGATAATAATTCTCATTATATTGCCGTGACGAAGCAACAGCAATGCTTACGCATAACCATAGCGAAAATAGTGTCGCAGTGTAAGGTTGTTGTGAATATTGAGTTGCAAATATGTCGGTGTTTGCTGGTGATATTGAACAATATGAGGATAAAGCCCTCATGACGAGGGCTTAACATTACTGAGCAATAAACTGATATTCCGTCAGGCTGGAATACTCTTCGCCAGGACGCAGGAAGCAGTCCGGTTGCGGCCATTCAGGGTGGTTCGGGCTGTCCGGCAGAAATTCGCTTTCCAGAGCCAGCCCTTGCCAGTCGGCGTAAGGTTCGGTTCCCCGCGACGGTGTGCCGCCGAGGAAGTTGCCGGAGTAGAATTGCAGAGCCGGAGCGGTGGTGTAGACCTTCAGCTGCAATTTTTCATCTGCTGACCAGACATGCGCCGCCACTTTCTTGCCATCGCCTTTGGCCTGTAACAAGAACGCGTGATCGTAACCTTTCACTTTGCGCTGATCGTCGTCGGCAAGAAACTCACTGGCGATGATTTTGGCGTTGCGGAAATCAAAAGAGGTTCCGGCGACAGATTTCAGGCCGTCGTGCGGAATGCCGTCTTCATCAACCGGCAGATATTCTTCCGCCAGAATCTGCAACTTATGATTGCGCACGTCAGACTGCTCGCCGTCAAGATTGAAATAGACGTGATTAGTCATATTCACCGGGCAAGGTTTATCAACTGTGGCGCGATAAGTAATGGAGATACGGTTATCGTCGGTCAGACGATATTGCACCGTCGCGCCGAGATTACCCGGGAAGCCCTGATCGCCATCATCTGAACTCAGGGCAAACAGCACCTGACGATCGTTCTGGTTCACAATCTGCCAGCGACGTTTGTCGAACCCTTCCGGGCCGCCATGCAATTGGTTGACGCCCTGACTTGGCGAAAGCGTCACGGTTTCACCGTCAAAGGTATAACGGCTATTGGCGATGCGGTTGGCATAACGACCAATAGAGGCCCCCAGAAATGCGGCCTGATCCTGATAGCATTCCGGGCTGGCGCAGCCAAGCAGCGCCTCGCGGACGCTGCCATCGGAAAGCGGAATACGGGCGGAAAGTAAAGTCGCACCCCAGTCCATCAGCGTGACTACCATCCCTGCGTTGTTACGCAAAGTTAACAGTCGGTACGGCTGACCATCGGGTGCCAGTGCGGGAGTTTCGTTCAGCACTGTCCTGCTCCTTGTGATGGTTTACAAACGTAAAAAGTCTCTTTAATACCTGTTTTTGCTTCATATTGTTCAGCGACAGCTTGCTGTACAGCAGGCACCAGTTCTTCCGGGATCAACGCGACGATACAGCCACCAAATCCGCCGCCGGTCATGCGTACGCCACCTTTGTCGCCAATCACAGCTTTGACGATTTCTACCAGAGTGTCAATTTGTGGCACGGTGATTTCGAAATCATCGCGCATAGAGGCATGAGACTCCGCCATCAACTCGCCCATACGTTTCAGGTCGCCTTGCTCCAGTGCGCTGGCAGCTTCAATGGTGCGGGCGTTTTCAGTCAGGATATGACGCACGCGTTTCGCCACGATTGGGTCCAGTTCATGCGCAACAGCGTTGAACTCTTCAATGGTGACATCGCGCAGGGCTGGCTGCTGGAAGAAACGCGCACCGGTTTCGCACTGTTCACGACGGGTGTTGTATTCGCTGCCAACCAGGGTACGTTTGAAGTTACTGTTGATAATGACGACAGCCACACCTTTGGGCATGGAAACTGCTTTGGTCCCCAGTGAGCGGCAGTCAATCAGCAAGGCATGATCTTTCTTGCCGAGTGCGGAAATTAGCTGATCCATGATCCCGCAGTTACAGCCAACAAACTGGTTTTCTGCTTCCTGACCGTTAAGCGCGATTTGTGCGCCGTCCAGCGGCAGATGATAAAGCTGCTGCAATACGGTTCCGACCGCGACTTCCAGTGAAGCGGAAGAACTTAACCCGGCACCCTGCGGCACATTGCCGCTGATCACCATGTCCACACCGCCGAAGTTGTTGTTACGCAGTTGCAGATGTTTCACCACGCCACGAACGTAGTTCGCCCATTGATAGTTTTCATGCGCGACAATGGGCGCATCGAGGGAAAACTCGTCGAGCTGATTTTCATAATCGGCTGCCATTACGCGAACTTTACGGTCATCGCGTGGCGCACAGCTGATCACGGTTTGATAATCAATCGCGCAAGGCAGAACGAAACCGTCGTTGTAGTCGGTGTGTTCACCAATCAAATTCACGCGGCCAGGCGCCTGAATGGTGTGAGTGGCAGGGTAGCCAAATGCGTTGGCAAACAGAGATTGTGTTTTTTCTTTCAGACTCATTTCTTACACTCCGGATTCGCGAAAATGGATATCGCTGACTGCGCGCAAACGCTCTGCTGCCTGTTCTGCGGTCAGGTCTCGCTGGGTTTCTGCCAGCATTTCATAACCAACCATAAATTTACGTACGGTGGCGGAGCGCAACAGAGGCGGATAAAAGTGCGCGTGCAGCTGCCAGTGTTGATTCTCTTCGCCATTAAATGGCGCGCCGTGCCAGCCCATAGAGTAGGGGAAGGAGCACTGGAAGAGGTTGTCATAACGACTGGTCAGCTTTTTCAACGCCAGAGCCAAATCGCTGCGCTGGGCGTCGGTCAAATCGGTGATCCGTAAAACGTGGGCTTTGGGCAGCAGTAGCGTTTCGAACGGCCAGGCAGCCCAGTAAGGCACGACGGCTAACCAGTGTTCGGTTTCGACAACGGTACGGCTACCGTCTGCCAGCTCGCGCTGAACATAATCCACCAGCATTGGTGATTTCTGCCCGGCGAAATATTCTTTTTGCAGACGGTCTTCGCGCTCAGCTTCGTTAGGCAGGAAGCTATTTGCCCAAATCTGTCCGTGCGGATGCGGGTTAGAGCAGCCCATCGCCGCGCCTTTGTTTTCAAAGACCTGCACCCACGGATATGTTTTCCCCAGTTCTGCGGTTTGCTCCTGCCAGGTTTTGACGATTTCCGTCAATGCCGCAACGCTCAGTTCTGGCAGCGTTTTACTGTGATCCGGTGAAAAGCAGATCACCCGGCTGGTACCGCGCGCGCTCTGGCAACGCATCAAAGGATCGTTGCTTTCTGGCGCATCTGGCGTGTCAGACATCAAGGCCGCAAAGTCATTAGTGAAAACGTAAGTCCCGGTGTAATCGGGGTTTTTATCGCCTGTCACCCGCACATTACCTGCGCAGAGGAAGCAATCTGGATCGTGCGCAGGTAACATCTGTTTGGCTGGCGTTTCCTGCGCCCCCTGCCAGGGGCGCTTAGCGCGGTGCGGTGAAACCAGAATCCATTGCCCGGTGAGCGGGTTGTAGCGGCGATGTGGATGATCAACGGGATTAAATTGCGTCATGGTCGTTCCTTAATCGGGATATCCCTGTGGATGGCGTGACTGCCAGTGCCAGGTGTCCTGCGCCATTTCATCGAGTGTGCGCGTTACGCGCCAGTTCAGTTCACGGTCGGCTTTGCTGGCGTCCGCCCAGTAGGCCGGAAGGTCGCCCTCGCGACGCGGTGCAAAATGATAATTAACCGGTTTGCCGCAGGCTTTGCTGAAGGCATTAACCACGTCCAGCACGCTGCTGCCCACGCCAGCGCCGAGGTTGTAGATGTGTACGCCTGGCTTGTTCGCCAGTTTTTCCATCGCCACGACGTGACCATCTGCCAGATCCATTACGTGGATGTAATCGCGCACGCCAGTACCGTCTTCGGTCGGATAATCGTTACCAAAAATCGCCAGTGAGTCGCGACGGCCTACAGCAACCTGGGCGATGTATGGCATCAGGTTATTCGGAATGCCTTGCGGATCTTCGCCCATATCGCCCGACGGATGCGCGCCAACTGGGTTGAAGTAGCGCAGCAGGGCAATGCTCCAGTCCGGCTGGGCTTTTTGCAGATCGGTGAGGATCTGTTCCACCATCAGCTTGCTTTTGCCGTAAGGGCTTTGCGGTGTGCCGGTCGGGAAGCTTTCAACATATGGAATTTTGGGCTGATCGCCATAAACGGTGGCGGAGGAGCTAAAGATAAAGTTTTTGACGTTAGCGGCGCGCATGGCGCTAATCAGGCGCAGAGTACCGTTGACATTGTTGTCGTAATATTCAAGCGGTTTTTGTACCGATTCGCCAACGGCTTTCAGCCCGGCGAAGTGGATCACGGTGTCGATAGCGTGATCGTGCAGGATCTCGGTCATCAACGCTTCGTTACGGATATCGCCTTCAACAAACGTTGGATGTTTGCCGCCTAAACGCTCGATAACAGGCAGTACGCTGCGCTTACTGTTACAGAGGTTATCAAGAATGATGACATCATGACCGTTTTGCAGTAATTGCACACAGGTATGACTTCCAATGTAACCGCTACCACCGGTAACCAGAACTCTCATAATTCGCTCCATTAGGCTTATGGTATGAAATAACCATAGCATAACAAAGATGCGAAAAGTGTGACATGGAATAAATTAGTGGAATCGTTTACACAAGAATTTAGCCGTTTTTTATGCGCGATTAAGTGATTATAAAACAGAGGGTTTATGAATGATTGCACTTTTTATCTGAAAAAAAGACGCGGTTTCATGCCTGCATGCGTCAAACCGTTGGCCGGATAACACGTTTACGCCGCCTCCGGCACGGTCAGCACTACCGACTCAGTTTATTTTTGTCAGCGCATAGCGATAAAAGTCACCGTCCGGCACGAACTCCAGACGATGGGTAATACAGGCAGGCGCATCTTCAGTGTGGTGCGAAACAAACAACAATTGCGTTTCACCTTCGCTAATCAGCACATCAACAAAACGGCGGATAAGCTGGCGATTGAGCGGATCAAGCCCCTGTAGTGGTTCATCGAGAATAAGCAACGTCGGATGTTTCACCAGTGCGCGGACAATCAGCGCCAGACGCTGCTGTCCCCAGGAAAGACTATGGAAAGGAGCGTCAGCCGTGCGTTTATCAATGCCGAGAATATCCAGCCACTGCTGCACCAGTTTTTGCTGGCGATCCGAAACGGCCTGATAAATGCCAATCGAATCAAAATAGCCAGAAAGAATCACATTACGCACAGTAGTGCTGACCCGGTAATCCAGATGCAAACTACTGCTGACGTAACCGATATGCTTTTTGATATCCCAGATGGTTTCGCCGCTGCCGCGACGTCGTCCGAAAAGCGTCAAATCGTTGCTGTAACCTTGCGGATGATCGCCAGTAATCAGGCTTAATAACGTCGATTTTCCCGCGCCATTTGGCCCGACAATTTGCCAGTGTTCGCCTGGATTCACCTGCCAGCTAAGGTTATTAAGAATGGGGCGTTCGTTATAAGAAACCACGCCATTGTTCAGCACAATGCGCGGTTCGTTGGCGGGTAAGGCGTGACGTGCTGAAGGTTCATCCGGCTCCGGCATTTGCACACCTTCAAGCAGTTCGCTATGCGCCAGTTGCGCAACGAGTGCTTGTTGGAGCAGTTCTTCTTTAGCGCCAGTTTCCGCTAACGTGCAATCCGCCAGCACGCCAGCAAACTGGACAAATTCCGGGATCTCATCGAAGCGATTGAGCACCAGTACCAGAGTAATACCGGACTGATGTAACGAGGCGAGTAGCTCAGCCAGCTGCTGACGTGAGGCAACATCCAGGCCATCAAACGGTTCATCAAGGATCAACAAGTCAGGCTCCGACATCAGCGCCTGACACAGCAGGGTTTTTCGCGTCTCGCCAGTGGAAAGGTATTTAAAGCGTCGGTCGAGGAGGGCGGTAATACCGAACTGCTGCGCCAGTTGCATGCAACGCGGAGTATCCTTTACTTCATCCTGAATGATCTCAGCCGTGGTACGCCCGGTGTCATCTTCGCCAGGACTAAGCATATCGGTGTTATTCCGCTGCCATTCGTCGCTGACGAGCTTTTGCAATTGCTCGAAGGAGAGACGAGTGATGTGGGAAAACTGGCTTTGCCGTTCACCTTTCAAAAGCGGAAGTTCCCCCGACAGCGCGCGGGCCAGCGCCGATTTCCCGCTTCCATTCGAACCGACAAACGCCCAGCTATCACCCGCGTTTAACGTTAGCCGAGGCAATTGCAGCGTTTTTGTGTCGCCAAGACGAAACGTGCCTTGCAAAATTTGCAACGATGACATTTTATATCCCATTTTGTGCAGCGATTACTGACAGGGATACGTGTTTCATAACAAATTGTCAACACGCTTAGCACAGCGTGGCGATAATCACGCTGTCGGCATTAAAGTAGGCCGTGACATTCAGCCCTTGCTGAAGAGAAGTCGCTTCATTTACCGGCACTGTGGCGCACAGTGTTTGCCCGTCGGGTAGCGCCATTAATACTTCGCACTGCTCTGCGCCGCGCTCAATATGACTAATAATACCTGGTAATTGGTTGTCAGCGTTTTGCGCGACCGCATCGTCCTGAGTAATACCTACCCACGGCGCTTTTAGCAATATCAACACTTCTTTGCCTTCATCCAGCCCCAGACGCGCGCCGCTTTGTGCGGTAATTGCGACTTTCAGGCGTGTTTTTCCATCAGCCAGTAAGACATCAACATGCTGTTGAACGTCATCATGATCGCGAGCGGTGATGGTACCGAACCACTGGTTACGGGCGCTGGTTTGCAGTGAAAAACGTGAGATCGCGGCCAGCAGGCTGTTCAGCGGCAGGGCGTCATCGTCACTTAACACATCAAAGGCTTTTTGCTGGATTTGCGCCAGTAAGTCATAGAGTTGAATCAGTCGCTGACCATAGCGGGTCAGTACTGCGCCGCCTCCACCTTTACCGCCTGTTGCGCGCTCAACCAGAATATGCTCACTTAACTGATTCATCTCGTTAATGGCATCCCAGGCGCTTTTATAGCTGATACCGGCATCTTTCGCTCCCTGGCTAATGGAACCGGAAAGCGCAATGTGTTTTAGTAGCGAAATGCGGCGCGGGTCGGCGAATAATTTTTGTTGGAGCTTAAGGGTGAGAAGGATTTCGGCCTGCATAACAATGTCCTGGCAAAAGTCTTATTGTGACGGAAAACGAACGCCACGCAAAGCTGACCGCACAAAAGGGGAGTGCTTTTCTGTGCTTAGCGGTTAGAATAGTCTCATGACTATATCTGGAGTTGACCATGTTAGAGTTATTAAAAAGTCTGGTATTCGCCGTAATCATGGTACCTGTCGTGATGGCCATCATCCTGGGTCTGATTTACGGTCTTGGTGAAGTATTCAACATCTTTTCTGGTGTTGGTAAAAAAGACCAGCCCGGACAAAATCATTGATTCCCTGAATGCCCGCTTAGTCGGGCATTTTCTTTTTCTCAACTTCCTGCTTTTTCTGCCGATATTTTTTCTCATCTACCTCACAAAGGTTAGCAATAACTGCTGGGAAAATTCCGAACTTGCCGTTATATTGACGCCTACATAACGTTACATTAAGGGGTTACCAATGGCTCGTAAATGGTTGAACTTGTTTACCGGGGCGGCACTCTCTTTCGCTGTTGCTGGCAATGCACTGGCAGATGAAGGGAAAATCACGGTGTTCGCCGCCGCATCACTGACTAACGCAATGCAGGACATTGCTACGCAGTATAAAAAAGAGAAAGGCGTGGATGTGGTTTCTTCTTTCGCTTCGTCATCTACTTTGGCCCGTCAGATTGAAGCGGGTGCGCCTGCGGATCTGTTTATTTCTGCCGATCAGAAATGGATGGATTATGCGGTTGATAAAAAAGCGATCGATACGGCTTCGCGCCAGACACTGCTCGGCAATAGCCTGGTCGTTGTAGCACCGAAAGCCAGCGAGCAGAAAGATTTCACCATCGACAGCAAAACCAACTGGACTTCGCTGCTGAATGGCGGTCGCCTCGCGGTTGGTGATCCGGAACATGTCCCTGCTGGCATTTATGCGAAAGAAGCGCTGCAAAAACTGGGCGCATGGGATACGCTCTCCCCGAAACTGGCTCCGGCGGAAGATGTTCGTGGCGCGCTGGCGTTGGTCGAACGCAATGAAGCGCCGCTGGGTATTGTTTACGGTTCTGACGCAGTTGCCAGCAAAGGGGTAAAAGTGGTTGCCACCTTCCCGGAAGATTCACATAAAAAAGTGGAATATCCGGTTGCTGTTGTGGAAGGGCATAACAATGCGACAGTGAAAGCATTTTATGATTATCTGAAGGGGCCGCAGGCTGCGGAAATCTTTAAACGTTACGGATTTACAACCAAGTAATGATACTGACCGATCCAGAATGGCAGGCAGTTTTATTAAGCCTGAAAGTTTCTTCCCTGGCTGTGCTGTTTAGCCTGCCGTTTGGGATCTTTTTTGCCTGGTTACTGGTACGTTGCACGTTTCCGGGCAAAGCTCTGCTCGACAGCGTACTGCATCTACCGCTGGTGTTACCGCCCGTGGTCGTCGGTTACCTATTATTAGTTTCGATGGGACGGCGCGGATTTATCGGTGAACGTCTGTATGACTGGTTTGGTCTTTCTTTCGCGTTTAGCTGGCGTGGTGCGGTTCTCGCTGCCGCTGTCATGTCTTTTCCGCTGATGGTGCGGGCGATTCGTCTGGCGCTGGAAGGTGTTGATATCAAACTGGAGCAGGCCGCAAGAACACTGGGGGCCGGGCGCTGGCGCGTTTTCTTTACTATCACGTTACCGCTGACCTTACCGGGAATTATTGTTGGTACGGTGCTGGCATTCGCTCGTTCGCTCGGTGAATTTGGCGCAACCATCACCTTTGTTTCTAACATTCCTGGTGAAACGCGAACCATTCCTTCTGCCATGTATACCCTGATCCAGACCCCTGGCGGGGAAAGTGGCGCGGCGAGACTGTGTATTATTTCTATTGCGCTGGCGATGATCTCCCTGTTGATTTCAGAATGGCTGGCCAGAATCAGCCGTGAGCGGGCGGGGCGCTAATCATGCTGGAACTGAATTTTTCCCAGACGTTGGGCAACCATTGCCTGACGATTAATGAAACGCTGCCCGCCAATGGCATCACCGCTATTTTTGGTGTCTCTGGTGCCGGAAAAACCTCGCTGATTAACGCCATCAGTGGGCTGACACGTCCGCAAAAAGGGCGGATTGTCCTCAATGGTCGGGTACTAAATGACGCCGATAAAGGTATCTGCCTGACGCCAGAAAAGCGTCGCGTAGGCTATGTGTTTCAGGATGCGCGGCTGTTTCCGCATTATAAAGTGCGTGGCAATCTGCGCTACGGCATGGCGAAAAGCATGGTCAATCAGTTCGATAAGCTGGTGGCGCTTTTAGGCATTGAACCGTTGCTTGATCGTTTACCAGGCAGCCTGTCCGGAGGCGAAAAACAGCGCGTGGCGATTGGTCGGGCTTTGCTGACAGCACCGGAATTGCTGTTGCTGGATGAACCGCTGGCATCACTGGATATTCCGCGTAAACGCGAACTGTTGCCTTATCTGCAACGTCTGACGCGGGAAATCAACATTCCGATGTTGTATGTCAGCCATTCGCTGGATGAGATCCTCCATCTGGCAGACAGAGTGATGGTACTGGAAAACGGTCAGGTGAAAGCCTTTGGCGCGCTGGAAGAAGTCTGGGGTAGTAGCGTGATGAATCCGTGGCTACCGAAAGAGCAACAAAGTAGCATTCTGAAAGTGACAGTACTTGAGCATCATCCGCATTACGCGATGACCGCGCTGGCGCTGGGCGATCAGCATTTGTGGGTCAATAAGCTGGACGAACCGCTGCAAGCTGCGCTACGCATCCGCATTCAGGCTTCCGATGTCTCACTGGTTTTACAACCGCCGCAGCAAACCAGCATTCGTAACGTATTGCGGGCAAAAGTTGTTAATAGTTATGACGACAACGGCCAGGTGGAAGTGGAGCTGGAAGTCGGCTGTAAAACGCTGTGGGCGCGTATCAGCCCGTGGGCCAGGGATGAACTGGCGATCAAACCTGGCCTGTGGCTGTATGCGCAAATTAAAAGTGTGTCGATAACCGCCTGATTAAATCAGGTGGCTATAAATGAACTGGGCAATGCTGTCGGTGGTGTTATCACCAATCACAATGTTGGCGCGCGCTTTTACTGCGTCATCGGCGTTGCCCATCGCCACGCCTGTACCAGCGGCTTCCAGCATACTAATATCATTGAAGTTATCGCCGAACGCCACGACGTTTTCCATCGACCAGCCTTGCGCCTCAACCCATTTCGTCAAACGTTTACCTTTGCTGTTGCCGCCGCGTGCAATATCAACCTGATCGTGCCAGGACCATTCACACTCCAGTCCCAGTTCATGTTCGACATGCTTACCAAAATTCTGCAATTGCGGCAGGTCATCGTGCGTCAGGGCGAACTTCCATACGGCGTTAACTTGTTGCGCCGTTTCAGCCAGAGAAGCGACTTGTGTGAAAGTCGGACGCTGTTCCGGCGGCAGGGTTTGCGCCCAGTTAGACGTACGAATGACATGCCCGGTAGGGTGCTCATAGACCATTGCATCATCCACATACATCAGACCGTGAATGTGATGTTCATTCAGCATCTCAATGAGTTGCAGAGCTTTATTAACGGGCATTGGGTCCGCTTCCAGCACGGTTTTTGCATGATAATCATACAAATAGGTGCCATTACAGCAAATAGCAGGTGTATCCAGCGCCAGCGCCTGATAAAAAGGATGAATAGCGACGTGATGGCGACCTGTGACGATGATTAATCGGTAGCCTGCTTCGCGAGCACGGGCCAGGGCTTCTATCGATGAAGGAAGCAGGGTCTTTTTCGGGGTCAATAAGGTGCCGTCTAAGTCGAGAGCAATCACGCGTGTGGTCATGGCGTATTCCAGATTAAGGTTAAGAATTTTCGTCTGCGCGAATGGTACACCGATACCACTATCGGACAAAATTCTGCGTTTTAATTCAGCATTCACCGCCAAAAGCGACTAATTTTAGCTGTTACAGTCAGTTGCTAAATGCAAAGGAGCATTCATGAAGCAAACAGTTTATATCGCCAGCCCTGAGAGCCAGCAAATTCACGTCTGGAACCTGAATCATGAAGGCGCACTGACGCTGACACAGGTAGTCGATGTGCCGGGGCAGGTGCAGCCGATGGTGGTCAGCCCGGACAAACGTTACCTCTACGTTGGTGTCCGTCCGGAGTTTCGTGTTCTGGCGTATCGTATTGCACCGGATGATGGCGCGCTGACCTTTGCTGCAGAGTCTGCGCTGCCGGGTAGCCCGACGCATATTTCCACCGATCACCAGGGGCAGTTTGTCTTTGTCGGTTCTTACAATGCGGGTAACGTGAGCGTAACGCGTCTGGAAGATGGCCTGCCAGTGGGCGTCGTCGATGTGGTCGAGGGGCTGGACGGTTGCCATTCCGCCAATATCTCACCGGACAACCGTACGTTGTGGGTTCCGGCATTAAAGCAGGATCGCATTTGCCTGTTTACGGTCAGCGATGATGGTCATCTGGTAGCGCAGGACCCTGCGGAAGTGACTACCGTTGAAGGGGCCGGCCCGCGTCATATGGTATTCCATCCAAACGAACAATATGCGTATTGCGTCAATGAGTTAAACAGCTCAGTGGATGTCTGGGAACTGAAAGATCCGCACGGCAATATCGAATGTGTCCAGACGCTGGATATGATGCCGGAAAACTTCTCCGACACCCGTTGGGCGGCTGATATTCATATCACCCCGGATGGTCGTCATTTATACGCCTGCGACCGTACCGCCAGTCTGATTACTGTTTTCAGCGTTTCGGAAGATGGCAGCGTGTTGAGTAAAGAAGGCTTCCAGCCAACGGAAACCCAGCCGCGCGGCTTCAATGTTGATCACAGCGGCAAGTATCTGATTGCCGCTGGGCAAAAATCTCACCACATCTCGGTATACGAAATTGTTGGCGAGCAGGGGCTACTGCATGAAAAAGGCCGCTATGCGGTTGGGCAGGGGCCAATGTGGGTAGTGGTCAACGCGCACTAACCGCTGATTTAACCGGCGCAGTCTCTCCTGCGCCGGTGTATTAACCTATCTCCTGTAACGCATGTCTCTGGCGTTCGACGATATTGGTCCACAAATTGTCTTTATCGTCAGTCCACAAATTAATCAGCAAGGCAAAAAAGCGTTCAGCTGCCGGAGAAAGCACGGCATCTTTGCGGCGAATAATCCCCAATGTCCGACGTATAACGGGTTCCACCAGTGGGATACCAATAATCGAAGAATAGGGCGCATGGGGCATTGCCAGACCAGGAAGCGCCGAAATCCCCAGTCCCGCCTCCACCAGCCCTAATGACGTCGAAAGATGACGCACTTCGTAAAACCAGTCCAGCTTCCAGGGCTTGTCGGCCAGCTGTTGTTCTATCAACAGTCGGTTGCCGCTGGAGGAGCGTACGCCAATCATTTTGTAACCCACTAACTCCTGCCATTCTACAAGCTGCTTTTTGGCCAATGGATGGTCACGCCGACAGGCCAGCACGAACGGCTCGTTGACCAGTGGGGTAAAATCAATGGATGAATTTGTGACGTTGTTCATGTTTATGCCAAAGTCTGATTCGTTACACAGCACCGATTCCATGCAATTATTCGTGCCTTGTTCCAGAATCCGCACTTTAATATTGGGATACAGCTCATTAAATTTACCGATTGCCAATGGTAAAAAATAAAATACCGCGGTCGGAATACACGCTAACGTCACCATACCTCGATGATAAGCATTCATGTCGCGAATACTAAAAAGCGTTTCATCGAATTTTTTTATTAATTCCCGCGCCTCCGGGAGCAACCTTTTTCCTGCTTTTGTTAACGTAACCTTGCGAGTTGTACGCTCAAATAGTTGAATGTGTAAATCTTCCTCCATCTTTTTTATTCTTCGCGTTAATGCAGGTTGCGTAATATTGAGTAATTTAGCAGCATTGTTAAATGAACTGGACTCTGCCAGTATGACAAATGCCTTCATACTTGATAATTCATGCTTCATTATTACTCCGGAAAATGGAAGCGACGATTTTGGGTGACTGGCAGTTAAAAATTTTAACTGCATTTAGCCAACTTAAATTAATGAAAAAATGTTATTAATCGTTGAGCTAAAGTCATTAGAGATGCTTTGCCCTTAATGTAACCATATCGCAATAAGTTATGTTTTTAAATTGAGGGCATTATTATGAAAAAAATACCCTGCGTGATGATGCGAGGTGGAACCTCGAGGGGCGCGTTCCTGTTAGCGGAACATCTACCCGAAGATCAAACGCAGCGCGATAAAATATTGATGGCAATTATGGGTTCCGGTAACGATCTGGAAATTGACGGTATTGGCGGCGGTAATCCGCTGACCAGTAAAGTCGCCATTATTAGCCGCTCCAGCGATCCGCGTGCAGATGTCGATTATCTGTTTGCTCAAGTTATCGTCCATGAGCAACGTGTCGATACCACGCCTAACTGCGGCAATATGCTGTCTGGCGTTGGGGCATTCGCCATTGAAAATGGTTTGATTGCAGCGACTTCGCCAGTTACCCGCGTACGTATCCGCAACGTCAATACGGGTACGTTCATCGAAGCTGATGTGCAAACGCCAAATGGTGTTGTCGAGTACGAGGGTAGCGCCAGAATTGACGGCGTACCGGGTACTGCCGCACCGGTTGCGCTCACTTTCCTGAATGCCGCCGGAACGAAAACCGGAAAAGTCTTCCCGACGGATAATCAGATTGATTATTTTGACGATGTCCCGGTGACCTGTATCGATATGGCGATGCCAGTTGTCATTATTCCTGCTGAATATCTGGGAAAAACAGGCTATGAATTACCGGCAGAGCTGGATGCCGACAAAGCATTATTAGCCCGCATTGAATCTATCCGTCTACAAGCGGGTAAAGCAATGGGCTTAGGCGATGTCAGTAATATGGTTATCCCTAAACCTGTACTTATTTCTCCAGCGCAGAAAGGCGGGGCAATTAATGTGCGTTATTTTATGCCGCATTCTTGCCATCGCGCTTTGGCGATAACCGGTGCTATTGCTATTTCCAGTAGTTGTGCATTGGAAGGTACCGTCACCCGACAAATCGTCCCTTCTGTAGGATACGGCAATATCAATATTGAACACCCCAGTGGTGCGCTCGACGTTCATTTAAGTAATGAAGGTCAGGATGCCACGACGTTACGCGCATCTGTTATTCGGACGACAAGAAAAATATTTTCCGGTGAAGTTTATCTTCCCTGAAAAATTTTGTTGTCGTGATAATGACAATCAATAAAGGAATTCTGTATGAGTCATACAGAAAGAACAGGATATTAAATGAATAAGAAATCGTTATGGAAGCTAATTCTGATATTAGCAATCCCATGTATTATTGGCTTTATGCCAGCTCCGGCAGGATTAAGCGAACTGGCGTGGGTGCTTTTTGGTATTTACCTGGCGGCCATTGTGGGGCTGGTTATCAAGCCTTTCCCGGAACCTGTCGTACTGTTAATTGCCGTCGCCGCATCGATGGTAGTGGTGGGTAACTTATCAGGTGGGGAATTTAAAACCACCGCTGTATTAAGCGGTTACTCTTCCGGTACCACCTGGCTGGTGTTTTCTGCGTTTACTTTAAGCGCCGCGTTTGTAACCACAGGCTTAGGTAAACGTATTGCCTATCTGCTGATTGGTAAAATTGGTAGCACTACCCTGGGTCTGGGTTACGTTACGGTATTTCTCGATCTGGTACTGGCTCCGGCAACACCGTCTAACACCGCGCGTGCGGGCGGCATCGTGTTACCGATCATCAACAGCGTGGCAGTGGCTTTGGGATCAGAACCGGAAAAAAGTCCGCGTCGTGTTGGACATTACCTGATGATGTCCATTTACATGGTCACCAAAACCACCAGCTATATGTTCTTTACCGCAATGGCGGGGAACATTCTGGCGCTGAAAATGATCAACGACATTCTGCACCTGCAAATTAGCTGGGGTGGATGGGCGCTAGCCGCCGGATTGCCGGGCATCATTATGCTGCTGGTCACCCCGCTGGTGATTTACACCATGTATCCACCAGAAATTAAGAAGGTGGATAACAAAACCATCGCTAAAGCGGGCCTTGCCGAACTGGGACCGATGAAAATCCGCGAAAAAATGCTGCTCGGTGTCTTTGTCCTGGCGCTGCTGGGCTGGATTTTCAGTAAGTCTCTGGGGGTTGATGAATCCACCGTGGCAATCGTTGTTATGGCAACTATGCTGCTGCTGGGTATCGTTACCTGGGAAGACGTGGTTAAAAATAAAGGCGGCTGGAATACCTTAATCTGGTACGGCGGTATTATCGGCTTAAGCTCCTTATTATCGAAAGTTAAATTCTTCGAATGGTTAGCTGAAGTCTTTAAAAATAACCTGGCATTTGATGGTCACGGGAACGTTGCTTTCTTCGTTATTATTTTCCTCAGCATCATCGTGCGTTATTTCTTCGCTTCTGGTAGTGCCTATATCGTTGCCATGTTACCGGTATTTGCCATGCTGGCGAACGTCTCCGGCGCACCGTTAATGTTAACCGCGCTGGCACTGTTGTTCTCTAACTCCTATGGCGGCATGGTTACTCACTATGGCGGCGCGGCAGGTCCGGTCATCTTTGGCGTGGGTTACAACGATATTAAATCCTGGTGGTTGGTCGGTGCGGTACTGACGATATTAACCTTCCTGGTGCATATCACCCTCGGCGTGTGGTGGTGGAATATGCTGATCGGCTGGAACATGCTGTAAATATACTCGTCATACTTCAAGTTGCATGTGCTGCGTCTGCGTTCGCTCACCCCAGTCACTTACTTATGTAAGTGACTGGGGATTCACTCGCTTGTCGCCTTCCTGCAACTCGAATTATTTAGAGTATATCCATTTATTATCTTTCTGCGCACTTTCCGGTGCGCAGAGATCTGGAGCATTTGATGATCAAGTTATCTGAAAAAGGCGTGTTTCTCGCCAGTAATAACGAAATAATTGCCGAAGAACATTTCACCGGCGAAATTAAAAAAGAAGAAGCCAAAAAAGGCACTATTGCCTGGTCTATTCTCTCTTCTCATAATACGTCCGGAAATATGGATAAACTTAAAATTAAGTTTGATTCATTAGCCTCTCACGATATTACCTTTGTTGGTATTGTACAGACCGCTAAAGCGTCCGGTATGGAACGTTTCCCGCTGCCGTATGTGCTGACCAACTGCCATAACTCACTCTGCGCCGTCGGCGGCACCATTAACGGCGATGACCATGTTTTTGGTTTATCGGCGGCCCAGCGTTATGGCGGTATTTTTGTGCCACCGCATATTGCGGTCATCCATCAATATATGCGTGAAATGATGGCAGGCGGCGGCAAAATGATCCTCGGGTCAGACAGCCATACCCGTTACGGTGCGTTAGGGACAATGGCGGTTGGCGAGGGCGGCGGCGAGTTGGTAAAACAGCTGCTTAATGACACCTGGGATATCGACTATCCGGGCGTGGTTGCGGTGCATCTGACCGGAAAACCTGCGCCGTATGTGGGGCCGCAGGATGTGGCGCTGGCTATCATCGGTGCCGTGTTCAAAAACGGTTACGTCAAAAACAAAGTGATGGAGTTCGTAGGTCCCGGTGTTGCAGCGCTCTCTACCGATTTCCGTAACAGCGTTGACGTGATGACCACTGAAACGACCTGTTTAAGTTCTGTCTGGCAAACCGATGAAGAAGTCCATAACTGGCTGGCGCTGCACGGTCGCGGCCAGGATTACTGCCAACTTAACCCTCAACCAATGGCGTACTACGATGGCTGCATCAGCGTTGATTTAAGCGCCATCAAACCAATGATTGCGCTGCCATTCCACCCGAGCAACGTGTATGAAATCGACACGCTGAACCAGAACCTGACCGACATTCTGCGTGAGATTGAAATTGAGTCCGAACGCGTGGCGCACGGTAAAGCCAAACTCTCGCTGCTGGATAAAGTGGAAAATGGTCGCCTGAAAGTGCAGCAGGGGATTATCGCGGGCTGTTCTGGCGGTAACTATGAAAACGTCATCGCGGCGGCGAATGCGCTGCGCGGTCAATCCTGCGGCAATGACACCTTCTCGTTAGCGGTTTACCCGTCATCACAGCCGGTGTTTATGGATCTCGCCAAAAAAGGTGTGGTAGCAGATTTGATTGGCGCAGGCGCAATCATCAGAACCGCGTTCTGCGGCCCATGCTTTGGCGCGGGCGATACGCCAATCAACAACGGTTTGAGTATTCGCCACACCACGCGTAACTTCCCGAACCGCGAAGGCTCTAAGCCAGCTAATGGGCAGATGTCAGCGGTGGCGTTGATGGACGCTCGTTCTATCGCTGCGACTGCGGCAAACGGTGGCTATTTAACCTCTGCCAGCGAACTCGATTGCTGGGACAACGTGCCGGAGTACGCCTTCGATGTAACGCCGTATAAAAATCGCGTCTATCAAGGCTTTGTGAAAGGGGCGACCCAGCAACCGCTGATTTACGGACCGAACATTAAAGACTGGCCGGAATTGGGTGCGCTGACTGACAATATCGTCCTCAAAGTGTGCTCGAAGATCCTCGACGAAGTGACCACCACCGACGAACTGATTCCTTCCGGTGAAACCTCTTCTTATCGTTCAAATCCGATTGGTCTGGCGGAGTTTACCCTGTCACGCCGCGACCCTGGTTATGTTGGTAGAAGTAAAGCGACTGCTGAGCTGGAAAATCAGCGTCTGGCGGGGAATGTCAGCGAGATGGCAGAGGTGTTTGCGCGCATTAAGCAGATTGCTGGTCAGGAACATGTTGATCCGCTGCAAACTGAAATTGGCAGCATGGTCTATGCGGTGAAACCAGGCGATGGTTCTGCGCGTGAACAGGCGGCGAGTTGTCAGCGTGTGATTGGCGGTCTGGCGAATATTGCCGAGGAGTACGCGACTAAACGCTATCGTTCTAACGTCATCAACTGGGGGATGTTACCGCTGCAGATGGCGGAAGCGCCAACCTTTGAAGTGGGGGATTACATTTACATCCCTGGCATTAAAGCGGCGCTGGATAATCCTGGAACGACGTTTAAAGGTTATGTGATCCATGAAGATGCACCGGTAACGGAAATCACGCTCTATATGGAAAGTCTGACTGCCGAAGAACGCGAGATTATCAAGGCGGGTAGTTTGATTAACTTCAATAAAAACCGTCAGATGTAAAAAGCGCCATGTGAATGTAGGTCGCATCCGGCACTTATTGTCGGATGCGATGCTGGCGCATCTTATCCGACCGACAAATCGTATCGAACTGTAGGCCGGATAGGGCGTTTACGCCGCATCCGGCACATAGTTAACAGCTCCTACTTCTTCGCCTCTGCAACCACTTTGCTACCCACGCCGCGGTTATTGTATTCCCACATGCGGTTGTAGTTAGTGTCATTCAGATTGCGCTGTACTTCGTCGTTATCATCAACGCTGCCGGTGTTACCCGCAAACGGACGATTAGAGATCACCGCATCAGCCCACGGTTTGGCTGTGTTAAAACCTTCGTTGATGGCGCTATCACGGATCACTACCTGACCGTTGGTATTGGCATCAACATCCAGCGAGCGGCCCAGTTGCGCCACGCCATCACCGGAAGCATTGAAACGGCTGTTTACGGCGAGGAAACCGTAGTAAATGTTGGACAGCGTAGCCGGTGCAAACACATACGCTTCTTGCTGGGTACGGGAGTTCACCACGCGGAATTCGGTGTTATCGAACACCACTGCGCCGCGACCAGAAACGATATCCACATCCCCTTCAATATAGCTGTTGGTCACCAGCGTACGCGGCTGGCGATTCGTTTCCAGACGGTTCTGCACACCGCTGTTGGTGACAAAGAAGGTGTTCTGACGACCGAGAATGTTGACGTTATTGATCTGCACTTTGTCGCCATCAGTACGCAGTGCCACCGCCGGATGGTTACCCGCATCTACGCTATCGCCCAGCGTGTTTTCGATGGTCAGGTTTTGCAGTTGCAGGCCATTGTTTTGTGACCAGAAGACCGCAGAGCAGAGAACACCGATACTGTCGCTGCGTTTACTCTGGCAGCTATCGTACATATACCACGCCGGTTTACCTGGCATATATTTGCCGCGCGGGTTGACGTCGTGACGCCAGTCGGCAGGGCTCATGCCACCATCAAGGGAAAGCCCAATCTTCACATCAATCGGTTTTTCACCTGTACCGTACAGAGTAATTCCACCCGGAGCGGCAGGGACATACACCGTTCCCTGATACTCACCAGGCATCACGGCAATATACTGGCGCTTGTTGGTACGCTTGATAATTGCCGCATCTACCGCCGCCTGAATCGTGGTATGCGTTACACCTTGAGTACCCGCCGGGCCGACAACAAAGTCAGGTTGCGCAGGCAGGGTAATCGGGGAAGGATTCCACGCTGCCGCACCTGGTGTCAGGGATGCAAAATAGTGTTGAGCATCGAAATTCTGCGCTTCTTTTGCCGACAGAATCGGGCGAGAAGAGGTACCAGGCGCGGTTTGATCAGAAGGACGTTGATCGGGCGGTGTTGAGCTACAGGCGGTCAGCGTCACGCCAAAAGCCAATGCCAGCGCCAGACGGGAAACTGAAAATGTGTTCACAGGTTGCTCCGGGCTATGAAATAGAAAAATGAATCCGTTGAAGCCTGCTTTTTTATACTAACTTGAGCGAAACGGGAAGGTAAAAAGACAAAAAGTTGTTTTTAATACCTTTAAGTAATACCAGATGGCATTGCGCCATCTGGCAGAGTGATTAACTAAACATCGCAGTAATTGAGGCACTCGCCAGAGAGTGAAAATGAACGTTAAACCCGACCATCGCGCCGCTGGCACCTTCATCGACATCAATACGTTCTACATCCAGCGCGTGAACGGTAAAAATGTAGCGATGGGTTTCGCCTTTCGGCGGCGCTGCGCCATCGTACCCGGTTTTACCAAAGTCGGTACGCGTCTGCAAAACGCCGTCTGGCATTGCTACCAGACCAGATCCAAACCCTTGCGGTAATACGCGGGTATCCGCGGGTAAATTAACAACTACCCAGTGCCACCAGCCGGAGCCTGTTGGCGCATCCGGGTCGTAGCAGGTGACAACAAAACTTTTCGTTCCCGCAGGAACATCATCCCACGCCAGATGCGGTGAAATATTATCGCCATCGTAACCCATGCCGTTAAAGACATGACGATGCGGCAGCTTATCGCCATCGCGTAAATCATTACTGATGAGTTTCATGAGCCCTCCTTTCTTGTTTGCAGAAAGTGTAGCCAGAAACCCTCACGCTGACTTCCCGTTATTGGCAAAAAAATGTTTCATCCTGCACCGCACGATTAACCGCTGCGGTCAGACGCTGCAACTGTTGCGGGAGAATAATATAGGGCGGCATCAGGTAAATCAGTTTGCCAAAAGGCCGGATCCAGACACCCTGTTCGACAAAGAATTTTTGCAGCGCTGCCATATTCACCGGACGAGTGGTTTCGACCACGCCGATTGCCCCCAGTACGCGCACATCGGCAACCATTTCGGCGTCACAGGCGGGGGCAAGTTGCTCGCGTAGCTGCCCTTCAATAGCCGCCACCTGATGCTGCCAGTCGCCAGATTCGAGAATCGCCAGGCTGGCGTTTGCTGCTGCGCAGGCCAGCGGATTGCCCATAAAAGTTGGCCCATGCATAAAGCAGCCGGCTTCGCCGTTACTGATGGTTTCCGCAACCTCGCGCGTGGTGAGCGTGGCGGAAAGGGTCATTGTGCCGCCGGTTAAGGCTTTACCGAGACACAAAATATCCGGCGCGATTTCTGCATGTTCACAGGCAAACAGTTTGCCGGTACGACCAAATCCGGTGGCGATCTCGTCGGCAATCAGCAAGATACCTTCGCGATCGCACATTTTGCGGATTCGTTTTAACCATTCCGGATGGTACATGCGCATCCCGCCTGCGCCCTGGACAATCGGTTCAATGATCACCGCCGCGATTTCATGACGATGCGCCGCCATCAGGCGGGCAAAGCCCACCATATCGCGCTCATCCCATTCGCCATCCATGCGGCTTTGCGGGGCGGGAGCAAACAGGTTTTCTGGCAGATAGCCTTTCCACAGGTTGTGCATTGAGTTGTCCGGATCGCACACCGACATCGCGCCAAAGGTATCGCCATGATAACCATTGCGGAAGGTTAGAAAACGCTGGCGCGCTTCGCCTTTGGCCTGCCAGTACTGCAACGCCATTTTCATCGCCACTTCTACCGCTACGGAGCCGGAGTCCGCGAGAAAAACGCACTCCAGCGGTTGCGGCGTCATTGCCACCAATTTGCGGCACAGCTCAATGGCGGGCGCATGGGTGATACCGCCAAACATCACATGCGACATAGCATCAATTTGCGACTTCATCGCCGCATTAAGCTGCGGGTGATTGTAACCGTGGATCGCCGCCCACCAGGACGACATACCGTCAACCAGGCGTCTGCCGTCAGACAAAATTAGCTCGCAACCTTCGGCGCTTGCCACCGGATAAACCGGCAGCGGGGAGGTCATGGATGTGTATGGGTGCCAGATATGGCGTTGGTCAAAGGCAAGATCGTCCGTTGTCATAATCGACTTGTAAACCAAATTGAAAAGATTTAGGTTTACGAGTCTACACCGAATTAACAACAAAAAACACGTTTTGGAGAAGCCCCATGGCTCACCGCCCACGCTGGACATTGTCGCAAGTCACAGAATTATTTGAAAAACCGTTGCTGGATCTGCTGTTTGAAGCGCAGCAGGTGCATCGTCAGCATTTCGATCCTCGTCAGGTGCAGGTCAGCACTTTGCTGTCGATTAAGACCGGAGCTTGTCCGGAAGATTGCAAATATTGCCCGCAAAGCTCGCGCTACAAAACCGGGCTGGAAGCCGAGCGGTTGATGGAAGTTGAACAGGTGCTGGAGTCGGCGCGCAAAGCGAAAGCGGCGGGATCGACGCGTTTCTGTATGGGCGCGGCGTGGAAGAATCCCCACGAACGCGATATGCCGTACCTGGAACAAATGGTGCAGGGGGTAAAAGCGATGGGGCTGGAGGCGTGTATGACGCTGGGCACGTTGAGTGAATCTCAGGCGCAGCGCCTGGCGAATGCCGGGCTGGATTACTACAACCACAACCTCGACACCTCGCCGGAGTTTTACGGCAATATCATCACCACGCGTACCTATCAGGAACGCCTCGATACGCTGGAAAAAGTGCGCGACGCCGGGATCAAAGTCTGTTCAGGCGGCATTGTGGGCTTAGGCGAAACAGTAAAAGATCGCGCCGGATTATTGCTGCAACTGGCAAACCTGCCAACGCCGCCGGAAAGCGTACCAATCAACATGCTGGTGAAGGTGAAAGGCACGCCGCTGGCGGATAACGACGATGTCGATGCCTTTGATTTTATCCGTACCATTGCCGTAGCGCGGATCATGATGCCGACCTCTTACGTACGCCTTTCTGCCGGACGCGAGCAGATGAACGAACAGACTCAGGCGATGTGCTTTATGGCTGGCGCAAACTCGATTTTCTACGGTTGCAAACTGCTGACCACGCCGAATCCGGAAGAAGATAAAGACCTGCAACTGTTCCGCAAACTGGGGCTAAATCCGCAGCAAACTGCCGTGCTGGCGGGCGATAACGAACAACAGCAGCGTCTGGAGCAGGCGCTGATGACCCCGGACACTGACGAATATTACAACGCGGCAGCACTATGAGCTGGCAGGAGAAAATCAACGCGGCGCTCGATGCGCGGCGTGCTGCCGATGCCCTGCGTCGCCGTTATCCGGTGGCGCAAGGAGCCGGACGCTGGCTGGTGGTGGATGATCGCCAGTATCTGAACTTTTCCAGTAACGATTATTTAGGTTTAAGCCATCATCCGCAAATTATCCGTGCCTGGAAGCAGGGTGCGGAGCAATTTGGCATCGGTAGCGGCGGCTCCGGTCACGTCAGCGGTTATAGCGTGGCGCATCAGGCGCTGGAAGAAGAACTGGCCGAGTGGCTGGGCTATTCGCGGGCACTGCTGTTTATCTCTGGTTTTGCTGCTAATCAGGCAGTCATTGCCGCGATGATGGCGAAAGAGGACCGTATTGTTGCCGACCGGCTTAGCCATGCCTCATTGCTGGAGGCTGCAAGTTTAAGCCCGTCGCCGCTTCGCCGTTTTGCTCATAACGATGTCACTCATCTGGCGCGACTGCTTGCTTCCCCCTGTCCGGGGCAGCAACTGGTAGTGACAGAAGGTGTGTTCAGCATGGACGGCGATAGTGCGCCACTGGAGGAAATCCAGCAGGTAACGCAACAGCACGATGGCTGGTTGATGGTCGATGACGCCCACGGCACGGGCGTTATCGGGGAGCAGGGGCGCGGCAGTTGCTGGCTGCAAAAGGTAAAACCAGAATTGCTGGTGGTGACGTTTGGCAAAGGATTTGGCGTCGGCGGGGCAGCGGTGCTTTGCTCCGATACCGTGGCGGATTATCTGCTGCAATTCGCTCGCCATCTTATCTACAGCACCAGTATGCCGCCCGCTCAGGCGCAGGCATTACGTGCGTCGCTGGCGGTCATTCGCAGTGATGAGGGGGATGCACGGCGCGAAAAACTGGCGGCACTCATAACGCGTTTTCGTGCCGGAGTGCAGGATTTGCCGTTTACGCTTGCTGATTCATGGAGCGCCATCCAGCCATTGATCGTCGGTGATAACAGCCGTGCGTTACAACTGGCAGAAAAACTGCGCCAGCAAGGCTGTTGGGTCACGGCAATTCGCCCACCAACCGTACCCGCTGGTACTGCGCGACTGCGCTTAACGCTAACCGCAGCGCATGAAATGCAGGATATCGACCGTCTGCTGGAGGTGCTGCATGGCAACGGTTAATAAACAAGCCATTGCAGCGGCATTTGGACGGGCAGCCGCACACTATGAGCAACACGCCGATCTACAGCGCCAGAGTGCTGACGCCTTACTGGCAATGCTCCCACAGCGTAAATACACCCACGTACTGGATGCGGGTTGTGGACCAGGCTGGATGAGCCGCCGCTGGCGAGAGCGTCACGCGCAGGTGACTGCGTTAGATCTTTCTCCGCCAATGCTTGTTCAGGCACGCCAGAAGGATGCCGCAGACCATTATCTGGCGGGAGATATCGAATCCCTGCCGTTAGCGACTGCAACGTTCGATCTTGCATGGAGCAATCTCGCGGTGCAGTGGTGCGGTAATTTATCCATGGCACTCCGCGAGCTGTATCGGGTGGTGCGCCCCGGAGGCGTGGTCGCGTTTACCACGCTGGTGCAGGGATCGTTACCCGAACTGCATCAGGCGTGGCAGGCGGTGGACGAGCGTCCGCATGCTAATCGCTTTTTACCACCAGATGAAATCGAACAGTCGCTAAACGCCGTGCATTATCAACATTATATTCAGCCCATCACGCTGTGGTTTGATGATGCGCTCAGTGCCATGCGTTCGCTGAAAGGCATCGGTGCCACCCATCTTCATGAAGGGCGTGACCCGCGAATATTAACGCGTTCGCAGTTGCAGCGATTGCAACTGGCCTGGCCGCAACAACAGGGGCGATATCCTCTGACGTATCATCTTTTTTTGGGAGTGATTGCTCGTGAGTAAATGTTATTTTGTCACCGGAACGGATACCGAAGTGGGGAAAACTGTCGCCAGCTGTGCGCTTTTACAAGCCGCAAAGGCAGCAGGCTACCGGACGGCAGGTTATAAACCGGTGGCCTCTGGCAGCGAAAAGACCCCGAAAGGCTTACGTAATAGTGACGCGCTGGCGTTGCAGCGCAACAGTAGCCTGCAGCTGGATTACGCAACGGTAAATCCTTACACCTTCGCAGAACCCACCTCGCCGCACATCATCAGCGCGCAAGAGGGCAGGCCGATAGAATCATTGGTAATGAGTGCCGGATTACGCGCGCTTGAACAACAGGCTGACTGGGTGTTAGTGGAAGGTGCTGGCGGCTGGTTTACGCCGCTTTCTGACACTTTCACTTTTGCGGATTGGGTAACACAGGAACAACTGCCGGTGATACTGGTAGTTGGTGTGAAACTCGGCTGTATTAATCACGCGATGTTGACTGCGCAGGCAATACTACACGCCGGACTGACTCTGGCGGGGTGGGTGGCGAACGATGTCACGCCTCCGGGAAAACGTCACGCTGAATATATGACCACGCTCACCCGCATGATTCCCGCGCCGCTGCTGGGCGAAATTCCCTGGCTTGCAGAAAATCCAGAAAATGCGGCAACCGGAAAGTACATCAATCTTGCCTTAATGTAGTCATCCTGTAATTGGTTAAATTGCGAGCGAGATCGTGTCTCCGATTGACTGCAATTTAACCAATTAAATTCTAAAAAAATCACGAAAAAAATTTTACCTCCGCATCATGCGGTGAATGTGGGAATTGCCCAGGCGGCGGGGGATAGGGGCTGCAGACAGTTATCCACTATTCCTGTGGATAACCATGTGTATTAGAGTTAGAAAACACGAGGCAAGCGAGAGAATACGCGGCTTGCACGCGAATTGGCGTTAAAGACAGCTCAAAGAAATATCTTTTATTTTTTAACAGGTTAGATAATTGCAATGACAGTCACTGAACAGGCATCTCTTGCCATAAAACTGTCATCAATCATCTTGACAAATGTTAAAAAAGCCGTTGCTTTGGGGATAACCCGGTAAGGCCGGAGTTTTATCTCGCCGCAGAGTAAATCTTGTTCATGATTGACAGCGGAGTTTACGCTGTAACAGAAATATTATGGTGATGAACTGTTTTTTTATCCAGTATAATTTGTTGGCATAATTAAGTACGACGAGTAAAATTACATACCTGCCCGCCCAACTCCTTCAGGTAGCGACTCATGAGTAAACCGTTCAAACTGAATTCCGCTTTTAAACCTTCTGGCGATCAGCCGGAGGCGATTCGACGTCTCGAAGAGGGGCTGGAAGATGGCCTGGCGCACCAGACGTTACTTGGCGTGACTGGCTCCGGGAAAACCTTCACCATTGCCAATGTCATTGCTGACCTTCAGCGCCCAACCATGGTACTTGCGCCCAACAAAACGCTGGCGGCCCAGCTGTATGGCGAAATGAAAGAATTCTTCCCAGAAAACGCGGTGGAATATTTCGTCTCCTACTACGACTACTATCAGCCGGAGGCCTATGTACCGAGTTCCGACACCTTTATTGAGAAAGATGCCTCGGTAAACGAACATATCGAACAGATGCGTTTATCCGCCACCAAAGCGATGCTGGAGCGACGTGATGTGGTTGTGGTGGCGTCTGTTTCCGCGATTTATGGTCTGGGCGATCCTGATTTATATCTCAAGATGATGCTCCATCTCACGGTCGGTATGATTATCGATCAGCGCGCGATCCTGCGCCGACTGGCGGAGCTGCAATATGCTCGTAATGATCAAGCATTCCAGCGTGGTACTTTCCGTGTTCGTGGCGAGGTGATTGATATCTTCCCGGCAGAATCGGATGACATTGCACTTCGCGTGGAGCTGTTTGACGAGGAGGTGGAACGATTGTCGTTATTTGACCCGCTGACCGGGCAGATTGTTTCCACTATTCCACGTTTTACCATCTACCCGAAAACGCACTACGTCACGCCACGCGAGCGCATCGTCCAGGCGATGGAGGAGATCAAAGAAGAGCTGGCCGCCAGACGTAAAGTGCTATTGGAAAACAACAAACTGCTGGAAGAGCAGCGGCTGACCCAGCGTACCCAGTTTGATCTGGAGATGATGAACGAGCTAGGCTACTGTTCGGGGATTGAGAACTACTCGCGCTTCCTCTCCGGTCGTGGACCGGGTGAGCCACCGCCGACGCTGTTTGATTACCTGCCTGCTGATGGGCTGCTGGTGGTCGATGAATCTCACGTCACCATTCCACAAATTGGCGGCATGTATCGCGGTGACCGGGCGCGTAAAGAGACACTGGTGGAGTACGGCTTCCGCTTGCCATCAGCGCTGGATAACCGCCCGCTGAAATTTGAAGAGTTCGAAGCATTAGCGCCGCAAACCATCTATGTTTCGGCGACGCCGGGTAATTACGAGCTGGAAAAATCCGGTGGCGATGTGGTGGATCAGGTTGTGCGTCCAACAGGCTTACTCGACCCGATTATTGAAGTGCGTCCGGTAGCGACACAGGTGGATGATCTTCTATCGGAGATTCGTCAGCGAGCGGCAATTAACGAACGCGTACTGGTTACAACTCTGACCAAGCGGATGGCGGAAGATCTCACTGAATATCTCGAAGAACACGGTGAGCGCGTGCGTTATCTTCACTCAGATATCGATACCGTCGAACGTATGGAGATTATCCGCGACTTGCGTCTGGGTGAGTTCGACGTATTGGTAGGGATCAACTTACTGCGCGAAGGTCTGGATATGCCGGAGGTTTCGCTGGTGGCGATCCTCGACGCTGACAAAGAAGGCTTCCTGCGTTCCGAACGTTCGTTGATCCAGACTATTGGTCGTGCGGCACGTAACGTTAACGGTAAAGCGATTCTCTACGGCGATAAGATCACCCCATCAATGGCGAAAGCGATTGGCGAAACCGAACGTCGCCGCGAGAAACAGCAGAAGTACAACGAGGAACACGGCATTACGCCGCAAGGCTTGAACAAGAAAGTGGTCGATATCCTGGCGCTGGGGCAGAACATTGCCAAAACCAAAGCGAAGGGCAGAGGAAAATCGCGCCCGATTGTTGAGCCGGATAATGTGCCGATGGATATGTCGCCTAAAGCGTTACAGCAGAAGATCCATGAACTGGAAGGGTTGATGATGCAACACGCGCAGAATCTGGAGTTCGAAGAAGCGGCGCAAATTCGTGACCAGTTGCATCAGTTGCGTGAGCTGTTTATTGCCGCGTCGTGACAAGATGACGAAGCCGGAATATTCTTCCGGCTTCGTGTTAACCTAAAGCCTGTAATGCCTTTTCCAGCGCGCTATGCAACAACTGGCGGTCATGACGATACGGAATATCGCTGGCCTCCAGCACTTCCTGAATCACAATCCGCTCTTTCACCGCCGAGACATCCACTTTTGGCCCGACGATGACCGCATCAATTACCTTTTTACCAACATACTGCTCCATAATTGCCAGCTTGCTTTCCAGCTTCAGATTAGCCGCAGGTAAACTCAACTCACGCCCCAGATTGCCGATATAGACCATCGGCGCTGGCGTGCGGCGTAATGCCTGTGCGATTTCCTTCAGCAGCAGAATTGGCATCAGGCTGGTGTAAAAACTGCCAGGCCCAATAATGATGAGATCCGCTTCACTGATAGCGTGAACCGCCTCACGCGTTGCGGGTACATTCGGCGTTAACAATAACTCTTGAATCGGCGCAGTTAACTGGTCGATATTGACCTCGCCGTAAACTTCATGCCCCTGATCGTCAATCGCCATCAGATCCACAGGATGCTCCGACATCGGAATCAAATGTGCGTCCACTTTCAGCAGATTTCGAATCAGATTGATCGCTTCAAGAGGTCGCACGCTAAGGTGATCCAGTGCCTTTAACATCAGGTTTCCAAGGTTGTGCCCGGAAAGTTCGCCATTACCGCCGAAACGATATTCAAACATTGCGGAAGCGACGCTGGGTTCAGTTATCAGCTGGTTGAGGCAGTTGCGCATATCGCCCCAGGCAATGCCGCCTTCTGAGCGGCGAATACGCCCCGTCGAGCCACCGTTATCGGTGGTGGTGACGATACCCGTTAAACGAGAACCCAAAGACGAAAGTGATGAGAGAACGCGTCCCAGTCCATGCCCTCCGCCGAGAGCAACGACACGATCAAGATCAGCCAGCGTACGATTGCGCATATAGTTTCCTGGAGTCAGATTATCCGCGCTACAGTAGCGCAAATTGCGAGGAAACAGCAATTAACCTGCCAATATTGAGGATACAAACTATTTTCTTCTACCTCTAAAGGACGATGCACGCTATGCCTCCCTGATGATGTATATCAAAGTAAAACCGCCATTTTCCCTTATTCTGTAGCGAAATAGCACGATCATGACGCTATATACATGATTACATAGCGAAAGTGTGGATGGTAAAAATCTCATTTACACGCTAGTATCGGCTTAACCACTAAACACTCTAGCCTCTGCACCTGGGTCAACTGATACGGTGCTTTGGCCGTGACAATGCTCGTAAAGATTGCCACCAGGGCGAAGGAAGAAATGACTTCGCCTCCCGTATCTGGAAAGGTGTACATGGCTTCACAACTGACTGATGCATTTGCGCGTAAGTTTTACTACTTGCGCCTGTCGATTACTGATGTGTGTAACTTTCGTTGCACCTACTGTCTGCCGGATGGTTACAAGCCGAGCGGCGTCACCAATAAAGGCTTTCTGACCGTCGATGAAATTCGCCGGGTTACGCGCGCCTTCGCCAGTCTGGGCACCGAAAAAGTCCGTCTGACAGGTGGTGAGCCATCTTTACGCCGCGACTTTACCGATATCATCGCCGCTGTGCGAGAAAACGACGCTATTCGCCAGATAGCGGTCACCACCAATGGTTACCGTCTGGAGCGCGATGTGGCGAACTGGCGCGATGCTGGACTTACTGGCATCAACGTCAGCGTTGATAGCCTTGACGCTCGCCAGTTTCATGCCATTACCGGGCAGGATAAATTCAACCAGGTCATGGCAGGAATCGATGCTGCATTTGAGGCCGGTTTTGAGAAGGTCAAAGTCAATACCGTGCTGATGCGTGATGTGAATCATCACCAGCTCGACACCTTTCTGAACTGGATCCAGCATCGTCCCATCCAGCTGCGTTTCATCGAACTGATGGAAACGGGCGAGGGCAGCGAGCTCTTCCGTAAGCATCACATCTCTGGTCAGGTTCTGCGTGACGAGTTACTGCGTCGCGGCTGGATCCACCAATTACGTCAACGCAGCGACGGTCCCGCGCAAGTCTTTTGTCATCCGGATTACGCCGGAGAGATTGGCCTTATCATGCCGTATGAAAAAGACTTCTGCGCCACTTGCAACCGCCTGCGCGTTTCCTCCATTGGTAAACTCCATCTCTGCCTGTTTGGTGAAGGCGGCGTTAACCTGCGCGATCTGCTGGAAGACGATACCCAGCAACAGGCGCTGGAAGCGCGTATTTCAGCGGCGCTGCGGGAGAAAAAACAGACCCATTTCCTGCATCAAAATAACACCGGTATTACGCAAAACTTATCGTACATTGGTGGCTAAAACGTCAAAAGGAGAGATCAGATGAGTCAGGTAAGCACTGAATTTATCCCGACCCGTATTGCTATTCTTACGGTTTCTAATCGTCGCGGTGAAGAAGACGATACCTCCGGTCACTATCTGCGCGACTCGGCGCAAGAAGCGGGCCATCACGTTGTCGATAAAGCCATTGTGAAAGAAAACCGCTACGCTATTCGCGCTCAGGTATCTGCGTGGATCGCCAGCGACGATGTACAAGTGGTGTTGATTACGGGTGGTACTGGCCTGACGGAAGGAGATCAGGCTCCCGAAGCGCTGCTGCCGTTGTTCGACCGTGAAGTTGAAGGTTTTGGTGAAGTGTTCCGGATGTTGTCGTTCGAAGAGATTGGCACTTCCACGTTGCAATCTCGTGCGGTAGCGGGCGTCGCTAACAAAACGCTGATTTTCGCCATGCCGGGTTCGACCAAAGCGTGCCGTACCGCATGGGAAAATATCATTGCGCCGCAGCTGGATGCCCGTACGCGTCCGTGTAATTTCCATCCACATTTGAAGAAATAAGTATGTCGCAACTGACCCATATCAACGCCGCTGGCGAAGCGCACATGGTGGATGTCTCCGCCAAAGCGGAAACCGTGCGTGAAGCGCGCGCCGAAGCCTTTGTCACCATGCGCAGCGAGACGCTGGCGATGATTATTGATGGTCGCCACCACAAAGGCGACGTATTTGCCACTGCGCGTATCGCCGGTATTCAGGCGGCAAAACGCACCTGGGATCTGATCCCGCTGTGTCACCCGCTGATGCTCAGCAAAGTTGAAGTCAATTTACAGGCCGAGCCGGAGCACAATCGGGTACGTATAGAAACCTTATGCCGCCTGACCGGGAAAACCGGTGTCGAAATGGAAGCGTTAACCGCGGCCTCCGTGGCGGCGCTGACCATTTATGACATGTGCAAAGCGGTGCAAAAAGATATGGTGATTGGTCCGGTACGTTTGCTGGCAAAGAGCGGCGGCAAGTCGGGTGACTTTAAGGTGGAAGCGGATGATTAACGTTCTTTTTTTCGCCCAGGTGCGCGAGTTGGTGGGAACAGATGCAACCGAAGTGGCTGCTGATTTCCCAACCGTTGAAGCGTTACGCCAGCATCTGGCTGCGCAGAGCGATCGCTGGGCGCTGGCGCTGGAAGATGGCAAATTGCTGGCTGCTGTCAACCAGACGCTGGTGAGTTTTGACCATTCGCTGACTGACGGCGACGAAGTGGCTTTCTTCCCGCCGGTAACCGGAGGTTAAGATGGCTGAAACCAAAATTGTTGTCGGCCCGCAGCCGTTCAGCGTAGGAGAAGAGTACCCGTGGCTGGCTGAGCGTGACGAAGACGGTGCGGTAGTCACCTTTACCGGTAAGGTGCGCAACCATAACCTGGGCGACAGCGTCAAAGCATTAACCCTCGAACACTATCCGGGAATGACAGAAAAAGCACTGGCAGAAATCGTTGATGAAGCGCGTAACCGCTGGCCGCTGGGGCGCGTCACGGTAATTCACCGCATTGGTGAATTATGGCCGGGCGATGAAATTGTTTTTGTCGGTGTTACCAGTGCGCATCGCAGCAGTGCGTTTGAAGCAGGGCAGTTTATTATGGATTATCTCAAAACCCGCGCACCGTTCTGGAAGCGCGAAGCCACGCCGGAAGGCGACCGCTGGGTCGAAGCTCGGGAGAGCGATCAGCAGGCGGCAAAACGCTGGTAGTTTATTGTTAGCCGGATAAGGCACCGCTGCGTCCGGCAATTTCACCGCTCAGTACATCCGTTTACGCTGCGTCGATGCACAGCCTCATCATTTTGCAGTATCCTTAAGATATTCCTTATATCTTCAGGAGAAAGTCATGGACAGATTCCCACGTTCTGATTCAATCGTACAACCCCGGGCTGGCTTGCAAACTTATATGGCGCAAGTCTATGGCTGGATGACCGTTGGCTTGTTGCTGACAGCATTTGTTGCCTGGTATGCGGCTAATTCCGCGGCCGTGATGGAGCTGTTGTTTACTAACCGTGTCTTTTTAATCGGTCTGATCATCGCGCAATTAGCATTGGTTATTGTGTTATCAGCGATGATTCAAAAGCTGAGCGCAGGTGTAACGACGATGCTCTTTATGCTTTATTCGGCGCTGACGGGTCTTACGCTTTCCAGTATTTTCATTGTCTATACCGCTGCTTCTATCGCCAGTACTTTCGTCGTTACTGCCGGGATGTTCGGCGCAATGAGCCTGTACGGTTACACCACGAAGCGCGATCTAAGCGGCTTTGGCAATATGCTGTTTATGGCGTTAATCGGCATTGTGCTGGCATCGCTGGTTAACTTCTGGCTGAAAAGCGAAGCATTGATGTGGGCAGTCACCTACATCGGCGTGATTGTCTTTGTCGGATTGACGGCGTATGACACCCAGAAACTGAAAAATATGGGTGAGCAGATTGATACTCGCGACACGTCGAACCTGCGCAAATATTCCATTCTTGGCGCGTTAACCTTGTATCTGGACTTCATCAACCTGTTCCTGATGTTGCTGCGGATCTTCGGCAATCGCCGTTAATTCTTTTTCATCATCAATATCCCGGCCATGTGTCGGGATTTTTTTTCTTATTAAAAACGACACTTAACAAGTACCAGGTATAAAATATGCCTTATGGACGAGCGGAAGCGTTTTCTGTATCCATAAATGCAAAAGTATTTTGTATGCGTGGTTTTAAATTTATTGATGGTGAATATTAATGTTTTTTCTAAGGACAACTAAAAGAATGGAATCATACTCGCAAAATAGCAATAAATTAGATTTTCAGCACGAAGCCAGGATATTAAACGGCATATGGCTCATTACCGCTTTGGGTTTGGTGGCAACCGCAGGGCTGGCCTGGGGCGCTAAGTATCTCGAAATTACGGCAACAAAATATGATTCACCGCAAATGTATGTTGCTATAGGATTATTATTACTTTCTATGTATGGCTTAAGTAAAGATATCAACAAGATAAATACCGCCATCGCGGGCGTAATATATTTGTTTTTAATCTCTTTGGTGGCGATTGTCGTTGCGAGTTTAGCGCCTGTATCTGCCATTATCGTCGTGTTCAGCACTGCGGGATCGATGTTTTTAATCAGTATGCTGGCAGGTCTATTGTTTAAATTTGATCCTGGTTCTCATCGTTTTATCATTATGATGACGTTGACAGGGTTGGCCCTGGTAATCATCGTGAATGCCACATTAATGAGTGAACGACCCATTTGGGTAATAAGTTGCTTAATGATTGTCTTATGGTCAGGCATTATCTCGCATGGACGAAATAAGCTCCTTGAACTGACAGGAAAAAGCCATAGTGAAGAATTATGGAGTCCGGTTCGTTGTGCTTTTATAGGTGCATTAACACTCTATTACTATTTTATCGGTTTCTTTGGGATTCTTGCTGCTATAGCTATAACGCTTGTCTGGCAAAGGCATACGCGGTTTTTTCATTAGCCGTAAATGCACATACTAAAGAACTTAACTATACTTCACATCGCCGCTTCATTTTTCGCCCGTAGCTTCTTCGCCTGGCTTTCCAGCAACAGGTAACAGATCAGCGCCAGCAGCAGTGGGATAAAGTAATACAGCACACGGTAAGCGAGCAGGGCGGCGATAATTGTGCCTTTGGAGGTATGCTCCCCAGCCAGTAGCGCGATAAACACCGCTTCCAGCACACCAATTCCCGCCGGAATATGCACGATGACGCCAGCAATACTACTAACCAGCAACACGCCCAGTACAAAGAAATAGCTTACGCTTTGACCAAGTAACAGCCAGATAATCGCTCCCATTACCATCCAGTTAACGCTGGAAATCAGCATCTGGGCGAGGGCGAATTTCCACGAAGGCAGCACCAGCTTTTGCCCTTTGATGGTCATATGGCGGTGCTTCGCGAAAGCGCAAAACCACAAATAAACCGCGATAATCATCAGTAAGCCAATGCCGAGAATACGCAGCGTAGTTTGATCGACATACCAGTGATCCGGCAACTCCACCACGCCTGCGGTAAAGATAACCCCCGCTAGCAAAATATAGCCTAGCCAGTTGGTGGTAATACTGAGCGAAAAAATCCGCGTAATAGTGCTGCCCGGTAACCCCAGTCGGGAGTACAAACGATAGCGCATACCAATGCCGCCGACCCAGGTACTGAGTGTCAGGTTGAAGGCGTAGCAGATAAACGACACCAGCATCACCTGGCGCTTCGCCAGTTTGTGACCGCAGTAGAAACGGGCGAGCAGGTCGTAGCAACCGTAAATCAGATAGCTGACGACCACCAGCCCGACCGCACTGAGCAGTGCAACGCGATTGTAGTCGCGGATGACCTTCCAGACCTCTTCCCAGTCCACTTTTTTGGCGTAGACCACCAACAACACAATCACCGCGATAAAAAACAGCCAGGTGAGGATCTTCTTTGCTAAGCGCCAGCGCGGGTGTGATTTACTCATCAGGGTTTTACCCCCGTGTTTTCAGTTTCTACCCGATCCTGCGTTTCCATTGTCGGTTGTGCGGGGGGATCAACCTGCGCCAGACGTGGCGTGTGCGCCGGAAGCCAGCCCACCAGCGCCGGGAAGTGGCGTAGAAAGTGGAACGCCAGCACGCTTTTAGTCAGGTTCCACCAGGTGCGTTTCGGCAGCATGGTCTCATCGACCTGCTGACAATCTGCGGCGATAATGCCGTTCAGATTATCGCGCAGCGTCTGGTTAAAATTACGATCGTGGATGATGACATTTGCTTCGAGATTCAGTGACAAACTGAGCGGATCGAGATTACTGGACCCTACTGTCGCCCAGTGATCGTCCATCAATGCCACTTTGCCGTGGAGCGGGCGGCGGCGGTACTCAAACACCTGAACGCCACCTTTAACCAGATAGTTATACAGCAAACGCGCGCCGACTCTGACAATCGGCATATCCGGTTCGCCCTGAATGATCAGTTTGATCCGCACCCCGCGTCGTGCCGCTTTACGCAAGGCGTGTAAAAAACGATAGCCGGGGAAGAAGTAGGCGTTGGCGATAATCACTTCCCGCCGCGCCTGAGTGAGCATTTTCAGATAGTGACGTTCGATATCATCGCGATGTTCTTCGTTATCGCGCCAGACCAGCAATACCTGCGCTTCTCCCGGCTGGCGGTTCTCTTCCGCTTTATGATGGCGTCGCCACCAGCGTCGCGCCGTGCTTTGTCCTGGCAGGTTTTCCAGCTCAAACTGGAGAATATCTTCGACAATCGGCCCTTCGAGGCGTACCGCGTAATCCTGTTTGGCCTCCGGGCCGTAGCTGGACATATGCTCGGCGGAGTAATTCAGCCCGCCAATAAAGGCGATACGCGCGTCGATCACCACAATTTTGCGATGCATCCGGCGAAACACATTGGTGCGCATACCAAAAAGGCGAGGGCGGGGATCGTAGTAGCGGAACACCACGCCAGCTGCCGTCAGTTCATTGACAAATTCATCGCTGAGATCCGGCGAACCGTAGCCATCCAGCAAGACTTCCGCTTTTACCCCGCGTTGCGCTGCTGCCAATAGCGCCGCATGCAGCTGTTTGCCGACGTCATCCTCAAACCAGATAAACGTTTCAAGAATGATGCGTTCTTGCGCCTCGCCAATCGCCTTAAACACCGCGGGATAATATTGCTCGCCGTTTTCCAGCAACTGGATCATATTGCCTTCGCGCCAGCTACATTTCATAAATGAATCTCCGCACTTAAAGGGGCATGATCAGAAAGGTGTCGCCATGTCCGCAGCGGCAACGCGGTTGGCGCGCTGGCGCTGGCATTTTTGACGTAGATCCTGTCCAGTCGTAGTAGAGGAAATTGCACCGGAAACGTGCGCGCCGGACGTCCGTGGGCGCGGGTAAAAATCTCATCCAGCCCGGCCAGCACTTTTAACGGATGATTAGCTTTTTGCCGCCAGTCGTTGAAATCACCCGCTACCAATACCGGTTCGCCGTCCGGTAGCTCATTCACCCATTCGGCGAGCATCGCAAGCTGCGCCTGACGGTGCGCCTCACGCAGGCCCAGATGTACGCACATCACATGAATCGCTTTCCCGGTCATCGGCGGCACAATGCGGCAGTAGAGCACGCCGCGCTTTTCCGCACCATCGACCGAAACATCACGATTCTCATAATGTTCAATGGGATAACGTGAAAGAACGGCGTTACCGTGATGTCCTTCCGGGTATACGGCATTGCGACCGTAGGCGAAATCGCTCCACATGGTGTCGGCGAGAAACTCGTAGTGCGAGGTATCGGGCCAGTTTTCCACATGCAGCGGATGAACTTCGTGCGCGCCCATCACTTCCTGCAGGCAAACAATATCGGCGCTGACGGTACGCACGGCGTCGCGAAGTTCCGGCAAAATGAAGCGTCGGTTAAACGCGGTAAAGCCTTTGTGAATATTGATGGTGAGCACCTTGAACGAAAATTGTTGTGTTTGATCGGGCATAATTTTCCTGTTTTTGCCTCTTATCTCATTGAAATAGTGTAGTCGGCGTCACAAAAAGGTGCGGTCTTACGGAATTTTCCGTAAAGTTCGGTACTCTGAATAAGTAGAGATAAATTCTTCAGGAGAGAAGCCATGAAGTGGCAACAACGTGTTCGTGTCGCAACTGGCCTAAGTTGCTGGCAGATTATGTTGCATTTACTGGTAGTGGCGCTGCTGGTGGTGGGCTGGATGAGTAAAACTCTGGTTCACGTCGGCGTAGGATTATGCGCACTGTATTGTGTCACGGTAGTGATGATGCTGGTGTTTCAGCGCCACCCCGAGCAACGCTGGCGTGAGGTGGCAGACGTGCTGGAAGAGCTGACCACGACCTGGTATTTTGGCGCAGCGCTGATTGTTCTGTGGCTGTTGTCCCGCGTACTGGAAAACAACTTTTTGCTGGCAATTGCAGGGCTGGCAATCCTTGCCGGCCCGGCGGTGGTGTCTTTGCTGGCGAAAGATAAGAAGTTACATCACCTTACGTCTAAACATCGCGTACGCCGCTGACCCTGTCGTGGCCGTTATCACCAGTAGCGGCCACAAACTATTCCACACAATATCCAGACTTGCATCCTTCAAATAAATCTGCTTGGTAATGTCCGTAAAGTGGCGAATAGGGTTAATCCACGTCAGATTTTGCAGCCACACTGGCATGTTTTCCACCGGCGAAACGTAACCGGAAAGGAGAATGGCGGGCATCATAAAGACAAATACGCCGATAAACGCCTGCTGTTGTGTTGAACAGAGTGATGAAATCAACAGACCGAATCCCACCAGCGATAAACCGTAAATCACCATCGTAAAGTAGAACAGCGCCAGCGATCCGGCGAAGGGGATTTGATACGCCCAGATACCAATCGCCAGCACAATGGTGGCCTGGAAGGTGGCGACAATTAATGCCGGTACGGCTTTGCCGATGAATATCTGCCAGGTGGTGAGGGGCGAAACCAGCAACTGATCGAGCGTACCTTGTTCACGTTCGCGGGCGACGGAAAGTGAAGTGACGATCATTACGCCGATAGTGGTGATCATGGCGATCAGCGACGGCACCACAAACCATTTGTAGTCGAGATTCGGGTTATACCAGTTGCGTACCACCAGCTCGCTGTTGTTGGGTTTCGGTTTTCCTTCCAGCAGCTCCTGCTGATAATTTTTGACGATCTGTTGCAGGTAGTTGGCGGCAATTTGCGCACTGTTGGAGTTACGCCCGTCGAGGATCAACTGCAACGGCGCGGTCTGGAAGGTATCCAGTTTGCGCGAGAAGTCAGCCGGGAAACGCACCAGTAGTAACGCCTTTTGTGTGTCGATGGTCGGGCGGATCTCCTGCGGGCTTTTCAGCAGCAGCACATGGGTAAAGGCGCTGGCGCGGGCAAAACGTTGAGTAAGTTCTACCGAGTGCTCGCCGTTATCTTCATCGTAGATGGCGATGGTGGCGTTGGTCACTTCCAGCGTGGCGGCGAACGGGAACAGGATCACCTGAATCAGCACGGGTAAAATCAGAATTGCGCGGGTTTGCGGTTCGCGCAGCAGCGACTGCAACTCTTTGCGGATTAACGTCCATAAGCGATGAAACATGCTCTTCTCCCTAATCCAGCCGACGTTTGGTTTTCAGCCACGTCAGGCCGATAAACATCACCGCCGAAGCGATCAAAAACAGCACGTTCACTATCAGCACCACTGGAATATTCCCGGCGAGGAACAGGCTTTGCAGGGTGCTGACGAAATAACGTGCGGGAATAATGTACGTCACCGCGCGGATCACCGCGGGCATACTGTCTATCTGAAATATAAAGCCGGAAAGCATAATCGACGGCAGAAAAGCCGCGTTCAGGGCCACCTGAGCGGCGTTGAACTGGTTGCGGGTAATCGTGGAAATCAGCAGCCCCATCCCCAGGGTACTGAGTAAAAACAGGCTGGAGATAAAAAACAGAATCAGCAGCGACCCGCGATACGGCACGCCGAGAATAAACACCGACACCAGCATACACAGCAACATCGCCAGCATCCCGAGAAAGTAATAAGGGATCAGCTTACACAGCAGCAGCTCCGTGCGGGTAATCTCCGTAGAGAGCAAAGCCTCCATGGTGCCGCGTTCCCATTCTCGCGCCACCACCAGCGAGGTGAGAATCGCACCGATGACCGTCATGATAATAGTCACCGCACCGGGGATAATAAAGTGCTGGCTTATCGCCGCCGGGTTAAACCAGTAGCGGGTTTGTACATCAATAAGCGGTTCAAAAGTCTGCCCGTTATCCTCCGCTCGCTGCATTTGCCAGATCTGCCAGATCCCTTCGACATACCCCTGCACAAAGTTAGCGGTATTCGGCTCACTGCCGTCGGTAATCACCTGAATCGGTGCGGTGGCGTTGGCGCGCTCCATCTGTTCGGCGAAATCCACCGGAATAACCACCAGACCGCGAATTTTCCCTGCCTGCATTTTGGCGATCAGTTCCTGACGGTTATCGCTGATGGTGGCGTCGATGTAGGGCGAACCGGTCATGGTGTGGGTGAAATCCAGCGCCGCTTCGCTACGTTGTTCCAGTAAAATCCCGACGCGCAGCTTGCTGGAGTCGAGGTTAATGCCGTATCCAAAAATAAACAGCAGTAGCAGTGGGATCACTACCGCAATCAGCCAGCTACTCGGATCGCGAACGATCTGCCGCGTCTCTTTGACGCACAGCGCCCGCACGCGACGCCAGGACAGGATCGGATTACTCATTGCTATGCTCCTTATCCCAGTCGTGGATCAACTGAATAAAGGCTTGCTCCATCGTGGGATCGGGTTGCTCATCGTTGGCCGACTGCGCTTTCAAATCGTCCGGTGTGCCGCTGGCGATTAATTTCCCGCGGTACACCAGGCCGATGCGGTCGCAATATTCCGCTTCATCCATAAAGTGGGTGGTGACCATCACCGTGACGCCTTTCTCTACCATACTGTTGATATGTAGCCAAAATTCACGGCGGGTGAGGGGATCAACGCCGGACGTCGGTTCGTCGAGAAACAGAATGTCCGGTTCATGCATCAGCGAACAGGCCAGCGCCAGCCGCTGTTTAAAACCTAATGGCAGTTCATCGGTCGCGTGGGAGGCGATACTTTTCAGGCCGAACGCCTCGCTCATACGGGAGATTTTTTCGTTCTGCGCCCGACCGCGTAAGCCATACACACCAGAGAAAAAGCGTAAATTCTGTTCGACCGTCAGGTTGCCGTAGAGCGAAAATTTTTGCGCCATATAGCCGAGATGCTGGCGCGCTTTACCGGAACTCTCTTTCAGATCCATGCCCAGCACCAGCGCCTGACCAGAGGTCGGTACCAGCAAACCGCACATCATCTTAAAGGTGGTCGATTTCCCTGCGCCGTTTGGCCCGAGCAAACCAAAGATTTCACCGCGTTTGACGGCAAAGTTGACGTGATCGGTGGCGGCAAAATCGCCAAACTTTTTGGTCAGCTCTTTCGCTTCGATCACCGTCTCGCCAGGTGTACCTTCCACCGTATGCAATATTGCGCCCAGCGGCGATTCCGAGGTTCCGGCACCGCCCAGCAAATCAATAAACGCATCTTCAAAACGTGGCGTAGTTTCGTTAATGTTGATTTCCGGCATCCCGTCGGCATGGCGAATATCGTCTGGTGTAGCCTCTTTTTTGAGGATCAGACGTACCGATTTCCCCTGAATCATGCCGTCGCTGACCTGCGGCAGTTTCAATGCCCGTTGCAACAGTTTGCGGTTGCCCTCGTGCGGGCTGGTCATCAGAAAGCTGCGTCCGGCCATAGTTTGAGTCAGGGCCGTCGGTTCTCCCTGATACAGCAGCTCGCCTTCGTTCATCAGTAACACGTCACGGCACTGCTCGGCTTCGTCGAGATACGAGGTACTCCAGAGGATTAACATCCCTTCGCCCGCCAGCTCATGCACCATCTGCCACAGTTCGCGCCGTGAGATAGGGTCAACGCCGACGCCGGGTTCATCGAGCAGCAACACTTTCGGTTCGCCTACCAGGGTACAGGCCAGGCCGAGTTTTTGTTTCATCCCACCGGAGAGCTTGCCCGCCAGGCGTCCGGTAAACGGGCCAAGAGATGTAAACTCCAGCAGGCGAGCAAAAGTCTGCTTCCGTGCTTCACCGGTGACGCTGCGCAAATCCGCGTACAGATTGAGATTTTCCATCACCGTCAGATCTTCATACAGGCCGAATTTCTGCGGCATATAGCCGAGCACGGCGTGCAGCGCGCCGTCGTTTTTGATCGGATCAAAGCCAATCACCGTGGCACTGCCGCTGTCGGGTTTCAGTAATCCCGCCAGCATCCGCATCAGCGTGGTTTTGCCCGCACCGTCCGGCCCAACCAGCCCCGTCACATAACCGGCGTGAATGGTGCAGTCGAGCGGTGCGACGGCGGGCTTGTCCATGCCCGGAAAGCGTTTTTCCAGGCCGTTCAGCGTGATAACGGCATCATTCATGTCCTGCCTCGTCACCGAATTGCACCGTTACCGGCATTCCCTGGCGTAACGCATCATCGGCGTCGGTCACCACAATACGCAGGCGATAGACGAGGTCGGTACGCAGATCCGGTGTTTCGACGGTTTTCGGGGTAAATTCAGCAGTCGGCGAAACGAAACCAATCTGCCCGTGATACGGCTTGTCCGGGCGACCATCGGTATAAAGCAACACTTTGCGCCCCGGCTGGGCCTGGTCAAGATTACGTTCATCAACATAGGCGCGTACCCACACCGGACGCGTCAGCGAGACGGTAAATACCGTGCCACCTTCATTAAGCACCGTGCCGGGCTCTACCGCGCGCGTTAACAGCGTGCCATCAGACGGTGCTATCAACGTTGAGTCCTGCAAATTCAGCTCCGCCTGCGCCAGTTGCGCCTGTGCTTGTTCGAGGCTGGCTTTCGCCTGAGCGATGTCCTGTTCGCGGTTGCCGGAACGGTACTGACGCAATTTATCCTGCGCTGATTTCAGCGTGGCCTGCGCCTGGTCGCGCGAGGAGCGGGCATTTTCCAGGTCATTTGCCGAAATGGTGCGGCTTTTCCACAGTCCTTGCTGGCGGTTATAGAAGTTCTGCGCATAGTCATAGGCAGCTTGCGCCTGTTTCACCGCTGCGGCGGCCTGAGCGATTTCTTCATCTCGATACCCGGCAAGCATCAGGTCATACTGCGCCTGAGCCACCGAAACACCCGCTTTCGCCTGCATCAGGGCAATCTCATACGGCTTGTGATCCAGTTCGCCCAGCACCTGGCCCGCTTTGATCGCATCACCTTCGTCCACCGCCAGCGACTCAACGCGCCCCCCAACACGGAAACTAAGATTCACCGTACGAATATCCACGTTGCCATACAGCGTCAGGCCGTTATCCTGGCGGCTTTGATACCACCAGTAGCCTCCGGCAACCACGGCGGCAAGTACTACTACCGCCAGTCCGATCACGACAGGTTTTTTCATCACTACAAACTCCTTTGCGATAATCCTTGCAAAATCAGGTCAATATGACAGGTCACCGTCTGGTTGATCAGTTCGGTCTTTTCTTCATCGAACGCGGTCCAGCCGGTACGTAACAGAATAGTTTCTTTGCCAAGACGAAACGCCAGAATCTCACCAATCAACGCATGGGTATGAAGGATCATGCGGGTATCGCTAGCGTCGCAGCCGGTCCAGGCGGCAATCAGGCGTGTAAGGTGACTGTGTAGCGGACTAATCACCTGTTCGTGCACCAGGTGGTAGGCTGCCGTGGGAGAGAGCTGCTCACGGGAGATAAATTTGCTGAGGTTGACGGTGTCATCCTGGGTGAGCAGCTTAATCATGTTTCTGCAGGCGCGAAGGATCAGTTCACGGATGGCAGCCCGATCCGGCTGTGGTTGCGCGAACAAACGTTCGGCTTCTTCGGCGTGCGGACGGAACTGCTCGCCAATAAAATCAGCAATCCACTGGGCGCAGGCGAGGTACAAATCTTCTTTCGAACCGAAGTAGTAGGTGATGGCAGCGATATTCTGCCCGGCCTGGGCGGCTATCTCGCGGGTGGTGGCGTTCATTCCATATTCACCAAACTGTGCCAGTGCCGCAGCAATCAGCTGTTTTTTCGCCTGTTCACCCTTGATTGTCATGGCAGGATTATTCATCGCACAGTCCATTCTTAATCAAATGATTGATTAAGATTATGACTCCATAGGGGAGTTGTCCAGTATGGCTAAGAATTTTAGCTACGCCAGTCACAGGGATAATTTATGCGCTGCGTCACAAAAACTGCTACACTCCGCTCCCTCATGACATTGTGGTTTTTGTCATTTTCCTTTTCAGTATCTCCCTGAAAACTACACCGGTAACGGTCGGGGCGGTTCGGAGTAGTTATGTCTTTCGATTCTTTGGGTTTAAGCCCTGATATCCTGCGCGCCGTTGCCGAGCAGGGTTACCGTGAACCCACCCCTATTCAGCAGCAGGCGATCCCTGCGGTGCTGGAAGGCCGCGACCTGATGGCCAGCGCCCAGACCGGTACCGGCAAAACAGCGGGCTTTACGCTGCCGCTGTTGCAACACCTGATCACTCGCCAGCCGCACGCCAAAGGGCGTCGTCCGGTGCGTGCGCTCATTCTTACCCCGACCCGTGAACTGGCGGCGCAGATTGGCGAAAACGTCCGTGATTACAGCAAATACCTGAACATTCGTTCGCTGGTGGTGTTTGGCGGTGTCAGCATTAACCCGCAGATGATGAAGCTGCGCGGCGGCGTTGATGTGCTGGTGGCAACGCCGGGACGTCTGCTGGACCTGGAACATCAAAATGCAGTGAAGCTGGATCAGGTTGAAATCCTCGTCCTTGATGAAGCTGACCGCATGCTCGACATGGGCTTTATCCACGATATCCGTCGCGTGTTAACAAAACTGCCAGCGAAGCGCCAGAACCTGTTGTTCTCCGCGACCTTCTCTGACGATATTAAAGCCCTGGCGGAAAAACTGTTGCACAACCCGCTGGAAATCGAAGTGGCACGCCGCAATACTGCGTCTGATCAGGTGACCCAGCACGTTCACTTTGTCGATAAGAAACGCAAACGCGAATTGCTGTCGCATATGATTGGGAAAGGGAACTGGCAGCAGGTGCTGGTGTTTACCCGTACCAAACATGGCGCTAACCATCTGGCTGAACAGCTTAATAAAGATGGCATCCGTAGTGCGGCGATCCACGGTAATAAATCGCAAGGTGCGCGTACTCGTGCGCTGGCCGATTTTAAATCGGGCGATATTCGTGTACTGGTGGCAACTGACATCGCTGCGCGTGGTCTGGATATCGAAGAGTTGCCGCACGTCGTCAACTATGAGTTACCAAACGTACCGGAAGATTATGTTCACCGTATCGGGCGTACTGGCCGTGCGGCGGCAACTGGCGAAGCATTGTCGCTGGTGTGTGTTGATGAACACAAACTGCTGCGTGATATCGAAAAACTGCTGAAAAAAGAGATCCCGCGCATTGCGATTCCGGGGTATGAGCCGGACCCGTCAATCAAAGCCGAACCGATCCAGAACGGTCGCCAGCAACGTGGCGGCGGTCGTGGACAGGGCGGTGGTCGCGGTCAACAGCAACCACGCCGTGCGGAAAGTGGTGCGAAGTCTGGTAACGCGAAGCCCGCAGAAAAACCGTCTCGTCGTCTCGGCGATGCCAAACCGGCAGGCGAACAACAACGTCGCCGCCGTCCGCGTAAACCTGCCGCTGCGCAGTAATCTTTTATGCCGGGCTATGCCCGGCATGAGACTGATGACAAACACAAAACTGCCTGATACGCTACGCTTATCAGGCCTACGTGAACTCTGCAATATATTGAATGTGCATGTTTTTGTAGGCCGGATAAGGCGCTCGCGCCGCATCCGGCATTTCACAACAAGCACTTGTCAGCCATTTGCGAGCGCGGCAAAAAGATTTCTCTGTTTTAACGCCCACAAGCCACCCGATGCGTTACTTCTCCGCAGCCAATTGTCCGCGCAACGCCATTAAAAGGTACCCCAGGCGATTCTTGCCCTGACCATTACCGCCATCTCCCCAGTAAGCATCATTTTGCGTATGCTCAACCAGTTTTGCGGACGCGGTTGCCAGCAAGAGTGTACGCAGTTCTGCATGTTGTTCGAATTTAGCGCGAAGCGCTTTACGCATCATCCTGCTGGTTATTGCGAGCCGCTTTCCAGAAACAGAAAAACCATTACCCCTGAAAACCGAAAAATGCCACAATATTGGCTGTTTATACAGTATTTCAGGTTTTCTCATGGCATTAACCGCCGCGCTTAAAGCGCAAATTGCCGCCTGGTATAAGGCGCTTCAGGAACAGATCCCCGACTTTATTCCCCGTGCGCCGCAGCGGCAGATGATTGCGGACGTCGCCAAAACGCTGGCCGGAGAAGAAGGGCGGCATCTGGCGATTGAAGCCCCTACCGGCGTTGGGAAAACGCTCTCCTATTTGATCCCCGGCATCGCCATTGCCCGCGAAGAGCAAAAAACGCTGGTGGTAAGTACCGCCAACGTGGCATTGCAGGATCAGATCTACAGCAAAGATTTACCGCTGCTGAAAAAGATCATTCCCGATCTTAAATTCACTGCCGCTTTTGGGCGTGGGCGCTACGTTTGCCCGCGTAATCTGACAGCGCTCGCCAGCACTGAGCCCACGCAACAGGATCTGCTGGCGTTTCTTGACGACGAACTGACGCCGAACAATCAGGAAGAGCAAAAACGTTGTGCGAAGCTGAAGGGCGATCTCGACACTTATAAATGGGATGGCCTGCGCGATCATACTGATATCGCTATAGATGATGATCTCTGGCGTCGTTTGAGTACCGACAAAGCCAGCTGCCTCAACCGCAACTGTTACTACTATCGCGAATGCCCGTTTTTTGTCGCTCGTCGGGAAATTCAGGAAGCGGAAGTGGTGGTGGCAAACCATGCGCTGGTGATGGCGGCAATGGAAAGCGAAGCGGTATTGCCTGACCCGAAAAATTTACTGCTGGTGCTGGACGAAGGTCATCACCTGCCGGATGTGGCGCGGGATGCGCTGGAGATGAGCGCCGAAATCACTGCGCCCTGGTACCGGCTCCAACTGGACCTGTTCACCAAACTGGTCGCCACCTGCATGGAGCAGTTTCGCCCGAAGACCATCCCACCGCTGGCGATCCCTGAACGTTTGAATGCGCATTGTGAAGAGCTGTATGAGCTTATCGCCTCGTTAAACAACATTCTCAATCTCTACATGCCTGCCGGGCAGGAGGCAGAGCACCGTTTTGCGATGGGCGAACTGCCTGATGAAGTGCTGGAGATCTGCCAGCGGCTGGCAAAACTCACCGAGATGCTGCGTGGTCTGGCGGAGTTATTTCTTAACGATTTAAGTGAGAAAACCGGCAGCCATGACATTGTACGCCTGCATCGGTTGATTTTGCAGATGAACCGCGCGTTGGGGATGTTCGAGGCGCAAAGCAAACTCTGGCGGCTGGCGTCTCTGGCGCAATCTTCCGGTGCGCCGGTGACCAAATGGGCGACGCGGGAAGAGCGCGAAGGGCAGCTACATCTGTGGTTTCACTGTGTGGGTATTCGTGTTAGCGACCAACTGGAAAGGCTGCTGTGGCGCAGTATTCCGCACATTATTGTTACCTCCGCAACCTTGCGTTCGCTGAACAGTTTTTCGCGTTTGCAGGAGATGAGTGGGCTGAAAGAGAAAGCGGGTGACCGCTTTGTGGCGCTGGATTCGCCCTTTAACCACTGTGAACAGGGCAAAATTGTTATTCCCCGGATGCGCGTTGAGCCTTCCATCGACAACGAAGAACAGCACATTGCTGAAATGGCGGCCTTTTTCCGTGAGCAGGTGGAGAGCAAAAAACATCTCGGTATGTTGGTGCTGTTTGCCAGCGGGCGTGCGATGCAGCGCTTTCTCGACTATGTGACAGATTTACGCCTGATGTTGCTGGTGCAGGGCGATCAGCCACGTTACCGTTTAGTTGAACTGCACCGCAAACGCGTTGCCAACGGTGAGCGTAGCGTGCTGGTGGGCTTACAGTCCTTTGCCGAAGGTCTTGATCTGAAAGGCGATCTGCTCAGCCAGGTGCATATCCACAAAATCGCTTTTCCGCCCATCGACAGCCCAGTGGTGATCACCGAAGGAGAATGGCTGAAAAGCCTCAACCGCTATCCGTTTGAGGTGCAAAGCCTGCCGAGCGCTTCGTTTAACCTGATTCAGCAGGTTGGGCGACTGATTCGAAGCCACGGTTGCTGGGGGGAAGTGGTTATCTACGACAAACGCTTGCTGACCAAAAATTATGGCAAGCGACTACTGGATGCATTACCGGTATTTCCGATAGAGCAACCGGAAGTCCCTGAAGGTATAGTTAAAAAGAAAGAAAAAACGAAATCCCCACGCCGTCGGCGGCGTTAATGATGTGAGTCAGGTAAGGAGTCGTAAATGGACTATCGCAAAATCATTAAAGAGATCGGGCGCGGGAAAAACCACGCGCGCGATTTAGACCGGGATACTGCGCGCGGTCTGTATGCCCATATGCTCAATGGTGAAGTCCCTGACCTTGAGTTGGGCGGCGTATTGATTGCGCTACGTATCAAAGGGGAAGGGGAAGCAGAGATGCTCGGCTTTTACGAAGCCATGCAAAATCACACCATCAAGCTGACGCCGCCTGCAGGCAAGCCGATGCCGATTGTCATCCCCAGTTACAACGGCGCGCGTAAACAGGCCAACCTGACGCCGTTGCTGGCGATTCTGCTGCACAAACTCGGTTTTCCTGTGGTGGTTCACGGGGTTAGCGAAGATCCAACCCGCGTGCTGACCGAAACCATTTTCGAACTGATGGGTATTACGCCAACGTTGCACGGCGGGCAGGCGCAGGCGAAGCTCGACGAACATCAACCTGTCTTTATGCCTGTCGGCGCGTTTTGCCCGCCGCTGGAAAAACAACTGGCGATGCGCTGGCGGATGGGCGTGCGTAACAGTGCACATACCCTGGCGAAACTGGCGACGCCATTTGCCGAAGGTGAGGCACTGCGTCTTTCCAGCGTTTCGCATCCGGAATACATTGGACGCGTCGCGAAGTTCTTTAGCGATATCGGCGGGCGGGCGCTACTTATGCATGGTACTGAAGGTGAAGTGTATGCTAATCCGCAGCGCTGCCCGCAGATCAATCTCATTGACCGTGAAGGGATGCGGGTACTGTATGAAAAACAGGACACTGCTGGTAGCGAGTTACTGCCACAAGCAAAAGATCCGGAAACCACGGCGCAGTGGATTGAGCGTTGCCTGGCTGGCAGCGAACCGATTCCCAAATCGCTGAAAATCCAGATGGCTTGCTGCCTGATGGCTACGGGTGAAGCGGCAACTATCAGCGACGGCCTGGCGCGCGTTAATCAGGCATTTTAATTTTTATCTCAGCCGGATGAGCCATGTCATCCGGCTTTTACCCCACCGCAATATGAAATTCCTGCATCTTTATTGACCTTCCCGCGCCCGGCGTGCAGCATAAAAAACAACAAACACATAACATAAACAGGAGTTAACCATGGAAAGTGGCCATCGCTTTGATGCTCAGACGCTGCACAGTTTTATTCAGGCTGTATTTCGTCAGATGGGTAGTGAGGAACAGGAAGCGAAATTAGTCGCCGATCATTTGATCGCGGCAAACCTGGCAGGGCATGATTCACATGGTATTGGCATGATCCCAAGCTATGTGCGCTCCTGGAGTCAGGGGCATCTGCAAATTAACCATCATGCCAAAGTCGTTAAAGAAGCGGGGGCGGCGGTCACGCTCGATGGCGATCGCGCATTTGGTCAGGTCGCGGCACACGAAGCGATGGCGCTGGGGATTGAGAAAGCGCATCAGCACGGCATTGCCGCCGTGGCGCTACATAACTCGCATCATATCGGCCGTATCGGTTACTGGGCGGAGCAGTGTGCAGCGGCGGGGTTTGTCTCTATCCACTTTGTTAGCGTGGTCGGTATTCCAATGGTCGCGCCGTTCCACGGTCGCGACAGCCGCTTTGGCACCAATCCGTTCTGTGTGGTTTTCCCTCGTAAAGATAATTTCCCGCTGTTGCTCGATTACGCCACCAGCGCCATTGCATTTGGCAAAACCCGCGTCGCCTGGCATAAAGGCGTCCCCGTGCCGCCAGGTTGCCTGATTGACGTTAACGGCGTGCCGACGACAAATCCGGCGGTAATGCAGGAGTCGCCGTTGGGTTCGCTGTTGACCTTTGCCGAACATAAAGGCTACGCCCTTGCAGCGATGTGTGAAATTCTTGGCGGGGCGCTTTCTGGCGGTAAAACGACGCATCAGGAAACGTTACAAACCAGTCCCGATGCCATTCTTAACTGCATGACCACTATCATTATCAACCCGGAACTGTTCGGCGCGCCGGATTGTAGTGCGCAGACCGAAGCCTTTGCCGAGTGGGTGAAAGCCTCGCCGCATGATGACGATAAGCCGATTTTGCTACCGGGCGAGTGGGAAGTGAACACGCGTCGCGAACGGCAGGAGCAGGGGATTCCACTGGATGCGGGAAGCTGGCAGGCCATTTGTGATGCGGCGCGGCAGATTGGTATGCCGGAAGAGACGTTGCAGGCTTTCTGTCAGCAGCTAGCCAGCTAAAAAAAGCCCGTCCAGTGGCGGACGGGCAAACAAGGGTAACATAGGATCAATGAGGGTTAGAGCATATGCGTCTGTCGGCAAACAGACAGGGAAATACTTGTGCTGAACGTAGCGTAAACGCCTGATCCAGCTTACGAATTACTTATAAATTACCGCAGTACCGCTTAATTTATTGTTGTTGGTGGCAGAAGTGATGCTGTATCCACTGGCACCGGCCGCCGCGGCTTTCTCAGCCAGTTTCGCTTCCAGGGCATCGAGGGTGGATGCGCCATCGGCAGAAACCACGCCGATTTTATTCATGTTCTGTGCCTGGGATGCCGTTACCGGTTCCGCCGCGAACACGCCAAATGACAGAGTTGAAAGAGCCATAGCAGCAACAACAGTATTGATAGTTTTCATAATTAATCTCTCGCAGGTGATTTTTGTATAAGTGACGTTGTTTCGTCGATGTGATGAGTATCACGTTTTTTTACGAGAGATAAAATCGAAGAGAATTGACCGCCTTGTTCAAATAAATTGATTGATATCTAACATACTGATAAACCATTTATTTGTTGTACTTATGGACTTGTTTTATACCGCGTGGCAGTCACGGTAGCGTTAAAGGCACGGAATGCCACGCAAAATACAAATTATATTCGCTATACATCCCGCCAGTTGTAGTTAACGTAACTGGCTGTCTTTCGAACCTCTGCGATTATATCCTGTATAAGCTGGCTTTTGTAAATCTTTCTCCTGCTGACAATGAATGCATAAGCGCACGCCAGGAATGGCTTCCCGACGGGCCTGCGGGATAGGGGCACCGCACTCTTCACATTCATACAGGCTTTCGCCACGCGGAATTTCACCCCGAGCGCGGGCAATCGCATCTTCAATTGTACTGTTGATCTGTTCGTTGACGGCGTCATCATTAGCCCAACCGGATGCCATATCGTCCTCCCCATATCAATGCTTGTACAGTTAAGTGTAGCTAATATAGGGACGAACTCGGGCAGTTCAAGCGTCAGATCTCCGACCATTCCCGCAGCAGATTATGATAAAGATTGAGCAGCGACAGGATCTCTTCACTTTCGCCGTAGTGGCTTTTCAGCGACTGAATATTGTTGTCCAGTTCAAACAGCATGGCGCGCTTTTTATCATCGCGGATCATCGACTGGATCCACATAAATGATGCCACTCGCACGCCGCGGGTTACGGGTGTCACGCAATGCAGGCTGCTGGAGGGATACAACACCAGATCGCCTGCCGGGAGTTTTACCCGATGTTGCCCGAAGGTGTCATTAACGACCAGTTCGCCGCCGTCGTAGCTTTCTGGATCGCTTAAAAACAGCGTGGCAGAAAGGTCAGTGCGCATCCAGCCGTTTTGTGGATGGCTGCGTACTGCGCCATCCACATGAAAACCATAGGTTTCATTGTTCTGATAGCGATTAAACAGCGGCGTGGAAAGGGTACGCGGCAAGGCCGCGGCAAAGAACAAAGCATGTTGGTTAACCGCGTTCAGCACCTCATTTTGCAGGGCGGCGTACAGGGCGCTGCGGGTGTCTACTTGTTGATTGTTCTTAACTTGCGCACCTTGTGCGCCGGTGGTGACGCGTCCATCCACCCATTCGGCTTGTTCCAGGTGTTCGCGAAAACGGGCGACGTCCTGTGGCGATAACACGCCGGGAATGTGGTACATCATACAAGTTCTCCAAAAAGTGGGGCCTGCGCCCCACATCTGAATCAGAAATGCATATTGGCTGTGAGCAAGAAGGTTCTTGGCTCGCCCGGGTGATAACGGTAGCCGCTCTTATTGATTGAGGCGACGTAATCGGTATCAAACAGGTTGTAGACGTTTAGCTGGAAGTCGAGATTGCGATTAACCCGATACCCCAGTTTGGCGTCGGCGACCCAATAACCTTCGGTAAATGCTGGCGTTCCCACCGCGCCGTCTGAACCTTTATGCATACTGCCGATATACCGTGCGCCCGCACCAACAGAAATATCATCGGTTGCCTGATACTGGCTCCATAAGGTGAAGGCGTGTTCCGGGGTATACGGCAGCGATGAGGAACCATCCTGGGCAACATCTTTGCCGTTTTTGATAGTTGCTTTTTGCTGGGTATAGCCGCCAATCATCTGCCACGCGGGGGTGATATTCCCGGCCACGGATATCTCATAGCCTTCGACACGTTTCTTACCATATTGCGAATAAGTCCCATCATCATTTTGCTCAACTTCATTTTCAATATCAGTACGGAACAGCGCGGCGGTAAGTAGCAGGCGTTTATCCAGAACCTGCCATTTGGTGCCAATCTCGCTGGTGTTGGCTTTTTGCGGTTTAAAATCGGTGCGGTTGGCACTGTTACCGCTGCCAGACTGCGCAAGGGCGAAGTTGTTGCCGCCCGGCGGCTGCTGGGAAACGGCATAGTTAATATAAACATTGCCGTTTTCCGTCAGGTGATACAGCGCCCCGGCTTTCCAGTTCACCAGATTGCCCGACTTGGCGGTGTCGACGGTGGTGACCGGAGAACCTTTTGCCACGCCAGCAGGGCAGGTGATGGCACCGCGCCCGCTGCCGCCGCAGGCGGTGGCACTGTCATATTCAGTATGATAATTATCCAGACGGATCCCACCGTTCAGCTCAAAATCACGGGTGATTTGCAGCGTATCGAAGGCATAAATTGCGAAGGTATCCGTCTGACCATTGGCGTTTGCGCCGTTGCGCGTCAGGCCGCCGGGATGAATGCTGCTGTCAGGATGATAAATATTTACCGCCGGTAACGTCACCGGATTAACGCCATAGTTAGTCTGTGTTTCGCGGGTAAATTCCACGCCGGTACTGACATCATGACCGATAGCGCCGGTATAGAACGTCGAGGTCAGGTTGGTCTGGTTGGTGAGAATTTTGTTACTCACATCTTTGGTATTCGCCGTGCGTGACCACGTCCAGCTATTCACATCGCTGGCGGGCTGGGTAATATTCGACGCTCCACCCATAATCGCCGTCATCAGGTAATCCTGCTTTACGCGCGACCAACGCGTAGTGTTGCGAATGGTGGTGTTATCGTTGATGTCGTGCTCAAAACGCATGGTAGCGGTGTCGGTGGTCGAATCGTCGTAATCGGAATCCGTGCCGTAAAAGTTATGCGTATCAACTTTTCCGGAATGATTCAGGGCCGCTGTTCCCGCAGATGGGGCAGAATAACCCGGTAAACCGATGGTCGGAATGCCGCCGTCTGGCGTGTTGTTCTGGGTGACATGCAGATAATTAAGATACAAACGATTCGCTGTACCAAGGCCAAAAGCGACAGAAGGGGCGACGCCGTAACGCTCATTTTTGACTTTGTCGCGTCCGGCATCGTGCGTTTTTTCGCCCATTACATTCAGGCGCACCGCAGTGGTATCACCAATGACCTGATTGACGTCCAGCGTGCCGCGGCGGAACCAGGCGCTGCCAATACTGGCGGAGGCGTCAATGCCGGAATCATTGCGCGGCTGTTTGCTGATCATATTGATCGAGCCTGTCGGCGCGCTGCGCCCGTAGTCGGTGCCGGACGGCCCTTTAATTACTTCGACCTGCTCGGTATTGAAGGTGTCGCGCGAGACGCTGCCGATATCGCGAATGCCATCGATATAAATACTGTTAGAGGTATCGGCACCGCGCATATAAATGGCGTCGCCAGTGGTGGAGTTACCGTTCTCACCCGCAAAAAACGCACCCACGCCGGGGACGTTTTTGAGCGCGTCGGTAAGGTTGGTTGCACCCTGATCTTTAATCACTTGTTCAGAAATCACTGTCATCGTGCGGGTAGTATCCGCTACCGGACGCGAGAATTTCGGATCGGCAGATTTTTGTGGCGCATAAAGCGAAGGCGTTGATGCTTCGACAACCAGCGTGTCATCCGCGTTAGCTTGCCCTTCGGCAGCGAGTGCCTGTGCCACAGGCGTAATACCAATACAAAGACCGGCAAAGAACGTGAGCGAATGAAATTGTCTGGCAGGGAAATTGCGATTGTTTTCCATTTTGCAGGTGACTTTTTCTTATATGGTGAAATTTTCACTGTCACGAGAAAGCATCTCTGCGGATGCGATGCCACTGTTAATCCCGTGATAGCGTCCGTGCAAGTGATAATAATTTTGATAAGCATTATCACTTGGCGCGATTTTCTATCACCCATTGCGCGAAAAAGAAATACATTTATTTACATTGCGTTCATATTTGATGTTTTTTGCTTACAAATCGGACGAAAACTGCATCCAGAGGCGAATGCAGTTACGTTGGTGGGGTTATTTGTAGATGATTGCAGTACCGAACATCTGGTCATTTCCGCCTGCGGAATTAATGACATAACCTTTCGCGCCTTGTTCGCGCGCTTTTTCTGCCAGTTTATCCTCCAGATCGCTTAGGTTTGATGCGCCAGTTGCCGAAACGGTACCGGCGGGCCGTAGTTGACCACTGTCCAGGTTACTCATCGGTTGCGCGGCATAAGCCGTGAGAGAGATTCCGCTCAGGACGGTGGCAATCAGTAGTGTGAGGCACTTTTTCATAATGACATCCTCATAAATACAACGGGTAGTGCCAGATAAGTGTAGGTCGCCTGCGCGATGAAAATGACGCAAAAAATTGACAGAGATGCGCTTATTTTTTGAACGATGTGTTTTTACAAAATAAGACAAATCAATGACATGCATGATGATGATTTTTATGGTGAATTGCCATAAACCATAGCCATGTGAAGGTTTTTAGAAATGATAAACGCAGCCAGATATTTACCCTGTCGCGTTATGCGGGTATCTTACGCCGCTGCTTAAAGGAGAATGCTATGTCCGCCCAGAAACCGGGGTTGCATCCGCGCAACCGTCATCACAGCCGCTACGATCTCGCCACGCTTTGTCAGGTCAATCCTGAACTCAGGCAATTCCTCACGCTTACACCCGCCGGGGAGCAAAGCGTAGACTTTGCCAATCCGCTGGCGGTGAAGGCGCTCAATAAGGCGTTGCTGGCCCATTTTTACGCCGTAGCGAACTGGGATATCCCGGACGGTTTTCTCTGCCCGCCAGTACCGGGCCGGGCGGATTATATTCATCACCTTGCCGATTTACTGGCTGAAGCAAGCGGAACAATTCCAGCTAATGCCAGCATTCTGGATATCGGCGTTGGTGCGAACTGTATTTATCCGCTGATTGGCGTACATGAATATGGCTGGCGTTTTACCGGTAGTGAAACCAGCAGCCAGGCGTTAAGCAGTGCGCAGGCGATCATCAGTGCTAATCCGGGGCTTAACCGCGCCATTCGTCTGCGTCGGCAAAAAGAGAGTGGGGCGATTTTTAACGGCATCATCCATAAAAACGAGCAATACGATGCGACCTTGTGTAACCCGCCATTCCACGATTCCGCCGCTGCGGCACGGGCAGGTAGTGAACGTAAACGCCGTAACCTGGGCCTGAACAAAGACGATGCACTGAACTTTGGTGGTCAGCAACAGGAGTTGTGGTGTGAAGGCGGTGAGGTCGCTTTTATCAAAAAGATGATTGAAGAGAGCAAAGGCTTCGCGAAGCAGGTGATGTGGTTTACCTCGCTGGTATCTCGTGGTGAAAACTTACCGCCGTTGTATCGTGCTTTGACGGACGTAGGTGCGGTGAAGGTGGTAAAAAAAGAGATGGCCCAGGGGCAAAAGCAGAGCCGCTTTATAGCCTGGACCTTTATGAACGACGAGCAGCGCCGCCGTTTTGTCAATCGCCAGCGTTAAAGCGTTGGCTCCCCCGGCGGCAACGGTTCAGCCGGGGCCGCGCCCGGAGCTGGCAGCACCTGATAAGTCTGCACCGGCGCGCGAACACCCGCCAGGTCGAAATGTTTTTTCACCTGGCTGTCGAGGGCAAAGCGGACCGTCCACTGTTTGAGTGGCAGCGTGGTGAACGAAACACGCAGTGTAAACGCGGTATTGCTTAAGCCGACAATCCCGGCAAAGTTCGGTTCACCAATAACCAGCCCGCGAATTTCTTCGTTTTCCATCAATTCTGCTACCGCATCTTTCAGTGCCTGATTGGCTTTATCAGCATCTTCATGGCGATCAACATCATAATTTGCCACTACCGAACCAATGCCGCGGACAAAGTTAGCAAAGGTGGTAATCGAAGACCACGGAATGATGTGATACGCCCCGGTATCCTGGCGTACGCCCACGGAGCGAATCGACATCCGTTCCACAGTGCCGGTCAACGGCCCGATAGTCACCAAATCTCCAGTGTTCATGCCGTTTTCAAACTGAATAAATACCCCGGTGATAATATCTTTCACCAGCGTTTGCGAACCAAAAGAGATAGCCAGCCCCAATGCACCGGCACCTGCCAGCAATGGCGCGATGTTAACGCCGATTTCCGACAACACAATCATGATGGTGATGGTACTGATAATCACCGCCAGCGCGTTACGGAACAGCGTTAGCAGGGTACGCGTACGGGCGCTGGGTAGCGGGCGGCCATGAATATCCGAAGCCAGCCGGTTTTCTATCAAACTGGCGAGCACCGTCCAGCCAACCGCCGAGAAGAAAAGAATGAGTGCGATACGGATCAGGATATCTACGGTTTTCTGCCCCGCACCGTTTTGCAGCCAGTTCCAGAAATCGAACAATCCCCATGCGCTCAACAGCAGCATTACCGCCACGCAGACTGTCAGAATACGCGCTGTTTTCAGTGCCGCCGAAAGCCAGCCATTCAGCCGTTTTTGCAGCTCGGGATAGTTACGCTGAGTATGTGGCGAGAGGGTGATGGTTTTCGCCAGCCAGCGGGAAAACATACCGGAAACAAATGCTGCGATACCAATAATCGCCAGGCTGCGCACCGTTGCACCCATCATAAATTTCAGGCTGTTGCCCGGATCGAACAACGAAAAGAAAAACAGCACGATAAAATAGGCGCTTGCCAGCCAGTGCCACACCAGCGCAAAGGCGCGGATAAACAGGCTGAAAAAGGCCAGCGAATGCTCCGCAAAGTTGAGCAAATGCTGGGTGATCTCTTTTTTATTACGAAAAATCAGGTACAACGCCCAGACGGTCATGCACAGCATAATGATGACGTTCGCCAGCGCACCTATCTGTACATTCACCTGATTAGAGATAATCGGCACAGCCACAATCAGACCATAGCCAATCAGGCTGCTTAACCAGCTCAGGCGACGACTCCAGTAACGGGCGGTCTCGTCATGAATCGTGAACGGGCGCAGTTCAGCCACGTTTGGGCAAAAAATCAGGCGTAGTACGGCTTTGAAAAATTCAATCAGGGCAAAGGCGTTGAGAAACAAACTTTGTTGGAAAGCGATGGTGCGACTGCCCGCATTCAGGTTGTCGCTTAATACCTGGCCGACAAATAATGTCAGTGCCAGTAACAGCAGGTCGATAATAAACGCCCCGATGATCATCGCCGGAAGCTGCAACCAGTTACTGCGCTCACGATTTTTTTGCCGCGCCCACTGGCCCATTTTGCGATACAGCGGCAGTGCGCACAGACGAATCAGCCAGTAAAAACCAAACACTAATACCGCTAACATTGAAAAATGGGTCAACGCATTGCTGAAGGTTTGTGGATTAAACGGCTTATGCGGGGAGCCGGTGATATTGCGATAAAGTTGTCCGAAGCGGGCGGAAAGGGCTTCACCATAATGGCGGCTGACTTCGGTGACTTTTTGCAGCACGGTTTGCTCTTCAACCAGCGTCGGCGGCACGATCTTCGGTACCGGTTCCGCAGGTGGCGTCGCGGCGACGGTGCGCAACTGGTCGATCAACTCTTTACGCGAGGTGTCATTATCCAGCACATCCGCCAGTGCGCCATAGGCCGCTTTTTTTTGTTCGATATCCGGTTCCGGGGCCGGTTCAGTCGTTGAGTCCGTTGTCGTTGTGGTTGTAACGCCGGGTATGGATACCGCGTGGGCAGGTGCGCCCAGCAGGCAGAAGAGGATGAACAGGATCCACCGCATGACTCCTCCAGTGAGAAAACAGAGCAAAAAGATAAGTATAGATGCTGGGGGAGAGGCAATTTTAAATGAGAGGAATCTGGTGTGCCTCCCTTTCGGGGGAAAGGGAGGCAGAGAAGTTAAGAGACGTGCTGCAAAAATTCCTGCAAGCGCTGGCTCGGCGGGTTCTTGATCAACACCTGCGGATCGCCATCTTCTGCAATCCGGCCTTTGTCGATAAAGATCAGGCGCGAAGCTACTTTCTCGGCAAAACCGATTTCGTGGGTCACGATCACCATCGTCATCCCTTCTTCAGCCAGATCCTGCATAACCTTCAGCACTTCATGGCGCAGTTCCGGGTCAAGAGCGGAAGTCGGTTCATCAAACAGCATCATTTTCGGCTTCACCGCCAGCGCGCGGGCAATCGCCACACGCTGCTGTTGACCACCAGAAAGTTCGGAAGGGTAGTGATGTGCACGCTCTGCCAGACCGACTTTCGCCAGCAGCTCACGCGCCAGTTTTTCCGCCTCTTCTTTATTCGCGCCACGCACGCGTAGCGGGCCAAACATGACGTTTTCCAGCGCCGTCAGATGCGGGAAGAGGTAAAACTGCTGGAACACCATACCCGCTTCCTGGCGAATCAGGCGCTCATCAACTTTCGGATCGTTAACCTTCAGGCCATCGACAATCAGATCGCCGGAGGTGATTTCTTCCAGTTTGTTGATGCAGCGCAGCAGGGTCGATTTACCGGAACCGGACGGCCCGATAATCACCACGACTTCGCCCTGAGCAATGTTCAAATCGATATTGTGCAGCACCTGGGTTGGACCAAAATGCTTGGAGACGTTTTTAAATTCAATCACAGGATTTTCATCCTTCTTTCCAGACGACGCAGAATAAAGCTCAGCACCAGGGTAATAATCAGATAGAACACCGCCACGGCGCTCCAGATCTCCAGGGCGCGGAAGTTACCGGCAATAATTTCTTGCCCCTGACGGGTCAGTTCAGCCACGCCGATAACAATAAACAGCGAGGTATCTTTTATACTGATGATCCACTGGTTACCCAGCGGCGGCAGCATACGACGCAGTGCCAGCGGTAAAATGACGTAGCGAATGGTTTCCCAACGTGAAAGACCGAGCGCCAGTCCTGCTTCACGAAAACCTTTGTGAATAGACAGCACCGCACCACGCGTGATTTCCGCAATGTACGCGCCGGAGTTGATCATGATGGTGACCACCGCCGCAGTAAACGGGTCGATGCGTAAATCGTTAAACGCCATCGGCAGGGCGAAATAGATAAACATCACCTGGACGACGATAGGTGTGCCGCGGATCACTTCAATAAAGACCAGCGCGACGTGGTTGGCTATCCAACCACCGAAGGTGCGTGCAAAACCTGCCAACAATCCGATCACCAGACCGCCAGCCAGACCGAGGACCGAAATCCACAGGGTCATTTTGGCACCTTCAATCAGAAGCGGAATGGCAGGCCAGATGGCACTCCAGTCAAACTGCATATGTTGTTCCTGTTACCGTGGTGTAAATAATCAAATTCAGGGTAATTAATGGCCCCGGAGCGGGTTTGCGCCCTTCACCCTAATCCTCTCCCCGGCGGGGAGAGGGAACTGCCAGTGCGCTTTACAGGCGCAGCGTTATTATTTCGGTTCAGTACCGAACCATTTTTTGTAGATTTCGTTGTAAGTTCCGTTCTCGCGCAGGGTTTTCAACGCGCCGTTGACTTTGTCACGCAGCTCGTCGCTACCTTTCGGGAACGCAATACCGTATTGCTGTGCTTCCAGAGAGTCACCTACCGCTTTGAACTGACCGTTACCGACGGTTTTGATGAAGTACAGAATGTTTGGCGTATCGTGCAGAACGGCGTCTGCGCGGTTGGTGCCCAGTTCCATATAGGCGTTATCGATGTTCGGGAACTGACGCAGATCTTTAGTTTTGATGTTTGCTTTCGCGTAATCAACGGAGCCAGTGCCGCTCTTCACAGCAACCACTTTCCCGTCGAGATCTTTCACGCTTTTCACATCGTTATTGTTAGCTTTCACCATCACTAACAGGCCGCTTTTGTAGTAGCCGTCAGAGAAATCGATCGCTTTTTTACGCTCGTCGGTGATGGTAATGCCCGCCAGCGCCAGATCGACGTTTTTGGTTTGCAGTGCCGGAATGATCCCACTGAAATCCATCGGCTTCAGTTCGTAATCCAGCTTCAGTTCTTTAGCGATGGCAGCCCACAGATCAACGTCAAAGCCCACGTATTTATCGCCCTGTTTAAATTCAAACGGAACGAAGGCGGTATCCGTCGCGACAACTAATTTTTTATCCGCGGCATGAGAAGAAACCGCAAAAGCCAGGGTCAGTGCAGCCAGTGAAACTTTTAATACAGACTTCATAGCATTTCCTTTTTTCTATCCACGGGACGATCCCCTGCGTGACATTCACATATATGAAAAAATCGTGCCAGTTTTGCAACTCATTGATTTTTCGAGATGCGGCAAAAACGTGATGCACGATTTATAGGGCAATACCCTGAAGATGCACCATTCTGGGGCACCAAACTGGTGCGCTAAAATTGTGCACTCAACACAGTGATTATTTAGCGTAAAACCTGATGAAAAAACAATCTTTATGTAACGATTGTGTGATGATGTGGATACAAAAAATTTACTTAACCAGCTGGGGATAGCAGATGGATGCACTAAATAAGTGCGTTGAGGCGGGCTACAAAACAAAACGGCCTCCTGTCAGGAAGCCGCTTTTATCGTGTACTAAAGTTCTGCACCATCAGCGATGGATTTATTCGATGTTAGACTCGATAAACCACAGGAATTTATCCAGGTCGCGAGACGCGGCGGTCAGGATATCTGCGGTGTCGTCATCTTTCGCTTCGCCAATCGCTTTGCGTACGTCATTAGCGACGATTGCGTAACGGTCAGCCAGCTCTTTCAGGTGATCCTGAACGTTGTGGATGTCCAGCGGGTAACTTTTCAGCGGAGTTTTGCTGTTGATAACTTGAGTGGTCCCCAGAGCTACACCGCCCAGCTGCACTGCACGTTCTGCCATGGTATCCAGATGATCGATCAGTGCAGTGCGGAAGCCATCCAGCATTTCATGTACGGCAATGAAGTTAGCGCCGCGCATGTTCCAGTGCGCTTGTTTGGTAATCAAAGAAAGATCAATAAACTGGATAACCTGGCGATTCAGCAACTCTACTGTTGCTTTTTTCTCGCTGTCAGAGACATCGTTGCGGGTATAAAGCAGATTGGTCGCTTTTGATTTAACTAATTTAGCGGTACTCATAATTTCATATCCTCTTGATGTTATGTCCCAGTAATTAACGAGACTAAGTATAGCACCAGCTATGTGTTCCGCTATTCTGGCTGTTCCTATCACACTAATAGTGGTAACAAGCGTGAAAAACAAAAACAATAAAAAAATCAATGAGTTAGATATATTAATAAGAACAATTCTTATTTATTTGCTCGCCAGGAATTTTCGGAATAAATATGCTTTTGCATAATTCGATATATAAAGACGGTGTAGAGGAAAAGTAGCGAGAAAATCTGCATGGTTATGCATAACCATGCAGAAATGTAAATTTAATTTATGTCTAATTCTTTTATTTTGCTCTCTTTGCGTACTGTCAGCGTAGAACCCATTGAAGCGGCGATGATAGCGCCGAGCGCCAGCAGCTGTATGGGTGTCAGTGTTTCTCCGAGGAAAATCATCCCGGAAACGGCAGCCAGCGCCGGTTCCATGCTCATCAGCGTACCAAATGTACGTGTTGGCAAACGGGTGAGGGCAATCATTTCCAGCGAATAAGGCAGAGCGGTCGAGAGAATAGCGACAGCCAGACCCAATGGAATAACCGACCAGTGCCAGAGTGCTTCACCAGCCTGAAGCGCTCCAATTGGCACGAAAATTAACGCTGCAATCAACGAACCAATTGCCACCGTCGCAGGGCCATGTTCCGCTCCTGCGCGTTGCCCACTTAAAATGTAAATAGCCCAACAAGCCCCGGCCCCCAGTGCCAGCGCACAGCCGGTTAAATCGACATGGGAAACGTCTTGCCCCAGCGGTAGCAGGAACCACAGACCAAGAACCGCCAGCACAACCCAGACGAAATCTACCGGGCGACGAGAAGAGAACAGTGCCACCGCCAGTGGTCCGGTGAACTCCAGCGCCACCGCAATACCCAGCGGTACCGTCTGAATAGAAAGATAAAAAAGATAATTCATTCCACCCAGCGAAACGCCGTAAAACAACAGCGGTAATCGTTGCTCTTTGGCAAAGCGCAGTCGCCATGGCTTAAAGAACGCGATGAGGATCAGCGTGCCTAATGCCAGACGCAGCGCAGTGACACCCGGTGCGCCCACCAGAGGAAAAAGTGACTTAGCTAACGAGGCTCCACCCTGAATAGACGCCATGGCAACGAGCAATATGACTATTGGTAACCAGACCGGCATTTTACGTAATGAACCAGGCATCCTTTCTCCCACAAATATCTAAACCTAAGTAAAGCGTGGAGTGTACTGGATATACCCAATGCTGGTTGAGCATTTGTTGAAAAAATTTTCCCCCGTTTTGACTAAAATGCGCCAGGATTGATGGAATCATTAGTCTGGTGATTAGGAATAATCTGGATGAATGACAGGGAAAACATGCGTAATACTTACGCAGTTCTCTGAAAAAGTGATTTAAATTTAGATGGATAGCGGTGTATGGAAACGTTCTGTTACATGAAATGGCCCGTTAGACATCATAAATCGCGAAGAGTTTCCCATTAATTTTTGATATATTTAAAACTTAGGACTTATTTGAATCACATTTGAGGTGGTTATGAAAAAAATTGCATGTCTTTCAGCACTGGCCGCAGTTCTGGCTTTCACCGCAGGTACTTCCGTAGCTGCGACTTCTACTGTAACTGGCGGTTACGCACAGAGCGACGCTCAGGGCCAAATGAACAAAATGGGCGGTTTCAACCTGAAATACCGCTATGAAGAAGACAACAGCCCGCTGGGTGTGATCGGTTCTTTCACTTACACCGAGAAAAGCCGTACTGCAAGCTCTGGTGACTACAACAAAAACCAGTACTATGGCATCACTGCTGGTCCGGCTTACCGCATTAACGACTGGGCAAGCATCTACGGTGTAGTGGGTGTGGGTTATGGTAAATTCCAGACCACTGAATACCCGACCTACAAACACGACACCAGCGACTACGGTTTCTCCTACGGTGCTGGTCTGCAGTTCAACCCGATGGAAAACGTTGCTCTGGACTTCTCTTACGAGCAGAGCCGTATTCGTAGCGTTGACGTAGGCACCTGGATTGCCGGTGTTGGTTACCGCTTCTAATCACTTCGGTGATATAAAAATCCGCCTCTCGGGGCGGATTTTTTTGTTTTAAGGTTTCGGGTCGAAAATATCGGTTCCGAGATGGTTGTAATCCACCTTCTGTAACTGGAAGTTGGTGATGTATATCGGCCCGGCTTTCTTCTCAGAAATAAACGGGTATTTGATATTTATTTCCTTCGCTTTAATTCCCGTCCACTGCGAGAAAAAGCCTAAGAAGTCATTGGCCGAGCGGCGGGCTTTAATCACCCGATGCGCTTTATCGTCGCTGGAAATGACCATAAAAGGCACCTGGAAATTTTGCTGATACTTATCATCATGAGCAAGGTATTGCACGTCTTTGCCGCGCTCTTTAAAGGCCAGACCGTGGTCAGAAAAGTAAACCAGCGAGAAGCTGCTGCCGCTGTTGCGTAACTGATCGTACAGCTTGCGCAGTAAATCGTCTGTTTGCGTCATGGTATAGAGATAGCACGACGTTTCTTTCGATTGCACAAAGGTTTCGTATTTGCCTTGTGTCCGGTCGCAGGCCTGCGGATGCGAGCCCATCAGATGTAGAACAATCAGCTGCGGTTGCGAGTGCTCTTGCGCCAGCACTTGAGCGGTCATATCCAGTAACGCTTCGTCTTTCGTGTTTTTATCTGCTTCAAAATTACCTTCTTTCAGGAAGTACACTTCATCTGCTCGTTTGGCGATGCTGGCGATGGCGGTATCGTATTCGCCGATTTGGCCCTGGTTGGAAAACCACCAGGTCTGGAAGCCCGCGCGATTTGCCAGGGTGACAAAGTTATCCTGAAACTGTGGTTTGCCATCGACAACGCGATTGAGCGTTAAGCCAAGCGATTTCTGCGTGGAGCCACTGGCAGCAATGTAGTCAGCAAATATCAAACCGTTAACGCTGCTGGCAAATGGGGTATTGTCCCAGTGACCGCCAAAGGCACCGAGGGCATCGCGACGCGCGCTTTCTCCGATCACCACCACATAGGTCTGATACTTCGGCTTAACGGCAGTGACCGTCCAGGTATCTTTCATTCCGGAAAGTTTTGCCATCCGTTCTTGCTCTTCAATCACCTCGTTATTATTGACGATGACATCCTTAGCAAAACGAAATACCGGATAGCCAGTATCTTTCAGTTTAAATACGCCGCCCCAGGCCAGGTTTTGCACGGGAGCAACAAAAAATGTCGCCACACTGAATACCAGGCACAGGCTGTCGAAGGTATTCCAGCGCGCTTTTTCACTCTCTTTTTTTCGCCTGATTGCTATTACGCCGAGCGCAAAAATAAATATGCCGACCAGGTAGCTGTACCACGGAAAAATCGTCAGGATTTCGGTCGACTCTTCCATATTGGTGGAGTGCAATGCCAGCAATGTATTGAAGTTAGGCGCGCCGTAGGCCTGAGCAAAAGGGAAATAACAAGCCGCCACCAGCGAACTGATACCGACCAGAACTTTTTGTACGCGAGGCAATGTTCGCCATAGCAAAAGCAAAATAGCCGTAAACGCAGCGGTGTAGAGCAAACTGAAGGGGTAACCTAAGCCGAGGTTAATTAATAGCGACTGTAAAAAGTAGAACGCAGTCCACGGGCTAAATACCCGGCTACGGGTAACAAGCGATTCTTTGAGGGTTAAATTCATATGCCACTATCGTAACAAACGCCATGTGCTTACCCTGGCGTCAAGGGTCAATACCTGCAAGAGTGCGTGAAGAGGGGAAAGGGGTCCGCATCCGCGAGCCGCAATATACGCAGGGCTGCAAGAAGATAGAGCGAGCTGCTGTTCAGGTCAACTACCGACGAACAAATCTTTTGCGAAGGGGATTGCAAATCCGACAAAAAGTGGGGTTTTTCAGACCAAAACGCGTTGTGCCTGCATAAAAGCAGGAGTGAAGCGGCGTACCGCGACGCCGCTATTTATCGGAAGGTTTATCTTGCTGCGGTTTGTTGTTGACCATATCGCACAACATAGAGAGCAGCATTAACCGTACTTTAAAGGGAGAATGACTAAACACGCGCATACACCTCTTGAACTCATTCATAAGACCTCCTGACTTGCTAATCCCATCGATCCTTGAGGGATGATTGCATTACATACAGATATAGCACAGGCTATATTATATAGCTATTGCTAAAACGTTAATTTTTTGTACCTTCGCAACTCTGGTTTACAATGTGCGCACGAAATGAGAACGCTATGTATGCGTCACCATAATGAGGAAGCACAATGAGTCGTCGCGCAGGTACGCCAACAGCAAAAAAAGTGACGCAGTTAGTGAACGTGGAAGAGCACGTTGAAGGGTTCCGCCAGGTCAGAGAGGCGCATCGGCGCGAGCTTATTGATGATTATGTTGAGCTGATTTCTGACTTGATCAGGGAAGTGGGGGAAGCTCGTCAGGTAGACATGGCTGCTCGTCTGGGGGTTTCGCAACCGACGGTGGCTAAAATGCTTAAGCGACTGGCAACCATGGGGCTGATTGAAATGATCCCCTGGCGTGGCGTGTTTTTAACGGCAGAAGGAGAGAAGCTGGCGCAGGAAAGCCGCGAGCGACATCAGATAGTCGAAAATTTCTTGTTGGTGTTGGGCGTCAGTCCGGAAATCGCCCGTCGCGACGCGGAAGGTATGGAGCACCATGTTAGTGAAGAGACGCTGGATGCCTTTCGTTTGTTTACCCAGAAACACGGTGCCAAATGAGCCTGCCTTTTTTACGCACGCTGCAAGGCGATCGTTTTTTTCAGTTATTAATTCTTGTTGGCATCGGATTAAGTTTTTTCGTTCCCTTTGCACCGAAATCCTGGCCTGCTGCTATCGACTGGCACACCATCATCACCTTAAGCGGCCTGATGCTGCTGACCAAAGGTGTGGAGTTAAGCGGCTATTTTGATGTGCTGGGGCGCAAAATGGTGCGCCGCTTTGCTACGGAGCGGCGGCTGGCGATGTTTATGGTGCTGGCGGCGGCGCTGCTTTCTACCTTTCTGACCAACGATGTCGCGCTGTTTATTGTTGTTCCGCTGACTATCACGCTAAAAAGGCTGTGTGAGATCCCGGTTAATCGGCTGATTATTTTTGAGGCGCTGGCAGTCAACGCTGGTTCGCTACTGACGCCAATTGGCAACCCGCAAAATATTCTTATCTGGGGACGTTCTGGTCTTTCGTTTGCCGGATTTATTGCCCAAATGGCACCGCTGGCTGGCGCAATGATGCTGACACTCCTGCTGTTGTGCTGGTGTTGTTTCCCTGGAAAGGCGCTGCAGTACCATACGGGAGGGCAAACGCCGGAGTGGAAACCGCGGCTGGTGTGGAGTTGTCTGGGGCTGTATATCGTCTTTCTGACGGCGCTGGAGTTAAAACAAGAGCTGTGGGGACTGGTGATTGTGGCGGCGGGCTTTGCGCTGCTGGCGCGTCGCGTGGTGCTCAGTGTGGACTGGACGCTGCTGCTGGTGTTTATGGCGATGTTTATCGACGTCCATTTACTAACCCAACTGCCAGTTTTGCAGGGGGTGTTAAGTAACGTGAGTCATTTATCCGAACCCGGATTATGGTTAACGGCGATCGGTTTATCGCAGGTGATCAGTAACGTGCCGAGTACCATTTTGCTGCTCAATTATGTGCCACCGTCTTTATTACTGGCATGGGCGGTAAACGTAGGTGGCTTTGGTTTATTACCCGGATCGCTGGCAAATTTGATTGCGTTACGGATGGCGAACGATCGCCGTATCTGGTGGCGTTTTCATCTTTATTCGATACCGATGCTGTTGTGGGCGGCGCTGGTGGGATATGTTTTGTTGGTTATGATCCCGGCGGGATAAGGTCTGTCAAATTAAAAAGGCGGATTATGAGTCCGCCTTTGCTTTACGTTTTGAAGATTAATTCAGACGAACCGGCATCCCGGAACGATTTTTGATCGCTTCATCCAGAACAACCTGGTCAACATCTGGCTGACCGGTCACTGTCTGCACGCTCTTCGTCAGGGTAATTGGCACAATTTCCTGACCTTCAAACTGGGCTTCGGTGGTAGACAGCGGGTTATGGACTTCAATATAACGGCTGCCGTCTGGCTCGGTGGTCGCTTTTACCGGCTCATCAATAAACTGTACGCGGGTACCGACCGGTACTTTCTCGAACAGGAATTTGATGTCTTCGTTACGCAGACGCACACAACCATGACTTACACGCAGGCCGATACCGAAGTTGGCGTTGGTGCCATGGATAGCGTACAGGCGACCGATGTAGAGTGCATACAGCCCCATCGGGTTATCCGGACCAGCCGGAACGACCGCCGGAAGCGGTTCGCCCGCAGCGCGGTACTCTGCGTGCATTTTAGCGGTCGGCGTCCAGGTCGGGCCTGCTTTTTTACGCTCAACTTTGGTGGTCCAGTTGATAGGCGTGTCTTTGCCTAACTGACCAATGCCGATCGGCAGCACGATAACGGTGTTGGTCCCTTTCGGATAGTAATACAGACGCATCTCTGCACTGTTAATGACGATGCCTTCATGAACGGTATCCGGCAGGATCAGCTGCTGCGGAATGTTCAGTACAGTACCGCCTTTCGGCAGGAAGGTATCCACACCCGGGTTCGCTTCCATCATATTGGAAAGTCCCATCTGGTACTCGGCGGCAAAATACTCCAGCGGCTGAGTGTTACCTTCAGGAATGGTGATCACCTGATTCTGACCAACCAGGCGACTCCCGTCGGTTGGCAGAGGATAAGTTACCGCAGAGGCGGTACTGCAAAAGCCGACAACAGCGAAGGCCGCTGCGAATAATGTTTTCAATTTCATATTCATGTTAAGCGAGATTTTGTGCCTGGCAGGCCATTGGGTTGAGAATATTAGAGTACTGGAAGCGCATTATAAGTTCATTCCAGCTCACAGTGAAATCAGATGTGTACGAAATCACATTTTTTGCCTTTGGCTTGAGTGTAGACCTTAAGCGAGGAGCAGGATCTTCTTTCAGACTTATGGCATAATGCGCGGTTTGTCATATCTCTTTTCAGGATACGCCTGTGTTAGTTTCCAGTAACGTCACCATGCAGTTCGGCAGTAAGCCGTTGTTTGAAAACATTTCCGTCAAATTCGGCGGCGGCAACCGTTACGGCCTGATTGGCGCGAACGGTAGTGGTAAATCCACCTTTATGAAGATCCTCGGCGGCGACTTAGAGCCGACGTTGGGTAACGTTTCCCTCGATCCCAACGAGCGCATTGGTAAGCTGCGTCAGGATCAGTTTGCCTTTGAAGAGTTCACTGTGCTGGATACGGTGATCATGGGGCATAAAGAGTTGTGGGAAGTGAAGCAGGAGCGTGACCGCATCTATGCTTTGCCGGAAATGAGTGAAGAAGACGGCTATAAAGTGGCCGATCTGGAAGTGAAATACGGCGAAATGGACGGTTACTCTGCGGAAGCTCGCGCTGGTGAACTGTTGCTTGGCGTGGGAATTCCAGTGGAACAGCACTACGGCCCGATGAGTGAAGTTGCTCCTGGCTGGAAGCTGCGTGTGCTGCTGGCTCAGGCGCTGTTTGCTGATCCAGACATTCTCCTGCTCGACGAACCGACCAACAACCTCGATATCGACACCATTCGCTGGCTGGAACAGGTGCTGAACGAGCGTGACAGCACCATGATCATCATCTCGCACGACCGTCACTTCCTTAACATGGTTTGTACCCACATGGCGGATCTGGATTACGGCGAGCTGCGCGTTTATCCGGGCAACTACGATGAGTACATGACGGCGGCGACTCAGGCGCGTGAACGTCTGCTGGCTGATAACGCCAAGAAGAAAGCGCAGATTGCTGAGTTGCAATCTTTCGTTAGCCGCTTTAGCGCCAACGCCTCGAAATCTCGCCAGGCAACTTCGCGCGCGCGCCAGATTGATAAAATCAAACTGGAAGAGGTGAAAGCTTCCAGCCGTCAGAACCCGTTCATCCGTTTTGAACAGGATAAGAAACTGTTCCGTAACGCGCTGGAAGTGGAAGGTCTGACTAAAGGGTTTGATAACGGTCCACTGTTTAAAAATCTCAACCTGCTGCTGGAAGTGGGTGAAAAACTGGCGGTACTGGGTACCAACGGCGTCGGTAAATCAACGCTGCTGAAAACGCTGGTGGGTGATCTGGAAGCAGACAGCGGCACCGTAAAATGGTCTGAAAACGCGCGCATTGGTTACTACGCTCAGGACCACGAATATGAGTTTGAAAATGATCTGACCGTGTTCGAATGGATGAGCCAGTGGAAGCAGGAAGGCGATGACGAGCAGGCGGTGCGCAGCATTCTCGGTCGTTTGCTGTTCAGCCAGGACGACATCAAAAAGCCTGCGAAAGTGCTTTCTGGTGGGGAAAAAGGGCGGATGCTGTTTGGTAAGTTAATGATGCAGAAGCCGAACATTCTGATCATGGACGAACCGACCAACCACTTGGATATGGAATCCATTGAGTCGCTGAACATGGCGCTGGAACTGTATCAGGGCACGCTGATCTTTGTTTCTCACGACCGTGAGTTTGTAAGCTCCCTGGCGACCCGTATTCTGGAAATCACCCCGGAACGCGTGATCGACTTTAGCGGTAATTACGAAGATTACCTGCGTAGTAAAGGGATCGAGTAAGTTATTATCAGTAGCCCTGATATGGTCAGGGCTACTGAAACTGATGACAAACGCAAGATTGCCTGGTGCGCTACGCTTATCAGGCCTGGTAGTGTATCGCAATATATTGAATTTTCATGATTTTGTATGCCAAATAAGGCGGTCACGCCGTATCCGGTATAATGACATGCACTTTCTCAATAAACTGAATTGGTGATAATCAAAGATTAAACGGCGGTTTATTTTCCAGCACCGCCTGAATCACATTCAGCGCGCCTTCATGATTATTATCATCGGTAGCGTAACGGGCGATTTGTTTAATGTTTTCCGCAGCATTGCTCATCGCAAAGGAATAACGCGCCATTTTCAGCATCTCCGCATCGTTACCGCTGTCGCCAATCGCTACCACATTTTGCGGTGACAGATCCCAGCGTTTCAGTAACCGCGAAATACCGTTTGCTTTATGTAGACCGGGAATAATCAAGTCGATAAAGCCAAAACCACTGGTGACGGGTTTCATAATGCCATCCAGCGCTATGTGCAGTTTGTCGATCACTAACGGGATTTGTTCATCCGGCAGGTTGAGCGAAAACTTGAACAGTACGTCGTCAATCTCCTGATAATCTTTTACAGGTTTCAGGCGATGGTAGTGTTTTGCCATCAGTGCGACGAATGCTTCGGGGGCATTTTCGCTGACATATGCACTTTGCAGACCGCAGGCGACAAAATTGAGTTGCTTATCTTTTAGCAACTCGCCAATAACAATCCGCGATTCATGTCGGGTCAGTTCGCCGTGGAACAACTGCTTGCCATGTTCGTAAACCAGTGCGCCGTTTTCCGCGACAAAAGAGATCTCATCCTTTAGCTCAGGAAAGAACGAAATAAGCTGGTAATACTGATTACCGCTGGCGACAACGAACTCAATGCCGCGCTTTTTCAGTTCCTGATATTGCGCCATAAAACGTGGTTGGTTGTACGTTTTGGCGTCGTTAAGAAAAGTACCGTCCATGTCTGTGACGATAACTTTTACGCTCATAGGTGTGCTCCTGGCTCGAAAATGAAACCGTAACAGTGTAATAACAATGTGACGCAGAGCACAAATTATATTTCGAATGAAAGTGAGAGCGGAATTGATGATGTGAATGATTTGGCCCGGCGACGACGCCGCCGGGCTGAGGAGATTACAGCATATGTTCAGTACGGGCGATGATATCGTCCTGAGCGTCTGGAGAGAGCGCGGTGAAGAAGGCGGAATAGCCCGCGACACGCACTACCAGATCGCGGTACTGATCCGGATGTTTTTTCGCTTCCAGCAGCGTTTCGCGGGAAACGATGTTGTACTGAATATGCCAGCCTTTATGCACTTCAAAGAAGGTGCGTAGCAGTATCATCAGTTTCTGCTTGTCAGATTCGTTCTCCAGCGTTGTTGGATTCAGTTTCTGGTTGAGCAGCACGCCGCCGAGAATCGCGGCCGTAGGCAGTTTACCCACTGAGCCAATGACCGCAGTAGGGCCAAGATGATCAGTACCGGAGGCCGGACTAGCGCCTTCTGCCAGCGGGGTATGCGCTTTACGTCCGTCCGGCGTTGCCATCGTCTGCGCGCCAAAGGGTACGTTAGCGGAGATAGATGACGTACCCGCGTAATAATTGCCGCCAACCGGACCACGACCATAGCGCGGGTTATGGTACTGTTTTAGTTCGTCGATATAGGTCTGATAAGCGCGAGCCAGCAGCGTATCGACAGTATCATCGTCGTTGCCGTACTTCGGCGCACCGTTAATCAGCCGCTGACGCAGCTGCTCGTGAGTCAGACCGTCGAAGTCATCCGCCAGTGCGGCAGCCAGCTGTTGCTGACCAATCGCGCCCTGTTCAAATACCAGTTTCTTCACTGCCGCCAGGCTGTTGCCGAGGTTAGCAATGCCGACCTGCAGGCCAGAAACCCAGTCATATTTCGCGCCGCCTTGCTTGATACTTTTCGCTCGCTCAATACAGTCATCGACCAGCGCCGAGCAGAGAATATCGTGTACGTTCTCTTCCAGCATGGTGTCGACGACATATTCGATTTCGATTGATTTACGCGTGTAGTAACGGATTTGCGTATCCCATGCGTCCATTACTTCATCGAAGTTGTTGAAGTTACCCGCTGACAACGCTTTTTCTTGTGGCAGGAACACTTTGCCGCTGGTGGCATCACGACCGCCTTCCAGCGCCGCCAGCATCACGCGGGCGAAGTTGATAAAGCTCATGCCGGTACAGCGATAGCCCCATTTGCCACCGACGGCGGTTTCGATACAACCAATTGCTGCGTAGTCGTAAGCGTCCTGCGGTTCAATACCGAGTTTAATAAATTCCGGGATGACGATTTCGTCGTTGTTGAACGCCGGCATCCCGAAGCCGCAGCGGATCACCTGAACACAGGCGTCGAGGAAATCGTTACTCATACCCGCATGGTAACGCACGCTGAGGTTAGGCTGAGTCGAACGCAGGCGACCGCAAGATTCGAGGATCGCATAAGAGAGTGGATTTACCGCGTCCATCGGTTGACCATCAACCAGATTTTGCCCGCCAATGGTGACGTTCTGATACAGCGGACTTCCCGCAGAGGCTTTTGAGTGTGAGCCGGAGCGGATTTTGTTCACTTCCAGCAGTTTCAGCCAGCAGCTATGCAGCATCTCGATGGCGTGTTCGCGATCCAGTGTCTGGTTCAGTTCAACGTCACGGCGATAGTATGGGTAGAGATACTGGTCCATACGACCAAACGATACCGAGTGACCGTTAGATTCGATCTGCAAAATCAACTGGATGAAGTAGCACAGTTGCAGCGCCTGCCAGAAAGTCTGCGGCGGCTGGTGGGCGATAAGATCGCAGTTTTCTGCTATCGTCAGCAGTTCATCGCGACGGCTTTCGCGGGTTTCGGTTGCGGCCATTTCACGCGCCAGGGCAGCGAAACGTTCAATGTGTTCACTGACTGCCACCAGCACGATATCAATCGCTTTCAGGAATTGCTCGCCGTGCAGATCTTCCAGAACCGTCAGATTGATGCGCGAGCGACGTTCCGCCACTTTCTCACGCAGACCATCAAGACCTTTTTCCAGCAGTAGCGGGAAATTGACCGCCAGGTGCGCATCGCCGGAGGTCATATTGCCCTCCGCTTTAATGATTCCGGTCGCCAGCAGACCTTTTTGCTCATCGGTAAACATGCCGTAGCAGCGATCCTGTACCGTCTGACCGCGCCACCACGGGCACACTTCATGCAGAACGCGTTTGTTCTCTTCACTCACCGCAAAACCAGCACCGGGACGATCTGCCAGATCATCAATCTCTTTTTCGATCCAGGAGACGGTATATTCCGGGAAGATCGGCGCGGCGCGAACTTCGCTTGCCTGGTTGCCAATGATCAATTCATCATGTTTGATCCAGATGGTGCGATTCGCCAGGTGATGCGCCAGTGCCAGCGCGCGACGTACCGGGATCGGCTTATCGAGATGTTGTTGATACATCTCGGTATAGTGCTGCGCGCGCTCGGTACAGACCGGCGGTTTCACAATATGCACCAGCGCATTTTTGTGCGCTTTAATGCGATCGCTGAGCGTGTCCAGTTTCAGTGTGGTCATGGTTGTTATCCTCGTAAGGTCGCGGTTAACCCTTTCTGGCAGGCATACTGCTGGGCAAAGTCGAGCAGTTCTGGCGCATCAAGCGGTTTTTCCGGGGCGTCATAGGGCAGATTAAGTAAGTGATATTTGTTGATGCCCAGCGTGTGGTAGGGCAGGAAATGAATTTCGCTAACGTGCAGCTCGTCGGCGGCAAAATCGGTAATGGCTTTCACAGAGGTTTCGTCGGCATTAAAGCCCTGAATCAGTGGCACGCGGATAATGATTTTTTTGCCCGCTGCGGCGAGTTTTTTCAGATTATCCAGCACCCTGGCGGCGTTACCGTCGGTCCACTGTTTAAACGGCGCGTCGGCAACGTGTTTTAAATCGGCAAGAAACAGATCAATATAGGACAGAGAAGGGGCGATATATTTCCACGGCACATGCAGACAGGTTTCTACCGCAGTATGAATACCGGCTTCGTGGCTGGCTTGCAGTAGCGCTGTCGCCATTTCCGGCTGCATAAAGGGTTCTCCGCCAGAAAGTGTTAAGCCGCCGCCGCTGCGATCGTAAAACGGTTTATCGCGCAAAACGGTTGCCATGATCTCCTCAACGCTTTTCACTTCACCACACACGGTTAACGCCTGTGTCGGGCAGCAGTCGGTTAGCGCCGTAAAATGCTCCGGGGTTAACTTTTCCCGATGAATAAGCAAACCATTCAACGCGCGCTCAATCACTTCCGGTGCGGTCTTAGCGCACAGCTCACAGCCTTCCAGACAGAGTCGTGGGTCATACAGCAGATCCTGCGTGCGGGCGCGGCTTTCCGGGTTCTGACACCAGCGGCAGCCCAGCGAACAGCCTTTAAGAAATACGACCGTGCGGATACCGGGGCCATCATGGGTCGAGTAGCGTTGAATATTGAAAATCATAGTTGCCTCTCTGTTTCGTTCAAACATTAAAATACTTTCGAATGAAAGTTGGATTGATGTGCGTCAACTGTTCAGAGAGTTTTCCCGTGATAGTCTACATTCAGACAAAAAGTACATTTTGAGGATGGTTATGGAACTGTATCTGGATACTTCAGACGTTGTTGCGGTGAAGGCGCTGTCACGTATTTTTCCGCTGGCGGGTGTAACCACTAACCCAAGCATTATCGCAGTGGGTAAAAAACCGCTGGAGGTTGTGCTTCCGCAACTTCACGAGGCGATGGGCGGTCAGGGGCGTCTGTTTGCCCAGGTAATGGCTACCACTGCTGAAGGGATGGTGAATGACGCACGTAAATTGCGTTCTATTATTGCGGATATCGTGGTGAAAGTTCCGGTGACCGCAGAGGGGCTGGCAGCTATTAAGATGTTAAAAGCGGAAGGGATTCCGACGCTGGGAACCGCGGTATATGGCGCAGCACAAGGGCTACTGTCGGCGCTGGCAGGTGCGGAATATGTTGCGCCTTACGTTAATCGTATTGATGCTCAGGGCGGTAGCGGTATTCAGACTGTGACCGACTTACACCAGTTATTGAAAATGCATGCGCCGCAGGCGAAAGTGTTAGCCGCGAGTTTCAAAACCCCGCGTCAGGCGCTGGACTGCTTACTGGCAGGGTGTGAATCAATTACTCTGCCACTGGATGTGGCACAACAGATGATTAGCTATCCGGCGGTTGATGCCGCTGTGGCGAAGTTTGAGCAGGACTGGCAGGGAGCGTTTGGCAGAACGTCGATTTAACCGGACGTTCTGCATCCTCATAAATTGCTGATGACGTGGCGGAGTGCCGCGTCTTATCTGGCCTGGAGGTGGCAGTTACTGCCCGCACACCTCACACCCCGGATTGCGCATCAGTTTCATTTCGCGAAACTGACAGGTCATCGCATCGTACATCACGATTTTCCCGCTGGCTGGTTTGCCATAACCTGCCAGCAGTTTGATCGCTTCCATTGCCTGCAACGAACCAATTACGCCGATTAACGGTGCCATCACGCCTGCTTCTACGCAGGTTAACGCGTTCTCGCCAAACAAACGGCTAAGGCAGCGATAGCACGGTTCGCCGTCCTGATAAGTGAAGACCGTGATTTGCCCTTCCATACGAATTGCCGCGCCGGAAACCAGCGGCACCTTCGCGGCAAAACAGCCTGCGTTCAGTTGATTACGTACTGCAACGTTATCCGTACAGTCGAGCACCAGATCGTGTTTTGCAATCATCGCAGCAAGTTCAGCGTCATCAAGCAGCGCATTGACTGGCGTAATCGCGATATGTGGGTTGATCCGCGTCAGGGCGTCACGGGCGGATTCCACCTTTGGTTGCCCGACCGTGGCATCACTGTGCAGCGTCTGGCGTTGCAGATTGGAGAGCGAAACCGTGTCGAAGTCGAGCAGCGTCAGGTTGCCGACACCGGCGCTTGCCAGATACTGCGAAGCTGCGCAGCCGAGTCCACCAAGGCCGACGACCAGCACGCGGGAATCTTTCAATGCTTCCTGACCGTCAAAATCAAAACCGCGCAGAATGATTTGCCGGTTGTAGCGCAGCATCTCCTGATCGCTGAGTTCCGCCATTACAGGCCTCCGAACAACGCGTTAAACGGTTCTACTTCCACCCATTCGCCCACTTCCACATTGCCGCGATCGCGTTCCAGCACGATAAAGCAGTTGCCGAGGCTAAAGGAGCTAAATATATGTGAACCCTGATGTCCGGTGGTCGTCACTTCCAGTTCGCCATCGGCGTTGCGTTGCAGCACGCCGCGCTGGAAATCAAGGCGTCCTGGCGATTTCTTCAGAGGCGATGCCGTGCGTACACGCTGGCGCGCGGGCAGGCCGCTGGCGGTATTGCCGCTTAGTTTTGCCAGCAAAGGCTGTACCAGTTGATAGAAGGTCAGCGTCGCTGAAACCGGGTTGCCCGGCAGGCCGCAGAACCAACTATTAGAAAGTTTACCGAACGCGAACGGTTTACCCGGTTTAATCGCCAGTTTCCAGAAGGCGATCTCCCCCAGCTCTTCAAGAATCGTTTTGGTGTAATCCGCTTCACCCACTGAAACACCGCCGGAACTGATCACCACATCCGCCTGGCTGTCGGCTTCAATAAATGCGGCGCGCAGGGCATGGGGATCGTCGCGGATAATCCCTAAGTTGATTACCTCGCATCCCAACTGTTCTAACATCAGGTGTACGGCGAGACGGTTGGTATCGTAGATTTGGCCGTCGCCCAGCGGCTGACCGGGCAACTGGAGTTCATCACCGGTAGAAAAAAGCGCTACACGCACTTTACGAATCACCGGAACTTCGGCAATCCCTAGCGAAGCAATCACTGGCAGTTCAGCGGTAGTCAGGCGAGTCCCCGCCGGGAAAACAACCGCACCTGCAGAGATATCTTCACCGCGACGGCGAATATTTTGCCCGCTACGCGCTTCAGCAGTAAAACGCACGCCATTGTCCGTTTGTTCAGTCTGCTCCTGCATCACCACCGCTTCGCAGCCTTCCGGCACCGGCGCACCGGTCATAATACGAATGCAGGTACCCGCAGGCCATTCACCATGGTACGGCTGACCGGCAAAGGATTTACCAGCAACGGGCAGCGGTTGCCCGGAGGCAATATCGGCTAAACGCACCGCGTAGCCGTCCATAGCGGAGTTATCAAACCCCGGGACATCCAGTGGCGAAACGACATCGCTCGCCAGAATACGGCCAAAACACTGAACCAGTGGCAGCGTTTCCTGGGCGGTCAGTGGGGTAACGCGAGAAAGCATCTCATTAAGCGCGGTGTCGAGCGACATCAATCCGGTGATAAATTCCATGAAAACACTCCTGCGGAGGCAAAATCGAATTTGCCTATTATGTCAGAAAAACGCCACAGACTGTATGCCACCTCGGGCGTAGCGCTGGCTCCTGCCTTTACATGCCATATCCATCTTTCTATATTCAAAAATTGAATGAGTCATTCATAAAAATTCTGATATTTATAGCAAAAGTGGCGAGCCACTCTTAATGGACGAATACTATGGGCAAAGCAGTCATTGCAATTCATGGTGGCGCAGGTGCAATTAGCCGCGCGCAGATGAGTCTGCAACAGGAATTACGCTACATCGAGGCGTTGTCTGCCATTGTTGAAACCGGGCAGAAAATGCTGGTAGCGGGCGAAAGTGCGCTGGATGTGGTGACGGAAGCGGTGCGTCTGCTGGAAGAGTGTCCACTGTTTAACGCCGGAATTGGCGCTGTCTTTACGCGTGATGAAACCCATGAACTGGACGCCTGTGTGATGGATGGTAACACCCTGAAAGCCGGTGCGGTGGCGGGCGTTAGTCATCTGCGTAATCCGGTTCTTGCCGCCCGGCTGGTGATGGAGCAAAGCCCGCATGTGATGATGATTGGCGAAGGGGCAGAAAATTTTGCGTTTGCTCATGGCATGGAGCGCGTCTCGCCGGAGATTTTCTCCACACCTTTGCGTTATGAACAACTAATGGCAGCGCGCGAGGAAGGGGCAACAGTCCTCGACCATAGCGGTGCGCCACTGGATGAAAAACAGAAAATGGGCACCGTAGGGGCCGTGGCGTTGGATTTAGACGGCAATCTGGCGGCAGCCACGTCCACGGGCGGAATGACCAATAAATTACCCGGACGAGTTGGCGATAGTCCCTTAGTGGGGGCCGGATGCTATGCCAATAACGCCAGTGTGGCGGTTTCCTGTACCGGTACGGGCGAAGTCTTCATCCGCGCGCTGGCGGCATATGATATCGCCGCGTTAATGGATTACGGCGGATTAAGTCTCGCGGAAGCCTGCGAGCGGGTAGTAATGGAAAAACTCCCTGCGCTTGGCGGTAGCGGTGGCTTAATCGCTATCGACCATGAAGGGAATGTCGCGCTACCGTTTAACACCGAAGGAATGTATCGCGCCTGGGGCTACGCAGGCGATACGCCAACCACCGGTATCTACCGTGAAAAAGGGGACACCGTTGCCACACAGTGATGAACTTGATGCCGGTGATGTGCTGGCGGTTGAAAATCTGAATATTGCCTTTATGCAGGAGCAGCAGAAAATAGCTGCGGTCCGCAATCTCTCTTTTAGCCTGCAACGCGGTGAGACGCTGGCAATTGTTGGCGAATCCGGCTCCGGTAAGTCAGTGACTGCGCTGGCATTGATGCGCCTGTTGGAACAGGCGGGCGGTTTAGTGCAGTGCGATAAAATGCTGTTGCAGCGGCGCAGTCGCGAAGTAATTGAACTTAGCGAGCAGAGTGCTGCACAAATGCGCCATGTGCGCGGGGCGGATATGGCGATGATATTTCAGGAGCCGATGACATCGCTGAACCCGGTATTTACTGTGGGTGAACAGATTGCTGAATCTATTCGTCTGCATCAGAACGCCAGTCGTGAAGAAGCGATGGTCGAGGCGAAGCGGATGCTGGATCAGGTACGCATTCCGGAGGCACAAACCATTCTTTCACGTTATCCACATCAACTCTCTGGCGGGATGCGCCAGCGAGTGATGATTGCGATGGCGCTGTCATGCCGCCCGGCGGTGCTGATTGCCGATGAGCCAACCACCGCGCTGGATGTCACTATTCAGGCGCAGATCCTGCAATTAATCAAAGTATTGCAAAAAGAGATGTCGATGGGCGTTATCTTTATCACTCACGATATGGGCGTGGTGGCAGAGATTGCCGATCGGGTACTGGTGATGTATCAGGGCGAGGCGGTGGAAACGGGTAGCGTCGAACAGATTTTTCATGCACCGCAACATCCTTATACCCGTGCGCTGTTAGCTGCTGTTCCGCAACTTGGTGCGATGAAAGGGTTAGATTATCCCCGACGTTTCCCATTGATATCGCTTGAACATCCAGCGAAACAGGAGTCATCCATCGAGCAGAAAACGGTGGTGGATGGCGAACCTGTTTTACGGGTGCGTAATCTGGTCACCCGTTTCCCTTTGCGCAGCGGTTTGTTGAATCGCGTAACGCGGGAAGTGCATGCCGTTGAGAAAGTCAGTTTTGATCTCTGGCCTGGCGAAACGTTATCGCTGGTGGGCGAGTCTGGCAGCGGTAAATCCACCACCGGGCGGGCGTTGCTGCGCCTGGTCGAATCGCAGGGCGGCGAAATTATCTTTAACGGTCAGCGAATCGATACCTTGTCACCCGGTAAACTTCAGGCATTGCGCCGCGATATTCAGTTTATTTTTCAGGACCCTTACGCTTCGCTGGACCCACGTCAGACCATCGGTGATTCGATTCTCGAACCGCTGCGCGTACACGGTTTATTGCCAGGTAAAGAAGCGGCTGCACGCGTTGCGTGGTTGCTGGAGCGCGTGGGTCTGTTACCGGAACATGCCTGGCGTTACCCTCATGAGTTTTCCGGCGGTCAGCGCCAGCGCATCTGCATTGCTCGCGCGTTGGCATTGAATCCAAAAGTGATCATTGCCGACGAAGCCGTCTCGGCGCTGGATGTTTCTATTCGCGGGCAGATTATCAACTTGTTGCTCGATCTCCAGCGTGATTTCGGCATTGCGTATCTGTTTATCTCCCACGATATGGCCGTGGTTGAGCGGATTAGTCATCGTGTGGCGGTGATGTATCTCGGGCAAATTGTTGAAATTGGTCCACGGCGCGCGGTCTTTGAAAATCCGCAGCATCCTTATACGCGTAAATTACTGGCGGCAGTTCCGGTCGCTGAACCGTCCCGACAACGACCGCAGCGTGTACTGCTGTCGGACGATCTTCCCAGCAATATTCATCTGCGTGGCGAAGAGGTTGCAGCCGTCTCGTTGCAATGCGTCGGGCCGGGGCATTACGTCGCACAACCACAATCAGAATACGCATTCATGCGTAGATAACATTCAGGCGGAGAATAAAATGGCAAGAGCTGTACACCGTAGTGGGTTAGTGGCGCTGGGCATTGCGACAGCGTTGATGGCATCTTGTGCATTCGCTGCCAAAGAGGTGGTGGTGGCGGTGGGATCGAACTTCACCACGCTCGATCCGTATGACGCAAATGACACGTTATCTCAGGCCGTAGCGAAATCGTTTTACCAGGGGCTGTTCGGTCTGGATAAAGAGATGAAACTGAAAAACGTGCTGGCGGAGAGTTACACCGTTTCCGATGACGGCCTTACTTACACCGTGAAATTGCGGGAAGGCATTAAATTCCAGGATGGCACCGATTTCAACGCAGCGGCGGTGAAAGCGAATCTGGACCGGGCCAGCGATCCGGCGAATCATCTTAAACGCTATAACCTGTATAAGAATATCGCCAAAACGGAAGCGATCGATCCGACAACGGTAAAGATTACCCTCAAACAGCCATTCTCAGCGTTTATTAATATTCTTGCCCATCCGGCGACCGCGATGATATCACCGGCAGCGCTGGAAAAATATGGCAAGGAGATTGGTTTTCATCCGGTGGGAACCGGGCCGTATGAACTGGATACCTGGAATCAGACCGATTTTGTGAAGGTGAAAAAATTCGCGGGTTACTGGCAGCCAGGATTGCCCAAACTGGACAGCATAACATGGCGTCCGGTGGCGGATAACAACACCCGCGCGGCAATGCTGCAAACCGGTGAAGCGCAGTTTGCTTTCCCCATTCCCTACGAGCAGGCCGCACTGCTGGAGAAAAACAAAAATATCGAGTTGATGGCCAGTCCGTCAATTATGCAGCGTTATATCAGTATGAACGTGACGCAAAAGCCGTTCGATAACCCGAAGGTCCGTGAGGCGCTGAATTACGCCATTAACCGCCCGGCGCTGGTGAAAGTGGCCTTCGCGGGCTATGCAACGCCAGCTACTGGTGTGGTACCGCCGAGTATCGCCTACGCGCAAAGTTATAAACCGTGGCCTTACGATCCGGCGAAAGCGCGCGAATTACTGAAAGAGGCGGGATATCCCAACGGTTTCAGTACCACGCTGTGGTCGTCACATAACCACAGCACTGCGCAGAAAGTGCTGCAATTTACCCAGCAGCAGTTAGCGCAGGTCGGGATTAAAGCCCAGGTGACTGCGATGGATGCCGGACAACGGGCGGCAGAAGTTGAAGGTAAAGGGCAAAAAGAGAGCGGCGTGCGGATGTTCTACACTGGCTGGTCGGCTTCAACCGGCGAAGCCGACTGGGCTCTATCGCCGCTGTTTGCCTCGCAGAACTGGCCACCGACGCTGTTTAATACCGCGTTTTACAGCAATAAACAGGTGGATGACTTCCTGGCTCAGGCACTGAAAACTAATGATCTGGCGGAAAAGACCCGCTTGTATAAGGCGGCGCAGGATATCATCTGGCAAGAGTCGCCGTGGATCCCGCTGGTGGTAGAAAAACTGGTGTCGGCACACAGTAAAAACCTGACCGGTTTTTGGATCATGCCAGACACCGGCTTCAGCTTTGAAGACGCGGATTTGCAATAAGCAACGCAGGGAGTGGAATGCTTAATTACGTTATCAAACGCTTACTGGGGTTGATTCCGACGCTGTTTATCGTCTCGGTGCTGGTGTTTTTATTTGTCCATATGCTGCCCGGCGATCCGGCGCGATTGATTGCCGGGCCCGAAGCTGATGCGCAGGTTATAGAACTGGTGCGTCAGCAGTTGGGGTTGGATCAGCCGCTGTATCACCAGTTCTGGCACTATATCAGCAATGCTGTGCAGGGGGATTTTGGCCTGTCGATGGTGTCGCGTCGTCCGGTTGCCGATGAGATTGCCAGCCGCTTTATGCCAACGCTCTGGCTGACCATAACCAGTATGGTCTGGGCGGTGATATTTGGTATGGCGGCGGGAATTATCGCCGCCGTCTGGCGTAACCGTTGGCCGGATCGATTGAGTATGACCATTGCGGTGTCGGGGATCTCGTTTCCGGCATTTGCTCTGGGGATGCTTTTAATTCAGGTATTCTCCGTTGAACTGGGCTGGCTGCCTACCGTGGGAGCAGACAGTTGGCAGCACTACATTTTACCCTCCCTGACGCTCGGCGCGGCAGTGGCCGCCGTGATGGCGCGCTTTACCCGCGCGTCGTTTGTCGACGTTTTAAGCGAAGATTATATGCGTACCGCGAGGGCGAAAGGGGTGAGCGAAACCTGGGTTGTCCTCAAACACGGGCTACGCAACGCGATGATCCCGGTAGTGACCATGATGGGCTTACAGTTTGGCTTCTTGCTCGGTGGTTCCATCGTGGTGGAGAAAGTTTTCAACTGGCCCGGACTTGGACGCTTACTCGTTGACTCCGTAGAAATGCGCGATTACCCAGTGATTCAGGCGGAAATTCTGCTTTTCTCGCTGGAATTTATTCTTATCAACTTAGTGGTGGATGTGCTTTACGCCGCCATTAACCCGGCTATCAGGTACAAGTAAGGATGCGACTATTTAACTGGCGACGTCAGGCGGTGTTAAACGCCATGCCACTGGTCAAACCTGACCAGGTACGTACACCGTGGCATGAATTCTGGCGACGATTTCGCCGTCAGCATATGGCGATGACCGCCGCATTGTTCGTTATTTTATTGATTGTGGTGGCCATTTTTGCACGCTGGATCGCTCCCTATGACGCCGAAAATTATTTTGATTATGACAATCTGAATAACGGACCTTCTTTGCAGCACTGGTTTGGTGTCGATTCACTGGGGCGCGACATTTTCAGCCGTGTCCTGGTTGGTGCGCAAATCTCGCTGGCGGCGGGCGTGTTTGCCGTGTTTATCGGTGCGGCGATCGGGACGTTGCTGGGCTTGCTGGCTGGATATTATGAAGGCTGGTGGGATCGGCTGATCATGCGCATTTGCGATGTGTTGTTTGCCTTCCCGGGTATTTTACTGGCGATCGCTGTTGTTGCGGTGTTGGGAAGCGGCATTGCTAACGTGATTATCGCAGTCGCCATTTTTTCCATCCCCGCGTTTGCCCGGCTGGTGCGCGGCAACACGCTGGTGTTGAAACAGCAAACCTTTATCGAGTCAGCACGCAGTATTGGTGCCAGCGATATGACCATTTTGTTGCGTCATATCTTGCCTGGGACCGTCTCTTCTATCGTGGTGTTTTTCACCATGCGCATTGGCACCTCGATTATCTCTGCCGCCAGCCTGTCATTTCTCGGCCTCGGTGCGCAGCCGCCGACACCAGAGTGGGGTGCAATGCTCAATGAGGCACGAGCGGATATGGTTATCGCGCCGCATGTCGCTGTATTTCCGGCCCTGGCTATTTTTCTGACCGTACTGGCGTTCAATTTGTTGGGCGATGGTTTACGCGATGCGCTGGATCCGAAAATTAAAGGATAGTTACGTTTGAATATTGCTTGAAAGGGTAATCACCTCACAGGAAATTATTGCCCTAAGCAAGTGTTGTAACTTTCTGCTGATTTTGTAGAATCGGGTAATTTGGTTAAAAAGCCGCAGCAAGGGACTATTTTGCAGCGGCACAGCGTTCAGACAGTTATTTTTTTAAATGTATTAACATGCTGAGTTTATACGAAAAGATAAAGATAAGGCTGATAATTTTATTTTTATTGGCAGCATTGTCCTTTATTGGTCTTTTTTTCATCATTAACTATCAACTGGTATCGGAACGCGCGGTAAAACGTGCCGATAGCCGCTTTGAACTTATTCAGAAAAACGTTGGCTATTTCTTTAAAGATATTGAACGTTCGGCCCTGACATTAAAGGACTCACTGTATTTATTAAAAAATACAGAGGAGATTCAACGTGCCGTGATTCTGAAAATGGAAATGATGCCATTTTTAGACTCGGTGGGACTGGTACTTGATGATAATAAATATTATCTCTTTTCGCGGAGGGCGAATGATAAAATCGTTGTTTATCATCAGGAACAAGTAAATGGACCGCTTGTCGACGAGTCAGGGCGGGTTATTTTTGCCGATTTTAACCCATCGAAACGACCGTGGTCGATGGCTTCAGATGACTCTAACAACAGCTGGAACCCGGCATACAATTGCTTTGATCGTCCGGGTAAAAAATGTATCTCTTTTACGCTACACATCAACGGCAAAGATCATGATTTGTTAGCGGTAGATAAAATTCATGTCGATTTAAACTGGCGATATCTGAACGAGTATCTTGATCACATCAGCGCTAATGATGAAGTTCTATTTTTAAAGCAAGGTCATGAGATCATTGCTAAGAATCAACTCGCTCGTGAAAAATTGATTATTTATAATAGCGAAGGTAATTATAATATTATTGATTCTGTCGATACGGAATATATTGAAAAAACATCAGCGGTGCCAAACAACGCATTATTCGAAATCTATTTTTATTATCCTGGTGGTAATTTATTGAACGCATCAGATAAACTTTTTTATCTGCCGTTTGCTTTCATTATTATCGTATTGCTGGTGGTTTATTTAATGACCACTCGAGTTTTCCGTCGGCAATTTTCTGAAATGACAGATTTGGTCAATACGCTGGCGTTTTTGCCTGACTCTACGGATCAAATCGAGGCCCTGAAGATTCGTGAAGGCGATGCGAAAGAGATTATCAGCATCAAAAATTCGATCGCGGAAATGAAAGATGCTGAAATTGAACGGGCAAATAAATTGCTCTCGCTGATCTCTTACGATCAGGAAAGCGGTTTTATTAAAAATATGGCGATTATTGAGTCCAACAATAATCAGTATCTGGCTGTGGGGATCATCAAACTGTGTGGTCTGGAAGCTGTGGAAGCGGTGTTTGGTGTTGATGAACGCAATAAAATCGTCAGGAAATTGTGTCAGCGAATTGCCGAGAAATATGCGCAATGCTGCGATATCGTGACATTTAATGCCGATCTCTATTTACTCCTGTGCCGGGAAAATGTACAGACGTTTACCCGTAAGATAGCGACGGTAAACGATTTTGACAGCAGTTTTGGCTACCGCAATCTGCGCATCCATAAGTCTGCTATTTGTGAACCTTTGCAGGGGGAAAACGCCTGGAGTTACGCAGAAAAGCTGAAACTGGCGATTTCCAGTATCCGCAACCATATGTTCTCAGAGTTTATTTTCTGTGATGATGCGAAACTCAACGAAATAGAAGAGAATATCTGGATTGCGCGTAATATTCGCCATGCAATGGAAATTGGCGAACTATTCCTGGTCTATCAACCGATTGTTGATATTAACACCCGCACCATTTTGGGCGCGGAGGCGTTGTGCCGTTGGGTGTCTGCGGAGCGGGGGATTATTTCACCGCTGAAGTTCATTACCATTGCTGAAGATATCGGGTTTATCAATGAGCTGGGCTATCAAATTATTAAAACCGCGATGGGTGAATTCAGACATTTTAGTCAGCGTGCGTCGCTGAAGGATGATTTCTTACTGCATATTAATGTTTCGCCCTGGCAGTTAAACGAACCACACTTTCATGAGCGTTTTACTACCATCATGAAAGAAAATGGCCTGAAGGCGAACAGCCTTTGTGTTGAGATCACTGAAACCGTGATCGAGCGAATTAATGAACATTTCTATCTCAATATTGAACAACTGCGTAAACAAGGGGTACGGGTATCGATTGATGACTTTGGCACCGGTTTGTCAAACCTGAAACGTTTTTATGAAATTAATCCAGACAGTATAAAGGTGGATTCGCAATTTACCGGCGATATTTTCGGTACTGCGGGAAAAATTGTGCGCATTATTTTCGATCTGGCACGCTATAACCGGATCCCGGTGATTGCGGAAGGCGTAGAGAGCGAAGACGTTGCGCGTGAATTAATCAAATTAGGATGTGTTCAGGCTCAGGGGTATCTGTACCAGAAACCCATGCCATTCTCCGCCTAGGATAAAAGTGGAAAATTAGTAAAAGAGTAGTTTACGTATGTCCAGAATCAATAAATTCGTACTTACAGTCAGTCTGCTGATTTTTATCATGATTTCAGCAGTTGCCTGCGGGATCTACACTCAAATGGTAAAGGAACGGGTGTATGGCCTGAAACAGTCCGTTATTGATACTGCTTTTGCGGTGGCAAATATTGCTGAATATCGGCGTAGTGTGGCAATTGATCTCATCAACACGCTAAATCCTACGGAGGAACAGCTGTTGGTTGGCTTACGCACAGCTTACGCCGACTCGGTTTCACCCTCTTATTTGTACGATGTCGGTCCTTATCTGATTTCCAGTGACGAATGTATTCAGGTAAAGGAGTTTGAGAAAAATTATTGTGCAGATATTATGCAGGTTGTTAAGTATCGACATGTCAAAAATACAGGGTTTATCTCTTTTGATGGTAAAACCTTCGTCTATTACCTCTATCCGGTAACTCACAATCGTAGTCTGATATTTTTGCTTGGTCTGGAACGTTTTTCTTTACTGTCAAAATCGCTGGCGATGGATAGCGAGAACCTGATGTTCTCCCTGTTCAAGAACGGTAAATCGGTGACCGGTGATGAATATAACGCTAAAAACGCCATCTTCACCGTTTCGGAAGCAATGGAGCACTTCTCCTATTTGCCGACCGGATTGTACGTATTTGCTTATAAAAAAGACGTTTATTTTCAGGTATGTACATTGATTATTTTCTTTGCCGCATTGGTGGCAGTGATATCGGGTGCCAGTTGCCTCTATCTGGTACGCAGAGTGATTAATCGTGGTATTGTGGAGAAAGAAGCCATTATTAATAACCATTTTGAACGCGTACTGGATGGCGGGCTTTTCTTTTCGGCTGCCGATGTCAAAAAACTCTACAGTATGTATAACTCGGCATTCCTGGACGACCTGACCAAAGCGATGGGCAGAAAATCCTTTGACGAAGATTTAAAAGCGCTGCCGGAAAAAGGCGGTTATTTGTGCCTGTTTGACGTCGATAAATTCAAAAACATTAACGACACCTTCGGTCATTTGCTGGGCGATGAAGTGTTGATGAAAGTGGTGAAAATCCTTAAATCACAGATCCCGGTAGATAAAGGTAAAGTCTACCGCTTCGGAGGTGACGAATTTGCGGTGATTTATACTGGCGGCACGCTGGAAGAGTTGCTATCGATTCTAAAAGAAATCGTTCATTTCCAGGTGGGAAGCATTAATTTAAGCACCAGTATCGGTGTAGCGCATTCAAATGAATGTACTACCGTCGAACGCTTGAAAATGCTGGCGGATGAGCGACTGTATAAGAGTAAGAAAAACGGCAGGGCGCAGATTAGCTGGCAGTAATCATTATTCGCAGGCCGGACAAATGATTTTTCCCGGCCTGAATTAATTAAACCCGGCTACCCCACAAATCGTACTCATCGGCGTGCTCGACTTTCACTCGCAGGATATCACCCGGCTTAACGTTGGTTTCACCATTGAGATAAACCGCGCCGTCGATTTCCGGTGCATCTGCCATGCTGCGACCAATCGCGCCTTCTTCGTCCACTTCGTCGATAATCACCAGAATTTCACGACCCACTTTCTCTTGCAGGCGCTCGGCGGAAATCTGCTGCTGCAGTTGCATGAAACGGTTCCAGCGTTCTTCTTTCACTTCTTCCGGAACCTGGTCAGGCAGGGCATTGGCGTCTGCACCTTCAACCGGGCTGTATTTAAAGCAGCCAACGCGATCCAGACGTGCTTCTTTCAGGAAGTCGAGTAGCATCTGGAAATCTTCTTCCGTCTCGCCAGGGAAGCCAACAATAAAGGTTGAGCGTAGGGTCAGTTCCGGGCAGATTTCGCGCCACTGTTTGATGCGCGCCAGTTGGCGATCTACAGAACCCGGACGCTTCATCAGTTTGAGAATGCGCGGGCTGGCGTGCTGCAAAGGAATGTCCAGATACGGCAGGATTTTGCCCTCTGCCATCAGTGGGATGACGTCGTCCACATGCGGATAAGGGTAAACGTAGTGCAGACGTGTCCAGATCCCCAGTTTCGATAACTGTTCGCACAGGCTGACCATGCTGGTTTTTACCGGCTCGCCGTTGTGGAAGCCAGTACGATGTTTAACATCAACGCCATAGGCGGAAGTATCCTGCGAGATCACCAGAATCTCTTTAACGCCCGCATCTACCAGACGTTTCGCTTCACTTAACACTTCGCCAATCGGACGGCTCACCAGATCGCCGCGCATAGACGGAATAATGCAGAAGGTGCAGCGGTGATTACAGCCTTCAGAAATTTTCAGATAAGCATAATGACGCGGCGTCAGTTTCACACCTTGTTCTGGCACCAGGCTCAGGAACGGGTTGTGTTTCGGTTTTGGCACGTAGTGATGAACGTGCTCCAGAACCTGCTCATAGCTATGAGGCCCGGTGATTTCCAGCACTTTCGGGTGGACTTCGCGGATCTGATCTTCTTTTGCCCCCAGACAACCGGTCACAATTACCTTGCCGTTTTCATTCAACGCTTCACCAATGGCTTCCAGTGATTCTTGTACCGCGCTGTCAATAAAGCCGCAGGTGTTGACGATCACCATGTCCGCATCGTCATAGCTCGGTACCACGTCATAACCTTCAGTGCGTAGTTCGGTGAGAATACGCTCTGAATCGACAAGGTTTTTCGGGCAGCCAAGGGAAACAAAGCCGATTTTCGGCTGGGGAGTTACTTTGCTCATAGCTTAAAAAATATTCAGTTACAGGAAAGGTCAGGGCAGGGATTCTACAGAGTTCTGGATAAAATTTGTATCGCAATCTCATTCGCTGGCGGAGTTGAAGGAAATGTAAATTTTGTTAATTCGGCGTGAAGAATTGATCCTGGACAGCATTTTGCTCAAAAAACAGCCATACTATTTAATTGCAACAAGGCTGGAAAGAGGAGGATCGAAGTATGTTCGTTGACAGACAGCGAATCGATCTGCTGAACCGGTTGATCGACGCACGCGTTGACCTCGCCGCATACGTGCAACTGAGGAAGGCAAAAGGATACATGTCCGTCAGCGAAAGCAATCATCTACGAGATAACTTTTTTAAACTGAATCGCGAACTGCACGATAAATCGCTGCGGTTGAATCTTCATCTGGATCAGGAAGAGTGGAGTGCTCTTCATCATGCTGAAGAAGCATTAGCGACAGCCGCAGTATGTTTGATGAGTGGGCACCATGATTGCCCGACTGTTATTACCGTCAACGCCGATAAGCTTGAAAATTGTCTGATGAGCTTAACGCTGAGTATCCAGAGCCTGCAGAAGCACGCCATGCTTGAGAAGGCCTGAAAACTAAGGGGGAGAAAGCGTCTCCCCCTTCATGTTTAAGTTTTTGTAAAAATGAATTTGTTCTCTCCTCCACTGACTACGCTTTAAGCCAGAGTCAATCCGGAGGCGTTATGCATCGACAATCCTTTTTCCTTGTGCCCCTTATTTGTCTTTCTTCCGCTCTCTGGGCGGCTCCTGCAACGGTAAATGTCGAAGTACTGCAAGACAAACTCGACCATCCCTGGGCGCTGGCCTTTTTACCCGATAATCACGGTATGTTAATCACTCTGCGCGGCGGCGAGTTGCGTCACTGGCAAGCAGGAAAAGGATTATCTGCGCCGCTTTCCGGAGTGCCGGACGTTTGGGCGCACGGGCAGGGCGGCCTGCTGGACGTGGTTTTAGCGCCCGATTTTGCTCAGTCGCGCCGCATCTGGTTAAGTTATTCCGAAGTTGGCGATGATGGCAAAGCCGGAACTGCTGTGGGTTATGGTCGCTTAAGTGATGATCTCTCAAAAGTGACCGACTTCCGCACCGTCTTTCGTCAGATGCCAAAACTGTCTACCGGCAACCATTTTGGCGGGCGGATGGTATTTGACGGTAAAGGTTATCTTTTTATTGCTCTGGGCGAAAACAATCAGCGCCCGACGGCGCAGGATCTGGATAAATTACAGGGCAAACTGGTGCGTCTGACCGACCTGGGAGAAATCCCGGATGATAATCCTTTTATAAAGGAATCCGGTGTGCGCGCCGAGATCTGGTCTTATGGCATTCGTAATCCGCAAGGAATGGCGATGAATCCGTGGAGTAATGCACTATGGCTGAATGAACATGGCCCGCGCGGTGGTGATGAAATTAATATTCCGCAAAAAGGCAAAAACTACGGCTGGCCGCTGGCAACCTGGGGAATCAACTATTCGGGCTTTAAGATACCGGAAGCGAAAGGGGAGATCGTCGCCGGGACCGAGCAACCTGTTTTTTACTGGAAAGATTCGCCCGCCGTGAGCGGCATGGCTTTCTATAACAGCGACAAATTCCCCCAGTGGCAGCAAAAATTATTTATTGGCGCGCTGAAAGATAAAGATGTCATTGTGATGAGCGTCAACGGCGACAAAGTGACAGAAGATGGCCGTATTTTAACGGACAGAGGGCAACGAATTCGTGATGTTCGCACTGGACCCGACGGTTATTTATACGTTCTCACCGACGAGTCCAGTGGGGAATTACTTAAAGTTAGCCCACGCAATTAGCTAACGGGAATCATCACCACTTTGCGCACTGCGGGGCGTTCAGTGAGTTGCTGATACCAGCGTTGCAGATTTGGACGCGGTGTCCAGGTCAGGCCAACGTTAAACAAATTGTAGATGAACGGTGCGATAGCGATATCGCCCACACCAAACTCGTCGCCTGAGAACCATTTTACTTTTGCCAATTCCGCATCGAGCAGGGCAAACAGGGCGTCGCACTCTTTGCAACTGGCATCAATGGCGGCCTGATCGCGCTCTTCCGGTGGTGTTCTGACTAATCCCATCAGGATCCCGCGATGAGCATTACTGAGCGTCTGGTTTGCCCAGTCCATCCATTTTTCTGCTTCCGCACGACGTGCCGGTGAGTCGATCCACAGGCGTTTTTGCCCGTACTGTGCCGCCAGATAGCGGACAATGGCGTTTGATTCCCAAAGAATGAGATCACTTTCGTCGTCACGCAACAACGGCACCAGCCCGTTAGGGTTCATCGCCAGAAAATCAGTATCGTGATTTATCCCAAACTCACGGCCCGCGAGAATTTGCTCATAAGGTAGTTCCAGTTCTTCGAGCGTCAGCAATACTTTTTTTACGTTGGTTGAATTATTCCGACCCCACAGCGTAATCATACTCACCCCTTTTCCGACAGGCAGCCACAGGCTAAACAGGACTCCGATGGTGAAGTAAAGTTAACTTTTAAGCAACAGCTGGCAAAAAAATGACACCAGAAGCAGCGAAGCGGCAGGATATTGCATAAACTTTAAAAACTTTACCAACTTACGGTTTCTTTAAGTTTGTGTGTGCGTTATTAATCACCGAACTTATCATACGGCGATATAACGTATTTTTTTTGAATGGATACTCGGGTGGCATTTATGACGCAATACTCCTCTCTCCTTCGTGGTCTTGCAGCGGGTTCTGCATTTTTATTCCTTTTTGCCCCAACGGCATTCGCGGCGGAACAAACCGTTGAAGCGCCGAGCGTGGATGCCCGTGCATGGATTTTAATGGATTACGCCAGCGGTAAAGTGCTGGCAGAAGGCAATGCGGATGAGAAACTGGATCCCGCGAGCCTGACTAAAATTATGACCAGCTATGTGGTTGGGCAGGCGCTTAAGGCCGATAAAATTAAACTCACCGATATGGTGACGGTCGGTAAAGATGCCTGGGCGACGGGAAATCCGGCACTGCGTGGTTCATCGGTAATGTTCCTCAAACCGGGCGATCAGGTTTCGGTGGCAGACTTGAACAAAGGTGTGATTATCCAGTCCGGTAATGACGCCTGTATTGCGCTGGCTGATTACGTTGCCGGGAGCCAGGAGTCATTTATTGGTTTGATGAATGGTTATGCCAAAAAACTGGGTCTGACCAACACTACCTTCCAGACGGTGCACGGCCTGGATGCGCCGGGGCAGTTCAGTACCGCGCGCGATATGGCATTGCTGGGTAAAGCATTGATCCACGATGTGCCGGAAGAGTACGCCATTCATAAAGAGAAAGAGTTCACCTTCAACAAAATTCGTCAGCCTAACCGTAATCGTCTGCTGTGGAGCAGCAATCTGAATGTTGATGGCATGAAGACAGGAACCACGGCAGGCGCGGGATATAATCTGGTTGCTTCGGCTACCCAGGGCGATATGCGTTTAATCTCCGTAGTGCTGGGGGCGAAAACTGACCGTATCCGTTTTAATGAGTCTGAGAAATTATTGACCTGGGGTTTCCGCTTCTTTGAAACCGTGACGCCAATTAAACCTGATGCCACATTTGTGACTCAGCGCGTCTGGTTTGGTGATAAGAGCGAAGTGAATCTCGGGGCAGGCGAAGCGGGCTCAGTGACCATACCGCGTGGGCAGCTGAAAAACCTGAAGGCGAGTTATACGTTAACGGAACCGCAGCTTACCGCACCGCTGAAAAAAGGTCAGGTTGTCGGCACCATTGATTTCCAGCTTAACGGTAAATCCATTGAGCAGCGTCCGCTGATCGTGATGGAAAATGTGGAAGAGGGCGGATTCTTTGGTCGGATGTGGGATTTCGTGATGATGAAATTCCATCAGTGGTTCGGCAGCTGGTTCTCTTAATCTTCTGATAACCGGATGGCGCGAAACGTCATCCGGTTATACGTCATTAATACATCAACTTAATACGCTGCGTCTGCGCGTACTTCACATACTCATCTTCCGGGCAACAATCGCTCACAACAATATCAAAGCGTTTCAGGTCACCCATGCGCGCCGGACGCACCTTGCCAAATTTACTGTGGTCGACAACCAGCACATGCTTTTGCGCCATCGACATGGCCCAGTGTTTTACCGGCAACTCTTCAAGATTAAAACAGGTAGCGCCTTTACTGATATGCACGCCCGCAGCGGAATAAAAAGCGATATCCGGGCAAAAATTATTCAGTGTTTGCTGAAAATCGATGGGTTTGAAAATGGCGTTGCTGGCGTGAAATTCACCACCGCAAAGAAACGCGCGGCAATGGGGTTTCTCTTTCAGCGCCAGAAAAGTATTTAGCGAATAACAAACGGCGGTAAAAGGGATTTCATTATCAATTGCTTCAATAATCCACGGCGTGGTGGTGCCACAGTCAAAAAAGAGGGTCTGATCGGGTTCTACCAGCGTCGCAGCCAGTTTTGCCGCCCGGCGTTTTTCTTCCACCAGGCGGGATTTTTGATCGCTTAACAGGTAATGGCTGGCGCTGCGTGGTTCCAGAACAATATAGCCGCCGAGCAAAACGACGGGCGCACTGTGGTTGTTCAGATCGCGACGAATCGTCATCTCCGAAACCCCAAGCAGGGCGGCGGCGTCTTTAAGATGTAACTTATCGCTGCGTTTTAATTCTTGCAGCAGCTGCCCGATACGCTCTTCGCGACGTGTTTCCATAATCCCTCTGAATAGTTATTGAAGCGAGCCGCTCAATACTACACTTTTTAGCAGAGATCAGTCACGCACCCAGCCTTTGCGGATCGGTAATGCAAAACAGAAGCGATACCACGATTGCAGACGTTGATAGAGTTTATGCCCCATCGCTTGCCAGATAATCTGGGCGCTAAGGCAGCCAATCATACCTGCCAGCAATCCACCGAGCATATCCAGCGGCCAGTGGACGCCAAGATAAACGCGCGACCAGGCAATGACGACGGCCAGCACCATTAAAAGTGAGCCGGACCACAGGCGATGCCAGCATAAAAATGCCAGTGCAAAGGTGAAAATCACCGTACCGTGATCGCTCGGGAATGAGTCATCCGCCGCATGATGCAGGAAGTTATAGCCGATATTTTCGACAAAGGGTCGGTCGTGCGGAAAAAGATGTCCCATCGTCCAGGACACAAACAGGCTGACCGCCAGCGCGATAGCGATTTTTATCACCAGTTGCCGTTGTGCTGTAAGCCCCCACAACCAAAGTACTGCGGCCAGCAACGGCACCACGGTAATCAAATCTTTAGCAATAAAAATCGCCAACGAGATCATCCACGGCGCAGAGTCTGGCGTTGCGTTAATAAGAGAGAATAGAGAGAGATTCAAATTTTCCAGCATAACTTCCCGACGCAAAGTGATTAAAAGGGAGCCAATACAGGCAAGTCGTTGAGAATAAAGTGCAGGTTAAACTGGGTAAAGCGGCATCGTCTTATTTCCCTCAAGCGGCCTGTTTACGGTAGGTGATTGTAACGGGCAAAGGTTAAATAAAACTTAAAGAAAGCGTAGCTATACTCGCAATAATGTAAGAATGTGCTTAACCGTGGTTTCAGCTACAAAATTCGCTTTCTCGTTAGCTGCGCTTTTATTAAACTTTGCGCGATTATTATTGGCGAAGAAATTGCATGCAAAATAAATTAGCTTCCGGTGCCAGGCTTGGACGTCAGGCGTTACTTTTCCCTCTCTGTCTGGTGCTTTACGAATTTTCAACCTATATCGGCAACGATATGATTCAACCCGGTATGTTGGCCGTGGTGGAACAATATCAGGCGGGCATTGATTGGGTTCCTACTTCGATGACTGCGTATCTGGCGGGCGGGATGTTTTTACAATGGCTCCTGGGGCCGTTGTCGGATCGTATTGGCCGCCGTCCGGTGATGCTGGCGGGAGTGGTGTGGTTTATCGTCACCTGTCTGGCAATATTACTGGCACAAAACATTGAACAATTCACCCTGTTGCGCTTCTTGCAGGGTATAAGCCTCTGTTTCATTGGCGCTGTGGGATACGCCGCAATTCAGGAATCCTTCGAAGAGGCGGTTTGTATCAAGATCACCGCGCTAATGGCGAACGTGGCGCTGATTGCTCCACTACTTGGTCCGCTGGTGGGCGCGGCGTGGATCCATGTGCTGCCCTGGGAAGGGATGTTTGTCTTGTTTGCCGCATTGGCAGCGATCTCCTTTTTCGGTCTGCAACGAGCTATGCCTGAAACCGCCACGCGTATAGGCGAGAAACTGTCGCTGAAAGAACTCGGTCGTGACTATAAGCTGGTGCTGAAGAACGGTCGCTTTGTGGCGGGGGCGCTGGCGCTGGGATTCGTTAGCCTGCCGTTGCTGGCGTGGATCGCCCAGTCGCCGATTATCATTATTACCGGTGAGCAGTTGAGCAGCTATGAATATGGCCTGCTGCAAGTGCCTATTTTTGGGGCGTTAATTGCGGGTAACTTGCTGTTAGCGCGTCTGACCTCGCGCCGCACCGTACGTTCGCTGATTATTATGGGCGGCTGGCCGATTATGATTGGTCTGTTGGTCGCTGCTGCGGCAACGGTTATCTCATCGCACGCGTATTTATGGATGACCGCCGGGTTAAGTATTTATGCTTTCGGTATTGGTCTGGCGAATGCGGGACTGGTGCGATTAACCCTGTTTGCCAGCGATATGAGTAAAGGTACGGTTTCTGCGGCGATGGGGATGCTGCAAATGCTGATCTTTACCGTCGGTATTGAAATCAGCAAACATGCCTGGCTGAACGGGGGCAACGGACTGTTTAATCTCTTCAACCTTGTCAACGGCATTTTGTGGCTGTCGCTGATGGTTATCTTTTTAAAAGATAAACAGATGGGAAATTCGCACGAAGGGTAAAAAAATGCCTGATTGCTTTGTGCGATCAGGCATTGTCGAATTAATGGTGATGGTCGTCAATCTGGTGTTCGATAACCATCCCTTCACCTACGCTGGCAAGATGGCGAACATAAGGATGCGGGCGGTAAGCCGGAGCTGGCGCAGGAGCCACATAGACGGTTTGCGGCACAGTCGCGACGCTGACCGCTTGTGGAACGCTGACTGAATCAGGAACCACAACCACTTTGTATCCACTCGGCACATCGACGGTGACACTTTGCGCCATCGCCACACCAGTAAAGCCCATTAAAAGCGCGCCCAACAGTAGACAATTTTTCATAATCATTTCGCCTGAAATAATGCAGCGGGTTAATTTCCGCGAATTATGCAGCCTTCATTCAGGTATTGTGTTGCCGGGCGTGCTGCCTTTTTTATTGCTTAAATGGCGCTTCGTGTTTAAGCACTTTATCGATCACATCCAGTACGCCTTCACGGTTATTGGAGCCTGCCCGGTATTTTGCCGCTGCGACGACCGCGCTGCCGGCATTTTCCATTGCAAAGCTAAACCCTGCCTGACGCAGCATCTCAATATCGTTACCGCCATCGCCAAAGACCACCACTTCGCTGTCGTCTATTCCCCATAATTTCTGCAGTTGGCGAAGGCCATTGGCTTTATGTACACCGGGGATAATCAGATCGATGCTGCCGTTGCCGGTATGGACCGGTACCATGATATCGCCGATGGCCTCATGTAATGCTTTTTGCACTTGTGGGATCAGTTCGTCAGAGAGATTAAGGCCAAATTTAAAGAAGATATCTTCTAAGTTGTCAAAGTTATCGACGTATTCCAGACGGTGATAATACATTTCCGCCACCGTTTTCATGGCATCGTCATATTTTTTGAGGGTATAGGCGCTATTTTTTCCGCAGGCAATAATTTCCACTTCCGGGCGCGTCAGCAAATGTTCCACGACAGTAGTAAACGCATCCTTCGACAGCTCGCCATTAAAAACATCTTTGCCTTCGCTCACTACCCAGCCGCCGTTTTCAGCCACAAAGGCAATTTCATTAGCAATTTCAGGAAAGAAAGAGATCAACTGATAATATTGATTCCCGCTGGCGACCACAAAGCGAATGCCTTGTGCTTTCATTTGCTGATACTGAGCCATAAACCGCTCACGGTTATAGGTTTTTTGATCGCTTAAGAAAGTACCATCCATGTCTACCGCAATTAATTTAATGCTCATCAACTATTCTCCATCGCCGTCTGCGTTTTGGTATCGGGTTTGGCGACGGCTTTCGCGACAATAGCCGCGAGAATAACCAGCGCCAGTACAACCATCATTGCACTACGTAATCCATAATGTTCGCCGAGATAGCCCAGCAGCGGCGGCCCGACGAGGAAAGCCAGATAACCGGTCGTAGCTACCACGCTGACGCGGGTTGGTGCATCGGGGCCGGTATCGCTGGCGGCAGAAATGGTCAGCGGGAAGCCCAGCGAGGCACCCAGTCCCCAAAGTACAACAGACACCCCAGCGACCCAGGCGCTATCGACAAAAATAATCAGCCCAATACCCAACGCCCCCATTAGTGCACTGGCCCGAACCACGGCAACGCGACTGTAACGGTCAATGAACCAACCGCCGGTAAAGCGTCCAACGGTCATCCCCAGAGTAAAACCGGCATAAATCAGCGAGCCGGAAGTAGGGCTAAAACCGTGACCATCAACCATTAATAAGGGTAACCAGTCGTTGGCAGAACCTTCGGCAAAGGCCATCGCCAGCACTACAACACCAATCAACAGCAACTGGATATCGCGATAAAAAGGAACGCCTTTTTCGCCATGCTGGGTGCCATCGGCAGCATTTTTGCCCGTACCATCAGGGATTGCCTGAATGGCGATATAAATAGGCGCGATGCCTACCAGCGCCGCCAATAAAATGTGCATCGTTGCCGGAACGCCAAAGGCCGTCAGTGCCATCCCGACACCAGCGCCTGCCAGCGTGCCCAGGCTATAAAAACCGTGCATCATCGGTAAAACCGTCTTATTCATTTCTCTCTCAACGGCGGCACCTTCAACGTTTATCGCCACTTCCGCAGAACCAAAACTAGCCCCAAAGACGCCGAGACCAACGGCAAAGAGCAAGGGCGATGTCAGCCAGAGTGCCAGACTTAATACCATCATCCCGATCAATGCGCAGGACATCGTGACAAGGATGACATTACGCGTCCCAAAGCGTTTCACTAACCACGCCGAGCAGAGAATACCGCTCATCGAACCGATCGACAGACCAAAGAGAACACCGCCCATTTCAGCGATCGAGACAGAGAGAATATCGCGGATAGCAGGCGTACGGGTTGCCCAGGACGCCATTAACAGGCCTGGCAAAAAGAAGAACATAAACAGCGCCCAGGTTCGGCGTTTCAATGCATTACGTGAAGAATTTACGGTCATAGACCACGTCAAAATAAGAAGAGGGAAGACAACATTAGCAAGACTGTGTACATTTGTACACAATTGCAGAGAGAGGAAATGACATGCGTCGCGCTAACGATCCGCAACGACGAGAAAAAATTATCCAGGCCACGCTGGAGGCGGTGAAACTTTACGGAATACATGCTGTTACACACCGCAAAATTGCTACCCTTGCCGGGGTGCCGTTGGGATCGATGACCTACTATTTTTCAGGAATTGATGAGTTGTTGCTGGAGGCGTTCAGCCGTTTTACTGAGATCATGTCCCGGCAATATCAGGCATTTTTTAGCGATGTTAGTGATGCTCCAGGCGCATGCCAGGCTATCACCGATATGATCTACAGCTCACAGGTCGCAACGCCGGATAATATGGAGCTGATGTACCAGCTCTACGCGCTGGCTAGCCGAAAACCGCTCTTAAAAACGGTAATGCAAAACTGGATGCAGCGCAGTCAACAAACGCTCGAACAATGGTTTGAACCCGGAACCGCCCGCGCGCTTGATGCGTTTATTGAGGGAATGACGCTGCATTTTGTCACCGACCGTAAGCCGCTATCACGCGAGGAGATTTTGAGGATGGTTGAGAGGATTGCTGGGTAGTAGATAAATTTCAGGCAACAAAAAACCCATTTATGTAAATGGGTTAGTGAAAACAATGACTTGCAAGATAATCAATAAGTTAGGTTAGTGATAAGGAGTGGCGATTACGGTGCAATGCCAACCGCTGCCGCCACTTTGTCGCCATTTGGCAGGGTTGCCAATGGGTTAAAGCGCAGCGCTGTTTCAAGGTGATCAGGGGCTAGGTGAGCATAGCGCATGGTCATTTTTATGTCGTGGTGACCAAGGATTTTCTGTAGGGCAAGGATGTTACCGCCTGACATCATAAAGTGTGCTGCAAACGTATGGCGCAGAACGTGGGTAAGCTGACCGCGCGGCAGCACGATAGAAGTTTTCTCCATCACAGATAAAAACTGGAAGTAGCAGTCAGTAAAGAACTTGAAGCCGTCCAGGGCAATAATTTCCTCATACAACTCTTTGCTGATCGGAATGCTGCGGTTCTTTTTGCCCTTAGTCCTAACAAATGTGATCCGGTATTTTGTAACCTGAGAACGAGTCAGATTTACAGCTTCGCGCCAGCGGGCACCGGTACTCAGACAGATTTTGACAACCAGAGCGAGCAGGGGGCTTTGGCGTTTGCAGTCGCACAAAAGCTCAGTGATTTGTTCATGAGTCAGCCAGGCCATCTCCTTTTCTGCGATGGTGAATTTGCGCATGTTCTCCAGTGGGTTTGGTACAGTCCATTCTCCAAGTCGTGCCAACTCGCTAAACACTCCGCTCATATAGCTTTGCTCAAGATTGATAGTTACCGGGCTGGCTCCTTTCTTCCATTTTTCGCTAAAGTAGATTTCACCTGTCAGGCGTTTATCGCGATAGTGCGCGAACATTTTGGATGTTAAATCAGTGGCGAGTGGATTTCCGAGAGCATTGACCATCAGGATCAGCTTGTCGTAAACATGCTCGCCAGCAGTCAGAGATTTGCCGTGCAGCTTGAACCAGAGTTCAACGACGTCTTTTAGAGTCCGACGGTCTACCGATTCGCCTAGCCAGGGTTTTGCTTCTGTTTCTTCCATAGTGTGACGTTCGAAAGCCAGAGCCTCGCCTTTAGTGGCGAATTGCCTACGCATGCGGCGTCCGTTGCGACCTGCGGGGTAGCATTCGCATATCCATTTACCTGTGTCGAGTTTTCGTACTGCCATAAAAAAGCCCTCATGTCTGAGGGCTAAATTTAACTGTATGTTTGAACAGTGGTCAATGTTTGATAACTATTAGATAAAACATTATCATTCATTTTTAACTGCTTCATTTGACCCAGCTTCAAAACTTGATATTTTAAAATTAACAAGTTCTTTAATAGAATGGCAAATATTCATTAAATCATGTATCTCGAAATTATCACATTTTCTCAGAACATCATCATTAGTTGAGATATTAATTAAATTCATTACATCTTCGGCATTGAACTTTTCGTCATGCAAAACATTTTGGAATGTTGTTTGTATTACTTTGTAATAGCTATTAATATTTTCACTGTTTGAATGTGTAAGTTGATATAAATGTCTTATTTGTAGATATAATTCAAGCACTCTGTCTTTGAATAATTCTTCATCACTTTTAGTATTGTTAGAAAACTCATTCTCAAACTGGGATGTTAATTCTTCTTTTTCCTTCGGATCAATAGTCAGAGTCTCGGTTTTTTCAATTGCTTTTTTTAGTATTGGACTCAGTGTATTTGTAAGGCGAATTACTTCATCAAGATCTTGTTTAGTAAAATCTCTATTATGAGCAACTTTGCATCTGAGTCGATATAAAATACTCCAATTTTTTATTATAGTGTCAGCATTTGCTTCGATGTTTGACTCAAAGAATTTTTCCCAGTTTGTTCTGGGAACGATTTTTTTCAATTCTGAGAATATATCAGCATTAATGTCTTTAAATTCAAGTGGGGTTAATTTTCGGATCAAATCTGTTATTTCAATCTCTCGGTAAGATTTGAATATAAAGTCAGAAAGTTCAATAAAATCAACTTGATACATTAAATTATGTTCATTATATTCTGTGTTTTTTTCGGATTTTTTCAATGCTTCTGAAAATTCCTTCGGCACTGAATCTTTTGTCCAAGACAATCCAACGTTATGTATCATGAATTTTGTTATTAATTTTCTCATTAAGTTTTCAATTTCATGGATTAATGGATAAGCCTGAATTGAGTAATATTTGCTTATATCATCCCAAATAATTTGAGTGCTACCTAAATTACTTTCGCTAGATATTTTTTTGAAGAGTCTGGTTAATCTTGAGAAAGTGATTAAATTATCTTCACTAACGTCGTTTAGTGTTAATTTTACAGAGATAGTTTCTTTATTGCTTCCATATTCTGATATATCATATTTAAATGACTGTTCTTTGAATTTTAATTCTTTTGGTGAAAATATGACTTCCTCACTGGCCTCAATTATTTTTTTATAGGCTGACGGAGAGCGTCCAAAGGAAGTATCTTTATTCACTATTAATAACATCTCGACTATACATTCATCCATTAATTAGCTCCTCGTTCACGTGATTTATTTTGCTAAAATTTAAGTTTTATTTATATTCAAGACATGCCATCACGATTTTTGCGATCATTATTATATCTTCTAACGCGCATTCGAAAGGAGATATACCACCTTCCACATGAAGGCGCCTGCCAGGCAAGCGTGTAATTGTTCTCATTGATATTTCACCATCAATATTAACAATCCATTTTCCATCACGGACATCATCATAATCAATATCACAAATGTATTTGGAACTATCAACAACAACAACCATCGGATTTTTTAGAGCTTTAGGTAGAAAATTTACATCAAAAACATAAGACCCTTCAGGACAAAGTTCACCATCATAGAGAATTTTTAGCGGAAGTTCTTTGGTGTTTTCATTTTGTGAACCCTCTTTGATTCCGTAGCCATTAGTCAGCCAGCTCAATGACGTACCTGTCTCTAAGGCGCACTGAATAACCCATTCCGCAGGGAAGGAGTCGCGCATATAGCGTGTCGCCAAAGTACTCTTTGAAATCCCTAAATGGTCGCACAAAGCTTGTCTTGTCTTGAAGCCATAGGCTTCAACCATACGCTCTATGGCACCACGGCCGCCTTTTTCCAAATTCATGGTCACTCCAGGTGAACTTTTATCTTGACGATTTCATGATGTGATCGTATGTTTATCGTGTTCACAAAATACAAACGATCAGTATTCATCCTGATTAATCATTGCTAAACGAGGAATGTTGCATCATGAGACCTAACATTTCAATCACTCTCATCACCCCCCACGTCACTATTGAAAGATATAGTGAACTCACTGGGTTATCTATCGACACAATCAACGACATGCTTGCGGATGGGCGATTGCTTCGTCATCGCCTACGCAAGGACAAAAAGCGTGAAAAAGTGATGATTAACATCGCTGCGATGACGGTCGATGCTCTTTCTGATTGCAATGTGACTATCAACTAGTTCCATTCTGAGACTTCACGGAGCAACTGACTATGTTTGACTATCGCATATCAAAACATCCGCATTTCCATGATGCCTGTCGGGCTTTTGCTTTACGGCACAACATGGCGAAGCTGGCAGAACTTGCAGGCATGAACGTCCAAACCCTGCGCAATAAGCTCAACCCGGAGCAACCGCACCAGCTCACGGCGCCAGACATATGGCTGCTAACCGATCTCACCGAAGACTCCACATTAGTTGATGGGTTTCTGGCGCAAATTCATTGCTTGCCATGTGTTCCGGTAAACGAAGTTGCAAAAGAGAAATTGCCGCATTACGTCATGAGCGCTACCGCAGAAATAGGTCGTGTTGCTGCAGGTGCCGTCTCTGGTGAAGTGAAAACTACCGCAGGCCGCCGGGATGTAATTAGCAGCATTAATTCAGTTACGCGTTTGATGGCACTGACTGCAGTTTCATTACAGGCGCGTTTGCAGGCTAACCCAGCGATGGCAAGCGCAGTAGATACCGTGACGGGCCTCGGTGCTTCGTTCGGTCTGATCTGAGGTGGTTATGCTGACGAAAGAACCTTCATTTGCATCACTATTGGTGAGGCAAAGCCCGGCAATGCACTGCGGTCATGGCTGGATTATGGGGAAGGATGGCAAGCGCTGGCACCCGTGCCGTACTCAGAATGCGCTTCTGGATGAATTGTCTACAACCAAAAAGGGGAAATCATGGCGCAAACTACAGAAGGTGTGTTTTACCAGTTCATCCATAAGGGCGAAAAGTATTCAATTCATGAGGACGAGTTTGCAAGTTGTTATCCGTCTCTTTCGGGTGATGGTAGTTACTATTTTACGTTGCGAGATGGGACATTCTTTCGGGGGGAACGGGTTCAGGAAGTGATGCGGAAAAGCACATCACCTCTTGAACAGTATCGCCAACAAACTTATCGGTAACGCTCTATTAGCTCCTGAAGTTTGTAGGTGAATTCCTGACGTTTGAGTGAGCCTGGTGGCAATTTGTTTAATTCTTCACGAAGGATGTTTAAAAATGCTGACTGATTCGATGATTCTCCTCGTAGCACACTGTGTAGTAAGCCAGACAGCAGGATTTGTTGCATCTCAACATCCTCTCGCAGTCGCGCAATTTCATTTTCAAGCTGCTCGATCCGTTCCTTCTCAACCAGGTTCAACATTGGTACACCCTCTGAGTTATCTCGTTGCATCTGAAAATCATATCAGAGAAGGAGTAGTAAGTGACCAGTGGGGGAATTTATGGCTATTGAAGGCGCTGTGGTGACTGTCCCATTAAGCCCCGGTAAACGCCTGGACGGACTGAACCATATTGCAGAATTACGCGCAAAAGTGTTTGGCCTGAATATTGAGTCGGAGCTTGAAAGGTTTGTCGAAGATATGCGCGACCAAAGGGACGTTAACAGTAAACAAAATGAGAGGGCACTGGCAGCCATATTTTATATGGCAAAAATTCCGGCAGAACGTCATAGCGTCAATATTAGTGATCTGACTACTGACGAAAAGCGGGAACTGATTAAAGCAATGAATCATTTTCGTGCAGTGGTGAGCTTATTTCCAAAACGGCTAACCATGCCGAATTAATCCACAACAGAAATTAATGGCGTAAACCCGCCGGGCTTCTTATTGCCCAAATTCAGGAGAAACAACTATGCGAAATATTGAAACCCGTATCACCAAAACCGGACCAGATGATGCTGGCCTCAATCTGCTGCTTACTGAGGCGCGTATGGAAGAACGCCGGGCACGTGCCTCGGCAATGGCAGCCCGTCTTGATAGCCTGGCTTGCCATATCACGTCACGCCAGCTTAACCACGTTGAAGCGGCAGAGCTGCTGCGTATTGCGGCTGAAAACATTCAGAACGAAGCGCAGGAGATCCACTGATGGCTGATTCAATGGACCTCGTGCAACAGCGCGTTGAAGAAGAACGTCAGCGCCATATCCAAACAGCTCGCAGCCGAAAGACTGGGGCTTCTTCTCTGGAGTGTGAGTGTTGCGGAATCGTCATCCCGGAACAGCGCCGTGCTGCAGTGCCGGGCTGTGATCTCTGTGTCACCTGTAAGGAAATAGCAGAGCTGAAAGGGATGCACTACACCCGAGGTGCTTTGTGAGCTTCGGAGTCTTCCAGTGATGTCCGAGCTACTAAAAGATAAAGGCGGTCCGATTGTGACCGCCGTGGCCTTTCCATGGAATGCCCCAAAAAAAGCGGTTAACCCGTATCTGGACCCGGCGGAAGTTGCGCCGGAGTCTGCGCTTTCAAACCTCATCACTCTGTACGTTGCGGATAATGAGCAGGAGCATCTGCGCCGTAAGGCGCTGAGTGATAAGGTTTGGGAACGTTATTTCTTCAATGAATCCCGCGATCCTGTCCTGCGTGAAATGGAACAGGATCGGCTAATTAGTCATGCCAAAATGGCCCGCGAACAGCAGCGCGTTAATCCCGATTTGGTGATTATTGCCGATGTTAGCGCCATGCCTGCCCATATCAGCAAGCCTCTGCTGGAGCGGATTAAATACTTCCATAGCCTGGGCAGGGCTAAAGCTTATTCTCGCTACCTGCGCGAAACCATCAGGCCGTGTCTTGAGCGGCTGGAGCACGTGCGTGATAGTCAGGTGTCTGCCTCTTTCCGGTTCATGGCGAGTCATGACGGGCTGGAGGGGCTGCTGGTATTGCCTGAAATGAATCAGGATCAGGTCAAGCGCCTTTCCACGCTGGTTGCGGCTCATATGAGCATATGTCTTGATGCGGCCTGCGGTGATCTGTTTGTTAGTGACGACGTTAAACCAGAAGAAATCCGCCAGGCATGGGAAAAGGTTGCTACAGAGGCCACGCGTCTTGAGGTGATTCCGCCAGCATTTGAGAAGTTGCGCCGCAAGAAACGTCGCCGCAAGCCGGTGCCTTACGAGCTGATCCCACCCTCACTGGCACGTATGCTGTGTGCGGACTGGTGGTATCGCAAGCTGTGGCAAATGCGCTGTGAATGGCGGGAGGAGCAGCTGCGTGCCGTCTGCCTGGTCAACAAGAAAGCGTCCCCGTATGTCAGCTATGAAGCAGTGATCCACAAACGCGAGCAGCGCCGCAAATCGCTGGAGTTCTTCCGCTCGCATGAGCTGGTCAACGACGGCGGTGACACGCTGGACATGGAAGACGTGGTGAACGCAAGCAACAGCAACCCGGCACACCGCCGTAATGAAATGATGGCCTGTGTTAAGGGACTGGAGCTGATAGCGGAAATGCGCGGAGACTGCGCAGTGTTCTATACCATCACCTGCCCGTCACGCTTTCACGCAACCCTCAGCAACGGCAGACCTAATCCGAAGTGGACCAGCGCTACCGTCCGGCAGAGCAGCGACTATCTGGTTGATACGTTCGCCACTTTCCGCAAGGCCATGCACAAGGCCGGGCTGCGCTGGTATGGCGTCCGCGTGGCAGAGCCGCACCATGACGGCACCGTACACTGGCATCTTTTGTGCTTCATGCGCAAAAAAGACCGCCGTTCCATCACTGCGATGCTGCGTAAGTTTGCCATCCGTGAAGACCGCGAGGAGCTGGGCACCAATACTGGGCCGCGCTTCAAGTCCGAGCTAATCAACCCGCGCAAGGGCACGCCGACCAGCTACATCGCCAAATACATCAGCAAGAACATCGACGGGCGCGGGCTGGCTAAAGAAATCAGTAAAGAAACCGGCAGATCACTGCGTGACAGCGCCGAGCATGTCACCGCCTGGGCGTCACTGCATCGTGTCCAGCAGTTCCGTTTCTTTGGTATTCCGGGGCGTCAGGCATACCGAGAGCTGCGCTTGCTGGCTGGTCAGGCGGCGAGAGTGCAGGGCGAACGCAAAGCGGGCGCGCCGGTACTGGATAATCCGCGTCTGGATGCGGTACTGGCGGCTGCTGATGCGGGCTGCTTTGCCACCTACATCATGAAGCAGGGCGGTGTACTGGTTCCCCGCAAACATCACCTTGTCCGCACTGCATACGAGCTTAACGACGAGCCGAGCGCCTACGGCGATCACGGTATTCGTATCTATGGCATCTGGTCCCCGATTGCAGAGGGCAAGATTTGCACGCACGCGGTGAAGTGGAAAAAGGTTCGTAAGGCCGTTGACGTTCAGGAGGCGGCAGCCGACCAGGGCGCTTGCGCCCCTTGGACTCGTGGCAATAACTGTCCCCCTGTTGAAAATCTGAACAAATTAGGGGGTGATTTACCCGATATTAAAACCATGGATGAGAAGGAGCTGCAGGAATATCTCTACAACATGGGCCAGAAGGAACGGCGGGAACTGACAGCCAGGTTAAGGCTGGTAAAACCGAAGCGGAAAAAAGCTTACAAGCAGAGCATTTCGGAGCAGCAGCGTCTGCAGATTGAGGCAGAACTGAGTTCCAGAGGATTTGATGCAAGCAATGCGGAAGTGGATCTGCTTTTGCGTGGCGGTAGCATCCCGTCTGGAGCTGGGTTGCGCCTGTTTTATCGGGATCAGCGTTTGCAGGAAGATGATAAATGGCGCCAGTGGTACTAAGGCGCCTTAGATTGAAGGGTTACAAGCCTGCCAGACTCTTACCGCGAATGCGGGCAACTTCATACTTCAGTTCAGCCGCCTTGGCCTCGCATAGCCTTAAGGATTTTAGCCATTGTTCTGTTGTAGGTTTACCAAATATGTCTTCCATTACTACAACCAAGTAAAGGCAGCGGCCAGTGCCTAGTTCACCTGCAACCAGGCAGGCAGCGTTAGTTCCTGACATAAGTTCAATACATGCTTTACGCATCGATTTTTCCTCATTCCGTTGTCTCTTATAAAGCATCGCACTTGAGCCATCTGTTTGAAACATAGAAAAAACAATTTACATTTAATGGTTAATTATATACTGTGTTTATATACAGTTGTTTTGAATGGAGGGGAAAATGCAGGACTATTTTTTGGAGTCGTTGAAGCTCCAGCGCATTGATTTTTTTGTGAAGCTTGTAGCGGCTAGTGAATGCGATGATGAAGAGAAGCGGCTTGCTATCCAGTGGGTTTCGGAGCTTACCGATGAGTTGATGGCGAAAATCCGTACCCATGAGTACAACCGTTCAATGGATCTCCCCAGTTAGGCATAGGAACGTTGCTGGCGTTAGGACTTGATTCTGACGCTAGCAAGATTGAATAGTGGTTAAAGCAACACTCCAGATAATGTGTAAGCAACACGATATAACCTTCAAAATTGATCCTTAACGGCACTTAAGGCTTCGTCTTGCTCCAGCAACCTCAATATATCCCCAGCAATTTCAGATCTTATGCCAGGCGCTCTACAAGCAGCATGTGCAGCCACAGCCAATGGGCGCCAATTGAATCTATTAGCAATGCGCGTAACCTCGTCGATTACTTTAAACATATCCTTTTCAAATGCGAGTCCAACACGTTCTGTCTCGAAGGCAATACGCTGAGAAGGAGTAAGAGGATTTTTTCGCTTCAACTCCATAGTGATAATTCGTTGGGCATCAGCACCAATGGATTCACCGCCCTCAACTATACCTGTTTGCCCAACTAACTTACCGCCATCCCGGCGGATGTTATCTTCCCCTGCATGTGCTTGATTAGAAGTGGTGCCGATTTTAGCTTCTTGCTCCAAAAGCTGGATGATATCTGACATGATCTCTGGGGCAATAATACCCCCCATTGTGTTTGCTTTGCGGGCAAATTCTATGGGGGGACTGCCTCGTCTTTCTGCCATTTTTATTATGCACAGAGCAGCTACAAGTGCATCTTTAACACCTATCAAGGGTGAGCATTCTTCTCTGAAAAGTGTGTCATCACGAACAGGACGTGGCTTCGTTGGCTTGGTCACTTTAATCTTCGGGGGCTGTTTTGACGTACCTTGAAGTGCGTTTTGTGTACTAGCTATCGTCGCTTCAACACTTGCGGCTAATGATTCGCCCCCAGCCATTCCAAAAACAAGTTTTCGCATGTTTTCCAGATTTCCTAGCATATCTGGTGTTGCCTTTCCTGCCGCGACTAATCGGCTAATCTCATTCAGGTAGTTAAGGATTCCACTGCCGACAACAGAAGGTTTCTCTGCTGCTTTTTGGATTTTGTGGCTGGCTTTGATTTCAAGCTCCATTCTCTCAAGAGCTTTTCTCCAGTCAGGTAGGACTCCGGCGTTGAGGTTTTTCAGCTCGGTCATAATAGTGCGAAGGATATCGCACTTTGACTGAGGTATTGGCTCGCCATTTTTCTTGCCGCTTATCATCCATTGAACTAACGCTATAAAGCATGCTTCTGCGTTGGCTTTGTGGCGCTTGACTACTTTTTCCCGTACTTCTTTGGTGGCTTCCAATGGTCTTTTGCGTACTATTTTCCGATCATTTTTATTGCCGATTTGTCTTATCATTTTATTGGTCTGAATGACTATCCTAAGTGGCGATTGAGTTATTTATGCTCAAGAACACTTTTGTGTCTATGTAGGCAGATCAAAAAATTGATAATTTTAGGGTTTGTTCTTCGACAGTTGAGCGAGAAGCTCTAGTGCATGTCTATGCCGCATGAAATCGCATGATCGTTTGAGGATCGTTTTTGCTGAGGCCAGCCAGAACTGGCGGGCTTTTGCTTATGTTATGCAGGTGCATGAAAACCACTACACAAAGCGGGCAGGCGTGGCGGGGATACGAGCGCGCGCTAGTAGCCATCTTTCAGCTTTTCTATATGTGATGATTAAAATTTTAGGTAATATCTATAGTTTACATTTGCAATCAAGGAGTGAGTCATGTCACTAAGTGTGGTAAGAGAACAAATTCTTAACTTTGTTTCTAAATCAGCCCCTTCGGTTATGGCAATTAAAGGAGAGTGGGGGGTTGGTAAGACATTTAGTTGGAATAAATTTCTTCTGGAAGCAAAAAGTGAAAATATGATTTCAGCTTCACGTTATTCTTATGTTTCTCTTTTCGGTATATCTTCGTTAGATAGATTGAAATATTCTATTTTTGAAAATGCAGTTTCAAAAGACTCCATAGGACATGATCCAAGTTTAGATAGCTTAAGAAAAAATACCTTAGGTATGCTTGAAATATTGGGGAGAGGTTCTTGGAGTAAATTGAAAGAACTGCCGTATATAAAGTCTGCCGCTCCTGCCATAGAAGCATGGTCATTTATGTCTGTGTCAGATTCATTAATTTGCATAGATGATTTAGAACGTAAAGGCTCATCATTAGAACTCAAAGATGTATTAGGCCTTATTTCTTTGTTAAAAGAACAAAAGAAATGTAAGGTTATACTTTTGCTCAATGATGGTACTAAAGAAGTTGCTGATTATGAAAAATTTAAAGAAAAAGTAATTGATATTGAATTGCATTTTTCACCTACACCAAATGAATCTGCACAGATAGCATATGATAATAGTAAAGACTTCCATAAGCCGTTAGCACAATATACTATTTCGTTAGGCATCAAGAATATTAGAATTTTAAAGAAAATAGAACGAAATGTAGAAAATGCATGGCGTGCTTTTGAAGGGTGTGAAAGTGAAGTTAAAATGCAGTTTTTACATACGGTTGTATTAATGAATTGGGCCTATTTTTGCTCTAAATCAGATAAGGATATTCCCACTTTAGATTTTCTGGAGTCTATGGAAAGTATTTACTCAATAGGTAAAAAGGATGCTACAGAAGAAGAGAAGAAATGGAAGGGTATTCTACTGAGCTATAATTTTACCAGAGTTGATGAATTAGATAGAAAAATTGCAAAGCTAGTCAGGAATGGATATATAGATCTGACAGAGCTTAGTGAGTCAATAAAGATTGTAAATAAACAGGTTTTAGATAATAAAAAATCAAACTCATTTAGAAGTGCATGGGATTTGTTCCATAATAGTTTTGATGATAATGTAGAAGAAGTTGTTTCTCATTTTTATAAGTGCTTTACAGATAGTGTAACTCAAGTATCTCCTAATGATCTTGATAGCCTTGTCGGTGTTTTCCGTGAACTAGGCGAGGATACAAAGGCATCTGAGATGATTACGTATTATATTCAAGAAAGACGAAGTGAAATTGAGTTGTTTGATGTAGATAATTTTTATCTTTTTAGACCAATCAAAGATGAAGAAATTATTGAGAAATTCAAAGGTGTATATCTAACTGATTCACCAAAGCGCACTTTAGGAGAGGTCTTGGATGTGCTCAGTGGGCAAAATGGCTGGAATGATGATGATATAGAAGTATTAAGCAGTGCCACTGAAGATGATTATTATCATTATTTTAAAAGTTTGCATGGAAATCATTTAACATCCCACGTTGCTACTTGTATGAAATTTGGCCGCATTAGTAATGCTAACGAGCAAACGAGGTCGGTTTCTGTAAAAGCTAAGGAAGCTTTAATGAGGATTTCTGGAGAGAGTAAACTGAATGAGTTAAGAATGCATAAATTCAACTTGTAGAGTTTATTCAGTAGTAGCGCCTATAATTTTGCTACTACTGAATTAATTAATTTAATTTATATTCATTAAAGCTAATTACTGTTTCTCCTATCCATTCATTTAGCTCCGCAAGTCGTTTTTGAAGGGGGATTAACTCATTGCGAACAAACACTAAACTCGCCTTTTCGACATCCCCAAAACCACCAACATTACTCGGCATAATCCCCATCATTTGCGGCGGAACTCGGTGCGCAGCCATCATGTCATCACGGCTCACGTTCTTGATATTAAGAAACTCATCCTTGGCCGCCACCTCTGACAGCGGGATGATCTGGATGCCGTCTTTTTTCCCGTTAGGCGAGTACATAAACAGGTTGCGGAAGTTGCCCGGACCTTTAGCGCTTTTCATCGCTTGGCGGATGTTATTCACGTCCTCCTGGTTCTGCGCGGCATCGGTCATGTACATGATGAACCCCGCATGACTACCGTTGATGTAATACTTGCGGCGGAACAGCGTAGCGGACTCGTTCAGCAGGGCGGAAGGGATGGCGGAAAGGTATTCCGGCAAGCCGTAAATCTCCTGGTTTAAATCCGGCTCCATCAGGTGAAAAATGCTGCCTTTGGTGAACTCGTAGGGCTGCGTGGTCATGCCGTATTGCACAAACCAGTAGGTATCCAGATCTACACCACGGCGGGTGTATTTCGCCAGCGACGGCTCCAGCGACAGAATGCCGCCGAGCCGGTTGGTGCGTTTCTCAAGATAGGCGTTACCAAACACCAGATAATCCTGCACGAACCGGCTGAATGCCTGCTGGCTGAGCAGCGGGTGAGGGATAAACGTGCTGGTCAGAATGTTGCGTTTTACCGCAATGGGTGAGCTGTGATGCACGGCCGCGCGATAGGTGCGCGCCAGCCCGTCAAAACTCACCGGAGGTTCATACCATCTCTCCATCTGTACGCATTCCACATAGTCCAGCAGTTCGCGGCGGTCCAGTACCGGGATCGGATCGCCAAAGCTGAACGCTTCGGCGTGAGTTGTATTCTTCTGCTGTTCGGCCTCCTGCACTGGCGCGGTGCTGGTCAGGGCGTCGTGTTCACTCATCAAAAAATCTCCACAATATTGCTGGTATTGGCGGATTCGCCCTGCAGCGGTTCGTTAAACAGTGCGTGCATAGTCGCCCAGGCCAAATCTGCGTGGCTGGCTTCTTCGCTGCGGCTGGCTTCGTAGGTCGGGCGGTTGCCGCTGGCGGTTGTGGCGCGGCGGATAGCCATAAAAGACTGCGCAATGTCGGTGTGCCCGGCGTCGAACTCCAGGCGGCGGTGGCTGATAATGTCGTATGCCTTGAGCACCAGGGCGTTTTTCACGTTCGGGTTGTAGACGAATTCGCGCACTGCAGGGAAGAACGCTTTCACGTTCTCATAAACGCCGTGACCTACACCCGTTGAGTCGATGCCGATGTAAGTCACGTTGTACTGCTGGGTAAGTTGCTTGATGGCGTCTGCCTGGGCGCGGAAGTCCATCCCGCGCCACTGATGACGCTCCAGAATGCGGAACTTCCCACCCGGTACAGTGGGTGGTGCCATAACCACGCAGCCTGCGCTGTCACCGTTCTGCGTACCTTTCGCCGGGTCGTAACCGATCCAGACTTCTCGCCAGCCAAACGGGCGCAGCGCCAGTGCGTGAAAATCAGTCCAGACCTCCCAGCTGTCCACCATGCACGCCTGCAGCTCGCTGAGCGGAAACACAGACGCCAGATCGTCGATAAACTCGCACATCAGCAGGTTCTGGTATTCGTCCGGGCTGTACTCCATGCGCAGCTGGTCAAGGTCGAAAAGGTTACAACCGCCGCGTACTGCGTCTTCCACGGTGACGATCTGCCGGTACTGCCCATCCGGGCAAAGCAGGCCTGGGGCCAGACTGGCGTGGGTCAGGTCAATGTCCACCTTATCCGCTTTGGCGCGGCCCCGGTTGAACAGCGCGCCGGACCAGAACGGATACGCGCTGTGGGTCAGGCTCGACGGCGTGGAAAAATAGGTCTGGCGCCATTTCTTGTGAATGGCCATCCCGGAGGCCACCTTGCGCAGCTCCTGGAATTTCGGTATCCAGAAATATTCATCCAGGTACAGATTGCCGTGGTAACTCTGCGCCGTGCGGGCGTTGGTGCCGAGAAAGTACAGGCACGCGCCATTGCTGAGCGTCATCGGGTCGCCTTTCAGCTCTACATCCACCTCTTTGGCGAAGTCGATAATGTATTGCTTGAAGACGTGCGCCTGTGCCTTGCTGGCGGAGAGGAAAATCTGGTTGCGCCCGGTGGTGATGGCGTCAATCAGCGCCTCCCGGGCAAAAAAGAAGGTCGCCCCAATCTGGCGTGATTTGAGCAGGTTGCGGATGCGATGACGGTTGCCTGCTTCCCACCAGTGGCGCTGGTATGCAAACATCGAATGGTGGAAAACCTCCTGCAGTTTCTCGATCTGCTCGTCGGTAAACAGGTTCTTTTCCGGCTGCCTGCGCGGGCCTTTGTTGCGGTTGGCCACGTTGGGATTAAGGTCAGCTTCGTTCCCGCCATTGTTAAATTTACCGATGCGGGCGTGACGCTCTGACTGGCGCGCCAGCAGGTCAATCTCTTTGAAGTCTTTCCCTTCTTTCTGCTCCTTCATGATGAGCTGGCAGTAACGTGCGGCGGTGGTGAGCTGCATCTGATCCAGAGGACCATACTTGCCCCACTCGTCGCGCTTCTTCCAGCTGTGAACGGTTGCAACTTTCTCACCCAGCATTTCAGCAATGCGGGCTACACGGTATCCCTGAAAGTACAGCAGCATGGCCTGCCGACGGGGATCGAGGTCTGCGGGGGTCAGTGTCATATCCATGACACAAGCCTACGGTCTTGACTGGCGGCTTTCCCCGGCGGCGGATTGTGTGACTGACCCCACAAGCGCCGCGCGTTGTTTCACTACCCCCATCACCGCAACTATAAGGCTCCAGTAAGTTTTTTAACGGAGCACGGCTCATGACAGTGAAAGCAAAGCGTTTCCGCATCGGGGTGGAAGGTGCCACTACCGACGGGCGCGAAATCCAGCGTGAATGGCTGGAACAGATGGCTGCCAGCTACAACCCGACGGTCTACACCGCGCTGATTAACCTAGAGCACATCAAGTCTTACTCCCCGGACAGTGCCTTCAACCGTTACGGCAAAGTGACGGCGCTGGTTGCAGAAGAAATCCAGGACGGTCCACTGGCGGGCAAGATGGCGCTTTATGCCGACGTGGAGCCAACGGACTCCCTGGTGGCACTGGTGAAAAAAGGCCAGAAGCTGTTTACCTCCATGGAGGTCAGCCCGAAGTTTGCCGACACCGGTAAAGCCTATCTTGTGGGGCTGGCGGCGACTGACGATCCGGCGAGTCTCGGCACCGAAATGCTGACCTTCAGCGCCAGTGCCACGCATAACCCGCTGGCGAACCGCAAGCAGAACCCTGAAAACCTGTTTACCGCCGCCGAAGAAACGGCGATCGAACTGGAAGAAACTCAGGACGATAAACCGTCTCTGTTTGCCCGCGTCACCGCGCTGTTCACCAAAAAAGAGCAGACCGATGAGGCGCGTTTCTCCGACGTGCATAAAGCCGTGGAGCTGGTCGCCACTGAGCAGCAGAACCTGAGCGAACGCACCGATAAATCCCTGGCTGAAAACGGTGAACGCCTTTCTGCGCTGGAGTCCTCCCTGCAGAAACAGCAGGCCGCCTTTGCCGAGCTTGAGCAGAAGCTGAGCCGTGAAGACAGCCGCCAGGATTACCGCCAGCGCGCGCCGGGCGGTGACGTACCGGCAGGCACCCTGACCAATTGCTGATGGAGCATAAAACCCGATGAAAAAGAAAACCCGCTTTGCCTTTAACGCCTACCTGCAGCAACTGGCGCGCCTGAACGGTGTGGAGGTTGAAGAACTCTCCAGCAAATTCACCGTGGAGCCGACCGTACAGCAGACGCTGGAAGACCAGATCCAGCAGTCCGCCGCTTTCCTGACGCTGATTAACATCACGCCGGTCACGGAGCAATCCGGTCAGTTGCTGGGGCTGGGCGTTGGCAGCACCATTGCCGGAACCACCGACACCACCACCAAAGAGCGCGAGCCTACCGATCCGATGCTGATGGAGGACGCGGAATATAAATGCGAACAGACCAACTTTGACACGGTGCTGACCTACGCAAAACTGGACCTGTGGGCAAAGTTCCAGGACTTCCAGGTGCGTATCCGCAATGCCATCGTCAAACGTCAGGCACTGGACCGCATCATGATTGGCTTTAATGGCGTGAAGCGCGCCAAAACCTCTAACCGTGGTGAAAACCCACTGCTGCAGGACGTCAATAAAGGCTGGCTGCAGAAAATCCGTGAAGACGCACCGGATCATGTCATGGGCAGCACTACTAAAGACGGCGCAACGACTGCAGGCGCGGTCAAGGTGGGTAAGGGGGGCGACTATTCCAACCTGGACGCACTGGTGATGGATGCGGTCAACGAGCTGATCGACGTGGTTTACCAGGACGATGACGATCTGGTGGTGGTCTGCGGACGTGAACTGCTGTCCGACAAATATTTCCCGCTGGTTAACAAAGAGCAGGACAACAGCGAGAAAATCGCCGCCGATCTGATCATCAGCCAGAAACGCATGGGCGGCCTGCAGGCCGTACGTGCGCCTTTCTTCCCGGCGAATGCCCTGCTGATCACCCGTCTGGATAACCTGTCCATCTACTGGCAGGAAGATACCCGCCGCCGTTCTGTTATCGACAACCCGAAACGTGACCGGATTGAAAACTTTGAATCCGTTAACGAGGCGTATGTGGTTGAGGATTACCGCTGCGCAGCACTGGTGGAAAACATCGAAATCGGTGATTTCAGTGCGCCTGCCGCACCGGAGAGTGGGGAGTAACGCATGAGCCTGAGTCCCGCACGGCAGCACCGCCTGCGCATTCAGGCTGAACAGGCTGCCCGCGTCGGCGGCAGTGTTCGCCATGCTTCCGGCTATGACCTGATGCTGCTGCAACTGGCTGAAGACCGTCGCCGCCTCAAGGGTATCCAGTCCACGGTGAAAAAGGCGGCGATTAAGGTGGCGCTGCTGCCGAAATATGCCGCCTGGGCAGACGGTGTACTGGCTGCCGGAGCTGCGCAGCAGGATGACGTGCTGATGTACGTGATGTTGTGGCGTATCGATGCCGGTGACTATGCCGGTGCGCTGGAAATCGGGCGCCATGCGCTGCGCCATGGCTGGGTGATGCCGCTGGGCAACCGTAACGTGCAGACCGTGCTGGCAGAAGAAATGGCAGACGCGGCGCAAAGCGCTCTGCTTGCCGCAGCCGATTTTGATGCCGATCTGCTTCTACAGACGCTGGACCTGACCACCGACCTTGATATGCCGGACCAGTCGCGGGCGCGCCTGCATAAAGCCATCGGCGCTGTACTGAGCGAAAGCAACCCGGCGTCTGCCCTGAATCACCTTACCCATGCGCTGCAGCTTGATCCCCGCTGCGGTGTGAAAAAAGAAAAGCAGCAGCTGGAGCGCAGACTGCGCAATGACAGCCGCTAACGAACGTGCCCCGCGCACGGGCGGCACGGGATGGCGAAAGGCACTGCCACATCAAAATTCCGTCCACCGCCCACTTATTCAGGAGAAAGCCGCATGAAGTTTGTTGCGCCCGAACAGGCACCGGAACAGGCGGAGGTCATCAAAAATACGCCGTTCTGGCCTGATGTGGACCTGTCGGAATTTCGCAGTGTGATGCGAACTGACGGCACGGTGACACAGCCGCGTTTAAAGCAGGTTGTGCTGACGGCTATTTCTGAGGTTAACGCTGAGCTGTACGACTTCCGCAACCGCCAGCAGTTGCTGGGCTACCGGGCACTGGCTGAGGTTCCGGCGGACATGCTGGATGGTAAAAGCGAGCGTATCCGGCACTACCATAACGCCGTTTTTTGCTGGACGCGTGCCGTACTCAATGAGCGTTATCAGGACTATGACGCCACGGCGTCAGGTGTGAAACGGGGGGAGGAGCTGGCGGAGGCCAGCGGTGATCTGTGGCGTGATGCCCGCTGGGCCATCAGCCGGGTGCAGGATGCGCCGCACTGTACGGTGGAGCTTATCTGATGAAAGTGCGTGCGCATCAGTATGACACGGTGGACGCGCTTTGCTGGCGTTATTACGGGCGCACGCAGGGGGTCACTGAGCAGGTTCTGAAGGCAAATCCGGGGCTGGCAGAGTACGGCCCATTTTTACCGCACGGGCTGCAGGTGGAACTGCCGGACATTACGGCGTCAACCACGGCGCAGACCGTCCAGCTATGGGACTGAATTATGACGCTTGAACGAATCAGCGCCTTTATTACTTACTGCATCGCCGTGCTGCTGGCATGGCTGGGCGATCTGTCACTCAAGGATGCCTCAACGGTTGGAGGCGTACTGATTGGTGTGCTGATGCTGGCTATCAACTGGTACTACAAACACCAGTCTTTCAGGTTGCTGCGCGATGGCAAAATTTCACGGGGGGAATATGAATCCTTCAATCGTTAAGCGCTGTCTTGTCGGGGCTGTGCTGGCTATCGCCGCCACGCTGCCCGGTTTTCAGTCGCTCAAAACTTCCGTTGAAGGGCTGAAACTGATTGCCGATTACGAGGGATGTCGTCTGCAGCCGTATCAGTGCAGCGCGGGTGTCTGGACTGACGGGATCGGAAATACATCCGGGGTGGTGCCGGGGAAAGATATCACGGAACGGCAGGCGGCGCAGGGGTTAATAAACAATGTGCTGCTGACTGAAAAAAGGCTGGATGCCTGCCTGACGGTTAAGCCCCCGCAGCATGTCTACGATGCGCTGGTGAGTATTGGTTTCAATGTGGGGACCGGCGCGATCTGCAGGTCAACCATGGTGTCATATATCAATCGCCAGCAGTGGTGGCAGGCATGTAACCAGCTGCCTCGCTGGATTTACGTTAACGGTGTGAAAAATAAAGGTCTGGAGAACCGCCGCGCGCGGGAAATGGCCTGGTGCTTAAAAGGAGTGTCCTGAAATGAAATGGTTAAAAAGTTACTGGCTGCCGCTTTCGATTCTGGCGCTTCTTGTGATGGTTGATGTGATTTTCCCTGCCTCCCATGCGCTTTTCCCGCTGGCGCTGATCATGTGGTTTGAGTTTGCCGCGTTTTATCTGGTCTGCTTTACCGGGCTTTATTCCTGCACTCTGACAGGTAATGACCGACTAAAGGTCAGATTCCTGCTGGGCAAGGTATTAAGGGTGATGGACGCTATCACTCTTACCTGGTATCTGCGCCTCGCTGTTGCCTTTGTGATGTTGCTTGCCGGGTGGAAACTGACGGGGATGGTTTATGTATCTACCGTTGCCATTGGCCTGGCTATCAAGGATGAATTAAAGGCATTGCGGGAATGAATCGCGCACTGATGTTAGGGCTGGCGCTGGTTCTTGCGGCGCTGGGCTGGCAGTCGTGGCGGCTTAACAATGCCAGTCACACCATTGAGACGCAGGGCGTGGCGCTGAAAAGCAAAACGCAGGAACTGACGAAGAAAAGCAGTCAGTTGATTGGCCTGTCCATTCTGACCGAAACCAACAGCCGGGAGCAGATGCGGCTTTATGCGGCGGCGGAACAGACTACCGCACTGCTGCGAAGCCGCCAGCGCCGGATCGAGGAACTGAAACGTGAAAACGAGGATTTACGCCGCTGGGCTGACGCTCCTTTGCCAGCTGACATTATCAGGCTGCGCGAACGTCCGGCCCTTGCCGGAGGTGCAGCTTACCGTGAATGGCTGTCCCAGAGTGACGCAGTGCCGTCTGGAAAGGTCAGCGCCGCGCAGTAACGGTGATCTGAATGCGGCGCTGGATGAAACAGAGGCCGCCTGGTCGGCCTGTGCTGACAAAGTCGACACGATAGTTGCGTGTCAGGAGCGAAACAGTGAACAAACCGCAGTCCCTGCGCAGCGCCCTGAATAAAGCGGTAATGTATGTCCGCAATAACCCGGACAAGCTGCACCTTTTCGTTGATAACGGCTCACTGGTGGCAACCGGTGCCAGCTCTATGTCATGGGAATACCGCTACACCCTGAACGTGGTGATCGAGGATTTCAGCGGCGACCAGAATCTGCTGATGGCTCCCGTGTTGCTGTGGCTCAGAGAGAACCAGCCGGACGCCATCAACAACCCGGAGCTGCGCGAAAAACTGTTCACCTTTGAAGTGGATATTCTGCGCAATGACGTATGCGATATCAGCCTTAATTTGCAACTGACGGAGCGTGTACTGGTCAGCACTGACGGTAATGTGTCGAGCGTTGAAGCGGTGCCGGAACCTGACGGATTCAAGGAAATGTGGACGGTGAAACGTGGATGTACTGCAGAGGGTGGATGACTGGCTGACGGCATTGCTGGCAAATCTGGAGCCTGCAGCACGTAGCCGTATGATGCGGCAACTGGCGCAACAGCTGCGCCGGACGCAGCAGCAGAACATCAGGCTGCAGCGTAATCCTGACGGCAGCGGCTATGAGCCACGGCGGGTGACAGCCCGCAGCAAGAAGGGACGCATCAAGCGTCAGATGTTTGCGAAGCTTCGCTCCACAAAATACCTGAAAACTGCAGCCAGTGCCGACTCTGCCAGCGTGCAGTTTGAAGGCAAGGTGCAGCGAATTGCCCGTGTTCACCACTACGGCCTGCGTGACCGCGTCAGCCGTAAAGGCCCGGAGGTGCGTTATCCAGAGCGTCGTTTGCTGGGTGTAAGCGATGAAGTTGAAACGCTGACTCATGACACCTTGCTACGCTGGTTAGTTGGATAAATATAGCTATAAAGTAAGATTGAATTAATGTGTTCTTGCTTAATGTATTATTTGTTATTTTCATTCTTATCTTTTTTCATTTTTCTTGAAGACCAATATAAAATTGGAATGCTTATTATTAAAAGGAATATTGCTAAGGATTTTCCTTGCCCCCATTCGGCAGGAGAGCTATCGGAGAGAATTAAAAGGATAGCAGATGCGATACCCAACATAATTGGCTCTACGGCTTCATCTGGTCCCTTTGTCACAAGCATGTATGCCAATTGAAAACCGCATGAAAGAGCTAACGCATTGGCTACGAATACCAGTGCTTTGATTCTTAAGAGGCCACCTGCAATGCCATGGTCCTTATAAAACACCAATGGTTCTTTTAATAAAGGTAAATGTAGGACAATGGGCTGTTCTAAAAAAGTTAAAGTTTGTAGCACCTCAAAAAAACCTTTCGCAAGAAGCAGAAAGGTTAATGTGAGGAATATTATTTTTTGAATTCGCATCTGAAAATTTTCAGCTGCGCTTTCCACTTCTTTATCACTTTTTGATGTGAATATTTTTAAGAGTTCGGTAAGAGGGTTAAGTAAATCCCTTGGTGACCATTTATCCACATTATTGGTTTCTTTTACTGGCTGATTATCTTCGCTCACTGTTAGTAAATCCATAAATTTTCATGGGAAATAGCATTGTATAAGAGTTCATACAATTTTGAACAGGAGAACTTATCTCTTTTAGCGTGCAAAAATCAGCCTTATGAACGCACAACTCACAGAGATCATGCGCCTTATCACCAACCTGATCCGCACCGGCATTGTGACCGAGGTGGACCGGAAAAACTGGCTGTGCCGGGTGAAAGTGGGCGAGCTTGAAACCAACTGGATTAACTGGCTGACGCTGCGTGCCGGTGGTGCCCGTACATGGTGGTGTCCGTCGCCGGATGAGCAGGTGGTGGTGCTGAGCATGGGCGGCAATCTGGAAACCGCTTTTGTGCTGCCCGCCATCTACTCCAATCAGTTTCCACCGCCGTCGGATTCCGTGGACGGCTGCGTGACGGAGTACCCGGACGGGGGATGGTTTGAGTATGAACCTGCCACCGGACGATGGCATGTCAGGGGCATCAAATCCATGGTGATCGAGGCATCAGACAGTGTCACCTACAAAACCGGTGAGTTTGTGGTGGAGGCTGACACCACGCGCATTAACAGCGAAGTGGTGATCAATGGCGGCGTCACCCAGGGCGGCGGCGCAATGAGTTCTAACGGGATCGTAGTTGATGACCATGAGCATACTGGCGTTCTGAAAGGCGGCGACAACACGGGGGGACCGGTATGACGTTGTATATCGGTATGAGCAGGAATGACGGGCAGGCCATTGCAGATACGGACCATCTGCGCCAGTCGGTGCGGGATATTCTGCTGACGCCGCAGGGCAGCCGTCTTGCCCGCCGGGAATATGGCTCCCTGCTGTCTGCCCTGATTGACCAGCCGCAGAACCCGGCGCTGCGCCTGCAGATTATGTCTGCGGTCTATGTGGCGCTGAACCGCTGGGAACCGCGCCTTGCGCTGGATTCCATCACCATCAACGGCAATTTTGACGGCTCTATGGCGGTTGAGCTTACCGGACACAACAATATCGGTGCGCCAGTTTCCCTTTCCGTATCAACAGGAGCAGACAATGGCAGTCATTGATCTTTCCCAACTACCGCCGCCGCAGATTGTGAATGTGCCGGACTTTGAGGCATTGCTGGCAGAACGCAAGGCCGCCTTTGTGGCCCTTCATTCGGCTGATGAACAGGAGGCCGTTATGCGCACGTTAGCGCTGGAGTCAGAACCTGTCACCAAACTGCTGCAGGAAAATACTTACCGCGAAATCCTGCTGCGCCAGCGTATTAATGAGGCTGCGCAGGCGGTCATGGTGGCCTATTCCATGGGAAATGACCTTGAGCAACTGGCAGGAAACTGCAACGTGAAGCGCCTGACGGTAGTCCCTGCCGATAATGACGCGGTGCCGCCGGTCGCCGCAGTGATGGAAAGTGATGAAGCATTACGCCAGCGCATTCCTGCAGCATTTGAGGGGCTGTCCGTTGCAGGGCCGACGGGAGCCTATGAGTTCCACGCCAGAAGCGCCGACGGGCGCGTGGCGGATGCCAGTGCAACCAGTCCGGCACCGGCAGAGGTGGTGCTTACCGTGCTGAGCCGCGAGGGTGACGGGACGGCAGGGGCTGACCTGCTGGCGGTGGTTGAGCAGGCGCTTAACAGTGAAAAGGTTCGCCCGGTGGCAGACCGCCTGACGGTGCGCAGCGCAGAAATTATTCCGTACAGCGTGGATGCGACGATCTTCCTTTATCCGGGGCCGGAGGCTGAGCCGGTGATGGCAGAAGCAAAAGCCAGTCTGCAGAAATATATCGCCAGTCAGACGCGGCTGGGACGTGATATCCGCCGCAGCGCCATTTATGCCGCGTTGCATGTGGAGGGCGTCCAGCGTGTGGAGCTGACGTCCCCGTTGGAGGATGTGGTGCTGGATAAGACGCAGGCGGCATCCTGTACCGAATGGCGCGTTACCAACGGGGGCACGGATGAATAGTCTGTTGCCGCCGGGTTCGTCGCCGCTTGAGCGCAGACTGGCGCAGACCTGCAGCGGGATTTCCGATCTGCAGGTATCGCTGCGTGATTTGTGGAACCCGGCAACCTGCCCGATCAGATTCCTGCCTTATCTTGCCTGGGCGTTTTCTGTTGACCGCTGGGATGAGAGCTGGACAGAAAGCGTCAAGCGCCGCGTTGTGCAGGACGCTTTTTATATCCATCAGCACAAGGGGACAACCAGTGCCGTGCGGCGCGTGGTGGAGCCGTTTGGCTTCCTGATCCGCATCATTGAGTGGTGGCAGACCGGCGAAACGCCGGGGACGTTCCGTCTGGATATTGGCGTGCAGGACCAGGGCATAACAGAAGAAACCTATCTGGAGCTGGAGCGCCTGATCGGTGATGCCAAACCGTGCAGCCGTCATCTGGTTGGTATGTCCATCAACCTGCAGACTGGCGGCCCGTATTTTGTGGGTGCAGCCACCTACACCGGCGAAGAAATCACGATCTACCCGTATATCAACGAAACCATTATTTCCGGCGGCACCGCTTATGAGGGCGGGGCGGTCCATGTTATTGACACGATGAGAGTGAACCCATGAGCGCAAAATTTTACACCCTGCTGACGGATATCGGCGCGGCGAAACTGGCAAGCGCCGCCGCGCTCGGTGTCCCGCTTAAAATTACCCATATGGCGGTGGGTAGCGGTGGCGGTGCGCTGCCCACACCCAACGCGCAACAGACCGCGTTAGTGGCTGAGGAGCGCCGTGCAGCGCTGAATATGCTGTATATCGATCCGCAGAACAGCAGCCAGATTATTGCTGAGCAGGTGATCCCCGAAAACGAGGGCGGGTGGTGGATTCGTGAAGTCGGACTTTTTGATGAAACAGGTGCGCTGATTGCTGTGGGAAACTGCCCCGAAAGTTACAAGCCGAAGCTGGCAGAGGGCAGCGGACGCACGCAGACCGTGCGCATGGTACTGATTACCAGCAGCACCGATAACATCACTCTGAAAATTGACCCTGCTGTGGTTCTGGCAACCCGCAAATATGTGGATGATAAGGTGCTGGAGCTTAAGGTGTATGTGGATGACCTGATGGCAAAACATCTTGCTGCTGTTGATCCTCATTCGCAGTATGCCCCAAAAGACAGTCCGACACTCACCGGCACGCCAAAAGCGCCGACGGCGGCGGCAGGCAATAATTCCGCGCAGCTTGCAAACACGGCCTTTGTGCAGACTGCTATTCTTGCCCTGATTGGTAGCGCACCGGCAACGCTGGATACGCTGAAAGAAATCGCCGCAGCTATCAATAATGACCCGAATTTTAGTACCACCATTAATAATGCGCTGGCACTGAAAGCACCGCTGGCAAGTCCGGCCCTGACCGGAGCGCCCACGGCTCCCACTGCAGCTCAGTCGACGAATAATACGCAGATTGCCACTACCGCATTTGTGAAAGCAGCCCTTGCTGGGTTGGTTGGTTCGTCACCGGCGGCACTTGATACACTGAATGAACTGGCGGCGGCGTTGGGGAATGATCCTAACTTTGCGACAACAGTGATGAACGCGCTGGCGGGAAAACAGCCCCTCGATGCCACTTTGACTAACCTCAGTGGGAAAAGTGCGAGAGAATTACTGCAATACCTAAATCTCGACGGCCTTGGTGACGCGTCTGGCCGAAACGTTGGGAATGTAAATAATTATGACATTCCAGACATGAGCTACTTTTCGCTGACAGGAAAAGGAAGTGACAACTTATTGGTGAAAGCTCCAAATGGTTTAATTATTCAAATATTCCGCAGGAACATCGCAAATAGTACAATTATAGGTGTGCCACAGAAAATCGCTATTTCATACCCGACGCCATTTCCAAATGGAGTGTGGGGGGTATTTGTATCAAAGATGACATATGTACAGGTAGCAACATCTTGTGAAAGTGTAAATAATATTGGGTTTGATGCTGTGACTTGTTTGACCTCCGGTACAACTGAAGATGCTAAATCTTCTTCTGCTGTATTTATTGCATTCGGGTACTAAGTATGAATGTTTATAATGATAGTCATAATAACCGTCCTCATGGTTTTATTTGGGATGGGAAGAACTTACGCCTTCTTGCATATGTTCTTAAGTCTGAATATGAGTTAAATGGTATGTGGCCTGCAGATGGGATAGATATTACAGAGGAAGTCGCTTATGAGTTTATAAAACAACCTCCTGAAGGGAAAGTCATTGGAGTAAATGAAGAGGGAATGCCTGCGTGGATTGATAAACCACCGATCACACATGCAGAAGAAGTGATTAAAGCCAATAATGAAAAACATGGTCGTATAGTCGAAGCAGTTAACTATATGAACAGTAAACAATGGGTGGGTAAAGCTATACTAGGAAGACTTGATGTAAATGAAATGAAAATGTATAACGTATGGCTTGACTATCTGGAAAAATTAGAGGCTGTTGATCCTTCAACAGCCCCCAATATTATTTTCCCTGATAAGCCTTGTTAACGTAAAGCCCGCAGGAGTGGGTTAACAATTACTTTGTCAAGGACGAAACTTAAAATAAGGCTTATTACGAATATGATTAGAGACAAGGATGTCGTTTTTAAAATAATGTTGTCCACCATAAATGGTATATTGAATTGTTTTTCTAAGATCCTAAATACACATACATGTATCAAATAAATGCCGTATGTAAGAGGTGCAATTGTTTCGATTAATAAAATAATTAATTTATTATTGCTGATTTTTATTCTGGAAAAGATGAGTACTATCGCTGAGCATATGAGCAGCATATTTAATCCAGAGTCATAAGGGAATATGTTGAAGTTGTATTTATTAACACTCAGATAAACTACCGAAACATGAATTAAAAACAAAACAGGGACGCTGTATATTATAATATTTATATTTACTTGGATTTTTTTTAAAAGACCACCAGTAATGAAGTATAACACCCATGTATCTATGTTTTGTACGGGAATTAAGTGATTGTAATAAGGGGATGATTGACTTAGTGAATATGAGTACAATGAATAGTAAAATAGAATGGATAAAACTATTATTGCTTTAAAACTATCTTCATTCGGGATTTTGTTAATTATATACTGTAGTGCAGGTGCTATTAAATAAAGGCCAACAAAAGCATAAACAAACCAAAAGTGTACTGATAGTGAAATGGCGCTTTTAGATATTAGTGTTAAGTATTCAATGAGACTAGTAGGTGATTCATTGTTCCAGTTGATTATATAGTAATGCACCAGAGAGTATATTATGAAGGGTAAGATAATAGCAGGTAGCCTTTTTCTGTAAAAGCTTAAAGGATTACTGGTGTTTCTGTTAAGAAGATAATATCCACTTAACATAAAAAATATAGGTAGCCCGATACGAACAATGGATTGGGCAAAAAGAGTCTGAATCTGAATGCTCTCACTTTGATGGCTGGTAACCGTAAAGGCATAATCAGGTGTAACATGAATACCTATTACAAAAATACAGCAAATAATACGCAACAGATCTAAAGATAGGTCTCTTTTCATATTGTACTTGGGTTCATCTGAGTGGAAAGCCGATACTTAATAGTACCATTAACAGGAGCGTAAAAATCAATACAAATTCATATGAATTTTTTGGGTTTACATGCTTTAGGTCCCCCTAGATAACCTGTTGTGTCATTTTCTATACAACCTACATTCCGTGCGTCCCCCACAAAACATAAGGAACATAAGCAGACCCCTTTCAAATCGGAGAGCATGCCTTATGGCTCAGGATTACCACCACGGGGTGCGCGTTGTTGAAGTCAACGAGGGCACCCGATCTATCACCACGGTGAGCACCGCTATCGTGGGCATGGTCTGCACCGGCGATGATGCCGATGCGTCCGTATTCCCTCTCAATAAGCCGGTTCTGCTGACGGATGTGCTGGAGGCCAGCGGTAAAGCAGGTGAGTCCGGCACGCTGGCCCGTTCGCTGGATGCGATTGCCGATCAGTCAAAGTCCGTGACGGTTGTTGTGCGCGTGGCGCAGGGCGAAACCGAAGCTGAAACCACCTCCAATATTATCGGTGGCGTCACGTCAGACGGTAAGAAAACGGGGATGAAAGCGCTGCTTTCTGCGCAGTCGCAGCTGAAAGTTAAGCCGCGCATTCTCGGTGTGCCGGGGCACGACACGCAGGCGGTTGCCACTGAGCTGATGAGTGTGGCGCAGAGCCTGCGCGGGTTTGCCTACCTGTCTGCCTATGGCTGCAAGACGGTGGAGGAAGCCATTGCATACCGGGACAACTTCAGCCAGCGAGAAGGGATGCTGATCTGGCCTGATTTCATCAACTTTGACACCGTGCTAAAAGCCGATGCGACGGCTTACGCCTCCGCACGTGCGCTCGGTCTGCGCGCCAAAATCGACGAACAGACCGGATGGCACAAAACCCTGTCCAACGTGGGTGTGAATGGCGTCACCGGTATTTCTGCTGATGTATTCTGGGATCTGCAGGACCCGGCAACGGACGCGGGACTGCTGAACCAGAATGACGTCACCACGCTGATCTGCAAAGACGGCTTCCGCTTCTGGGGTTCCCGCTGCCTCAGTGACGATCCATTGTTTGCGTTTGAGAACTACACCCGCACGGCGCAGGTGCTGGCTGACACGATTGCAGAGGGGCATATGTGGGCGGTGGATAAGCCACTGAATCCGTCACTGGCCCGCGACATTATCGAAGGTATCCGCGCCAAATTACGCAGCCTGGTGAATCAGGGATACCTCATCGGGGCGGACTGCTGGCTGGATGAGTCAGTGAACGATAAAGACTCCCTGAAAGCCGGGAAACTCACCATCGACTACGACTACACGCCTGTGCCGCCGCTTGAAAATCTGATGCTGCGCCAGCGCATCACCGATCGCTACCTGGTCGATTTTGCCAGCCGTGTCAGTGCATAAGGGGGATACATGGCATTACCACGCAAGTTAAAACACCTGAACCTGTTCAACGACGGGAACAACTGGCAGGGGATCGTTGAGTCCCTGACCCTGCCGAAATTCACCCGCAAGTTTGAGAAGTATCGCGGCGGTGGTATGCCGGGCGCGGTGGATGTGGATATGGGGCTGGATGACGGCGCACTGGACACGGAGTTTTCAATCGGCGGCACCGAACTGTTGTTATTCAAGCAGATGGGCAAGGCAACCGTTGACGGCATCCAGTTGCGTTTCACCGGCTCTATTCAGCGTGACGATACCGGCGAAGTGCAGGCCATTGAGCTGGTTGTGCGCGGGCGTCATAAAGAAGTGGATTCCGGCGAGTGGAAAACCGGCGAGAGCAGCACTACCAAGGTCAGCAGCACCAACAGCTACGCGAAGCTGACCATTAACGGCGAAGTGCTCTATGAGGTTGATCTGGTCAACATGATTGAAATCGTTGACGGCGTGGACCTGATGGAAGCGCACCGTAACGCCCTTGGCCTCTAATTTAACTTAACGGCGCGGTGATCCGCGCCAGTATCTGATTAACAGGAAACGAACATGAACGACAAGCTGACTGAAAAAACCGTACAACTGGATACGCCCATTATGCGCGGTAAAACCCAAATCACCGAAATTGTGCTGCGTAAGCCTCAGTCCGGCGCGCTGCGCGGCACCCGCCTGCAGGCCATTATGGATATGGACGTGGGGGCCATGATGACAGTGATCCCGCGTATTTCCACCCCGACGCTGACCGCACAGGAAATGGCTGAACTGGACCCCGCCGATCTCACCGCGCTGTCGGTCGAGGTGGTGACTTTTTTGTTGAAGAAGTCGGTGCTTGCCGGTTTACCGACAGCCTGACGATTGATGACCTGGTGGCAGATATCGCCACCATCTTTCACTGGTCGCCGTCCATCACTGACGTTATGCCGCTGACTGAGGTGCTGGAGTGGCGGCACAAAGCGATTCAGAGAAGCGGGGCCAGCGATGAGTGACAATAGCCTGCGTCTGCAGGTGATTCTGAATGCGGTTGACAAGCTCACCCGCCCATTTCGATCCGCGCAGGCCAGCTCAAAAGAGCTGGCTGCCGCTATTCAGCAAAGCCGCGCCCGGCTGAAAGAGTTAGATTCTCAGGCGGGCAGAATTGATGGCTTCCGTAAGGCCAGCGCGCAGCTGGCAGTCACAGGTAACAGCCTTAAAGCCGCCCGCCAAGAAGCGGCAAAACTCGCCACGCAGTTTACTGCAACCAACCGCCCGACGGCTGCACAGGCCAGGCTGCTTGAGCAGGCTAAAAATCGTGTCACCGATTTACAGGGAAAATATAACGGGCTGCGTCAGTCAGTGCAGCGTCAGCGCCTTGCGCTGAATGAGGCAGGTCTTGATACAAAGAAACTGAGCAGCGCACAGCGTGAGTTACGGCAGAACGCAGATGAAACCCGACTGGCACTGGAGCGACAGCAGAAATCCCTGAAACGCCTGGGGGAACAGCAGGCGAGAATGAATGCGGTTCGTGATCAGTATTCGCGCCGTCTGGAGGTTCGGGATCGCATAGCCGGAGCCGGAGCCACCACCACAGCTGCCGGGCTGGCAATGGGCGCGCCGGTTATGGCTGCAGTGAAAAGCTACGCCAGCATGGAAGATGCCATGAAAGGCGTGGCAAAGCAGGTAAACGGGCTGCGTGACGATAACGGCAACCGTACAAAACAGTTTTATGACATGCAGGATGCCATCAAGGCCGCAAGTGAACAGCTGCCGATGGAGAATGGCGCTATAGATTATGCCGCGCTGGTTGAGGGGGGAGCGCGCATGGGCGTGACCAACCAGAACGATCCCTTTGAGGACCAGAAACGTGACCTGCTGGCCTTTGCATCCACGGCGGCAAAAGCCGCAACGGCCTTTGAGCTGCCCGCCGATGAGCTGGCGGAAGGGCTGGGGAAAATCGCGCAGCTCTATAAAGTGCCGACGCGTAATATTGAACAACTGGGCGATGCGCTGAACTACCTGGACGATAACGCCATGTCAAAGGGTGGGGACATTATCAACGTCCTGCAGCGCATGGGGGGCGTAGCTGACCGCCTTGACTTCCGAAAGGCCGCGGCGCTGGGTTCAACATTTCTTTCTCTTGGGGCTGCCCCGGAAATCGCCGCCAGCGCCTCTAATGCCATGGTGCGTGAATTGTCCATTGCCACCATGCAAAGCAAACGCTTCTTTGAAGGTATGAACCTGCTGAAACTCAATCCGGCGGAGATTGAAAAGCAGATGACCACCGATGCCATGGGCACCATTCAGCAGGTTCTGGAGAAGGTCAACAATCTGCCGCAGGATAAACGCCTGTCAGCCATGACAATGATTTTTGGTAAAGAGTTTGGCGATGATGCGGCAAAGCTGGCTAACAACCTGCCGGAGCTGCAGCGCCAGCTGAAACTCACATCAGGCAGTGGTGCTAATGGCTCCATGCAGAAAGAATCCGACATTAACAAGGATTCATTGTCTGCGCAGTGGTTGCTGGTTAAGACGGGCGCGCAGAACGCTTTCAGCAGCCTGGGGGAAACGTTGCGCCAGCCGCTGATGGATATTATGGGCATGGCTAAGGGCGTGACCGGGGCGCTGCGTCGCTGGGTGGAGCAGAATCCTGAGCTGGCTGGCACACTGATGAAAGTGGCGGCAGCTACGGCGGCGATCACTGTCGGGCTGGGTACACTTGCCGTGGCAGTGGCTGCTGTGCTGGGGCCGATTGCGGTGATTCGGTTTGGCCTGTCTGTGCTGGGTGTAAAAACATTGCCTTCCGTTGCTGCAGCGGTAACACGTACTGGCGGTGCCCTGTCATGGCTGGCAGGTGCGCCACTTTCCCTGTTGCGTCGGGGTATGGCGTCATCCGGTGGCAGTGTCGGGTTGCTGAGTGCCCCGCTTAATTCCCTGCGTCGCTCAGCCGGAATAGCGGGTAATGCACTGAAAACGGTGGCAGGTGCGCCGCTTGCCGTGTTCCGTGCCGGTATGTCAGGCATCCGTAATATTATCGGTATGGTGATGAACCCGCTGGCGGCGTTGCGGGGTGGGCTGACAGCTGCCGGTGGCGTATTGCGTTTTCTTGTTTCTGGTCCGCTGGCATTACTTCGCGGCGCGCTGTTTGCTATTTCCGGCATGTTGGGTGCGCTGCTCAGTCCGATAGGGCTGGTTGTGGCTGCGCTGGCTGGTGTGGCGCTGGTTGTGTGGAAATACTGGCAGCCCATCAGTGCATTTCTGGGGGGCGTGGTGGAAGGGTTCAAAGCCGCTGCTGCACCCATCAGCGCCGCCTTTGAGCCGCTCAGACCCGTGTTTCAGTGGATTGGTGACAGGGTGCAGGCCTTGTGGGGCTGGTTCAGTGATTTGCTGACCCCGGTTAAATCCACTTCCGAAGAACTGAACAGCGCAGCTGCAATGGGGCGGCGGTTTGGTGAGGCGCTGGCGGAAGGTCTGAATAGGGTGATGCACCCGCTGGAGTCTCTTAAATCCGGTGTGTCATGGCTACTGGAAAAGCTCGGTATTGTCAGTAAGGAGGCGGCAAAGGCGAAACTGCCCGCGCAGGTCACGCAGCAGCAATCCGCCACGGTGAACAGTGACGGCAAAGTGGTGCTGCCGCCAGGCGGGTTCCCGGCTTACGCAGGGATGTACGACACGGGCGGGATCATTCCACGCGGGCAGTTTGGCATTGTTGGAGAAAATGGCCCTGAAATTGTGAACGGACCGGCAAATGTCACCAGCAGGCGGCGTACTGCTGCGCTGGCCTCTGTCGTTGCTGGCGTGATGGGGGTAGCTGCGACACCTGCAGAAGCGGCTCCGCTTCATCCGTTCAGTCTGCCTGCGAGGGCATACCAGACGCAGCCAGTGAAGGCTGACAGCCCGCCGTCAGTTATTCGTTATGAGATAAATGCGCCCATTCATATCGTCGCGCAGCCGGGACAGAGTGCGCAGGATATTGCCCGTGAAGTGGCACGCCAGCTTGACGAGCGGGAACGCAGGGCCAGGGCAAAAGCACGCAGCAATTTCAGCGATCAGGGGGGGTATGAATCATGATGATGGTGCTGGGTTTATATGTATTTATGTTGCGCACTGTCCCTTATCAGGAGTTGCAGTATCAGCGCAGCTGGCGACATGCCGCCAACAGCCGGGTGAACCGCCGCCCGTCAACGCAGTTTCTTGGCCCCGATAATGATTCACTGACACTGTCCGGGGTTCTGCTGCCGGAAGTGACCGGAGGCAGGCTGTCATTGCTGGCGTTGGAGTTGATGGCAGAGCAGGGCAAAGCGTGGCCTTTGATTGAAGGCAGCGGAACCATTTACGGCATGTTTGTTATTGAAAGTCTGAGCCAGACAAAGACGGAGTTTTTTGCAAGCGGAATGCCCAGGCGCATTGAGTTTACGATCACCCTCAAACGGGTTGATGAATCGCTGTCTGACATGTTCGGGAGCCTGAGTGACCAGCTCAGCAACCTGCAGGACTCTGCTGCCTCTGCGATTGGGGGGATTAAGAACACGGTAGGAGGATTGCTGCAGTGAACGTTAATTCTGATCTTCTGAATCTGAACAGCAAAAGCCCGGCTTTCAGTATCGTCATTGAAGGTAAGGACGTGACGACCGTGCTGGATACCCGCCTGATGAGTCTGACGCTGACGGATAACCGGGGCTTTGAAGCGGACCAGCTTGATCTGGAGCTGGACGACGCCGACGGGCTGATCGCCCTGCCGCGACGTGGGGCAGTGATTCAGCTGGCGCTGGGCTGGAAAGGCCATCCGCTTTTCCCTAAAGGGGCTTTTACTGTGGATGAAATTGAACACAGCGGTGCCCCTGACCGGCTGACCATCCGGGCGCGTAGCGCAGATTTCCGTGAAACCCTCAATACACGGCGCGAAAAATCATGGCATCAGACAACGGTGGGGGAGGTGGTAAAGGAAATAGCCGCCCGGCATAACCTCAAAATGGCGCTGGGTAAAGACCTGACGGATAAGGCGCTGGATCATCTGGACCAGACCAATGAAAGCGATGCAAGTTTTCTGATGAAACTGGCGAGACAGTATGGGGCGATTGCTTCCGTTAAGGACGGGTATCTGCTGTTTATCCGGCAGGGACAGGGAAGAACGGCGAGCGGCAAGCCGCTGCCGGTTATCACCATCACGCGCAAAGCCGGTGACGGTCATCGGTTCACCCTTGCTGATCGTGGTGCCTATACCGGTGTTATTGCCAGCTGGTTGCATACGCGTGAACCCAGGAAAAAAGAGACAACCAGTGTTAAGCGTCGTCGAAAGAAAACCACCACACCCAAAGAGCCGGAAGCAAAACAGGGCGATTATCTGGTGGGAACGGATGAAAACGTGCTGGTTCTTAATCGTACCTACGCCAACCGGAGCAATGCAGAGCGCGCAGCAAAAATGCAGTGGGAACGTCTGCAGCGTGGGGTTGCTTCATTTTCCCTGCAGCTCGCTGAGGGGCGGGCTGATCTCTATACGGAAATGCCGGTGAAGGTCACGGGGTTTAAGCAGCCGATCGATGATGCAGAATGGACCATTACCACCCTGACGCATTCTGTCAGCCCGGATAATGGATTTACGACCAGCATGGAACTTGAAGTGAAAATAGATGAGTTCGCAATGGAATGATTAGTTCCAAATTGCGAACAATGATGTATCATTATTGCGAACTGGTTAATAGTGAGGGCTGATTATTATGATGAATTGTCCTATGTGCGGGCAGGCGGCACATACCCGAAGCAGCTTCCAGGTTTCCAATGAAACCAAAGAGCGCTACAACCAGTGCACTAACATCGAATGTGGGCATACCTTCGTAACGCATGAGACTTTTGTGCGATCAGTATGCCGCCCGCAAAAAATCAGCGCGGCACCGCCTCATCCAAAAGGTATGCAGGAACAATTTGCTTACTAAGATGCTAAGAGATTTTTAGTTAACAGCCTAGGATACTCTAGGCTGAAGTTATAGCTTACTAATTATGTTGATTTTTTGAGTTATTGAATCGCCACGGATAATCTAGACACTTCTGAGCCGTTGATAATACTGGTTTTCATATTCTGTCGGTGACATCTGATTGCTCGAACCATGCCGACGCTTACTGTTATAAAACATTTCGATGTAATCGAAAATATCGCTGCGGGCTTCTTCCCGTGTTCCGTAGATCTTTTTCTTTATCCGTTCGCGTTTCAGCAACTGGAAAAAGCTTTCTGCAACCGCATTATCGTGACAGTTACCGCGACGGCTCATGCTGCCCTCCAGGCCGTGTGATTTCAGGAATGACTGCCACTCATGGCTTGTGTACTGACTGCCCTGATCTGAATGAACCAGCACCTGTTTTAGAGGATTACGTCGCCATATGGCCATCAGAAGCGCATTCAGGACAATGTCCTTTGTCATCCGGGATTGCATTGACCAGCCGATAATTTTGCGTGAGAACAGGTCAACAACCACGGCAAGATACAGCCAGCCTTCGTGGGTCCTGATGTAAGTTATGTCCGTTACCCAACGCTCATCCGGAGCATCCGGATTGAATTGTCGCTGGAGCCTGTTGGGCGATACGATACTGATCTCGCCTTTGTGTGCCCGCGGGCTCCGGTACCCGACCTGAGCCTTTATCCCGGCACGATTCATCAGTCGCCAGACTCTGTTCACTCCGCACTGTTGCCCGCTATCCCGCAAGTCCAGATGGATCTTGCGATAACCATAAACGCAACCGGACTCCAGCCAGAACTGTTTGATCTGTCCCGTCAGTCTCAGATCTACCTGGTGGCGCTGAGAATACGGTTGCTTAAACCAGGCGTAAAAGCCACTGGGATGAACATCCAGCACCCTGCAGAGCAGACGAACAGGCCAGCAAAGGGAGTTGTCACGAATAAAGGCGTACCTCAGTCGGACAGCTTTGCGAAGTACGCCGCGGCTTTTTTTAATATGTCCCGTTCGTCAGTAACCCGCTTCAACTCCTTCTGGAGTCGGCGGATCTCGGCCTGAGCATCTGACTGTTCTTTGTTAGTGGATGAGTCCGGACCGTACTTCTTTATCCAGGCGTAAAGGCTGTGGGTGGTGATATCGAGACGTGTTGCAACGCTGGAAACGGAATGACCGCGATCAATAACCTGTTTGACTGCTTCAATTTTAAACTCTTCGGGATAACGTTTACCGCTCATGGGCACCTCTCTTTAAGTCATCTTAAATGACTCTGAGGTGTCTGTTAAACCCGTGGCGATTCATTATGTTAATAGGATGGCTCTTTCACAACGATTCCATCAGCACGCATTCTGGCTATGAAATAAACGCCATCATCAATAAGATGACTTCCATCACTCATCTTCCCTGAATTCTCTCCAGCTGCACAAATTGGGGCGCCTATTTCCTTTTGATGCAACCTTAAGCATTCCCTTCCTATGCCCAATCTTTTGCATTTTTCGAGGCTGAGGTCTGTGATGTAGTAATAATCAGGTAAATAATTATCATTTTGGATAAGGTCTAAGCTGATACTGCCCATTACTTCGCCGTTCAATCTAACTTCAATATATTCATCTTCAAGATCAATCTGATACGTACTTCCATCTTTAGCTTCAAAGTCATAAATGCACATGACATCCCCTTAATGAAAAAAACGTTTAAAATTAGTGCGCTATATCAACCATCATCAATATCACTTTTTAAATGGCACATCCCAAAAATTTAGCTTATGTACTAAAATTTCTAGGTTTTTTGTGACAAACCTAAGTGGGACGTGTAAAACATTGGTCGGAGATGGATTACTGTGCAAATCTGAAATCGCTGCCGCCATTTTGTCGCCATCTGGCTTAAAGGTGATAGGTAAGTGGCTGATTAAAAAAGGCCTGAAATTCAGACAACAAAAAACCCATCAACCTTGAACCGAAATGGCGGGGTTGATGGGCTCCACAAAATGGGGACATCAAAGAAAAGCAGTGGCACTAATTAAGACTGATGCCCTGCGGAAAAGTTCTGCGGTTGTGCAAAAAAAATTTCATTTTCAGGGCAACTTCAGTTTTATCCTAATCCTGGCCATACCATGACGATGATTGTCCCTGCCAGCGTCAGCAGGACGTTGGCGATTGCATAGGTGCCCGCATAGCCCAGCGCCGGGATGTTACTGCGAGCTGTATCACTGATGATCTCCATTGCCGGCGCGCAGGTGCGTGCGCCCATCATTGCGCCGAACAACAGTGCGCGGTTCATTCGCAATACATAAGCACCGAACAAGAAACAGATAACCACTGGCACAAGACTGACAATCAATCCGGCAATCAACATCTGACCGCCAATCGCGCCCAGGCCGTTATTAATACCGCTACCGGCGCTCAGACCAACGCCTGCCATAAACACCATTAAGCCGAACTCTTTCACCATGCTTAATGCACCCTGCGGAATGTAACCGAAGGTCGGGTGGTTAGCGCGCATAAATCCCAGCATAATTCCGGCGAATAACAACCCGGCAGCGTTCCCCATGCCGAAACTGAATGTGCTGAACTGGAAGGTGATCATCCCGATCATCAGCCCAATAACAAAGAAGGCGCAGAATGCCAGCAAGTCAGTGACCTGGCTGTGAATCGAGATAAAGCCGATGCGATCGGCGATGGTTTTTACGCGACGGGCATCGCCGCTGACTTGTAAAACGTCACCTTTGTTAAGCACGACGTTGTCATCTATCGGCATCTCAATCTGGCTACGAATGACGCGGTTAAGGAAGCAACCGTGATCGGTCAACTTCAGTTGTGCGAGACGTTTGCCAACGGCGTTATGGTTTTTAACGACCACTTCTTCAGTGACGATACGCATGTCGAGAAGGTCACGATCGAAAACTTCTTTGCCGTTACGGAAGCTGGGATCGAGTCGGGCGTGGGCGTCGGGATAGCCTACCAACGCTATTTCATCGCCCATTTGTAGCACCGCATCACCGTCTGGATTTGCCAGAATCCCGTTACGTCGAATACGTTCAATGTAGCAGCCAGTTTGTCGATAAATACCCAGTTCACGCAGATTTTTGCCGTCGGTCCAGGCCACCAGCTCCGGGCCGACGCGGTAGGCGCGGATCACCGGTAAATAAACCTTACGGTTGGCATCAGTGTCCAGGCCACGTTCGCGGGCGATTTGCTGGGCGCTGGTCTGTAAGTCCTGATGCTGCAATTTCGGCAAGTAACGCGCACCAACAATCAAACTCACCAGACCGATTAAATAGGTTAAGGCATACCCGAGGCTCAGATTATCCAGTGCCAGTGAGAGCTGCCTGCTTTCCATGCCGGAATGACGCAGTGTATCGCCAGCACCGACCAGAACCGGTGTTGACGTCATAGAGCCAGCTAACATACCGGCCGTCAGGCCAATATCCCAGCCAAACAGCTTACCTAACCCTAAGGCGATCACCAGCGCACTGCCAACCATCACCAGTGCTAACATTAGGTAATTTTTCCCATCGCGAAAAAAAATGGAAAAAAAGTTCGGTCCGGCTTCGACCCCGACGCAGAAAATAAACAGCATAAAGCCAAGATTAAGCGCGTCGGTGTTAATGCTGAAATGTTGTTGGCCTAATAACAGCGATACGACTAAAACGCCAATGGAATTACCCAGTTGGATCGAACCAAGTCGTAATTTCCCGAGACATAGCCCAAGCGCGAGGACCACAAATAATAACAGAATGTAATTCCCATTTAACAATTCGGCGACGTTTATATTCACGGAGGCTAACTTCTTGTTTACTAGTAAGCTGTTGAAAGAAATGGTAATTTACGATAATGTTTTTTACCAGAATTCAGGGCGCAGATTCATTCAGCGCACCTAAACGATAGTAAAGTAACAATATATTTTACTAGTGTAATCACATTAGGTATCAACGGCTATATGAATTGCGTTGGCCTATATTAGCATGGAATGCGAAGCGGCTTTATCTTACTGAACGCCACACTGGCGAAAAATGTGTTCGATAGACGCAGTGTCAGGAGGAACGAGTGAAACATAAACAACGTTGGGCGGGGGCAATCTGCTGTTTTGTCCTCTTCATTGTGGTGTGTCTTTTTCTGGCGACGCACATGAAAGGCGCTTTTCGGGCTGCCGGGCATCCTGAAATCGGTTTGCTATTTTTCATTCTTCCTGGTGCAGTTGCCAGCTTCTTTTCACATCGTAGAGAAGTCCTGAAACCTCTGTTTGGCGCAATGCTGGCGGCACCCTGTTCGATGCTCATTATGCGGCTGTTTTTTTCACCGACGCGCTCATTCTGGCAAGAGCTGGCATGGTTATTAAGTGCGGTGTTCTGGTGTGCGCTGGGGGCATTGTGTTTCTTATTTATCAGTAGTTTGTTTAAACCACAGCACAGAAAAAATCAATAAAGCCCTCAATGCGAGGGCTTGTCAGACGATCAGGCGTCCAGATTCTCTTTCACCCATGCAGCAAAATCGGTATAGCCGCCGATATGTTGCTGATCGACAAAAATCTGCGGCACGGTTTCTACGGGTTTACCTGCCTTTTGTTGTAGATCTTCTTTAGTGATCCCTTCCGCACGAATATCTACATACTGATACTGGAAATCATCGCGTTCATTGCTCAATTTCTCAGCCAGATCTTTTGCACGCACACAGTAAGGGCAACCCGGACGACCAAAAATAACGGTTTGCATTATTTCTCTCCTCATAGATTTATGCCTGTAATGATCACGCTAAAATGTATTCGCTGAAAGTAGGTTTAACCTGTTGCATTAATTGCTAAAAGCTATAACTGTTAAACACAATACAGTGAAAAGTTTTAGACTGAAGGCTCACTTTGCAGAGGGAAGCGTATGCGCGCGATCGGTAAATTGCCTAAAAGCGTGTTGATACTGGAATTTATCGGAATGATGTTGCTGGCGGTGGCGCTGCTGTCGGTAAGCGACTCCCTGTCGCTACCTGAGCCATTTTCTCGGCCAGAAGTGCAGATTCTGATGATTTTTCTCGGTGTTTTGCTCATGCTTCCCGCTGCGATGGTGGTGATTCTTCAGGTGGCAAAACGTCTTGCCCCACAGCTGATGAACCATCCACCGCAATATTCACGTTCAGAAAGAGAAAAAGATAATGACGCCAACCATTGAACTTATTTGTGGCCATCGCTCCATTCGCCATTTCACTGATGAACCCATTTCCGAAGCGCAGCGTGAGGCGATTATTAACAGCGCCCGTGCGACGTCCAGTTCCAGTTTTTTGCAGTGCAGTAGCATTATTCGCATTACCGACAAAGCGTTACGTGAAGAACTGGTGACGCTGACCGGCGGGCAAAAACACGTAGCACAAGCGGCGGAGTTTTGGGTGTTCTGTGCCGACTTTAACCGCCATTTACAGATCTGTCCGGATGCTCAGCTCGGCCTGGCGGAACAACTGTTGCTCGGTGTCGTTGATACGGCAATGATGGCGCAGAATGCATTAACCGCAGCGGAATCGCTGGGATTGGGCGGGGTATATATCGGCGGCCTGCGCAATAATATTGAAGCGGTGACGGAACTGCTGAAATTACCGCAGCATGTTCTGCCGCTGTTTGGGCTGTGCCTTGGCTGGCCTGCGGATAATCCGGATCTTAAGCCGCGTTTACCGGCCTCCATTTTGGTGCATGAAAACAGCTATCAACCGCTGGATAAAGACGCACTGGCGCAGTATGACGAGCAACTGGCGGAATATTACCTCACCCGTGGCAGCAATAATCGCCGGGATACCTGGAGCGATCATATCCGCCGAACAATCATTAAAGAAAGCCGCCCATTTATTCTGGATTATTTGCACAAACAGGGTTGGGCGACGCGCTAAAACTGCCACGTCGATGTATGATACGCGGGCTTTTGACCAGGTCTGACAGAGAGGTGCAGGGTGAAAATTGCCATATTGTCCCGGGATGGAACGCTCTATTCGTGTAAGCGGCTGCGTGAAGCCGCTATACAGCGCGGTCACCTGGTTGAAATTCTTGATCCGCTTTCTTGCTATATGAACATAAATCCTGCGGCGTCTTCTATTCACTACAAAGGCCGCAAGTTACCCCATTTTGACGCAGTGATCCCGCGTATTGGCACCGCCATTACCTTTTATGGGACGGCGGCACTGCGCCAGTTCGAGATGCTGGGGAGCTATCCGCTCAATGAGTCGGTCGCCATTGCCCGGGCGCGTGACAAATTGCGTTCCATGCAACTGCTGGCGCGTCAGGGCATCGACCTGCCTGTCACGGGCATTGCGCATTCGCCGGATGATACCAGCGATTTAATCGACATGGTCGGTGGTGCGCCGCTGGTGGTCAAGCTGGTTGAAGGCACGCAGGGAATTGGTGTCGTGCTGGCGGAGACGCGTCAGGCGGCGGAAAGCGTGATTGACGCTTTCCGCGGTCTGAACGCGCATATTCTGGTGCAGGAATATATCAAAGAGGCGCAAGGGTGCGATATCCGCTGTCTGGTTGTTGGCGATGAAGTAGTCGCTGCGATTGAACGGCGGGCGAAAGAGGGCGATTTTCGTTCCAATTTGCATCGTGGCGGCGCGGCAAGCGTCGCCAGTATCACACCACAGGAGCGTGAAATCGCGATAAAAGCCGCGCGAACGATGGCGCTGGACGTTGCTGGTGTGGATATTCTGCGTGCTAATCGCGGGCCGTTGGTGATGGAAGTGAATGCGTCGCCAGGGCTGGAAGGAATAGAAAAAACCACCGGTATCGACATCGCGGGTAAAATGATCTGCTGGATCGAACGCCACGCTACGACAGAATATTGCCTGAAAACGGGTGGTTAGTCGCAATCACATTACTGATCATGGTTTTGCCTGCGCTTTTTGCGTAAGCTGTGCCGGTCTTTTTATCGGAAGAGGTTGTACAAAATTATGACATCGCTGGTCGTTCCTGGTCTGGATACGTTGCGTCAATGGCTCGATGACCTGGGGATGAGTTTTTTTGAATGTGATAACTGTCAGGCTCTGCATCTGCCCCATATGCAGAATTTCGACGGTGTCTTTGATGCTAAAATCGATCTGATCGATAACACGATCCTGTTTTCTGCCATGGCGGAAGTCCGACCTTCAGCCGTATTGCCGCTGGCGGCGGATTTATCAGCCATCAATGCCAGTTCGCTGACCGTGAAAGCATTTCTTGATATGCAGGATGATAATCTGCCAAAGCTGGTGGTTTGCCAGTCTTTATCCGTTATGCAGGGCGTAACCTATGAGCAGTTTGCATGGTTCGTGCGTCAGAGCGAAGAGCAGATTTCGATGGTCATTCTTGAAGCTAATGCCCATCAACTGCTGTTACCGACTGACGATGAAGGGCAAAATAACGTTACCGAAAACTATTTCCTCCACTGATAACTCCTTTCGAGCACGCAGTCGCTGCCGCAGTGACTGCGTGCCGCAAAATTATCCGCTGATTTTAACCTTTTATTAAAGATTAATTCACTTCTCTTGTGCCGATTTGGCTTTATCACATAGAGCAAATACGCATAAAAATTTGTTAAATACCGTTTTTTAATCCGAGCTATAGTCTCAAACCCTGACTAAAGTTATTCTTGCGATGCTTTTATATAGTGAGCAGTGCAGGCCGGGAGAGAGTTCTCTTTTCTTACACCGCGCCGATAAAAATATGCACGTTTATTGCATATCTTTCAGTGTGACAACTTTTGTTCGTTTGTTAACGAATTTTCAGAAGGAAAGAGATATGACCGCCTTAAATAAAAAATGGCTATCGGGTCTGGTTGCGGGGGCTCTGATGGCCGTCTCTGTCAGCACGCTCGCGGCTGAACAAAAAACACTCCACATTTATAACTGGTCTGATTATATCGCCCCGGACACGGTGGCCAACTTTGAAAAAGAAACCGGTATTAAAGTCGTCTACGATGTTTTCGATTCTAACGAAGTACTGGAAGGCAAATTAATGGCGGGGAGCACCGGCTTTGATCTGGTGGTGCCGTCAGCAAGCTTTCTTGAGCGCCAGCTGACAGCGGGAGTTTTCCAGCCGCTGGATAAAAGCAAATTGCCGGAGTGGAAGAATCTCGATCCGGAGCTGCTGAAGTTGGTCGCCAAACACGATCCCGACAATAAATTTGCTATGCCCTATATGTGGGCGACGACCGGGATTGGCTATAACGTCGATAAAGTTAAAGCGGTGCTGGGCGAAAACGCGCCCGTCGATAGCTGGGACTTGATCCTCAAACCTGAAAATCTGGAAAAACTGAAAAGCTGCGGTGTCTCTTTCCTGGATGCGCCAGAAGAAGTGTTTGCTACCGTGCTGAATTATCTCGGCAAAGATCCTAACAGCACTAAAGCGGATGATTACACCGGACCGGCTACCGATCTGCTGTTAAAGCTGCGCCCGAACATTCGTTATTTCCATTCATCCCAATACATCAATGATCTGGCGAATGGTGACATCTGCGTCGCTATTGGCTGGGCGGGCGATGTCTGGCAGGCGTCAAACCGCGCGAAGGAAGCGAAGAATGGCGTGAATGTCTCGTTCTCGATTCCAAAAGAAGGGGCGATGGCGTTCTTTGATGTATTCGCCATGCCTGCGGATGCCAAAAACAAAGACGAAGCCTATCAGTTCCTGAATTACCTGCTGCGTCCTGATGTGGTGGCACATATCTCTGACCATGTGTTCTATGCTAACGCCAATAAAGCAGCCACGCCGCTGGTGAGTGCGGAAGTCCGTGATAACCCGGGTATTTATCCGCCTGCGGATGTTCGTGCGAAGCTGTTCACTCTGAAAGTGCAGGACCCGAAAATCGACCGTGTGCGCACCCGCGCCTGGACCAAAGTGAAGAGCGGAAAATAATCCGCAGCCGTAGATGCCGGACGGGCGCACCACACCCGCCGGCAATTCGCACCATCATGGTGCGCTTGCACACATTCAATGCCGGAGAGCAGCCGTGAATGACGCTATCCCTCGCCCGCAGGCGAAAACCCGTAAGGCGCTGACGCCGCTATTAGAAATCCGTAACCTGACCAAATCCTACGATGGTCAACATGCGGTGGATGATGTCAGCCTGACCATCTACAAAGGTGAAATCTTCGCGCTGCTGGGCGCATCCGGCTGTGGCAAGTCCACGCTGCTGCGTATGCTGGCAGGTTTTGAACAACCTTCGGCCGGGCAGATTATGCTCGATGGCGTCGATTTGTCACAGGTGCCGCCTTACCTGCGCCCCATCAATATGATGTTTCAGTCTTACGCGCTGTTTCCGCATATGACCGTGGAACAGAACATCGCTTTTGGCCTGAAACAGGACAAACTACCGAAAGCGGAAATTGCCAGCCGGGTCAATGAGATGCTTGGGCTGGTGCATATGCAGGAGTTCGCCAAACGCAAACCGCATCAGCTTTCTGGTGGTCAGCGTCAGCGTGTGGCCCTGGCCAGAAGCCTTGCCAAGCGCCCGAAACTATTACTGCTCGATGAGCCGATGGGCGCGCTGGATAAAAAGCTGCGTGACCGGATGCAGCTTGAAGTGGTGGATATTCTGGAGCGCGTCGGTGTGACCTGCGTAATGGTTACTCACGATCAGGAAGAGGCGATGACTATGGCGGGGCGCATCGCCATTATGAATCGTGGGAAATTTGTCCAGATTGGCGATCCGGAAGAGATCTACGAGCATCCGACCACTCGCTACAGCGCTGAATTTATCGGTTCGGTTAATGTCTTTGAAGGTGTACTCAAAGAGCGTCAGGAAGATGGTCTGGTGCTTTATTCGCCGGGGCTGGTGCATCCACTGAAAGTCGATGTGGATGCTTCGGTTGTCGATAACGTGCCGGTGCATGTGGCGCTTCGCCCGGAAAAAATCATGCTTTGCGAGGAACCGCCCGCCAATGGTTGTAACTTCGCGGTGGGGGAGGTGATACACATTGCCTATCTCGGCGATCTTTCGGTGTATCACGTTCGTCTGAAAAGTGGGCAGATGATTAGCGCCCAGCTACAAAACGCCCATCGCCATCGTAAAGGGTTACCGACCTGGGGCGACGAAGTACGTTTGTGCTGGGAAGTGGACAGCTGTGTGGTGCTGACGGTTTAAGGAGCAAAGATGAGTACACTTGAACCTGCTGCCCAGCCAAAACCCTTTAAGCTGTGGTTGTCGCAGCTGCAAATGAAGCATGGGCGCAAACTGGTCATTGCGTTGCCATATATCTGGTTGATCTTGCTGTTTCTGCTGCCATTTCTGATCGTCTTTAAAATAAGCCTGGCGGAGATGGCGCGCGCTATTCCACCTTATACCGAATTGATGGAGTGGGCTGACGGGCAACTTTCTATCACTCTTAATCTCGGTAATTTTCTGCAACTGACCGACGATCCGCTCTATTTTGATGCTTATCTCCAGTCGTTACAGGTGGCGGCGATTTCGACTATTTGCTGTTTACTGATCGGCTATCCGCTGGCGTGGGCGGTGGCGCACAGTAAGCCTTCGACCCGTAATATCTTATTACTACTGGTGATCCTGCCGTCGTGGACCTCGTTTCTGATTCGTGTCTACGCCTGGATGGGAATATTAAAAAACAACGGTGTGCTGAATAATTTTCTGCTGTGGCTGGGGATTATCGATCAACCGCTGACCATTCTGCATACCAACTTTGCTGTTTATATTGGCATTGTTTACGCCTACGTGCCGTTTATGGTGCTGCCGATTTACACCGCGTTGATTCGTATTGATTATTCGCTGGTAGAAGCGGCACTGGATCTCGGTGCACGACCGCTGAAAACGTTCTTTACTGTGATCGTGCCGCTGACTAAAGGTGGGATTATTGCCGGATCGATGCTGGTGTTTATCCCGGCTGTGGGCGAGTTTGTGATCCCGGAACTGCTCGGTGGCCCGGACAGCATCATGATCGGGCGCGTGCTGTGGCAGGAGTTCTTTAACAACCGCGACTGGCCGGTGGCCTCAGCGGTAGCGATCATCATGTTGCTGCTGCTAATTATGCCGATAATGTGGTTCCACAAACATCAGCAAAAAAGCGTGGGAGAACACGGATGAATAATTTACCGGTGGTTCGTTCGCCCTGGCGGATTGTGATTTTGCTGTTGGGCTTCACCTTTCTCTACGCGCCAATGCTGATGCTTGTTATCTATTCGTTTAACAGCTCGAAGTTAGTGACGGTGTGGGCCGGCTGGTCAACGCGCTGGTATGGCGAATTATTGCGCGATGACGCGATGATGAGTGCGGTTGGTTTAAGTCTGACAATTGCGGCCTGTGCGGCGACGGCGGCGGCGATCCTCGGGACTATTGCGGCGGTGGTGCTGGTGCGCTTTGGCAGGTTTCGCGGATCAAATGGTTTTGCCTTCATGATCACTGCACCGCTGGTAATGCCAGATGTCATCACGGGTTTGTCGCTGTTGTTGTTATTCGTCGCGCTTGCTCATGCTATTGGCTGGCCTGCGGACCGCGGTATGCTCACCATCTGGCTGGCGCATGTCACTTTCTGTACGGCTTATGTGGCAGTCGTTATTTCGTCGCGTCTGCGGGAAATGGATCGCTCGATAGAAGAAGCCGCGATGGATCTCGGTGCGACGCCGCTGAAAGTGTTTTTTGTCATTACGCTACCGATGATCATGCCCGCGATCATTTCTGGCTGGTTACTGGCTTTTACTTTGTCGCTTGATGATCTGGTGATCGCCAGCTTTGTTTCCGGGCCGGGAGCCACCACATTACCGATGCTGGTCTTTTCCAGCGTGCGGATGGGGGTGAATCCGGAAATCAACGCCCTGGCAACATTGATCCTCGGCGCGGTCGGAATTGTCGGATTTATCGCCTGGTATCTGATGGCGCGCGCAGAAAAACAGCGGATACGCGACATCCAGCGTGCAAGACGTGGCTGAAGACACTAAAATTTGCCAACCTGGCTACATAATGCCGCGCATGTCGCGGCATTGTTTTCATGGAAGACGAAACGTTGGGATTTTTTAAGAAAACATCTTCATCTCATGCTCGCCTGAATGTGCCTGCGCTGGTGCAGGTGGCGGCGCTCGCCATTATTATGATCCGTGGCCTCGACGTGCTGATGATTTTCAATACGCTGGGCGTGCGCGGTATTGGCGAGTTCATTCATCGCAGCGTACAAACCTGGAGTTTAACGCTGGTCTTTTTGAGCAGTCTGGTGCTGGTTTTCATTGAGATCTGGTGTGCGTTTTCACTGGTGAAAGGGCGTCGCTGGGCGCGCTGGCTGTATCTGTTGACACAAATCACAGCCGCAAGTTACTTGTGGGCGGCTTCTCTGGGGTATGGTTATCCGGAACTGTTCAGCATTCCCGGTGAATCAAAACGTGAAATCTTCCATAGCCTGATGCTGCAGAAGCTGCCGGATATGCTCATCCTGATGCTGCTGTTCGTTCCCTCGACCAGTCGGCGGTTCTTCCAGTTGCAATAATGTGTATAATCGTCGCCCCTGATGATGTGAAGGTCAATGTATGCAGTGCGCACTTTACGACGCGGGTCGCTGTCGTTCCTGTCAGTGGATAACGCAGCCGATTCCAGAGCAACTCTCCGCTAAAACTGCCGATCTTAAAAATCTGCTCGCCGATTTTCCGGTTGAGGAATGGTGTGCGCCGGTGTCAGGCCCGGAACAAGGGTTTCGTAATAAAGCCAAAATGGTGGTGAGTGGTAGCGTTGAAAAACCACTGCTCGGTATGCTGCATCGGGATGGTACACCGGAAGACCTTTGTGACTGCCCGCTTTATCCAGCCTCATTTGCGCCCGTTTTTGCGGCGCTAAAACCGTTTATCGCCCGTGCGGGGTTAACGCCCTACAACGTGGCGCGTAAACGTGGTGAACTGAAATACATTCTGCTGACTGAAAGCCAGAGCGATGGCGGCATGATGCTGCGTTTTGTACTGCGTTCTGATACCAAACTGGCGCAACTGCGTAAGGCGCTGCCGTGGTTACAGGAACAATTACCGCAGCTGAAAGTTATTACCGTCAATATTCAGCCGGTACATATGGCGATTATGGAAGGGGAGACGGAGATCTACCTGACCGAACAACAGGCACTGGCAGAGCGTTTTAATGACGTACCGCTGTGGATCCGTCCGCAAAGTTTCTTCCAGACTAATCCGGCGGTCGCCAGCCAGCTGTACGCCACTGCGCGCGACTGGGTACGACAGCTGCCGATTAAACATATGTGGGATCTGTTCTGCGGGGTGGGTGGCTTTGGTTTACACTGCGCGACGCCTGATATGCAGTTAACCGGGATCGAAATTGCGCCAGAGGCCATTGCCTGTGCGAAGCAGTCAGCCGCTGAACTGGGCTTAACGCGTTTGCAATTTCAGGCGCTGGACTCCACGCAGTTTGCCTCCGCCCAGGGGGAAGTGCCGGAGCTGGTGCTGGTTAACCCGCCGCGCCGCGGCATCGGTAAACCGCTGTGTGATTATCTCTCAACGATGGCACCGCGTTTTATTATCTACTCCAGCTGTAACGCCCAAACTATGGCGAAAGATATCCGCGAACTGCCTGGTTATCGCATCGAACGGATACAGCTTTTTGATATGTTCCCGCACACCGCGCACTATGAAGTGCTGACGCTGCTGGTGAAGCAATAAAAAAGCCGCAGGTGCGGCTTTCTGAATCTTACTGTGGGAACCACTGGTCATTGATTTTCTGATATGTACCGTCAGCTTTAATTGCTGCCAGCGCGTTATTCAGTTTTTCCAGCAGAGCTTTGTTATCCGGGCGTACAGCGATGCCCAGACCGGTGCCGAAGTATTGCGGATCGGTCACTTTTTCAGTAGCAACGCCCAGTTGCGGATTGGTTTTCAGCCATTCGTTTACCACCGCTGTGTCACCAAATACCCCATCAATACGGCCATTTTTCAGATCGATAAAGGCATTCTGATAACTGTCATAGGAGACAGTTTTCACTTCCGGGTGCTGATCCTGAATATATTTCTGGTGCGTGGTGCCGTTTTCCATCCCAATACGTTTGCCTTTCAGATCGGCAAACGTTTTGTAGGTATCTTTTTTGGCAATCACGACGGCTGAGTTTTCGTAGTAGGGCGTGGTAAACGATACCTGTTTGCTACGCTCCGGCGTGATATCCATTCCGGAGATTACGGCGTCATATTTTCTGAATTTCAGTGACGGGATCAGGCTGTCGAACGCGTGATTAGTAAAAGTACATTCTGCCTGCATTTGTTTGCACAAGGCTTTTGCCAGGTCGATATCAAAGCCGACAATCTCATTATTAGCACCTATAGATTCAAAGGGTGGATAGGTGGCTGAAACGCCAAAATTGATTTTCTCTGCGGCAGAAGCACCGAAAGTAAAAGAAGCAAGTAAAGCGGCAAGAACTAACTTTTTCATGATGGAACTCCCGTCTGTCAATCTTATGATTTTTGGCCGTGTCTGCGGCATGGGATAACAATGCCATCAAGTGAATTTATATGCAATAAATATGAGTAAATAATTTATATGAAATAAAAAAAGACGGACAGCTTAGTGGGTTGTCCGTCTTCATAATAAGAATTTATGCACTATGTAGGCCGGATAAGGCGTCCACGCCGCATCCGGCATCAGCATGCAGCTACATTAATTCCGCCGTTCGAATGCCAGTGCTTTACGCTCGATCAGACGCATCATCAGCGTCAGCAGGCCGTTGACGACCAGGTAAATAATCCCCGCCGCGCCAAATACCATTACATCGTAGGTGCGTCCGTACAACAACTGGCTGTATCCCATCACTTCCATGAGCGTAATGGTGTAAGCCAGAGAGGTACTTTTGAACACCAGCACCACTTCGTTGGAATAAGAAGAGAGCGAGCGTTTAAACGCGTACGGCAGCAGGATCGCCAGCGTATCTTTTTTGCTCATTCCCAGGGCGCTACAGGACTGCCATTGACCTTCCGGGATCGCGCGAATCGCACCGTAAAACAGCTGCGTGGTGTACGCCGCACTGTTCAGCGACAACGCAATCAGCGCACATAACCACGGTTCTGACAACAAATGCCACAGTGCCGGATACTCCTGCAACGTCGGGAACTGGCCCGGCCCGTAATAAATCAGGAAGATCTGCACCAGCAGCGGCGTACCGGTAAACAGCGTGATATAGCCACGTACCAGCCACACCAGCACCGGCGTTTTCAGCGTCAGGATGATGGTAAAAATCAATGCCAGAATCAGTGCCACAATCAGCGAGGCAACGGTTAGCGTCAGGCTGGTGTGCAGCCCTTTCATCAGTTCGGGTAAATACTCAAACATTAGCTGGGCCTCCGCTCAAAACGTGTCGCGCGCAGGTCAATGCGTTTGAGAATGTACTGACTGAGCAGGGTGATCACCAGGTAAATCGCCGCCGCCACAATGTACCAGGTAAACGGTTCCTGGGTACGGGTAGCGATGCTTTTGGTTTGTAGCATTAAATCATTCACACTAATCAAACTGACCAGCGCGGTATCTTTCAGCAGCACCAGCCACTGGTTACCGAGACCCGGCAGCGCATGACGCCACATCTGCGGCATCACCAGACGGAAAAAGATAGCCGATTTCGACAGCCCCAGCGCCTGACCGGATTCCCACTGCCCCGCCGGCACCGCTTTTAATGCACCACGCAGCGTTTGCGAGGCATAGGCGGCATACAGCAGTGACAGAGCGATGACACCACAAAGGAACGGGCTAACGTCGAAGTTCTCAATGTCCATCTGCACCGGGATCTGCACGAACCCAAGATTGATAGTGAAGCCATCCGAAAGCGTCAGCAGCAGCTGCGAGGAGCCAAAATAGATAAACAGCACCACCAGAATTTCTGGCAGGCCACGCAGAATGGTTACCAGCGCTGAACCTGCCCACGCGACAGGACGCCATTTCGCAGACTCCCATACCGCAAAGAACATCGCCAGCGCCAGCCCGACAATCAATGCACAAACGGCAAGGCCGACGGTCATCCCGGCGGCGCTTGCTAAAGGAAAAAATTCATTCATCAGGAATTACTTCTGGAACCATTTGTTGTAGATGGTTTCGTAAGTGCCATCTTTCTTCACTTTTTCCAGCGCAGTGTTGAATTTCTGCTGCAGTTCAGTGTTGCCCTGGCGTACTGCGATGCCGAGGCCAGTACCGAAGTAATCTTTATCGGTCACTTTATCGCCCACTGCCGCCAGTTTCGGGTTATCTTTCAGCCATTCAGTTACCACTGCGGTGTCACCAAATACGCTGTCGATACGACCGTTTTGCAGATCCAGTTTTGCGTTCTGGTAACTGTCATATGGCACGGTAGTGATTTCCGGATGCTTATCCATAATGAACTTCTGGTGTGTCGTCCCGTTCTGAACGCCAACTTTTTTGCCTTTCAGCTGATCAACATTGGTGTATTTGCCTTGCTGACCCACAAACAGGGCAGAGTTGTCATAGTACGGCGTGGTAAACAGCACCTGCTTTTCACGCTCCGGAGTGATATCCATGCCCGCCATCACTGCTTCTACGCGACGGAATTTCAGGCTTGGGATCAGGCTGTCAAACGCCTGGTTAGAGAAAGTGCAGGTTGCATCAATCTCTTTACACAATGCCTGCGCCAGGTCGACATCAAAACCAACGATCTGGTTGTTTGCATCAATCGATTCAAACGGAGGATAGGAGGCTTCGGTGGCAAAACGAATGGTTTCGGCTGCTGTGGCGGAAAGACTAAAACCTGCAATTAACGCGGCAATCAGAACTTTTTTCATTGTTGTTATCCCGAATCTTAGTGAGAGAGATAGTTTTTAAATGCTTCGGTTTGCGGCTCGGTAAAGCAGCTCGCGTCGCCTTGTTCTACGATATGACCGTTTTCCATATACACCACTCGGCTGGCGGTTTTACGCGCCACTTCAACTTCGTGGGTGACGATCACCTGGGTAATATTCGTTTCTGCCAGCTCACGAATGATGCTGACGATTTGTGCCGTAATTTCGGGGTCCAGTGCGGCGGTCGGTTCATCGAACAGCAGTACCTGCGGTTCCATCATCAACGCACGGGCAATAGCAACACGCTGCTGCTGACCTCCAGAAAGATGCAGCGGGTAACGATCGCTATAAGGTTTGAGACGCAGACGTTCCAGCAGTTTTTCTGCACGGGCCAGCGCCTGATCTTTACTCAGCCCCAGTACACGGCAGGGCGCTTCAATCAGGTTTTGCTGCACGGTCAGATGCGGCCACAGGTTGTATTGCTGAAACACCATGCCAACGTTACGACGCAAATCGCGAATCGCTTTGTCAGAGGGGGTTTTGGTGAAATCGAAATGGTTGCCTGCAATGTTGAGCGTACCGGAGCGCGGCATCTCAAGCAGATTGAGTACACGCAGCAGCGAGCTTTTACCCGCGCCGCTGGGGCCAAGTAACACCAGCGTTTCGCCCTGCGGGCAATCCAGCGTGATATCGAACAGCGCCTGATGCGCGCCGTAGAAGCAATTAATGCCGTTTAATTGAATACTCATTGACACTCGTATACTGGCAGTCTGATAGCTATTGAGGTCGAAGATAGTACCTTTGACAGAATAATTATGCAATATTTCTGCTTTAAAAGTTAAAAGCAAAGCGCATTATTCAATAAACATAGCACAAAATAACGGGGGCGGTGGTCGGTGAGCATAAATGTCGGCATTCCTCACGAAATGCCGGACAATTTACGGGGTTTATTGGTTGATCAAGACGTTAGCGATTCTCGATGGATTGACGGAGCGTACCCGCCGTGGCATGAACGCTACCGCCTAAGTAGCGCACATCGTCGATGACCCAACACTGGCCTTCCTGAATCATTAACACTTCATCCTGCCAGCCCTGGTCACCCTGCTTGAGATCCACGCGCAATGGAATGTTACGGGCATCACGATTAGGGATAGTCGATGCACTGGCTACGTGGGCGCTGTCTGGCAAGGTGGTTCGACTGGAGAACGGATCGCTGCTTAACAATTCACGATGACTATTATCGCGGCTGGCATCGCTAAGTAGGGTTGCCAGTTTGTCACTCAAATAGGGGCGCAGAGCGGTAATGTCATTGCTGCGATGTTGAATGCGGTAGTCATAGAACTGTTGAGCCACACTATCAGGCCCCCCCTGGACACAGGAACCGGTGCGGGGGCCGTTATCTTTATAAGCTGGCGTGACGGTGGTACAGGCACTGAGTAGCAGTGCGCAAGGGATAAGCATGGTCAATTTGCTATAGCGCATGATGATTTCCTTATAAGCGAACACCTTGAAAGCGTTCTACGATAATAATGATATCCTTTCAATAATAGCGTATCAGTCCGATAATGCTTTGAAGATCGAAGGCTTAGCAAACAAGGAGATCGATCATGCAATTTTCTACAACCCCAACTCTGGAAGGCCAGACCATCGTTGAATATTGCGGTGTGGTGACTGGCGAAGCGATTTTAGGCGCGAATATTTTCCGTGATTTCTTTGCCGGTATCCGCGATATCGTTGGCGGACGCTCCGGTGCCTACGAAAAAGAACTGCGTAAAGCGCGGGAGATTGCCTTTGAGGAGCTCGGCTCCCAGGCGCGAGCGCTGGGGGCTGATGCCGTCGTCGGTATTGATATCGACTACGAAACGGTCGGGCAAAACGGCAGTATGCTGATGGTTAGCGTCAGCGGTACGGCGGTGAAAACGCGTCGATGAGAAGAGTCTTCTGGCTGGTCGCTGCCGCTCTGTTACTGGCAGGGTGCACAGGCGAAAAAGGCATTGTCGAGAAAGAGGGATATCAGCTTGATACCCGACGCCAGGCGCAGGCGGCGTATCCGCGCATTAAAGTGCTGGTGATCCACTACACCGCAGATGATTTTGATAGCTCGCTGGCGACACTGACCGATAAGCAGGTCAGCTCGCATTATCTGGTCCCTGCGGTGCCACCGCGATACAACGGTAAACCGCGCATCTGGCAACTGGTGCCGGAACAAGAACTGGCCTGGCATGCGGGGATTAGCGCCTGGCGCGGGGCAACGCGCCTTAACGACACCTCTATTGGCATTGAGCTGGAAAACCGTGGCTGGCAAAAATCGGCGGGAGTGAAATATTTTGCCCCGTTTGAAGCGGCACAGATTCAGGCGCTTATTCCGCTGGCGAAAGATATTATTGCCCGTTATCACATCAAGCCGGAAAACGTAGTAGCACATGCGGATATTGCGCCGCAGCGCAAAGACGATCCGGGGCCATTATTTCCCTGGCAGCAACTGGCACAGCAGGGGATTGGTGCCTGGCCGGATGCGCAGCGGGTGAACTTTTACCTTGCCGGGCGCGCGCCGCACACACCGGTAGAGACCGCGTCATTGCTGGAGCTTTTGGCGCGTTATGGTTATGACGTAAAGCCTGATATGACTCCGCGCGAGCAGCGGCGCGTGATTATGGCGTTCCAGATGCATTTCCGCCCGACGTTATATAACGGCGAAGCGGATGCAGAAACTCAGGCGATTGCCGAAGCGTTGCTGGAGAAATACGGGCAGGATTAGCGCGGCAGTTTTCCGTGGTCGCGCAGCCAGGCGGCAGTTTTCTCGATACCTTCATCCAGGGTGAGGACTGGCTGATAACCTAACTCTTCCTGCGCACGCGTAATATCCAGCGTAAAGTCAAAATTCAACTTGGAGACGCCGTAGTGGGTCAGCGGCGGCTCTTTTGCTGACTTGCGGCCTAAACGCTCCATGCTGCGGGCGATCATATCCAGCATCGGGTAAGGAACCGAACGAATACGACAGTCAATATTCAACTCGTCGATCAGCTTCTGCACGATGCTGCGCAGTGTGCGATGCTCGCCGTTGGTGATGTTGTACACACGCCCGGAAGGTAGCTTATCGCACGCTTCCTGGCTTGCCAGCCACATGGCGTGCACGGCATTTTCATAGTAGGTCATATCGACCAGCGCACTGCCGCCATGCGGTAACAGAATACTGCCGTAGTGATGCATCATATGCGCCAGACGAGGGATAAAGACTTTATCGTGCGGTCCGAACAGACTTTGTGGGCGCAGAATAGTAAAGCGCGTTTGTGGATTCGCCTGCGAAAGCATATTGATCACTTCTTCGCTGGCTGCTTTGCTGCGGGCAAACTCGTTGGCGAAGCGGTGAGGGCGAAAATCTTCTTTAATATCGCGATGGTGGTGATAATCGAAGTACAGGGAGGGAGAAGAGATATGAATAAAGTTACGCACACCCCAGGCGACAGCCCATTCACCCAGGCGGCGAGTGGCGCGAACGTTAGCCAGATCGAAAGCCTGTTGTGTCCCCCAGGGCGAGGTAAAGCTGGAGCAGTGCCACAGCGTATCAATGCCCGCGAGCATCACTTTAGCTTGTGATGAGACCAACTCGGTCAGATCCGCCGGAACAAACTCTGCGCCCATTTTTTCCAGCAATTTACCCATTGCCTCGTTGCGACCGGTCGCTCGCACGCTGATGCCTTTCTGGCATAAAAACTCTACCGCGTTTCGACCTAAGCCGCTGGTGGCGCCGGTAACCAGTACCTTCATATCAATCCACTGTTGTTGAGAAAATGACGTGCGCATTCTTCCGTGATTTCCCCCTTGATGCAATGGGAAACATGAAAGAATAACGCAGGTTTTGTCGATTAATCTGTGCTTTGTTCTGCCAGTCTGGCGATTCGTTTTGCCATTCCGCGAAAAATAAACAGATGCGCGGGGATCATCAATAACCAGTAAAACAGCCCCGGCATACCGTGCGGATGCCAGAAAGCACGGACATCGATTGTACGATAGTCGCCTTTATCTTCCAGGGTAAAACACAGTCGTCCCAGCCCCGGCGCTTTCATGCCAAATAACAACGTAAGTTGTTTTTCCGGTTCAACGACAATGACTTTCCAGCTATCCACCGCATCGCCGGTCTGTAAATATTCGCGCTCCGGGCGGCCTTTTGCCAGCTTATGACCGATCGCAAGGTCCATCAACGCCCGTGTCTGCCACAAAATATTGCCAAAGAAATAACGCTCTTTACCGCCGATTTGATTGACCACCCGCCATAGCGCCTGAAGTCTGGCAGACGTTTTAACGGTAAACCCCGCCTGTTTGGCAAAATAACCGTATTCTGGTCGCCAGCGAGCAAAAGCCTGCGCGTCATATCCCCAGTCGCTGGAGTTGACCAGTTTTTCTTCCTCTTTCAACGTGCTACGTACCGCGTCATCGAAAGCGATCAGCGGTTGTGGAATGAGTGCACGTAACGCGGTGTCATCCGCCAGCAGATCGTGTTTCAGCCCCTGAATCAACGCTCTGGCGGTGGTGGGCGGTACTGAAGTAATCACATTAAGAAACCACACCGAAATCCAGCGGGTGGGGAGGGGGATGGGGAGCAACCAGCGGCGCTTACCGCTCACCGCCATAAAATGTTCAAACTGTTGCTGATAACTGAGCACTTCTGGCCCAGCGGCTTCGAAGATGCGATGTTCGCAAGCCGGATGATCTAACAGCGCCACAAGATAGTGCAGCAGGTTTTCCAGCGCGATGGGCGTGGTGCGTGAACGTACCCAGCGTGGTGGCGTTAATACTGGCAGGTTGTAAACCATATCGCGCATGACTTCGAATGCCGCTGAACCCGCGCCAACGATAATTCCGGCACGTAGTTCGGTCACCGGGACACCCGCTTCACGTAAAATATCCGCCGTGGCCTGACGAGCACGCAGATGATCAGATTGTTCATGAGGCGGTGCCTGCAATGAACTGAGAAAGATGACTTGCTTTACCGGTACTTCGCGCAGCGCATCGCGGACGTTGAGAGCCACCTGGCGCTCCTGAGCGATAAAATCACCACCTTCGCCCATGCTGTGCACCAGAAAATAGACAGTATCAATATTCTGCAACAGGACCGGAAGGTTATCCGGCCAGTTGAGATCGACTTTATGGCAACTGACATTATCCAGTTGCAGTTTTGCAAGTCTGTCGACGTGACGTGCCGCCGCCAGGATCTGATGCCCTTGCTGGCTGAGTGTGTGCACCAGATGTTGACCAATGTAGCCACTGGCACCGAGAACCAAAATGCGTTGCGGCACGTCTCTCTCCTTAACGCGCCAGGAACGCACGCCAGTGGGCGGCAACTTCCGCCAGTTGTTCACGCGAGACGTCAAGATGGGTCACCAGGCGGACAATCGGCGAAGCGTTAATCAGCACGTTTCTCGCTTTCATGTATTCGCCTAACGCGGCAGCATTTTCTTCCCCGACGCGAACAAACAGCATATTGGTGTCCTGACGCATCACATCCGCGCCTGCTTCACGCAACTGCTCCGCCATCCAGGCGGCGTTATCGTGGTCTTCCTGCAAACGTGCGACGTTATTTTTCAGGGCATACATCCCGGCGGCAGCCAGAATGCCGGACTGACGCATCCCGCCACCTGTCATTTTCCGCCAGCGAATGGCACGTTTAATGTAATCACGATTACCGACGAGTAATGAACCGACTGGCGTCCCAAGACCTTTCGACAGGCAAATGGTGAACGAGTCACAATATTGCGTGATCTCTTTCAGTTCGCAGCCGTAAGCCACCACGGCATTAAAGATGCGCGCACCGTCAACATGCAGCGCCAGATTGCGCTTGCGGGTAAATTCCCATACCTCTTTTAAGTATTCACGCGGCAGCACTTTGCCGTTGTGGGTGTTTTCCAGACTGAGTAATTTGGTGCGGGCGAAATGGATATCGTCGGGTTTGATTTTCATCGCCACTTTATCCAGCGGTAGCGTGCCGTCGGCAGCTGCGTCGATGGGTTGCGGCTGAATACTGCCCAGCACTGCTGCGCCACCGGCTTCAAACAGATAGTTATGCGCGGCCTGACCGACGATATACTCTTCGCCGCGTTCGCAGTGACTGAGCAGAGCGACCAGGTTGGCCTGAGTGCCGGTAGGCAGAAAAATGGCGGCTTCTTTACCGGAAAGCTCTGCTGCATAGTCCTGCAGAGCATTAACGGTAGGGTCGTCTCCGTAAACGTCGTCCCCAACCGGGGCGGCCATCATCGCTTCGAGCATGGCGCGGCTCGGTCGGGTAACGGTATCACTGCGTAAATCAATCATGGCATGTCCTTATTATGACGGGAAATGCCACCCTTTTTACCTTAGCCAGTTCGTTTTCGCCAGTTCGATCACTTCATCACCGCGCCCGCTGATGATTGCGCGCAGCATATACAGGCTGAAACCTTTGGCCTGTTCGAGTTTGATCTGCGGTGGAATGGCTAATTCTTCTTTGGCGACCACCACATCCACCAACACCGGACCGTCGATGGAGAAGGCGCGTTGCAGGGCTTCATCGATTTCAGACGCTTTTTCCACGCGGATACCCGTAATGCCGCAGGCTTCGGCAATTCGGGCAAAGTTGGTGTCGTGTAGTTCGGTGCCATCAGTCAAATAGCCACCAGCTTTCATCTCCATCGCCACAAAGCCCAGCACGCTGTTATTAAAGACGATAATTTTCACTGGCAGCTTCATCTGCACTACCGAGAGGAAATCGCCCATCAACATGCTAAAACCGCCATCGCCGCACATGGCGACCACCTGGCGTTCTGGCTCGGTTGCCTGCGCGCCCAGCGCCTGCGGCATGGCGTTAGCCATCGAACCGTGGTTAAACGAACCTAACAGGCGACGCTTGCCGTTCATTTTTAGATAACGTGCCGCCCACACCGTTGGCGTACCAACGTCACAGGTGAAAATAGCGTCATCGGCGGCAAAATGACTAATTTGCTGCGCCAGATATTGCGGGTGAATGGCTTTCTCGCTCGGTTTAGCTAAATCGTCCAGCCCTTTGCGGGCGTCGCGGTAATCTTCCAGCGCCTTATCCAGAAACTTGCGTTCGGTTTTTTCTTCCACCAGTGGCAGCAATGCGCGCAGGGTTGATTTGATATCGCCGACCAGCGCCATATCTACCTTGCTATGCGCGCCGATGCTGGCTGGGTTGATATCAATCTGAATAATTTTGGCATCGGTCGGGTAGAACGCACGGTAGGGAAACTGAGTACCGAGCAGCACTAACGTATCGGCGTTCATCATGGTATGGAAACCTGATGAAAAGCCGATTAATCCCGTCATTCCAACATCATATGGATTATCGTATTCGACATGTTCTTTACCGCGCAGGGCATGGACTATAGGCGCTTTAATTTTCCCGGCAAACTCAACTAACTCTTTATGCGCCCCCGCACAGCCGCTGCCACACATCAGGGCGATATTGCTGGAATAACGCAGCAGTTGCGCCAGTTTGCGTAACTCTTCTTCTTCCGGTGTTACTACCGGCTGTGGCGCATGATACCAGTGGGTAGTTGCCCCTTCTGGCGCAGGTTTTAACGCCACATCGCCCGGTAACACAACAACGGAAACGCCACGGTTAAGCACCGCTTTGCGCATAGCAATTGCCAGCACTTGTGGGATCTGCTCTGGGCTGGAAACCAGCTCGCAATAGTGACTACATTCGCGGAATAACTCTTGTGGGTGGGTTTCCTGGAAATAGCCGCTGCCAATTTCGCTGGAGGGAATATGAGCGGCAATCGCCAGTACCGGAACGTGATTGCGGTGGCAATCGAACAGGCCGTTGATTAAGTGCAGGTTGCCGGGACCGCACGATCCGGCACAGACCGCCAGTTCTCCGCTAAGTTGTGCTTCAGCGCCAGCGGCAAATGCCGCCACTTCTTCATGCCGGGTAGACATCCACTCGATGGTGCCCATGCGATTAAGACTGTCACTAAGACCGTTCAGAGAGTCGCCCGTGACTCCCCAGATGCGTTTCACGCCTGCCGATTCGAGTGTTTTGGCGATATAAGCTGCAACCGTTTGTTTCATGGTTCTCCATCTCCTGAATGTGATAACGGTAACAAGTTTAGTTCATCTGACGGAGGGGGAAGGGATGGGAGAAAAAGGAGGCACTAACGGTTAAATAGCCCGATGAAAGGAATATCATCGGGCATCAGGCGATTATGCGAGAACCAAATCCCCCTGCGGATGGCAGGAGCAGGCCAGTACGTAACCTTCAGCGATTTCGGCGTCGGTCAGCGTCATTGTGCTGCTCACCGTATATTCACCGGAAATCACTTTCGTCTTACAGCAGCCGCAAACACCCGCACGGCAGGCGGCGACAACCGGAACGTTATTGCTTTCCAGCGCCTCCAGTAGCGTGGTGCCAACCGGAGCGTAAAATTCTCGTGCCGGTTGCAGTTTGGTGAATTTCAGACCGCTGGTCGCCGCTTCCGCTATTGGGGTGAAGAATTTCTCTTTAAAGAAACGCGTCACGCCGAGCGCTTTCACTTCCTGCTCTACCCAATCCATATATGGAGCAGGGCCACAGGTCATCACGGTACGTGAGGCTAAATCAGGGACACCTGTCAGCAGTTCGCGAGTGAGACGACCAGCGATAAAGCCTTCGGTAACGTTATTTTCCGCCACCAGCGTTACCGGATAGTTACGCCACTCATCGGCGAAAATCACATCCTGCGGCGTACGCACGTTGTAGATCACCTGCACATCGGCCTGTGGACGGTTCTTCGCCAGCCAGCGACGCATCGACATAATCGGCGTGACGCCGCAGCCTGCCGCCAGCAACAGGAATTTATCTTCTGCTTTATCGTCGCAGGTAAATTCCCCCATCGCGTCCGAAAGCCAGAGATAATCACCGCGTTTTACATCGCGCGTCAGCCACCGGGAGCCGACACCGTCATCAATCCGCCGCACGGTCAGGGTGATGTATTCACTCACGCCTGGCGTGGAGGAAATGGTGTAAGCACGCAGCGTTTCCGCTGAGTTACGCACGCTGACCAGCGCATATTGCCCGGCGCGATACGGGTAGTAATCGTGGCAAATCAGGGAAATCGTCCACACATCCGGCGTTTCTTGCGTAATGTGATGAACCTGCATCCGCCACGGGCATTGATTCGTTGGCATCGTCATCGACAAACTCCTTACGCGCTCAACAGTTGCTTCATGTCTTCTTCAACAGTGGTGATAGAACGCAGGCCGAATTTCTCGTTCAGCACTGCCAGCAGGTCTGGTGTCAGGAAACCAGGTGCAGTCGGGCCGGTGACGATATTTTTCACACCCAGAGAAAGCAGCGTCAGCAGAATGACAATCGCTTTCTGTTCAAACCAGGAGAGCACCAGCGACAGCGGCAGATCGTTGACTCCGCAGCCCAGTTTCTCTGCCAGCGTTACCGCCAGAATAATTGCTGAGTAAGCATCGTTACACTGACCAGCATCTACCAGACGCGGCAGACCTTCGATATCGCCAAACTCAAGTTTATTAAAGCGATATTTACCGCAAGCGAGGGTCAGGATCAGGCAGTCATCCGGCACGCTGGTGGCGAAATCGGTGAAATAGTGACGCTCGCCGCGTGCGCCGTCACAGCCGCCAAGCAGGAAGATATGACGCAGTTTTTCACGGCTCACCAGATCAATCAGCGTATCGGCTGCGCCAAGCAGTGTCTGGCGACCAAAGCCCACGGTGATCAGGTGCGGAATTTCGCTGTACGGGAAGCCCGCCATCTGTTGCGCCTGGGCAATGACTGCAGAGAAATCTTCGCCATCCAGATGACGCACACCCGGCCAGCCAACGATGCTGCGGGTCCAGATACGATCGTCATAAGCGCCTACGGTTGGGTCGATGATGCAGTTCGAGGTCATCACGATGGGGCCTGGGAAACGAGCGAACTCCACTTGCTGATTCTGCCAGCCGCTGCCGTAGTTACCGACCAGATGCTTGAATTTACGCAGCTCCGGGTAACCATGCGCAGGCAGCATTTCGCCGTGGGTGTAGACATTAACGCCCGTGCCTTCGGTCTGTTCCAGCAGGTTGTAGAGATCTTTGAGATCGTGACCGGAAATCAGAATGCATTTACCCGCCGTCGCTTTGACATTGACCTGGGTTGGGGTCGGGTGACCGTATTTACCGGTTTCGCCTGCATCCAGAATGCTCATCACTTTGAAATTCATCTGGCCGATTTCCATTGAACACTCAAGAAGCGCGTTCATATCGGCAGGCCAGGTCCCCAGCCACGCCATGATTTTATGGTACTGGGCATAAATATCGTTGTCGTATTGACCGAGAACATGCGCGTGTTCCATATAGGCCGCCGCACCTTTCAGGCCATACAGGCACAGCAGACGCAGGCCGAGAATGTTTTCGCCAATCGCCGCTTTATCTTTGTTAGGGGTAAATTCTGCTGCCTGACGTTGCAGCTCGCCGAGATCGTCGCTCACCAGTTGCAGGTCAGCCATCGGGTTATCGACGCGGGCGTTGGCATCTACAGCCAGGCATTGTGCTTTCAGCGCCTCGCGCAGGGCAATCGCTTCACGAGCGTAGCCGACAATACGCGGAGAATCGAAGTTAACGTTGGTCAGGGTTGAGAAAAAGGCACGTGGCGCAAAGCTGTCTACATCGTGGTTGATGATGCCGTATTCACGTGCTTTCACTGCCCAGGCCGAAAGCCCTTGCAGCGTCGCGATGAGTAAATCCTGAAGGTCAGAGGTTTCCGCCGTTTTACCACACATCCCCTGCGCGTATGAGCAGCCGTTTCCTGCCGGAGTACGGATAGTTTGTTCACATTGCACACAAAACATGATCACACCTTTTAAAGTTATATTTAATATACATGTTTAAGGTTAAGACGCTTAACGCGGGGATAAAAGAGATTTTTAATGCAACTTTAAGGGAGATTGATTTAGCGCAATTTTGGCGGCAGAGATCTACCGCCAGAGAGGTATTATGCAGAGAAAAAGGCGATGAGAATCGGCACTAACAGACTAAGAATAAAACCGTGAACAATCGCCGCCGGGACCATATCCAGCCCGCCTGTACGTTGAAGAACGGGCAGGGTGAAATCCATCGACGTCGCACCGCATAAGCCCAGTGCAGTAGAGCGGCTACGGCGAATCAGCCCAGGGATTAGCATAATAGCAATCAGCTCACGGGCCAGATCATTAAAAAACGCCGCGCTCCCGATTACCGGACCAAAAGATTCGGTCAATAAAATACCGGAAAGAGAATACCAGCCGAAACCGGAGGCCATTGCCAGCGCGGTATTGATGGGAAGATCAAGAATAAAGGCGTTAATTAAACCACCAATTAATGAACTGGCAACCACCACCACGGCGACAATCATTCCCCGGCGATTAAGGACAATCTGCTTTAAGGTCATGCCATTATTGCGCAACTGAATACCGACGAGGAAAAGTAGCAGAATTAAGGTGTATTCACTGGCTTCGGTCGCATGTTGTAAGAAAGCCAGTCCACTCAGGCCAATGGCAAAACCAATCACTACTACGCCGCACAGTTTTAGCGACTCCAGCGCCATCGCAATACGCGATGGGAGTTTTTCTTGCTGATGGTGGTTGCGCCATGGCAGGCAGCGCTCCAGCCACATCAGGGCGGCAATATTACACAGTAAAATAACGGTAATACTGACGGCAGAATAATGCAGAATTGCCAACAAGTTACTGGCGAGGTTATCGAGAAACGCCAGACTGATACCCATAAAAAAGAGAATAAGGTAAACCATCCAACTTAATAGCTGATTAATAACTCTTAATGCAGCTTTTTGGCGAAGCGGAATGAGGTAACCCACAATCAGGGGAACCAGAATGATTAACAGCCCAGAAAACATGAAAACCCAGTCCTTGCAAAGAAGATTCGAAATGCGCGATGACACACTACTGAAAGCGGAAGGACGAGTAAAGTTGCAATTAAAAGGAAATGTTATGCATCAGAGGGGGATTTTTAATTCTATATGAGTGTTTAGCATTGTTGCGCTCCTTTCATGTGCAATGCCATATAAAGCCACTGGCGCAGGGAGCGGCCAGTCGCCGCCGCCCCCTGCCTCCCCGGCCTTCGGGGAACGCCTCGGCGATTTTAACGCCACCAACACCCGTGCGGTTTGTAACGTCGAAGATAAAACCACCAGGGCAGACAACATGCCAATGCTAATTAATCGCGTTTTTCCAGCAGGGTCCGGTAAATCAGACCACCGATAATACCGCCGACAATTGGCACCACCCAGAAGAACCACAGTTGTTCTAATGCCCAGCCGCCCTGGAAGATAGCAACCGCAGTACTGCGCGCCGGGTTAACGGAAGTGTTAGTCACCGGAATACTGATTAAGTGAATGAGGGTTAAGGCCAGACCAATGGCAATTGGCGCAAAACCAGCAGGAGCGAATTTGTCAGTTGCGCCGTGGATCACCAGCAGGAAACCTGCACTCAATACCAGTTCAACTACCAGCGCGGAAAGCATGGAATAACCGCCTGGTGAATGCTCGCCATAACCGTTAGAAGCAAAACCGCTGGCTGCCGCGTCAAAACCCGTTTTACCACTGGCAATTAAATACAGCAGCGCCGCCGCAACAATACCGCCGACAACCTGGGCAATTACGTAGCCAACGACTTCTTTTGCCGGGAAACGTCCACCAGCCCATAAACCAATAGTGACCGCCGGGTTAAAATGACCACCAGAAATATGACCAACAGCAAAGGCCATTGTCAGAACGGTCAGACCGAACGCCAACGCCACGCCGGCAAAACCAATGCCTAATTCCGGGAAGCCTGCGGCCAGTACGGCACTACCACAGCCGCCAAAAACAAGCCAGAAAGTACCAAAACATTCAGCTGCTAATTTTCTGAACATATCCACCTCAATTAAAAATTGACCCTGTGAAAAATATGGTCGTTTTATAGGGTCGTCGTAAAAAAGTGACGACGGAAATAATGCGCGGCTATTTTAAAAACGAAGGCAAATCATTCGCCAGATAAATAAATCCAGTAAATTTGATTTAGGGCAACAGCGGGTTGCCCCATATAGTCATTTGTCTGATTGACAGTGTAGTGCAAGCGAAAGATTTAATCCTTTAGGCGTAATAAAAAATAATTTATCATGCTAATTATTTGATTTTGTTGTTTTTGCAGGCTTATCAGCAAGAGGGAGTATAACGCGATTATTCGCTCATTTTTCAGACATTTGCCATGCTTAAATGTGATGCCATCACGTATTAGCAGGCCTTTCCCGTTATACTGCCAGCGTAAAGAATAAGTCACATATTTCTGGAGGGGATATGATTCTTGAGCGCGTTGAAATTGTGGGTTTTCGCGGTATCAACCGTTTGTCGTTGATGCTGGAACAAAACAACGTCCTGATTGGGGAGAACGCGTGGGGTAAATCCAGCTTGCTGGACGCCTTAACCCTGCTGCTATCGCCAGAATCAGATCTCTACCATTTTGAGCGCGATGATTTCTGGTTCCCGCCGGGAGATATCAACGGGCGAGAACATCATCTGCATATTATTTTGACCTTCCGCGAATCGCTGCCAGGCCGACATCGGGTTCGCCGCTATCGGCCGCTGGAAGCGTGCTGGACGCCATGCACCGATGGTTATCACCGTATTTTTTATCGTCTGGAAGGGGAGAGTGCGGAAGACGGCAGCGTGATGACACTGCGCAGTTTTCTCGATAAAGACGGACATCCGATTGATGTTGAGGATATTAACGATCAGGCTCGTCATCTGGTGCGTTTAATGCCGGTGCTGCGCTTGCGTGATGCCCGTTTTATGCGCCGTATTCGTAACGGCACGGTGCCAAATGTCCCCAATGTGGAAGTCACCGCGCGCCAGCTCGATTTCCTCGCCCGTGAGTTGTCCTCACATCCGCAAAATCTCTCTGATGGACAGATTCGTCAGGGACTTTCCGCAATGGTGCAACTGCTTGAGCATTATTTTTCTGAGCAGGGAGCTGGACAGGCGCGATATCGTTTAATGCGGCGGCGAGCCAGCAATGAGCAACGAAGCTGGCGCTATCTGGATATCATCAACCGGATGATTGACCGACCTGGAGGGCGCTCGTATCGGGTTATTTTGCTCGGCCTGTTTGCTACTTTATTGCAGGCAAAAGGCACATTGCGACTGGATAAAGACGCCCGTCCATTGTTGCTGATCGAAGATCCAGAAACCCGTTTGCACCCCATTATGCTTTCAGTTGCCTGGCATCTGTTGAACCTTCTGCCATTGCAGCGCATCGCTACTACCAACTCGGGAGAGTTGCTTTCGTTAACGCCGGTAGAGCATGTTTGCCGACTGGTACGTGAGTCCTCTCGCGTTGCCGCCTGGCGTCTGGGACCGAGTGGCTTGAGTACCGAAGATAGCCGACGCATCTCCTTTCACATTCGTTTTAACCGTCCGTCATCGCTGTTTGCTCGCTGCTGGCTGTTGGTGGAAGGGGAAACAGAAACCTGGGTTATCAATGAACTGGCGCGTCAGTGCGGACATCATTTTGATGCCGAAGGGATCAAGGTCATTGAGTTTGCCCAGTCCGGGCTAAAGCCACTGGTTAAATTTGCCCGCCGAATGGGGATTGAATGGCATGTACTGGTCGATGGCGATGAAGCAGGGAAGAAATATGCCGCTACGGTACGCAGCCTGTTGAATAATGATCGGGAAGCCGAACGAGAACATTTAACGGCGTTACCGGCGCTGGATATGGAACATTTTATGTATCGCCAGGGATTTTCCGATGTGTTCCACCGCGTGGCGCAAATCCCGGAAAATGTACCGATGAATCTGCGCAAAATTATCTCGAAAGCGATCCATCGCTCTTCCAAACCCGATCTTGCCATTGAAGTGGCAATGGAGGCCGGACGTCGTGGTGTGGACTCCGTACCGACGCTGCTGAAAAAAATGTTCTCACGCGTGCTGTGGCTGGCGCGCGGTCGGGCCGACTAACTACAAAACATCGTGGCCATTTGTGGCTGAATAGCGTCGAGCATCTCATAGCGCCGACGGTATTCAGCCCGTTTTTTACTGGCGATTTCGGCAATCTCTTTTCGTGCTATCTGTGCTGGAAGGCGGTAATGGCGTTCAGCATCACATACGCCGCCAACCGATTCCCAGAAAGCGTTGTAATCGGCATGGATCTTGCCTTCTTTATCGCGATAACGCAGGCTGCGGTAAATATGCGTTTCATTGCTGACGGCAATAATCTGCTCTACCTGCAAACGTTGGGCAAACAGACAGGCCGCTTCCATCACGAGGCGTTTGGGAAATAGCCCGTGGCAGGCTTTCGTCGCATTCTGGATTTCCTGGTGTGGAATTTCCCATTTTGCGCCTTGCAGTCCGCCAATAAACATCGTCCTTTTCCCCTGATATTCACACAGGGTAAAAGTGAGCTCTGCCAGAGGAATACCTTCGCTGTTGCGGAACAGGATGGTGCTGTCACCTTCTTTATCCATTGAGATCATCATGGTCAGCTCAAGCGTGAACTGCTCGCCGTTTTTGCCTTCCAGCTTCGCCAGTTGCAGCCCGGGGGTATTCAAATATAAGCTGAATTCTTCCGCCGACATACACCCGCGGAGTAACGCATAATGGTAACGTAACGCCTCCAGCAATTGCTTACGGCTAAGATTCGCCGCAAGGTAAGGGCGATGTAGACGTACAGGCAGTCGCGGCTGGCGCGTTAACAACACATTGAGATTAGGCCAGTGGGAAAGTTCGTTCATCCACTCAACGCTTAAACGCGGCATAATCAACGAGCGCAGCAAAAATTTCTGGCGAAAACTACGGCGATGCCAGAATTTACCCGGCCGACACTGTCCTCGTGCCAGACTAAGAAAAAGTGACAGGCTGCTGAGAGATTCAGATGGCGTAAAGGTCCGTTCAGTTAGCTGCGACATATTCATGAAATCAATGGTTATACATGACGTCGATTTAACCATTGCGTATCTTAACCAAACATCAATAGTGTGATTATTAACGTAAATTTTAGGGTTTTGTTGATATTTCGTTGAAGTTAATGACCCGGATTGGCATATGGAGTATTCAGAATATTTATGAAAAAGCGGAAAACCGTGAAGAAGCGTTACGTTATTGCGATGGTGATAGTCATCGCCGGGCTGATTACGTTATGGAGAATTCTTAACGCACCCGTGCCGACTTATCAGACGCTGATTGTGCGCCCCGGTGATTTACAGCAAAGCGTGCTGGCGACCGGAAAGCTGGACGCGCTGCGTAAGGTTGACGTGGGCGCGCAGGTCAGCGGTCAGTTGAAAACGCTGTCGGTGGCGATTGGCGATAAAGTAAAAAAAGACCAGCTTTTAGGGGTTATTGATCCTGAACAGGCTGAAAACCAGATCAAGGAGGTGGAAGCAACGCTGATGGAGCTACGCGCGCAGCGGCAGCAGGCGGAAGCGGAGCTGAAACTGGCGCGGGTGACGTATTCCCGTCAGCAACGTCTTGCACAAACGCAAGCGGTTTCACAGCAGGATCTCGATAACGCCGCGACGGAGATGGCTGTGAAACAGGCGCAAATTGGCACCATTGACGCGCAAATCAAGCGCAATCAGGCCTCTCTCGATACGGCTAAAACCAATCTCGATTACACCCGCATCGTTGCCCCGATGGCCGGGGAAGTCACGCAAATCACCACTCTGCAAGGCCAGACGGTGATTGCCGCACAACAAGCACCGAACATTCTGACGCTGGCAGATATGAGCACCATGCTGGTAAAAGCGCAGGTTTCTGAAGCGGATGTAATCCACCTGAAGCCGGGGCAAAAAGCCTGGTTTACGGTGCTTGGCGATCCACTGACGCGCTACGAGGGGCAAATCAAGGATGTGCTACCGACGCCGGAAAAGATTAACGACGCTATTTTCTATTACGCCCGTTTTGAAGTACCCAACCCCAATGGTTTACTGCGGCTGGATATGACCGCGCAAGTGCATATTCAGCTCACCGATGTGAAAAATGTGCTGACGATCCCTCTGTCGGCGTTAGGCGATCCGGTTGGCGATAATCGTTATAAAGTCAAATTGTTGCGTAATGGTGAAACACGCGAGCGTGAAGTGACGATTGGCGCACGTAACGATACCGATGTTGAGATTGTCAAAGGGCTGGAAGCGGGCGATGAAGTGGTGATTGGTGAGGCCAAACCAGGAGCTGCGCAATGACGCCTTTGCTCGAATTAAAGGATATTCGTCGCAGCTATCCTGCCGGTGATGAGCAGGTTGAGGTGCTGAAGGGCATCAGCCTCGATATTTATGCCGGTGAGATGGTAGCGATTGTCGGTGCTTCGGGTTCTGGTAAATCGACCCTGATGAATATTCTCGGCTGCCTGGATAAGGCCACCAGCGGCACCTATCGCGTCGCCGGTCAGGATGTTGCCACGCTGGACGCCGATGCGCTGGCGCAACTGCGCCGCGAGCATTTCGGCTTTATTTTCCAGCGTTACCATTTGCTTTCGCATTTAACCGCCGAGCAGAACGTTGAAGTACCCGCCGTCTATGCCGGTCTTGAGCGGAAACAGCGGCTGCTTCGCGCCCAGGAGTTACTGCAACGACTGGGGCTGGAAGACCGTACAGAGTATTACCCGGCACAGCTTTCGGGTGGCCAGCAACAGCGCGTCAGCATCGCGCGGGCATTGATGAACGGCGGTCAGGTAATTCTTGCCGATGAACCGACCGGCGCACTGGACAGCCATTCTGGCGAAGAGGTGATGGCGATCCTGCATCAGCTGCGCGATCGCGGGCATACGGTGATTATCGTCACACACGATCCGCAGGTTGCTGCTCAGGCCGAGCGGGTGATCGAAATTCGCGACGGCGAAATTGTGCGCAATCCTCCCGCCATTGAAAAAGTGAATGCTACTGGCGGAACGGAACCTGTTGTCAACACGGCGTCTGGCTGGCGGCAGTTTGTCAGCGGTTTTAACGAGGCGCTGACGATGGCATGGCGGGCGCTGGCAGCGAATAAAATGCGTACTTTACTGACCATGCTGGGGATTATTATCGGTATTGCGTCGGTGGTTTCCATTGTCGTGGTGGGCGACGCCGCCAAACAAATGGTGCTGGCGGATATTCGTTCTATTGGTACGAATACTATTGATGTCTATCCCGGGAAAGATTTTGGCGATGACGATCCGCAATATCAGCAGGCGCTGAAGTACGACGACTTAATCGCCATCCAAAAACAACCGTGGGTCGCCTCAGCCACACCTGCCGTCTCGCAAAACCTGCGCCTGCGTTATAACAATGTTGATGTGGCTGCCAGTGCCAATGGCGTGAGCGGCGATTATTTTAATGTCTATGGCATGACCTTCAGTGAAGGGAACACCTTTAATCAGGAGCAGCTGAACGGTCGTGCGCAGGTCGTGGTTCTCGACAGTAATACTCGCCGCCAGCTTTTCCCCCATAAAGCAGATGTGGTTGGCGAGGTGATTCTGGTCGGCAATATGCCCGCCAGAGTCATTGGTGTGGCGGAAGAAAAACAGTCGATGTTTGGTAGCAGTAAAGTGCTGCGTGTCTGGCTGCCATACAGCACGATGTCCGGGCGAGTTATGGGTCAGTCGTGGCTGAACTCCATTACTGTCAGGGTGAAAGAAGGCTTTGACAGCGCTGAGGCGGAACAGCAACTCACGCGTTTACTTTCACTGCGCCATGGTAAGAAGGATTTCTTTACCTGGAACATGGATGGCGTCTTGAAAACCGTTGAAAAGACCACACGTACTTTACAACTGTTTCTGACGCTGGTGGCGGTGATTTCGCTGGTGGTGGGCGGTATTGGTGTAATGAATATTATGCTGGTGTCAGTGACCGAGCGGACGCGGGAAATTGGCATTCGCATGGCTGTAGGTGCGCGAGCAAGCGATGTTTTGCAACAGTTTCTGATCGAAGCCGTACTGGTTTGCCTGGTTGGTGGCGCTTTGGGAATAACACTGTCACTGTTAATTGCTTTCACCTTGCAGCTTTTCTTACCCGGCTGGGAGATTGGTTTTTCACCGTTAGCGCTGCTGCTGGCGTTTCTCTGCTCGACGGTCACCGGGATTTTATTTGGCTGGTTACCCGCACGAAATGCGGCACGACTGGATCCAGTAGATGCTCTGGCACGGGAGTAATTTTTGGGATAAAAATGCCAGCCGATCGGGCTGGCATTTTGCCTTTAGGATGTACACAATGAGACAGAAGAGCTATGCGACTGCCGCTTCTACTTCGACGGGCACAATAACACTGGCGTGATTGCCTTTTGGCCCCTGGTGGACATCAAACTGAACGGATTGTCCAGCTTTTAGCGTTCTGTAACCATCCATCTGAATGGTGGAATAATGAGCGAAAATATCTTCGCCGCCGCCTTCAGGGCAGATGAAACCAAACCCTTTGGCATTGTTGAACCACTTAACAGTACCCTTTTCCATGCTTCGACATCCTTCGCAAATCTTATACAAGTAAGATGGAATAAACCGGGGTCAGAGAGGGGGCTGTTCAAAACCTCGCCAACTCTAGAAATACAATTTAGAGAATTAGGGCGAGCCGTCAAGCATTTGACAGGGGCCAGGGGGCAGGTATGAATCAAAAATTTGAAGCAGTTAACGCTATTGACAGGAATGTGACAGATGTCGCTGATGCCAACGATAGATGATAGTTATCTATCATGTGGAGTAGATTGGTCAGGCAAATAAGCTCTTGTCAGCGGCAGGGCGTTCTGCCGATAACCGTAACCGAAGATGATAACTGACAATGGGTAAAACGAACGACTGGCTGGACTTTGATCAACTGGCGGAAGAAAAAGTTCGCGACGCGCTAAAACCGCCATCTATGTATAAAGTGATATTAGTCAATGATGATTACACTCCGATGGAGTTTGTTATTGACGTGTTACAAAAATTCTTTTCTTATGATGTAGAACGTGCAACGCAATTGATGCTCGCTGTTCACTACCAGGGGAAGGCCATTTGCGGAGTCTTTACCGCTGAGGTTGCAGAAACCAAAGTGGCGATGGTGAACAAGTACGCGAGGGAGAATGAGCATCCATTGCTGTGTACGCTAGAAAAAGCCTGAATGCAGGCATAAAAATTGGGGGAGGTGCCTATGCTCAATCAAGAACTGGAACTCAGTTTAAATATGGCTTTCGCCAGAGCGCGCGAGCACCGTCATGAGTTTATGACCGTCGAGCACTTGTTACTGGCGCTGCTCAGTAACCCATCTGCCCGGGAGGCGCTGGAAGCGTGCTCTGTGGATTTGGTTGCGCTCCGTCAGGAACTGGAAGCCTTTATTGAACAAACCACACCCGTTCTGCCTGCCAGTGAAGAGGAGCGCGACACACAGCCGACGCTGAGTTTTCAGCGTGTACTGCAACGTGCGGTCTTCCATGTCCAGTCCTCCGGTCGCAATGAGGTTACCGGTGCAAACGTTCTGGTCGCTATCTTTAGCGAACAGGAGTCGCAGGCGGCATATCTGTTGCGCAAACATGAAGTCAGCCGTCTCGATGTGGTGAACTTTATCTCTCATGGCACGCGTAAAGACGAGCCGACACAGTCTTCTGATCCTGGCAGCCAGCCAAACAGCGAAGAACAAGCTGGTGGGGAGGAACGTATGGAGAATTTCACGACGAACCTGAATCAGCTTGCGCGAGTGGGCGGAATCGACCCACTGATTGGTCGTGAGAAGGAGCTGGAGCGTGCTATTCAGGTTCTCTGCCGTCGCCGTAAAAACAACCCGCTGCTGGTAGGGGAGTCTGGTGTCGGTAAAACCGCGATTGCGGAGGGGCTTGCATGGCGAATTGTTCAGGGCGATGTGCCGGAAGTGATGGCTGACTGTACGATTTACTCTCTCGATATCGGTTCTCTGTTAGCGGGCACAAAATATCGCGGCGACTTTGAAAAACGTTTTAAAGCGTTGCTCAAGCAGCTGGAGCAAGACACTAACAGCATCCTGTTTATTGATGAGATCCACACCATTATCGGTGCGGGTGCAGCGTCTGGTGGCCAGGTCGATGCAGCTAACCTGATCAAACCGTTGCTCTCCAGCGGTAAAATTCGCGTAATTGGTTCGACAACCTATCAGGAGTTCAGCAACATTTTCGAGAAAGACCGTGCTCTGGCGCGTCGCTTCCAGAAAATTGATATTACTGAACCGTCAATCGAAGAAACTGTTCAAATCATCAATGGCCTGAAACCGAAGTATGAAGCGCACCACGACGTGCGTTATACCGCAAAAGCGGTGCGTGCGGCGGTAGAGCTGGCGGTGAAATACATTAACGATCGTCATCTGCCGGATAAAGCGATTGATGTTATCGATGAAGCGGGCGCTCGCGCACGTCTGATGCCGGTAAGCAAACGCAAGAAAACCGTTAATGTGGCGGATATTGAATCCGTGGTGGCCCGTATTGCACGCATTCCAGAGAAGAGTGTTTCTCAGAGTGACCGCGATACCCTGAAAAACCTCGGCGATCGCCTGAAAATGCTGGTCTTCGGTCAGGATAAAGCCATTGAGGCGCTGACTGAAGCCATTAAGATGGCGCGTGCAGGTTTAGGTCACGAACATAAACCGGTCGGTTCGTTCCTGTTTGCCGGCCCTACTGGGGTCGGGAAAACAGAGGTGACGGTACAGCTTTCGAAAGCGTTGGGCATTGAGCTTCTGCGCTTTGATATGTCCGAGTATATGGAACGCCATACCGTCAGCCGTCTGATTGGTGCGCCTCCGGGATACGTTGGTTTTGATCAGGGCGGTTTGCTGACTGATGCGGTCATCAAGCATCCACATGCGGTGCTGCTGCTGGACGAAATCGAGAAAGCGCACCCGGACGTGTTCAATATTCTGTTGCAGGTGATGGATAACGGTACGCTGACCGATAACAACGGACGCAAAGCGGACTTCCGTAACGTGGTGCTGGTGATGACCACTAACGCGGGGGTACGTGAAACCGAGCGCAAATCCATTGGTCTTATCCACCAGGATAACAGCACCGATGCGATGGAAGAGATCAAGAAGATCTTTACACCGGAATTCCGTAACCGTCTCGACAACATTATCTGGTTCGATCATCTGTCAACCGACGTGATCCATCAGGTGGTGGATAAATTCATCGTCGAGTTGCAGGTTCAGTTGGATCAGAAAGGTGTTTCTCTGGAAGTGAGCCAGGAAGCGCGTAACTGGCTGGCCGAGAAAGGTTACGACCGGGCAATGGGCGCACGTCCGATGGCGCGTGTCATCCAGGACAACCTGAAAAAACCGCTCGCCAACGAACTGCTGTTTGGTTCGCTGGTGGACGGCGGTCAGGTCACCGTCGCGCTGGATAAAGAGAAAAATGAGCTGACTTACGGATTCCAGAGTGCACAAAAGCACAAGGCGGAAGCAGCGCATTAATCTGATTGTCTGGTAGGTTGGTGAAGTCCGTAATCTCGTCAGGGGTTACGGACTTTTTATTTATGGGGTGGAGGAGGTTCAGACCCTTTTTTTGATGATGATGGTAAGTTATTGATAATTAGTGCTGCGGGTAGGTAAGGATAAAAAAGGGTGGCAGCAGGAGATTGAGATGGTTTTGCTTTATTAACAACGGGCTAAACGCGTAGTATTTGAGTTCACTGCCGTACAGGCAGCTTAGAAATTGCCGCGGATCCTGTCTGCCAATAATGACAAGTTCACTGCCGTACAGGCAGATAAAATGCGAAAAAAAAGCCCGTACTTTCGTACGAGCTCTTCTTTAAATATGGCGGTGAGGGGGGGATTCGAACCCCCGATACGTTGCCGTATACACACTTTCCAGGCGTGCTCCTTCAGCCACTCGGACACCTCACCAAATTGTTTTTTTGCCTGACCTCATGGGGGGCAACGGGGCGCTACTATAAGGAGTTGGAATAAAACGGTCAAGAAGAATTTTTATGATAATTATTGTTTGCTCATACTGTAAACAAGTTGTGCAGTATATCTACATCGAGACAAGTTACGGACTTATACTTCTAAAGTACTCCATACATATCACAAAATAAAAAGGCCGGCTAAACCGACCTTTTACTCATTCTTTCTCTTCGCCCATCAGGCGGTAAAACAATCAGCGACTACGGAAGACAATGCGGCCTTTGCTCAGGTCGTACGGGGTCAGTTCAACAGTCACTTTGTCGCCCGTCAGGATGCGGATGTAGTTTTTGCGCATTTTACCGGAGATGTGTGCAGTAACCACGTGACCGTTTTCTAACTCTACGCGGAACATGGTATTAGGCAACGTTTCAAGAACGGTACCTTGCATTTCAATATTGTCTTCTTTGGCCATCTAATCCTCTGGGGTATCACTACCGTAATTTGAACCGGCAAGATAATGCCGAAGTTCTGTAAATAAGTAAAGATTTGCGCGCTAAATCGCAACAAACAGGTTCGGCACATTACTCCGAAAACACACGGCTAAGCCGCACCAAAAGCGCAACGTATAAGGGAGCGGTGAGATAAACGATGGGCGTTACCTGACGCGAAAAATTCCTTATCGGCAGCGGGGTAATGAGCGTAACCAACTCTGCGACCGCAATTATAACACTCTGGGGAGAAATGTGCCGAAAACATTCATTCTTGTGGTGAAAACAAACATCGTGGTACCCAGAAATTATTCGGCAATCGTCCGAGGCGCATTTGATTGAGATAATTAAGGTAATCCCGGCGGGGAATTTCGCAGGCACCAAGCGATGCTGTGTGATCGTTAAGGACCTGGCAGTCGATAAGTTTACCGCCATGACCGATAAATTCCTCACAGAATACCAGAAGCGCCGTTTTGGATGCATTTTCCATCCGGCTGAACATGGACTCGCCACAAAATAGTGTTCCCAGGGCCACGCCGTACATACCGCCGACAAGCTCATCTTCACGCCAGACTTCAATGGAGTGGGCATGACCGAGTTCGTGAAGGCGATGGTAGGCTTCGACCACGCCACGCGTGATCCAGGTTCCTTCTTCGCGATCGCTGGCACAGCCTTCGATGACCTGACCAAAAGCGTAATTCATCGTGACACGATAGGGTGAGCGTTTATGAAATCGCTTCATACTACGGCTGATATGCAGTGATTCTGGCCATAACACCGCGCGGGGATCGGGCGACCACCAGAGGATGGGGTCGCCAGGAGAAAACCACGGGAAAATACCACGCTGATAAGCCATTAACAGGCGCGCAGGGCTAAGATCGCCCCCCAGTGCCAGCAGGCCGTTAGGCTCACGTAATGCGCCTTCCGGGGAAGGGAAGGCTATTGAATGGCGAGAAAGCTGAACCAGGCGCATGACCGCAAAACTCCACGCAAGTCGGATCGTTCAATAATAGCTTACAAACCCTGCTTAAACTGGTAATAACGCCCCTGTCTGGCAAGCAGTTCTGCGTGAGTACCTTGCTCAATAATTTGCCCGTTGTCCATCACTATTATTTGTTGGAAACGAGAGAGTCCGCGAAGTCGATGGGTGACCATTAACACCGTTTTCTCGCACATCATTTCTGCAAGCAATTCAAGGATCTGACTTTCGGTTGTGGCATCTAAGCCTTCTGTAGGTTCATCCAGCAATACCAGCGGCGCATCATGTAACAGCGCACGGGCGATAGCCAGACGGCGCAGTTCACCACCGGAGAGCTGGCGTCCGCCTTCACCTAACCAACTGTTGAGACCTGCATCCTCGAGCAGCTTCTCCAGACCAACGCGACGCAAGATCTCCGCCAGAGCCTCATCACTACTACCAGGCGAGGCGAGTAACAGATTATCACGCAGCGTGGCGCTAAACAGATGCACTCGCTGGGGAACAACGCTGATGGTCTGTCGTAGAGCCGCTTCATTCAGGCTGGCTATGGGACTATCGTTAAGCAAAATCTCGCCCTGTTGCGGGTCCCATGCGCGGGTCAGCAGTTGTAACAGTGTTGATTTGCCGCATCCGGTTCGCCCGAGAATCGCAATATGTTCCCCGGCGTTTACCTGAAGATAAATCCCTTTAAGTGCCTGTTGGGATTGCTCCGGATAAGTGAACTGAACATCCCGTAATGTCAGCGAAACGCGATCGGCAACACGAGTTTGGGTATCAGGGAAGGTGACTTCCGGTTTTTGATCCGTTAAATCAGTGATCCGTACGGCAGAGGCAATGACTTGTCCCAGATGCTGAAATGCACCCGTTACTGGTGCCAGCGCTTCAAACGCGGCTAACGCGCAGAAGACAAACAGGGCAATTAACGCGCCGGGTTGAGCATTGCCGCCAACGCCGCCGGACGCCATCCACAGCATCAGGATCACCGCTAACGCGCCAATGAGCAGCATTATCGCTTGCGACAATGCGGTCAGTTCAGATTGACGGCGTTGCGCTTCCAGCCACTGAATTTCTGTATTCTCTAATTGCGTGCGATAACGATCGCTGGCACCAAAAATGGTCAGCTCAGCTTGCCCTTGCAGCCAGGCCGTCAGTTGTTGGCGATACTGCCCGCGAAGATGAGTCAGATTTTGCCCGGTGCTTTTTCCCGCACGATAAAACAGTGGTGGCATCAGGAAAAGCGTCAGTAACATAATGCCGCCCAGCGTAAAGGCGAGGGTGAAATCAAGGAAACTTAACCCGATTGTCACCACCATAATCACCACAAAAGCACCTACCAGCGGCGAGATAACGCGCAGGTAAAGATGATCGAGCGTATCAACATCCGCCACCACGCGGTTGAGTAATTCGCCCTGACGATAGCGCGCCAGTCCGGCAGGGGAGAGGGGCAGCAATTTGCTGAAGGTGTATATGCGCAGATGCTGCAACACGCGGAAAGTCGCGTCGTGACTTACCAGACGTTCAAAATAACGCCCGGCAGTACGGGTGATTGCTGCGCCACGCACGCCCGCAGCGGGTAGCATATAGTTGAAGCTGTACAGTCCGGCAACCCCCGCAACCGCTGAGGCGGAGAGGAACCAGCCCGAAAGTGTCAACAGGCCGATACTGGCGAGCAGCGTGACAATTGCCAGCACAATACCAAGACTTAACATCCATTTATGACGTTTATACAGTGCCAGATAGGGTAGCAAAGCGCGCATTTAAATCTCCTCCTGACGATGGGCCAGTAATGTGGCGAATGGGCCGCCAGCCACACTTAATTCCGCGTAACGTCCTTGCTCAATAATCTGACCATCCTGCATTACCCAAATGACATCCCAGTCAGCAAGATCTTCTAACTGGTGGGTGACCATTAACGTTGTCTGGCGCAGAGAGGCGGCATTCAGCGCCTCCATTACGCGCTGTTCACTGTGAGCATCAAGGCTGGCAGCGGGTTCATCCAACAGTAATAGCGAACAGGGATTTAGTAACGCACGGGCCACCGCCACGCGCTGCGCCTGCCCCACGGAAAGGCGGGCAGCCTGGTCGCCAACAGGCGTATCAACGCCTTGTGGCAGGAGCGGTAGAAACTCACTGACCCAGGCGTTATCCAGTGCTGTTTGTAACTCTTGTTCGCTGGCATCAGGTCGCGCCAGTAGTACGTTATCCCGTAATGTTGCTGCCGGTAATTGTGGGTTTTGCCCAACCCAGGAGAGATGTTTACGGCATGATTCTGGTGATAAATCGCGTAATTCTATCCCGTTGATTCGTAGCGATCCCTGATATGAGAGAAAACCAGAAAGCGCGTTCAGCAGTGAACTTTTACCTGAACCGCTGCGACCAACCAACACTGCTCGTTGGCCTGCTGGCAAAGTAAAATTCAGCGGTCCGGCCAGCGTTTTACCTTCCGGCGACGTGATAAACAGATCCTCGGCTTCAATGGTCACCGGATCGGTCGATGCTAATTCCGCCTCACCGCGCTGCGGATGGGCGAGCGGGGTTTCCATAAACGTTTTCAAACTGTCAGCTGCACCAACAGCCTGGGCTTTAGCATGATAAAACGTACCGAGATCGCGTAATGGCTGGAAAAACTCTGGCGCAAGGATCAGGGCCAGAAAACCCGCAGCCAGCGTCACGCCAGTATCGTAGTGACCAAAATCCAGCTCGCCGAGGTAGGAAAAACCAAAGTAGACCGCCACCAGAGCAATCGACAGCGAGGTAAAAAATTCGAGAATGCCGGAGGATAAAAACGCCAGCCGTAGCACTTCCATTGTCCGTTGGCGGAAATCTTCCGAAGCAGAACGAATACTTTCAATTTCAGCTTCACCACGACCAAAAATACGCAATGTTTCCATGCCGCGCAGGCGATCGAGGAAATGCCCACTTAAGCGAGCAAGAGCGAGAAAGTTACGTCGGTTAGCATCGGCAGCCCCCATTCCAACCAGCGCCATAAATAACGGAATTAGCGGTGCAGTGCCCAGCAGAATGAGCGCCGCAGCCCAGTTAGAGGGGAAGATAGCCACCACAATCAGCAGCGGCACCGACACTGCCAGCGCCATTTGCGGCAGGTAGCGTGCATAGTAATCATGCATATCGTCAATTTGCTCGAGCACCAGCGTCGCCCAGCTCCCCGCTGGTTTACCCTGAATCCACGCTGGCCCTGCTTGTTGCAGACGGTCGAGAACCTGACGGCGGATGGCAAAGCGGATATGCTGCCCGGCGTGATAACCCACCCGTTCGCGTAACCAGACCACCCATGCGCGCAGTACAAAGGTCAGAAACAGTAACGTAAAGGGAAGCAGCAGGGCTTCACGGGGAATATTCTCCATAATCATATGTTGCAGAATTCGCGCCATGAACCAGGCCTGGGCAATGATCAATATGCCGCTCACAAAGCCCAGCAGACGAGAAATATTCAGCCAACGTTGGGAGATGACGCTTTGCTGTTTTAACCAGCGGGTTAATTCTTTTTGACGGGATTTATTCATTGCACGCTTAGCAGGTGAGTTATCAGAATTATTTGCAGAGCAATGTTACAACGGGGAAAAAATAAAGGCGACCCATAGTCGCATGGTGTCGCCTTCTTTACTTTTGTTACTGATTTGTAAAATTATTTTGCGTCAGCTAAACCGTCGAGGTAGCGTTCCGCATCAAGAGCTGCCATGCAGCCTGTACCAGCAGATGTAATGGCCTGGCGATAAATGTGATCCATCACGTCGCCTGCGGCAAAGACGCCAGGGATGCTGGTCTGGGTGGCATTACCATGAATACCCGACTGTACTTTGATGTAGCCGTTTTCCAGTTCCAGCTGCCCTTCGAAAATGGCAGTATTCGGGCTGTGACCGATAGCAACAAACAGACCGGCAACGTCGAGTGACTCGATATTATCGGTGTTTTGCGTATCGCGCAGACGAACGCCAGTGACGCCCATCTGATCGCCGGTCACTTCTTCCAGCGTACGGTTGGTGTGCAGAATAATGTTGCCGTTCTCCACTTTATCCATCAGACGCTTAATGAGGATTTTTTCCGCACGGAAACCATCACGGCGGTGAATCAGATGAACTTCCGAAGCGATGTTAGACAGATACAGCGCCTCTTCAACCGCGGTATTGCCGCCGCCGATGACCGCAACTTTCTGGTTGCGATAGAAGAAACCGTCGCAGGTTGCACAAGCAGAAACTCCACGGCCTTTAAAGGCTTCTTCAGAGGGCAGGCCGAGATAGCGTGCAGAAGCTCCGGTGGCAATAATCAGCGCGTCGCAAGTGTATTCGCCGCTATCGCCAGTCAGACGGAACGGACGATTCTGCAAATCAACTTTGTTGATGTGATCAAAGATGATTTCAGTTTCAAATTTGGTGGCATGTTCGTGCATGCGCTCCATTAATAACGGACCGGTCAGATCGTTTGGATCGCCAGGCCAGTTTTCCACTTCCGTGGTGGTGGTCAGTTGGCCGCCTTTTTCCATGCCGGTAATCAGCACAGGTTGCAGGTTGGCGCGCGCCGCGTAGACAGCAGCGGTGTATCCCGCCGGGCCTGAACCCAGGATAAGCAGTTTACTGTGTTTGGTCGTGCCCATGAGATCCCCATAGTTGTTGGCAGACAATGGCAGGATTGTAGGGAATTTACAGACGTAAAAAAAGAGTATGACGATTTTGTTAACAATTTGTGCAATCGGCAGCATCGATAAGCAGGTCAAATTCTCACGTCATTATCACCTCTGCTACTTAAATTTCCCGCTTTATAAGCCGATTAAATGATGAATAAACGCCCCTGTTAATGAATATCTGGCATGTTGTACTAAAAATCGATGTTTTGCTTTGACAATCCCCTGGTGTTTTGCGAAAACATTCGAGGAAGAAAAAAAACAGTATTCTTATATGCGCATAACCATGCATGTAAATACCATGTTTACCGTGCTAGTGAAATCTACGTATGGCGTGGACAGACGTCATTCGTGATGTCGATAGCTGCCACAAGGCAACGGTCTTCTCACCGTAGACCCAGGCATTGCGCGCCGTGAATCTTCATGATTTCGGTCTATCGTGACGGGTAGCGACTCTGAACAGTGATGTTTCAGGGTCAGACAGGAGTAGGGAAGGAATACAGAGAGACAATAATAATGGTAGATAGCAAGAAGCGCCCTGGCAAAGATCTCGACCGTATCGATCGTAACATTCTTAATGAGTTGCAAAAGGATGGGCGTATTTCTAACGTCGAGCTTTCTAAACGTGTGGGACTTTCTCCAACGCCGTGCCTTGAGCGTGTGCGTCGGCTGGAAAGACAAGGGTTTATTCAGGGCTATACGGCGCTGCTGAACCCCCATTATCTGGATGCATCACTTCTGGTATTCGTTGAGATTACTCTGAATCGTGGCGCACCGGATGTGTTTGAACAATTCAATACCGCTGTACAAAAACTTGAAGAAATTCAGGAGTGTCATTTAGTATCCGGTGATTTCGACTACCTGTTGAAAACACGCGTGCCGGATATGTCAGCTTACCGTAAGTTACTGGGGGAAACCCTGCTGCGTCTGCCTGGCGTCAATGACACACGGACATACGTTGTTATGGAAGAAGTCAAGCAGAGTAATCGTCTGGTTATTAAGACGCGCTAACACGGAACAGGTGCAAAATCGGCGTATTTTGATTACACTCCTGTTAATCCATACAGCAACAGTACTGGGGTAACCTGGTACTGTTGTCCGTTTTAGCATCGGGCAGGAAAAGCCTGTAACCTGGAGAGCCTTTCTTGAGCCAGGAATACACTGAAGACAAAGAAGTCACATTGACAAAGTTAAGTAGCGGCCGCCGCCTTCTGGAGGCGTTGCTGATCCTTATTGTCCTGTTTGCCGTCTGGTTGATGGCTGCCTTACTAAGCTTTAACCCTTCGGACCCCAGCTGGTCGCAAACGGCCTGGCATGAACCTATCCATAATTTAGGTGGGATGCCCGGTGCGTGGCTGGCAGATACGCTGTTCTTTATTTTTGGCGTGATGGCTTACACCATTCCCGTCATTATTGTCGGCGGTTGTTGGTTTGCCTGGCGTCATCAGTCCAGCGACGAATACATTGATTATTTTGCCGTTTCGCTACGCATCATTGGCGTTTTGGCGCTCATCCTTACCTCCTGTGGTCTGGCGGCAATCAACGCTGACGATATCTGGTATTTTGCCTCCGGCGGCGTCATTGGCAGCTTACTAAGCACTACGCTACAACCACTGCTACACAGTAGCGGGGGAACTATTGCGCTGCTCTGCGTTTGGGCAGCGGGCCTGACGCTGTTCACCGGTTGGTCATGGGTGACCATTGCTGAAAAACTCGGCGGCTGGATTTTAAATATTCTTACCTTCGCCAGTAATCGTACCCGTCGCGATGATACCTGGGTCGATGAAGATGAGTATGAAGACGACGAAGAGTATGAAGATGAAAATCACGGCAAACAGCATGAATCACGCCGTGCCCGTATTCTTCGCGGCGCGCTAGCGCGTCGTAAACGGTTGGCGGAAAAATTCATTAATCCGATGGGGCGGCAAACAGACGCTGCGTTGTTCTCCGGTAAGCGGATGGATGATGACGAAGAGATTACCTACACTGCACGCGGTGTGGCTGCCGACCCTGACGACGTCCTGTTTTCGGGCAATCGTGCAACGCAGCCAGAATATGACGAATACGATCCATTATTAAACGGTGCGCCAATTACCGAACCTGTTGCTGTAGCAGCTGCTGCTACCACGGCGACACAAAGCTGGGCTGCACCGGTTGAACCTGTGACTCAGACGCCGCCAGTTGCCTCTGTTGATGTTCCACCTACGCAACCTACAGTAGCCTGGCAGCCTGTACCGGGGCCGCAAACGGGAGAACCGGTTATTGCACCTGCACCGGAAGGTTACCCACAGCAGTCACAATATGCGCAGCCTGCAGTGCAATATAATGAGCCGCTGCAACAACCTGTACAGCCACAGCAGCCGTATTATGCGCCTGCGGCTGAACAACCTGTGCAACAACCTTACTACGCTCCTGCGGCGGAACAACCTGTTCAGCAACCGTATTACGCCCCTGCGCCAGAACAACCGGTGGCAGGTAACGCCTGGCAAGCCGAAGAGCAGCAATCCACTTTTGCTCCACAGTCTACATACCAGACTGAGCAAACTTATCAGCAGCCAGCCGCCCAGGAACCGTTGTACCAACAGCCGCAACCTGTTGAACAGCAGCCTGTTGTGGAGCCTGAACCCGTTGTAGAAGAGACAAAACCCACGCGTCCGCCGCTTTACTACTTTGAAGAAGTGGAAGAGAAGCGAGCCCGTGAACGCGAACAACTTGCGGCCTGGTATCAACCGATTCCAGAACCTGTTAAAGAACCAGAACCGATCAAATCTTCGCTAAAAGCACCTTCTGTTGCAGCAGTACCTCCAGTGGAAGCCGCTGCCGCCGTTTCTCCGCTGGCATCTGGCGTGAAAAAAGCGACACTGGCGACGGGGGCTGCCGCAACCGTTGCCGCGCCAGTCTTCAGTCTGGCAAATAGCGGTGGACCGCGTCCGCAGGTCAAAGAGGGGATTGGCCCCCAGTTGCCACGACCGAAACGCATCCGCGTGCCAACTCGTCGTGAACTGGCGTCTTACGGTATTAAGCTGCCCTCACAGCGTGCGGCAGAAGAAAAAGCCCGTGAAGCCCAGCGCAATCAGTATGATTCTGGCGATCAGTATAACGATGATGAAATCGATGCGATGCAGCAGGATGAACTGGCGCGTCAATTCGCCCAGACACAGCAGCAACGCTACGGCGAACAGTATCAACATGATGTGCCCGTGAACACAGAAGATGCAGATGCTGCGGCAGAGGCAGAACTGGCTCGTCAGTTTGCTCAAACTCAACAACAACGTTATTCCGGCGAACAACCGGCTGGGGCGAATCCGTTCTCGCTGGATGATTTTGAATTTTCGCCAATGAAAGCGTTGCTGGATGATGGTCCACACGAACCGCTGTTTACGCCAATTGTTGAACCTGTACAGCAGCCGCAACAACCGGTAGCACCGCAGCAGCAATATCAGCAGCCGCAACAACCGGTTGCACCGCAGCCGCAGTATCAGCAGCCGCAACAACCAGTTGCGCCACAGCCGCAATATCAACAGCCGCAACAACCGGTTGCACCGCAGCCGCAATATCAGCAGCCACAACAACCGGTTGCACAGCAGCCGCAGTATCAGCAGCCGCAACAGCCAGTTGCGCCACAGCCGCAGGATACCCTGCTTCATCCGCTGTTGATGCGTAATGGCGACAGCCGTCCGTTGCATAAACCGACGACGCCACTGCCTTCTCTGGATTTGCTGACACCGCCGCCGAGCGAAGTGGAGCCGGTAGATACCTTTGCGCTTGAACAAATGGCGCGCCTGGTAGAAGCGCGTCTGGCTGATTTCCGTATTAAAGCCGATGTTGTCAATTACTCTCCGGGGCCAGTTATCACTCGCTTTGAATTGAACCTGGCACCGGGCGTAAAAGCAGCGCGCATTTCTAACTTGTCACGTGACCTTGCCCGTTCACTTTCGACGGTGGCGGTGCGTGTCGTTGAAGTTATTCCTGGCAAACCCTATGTAGGTCTGGAGTTACCGAATAAAAAACGACAAACCGTTTATCTGCGCGAAGTTTTGGATAACGCTAAATTCCGCGATAATCCGTCGCCATTAACCGTGGTGCTGGGTAAAGATATCGCCGGTGAGCCGGTGGTTGCCGATCTGGCGAAAATGCCGCACTTGTTGGTTGCGGGGACTACCGGTTCCGGTAAGTCTGTCGGGGTGAACGCGATGATCCTGAGCATGCTTTATAAAGCACAGCCAGAAGATGTGCGTTTCATCATGATCGACCCGAAAATGCTGGAGCTTTCGGTTTATGAAGGCATTCCGCACCTGTTAACGGAAGTTGTTACTGATATGAAAGATGCCGCCAACGCGCTGCGCTGGTGTGTTAACGAGATGGAGCGTCGTTATAAACTGATGTCTGCGCTGGGTGTGCGTAATCTGGCGGGTTATAACGAAAAAATTGCTGAAGCCGATCGCATGATGCGTCCGATTCCAGACCCGTACTGGAAGCCGGGTGATAGTATGGATGCGCAGCATCCGGTGCTGAAAAAAGAACCATACATTGTGGTGTTGGTGGACGAATTTGCCGACCTGATGATGACGGTAGGTAAAAAAGTGGAAGAGCTGATAGCACGTCTGGCGCAAAAAGCCCGTGCCGCGGGTATCCACCTCGTACTGGCAACGCAGCGTCCATCGGTTGATGTTATTACTGGTCTGATTAAAGCGAATATTCCGACCCGTATCGCCTTTACCGTATCCAGTAAGATTGACTCACGTACCATTCTTGATCAGGCTGGTGCGGAATCACTGCTGGGTATGGGGGATATGCTCTACTCTGGGCCGAACTCCACGTTGCCGGTACGTGTCCATGGTGCTTTTGTTCGCGATCAGGAAGTTCATGCCGTGGTGCAGGACTGGAAAGCGCGTGGTCGCCCACAGTATGTTGATGGCATCACCTCCGACAGTGAAAGCGAAGGTGGCGTGGGCGGTTTCGATGGCGCTGAAGAACTGGATCCGTTGTTCGATCAGGCGGTGCAGTTTGTCACTGAAAAACGCAAAGCGTCAATTTCTGGCGTACAGCGTCAGTTCCGCATTGGTTATAACCGTGCAGCGCGTATTATCGAACAGATGGAAGCGCAGGGGATTGTCAGCGAACAGGGGCACAACGGTAATCGTGAAGTGCTGGCCCCACCGCCATTTGACTAATTAATGCAACGTAGGCCGGATAAGACGCGATAGCGTCGCATCCGGTATTCTATCAACTGAAAATTCAGTATTTTCTTCTTTCCTCAAGCTGATTATTAGCCTGGAATAGAGAGTAGAGGGAACTCCCGATTGGGAGTGACGTAATTTGAGGAATAATGATGAAAAAAATTGCCATCACCTGTGCATTACTCTCAAGCTTAGTAGCAAGCAGCGTTTGGGCTGATGCCGCAAGCGATCTTAAAAGCCGCCTGGATAAAGTCAGCAGCTTCCACGCCAGCTTCACACAGAAAGTGACTGACGGTAGCGGCGCGGCGGTGCAGGAAGGTCAGGGCGATCTGTGGGTGAAACGTCCAAACTTATTCAACTGGCATATGACTCAACCTGATGAAAGCATTCTGGTTTCTGACGGTAAAACACTGTGGTTCTATAACCCGTTCGTTGAGCAAGCTACGGCAACCTGGCTGAAAGATGCCACCGGTAATACGCCGTTCATGCTGATTGCCCGCAACCAGTCCAGCGACTGGCAGCAGTACAATATCAAACAGAATGGCGATGACTTTGTTCTGACGCCGAAAGCCAGCAATGGCAATCTGAAGCAGTTCACCATTAACGTGGGACGTGATGGCACAATCCATCAGTTTAGCGCGGTGGAGCAGGACGATCAGCGCAGCAGTTATCAGCTGAAATCCCAGCAAAATGGGGCTGTGGATGCAGCGAAATTTACCTTCACCCCGCCGCAAGGCGTCACGGTAGATGATCAACGTAAGTAGAGGCACCTGAGTGAGCAATCTGTCGCTCGATTTTTCGGATAATACTTTTCAACCCCTGGCCGCGCGTATGCGGCCAGAAAATTTAGCACAGTATATCGGCCAGCAACATTTGCTGGCTGTGGGGAAGCCGTTGCCGCGCGCTATCGAAGCCGGGCATCTGCATTCTATGATCCTCTGGGGGCCGCCGGGTACCGGCAAAACAACCCTCGCTGAAGTGATTGCCCGCTATGCGAACGCTGATGTGGAACGTATTTCTGCCGTCACCTCTGGCGTGAAAGAGATTCGCGAGGCGATCGAACGCGCTCGGCAAAACCGCAATGCAGGTCGCCGCACTATTCTTTTTGTTGACGAAGTTCACCGTTTCAACAAAAGCCAGCAGGATGCATTTCTGCCACATATTGAAGACGGCACCATCACTTTTATTGGCGCAACCACTGAAAACCCGTCGTTTGAGCTTAATTCGGCACTGCTTTCCCGTGCCCGTGTCTATCTGTTGAAATCCCTGAGTACAGAGGATATTGAGCAAGTACTAACTCAGGCGATGGAAGACAAAACCCGTGGCTATGGTGGTCAGGATATTGTTCTGCCAGATGAAACACGACGCGCCATTGCTGAACTGGTGAATGGCGACGCGCGCCGGGCGTTAAATACGCTGGAAATGATGGCGGATATGGCCGAAGTCGATGATAGCGGTAAGCGGGTCCTGAAGCCTGAATTACTGACCGAAATCGCCGGTGAACGTAGCGCCCGCTTTGATAACAAAGGCGATCGCTTTTACGATCTGATTTCCGCATTGCATAAGTCGGTACGTGGTAGCGCACCCGATGCGGCGCTCTACTGGTATGCGCGAATTATTACCGCCGGTGGCGATCCGTTATATGTTGCGCGTCGTTGCCTGGCAATTGCTTCCGAAGATGTCGGCAATGCCGACCCACGGGCGATGCAGGTGGCAATTGCGGCCTGGGATTGCTTTACTCGCGTTGGCCCGGCGGAAGGTGAACGCGCCATTGCTCAGGCGATTGTTTACCTGGCCTGCGCGCCAAAAAGCAACGCTGTCTACACTGCGTTTAAAGCCGCGCTGGCCGATGCTCGCGAACGTCCGGATTATGACGTGCCGGTTCATTTGCGTAATGCGCCGACGAAATTAATGAAGGAAATGGGCTACGGGCAGGAATATCGTTACGCTCATGATGAAGCAAACGCTTATGCTGCCGGTGAGGTTTACTTCCCGCCGGAAATAGCACAAACACGCTATTATTTCCCGACAAACAGGGGCCTTGAAGGCAAGATTGGCGAAAAGCTCGCCTGGCTGGCTGAACAGGATCAAAATAGCCCCATAAAACGCTACCGTTAATGTTATCGTTGCGGTAATGTTGTTAATGTATCCCTGTGGTCGCAGGCTGTGGCCACATCTCCCATTTAATTCGATAAGCACAGGATAAGCATGCTCGATCCCAATCTGCTGCGTAATGAGCCAGACGCAGTCGCTGAAAAACTGGCACGCCGGGGCTTTAAGCTGGATGTAGATAAGCTGGGCGCTCTTGAGGAGCGTCGTAAAGTATTGCAGGTCAAAACGGAAAACCTGCAAGCGGAGCGTAACTCCCGATCGAAATCCATTGGCCAGGCGAAAGCGCGCGGGGAAGATATCGAGCCTTTACGTCTGGAAGTGAACAAACTGGGCGAAGAGCTGGATGCAGCAAAAGCCGAGCTGGATGCTTTACAGGCTGAAATTCGCGATATCGCGCTAACCATCCCTAACCTGCCTGCAGATGAAGTGCCGGTAGGTAAAGACGAAAATGACAACGTTGAAGTCAGCCGCTGGGGCACCCCGCGTGAGTTTGACTTTGAAGTTCGTGACCATGTGACGCTGGGTGAAATGCACTCTGGCCTCGACTTTGCAGCCGCAGTTAAGTTGACCGGTTCCCGCTTTGTGGTAATGAAAGGGCAGATTGCTCGCATGCACCGCGCACTGTCGCAGTTTATGCTGGATCTGCATACCGAACAGCATGGCTACAGTGAGAACTATGTTCCGTACCTGGTTAACCAGGACACGCTGTACGGTACGGGTCAGCTGCCGAAATTTGCTGGCGATCTGTTCCATACTCGTCCGCTGGAAGAAGAAGCAGACACCAGTAACTATGCGCTGATCCCAACGGCAGAAGTTCCGCTGACCAACCTGGTACGCGGTGAAATCATCGATGAAGATGATCTGCCAATTAAGATGACCGCCCACACCCCATGTTTCCGTTCTGAAGCTGGTTCATATGGTCGTGACACTCGTGGTCTGATCCGTATGCACCAGTTCGACAAAGTTGAAATGGTGCAGATCGTGCGTCCGGAAGATTCAATGGCGGCACTTGAAGAGATGACTGGTCATGCCGAGAAAGTCCTGCAACTGCTGGGCCTGCCGTACCGCAAAATCATCCTTTGCACTGGCGACATGGGCTTTGGCGCTTGCAAAACTTACGACCTGGAAGTATGGATCCCGGCACAGAACACCTACCGCGAGATCTCTTCCTGCTCCAACGTCTGGGATTTCCAGGCGCGTCGTATGCAGGCACGTTGCCGCAGCAAGTCGGACAAGAAAACCCGTCTGGTTCATACCCTGAACGGTTCTGGTCTTGCTGTTGGTCGTACGCTGGTTGCAGTAATGGAAAACTATCAGCAGGCTGATGGTCGTATTGAAGTACCAGAAGTTCTGCGTCCGTATATGAACGGACTGGAATATATTGGCTAATACCCAATTTTTCTGAATCTAAAAAGCGCCTGCGGGCGCTTTTTTTGTCTCCCTTTGATACCGAACAATAATTACTCCTCACTTACAAGTAATACTACTTTCGAGTGAAAATCCACCTATCTCTTTGATTTTCAAATTATTCGATGTATACAAGCCTATATAGCGATCTGCTATAGAAATAATTACACAATACGGTTTGTTACTGGAATCAATCGTGAGCAAGCTTGAGTGAGCCATTATGAAAACGAAAATCCCTGATGAGGTATTGGCTGCTGAGGTGAGTCGCCGTGGTTTGGTAAAAACGACAGCGATCGGCGGCCTGGCAATGGCCAGCAGCGCATTAACATTACCTTTTAGTCGGATTGCGCACGCTGTCGATAGCGCTATTCCAACAACATCAGACGAAAAGGTTATCTGGAGCACCTGTACAGTTAACTGTGGTAGTCGCTGCCCGCTACGTATGCACGTAGTGGACGGTGAAATCAAATATGTCGAAACGGACAATACCGGCGATGACAATTACGACGGCCTGCACCAGGTTCGCGCCTGTCTGCGTGGGCGTTCCATGCGTCGCCGTGTCTACAATCCGGACCGCCTGAAATATCCGATGAAACGAGTCGGGGCGCGCGGTGAAGGCAAATTCGAGCGCATTAGCTGGGAAGAAGCCTACGACATCATCGCGACCAATATGCAGCGCCTGATCAAAGAGTACGGCAACGAATCCATCTATCTGAACTATGGCACCGGTACGCTGGGTGGCACCATGACCCGCTCCTGGCCGCCGGGAAATACCCTGGTCGCGCGCTTGATGAACTGCTGCGGCGGTTATCTGAACCATTACGGTGACTACTCTTCCGCGCAAATTGCGGAAGGTTTGAACTATACCTACGGCGGCTGGGCAGATGGTAACAGCCCGTCGGATATCGAAAACAGTAAACTGGTAGTGCTGTTTGGTAATAACCCGGGCGAAACGCGAATGAGTGGCGGTGGGGTGACTTACTATCTTGAACAGGCGCGCCAGAAATCTAATGCTCGCATGATCATCATCGATCCGCGCTATACCGACACCGGTGCCGGGCGTGAAGATGAGTGGATCCCTATTCGTCCGGGAACAGATGCCGCACTGGTTAACGGTCTGGCGTATGTCATGATCACCGAAAACCTGGTGGATCAGGCATTCCTCGATAAATATTGCGTTGGCTATGACGAGAAAACCCTGCCAGCCAGTGCGCCGAAAAATGGTCACTATAAAGCTTATATTCTGGGTGAAGGGCCAGATGGCGTGGCTAAAACGCCGGAATGGGCCTCGCAAATCACCGGTGTTCCGGCAGACAAAATCATCAAACTGGCTCGTGAAATCGGCAGTACCAAACCGGTGTTTATCAGCCAGGGATGGGGCCCGCAGCGTCATGCTAACGGTGAAATCGCAACCCGTGCTATCTCGATGCTGGCGATTCTGACCGGTAACGTTGGTATTAACGGGGGGAACAGCGGCGCGCGCGAAGGTTCATACAGCTTACCGTTTGTCCGTATGCCGACTCTCGAAAACCCGATCCAGACCAGCATTTCGATGTTTATGTGGACCGATGCCATTGAACGTGGCCCGGAAATGACGGCGCTGCGTGATGGTGTGCGCGGGAAAGATAAGCTGGATGTGCCGATCAAAATGATCTGGAACTATGCCGGTAACTGCCTGATTAATCAGCATTCTGAAATCAACCGTACCCATGAAATCCTTCAGGATGATAAGAAGTGCGAGCTGATTGTGGTTATCGACTGCCACATGACCTCATCGGCGAAATATGCTGACATCCTGCTGCCTGACTGCACCGCTTCAGAACAGATGGACTTTGCACTGGATGCATCCTGCGGGAATATGTCTTACGTGATTTTCAACGATCAGGTGATTAAACCGCGCTTTGAATGTAAGACCATCTATGAAATGACCAGCGAACTGGCAAAACGTCTTGGCGTTGAGCAACAGTTTACTGAGGGCCGTACCCAGGAAGAGTGGATGCGGCATCTGTATGCCCAGTCGCGGGAAGCGATTCCTGAACTGCCAACGTTTGAAGAGTTCCGTAAGCAGGGGATCTTTAAAAAGCGCGACCCACAAGGGCATCACGTTGCTTATAAAGCTTTCCGTGAAGATCCGCAGGCAAATCCACTGACCACGCCATCGGGGAAAATTGAGATTTATTCGCAGGCGCTGGCTGACATTGCCGCTACCTGGGAATTGCCAGAAGGTGATGTGATCGATCCACTGCCGATCTATACGCCGGGCTTTGAAAGTTATCAGGATCCGCTGAACAAACAGTATCCGCTGCAGCTTACGGGTTTCCACTATAAATCTCGCGTTCACTCAACTTACGGCAACGTTGATGTGCTGAAAGCAGCTTGCCGTCAGGAAATGTGGATCAACCCGCTTGATGCGCAAAAACGCGGTATCAGCAACGGCGATAAAGTCAGGATCTTTAATGATCGTGGTGAGGTTCATATTGAGGCGAAAGTGACGCCCCGAATGATGCCGGGTGTGGTCGCACTGGGTGAAGGTGCCTGGTATGACCCGGATACAAAACGTGTCGATAAGGGCGGTTGTATTAACGTACTGACCACTCAACGTCCGTCTCCTCTCGCTAAGGGGAATCCGTCACATACAAACCTTGTTCAGGTTGAAAAGGTGTAAGGAGTAACCGATGACAACCCAGTATGGATTTTTTATTGATTCCAGCCGTTGCACCGGTTGCAAAACCTGCGAGCTGGCTTGTAAAGACTACAAAGATTTGACGCCAGAAGTCAGCTTCCGCCGCATTTATGAATATGCTGGTGGCGACTGGCAGGAAGATAACGGTGTCTGGCACCAGAACGTGTTTGCCTACTATCTGTCGATTTCATGTAACCACTGCGAAGATCCGGCTTGTACTAAAGTCTGCCCGAGCGGTGCGATGCATAAACGTGAAGATGGTTTTGTTGTGGTCGATGAAGATGTATGCATTGGCTGCCGTTACTGTCATATGGCTTGCCCGTATGGCGCACCGCAATATAACGAAACGAAAGGCCATATGACCAAATGCGATGGTTGTTATGACCGTGTTGCGGAGGGAAAAAAACCGATCTGCGTAGAGTCCTGCCCGCTGCGGGCGCTGGATTTCGGCCCTATCGACGAGCTGCGTAAAAAACATGGCGATCTGGCGGCCGTTGCGCCGTTGCCGCGAGCTCACTTTACCAAACCGAATATTGTGATCAAACCTAACGCCAATAGTCGCCCAACCGGGGATACCACTGGCTATCTGGCAAACCCGAAGGAGGTGTGAGATGGGAAGTGGATGGCATGAATGGCCGCTGATGATCTTCACGGTCTTCGGGCAATGTGTCGCGGGTGGTTTTATCGTTCTGGCTTTGGCGCTTCTCAAAGGCGACCTGCGAGCAGAAGCCCAGCAGCGTGTTATCGCCTACATGTTGGGTTTATGGGTGCTGATGGGCATTGGCTTTATCTCCTCTATGCTTCATCTTGGTTCACCGATGCGCGCTTTTAACTCGCTCAATCGGGTAGGGGCTTCAGCACTCAGTAACGAAATCGCCAGCGGTTCGATCTTTTTTGCTGTAGGCGGCATCGGCTGGTTGCTGGCAATGCTGAAAAAGCTTTCACCGGCATTGCGTACGCTTTGGCTGGTGGTGACGATGGTTCTTGGCGTAGTCTTTGTCTGGATGATGGTGCGTGTGTATAACAGCATCGATACAGTACCCACCTGGTACAGCATCTGGACACCGATGGGCTTCTTCCTGACGATGTTTATGGGCGGCCCGTTACTGGGTTACCTGTTGCTGAGTCTGGCTGGCGTCGATGGCTGGGCGATGCGTCTGCTGCCAGCCATTTCTGTTCTGGCACTGGTAGTGAGTGGCGTGATGTCAGTGATGCAGGGCGCAGAGCTGGCGACTATTCATAGCTCTGTGCAGCAGGCCGCAGCGCTGGTGCCGGACTATGGTGCGCTGATGTCCTGGCGGATCGTGCTTTTGGCCGTTGCCCTGTGCTTGTGGATTGCCCCACAGCTAAAAGGTTATCAGCCTGCGGTTCCGCTACTTTCTGTATCATTCATTCTGCTTCTGGCAGGGGAATTAATCGGTCGTGGCGTATTCTATGGTTTGCATATGACCGTGGGGATGGCTGTCGCAAGTTAATCAGTAACAACCGGGGTTTCGGCCCCGGTTCGCTTTTATTTCTGCTTCGTTAACGTGTCATAACTGGTCATCAAGTTACGATAATCAGGAATGTGGTTAGAGAACAACGTCGCCAGTCCTTCAATATCATTACGCCAGTCGCGATGCAGCTCGCACGCCACGCCGAACCATGTCATCAATTGCGCACCAGCTTGCGACATGCGATCCCATGCCGAATGCCGGGTAATTTCATTAAAGGTCCCTGACGCGTCAGTCACGACAAAGACGTCAAACCCTTCTTCAATGGCTGAAAGCGCCGGGAATGCCACGCAAACTTCGGTTACCACACCGGCAATAATTAACTGTTTTTTACCTGTCGCTTTGACAGCTTTTACAAAATCTTCGTTATCCCAGGCGTTAATATTTCCCGGGCGAGCAATGTAAGGTGCATCGGGGAATTGTGCTTTCAGTTCTGGAACTAATGGGCCGTTAGGACCGGTTTCAAAACTGGTGGTAAGAATAGTTGGTAAGTTGAAATACTTAGCCAGGTCACCCAGCGCCAGCACGTTATTTTTAAACTTATCGGGTTCGATATCCCGTACAAGGGAAAGTAAACCAGCCTGGTGATCAACAAGCAAAACGGCAGCATCATTTTTATCAAGACGAACATACGGTTTGGTCATCCTCTTCTCCTTTCGAGAGTCAGTGGTACGTCTAAATCGGTCAGACGCGATGCATTGCTCTGAAAGCATAGACGGGAAATATGAGTTTGCTGTGACCATGAAATTTTTCGACTGAACGAAGCGTATGAAATTTGTGTTAGATCAATAAAAACAATCAGATGAGATTAATCGTCTCTTCAGCATTAGCGTTATGAATGAGTAATATAAATCGATAATACCGCCGCTGCGATATGCGCGTATTTTCACCCATTGACAATGTTTTTGGCGGTGGCATGATGCGCATGAAATTTGAACTTCCTCACGGTTTTAATTCATGTCCACGTATACCCGGCCTGTCATGCTTTTGCTGTCTGGCCTGCTTTTGTTGACTCTGGCGATCGCGGTGTTAAATACACTCGTGCCGCTTTGGCTCGCCCAGGAACACATGTCTACATGGCAGGTAGGCGTTGTCAGCTCATCCTATTTTACCGGCAACCTTGTCGGTACATTGCTGACAGGGTATGTCATTAAACGCATTGGCTTTAACCGCAGCTATTATCTGGCCTCCTTCATTTTTGCCGCTGGCTGTGCCGGCCTTGGCCTGATGATTGGATTCTGGAGTTGGTTGGCGTGGCGTTTTGTCGCTGGCATCGGCTGTGCCATGATTTGGGTGGTTGTTGAGAGTGCGCTGATGTGCAGTGGGACGTCGCGTAACCGCGGGCGGTTGCTTGCTGCGTATATGATGGTTTATTACGTCGGAACGTTTTTAGGCCAGTTACTGGTCAGCAAAGTCTCAACCGAGTTGATGAGTGTATTGCCGTGGGTTACAGGTTTGACGTTGGCAGGAATCTTACCGCTGTTGTTTACGCATGTCCTGAATCAGCAGGCTGAAAACCATGATTCGACGTCAATTACGTCAATGCTAAAACTCCGTCAGGCGCGGCTTGGCGTGAATGGCTGCATTATCTCAGGAATCGTGCTGGGATCTCTATATGGCCTGATGCCGCTGTACCTCAATCACAAAGGGGTGAGCAATGCCAGCATTGGTTTCTGGATGGCGGTACTGGTCAGTGCGGGTATCCTCGGGCAATGGCCGATTGGACGTCTGGCGGATAAGTTTGGTCGACTGCTGGTGTTGCGTGTTCAGGTCTTTGTCGTCATTCTCGGCAGTATTGCGATGCTTAGCCAGGCGGCGATGGCCCCAGCGTTATTCATCCTCGGTGCCGCTGGCTTTACGCTATATCCGGTGGCGATGGCCTGGGCTTGTGAGAAAGTTGAACATCATCAACTGGTGGCGATGAACCAGGCCTTACTGTTGAGCTATACCGTGGGAAGCCTGCTTGGCCCGTCATTTACCGCTATGCTAATGCAGAATTTCTCCGATAATTTATTATTTATCATGATCGCCAGCGTATCGTTTATCTATTTGCTGATGCTGCTTCGTAACGCCGGTCATACGCCGAAACCCGTGGCTCACGTGTAAATGAATTCAAGCAGAGTGTGAACTTACTGTTTCACACTCTGCTTTTCTGTGCACAAAAAAGCGGCAACTTAATAAAGTTGCCGCTTTACGGGGAAATTAGAACATGACCTTATGACCGTACTGCTCAAGAATGCCTTTCACGCGTTCCATGGTCTCTTTCTTCGGTGGTTTAACACCATCGAGTTTGTATTCTTCACCCATTGCCACCCATTTGTGTTTGCCCAGTTCGTGGTAGGGGAGGAGCTCGATTTTCTCAACGTTGCCCATATCACGGGTAAATTCACCAAGGCGATGCGCTGAATCGTCATCGTCAGACCAGCCTGGGACAACAACATAGCGGATCCACACCTTCACATTTTTGTTCGCCAGATATTTAGCGAACTCCAGCGTGCGGTGGTTGGAAACTCCAACCAGATTTTGGTGGATCTCGTCGTTCATCTGTTTGAGATCGAGCATTACCAGGTCGGTTACTTCCAGCAGTTCATCAATCACCGGATCGTAACGACGAACAAAACCGTTGGTGTCCAGACAGGTATGAATGCCTTCTTTTTTGCAGGCGCGGAACCAGTCACGAACAAACTCAGCTTGTAGGATTGCCTCACCGCCGGATGCGGTAACGCCGCCGCCGGAAGCGTTCATAAAGTGGCGATAGGTCACCACTTCCTTCATCAAATCTTCAACGGTAACTTCTTTACCGCCATGCGTATCCCAGGTGTCGCGGTTATGACAATACAGGCAGCGCATCAGGCAGCCCTGGAAAAAGGTGATAAAGCGAATACCTGGGCCGTCTACGGTTCCACAGGATTCAAAGGAGTGAATGCGACCAATAACTGACATTGCGGTGTTTCTCCAGATGTGGCCCATCTGAGGCCGTGTTGGTGCGCAGCTCGAAGGCTACGTCGAGTCTGTTTTGGCAGTCACCTTAAAGTATAGATAGCTGACAAAAAAGGCTCTCGTGCTAAAAAAGGCCCCACTTTCGTGGAGCCTTTATTGTACGCTTTTTACTGTACGATTTCAGTCAAATCTAATTACATAGATTGAGTGAAGGTACGAGTAATAACGTCCTGCTGCTGTTCTTTAGTCAGCGAGTTGAAACGTACTGCGTAGCCAGATACACGGATGGTCAGCTGCGGATATTTTTCCGGGTTTTCCATCGCGTCGAGCAGCATTTCACGGTTCATCACGTTAACGTTCAGGTGCTGACCACCTTCGATGGATGCTTCGTGGTGGAAGTAACCATCCATCAGACCAGCCAGGTTGGTCTTACGAACTTCGTCGTCTTTACCCAGTGCGTTCGGAACGATAGAGAAGGTGTAGGAGATACCATCTTTAGCGTAAGCAAACGGCAGTTTAGCAACGGAAGTCAGAGACGCTACAGCACCTTTCTGGTCACGACCGTGCATCGGGTTAGCACCCGGTCCGAACGGCGCGCCAGCACGACGACCGTCTGGGGTGTTACCAGTTTTCTTACCATACACAACGTTAGAAGTGATGGTCAGAACAGACTGAGTCGGGATAGCGTCACGGTAGGTGTGCAGTTTCTGAATTTTCTTCATGAAACGTTCTACCAGGTCAACAGCCAGGTCATCTACACGCGGATCGTTGTTACCAAACTGCGGGTATTCGCCTTCGATTTCGAAGTCGATAGCCAGACCGTCTTCGTCACGAATCGGTTTAACTTTCGCATATTTGATTGCAGACAGGGAGTCAGCAGCAACGGACAGACCAGCGATACCACACGCCATGGTGCGGATAACGTCACGGTCGTGCAGCGCCATCAGAGAGGCTTCGTAGCTGTACTTGTCGTGCATGTAGTGGATGATGTTCAGTGCAGTGATGTACTGTTTAGCCAGCCAGTCCATGAAGTGATCCATGCGCTCCATCACTTCATCGTAGTTCAGGAGATCGCCTTTGATCGGTTCAGACTTCGGACCAACCTGCATTTTCAGTTTTTCGTCAACGCCGCCGTTGATTGCGTACAGCATGGTTTTCGCCAGGTTTGCACGCGCACCGAAGAACTGCATTTGTTTACCAACGATCATCGGGCTTACGCAGCAAGCGATAGCGTAGTCATCGTTGTTGAAGTCCGGACGCATCAGGTCATCGTTCTCATACTGCAGAGAAGAGGTGTCGATGGACACTTTAGCGGCGAATTTCTTGAAGTTCAGCGGCAGTTTTTCAGACCACAGAATGGTCATGTTCGGTTCCGGAGACGGGCCCATGGTGTACAGGGTGTTCAGGAAACGGAAGCTGTTTTTGGTAACCAAGGTACGACCGTCGAGGCCCATACCACCGATAGATTCGGTTGCCCAGATCGGGTCGCCAGAGAACAGTTCATCGTATTCCGGAGTACGCAGGAAGCGAACCATACGCAGTTTCATGACCAGGTGGTCAACCATTTCCTGCGCTTCTTGTTCGGTGATCTTGCCAGCTTTCAGGTCACGTTCGATGTACACATCCAGGAAGGTGGAGGTACGACCGAAGGACATTGCAGCACCGTTCTGAGACTTAACAGCAGCCAGGTAGCCGAAGTAAGTCCACTGGATAGCTTCCTGAGCGTTGGTAGCCGGACCAGAGATGTCGTAGCCGTATTTCGCAGCCATTTCTTTCATCTGACCCAGAGCGCGGTGCTGTTCAGCGATTTCTTCGCGCAGACGGATAGTCTGTTCCAGGTTTACTCCGTTTTCCAGATCAGCCTGCAGAGAGGTGAACTGTGCAAGTTTGTCTTTCATCAGGTAGTCGATACCGTACAGCGCAACGCGACGGTAGTCACCGATGATACGACCACGGCCATAAGCATCTGGCAGACCGGTCAGAACACCGGATTTACGGCAACGCAGGATGTCCGGAGTGTAAACGTCGAACACGCCCTGGTTGTGAGTTTTACGGTATTCAGTGAAGATTTTTTTGATCATCGGGTCCAGTTCGCGGTTGTACGCTTTGCAGGAACCTTCGATCATTTTGATACCACCGAACGGGATAAGAGCACGTTTCAGCGGAGCTTCAGTCTGCAGACCAACGATTTTCTCAAGCTGCTTGTTGATGTAGCCAGCGTCGTGAGAGGTGATGGTGGAAGCAACAGCGGTGTCAAAGTCAACTGGCGCGTGAGTGCGGTTTTCCAGTTTAACGCCTTCCATTACTTTGTCCCACAGGGTGGTGGTCGCTTCAGTAGCGCCAGCCAGGAAGGACTCGTCACCCTCGTACGGAGTGTAGTTTTTCTGAATGAAGTCACGGACGTTTACTTCATTCTGCCAGTCACCTTTGGTAAAACCTTCCCAGGCTGTGGCTAACTTTTCATTAAGCTCGGACATGTAACACCTACCTTCTTAAGTGGATTTTTTATTTACTGCGTACTTCGACAACCATTAATGGTGATCGTTTTCACGCAGGTAAATGACCCAGTATGTCAACCCAACCAACAAACCACCGCCGATAATATTACCGATCGTAACCGGAATCAGGTTATCAGTGATGAAGTTCATCACGGTCAGGTGAGAAAAATTTTCCGGTGCAGAACCGACAGCGGTCCAGAATTCCGGAGATGCGAAGTCGCGGATTACAATACCCATCGGGATCATAAACATGTTTGCGATACTGTGCTCAAAACCGCTGGCAACAAACATCGCGACCGGCAGCACCATAATGAACGCTTTGTCCATCAGGCTGCGGCCAGAATAACTCATCCATACTGCCAGACATACCATCAGGTTTGCCAGGATACCAAGACAGACGGCCTCAATAAAAGTATGGTGCACTTTGTGGTCGGCGGTTTGTAGGACGTTTAGTCCCCATTGACCATTTGCGGTCATATACTCGCCGGAAAGCCACATTAAAAGTACAAACAGCAGTGCGCCGACCAGGTTGCCAAAATAAACATTTAGCCAGTTTTTCGCCAACTGACCCCAGGTGATGCGCCCACTCGCCTTAGCAACAACAATCAACACTGTGGAAGTAAAGAGATCGGCTCCGCAGACAACACAAAGAATCAGCCCCAGAGAGAAGCAAATGCCGCCAATCAGTTTTGCCATGCCGAAGGGCATTGTACCTGTGCCAGTGGTTGCTGTGATATAGAAGACGAATGCGATTGAGATGAAAACACCGGCGGTAATCGCCAGATAGAAAGTCTTAAGCGGATGTTTCGTTGCTTTATAGACACCTGCCTCTTCGGCCACTTTGGCCATTGCAGCAGGAAGTAAAAGATCAAAAGGGTTGTCAGCTTTCACACTAACTCTCTCTTTATTAAGTCGGCGACGAGATACTAACAAAGCATTATAGATGAGAAATTGATATAGATCATATCTCGCCTGGCTTATAGGCCCGTAACTCGCATGGTTTTTATGCAAATACGGAGTAAATATTTGATTATCCAAATAAAAATAAATTTTAAAAATTAACAAATGAGTTGAATTTTTTCCGCATCCTCCGCTAAAACAGTTAATTAAAAGGGAGCACCTGGCGAATAAAGTAACAACATCGATCGTATTTATTAAATACAAATTACCGATATTTAACCTTATAATTACAATTATTTTATTAATACAAATATATGTAAAGCGGGGCATTAAAAAAACGCCCCGTAATATAACTCAGACGAATCATTAAGCCTACATTGCGTAGGCTATTTGATTTTATTTTGCCCAGAATGCTGCTTTGGCGCGCTGCAGCTTTTCGTAGGCCTTCAACAACGACTGATGTGCAGCAAACGCGTGCAGATCGCTATCTACTGGTTGCAAGCCATAAAACGCCGCTTCGCCGCTCATTGCCGCACTGGCGGCTTCCACGGCATCTGCGCCGTACATGCGAACAAACGCATTCAAATATTGCAGCGGCTGGCGATCTTCTTCCTGCGCCAGTAATAACAACGTTTGCAGGCAGCGATAATAATTGGCGCGTGCCGGACTAAATACTGATGAGTTAAACTCCATCGTCCATTCGGTCCAGACCAGAGCCTGTTCCAGATCGCCACCAGCCAGCGCCAGCATGGCTTTTAATTCACCGATACGCAGGGTGTACCAACCGTTATCCGACCCGGTCGCCAGACCCAACAGCTCACGCACGCGAGTAAAGTCATCAAAACCTTCTTCATCCAGTTGCTCGATAAGGTTCAGGTAATCTTCTTTTTCCCACTCGCTGCCTGGTAGCGAAAGAATCGTTTCACGTAAATGGCTGCCCATACTGTTATTCGCCAGCCACAGATCTTCAGCCGGATAAATATCGGACATGCCAGGCACGATAATACGGCAAGCGTAGACACCCAGATGCTCGTAATCGGCAATATAAACTTCTTTATCTTCCTTTTTGAAGATAGCCATCAGCGTGGCGAACTCTTCTTCCGTGGTGCCGGAGAAGCTCCAGTCAACAAACGGATAATCGGCATCCTGCTTGAACAGGTCCCAGGAGATTAAACCGCTGGAATCGATAAAGTGCGTTTCGAGGTTGGTATGTTCAGCGACTTCTTCATCATCGAAGGTTGGTGGAGTAAACACATCCAAATCTTTCAGGCCACGACCTTGCAGCAGCTCGGTCACGGTACGCTCCAGTGCAACGCCAAAATCAGGATGCGCACCGAATGAGGCAAAGCAGGTACCGTTAGCAGGATTGAACAGTACCACGCAAATCACCGGATACTGGCCGCCAAGCGAACCGTCATAAGCGAAGATCGGGAAACCTTCCGCTTCCAGCGTTTCGATCGCTTCAACTACTGCTGGATAACGTGCCAGCACGTCTGCCGGGATTTCCGGCAAGCTGATGCTTTCAGCAATAATGCGGTTTTTCACGTAACGTTCGAAAACTTCGGACAACCCCTGAACGCGTGCTTCGTTACGGGTATTGCCAGCAGACATACCGTTAGAAACGTACAAGTTACCAATGATATTCATCGGAATATAAATGGTCTGATTGTCGGACTGGCGCGTAAACGGTAGACCGCAAATACCACGATCTTCGTTACCGGATTGCAGGTCAATCAGCATACTACCGGTCAGTTCATTCTCCGGATCGTAAAATGCGCGCAGACGGTCATCGAGCAGCCCTTCTGGTACATCGTCATTTTCGGTCAGTGGGAACCATTTTTCGTTGGGATAATGCACGAATGGGCCGTTGGCGATGGTTTCGCCCAGCCAGAAGTCCGCAAAAAAGTAGTTGGTTGAGAGACGCTCGAAATATTCACCGAGGGCAGAAGCCAGCGCCGCTTTTTTGGTTGCGCCTTTACCGTTGGTAAAACACAGTGCGCACTCTTTGTCGCGAATATGTACAGACCAGACATTAGGCACGGGATTCAGCCAGGAGGCCTCTTCAATCTGAAAACCGAGGTCTGAAAGTTTTTGCTGGAAGCGTGCGATGGAATCTTCCAGAGCGGCATCTTTGCCGGGGATAAATGTTTGCGTCATGAAAATCACTTTAGTCGTACGGAAAGCGCGCAATAATACGGGTTTTATCTCAAAGGCGCTATCACCGCCGCCATGCCGATGAACTGTTGGCTATGCTTTTAGCGGATAAACCACGATAAGAGCATAAAAATGAAGGCGTTCGATCTCCACCGTATGGCATTTGATAAAGTGCCTTTTGATTTCCTTGGCGAAGTTGCACTACGTAGTCTTTATACCTTTGTACTGGTTTTTTTGTTCCTCAAAATGACCGGAAGACGCGGTGTGCGGCAGATGTCGCTGTTTGAAGTGTTAATCATTCTGACACTGGGTTCAGCGGCGGGAGATGTGGCGTTTTATGATGATGTGCCGATGGTCCCGGTACTTATCGTCTTTATTACTCTGGCGTTGTTATACCGCCTGGTAATGTGGTTGATGACGCACAGTGAAAAACTGGAAGATCTTCTGGAAGGCAAGCCGGTTGTCATTATTGAAGATGGCGAGCTGGCCTGGTCGAAACTCAATAACTCCAACATGACGGAATTTGAGTTCTTTATGGAGCTACGATTGCGCGGTGTAGAGCAGTTGGGACAGGTACGTCTGGCGATTCTCGAAACCAACGGGCAAATCAGTGTTTATTTCTTTGAAGATGACAAGGTGAAACCGGGGTTACTTATTTTACCCAGTGACTGTACTCAGCGTTACAAAGTGGTGCCGGAGTCGGCGGACTATGCCTGCATCCGTTGCAGTGAAATCATTCATATGAACGCGGGGGAAAGACAATTATGTCCGCGCTGTGCAAATCCAGAATGGACGAAGGCAAGTCGAGCTAAACGGGTGACCTGACAGCAAAAACATCGGCTTTTTGCTAATAATCCGAGAGATTCTTTTGTGTGATGCAAGCCACATTTTTGCCCTCAACGGTTTTACTCATTGCGATGTGTGTCACTGAATGATAAAACCGATAGCCACTGGAATAATGTATTACCTGTGGTCGCAATCGATTGACCGCGGGTTAATAGCAACGCAACGTGGTGAGGGGAAATGGCTCAAATCTTCAATTTTAGTTCTGGTCCGGCAATGCTACCGGCAGAGGTGCTTGAACAGGCTCAACAAGAACTGCGCGACTGGAACGGTCTTGGTACGTCGGTGATGGAAGTGAGTCACCGTGGCAAAGAGTTCATTCAGGTTGCAGAGGAAGCCGAGAAGGATTTTCGCGATCTTCTTAACATCCCCTCCAACTACAAAGTATTGTTCTGCCATGGCGGTGGTCGCGGTCAATTTGCTGCAGTACCGTTGAATATTCTTGGTGATAAAACCACTGCAGATTATGTTGATGCGGGTTACTGGGCAGCAAGTGCTATCAAAGAAGCGAAAAAATACTGCACACCAAATGTGTTTGATGCGAAAGTGACCGTTGATGGTCTTCGCGCAGTTAAGCCAATGAGTGAATGGCAACTCTCTGATAATGCTGCTTATATGCATTACTGCCCGAACGAAACCATTGACGGTATCGCTATCGATGAAACACCAGACTTCGGTAAAGACGTGGTGGTCGCCGCTGACTTCTCTTCAACCATTCTTTCCCGTCCGATTGATGTCAGCCGTTATGGTGTAATTTACGCTGGCGCGCAGAAAAATATCGGCCCGGCTGGCCTGACAATCGTCATCGTTCGTGAAGATTTGCTGGGCAAAGCGAATATCGCCTGCCCATCGATTCTGGATTACTCCATCCTCAACGATAACGATTCCATGTTCAACACGCCGCCGACATTTGCCTGGTACTTATCTGGCCTGGTCTTCAAATGGCTGAAAGCGAACGGCGGTGTGGTTGCAATGGATAAGATCAATCAGCAAAAAGCAGAACTGCTGTATGGGGTGATTGATAACAGCGATTTCTACCGCAATGACGTGGCGAAAGCTAACCGTTCGCGGATGAACGTGCCGTTCCAGTTGGCGGACAGTGGGCTTGACAAATTGTTCCTTGAAGAGTCTTTTGCTGCGGGCCTTCATGCACTGAAAGGTCACCGTGTGGTCGGCGGAATGCGTGCGTCTATTTATAACGCCATGCCACTGGAAGGCGTTAAAGCGCTGACAGACTTCATGGTTGAGTTCGAACGTCGTCACGGCTAATGTCGAAATTTTGCATAATCCCCACAGCCAGCCTGTGGGGTTTTTATTTCTGTTGTAGAGAGTTGAGTTCATGGAATCCCTAACGTTACAACCCATCGCTCGTGTCGATGGTACTATTAATCTGCCCGGTTCCAAGAGCGTTTCTAACCGCGCTTTATTGCTGGCGGCATTAGCACACGGCAAAACAGTATTAACCAATCTGCTGGATAGCGATGACGTGCGCCATATGCTGAATGCATTAACAGCGTTAGGGGTAAGCTATACGCTTTCAGCCGATCGTACGCGTTGCGAAATTATCGGTAACGGTGGTCCATTACACGCAGAAAGTGCCCGGGAGTTGTTCCTCGGTAACGCCGGAACGGCAATGCGTCCGCTGGCGGCAGCACTTTGCCTGGGTAGCAATGATATTGTACTGACCGGTGAACCGCGAATGAAAGAACGCCCGATTGGTCATCTGGTGGATGCGCTGCGCCAGGGCGGGGCGAAGATCAATTACCTGGAACAAGAAAATTATCCGCCGTTGCGTTTACAGGGCGGCTTTACTGGCGGCAACGTTGATGTTGATGGCTCCGTTTCCAGCCAGTTCCTCACCGCACTGTTAATGACTGCGCCTCTTGCGCCGGAAGATACGGTGATTCGTATTAAAGGCGATCTGGTTTCTAAACCTTATATCGACATCACACTCAATCTGATGAAGACGTTTGGTGTTGAAATTGAAAATCAGCACTATCAACAATTTGTCGTAAAAGGGGGGCAGTCTTATCAGTCTCCGGGTACTTATTTGGTCGAAGGCGATGCATCTTCGGCTTCTTATTTCCTGGCAGCAGCAGCAATCAGAGGCGGCACTGTAAAAGTGACCGGCATTGGACGCAACAGTATGCAGGGTGATATTCGCTTTGCTGATGTGCTGGAAAAAATGGGTGCGACCATTCGCTGGGGCGATGATTATATTTCCTGCACGCGTGGTGAACTGAACGCCATTGATATGGATATGAACCATATTCCCGATGCGGCGATGACCATTGCCACCGCGGCGTTATTTGCAAAAGGCACCACCACGCTGCGCAATATCTATAACTGGCGTGTTAAAGAGACCGATCGCCTGTTTGCGATGGCAACAGAACTGCGTAAAGTCGGTGCGGAAGTCGAAGAGGGGCACGATTTTATTCGCATTATGCCACCGGAAAAACTGAAATTTGCTGAGATCGCCACTTATAATGATCACCGGATGGCGATGTGTTTCTCGCTGGTCGCATTATCAGATACGGCTGTGACGATTCTTGATCCAAAATGTACCGCCAAAACTTTTCCAGACTATTTCGAGCAATTGGCGCGGATAAGTCAACCCGGCTGAATGAATAACGGGCGATAACATAGACAATCCTTTCTTTTCAAAGACGTCGGCACATTGCCGGCGTTTTTTTTCGGACCTTGTGGGGTATTTTTATTAATGGTAGCGTTAATTATCAATGTAACTTGTTGATACATAATGTTTATATATAATTAATCAACGGATGATTCACATGAAGAATACTAAATTATTGCTGGCGATAGCGACCTCTGCAGCCTTACTGACAGGATGTCAGAATACGCACGGTATTAATACCGATTTGGCTATCAGCTCAGGTCTGAATGCTTATAAAGCCGCAACATTAAGCGATGCCGATGCTAAAGCAATCGCCAATCAGGGCTGTGTCGAAATGGACAGCGGCAATAAAGTGGCAAGCAAATCCAGCAAGTACGGGAAACGTCTGGCAAAAATCGCCAAAGCATTGGGTAACAATATTAATGGCACGCCGGTCAACTATAAGGTTTATATGACCAGCGACGTCAACGCATGGGCGATGGCGAACGGCTGTGTTCGTGTCTACAGTGGCCTGATGGACATGATGAACGACAACGAAATTGAAGGCGTTCTGGGCCATGAACTGGGCCACGTCGCGTTGGGTCACTCGCTGGCTGAAATGAAAGCTTCTTATGCGATCGTGGCCGCACGCGATGCCATTTCAGCTACCAGCGGTGTGGCTTCCCAGCTTTCCCGCTCACAATTGGGTGATATCGCAGAAGGCGCTATCAATGCTAAATACTCCCGTGATAAAGAGTCAGAAGCAGATGATTTCTCCTTTGATCTGTTGAAGAAACGTGGCATCAGTACCCAGGGGCTGGTTGGTAGCTTTGAAAAACTCGCTAGCCTGGATGGCGGTCACACCCAGTCCATGTTTGATTCTCACCCACCATCAACAGAGCGTGCGCAACACATCCGTGATCGTATCGCCTCTGGTAAGTAAATCATTGTCATCTTTCGGGCTGGTCTTCTGCCAGCCCGCTATAATTGCGCAATAAATCCCCATCTGAATACAGACAAAACTGGTTTTTGCACACAACGTTAACGATTTGTGGCGTCGGCGCGTATAATGCGCGCGGTTATGTTAACGGTACGCCTGTTTTAAGGAGATAAAGATGACGGCAATTGCCCCGGTTATTACCATTGATGGCCCAAGCGGTGCAGGGAAAGGCACCTTGTGTAAGGCTATGGCGGAAGCGTTGCAATGGCATCTGCTGGATTCGGGTGCAATTTATCGCGTACTGGCACTAGCGGCATTACATCACCATGTTGATGTTGCATCGGAAGATGCGCTGGTGCCGCTGGCATCCCATCTGGATGTACGTTTTGTGTCAACCAACGGCAATCTGGAAGTGATCCTCGAAGGGGAAGATGTCAGCGGCGAAATTCGTACTCAGGAGGTGGCGAATGCTGCTTCACAAGTCGCGGCATTCCCACGCGTTCGTGAAGCATTATTGCGTCGCCAACGCGCGTTTCGCGAATTACCAGGCCTGATTGCCGATGGGCGCGACATGGGAACGGTGGTATTCCCTGATGCGCCAGTGAAAATTTTCCTTGACGCCTCCTCGGAAGAACGTGCGCATCGCCGCATGCTACAGTTGCAGGAGAAGGGCTTTAGTGTTAACTTTGAGCGCCTTTTGGCCGAGATCAAAGAACGCGACGACCGCGATCGTAACCGAGCGGTAGCGCCACTGGTTCCGGCAGTCGATGCTTTAGTGTTGGATTCCACCACCTTAAGCATTGAGCAAGTGATTGAAAAAGCGCTACAATACGCGCGCCAGAAATTGGCTCTCGCATAAGCGACCGAATTTGCAGTACCCCCGTTGCAATGGAATGACAGCGGGTATGTTAAACAACCCCATCCGGCATGGAGCCAGGTGGACGTTAAATATAAACCTGAAGATTAAACATGACTGAATCTTTTGCTCAACTCTTTGAAGAGTCCTTAAAAGAAATCGAAACCCGCCCGGGTTCTATCGTTCGTGGCGTTGTTGTTGCTATCGACAAAGACGTAGTACTGGTTGACGCTGGTCTGAAATCTGAGTCCGCCATCCCGGCTGAGCAGTTCAAAAACGCCCAGGGCGAGCTGGAAATCCAGGTAGGTGACGAAGTTGACGTTGCTCTGGACGCAGTAGAAGACGGCTTCGGTGAAACTCTGCTGTCCCGTGAGAAAGCTAAACGTCACGAAGCCTGGATCACGCTGGAAAAAGCTTACGAAGATGCTGAAACTGTTACCGGTGTTATCAACGGCAAAGTTAAGGGCGGCTTCACTGTTGAGCTGAACGGTATTCGTGCGTTCCTGCCAGGTTCTCTGGTAGACGTTCGTCCGGTGCGTGACACTCTGCACCTGGAAGGCAAAGAGCTTGAATTCAAAGTAATCAAGCTGGATCAGAAGCGCAACAACGTTGTTGTTTCTCGTCGTGCCGTTATCGAATCCGAAAACAGCGCAGAGCGCGATCAGCTGCTGGAAAACCTGCAGGAAGGCATGGAAGTTAAAGGTATCGTTAAGAACCTCACTGACTACGGTGCATTCGTTGATCTGGGCGGCGTTGACGGCCTGCTGCACATCACTGACATGGCCTGGAAACGCGTTAAGCATCCGAGCGAAATCGTCAACGTGGGCGACGAAATCACTGTTAAAGTGCTGAAGTTCGACCGCGAACGTACCCGTGTATCCCTGGGCCTGAAACAGCTGGGCGAAGATCCGTGGGTAGCTATCGCTAAACGTTATCCGGAAGGTACCAAACTGACCGGTCGCGTGACCAACCTGACCGACTACGGCTGCTTCGTTGAAATCGAAGAAGGCGTTGAAGGCCTGGTACACGTTTCCGAAATGGATTGGACCAACAAAAACATCCACCCGTCCAAAGTTGTTAACGTTGGCGATGTAGTGGAAGTTATGGTTCTGGATATCGACGAAGAACGTCGTCGTATCTCCCTGGGTCTGAAACAGTGCAAAGCTAACCCGTGGCAGCAGTTCGCGGAAACCCACAACAAGGGCGACCGTGTTGAAGGTAAAATCAAGTCTATCACTGACTTCGGTATCTTCATCGGCCTGGACGGCGGCATCGACGGCCTGGTTCACCTGTCTGACATCTCCTGGAACGTTGCAGGCGAAGAAGCAGTTCGTGAATACAAAAAAGGCGACGAAATCGCTGCAGTTGTTCTGCAGGTTGACGCAGAACGTGAACGTATCTCCCTGGGCGTTAAACAGCTCGCAGAAGATCCGTTCAACAACTGGGTTGCTCTGAACAAGAAAGGCGCTATCGTAACCGGTAAAGTAACTGCAGTTGACGCTAAAGGCGCAACCGTAGAACTGGCTGACGGCGTTGAAGGTTACCTGCGTGCTTCTGAAGCATCCCGTGACCGCGTTGAAGACGCTACCCTGGTTCTGAGCGTTGGCGACGAAGTTGAAGCTAAATTCACCGGCGTTGATCGTAAAAACCGCGCAATCAGCCTGTCTGTTCGTGCGAAAGACGAAGCTGATGAGAAAGATGCAATCGCAACTGTTAACAAACAGGAAGATGCAAACTTCTCCAACAACGCAATGGCTGAAGCTTTCAAAGCAGCTAAAGGCGAGTAATTCTCTGACTCTTCGGGATTTTTATTCCGAAGTTTGTTGAGTTTACTTGACAGATTGCAGGTTTCGTCCTGTAATCAAGCACTAAGGGCGGCTACGGCCGCCCTTAATCAATGCAGCAACAGCAGCCGCTTAATTTGCCTTTAAGGAACCGGAGGAATCATGACCAAGTCAGAATTGATAGAAAGACTTGCCACCCAGCAATCGCACATTCCCGCCAAGACGGTTGAAGATGCAGTAAAAGAGATGCTGGAGCATATGGCCTCGACTCTTGCGCAGGGCGAGCGTATTGAAATCCGCGGTTTCGGCAGTTTCTCTTTGCACTACCGCGCACCACGTACCGGACGTAATCCGAAGACTGGCGATAAAGTAGAACTGGAAGGAAAATACGTTCCTCACTTTAAACCAGGTAAAGAACTGCGCGATCGCGCCAATATTTACGGTTAAGTTTTTACTCAAACTTGAACGCGAGAAAAGCACCTGTCGGGTGCTTTTTTCATTTCTCTAATCTGGAACTGGAAGCTGCCTCGCAGAGTTTTGAGCAATTTTCATCCTGTCGTTAAATTCTTCTGAACGTGCCTCGGGGAACGCAAAACTCCCACCAGACAACCGTTCAACAAAGTTGCACACTTTCTATAAACAGGGAGGGTGCATGAAAATAACGACAGTCGGCGTATGCATAATTTGCGGAATTTTTCCGTTGCTGATTTTGCCCCAATTGCCAGGGACAGTAACCCTTGCGTTTCTGACTCTCTTCGCCTGTGTACTGGCATTTATCCCTGTTAAAACCGTCCGTTATATCGCGCTGACGTTGCTGTTTTTCGTTTGGGGCATATTAGCAGCAAAGCAAATTTTGTGGGCAGGAGAAACCTTAACTGGCGCGACGCAGGATGCAATTGTTGAGATCATTGCTACTGACGGCATGACCACTCATTACGGTCAAATTACTCATCTACAAGGTCGACGTATATTCCCTGCGCCAGGCCTCGTACTGTATGGCGAATATCTTCCGCAAGCGGTTTGTGCCGGACAAGTATGGTCAATGAAACTCAAAGTTCGTGCAGTTCATGGTCAACTTAATGATGGCGGCTTTGATAGCCAGCGTTATGCCATTGCCCAGCATCAACCGCTCACCGGCCGTTTTCTGCAGGCAAGTGTCATTGAACCGAATTGTAGCCTGCGTGCACAGTATCTGGCGTCACTACAAACAACGCTGCAACCCTATATGTGGAACGCGGTTATTCTTGGATTAGGTATGGGGGAACGGTTATCCGTCCCCAAAGAAATCAAAAATATCATGCGTGATACTGGAACGGCGCATTTAATGGCGATATCAGGATTGCACATCGCTTTTGCGGCGTTGCTGGCTGCAGGACTCATTCGCGGTGGGCAAGTTTTTCTGCCTGGGTGCTGGATCCACTGGCAAATGCCATTAATTGGTGGAATCTGCTGTGCTGCTTTTTATGCCTGGCTTACGGGAATGCAACCTCCTGCATTGCGTACCGTGGTGGCGCTTGCCATTTGGGGAATGCTTAAGTTAAGTGGACGACAATGGAGTGGCTGGGATGTATGGCTATGTTGTCTGGCGGCAATTTTGCTGATGGATCCTGTTGCCATTCTCTCGCAAAGTTTATGGCTTTCTGCCGCTGCGGTCGCGGCACTGATTTTTTGGTATCAGTGGTTTCCCTGTCCGGAGTGGCAGCTGCCGCCGGTATTGCGCGCGGTTGTTTCCCTCATCCATCTGCAACTGGGAATCACCCTCCTGCTTATGCCTGTGCAAATTGTCATATTTCATGGCATTAGTCTGACCTCGTTTATTGCAAATCTTTTTGCAATTCCCCTGGTGACATTTATCACGGTTCCGTTGATTCTCGCCGCGATGGTTGTGCATTTAAGCGGGCCGTTTATTCTGGAACAAGGGTTATGGTTTCTTGCCGACCGGTCTTTGGCTTTACTTTTCTGGGGGTTAAAGAGTTTGCCGGAAGGGTGGATCAACATTGCTGAACGTTGGCAATGGCTAACATTTTCCCCATGGTTCTTACTGGTGGTATGGCGATTAAACGCCTGGCGAACGTTGCCAGCAATGTGTGTGGCTGTAGGCTTGCTGATGTGCTTGCCGCTGTGGCAAAAACCTCGACCTGACGAGTGGCAAGTGTACATGCTTGATGTCGGGCAGGGGCTGGCAATGGTCATTGCGCGAAACGGCAAAGCGATTCTCTATGACACGGGACTGGCCTGGCCCGAAGGGGATAGTGGGCAACAACTGATTATCCCCTGGCTCCACTGGCATAATCTTGAACCGGAAGGCGTTATTTTGAGTCATGAACATCTGGATCACCGGGGAGGGCTGGACTCAATATTGCACACATGGCCGATGTTATGGATCCGAAGTCCGTTAAACTGGGAACATCATCAGCCCTGTGTGCGTGGCGAAGCGTGGCAATGGCAAGGATTGCGTTTCAGCGCGCACTGGCCTTTACAAGGTAGCAACGATAAAGGAAATAACCATTCCTGTGTGGTTAAGATTGATGACGGGACGAATAGCATTCTTCTAACCGGTGATATTGAAGCCCCCGCTGAACAAAAGATGCTAAGCCGTTACTGGCAGCAAATGCAGGCAACATTACTTCAGGTACCTCACCATGGCAGTAATACCTCATCATCGTTGCCATTAATTCAGCGAGTGAATGGAAAAGTGGCACTCGCATCGGCATCGCGCTATAACGCATGGCGACTGCCCTCAAGCAAAGTTAAATATCGCTATCATCAACAGGGTTATAAGTGGCTTGATACTCCACATCAGGGGCAAATAACGGTCAATTTTTCAGCGCAAGGCTGGTGGATTAGCAGCCTCAGAGAGCAAATTTTACCTCGTTGGTATCATCAGTGGTTTGGCGTGCCAGTGGATAACGGGTAGAATATGCGGCTATTTCAACAAATGCTGGTTTTTTGAATGCATAACGACAAAGATCTCTCTACGTGGCAGACGTTCCGCCGACTGTGGCCAACCATTGCGCCTTTTAAAGCGGGTCTGATCGTGGCGGGCGTAGCGTTAATCCTCAACGCAGCCAGCGATACCTTCATGTTATCGCTCCTTAAGCCACTTCTTGATGATGGCTTTGGTAAAACAGATCGCTCCGTGCTGATGTGGATGCCGCTGGTGGTGATCGGGCTGATGATTTTACGTGGTATCACCAGCTATATCTCCAGCTACTGTATCTCCTGGGTATCAGGAAAGGTGGTAATGACTATGCGTCGCCGCCTGTTTGGTCACATGATGGGAATGCCGGTTTCATTCTTTGACAAACAGTCAACGGGTACGCTGTTGTCACGTATCACCTACGATTCCGAACAGGTCGCTTCTTCTTCTTCCGGCGCACTGATTACTGTTGTGCGTGAAGGTGCGTCGATCATCGGCCTGTTCATCATGATGTTCTATTACAGTTGGCAACTGTCGATCATTTTGATTGTGCTGGCACCGATTGTTTCGATTGCGATTCGCGTTGTATCGAAGCGTTTTCGCAACATCAGTAAAAACATGCAGAACACCATGGGGCAGGTGACCACCAGCGCCGAACAAATGCTGAAAGGCCATAAAGAAGTATTGATTTTCGGTGGTCAGGAAGTGGAAACGAAACGCTTCGATAAAGTCAGCAACCGAATGCGTCTTCAGGGGATGAAAATGGTTTCAGCCTCTTCCATCTCTGATCCGATCATTCAGCTGATCGCCTCTTTGGCGCTGGCGTTTGTTCTGTATGCGGCAAGCTTCCCAAGTGTCATGGATAGCCTGACTGCCGGTACGATTACCGTTGTTTTCTCTTCAATGATTGCACTTATGCGTCCGCTGAAATCGCTGACCAACGTTAACGCCCAGTTCCAGCGCGGTATGGCGGCTTGTCAGACGCTGTTTACCATTCTGGACAGTGAGCAGGAGAAAGACGAAGGTAAGCGCGTGATCGAGCGTGCGACTGGCGACGTGGAGTTTCGCAATGTCACCTTTACTTATCCGGGACGTGATGTGCCTGCATTGCGTAACATCAACCTGAAAATTCCGGCAGGGAAGACGGTTGCTCTGGTTGGCCGCTCTGGTTCAGGTAAATCAACCATCGCCAGCCTAATCACACGTTTTTACGATATTGATGAAGGCGAAATCCTGATGGATGGTCACGATCTGCGCGAGTATACCCTGGCGTCGTTACGTAACCAGGTTGCTCTGGTGTCGCAGAATGTCCATCTGTTTAACGATACGGTTGCCAACAACATTGCTTACGCAAGGACTGAACAGTACAGCCGTGAGCAAATTGAAGAAGCTGCGCGTATGGCCTACGCCATGGACTTCATCAATAAGATGGATAACGGTCTCGATACAGTCATTGGTGAAAACGGCGTGTTGCTCTCTGGCGGTCAGCGTCAGCGTATTGCTATCGCTCGAGCCTTGTTGCGTGATAGCCCGATACTGATTCTGGACGAAGCTACCTCGGCGTTGGATACCGAATCCGAACGTGCGATTCAGGCGGCACTGGATGAGTTGCAGAAAAACCGTACCTCTCTGGTGATTGCCCACCGCTTGTCTACCATTGAAAAGGCAGACGAAATCGTGGTTGTCGAGGATGGTGTCATTGTGGAACGCGGTACGCATAACGATTTGCTTGAGCACCGTGGCGTTTACGCGCAACTTCACAAAATGCAGTTTGGCCAATGATCGAAAAAATCTGGTCTGGTGAATCCCCTTTATGGCGGCTATTGCTGCCACTCTCCTGGTTGTATGGCCTGGTGAGTGGCGCGATCCGTCTTTGCTATAAACTAAAACTGAAGCGCGCCTGGCGTGCCCCCGTACCGGTTGTCGTGGTTGGAAATCTCACTGCAGGCGGCAACGGAAAAACCCCGGTCGTTGTCTGGCTGGTGGAACAGCTGCAACAGCGCGGTATTCGCGTGGGGGTCGTATCGCGGGGATATGGTGGTAAGGCTGAATCTTATCCGCTGTTATTGTCGGCAGATACCACCACAGCACAGGCGGGTGATGAGCCTGTGTTGATTTATCAACGCACTGGCGCGCCTGTTGCGGTTTCTCCCGTGCGTTCTGACGCGGTAAAAGCCATTCTGGCGCAACACCCTGATGTGCAGATCATCGTAACTGACGATGGTTTACAGCATTATCGTCTGGCGCGTGATGTGGAAATTGTCGTTATTGATGGTGTGCGTCGCTTTGGCAATGGCTGGTGGTTGCCGGCGGGGCCAATGCGTGAGCGAGCAGGGCGCTTAAAGTCGGTTGATGCGGTAATCGTCAACGGCGGTGTCCCCCGCAGCGGTGAAATCCCCATGCATCTGCTGCCGGGTCAGGCGGTGAATTTACGTACCGGTACGCGTTGTGACGTTGCTCAGCTTGAACATGTGGTGGCGATTGCGGGGATTGGGCATCCGCCGCGCTTTTTTGCCACGCTGAAGATGTGTGGCGTACAACCCGAAAAATGTGTACCGCTGGCCGATCATCAGTTTTTGAATCATGCGGATGTCAGCGCGTTGGTAAGCGCCGGACAAACGCTGGTAATGACTGAAAAAGATGCGGTGAAATGCCGGGCCTTTGCAGAAGAAAATTGGTGGTATTTGCCTGTAGACGCACAGCTTTCAGGTGATGAACCAGCGAAACTGCTTGCGCAACTAACTTCGCTGGCTTCTGGCAACTAGTTACGCCGCGGCAGCGTTCGATTGATGGAGTCATGAATGTCTCTGCCGCACCTCTCCCTTGCTGATGCGCGTAATCTTCATCTCGCTGCACAAGGCCTGTTAAACAAACCCCACCGTCGAGCGTCGTTGGAGGATATTCCGGCAACGATCTCCCGCATGTCCTTGCTGCAAATCGATACCATCAATATTGTTGCCCGTAGCCCATATCTGGTGCTTTTCAGTCGTCTGGGAAATTATCCTGCCCAGTGGCTGGATGAGTCTCTGGCGCGTGGCGAATTAATGGAATACTGGGCGCATGAAGCCTGCTTTATGCCGCGTAGCGATTTTCGTCTTATTCGCCACCGCATGCTGGCACCTGAAAAAATGGGCTGGAAATATAAAGACGCCTGGATGCAGGAACATGCGGCGGAAATTGCACTGTTAATTCAGCATATTCATGATAAGGGGCCGGTACGTTCAGCCGATTTTGAGCATCCTCGTAAAGGTGCAAGCGGCTGGTGGGAGTGGAAGCCGCATAAACGACATCTGGAAGGTTTATTTACTGCCGGAAAGGTGATGGTGATTGAACGGCGCAACTTCCAGCGCGTTTATGATTTAACCCACCGTGTCATGCCTGACTGGGATGATGAGCGCGATCTCGTTTCGCAAGCAGAAGCAGAAATCATCATGCTGGATAACAGTGCGCGTAGCCTGGGAATATTTCGCGAACAGTGGCTGGCAGATTACTACCGGCTAAAACGTCCGGCACTGGCGGCGTGGCGTGAAGCGAGGGCTGAACAGCAGCAAATCATTGCTGTGCATGTTGAAAAATTGGGCAATCTTTGGCTGCATGCTGATTTGCTGTCGCTACTCGAGCGTGCGCTCGCCGGAAAGCTCACTGCAACGCACAGCGCGGTACTTTCGCCTTTTGATCCTGTTGTCTGGGATCGCAAACGCGCGGAGCAGCTTTTTGATTTTAGCTACCGGCTGGAGTGCTATACCCCAGCGCCGAAACGCCAGTATGGCTATTTTGTTCTGCCGTTATTACATCGTGGGCAATTAGTTGGGCGAATGGATGCCAAAATGCATCGCCAGACAGGCATCCTTGAAGTTATCTCTCTGTGGTTACAGGAAGGCATTAAACCAACGACAACGCTGCAAAAAGGGTTACGTCAGGCGATTACTGATTTCGCTAACTGGCAGCAGGCAACGCGGGTGACATTAGGACGTTGCTCGCAAGGCCTCTTTACTGATTGCCGCGCCGGCTGGGAAATAGACCCCGTCGCATAAATGATTATGATAAGATTTATGCATTCATAACCCGATCCATCTGGAGGAACTATGGATCATCGTCTGCTTGAAATCATTGCCTGCCCGGTTTGCAACGGAAAACTTTGGTATAACCAGGAAAAACAAGAGCTTATTTGCAAACTGGACAACCTGGCTTTCCCGCTGCGCGATGGCATTCCAGTGTTGCTGGAAACGGAAGCCCGCGTGCTGACTGCTGATGAGAGTAAATCATGAGTTTTGTGGTCATTATTCCCGCGCGTTACGCGTCCACGCGTCTGCCCGGTAAACCATTGGTTGATATTAACGGCAAACCCATGATTGTTCATGTTCTTGAACGCGCGCGCGAATCAGGTGCCGAGCGCATCATCGTGGCAACCGATCATGAGGATGTTGCCCGCGCTGTTGAAGCCGCTGGCGGCGAAGTATGTATGACGCGCGCCGATCATCAGTCAGGTACAGAACGTTTGGCGGAAGTTGTCGAAAAATGCGCATTCAGCGACGACACGGTGATCGTTAATGTGCAGGGTGATGAACCGATGATCCCTGCGACAATCATTCGTCAGGTTGCTGATAACCTCGCTCAGCGTCAGGTGGGTATGGCGACTCTGGCGGTGCCAATCCACAATGCGGAAGAAGCGTTTAACCCGAATGCGGTGAAAGTGGTTCTCGATGCCGAAGGGTACGCACTGTACTTCTCTCGCGCCACCATTCCGTGGGATCGTGATCGTTTTGCAAAAGACCTTGAAACCGTTGGCGATAACTTCCTGCGTCATCTTGGTATTTATGGCTACCGAGCAGGCTTTATCCGTCGTTATGTTACCTGGCAGCCAAGTCCGTTAGAACATATCGAAATGTTAGAGCAGCTTCGTGTTCTGTGGTACGGCGAAAAAATCCACGTTGCTGTCGCCCAGGAAGTTCCTGGCACAGGTGTGGATACCCCTGAAGATCTCGAGCGCGTTCGCGCTGAAATGCGCTAATTTCACTTCACGACACTCCAGCCAATTTTGGGAGGAGTGTCGTACCGTTACGATTTTCCTCAATTTTTCTTTTCAACAATTGATCTCATTCAGGTGACATCTTTTATATTGGCGCTCATTATGAAAGCAGTAGCTTTTATGAGGGTAATCTGAATGGAACAGCTGCGTGCCGAATTAAGCCATTTACTGGGCGAAAAACTCAGTCGTATTGAGTGCGTCAATGAAAAAGCGGATACGGCGTTGTGGGCTTTGTATGACAGCCAGGGAAACCCAATGCCGTTAATGGCAAGAAGCTTTAGTACGCCCGGAAAAGCCCGACAACTGGCATGGAAAACCACCATGCTGGCAAGAAGTGGGACTGTCCGTATGCCGACTATTTATGGTGTGATGACGCATGAAGAACACCCCGGCCCCGATGTCCTGCTACTGGAGCGAATGCGTGGTGTTTCGGTGGAGGCACCAGCCCGAACACCAGAACGCTGGGAACAACTCAAAGACCAAATCGTTGAAGCCTTACTGGCCTGGCACCGTCAGGACAGTCGTGGTTGCGTCGGCGCGGTCGACAATACTCAGGAAAATTTCTGGCCCTCATGGTACCGGCAACATGTTGAAGTGCTATGGACCACGCTCAATCAGTTCAATAACACCGGTCTAACGATGCAGGATAAGCGGATCCTGTTTCGCACTCGCGAATGTCTCCCGGCATTATTTGAAGGCTTTAACGACAATTGTGTACTGATTCACGGTAACTTCTGTTTACGCAGCATGCTGAAAGATTCGCGCAGCGATCAGTTACTGGCGATGGTCGGACCGGGACTAATGCTTTGGGCACCGCGAGAATACGAACTGTTCCGACTAATGGATAATTCTCTGGCGGAAGATTTGCTCTGGAGTTATCTGCAACGCGCGCCAGTGGCGGAGTCGTTCATCTGGCGGCGTTGGTTGTATGTGTTATGGGATGAAGTTGCGCAACTGGTCAACACCGGACGATTTAATCGGCGTAACTTCGATCTGGCATCAAAATCACTCTTGCCGTGGCTCGCCTGACGAACCTTTCAGCCACTGCCAGATCCGGCCAAGCGTTTCATAGCCAACGCGGTCGCTATGCATCAACCAAACCGGAGAAGGGATTGCCCGTTCCCACGGATTAAGCGGCGAGTCGATGGCCAACTGATTCGCCGGGGCTGGTAGCGGATTTAACCCTTCCTGCTGAAAAAAGATCATCGCCCGCGGCAGATGTGATGCGGAGGTCACCAGCAGGAAAGGTGCGTCACCAATCGCCTGTTTCACTGCTGCAGCTTCTTCTTCGGTATCTTTTGGCAAATCCAGGGTGATAATTTGCTCGCGCGGCACGCCCAGCGATTGCGCAACTCTGGCACCGACTTCGGCTGTGCTCACCGTATTGGTTTTAGCTACGCCTCCCGTGAAGATCAGTTTTGATCCCGGATTTTCGCGCCATAAGCGAATACCTTCATTCAGGCGTGGCAGACTGTTATTGATTAAATTAGAGCTCGGCGCCCACTGCGGGTTCCAGGTATAACCACCTCCGAGCACCACGATATAGTCCACTTTTTGCGAATTATTCCATGTCGGATAGGTGCTTTCGATGGGACGCAGCAGGCGGTCGGCTACCGGTTGCAAACTCAATAACAAGAGCGCCAGCCACCCAATGCTAATAAAAATCTTCCCGGTTTTTTGAAAACGGCTAAACCACAGCAGCGCCAGGCCAGCGCCAATAATCAACAACATTAGCGGAAGTGGCAGCAGCATATTGCCAATCACTTTTTTCAGTGTAAAAAGCATCCTTTCTGGTTCCTTTTTTAACCATATAGCAAGGGATCGCCAGCGATATTACACCAGACGGGTTCATTCTCGCCGTGGCTGTGACAAAATAGCGTCTTTATCAGAAAACGTCTTAGCCAACCGGTGGAGAAAGCAATGCAGGATCGCAATTTTGATGATATTGCGGAAAAGTTTTCCCGTAACATTTACGGCACCACCAAAGGGCAGCTTCGACAGGCTATTCTGTGGCAGGATCTCGATCGCGTGCTGGCAGAAATAGGCCCGCAAAAACTGCGTGTGCTGGATGCTGGCGGTGGAGAAGGGCAGACCGCAATCAAAATGGCCGAGCGCGGGCATCAGGTCATTTTATGCGATCTTTCTGCGCAGATGATCGACCGCGCAAAACAGGCGGCAGAAGCAAAAGGTGTGAGCGACAACATGCAATTTATACATTGCGCCGCTCAGGATGTTGCTTCGCATTTGGAAACGCCCGTTGATCTGATATTGTTCCATGCGGTGCTCGAGTGGGTGGCCGATCCCCGCAGCGTATTACAGACCCTGTGGTCAGTGTTGCGTCCAGGCGGCGTGTTGTCGTTAATGTTCTACAATGCGCATGGTTTGTTGATGCATAACATGGTCGCCGGGAATTTTGATTACGTGCAGGCGGGAATGCCGAAAAAGAAAAAACGGACGCTTTCGCCAGATTATCCACGCGACCCGGCGCAGGTTTATCTGTGGCTGGAAGAAGCTGGTTGGCAAATTCTGGGTAAGACAGGCGTTCGCGTGTTTCATGATTATCTGCGCGAGAAGCACCAGCAGCGCGACTGCTATGAAGCATTACTTGAATTAGAAACGCGTTATTGCCGTCAGGAACCGTATATTACCCTGGGGCGTTATATTCATGTCACCGCGCGCAAACCGCAGAGCAAGGATAAAGTATGAGTGAATTTTCCCAGACAGTCCCCGAACTGGTTGCCTGGGCCAGAAAAAATGACTTCTCCATCTCGCTGCCGGTAGACCGACTCTCTTTTCTGCTGGCGGTTGCCACGCTGAACGGCGAGCGTCTGGATGGTGAGATGAGTGAAGGCGAGCTGGTGGATGCATTCCGCCATGTGAGTGATGCGTTTGAGCAAACCAGCGAAACCATCGGCGTGCGCGCCAACAACGCGATCAACGACATGGTGCGTCAACGTCTGCTGAACCGCTTTACCAGCGAGCAGGCGGAAGGGAACGCAATTTACCGTCTGACGCCGCTCGGCATCGGCATCACTGACTATTACATTCGTCAGCGCGAGTTTTCTACGCTGCGCCTTTCTATGCAATTGTCGATTGTGGCGGGTGAGCTCAAACGCGCAGCAGATGCCGCCGAAGAGGGCGGTGATGAATTTCACTGGCACCGTAATGTTTATGCGCCACTGAAATATTCGGTAGCAGAAATTTTCGACAGTATCGACCTGACGCAACGTCTGATGGATGAACAGCAGCAGCAGGTGAAGGATGATATCGCCCAGTTGTTGAACAAAGACTGGCGGGCGGCGATTTCCAGCTGTGAATTGTTGCTTTCAGAAACTTCCGGAACGCTGCGTGAATTGCAGGATACGCTGGAAGCGGCAGGCGATAAATTGCAGGCCAACCTGTTACGCATTCAGGATGCGACGATGACCCATGACGACCTGCATTTTGTCGATCGTCTGGTGTTCGATCTTCAGAGCAAACTCGACCGTATTATCAGTTGGGGCCAGCAATCCATCGACTTGTGGATTGGCTACGACCGCCACGTACACAAATTTATTCGTACTGCGATCGATATGGATAAAAACCGCGTCTTTGCTCAGCGGTTACGTCAGTCGGTACAAACCTATTTTGATGAGCCGTGGGCGCTAACTTATGCCAATGCCGATCGTCTGCTGGATATGCGTGACGAAGAGATGGTACTGCGCGATGAAGAAGTGACTGGGGAACTTCCTGAGGATCTGGAGTACGAAGAGTTTAACGAGATCCGCGAACAGCTGGCGGCGATCATCGAAGAACAACTTGCCGTGTACAAAACCAGACAAGTGCCGTTGGATCTTGGTCTGGTGGTACGCGAATATCTGTCACAGTATCCGCGTGCACGTCACTTTGACGTTGCGCGCATTGTTATTGATCAGGCGGTACGTCTTGGCGTAGCGCAAGCAGATTTCACCGGACTGCCAGCGAAATGGCAGCCGATTAATGATTACGGAGCCAAGGTACAGGCGCATGTCATCGACAAATATTGAACAAGTGATGCCGGTTAAGCTGGCGCAGGCGCTGGCGAATCCGTTATTTCCGGCGCTGGATAGCGCCTTACGTTCAGGCCGCCATATTGGCCTCGACGAACTGGATAATCATGCATTCCTGATGGATTTTCAGGAATATCTGGAAGAGTTTTACGCGCGTTATAACGTTGAGCTTATTCGTGCACCGGAAGGGTTCTTCTATCTACGCCCACGTTCCACCACGCTGATCCCTCGTTCCGTCTTGTCGGAACTGGATATGATGGTCGGGAAAATCCTCTGTTATCTCTATCTCAGCCCGGAACGGCTGGCGAATGAGGGGATTTTTACTCAACAGGAACTGTACGACGAACTGCTCACCCTGGCCGATGAAGCGAAACTGCTGAAACTGGTGAACAACCGTTCAACCGGTTCAGACGTTGACCGTCAGAAGTTGCAGGAAAAAGTACGTTCTTCGCTCAACCGTCTGCGTCGTTTAGGCATGGTGTGGTTTATGGGCCACGACAGCAGCAAGTTCCGCATTACCGAATCGGTGTTCCGCTTCGGCGCCGATGTGCGTGCTGGCGACGATCCCCGTGAAGCACAGCGTCGCCTGATTCGTGATGGTGAAGCAATGCCGATTGAAAATCATCTGCAACTCAACGATGAAACCGAAGAGAGTCAGCCAGATAGCGGAGAGGAAGAATAATGATTGAACGCGGTAAATTTCGCTCACTGACGCTGATTAACTGGAACGGCTTTTTTGCCCGAACTTTTGACCTTGACGAGCTGGTCACGACGCTTTCTGGCGGTAACGGGGCGGGTAAATCCACCACCATGGCGGCGTTCGTTACGGCGCTTATCCCCGATCTGACCCTGCTGCATTTCCGTAACACTACGGAAGCCGGGGCCACCAGCGGTTCGCGCGATAAAGGTCTGCACGGTAAGCTGAAAGCGGGTGTCTGTTATTCGATGCTCGACACCATTAACTCGCGCCACCAGCGCGTGGTGGTCGGTGTGCGTCTGCAACAGGTTGCCGGACGCGATCGTAAAGTGGATATCAAGCCGTTTGCCATTCAGGGACTGCCGATGTCGGTGCAGCCGACACAACTGGTGACCGAAACTCTGAACGAACGCCAGGCGCGCGTGCTGCCGCTTAACGAGCTGAAAGACAAGCTCGAGGCGATGGAAGGCGTGCAGTTTAAACAGTTCAACTCCATTACCGATTACCACTCGCTGATGTTCGATCTGGGCATCATCGCGCGTCGTCTGCGCTCAGCGTCTGACCGTAGTAAATTCTATCGTCTGATCGAAGCCTCGCTGTATGGCGGGATCTCCAGCGCCATTACTCGTTCTCTGCGCGACTACCTGTTGCCGGAAAACAGTGGGGTGCGGAAAGCGTTCCAGGACATGGAAGCGGCGCTGCGTGAAAACCGCATGACGCTGGAAGCGATTCGTGTCACCCAGTCGGACCGTGACCTGTTTAAGCATCTGATCAGCGAAGCCACCAACTACGTGGCGGCGGACTACATGCGTCACGCCAACGAGCGCCGTGTTCATCTCGATAAGGCCCTGGAGTTTCGTCGCGAGCTACATACTTCGCGTCAGCAACTGGCGGCTGAGCAGTACAAACACGTCGACATGGCGCGAGAGCTGGCTGAGCACAACGGTGCCGAAGGCGATCTGGAAGCGGATTATCAGGCGGCCAGCGATCACCTGAACCTGGTGCAAACCGCACTGCGTCAGCAGGAGAAGATCGAACGCTACGAAGCGGATCTCGATGAGCTGCAGATCCGTCTGGAAGAGCAAAACGAAGTGGTGGCAGAAGCCATCGAACGCCAGGAAGAGAACGAGGCTCGTGCGGAAGCTGCCGAACTGGAAGTGGACGAGCTGAAAAGCCAGCTTGCTGACTACCAGCAGGCGCTGGACGTCCAGCAAACGCGCGCGATCCAGTATAACCAGGCGATTGCTGCGCTTAATCGTGCCAAAGAACTGTGCCATCTGCCGGACTTAACCGCCGACAGCGCTGCCGAATGGCTGGAAACCTTCCAGGCGAAAGAGCTGGAAGCGACCGAAAAAATGCTCTCTCTTGAGCAGAAAATGAGCATGGCGCAAACCGCGCACAGCCAGTTTGAGCAGGCTTATCAGCTGGTGGTGGCAATCAACGGCCCGCTGGCGCGTAACGAGGCGTGGGATGTCGCTCGCGAACTATTGCGCGAAGGGGTCGATCAGCGTCACCTGGCAGAGCAGGTTCAGCCGTTGCGGATGCGCTTAAGCGAACTGGAACAGCGTCTGCGTGAGCAGCAAGAAGCTGAGCGTCTGCTGGCAGATTTCTGCAAACGTCAGGGCAAGAATTTTGATATTGATGAACTGGAAGCTCTGCATCAGGAGCTGGAAGCACGCATTGCCTCTCTTTCCGATAGCGTCTCTAACGCCCGAGAAGAGCGGATGGCACTGCGCCAGGAGCAGGAACAGCTGCAGTCTCGCATTCAGAGTTTGATGCAGCGTGCGCCGGTTTGGCTGGCAGCGCAAAACAGTCTCAACCAGTTGAGCGAACAGTGCGGCGAAGAGTTCACCTCCAGCCAGGATGTCACCGAATTTCTGCAACAGTTGCTGGAGCGTGAGCGCGAGGCAATTGTTGAACGCGATGAAGTAGGCGCGCGCAAAAACGCCGTCGATGAAGAGATCGAACGTTTAAGCCAGCCAGGTGGTTCTGAAGATCAGCGTCTGAACGCGCTGGCGGAGCGTTTTGGTGGTGTGCTGCTGTCAGAAATTTATGACGACGTTAGCCTGGAAGATGCGCCGTACTTCTCAGCACTGTATGGCCCGTCACGCCACGCCATCGTGGTGCCAGATCTGTCACAGGTAACCGAACACCTGGAAGGCTTGACCGATTGCCCGGAAGATCTCTATTTGATCGAAGGGGATCCGCAGTCATTCGATGACAGCGTGTTCAGCGTTGATGAGCTGGAAAAAGCGGTGGTGGTGAAAATCGCCGATCGTCAGTGGCGTTATTCACGTTTCCCGGAAGTGCCGCTGTTTGGTCGTGCTGCGCGTGAAAGCCGTATTGAAAGCCTCCATGCCGAGCGGGAAGTGCTTTCCGAACGCTTCGCCACGCTCTCCTTTGATGTACAGAAAACCCAGCGTCTGCATCAGGCGTTCAGCCGCTTTATCGGCAGTCATCTGGCGGTGGCGTTTGAGTCTGACCCGGAAGCAGAAATCCGTCAACTGAACAGCCGTCGCGTCGAACTGGAACGGGCGTTGAGTAATCATGAAAATGATAACCAGCAGCAGCGTATTCAGTTTGAGCAGGCGAAAGAGGGCGTTACGGCGCTGAACCGCATTCTGCCGCGCCTCAACCTGTTGGCTGATGACAGCCTGGCGGATCGCGTCGATGAAATCCGCGAACGTCTGGATGAAGCCCAGGAAGCCGCGCGTTTTGTTCAGCAGTTTGGCAATCAACTGGCGAAACTGGAACCGATCGTTTCGGTATTGCAGAGCGACCCGGAACAGTTCGAACAGTTAAAAGAAGATTACGCGTACTCTCAGCAGATGCAGCGCGATGCCCGTCAGCAGGCGTTTGCCCTGACGGAAGTGGTGCAGCGTCGTGCGCACTTTAGCTACTCTGACTCGGCAGAAATGCTTAGCGGTAACAGCGATCTCAACGAAAAACTGCGTGAACGTCTGGAACAGGCGGAAGCGGAGCGTACCCGCGCTCGTGAAGCGTTGCGCGGACACGCAGCGCAGTTGAATCAGTACAACCAGGTGCTGGCTTCGCTGAAAAGTTCGTATGACACCAAAAAAGAGCTACTTAACGATCTGCAACGTGAATTGCAGGATATCGGCGTGCGTGCTGATAGCGGGGCAGAAGAGCGGGCACGTATTCGCCGTGACGAGTTGCACGCGCAACTGAGCAATAACCGTTCACGACGCAATCAACTGGAAAAAGCGCTTACCTTCTGCGAAGCGGAGATGGACAACCTGACCCGTAAACTGCGCAAGCTGGAGCGGGATTACTTTGAGATGCGCGAGCAGGTAGTGACCGCCAAAGCGGACTGGTGTGCGGTGATGCGTATGGTGAAAGATAATGGCGTTGAGCGTCGCTTACACCGTCGTGAGCTGGCTTATCTCTCCGCTGATGATTTGCGCTCCATGTCGGATAAGGCGTTAGGTGCGCTGCGTCTGGCGGTGGCGGATAACGAACATCTGCGCGACGTGCTGCGGATGTCGGAAGATCCAAAACGTCCGGAGCGTAAAATTCAGTTCTTCGTGGCGGTTTATCAGCATCTGCGTGAACGTATTCGTCAGGATATTATTCGTACTGATGATCCGGTGGAAGCTATCGAACAGATGGAGATCGAGCTTAGCCGTCTGACCGAAGAATTAACCTCTCGTGAACAGAAACTGGCGATCAGTTCCCGCAGCGTGGCGAACATCATTCGCAAAACCATTCAGCGCGAGCAGAACCGTATCCGTATGCTCAACCAGGGGTTGCAGAACGTATCGTTTGGCCAGGTGAACAGCGTACGTCTGAACGTGAACGTACGTGAAACGCATGCCATGCTGCTGGATGTGCTCTCTGAACAGCACGAGCAGCATCAGGATCTGTTTAACAGCAACCGCCTGACCTTCTCAGAAGCGCTGGCGAAACTGTATCAACGTCTTAACCCGCAGATTGATATGGGGCAGCGCACGCCGCAGACCATCGGTGAAGAACTGCTGGATTACCGCAACTATCTGGAAATGGAAGTTGAGGTTAACCGTGGTTCCGATGGCTGGCTGCGCGCGGAGTCTGGCGCACTGTCGACCGGTGAGGCGATTGGTACCGGTATGTCGATTCTGGTGATGGTGGTACAAAGCTGGGAAGATGAATCTCGCCGCCTGCGCGGTAAAGATATCTCTCCTTGCCGCCTGCTGTTCCTCGATGAAGCAGCGCGACTGGACGCCCGTTCCATCGCCACGCTGTTTGAATTGTGTGAACGTTTGCAAATGCAGCTCATTATCGCAGCGCCGGAAAATATCAGCCCGGAGAAAGGCACCACCTATAAACTGGTACGTAAAGTCTTCCAGAATACCGAACACGTTCACGTCGTCGGCCTGCGAGGATTTGCGCCTCAACTCCCTGAAACGCTTCCAGGAAGTGACGAAGCGCCTTCTCAGGCGAGTTAAAATTAAGGCGGCAGCAATGCCGCCTTTTCTTTTTCCGAAAACTCCGTTTCTGCACTAAAAAAGTGGCACATTACGGCGCGCTTTTCTTTAAACTTCTTTACATTAGGTTATGTAAAAACGTATCGGCGTTTATATACTGAAGATAAGCCTGATGAGTAACAGGCTTGCTCGTCATACTTTCGTGAGTATTGGCGTTGTACAGGCAAGTCGTAAAATAACAGCCTGGCTATTCAGAGTATGATAAAAACAGGGGGCAAGGGATGTTGCTTAATATGATGTGTGGTCGTCGGCTGTCGGCAATCAGTTTGTGCCTGGCCGTAACATTCGCTCCACTGTTCAATGCGCAGGCCGATGAGCCTGAAGTAATCCCTGGCGACAGCCCGGTGGCTGTCAGTGAACAGGGCGAGGCACTGCCGCAGGCGCAAGCCACGGCAATAATGGCGGGGATCCAGCCATTGCCTGAAGGTGCGGCTGAAAAAGCCCGCACGCAAATCGAATCTCAATTACCCGCAGGTTATAAGCCGGTTTATCTTAACCAGCTTCAATTGTTGTATGCCGCACGCGATATGCAACCCATGTGGGAAAACCGTGATGCTGTTAAAGCCTTCCAGCAACAGCTGGCAGAGGTGGCGATTGCCGGTTTCCAGCCGCAGTTTAATAAATGGGTAGAGTTACTGACCGATCCTGGTGTTAACGGGATGGCACGCGACGTGGTGCTCTCTGATGCGATGATGGGCTATCTCCATTTCATTGCAAATATTCCGGTCAAAGGCACTCGCTGGCTATATAGCAGTAAACCTTATGCGCTTTCAACGCCGCCGCTTTCGGTGATTAACCAATGGCAGCTGGCGCTGGATAAAGGTCAATTGCCTACGTTTGTTGCAGGACTGGCACCGCAGCATCCGCAATATGCGGCGATGCATGAATCGTTACTGGCCTTACTCAGTGACACCAAACCGTGGCCCCAACTGACCGGCAAAGCAACGTTGCGCCCAGGACAGTGGAGTAACGACGTACCGGCGTTGCGCGAAATATTGCAACGCACAGGCATGTTGGATGGGGGGCCGAAAATTACTCTACCTGGCGATGACACGCCAACTGACGCGGTAGTCAGCCCATCCGCTGTTACTGTTGAAACAGCAGAAACTAAGCCGATGGACAAGCAAATTACGTCTCGTAGTAAACCTGCGCCTGTCGTTCGTGCCGCCTACGATAATGAACTGGTGGAAGCCGTTAAACGTTTTCAGACATGGCAAGGATTAGGAGCAGATGGCGCTATTGGCCCGGCAACGCGTGACTGGTTAAACGTAACGCCCGCCCAGCGTGCTGGCGTGTTGGCACTCAACATCCAGCGATTGCGTTTGCTGCCAACAGAGCTTTCTACCGGGATCATGGTTAACATTCCGGCCTATTCGTTGGTCTACTATCAGAACGGCAATCAGGTGCTGGATTCGCGAGTCATTGTCGGTCGCCCCGATCGCAAAACGCCGATGATGAGTAGTGCCCTTAACAACGTGGTGGTAAACCCGCCGTGGAACGTACCACCAACTCTGGCACGCAAAGATATTCTGCCGAAAGTGCGCAATGATCCTGGGTATCTCGAAAGCCATGGCTATACGGTGATGCGCGGCTGGAACAGCAGAGAAGCGATTGACCCATGGCAGGTTGACTGGTCTACAATCACGGCCTCGAATTTACCGTTCCGCTTCCAGCAGGCTCCAGGCCCACGGAACTCGCTGGGGCGCTATAAATTCAATATGCCGAGTTCAGAGGCCATTTATTTGCATGACACGCCGAACCACAATCTGTTCAAACGTGATACACGCGCATTGAGCTCAGGCTGTGTACGAGTGAATAAAGCTTCCGATCTGGCGAATATGCTGTTGCAGGATGCAGGATGGAATGACAAACGTATTTCTGATGCGCTGAAGCAGGGCGATACGCGTTACGTCAATATTCGGCAGTCGATTCCGGTGAATCTCTACTATCTGACGGCCTTTGTTGGTGCAGATGGTCGTACCCAGTATCGTACAGATATTTACAATTATGATCTGCCTGCGCGATCCAGCTCGCAAATTGTATCGAAAGCGGAACAATTAATCAGGTAAATGAAGCAGTTCGGGGAAATCAGTTGTCGTAATAATTAGCATGATCGGGGGCGATTCTCTGCAGCCCCCGTCACTGCTGGGGTTGAGTCATCTTGACGTCTGCTTTACGGGCGGTTAAGGTGCCTCTTGTGCGCCAGAAGTGCATATAAACGATAACATTGACCTGTAGACTTGATTATCATGGACAAATTCGACGCTAATCGCCGCAAACTGCTGGCACTTGGTGGCGTTGCACTCGGTGCCGCCATCCTGCCGACCCCGGCGTTTGCAACACTCTCTACCCCACGCCCGCGCATTTTGACACTCAATAATCTTCATACCGGAGAGTCAATCAAAGCGGAGTTTTTCGATGGCAGAGGCTATATTCAGGAAGAATTGGCAAAACTTAACCATTTTTTCCGCGATTACCGCGCGAACAAAATAAAGTCCATCGACCCAGGATTATTCGACCAGTTGTATCGCCTGCAAGGGTTGTTAGGCACCCGCAAACCGGTGCAACTCATTTCCGGTTATCGTTCCATTGATACCAACAATGAACTACGCGCCCGCAGCCGTGGAGTAGCGAAGAAAAGCTATCACACCAAAGGCCAGGCGATGGATTTCCACATTGAAGGTATCGCGTTAAGCAATATTCGCAAAGCCGCGTTATCTATGCGCGCAGGTGGTGTAGGATATTACCCACGTAGTAACTTTGTGCATATTGATACCGGGCCAGCACGGCACTGGTAGTAATCGCTTAACGAAACAGGGGCAGTATGAACTATCGTATTATTCCGGTCACCGCATTCTCCCAGAACTGTTCATTGATCTGGTGTGAACAAACCCGTCTGGCCGCACTGGTCGATCCTGGCGGCGATGCGGAAAAAATCAAACAGGAAGTTGATGCCAGCGGCCTGACACTGATGCAGATCCTGCTGACTCATGGTCATCTGGACCACGTTGGCGCAGCGGCGGAACTGGCGCAACATTACGGCGTGCCGGTTTTTGGCCCGGAAAAAGAAGATGAGTTCTGGCTGCAAGGCTTGCCTGCGCAAAGTCGTATGTTTGGTCTGGAAGAGTGCCAGCCGCTGACGCCAGATCGTTGGCTGAACGAAGGCGATACCATCAGCATAGGGAATGTGACTTTACAGGTGTTACATTGCCCCGGGCATACGCCGGGTCATGTGGTGTTTTTTAATGAGCAGGCAAGGCTGCTCATTTCTGGCGATGTTATTTTCAAAGGCGGAGTAGGGCGCAGTGATTTCCCGCGTGGCGATCACAATCAACTGATTTCTTCAATCAAAGATAAATTGCTGCCACTGGGGGATGACGTGACATTTATTCCGGGTCACGGACCATTATCCACTCTCGGTTATGAGCGCCTGCATAATCCCTTCTTGCAAGACGAAATGCCTGTCTGGTAAAGGCGCATAAAAAAGCCCGCTTTCAAGCGGGCTTCATCGGTTTTAACGCTTACAGCACTGCCACAATCGCTTCGCACAGCGGTGCCATGTTATCTGGTGTCATCCCGGCCACGTTTACGCGACCAGAAGCAACAGCATATACGCCAAACTCTTCGCGCAGACGCAGCACTTGTTCTTTTGTCAGGCCACTGAAGGAGAACATGCCGTTCTGTTTGATGATAAAGCTGAAGTCGCGATTTGCGCCTTTTTCCTGCAGCGTATTGACGAACAACTGACGCATACGCTGAATACGCTGGCGCATATCAGTCAGTTCTTGTTCCCAAATCGCACGTAACGCATCGTTGCTCAGGATGGTGGCAACAACAGAAGCGCCGTGTGCTGGTGGGTTAGAGTAGTTAGCACGAATCGCCGCTTTCATTTGGCTGAATGCACGTTCAACAGTTTCACTGTCAGCAGCAACCAGAGTACAAGCGCCAACACGCTCGTTGTACAGGCCAAAGTTTTTAGAGTAGGAACTGGCAACAATCAGCTCCTTATGCAGAGCCGCGAAAGCGCGCAGTCCTTCAGCATCTTCTTCCAGACCACGGGCAAAACCCTGGTAAGCGAAGTCAAACAGCGGTAACCAGCCTTTCTCAACGGAGAGTTGTGCCAGTGTCTGCCATTGTTCCAGCGTAGGGTCGATGCCGGTTGGGTTATGGCAGCAGCCATGGAACAGCACTACGTCGCCAGCCTGGGCTTCGTTCAGGCTGTTAATCAGTGCATTGAAGTCAAGAGTGTGATTTTCCGCATCATAATAAGCGTATTCACGAACTTCCAGACCTGCAGAGTTAAAGACGCTCTTATGGTTCGGCCAGCTTGGGTTGCTCACCCACACACGCTTAACGCTGGTATTTTTTGCCAGGAAATCGGCAGCCACGCGTAGTGCGCCAGTGCCACCCGGAGTCTGTGCCGTGCGAGCACGTTTGTCATTGATCAGGGCGCTACCTTTACCAAACAGCAGTTCCTGAGTGCAGCGACCAAATTCAGGGATGCCGTCAATGCCGAGGTAATTTTTGGTGGTTTCATTTTCGAGCAGATACTGTTCAGCCTTTTTCACGCTGGTCAGTACCGGGGTTTTACCCGTCTCATCTTTATAGACACCAATCCCGAGGTTAATTTTGCCGGGACGTTCATCGGCACGAAACAGATCGGCCAGGCCCAGAATCGGGTCGGCAGGAGCGGCGGTAATGTTCTCAAACATGACGAGGTTCCATTATGGTTACAGAAGGGAAGTCCGCTATCAGGGTAACGGGAGATTTACAAAATTCCAACTATTACTGATGAAAACGCAGGCTGTTTTTGCAAGACGTGAGATTGCTCTGGAAGGCATAAAAAAAACAGGACCAAAGTCCTGTTTTTTCGGCATTTAACAAAGAGGTGTGCTATTAGAACTGGTAAACGATACCCACAGCAACGGTGTCGTCAGAACCTACGCCCAGTTTGTTGTCAGAATCGATCTGGTTGATGATGTAGTCAACATAGGTGGACATGTTTTTGTTGAAGTAGTAGGTTGCGCCCACTTCAAAGTAGTTCACCAGATCAACATCACCGATACCGTCTACGTCTTTCGCTTTAGATTTAGTGTAAGCGATGGACGGACGCAGACCGAAATCGAACTGGTATTGCGCAACTAACAGAACGTCTTGCGTTTTGTTGGCGAAGCCGCTGGTGTTTGTAAATTTGTTAGTGATCGGCGTAGCGTTACGGGTTTCACCGTAGTTCGCTGCCAGGTAGATGTTGTTCGCGTCATACTTCAGACCAGTAGCCCACTGTTCAGCTTTTTTGCCTTTGCCAAGGGGAGACTCTTCCTGCAGGTTGGTACGGTCAGCGGCACCATAAGCACCAACGATACCAAAGCCTTCGTATTCGTAGCTGATAGAACCGCCAACACCGTCGCCGTTAGAGCGGCGTGCAGTGTCACGCTCGTTTTTACCCAGGTACTGAACAGCAAAGTTCAGACCATCAACCAGACCAAAGAAGTTGGAGTTACGATAGGTAGCAACGCCGCCAACACGACCAACGAAGAAGTCATCGCTGTATGCAGTATCACCACCAAATTCTGGCAGCATATCGGTGTAACCCAGTGCATCATAAACCACACCGTAGTTACGGCCGTAATCGAAAGAACCAACGTCAGCGTATTTAAGACCCGCGAATGCCAGACGCGTTTTGTTACCAGTTTGAGCGTCAGCGCCTTCAGAGTTGTTACCCTGGAAGTTATATTCCCACTGACCATAACCGGTCAGATCGGAATTGATTTGAGTTTCCCCTTTAAAACCAAGACGGGCATAGGTCATGTCGCCATTGCCACCGTAACTGTTTTCACCGTTACCCTTGGAGAAATAATGCAGACCGACAGCTTTACCGTACAGATCTACTTTGTTGCCATCTTTGTTATAGATTTCTGCAGCGTTTGCAGTACCTGCTACTAACAGAGCAGGGACGATCACTGCCAGAATATTGCGCTTCATCATTATTTATTACCCTCATGGTTTTTTTTATGACACCTGCCACTGCCGTCAATAAGTTCTGTCAATAAAAATTTACGGAACTATTGATGAGAGTTTGGTGTCTTTATGTGTCTGCAGGCATCTTTCCATTCAAACTAACGTTTCGCTACCGTGAAAGTGCTACAAAGATAAAGATTTGGTTTCAAAAAGAAAAAATGTGTGACAAAAAGTAAAAATTAAGGAACTTTGTGAACACCGTCATATTTCCATAGAGGCGTGATGATATTTACAGCAATTTTTATCTATTTATATGATTTCCTTATATTTAAATTAACTAAACGGAAATTTTGTTTCTGATGGAAACTTTATCGACCGGGCACAAAATCTTCTTTCAGACATCCAGAATGCCAAAAAATCGTATGAAAATTGTGCTATCAGCTAAGAAAAAACTAATCCGCAATAAGAATGCAGATTATTTTTTGTGCGTAAATGTTGCAGTGTAATATTCCGTAACAGGATGATCGTTATGGCAGGGTTGCAAATAGATTGCTTGACTTAACAAACAGATAACTTGACAGAAAGGATAAAAAAAGAGCCAGCGTGCGCTGGCTCTTGAAGACACTAAATTAGAAGCTGGCGTTACGCGGAGTACGTGGGAACGGAATAACATCACGTACGTTTTGCACGCCAGTTACGTAAGCTATCAGGCGTTCAAAACCAAGACCGAAACCTGAATGCGGAACAGTACCGTAGCGACGTAGATCGCGATACCACCAGTAATCTTCTTTGTTCAGGCCCATTTCCAGCATACGCTCGTCCAGCACGTCCAGACGTTCTTCACGCTGGGAGCCACCAATGATCTCACCGATGCCCGGAGCCAGAACGTCCATAGCCGCAACGGTTTTACCGTCTTCGTTAAGGCGCATATAGAACGCTTTAATATCTTTCGGATAGTTTTTAACCACTACCGGTGCTTTAAAGTGTTCTTCCGCCAGATAACGCTCATGCTCAGAAGAGAGATCGACGCCCCAGTAAACCGGGTTTTCAAACTTCCTGCCGCAGTTTTCGAGAATGGTCACTGCGTCGGTGTAATCCACCTGCGCGAAATCGGCCTCAATGAAGCGTTCCAGACGTGAAACGGCATCTTTATCTACGCGTTCAGCGAAGAATTTCATGTCGTCAGCGCGTTCTTCGAGAACCGCTTTGAAGACATATTTCAGCATGGCTTCAGCCAGACCTGCGATATCGTTCAGGTTAGCAAACGCCACTTCCGGCTCCAGCATCCAGAATTCCGCCAGGTGACGGCTGGTGTTGGAGTTTTCAGCACGGAAAGTCGGGCCGAAGGTATAAATTTTGGACAATGCGCAAGCGTAGGTTTCGCCGTTCAACTGGCCAGATACGGTCAGGAAAGACTCTTTACCAAAGAAGTCTTTGTCGAAATCCACTTTGCCCTGATCGTTACGCGGCAGGTTTTCCAGATCCAGCGTAGAAACACGGAACATTTCGCCTGCACCTTCGGTATCAGATGCGGTAATCAGTGGCGTTGAAACCCAGAAGAATCCCTGCTCGTTAAAGAAGCGATGCAGCGCCTGCGCCAGCGTATGGCGAACGCGCGCGACGGCACCAATCAGGTTTGTGCGCGGACGCAGGTGAGCGACTTCACGCAGATACTCAATGCTGTGGCGTTTTGCCGCCATCGGGTAAGTGTCTGGATCTTCAACCCAACCAGCAACTTCAACCTTGCTGGCCTGAATTTCAAATTGTTGCCCCTGGCCCGGCGACGCCACGACTTTACCCGTTACAATGACCGAGCAGCCGGTGGTCAGACGCAGGACGTCTTCATTGTAATTGGGCAGAGAATTATTGATGACAGCCTGTACAGGATCAAAGCAGGAACCGTCATAAACGGCGAGGAAGGAGATGCCAGCTTTTGAATCTCGGCGGGTACGTACCCATCCGCGCACGGTGACTTCGCTGTCAACGGCTACGCGGCCCTGGAGTACGTCGGCTACAGGCACAACGCTCATAATATTCTCTCTGTTAATAGTCGGAAAAAATAAACACTTGTCCACCCGTAAATGGGGGGATACCTATGTTACCTGGCATCTGCAATCAGACAAGCAGAATTCGCAAATGCAGCGAAAGATTTCGGAATTAAAGGTAAAAAAAGGGAGCCGATTAGCTCCCTGATGATATTAACTGGCTTTTTTAATATGCGGAAGGTCGAACGCTTTGCGCAGCGCCCGAACAAACGCTTTATCGTGGCAGATCGTTTTGCCAGGGCTGTCAGAAAGTTTCGCCACCGGTTTACCGTTACACTCTACCAACTTAATGACAATATTCAGAGGTTTTACCTGGGGGATATCGCAGGTCAGGCGAGTCCCAATACCAAAACTTAATTGCACGCGGGAAGAGAAGTGGCGGTATAGCTCAACCGCTTTGCGTAAATCCAGATTGTCAGAGAAAACCAGCGTTTTACTCTGTGGATCAATTCCCAGCTTTTCATAATGTGCAATGGCTTTTTCACCCCATTCAACCGGGTCGCCAGAGTCATGGCGCAGGCCCTGGTAACGACTGGCAAATTCCACGCCGAAATCTCGCAGGAAAGCATCCATGGTGATGCAGTCGGTTAACGCAATGCCAAGTTGGTCGGGATACTCTTCCAGCCAGGCAGCAAGTGCAGCTCGCTGGCTGTTGGCTAGATCCGGGCTGATTTGCTGATGCGCCTGGAACCATTCGTGTGCCTGTGTTCCCATTGGCGTGAGGGAAAGCCGACGCGCCAGATCGTAGTTGCTGGTGCCCACGAACCAGGATTCCTGTTGCAGACGTTTCACGATGGTTTCTTGTACTTCGCGAGAAAAACGGCGGCGGGTGCCAAAATCCATCAGATGGAAGCGCGACATATCAAGACCGGCGGTTAATGCCGAGAAGTCGACTAATTTGTTTTCCAGCGTGTCGAGGGCTTGCGCAACGTCGGCCTGCGGTGAGCGATAGCGATGTACCATTTCACTGATAACCGCCAGCAAAGGAACTTCCCAGAGGATGACTTCACGCCACGGGCCGCTTAAACGAATATCCAGCTTGCCATTATCGTTGGACACGGTGACTTGTTCCGGGTTAAAGCGGAACTCGCGTAGCCAGTTAAGATAGTCGGCCTTAAAGAAAGGCAGGGCAGAGAGCCACTGATATTCATCATCCTGCAGGCGCAGGTGCTGCATCGCCTGAACCTGTTCACGAATAGCATCGGCATAAATACCCAGCAGATCGTCACCTCGGCAACGAAACTCCGCCGCGACATGCACATCGTAATAGTGATGAAACACGGCTTGCTGCATATGCAACTTATAAGCATCTGTATCCAGCAACGAGTGCAGAACAGGAGAAGCGAATTGTGTCATAGGTGCGCAGTAGCGTCCTCGTACAGGAGCGTTTAGTACAATAAACATCTTCAGGAACTGCTGGAGTATACCTTGTTTCGCAATTTATTGAACCCCGATCACACCATATGCCACCTTTCTGGTCGATGGCATAACGCGGTGTATGTTATAAAAATGTAGCAATAAAGGCGTTTGTACCTGAAAAGATGAAGATTCTGCATAGCGCGATTTACGCAACAGGAATAGACTGAACACCAGACTCTATAAAAGATGCTAAAGGTTATTTATGACTCAACAGCCACAAGCCAAATACCGTCACGATTATCGTGCGCCGGATTACCAGATTACTGATATTGACTTGACCTTTGACCTGGACGCGCAAAAGACGGTCGTTACCGCGGTCAGCCAGGCTGTCCGTCATGGTGCATCAGATGTTCCGCTTCGTCTCAACGGCGAAGACCTCAAACTGGTTTCTGTTCATATTAATGATGAGCCGTGGACCGCCTGGAAAGAAGAAGAGGGCGCACTGGTCATCAGTAATTTGCCGGAGCGTTTTACGCTTAAGATCGTTAATGAAATTAGCCCGGCGGCGAATACTGCGCTGGAAGGGCTTTATCAGTCAGGCGATGCGCTTTGCACCCAGTGTGAAGCCGAAGGTTTCCGCCATATTACGTATTATCTCGACCGCCCGGACGTGCTGGCGCGTTTTACCACCAAAATTATTGCCGATAAAACCAAATATCCCTTCCTGCTTTCCAACGGTAACCGCGTTGCGCAAGGTGAACTGGAAAATGGACGTCATTGGGTACAGTGGCAGGATCCATTCCCGAAACCGTGTTACCTGTTTGCGCTGGTGGCTGGTGATTTTGATGTACTGCGCGATACCTTCACTACCCGCTCTGGTCGTGAAGTGGCGCTGGAGTTGTATGTCGATCGTGGCAACCTTGATCGTGCGCCGTGGGCAATGACCTCGCTGAAAAACTCCATGAAATGGGATGAAGAACGCTTCGGCCTGGAGTATGACCTCGACATCTATATGATCGTCGCGGTGGATTTCTTCAATATGGGCGCAATGGAGAATAAGGGGCTGAATATCTTTAACTCCAAATATGTGCTGGCCCGCACCGACACCGCCACCGACAAAGATTACCTCGATATTGAACGCGTTATCGGCCATGAATATTTCCATAACTGGACCGGCAACCGTGTCACCTGCCGCGACTGGTTCCAGCTCAGTCTGAAAGAAGGTTTAACCGTCTTCCGCGATCAGGAATTCAGCTCTGACCTTGGTTCCCGCGCGGTAAACCGTATCAATAATGTGCGCACCATGCGCGGATTGCAGTTTGCAGAAGACGCCAGCCCGATGGCGCACCCAATTCGCCCGGATATGGTCATTGAAATGAACAACTTCTACACCCTGACCGTTTACGAGAAGGGCGCGGAAGTGATTCGTATGATCCACACTCTGCTTGGCGAAGAAAATTTCCAGAAAGGGATGCAGCTCTATTTTGAGCGTCATGATGGTAGCGCAGCGACCTGTGACGATTTTGTGCAGGCGATGGAAGATGCGTCGAATGTCGATCTCTCCCATTTCCGCCGTTGGTACAGCCAGTCCGGCACGCCGGTTGTGACCGTCAAAGACGACTACAATCCGGAAACTGAGCAGTACACCCTGACCATCAGCCAGCGCACGCCAGCTACGCCGGATCAGGCAGAAAAACAACCGCTGCATATTCCGTTTGCCATCGAACTGTATGACAACGAAGGCAAAGTGATCCCGTTGCAGAAAGGTGGTCATCCGGTGAATTCCGTGCTGAACGTCACCCAGGCGGAACAGACCTTTGTTTTTGATAATGTCTACTTCCAGCCGGTGCCTGCGCTGCTGTGCGAATTCTCTGCGCCAGTGAAACTGGAATATAAGTGGAGCGATCAGCAACTGACCTTCCTGATGCGTCATGCGCGTAATGATTTCTCTCGCTGGGACGCGGCGCAAAGTTTGCTGGCAACCTACATCAAGCTGAACGTCGCCCGTCATCAGCAAGGGCAGCCGTTGTCTCTGCCGGTGCATGTGGCTGACGCTTTCCGCGCGGTGCTGCTCGATGAGAAGATTGATCCGGCGCTGGCGGCAGAAATCCTGACGCTGCCTTCCGTCAATGAAATGGCAGAACTGTTCGATATCATCGACCCGATTGCTATTGCCGAAGTACGCGAAGCACTCACTCGTACTCTGGCGACTGAACTGGCAGATGAGCTGCTGGCTATTTACAACGCGAATTACCAGAGCGAGTACCGTGTTGAGCATGAAGATATTGCAAAACGCACTCTGCGTAATGCCTGCCTGCGCTTCCTCGCTTTTGGTGAAACGCATCTGGCTGACGTGCTGGTGAGCAAGCAGTTCCACGAAGCAAACAATATGACTGATGCGCTGGCGGCGCTTTCTGCGGCGGTTGCTGCACAACTGCCATGCCGTGACGCGCTGATGCAGGAGTACGACGACAAGTGGCATCAGGATGGTCTGGTGATGGATAAATGGTTTATCCTGCAAGCCACCAGCCCGGCGGCGAATGTGCTGGAGACGGTACGTGGTCTGTTGCAGCATCGCTCATTTACCATGAGCAACCCGAACCGCATTCGTTCATTGATTGGCGCATTTGCGGGCAGCAACCCGGCAGCGTTCCATGCCGAAGATGGCAGCGGTTATCAGTTCCTGGTGGAAATGCTTACCGACCTGAACAGCCGAAATCCACAAGTGGCTTCGCGCCTGATTGAACCGTTGATTCGCCTGAAACGTTACGATGCCAAACGTCAGGAGAAAATGCGCGCGGCGCTGGAACAGTTGAAAGGGCTGGAAAATCTCTCTGGCGATCTGTACGAGAAGATCACCAAAGCACTGGCTTGATAAATAACCGAATGGCGGCAATAGCGCCGCCATTCGGAGAATTTACCCCTGTTTTCTCAGGCGAGTTTCAAATTCACCACGCTGCATCACCCGCTGCAATACTTCCGCTTCCAGCTCTGCTAATCGTACCGACCCTAACCGGCGCGGACGGGGGATATCCACCGTCAAATCCAGACCAATTTTTCCCTCTTCAATTAACAACACCCGGTCAGCCATCGCCACCGCTTCGCTCACATCATGCGTCACCAGCAAGACGGTAAAGCCGTGCTCCTGCCAGAGTGATACAATCAAATCCTGCATCTCGAGTCGCGTTAAAGCGTCCAGCGCACCGAGTGGTTCATCAAGCAACAATAAACCTGGTCGATGAATCAGCGCCCTTGCCAGCGCCACACGTTGTTTCTGCCCGCCAGAAAGTGCGGCAGGCCATTCCCCCGCGCGATTCTCCAGTCCTACCGCAGCCAGAGCCCGACGCGCGGCATCGCGCCACTGGCCTTTAAGGCCTAACCCAACGTTATCAATCACCGATTTCCACGGCAGCAGACGCGCGTCCTGAAACATCATTCGCGTATCATCCTGAATCTCAGCCAGCGGTGTGGTGCCCGCTAACACGTCGCCTGCGGTTGGCGTTTCCAGACCTGCCAGCAGGCGCAGCAGGGTACTTTTGCCACCACCGCTGCGGCCCACCACCGCCACAAACTGACCTGCCGGAATATGTAAATCCAGTTGGTTCAGGACGATATTTTCCGCGTAATGTTTGCTTACTGCATTGAGCAACAATGGTGTGCCCTGGTTCAGACGAGCAGTATTCATACCGTGGCCTCCTTCAAATGATAAGCCGGGTTCCAGCGCAACCAGAGACGCTCTAACAGCTGCGCGCTGACGTCAGCAAGTTTGCCGAGCAGGGCGTAAAGAATAATGGCGACTACCACCACGTCCGTTTGCAGAAACTCCCGCGCATTCATCGCCAGATAACCAATGCCGGAATTGGCAGAAATAGTTTCGGCAACGATCAGCGTCAGCCACATCAGGCCCAAAGCAAAACGCACACCGACCATAATTGAGGGCAGGGCACCAGGCAGGATCACATGGATAAACAGCGGCATGCCGGATAATCCATAGCTACGTGCCATCTCCACCAGCCCACGGTCGATATTACGGATGCCATGCCAGGTGTTGATATAAATGGGGAATAGCGTACCGAGCGCCACCAGAAAGATTTTTGCGGATTCATCAATGCCAAACCACAAAATCACCAGCGGGATCAGCGCCAGATGCGGCACGTTGCGCAACATCTGAATTGAGGTATCCAGCAGTCGCTCACCCCAGCGTGACAGCCCGCTAATCAGCCCCAGAATTAATCCCAGCGATCCGCCAATTGAAAAACCAATCAGTGCACGCCAGGAGCTGATCGCCAGATGCTGCCACAGTTCGCCGCTGGCAGAGAGCGTCCAGAACGCCATCACCACTCCTTCCGGTGAGGGCAAAATACGCGTCGATAGCCAGCCAACCGAGGAGGCCAGTTGCCACACCGCCACGATGCCCACCGGTAAAAACCAGGGGGCAACGCGCAATAACCACTTCTTCACTGGCGTTGCCATCATCGTGTTCCTTAGCTTTGCGCGACGTTACGGGGGATAAAATCATTCGCCACCGCTTCGCCTTGTGGATTCAGCGGTTGTGGCTGGGGAATTTCCGGGATGGCGACATCCAGATGTGGGAACAGTAACTCGCCGACCCGATACGCTTCTTCCAGATGCGGGTAGCCCGAAAGCACAAAACTGTCGATGCCAAGTGCAGCGTATTCGTTGATTCGCGCGGCGACCGTAGGACCATCGCCCACCAGCGCCGTCCCGGCACCGCCGCGCACTAAGCCAACACCCGCCCATAAATTGGGGCTGATCTCCAGATTGTCGCGCTTGCCGTTATGTAGCGCCGCCATTCGCTGTTGTCCTACGGAATCCGTTCGGGCGAATGCGGCCTGTGCTTTGGCGATAGTTTCATCATCAAGATGCGAGATTAACCGCTCGGCGGCCTGCCACGCTTCGTCGTTGGTTTCACGAACAATCACATGCAGACGAATACCGAAACGAATTTTGCGTCCATGCGCGGCAGCTTTCGCCCGCACGTGTTCGATTTTCTCTTTTACCAGTTTCGGTGGTTCGCCCCAGGTAAGGTAGAGATCAACTTGTTCTGCCGCCAGCTCCTGGGCGACATCTGACGATCCGCCAAAGTAAAGCGGAGGATAAGGCTGTTGAATCGGCGGGAAGAGCAGTTTGGCCCCGCGTACATGAATATGTTTGCCGTTGAAATCCACAGTCTCGCCAAGCAACAACCGCCGCCAGACCTGGGTAAATTCTGCCGAGGCTTCGTAACGCTCGCTATGATCAAGGAACACGCCGTCGCCTGCCAGTTCTTGGGGATCGCTGCCTGTGACCAGGTTAAACAACGCACGTCCGTTAGAGAGACGGTCAAGCGTGGCGGCCTGGCGGGCGGCAACGGTAGGTGAGGTTACGCTGGGGCGCAGGGCGACAAGAAACTTCAGCCGTTGTGTCACCGGGATCATCGACGCCGCCACCAGCCACGCATCTTCACACGATCGCCCCGTCGGGATCAGCACACCGGTATAGCCCAGACGATCCGCCGCTTGCGCAATTTGTTGCAGATAACCGTGATCAACCGGACGTGAACCTTCTTCCGTTCCCAGATAATGCCCGTCACCGTGGGTCGGTAAAAACCAGAACATATTCAGACTCATAATTGTTTTCCTTCCAGTTGAGTGGGCTGCCAGATGCGCTGGCGAATATCGACTTTTTTCGGCACCAGACGGTTTTCATAAAACAGATCTGCCGTTTGCTGCTGTAAGGCGGCAACTTCAGCGCTCAACGGTTTGATGGTGGTGGGAGGACGATGATCCAGATACGAGGCAATAACCGGTGCCGGTAAGCCCATCGTTTTTGCCAGTAAAGCGATGCTTTGTTCGCGCTGGCTGCGGGTTAACGCATCGGCCTCACTAAAGGTTGTCAGCACACCCTGAATAAAAGCGCCGTTTTTTTCTGCATACGGACGAGCTGCCAGATAAAACGATCCAGTTTGATTGAGATCGGTGCCGTCTTTCAGCACCCGCACGCCGCCCTGTAATAATGCAGCGGAGTAGTAGGGATCCCAGATAGCCCAGGCGTCAACGTTACCTTGCTGGAACGCGGCGCGGGCATCAGCGGGCGTCAGGTAAGTGGGCTGAATATCCGTGAATTTAAGCCCGGCCTGGCGAAGGGCTCGCAGTAAAAGATTGTGCGAACTGGAACCTTTCTGAAAGGCAACTTTGTGACCTTTAAGATCGGCTACGGTTTTGATCGGGCTGTTTTCTGCCACCAGAATCACTTCGGCTTTGGGCTTCGGTGGCTCGACGCCCACGTATACCAAATCAGCCCCGGCAGCCTGGGCAAAGATTGGCGGAATATCCCCGGTACTGCCGAGATCGATACTGCCAACGTTTAACGCCTCCAGCATCTGTGGGCCAGCGGGGAACTCGACCCAGGAGATTTTTGTTTGCGGATAGCGTTTTTCCAGTAACTGGTGGCTTTTTGCCAGCACCATACCAATACTGCCTTTTTGATAGCCTATACGTAACGCTTCAGGCGAGGATTCTGCAGCAACCGCAATCGTAGAGACGCTAAGTAAACCCGCCAGCACCAGTTTAATGATCTTACGCATGGGCATTACCTCGCAGAGACAGTAGGTCAGGAACCTGAACATCGCGGCGGTGCAACGCCTGCCAGAAAGTTTCTAGCGCGGTATCAAGACGAGTTTGCAGATTTGGCGTGAACTGGGGTTTGTGGTGGTAATCAATTACTTGCGAGTCATCGGCAAACACGCCGTGCAGGATCTCCTGGGCTTTCAGCGTACTTAAAACTGGCTTAAGGGCATAATCGACCGCCAGCAGATGGGCCACGGTGCCGCCTGTCGCCAGCGGCAGCACCACTTTGCCTTGCAACGCACGTTCTGGCAGCAGGTCGAGCAGGGTTTTCAGTGCACCGGAATAGGCGGCTTTATACACAGGCGTGGCGACAATCAGCCCATCGGCCTGTTGCAGCTGTTCGGTGAAGGTCTTGAGTGCCGGACTATCGAAACGAGCATAAAGCAGATCTTCCGGGACGAAGTTTTGCAAATTCCAGTGATAAACCTCTACATCCAGGCCATTTAGTTTTTCCCGCGCATATTCCAGCAAGGAGCTGGAGCGAGAAGGAAAGCGAGGACTACCCGCCAGGGTGATGACACGCATACTCTCTCCTTATAACCAATTGTTCTTGTTTTGTTAACATTGATAACAATTCGGTCAGTCTGACAGAGGGCGTCCGCGAGTCGAAATGATTTATCTGAGGAAGAAAAGCCAAAAAAAGCATAAAAAAAGCGCAATAAGAAAACGTTTGCTATTTATTGCCGCAGGTCAATTCCCTTTTGGTCCGAACTCGCACATAATACGCCCCCGGTTTGCACACCGGGAATCCAGGAGAGTTCATGTACTACCCCTTCGTTCGTAAAGCCCTTTTCCAGCTCGATCCAGAGCGCGCTCATGAGTTTACTTTTCAGCAATTACGCCGTATTACCGGAACGCCGTTTGAAGCACTGGTGCGGCAGAAAGTGCCTGCGAAACCTGTTAACTGCATGGGCCTGACGTTTAAAAATCCGCTTGGTCTGGCCGCCGGTCTTGATAAAGACGGGGAGTGCATTGACGCGTTAGGCGCGATGGGATTTGGATCGATCGAGATCGGTACCGTCACGCCACGTCCCCAGGCAGGTAATGACAAGCCGCGTCTCTTTCGTCTGGTAGATGCCGAAGGTTTGATCAACCGTATGGGCTTTAATAATCTTGGCGTTGATAACCTCGTAGAGAACGTAAAAAAAGCCCATTATGACGGCGTTCTGGGTATTAACATCGGCAAAAATAAAGATACGCCGGTGGAGCATGGTAAAGATGACTATCTGATTTGTATGGAAAAAATCTATGCCTATGCGGGATATATCGCCATCAATATTTCATCGCCAAATACCCCAGGATTACGCACACTGCAATATGGTGAAGCGCTGGATGATCTCTTAACTGCGATTAAAAATAAACAAAATGATTTGCAAGTGATGCACCATAAATATGTGCCGATCGCAGTGAAGATCGCGCCGGATCTTTCTGAAGAAGAATTGATCCAGGTTGCCGATAGTTTAGTTCGCCATAATATTGATGGCGTTATTGCAACCAATACCACACTCGATCGTTCTCTGGTTCAGGGAATGAAAAATTGCGATCAAACCGGTGGCTTAAGTGGTCGTCCGCTTCAGTTAAAAAGCACCGAAATTATTCGCCGCTTGTCACAGGAATTAAACGGACGCTTGCCGATTATTGGTGTTGGCGGCATTGACTCGGTTATCGCTGCGCGTGAAAAGATTGCTGCGGGTGCCTCACTGGTGCAAATTTATTCTGGTTTTATTTTTAAAGGTCCGCCGCTGATTAAAGAAATCGTTACCCATATCTAATTATTTCTTCAAATTCCTCTTTATAAGATAATCAGGGCTTTATTTTCAGCCCTGGTTGTTTTATATTCATCGCTGTTGCTTATTTAGACATTTTGTACTTTTATTGTTGAGGTTATTAAGCGAAGCGACAATGGATTGTGTCGCTGCGGTTTTATAAGGTTGGGGAGTGGCAGATGCGAATTAAACCAGACGATAACTGGCGTTGGTATTACGATGAAGAGCACGATCGAATGATGCTCGATTTAGCCAATGGTATGCTATTTCGCTCACGTTTTGCGCGCAAAATGTTGACTCCAGATGCCTTTTCTCCCGCAGGCTTTTGCGTTGATGACGCCGCGCTCTATTTCTCTTTTGAAGAAAAGTGCCGCGATTTTAATTTATCTAAAGAACAAAAAGCCGAACTGGTGCTGAATGCACTGGTAGCAATTCGTTATCTCAAACCGCAAATGCCGAAAAGCTGGCATTTTGTATCTCATGGTGAAATGTGGATGCCCATGCCGGGCGATGCGGCCTGCGTTTGGTTGAGCGACACTCATGAGCAAGTGAATTTACTGGTCGTTGAATCTGGCGAGAATGCCGCGCTATGTCTACTGGCACAACCCTGCGTTGTTATTGCGGGTCGCGCGATGCAGTTGGGCGACGCCATTAAAATCATGAACGACAGGCTGAAACCGCAGGTTAATGTTGACAGCTTCAGCCTCGAACAGGCAGTCTAACGCGCCAGCTTAAGCACAGTCTTCGGTACACAGCTACAGCAAAGAATAGTGCCATCATCGCCTATTGCTGATTTTTTTAGCGGCGTGACTTCGCCTTCTAAAAGCTGAACACGACAACTTCCACAAATGCCCGCGCGGCAAGAATAAGGGATACGAATTCCCTGATTTTCTAATTGCTCCAGCAGCACCTGTTGGTTATTTCCACGAAATGCCTGTCCCTGCCAGTCAATATCTACGTTTGCGTCCGGTTGTTGCGTGATGTTGGTAGTATCATCAGCGGCACCTGCGCCGTAAATTTTAGCCGGAGCCGTTGCCAGAATTTCCACCTCGTCGCCAACGCGAATCACGCCGCTATTACGGGCAATTAAATTCTGACCAAAATCGACATCGCCGTTATCCTGGGCAGTACGGAAAGATTGCAGTGTTTTTAATGGTTCGCCTGCCGGATGTTTTTGCCCTTTTTCTGGGCTGACGGTGGTGAAAATACAGCGGCTACAAGGCTTAACCACATCAAACACGACATCACCAATGCGAATCACTTTCCAGCTATCTTCTTCCCAGGCCGATGCACCGGAAACCACCAGATTGGGGCGGAATTGCTCCATTTTTACACTGGCCGGACAACGTTGTTGGAGATCACGTAACGAGGCCTCGTTAGCAAGAAGGTAAGGATAGCCATCAGCAAATGACAGGGGTACAGTGTTGTGGCGTTTCACGCGCCGGGTCATTTGTGGCCCCACCCAGCGTAATTGCACTTCGCGGGAGAAAAATCCACTTAGCCATTTGTTGATCGCGTCTGGCGCAATTCGCGCGGTAAAATGTGTGCCCCAAACTTCGGTTGGTGCGTCTTGTGTGGCGAAATCAGCAAAACGAACATATGCGCTACTGCCATCTGGTGCGGTGAGATGCAAGCCATCATGCACGGGTGAAGGAGTAAACCGTACCATTAGCGGAAACTGGCGAGCGGTAATAAACGTACCGTCAGGTTCCGTGATCATAAAGATGCGATCGAAGGCCAGACCACTGACATCTGCCAGGGTATGTGTAAGACCAATGCCGCGCATCGATTTAACAGGATGAATAAAAAGCCGGGTTAATGTCGCCACGGTGCGGTCCTCAAATGAAAATAAGCCCTCAACTTTATGACATGACGCGCTTATTAGCTATAATGCGCAACAATTTTCTTAGAGTAAAAGTGACGATATGAATTCTCTGTTTGCCAGTACGGCCCGTGGGCTGGAAGAGCTGTTAAAAACTGAACTGGAAAACCTGGGGGCCGTTGAATGCCAGGTGGTTCAGGGTGGGGTCCATTTCAAGGGCGACACACGGCTTGTTTACCAGAGCCTGATGTGGAGCCGCCTGGCCTCGCGTATTATGTTGCCGCTGGGCGAGTGTAAGGTTTACAGTGATTTAGACCTCTATCTCGGTGTTCAGGCGATCAACTGGACAGAGATGTTTAATCCTGGCGCGACCTTCGCTGTCCACTTCAGTGGTTTGAATGACACCATACGCAACAGTCAGTACGGTGCGATGAAAGTGAAAGACGCGATCGTCGATGCTTTCACGCGGAAAAATCTGCCGCGTCCAAATGTTGATCGCGATGCGCCGGATATCCGCGTTAACGTCTGGCTGCATAAAGAAACCGCCAGTATCGCCCTTGATCTCAGTGGTGATGGTTTACATCTGCGTGGCTATCGCGATCGTGCTGGCATTGCGCCGATCAAAGAAACCCTGGCAGCCGCTATTGTGATGCGATCCGGCTGGCAGCCAGGAACACCACTGCTCGATCCAATGTGTGGTTCTGGTACGTTGCTGATTGAAGCAGCGATGCTGGCGACCGACCGCGCACCGGGCTTGCACCGTGGCCGTTGGGGCTTTAGCGGCTGGGCGCAGCATGATGAAGCTATCTGGCAGGAAGTGAAAGCGGAAGCGCAAACTCGTGCCCGTAAAGGCCTGGCGGAGTATAGTTCCCATTTCTACGGTTCGGACAGTGACGCACGGGTGATTCAACGTGCGCGCACTAACGCCCGTCTTGCGGGGATTGGTGAACTGATCACCTTTGAGGTGAAAGATGTCGCGCAACTGACCAATCCGCTGCCGAAAGGGCCGTACGGTACAGTGTTGAGCAACCCGCCATACGGTGAACGTCTGGACAGCGAACCGGCGCTGATTGCGCTGCATAGTCTGCTGGGCCGAATCATGAAAAACCAGTTCGGTGGCTGGAATCTCTCTTTGTTTAGTGCCTCGCCGGATCTGCTAAGTTGCCTGCAGCTGCGTGCAGACAAACAGTACAAGGCGAAAAACGGCCCGCTGGACTGCGTACAGAAAAATTACCACGTTGCCGAAAGCACTCCAGACAGCAAACCGGCGATGGTAGCGGAAGACTACGCTAACCGCCTGCGTAAGAACCTCAAAAAATTCGAGAAGTGGGCTCGCCTGGAAGGGATTGAATGTTACCGCCTGTATGACGCCGATCTGCCGGAATACAACGTTGCAGTTGATCGTTATGCCGACTGGGTGGTGGTGCAGGAGTATGCGCCGCCAAAAACTATTGATGCGCACAAAGCGCGTCAGCGTCTGTTCGATATTATCGCTGCAACCATTTCGGTACTGGGGATTGCGCCAAACAAACTGGTGCTGAAAACCCGTGAACGCCAGAAGGGCAAAAATCAGTACCAGAAACTGGGCGAGAAGGGCGAGTTTCTCGAAGTTACCGAATATAACGCTCACTTGTGGGTGAACCTGACGGATTACCTCGATACCGGTCTGTTCCTCGATCACCGTATCGCCCGTCGTATGCTCGGTCAGATGAGCAAAGGCAAAGATTTCCTCAACCTGTTCTCCTATACCGGTAGCGCCACCGTGCATGCGGGATTAGGCGGCGCGCGCAGCACCACCACCGTGGATATGTCGCGTACTTATCTGGAGTGGGCAGAACGCAACCTGCGTCTGAATGGCCTAACCGGGCGTGCGCATCGCCTGATTCAGGCCGATTGCCTGGCGTGGCTGCGTGAGGCAAATGAACAGTTCGATCTGATCTTTATCGATCCGCCAACCTTCTCTAACTCAAAACGAATGGAAGATGCGTTTGATGTTCAGCGCGATCATCTGGCGCTGATGAAAGATTTGAAACGTCTGCTGCGTGCAGGTGGGACGATCATGTTCTCGAACAACAAACGCGGTTTCCGTATGGATCTCGACGGTCTGGCGAAACTGGGACTGAAAGCACAAGAAATTACGCAAAAAACGCTCTCCCAGGATTTCGCCCGTAACCGCCAGATCCACAACTGCTGGCTGATTACCGCAGCCTGAAAGGAATAGTAATGTCATTAATCAGTATGCATGGCGCATGGCTGTCGTTCAGCGACGCGCCGCTTCTCGATAACGCAGAACTGCATATCGAAGATAACGAACGTGTTTGTCTGGTGGGGCGTAACGGTGCAGGCAAATCGACGTTAATGAAGATCCTCAACCGTGAACAGGGGCTGGATGACGGTCGCATTATTTACGAGCAAGATTTGATTGTAGCTCGTCTGCAACAGGATCCGCCGCGTAACGTTGAGGGTAGCGTTTATGATTTCGTTGCCGAAGGCATTGAAGAACAAGCGGAATACCTGAAACGCTATCACGATATTTCGCGCCTGGTGATGAACGACCCGAGCGAGAAAAATCTCAACGAACTGGCGAAGGTTCAGGAACAGCTGGATCACCACAACCTGTGGCAGCTGGAAAACCGCATCAACGAAGTGCTGGCGCAACTGGGATTAGATCCTAATGTTGCGCTGTCGTCGCTTTCCGGTGGCTGGTTGCGTAAAGCGGCATTAGGACGCGCGCTGGTGAGCAATCCGCGCGTATTGCTGCTCGACGAACCGACTAACCACCTGGATATTGAAACCATCGACTGGCTGGAAGGGTTCCTCAAAACCTTCAATGGGACAATTATTTTCATTTCCCACGACCGTTCGTTTATCCGCAATATGGCGACGCGCATTGTTGATCTCGATCGCGGCAAGCTGGTGACCTATCCAGGGAATTACGACCAGTACCTGCTGGAAAAAGAAGAAGCCCTGCGCGTGGAAGAATTACAAAATGCCGAGTTCGATCGCAAACTGGCGCAGGAAGAGGTGTGGATCCGCCAGGGGATCAAAGCACGTCGTACCCGTAATGAAGGCCGCGTACGCGCCCTGAAAGCAATGCGTCGCGAGCGTGGTGAACGTCGCGAAGTAATGGGTACCGCAAAGATGCAGGTGGAAGAAGCCAGCCGCTCCGGTAAGATCGTTTTCGAAATGGAGGACGTTTGCTACCAGGTTGACGGTAAGCAACTGGTGAAAGATTTTTCTGCCCAGGTTCTACGCGGCGACAAAATTGCCCTGATTGGTCCGAATGGGTGCGGCAAAACCACGCTGCTGAAACTGATGCTCGGTCAGCTTCAAGCAGACAGCGGGCGTATTCACGTTGGCACCAAACTGGAAGTGGCTTATTTCGATCAGCACCGCGCGGAACTGGATCCCGATAAAACGGTGATGGATAACCTTGCCGAAGGTAAGCAAGAGGTGATGGTTAACGGCAAGCCACGCCACGTATTGGGCTATTTGCAGGACTTCCTGTTCCATCCGAAACGGGCGATGACGCCGGTACGTGCGCTTTCTGGCGGTGAGCGTAACCGCTTGCTGTTGGCGCGTTTGTTCCTCAAACCAAGCAACTTATTGATTCTTGACGAACCGACCAACGATCTTGATGTTGAAACGCTGGAACTGCTGGAAGAACTGATCGACAGCTACCAGGGCACGGTATTGCTGGTGAGCCACGATCGTCAGTTTGTCGATAACACCGTTACAGAATGCTGGATCTTCGAAGGCGGCGGTAAAATTGGTCGTTATGTCGGCGGTTATCATGATGCCCGTGGTCAGCAAGAACAGTATGTGGCGCTCAAACAGCCTGCGGTGAAAAAAAGCGAAGAAGCCGCCGCGCCAAAAGCAGAAACTGTAAAACGCAGCAGTAGCAAACTAAGCTATAAATTGCAGCGCGAACTGGAGCAGCTACCGCAATTGCTTGAAGATCTGGAGGCGAAGCTGGAAGCTTTACAGACGCAAGTGGCGGATGCTTCCTTCTTCAGTCAGCCCCATGAGCAGACGCAAAAAGTGCTCGCTGATATGGCTGCTGCAGAGCAGGAACTGGAGCAAGCCTTTGAACGCTGGGAGTATCTTGAAGCGTTAAAAAATGGTGGCTGATCGCAAAATAGTCGATTTAAACAGAGACTGCTGACAACGGTAAAAGTGCCTGATGTACTGGGTTTATCAGGCATGAAAACCAACACTTTGTTAGTCATCTGCAAAATAGCGCATCATTAAGGAGTACCAATGTGCGAACATCATCATGCCGCGAAGCACATCCTGTGCTCGCAGTGTGACATGCTGGTGGCGTTACCGCGCCTTGAGCATGGTCAGAAAGCGGCATGTCCCCGGTGTGGCACAACGTTAACCGTGGCGTGGGATGCCCCTCGGCAGCGTCCCACCGCCTATGCGTTGGCTGCACTGTTCATGCTGTTGCTGTCCAACTTGTTTCCTTTTGTGAATATGAACGTTGCAGGAGTTACCAGTGAAATTACATTACTGGAAATTCCCGGCGTGCTTTTTTCTGAGGACTACGCCAGCCTCGGCACCTTTTTCCTGTTGTTTGTGCAACTGGTTCCCGCGTTTTGTCTGATAACCATTCTGTTACTGGTGAATCGCGCGGAATTACCGGTCCGTTTAAAAGAGCAACTGGCACGGGTGCTTTTTCAACTCAAAACCTGGGGAATGGCGGAGATTTTCCTCGCGGGTGTGCTGGTCAGTTTCGTGAAACTGATGGCTTACGGCAGCATTGGGGTAGGCAGCAGCTTTCTCCCCTGGTGTTTATTTTGTGTCCTGCAACTGCGCGCTTTTCAGTGCGTTGATCGTCGCTGGTTATGGGACGACATCGCCCCGATGCCAGAACTGCGCCAGCCGCTAAAACCAGGCGTCACGGGGATACGTCAGGGGCTGCGTTCGTGCTCCTGTTGTACGGCAATCCTTCCTGCTGATGAACCCGTGTGCCCGCGTTGTAGTACCAAAGGGTACGTTCGGCGTAGAAACAGCCTGCAGTGGACACTCGCGCTGCTTGTAACGTCCATCATGCTGTATCTTCCGGCTAATATTTTGCCCATCATGGTGACGGATTTATTAGGCTCGAAGATGCCGTCGACGATTCTCGCTGGGGTCATTCTGTTATGGAGCGAAGGCTCTTATCCCGTCGCTGCGGTGATTTTTCTGGCCAGTATTATGGTGCCAACGTTAAAGATGATCGCCATTGCGTGGCTGTGTTGGGATGCCAAAGGACACGGCAAGCGCGACAGTGAAAGAATGCATTTGATTTATGAAGTTGTTGAGTTTGTAGGCCGCTGGTCGATGATTGACGTTTTCGTTATCGCGGTGCTCTCGGCGCTGGTGCGTATGGGAGGTTTAATGAGTATTTATCCGGCAATGGGTGCATTAATGTTTGCTTTAGTCGTCATAATGACAATGTTTTCTGCTATGACGTTTGACCCGCGTTTGTCGTGGGATCGTCAACCTGAATCAGAGCATGAGGAGTCCTGACAGTATGGAATCTAATAATGGGGAAGCCAAAATCCAGAAAGTGAAGAACTGGTCTCCCGTGTGGATATTTCCTATCGTCACGGCGCTCATTGGGGCCTGGGTTCTTTTTTATCATTACAGCCATCAGGGACCGGAAGTGACCCTGATCACCGCGAATGCGGAAGGAATTGAAGGTGGCAAAACCACCATTAAAAGCCGTAGCGTTGACGTCGGCGTGGTTGAAAGCGCCACACTGGCTGATGATTTGACGCACGTTGAAATCAAAGCGCGGCTGAATTCCGGTATGGAAAAGTTGCTGCATAAAGATACCGTCTTTTGGGTGGTGAAACCGCAGATTGGTCGAGAAGGGATTAGCGGCCTGGGAACGCTGCTGTCTGGGGTTTATATCGAATTGCAGCCAGGCGCGAAAGGCAGCAAAATGGATAAATACGATTTGCTGGACTCGCCACCGTTGGCCCCGCCTGATGCGAAAGGTATCCGTGTGCTTCTCGATAGCAAAAAAGCCGGGCAGCTCTCGCCAGGGGATCCGGTGCTGTTCCGTGGCTATCGGGTAGGTTCGGTTGAAACCAGCACTTTCGATACGCAAAAACGCAATATCAGCTATCAACTGTTCATCAATGCACCTTATGACCGACTGGTGACCAGCAATGTTCGTTTCTGGAAAGATAGTGGCATTGCGGTTGATCTGACGTCAGCGGGAATGCGTGTGGAGATGGGCTCATTGACAACGCTGCTTAGTGGCGGTGTCAGCTTTGATGTGCCGGAAGGTCTGGATTTAGGGCAGCCAGTGGCACCGAAAACAGCTTTCGTTTTGTATGATGATCAGAAGAGCATTCAGGATTCGTTGTACACCGATCACATTGATTATCTGATGTTCTTTAAAGATTCGGTACGCGGTCTGCAACCGGGAGCTCCGGTAGAATTCCGGGGTATTCGCCTGGGTACCGTAAGCAAAGTGCCATTCTTTGCGCCGAATATGCGTCAGACATTTAACGATGATTACCGTATTCCGGTACTGATTCGTATCGAGCCAGAGCGGCTGAAAATGCAGCTTGGCGAAAATGCGGATGTTGTTGAGCACCTTGGCGAATTGTTGAAACGTGGTTTACGCGGATCGCTGAAAACCGGAAACCTGGTCACTGGCGCACTGTATGTTGATCTCGATTTCTATCCAAATACGCCTGCAATAACCGGTATTCGTGAATTTAATGGTTATCAGATTATCCCGACCGTCAGCGGCGGCCTGGCGCAAATCCAGCAACGACTGATGGAAGCGTTGGATAAGATCAACAAACTGCCACTGAATCCGATGATTGAACAGGCAACCAGTACGCTTTCTGAAAGTCAGCGCACAATGAAAAACCTGCAAACGACGCTGGATAGCATGAACAAGATCCTTGCCAGCCAGTCGATGCAGCAGTTACCGACGGATATGCAGTCAACGTTGCGTGAATTGAATCGCAGCATGCAGGGCTTCCAGCCTGGTTCCGCAGCCTACAACAAGATGGTGGCGGATATGCAGCGCCTTGATCAGGTGTTGCGAGAACTGCAACCGGTGCTGAAAACGCTCAACGAGAAGAGTAACGCGCTGGTATTTGAAGCGAAGGGCAAAAAAGATCCAGAGCCGAAGAGGGCGAAACAATGAAAAAGTGGCTAGTGACGATTGCGGCACTGTGGCTGGCCGGATGCAGCTCCGGCGAAATTAATAAAAACTATTACCAGTTACCTGTGGTGCAGAGCGGTACACAAAGCACCGCCAGCCAGGGTAATCGCCTGTTATGGGTTGAGCAGGTCGCTGTTCCTGACTATCTGGCGGGGAATGGTGTGGTTTATCAAACCAGTGATGTGAAGTATGTGATTGCCAACAACAACCTGTGGGCCAGCCCGTTGGATCAACAGTTGCGCAACACCCTGGTTGCCAACCTGAGTACGCAACTACCCGGCTGGGTGGTTGCCTCCCAGCCTCTGGGAAGCGCCCAGGACACGCTCAATGTTACCGTCACGGAGTTTAACGGTCGCTATGATGGCAAGGTCATTGTCAGTGGTGAGTGGCTGTTGAACCACCAGGGACAACTGATCAAACGTCCGTTCCGTCTGGAAGGAATGCAAACTCAGGATGGTTACGATGAGATGGTTAAAGTGCTGGCCAGTGTCTGGAGTCAGGAAGCCGCTTCTATTGCGCAAGAGATAAAGCGTCTACCTTAATCATAAAGATTTGTAAATATAACCGCCTCCGGTATGTTGCCTGAGGCGGTTTTTTTGTTTCTAACGTGCGGAAAAAGTTGTTCCTCTTCACATTTTTTGTACAACCGACATGCCCATGTAGCTCACAAATATGACAGTGGCGTGAATTTTGCGCATTGACGGCAGTTATGATTCGCGGTATTGCTTAACTGTGATTGCATATTTAGTAATCACTGTTTTCTTTTCCACCAGAAACCAGTATGAGGGAAACGAGGCATGAAGAGACAAAAACGAGATCGCCTGGAACGGGCACATCAACGTGGTTATCAGGCCGGCATCGCCGGACGCTCAAAAGAAATGTGTCCCTATCAGACGCTGAATCAAAGGTCACAATGGCTGGGAGGCTGGCGAGAAGCCATGGCGGACAGGGTAGTAATGGCCTGATTCTGTCTCTTTAAAAAGAAACCTCCGCATTGCGGAGGTTTCGCCTTTATATACTCTGTCTGATTAAAATCAGAATGCAGACGTATCCTGGAACAGACCTACTTTCAGGTCGTTGGCGGTATAGATCAAACGACCATCAACCAGCACTTCGCCATCAGCCAGGCCCATAATCAGACGACGGTTAACTATGCGTTTAAAGTGAATACGATAGGTCACTTTTTTCGCCGTCGGCAGCACCTGGCCTGTGAATTTCACTTCACCTACGCCCAGCGCGCGACCTTTACCTTCGCCGCCCAGCCAGCCGAGGTAGAACCCTACCAGCTGCCACATTGCGTCCAGGCCCAGGCATCCCGGCATAACCGGATCGCCGATAAAGTGGCATCCGAAGAACCACAGATCCGGATTGATATCCAGCTCTGCTTCAACATACCCTTTGTCGAAGTTACCACCCGTTTCGGTCATTTTGACCACACGGTCCATCATCAGCATGTTTGGTGCTGGCAATTGCGGGCCTTTAGCGCCAAACAGTTCACCGCGACCAGAGGCAAGAAGGTCTTCTTTTGTATAGGATTCGCGTTTATCTACCATGTTCTCTGTAAGCCTTATTTTATTGAAGCACGCAGGATAGCTAACACGTGTACGCTGAACAAGTCCGATCAGTTCGGAATAAACCAGTTCAGCCAACGTAATGGCCATGGAAAACGGTGACGTCCTTCCTGTTGCGATGCTTGTGCGATACGTTCCTGGATGGTTTGCATCAGCGTCGTTTGGCCTTCGCCATCCCACACCAGATTTAATAATAACGGCAGTGCGTCAGTCACATCGTCTACTGCCCAGATGGTGAATTTGTCTTCTTCTACCGCTTTCACCAGTTCACTGTGAAGACTTAAATGGCGAACGTTAGCTGTGGGGATAATGACACCTTGTTTCCCCGTTAACTCACGTTGCTGGCAAATAGCAAAGAAGCCTTCGATTTTCTCATTTAAACCACCGACTGGCTGGGCGCGACCGAACTGATCGACTGAACCTGTGATAGCGATACTCTGATTCACCGGCACATCGGCGAGGGCGCTTATCAGGGCGCAGAGTTCAGCCATCGAGGCACTATCGCCATCCACTTCACTGTATGACTGCTCAAATGTCAGCGATGCTGAGAAGGGGATCTGTTGCTCAAGCTGTAGTTCCGACATCAGGAACGCTTGCATGATCATCATCCCTTTCGCATGGATATTGCCGCCAAGCTCCGCTTTGCGTTCGATGTCGGTGAATTCACCATCGCCAATATGCACAACGCAGCTAATGCGAGAAGGTTCGCCAAAAGCGCGTGGATGACCCGGAAATTCAATGACCGAAAGGGCGTTAATTTGCCCGATGCGTTCGCCTTCGGTTTCAATCAGGATTTGCTCCTGAAGGATCTCATCCTGCATGCGTTCAGCGAGGAAACCTTCGCGCCATTCACGCTGCTGTAGCATTAAGTTTAGCTGCTCGCCGGAGAAGGTGTCGCCATCACACAGGGAGGCGACCTCTTGACACTGGCGGAGGATCCACTGCGGGCTAAGCGGAAGTGTTTCTTGTTCACCAGTGTAGCGTGCTGCTTCGCGGATAAGTACCGGCCAGGCATCCGCTCCCGGTGCTGGTAAGTGATTATGTCTGGCGGTAAATGTCACCCAGCGACACCACTGGCTTACTGACTCCGCATCGACAATCTGCAGAGTATCTTCAAATTCGCTATAAATAGCCTGCTCTGAAAGCTCTGGCTCCATCTCCTGGAAATCAGCCAATGATTCGCGTTCGCCTACCAGAATGACTTTCAGCTTCAATGGCATCGAAGGCACAGAGACGGGGAGAGGGCGCGACTCATCAAACGCAACCCAGTCAAAACGCTCGCGGTTAACGATATTTTTCAGCCGCATCCACAGCAGAGGTTGCGCCAGCAGTGTACGCAAAGAGATGATGAGAATACCGCCATTTGCCTGATGCACCAGACCAGGCTGCAGGGTAATATCGCCATTAAACTGACGCAGGCAGCCAAAGAGTTGCTCTGCTTCTACCCAGTCGGCAGCGACAACTTGCGTTAAAGTCGCAAAATTATCATCTGCACTCACTGCGTGACGTAAGCGGATGGTGTGGCCGGAAACCTCATAGTGACCGCCCACCAGTTGGCCTGCATCGCTTTGTAGCGTACGCGCGGCATCAGCAATAAGATTCAGATACTCAGACTCTTCCGGGGCCTTCGCCAGCATAAAAGAGGAGGATGCTCGCGTATGCAGCAACTGCTCCAGCGCAAATTGCAGTCGCGGTTGAGTATCACTGAATAAAGGATCGTTTTCGTCAATCAAATGTGGCTGAGCAAATATTTCCTGATAGCTATCGGTATCAGGAACCAGGTCACGCCATGCAAGTTTCGTAATGGTCAAAGTTGATGTTTTTTAGTCTGTTGTCAAAGCCGCGATTATACCGTAACCGGCACTGCAGCACACGTAGAAAGCAACGACAATACGCCTGGCATGGGCGTTAAAGCTCACAGGATGGAGATTCTTTTCTTCACTGGCCTAAAAAGCTGATATTCTGTAAAGAGTTACACGGTAACATTGAGATCGCTATGAAATATCAACAACTTGAAAATCTTGAAAGCGGTTGGAAATGGAAGTATCTGGTGAAGAAGCACCGCGAAGGGGAGTTAATCACCCGTTACATAGAAGCCAGTGCCGCCCAGGAAGCCGTCGATGAGTTGCTCTCGCTGGAAAATGAACCCGTGCTGGTAAATGGTTGGATTGACAAGCATATGAATCCGGAACTGGTCAATCGCATGAAGCAGACCATTCGGGCCAGACGGAAGCGCCATTTTAATGCGGAACACCAGCATACGCGCAAAAAATCGATCGATCTGGAATTTATCGTCTGGCAACGTCTGGCTGGCCTTGCGCAGCGTCGCGGTAAAACGCTTTCTGAAACGATTGTTCAGCTGATTGAAGATGCGGAAAACAAAGAGAAATACGCGAATAAAATGTCTTCTTTGAAGCAGGATCTGCAGGCATTGCTGGGTAAGGAATAACTGTCAAAAGTCAGTTCAATTTACGCAAGGCGAAAAAAAACCCCGCAGCAGCGGGGTTTTTTACCAGACGAGAACTTAAGCCTGCGGCTGAGTTACAACGTCTTTGATGCCTTTAACTTCGATCTCTACGCGACGATCCGGAGCCAGGCAATCGATCAGTGCAGCACGCTGTTTCACGTTGTCACAGGTGTTGCCAGTAACCGGGTTGGATTCGCCCATACCACGTGCGGAGATTTTGTCTGCCGGGATACCTTTAGAGATCAGGTAATCAACAACGGACTGAGCACGACGCTCGGACAGAGCCTGGTTATAAGCGTCAGAACCGATGCGGTCAGTGTAACCCAGAACAACTACGGAACCGTCTTTCGGATCCAGGTTGCTCAGCTGGCTGTACAGCTGATCCAGAGCAGCCTGACCTTCCGGTTTCAGGGTTGCTTTGTTGAAGGTGAACAGAACGTCAGACTTCAGAGTGAAGTGCTTGGTCTGTACTTCCGGTGCCGGAGCTGGAGCCGGAGCAACTACTGGAGCTACTTCGCCCTGACCGAAACGGTAGGAAACACCCAGGCTCAGCATGCCGTTGTCTGGACGAGTGCCGATGGTGTGTGCGTCACCGATGTTGTTGGTCCACTGGTATTCCAGACGGGTAGCGATTTCAGGAGTGATCGCATACTCAACACCGCCAGCGAAGACCGGAGAAACGCCGGTGTCGTGGTTTTTACCATAAACGTTGGATTTAGTGTCTGCACGCCATACCATACCACCCAGACGAGTGTATACGTCCAGATCGTCAGTGATTGGGTAACCCAGTTTAGCGGTCAGCTGAACGCCCTGAGCTTTATATGCACCGTTTTCAACGCTGCCTTTGTATGGCATACGACCTAACCAGTCATAACCCATTTCAAAGCCAACATACGGGTTAACCTGGTAACCACCAAAAGCACCAGCGCCCAGTTGGTTTTCATGGGTCGGACCATTGTTGTCGATGAAACCAGTGTCATGGTACTGGGACCAGCCCAGTTTAGCACCAGTGTACCAGGTGTTATCTTTCGGAGCGGCCTGCGCTACGGTAGCGAAACCAGCCAGTGCCACTGCAATCGCGATAGCTGTCTTTTTCATTTTTTGCGCCTCGTTATCATCCAAAATACGCCATGAATATCTCCAACGAGATAACACGGTTAAATCCTTCACCGGGGATCTGCTCAATATTAACTCTACCGATATCTTCGGCTTATGCCGAGCACCCCTGGCGATGTAAAGTCTACAACGTAGTTGAAAACTTACAAGTGTGAACTCCGTCAGGCATATGAAAAAAAAGTCTTGTATAAGGTACGTTTAATCTTTTTTGTCAGCGACAATTTACAGAAGAAAATCGTGGAAACCGCTTCAGACAAGCCTCCGCAAGGAAAATTAGTCACGACTGAAAGCATTGGCTGGGCGATAAAAAAAGTTCCAGGATTAATCCTAAATTTACTTAATGATACAAATTAGAGTGAATTTTTAGCCCGGAAAGTTGTCTCGTTGCGTGAGAGGATACGCTTACCGGACGCATAATAAACCCCATAGCGTTACCTTCATTTGCCGCATCAACAAGTTCAGCATGCTCTTCTTCAGTCAAATCATCTGCCAACCAACCGATCACCACGCTGTAATTGCCCGTGCGTAAAGCGCGAACCATTGACTCCACGGTGTGGCAAGGGGAGAGCTGGCTAATCTGCATTACTTTCGTTAAGGGTAGCCCAGATGCCTGAACCCATTCGCGACTCAGTTTTTGTTGCGGTGTTAACCAGAGTTGCCAGCGCGATTGCTGACCGAGTTGCTGTAACAATGGCAACAGTAGAAGTTGCGTCATCATGGGCTGATCTTCGCGATAGACAACTTCACTGATAAGCCCGGCTGTAGTGTTTTCCGTAGAGACACGCGCAATTTTACTTGCTGTGGATGAGAACGACGAAGAACGATGTGCATAGCCTGAAGTGTACATAATCAATCCAGCCCCTGTGAGTTACTGTATGGATGTACAGTACATCCAGTGACGACAAAGATCAACTCTATTTTCGGAAAGAGCCTCGCAAATTTTGTCGTTGGTGACGGGAAAACATAAATTAATCTTGCCCCTTAAGAATAAGTTGCCTATTTTCGTAGTTAACGGATCCGTTAATGTGAATCATTCTTTTATGTTATGATTTTAAAAGGAATTTTATGAAAAGCCTCTCCTATAAGCGGATCTATAAATCACAAGAATACCTGGCAACGTTGGGCACAATTGAATACCGATCATTGTTTGGTAGTTACAGCCTGACCGTTGACGACACGGTGTTTGCGATGGTTTCTGATGGTGAGTTGTATCTTCGGGCTTGTGAGCAAAGTGCACAGTACTGTGTAAAACATCCGCCTGTCTGGCTGACATATAAAAAGTGTGGCCGATCCGTTACCCTCAATTACTATCGGGTTGATGAAAGTCTATGGCGAAATCAACTGAAGCTGGTGCGTCTGTCAAAATATTCTCTCGATGCAGCGCTGAAAGAGAAAAGCACGCGCAATACCCGGGAAAGACTGAAAGATTTGCCCAATATGTCTTTTCATCTGGAAGCGATTCTCGGGGAGGTGGGGATTAAGGATGTACGGGCGTTACGTATACTTGGGGCAAAAATGTGTTGGTTGCGACTGCGGCAGCAAAACAGTCTGGTGACAGAAAAGATTCTGTTTATGCTTGAAGGGGCCATTATCGGTATTCATGAAGCTGCGCTCCCGGTGGCACGCCGCCAGGAGCTTGCAGAATGGGCTGACTCTCTTACGCCAAAACAGGAGTTTCCTGCGGAACTTGAGTAATCTGGTGTTGCAGACGACCAATCTCTGGCAGTAATGCAATCAATAACCCAACTTGTTGTACGACCAGAGGTTCTTTGCTGTCTGCCCGTGGTTCAAGTTGCTGCATCCGCTGTTTCAGGCCAGCTAATGCCTGATTGACGCGTTCTTCATCAGCAGGTTGATGATGTAGCGCGTCATCAACATAGCAAACGGCGTCATCAAGAAACGCCAGAATTTCAGGATTAGTTAACTGCTCCCGGTGAGCACCGAGGGCTGAGATATAGCTGGTAAACGTATGGTTAAGGCACAGCAACCGAAACGCGGCTTCGCGAATTTGCGGGGTAACGTTCGGTTCGCTGGACATATTTGATACCACCGACGCCAGTTCAGCATCACGGTTGTGTGCATCGCGGCGGGCAATACGATACGCCAGACGGTTATCACGCCCCTGATGGTATTGCTCCAGTATGGCATCGAGATACCGACAGTTGGCCTCTGTGGCGCGTTCGAGCATTCGCGGCAGATTGCGAAACTTCCAGTCAGGCCAGATGTAGCTCACTGCCGCCCACGCAATGGCACAACCAATCAGCGTATCGATTACGCGAGGTAACGCCACTTCAAAACCTTCACCCAGCAAGTTGAAACACAGTAGCACCAAAAGTGTGATGAACATCGTTGCATGGGCGTATTGCACGTTACGGAAGGCAAAAAAGAGCACGCCGGTAATAACCAGCAGCACCAACTGCCCTTCCAATGATGGCACAAACCACAGCACAGGAATACCAATTGCGATACCTACCAGCGTACCAATAATCCTTAACTTCAGGCGGTGGCGCGTGGCGTTATAGTTTGGCTGGCAGACAAACAAACTTGTCAGCAAGATCCAATACCCGTGATGCATTCCGGTTATCTGAATGATGGCGTAGCCGAAGCACAACACCAGCGACATTCTTACCGCATGACGGAAGAGGGCGGATTCCGGCGTGAAGTGACGGCTAAGACGCAGCCAGATATCACTCAATCCGTGCGGGCTGTCATCAGCGAGCTCATTTTCGTCATTATTATGGGGCAGTGCCTGGGCCTGTTCTGATTCAATTGTTGCCAGTTGGGCATCAATGGCACGTAAATTGTTCAGTAAAAATCCCAGTGTTTTGAGTAAATCAGCAGGCGCGCCGTTATCGCGCATCCGCTCCAGCGCAGCATCAATATGCGTAAAAGCGCGCTCAAAATGCGGATCATGTTGATAAGGCTGACGCAGCAAAATACAGCGTGACAGTTGCTGGCACGCCTGGCCCTGCATCGACATCAGCCGCTGAAAACGGAACAGCACGTCGCTGTGGCGAAAATGTTCACGCAATGTTTGATATTGAATATGAGAAGAGCTGGCACGCTCGTGAATATCCTGCGCGACAAAGTAATAATGCAGTGTGCGACGCGTTCCCCGTTGACCACGATCGCCACGTAAGCGGGTCAGCAGCGAGAGTTTCGTCTGATTCAATGTCGCCATCAGCTGACCGTTGGCGAGAGCCAAATCGTACAGCGGTGCCTGGCTTTCATCTTCAATATCAGGATCAAACATGCGCGACTTGAGCTCAAGATAACGCGCCAGTTGTTCATAGCAACGCGCCAGGTTGTCCTGCAGCGGGCGGACCGGGAACAGCAGATGACCAATAAGTGTCAGGACGTTGTACCAGACGGCACCGGCCAGAAGATACATCGGCTGCTGATACCAGTGCTCATACAGTGATGTTCCCAACATAGTGTAAATGGCGATCAGCAATGCACCGAAGGCAATTGTTGCATAGCGTTGACCCAGACCGCCGAGCAAAATGAAGCCGCTGGTAGAGAGCGTTAAGCCAATCGCAAATAGCCAGGGCCAGGGAAACAGCAATTCTACTGAGGCCGAGGCGATAAAAAAGCAGAACAGCGTAATGATGAGGTTACGCAAACGTCCCGCCAGTCGGTCATCGAGATCGGTCAGCGCCGCAGCCACCATCCCAAGCGTCAGCGGAATCGTCAGTTTTACATCACCCAGCCACCACGGAAACGCTGTGGTCCCACAAAGCGCAATAAAAATACGCGCGTAATACAGCCAGGCGCTGTTCCAGGTATAGCGTTTGAGCAAAGGACTTAGCATAAAGGCCATATTAGTGGATTATTCAAAACGACGACGTGCATTGGCTTCGCGCGCAGCTTGCGCTGTTTCTACCGATACCACGCGACGACCGACCGGCCATAGTGCAATAGAGGCAATTTTAAAGTTCGCAATACCGACAGGAATGCCGATGATGGAAATACATTGTGCGATGCCCGTTGCAATGTGCATCAGGCATAACCACCAGCCAAAGAAAATCAGCCAGAAAATATTCAATACCGTACCGCCAGTATTCAGCAGCACATTTTTGCCAGCCGGGTTCAGTTCATCGACATGAATAGCTTCATTGCCATAAGGCACCAGAGACAGTTTAGTGATCTCCCAGCAGGATCGTGTCAGTGGTAAGGTAAAAATCAGCACAATACTGACCAGAGTCGCCAACAGCCAGCCCAGAGTGGTGGCAAATCCGCCAAGCACAAAGTTCAGAATGTTCAAAACGGTACGCATAAAACCTCGCTTTACTGTGGTTTTCAGTAATGGGCGGCAATTGTAACGTTTTTTTGGGCTGGAGCACGTTTTCTCTGACGGTTACACTGATAAGAAATAATTTCGTGTGGATCTACAGAGTCATGGAACTGAAAGCGACAACGCTTGGAAAACGTCTGGCACAGCACCCTTACGATCGGGCGGTGATCCTCAATGCCGGGATTAAAGTCTCCGGCGATCGCCACGAATACCTTATTCCTTTCAATCAATTACTGGCGATTCACTGTAAGCGCGGTCTGGTATGGGGCGAACTGGAGTTTGTACTGCCGGACGAAAAAGTGGTGCGTTTGCACGGTACCGAATGGGGCGAGACGCAGCGTTTTTACCATCATCTTGATGCTCACTGGCGGCGGTGGAGTGGCGAGATGAGCGAAATTGCGTCTGGCGTTTTACGTCAGCAACTGGATTTGATTGCCACGCGCACCGGAGAAAATAAATGGCTGACGCGTGAGCAAACCTCTGGTGTGCAGCAACAAATCCGCCAGGCTTTGTCGGCGTTACCATTGCCGGTTAACCGACTGGAAGAATTCGATAACTGCCGTGAGGCGTGGCGTAAATGTCAGGCCTGGTTGATAGACATTGAAGGCGCTCGGTTGCAGCATAATCAGGCGTATACCGAAGCCATGCTTACCGAGTATGCGGATTTTTTCCGCCAGGTCGAGTCTTCACCGCTGAATCCGGCGCAGGCCCGGGCAGTCGTTAATGGCGAGCATTCTCTGTTAGTGCTGGCTGGTGCAGGAAGCGGAAAAACGTCGGTGCTGGTGGCCCGTGCAGGCTGGTTGCTGGCGCGTGGTGAAGCGTCCCCTGAGCAAATTTTATTGCTGGCGTTTGGTCGCAAAGCCGCTGAAGAGATGGACGAGCGTATTCGAGAACGACTACATACCGAAGACATTACCGCACGCACGTTTCATGCGCTGGCGCTGCATATTATTCAGCAGGGCAGCAAAAAAGTTCCGATAGTCAGCAAACTGGAAAATGATACCGCTGCCCGTCATGAACTTTTTATTGCTGAGTGGCGCAAGCAATGCAGCGAAAAGAAAGCGCAGGCGAAGGGCTGGCGGCAATGGCTGACGGAAGAAATGCAGTGGTCAGTGCCAGAAGGTAATTTCTGGGATGATGAAAAATTACAGCGTCGTCTTGCCTCTCGCCTCGATCGCTGGGTAAGTCTGATGCGGATGCACGGTGGTGCACAGGCAGAAATGATTGCCAGTGCACCCGAAGAGATTCGCGATCTGTTCAGTAAACGTATCAAGTTGATGGCCCCGTTATTAAAAGCCTGGAAAGGTGCGCTGAAGGCAGAAAACGCTGTCGATTTTTCGGGCCTTATTCACCAGGCGATGGTGATTCTGGAGAAAGGTCGCTTTATCAGCCCGTGGAAGCATATTCTGGTTGATGAATTTCAGGATATCTCGCCGCAGCGTGCAGCGTTGTTAGCGGCATTACGCAAGCAAAATAGTCAAACGACGTTGTTCGCTGTTGGTGATGACTGGCAGGCGATTTACCGATTCAGCGGTGCGCAAATGTCGCTTACCACGGCTTTCCATGAAAACTTTGGTGAAGGTGATCGCTGTGATTTAGACACGACCTACCGTTTTAACAGTCGTATCGGTGAGGTGGCAAACAGGTTTATTCAGCAGAACCCAGGCCAGCTTAAAAAGCCGCTAAACAGCTTAACCAATGGAGACAAAAAAGCCGTCACGTTATTGGATGAGGGTCAACTTGACGCTTTGCTGGATAAACTCTCTGGTTATGCCAAACCGGAAGAGCGCATTCTGATCCTGGCGCGTTACCATCACATGAGGCCTGCCAGCCTGGAAAAAGCAGCAACACGCTGGCCGAAGTTGCAAATCGACTTTATGACCATTCATGCCAGCAAAGGGCAACAGGCGGATTACGTCATCATCGTTGGCTTGCAGGAGGGGAGTGATGGTTTTCCGGCTGCGGCGCGGGAGTCGATTATGGAAGAGGCGCTACTGCCACCGGTTGAGGATTTCCCGGACGCTGAAGAACGGCGGTTAATGTACGTGGCGCTGACCCGGGCACGCCATCGGGTATGGGCACTGTTTAACAAAGAGAATCCCTCTCCTTTTGTCGAAATACTGAAAAATCTGGATGTGCCGGTGGCGAGAAAACCGTAAGAAACAGGTGGCGTTTGCCACCTGTGCAATATTACTTCAGACGGTCCGCGAGATAACGCTGATAATCGGGGATCAGAATATCGACCGCGTCGTTAAAATGCGGTGACTGGATAATGAAGTCTGCCGTTGCCACGTTGGTGGCGACCGGAATGTTCCATACCGTTGCCAGACGCAGCAAGGCTTTCACGTCAGGATCGTGCGGCACGGCATTTAGTGGGTCCCAGAAGAAAATCAATACATCAATTTTCCCTTCTGAGATCAATGCGCCAACCTGCTGGTCACCCCCCATTGGGCCACTCAACATCGCGTTGACGTTCATGCCGGTCGCGCGGGAAATTAAGTTACCGGTAGTGCCTGTTGCATACAGTACGTGTTGTTCCAGTAACGGTTGATGCCGTTCCACCCAGCTCATCAGCATTTGTTTGCAGTGATCGTGTGCCACCAGCGCAATATGTTTCCGGGAAGGTAAAGTGCGAGTCGTCAGTTCCATAATGTACATCCGTAGTTAACTTTCCTACAGATTACTGTAAGTACTTATCGCTGCAAGATAAAGACTGAAAAAGCCTGCGCACAGGCACAAAAATCTCAGGAGGATGGTTGTTTTTCCGCCCATTGCAGGAAAGTATTTCGCGTTTGTGGGTCAGCCAGTTTAAACCAATACTTCAGCCGTTGTTCTGTGAGCACCTGAGACTGCGGTGGAATAGCATCCAGCTCGGAAACACCCGAAAGCAGCGTACTGTCATCTGCCATCATCGTGGCAAATTGCGGTAGTGAAGCGCGTTTCGCGGATTTGTTATAGCGTTCAACCTCGACCTCATAATCAATCGTTTTTGCCGTTGAGGTAATGGCGAGAATATCCAGCTTTACCGGAATCGGCGTCGCATCGCCATCCAACAATTCAAGGCGCGGCGCGGCATCAAAATGGTTAGCTTCCCGCTCATTCTCCAGGCGAGGCAGGCGAAAATTGACCTGGTTGATGAGCTGGGTATTAAAACTAACCACCAGTGGAGGGGAGATATAGAGCCGTTCTTCACTATTGGAAAGATGAATCGTCTTCTCAACGCGAAACACTAACTGATGCGGTCCATTGTCCAGTTCAATGCTGTCCGCACCGCGCAGCAGAGAGCTGGAAACCTTCTTACCGTCGAGTACCAGAAGATCGACATCAGTAGAAAGCCGCAGCGTGGTGGCAAAAACGGATACCGGCAAACATAATGCAATCAAGGTGGTCACGATGCCGGTTTTCATAGATAGCTCCTGTTAAAAGACCGCCCGAATAATAATGTGTCAAAATTTTTCTTTAATCATACTTACTAACATATAGACATATTTCCCGCTTTTGCTCTCATTCATTCGTATTAGCTGCATGGTTGGCATGTCGGCTTTGTCGTACACTTTGTTAAACAGTCTGGAGGAAATAATGAAAGAAACCGATATTGCAGGCATTTTAACGTCCACTCACACCATTGTGCTGGTGGGGGCAAGCGACAAACCCGATCGTCCCAGCTATCGCGTGATGAAATATCTACTCGACCAGGGGTATCACGTCATTCCTGTTTCGCCAAAAGTTGCCGGCAAAACACTGCTGGGCCAGCAGGGGTATGGCACGCTGGCAGACGTTCCAGAAAAAGTCGATATGGTCGATGTTTTCCGTAATTCAGAAGCAGCATGGGGCGTGGCGCAGGAGGCAATCGCTATTGGTGCGAAAACCTTATGGATGCAACTGGGTGTTATAAATGAACAGGCGGCAGTGCTGGCGCGTGATGCAGGGCTAAACGTGGTGATGGATCGCTGCCCGGCGATTGAGATCCCTCGTCTGGGCCTGGCAAAATAAAAAATACCCGGAAGGCGAAAACCTTCCGGGTATGTTTATGAGGATTAGTTACGCAGACGCGGCGCCTGGAGTTGTTTGCGGATGGTCTGCGCCAGCTCATCCATGGATGGCTGTTCAGGATGTTCATCCTGCAATTCGCTACTTAGCTGGGCTTCAGCCAGGTAGGTATGAACCGGTAGGCCGTTATCATCCTCCATCACCACGTGATACCACGGAGCGGCGCGAAGCTCGTCATTCACCGCCAGCTCATCAGGCGACGGTTCAGAGAGCGAATAAACCGGGTCGATATCCACGACCACTCCGAGATAACCTAACAGGGAATGGCGGACCTGCTGGCCGATACCGAATTTGCTGGCAATCATAGTCACCTCCCGGGAAATCTTTACCTTTGATATAAGGGTAAAATTCCACATTTCAAGTTACATGACGCGACAGGCAAACCCTTTCAGATATAGCCCTTCCGGGTAGGTAGCGATCACCGGATGATCGGCTGCCTGACGGAACTGCTCTATAAATTGTACATCACGACCGGCATCAATTGCGGCATCCGCGATGATTTTCTGAAATAAATCGCTGGTCATCAGACCGGAACAGGAGAAAGTCAGGAGAATACCGCCTTCATTCAGCAACTGAATCGCCAGCATGTTGATGTCTTTATAACCACGACACGCGCCCATCAACTGGCTTTTATTCTCAACAAACTTCGGCGGGTCCATCACGATAACATCAAATTTTTCACCGCGATCGCGATAAGTACGCAGCAATTTAAAGACATCATCACGGACAAACTCTGCCTTGCTCAGATCCAGTTTGTTCAGCTCAACGTTCTGCCGTGCAATATCCAGCGCTTCGTGGGAGGTATCAACGCTGACAACCTGGCTGCAACCGCCCATCAATGCCGATACGGCGAAACCACCGGTATAGGAGAAACAGTTAAGTACGCGTTTATTTTCGACGTAGCGGCGGGTAGCCAGGCGGCTGTCACGCTGGTCCAGGTAGTAGCCCGTTTTGTGCCCGTGCTGAATATCCACCAGCAGTTTCATGCCGTGTTCTTCAATCGGCAGCAGGGCAGGCGGCAACTCGCCGGTGATGGGGCCCTGAGTCAGCTCCATCCCTTCTTTTTTACGTACCGCGACGTCGCTGCGATCGTAAATGGCACATTCCGGGTACAGCGTTTGCAGGGCGCTAATTAATGCCGCGCGCTGATACTCTGCGCCAGCACTCAGCAATTGCAGCACCAGAAAATTACCGAAACGATCGATAGTAATACCCGGCAGGCCATCAGATTCACCGGCGATTAAACGATAGCTGTCGAGGCCATCTTTTTGCGCCAGCCAGTCACGCCATTTTTGTGCTTGCTGCAAACGGCGGGTAAAAAAAGCAATGTCGATAGACTCAGACGGGTCAAACGTCCAGACGCGCGCCCGGATTTGCGAAGCTGGCGAATAAGCGCCGCGTGCTAACCATTTTCCCTGATGATCAACAATATCGATGGTTTCACCGAGGCTGGCTTTACCTTCCATGCGGGCAACGGCCCCGGAAAAGACCCACGGATGGCGACGAAGTAATGATTTTTCGCGCCCTTTGGCTAACACTAAACGTACACTCATAATTTACTTTTCTGTCGATGCAAAGAAATGGGCGTCATTGTCCGGAGTTTTCCATGGATTTGCAACGCGTCCATTAAGGATAAGGAGAGCAGCAATGTCGAAAGTCTGCATAATTGCCTGGGTTTACGGGCGAGTTCAGGGCGTAGGATTCCGCTACACCACGCAGTACGAAGCGAAAAAACTGGGACTAACCGGGTACGCCAAAAATCTTGACGATGGCAGCGTGGAAGTGGTTGCCTGCGGTGAAGAAGGGCTGGTGGAAAAATTAATGCAGTGGTTAAAAAGTGGCGGCCCGCGTTCTGCGCGTGTGGAACGGGTGCTCAGCGAGCCGCATCATCCCTCCGGGGAGTTAACGGATTTTCGTATCCGTTAAATGCATTTTACCGGTTTAGGCAGGCCAGCAATTTTGGTGGCTTGCTTTGCCGGACCTTTCGGGAACAGTCGGTACAGATAGCGGCTATTGCCTTTCTCTTCGCCAAATTTATTCGCCATCGCTTTTACCAGCATACGAATCGCCGGAGAAGTATTGAATTCCAGATAGAAATCACGCACAAAACGCACCACTTCCCAGTGTTCTGGCGACAGAGTAATCCCTTCGTTTTCTGCAATCACCACCGCCAGCGGCTCACTCCACTGGCTGCTTTCTTTGAGATAGCCTTCGGTATCCGTTTCTATCTCTTTACCTTCGAAGATCAGCATAATTCTTTACTACCTTAATCAGACTGCCGGCAGTGTAACAAAAAACAAAGCCCCGCATAAAGCGAGGCTCGGTAAGTAACCCTGGGCGAGATTAATCGCGGCTGGCGAAGCCCAGAATGCTCAGCAGGCTGACGAAGATGTTGTACAGCGAAACATACAGGCTAACCGTGGCACGAATATAGTTCGTTTCACCGCCATGAATGATGTTGCTGGTTTCAAACAAGATAGCGCCAGAGGAGATCAGAATGAAGACCGCGCTGATCGCCAGATGCAGAGCAGGCAGTTGCAGGAAGATATTAGCAACCATACCAATCAGCACCACCACAATACCCGCCATCAGCATACCGCCGAGGAAAGACATATCTTTGCGGGTGGTCAGCACATACGCAGAGCAGCAGAAGAACACTAACGCCGTTCCGCCCAGTGCCATAGCGATTACGTCACCCATTCCGGCAGACAGATAGGTGTTCAGAATTGGTCCGAGGATATAACCCAGAAAACCGGTAAAGGCGAATGCGGAGATAATCCCGGTCGGCTTATTCGCTGTTTTGTAGGTCAGGAACATCAAACCATACATACCCACCAGCGTCAGAATCAGACCCGGAGATGGCAGCATCAGCACCGTACTGGCAGTTGCGGTAATCGCCGAAAAGGCCAGCGTCAGGCTCAGCAGAAAATAGGTATTACGCAGCACCTTATGGGTGCTAAGCAGCGATGTACGGTCATGTGAAGAACTAACTATACGATCCATTGAGTCACTCTCTATGACAGATGTAATTAATTAAGCAGCATAATGATAATGTGGGAAGGTACACAGAAGTTTTACCCATCTTTACGCATTTGATCTGAAACAAGTTTCACAGCGGAGTCTCAGGTCATTAGGCAGTGATATAACGCCCTGAGAATTTCGACAGGCAAAAGAAAAAGGGGTTAGCATTTAGCTAACCCCTTATCTTATTTGGCGGAAGCGCAGAGATTCGAACTCTGGAACCCTTTCGGGTCGCCGGTTTTCAAGACCGGTGCCTTCAACCGCTCGGCCACACTTCCGGAATGACGCGCACTATAAACATCCCGATGCGGCGTGTAAACCCCTAATTTGTTTGTTTGCCTGAAAAACAGCCAAAAGTGCATTGATAGCGTGAAATAACAGCAGATTGATCATTTCATCACCATGAATTCCTTCTCTTTTACTCGTTTAGCAACCGGCTAAACATCCCCACCGCCCGGTAAAAAGAAAAATAGGTCCATTTTTATCGCTAAAAGATAAATCCACACAGTTTGTATTGTTTTGTGCAAAAGTTTCACTACGCTTTATTAACAATACTTTCTGGCGACGTGCGCCAGTGCAGAAGGATGAGCTTTCGTTTTCAGCATCTCACGTGAAGCGATGGTTTGCCTTGCTACAGGGACGTCGCTTGCCGACCATGTGCGCCCGGTGTCCTGCCGGTGTCGCAAGGAGAAGAGACGTGCGATATGAATAACGAGGAAACATTTTACCAGGCCATGCGGCGTCAGGGCGTTACCCGGCGCAGCTTTCTCAAATATTGTAGTCTGGCTGCCACGTCGCTGGGATTAGGCGCGGGAATGGCACCAAAGATTGCCTGGGCGCTGGAGAATAAACCGCGCATTCCGGTGGTATGGATCCACGGCCTGGAATGCACCTGCTGTACCGAATCTTTTATCCGCTCCGCTCACCCACTGGCGAAGGACGTCATCCTTTCCCTGATTTCCCTCGATTACGACGATACTTTGATGGCTGCCGCCGGAACCCAGGCGGAAGAAGTCTTTGAAGACATCATCGCGCAATACAATGGCAAATATATCCTCGCAGTAGAAGGTAATCCGCCGCTGGGCGAGCAGGGGATGTTCTGTATCAGCAGCGGACGACCGTTTATTGAGAAACTCAAGCGTGCCGCCGCTGGAGCCAGTGCGATTATCGCCTGGGGAACCTGCGCGTCCTGGGGCTGCGTTCAGGCCGCGCGACCTAATCCGACGCAGGCAACGCCTATCGACAAAGTCATCACCGACAAACCCATTATCAAAGTACCTGGCTGCCCGCCGATCCCGGATGTGATGAGCGCCATCATTACTTACATGGTGACGTTTGATCGTCTGCCGGATGTCGACAGAATGGGCCGTCCACTGATGTTTTATGGTCAGCGTATCCACGATAAATGCTATCGCCGCGCTCACTTCGACGCCGGAGAGTTCGTCCAGAGTTGGGATGATGACGCTGCCCGCAAAGGTTACTGCCTGTACAAAATGGGCTGCAAAGGGCCTACCACCTATAACGCCTGTTCCTCCACACGCTGGAACGATGGCGTTTCCTTCCCGATCCAGTCAGGTCACGGCTGCCTGGGTTGTGCGGAAAATGGTTTCTGGGATCGCGGTTCGTTCTACAGCCGCGTGGTCGATATTCCACAAATGGGTACCCATTCCACCGCCGACACCGTCGGTTTAACCGCGCTTGGCGTGGTGGCAGCGGCTGTTGGTGTGCACGCAGTCGCCAGCGCCGTTGACCAGCGCAGACGTCATAACCAGCAACCTACAGAAACCGAACATCAGCCAGGCAATGAGGATAAACAGGCATGAGCACTCAGTACGAAACTCAGGGATACACCATCAACAATGCCGGACGCCGCCTGGTGGTCGACCCGATTACGCGCATTGAAGGCCACATGCGCTGCGAAGTGAATATTAACGATCAGAATGTGATCACCAATGCCGTCTCCTGCGGCACCATGTTTCGCGGGCTGGAGATCATCCTGCAAGGGCGTGACCCGCGCGATGCGTGGGCGTTCGTTGAACGTATCTGCGGCGTCTGTACTGGCGTACACGCCCTGGCTTCGGTTTACGCCATCGAAGATGCCATCGGTATTAAAGTGCCGGACAACGCCAATATCATCCGCAACATTATGCTGGCAACGCTCTGGTGCCACGATCATCTGGTGCACTTCTATCAGCTTGCCGGGATGGACTGGATCGATGTGTTAGATGCGCTGAAAGCCGACCCGCGGAAAACCTCCGAACTGGCGCAAAGCCTCTCCTCATGGCCGAAATCATCCCCTGGCTATTTCTTCGACGTACAAAACCGCCTGAAGAAATTCGTTGAAGGCGGGCAGTTGGGGATCTTCCGCAATGGCTACTGGGGGCACCCGCAGTACAAACTGCCGCCAGAAGCCAACCTGATGGGCTTTGCCCACTATCTCGAAGCTCTCGATTTCCAGCGTGAAATTGTCAAAATCCACGCGGTCTTTGGCGGTAAAAACCCGCATCCAAACTGGATTGTCGGCGGGATGCCTTGCGCCATTAACATTGACGAAAGCGGCGCAGTCGGGGCAGTCAATATGGAACGCCTGAACCTGGTGCAGTCGATTATCACCCGCACGGCGGATTTCATTAACAACGTGATGATCCCCGACGCCTTAGCCATCGGTCAGTTCAACAAACCGTGGAGCGAAATCGGCACGGGGCTTTCTGATAAATGCGTCCTCAGTTACGGCGCGTTCCCTGATATCGCCAACGACTTTGGCGAGAAAAGTCTGCTGATGCCTGGCGGCGCGGTGATTAACGGCGACTTCAACAATGTGCTGCCAGTGGATTTGGTTGATCCGCAGCAGGTGCAGGAGTTTGTCGATCACGCCTGGTATCGTTATCCCAACGATCAGGTCGGGCGTCATCCGTTCGATGGCATCACCGATCCGTGGTACAACCCCGGCGATGTCAAAGGCAGCGATACCAACATTCAGCAGCTGAATGAACAGGAACGCTACTCGTGGATCAAAGCGCCACGCTGGCGCGGTAACGCGATGGAAGTGGGGCCGCTGGCACGCACGTTAATCGCTTATCACAAAGGCGATGCTGCGACCGTTGAGTCGGTCGATCGCATGATGTCGGCGTTGAACCTGCCGCTTTCCGGCATCCAGTCAACGTTGGGCCGCATTTTGTGCCGCGCGCACGAAGCGCAGTGGGCCGCAGGTAAGTTGCAGTATTTCTTCGACAAGCTGATGACCAACCTGAAAAACGGCAATCTTGCCACCGCCTCTACTGAAAAATGGGAACCTGCAACCTGGCCGACAGAGTGCCGTGGTGTCGGTTTTACCGAAGCGCCGCGCGGGGCGTTAGGCCACTGGGCCGCCATTCGCGATGGCAAGATTGATCTCTACCAGTGCGTGGTACCGACCACCTGGAACGCCAGCCCGCGCGATCCCAAAGGGCAGATTGGCGCTTATGAAGCGGCGCTGATGAACACCAAAATGGCGATCCCCGAGCAACCGCTGGAGATCCTGCGTACTCTGCACAGCTTTGATCCGTGCCTCGCCTGTTCAACACACGTGCTGGGCGACGACGGTAGCGAGCTGATCTCCGTGCAGGTGCGTTAACAGCGAAGGAGAATCATCATGCAACAGAAAAGCGACAACGTTGTCAGCCACTATGTCTTTGAAGCACCCGTGCGGATATGGCACTGGCTGACAGTGTTATGCATGGCGGTGTTGATGGTCACCGGTTACTTTATCGGCAAGCCGCTACCTTCCGTCAGCGGCGAGGCGACATATCTGTTCTATATGGGCTACATCAGGTTAATTCACTTCAGCGCCGGGATGATTTTTACCGTGGTTTTGCTGATGCGGATCTACTGGGCTTTTGTTGGCAATCGTTACTCCCGCGAGCTGTTTATCGTGCCGGTATGGCGTAAAAGCTGGTGGCAGGGCGTGTGGTATGAAATCCGCTGGTATCTGTTTCTGGCAAAACGTCCGAGTGCCGATATAGGCCATAACCCCATCGCCCAGGCGGCGATGTTCGGCTATTTCCTGATGTCAGTTTTTATGATCATCACCGGCTTTGCGCTGTACAGCGAACACAGCCAGTACGCTATTTTTGCGCCGTTCCGTTATGTGGTGGAATTTTTCTACTGGACGGGTGGCAACTCAATGGACATTCACAGCTGGCATCGGCTGGGGATGTGGCTGATTGGCGCGTTTGTGATCGGTCATGTCTACATGGCGCTGCGTGAAGACATCATGTCCGACGACACGGTGATCTCCACTATGGTCAACGGCTACCGTAGCCACAAATTTGGCAAAATAAGTAACAAGGAGCGTTCATGAGCGAGCAACGCGTGGTGGTAATGGGGCTGGGCAACCTGCTGTGGGCCGATGAAGGCTTCGGCGTGCGGGTGGCGGAACGGCTGTATGCCCATTACCACTGGCCCGAGTATGTGGAGATTGTCGATGGCGGCACCCAAGGACTGAACTTGCTGGGGTATGTCGAAAGCGCCAGTCATCTGTTGATTCTCGATGCCATTGATTACGGGCTGGAACCCGGAACGCTACGAACGTATGCCGGAGAACGCATTCCGGCTTATCTCAGCGCGAAGAAAATGAGCCTGCACCAGAACAGTTTCTCCGAAGTGCTGGCGCTGGCAGATATCCGCGGACATCTGCCAGCACATATTGCCCTCGTCGGTCTGCAACCCGCGATGCTCGACGACTACGGCGGCAGCCTGAGCGAACTGGCGCGGGAGCAACTGCCCGCCGCGGAACAGGCGGCGCTGGCGCAGCTGGCTGCGTGGGGAATTGTGCCGCAACCGGCTAATGAATCGCGCTGTCTCAATTATGACTGTCTGTCGATGGAAAATTACGAAGGCATTCGTTTGCGCCAGTACCGGATGACACTGGAGGAGCAGGGATGAGCAACGACACGCCATTTGATGCGTTGTGGCAACGAATGCTGGCGCGCGGCTGGACGCCGATCAGTGAATCCCGTCTTGACGACTGGCTTACGCAAGCGCCAGACGGCGTGGTGTTATTAAGCAGCGATCCGAAACGCACGCCAGAAGTCAGCGATAACCCGGTAATGATTGGCGAATTATTGCGCGAGTTTCCCGATTATACATGGCAGGTAGCGATTGCTGACCTTGAGCAGAGCGAAGCCATCGGCGATCGCTTTGGCGTCTTTCGCTTTCCCGCCACATTAGTATTTACCTGCGGAAACTATCGCGGCGTGCTGAATGGTATTCACCCGTGGGCGGAACTGATAAACCTGATGCGCGGACTTGTCGAACCGCAGCAGGAGCGTGCCTCATGAGCGAAACTTTTTTCCATCTGCTGGGGCCAGGAACGCAACCGAACGATGACAGTTTCAGCATGAATCCACTGCCGATCACCTGTCAGGTGAATGATGAACCGAGTATGGCGGCCCTGGAGCAATGTGCTCACAGCCCGCAGGTGATTGCGCTGTTAAACGAGTTACAACATCAACTAAGCGAACGCCAGCCGCCGTTGGGCGAGGTACTGGCAGTCGATCTGTTAAATCTCAACGCCGACGATCGTCACTTTATCAATACGCTTCTCGGGGAAGGGGAAGTGTCAGTGCGCATTCAGCAGGCTGATGGTAGTGAAAGTGAAATTCAGGAGGCGATCTTCTGCGGATTATGGCGGGTACGCAGACGTCACGGCGAACAGTTGCTGGAAGACAAACTGGAGGCTGGCTGCGCACCGCTGGCGTTGTGGCAGGCGGCAACGCAAAACGTCTTGCCGACAGATTCGCTGTTACCGCCGCCCATTGATGGCCTGATGAATGGCCTACCGTTGGCCCATGAATTACTGGCACATGTACGTAACCCCGACGCACAGCCGCACAGCATTAATCTGACGCAATTACCCATCAGCGAAGCTGACCGGCTTTTTCTCTCACGTCTCTGTGGGCCGGGAAATATTCAGATTCGTACCATTGGCTATGGCGAGAGCTATATCAACGCCACGGGGTTACGCCATGTCTGGCATTTACGCTGTACGGACACCTTAAAAGGCCCGTTACTGGAAAGTTATGAAATCTGCCCAATACCGGAAGTGGTGCTGGCAGCGCCAGAAGATTTGGTCGACTCTGCGCAGCGGCTTAGCGAGGTATGCCAGTGGCTGGCGGAAGGTGCACCGACGTAAAAAGACGGTAAGTATCGCTTTCAGGCTTATGAATATCGCAATCGGCGAATACCTCTGGTCGTAGAGTTTCAGGATAAAGAGGGAGATCTACCATTAACGGGTTATTTTTCTCTCTTCGCCTACAGGAGTGCGCATGTGGGATGTCATTGATTTATCGCGCTGGCAGTTTGCTCTGACCGCGCTGTATCACTTTTTATTTGTACCCCTTACCCTGGGGCTGATTTTTTTGCTGGCTATCATGGAAACCATTTACGTGGTCACCGGCAAAACAATCTACCGCGATATGACGCGCTTCTGGGGTAAGCTCTTCGGTATCAACTTTGCTCTTGGCGTGGCTACCGGCCTGACGATGGAGTTTCAGTTTGGTACTAACTGGTCATTCTATTCCAACTATGTGGGCGATATTTTTGGCGCACCACTGGCGATGGAAGCATTAATGGCCTTCTTCCTCGAATCCACCTTTGTCGGGCTGTTCTTCTTCGGCTGGCAACGGCTGAATAAATACCAGCACCTGCTGGTGACGTGGCTGGTGGCGTTCGGTTCAAATCTCTCTGCGTTGTGGATATTGAATGCCAACGGTTGGATGCAATACCCGACTGGTGCGCATTTTGATATCGACACCCTGCGTATGGAGATGACCAGTTTCAGCGAGCTGGTCTTTAACCCGGTCAGCCAGGTGAAATTTGTGCACACCGTAATGGCGGGATACGTGACCGGGGCTATGTTTATTATGGCGATCAGCGCCTGGTATTTACTGCGCGGACGGGAGCGCGATGTCGCATTACGCTCGTTTGCCATCGGTTCCGTCTTCGGTACTCTGGCGATTATCGGTACGCTGCAACTCGGAGACAGTTCTGCGTATGAAGTCGCGCAAGTACAACCGGTAAAACTGGCGGCGATGGAAGGGGAGTGGCAAACGGAACCTGCACCTGCACCGTTCCATGTGGTTGCCTGGCCGGAACAGGATCAAGAGCGTAACGCCTTTGCCATCAAAATTCCCGCGCTGCTAGGGATCCTCGCCACTCACTCATTAGATAAACCCGTGCCGGGTCTGAAGAATTTGATGGCTGAAACCTACCCACGCTTGCAACGCGGACGTATGGCGTGGCTGTTAATGCAGGAAATATCGCAAGGCAATCGTGAGCCGCATGTGTTGCAGGCATTCCGGGAGCTGGAAGGCGACCTGGGTTACGGCATGTTGCTCTCCCGCTATGCACCGGATATGAATCATGTCACAGCCGCACAGTACCAGGCGGCGATGCGTGGCGCGATACCTCAGGTTGCGCCGGTATTCTGGAGTTTCCGCATCATGGTGGGCTGTGGTTCCCTGCTGCTACTGGTGATGCTGATTGCGCTTGTTCAGACGCTGCGTGGCAAAATCGACCAGCATCGCTGGGTGCTGAAAATGGCGCTCTGGAGTTTGCCGCTGCCGTGGATTGCGATTGAAGCCGGATGGTTTATGACCGAGTTTGGTCGTCAGCCGTGGGCGATACAAGACATCTTACCGACATACTCCGCGCACTCCGCCTTAACCACAGGACAACTGGCTTTCTCACTGATCATGATCGTAGGGCTTTACACCCTGTTCTTAATCGCCGAAGTCTACCTGATGCAGAAATATGCCCGTCTGGGGCCGAGCGCGATGCAGAGTGAACAACCGACGCAGCAACAGGGGTAAAGGAGAAAATCATGTTTGATTATGAAACATTGCGCTTCATCTGGTGGCTGCTGATTGGCGTGATCCTGGTGGTCTTTATGATCTCCGACGGATTTGACATGGGGATCGGCTGTCTGCTGCCGCTGGTGGCGCGTAATGATGATGAACGTCGGATAGTGATAAACAGCGTTGGCGCGCACTGGGAAGGCAATCAGGTCTGGTTGATCCTCGCAGGTGGGGCATTATTTGCCGCCTGGCCCAGAGTGTATGCAGCGGCGTTTTCCGGCTTTTATGTGGCGATGATTCTGGTGCTGTGCTCGCTGTTCTTCCGCCCGCTGGCCTTTGATTATCGCGGAAAAATCGCCGATGCACGCTGGCGTAAAATGTGGGATGCCGGACTGGTCATCGGCAGTCTGGTGCCGCCGGTAGTCTTCGGTATTGCATTCGGCAACTTGCTGCTCGGTGTGCCGTTTGCCTTCACACCGCAATTACGCGTGGAATATCTCGGCAGCTTCTGGCAACTGCTGACGCCATTCCCTTTATTGTGTGGATTGCTCAGTCTTGGGATGGTGATTTTGCAAGGTGGCGTCTGGTTACAACTGAAAACTGTTGGTGTGATTCATCTGCGTTCACAGCTGGCGACCAAACGCGCCGCACTACTGGTGATGCTGTGCTTTTTGCTGGCGGGTTACTGGCTGTGGGTTGGTATTGATGGCTTTGTACTGCTCGCCCAGGATGCTAACGGTCCTTCCAATCCATTAATGAAACTGGTGGCAGTGCTACCTGGTGCCTGGATGAATAATTTCGTCGAATCGCCCGTTTTGTGGATCTTCCCGCTGCTGGGGTTCTTCTGCCCATTGCTGACGGTGATGGCGATTTATCGTGGTCGCCCGGGTTGGGGATTTTTGATGGCGTCATTGATGCAATTTGGCGTGATTTTCACGGCAGGCATCACGCTGTTCCCCTTTGTCATGCCGTCAAGCGTGAGTCCGATCTCCAGCCTGACGTTGTGGGACAGCACTTCCAGTCAGCTGACGCTGAGCATTATGTTGGTAATCGTGCTGATATTTTTGCCCATTGTGTTGCTCTACACTCTCTGGAGCTACTACAAAATGTGGGGGCGCATGACGACAGAAACTCTCCGCCGTAACGAAAACGAGCTGTACTAAGGAGCAGGAACAATGTGGTATTTACTTTGGTTCGTCGGCATTTTGTTGATGTGTTCGCTCTCCACCCTTGTGTTGGTATGGCTGGACCGCGTCTGAAAAGTTAACGAAGGTAAGCCTGATGAGGCGCATTAGCGTCGCATCAGGCAATCAATAATGTCGGATATGAAAAGCGGAAACATATCGATGAAAGCGATCTTGATCCCATTCTTATCTCTTCTGATTCCGTTAACACCGAAATCTGCATTCGCTCAGAGTGAGCCGGAGCTGAAGCTGGAAAGCGTGGTGATTGTCAGTCGTCACGGTGTGCGTGCACCAACCAAGGCCACGCAACTGATGCAGGATGTCACCCCAGACGCATGGCCAACCTGGCCGGTAAAACTGGGTTGGCTGACACCGCGCGGTGGTGAGTTAATCGCTTATCTCGGACATTACCAACGCCAGCGTCTGGTGGCCGACGGATTGCTGGCAAAAGAGGGCTGCCCGCAGCCAGGTCAGGTCGCGGTTATTGCTGATGTCGACGAACGTACCCGTAAAACAGGCGAAGCCTTCGCCGCCGGGCTGGCACCTGACTGTGTAATAACCGTACATACCCAGGCAGATACGTCCAGTCCCGATCCGTTATTTAATCCTCTAAAAACTGGCGTTTGCCAACTGGATAACGCGAACGTGACTGACGCGATCCTCAGCAGGGCAGGAGGGTCAATTGCTGACTTTACCGGGCATCGGCAAACGGCGTTTCGCGAACTGGAACGGGTGCTTAATTTCCCGCAATCAAACTTGTGCCTTAACCGTGAGAAACAGGACGAAAGCTGTTCATTAACGCAGGCATTACCATCGGAACTCAAGGTGAGCGCCGGCAATCTCTCATTAACCGGTGCGGTAAGCCTCGCATCAATGCTGACGGAGATATTTCTCCTGCAACAAGCACAGGGAATGCCGGAGCCGGGGTGGGGAAGGATCACCGATTCACACCAGTGGAACACCTTGCTAAGTCTACATAACGCGCAGTTTTATTTGCTGCAACGCACACCAGAGGTTGCCCGCAGTCGCGCCACCCCGTTATTGGATTTGATCATGACAGCGTTGGCGCCCCATCCACCGCAAAAACAGGCGTATGGTGTGACATTACCCACTTCAGTGCTGTTTATCGCCGGACACGATACTAATCTGGCAAATCTCGGCGGCGCACTGGAGCTCAACTGGACGCTTCCAGGTCAGCCGGATAACACGCCGCCAGGGGGTGAACTGGTGTTTGAACGCTGGCGTCGGCTAAGCGATAACAGCCAGTGGATTCAGGTTTCGCTGGTCTTCCAGACTTTACAGCAGATGCGTGATAAAACGCCGCTGTCATTAAATACGCCGCCCGGAGAGGTGAAACTGACCCTGGCAGGATGTGAAGAGCGAAATGCGCAGGGCATGTGTTCGTTGGCAGGTTTTACGCAAATCGTGAATGAAACACGCATACCAGCGTGCGCTCTCCATCAAGACAAATAAACATTTGCCGCTGTTGGTCCACGCAGGCCATTTACGCGGCAAAATTCCACGCGTAATCCTGGTATAAGCACTTCTGCGTCGCGGGGAGTGAATGCGGAAATATGGACCTGGACTTCTTTACGACCATCGGAGGGGATAATGAATCCTTTGCCGCTTTTGCGATCAAAGGTTTTGACAATTCCTGTCATTTTACGGGACAAACAAATTCCTTACTGAAAATACTGCGCTGCACTATACGGGGTTAATAAAATAAAGCCAGCGATATTTAAGACCGCCGGACGGCTAAAATAAAATTTGCTTAATCTCAATTATCATGCGTTAATAGCTGCGTCGGTTTGAAAGACAGACAGCATACAAAGTAGTTTACTAAAGCAGTTCTCATTATCAGGCATTATCCCCTTCTTTTGAGTCTCTCTCCTGAACACTAAGTAGTTTCTGTATTAAAGCCCTGTTTGCCGAAAGGCCCAAAATGAAGGAAGTAAAATATGTCTAATAAAATGACTGGTTTAGTAAAATGGTTTAATGCAGATAAAGGTTTTGGCTTTATCACTCCTGATGATGGCAGCAAAGACGTTTTCGTCCATTTCACTGCCATCCAGAGCAATGAATTCCGCACGCTGAACGAAAATCAGAAAGTTGAATTTTCTATTGAGCAGGGGCAACGTGGTCCCGCGGCAGCGAACGTTGTTACGCTCTAAGGTTGCCGTTATTACTCAACATCTCCATTTCCGCTGTCCATGTTGCCATGGTTCACAGTACCGCACATCGGCATTCGATGTGACGGAGCGAAACCCTTTGGGTGCAAAGTGCATTTTTTGTAAATCGACGATGATCACCTTTGATAACGTTGCGCTGCAAATACGCACTGACCATGCGCCGCTGGATTTCACAAAATAATATCAGGCTCCCTCGTGGAGCCTTTTTTATATCTGCCTTATTTTTCTTCAACGCTGTATGTATAGTAAGCGATAACCTGTTGATTATTGAATCTTTCGGGGAGATGGCTTATAACATTTCTTACCTGACCAGGGTACCGGGAACCAACACCTTACTGGCGTGTTGCTGTCTTTTAAGACCAGAAGAGGTTAACAGTGAATATTGAAGAGTTAAAAAAACAAGCCGAAACGGAAATCGCCGACTTTATCGCGCAAAAAATCGCCGAGCTGAACAAGAATACAGGGAAAGAAGTCTCTGAAATTCGCTTCACCGCACGAGAAAAAATGACCGGGCTTGAAAGTTATGATGTCAAAATCAAAATAATGTGATTTTGTGAACATCACCCCGTGCGAGGTGATGTTCCGCTTGTTGCTAATTTAGTGACCAATCATTGGCGATTGCGGAATTAAGCGTTGGTACAATTCCTCCGGCACCGGGCTTTGCCATACTCCCGCATACATTGCGTAACCAATCGCCGCAAACATAATCCCCATAACCAGTAGCGTCATTAACCAGCCAGACAACGCAAAGGCTTTTTTATTTGCCGCAGGTTTTTGCAGTGAAAAGGTCAATGTTGAGGCTACCGGACATGACTCTACGCAAGTCATACAGCCGGTACATTCCACTGTTCGTACCTGAATTAATTTATCGACCGGGATCCGTGATGGGCAACTTTTTGCGCATTTGCCACAATCGATACAACTTTCGGCATTGCGACGAATCTTAAACGGCGATAATAGCGAAACCACGCCCATCAGCGCGCCATATGGGCAAAGATAACGACACCAGGCATGGCGAATAAACAGGCTGGCAATCAGCAAAACGATCATGCTGATTAATGTCGCGGTCCCCATATGACGAAAGAAATCGAGCATTTTAACGTCCATCACCACGCTGTAGGGCGACAACATAAAATAGTGAATCGCCTGAGCGGGCATCAATAACGCGATATAGAGAAAAAAACTCAACAGCAAATACTTCACGCCGCGCAGAGGAATATCCAGCCAGCGGGGAAGGACAAATTGCCGACCAAACAGTTTGTTACCGAGATCGCCGATTAATTCCGAAAGCGTACCAACCGGGCATAACCATGAACAAAAGGCCTTTTTGAGTAATAGACTGATGACGATAAAAGCGACCAATAACAGCATCGCGGCGGCGTGGACGGACGGTAACTGACCTGTTGCAAGGCTATATTTCAGATTCATCAGACCGGCAATCGGTAGCCAGCCTTCGATACCTCCCGGTCTGGTGACAAATGTCGTACTACCTGCCGTTTCGTAATAGCGCACCCAATACCAGAACGTGATGGCAATATAAATATTAATTGCCAACAGTAATAATTGCGTCGCTTTACGCCAGGTCGTGGCATTGCGCCAGTCATTCCACGGTAATTTGCCGCCCGTCGTGCCTGGCCGCCGCTGCCAGCGGGTTCTTTTTTTCTCTGCCATGATTTTGCCAGTCCGTTAAGTTGCATACCAAATGCCACTATTCTAGTTGTTCTTAACTGGCTGATATTGATTCAAATCGCGTTCAGGTCTTTCTTATTAACCATGCTTCCAGAGCGGCAACACTGCGTGTAATTTCTTCGTGTGGAAGGGGGGCAGATAATGGCTGCTGCTCCAGTTGTGCGCATTGCTGGCTGGCGCTACGCATTCCCAGACTCGAGCAACTGCTTTTTAGCTGATGTGCGGCACGCTTTATTTTCTCGTTATCCTGACTGGCGCGGGCAATGTCGATTTCATCGAGAAGCGGCAGGGCATGTTGTTTAAATAATATCAGCCATTCGTGGATCTTCTCCGCCCCCATTAAATGAGCATCTTCATTGAGTTGCGATACATCCAGTGGTTGATCGTTATTGACTTGCAGTTGGAGATAGTGCGCCAGTAATTGACCGAGCACTTCACGCGGCACCGGTTTAGGGATAATCCCGCGAAATAGCGAACTGGTACGCTGTCGCAGTGTTTCGTCAATGACATGGGCGCTAAAGCCAATCAAAACCAGCGACGGATATTGCTGTGCCAGTTGTCGGGCAAGCGTAATGCCGTCGATATCCGGTAGATCAAAATCCACCAGTGCGGCAGCAAACGGTTCACTATTTTGCAGTGTCTCTAAAGCCTGCGCGGCATTTCCTACGGCAACGACCTGCGCCCCACTGCTGTTCAACATCTCAACGGTAATCCGCTGGGTTAGCGGGTTATCTTCAATTAACAGCAAACGTAAACCGTCCAGACGCACCGCCTGATTGACTGTTTTTGGCACGGGTGCAGTGGCAACACGTAACGGCACGCGTAAACAAAAACAGCTTCCAACCTCCGGCGTGCTGGTGGCGCTCAATTCGCCGCCCATCGCCTGGGCCAGACGGCTACTGATAGTCAGCCCCAGCCCGGTGCCGCCGCGTTTGCCGCTAACCTGAACAAATGGCTGGAAGATTTCAGCCAGTTTCGCGGGATCAATACCGCAGCCGCTGTCTTCCACTTCGACCAGCCATTGTTCGCCATCAGTGCGACTACGCAGAATAATGTGCCCTTCGTCGGTGAAACGCAGGGCGTTGCTCAACAGGTTGGTAATGACCTGACGAATACGCCGCGGATCGCCCATTAACGCAGTCGGTACATCGTCGGCAATTTCTGTTGCCAGGCGAATCGGGCGACCTTTCACCCTTCCGTTCATTAATTGCAGGGTACTTTCCAGCAGCGGGCGCGGTTCAAAGGGTTCATCGCTGACCGAAACATTCTTGCCGCCTGCTTCGATAGCCGAATAATCGAGAATATCGTTGAGGATGGTCAGCAACGATTCACCAGAGTCGGTAATCGCCCGCAAATCATCGCGCTGGGCGTTAAGTGCGGGGTTATCTGCCAGCAGCTGTGCGGTGCCGAGAATACCGTACAGCGGTGTGCGGATCTCATGGCTCATCGCCGCCAGAAACGCCGATTTTGCCTGGCTGGCTTTTTCTGCTTCCGCCCGTGCCTGTCGGTGTTCTATCACCAGTTCCTGCAATTCAGCTGTACGCGCTTTGACCTGCGCCGCCAGCTGTTCGCGGTGGCGATTCAGTGCATGAACACTGCTGCGAAACGCATCCATCAGCCGCCCGATGGTGTCCAGTTCCCGCACGCCAGCGGTTTCCGGGAAAGGGGAGTCGATATCACCATCCAGCAAGCGTTGCAGCGCCTGCGTTTGTTCTGCAAGAGGGCGCGTGACTGAGCGATAAACCACGCGCCAGAGGATCAGAATCAGTGCGCAAAGAGAAACTAATCCCAGCAATAACAGGCTGTATTGCCCGCGTGCACTGGCTTTTTCCAGATGTGCCAGCCCGTGCTGATTACGCAGCTCAATGGTGTCGACCAGCTGACTGACTTCGCTACTAAACTGCGCGAATTGGGCGATGTTATTTTGGGCGAGAGTTTGCAGGTGATTGCTGATTTCACTGTCCTGCTGATACAGCGCCAGCAAATCGCTATATTGGCTAACGGTAGTTAACGTTGTTGCTACCTGAGTACGAACACCCGGATCTTCAATGCGTATTTGCCGACGTTGCAGAATTTTCACCGCATTATTGAGCTGCTTTTCCAGCGTTGGCGCATTTTTCTGGATCTGTTCCAGCCCCAGATTCATCACCATTTGCTGCACCCGCAGGGCGCTAAGGCGCAGTTCATTCATCTGGTTAACATACTCAAGATCGATATCAATCAGCCGATCGAGTGCACTTTCTGCGGCCTGACGCTGATGTTGTTCGATCAAATCGTAAATCCCGGCCTGGGTCGCTCCGGCGGAGGTTGCCGCATTATTCGCCTGACCTTGCGCCAGGCGTGCGATCTCATCGGCGGCGGCGACTATCTGCTGACTGAGTTGCTGTTGTTGCTGGCGCAGTTGCAAACGCTGTCCCACCAGTTCCCCTTGCTGACGTAATGAACGGGAGATCTCCTGCTCCTGTTGTTCAATAGCGGTGGTGTCAAAACCTTGTTCCCGTAACGCTTGCAGCAACGCATTAATCTTCAGGCTTTGTGCTGTGAGCATTCGCCCCTGCGCCTGCCACATCTTTTCGTTATCGGCACTGGTCAGGTTCTGCGCGGCGAAAAGTTCCCAGGCGCTGGCTTCGCTCAACTGGCGCGCCATATTCATGGTAGGAATCAATGCCTGAGTGTTGTCTTTTTCCACCTGGCTGATAAAGCGCAGGTTGTACCATCCCACCAGGGTACTGGTCAGGGTTAACAGCGCCATCAGGGCAAAGCCCATCCAGAGTCTTCGGGTCAGGGTTAAATTCACGGTCGGTGCACTTTAGGTGAAAAAGGTTGAGTCGCAAAGCAGAATGCATCTAGCATAAAGCCTTATTATTGATGAGGCTATCATGCGCGTACTGCTATTTTTACTTCTTTCCCTTTTCATGTTATCGGCATTTTCGGCTGATAACCTGTTGCGCTGGCATGATGCGCAGCATTACACGGTGCAAGCCTCTACGCCGCTTAAAGCCAAACGCGCATGGAAACTGTGCGCGCTTTATCCCAGCCTGAAAGATTCATACTGGTTATCGTTGAACTATGGTATGCAGGAGGCTGCTCGCCGCTACGGTGTGGATTTAAAAGTGCTGGAGGCAGGCGGCTACAGCCAGTTGGCTACGCAGCAAGCACAAATCGACCAGTGTAAACAGTGGGGCGCAGAGGCCATTTTGCTCGGTAGTAGCACGACGTCATTTCCCGATCTGCAAAAGCAGGTAGCAAGTCTGCCGGTGATCGAACTGGTGAATGCTATTGATGCTCCCCACGTGAAAAGCCGCGTTGGTGTGCCCTGGTTTCAGATGGGCTATCAACCAGGACGATATCTGGTGCAATGGAGCCACGGTAAACCACTGAACGTGCTGTTGATGCCCGGACCCGATAACGCCGGGGGCAGTAAGGAGATGGTCGAGGGTTTTCGCGCAGCCATTGCCGGAAGCCCGGTACGTATTGTTGATATTGCGCTTGGCGATAACGATATTGAAATCCAGCGTAACCTGTTGCAGGAGATGCTGGAGCGCCATCCAGAAATCGACGTCGTTGCCGGAACGGCCATTGCGGCAGAGGCGGCAATGGGGGAAGGGCGTAACCTGAAAACACCGCTTACCGTGGTGTCGTTTTATCTTTCACATCAGGTGTATCGCGGGCTGAAGCGGGGAAGAGTGATTATGGCTGCCAGCGATCAAATGGTCTGGCAGGGGGAACTGGCGGTTGAGCAGGCCATCAGGCAATTACAGGGGCAATCGGTGTCTGATAATGTCAGCCCACCGATTTTAGTTCTGACGCCGAAAAATGCCGACCGCGAACATATCCGCCGCTCGCTGTCACCGGGGGGATTTCGTCCGGTCTATTATTATCAGCACACATCAGCGGCTAAGAAATAACCTTCGCCATGTTGTGTCACCAGTAAATCCGCGCTGAGTTTATGGCGTAAACGACGAATTAACACATCGACGGTGCGCAGGTCAGGGTTTTCCACCCGACGCGCAGAAAGCATACGCAGCAGACGTTCACGGCTGAGAATTTCGCCCGGATTAGTCACAAATGCCACCAACATTTCATACTCTGCGCGGGTCAGTTTAATCGGCTCGCCATCTCGCTCCAGCGTATGGCGCGACACATTCAGGCAATAACCCGCAAAGCGATAGCAGTTGTCCTGAGTGTGCGGTTGCGCCTGCCGCGCGAGGTCGATTCGCCAGAGCAGATTTTTCACTCGTACCACCAGTTCGCGCAGTTCCAGCGGTTTGGTGACGTAATCGTCTGCGCCCATTTCCAGTCCAACAATACGGTCAATCCGATCGCTGCGTCCGGTAACCAGAATAATCCCCACCGTTGAGCGTTCTCGCAGGGCGCGGGTTAACATCAGGCCATTTTCATCGGGCAAATTGATATCCAGCAGAATCAAATCCACTGGCTGATTCTGCATAATTTCCCGCAGCCCGGCACCGCTCGCCGTAACGGAAACGGTATACCCCTCCTGAGTGAAGTAGGATTGTAATCGCGCCTGGGTAACCGGCTCATCTTCAACAATAACAATGTGATGTGGCATCAGAGGGTTTTACTCATTCTGTTCATATCTGTTCATATTCTGCCGTAAGCCGTTCATCCTGACCAGTGCCGCTGTTCATATTTGCTCATTAAGATCGCTTCACTAAACCATAATTTTACAGGGGCTATTATGCGGAAACTCTGGAACGCGCTACGCCGACCCAGTGCTCGTTGGTCGGTACTGGCGCTGGTCGCTACTGGGATTGTGATTGGCATTGCGCTGATTGTATTGCCACACGTTGGGATCAAAGTCACCAGCACAACCGAATTTTGTGTCAGTTGCCACAGTATGCAACCGGTGTATGAAGAATATAAACAGTCGGTGCATTTCCAGAACGCCTCCGGCGTGCGAGCTGAATGCCATGACTGTCATATCCCGCCGGATATTCCTGGCATGGTGAAGCGCAAACTGGAAGCGAGCAACGATATCTACCAGACCTTTATTGCCCACTCCATTGATACACCTGAGAAATTTGAAGCCAAACGCGCGGAACTTGCCGAGCGTGAATGGGCGCGAATGAAAGAAAACAACTCGGCAACCTGCCGCTCCTGCCATAACTACGATGCGATGGATCATGCGAAGCAGCATCCTGAAGCGGCACGTCAGATGAAGGTGGCAGCGAAAGATAATCAATCCTGCATCGACTGTCATAAAGGTATTGCCCACCAGTTACCGGATATGAGTAGTGGCTTCCGTAAGCAGTTCGATGAGCTGCGCGCCAGTGCTAATGATAGTGGTGACACGCTGTACTCCATTGATATTAAGCCGATTTATGCGGCGAAAGGCGATAAAGAAGCGTCTGGTTCTCTGCTGCCTGCTTCGGAAATGAAAGTCCTTAAACGTGACGGCGACTGGCTGCAAATTGAAATCACTGGCTGGACGGAAAGTGCAGGACGTCAGCGTGTACTCACCCAATTCCCAGGTAAACGCATCTTTGTTGCCTCGATTCGTGGTGATGTGCAGCAGCAGGTGAAAACACTGGAGAAAACCACCGTTGCCGACACCAATACCGAGTGGAGCAAGTTGCAGGCCACTGCGTGGATGAAGAAAGGCGACATGGTGAACGATATCAAACCGATCTGGGCTTATGCGGATTCGCTGTACAACGGCACCTGTAACCAGTGCCACGGCGCACCGGAAATATCCCACTTTGACGCTAACGGTTGGATCGGCACGCTCAACGGCATGATTGGCTTTACCAGCCTCGATAAACGTGAAGAACGCACTTTGTTGAAATATCTGCAAATGAATGCGTCTGACACCGCAGGTAAAGCTCACGGCGATAAGAAGGAAGAAAAATAATGAACAATAACGATCTCTTTCAGGCATCACGTCGGCGTTTTCTGGCACAACTCGGCGGCTTAACCGTCGCCGGGATGCTAGGGCCGTCATTGTTAACGCCGCGCCGTGCGACTGCGGCGCAAGCGGCGACTGAGGCTGTCATCTCGAAAGAGGGCATTCTTACCGGGTCGCACTGGGGAGCTATCCGCGCGACGGTGAAGGATGGTCGCTTTGTGGCAGCAAAACCGTTCGAACTGGATAAATATCCGTCGAAAATGATCGCCGGATTGCCGGATCATGTACACAACGCGGCGCGTATTCGTTACCCGATGGTACGCGTGGACTGGCTGCGTAAGCGCCATCTGAGCGACACCTCCCAGCGCGGTGATAACCGTTTTGTGCGCGTGAGCTGGGATGAAGCCCTCGACATGTTCTATGAAGAACTGGAACGCGTACAGAAAACTCACGGGCCGAGTGCCTTGCTGACCGCCAGTGGTTGGCAATCGACGGGGATGTTCCATAACGCTTCGGGGATGCTGGCGAAAGCTATTGCCTTGCATGGTAATAGCGTTGGTACGGGCGGAGATTACTCTACCGGTGCTGCGCAGGTGATCTTGCCGCGCGTGGTTGGCTCAATGGAAGTGTATGAACAGCAAACCTCCTGGCCGCTGGTATTGCAGAATAGCAAAACCATTGTGCTGTGGGGCTCCGATTTGCTGAAAAACCAGCAGGCGAACTGGTGGTGCCCGGATCACGATGTTTATGAATATTACGAGCAGTTGAAAGCGAAAGTCGCCGCCGGTGAAATTGAGGTCATCAGCATCGATCCGGTTGTTACATCCACCCATGAGTATCTGGGGCGCGAGCATGTGAAGCACATTGCAGTTAACCCGCAAACTGACGTGCCGCTGCAACTGGCGCTGGCGTATACGCTGTACAGTGAAAACCTGTACGACAAAAACTTCCTCGCTAACTACTGTGTGGGTTTTGAGCAGTTCCTGCCGTATCTGCTGGGTGAGAAAGACGGTCAGCCGAAAGATGCCGCATGGGCTGAAAAACTGACCGGCATTAATGCCGAAACCATTCGTGGGCTGGCGCGGCAGATGGCGGCGAACAGAACGCAAATTATTGCTGGCTGGTGCGTGCAGCGTATGCAGCACGGTGAACAGTGGGCGTGGATGATTGTCGTTCTGGCGGCGATGCTGGGGCAAATTGGCCTGCCAGGTGGTGGTTTTGGTTTTGGCTGGCACTATAATGGCGCAGGCACGCCGGGGCGTAAAGGCGTTATTCTGAGTGGTTTCTCCGGCTCTACGTCGACTCCGCCTGTTCACGACAACAGTGACTACAAAGGCTACAGCAGCACCATTCCGATTGCCCGTTTTATCGATGCGATCCTCGAACCGGGGAAAGTGATCAACTGGAACGGTAAATCGGTAAAACTGCCGCCGCTGAAAATGTGTATTTTTGCCGGAACTAACCCGTTCCATCGCCATCAGCAGATCAACCGCATTATTGAAGGCTGGCGCAAGCTGGAAACGGTTATCGCCATAGATAACCAGTGGACCTCAACCTGCCGCTTTGCCGATATCGTGCTGCCTGCGACCACGCAGTTTGAGCGTAACGATCTCGACCAGTACGGCAACCACTCCAATCGTGGCATCATCGCCATGAAACAGGTCGTGCCGCCGCAGTTCGAGGCGCGCAACGACTTTGATATTTTCCGCGAGTTGTGCCGCCGCTTTAATCGCGAAGAAGCCTTTACCGAAGGGCTGGACGAGATGGGCTGGCTGAAACGCATCTGGCAGGAAGGTGTACAACAGGGCAAAGGACGCGGCGTTCATTTGCCAGCGTTTGATGACTTCTGGAATAACAAAGAGTACGTCGAGTTTGACCATCCGCAGATGTTTGTTCGCCACCAGGCATTCCGCGAAGATCCGGATCTCGAACCGCTAGGCACGCCGAGTGGCCTGATTGAGATCTACTCAAAAACCATCGCCGACATGAACTACGACGATTGTCAGGGGCATCCGATGTGGTTTGAGAAAATCGAACGCTCCCACGGTGGGCCTGGCTCGCAGAAGTATCCGTTGCATCTGCAATCTGTGCATCCGGATTTCCGACTTCACTCGCAGTTATGTGAGTCGGAAACTCTGCGTCAGCAATATACCGTAGCGGGTAAAGAGCCAGTATTTATTAGCCCGCAGGATGCCAGCGCGCGCGGTATTCGTCACGGTGATGTGGTACGCGTCTTTAACGTTCGTGGTCAGGTGTTGGCTGGAGCAGTGGTTTCTGACCGTTATGCACCCGGCGTGGCGCGAATTCACGAAGGGGCATGGTACGATCCGGACAAAGGCGGCGAGCCAGGGGCGCTGTGCAAATACGGTAACCCCAACGTGTTGACCATCGACATCGGTACTTCGCAGCTGGCGCAGGCGACCAGTGCGCACACTACGCTGGTGGAAATTGAGAAGTACAACGGAACAGTGGAGCAGGTGACGGCGTTTAACGGCCCCGTGGAGATGGTGGCGCAGTGCGAATATGTTCCCGTGTCGCAGGTGAAATCATGACCACGCTGACAGCACAACAGATTGCCTGTGTTTACGCCTGGCTGGCGCAGTTGTTCTCCCGTGAACTGGACGATGAACAACTGACGCAAATCGCCAGTGCGCAGATGGCTGAATGGTTTTCGCTGCTGAAAAGCGAACCGCCGCTCACTGCGGCGGTGAATGGGCTGGAAAACAGTATTGCCACTCTGACAGTACGTGACGATGCCCGTCTGGAACTGGCCGCTGACTTTTGCGGCCTGTTTCTGATGACCGACAAACAAGCGGCGCTGCCGTATGCATCGGCCTACAAACAGGACGAGCAAGAGATTAAACGCTTGTTAGTTGAGGCGGGGATGGAAACCAGCGGCAATTTCAACGAACCGGCAGATCATCTGGCGATCTATCTCGAGTTGTTGAGTCATCTGCATTTTTCGCTGGGAGAGGGGACCGTTCCTGCGCGAAGAATCGACGGTTTGCGGCAAAAAACACTGACGGCTCTGCGGGAATGGTTACCAGAGTTTGCTGTGCGTTGTCGACAGTATGACAGCTTTGGTTTTTACGCGGCACTAAGCCAGTTATTGCTGGTGTTAGTGGAGTGCGACCACCAAAACAGATAACGTCGTTTGTAGGCCTGATAAGACGCGGCAGGCGTCGCATCAGGCATTAGTGCGCAGTTGCCGGATGCGGCGAGAACGCCTTATCCGGCCTACGGGAACAGTGCTTTTTGTGGGCCTGATAAGATGCGTTAAGCGTCGCATCAGGCATTATGGCGCAGTTGCCGGATGCGGCATGAACGCCTTATCCGGCCTACGGGAACAGTGCTTTTTGTGGGCCTGATAAGATGCGTTAAGCGTCGCATCAGGCAACAAACTCACGGGTGAGCCACAAACCGGGAAAGCCGCTGGCGCAGCAGGCGGTTTTCCTGCTTCAGGTGCGCAATATCATCCATTAACGTCAGCGCCACCGCGATCCCCGGCCAGTCCAGAGCCAGTTCATGACGCAGGCGTACCGCGCGTTGCACCACAATGGCGGCATGGTCGTCAAATACCCAGGTTGTTTCCTGGATCTCACGCGGTTCAACCACCCCCAAACCGACAATTTCATTCAACTCCTCTTCAGAGATGCCGGTATGCAGGCAAAATTCGGTAATAGTAAAAGTCACCGTAACATTAGCCATTATGCTTTCCCCCAATCTTTACGTGGTTCAAAAGACGACTGGGCGTCTGCCAGTTGCTGCCACAGCGCGGCAGTGTTTTCATCCGGTTTCGGCGGCATCACGATTTTCAGTACCGCATACAGATCGCCGGTCTGTTTTTTGCTCACCAGACCTTTGCCTTTAACGCGCAATCGTTGCCCGGCCTGGCTGCCAGGCGGGATAGTCAGCAAAATGCTTTCTTTCAGTGTTGGAACGGTGACTTTAGTACCCAGCGCCGCTTCCCACGGGCTAACCGGCACCACTATTTCCAGATCCTGGCCGACAATATCAAACAGCGGATGTGGCGCAATGTGAATCACCAGCCACAGGTCGCCATTTGGACCGCCGTTTTCGCCCGGCGTCCCCTGGCCTTTCAGGCGGATGCGTTGACCATTGCCGACGCCCGCCGGGATCTTCACATTCAGCGTTTTCGGGATTTCCTGTTCGATCATGCCAAAGGCGTTATAAACCGGCAGGTTATAGCTGATGGTACGCTTATGCTCAGTAAGCGTTTCTTCGAGGAAAACCGCCACTTCGATTTCAATATCGTGGCCGCGTGTGGCGGGGCGTTGACGGCTCTGGCGGGCATGCTGACCGAAAATTGACGAGAAGATATCGTCAAAATCTTCGGCGTTAAAACTCTGACCGTCGCCATGATGGAACTGGCGGTTAAATTGCGGATCGTTGCGATGTTGCCACATCTGGTCATACTCAGCGCGACGTTGTTCATCACTTAACACTTCCCAGGCTTCAGCGACCTCTTTGAAGCGGGCTTCGGCATCCGGTTCTTTGCTGACATCAGGATGGTATTTGCGGGCCAGTCGACGATAGGCGGTCTTGATTGTCTTGAGATCGTCCGTCGGTTTCACGCCCATGATGGCGTAATAATCCTTTAATTCCATAGCGTTATCTCGCGTAAATCAACACAAATTGAAGGAACCCCTGTAAGGTAACTCCTATAAGTGTAGGGTAATCCTCAAAATTTCATATGCCAACACAGAATATGTTATTGAAATCATCGCGGAGGGGAGGTCGCCTCAAGGTGGGAGGAACATATTTTATTTACCTCCCTCCTGAACTTTTGGCTCATGCTTACAAGTTAAACAATAAGGAAAGGAATGCACAACTCGACTATTTAAATCGTTATGCAATTTAATAATAAAGACATGTGCTAAAAACCGTCTCACATTCTTTTTTTATTGGTAATGGTAACGCCGCTGATTTTCTTTATAGCTACTGATGTAATCATTAGCGGCGTAAACGAGGCCGGGGCTAATCAGGCATAGTTTGCGTCAAAACTTGCCTGTTTTTAAAGGAGAATATAGAAAAACAGGCGTTCAACGAGCCATTTTGCGAACCTGTTCCCGGAAAAATGACATATTTCTGTCACACTCTTTAATTATTGATAACAAAAGAGGTGTGAGGAATGAACAAAACGCTAATCGCCGCAACTGTGGCAGGGATAGTTTTACTCGCTTCAAATGCTCAGGCACAAACCGTACCGGAAGGCTATCAGCTACAGCAAGTCCTTATGATGAGCCGTCATAACTTACGTGCGCCGCTGGCGAACAATGGCAGTGTGCTGGAGCAGTCGACGCCGAATAAATGGCCTGAATGGGACGTCCCCGGTGGGCAGCTCACCACTAAAGGGGGCGTGCTCGAAGTGTATATGGGCCATTATATGCGTGAATGGCTGGCAGAACAGGGGATGGTGAAATCAGGGGAATGCCCGCCACCGGACACCGTTTATGCCTATGCCAATAGTCTGCAACGTACCGTCGCGACCGCGCAGTTCTTTATTACTGGCGCATTCCCTGGGTGTGATATTCCTGTTCATCACCAGGAAAAAATGGGCACTATGGACCCCACCTTTAACCCAGTGATCACCGATGATTCCGCCGCATTCAGTGAACAGGCGGTGGCGGCAATGGAGAAAGAGCTCAGCAAACTCCAGCTTACCGACAGCTACAAGCTACTGGAACAAATCGTTAACTATAAAGATTCTCCTGCGTGTGAAGAGAAGCAACAATGTTCGCTTGTAGATGGCAAAAATACCTTTAGCGCGAAGTATCAACAAGAACCGGGCGTTTCCGGGCCGCTGAAAGTCGGCAACTCGCTGGTAGATGCGTTTACTTTGCAATACTACGAAGGTTTTCCGATGGATCAGGTGGCCTGGGGAGAAATCAAATCTGACCAGCAGTGGAAGGTGTTGTCGAAGCTGAAAAACGGTTACCAGGACAGCCTGTTTACCTCACCGGAAGTGGCGCGCAATGTTGCGAAACCGCTGGTCAGTTATATCGACAAAGCCCTGGTCACTGAACGCACCAGTGCACCGAAAATCACGGTATTAGTTGGGCACGACTCCAACATTGCCTCTCTGTTAACGGCGCTGGATTTCAAACCGTATCAGTTGCATGACCAGAACGAACGCACGCCGATTGGCGGCAAAATCGTTTTCCAGCGTTGGCATGACAGCAAAGCCAATCGCGATTTGATGAAAATTGAATATGTGTACCAGAGTGCGGAACAGTTACGTAATGCCGATGCGTTAACCCTGCAGGCACCTGCGCAGCGCGTGACGCTGGAATTAAGCGGTTGCCCGATAGATGCCAACGGTTTTTGCCCAATGGATAAGTTTGATAGCGTATTGAATGAAGCGGTGAAATAACAGAAAACTCCCCCGCGTGAAGCGGGGGAGTCGCTGGTTAAACGTTTTTACGTTCGATGGTCTGTTCGCCCCAAAAAAGCGAATCTTTATCGGTCTTAGCAAAGGCTTTGACTAACACTTCATCGCTACCTTCTTCCCAAATCTTTTCCGCCATTTTTTCGTCGTACCCGGCGACTTCGAAAATGGCCTCGGCTATTTCCGGCGACGTATTGCGCAGAGATGCCCATTCACCGACGTGATGAGCTTTCGCTTCTTGAGTTGGCATGCGTATCCTCCTGTTGAAGATTAGCCGTTAAGTTTAACTGCCAGACCTGCGACATATTCCCCTTGATAACGAGCAATAGACAGTTCTTCCTGGCTGGGCTGGCGTGAACCGTCACCGCCTGCGATGGTGGTTGCGCCGTACGGCGTACCGCCGCGAACCTGTGAAACGTCAAATAATTCCTGCGCTGCGTAGCCAATGGGGACAATCACCATGCCGTGATGCGCAAGGGTCGTCCAGGTGGATGTGATGGTTTGTTCCTGACCGCCGCCAGTACCGGTGGAACTAAAGACGCTCGCCAGTTTTCCGTATAGTGCGCCGGAAGCCCACAGGCCGCCCGTCTGGTCGAGGAAGGTACGCATTTGACCGGACATGTTACCAAAGCGGGTAGGTGTACCAAAAATAATGGCGTCGTAATCGGCCAGTTCTTGCGGGGTTGCAACCGGTGCAGTTTGCGTTTTACCGCCTGCTTTTTCAAATAATTGCGGCGGCATGGTTTCCGGTACACGCTTAACGACAACTTCTGCGCCATCCACTTTGCTTGCACCCTCAGCAACTGCGCGAGCCATCGTTTCAATATGTCCGTACATGGAATAATAAAGCACCAGAACTTTAGCCATTTCTAACCACTCCTCGTGTTATCTCTATTCCGTAGCGATTCGCTACCACTTATTTAAAGATAAGACGTCCTTTTCAGAGTGCAAATTTCACAACCACTTATTTGATTTATAACAACTTTCACAAGCACGTAATTTTGTCGCAAAATGACACATTTTTATCTCATCGCGTTTTTTTAATCATAAGAGCGGCTTATGGATAATTATTGGAGATGATATCTATTCTCGCTAAGAAGCTGTTGCAGGATATTACCAAACGCGGATCTGCCCGCGTCAGTTCACTAAGCTTAGTTCCACGTAGCGAAAATATGGCAGCCGCCATACGCCGCGTTAATTCTATGCAATATGATGTCTATACCCAGACGGAGGTCAGTAATGGCAAACCATCGAGGCGGTTCCGGCAATTTTGCAGAAGACCGCGAAAGAGCATCAGAAGCAGGTAAAAAAGGTGGACAGCACAGCGGGGGTAATTTCAAAAATGACCCGCAGCGCGCATCTGAAGCAGGTAAAAAAGGTGGCAAGAGCAGTCACGGTAAAAGCGACAACTAGCCGGGCTAATCAATGACGCATGCATTTTTGTCTGTAGCTCGTCAAAACGCCATCACCGCCGGTAGCCCCGGCGGTTTTCTGTTTATGGCTTCTGATGAACAACTTCTGGCGGTGGAACGTCAACCAACCTTCTGCTTAACAACGCATTGAGTAAAATCGCGCCAAAGGTGGCTGTACCGATCCCTCCCAACGTAAAACCGCCCAGTGTGAGAGCAAAATCACCCGCACCCAGCACTAAGGTTACTGCGATCATAATCAAATTACCGTTCTGGCTTAAATCCACACTGTTTTGTACCCAGATCCGTGCGCCTGCGACGGCAATCAGCCCGAACACAACAATTGATGCACCACCAATCACCGCAGCCGGAATAGTATGGATCAGCGCGCCAAATTTCGGCGAAAAGCCCAACAGCATGGCGATGACGGCCGCGGCAACAAACACCAGCGTCGAGTAGACTTTTGTCACGGCCATCACACCGATATTCTCGGCGTAGGTGGTTACGCCGCTACCGCCGACAGAGCCAGAAAGCATCGTCGCCAGCCCATCGCCTACGAATGCCCGCCCCATATACGGGTCCATATTGCGTCCGGTCATCCCGGCGACCGCCTTGAGATGACCTAAGTTTTCCGCTACCAGAATCACCGCCACGGGCGCAATCAGCATCATTGCCTGACCATTAAAAGCAGGAGTGGAAAAATGTGGCAGACCGAACCAGGCAGCATGGCTGACGAGAGTAAAATCGACGGCTTTTCCCAGCCCTAAAACGTTGGTCATCACGCCATACAGCAGACAGGCGACAATTAATCCTACGAGAATCAATAATCGCTGGATCATGCCACGGGTAAATACGGCCACCAGCCCAATACACAGCACCGTCATTACCGCCATCCAGCTATCAAAGGCCGAAGCCGATACATTTTTCACTGCGATAGGCGCTAAGTTCAGGCCAATCGCCATCACTACCGCCCCCGTCACAACCGGTGGCATTAGTCGTTCAATCCAGCGCGTACCGATTTTCATCACCACCAGGCCAATGACGGTATAAACCAGCCCACAGGCGATAATCCCGCCCAGCGCGATGCTGATATTCGGATTAATTCCCTGACCATTAAAGCCCGTCGCGGCAATCACCACGCCGACAAAAGCCGCGCTGGAACCGAGATAACTGGGCACGCGCCCGCCGGTAATAAAGAAAAACAGTAACGTGCCGATCCCCGACATTAAAATGGAAAGATTGGGATCCAGCCCCATCAGAATTGGCATTAACACCGTCGCGCCAAACATCGCCACCGCGTGTTGAACGCCCATTACTGCCGTTTGAGCAAACGGCAATCGTTCATCCGGCGCGACCACGCCGCTCTCTGTAGAGGTCGATTTTAACTGCCAGTGAGGAAAACCGAACATTGCCATCAGCTGTCTCCTTAAGGAGGTTAACAAGCAGGGCGCATCAGCGCGTGATAACTGCGATCGAACCACACCAGCCCGTAGGGTGTGGCGTGACGATGAATCGCTTCGATGGCGCAAAACAAAATGTCGTGGGTGCCGACGCTCACCACCTGGCTGATACGGCAGTCAAACGAAACCAGTGCCTTTTCCAGTTGCGGGCATCCGGTCACACCAGTCTGCCAGCGGGCGGCGGCAAAGCGGTGTTCCATGGGCGTTTTGCCGCCAAAAAGGTTTGAAAGCGGCTCCTGCCCGGCGCTAAGTGTATTTACACACAGCGTTCGATTTTCATTGAATACCGGCCAGACGGACGCCCCACGATTCAGGCACACCAGTAATGTGGGCGGCGTGTCGGTCACGCTGCAGACGGCGCTGGCGGTGAACCCGGCGCGCCCGGCTGGACCGTCCGTAGTGATGATATTGACCGCCGCGCCCATACAGGACATCGCATCGCGAAAGGTTTGTTGATCGACAATGTTCATTGTTTGCTCCTTACAACAGCCCGCAGGCTTCTTCAAAGGACAGACGTGGCAGGCGCGCAAAAAGTTTGCTGGAATCGCCATAGCCGATATTAATCAGCAGATTGCTCTTCAGCGTGCTGCCCGCAAAAAAGGCGTCGTCAACGTATTGACGGTCAAAGCCCGACATCGGGCCGGTATCCAGCCCCAGCGCACGGCAGGCGACGATCAGATAGGCCGCCTGCATGGAACTGTTGCGAAACGCTGTTTCTTCGGCAAGTTGTGGACTGGAGGTAAACCAACTGCGGGCATCGCCGTGAGGAAACAGCTGTGGTAACCGTTCATAAAATTCACTGTCCCAGGCGACGATAGCGGTGACGGGCGCGGTCAGGGTTTTTTGCAGATTGCCGCTGGAAAGCGCCGGGCGCAGACGTTCTTTTCCTTCTGCAGTGCGGATAAACACGATCCGTGCCGGAGAACAGTTAGCTGATGTCGGCCCCCATTTCATCAGGGCATAAATCTCCCGTAACGTCTCATCGCTGACGGGGGGCTCCCGCCAGCCGTTGTGAGTGCGGGCATCGGTGAACAGGGTGCTAAGCGCACCTGGGCTAACGGCTTCGTTCATAGCAATTCCTTACAGAGCGGCTTCACGGTGATGTAACAGGCTGGCAAGCCCGTTGAGTAACAGAGCATTAAACGTTTCGGGATCGGTCACGTTGCAGGCGTGTCCGCCATAGCGCATCACCATTTTCTGGCTATCGGGCAGGGCGGCATGAAGTTCACTGGAACATGCTGTTGGCACCAGCAGATCGTCACTGGCGCAGATGATTTGCACCGGGCAGCGGATACGATCCGCATGGTGACTAAAGTCAGCGCGTTTGAGGGTGTTAAGTCGACGCAGTAAATTATTTTTGCCCTGAAAATGCGCCAGTGCCAGCGCATCTTCTGCCTCAAGGCGAGGTGCGCGGGCCGCCATCCAGTCGGCGGGATAGAGGAACAACGGCTGCGCTTCCACCCATGCCTGCGCGCCGCCGCTATGTAGTAACTGTTCGCGAACCTGAAAACAGCGGCGCGTATGGGCGTTTATTCGTAGCCAGCCGTTAACGCTGACCAGCACAGTTACCGACGCGGGATAATCCAGCGCCAGCTGCATTCCCACCAGCGCACCGAGCGCATGGCCGACCACCGCGTAACGCTCAATCCCTGCGACTACCAGCGCCTGATGCAGTTCCGCTGCCATCTGGGCGATACTGTAATCTTCTGCCAGCGTGTCGGGATTATTGCCGGTGCCGCGCTGGTCGTAACAGACTACCTGATACTCCTGAACCAGCACCGCCAGTTGCGGTAACCAGTAACTGCCGCTACCGCCAAGACCCGAAATCAACACCACTACGGGCGCATCAGCATAAGGGGGAGGTGAGAGTGAAAGTTTCATCGCGGCCTCACTTGGCGATATGCGCAATTGTGGCGATTTCCACCAGCGCGTCAGGTTTTACCAGTCCGCACTGAATGCAGAATCGCGCCGGTTTGTCACCCGGGAAAAACTCGGCGTAGATTTCGTTAATCGCGGCGTAATTTTTCCAGTCGGTAATAAAGATGCTGTTGAAAGTCACATCCGCCATCGTGCCACCCGCCGTCTCGATGACCTTGCGGATGGTTTCCAGAACGTGGCGGGTTTGCGCCTTTGGGTCATCGGCAAACAGCACGTTGTTATGTTGATCAAAAGCCAGCGTACCGGAGACATACACCACGCCATCAGCCAGCGTGCCGGGAACGAAGGGGGCCAGCGGTGCGCTGCTGCCAGCAGGAATAATTACGGATTTTGGCATCGTTAAACTCCTTAAGCGATACGAGCAAAGGACGTGGAAGAAAGCGCGTTACAGAACGTTTCGACGTCGCTGACCCAGCCAAAAAAGGTTTCGATATTGAACAACGCAGCTTTCTGTGCAAATTCCGGCCCCGCCTGGTGTGTTGCGTCTTCCAGCACCACGCCGAAATACTCCAGAAAAAAGCCGTCGCGTAGCGTCGATTCGACGCAGACGTTGGTAGCGATACCGGTGAAAACCAGATGGCGTATTCCACGGCTGCGCAAAATGCTGTCCAGCGGCGTATTGAAGAAACCGCTGTAGCGCGGCTTCGGCAGCACAATATCGCCAGGCTGCGGCACCAGTTCATCCACCAGTTGATAATCCCAGGAGCCTTTCGCCAGCAATTTCCCCTGCAGCTGCGGCTGCTTACGCATGGTTTTCAGGGCGTTCGATTTATGAAAATTCGGTGAGCCGGGGCCGCCAGCCTCGACATACTGTTCATCCCAGCCATTTTGAAACCAGATGATCAGCATCCCTGCCGCTCGCGCTGCGGTCACGGCGGTTTGAATGTTGGCAATGACCGGGCGAGTGGTTGAGACATCAAACCCGGCGAGATCTAAGTAGCCGCCTGGCGTGGCATAAGCGTTTTGCATATCCACCACGATCAGCGCACTTTGCTGCGGATCGAAGGTAATGGCTTCCGGTCGAGCGGTTAAGGTCGTCATCATGCCACCTCCTGAGTCAGCGCAGGGAGATGGGCGCGGCACTGCATCAGTGGTTGAATGCGCTCGCCGAAGGTTTCGATTCCCGACAGAAAATCATCGAAGGTCAACAGCACGCCTTCGGCACCAGGCACGTTTGCGACTTCATCTAACATGCGCGCGACACTGGCGTAAGAACCGACTAACGTCCCCATATTGATGTTTACCGCCGAAGTGGGATCGGCCATCTGACGGACGTTGGTGTCAGTACCTGAGCGGGTATCTTTCTGACTTTGTTCGGTTAGCCAGCTTAACGCCTCTTCATCCGCGCCCGCTTTGTAGTGTTCCCATTTTGCACGAGCGGCATCGTCGGTTTCGTCGGCAATCACCATAAACAACACATAAGAGCCAACGTCGCGTCCGGTTTGCTCTGCGGCCTGTTTCATCCGCGCAGCGGTCGGGGCGAAAGCCGTGGGTGTATTTACGCCTTTGCCGAAACAGAAGTTAAAATCGGCATACCGGGCGGAGAACGCCATGCCAGCGTCGCTTTGCCCGGCGCAGATCACTTTCATGGGGACACTCGGTTGCGGACTGACGCGACAATCATCCATAGTGAAAAAATCGCCTTTAAAATCGCTTTTCCCCGAGCCCCACAGGTCGCGCAGCACCTGAACATATTCGGTGAGATAGTCGTAACGACGGGAGAAATAGTCATCGCCAGGCCAGATCCCCATCTGCTCATACTCGGGCTTCTGCCAGCCAGTCACGAGGTTGACGCCAAAACGCCCGCCAGAGATGGAGTCGATGGTTGCGGCCATACGGGCGACGATTGCCGGAGGTAACGTTAAGGTGGCAGCTGTCGCGTATATCTGAATGCGTGAGGTGACGGCTGCCAGCCCCGCCATCAAGGTGAACGACTCAAGGTTGTGATCCCAGAACTCAGTTTTGCCGCCAAAGCCACGCAGTTTGATCATCGACAGGGCGAAATCGAAATGGTAGTGCTCCGCTTTTTGCACAATGGCTTTATTCAGTTCAAATGTCGGCATGTACTGCGGCGCGTGGGTCGAAATGAGCCAGCCGTTGTTGCCAATAGGTACGAATACGCCAATTTTCATCATCAACCTCTCTTCGTCTCGTAAAGTGAAAGTCAGACGGGGCGCTGCATCCTGCATATCCTTTTCAGCCGCGTAATGGCTTGTTTGCAAAGCGGATGCCAGTTTTTAAAAAGTGAATGTTATTAATGTGTTAATGTTAAGTTGTCTAAAATGCCTGAAAAAAAGTGGACTAAACGGTCAAAACAGTTGCACATAAAACATGCATTCGTGCGCGATGAGAGTGCAGAAGGTCGAGGCCGGGCGGGGGTTTTGCTATCCTGTTGCCAATCTACAAGAGGGGAGAGCGCATGACGCAAGGCGCAGTGAAAACAACGGGTAAGCGTTCGCGCGCAGTAAGCGCGAAGAAAAAAGCGATTCTTAGCGCAGCACTGGACACTTTTTCACAATTCGGTTTTCACGGCACAAGGCTGGAGCAGATCGCGGAGTTGGCGGGTGTTTCAAAAACCAATCTGCTGTATTACTTTCCGTCAAAAGAGGCGCTGTATATAGCCGTACTGCGGCAGATTCTCGATATCTGGCTGGCACCGTTAAAAGCGTTTCGAGAAGATTTCGCCCCGCTGGCGGCGATCAAAGAATACATCCGTCTGAAGCTGGAAGTTTCCCGCGATTATCCGCAGGCTTCGCGCCTGTTCTGTATGGAGATGCTGGCAGGTGCACCGCTGTTAATGGATGAACTGACGGGCGATTTGAAGGCATTAATTGATGAGAAATCGGCGCTCATTGCCGGTTGGGTTAAAAGCGGCAAACTCGCGCCGATTGACCCGCAGCATTTGATTTTTATGATTTGGGCTTCCACTCAACATTACGCCGATTTTGCCCCTCAGGTGGAGGCGGTGACAGGCTCGACGTTGCGCGATGAGGTGTTTTTCAATCAAACGGTTGAAAACGTGCAGCGGATTATTATTGAGGGGATTCGACCACGTTAAAGATGCCGGAGGAGGTTGTAACATCCTCCGGCTACCTGTTTAACCGATCGTCATTAAACTGGCGTTACCGCCAGCGGCAGCGGTATTCACACTCAGCGAACGCTCGATATACAGCCGTTCCAGAAGGATATTGCTTTCGCCACGGGCAAAACCCTGCACCGAAACAATTGCACCATCCCGCGCGGCAACGGCTTCACACAATGCGCGAAGCTGATCCGAATCACCGTGGAAGATCACCGCATCAAATGGTTGAGCGGTTATATTTTCCGCTTTCGCCAGTTGAATACGTTCGCTGACTGCCGATGGCAATGCCTTCACTAACTGACGATGCAGCGCATTATCCGGCCACAGCACCTGGCTACCCACCGCCAGCACGGCGGCGAGCTGAGTCAGCGCATCCTGTTCATCATCCGCAATACACAACACGCGCTCACGCGGCAGCAGCGTCCAGGTGTTGCGTTCACCCGTCGGCCCTGGCAACAATCGTTGTGTTCCTGCCTGCGCCAACTCGCCATATTGCGTACATAACGCCTGCAATTCTGGACGGTTTGCCGCCCATTCCCGCAGTGCATTTAGCGGCTGAGTCAATGCGGCTTTCAACTGCGCATCGACCGGATACTCCGCATCCTGACGCGCGAGCGTCACCGCCAGCGCACTTTCCGGGCGATTCGCTAGCAGACGGTAGAGATAGAGCGGACCGCCTGCTTTCGGCCCGGTACCGGACAACCCTTCGCCGCCGAACGGTTGCACCCCAACCACCGCGCCCACCATATTACGGTTAACGTACAGATTACCGACCTGGGCCGAGCCAGTGACCTGGGCAATGGTTTCATCAATACGCGTATGAACGCCAAGCGTCAGACCATAGCCGGAAGCGTTAATCTGCTCGATCAGCTCTGGGAGCTGGTTACGGTTGTAACGCACCACATGCAGCACCGGACCAAAGACCTCTTTTTGTAATTCGGCAAAGTCATCCAGTTCGATCAGCGTCGGAGCGACAAAGGTGCCGCTTTGCCATTCACGGGCATCTTCGCTGTTTTCCCGCACCGCCTGGAACACCTGACGGCCTTTACTACGCATGGTCTGAATATGACGCTCGATATTGGCTTTCGCTTCGCTATCAATCACCGGACCGATATCGGTGGTCAGGCGACCCGGATTACCCATCCGGCATTCGGCCATTGCGCCGCGCAGCATTTTCAGCGTGTGGTCGGCAATCTCATCTTGCAGGCACAGCACGCGCAGTGCCGAACAACGCTGACCTGCACTGTCAAACGCCGAGGCCAGCACATCTATTACGACTTGTTCGGTCAGTGCTGAAGAATCGACAATCATCGCGTTCATGCCGCCGGTTTCAGCGATGAGCGGAATAGGGCGACCCTGAGCGTCCAGGCGGCTGGCGATATTGCGCTGCAGTAACGTAGCGACTTCGGTTGAACCGGTAAACATCACCCCGCGCACGCGATCATCACCCGTCAGTTGCGCGCCCACGGTTTCACCCCGACCTGGCAGCAATTGCACCACGCCTGGCGGTACACCCGCTTCCAGCAAAATGGCGATCCCTTGCGCGGCAATCAGCGGCGTTTGTTCTGCCGGTTTTGCCAGCACGCTGTTACCTGCCGCCAGTGCGGCAGCGATCTGTCCGGTGAAAATAGCCAGCGGGAAGTTCCACGGACTGATACATACCACAGGCCCTAATGGACGGTGGGTTTCGTTAGCGAAATCATCCCGCACCTGTCCGGCATAGTAGTGGAGAAAATCGACCGCTTCGCGCACTTCGGCAATGGCGTTACTGAAGGTTTTTCCGGCTTCACGCACCAGAATACCAATCAGTTGCTGCATCTGGCTTTCCATTAGCACGGCAGCGCGATGCAAAATTGCCGCACGTTCAGCCGGAGGAGTGGCAAACCAGATTGGCGCGTTATTAACCGCACTTTCCAGCGCCTGTTCTACTTCACGCGGCGTGGCTTCACGCACATAGCCCACAATATCTTTCGGTTCCGCAGGGTTAATAACGGGCGACATCTCACCAGCCGCTACCGGTTGTTCCAGCATTGGCAAGGACTGCCATTTTTGCAGTGCACTATTGAGCAGGGCTGAAGAGAGCGAGGCCAGACGGTGTTCGTTAGCGAGATCCAGCCCTGCCGAGTTGTCGCGCCCGTGGCCGTAAAGATCGCGCGGCAGGGGAATTTTCGGATGCGGTAATCCAGTTTGCCCTTCCTGTTGCGCCAGTTTTTCTACAGCAGTGACTGGATCGGCGACCAGTTCATCCAGTGGCAAAGAGGTGTCGGCAATACGGTTAACAAACGAGGTGTTAGCACCGTTTTCCAGCAGGCGGCGCACCAGATATGCCAGCAGCGTTTCATGTGTACCGACCGGAGCATAAATACGACACGGACGGTTAAGTTTGCCGTCGGCAACTTTCCCGGTGACCTGCTCATACAGTGGCTCGCCCATACCATGCAGGCACTGGAACTCGTACTGACCCGGGTAGTAGTTTTGACCCGCCAGTTGATAAATTGCCGCCAGCGTATGGGCGTTGTGCGTCGCGAACTGCGGGTAGATTAGATTTGGCACCGCCAGCAGTTTTTTCGCACAGGCAAGATAAGAAACGTCGGTATACACCTTGCGGGTATAAACCGGATAACCTTCAAGGCCGTCCATCTGTGCACGCTTGATTTCACTATCCCAGTACGCGCCTTTCACCAGGCGAATCATCAGACGGCGACGGCTGCGGGTGGCGAGATCAATCAGGTAATCGATCACCAACGGGCAGCGTTTTTGATAAGCCTGAATAACAAAACCGATGCCGTTCCAGCCTGCCAGTTCAGGCTCGAAACAGAGTTTTTCCAGCAGATCGAGGGAGATCTCCAGGCGATCGGCCTCTTCGGCATCGATGTTAATACCAATATCGTACTGACGCGCCAGCAGGGTGAGTGATTTCAGACGCGGGTAAAGCTCTTCCATTACCCGGTCATACTGGGCGCGGCTGTAGCGCGGATGCAGCGCCGACAGCTTGATTGAAATGCCCGGACCCTCATAAATGCCGCGACCATTGGATGCTTTACCAATAGCGTGAATCGCCTGCTGATAGGAAACCATATACGCCTGTGCGTCTGCGGCAGTCAGTGCGGCTTCGCCCAGCATATCGTAAGAGTAACGGAAACCTTTCTCTTCCAGTTTGCGGGCATTGGCTAACGCTTCCGCGATGGTTTCGCCCGTGACGAACTGCTCGCCCATCAGGCGCATCGCCATATCCACACCTTTGCGGATCAGCGGTTCACCGCTCTTACCGATAATGCGGTTCAGCGAGCGGGAGAGGCTGGCTTCGTTATGGGTGGAAACCAGTTTGCCGGTAAACAGCAGCCCCCAGGTAGCGGCATTAACAAACAGGGACGGGCTACGACCAATGTGTGACTGCCAGTTACCGTTACTGATTTTGTCGCGAATTAACGCGTCACGGGTGGCTTTGTCGGGAATACGCAACAACGCTTCCGCCAGACACATCAGCGCCACGCCTTCCTGCGATGACAACGAAAACTCCTGCAATAACCCCTGAACCATACCTGCGCGACCACTGGCGTTTTTTTGATTACGCAGTTTATCGGCCAGTTGATACGCCAGTTTGTGCGCCTGTTCAGCAACTGGCTGCGGCAGGCGAGCTTGTTCCAGCAGCATAGAAACCGCTTCGGTTTCCGGGCGGCGATAGGCGGCGGTGATGGCGGCGCGGGAAACCGACTGGGGCAATATTTGCTCGGCAAAGTCGAGGAAAGGCTGGTGTGGTTCCTCTGCCGGAGTCGGTGCTTCATCGCTCTCATTGGCCGCGCCAGAAAGCAGCGCAGGTAGCTCCGGGAGAGTATCGCTGTTTTCCAGTTGTTCAAGATAAGAAAAAATCGCCTGTTTAATTAACCAGTGTGGTGTGCGATCGATACGTGTCGCAGCAGACTTAATACGCTCACGCGTCGCGTCGTCCAGCTTAACCCCCATGGTGGTGGTTCCCATGCCATTACTCCTGTTGTTCTGAAAGGTGCAACTTAACGTTATCGTGAAATATCCATGATGTTGCAACTTTGTGCAACCATGTTAAATGTGACCTGCGTAGCAAGCTTAAAAATGAATGAAATGTTAATAAACGAAATCGATATGACAGGGATTAAAAAAATAACTCAGACTTTTTCTCTGCGGCAGTTAACATTTTTGAAAGGTGCAACCGCAAAAAATGTGAGAGAGTGCAACCTGATGAAAAATAGTGTCGCTGAGCACTAAAATTTAATGTAAATGGTGTGTTAAATCGATTGTGAATAACCAGCGCTTCCGGCAGGATACGGTCGCCCTGGTAAAACATAAACTCTGTTACCCCGTTCCGGTGGCAGATATAACGGCAAGTTTCGACATTGCCGATAATAATTTTTTGGAGACTTTAGATGGCTATTAGCACACCGATGTTGGTGACATTTTGTGTCTATATCTTTGGCATGATATTGATTGGGTTTATCGCCTGGCGATCAACGAAAAACTTCGATGACTATATTCTGGGCGGTCGTAGTCTTGGGCCATTCGTGACGGCATTATCGGCGGGTGCGTCGGATATGAGCGGCTGGCTGTTAATGGGGTTGCCTGGCGCTGTTTTTCTTTCCGGGATTTCCGAAAGCTGGATCGCCATTGGCCTGACATTAGGCGCGTGGATCAACTGGAAGCTGGTGGCCGGGCGGTTGCGTGTGCATACCGAATACAACAATAACGCCTTAACATTGCCGGATTATTTCACCGGGCGCTTTGAAGATAAAAGCCGCATTTTGCGCATTATCTCCGCGCTGGTTATTTTGCTGTTCTTCACCATTTATTGCGCTTCGGGCATTGTGGCAGGCGCGCGTCTGTTTGAAAGTACCTTTGGCATGAGCTACGAAACGGCTCTGTGGGCGGGGGCTGCGGCGACGATCCTTTACACCTTTATTGGCGGTTTCCTCGCGGTGAGCTGGACTGACACTGTACAGGCCAGTCTGATGATTTTTGCCCTGATCCTGACGCCGGTTATCGTGATCATTAGCGTCGGTGGCTTTGGCGACTCGCTGGAAGTGATCAAACAAAAGAGCATTGAAAACGTGGATATGCTCAAAGGGTTGAATTTTGTCGCCATTATCTCGCTGATGGGTTGGGGGCTGGGTTACTTCGGGCAGCCGCACATCCTGGCGCGTTTTATGGCGGCAGATTCTCACCACAGCATTGTCCATGCGCGTCGTATTAGTATGACCTGGATGATCCTCTGCCTGGCAGGGGCGGTGGCTGTTGGTTTCTTTGGTATCGCTTACTTTAACGGGCACCCGGCGGTAGCAGGTGCGGTAAACCAGAACGCTGAACGCGTGTTTATTGAACTGGCGCAAATTCTGTTTAACCCGTGGATTGCCGGGATTTTGCTGTCGGCGATTCTGGCGGCGGTAATGTCAACGTTAAGTTGCCAGCTGCTGGTATGTTCCAGTGCAATTACCGAAGATCTATACAAAGCATTTCTGCGTAAACAGGCCAGCCAGAAAGAGCTGGTGTGGGTAGGGCGTGTGATGGTGCTGGTGGTGGCGCTGGTGGCGATTGCGCTGGCGGCAAACCCGGAAAACCGCGTGCTGGGCTTAGTGAGCTACGCGTGGGCAGGCTTTGGCGCGGCGTTTGGTCCGGTGGTGCTGTTCTCGGTGATGTGGTCACGCATGACGCGTAACGGTGCGCTGGCGGGGATGATCATCGGTGCGCTGACGGTTATCGTCTGGAAACAGTTCGGCTGGCTGGGTCTGTACGAAATTATTCCGGGCTTTATCTTCGGCAGTATCGGGATTGTAGTGTTTAGTTTGCTGGGTAAAGCGCCGTCAGCGGCGATGCAAAAACGCTTTGCCGAGGCCGATGCGCACTATCATTCGGCTCCGCCGTCACGGTTGCAGGAAGGGTAAGGGAAGGCGTTTTACCGAAAATTTCACGTCATAACAGGAAGCAGGCAGAGGGCAATCAGTGATTGCCCTCTGCGTTTTTTCTCAAAATATTTTTACATCTTCTCATCATTATCACTACATTCCACTTGTATTTTTCTTCATCGTAATGATAATCGATATTACTGCGATTTACTTTTCTTTGCATAGATTGACTCAGAAAAACGTTTAAGGGTGGGTGGCATGTTTGTTCCGTTTCTCATTATGTTGCGCGAAGGACTTGAAGCCGCGCTGATTGTCAGTTTGATTGCCAGCTATCTTAAGCGTACCCAGCGAGGCCGATGGATTGGTGTAATGTGGATTGGCGTGTTGCTTGCCGCTGCGTTGTGCCTGGGCTTGGGTATCTTCATTAACGAAACCACCGGCGAATTTCCGCAAAAAGAACAGGAACTGTTTGAAGGCATTGTGGCGGTGATCGCCGTGGTGATCCTTACCTGGATGGTTTTCTGGATGCGCAAAGTGTCGCGCAACGTCAAAGTACAACTGGAGCAGGCGGTCGATAGCGCATTGCAGCGTGGAAATCATCATGGCTGGGCGCTGGTGATGATGGTCTTTTTTGCCGTTGCAAGGGAAGGGCTGGAGTCGGTCTTTTTCCTGCTGGCGGCATTTCAACAAGATGTCGGGATCTGGCCGCCGCTGGGTGCAATGCTCGGTCTTGCTACAGCCGTGGTGCTCGGCTTCCTGCTCTACTGGGGCGGTATTCGCCTCAATCTTGGTGCATTTTTTAAATGGACCAGTCTGTTTATTCTCTTCGTCGCCGCAGGGCTGGCAGCTGGTGCCATTCGCGCATTTCATGAAGCCGGATTGTGGAACCATTTTCAGGAAATCGCCCTCGATATGAGCGCGGTGCTCTCAACTCACTCGCTGTTTGGCACACTGATGGAAGGGATTTTTGGCTATCAGGAAGCACCGAGCGTCAGCGAAGTCGCCGTCTGGTTTATTTATCTCATCCCGGCGCTGGTGGCATTTGTTCTGCCACCACGCGCAGGGGCGACTGCGTCCCGCTCCGTGTAGCAAATACGACGCAAACTCTTGCTTAGTTACAACATACTTTAAAGGGATAGTCTCGTCATGACCATTAACTTCCGCCGTAACGCATTGCAGTTGAGCGTGGCTGCGCTGTTCTCTTCTGCTTTTATGGCTAACGCCGCCGATATTCCGCAAGTCAAAGTGACCGTGACGGATAAGCAGTGCGAGCCGATGACCATTACGGTTAACGCCGGGAAAACACAGTTCATTATTCAGAACCACAGCCAGAAGGCGCTGGAGTGGGAGATCCTCAAAGGCGTGATGGTGGTGGAAGAGCGGGAAAATATCGCCCCTGGTTTTAGCCAGAAAATGACGGCGAATTTACAGCCTGGCGAATACGATATGACCTGCGGTCTGCTGACTAACCCGAAAGGGAAGTTGATCGTCAAAGGTGAAGCAACGGCGGATGCGGCGCAAAGTGATGCGCTGTTAAGTCTTGGTGGTGCAATTACTGCATATAAAGCGTATGTCATGGCGGAAACCACGCAACTGGTGACCGACACCAAAGCCTTTACCGACGCTATTAAAGCAGGCGATATCGAAAAAGCGAAAGCACTGTATGCGCCGACGCGCCAGCACTATGAGCGCATCGAACCGATTGCTGAACTGTTCTCCGATCTGGATGGCAGCATTGACGCCCGTGAAGATGATTACGAGCAAAAAGCCGCCGATCCGAAATTCACCGGTTTCCACCGTCTGGAAAAAGCATTGTTTGGCGATAACACCACCAAAGGGATGGATAAGTATGCTGACCAGCTTTATACCGATGTGGTCGATTTGCAAAAACGCATCAGTGAACTGGCTTTCCCTCCTTCAAAAGTGGTCGGCGGTGCAGCCGGACTGATTGAGGAAGTGGCGGCCAGCAAAATCAGCGGTGAAGAAGATCGCTACAGCCACACCGATCTGTGGGATTTCCAGGCTAACGTTGAAGGCTCGCAGAAAATTGTCGATCTGCTGCGTCCACAACTACAAAAAGCGAATCCGCAACTGTTGGCAAAAGTCGATGCCAACTTCAAAAAGGTCGATACCATTCTGGCGAAATACCGCACTAAAGAGGGTTTTGAAAATTACGACAAACTGACCGATGCCGACCGGAACGCACTGAAAGGACCGATTACTGCGCTGGCGGAAGATCTGGCGCAACTTCGTGGTGTGCTGGGGCTGGACTAAGCGTTATGCAGTATGAAGATGAAAACGGCGTGAATGAACCGTCACGCCGACGTTTACTGAAAGGGATTGGTGCGCTGGCGCTGGCGGGAAGTTGTCCGGTTGCTCATGCACAAAAAACGCAAAGTGCGCCGGGTACGCTTTCACCGGATGCACGCAATGAGAAACAGCCGTTTTATGGTGAGCATCAGGCAGGGATCCTGACACCACAACAGGCTGCAATGATGCTGGTGGCGTTTGATGTGCTTGCCAGCGATAAAGCCGATCTTGAACGGTTGTTTCGCTTGTTGACTCAGCGTTTTGCTTTTCTGACTCAGGGCGGAGCGGCACCAGAAACGCCAAATCCGCGCCTGCCACCACTCGATTCCGGCATTCTTGGCGGCTACATTGCGCCCGATAATCTCACCATCACGTTATCGGTGGGTCACTCATTGTTTGATGAGCGCTTTGGCCTTGCGCCACAGATGCCAAAAAAGTTGCAGAAGATGACGCGTTTCCCTAACGACTCGCTGGATGCGGCGTTATGTCATGGTGATGTGTTGCTACAAATTTGCGCCAACACCCAGGACACGGTGATCCATGCGCTGCGCGATATCATCAAACATACGCCGGATTTGCTCAGCGTGCGCTGGAAGCGGGAAGGTTTTATTTCCGACCACGCAGCGCGTAGTAAAGGCAAAGAGACGCCGATAAATTTGCTGGGCTTTAAAGACGGCACCGCCAATCCCGATAGCGAGAATGCGAAGTTGATGCAAAAAGTGGTGTGGGTGACGGCAGATCAGCAGGAGCCTGCGTGGACAATCGGTGGCAGCTATCAGGCAGTACGCTTGATTCAGTTTCGAGTGGAATTTTGGGACAGAACGCCGCTGAAAGAGCAGCAGACGATATTTGGTCGTGATAAGCAAACCGGTGCGCCGCTGGGCATGCAGCATGAGCATGATGTTCCCGATTACGCTAGCGATCCGGAAGGGAAGGTGATTGCGCTGGACAGCCATATCCGGCTGGCGAATCCCCGCACGGCGGAGAGCGAGTCCAGCCTGATGCTGCGTCGTGGCTACAGTTATTCGTTGGGCGTCACCAATTCCGGGCAACTCGATATGGGGCTACTGTTTGTCTGCTACCAACACGATCTGGAAAAGGGCTTCCTGACAGTACAAAAAAGGTTGAATGGCGAGGCGCTGGAGGAATATGTCAAACCTATCGGTGGCGGCTATTTCTTTGCGCTGCCGGGTGTGAAGGACGCGAACGATTATCTCGGAAGCGCATTATTGCGGGTTTAATGTTTTTAGGCGTATAAGGCGTTTACGCCGCACCAGGCGTTCGTGCGCTGATGCGACGCTTGCGCGTCTTATCATGCCTACAATCGGTGCGGGTCGGTAGGCCGGATAAGGCGTTCACGCCGCATCCGGCAAGCTTTTACCAGTACCGCGAATCCTGCTGAAAGCACACAGCTTTTTTCATCACTGTCATCACTCTGTCATCTTTCCAGTAGAAACTAATGTCACTGAAATGGTGTTTTATAGTTAAATATAAGTAAATATATTGTTGCAATGAATGCGAAATCTGTTGTACTTATTAAGTAGCAGCGGAAGTTCCCGGCAGTGATAGTCAGTCACTATGGAGATCGCGGATGGTAACGTCCTGTACTGGACATGTTTTAGATAATCAGCGCGCCACCACTCGCGGAGATTTCTCCTCCGGTAGTCATCTCGTCACTTTGTATTTTCAACCTCATCCTTTCTTTTCATGTGTTACCGACGCCGTAAACGGTGCGCGTAGCCGTTTTTCGGCATTTTATCCAAAAGCAAACTATGGCTTACAAGGAAGCCAACCCTCTGATGTTCGTGCGCATAATCGCGCTGCCAACGGCGCGTGTGATGAATACAAACAACTCAAGGTGCTCTCCATGGGAAGACAAAAAGCAGTGATCAAAGCTCGTCGCGAGGCAAAACGTGTGCTGAGACGGGATTCGCGCAGCCATAAGCAGCGTGAAGAAGAATCGGTCACCTCGCTTGTGCAGATGAGCGGCGTAGAAGCCATTGGTATGGCCCGCGACAGTCGCGATACCTCGCCCATCCTCGCGCGAAATGAAGCGCAATTGCACTATCTGAAGGCTATTGAGAGTAAGCAGCTGATATTTGCCACGGGCGAAGCCGGGTGCGGAAAAACCTGGATCAGCGCAGCAAAAGCGGCAGAGGCCCTGATACATAAGGATGTCGACAGGATTATCGTTACCCGTCCAGTTCTGCAAGCCGATGAAGATCTTGGTTTCTTACCTGGTGATATCGCAGAAAAGTTTGCTCCCTATTTTCGCCCGGTCTACGACGTGCTGGTCCGTCGCTTAGGGGCTTCCTTTATGCAGTACTGCCTGCGACCGGAAATAGGGAAGGTGGAAATTGCGCCGTTCGCCTATATGCGTGGACGTACCTTTGAAAATGCAGTCGTCATTCTTGACGAGGCGCAGAATGTGACTGCCGCGCAAATGAAAATGTTTTTAACCCGCCTCGGGGAGAACGTGACGGTTATCGTCAACGGTGATATCACGCAATGCGATTTGCCTCGCGGCGTGCGCTCCGGATTAAGTGACGCGCTGGAACGTTTCGAAGAGGATGAAATGGTCGGGATCGTCCGATTCGGTAAAGAGGATTGCGTACGTTCGGCACTTTGCCAACGTACGCTACATGCATACAGTTAAGTGTATTATCGGTGCAGAGCCCGGGCGAACCGGGCTTTGTTTTGGGTGTTTATACCCGGACTAGCGTTTTTTCTGAAACCACCATTTTTATTTGTCCCTGACTGGTGAAGTGTACGCTCATCCTGTGGCTTTTTTGTAGTTGCTGATAAAGCTCATCAGGTATTGCTAAGCTCTCTGCATATTCTTGCGGCGTATATTGGTATGCTGCATGATGCTGCTGTTTTTTAAAACGCAGCTTATTGTACAATGCCCAGACGATTAACACGACGGCATTCGCCACTGCCAGCAAAAAATAGAACTGAAGTCGGCTTCTGGCCTCGCTTTGCCAGTAATAACCCGTCAGCAGATCAATGGCGAATAAGAATATGAACAAAGCAAATAATGTCCACAAGATGGTTGTGGCAACATAATCAACCAGTAAACGTACTGGCGATTGTCGGGTCGTAATAATTAGATTGTTCATATTAACCTCTCAGAATCCCACGATCGGGACTTACCCAACGAGCGCGTTGTTTTTTAGGCATCAACATGACTCGTGTAAATGATACCAATGTCGTTGCCAGGCTTAGCATCCAGAAAATAACCGGAAACCAAATAATCCAGAAAAGCGATGAAGCCAGATTGTGCTCATAGCGATTCTCAATTACCAGACTGACAATAAATTGCAGTAAACATAACGTGCACAATAATATTCCGGCAGTATGTGTCGCTGCGATATGTGTCAATTCAATATTTAACGGTACACCTGCAAGTTGGACTGCGTAAATAATGAAACCGACCAGGCAGGTAAAGGCCCATATTGTCGTCAGGCAGTATTCAAAAAACAGTGGCCACATTCGAAAGTTTTCTTTTCGCCACAACCTTGTCATATTTTTGAGGAATACTTCTGCACCGCCCTGAGCCCAGCGCAGGCGCTGTTTCCACAGCCCTTTTAACGTTTCAGGCATTAATATCCAGCACAGCGCCCGTGGCTCGTAAAAAATCGTCCACTGATTCAACTGCAGCTTCCAGCTAATATCAATATCTTCGGTGATCATATCGTCACTCCAGTAACCCACTTCTGCCAGGGCGCTGCGACGAAATGCGGCAATAACACCGGAAACTGTAAATACGTTTCCATAGATACGCTGGGTCCGCTTGATCAAACCAATAATTGAGGAATACTCGCCAACCTGAATTTTACCCACCAGGGTAGAACGTGTGCGAATACGAGGATTACCGGTTACGGCACCCACACGTGGGTTGTACAACATCGGTTCCACAATATATGCCGCTGCATCGCGGTCTAATAACGCGTCGCCATCAATGCACACCAGATATTCACTTTTCGCCGCGGCAGCTCCGGTTTTAAGCGCAATGGCTTTCCCCTGGTTTTGCGCCAGATGAATGACCCGCAGACGGGGAATTTGTGCAGCCATGCGATCCAGGATGGCACGGGTTTTGTCTGTTGAACCATCATTTACGGCAATAACTTCAATGTTCTCATAACGCTGTGCTAAAGCGGCATGTATGGTTTCCTCAACGTTTTTCTCCTCATTAAAACAGGGAATGATAATGGAGATAGATGGATTATCTTTCAACTGGGGGGCTGGTGCGTTTTCTCCCCACGGCCAGTGGCGTTCACGATAGACCCAGAAATAGACGCCGCCAATAATCCACATAATGGACATAAAAAACGGCCAGAAGAAAACGAACCTCATCATCAGTTCACCAGAGTGAAAGTACGCTACGCATAGGGGTATGCATAACACCAGACATAATATAAAAAACGATACGATGCGATTAATCATTTTTCGGATACCAGGCTGTTGAAAACTCAGGACGAATAACGTCTATTTCAGGTTGGTTATGCAGAAAATTGTCGGGATAATAACCATAATTTTTCACTCCATTCAGTTGTAATAGGCTCATCCAGTGAGCGAGTTGTTGTGAAGAAATAGCCTGATGCTGACCATTTTTCTGCCAGTTTTGTGCCTGTAATTCTAAAATTGATTTGTCTTTAGCCTGCGGGATGCTTTTCATCTGATTGGTCAATTGTATTAACCATTGATCAGCCGATTTTTCTGTGACGCCTTCCATATAAGGCATAGCCATAATAGCGGTCCAGTCATAGCTTTTTAGGAAATCAGCATAATTCTGTGCAAACCAGGCTTCACTTTCAGGTTGTATTACCGGAAGTGCAAAAATATTTCGTGCAGTTTTAACATGTGGACCACGAATGGCTTTTACGCGCGCACTAAGTTCTAAAGTGAAGTCAGTTAACGCACGACTTTTAAAGCGGGTCCACTGTTTAAATTGCTCCGGGTTTTGTCGAATTTCGCTCAGACTCCCGCTAAAGCCAGCTTGCTGATAAGCCGCGATAGCCGCTGCACTGGCATCTTCATAATCTGAAAGCAAAGCATCATCGTGGAACAATATGCCATCAAAAGCAGCATGTCCGGCAAGATCATCATATAACATGCCAACTTGTGCTCTGACCCTGTCATCGAAAAGAGAGAGACGGCGGTATTGTTCAGGATGAATTTGTGCTTTTTTCTCCCCAGTTGGTAAGTATTTTACTCGCGTTAATGTGGGATCTAAATCCCAGCTTAATACCGGCATCCACGCATAGATGTTTACACCTGAGCGGGTACGCAATTGCCATGCAACCCGACTAAAAATATCTGCTTTCATTGGTAGCAAACGATTTGGAAACCAGACCTCTTTAACCAGCCCATCACCATCGGGATCAGCAAATGCTTGCAAATACACGGTAGATATTTGCATATCTTTTACCCGCTGAATTAGCACATCAATATTGCGATCCATTTGCTGGCGGTTTTCGTCATAAACGTAATCAAGATCGATATGCATTACCCGTTGTAGTGGTTTTTCCTGTACGGTAATAATTTGCTGGGCAAACTCTTTTAATGAGGGATTATTGGCGATTAATACTCGCGGAATGGAATCTAATTGCGACGCATTTGCCAAACCTGATTCAAGGGTGAAGAACATGTCATAACCGAGTTTTTTTAATTCCGCTATTGCTATGCCATTCGCTTCGCCATAAGGCCAAACAAAAACGTGTGGATTTACCTCAGCCTTTGTACGCAGGTATTCCGTCATTTTTACAGCATCCAGGCGAATTCTTTCCCGGTATTCTGCTGCGGTTTCATACCGTGCGTGGTCAGTAAAATATGCACGATTTACATATGCAGGCAATAAGCTGCCGGTGGCATTAGCCTGAATACCGTAGTGAGAATCCCATGTATGAGAAGCGACCTCAACGAGCCGGGAACGCGCAACTTCTCGCACTTGTTGCCACGTGGCAAAATATTCTCGACTGACCATCTCATCGCCAAATTTCACTTGTTTATCCGCTGGAGTATCGACCCAACTGCCGACGGGAGCCCATACAGCCGGCCACTGGAAGGCCTGAAGAATTGGGAAGACACGGGTATAAAAACTCTGGTAGCCGTCATCAAAAGTCAGCACTACTGCTTTTTCCGGTAGCGGTTTTCCTCCTCGATGTGCTTCACGAATTTGAGCAATACTGACCGGTTGATAACCGTTCTCGCGCAGCCAGGCAAATTGTTCACGCAGTGCTGATGTCCGCACTGACATAAAACGCTGGTCGGCAGCTTCGTCTTCAACGTTATGCCATGAAATCACCACAAAACCATTATGTGGCCACGGTTGCTCGGCGAGTAAAGATTCGCGATCCTGTGGCGGTATAAATGATGTTCTTGACTGGCTAATGCACGCGGTGAGCATAATTATACTCACCAGCATCAGGAGATATTTATTTCCATTACGTAACATATTTATCCTTAAAATCTGAATGTCATATCGAATTCAACGTATAAGTTGTGTTCTCTGTCACCGTCATAAGGTCGTTTTTCCCAGCGTAGCGTTGCGCCAGCATCAATCACGTCATTCCAGCTAATACGTTGCCCGTAGCCGAGTTGGGTGACGACATCCGTGCCATAATGTTTTTGCCAGGAGGCACCAACACCTGCGCTGAATATTTGCTCCCAGCTATTTTCATAGCTTCGCCATAACAAATGACTTGCCTCAAATGCCGGAACAATATCGAACATTTTTATAGGGTTGTAGTATGGGGTGTCGTGTTCTGTATTTTGTTCGTAATACAGATTGGGTAGGAAATCGACAATCAAATATGGTGAAGACCAGATGCGTTCTTGACCCTCAATTGAGACTTCATGACGCTGGTTACTGTCGGAAAAATTAGTGAAAGCCCAGGAGACACCGTACTTACGCCGCTCATTTTGATACCAGCGAACATAAGCCTGTGCGCTGTTGCCTGTAACACCATTTTTCATTGCCCGTAATGGAACGCGGTGAGAGAGGCGTTCCAGTTGCGAACCAATACGCCAGTTATCATTAAAATCATACCAGCCAGACAGGCGCGCGCCGGGTTTATGCTCATGATTGAAAAAGCGTTCAGCGTACTCCGCCTCGAGCCAGATATTACGTGACCGCCACTCAACACCTGCCAGCCAGTCGCGAACAATCCCTTTTCCTTCGCTAAATTGTCCATCGGCATAACCGAATCCAGCAAAACCGCGCCAGTTATCATTCAGCGGTGGTGAATAAACGATGGTGGTTAAGTCTACATCATGTTTGCCACTATCTGGACCTTCGGCATCAATTCCTGTTGAGCCAGCGATACGAAGCTCTGCAAGATTATGTACATCAACCGCACGTTTTAATCGTACAACGCCGGGATCTTGCGGTTCACGTTTGACAACATCGTGGGTTAAGACAGCTGCCTGCTGCCATTCTTGTAACGTTAATGCTGTCCAGGCTTGTTCAACCTCCAGATTAATATTACGTGGCTCGATCACTTCTGCTTTTTTTAATTCATTTTCTGCCGCACGAGGCCAACCGCGGGCTTGTAACACACTCGCGTAATCGATGCGCAGTCCCTGATTTCCTGGTGCGTTATAAGCAAGTTCTCTGGTTGTTATTTCAGCTTGAGGAAGATCATTACTATATTTTGCTACGGTTGAGAGAAACGAATGCCCCTGTAACCAGGTATCATTCGGGATGCTCGTAGGCGTGCCCATTAGCCGAAGGAAAGGCGGCGAAGTATTAATGGTATGTTTGGTGACAGTTAGCGCGCCGGGATAATTTTCACTCTCCAGGTGGCTGTAAAAGAGATCCGCAAGTTCTTCATCGGATAAATCCGTGGCAATGGTTTCCTTGTTATAAAAGAGCCCGGTCATTATTGACTGTGCTTTTTTCGGCTGCTGATCTTTGAGATAAGCCGACGCAACCCAATATAGCGCCCAGGGCGGAATAATTTGCCCCGTCTTTTTTAAACGCTGATAGTGAGAAATAACGTCTCTATAATGATCGCGAGTTAATAACGCGCCAAGATGATCAACCTGAATACGCTGGTACTGGGCAGTGCGGTCTGGGTTATCGTGCCACAGAATTTCTAATGCAGCGTATTGGGCGAGGGCGCGATCGGCAATGGCATAACGTTCATTTTCACTGCGCGTAGGCATAAACGACAGTCTGACCAGTTCGGCATGAATATCAGCACGAATATCTGGCGTTAAATTGGCATCGTCAATCGCGGCAGCTAGTTGATTATTACGTAATGCCAGCACGTATTCTGTGGGATATTGTTGCTTAGATGCATTTTCAGGTAATGACTCTGTCATCGCCCGTAATTCATCCTGATAACGCCCCGTCAGTTTATAGATATAGGCTTCTGCGAGTAAATTGGCTTTGTCCGGTGCTCCAGATTTAAGCTGCTTAAGTTTAAACAGCGCAGTATCATAGTGACCCGCATCTGCCAGGGTTAAAATTTGTCCCCGTTGATAATCCTTATTTTGCGGCTCCAGAGAGAGCGCCTTTTGCCACAGTGTAAGCGAGTTTTGCCATTGTTGCAGGTTACGATAAGCGACGGCGACAGCTGCATAACCACGCGCTGGTAATTGCTGATGACGATAGCGGTTGTAAACGGTAATAACCTGTTTATCTTGCCCGGCCCATAAGGCAATCTGTAACCAGTCAGCAATTTGGTTATTACTGAGTGTTGATTTTTGTGCAAACCATGACAAAGCTGGCTGAGTATTTCCTTTGCGAGCTTCAATAATCAATGCATCATAGGCGTTATTAACAGCACTCTTCGCCGCGGGACTCGCTGCTAAAAATGCAGCAGTAAGAATTTTCAAAGCCCATTTGGTTTTCGGGCACCTTTTTCTGCTACTTGAATACATCCTGTATTACTCCATGTATTGCCAAAATCTCTCTCTGTATCTAATTACAGGTAACTGAAAAGAAAGATATTTTTGCATCTCATAATCCGTTATTAAACGCGGAAGAGAGACGTGAATTGTTGATGATGAGAAGAAGAAATGATGAGCAGAGTGTCCATATAAAATCCTTTTCTCGCCCGAAAATCCATTCCAATGATGAGGATCTTCAGGAATACGGCATAAATCCCAATACCTTTTTCAAAATAAATTAGGATTAAAATAATTAAATCAGTAAATTCCGATGCATGATTTCGGATTTTTCGAAAGTCCTGATGAAAGGCAGCGCTACTGCACTCACGGATTTAATTGTTATTCCTAATGTATCTATTAATTAATGCTTTATAAGGATTTTATTATAATCTTTTATAAGTATTTGCGCCTGCCTTGCAGCAAAAAATGTATAAAGCATTAAAGTGATAATAATTGCATTCTGCAACTATCATCATCGGTATTGTTTGTGGGTGGATTTTCATATTGACAACAGTACAGTTCTTATATCTATTAATAATAAAAAGGGATCTACAACCTACAGGTTGGTGTAGCTTTATGGAAAAAGACTATTTGGGAATTAGTAGTACTGTATTAGTGAGCTTATTGTTTGGGCTTGCATTGGTTTTGGTTAATAGTTGGTTCAATCAGCCAACCGTTGAGGAAGTTGTTCCACGATCAACCTATCTGATGGTTATGATTGCTTTATTTTTTATCGATACTGTTGCATTTATTTTTATGCAGTTGTATTTCATTTATGACCGTAGGCAATTTTCAAACTGTATACTTAGTTTGGCTTTTCTAAGTTGTTTGATTTACTTTGTTAAAACCGTCATTATCATTCAGCAAATTATTGAGGGGCGTTTGACAAGCAGTGTTGTTCAAAATGACATTGCAATTTATTATTTGTTTCGTCAGATGAGTTTGTGCATGTTAATATTTCTGGCGTTGATAAATAAAGTTAGTGAAAACACAAAACAGCGCAATTTATTTTCCAAAAAAGTGACTTTGTGCATAAGTTTGTTTTTTGTTCTTGGGGGGCCGATAGTTGCTCACATATTTTCTAGCCATTATGAGAGCTACGATTTACACATTGCCGAGTTAACCAATGAAAATGGTCAGGTGGTTTGGAAAGCCTCATATGTTACCATAATGATTTTCATGTGGTTAACCTTGCTTTCGGTTAATCTATACTTTAATGGTTTACGCTGTGATATCTGGAACGGGGTGTCGGTGATTGCTTTTTGTGCCGTGCTGTACAATATCTCTCTGTTATTTATGAGCAGGTATAGCGTGTCCATTTGGTATATTAGTCGCACTATTGAAGTAGTCAGTAAGTTAACCGTTTTGGTAATTTTTATGTGCCATATATTCAGTGCGCTACGAGTAACAAAGGACATTGCACATCGCGATCCCTTAACCAATATATTCAACAGAAATTATTTTTTTAATGAACTGACGGTTCAATCAGCATCGGCCAAAAAAACACCTTATTGCGTCATGATTATGGATATTGACCACTTCAAAAAAGTCAACGACACCTGGGGACATCCGGTTGGCGATCAAGTGATAAAGACAGTGGTGAATATCATTGGGAAAAGCATACGACCAGATGACCTTTTAGCGCGCGTTGGCGGCGAAGAGTTTGGCGTCTTGCTGACGGAGATCGATACTGAATGTGCGAAAGCTTTAGCGGAAAGGATTCGGGAAAATGTTGAACGTTTAACTGGCGATAATCCTGAATACGCCATACCACAAAAAGTGACGATTAGTATTGGCGCTGTTGTAACGCAGAAAAATGAGTTAAACCCTAAGGAGATCTATCAACTGGCTGATAACGCACTTTACGAGGCGAAAGAGACCGGGCGTAATAAGGTGGTAGTAAAAGAGGCAGAAATTCTTATCAACCGCAAGGATGATGAATGAGTCTGTCGCTAGTTGTCGACCTCCGCCTGGGGCTTCTCATCCCCCCGGTGTATGCAATATACGAAAAAAAAGCTCGTACTTTCGTACGAGCTCTTCTTTAAATATGGCGGTGAGGGGGGGATTCGAACCCCCGATACGTTGCCGTATACACACTTTCCAGGCGTGCTCCTTCAGCCACTCGGACACCTCACCAAATTGTCGTTCCTGTCTTGCTGGAACGGGCGCTAATTTAGGGAAATCATGACCTGAGGTCAACAAACTTTTTTAAAAAATCGCTCGATTATTCAAACTTCAATCAATATGCAGTTTTAATAAGCGAAATTTGCTTTTTTTGCCACCGACCACGGATTTGTTATGCTGGTGGTCTTTGTAGATCATAACGATAAGTGCGAATAAATTTCGCCAACACTCTTCGGGAGTCAGTATGGATATCATCTTTTATCACCCAACGTTCGATACCCAATGGTGGATTGAGGCACTGCACAAAGCTATTCCTCAGGCAAGAGTCAGAGCATGGAAAAGCGGAGACAATGAATCAGCCGATTATGCTTTAGTCTGGCATCCTCCTGTTGAAATGCTGGCAGGGCGCGATCTTAAAGCGGTGTTTGCACTTGGGGCAGGTGTTGATTCTATTTTGAGCAAGCTACAGGCTCACCCTGAAATGCTGAAGCCTTCTGTTCCACTTTTTCGCCTGGAAGATACCGGTATGGGCGAGCAAATGCAGGAATATGCTGTCAGTCAGGTGCTGCATTGGTTTCGACGTTTTGACGATTACCGCCTCCAGCAAAATAGTTCGCATTGGCAACCGCTGCCTGAATATCATCGGGAAGATTTTACCATCGGCATTTTGGGCGCAGGCGTACTGGGCAGTAAAGTTGCACAGAGTCTGCAAACCTGGCGCTTCCCGCTGCGTTGCTGGAGTCGAACCCGTAAATCGTGGCCTGGCTTGCAAAGTTTTGCCGGACGGGAAGAACTTTCTGCATTTCTGAGCCAATGCCGGGTATTGATTAATTTGTTACCGAATACCCCTGAAACCGTCGGCATTATTAATCAACAATTACTCGAAAAATTACCGGATGGCGCGTATCTCCTCAACCTGGCGCGTGGTGTTCATGTCGTGGAAGATGACCTGCTCGCGGCGCTGGATAGCGGCAAAGTTAAAGGCGCAATGCTGGATGTTTTTAATCGTGAACCCTTACCGCCGGAAAGTCCGCTCTGGCAACATCCACGCGTGACGATAACACCACATGTCGCCGCGATTACCCGTCCCGCTGAAGCTGTGGATTACATTTCGCGCACCATTGCCCAGCTCGAAAAAGGGGAGAGGGTCTGCGGGCAAGTCGACCGCGCACGCGGCTACTAATAAAGCATCAGGTTTCCTGCTATCCTTGGCGGGAATTGAATACAGGAGAGAGTTATGTATCCCGTCGACCTTCATATGCATACCGTTGCCAGCACGCATGCATATAGCACATTGAGTGATTACATTGCCCAGGCCAAACAAAAGGGCATTAAACTTTTTGCGATCACCGATCATGGCCCGGATATGGAAGATGCGCCGCATCACTGGCACTTCATTAACATGCGTATCTGGCCGCGAGTGGTTGATGGGGTAGGGATCCTGCGCGGCATCGAAGCTAACATTAAAAATGTTGATGGTGAAATTGACTGCAGCGGCAAAATGTTTGATTCGCTGGATCTGATTATTGCCGGTTTTCATGAGCCGGTTTTTGCGCCACATGACAAAGCAACCAATACACAAGCGATGATCGCCACTATCGCCAGCGGCAATGTGCATATAATAAGCCATCCCGGAAATCCGAAATATGAGATAGATGTTAAAGCCGTTGCTGAAGCAGCCGCGAAATATCAGGTGGCGCTGGAAATCAATAATTCCTCATTTTTACACTCACGTAAGGGCAGTGAAGACAACTGTCGTGCGGTAGCTGCAGCGGTACGTGACGCTGGAGGTTGGGTGGCATTAGGCTCGGATTCTCACACTGCATTTACCATGGGGGAATTTGAAGAGTGTCTTAAAATCCTCGACGCGGTAGATTTTCCGCCAGAACGCATTTTGAATGTTTCTCCGCGCCGCTTACTGAACTTCCTTGAATCTCGCGGTATGGCACCGATTGCGGAATTTGCAGACCTTTAATTACTAGTAATGGAAATATATTAATGAACGAGTTTTCTATCCTCTGTCGTGTGCTGGGTTCGCTCTATTACCGCCAACCGCAAGATCCTTTACTGGTGCCGTTGTTTACCCTGATTCGTGAGGGGAAACTGGCTGCGAACTGGCCACTGGAGCAGGATGAGTTACTGACGCGTTTACAGAAAAGCTGTGATATGACGCAAGTCTCTGCCGATTACAATGCGTTGTTTATCGGCGATGAATGTGCTGTGCCGCCATATCGTAACGCATGGGTTGAGGGCGCAACGGAAGCGGAAGTGCGCGCTTTTCTTTCCGAACGAGGGATGCCACTAGCGGATACGCCAGCCGATCACATCGGCACATTGCTGCTTGCGGCTTCCTGGCTGGAAGATCAGTCAACGGAAGATGAGAGCGAAGCACTGGAAACACTGTTCAGTGAGTATCTGTTACCCTGGTGTGGTGCGTTCCTTGGCAAAGTGGAGGCCCATGCAACTACGCCTTTCTGGCGCACCATGGCACCGCTAACCCGCGATGCTATTAGTGCAATGTGGGACGAGCTGGAAGAAGATTCTGAAGAGTAAATGTGATCTGCATCACTCATAACTGCAACTGATAATTTGTTGTTGCATAAAATGTGTGCTCGATCTCATTCATGGCCGCGTTTTCTGCTATCATGCGCGGCATGAACATACTTCTCTCTATTGCAATCACAACAGGCATTCTCTCCGGTATCTGGGGATGGGTGGCTGTTTCCCTGGGCTTACTAAGCTGGGCGGGCTTCCTGGGCTGTACGGCCTACTTTGCCTGCCCGCAAGGTGGGCTGAAAGGGCTGGCGATCTCCGCTGCAACCCTGCTTAGTGGCGTGGTGTGGGCGATGGTCATTATTTACGGTAGTGCACTGGCACCACATCTGGAAATTCTCGGTTATGTAATAACCGGTATTGTCGCGTTTCTGATGTGTATTCAGGCCAAACAGCTGCTGCTTTCATTTGTTCCGGGGACGTTTATAGGCGCATGCGCGACGTTTGCCGGGCAGGGGGACTGGAAACTGGTGTTACCTTCGCTGGCGCTTGGACTAGTATTTGGTTACGCAATGAAAAACAGCGGCCTGTGGCTGGCGGCGCGTAGTACGAAGACCGCTCACCGTGAGCAGCAAATCAAAAATAAAGCGTGAGGGGCACTCACGCTTTCGCTTAAACAGTAAAATGCCGGATTATTAATTTCGGCGTTTTTATCTATCAGGATTCCGGTGGAACCGACATATGGCGGTATTTCACCAGAATGTCATTCTGCCGTTCTGTTTTATTTTGCAAATCCCAAAGACCGCGGTCGATACCATCATTAATCAGGAAAATGACGCCTGTTTCGATAGCCGACATCAGGCACAGCATAACGGGTTCGTTCGAGGTGTAACCTACTTCCCCTTCCAGCAAGCGCTGGTAGTCAATAAAGCGGAAGACCCCCGCCTGAACTTCATAGGAAAGTATCGTCTTACTGGTGTTCACCGAGGAGAGGATCTCACCGGTACTCACATTGACGACACGCAGGTTCACGGCAATCTGATCAAGCTGGTATTGCGTGTCTGCACCGATCCCAAAATATCTTGCCCCAACACCGCCCGATTTAACGTTGCTTTCATAACCGATAATCGAACCTTCAACCATGATATTTGCCGCCGTTAAAGATTGCAGCGGGATCCGGTTATTAATGGCAACTGTGCCGTTTTCTTGTGCCGCACGAATAATCTTGCGCTCGTTAAGCAGATTTTGTAAGCCCTGGCGCTCCAGCGGTATAAACCAGCGAGAATCTTTCAATGCCGTGACCAGCATTGCCGTGGCGCTTTGCGGAACAGCAGTGGAGAAGTTACTTGCCGGGTAGGGTTTAAATTGCCCGGTTTCGTCCTGAATGTTGTATACCGAAACAAAGATCTTACCCGTCGGCGCTGGCAGATGGGTCAAATCTTTGTAGCTCTGAGCACGAGGCATTAATGTCGGTCTGGCGGCTTCTTTAGGCGGGGCGGTTAAGCATCCGCTCAGTAACATGACGGCAACCAAAAGAAATAAGCGCTGCATGATTATTTTCCTTATGAAGCTGGGGCTTAAAAATCGGTTGAGTTATTTTGTAAACCCGAAACCTGGATGGTCGAGGTTTGTCCGGTTTTACGATCTGTCACGTTCAACTGCAATTGACCATCGCGGTTAGCAATATCAACAATATAATCGTTGGTCACCATGCGGCCCGGTTTACCGGTATTAATATTCGACAGTAGCCCACCCAAAATTTGTGACTGGATGGCCTGAGTAAAGTTATCTAACGCTGATGGCGTTTCAATACCAAAGTCATCGTTATAGCTCGGATCTTTATAAGAGTTTTGTGCCTGGGCGCTATTTAATAAAAAAGCGCCATTATTTGGGTTACCACCAAAGTTTGGATTACGGAACTGGAAAGTCATGGTTCCAGCCCAACTTAATGGCGAAATAAGCATGAGTAGAACTACTGCATGTTTGACACGCATTGCAGCCTCCGAACAATTTATTATTTAAAATTCATCATGCGCCAAATCGCCCGTACTTAATAACGCCTGGTTTATCTGGCGACGATTTAGTGCTTCTTCAGTTTGAATCAGTGCAAAGACGACAGTTTTCTCGAAGTCTCTTTTCAACGGAAATAAAAAAGTCTGGAAAATAACGTCCTGATTCACCGTTATTGTGATCCAGCTTCCCCATCGTGCACTGGGCCTTTCATTAATCGTTAAGTTACCCGTATAGTCACTTTCCCATTTATCACTAAAGGCTCGGTAAAAATCATGGCCAATAGATGAAACAGTATGGTCAGTTAACAATCCCGGGACTTCTACCTCAACGGCGTGAAGATTCCCTGCGGCGAACAGAAATTCTGCCGCCACAATCCAGCGTAAATAACGTTTCATGGCTTTATCGCCTGAGGTTATCGTTTGCCCAGGAAACCGCTTGTGTCCGGTTTTTTACGGCTATCTTCTTGAAAAGATTATAAAGATGCGTTTTAACCGTATTTTCGCTGATGAACAACGAACGAGCGATCTCGTTATTAGACGCGCCGATACGCAGCTTATTCAGGATCTCTTTTTCCCGATGAGTAAGGAGGGCTGATTCCGTGCTGTTATAACGATAGTTACCTGAATGCGTAATCAGGTAACTGGCAAGCTTTTGCGTAAAGTAGCATTCGCCGCGCAGGACGCCTTGCAACCCATTGACAACACGTTCTTGATCCTCCATGGCATAAAAAACGCCGTTGATATGAGGCCAGTTTTCAATGTCGCGGTACGGGTAATCTTCAGGTGTATTTAGCAACAATATTTTGATATTGTTGTTTTTCCTGCTCAAAGTATCCTGCCAATAATGGATAAGCTTTTTATCCGCTTCCATCATATCCAGAAGAATAATAGAGCCTGAAGATATATCGTCCAGAGAACGTTGAATATTATGTAATTTTCCTGTAATCGCCAGAGATTGTTTAAGGTGCTGCAAGAGAGCTGTCGCTTGCAAAGAAGGTTTAGTGATCAACAATAATGTATGACCATGAATACTATGGACTTCATTAAACATGATGAAACCCCGCTTTTTTTATTGATCGCACACCTGACAGCTGCCTCTAAAATAGAAGCACCAGAAGTACTGACAGATGTTGCACTGCTGTGTGTAGTAATAAATCAGCCCTAAATGGGTAAAATATAAAACTAATGGATTACATCTGATTTCAATCTAGCCATTACAAATCTTAAATCAAGTGTTAAACATGTAACTAAATGTAACTCGTTATATTAAAATGTTAACCTTAAGGTTTTATTAAGTTTAGAAATGATAGAAAAGTTGTACATTTGGTTTTTATTGCACAATTTTAAAAAATCATACAAATGGTGCTAACTTACTAATAATGCATATAAAAAATATTTCGCTGTAGTCCTTTCGTCATGTAAAACGTTCTTGTTTTTTCTCCATACCACCGTGGACAATTTTTTACTGCAAAAAGACGAGGTTTGTCACGGCTTGTGCGCAAGACATATCGCAGCAATCAGCGACGGGCAAGAAGAATGACTGTCTGGTGATTTTTGATAGCGGAAAACGGAGATTTAAAAGAAAACAAAATATTTTTTGCGTAGATAACAGCGTATTTACGTGGGTTTTAATACTTTGGTATGAACAAAAAAAGAAAAATACAACGCGCGGGTGAGTTATTAAAAATATTTCCGCAGACATACTTTCCATCGTAACGCAGCGTTAACAAAATACGGGTTGCGTTAACAACCAAGTTGAAATGATTTAATTTCTTAAATGTACGACCAGGTCCAGGGTGACAACATGAAAAACAAATTGTTATTTATGATGTTAACAATACTGGGTGCGCCTGGGATTGCAGCCGCAGCAGGTTATGATTTAGCTAATTCAGAATATAACTTTGCGGTAAATGAATTGAGTAAGTCTTCATTTAATCAGGCAGCCATAATTGGTCAAGCTGGGACTAATAATAGTGCTCAGTCACGGCAGGGAGGCTCAAAACTTTTGGCGGTTGTTGCGCAAGAAGGTAGTAGCAACCGGGCAAAGATTGACCAGACAGGAGATTATAACCTTGCATATATTGATCAGGCGGGCAGTGCCAACGATGCCAGTATTTCGCAAGGTGCTTATGGTAATACTGCGATGATTATCCAGAAAGGTTCTGGTAATAAAGCAAATATTACACAGTATGGTACTCAAAAAACGGCAATTGTAGTGCAGAGACAGTCGCAAATGGCTATTCGCGTGACACAACGTTAATTTCCATTCGACTTTTAAATCAATCCGATGGGGGTTTTACATGAAACTTTTAAAAGTAGCAGCAATTGCAGCAATCGTATTCTCCGGTAGCGCTCTGGCAGGTGTTGTTCCTCAGTACGGCGGCGGTGGCGGCAACCACGGTGGTGGCGGTAATAACAGCGGCCCGAATTCAGAGCTGAATATTTACCAGTACGGTGGCGGTAACTCTGCTCTTGCTCTGCAAGCTGACGCCCGTAACTCTGATCTGACCATTACCCAGCACGGCGGCGGTAATGGTGCAGATGTTGGCCAAGGTTCTGATGACAGCTCAATCGATCTGACTCAGCGTGGTTTCGGCAACAGCGCTACTCTTGATCAGTGGAATGGTAAAGATTCTACTATGACTGTTAAACAGTTCGGTGGCGGTAACGGTGCTGCTGTTGACCAGACTGCATCTAACTCCAGCGTTAACGTCACTCAGGTTGGCTTTGGTAACAACGCGACCGCTCATCAGTACTAATACATCATCTGTATGAAAGAAACAGGGCGTAAGCCCTGTTTTTTTTCGGGAGAAGAATATGAATGCGTTATTACTCCTTGCGGCACTTTCCAGTCAGATAACCTTTAATACGACTCAGCAAGGGGATATGTACACCATTATTCCTGAAGTCACTCTTACTCAATCTTGTCTGTGCAGAGTACAAATATTGTCCCTGCGCGAAGGCAGTTCAGGGCAAAGTCAGACGAAGCAAGAAAAGACCCTCTCATTGCCTGCTAATCAACCCATTGCTTTGACGAAGTTGAGTTTAAATATTTCCCCGGACGATCGGGTGAAAATAGTTGTTACTGTTTCTGATGGACAGTCACTCCATTTATCACAACAATGGCCGCCCTCTTCAGAAAAGTCTTAATTTGTTGAAATATCGAGCATAAGATGAACCTGGAGAGAATGGTCTGCTGCGAATCAGCCAACCTGAAAGTATGGATAACACAACCCTCAAGGATGACTAATCATTGAGGAAATAGAATAAATATTCAGACCTTTTTTAAACTCTCTTATGCTCGGCAGTTTGTTTTTTCCTTTTATTGCCATTGCAGGAAGCACCGCGCAAGGGGGCGTGATCCATTTTTATGGCCAAATTGTGGAACCGGCATGTGACGTCAGCACCCAGTCATCACCCGTAGAAATGAACTGCCCACAGAATGGTTCTGTTCCGCGTAAAACCTATTCCAGCAAAGCCTTAATGAGCGGCAATGTTAAAAACGTGCAAATAGCCTCAGTAAAAGTGCAGTATCTTGATAAACAGAAAAAGCTGGCTGTAATGAACATCGAATATAACTAAGTTTCTGAACAACTCACGTTGCTAAGCAGAAAAATGCGATTTAACTAAAAAGCCTGCTGTACACTTAGGAAACAAGAAGGTGTAAGGAGGCGTTATGAAAACGCGTATTCATGTTGTGCAGGGTGATATTACCAAACTGGCCGTTGATGTGATTGTGAATGCGGCTAATCCGTCATTAATGGGAGGCGGCGGCGTCGATGGGGCCATTCATCGCGCAGCGGGTCCGGCCCTGCTGGATGCCTGTTTAAAAGTCAGGCAGCAGCAGGGCGATTGCCCTACGGGGCATGCCGTTATTACGCTTGCAGGCGATCTTCCCGCTAAAGCCGTAGTGCACACCGTCGGGCCAGTCTGGCGTGGTGGTGAACAAAACGAAGACCAGCTTTTGCAGGATGCCTATCTCAATAGCCTACGACTGGTGGCGGCAAACAGCTATACGTCAGTGGCTTTTCCTGCAATCAGTACTGGGGTTTATGGTTACCCCCGTGCGGCAGCGGCTGAAATCGCAGTAAAAACCGTTTCAGAATTTATTACCCGTCACGCTTTACCCGAACAGGTATACTTTGTCTGTTATGATGAAGAAAACGCCCACCTCTACGAAAGACTCCTTACCCAACAAGGAGATGAATGATTTGCCTCGGCTGGCGAGCGCGGTGCTGCCACTGTGTTCGCAACATCCCGGTCAGTGTGGACTTTTTCCTCTGGAGAAAAGTCTGGATGCGTTTGCCGCCCGGTATCGTCTGGCTGAAATGGCAGAGCATACGCTGGATGTTCAGTATTACATCTGGCAGGACGATATGTCGGGTCGGTTACTGTTTTCCGCCCTGTTAGCCGCAGCAAAGCGTGGCGTTCGCGTACGTTTGTTGCTGGACGACAACAATACGCCCGGACTTGATGACATTTTACGCTTGCTTGACAGCCATCCACGCATTGAAGTCCGGCTTTTTAATCCTTTCTCGTTTCGTTTGCTACGTCCGCTTGGTTATATCACCGACTTTTCCCGTCTCAATCGCCGTATGCACAATAAAAGTTTCACTGTCGATGGCGTGGTGACGCTGGTGGGAGGACGAAATATTGGTGATGCCTATTTTGGGGCAGGGGAAGAGCCACTTTTTTCGGATTTAGATGTCATGGCAATAGGACCCGTGGTAGAGGACGTTGCCGATGATTTCGCCCGCTACTGGTATTGCAAATCGGTTTCCCCCTTACAGCAGGTGCTGGATGTCCCGGAAGGTGAAATGGCGGATCACATCGAGTTACCCGCCTCCTGGCATAACGATGTCATGACGCATCGTTACTTACGCAAAATGGAATCCAGTCCGTTTATACATCATCTGGTTGATGGAACGTTGCCGCTTATCTGGGCGAAAACACGTTTATTAAGTGATGATCCGGCGAAAGGGGAGGGCAAGGCAAAACGGCATTCACTGTTACCGCAGCGCCTGTTCGATATCATGGGCTCACCCAGTGAACGCATCGATATTATCTCTTCCTATTTTGTACCGACACGTGCAGGTGTGGCGCAACTCTTACGGATGGTGAGAAAAGGGGTAAAGATTGCGATCCTAACCAATTCTCTTGCCGCTAACGATGTTGCTGTCGTCCATGCCGGATACGCGCGCTGGCGCAAAAAATTGCTTCGCTATGGGGTGGAATTATATGAACTCAAGCCGACGCGTGAACAAAGTAGTACATTACACGATCGCGGTATAACCGGTAATTCCGGTGCCAGCCTGCATGCTAAAACCTTTAGCATCGATGGTAAAACGGTGTTTATTGGCTCTTTCAATTTCGATCCGCGTTCAACATTGCTCAATACTGAAATGGGCTTCGTGATAGAGAGCGAAACGCTGGCACAGTTAATTGATAAACGCTTTATTCAGAGCCAGTATGATGCGGCCTGGCAGCTCCGTCTGGACAGGTGGGGACGGATCAACTGGGTTGATCGTCATGCAAAGAAAGAGATTATTCTCAAAAAAGAACCCGCCACCAGTTTCTGGAAGCGGGTTATGGTCAAACTGGCGTCGATATTGCCCGTGGAATGGTTATTGTAAACGCGGCTTAACGGGCAGGTGCTTTATCGTTCTCACGCTTAACAACCGGTTTACCAGAGAACAAAAACTTCAATAATGGGATGCGTAAATGAATTTCATACAGAATTATCGCAATCCCTACTACGAATATCAGGCCACAGAGAAAACCAAGCCAGTTGGAGGTGATGTGTGGTGTAATGTATGCGCCGAAAAACAGCGTTAACGGGTGGTGAACCAGATAGATAAACAGCGATGCGTTAACAAAATAAGTCACCCGCGCTGACTGGAGGTTAAGCAAACGGTGGCCAAAGGAGAAGACCACATTCACCATCCACAGACCGAGGACCATGGTGATCACCGACTCGGTTTCATACATCCAGGCATCGCCACTGCCATAGCGCAGGTTGAGTAAATAAGCGACAAACGCCAATGCTGCTGCAAGGGTACAGCCACGAGAAGGCGTGGTAAACAAGGCTTTAAGATGAGGGAAAATGAAAGCCAGTGCGCCGAGGATAAAGAACGGCAAATAAAATAACGTTTGCATGACAATAAAATTGAACATGCCGTTACTCAGAATGGGTGGATACACAATAAAAATCGTTCTTCTTATTACCGCATAACCGATGCCGAGGCACAAAAAAATCACCGATAATTTTACCATCGAGAATTTTTTATTCGTTTTATCAGAATTTTCTAAATTATTTCTGATGCGTTTAAATATCCATACGCACAGCGTCGTCATGACCACTAACACCAGTAAAAACCACAGGTGTGATATTAATTCCCAGGCCAACGTATTATATTTGTCATACAATGACAGCCCAGGCCAACTTTCCGCTTTGCCTTTGACGTATTGCAGCATAATAAATTGCGGCAATGTCAGTAAGGGGATGGCTGTTAACATCGGGATACCTACACGTTCGACACGTACTTTCCACCATTTTTTCAAGGGATAGCGTAAAAAAAGCATGTAGGAAAAGTACCCGGATATAACGAAAAACACCTGCATGCGGAACGAGTGGATGAAGTCATTAAAAAGGGTCAGCCACAATGACGGCTCGGCGCTATTCACATGCCATGTATGGCTCGAATAGATTAAAGAAATATGAAAAGGGATCCCTAACAACATCAGCCAGGCGCGGATGGAGTCGAGGAAATATTCACGTTGCGCGGGTACTGGATTCATATATGGTTAACTAATCTCGGATTTTTCGTCTTATCCCTGTCGGGTTATGCCTTTAGGCTTGTTGCCATAGCGACACCGACCTGACCGCGCCAGGCGCAGGCTTCAAGGTTTTTATGCATAGCATCATCGCTACCACTAACCAGAATGGAAGCGTCTGTAAGACGGTTGATAAATAAATTTGCTGGCAAACCCTACACGAAGTCGATGCTTCTGTCTTTAGGAGAAGCACGGAAAGTGAAAACGGTTGCAATCAGGTGCTTAATCCATGAGCCAGTGTGCTGAACGATACCGGGATTCTGTTGTCGGAATGGCAGGTTATCCATTAAAATAGATCGGATCGATATAAGCACACAAAGGGGGAAGTGCTTACTAATTATGAAACATAAACTACAAATGATGAAAATGCGTTGGTTGAGTGCTGCAGTAATGTTAACCCTGTATACATCTTCAAGCTGGGCTTTCAGTATTGATGATGTCGCAAAGCAAGCTCAATCCTTAGCCGGGAAAGGCTATGAGGCGCCCAAAAGCAACTTGCCCTCCGTTTTCCGCGATATGAAATACGCGGACTATCAGCAGATCCAGTTTAATCATGACAAAGCGTACTGGAACAATCTGAAGACCCCATTCAAACTCGAGTTCTACCATCAGGGTATGTACTTCGATACCCCGGTCAAAATAAATGAAGTGACTGCCACCGCAGTCAAACGAATCAAATACAGCCCGGATTATTTCACTTTCGGCGATGTTCAGCATGACAAAGACACGGTAAAAGACCTTGGTTTTGCCGGTTTCAAAGTGCTTTACCCGATCAACAGCAAAGATAAAAACGATGAAATCGTCAGCATGCTCGGGGCCAGCTATTTCCGCGTGATTGGTGCAGGTCAGGTTTATGGCCTTTCTGCACGCGGCCTGGCAATTGATACCGCCTTGCCATCGGGTGAAGAATTTCCACGCTTCAAAGAGTTCTGGATCGAGCGTCCAAAACCGACTGATAAACGTTTAACCATTTATGCATTGCTTGACTCGCCGCGCGCGACAGGTGCTTACAAATTCGTAGTTATGCCAGGACGTGACACGGTTGTGGATGTGCAGTCGAAAATCTATCTGCGCGATAAAGTCGGCAAACTGGGGGTTGCACCGTTAACCAGTATGTTCCTGTTTGGGCCGAACCAACCGTCGCCTGCAAATAACTATCGTCCGGAGTTGCACGATTCTAACGGTCTGTCTATCCATGCTGGTAATGGTGAATGGATCTGGCGTCCGTTGAATAACCCGAAACATTTAGCGGTCAGCAGCTTCTCGATGGAAAACCCGCAAGGCTTCGGTCTATTGCAGCGTGGTCGTGATTTCTCCCGCTTTGAAGATCTCGATGATCGTTACGATCTTCGTCCAAGCGCATGGGTGACTCCGAAAGGGGAGTGGGGCAAAGGCAGCGTTGAGCTGGTGGAAATTCCAACTAACGATGAAACCAACGATAACATCGTCGCTTACTGGACGCCGGATCAGCTGCCGGAGCCGGGTAAAGAGATGAACTTTAAATACACCATCACCTTCAGCCGTGATGAAGACAAACTGCATGCGCCAGATAACGCATGGGTGCAACAAACGCGTCGTTCAACGGGGGATGTGAAGCAGTCGAACCTGATTCGCCAGCCTGACGGTACTATTGCCTTTGTGGTCGATTTTACCGGCGCTGAGATGAAAAAACTGCCAGAGGATACCCCGGTCACAGCGCAAACCAGCATTGGTGATAATGGTGAGATAGTTGAAAGCACGGTGCGCTATAACCCGGTTACCAAAGGTTGGCGTCTGGTGATGCGTGTGAAAGTGAAAGATGCCAAGAAAACCACTGAAATGCGTGCTGCGCTGGTGAATGCCGATCAGACGTTGAGTGAAACCTGGAGCTACCAGTTACCTGCCAATGAATAAGACAACTGAGTACATTGACGCAATGCCCATCGCCGCAAGCGAGAAAGCGGCATTGCCGAAGACTGATATCCGCGCCGTTCATCAGGCGCTGGATGCCGAACACCGCACCTGGGCGCGGGAGGATGACTCCCCGCAAGGCTCGGTAAAGGCGCGTCTGGAACAAGCCTGGCCAGATTCACTTGCTGATGGACAGTTAATTAAAGACGACGAAGGGCGCGATCAGCTAAAGGCGATGCCAGAAGCAAAACGCTCCTCGATGTTTCCCGACCCGTGGCGTACCAACCCGGTAGGCCGTTTCTGGGATCGCCTGCGTGGACGCGATGTGACGCCGCGCTATCTGGCTCGTTTGACCAAAGAAGAGCAGGAGAGTGAGCAAAAGTGGCGTACCGTCGGTACCATCCGCCGTTACATTCTGTTGATCCTGACGCTCGCGCAAACTGTTGTCGCGACCTGGTATATGAAGACCATTCTTCCTTATCAGGGGTGGGCGCTGATTAATCCTATGGATATGGTTGGTCAGGATGTGTGGGTTTCCTTTATGCAGCTTCTGCCTTATATGCTGCAAACCGGTATCCTGATCCTCTTTGCGGTACTGTTCTGTTGGGTGTCCGCCGGGTTCTGGACGGCGTTGATGGGCTTCCTGCAACTGCTTATTGGTCGCGATAAATACAGTATATCTGCGTCAACAGTTGGCGATGAACCATTAAACCCGGAGCATCGCACGGCGTTGATCATGCCTATCTGTAACGAAGACGTGAACCGTGTTTTTGCTGGCTTGCGTGCAACGTGGGAATCAGTAAAAGCCACCGGGAATGCCAAACACTTTGATGTCTACATTCTGAGTGACAGTTATAACCCGGATATCTGCGTCGCAGAGCAAAAAGCCTGGATGGAGCTTATCGCTGAAGTCGGTGGCGAAGGTCAGATTTTCTATCGCCGCCGCCGCCGTCGCGTGAAGCGTAAAAGCGGTAATATCGATGACTTCTGCCGTCGCTGGGGCAGCCAGTACAGCTACATGGTGGTGCTGGATGCTGACTCGGTAATGACCGGTGATTGTTTGTGCGGCCTGGTGCGCCTGATGGAAGCCAACCCGAACGCCGGGATCATTCAGTCGTCGCCGAAAGCGTCCGGCATGGATACGCTGTATGCGCGCTGTCAGCAGTTCGCGACCCGCGTGTATGGGCCACTGTTTACAGCCGGTTTGCACTTCTGGCAACTTGGCGAGTCGCACTACTGGGGGCATAACGCGATTATCCGCGTGAAACCGTTTATTGAGCACTGTGCACTGGCTCCGCTGCCGGGCGAAGGTTCTTTTGCCGGTTCAATCCTGTCACATGACTTCGTGGAAGCGGCGTTGATGCGCCGTGCAGGTTGGGGGGTCTGGATTGCTTACGATCTCCCGGGTTCTTATGAAGAATTACCGCCTAACTTGCTTGATGAGCTAAAACGTGACCGCCGCTGGTGCCACGGTAACCTGATGAACTTCCGTCTGTTCCTGGTGAAGGGTATGCACCCGGTTCACCGTGCGGTGTTCCTGACGGGCGTGATGTCTTATCTCTCCGCTCCGCTGTGGTTTATGTTCCTCGCGCTCTCTACTGCATTGCAGGTAGTACATGCGTTGACCGAACCGCAATACTTCCTGCAACCACGGCAGTTGTTCCCGGTATGGCCGCAGTGGCGTCCTGAGCTGGCGATTGCACTTTTTGCTTCGACCATGGTGCTGTTGTTCCTGCCGAAGCTATTGAGCATTTTGCTTATCTGGTGCAAAGGAACGAAAGAATACGGCGGCTTCTGGCGCGTTACATTATCGTTGCTGCTGGAAGTGCTGTTTTCCGTGCTGCTGGCTCCGGTACGCATGCTGTTCCATACGGTCTTCGTCGTCAGCGCTTTCCTTGGCTGGGAAGTGGTGTGGAATTCACCGCAGCGTGATGATGATTCCACTTCGTGGGGTGAAGCGTTCAAACGCCACGGCTCACAGCTGCTGTTAGGGTTAGTGTGGGCTGTTGGGATGGCGTGGCTGGATCTGCGTTTTCTGTTCTGGCTGGCACCGATTGTCTTCTCGTTGATCCTGTCACCGTTTGTTTCGGTGATTTCCAGCCGTGCCACCGTTGGTCTGCGAACCAAACGCTGGAAACTGTTCCTGATCCCGGAAGAGTATTCACCGCCGCAGGTGCTGGTTGATACCGATCGGTTCCTTGAGATGAATCGTCAACGCTCCCTTGATGATGGTTTTATGCACGCGGTGTTTAACCCGTCATTTAACGCTCTGGCAACCGCAATGGCGACCGCGCGTCACCGCGCCAGTAAGGTGCTGGAAATCGCCCGTGACCGCCACGTTGAACAGGCGCTGAACGAGACGCCAGAGAAGCTGAATCGCGATCGTCGCCTGGTGCTGCTAAGCGATCCGGTGACAATGGCCCGTCTGCATTTCCGCGTCTGGAATTCCCCGGAGAGATATTCTTCATGGGTGAGTTATTACGAAGGGATAAAGCTCAATCCACTGGCATTGCGTAAACCGGATGCGGCTTCGCAATAAAAACGTAGTTGCCTGATGCGCTACGCTTATCAGGCCTACATCGTTCCTGCAATTTATTGATTTTGCAAGATTTTGTGGGTCTGGCAAGGCGTTCACGCCGCATCCGGCAAAAACAACGAGCCAATAAAAATACCGGCGTTATGCCGGTATTTTTTACGGAAGAGGTATCAAATGCGTTTAATTGTGGTGAGCATAATGGTGACCTTGCTGAGTGGCTGTGGCAGCATCATTAGTCGCACTATACCGGGGCAGGGGCATGGCAACCAATATTATCCCGGTGTGCAATGGGACGTGCGTGACTCCGCCTGGCGTTACGTCACGATCCTTGATCTGCCATTCTCCCTGGTTTTCGATACCTTACTGCTGCCGATCGACATTCATCATGGCCCGTATGAGTGATTAACGTTCATCCCACTCATCAGCTGCTGTGCGTCCTTCCTCGGTATCCAGCGGTGGCTCAAGCTGAAATTCCCCCTCGTCCCATTCATGTAATGTATTCTCATCTTGCCACTCCTGGCGGATCTCTATCTCATCATAGTCGCCGTCAAAGACACTTTGCGCAGCTTCACCGCTAATCATGGGTAAACATTCACCTTCTTCCCCTTCGTCGGCAAAAAACTCAACTTGCCACATGATGTCGCCGTCCTGCAAAACGTATTTTTGGGCATTGAACTGTTGCACATTCGCGTTTTCGGCGTCGATGCCGGGGTTGTCTGCAAGAAATTCTTCGCGTGCAGCGTCAATGGCTTCTTCAAGCGTTGCGTACATGGTCATCACGATTCTCCCTTTGAGTTGATGAGGTTTCAGGGAAAAGGATAGCTGATTCTCCGCTTTTGCAAGTATGAAAGGCGAAAAATCAGTTCGATATCTGGGGGATTCGACGACGACGTAGACTGTTCCATGAATAGACTGCGTTGAATAACACTACGCCAGCGGTGACGAGAAATACCGCCCTGAAACCGTAGTTCGCTGAAATCGCTGCTCCCATCAATGGTCCGGTAACGTTGCCAATATCACGAAACGATTGGTTATAGCTGAAGATACGCCCGGCGATCTGGTTGCTCGAGTTATAAACTAATAGTGTCTGTACGGCGGGGAGTAGTGCACCATCGGCGGCACCGAGCAAAAAACGTAAAATCCCAAGTTGCAATGGCGTCTGAACGTAAGACATTGGGATCAACAGCAGTACAGAAAAGATCAGCGCCGTAATCAGGATCTTTTCGGGGCCGATTCGATCGCCAAGTTTGCCGAGTCGTGGTGCACTTAGCAGAGCCGCCACGCCTGGCACCGAGGCGATCATGCCACTGATAAAGGCGACGTTACTGACGTTACCCGCCAGTTCGCGGACATACAGCGTCAGAATGGGGGCAATTGAGCCCGTCGCCACCTGGATGATTAACGTGGTGACAAACAGGCTGAGTACCAGTTTCGGGTTTTTAAGTGATGTCACCACTTCCCGCATGTGCAGCATCTCTTTTTTGCTGACCGGCTGGAATTTTTCTCTGATGCAAAACAGGGTGACGAAAAAGCAGAGTATGAGCACACTGGCGGTAATAAAGAATACCGGACGTAAGCCGTAGCTATCGGCGAGCAAACCGCCAGCCATTGGGCCGAGCAACGCGCCGCTAACGCCGCCTGTGGAGAGCGTACCCAGCGCCCAGCCGCTTTTATTACGCGGTACTTGTGTGGCGATAAGAGCATTAGCGTTGGGGACAAATCCGCCAAGTAAACCAAGAAGCGCCCGCAGGATCAAAAACTGCCAGATATTTTGTGCCAGTCCCATCAACACCATCACGATGCCCATGCCGAGAGCAGAGCGTAATAGCATGAGTTTTCGGCCTTTACGGTCGGCGAGTCCACCCCAAAACGGTGAGGCGATGGCCGAAAATAAAAATGTAATGCTGAAGACAATACCGGACCACATATTCAGGGCGGAGTGGCCGGTAACGCCAAGCTGCTCAACGTAGAGGGGTAAGAAGGGCATTACCAGGCTGAAGGCGGCACCGGTAAGAAAACAGCCTAGCCAGGCGACGATCAGGTTTCGTTTCCAGTTTATAGGGGTGTCATTTTCACAGGGTGACATAGCAATCCGCTGTTGGTGCGCCAGGCGCGGTGAACATAAGAAGAAAAGATAAGCACACTAATTATGCGCCCGACTTCCAGGGGGCGCAATCCAGAGAGCTTTTATCGCTAAATCAGGGGGATTTTCTGTGGTAATGCCGGATGCCATTCTGAAGCATCCAGCATGGAAGATTTAATAGCGTGAAGGAACGCCTTCCGGGCGTGTTTTAAAGCGACGGTGTAACCACATATACTGCTCTGGTGCCATCATGATGCATTTTTCGACCACTTTGTTCATCCACGCGGCGGTAGTTTCGGCATCATCCAGCGGCGGAGAACACTCTGGCGGCAGTATAATCAACTGATACCCTTTGCCATCTGGCTTACGGCGTGGAACGAAGGGCACCAGACATGCGCCGGACATCCGTGCCAGCATCCAGGTTCCGGTCGTGGTCGCAGCCTGCTCAACGGCAAACAACGGGACGAAAACGCTTGAGCGCGGGCCGTAATCATGATCCGGTGCGTACCAGACCACTTCGCCTTTTTTCAGGGCTTTAATCATGCCTTTTAAATCTTTGCGGTCGAGCATCGATTTATTTGAGCGCAAACGGCCCCAGGTTTGTAGCCAGTCAACCAGTGGATTATCGTTCGGGCGGTAAACGCCAATCCCCGGTTCCTGCATACCAAACTGCCGCGCACCCAGCTCCAGTGTCAGAAAATGGATGCCAACTAACAGGATGCCGCGTTTTTGCGCCTGCACGTCACGAATGTGTTCCATGCCGATCACTTCCGTCCAGCGGGCGATTCGGCGGTCCGGCCAGAACCACGCCATGCCGGTTTCCATCAGGCCCATGCCAACGGATTCGAAATTCTTCACCACCATTTTACGGCGTTCTTGTTCGCTCATTTCCGGGAAGCACAGTTCCAGGTTGCGATGCACAATTTTTGCGCGTCGTTTCATAAAACGTAACGCCAGTTTTCCTAATCCACAACCGAGGCGGTAGATAACCGGGTAGGGCAATTGCACGACCAACCAAAGTACGCCAATACCCAACCAGGTTAACCAATAACGCGGATGAAGCAGTGCGGTGGAGAACTTGGGTAGATTCGTCATATCAATCCTGTTTTTCAACCTATACGGGCAATTGTATGTATTGTCGCATTTTTTCGTCTGCAACCAAAATTTGTGACTGAAGACTGGGCGAAATTGCCGCGCTTGTAAATAACAAATAATTTTTAATGCTAAAATGTAGCGTAAAATGTGTGGATGTTAATTATCGATAATTGCTATATCATGCCGCGGATTTTTACTTTCCCATCTCGCAGGAACCGTACACCATGCCAGTGTTACACAACCGCATTTCCAACGACGCGTTAAAAGCCAAAATGTTGGCTGAGAGCGAACCGCGAACCACCATTTCGTTTTATAAGTATTTCCACATTGCCGATCCTAAGGTGACCCGTGACGCTTTATATCAACTGTTTACTGCGCTGAATGTTTTTGGGCGAGTGTATCTGGCGCATGAGGGCATTAACGCGCAAATCAGCGTACCTGCGAGCAATGTTGAAACATTTCGCGCACAGCTCTATGCCTTCGATCCGGCTTTAGAGGGTTTACGCCTGAATATCGCGTTGGATGATGACGGGAAATCCTTCTGGGTACTGCGTATGAAGGTACGCGATCGCATTGTTGCCGACGGTATTGACGATCCTCACTTTGATGCCAGCAATGTTGGTGAGTATCTGCAAGCGGCGGAAGTGAACGCCATGCTTGACGATCCCGATGCATTGTTTATCGACATGCGTAACCACTATGAGTATGAAGTGGGGCACTTTGAAAACGCGCTGGAAATACCGGCAGATACCTTCCGTGAGCAGCTGCCAAAAGCAGTTGAGATGATGCAGGCACATAAAGATAAAAAAATCGTCATGTACTGCACCGGCGGCATTCGTTGTGAAAAGGCCAGTGCCTGGATGAAACATAACGGATTCAACAAAGTCTGGCATATCGAGGGCGGAATTATTGAATACGCCCGTAAGGCGCGCGAGCAGGGCTTGCCGGTGCGTTTTATTGGCAAAAATTTTGTTTTTGACGAGCGGATGGGCGAACGTATATCTGATGAGATTATCGCGCACTGCCACCAGTGCGGTGCGCCGTGCGACAGCCATACCAACTGTAAAAATGATGGCTGCCATCTGCTGTTTATTCAGTGTCCAGTATGTGCGGAAAAATACAAAGGTTGTTGTAGTGAGATTTGCTGCGAAGAAAGCGCGTTACCGCCAGAGGAACAGCGACGCCGTCGGGCAGGACGTGAAAATGGCAATAAGATCTTTAATAAGTCTCGTGGACGTCTGAATACAACACTGGGCATTCCTGATCCAACAGAATAAATATCATTGCCGGATGCGTGCCATCCGGCAACATTTCACTCTTACTTCTGCTGTACGCCTTCCACTGAAATAATCAGATCCACTTCCTGAGACGCTGGACCTAAATCTGTCTTGATATTGAAGTCTTTGAGCTTAATTTTGCCTTCGGCCTCAAAGCCTGCACGTTTACCGCCCCACGGGTCGTCACCCTGACCAATTAATTTCGCTTCCAGTGTGACGGGCTTGGTTACGCCATTCAGCGTCAGATTGCCGGTAATATCCAGTTCGTCACCGTCTTTCTTCACGCTGGTGGAGGTGAATGTTGCCTGTGGATATTTTGCGGTATTGAGGAAATCCGCACTGCGAAGATGTTTATCGCGTTCGGCGTGATTAGTATCGACGCTGGTGGTGTTAATTGTCACATTCACTTTATCGGCAGCTGGATTTTTTTCATCAAAGGTAAAAGTACCGTCGAAATCTTTGAAGGTGCCATATAACCAGCTATAGCCAAGATGCTGGATTCGGAAGTTAACAAAGGCGTGCTGACCTTCTTTGTCAATTTTGTAATCGGCGGCAACCGCTGAACCGGCAGAGAACATCAAGGAAGCGAAGGTTAAACCAAGCAGGCTTTTTTTCATTTTTTATACTCCATAGTCAGATGACGACTTTCCCAGCATGCGCTTCAGAGTGTCGTCTTTATCGATGAAATGATGCTTCAGGGCCATAAATCCGTGCATAACGGACAGTACTACAACGCTCCACGCGAGCCAAAAATGCAGGGCACCGGCAAAGTCCGCCTGTGCGCCAGCGTCGGAGAGGGTCGCGGGGACGTCAAACCAGCCAAAAACGCTGATCGGTTTACCATCGGCAGTTGAGATCAGATAGCCGCTGATGCCGATGGCGAACAGCAATAGGTACAATGCGAGATGTCCAGCTTTTGCTGCAAGACGAGTCATGGGCGAATAACTCGGCAGCGGACCCGGCGGTGGAGATATGACACGCCACAGAACGCGAATAACCAGCCCCATCATTAACAATATGCCGATGCTTTTATGCAGTTCCGGTGCCTGGTGATACCAGCCATCGTAATAACTGAGCGTGACCATCCACAGACCTAAAGCAAACATGCCATAGACAATAATTGCGCTTAGCCAATGTAAGGCCGCAGATATAACACCATAGCGTTCAGGGGTATTTGTGAATGACATAAGTACATCCAAAACGAATTTGCGAGAGAAAGAAAATGGCGTGTCGGAGAATGAATTGCAACACAAAAATAACAAATTGAATGATATTTATTTTTATTTCAATAATTTTGAATTAATAATGAAAGAATCTTCATAAGTTTAGTGGGTTAAGCATCTGGAAGGTCTAGTGAGTGCTGTAGAGGCAGGAAGAATCTCATTCAATTTTTCACGCTAAATGAAAGGGAGATTAAATATTTGTCAGTTTATGTCAGTGCGGAAAAACTAAAAATAAAACACGTAGATTAGGTCCATAATTGCTAATAGTCCCCAGAGAAAAAGATAAAGCATCAGATGCTCGCGAATATTATTAATGAGATAGTTCACCAACCGACGCATTAAATACTCCTGTAAAAACGGCCTCATTCTGGAGGCCGTAATGATGATTATTGGAAGCGGGAAAGCCTGAATGGCGTCAAATCAAAATCGCTTTTTTTGTCTTGCGCAAAATCGGCAGCTATTTCCCCTAAAACTGACGCAAATTTAAAACCGTGCCCACTCAGGCCGGTAATGAGCAGTGTATTATCGTGGGCGGGTAGAGTATCGATAATAAAATCTTCGTCAGGCGAATTATCATAGGTGCAGGCAGCGCCGTACAGGCAGCAGCCGATACCCGGCAACACATTGCGCAAGAACGGGAAGGCTTCCGAACCATCGCTGACCACTTCCGCAAACGGAACACGTTCATCCGCTGAATGGATAACCTGGCCTCCGTTATGTTTGCCAATCTTCAACGCGTCGTTTTCTGCCGGAAAACCATAATATTGATCGCCATTGGGCAGTTCACCGGTAAATGCCGGGAATTTATTCTTCACGCTATAGCGGCCATCGGCCTGATACCAGGCAAATACTTTGCGTACGGGCTGGACAGGCAGCTCCGGGAGTAGGTCTTTTACCCATGTTCCCGCGCAGACAATCGCTTTTTTCGCCTGATACTCACCGTCTGCCGTTTCAATAGTTACGCCATCATCGTCATGACGAATTGCGGTGACCGGGCAGTTGGACAGCTGCGCACAGCCCGCTTCCTTCGCCAGTTGGATCCAGGTTTTAATCGCCAGTTCGCTGCGCAAAAAACCGGAATCAGTTTCAAATAAACCGATGTAGTTGTCCGGGACGCGTATTTCTGGCCAGCGGGCCATAATCCCTTGCGCGTCGAGCTTTTCAACGTTGAGTTGCCACTGTTCGGCGCTGTGGGCGACGTTGGCGAGAAATGCGGAGTCAGCCGGACCGAGGTTAATGACACCAGAGCGTACAAAAATGGGATCATCTTCGTTGTGGCGGGAAAGTTCATCCCACAGCATTTGCGCGCGGAGGACCAGCGGGACATACTTTTCGCCTTCACCATAAGCATGGCGAATTAATCGCGTATCGCCGTGGTGGCTGCCGTGTTGATGCGGTGGCATATGGGCGTCGGTCATTAGCACGTTTAAACCGGCGCGGGTTGCATAATACCCGGCGGCAGCGCCTACGGAACCGCTGCCAATAATGATGAGATCGTATTTCATTTTTTTCTCTCTGCTCTCATGGTTTAAGCAGAGTAATTAACTGAATGCAGATATACAACCCAGAAATGGTAAAGGCACCGGTGAGGTGCCTTTTGGGTGGATGGTCATGTCATGTTAATGACGCCGATACTCGTTTACCTGGAAATCACCGGATTCAATTTTGGCGATTCCTGCTTCTAATATCGAAATAAATTGTCTGGCAACATCAGTGGTTAACCAGAGCGTCTGACCAACTTCAGTCCCTTCCTGCTCGGACTTATTTGGGGTCTGGTAGTGCAAACGCAACATCAGCGCATCATAGCTATCAACGGTGCTGATGTCCCACCCTACGAGCGGATGAGTCTGAATGACTTCATTATTTTTTTCCATCATGGCCCCCTAATTCGTGTTACTAGACAACGTTATTCGAGGTTCAATGCGTTTTTATCTGAAGCAACTTCAGTATACCAATAAGTAAGGGTATTCACCGAATTTTTAAAGGGGGGAACAGATAAATTTCTGCTTTTAAGATTTATATGAACAATAAAACAGCATGTCATTCATATTTTTTTAGCATATTGTGCAATTATTTTGAGGAAGTGTAGAAATTTTGTACTCACAATTCGCAAGTAAAATAAAAAAGCCGGGGCGACCCGGCAAAAACAAAAATCACTGCATATTATTCGCTGACAAACCAGTCATCGGCGCTTTCCCACGTTTCCTGGAGAATTTCGCTAATGCGCTGTTTATCTTCTTTTGTCGCGCCAATAACCGATAAATTATTTGCTGCGGCATAACGTACCGATACGTGGCCTTCATTATCAGGAAACGCATACTGAATACGGCGGGAAAGTTCGCCAGCCAGGGCGTCAATAGCCCCAGCTGGCAATGGAGAAGTTTTCGCTATGGTGACTTCAATTCGCATAATAGCCCCCTGTTGAATATACTGGTTATTTATACAGGTAAAATAACCTAATGACAACAGGAAGCTACGATTTTTATTGTTTAACGGACCAGCGTACCGTTTCTCCGGCGAGGAATGGCACCAGCGTGTCATCAGTCAGTGCGATGCTTTCAGCAACCTGTTGCTCTTCACGTACCAGTTCGATGAATGTGTCGTTGACCGGCAAGCCATAGAACTGCGGGCCGTTTACAGAACAGAATGCTTCAAAGTGCTGCAAAGCATTCATCTCTTCAAAGACGGTAGCGTAACTGCCCAGCGCGGTTGGGGCGTTGAAACAGCCCGCGCAGCCGCAGCTGCTCTCTTTGCGATGACGTGCATGTGGCGCAGAATCCGTTCCGAGGAATACACGATTAAAACCGCTGGCGACCAGTTCACGCAATGCCTGTTGGTGGATATTGCGTTTGAGGATGGGTAGACAATACAGGTGCGGACGCACACCACCAACCAGCATATGGTTGCGGTTAAACATCAGATGCTGCGGAGTGATGGTGGCAGCCAGCCGTTCATTTCCGTCACGGACATAGTCGGCAGCGTCTTTGGTGGTGATATGCTCAAAAACGACTTTCAGCGCGGTCAGGCGCTGGCGCAGCGGTTGCATCACGCTTTCTATAAAGCGCGCTTCACGATCAAAAATGTCGATATCTGCATGTGTTACTTCACCATGCACCAGTAGCGGCATACCGATTTTTTCCATGCGCTCAAGTACCGGCATGATTGCGTCAACTGACGTAACGCCGTGGCTGGAGTTAGTGGTTGCATTTGCCGGATAAAGTTTTGCAGCGGTGAACACGCCTTCGTTAAATCCGCGCTCCAGCTCATTAGGATCCAGCGAATCTGTTAAATAACAGGTCATCAGCGGGGTGAAATCGTGCCCGGCAGGTACGGCGTCAAGAATACGCTGGCGATACGCCACGGCAGCCTCAACGGTGGTCACGGGCGGAGCCAGATTGGGCATTACGATAGCCCGTCCATAAATTTCGCTGGTATACGGCACGACAGTTTTTAACATGTCGCCATCGCGGAGGTGAAGGTGCCAGTCGTCTGGGCGGCGGATCTTTAAAACCTGGGATGGTGCAGTCATTAATCTCTATGCTCCGGCTGAAGGGATGTTTTTGCCGGACACAAAGGATAAGCGGAAACGTTTTCCTTTGCACGAAAAATAAAGGGCGCGAATGCGCCCTCGTGATTAATCAGTAAACGGAATGACAATTTCGCCTGGCTTCACTTCAATGCCTTTCGCCAGTTTCTTCGCCATTGCTTCGCCCTGGCTGCCATCTTCGCGCAGGACGTAAGCAGGTTGCTGGTTAAAGTAATTGCGTAATGCCTGGTTTAAATAGGGAAGCAACGTTTGCATCACCGTTTGCATTTTTTCCGGTTGTACCGTCGCATCGACCACTTCCATCTCTTTCAGGAAGATCGCGCCTTTTTCTTTATCAAACACGGGCAGCGCTTTCAGCTTCAGTTTCATGGTCGCTTTCTGGCTACCGAACAGGGAGTTCATGTCCAGATTGGCGTCTCCGGTTAGGGTAACCTTATTCGGCTCTTCGCGACCAATTTGGCTGGTCAGGTTTGTCAGAACGATATGGGCGTCAGCCACGCCGGGTAAACCGATATCTTTTGAGAAATTATTATGTTTCGCAAGCGACTGGTTAATTTCTTGTTCGGTGATGGTGTATTGGGTGAGTTGATTACAGCCAACGAGCAGGCCACTGACGATCAATGCAGCGGCAAATAAAAACTTGTTCATGGTAGTCCTCGACATGAAATCTGCGTCAATATCCTGACACAACGCAGCATGTGTCACCAGCGATAAACGCGCCAGCAGAAAAAACTGAAAACGGCGGCAACCCGCGAATACAGGCTGCCGCGGCGGGTCAGGATTAAATCGCCATTGATGATAACAAATTGATTTGTGTCTGTTTCGCCATATTATCGCGGTAATCAGCAACGCGGCTCGGCCAGTTGATTCCGGCTACTAGCGTCAGATTACGCAGGAGCGGAAATAGCTGAATATCATCTTCCGAAAGTTCGCCATTCACGGCGTTCGGTTTGACGATCAGTTTGTCCAGCGCACGTAAATCATCGCTGATATTCTTAATCAGACCGTCAGAGTGGGCCAGCAGGTCGGCAAAATTACCCGCGCTGGCCTCTTTCTTGTCGACGAAATATTTGCGCGCGGCAGGAGTAGAAAACTCATCAAATGCCGATTTGGCAAAACGCGGCAACAGCAGTTTGTTGGCGTAGCCATTGACCTTGCGCAGCCACTCTTCAATGGCAGGGGAACGTTTGCCGGTCAGTAACGGTTTGCCGTCGAGTTTATCGACATAGTGAACGATGTCCATGCTTTCTGGCATATAGCGGCTGTCATCTTTTTGCAGAATGGGAACCTGTTTTTGACCGACCATCCGGGTGGGTGTTTCTGCGTCGTCGTTGAGCAGAACATGTAATTCGACGGGGATATTTTTCAGGCCGAAAATCATGCGGGCTTTGAGGCAGTAAGGGCAGTGATCGTAAATGTATAGCTTCACGTGACTCCTCCATTTGGCTGTCAGTTCACTTTCAGTATGGAGGAGTCAGGGGGGAGTATCAAATCAGGCGTCGCGTTCAAGCAAACGACGCGCGGCGCGTTTCTGGCTAAACTGCCAACCCAGCGCAAGGAAAGTGAAGATGCCAATAATGCCCAGCATCATCCACGGAAGCTCTGGCTGGTGCGCCGATTTGCCCAGGTCAAACAGCCAGCCGCCACCGATATAACCAATAGCGCCGCCAATCGCCAGACCCAGACGGCTAAACCCCATATAGCTGCCGCGAGCTCTTGCGTCTGCCAGCGAAGCACTTAAGGTTTCACGCGCAGGCTCGGCAATGATCGACCCAATATAAAACAGACAAATCAGGGTGAAAAGTTGTTGCAGGCCGCTGACCATGCCCACTGGCATCATGCTTAATGACATTATCAACAGCCCAGCCATTAACCGGTGTTCCAGACGAAAATGCTTTTCACTCCAGCGGGCGATAGGGTAGAGCAACGTTAACGACAGACACGCTTCAATGGCATACATCCATTTAACGGCAGAGGGCGCGCCAGCCACGTCGTTGACCATAATTGGCAGCATCAGCATCACTTGTACAGCCAGCATGTAGTAACCCGCCAGCGTCAGGACATAGGTGACAAAACGCTTGTCGCGCATCACGCGGGTCATGCCTTCGCGAACGGGCGTGCGTACGGTGGAGAGTTTCCATGCTGGTAACAACCACGCATTGAACGCCGCACACAGCACAAACAAAACTGCCCCTGTGGCGCAGACCAGGCGAAAGTCGTATTGCAACAGCCAGCTCCCCAACAATGCGCCAATGACCGCACCGGCACTGTCCTGCATCATCAACAGCGAGAAAAAACGACCACGCTGTTGTGGACGGATTAGTTTCACCACCAGCGCCGAACGCGGAGGATCAAACAACGTGCCGCCGAGTCCCGAAAGCAGGCATGAAAACCACAGTAGCCACGGTTCGTGGGCGATACCCATTGTGGCGAATCCGGCGGCACGCATCAGCATACCGGTGACAATCATCGGTTTGGCACCAAAGCGGTCGGCAATTGCGCCGCCGAAAATACCCAGACCTTGCTGAATAAACTGGCGTAGACCGAGGGCAATACCGACCATGACGGCGGCCCAGCCCATTTGATCAACGAAGCGGATAGAGATCAGCGGGAAGACAACAAAGAACCCCAGCACGACCAGCATATTATCGATGAGCAGGAAATATTTACCCAGGTTCCTCGCCTGCGACACGCGGGACATTTCCCCTCCCGGGAAATAAAAGATGAGCACTTTCTATTCTGCATTGCCGCTAAGACTTTTCCCATCACTTCGGGGACAATATTTTTTTATCAAAACGTCGCTTTGATAGAGAGTTTTTATCAAATATGTGAATAATGCAGAAAATGGCATTCTGGACTTTTCACAGGGTCTGGTTGCGCAGGTATAGTAATACTTACAGCGTATTAAAGACGTTACGGGAAGGAGTAGGTATAGAATGTTTGGCTATCGCAGTAACGTGCCAAAAGTGCGCTTAACCACAGACCGACTGGTCGTGCGTCTGGTGCATGATCGTGATGCCTGGCGTCTGGCGGATTATTACGCAGAGAATCGCCATTTCCTCAAGCCCTGGGAGCCAGTGCGCGACGAAAGCCACTGTTATCCATCAGGCTGGCAGGCCAGGCTAGGGATGATTAACGAATTTCATAAACAAGGTTCAGCTTTCTACTTTGGCTTATTCGACCCGGACGAAAAAGAGATTATTGGCGTTGCCAATTTTTCCAATGTTGTTCGCGGCTCTTTTCATGCCTGCTATCTCGGTTATTCGATTGGGCAAAAATGGCAGGGCAAAGGACTCATGTTTGAAGCTCTGAGCGCAGCCATTCGTTATATGCAGCGCACCCAACATATTCATCGCATTATGGCTAATTATATGCCGCACAATAAACGCAGCGGTGATTTACTGGCGCGACTGGGTTTTGAAAAAGAAGGCTATGCGAAAGACTATCTGTTGATTGATGGACAATGGCGCGATCACGTACTGACGGCATTAACTACCCCAGACTGGACGCCCGGCCGCTAAGGAGAATCTCATGAAATATCAACTGACCGCCCTGGAAGCCCGCGTGATTGGTTGCTTGCTGGAAAAACAGGTGACCACGCCGGAGCAATACCCGCTCTCCGTAAATGGTGTAGTCACGGCCTGTAATCAGAAAACGAACCGTGAACCGGTTATGAATCTGAGTGAATCTGAAGTGCAGGAACAGCTGGATAATCTGGTCAAACGTCATTATCTACGCACGGTGAGCGGTTTTGGTAATCGGGTCACCAAATATGAGCAACGTTTTTGTAATTCAGAATTTGGCGATCTGAAACTGAGCGCCGCAGAAGTGGCGTTAATCACCACGCTGTTATTGCGTGGTGCCCAGACGCCGGGTGAACTGCGCAGCCGCGCCGCGCGAATGTATGAATTCAGCGATATGGCGGAAGTGGAGTCGACGCTGGAACAACTGGCGAATCGCGAAGATGGTCCTTTTGTGGTGCGTCTGGCCCGCGAACCGGGTAAACGCGAAAGCCGCTACATGCATCTTTTCAGTGGTGAGGTTGAGAATCCGCCGGCGGTAACGGATATGTCGAACGCGTTTGACGGTGATTTACAGGCCCGCGTCGAAGCCCTGGAAATCGAAGTGGCAGAACTGAAACAGCGTCTTGATTCGTTGCTGGCCCATCTGGGAGATTAAAGTGAAAAAATTACGTATCGGCGTAGTGGGGTTAGGCGGCATCGCGCAAAAAGCGTGGTTACCGGTGCTGGCGGCAGCGTCTGACTGGACGTTACAAGGTGCGTGGTCGCCTACGCGCGCCAAAGCCTTGCCAATTTGTGACAGCTGGCGCATTCCTTATGCTGATTCGTTATCCAGCCTTGCCGCCAGTTGCGATGCGGTTTTTGTGCATTCCAGCACCGCCAGCCACTTTGATGTGGTCAGTACGTTACTCAATGCGGGGGTACATGTCTGTGTCGATAAACCGCTGGCAGAAAATCTGCGCGATGCTGAACGGCTGGTGGAACTGGCGGCGCGGAAAAAACTGACGTTGATGGTCGGTTTTAACCGTCGTTTCGCACCACTCTACGGTGAGTTAAAAACGCAACTCGCCACCGCGTCCTCGCTAAGAATGGATAAACATCGTACCAATAGCGTCGGGCCACACGATCTTTATTTCACATTGCTGGATGATTATTTGCATGTGGTTGATACCGCGCTGTGGTTGTCTGGCGGCAATGCAACTCTCGAAAGCGGTACGTTGCTGACCAATGAGTCCGGCGAAATGCTGTTTGCCGAGCACCATTTTTCGGCTGGTCCTTTGCAGATCACCACCTGTATGCATCGCCGGGCCGGAAGTCAGCGTGAAACCGTGCAGGCCGTGACTGATGGTGCGCTGATCGACATTACGGATATGCGCGAATGGCGTGAGGAGCGCGGGCAGGGCGTAGTGCATAAACCGATTCCTGGTTGGCAGAGTACGCTTGAGCAACGTGGATTTGTCGACTGTGCGCGGCACTTCATTGAATGCGTGCAAAATCAGACAGTTCCGCAAACATCCGGCGAACAGGCCGTGCTGGCGCAACGTATCGTTGACAAGATCTGGCGCGATGCGATGAGTGAATAAACCCTGTAACATCTGGCGGTAGCAATTCACCATAATCCAGGTAGACTATTCGCCTCTTTCAGCGCCTGCCTTGCAGGCGTTTTGCCCGTGGGTCTGGATTAGAACACCGATGAATTTATTAAAATCGCTGGCCGCCGTCAGCTCGATGACCATGTTTTCGCGTGTGCTTGGCTTCGCACGAGACGCAATTGTCGCCAGAATCTTTGGCGCAGGGATGGCAACCGACGCCTTTTTCGTCGCTTTTAAACTTCCTAACTTGTTACGCCGTATCTTTGCCGAAGGGGCATTTTCCCAGGCATTTGTACCGATTCTGGCAGAATATAAAAGCAAGCAGGGTGAAGACGCCACGCGGGTCTTTGTCTCTTATGTTTCTGGCCTGCTGACACTTGCGCTGGCGGTTGTGACGGTCGCTGGCATGCTCGCTGCACCGTGGGTGATCATGGTGACCGCGCCTGGCTTCGCTGACACTGCCGACAAATTTGCCCTGACCAGCCAGCTACTAAAGATAACCTTTCCCTATATCTTGCTGATCTCCCTGGCGTCGCTGGTGGGAGCGATTCTGAATACCTGGAACCGCTTCTCAATTCCGGCGTTTGCCCCGACATTGCTCAATATCAGCATGATTGGTTTTGCGCTGTTTGCCGCGCCGTACTTTAATCCACCGGTGCTGGCTCTGGCCTGGGCTGTTACGGTCGGCGGCATCCTGCAGCTGGTGTATCAGCTACCTCATCTGAAGAAGATCGGCATGCTGGTTTTGCCACGCATTAACTTCCACGATGCCGGAGCAATGCGTGTGGTGAAACAGATGGGACCGGCAATCCTTGGCGTCTCTGTGAGCCAGATCTCCTTAATCATCAACACCATTTTTGCCTCGTTTCTTGCTTCCGGTTCGGTGTCGTGGATGTATTACGCCGACCGCTTAATGGAGTTTCCGTCCGGTGTGCTGGGCGTGGCGCTTGGCACCATTTTGCTACCGTCGCTGTCGAAAAGTTTTGCCAGTGGCAATCATGATGAATACAACCGTTTGATGGACTGGGGGCTGCGTCTTTGTTTCCTGTTGGCGCTGCCGAGTGCGGTTGCGTTGGGCATTCTTTCCGGTCCGTTAACCGTTTCGCTGTTCCAGTACGGTAAATTTACCGCCTTTGATGCGCTGATGACCCAGCGGGCGTTAATTGCATACTCGGTGGGTTTGATTGGCCTGATTGTAGTGAAAGTGTTGGCTCCTGGCTTTTATTCCCGCCAGGACATTAAAACGCCAGTGAAAATTGCCATCGTTACGCTGATTTTAACGCAATTGATGAACCTGGCGTTTATTGGTCCGTTGAAACATGCCGGGCTGTCACTTTCTATTGGTCTGGCGGCGTGTCTGAATGCTTCGCTGCTTTACTGGCAGTTGCGTAAGCAGAAAATCTTTACCCCGCAACCCGGCTGGATGGCGTTTCTGTTGCGTCTGGTGGTGGCGGTACTGGTGATGTCTGGCGTGCTTTTAGGTATGTTACATATCATGCCGGAGTGGTCATTGGGTACTATGCCCTGGCGTTTACTGCGTTTAATGGCGGTCGTGCTGGCGGGGATTGCCGCGTACTTCGCTGCACTGGCAGTACTGGGCTTCAAAGTTAAAGAATTTGCCCGCCGGACGGTGTAACGATACATTCCGGCCTGCAGTGCAGGCCGGAGTTAATCTTCAGATCGAAATCTTTTTACTGCCGCGATGGGTTGTTGAGGTCTGACCGTTCGCCCCATACAGCGTCGGTTCCTGATGCGGTTTCAACATTTCCAGCGCCTGTTGATTGCGTTCAATCTGTCCTTCCAGTAACCAGCCGTTATGTTGATTCAGTTGGCGTAGTTGCTGCGTTTTGCCAGTAATTTCCTGCCAGCGTTGACTAATATCAACGCTATTTGCTGTATTGGGTTCTTTCCTGCGTAACTGTTCGAGGTAATCCAGCGTCGCCAGCAGTGAGCTTTTTTGTTCTGTAATCCATTGCAACTGGCTGCCGTTGATCTGCCCCATAGAGAGATGTTGCTGCTCTTGATCCATTACCGTTTTGAGATCGTTAAGCACAGCGGACATCTGGTCGAGGATCTCTGCAAGACGCGTCATACGATCAATTACTCTGCAAGTCTTGCTGCGCTTCGTTGATCAGCGCATCGGCAATTTTGCCGGTGTCCATTTTTAGTTCACCGTTACGAATCGCCAGCTTTAACGCTTCGACACGTTCAAGATTGATATCACTGCTGCCGGGTTGCATCAGTTTTGCTTGCGCGTCGCTTAACGTCACACTGGTGCTGGTGGAGGCTGTTGTTTTTGCCGCTCGGGTGTTTGTTACCGGCGCGTCAGTGGTTTCGCGCGGTTGAACGGTGCTTACGGGCTTCAGAGGCGAAGTGCGATCAATACTCATGGTTTATTCCTCATTGAGGGCGCTTTTATCATGTGTTGCTTATTTATCGGCAAGGGACGGGTAATCTTTAACAGCTTACAGGTTTATAAGAATATTCCCATCTGCATCAACAACGCCGCTGACCACTTGTCCCGATATCATGCGCACCCGCGCATTCTGTGCGACGGCTGCATTGTTCAGCGCCTGACCTTCTGCGTTGGCGCTAAACCCATCACCGCTGGCGATAACGTTGACACGTTGTCCCGCTTTTACCCGCCATGCCTGGCGAAAGTGGGTTAACTGGATAGGTTGATCGGGTGATAGATCGCGCAGGCTAACGGCATCAACAAGTTGATTGATATCCAGCACCGTACGCGGTGGCAAGGTATCCAGCCGTCCGCGTTTCAGTTTGACATTGCCAGCTTCCAGCTTTTCTCCACGCACAATGGGCATCGCGGCAACCACATAATTTCCTGTGGCCTGTACATTAACCTGTAAATATCGTTTGTCGTTACCGCAGCGTGCCAACACATTCACATTGCCCCACAGGCGGGAATTATTGCTCATCGAAAGCAATGGCTGCTCGCACGGCGGTAGCAGATTGGGCGCTGTACGAATAGAAACACGAACCTCATCACTTACCCCCGCGAGTTGGGCGCTAAAAAAGTTGTGCAATTGCGATGTGAGATTGCTCGCCGTACTTAACGGACTGAAGAGTATCGCGATGATCGCCACGCTACGTTTTATTGTCAGCATTTTCGCCCCCAGCCATTTCTACAACGTGAATTGTACCTGTCCGCAATGACCATCAACGGCATAAATAGCGACCCATTTTGCGTTTATTCCGCCGATAACGCGCGCGTAAAGGCATTTAAGCTGATGGCAGAATTTTGATACCTGCGGAGGAGATATGCTCGATAAGCTCGACGCCGCCTTACGTTTTCAACAAGAGGCGCTCAATCTGCGCGCCCAGCGTCAGGAAGTGCTGGCAGCAAACATCGCCAATGCCGATACCCCTGGTTATCAGGCGCGCGATATCGATTTTGCCAGTGAACTTAAAAAAGTCATGCAACGTGGACGGGATGCAACCAGTGTGGTTGCTCTGACGATGACCTCAACGAAACACATTCCGGCGCAGGCGCTGACGCCTCCTTCCGCAGAACTGCAATACCGTATTCCGGACCAGCCTTCGCTTGACGGTAATACTGTCGATATGGATCGCGAACGCACCCAGTTTGCCGATAACAGCCTGCAATACCAGATGAGCCTTAGCGCGTTGAGCGGGCAAATTAAAGGCATGATGAACGTTTTACAGAGCGGAAATTAACGGATGGCACTGCTGAATATTTTTGATATCGCCGGGTCGGCGTTAACTGCCCAGTCCCAGCGCCTGAACGTGGCGGCCAGTAATCTGGCGAATGCTGATAGCGTGACCGGTCCCGATGGACAGCCATATCGGGCAAAACAGGTGGTATTCCAGGTTAACGCTGCACCAGGTGCTGCGACAGGCGGCGTAAAGGTTGCCGATGTTATAGAAAGTCAGGCCCCGGACAAACTGGTTTATGAACCGGGTAATCCGCTGGCGGATGCAAAGGGCTACGTGAAAATGCCAAACGTTGATGTCGTCGGGGAGATGGTTAACACCATGTCGGCGTCACGCAGCTATCAGGCCAATGTTGAAGTGCTCAACACGGTGAAAAGCATGATGCTGAAAACCCTTACGCTCGGTCAATAAAGGAGAAAGCTATGTCCATTGCGGTAACCACCACCGATCCGACAAATACCGGCGTCAGCACCACCAGTAGTAGTTCGCTTACGGGCAGCAACGCCGCAGATTTACAAAGCAGTTTTCTGACTTTGTTGGTGGCGCAGCTGAAAAACCAGGACCCGACCAATCCAATGGAAAATAACGAGCTGACGTCGCAACTGGCACAAATCAGCACGGTCAGCGGGATTGAAAAACTCAATACCACGCTCGGATCTATTTCCGGACAGATTGATAATAGCCAGTCGTTACAGGCCAGTAACCTGATCGGTCACGGCGTGATGATCCCCGGCACCACTGTTCTTGCGGGAACCGGCAGTGAAGAAGGGGCTGTGACCACGACCACGCCGTTTGGTGTTGAGCTGCAACAGGCGGCAGACAAAGTGACGGCCACCATCACCGATAAAAACGGCGCGGTCGTCCGTACCATTGATATCGGTGAACTGACTGCCGGAGTCCACAGTTTCACCTGGGACGGTACGTTGACTGACGGCAGCACTGCGCCGAACGGTTCTTACAATGTAGCGATTAGCGCCAGTAACGGTGGTACACAACTGGTTGCCCAACCGCTGCAGTTTGCTCTGGTGCAGGGGGTGATCCGCGGCAACAACGGTAATACGCTGGATCTTGGCACTTACGGCACCACTACCCTCGACGAAGTACGGCAGATAATTTAAGCCTTCACATTTCAGGAGTCAGTCATGGCCTTTTCTCAAGCGGTTAGCGGATTAAACGCTGCCGCCACCAACCTCGATGTTATTGGCAACAATATCGCCAACTCCGCCACCTACGGCTTTAAATCAGGCACGGCCTCTTTTGCCGATATGTTTGCCGGTTCGAAAGTGGGACTGGGGGTAAAAGTTGCTGGTATCACTCAGGACTTTACCGATGGCACGACCACCAACACCGGGCGTGGTCTGGACGTTGCTATCAGCCAGAACGGTTTTTTCCGTCTGGTAGACAGCAATGGTTCGGTATTCTACAGCCGTAACGGACAATTTAAGCTGGATGAAAACCGTAACCTGGTGAATATGCAAGGTTTACAGCTGACGGGTTACCCGGCAACCGGTACGCCGCCGACTATTCAGCAAGGGGCGAATCCGACCAATATTTCGATTCCGAATACCCTGATGGCAGCGAAAACTACCACCACGGCGTCGATGCAGATCAACCTGAATTCCAGTGATTCGCTTCCCTCTGTTAACGCATTTGATGCCAGCAATGCGGATAGCTATAACAAAAAAGGTTCGGTGACTGTTTTCGATAGTCAGGGTAATGCTCATGACATGAGCGTCTACTTTGTGAAGACCGGGGATAATAACTGGGATGTTTACACCCTGGATAGCAGTGATCCAACAGGCACAGCTAACCCTGCAACGACGCTGGTGTTTAATGCCAATGGCGTTCTGACCTCAGATCCAACAAAGGATATTACCACCGGCGCAATTAACGGCGCAGATCCCGCCACGTTTAGCCTGAGCTTCCTCAACTCCATGCAGCAAAATACCGGCGCTAACAACATTGTGGCAACCACCCAGAACGGCTACAAACCGGGCGATCTGGTGAGTTATCAAATCAATGATGACGGTACGGTTGTCGGCAACTATTCCAACGAACAAACCCAACTGCTGGGGCAGATTGTACTGGCGAACTTTGCCAACAACGAAGGTCTGGCATCCGAAGGCGACAACGTCTGGTCCGCTACGCAATCTTCTGGCGTGGCGCTGTTGGGGACAGCCGGGACGGGCAACTTTGGCACCCTGACCAACGGTGCGCTGGAAGCGTCCAACGTCGATCTCAGTAAAGAACTGGTCAATATGATCGTTGCCCAGCGTAACTATCAGTCTAACGCCCAGACCATCAAAACCCAGGACCAGATCCTCAATACGCTGGTTAACTTACGCTAATCGCTGACGGGATAGCTCAATGGATCACGCAATTTATACCGCGATGGGAGCAGCCAGCCAGACGCTGAATCAACAGGCGGTAACCGCCAGTAATCTGGCCAATGCCTCTACGCCCGGTTTTCGCGCGCAGTTAAACGCCTTGCGCGCAGTGCCGGTGGAAGGGCTTTCACTGCCCACGCGCACGCTGGTAACGGCGTCAACACCGGGTGCAGACATGACGCCCGGCAAGATGGATTACACCTCGCGCCCGCTGGACGTTGCGTTGCAGCAGGATGGTTGGCTGGTCGTGCAGACCGCTGACGGCAGTGAAGGGTATACGCGTAATGGCAGCATTCAGGTTGATCCCACCGGGCAACTGACAATTCAGGGACATCCGGTGGTAGGCGAGGCGGGGCCAATTGCTGTGCCGGAAGGGGCGGAAATCACTATTGCTGCCGATGGCACAATCTCGGCGCTGAATCCGGGCGATCCGGCAAATACGGTTGCGCCAGTGGGGCGTCTGAAGCTGGTGAAAGCCACGGGCAGCGAAGTCCAGCGCGGTGACGATGGCATTTTTCGTTTAAGCGCAGAAAGCCAGGCTACGCGTGGGCCGGTACTGCAGGCAGATCCAACCTTGCGTGTGATGTCGGGGGTTCTGGAAGGCAGTAACGTCAATGCCGTTGCGGCAATGAGCGACATGATTGCCAGCGCACGGCGTTTTGAAATGCAGATGAAGGTGATCAGCAGCGTCGATGATAACGCAGGCCGTGCCAACCAACTGCTGTCGATGAGTTAATTGAAAGGATACATGACAAGTATAAGTTGCCCTATGCGCAAGTTTATCGGGTCTATGGGGGCAATCGCAATTTATCGATTTTGCGAGCTCTTGTAGGCCGGATAAGGCGTTTACGCCGCATCCGGCAAGAAGACATATGCACTTTGTCACTAATCCACTACAGGACATTTTATGATCAGTTCATTATGGATCGCCAAAACGGGCCTTGACGCCCAGCAAACCAATATGGACGTCATTGCCAACAACCTGGCAAACGTTAGTACCAACGGTTTTAAGCGTCAGCGCGCGGTGTTTGAAGATCTGCTTTATCAAACCATTCGCCAGCCGGGGGCACAGTCTTCCGAACAAACCACCTTACCATCCGGATTACAAATCGGTACGGGGGTACGCCCGGTCGCCACGGAACGTTTACACAGCCAGGGCAACCTGTCGCAAACCAATAACAGTAAAGACGTCGCGATTAAAGGGCAGGGCTTTTTCCAGGTGATGTTGCCAGATGGCTCATCAGCCTATACCCGTGACGGCTCTTTCCAGGTGGATCAGAACGGGCAGCTGGTGACGGCCGGTGGTTTTCAGGTGCAGCCAGCGATCACCATTCCGGCGAATGCGTTAAGTATCACCATCGGTCGTGATGGCGTGGTCAGCGTAACCCAACAAGGCCAGGCAGCTCCGGTTCAGGTTGGGCAGCTCAATCTCACCACCTTTATGAATGACACCGGACTGGAGAGCATTGGCGAAAACCTCTACACCGAAACGCAATCCTCCGGTGCACCGAACGAAAGCACGCCGGGCCTGAACGGCGCGGGACTGCTGTATCAAGGGTATGTTGAAACGTCTAACGTCAACGTGGCGGAAGAACTGGTCAATATGATTCAGGTGCAACGCGCTTACGAAATCAACAGTAAAGCGGTGTCCACCACCGATCAGATGCTGCAAAAACTGACGCAACTCTAAGGCTTAACCGGTGGGCAGGTTCACCGGTTTACTGATTTTTGAAGATGATAGCCATGCAAAAAAACGCTGCGCATACTTATGCCATTTCCAGCTTGTTGGCGCTTTCACTAACCGGCTGCGCCTGGATACCCTCCACGCCGCTGGTACAGGGGGCGACCAGTGCACAACCGGTTCCCGGTCCGACGCCCGTCGCCAACGGGTCTATTTTCCAGTCTGCTCAGCCGATTAACTATGGCTATCAACCGCTGTTTGAAGATCGTCGACCACGCAATATTGGCGATACGCTGACTATCGTGTTGCAGGAGAACGTCAGCGCCAGCAAAAGCTCCTCTGCGAATGCCAGCCGTGACGGTAAAACTAATTTTGGCTTTGATACTGTGCCGCGCTATTTGCAGGGGTTGTTTGGTAACGCTCGTGCCGATGTCGAAGCCTCCGGTGGTAACACGTTCAACGGAAAAGGCGGGGCCAATGCCAGCAATACCTTTAGCGGTACGTTGACGGTGACGGTTGACCAGGTACTGGTCAACGGCAACCTGCATGTGGTGGGTGAAAAACAGATCGCCATTAATCAGGGTACCGAATTTATTCGCTTCTCTGGGGTGGTTAATCCACGCACTATCAGCGGCAGCAATACCGTACCGTCTACTCAGGTGGCAGATGCGCGCATTGAATACGTAGGCAATGGCTACATTAACGAAGCGCAAAATATGGGCTGGTTGCAGCGTTTCTTCCTTAACCTGTCGCCAATGTAAGTGAGGCTGTGGTGATTAAATTTCTCTCTGCATTAATTCTTCTACTGGTTACGACGGCGGCTCAGGCTGAGCGTATTCGCGATCTCACCAGTGTTCAGGGGGTAAGGCAAAACTCACTGATTGGCTATGGCCTGGTGGTGGGGCTGGATGGAACCGGTGACCAGACAACCCAGACGCCGTTTACCACACAAACGCTTAATAACATGCTCTCACAGCTGGGAATTACCGTTCCGACGGGCACCAATATGCAGCTAAAAAACGTCGCTGCGGTAATGGTGACAGCGTCACTTCCTCCGTTTGGACGTCAGGGGCAAACCATCGACGTGGTAGTTTCTTCCATGGGTAATGCCAAAAGCTTGCGTGGAGGTACGTTATTGATGACACCGCTTAAGGGCGTTGACAGTCAGGTGTATGCGCTGGCGCAGGGCAATATTCTGGTTGGCGGCGCAGGAGCCTCCGCTGGCGGTAGCAGTGTTCAGGTGAACCAACTGAACGGTGGACGGATCACCAATGGTGCGGTTATTGAACGTGAATTGCCCAGCCAGTTTGGCGTCGGGAATACCCTTAATTTGCAACTTAACGACGAAGATTTCAGCATGGCGCAGCAAATCGCTGACACCATCAACCGCGTGCGTGGATATGGCAGCGCCACCGCGTTAGATGCGCGGACTATTCAGGTGCGCGTACCAAGTGGCAACAGTTCCCAGGTCCGTTTCCTTGCCGATATCCAGAATATGCAGGTTAATGTCACCCCGCAGGACGCTAAAGTAGTGATTAACTCGCGCACTGGTTCGGTGGTGATGAATCGCGAAGTGACCCTCGACAGCTGCGCGGTAGCGCAGGGGAATCTCTCAGTAACAGTTAATCGTCAGGCCAATGTCAGCCAGCCAGATACACCGTTTGGTGGTGGGCAGACTGTGGTTACTCCACAAACGCAGATCGATTTACGCCAGAGCGGCGGTTCGCTGCAAAGCGTACGTTCCAGCGCCAGCCTCAATAACGTAGTGCGTGCGCTCAATGCGCTGGGCGCTACGCCGATGGATCTGATGTCTATTTTGCAATCAATGCAAAGTGCGGGATGTCTGCGGGCAAAACTGGAAATCATCTGATGATCAGCGACAGCAAACTACTGGCAAGTGCTGCCTGGGATGCGCAATCACTCAACGAACTAAAGGCGAAAGCGGGCGAAGATCCAGCGGCAAATATCCGTCCGGTGGCCCGCCAGGTGGAAGGGATGTTCGTGCAGATGATGTTGAAAAGCATGCGCGACGCTTTACCAAAAGATGGCCTGTTCAGCAGCGAGCACACTCGCCTGTATACCAGTATGTATGACCAGCAGATTGCCCAACAGATGACGGCGGGCAAAGGTCTGGGGCTTGCAGAGATGATGGTTAAACAGATGACGCCAGAACAACCATTGCCAGAGGAGCCCACGCCAGCAGCACCGATGAAATTCCCGCTCGAAACTGTGGTGCGTTATCAAAATCAGGCGCTTTCTCAGCTGGTGCAAAAGGCCGTACCACGTAACTACGATGATTCGTTGCCGGGTAACAGTAAAGCATTCCTCGCGCAACTCTCACTGCCCGCCCAACTGGCAAGCCAGCAAAGCGGTGTGCCACATCATTTGATCCTCGCTCAGGCGGCGCTGGAATCTGGCTGGGGACAACGGCAAATCCGCCGTGAAAACGGCGAGCCGAGCTATAACCTGTTTGGTGTCAAAGCCTCTGGCAACTGGAAAGGGCCAGTCACTGAAATCACCACGACTGAATATGAAAATGGCGAAGCGAAGAAAGTAAAAGCGAAGTTTCGGGTCTACAGCTCGTATCTGGAAGCATTGTCGGATTACGTTGGGCTGTTAACGCGTAACCCGCGCTACGCCGCCGTGACGACCGCCGCGAGTGCGGAGCAGGGGGCGCAGGCCCTACAGGACGCGGGCTATGCCACCGATCCTCACTATGCCCGCAAACTCACCAACATGATTCAGCAGATGAAATCGATAAGCGACAAGGTGAGCAAAACCTACAGCATGAACATTGATAATCTGTTCTGAATAACTCAAGTCCGGCGGGTCGCTGCCGATAATACTCTGTAATTGAAGGCTTATAAGGAACCTCCATGTCCAGCTTGATCAATAACGCCATGAGCGGACTGAACGCGGCCCAGGCGGCGTTAAATACGGCAAGTAATAATATCTCCAGCTATAACGTTGCCGGATATACCCGCCAAACCACTATTATGGCGCAGGCCAATAGCACGTTGGGCGCTGGCGGCTGGGTTGGCAATGGCGTCTACGTTTCTGGTGTGCAGCGTGAGTATGATGCGTTTATTACCAACCAGTTACGTGCGGCGCAGACGCAAAGTAGCGGCCTGACTGCCCGCTATGAGCAGATGTCGAAAATCGACAATATGCTCTCCACCAGTACCTCTTCGCTGGCAACACAGATGCAGGATTTCTTCACCAGCCTGCAAACGCTGGTGAGTAACGCGGAAGATCCGGCAGCGCGCCAGGCGCTGATTGGGAAATCAGAAGGGTTGGTGAATCAGTTTAAAACCACCGATCAATATCTGCGCGACCAGGACAAACAGGTCAATATCGCGATAGGTGCCAGTGTTGATCAGATCAACAATTACGCTAAACAAATCGCCAGCCTGAACGATCAGATCTCCCGCCTGACAGGCGTGGGGGCAGGGGCGTCACCTAACAATCTGCTGGATCAACGCGATCAACTGGTGAGCGAATTAAACCAGATTGTTGGCGTAGAAGTCAGTGTTCAGGATGGTGGCACTTATAACATCACGATGGCCAATGGCTACTCACTGGTTCAGGGAAGTACGGCGCGGCAACTTGCGGCAGTTCCTTCCAGCGCCGACCCTTCGCGTACGACTGTCGCTTATGTTGATGGGATGGCAGGCAATATTGAGATCCCGGAGAAATTACTGAATACCGGGTCGCTGGGCGGCATTCTGACATTCCGTTCTCAGGATCTGGACCAGACGCGTAATACGCTTGGACAACTGGCGCTGGCATTTGCCGAGGCTTTCAACACCCAACACAAAGCCGGATTTGATGCTAACGGCGATGCCGGTGAAGATTTCTTTGCTATCGGTAAGCCCGCGGTTCTGCAAAACACGAAAAACAAAGGTGACGTTGCGATCGGTGCAACGGTAACTGATACCTCCGCGGTACTGGCGACAGATTACAAAATCTCGTTCGATAATAATCAGTGGCAGGTCACCCGCCTTGCCAGCAATACCACTTTTACGGTGACGCCGGATGCCAACGGTAAAGTGGCATTTGATGGTCTGGAGTTGACGTTTACAGGAACGCCTGCCGTTAACGACAGCTTCACGCTGAAACCGGTAAGTGACGCCATCGTCAACATGGATGTATTAATCACCGACGAAGCGAAAATCGCCATGGCGAGCGCAGAAGATGCGGGTGATAGCGACAACCGCAACGGTCAGGCCCTGCTCGATCTGCAAAGCAACAGTAAAACGGTGGGCGGTGCGAAATCCTTTAACGACGCTTATGCCTCGTTAGTGAGTGATATCGGTAATAAAACCGCGACGTTGAAAATCAGTAGCACCACTCAAGGTAATGTGGTGACGCAGCTTTCCAATCAGCAGCAGTCGATTTCCGGTGTCAATCTCGATGAGGAGTACGGAAATCTGCAACGTTTTCAGCAGTATTACCTCGCGAATGCGCAGGTTCTGCAGACGGCAAACGCGATTTTTGATGCGCTGATTAACATTCGCTAAGGGGAGATAAAATGCGTTTCAGTACCCAGATGATGTACCAGCAAAACATGCGCGGCATCACCAATTCTCAGGCAGAATGGATGAAGTACGGCGAACAGATGTCGACGGGTAAGCGAGTCGTTAACCCTTCAGATGATCCCATTGCTGCATCACAAGCTGTTGTTCTCTCCCAGGCACAGGCGCAAAACAGCCAGTACACGCTGGCGCGTACTTTCGCCACTCAAAAAGTGTCACTGGAAGAGAGTGTACTTAGCCAGGTCACAACCGCTATACAGAATGCTCAGGAAAAAATTGTCTACGCCAGCAATGGCACCTTGAGTGACGATGACCGGGCCTCGCTGGCTACGGATATTCAGGGGCTTCGTGACCAGTTGCTGAATCTGGCGAACACCACTGACGGTAACGGGCGCTACATTTTTGCCGGTTATAAAACAGAATCCGCACCGTTTAGCGAGGCGGATGGCAAATACGAAGGCGGAGCAGAAAGTATTAAACAACAGGTCGATGCTTCGCGTTCGATGGTGATAGGACATACGGGCGACAAAATTTTCGACAGTATTACTAGCAACGCGGTAGCGGAACCAGACGGTAGCGCTTCTGAAACCAATCTTTTTGCCATGCTGGATAGCGCCATCGCAGCCCTGAAAACGCCGGTCGCGGATAGCGAAGCGGATAAAGAAACCGCCGCTGCGGCACTGGATAAAACCAACCGCGGACTGAAAAACTCGCTGAACAATGTGCTGACTGTTCGCGCGGAATTAGGCACGCAACTGAACGAACTGGAGTCGCTGGATTCATTAGGTAGCGATCGCGCTTTAGGGCAAACGCAGCAGATGAGCGATCTGGTTGATGTGGACTGGAATGCAACTATTTCATCTTACATCATGCAGCAAACGGCATTGCAGGCATCGTATAAAGCATTTACCGATATGCAGGGATTGTCGCTCTTCCAGCTCAACAAATAAGCTCGCTTTAAAACATATCATGAAACTGGGTATGTTTTGTCTGCCCGCTCTGGGATCGCCGGGGCGGGCATTTTTTTGCCTATTTTGTATTGTTGGTTAGCAAGGATGCCATTTGATGAATTTTAATATGTTGACTCAAAGATGAAATAAAAAAGCCCTGGCAGTTACACCAAGGCTTGATTACTTGAGCTAATTATTACTCAACAGGTTGCGGACGCGCAGGAGCGGCAGATGCATGATGCGTTGCCGTATGACCACCTGCGGCACCTTTACCTTCGAAGGCGAAAGTAGGGCGCTGCCAGTCACTGTGACGCGGTGCTTCCGGAACATATTCCGGTGCCGGAGCGCGCGTCATCGGCGCGGTAGCGTGGTTATGCTCAACGGTGACCTCAGGTTCAACCGCAGCTACCGTTTCAACTTCTGCTGCGACTTCAGCGACGACTGGCGCGGCAGGTTGAGCAACAACTTCAGGTTCAGCAACCACAACCTCAGCAGTTTCGGCAACTGCTTCAATATCTGCCGTCTCTTCCTGCGGTTCAACCACCGGTTCTGCGTGTTCTGCAACTTCCTGGGCTACGGCAACATCAGACTCGGTAATCACCTGCGGCTGTTCAGTTACCGCGGCAGCAATCACTTCAGGATGCGTCGTTTCAACCACTTCCGGTTGCGGTTCGGCAACCTGAACGGGGGCTTCTACGACTTCAGCCACTTCTTCAACAACTGGCGCGCTAACAACAGGTTCGGCAGCGGCGGCGACAGGGACCTCAGTCACCATCGGCTGCACTTGTACTTCTTCCTGTTCGCGCTGCTCTTCAACCTGTACATCTTGCGGACGTACAATTGGATAGCGGATCCAGACTTTGCCAGAGGCCAGTTCCGGAGACGCGCACGCTACGGTCAACGGCATTGGCGACTGGGTTGGATAACGCTCGTCACGATAGCGACGACGACGCTGACCACTTACGCGCAGGTGACGAGGCGAGCGGCGAGAACGACGCGGCATGCCACCGTTGTCACGGTTATCAGCATTGTTCTCTTCTTGCTGTTCTGGTGCAGTTTGCGCTACGACTGGCAGCGGAACTTTCACCAATTCTGTGCGTGGGGCTGCCGCTTCCTGAACAATTGGTTCGGCAGCGACAGTTTCTTCAACCACTGGTGCGACTACCGCTTCTTCGGCTACGCTTTGCTCGTAACGCACTTTCTGATTGAGCTGACGCTGTTTACGACGCGGCTGAACCGGACGTACACGTTCTTCCTGTTCGGTTTCCTGAACAGATTGCTCTTCAACATTCAGCGCCTTCACTTCTTGTTGCGCCTGACGTTTATCATCGTTACGGCGGCGGCTACGTTCACGACGCGGCGTTTGCTGCTCGTCGGTGGTACGCGCTTTTTCCGTTACCTCTGCCTGCTGACGGCTCTCACGCGTCTCGGCAGTCTGCTGCTGTGCCTGGCGACGATTACGACGGTTTTCTTCGCGATTATCGCTGCCTTCAGTACGTTCACTACGAGGGTCGCGGCGCTCATTACGGTCACGGCGGTTGTTCTGACGAGGCTTGCGACGATCCTGTTGACGTTCCGGTTTCGCTTCTGCTTTCGGTGTTGGTTGCTCGGACGGTTTGGTTTCTTCACCACCGCTGAACAGCGCTTTCAGTGCGCCGAAGAAGCGGCTCAACAGCCCAGGTTGGGCAGGAGCGGCTGGTGTTGCCGGTGCAGATTTAGGTGCTGGGGCTACGACAGGCGCGGCAGGTTCAGCTGGCGTTGGTGCTGGCGGCACATCCGGCATGGCAAAGGTTGCCAGCGCAGGTTGTTCCGGACGCTTACGTTCAGCGAACTCTTCTTCAGACGGCAGCGCCATCGCTTCTTCATGCAGCTTCGGCAGCATGTAGCTTAAGGTTGGGGTTTCTTCCCCTTTGCGCACGCGCAGCACATGGTAGTGCGGGGTTTCCATCTGATCGTTTGGCACAATCACACAGCGTACGCCGTCCTGACGAGTTTCAATCGCATTTACCGCAGAACGTTTTTCATTCAGCAGGTAAGAAGCAATTGGCACAGGAACAATGGCGTGAACTTCCTGGGTGTTCTCTTTCAGCGCTTCTTCTTCGATCAGACGCAGAATAGAGAGCGACAGCGATTCGTTGTCACGAACGGTACCGGTACCGGAGCAGCGCGGGCAGACGTGATGGCTGGATTCACCCAGTGATGGGCTCAGGCGCTGACGGGACATTTCCAGCAGGCCAAAGCGAGAAATATGGCTGATTTGAATACGCGCACGGTCCTGACGCACCGCTTCACGCAGACGGTTTTCTACCGCACGCTGGTGGCGTACAGGCGTCATGTCGATGAAGTCGATAACAATCAGGCCGCCGAGGTCACGCAGGCGCAGCTGACGAGCAATCTCATCGGCAGCTTCGAGGTTAGTGTTAAACGCGGTTTCTTCGATATCGCCGCCGCGGGTCGCGCGTGCGGAGTTGATGTCGATGGCCGTTAACGCTTCGGTGCTGTCGATAACAATCGAACCACCGGATGGCAGACGAACTTCACGCTGGAAGGCGGACTCGATCTGCGACTCGATCTGGTAGTGGCTGAACAGCGGGATCTCGCCGGTGTACAGTTTGATTTTGCTGCTGAAATCCGGGCGGCCTAATGCAGCGATATGCTGACGTGCCAGTTCGAGCACTTTCGGGTTATCGATAAGGATTTCGCCGATGTCCTGGCGTAAGTAATCGCGGAATGCGCGAACGATTACGTTGCTCTCCTGATGAATCAGGAACGGAGCCGGGCGGCTTTCAGCGGCTTTTTTGATGGCTTCCCAGTGTTTCAGACGGAAGCTTAAATCCCATTGCAGCGCCTCAGCAGATTTGCCGACGCCAGCGGTGCGCACGATAAGCCCCATGCCTTCCGGCAGTTCAAGGCTTGCCAGTGCTTCTTTTAATTCGGTACGGTCGTCGCCTTCGATACGACGAGAAATACCACCCGCGCGCGGGTTGTTCGGCATCAGAACCAGATAGCTACCCGCCAGACTGATAAAGGTGGTTAATGCCGCGCCTTTGTTGCCGCGCTCTTCTTTATCGATCTGAACAATGACTTCCTGACCTTCACGCAACACATCTTTAATGTTGGGACGACCATGAGCACTGTAGTTAGCAGGGAAATATTCGCGGGCAATTTCTTTTAGTGGGAGGAAACCGTGACGTTCAGCGCCGTAATCAACAAAAGCAGCTTCCAGACTCGGTTCAATGCGGGTGATTTTACCTTTGTAGATGTTTGCCTTTTTCTGCTCGTGCCCTGGACTTTCGATATCCAGGTCATACAGACGCTGCCCATCTACAAGGGCAACGCGCAACTCTTCCTGCTGAGTTGCGTTGATTAACATTCTTTTCATCGTAACTTACTCATTATTCTTACATTGACGACTAAGCTGCGGGCAAAGTAACGCCTTTCCGGGTGTGAACCGATGGCCTCGTGTCTAGTCGCGTCGCCAACCTCACGGTTATCGTCAGCTCAAAGAGGCGCAGAGTGTCGGTTGCCCGTTTTTCATGCGGAAAAACAGCGCAATTATCAAAGAAACAGACTGGGTATTACTCTCCAGAAATATTTCCATCTACCGGTAAGGACTGCAACCCGCAGCCCGCTAACTGCCTGAAAGATCAATACGTCTTACGCCATTGCTGCGTGGATGATCGGTCGGGCAAAATGGGTTATTCCGTAAAATTTCTTGTTTTAACAAGGATGGACACGGAAACGGCCTCATTATTCCACTGCAAGCCTTGTTATAGCAAGATGACTTTTACCATTTATCACCCGCTTACTCACAGTTTTTTCACTTCTTGCTGGTGATTGGTTTAATAACCATCAATAAAGTGATCACGTAGTGAAGTAATAAGGTGCAAAACTAAATATAAGCATAGAAAAATGAGTGGCGCGAATCCTGTTGGCTAATTAGAATCGCCCACCATGAAAACAGAGACTCCATCCGTAAAAATTGTTGCTATCACCGCTGACGAAGCGGGGCAACGTATCGATAACTTTTTGCGTACCCAATTGAAAGGTGTACCAAAAAGTATGATTTACCGTATTTTGCGTAAAGGCGAAGTGCGGGTGAACAAAAAACGTATTAAGCCTGAATATAAACTCGAAGCGGGTGATGAGGTGCGTATCCCACCGGTTCGCGTTGCTGAACGGGAAGAAGAGGCGGTTTCGCCACATCTGCAAAAGGTGGCGGCGCTGGCGGACGTCATCTTATATGAAGATGACCATATCCTGGTGCTGAATAAACCTTCCGGTACGGCGGTACATGGCGGTAGTGGTTTAAGCTTCGGCGTTATCGAAGGTTTGCGGGCGTTGCGCCCGGAAGCGCGGTTCCTTGAACTGGTTCATCGTCTCGACCGGGACACTTCAGGTGTGTTGCTGGTAGCGAAAAAACGCTCGGCGTTGCGTTCTCTGCATGAGCAATTACGTGAAAAAGGGATGCAAAAAGATTACCTGGCGCTGGTGCGCGGTCAGTGGCAGTCGCATGTGAAGAGCGTTCAAGCGCCGTTATTGAAAAATATTCTGCAAAGCGGCGAACGTATCGTGCGTGTGAGTCAGGAAGGCAAACCGTCGGAAACACGCTTTAAAGTGGAAGAACGCTATGCATTTGCCACCCTGGTGCGTTGTAGCCCGGTAACAGGGCGTACTCATCAGATCCGTGTGCATACACAGTATGCGGGTCATCCGATTGCCTTTGACGATCGCTACGGTGACCGTGAATTTGACAGACAGCTCACTGAAGCCGGCACGGGATTAAATCGTCTGTTCCTGCACGCCGCAGCGTTGAAGTTTACCCATCCGGGGACCGGTGAGGTGATGCGTATCGAAGCGCCGATGGATGATGGTTTGAAGCGTTGTTTGCAAAAACTGCGTAACGCGCGCTAATACGAGCATATAAGCATGATAATGGGCGGTTGGCCTGATAAGGCGTTTACGCCGCATCAGGCCGCCAGCACCGATTGCCGGATGTGACGTAACCGCATCCGGCGCAGAAAACTATCCCATCAGCGGGTTTTTCCCTTCCCGACGTAACATCTGACACAGCGCGATTAGCGGTAAACCAACCAGCGTGTTAGGATCACGCCCCTCTAAACGCTCAAACAGCGTAATGCCAAATCCTTCACTCTTAAAGCTACCCGCGCAGTGCAGGGGATGCTCTTTACGCACGTAATTATCAATCTCCGCCTCGCTCAGGTGACGGAAATGGACGTCAAAAGGCTCCACTTCTGTTTGCAGATGCCCATTCGCCGAATTAAACAACGCCAGCCCAGTATAGAAGGTGACGATATTGCCGCTGGCTTTGCGTAATTGCAGACGGGCATTTTCTTCCGTTAACGGTTTACCGGTGATTTCGCCATCAAGAACACATACCTGGTCTGAACCAATAATTAAATGATCCGGATAACGTGACGCCAGAGATTGCGCTTTTTCTTGTGCCAGTCGAAGCACCAACTGTCGCGGTGATTCGTCGCTGCGTGGAGTTTCGTCGACCTCGGGTGCTGCACATTCAAAAGAGATTTGCAGTTTTTCCAGAAGAGCGCGACGCCAGGGCGAGGTGGAGGCTAAAATAAGTTTAGGCATATTTTTTTCCATCAGATATAGCGTATTGATGATAGCCATTTTAAACTACGCGCTTCGTTTTGCAGGTTGATGTTCGTTATCAGCACTGAACGAAAATAAAGCAGTAACCCGCAATGTGTGCGAATTATTGGCAAAAGGCAACCACAGGCTGCCTTTTTCTTTGACTCTATGACGTTACAAAGTTAATATGCGCGCCCTATGCAAAAGGTAAAATTACCCCTGACTCTCGATCCGGTTCGTACGGCTCAAAAACGCCTTGATTACCAGGGTATCTATACTCCTGATCAGGTTGAGCGCGTCGCCGAATCCGTAGTCAGTGTGGACAGTGATGTGGAATGCTCCATGTCGTTCGCTATCGATAACCAACGTCTCGCAGTGTTAAACGGCGATGCGAAGGTGACGGTAACGCTCGAGTGTCAGCGTTGCGGGAAGCCGTTTACTCATCAGGTCTACACAACGTATTGTTTTAGTCCTGTGCGTTCAGACGAACAGGCTGAAGCACTGCCGGAAGCGTATGAACCGATTGAGGTTAACGAATTCGGTGAAATCGATCTGCTTGCAATGGTTGAAGATGAAATCATCCTCGCCTTGCCGGTAGTTCCGGTGCATGATTCTGAACACTGTGAAGTGTCCGAAGCGGACATGGTCTTTGGTGAACTGCCTGAAGAAGCGCAAAAGCCAAACCCATTTGCCGTATTAGCCAGCTTAAAGCGTAAGTAATTGGTGCTCCCCGTTGGATCGGGGATAAACCGTAATTGAGGAGTAAGGTCCATGGCCGTACAACAGAATAAACCAACCCGTTCCAAACGTGGCATGCGTCGTTCCCATGACGCGCTGACCGCAGTCACCAGCCTGTCTGTAGACAAAACTTCTGGTGAAAAACACCTGCGTCACCACATCACTGCCGACGGTTACTACCGCGGCCGCAAGGTCATCGCTAAGTAATCACGCGTCTGCGTGATGAAGCTTAGTGAGGATTTTCCCCAGGCAACTGGGGAAAGACCAAACCGGGCGGCGACGATACCTTGACACGTCTAACCCTGGCGTTAGATGTCATGGGAGGGGATTTTGGCCCTTCCGTGACAGTGCCTGCAGCATTGCAGGCACTGAATTCTAATTCGCAACTCACTCTTCTTTTAGTCGGCAATCCCGACGCCATCACGCCATTACTTGCTAAAGCTGACTTTGAACAACGTTCGCGTCTGCAGATTATTCCTGCGCAGTCAGTTATCGCCAGTGATGCCCGGCCTTCGCAAGCTATCCGCGCCAGTCGTGGGAGTTCAATGCGCGTGGCCCTGGAGCTGGTGAAAGAAGGTCGAGCGCAAGCCTGTGTCAGTGCCGGTAATACCGGGGCGCTAATGGGGCTGGCAAAATTATTACTCAAGCCCCTGGAGGGGATTGAGCGTCCGGCGCTGGTGACGGTATTACCGCATCAGCAAAAGGGCAAAACGGTGGTCCTCGATTTAGGGGCCAACGTCGATTGTGATAGCACAATGTTGGTGCAATTTGCCATTATGGGCTCAGTTCTGGCTGAAGAGGTGGTGGAAATTCCTAATCCTCGCGTGGCGTTGCTCAATATTGGTGAAGAAGAAGTAAAGGGTCTCGACAGTATTCGGGATGCCTCAGCGGTGCTTAAAACAATCCCTTCTATCAATTATATCGGCTATCTTGAAGCCAATGAGTTGTTAACTGGCAAGACAGATGTGCTGGTTTGTGACGGCTTTACAGGAAATGTCACATTAAAGACGATGGAAGGTGTTGTCAGGATGTTCCTTTCTCTGCTGAAATCTCAGGGTGAAGGGAAAAAACGGTCGTGGTGGCTACTGTTATTAAAGCGTTGGCTACAAAAGAGCCTGACGAGGCGATTCAGTCACCTCAACCCCGACCAGTATAACGGCGCCTGTCTGTTAGGATTGCGCGGCACGGTGATAAAAAGTCATGGTGCAGCCAATCAGCGAGCTTTTGCGGTCGCGATTGAACAGGCAGTGCAGGCGGTGCAGCGACAAGTTCCTCAGCGAATTGCCGCTCGCCTGGAATCTGTATACCCAGCTGGTTTTGAGCTGCTGGACGGTGGCAAAAGCGGAACTCTGCGGTAGCAGGACGCTGCCAGCGAACTCGCAGTTTGCAAGTGACGGTATATAACCGAAAAGTGACTGAGCGTACATGTATACGAAGATTATTGGTACTGGCAGCTATCTGCCCGAACAAGTGCGGACAAACGCCGATTTGGAAAAAATGGTGGATACCTCTGACGAGTGGATTGTCACTCGTACCGGTATCCGCGAACGCCACATTGCCGCGCCAAACGAAACCGTTTCAACCATGGGCTTTGAAGCGGCGACACGCGCAATTGAGATGGCGGGTATTGAGAAAGACCAGATTGGCCTGATCGTTGTGGCAACGACTTCTGCGACGCACGCTTTCCCGAGCGCAGCTTGTCAGATTCAAAGCATGTTGGGCATTAAAGGTTGCCCGGCATTTGACGTTGCAGCAGCCTGCGCAGGTTTCACCTATGCATTAAGCGTAGCCGATCAATACGTGAAATCTGGGGCGGTGAAGTATGCTCTGGTCGTCGGTTCCGATGTACTGGCGCGCACCTGCGATCCAACAGATCGTGGGACTATTATTATTTTTGGCGATGGCGCGGGCGCTGCGGTGCTGGCTGCCTCTGAAGAGCCGGGAATCATCTCCACCCATCTGCATGCCGACGGTAGCTATGGTGAATTGCTGACGCTGCCTAATGCTGACCGTGTGAATCCAGAGAATTCAATTCATCTGACGATGGCGGGCAACGAAGTCTTCAAGGTTGCGGTAACGGAACTGGCGCACATCGTTGATGAGACGCTAGCGGCGAATAATCTTGACCGTTCTCAACTGGACTGGCTGGTTCCGCATCAGGCTAACCTGCGTATTATCAGTGCAACGGCGAAAAAACTCGGCATGTCGATGGACAATGTTGTGGTGACGCTGGATCGCCACGGTAATACCTCTGCGGCCTCTGTCCCGTGCGCGCTGGATGAAGCTGTACGTGACGGGCGCATTAAGCCGGGACAGTTGGTTCTACTTGAAGCCTTTGGCGGTGGATTCACCTGGGGCTCCGCGCTGGTTCGTTTCTAGGATAAGGATTAAAACATGACGCAATTTGCATTTGTGTTCCCTGGACAGGGTTCTCAAACCGTTGGAATGCTGGCTGATATGGCGGCGAGCTATCCAATTGTCGAAGAAACGTTTGCTGAAGCTTCTGCGGCGTTGGGCTACGACCTGTGGGCGCTGACCCAGCAGGGGCCAGCTGAAGAACTGAATAAAACCTGGCAAACCCAGCCAGCGCTGTTGACTGCATCTGTTGCGCTGTATCGCGTATGGCAGCAGCAGGGCGGTAAAGCACCGGCAATGATGGCCGGTCACAGCCTGGGGGAATACTCCGCGCTGGTTTGCGCTGGTGTGATTGATTTCGCTGATGCGGTGCGTCTGGTTGAGATGCGCGGCAAGTTCATGCAAGAAGCCGTACCGGAAGGAACGGGTGCTATGGCGGCAATCATCGGTCTGGATGATGCGTCTATTGCAAAAGCGTGTGAAGAAGCTGCAGAAGGTCAGGTCGTTTCTCCGGTAAACTTTAACTCTCCGGGACAGGTGGTTATTGCCGGTCATAAAGAAGCGGTTGAGCGTGCTGGCGCTGCCTGTAAAGCTGCGGGCGCAAAACGCGCTCTGCCGTTACCAGTGAGCGTACCGTCTCACTGTGCGCTGATGAAACCAGCAGCTGACAAACTGGCAGTAGAATTAGCGAAAATCACCTTTAACGCACCAACAGTTCCTGTTGTGAATAACGTTGATGTGAAATGCGAAACCAATGGTGATGCCATTCGTGACGCACTGGTACGTCAGTTGTATAACCCGGTTCAGTGGACGAAGACTGTTGAGTACATTGCAGCGCAAGGCGTAGAACATCTCTATGAAGTCGGCCCGGGCAAAGTGCTTACTGGCCTGACGAAACGCATTGTCGACACCCTGACCGCCTCGGCGCTGAACGAACCTTCAGCGATGGCAGCGGCGCTCGAGCTTTAAAAGAGGAAAATCATGAATTTTGAAGGAAAAATCGCACTGGTAACCGGTGCAAGCCGCGGAATTGGCCGCGCAATTGCTGAAACGCTCGCAGCCCGTGGCGCGAAAGTTATTGGCACTGCGACCAGTGAAAATGGCGCTCAGGCGATCAGTGATTATTTAGGTGCCAACGGCAAAGGTCTGATGTTGAATGTGACCGACCCGGCATCTATCGAATCTGTTCTGGAAAAAATTCGCGCAGAATTTGGTGAAGTGGATATCCTGGTCAATAATGCCGGTATCACTCGTGATAACCTGTTAATGCGAATGAAAGATGAAGAGTGGAACGATATTATCGAAACCAACCTTTCATCTGTTTTCCGTCTGTCAAAAGCGGTAATGCGCGCTATGATGAAAAAGCGTCATGGTCGTATTATCACTATCGGTTCTGTGGTTGGTACCATGGGAAATGGCGGTCAGGCCAACTACGCTGCGGCGAAAGCGGGCTTGATCGGCTTCAGTAAATCACTGGCGCGCGAAGTTGCGTCACGCGGTATTACTGTAAACGTTGTTGCTCCGGGCTTTATTGAAACGGACATGACACGTGCGCTGAGCGATGACCAGCGTGCGGGTATCCTGGCGCAGGTTCCTGCGGGTCGCCTCGGCGGCGCACAGGAAATCGCCAACGCGGTTGCATTCCTGGCATCCGACGAAGCAGCTTACATCACGGGTGAAACTTTGCATGTGAACGGCGGGATGTACATGGTCTGACCGCGATTTGCACAAAATGCTCATGTTGCGCGCAGTCTGCGTGGTTATGAGTAATAATTAGTGCAAAATGATTTGCGTTATTGGGGGGTAAGGCCTCAAAATAACGTAAAATCGTGGTAAGACCTGCCGGGATTTAGTTGCAAATTTTTCAACATTTTATACACTACGAAAACCATCGCGAAAGCGAGTTTTGATAGGAAATTTAAGAGTATGAGCACTATCGAAGAACGCGTTAAGAAAATTATCGGCGAACAGCTGGGCGTTAAGCAGGAAGAAGTTGTGAACTCCGCTTCCTTCGTTGAAGACCTGGGCGCAGATTCTCTTGACACCGTTGAGCTGGTAATGGCTCTGGAAGAAGAGTTTGATACTGAGATTCCGGACGAAGAAGCTGAGAAAATCACCACCGTTCAGGCTGCCATTGATTACATCAACGGCCACCAGGCGTAAGTGAACATCTCCAGGCGGTCGTTCGACCGCCTGAGTTTTATCTTTTTGTCCCACTAGAATCATTTTTTCCCTCCCTGGAGGACAAACGTGTCTAAGCGTCGTGTAGTTGTGACCGGACTGGGCATGTTGTCTCCTGTCGGCAATACCGTAGAGTCTACCTGGAAAGCTCTGCTTGCCGGTCAGAGTGGCATCAGCCTAATCGACCATTTCGATACTAGCGCCTATGCAACGAAATTTGCTGGCTTAGTAAAGGATTTTAACTGTGAGGACATTATCTCGCGCAAAGAACAGCGCAAGATGGATGCCTTCATTCAATATGGAATTGTCGCTGGCGTTCAGGCCATGCAGGATTCTGGCCTTGAAATAACGGAAGAGAACGCAACCCGCATTGGTGCCGCAATTGGCTCCGGGATTGGCGGCCTCGGACTGATCGAAGAAAACCACACATCTCTGATGAACGGTGGTCCACGTAAGATCAGCCCATTCTTCGTTCCGTCAACGATTGTGAACATGGTGGCAGGTCATCTGACTATCATGTATGGCCTGCGTGGCCCAAGCATCTCTATCGCGACCGCCTGTACTTCCGGCGTGCACAACATTGGCCATGCTGCGCGTATTATCGCGTATGGCGATGCTGACGTGATGGTTGCAGGTGGCGCAGAGAAAGCCAGTACGCCGCTGGGCGTTGGTGGTTTTGGCGCGGCACGTGCATTATCTACCCGCAATGATAACCCGCAAGCGGCGAGCCGCCCGTGGGATAAAGAGCGTGATGGTTTCGTACTGGGCGATGGTGCCGGTATGCTGGTACTTGAAGAGTACGAACACGCGAAAAAACGCGGTGCGAAAATTTACGCTGAACTCGTCGGCTTTGGTATGAGCAGCGATGCTTATCATATGACGTCACCGCCAGAAAATGGCGCAGGCGCAGCTCTGGCGATGGCAAATGCTCTGCGTGATGCAGGCATTGAAGCGAGTCAGATTGGCTACGTTAACGCGCACGGTACTTCTACGCCGGCTGGCGATAAAGCTGAAGCGCAGGCGGTGAAAACCATCTTCGGTGAAGCTGCAAGCCGTGTGTTGGTAAGCTCCACGAAATCTATGACCGGTCACCTGTTAGGTGCGGCGGGTGCAGTAGAATCTATCTACTCCATCCTGGCGCTGCGCGATCAGGCTGTTCCGCCAACCATCAACCTGGATAACCCGGATGAAGGTTGCGATCTGGATTTCGTACCGCACGAAGCGCGTCAGGTTAGCGGAATGGAATACACTCTGTGTAACTCCTTCGGCTTCGGTGGCACTAATGGTTCTTTGATCTTTAAAAAGATCTAAATTGTCATTTTCCACCCTTATAAAAGGTCCGCTTGCGGGCCTTTTTTCTTAGCTTTTATTCCGACTTGTTCCGTAGTGAACATGCTGCCACACTAACAATTCTCTGATAAGGAGCCGGTATGTTCTTAATTAACGGTCATAAGCAGGAATCGCTGGCAGTAAGCGATCGGGCAACGCAGTTTGGTGATGGTTGTTTTACCACCGCCAGAGTTATCGACGGTAAAGTCAGTTTGTTATCGGCGCATATCCAGCGACTACAGGATGCTTGTCAGCGGTTGATGATTTCCTGTGACTTCTGGCCTCAGCTTGAACAAGAGATGAAAACGCTGGCAGCAGAACAGCAGAATGGTGTGCTGAAAGTCGTGATCAGTCGCGGTAGTGGCGGGCGAGGGTACAGCACATTGAACAGTGGACCGGCAACGCGGATTCTCTCCATTACGGCTTATCCTGCACATTACGACCGTTTGCGTAACGAAGGGATGATGTTGGCGCTAAGCCCGGTGCGGCTGGGGCGCAATCCTCACCTTGCAGGTGTTAAACATCTTAATCGGCTTGAGCAAGTATTGATCCGCTCTCATCTTGAGCAGACAAACGCTGATGAGGCGCTGGTCCTTGACAGCGAAGGGTGGGTTACGGAATGCTGTGCGGCTAATTTGTTCTGGCGGAAGGGCAACGTAGTTTATACGCCGCGACTGGATCAGGCAGGTGTTAACGGCATTATGCGACAATTCTGTATCCGTTTGCTGGCACAATCCTCTTATCAGCTTGTCGAAGTGCAAGCCTCTCTGGAAGAGGCGTTGCAGGCAGATGAGATGGTTATTTGTAATGCGTTAATGCCAGTGATGCCCGTGCGTGCCTGTGGCGATGTCTCCTTTTCGTCAGCAACGTTATATGAATATTTAGCCCCACTTTGTGAGCGCCCGAATTAGTCATGAAAAAAGTGTTATTGATAATTTTGTTATTGCTGGTGGTACTGGGTATCGCCGCTGGTGTGGGCGTCTGGAAGGTTCGCCATCTTGCCGACAGCAAATTGCTTATCAAAGAAGAGACGATATTTACCCTTAAGCCAGGGACCGGACGTCTGGCGCTAGGTGAACAGCTTTATGCCGATAAGATCATCAATCGCCCACGGGTTTTCCAATGGCTGCTGCGTATCGAACCGGATCTTTCTCACTTTAAAGCCGGGACTTACCGCTTTACACCGCAGATGACCGTGCGCGAGATGCTGAAATTGCTGGAAAGCGGTAAAGAAGCACAGTTCCCTCTGCGACTGGTAGAAGGGATGCGTCTGAGCGACTACCTTAAGCAATTGCGTGAGGCCCCGTATATCAAGCATACGCTGAGCGACGATAAGTACGCCACCGTAGCGCAGGCACTTGAACTGGAAAACCCGGAGTGGATTGAAGGTTGGTTCTGGCCAGACACCTGGATGTATACCGCCAATACCACCGATGTCGCGTTACTCAAGCGAGCGCACAAGAAAATGGTGAAAGCGGTCGATAGCGCCTGGGAAGGGCGTGCGGACGGTCTGCCCTATAAAGATAAAAACCAGCTGGTGACGATGGCATCAATTATCGAAAAAGAAACCGCCGTTGCCAGTGAACGCGATCAGGTTGCCTCAGTATTTATCAACCGTTTACGCATTGGTATGCGCCTGCAGACCGACCCGACCGTGATTTACGGGATGGGAGAGCGTTATAATGGCAAACTTTCTCGTGCAGACCTGGAAACGCCGACAGCGTATAACACCTATACCATTACCGGTCTGCCGCCAGGTGCGATAGCGACGCCGGGGGCGGATTCGCTGAAGGCTGCTGCGCATCCGGCAAAAACGCCGTATCTCTATTTTGTGGCCGATGGTAAAGGTGGTCACACGTTTAATACCAATCTTGCCAGTCATAACAAGTCTGTGCAGGATTATCTGAAAGTGCTTAAGGAAAAAAATGCGCAGTAAGTATATCGTCATTGAGGGGCTGGAAGGTGCAGGCAAAACTACCGCGCGTAACGTGGTGGTTGAGACGCTTGAGCAACTGGGTATCCGCGACATGGTTTTCACTCGGGAACCTGGCGGTACGCAACTTGCCGAAAAGTTAAGAAGCCTGGTGCTGGATATCAAATCGGTAGGCGATGAAGTCATTACCGATAAAGCCGAAGTTCTGATGTTTTATGCCGCGCGCGTTCAACTGGTAGAAACGGTCATCAAACCTGCGCTGGCTAACGGCACCTGGGTGATTGGCGATCGCCACGATCTCTCCACTCAAGCCTATCAGGGTGGAGGACGTGGTATTGACCAACATATGCTGGCAACACTGCGTGATGCTGTTCTCGGGGATTTTCGCCCTGACTTAACGCTTTATCTTGATGTCACCCCAGAGGTCGGCTTAAAACGTGCTCGCGCCCGTGGTGAGCTGGATCGTATTGAGCAAGAGTCATTCGATTTCTTTAATCGCACCCGCGCCCGCTATCTGGAACTGGCAGCACAAGATAAAAGCATTCATACCATTGATGCCACCCAGCCGCTGGAGGCCGTGATGGATGCAATCCGCACTACCGTGACCAATTGGGTGAAGGAGTTGGACGCATGAGATGGTATCCATGGTTACGACCTGATTTCGAAAAACTGGTAGCCAGCTATCAGGCCGGAAGAGGTCACCATGCGCTACTCATTCAGGCGTTACCGGGCATGGGCGATGATGCTTTAATCTACGCCCTGAGCCGTTATTTACTCTGCCAACAACCGCAGGGCCACAAAAGTTGCGGTCACTGTCGTGGATGTCAGTTGATGCAGGCTGGCACACATCCCGATTACTACACCCTGGCTCCCGAAAAAGGGAAAAATGCGCTGGGCATTGATGCGGTACGTGAGGTCACCGAAAAGCTGAATGAGCACGCACGCTTAGGTGGTGCGAAAGTTGTCTGGGTAACCGATGCTGCCTTACTAACCGACGCCGCGGCTAACGCATTGCTGAAAACGCTTGAAGAGCCACCAGCAGAGACGTGGTTTTTCCTTGCTACCCGCGAGCCAGAACGTTTACTGGCAACATTACGTAGTCGTTGTCGGTTACATTACCTTGCGCCGCCGCCGGAACAGTACGCCGTGACCTGGCTTTCACGCGAAGTGACAATGTCACAGGATGCACTACTTGCCGCATTGCGCTTAAGCGCCGGTTCGCCTGGGGCGGCACTGGCGTTGTTTCAGGGAGATAACTGGCAGGCTCGTGAAACATTGTGTCAGGCGCTGGCATATGGCGTGCAATCGGGCGACTGGTATTCGCTGCTAGCGGCCCTTAATAATGAACAAGCTCCGGCGCGTTTACACTGGCTGGCAACGTTGCTGATGGATGCGCTAAAACGCCATTATGGCGCTGCGCACGTGACCAATGTTGATGTGCCGGGGCTGGTCGTCGAACTGGCAAACCATCTTTCTCCCTCGCGCCTGCAGGCTATACTGGGGGATGTTTGCCACATTCGTGAACAGTTAATGTCTGTCACAGGTATCAACCGCGAGCTTCTCATCACCGATCTTTTACTGCGTATTGAGCATTACCTGCAACCGGGCGTTGTGCTACCGGTTCCTCATCTTTAAGAGAGACATCATGTTTTTAGTCGACTCACACTGCCATCTCGATGGTCTGGATTATGAATCTTTGCATAAGGACGTGGATGACGTTCTGGCGAAAGCCGCCGCACGCGATGTGAAATTTTGTCTGGCAGTCGCCACAACATTACCGGGTTATTTACACATGCGGGATCTGGTAGGCGAACGCGACAACGTCGTATTTTCTTGTGGCGTGCATCCACTCAACCAGAATGATCCCTACGATGTAGAAGATTTACGTCGTCTGGCGGCAGAAGAGGGCGTTGTAGCGCTGGGTGAAACCGGGCTGGATTATTATTACACGCCGGAAACTAAAGTACGTCAGCAAGAGTCCTTCATCCATCATATCCAGATTGGTCGTGAACTGAACAAGCCGGTTATCGTCCACACCCGTGACGCCCGCGCCGATACGCTGGCAATTCTGCGCGAAGAAAAAGTGACGGATTGCGGTGGCGTACTACACTGTTTTACAGAGGACAGAGAAACGGCGGGTAAATTACTGGATCTCGGATTTTACATCTCCTTTTCCGGCATTGTGACCTTCCGTAATGCGGAGCAACTGCGCGATGCTGCGCGTTATGTCCCCCTGGATCGGTTACTGGTGGAAACTGACTCACCTTACCTTGCGCCAGTACCGCATCGAGGAAAAGAGAATCAACCTGCGATGGTTCGTGACGTTGCAGAATACATGGCTGTGTTGAAAGGTGTTGCCGTTGAAGAACTGGCGCAGGTAACCACCGATAACTTCGCCCGTCTGTTTCACATCGATGCTTCCCGCCTTCAATCCATCCGTTGAATGAGTTTTTTTAAAGCTCGTAATTAATGGCTAAAACGAGTAAAGTTCACCGCCGAAAATCGGGCGGTGAATAACCACGTTTGAAATATTGTGACATATGTTTTGTCAAAATGTGCAACTTCTCCAATGATCTGAAGTTGAAACGTGATAGCCGTCAAACAAATCGGCACTGAATTATTTTACTCTGTGTAATAAATAAAGGGCGCTTAGATGCCCTGTACACGGCGAGGCACTCCCCCCTTGCCACGCGTGAGAACGTAAAAAAAGCACCCATACTCAGGAGCACTCTCAATTATGTTTAAGAATGCATTTGCTAACCTGCAAAAGGTCGGTAAATCGCTGATGCTGCCGGTATCCGTACTGCCTATCGCAGGTATTCTGCTGGGCGTCGGTTCCGCGAATTTCAGCTGGCTGCCCGCCGTTGTATCGCATGTTATGGCAGAAGCAGGCGGTTCCGTCTTTGCAAACATGCCACTGATTTTTGCGATCGGTGTCGCCCTCGGCTTTACCAATAACGATGGCGTATCCGCGCTGGCCGCAGTTGTTGCCTATGGCATCATGGTTAAAACCATGGCCGTGGTTGCGCCACTGGTACTGCATTTACCTGCTGAAGAAATCGCCTCTAAACACCTGGCGGATACTGGCGTACTCGGGGGGATTATCTCCGGTGCGATCGCAGCGTACATGTTTAACCGTTTCTACCGTATTAAGCTGCCTGAGTATCTTGGCTTCTTTGCCGGTAAACGCTTTGTGCCGATCATTTCAGGCCTGGCTGCCATCTTTACTGGCGTTGTGCTGTCCTTCATTTGGCCGCCTATTGGCTCTGCAATCCAGACCTTCTCTCAGTGGGCTGCTTACCAGAACCCGGTAGTTGCGTTTGGCATTTACGGTTTCATCGAACGTTGCCTGGTACCGTTTGGTCTGCACCACATCTGGAACGTACCTTTCCAGATGCAGATTGGTGAATACACCAACGCAGCAGGTCAGGTTTTCCACGGCGACATTCCGCGTTATATGGCGGGTGACCCGACTGCGGGTAAACTGTCTGGTGGCTTCCTGTTCAAAATGTACGGTCTGCCAGCTGCCGCAATTGCTATCTGGCACTCTGCTAAACCAGAAAACCGCGCGAAAGTGGGCGGTATTATGATCTCCGCGGCGCTGACCTCGTTCCTGACCGGTATCACCGAGCCGATCGAGTTCTCCTTCATGTTCGTTGCGCCGATCCTGTACATCATCCACGCGATTCTGGCAGGCCTGGCATTCCCAATCTGTATTCTTCTGGGGATGCGTGACGGTACGTCGTTCTCGCACGGTCTGATCGACTTCATCGTTCTGTCTGGTAACAGCAGCAAACTGTGGCTGTTCCCGATCGTCGGTATCGGTTATGCCATTGTTTACTACACCATCTTCCGCGTGCTGATTAAAGCACTGGATCTGAAAACGCCGGGTCGTGAAGACGCGACTGAAGACGCAAAAGCGACAGGTACCAGCGAAATGGCACCGGCTCTGGTTGCTGCATTTGGTGGTAAAGAAAACATTACTAACCTCGACGCATGTATTACCCGTCTGCGCGTCAGCGTTGCTGATGTGTCTAAAGTGGATCAGGCTGGCCTGAAGAAACTGGGCGCAGCGGGCGTAGTGGTTGCTGGTTCTGGTGTTCAGGCGATTTTCGGTACTAAATCCGATAACCTGAAAACCGAGATGGATGAGTACATCCGTAACCACTAATCCGTAAGACGTTGGGGAGACTAAGGCAGCCAGATGGCTGCCTTTTTTACAGGCGTTATTCAGAATTGATACGTGCCGGTAATGCTTAAATTACGCGGTGCGCCGTAGACAATAGAACCTTCCACGTTGGTATCGTAGGTTTTGTCGAACAGGTTATTGACGTTCCCCTGTAACGAGAAGTTTTTCGTCACCTGGTAGCGGGTGAAGAGATCCACCAGCGCGTAGCTACCTTGCTCGGCGCGGAAGGTGCCATACGGTGTCACGGTGTCGGTATACACGCGATTTTGCCAGTTAACACCACCGCCGACCGTCAACTCTGGCATGACAGGCAACCGATAGCTGGTGAACATTTTAACCGTGGTGCGTGGCAGATTAGGATTAACGGCGTTTCCTTCGTTATCCTCTGCAATATAGCGCGTTGCGCCAAACGTCAGCTGCCAGTTGTCGGTAATTGCGCCGTTGAGTTCAAATTCCACACCTTTACTGGCTGTCCCATCCACCGCTTTATAGGCGGTTTCGCCGTTGCTGCCGGGGATAGGTGTACCGGTGGACTGAGCGACATTATCCTGCTCAATACGGAAGATGGCTAACGTGGTGGTCAGACGGCTATTCATCCAGTCCGATTTCAGACCCAGCTCGTAGTTGTTACCGGTGATTGGTGCCAGATATTTGCCTGAACTGTCACGATCATTTTGCGGCTGAAAAATAGAGGTATAGCTGGCGTAGGTCGACCAGTTATCATTGATGTCAAACACCAGTCCAGCATAAGGCGTGGTGTGGTTTTTCTCCATGCTGTAAGTCAGCGTATCAACCCGCCAGTTGGTATAACGTGCGCCGAGGATCAGATGCAGCGGATCGGCAAGGGTGACACGAGTGGCAGCATATAACGATTTCATATGTGTGGTATCGTCCTGCGCCAGGCTCTGTGGTGACCAGTCGGTTTGTGGGAAATTGCCATTAAAGTTGTAGAAACTGCCAATTTCATCCGGGAAAATGTTGGCCCATGAACTGAAGTAACGATTGTTTTGTTTGCTGTAACTGCCACCAAACATTAAATTGTGCTGACGACCAAACAATTCATAACTACCGTCAGCGAACAGATCCAGCGCATCAACTTTACGTTTGCCGCTGTTCCAACCGGTGCCGCCGACATAATCAAAACCAGGGCCATAATTACTGTATGGCCCAACCAGCATACCATCCGCTTTGTTTACATAGGCATCGACATACATCATTTTGCTGTCAAATTCGACTTCAGAGTGGGTGGCATTCAGCGTCGCTTGCCAGGTATCAGCAAACCGCTGCTTCAGGGTCATAAAGACCTTGTTGATCTCTTTATCGTTGTACGCCCAGTCAGGTGCGGTACTGCGTGCGCGATCGTAACTGTTGCTGCTGCCATCAGTATTCCAGCGCGGTAAACCGCCCCAGGTTGGGCTATTAACATCAATACGCTGATATTCGTAACCGGCTGAAAGCATCGTAAGATCGCCTAAATCAGCATCGACAATGCCGGAGAAGAAGGTCTTTTCACTGTTGTAGCGGTCCAGCCATGAGTCGTTATTCTGGTAGCCGCCGACAATTCGTGCGCGGATTTTACCGTCTTCGGTGAGTGGGCTTTGTAAATCCGCCACATACCGTTCTTTGTTCCAGCTACCGTATTCCGCCGAGACATCGCCTTTAAATTCACGACTGGTCGCGTGTTTTCGAACCATATTAATTGCCGCAGATGGATTACCCGTCCCGGTCATGAGGCCTGTCGCGCCACGCACTACTTCTACGCCTTCAAACAGTGCCATATCAGAAAGTGCGTCGCCCAGATTCCAGCGCGATTCAAAATAGGTGGGGATACCATCAACCATATAGTTATCGATCTGGAATCCGCGGGAATAATAAAGAGCACGATCGGAATCCGCCTGACTTTTGCTGATCCCCAGCGTGTTTTCCATCACTTCGCCCAGCGTTTGTAACTGCTGATCTTCCATCCGCTGCTGGCTAACAATAGTGACCGACTGAGGAATATCACGTTGAGTCATCTGCATTTTTGTACCCGCAGAGGTAGACGTTACGTTGTAATCATTTTCGCCATCATCTGGGGCTGTGGCTGAACCCTCAACAATCACCGTTTCTTCAGTGGCTGGTGCAGCAAAAGCGGCGGAAGGTAATAGTGCCAGTGCTATGCAACCGGCAAGGAGTGACGGTTTGATGATGGCTTGATGTTGATTATCCCTGTTAAATTGTGTCGAAAGCATTTGAAATCTCTTGGTTTATGTTGGCGTCAGGCTCATGCCGGAGCAGGGTGATGAGCGGTTATATTTAGTGTGCGAATAATTTTGTATGTAAATGCAAATGAGAAATATACGCATTCATATTTGGTGTGTAAACCAAACAGAAAATGTCTTTTCAGCGCATTCGCAGGCAGAAATGGGAATAATGGCGATATATACGGCAGCAAAACGGTTTTTTGCTTAAGAAATCGTGAGTTAAGGTTGAAAGAGCAGGTTTAACTCGACCATACTCTATACTCGCAGTGTGGCGCGGCGTAGCATGGCGCAACGCATGGCTATTTGAAAAAGGAAAATGTCGTGGCAGAAGAAACTATATTCAGCAAAATTATTCGTCGTGAGATCCCCTCCGATATCGTCTACCAGGATGATCTGGTAACGGCGTTTCGCGATATTTCGCCGCAAGCGCCAACGCATATTCTGATCATTCCGAATATCCTCATTCCGACTGTGAACGACGTGTCAGCTGAGCATGAGCAGGCGCTGGGACGCATGATCACCGTAGCGGCAAAAATTGCTGAGCAAGAAGGTATTGCCGAAGATGGCTATCGTCTGATCATGAACACCAACCGCCATGGCGGACAAGAGGTTTACCACATCCATATGCACTTGTTGGGTGGCCGTCCGCTGGGACCAATGCTGGCGCATAAAGGTCTGTAACGATGAGAAAAGGATGCTTTGGGCTGGTGTCTCTGGCGTTGTTAGTGCTGGTGGGCTGTCGTTCACATCCGGAAATTCCGGTGAATGATGAGCAATCGCTGGTGATGGAGTCATCTTTATTGGCTGCGGGCATCAGTGCAGAAAAGCCCGTCCTTTCGACATCTGATATTCAACCTTCAGCATCCTCAACGCTTTATAACGAAAGGCAAGAACCCGTTACCGTTCATTATCGTTTTTACTGGTATGACGCCAGAGGGCTGGAGATGCATCCTCTGGAAAGGCCACGCAGCGTTACCATTCCCGCACATTCGGCGGTCACGCTGTACGGCAGCGCCAATTTTCTGGGGGCGCACAAAGTCAGACTTTATCTATATTTGTAAGGGGTGAATCTTGATGACAAAAATGAGTCGCTACGCCTTGATTACCGCGCTGGCGATGTTTCTTGCCGGGTGTGTGGGGCAACGTGAACCTGCACCGGTAGAAGAAGTGAAACCAGCGCCGGAACAACCAGCCGAGCCACAACAGCCTGTCCCCACAGTGCCATCGGTGCCGACGATACCGCAGCAGCCAGGCCCAATTGAGCACGAAGATCAAACTGCACCGCCTGCGCCGCATATTCGCCATTATGACTGGAATGGCGCAATGCAGCCGATGGTCAGTAAGATGCTTGGGGCTGATGGCGTGACTGCGGGTAGCGTCCTGCTGGTTGATAGCGTTAACAACCGTACTAACGGTTCGTTGAATGCCGCAGAAGCGACCGAAACGCTGCGAAATGCGCTGGCTAATAACGGTAAATTTACCCTGGTTTCCGCCCAGCAGCTGTCGATGGCTAAGCAACAATTAGGTTTGTCGCCGCAGGACAGTTTAGGCACCCGTAGTAAAGCCATAGGCATTGCCCGCAATGTTGGCGCTCATTACGTGCTGTACTCCAGCGCCTCTGGCAACGTTAACGCTCCGACCCTACAAATGCAGCTGATGCTGGTGCAGACGGGCGAAATTATCTGGTCAGGTAAAGGTGCCGTTTCGCAGCAATAATCCCCTCACGCGCGACGAATTGCTGTCGCGCTTTTTCCCGCAGTTTCATCCCGTCACGACGTTTAATAGTGGGCTTAGTGGCGGGAGTTTTCTCATTGAACATCAGGGCCAGCGTTTTGTTGTGCGTCAGCCGCACGATCCTGATGCGCCGCAGTCCGCGTTCTTGCGCCAGTATCGGGCTTTATCACAACTACCCGCATGCATTGCACCGAAGCCGCATTTATATCTCCGTGACTGGATGGTGGTTGACTATCTGCCCGGCGAGGTAAAAACGTATTTGCCGGATACCAACGAACTGGCAGGCTTGCTGTATTATCTACATCAACAACCGCGTTTTGGCTGGCGAATAACGCTGTTGCCGTTACTGGAACTGTACTGGCAGCAAAGCGATCCGGCGCGGCGGACAGTGGGTTGGCTGCGAATGTTAAAACGTCTGCGCAAAGCGCGGGAACCACGGCTTTTACGCTTAAGTCCATTGCATATGGATGTCCACGCCGGAAATTTAGTGCATAGCGCGTCAGGGTTAAAACTCATCGACTGGGAGTATGCCGGAGATGGTGATATCGCGCTGGAACTGGCGGCGGTGTGGGTGGAAAATACTGACCAGCATCGGCAATTGGTCAATGACTATGCCACTCGCGCGAAGATTTATCCGGCGCAATTATGGCGTCAGGTCAGGCGATGGTTTCCCTGGCTGCTGATGCTCAAAGCAGGGTGGTTTGAGTACCGCTGGCGACAAACCGGCGATCAACAATTTATCAGGCTGGCCGATGACACCTGGCGGCAGCTATTAATAAAACAATAAGGAGAGCAGTGTGGGTCCAGTAATGTTGGATGTCGAAGGTTACGAACTGGACGCGGAAGAGCGTGAAATACTGGCGCATCCGCTGGTGGGAGGGCTGATTCTCTTTACGCGAAACTATCATGATCCTGCCCAGTTACGTGAACTGGTGCGCCAGATCCGCGCAGCATCGCGCAATCATCTGGTGGTGGCGGTAGATCAGGAAGGTGGACGCGTGCAGCGTTTTCGTGAAGGTTTTACCCGCTTGCCAGCGGCACAATCATTCGCTGCGCTGTTGGGAATGGAAGAAGGCGGAAAACTGGCGCAAGAGGCAGGTTGGTTGATGGCCAGCGAAATGATTGCTATGGATATTGATATCAGCTTTGCGCCAGTGCTGGACGTCGGGCATATCAGCGCGGCGATTGGCGAGCGTTCTTATCATGCCGATCCACAAAAAGCCCTGGCAATTGCCAGCCGGTTTATTGATGGTATGCATGAAGCCGGAATGAAAACTACCGGGAAACACTTCCCAGGTCACGGTGCAGTAACGGCAGACTCACACAAAGAAACACCGTGCGATCCACGTCCGCAAGCGGAGATTCGCGCTAAAGATATGTCGGTCTTCAGTTCCTTAATCCGCGAAAATAAACTCGACGCCATTATGCCTGCGCATGTGATCTACAGTGATGTTGATCCGCGTCCGGCGAGCGGTTCTCCCTACTGGCTGAAAACCGTTTTGCGTCAGGAATTGGGTTTTGACGGCGTGATTTTCTCTGACGATTTATCGATGGAAGGCGCAGCGATTATGGGCAGTTATGCCGAGCGTGGACAGGCATCACTGGATGCAGGTTGCGATATGATCCTGGTCTGCAATAATCGTAAAGGGGCCGTCAGCGTGTTAGATAATCTGTCACCGATCAAGGCAGAACGTGTTACACGTTTGTATCATAAAGGTTCATTTTCGCGACAGGAACTGATGGACTCGGCTCGCTGGAAAGCGATCAGCGCCCGTCTGAATCAGTTACATGAACGCTGGCAGGAAGAGAAGGCAGGTCATTAACCCTGGCTTATGTGAGGAAGCGATGATTATCTATTTGCACGGTTTTGACTCTAACAGTCCGGGTAACCACGAGAAAGTCTTACAATTGCAGTTTATTGACCCGGATGTACGGCTAATAAGCTACAGTACGCGGCATCCGAAACATGATATGCAGCATTTGCTCAAAGAAGTGGACAAAATGTTGCAACTGAACGTCGACGAGCGCCCGCTCATTTGTGGTGTTGGTCTGGGCGGTTATTGGGCTGAGCGGATTGGTTTTCTCTGTGATATCCGCCAGGTGATCTTCAACCCCAATTTGTTCCCTTATGAGAACATGGAAGGGAAGATTGATCGCCCGGAAGAGTATGCCGATATTGCCACTAAGTGTGTGACCAACTTCCGTGAGAAGAATCGCGATCGTTGCCTGGTGATTTTGTCGCGTAATGATGAAGCGCTTAACAGCCAGCGGACATCTGAAGAGTTGCATCATTATTACGAGATTGTCTGGGACGAAGAGCAGACGCACAAATTCAAGAATATCTCCCCGCATTTACAGCGCATTAAAGCGTTCAAAACCCTCGGGTAAATGCCCTCGTCGCATCAGGTAACCTTGCCGGTACCTGATGCGCTCCGGATTCTGTGGGTTGGATAAGGCGTTCCGCCGCATCCGACAGTCGAGCATCAATGCCTGATGCGCCTCTTATCAGGCCTACCGAACGCCCTCCATACACACCTCACTCTATATCATTCTCACAAACCAGCTCAAATAATAAACAACAAACTCTGTTTTTTGATCTCACCCGGTAAAGTCGCCTATCTTTTCAGCAACAAAACTTGATTAACATCAATTTTGGTATGACCAATGCACCATTCATGTTATTCTCAATAGCGAAGAACATTTTCATTGCTGTAACCTGTTGTTAATTAAGAGCTATGTTAATAACCATTAATTAACAATTGGTTAATAAATTTAAGGGGGTCACGTTGACTACGCCATTGAAAAAAATTGTGATTGTCGGCGGCGGTGCTGGTGGGCTGGAAATGGCAACACAGCTGGGGCATAAGCTGGGACGCAAGAAAAAAGCCAAAATTACGCTGGTCGATCGTAACCACAGCCACCTGTGGAAACCGCTGCTGCACGAAGTGGCGACTGGCTCGCTTGATGAAGGCGTCGATGCGTTGAGCTATCTGGCCCATGCGCGCAATCATGGTTTCCAGTTCCAGCTGGGTTCCGTAATTGATATTGATCGTGAAGCGAAAACAATCACTATTGCAGAACTGCGCGACGAGAAAGGTGAACTGCTGGTTCCGGAACGTAAAATTGCTTATGACACCCTGGTAATGGCACTGGGTAGCACCTCTAACGATTTCAATACACCAGGTGTCAAAGAGAACTGCATTTTCCTCGATAACCCGCACCAGGCGCGTCGCTTCCACCAGGAGATGCTGAATCTGTTCCTGAAATACTCCGCCAACCTGGGCGCGAATGGCAAAGTAAACATTGCGATTGTCGGCGGCGGCGCGACGGGTGTAGAACTCTCCGCTGAATTGCACAACGCGGTCAAGCAACTGCACAGTTACGGTTATAAAGGTCTGACCAACGAAGCCCTGAACGTAACGCTGGTAGAAGCGGGCGAACGTATTTTGCCTGCATTGCCGCCACGTATCTCTGCTGCGGCCCATAGTGAGTTAACGAAACTTGGCGTTCGCGTGCTGACGCAAACCATGGTCACCAGTGCTGATGAAGGCGGCCTGCACACTAAAGATGGCGAATATATTGAGGCTGATCTGATGGTGTGGGCAGCCGGGATCAAAGCGCCAGACTTCCTGAAAGATATCGGTGGTCTTGAAACCAACCGTATCAACCAGCTGGTGGTGGAACCGACGCTGCAAACCACTCGCGATCCAGACATATACGCTATTGGCGACTGCGCGTCATGCCCGCGTCCGGAAGGGGGCTTTGTTCCGCCGCGCGCTCAGGCCGCACATCAGATGGCAACCTGCGCAATGAACAACATTCTGGCGCAGATGAACGGTAAGCCGCTGAAAAATTATCAGTATAAAGATCACGGTTCGCTGGTATCGCTGTCGAACTTTTCCACCGTCGGTAGCCTGATGGGTAACCTGACGCGCGGCTCAATGATGATTGAAGGACGAATTGCGCGCTTTGTATACATCTCGTTGTACCGAATGCACCAGATTGCGCTGCATGGTTACTTTAAAACCGGATTAATGATGCTGGTGGGGAGTATTAACCGCGTTATCCGCCCACGTTTGAAGTTGCATTAATCGGCTTGTACTGGCGGATGGGGCATAAACGCCTCATCCGCCCTTGAGGAACAGCGCGATGGGTAGCCGCGTTGTATCAGGCATCCTTTCAGACTCTTCTGAATCCCTCAGTTTTTCCTGCTCCTCCCGCGCTTTTCATCTTCTGTCTGATAGCTGCTTTTCTCCTTCGCTTGCATGATTGGCATAACAGCAAAGAAGGAGGTATTCCCGTGAATAAGTCAATGTTGGCGGGTATCGGGATTGGTGTCGCAGCTGCGCTGGGCGTAGCGGCAGTGGCCAGTCTGAACGTGTTTGAACGTGGCCCGCAATACGCTCAGGTTGTTTCTGCAACCCCAATCAAGGAAACGGTTAAAACACCGCGTCAGGAGTGTCGCAACGTTACAGTGACCCATCGTCGACCGGTACAGGATGAAAATCGCATTACCGGGTCGGTGCTCGGCGCTGTTGCTGGTGGCGTGATAGGGCATCAGTTTGGAGGTGGTCGCGGTAAAGATGTCGCCACTGTTGTGGGGGCGCTGGGGGGTGGATATGCAGGTAACCAGATCCAGGGCTCTCTCCAGGAAAGCGATATTTACACGACTACGCAACAGCGTTGTAAAACGGTGTATGACAAGTCAGAAAAAATGCTCGGTTATGATGTGACCTATAAGATTGGCGATCAGCAGGGCAAAATCCGCATGGACCGCGATCCGGGTACGCAGATCCCGCTAGATAGCAACGGGCAGCTGATTTTGAATAACAAAGTATAACAAGGCTGTACTCTGCAATTTAGCCCCTCATTCGCTCAGGCTGAGGGGCTTTTTTTGCGACCTATTTCAGCAGTTCCGGCCATAAACGCAAAGTCGTTCGGGCAATCTGCATCAGTTTTTCCAGTGATGCACCTTCGCGTGCGCTGATCGACATCCCCTGAATAATACAATTAAGGAATTCTGCCAGATGCGTCACGTCACAGTGGGTCGGGATTTCCCCGCGCGCTTGTCGTTGACATAAAAACTGCTGCAAAGTGCGCTCTTGCATCGCATGGCGTGATTTCAGCGTATTGGCGATATCCCCTGAATCCGGGGAGAGGGTGGTGCAGTTGTTGATCATGAAGCAGCCAGCCGGAGTGTCTTTGCTGGTAAAGCAGTTGGCGATGGCAGCAAAATAGTCAGCCAGCGCAGACTCCACGCTTTTCTCTTCACAAAACAGCTGTGCTTCATGCTTAGCGGCAAAACGATCGATATAGCGGTCGAGTACGGCGCGGAATAACCCCTCTTTGTTGGTAAATTCCGCGTATAGCGTGGGCGCTTTAGCTCCGGTCGCTTCAACGAGGTCCGCAAGAGAAGTCGCTTCATAACCGTGCTGCCAGAACAATTTCATGGCCTTATCAAGCGCGGCATCCCTGTCGAACACTTTTGGGCGGCCACGGCTTTTTTTTACACATTGTGTTGAGTCAGTTGCCATGATGCCGTTGTACCTGGTGACTGTGAATGAAAGGTTATTATAAAAATAATCACCTCCGTTCACCAGTCCAGAAACCATAAAAATAATCGCTTTCTATTTAACTGAAATTTAAAGGTTTTTAAATTAATTAATGATTGTTATAAAAAATATCTTGTATGTGATCCAGATCACATCTATCATTTAGTTATCGATCGTTAAGTAATTGCTTGCGACGTCATTCATCTGCATAAGGCCACTATTATGAAAAACGTAAAAACCCTCATCGCTGCGGCGATTTTAAGCTCCATGTCATTTGCCAGCTTTGCGGCTGTCGAAGTTCAGTCAACGCCAGAAGGCCAACAAAAAGTCGGTACTATCAGTGCTAACGCGGGGACAAATCTGGGATCGCTGGAAGAGCAGCTGGCGCAAAAAGCGGATGAGATGGGCGCAAAATCTTTCCGTATTACTTCTGTAACCGGTCCGAATACCCTCCATGGAACAGCAGTAATTTATAAATAAGCATTAACCCTCATTAATGCCTGCTACTGCTTGTTTTTTTCCCCGCGACATGCCGTGTCGCGGGGATTTTTTTATCCGAGCTTTACAGAGTTTGTGGGCTCACTTGATGACGGCGGACATCCACCGGCATCCCGGAACGGACATCCATCACATGTTGCATCACTTCAGCGTCAGTTTGTGCTGCATCTTTAAATGATTGCATTGCGCTATTCAGCGTAATTGGCAGCAGCTGCGGATCGTCATCAATCTTCTCTGACAGCGGCTGATGTACTTCAACCAGACGCGCACCGTTTGGTTCGGCAGAGACTTTAATCGGGGTGTTGATGATATTCACTTTGGTGCCTGGGGTGACCTGGCTAAAGAGTGTTTTGATATCGTCATCCCGCAGACGAATACAGCCAGAACTTACCCGCATGCCAATGCCGAAATCAGCGTTCGTACCGTGAAGCAAATAAACGCCGCCATAGGCCGCCAGACGAATCGCATGATGGCCCATTGGGTTATCCGGTCCAGCCGGAACTACCGCAGGCAACTCAATTCCCTGTGCCTTATACCGCGCGCGAATGTTTGCCGTTGGCGTCCAGGTTGGGTTTGCACGCTTGTCAGAAACGGTGGTCACCATTGTCGGTGTCAGCGTGTCACCACCTAATTGACCAATGCCGATGGGATATACGGTTACCGAATTTTTTCCCGGCGGATAATAATAGAGACGCAGCTCCGCAATGTTGATCACAATGCCTTCGCGCGGCGCGTCTGGAAGTAGGGTTTGCAACGGGATCGTTAACACGCTACCCGCGCGCGGTACGTAAGGATCAACGCCGGGGTTAGCCTGTAACAGAGCGAGAAAGCCGACGTTATATTTTTTGGCGATGGCTTCCAGAGAACCACCGTCATTTTCCACAACATGAAATTTGTTTTCACCAACCAGACGACTGCCTGCTGACGGCAGCGGCCAGGTGTTGGCTTTTGCCGGTAGCGCCAGCGCCACGGCAGCGGCGAACGTAAAAAATGTTAGCCAGCGAGAAAAACGCGTTTTGATCATCACCAAAGTCCATAATAAATATAAGGTTATTGTAATAAAAAGGTAAGTCTGAATTATGGAGGGTGACAGTGTCGGATAATGCAGGGAAGTGCAAAGAATTTGTAAATATTGCAGATGGGGGCGCAGAAACGCCCCCGATTTACCATTAAGCGATCGCGTTCTCTTCCAGTTCACGCATAAACTGGTGTACCCATTCGATACGCGTTTTCCGCTCGCTCAAATCCTGAATAAACTTCAGACGCGTCGGACCATCAAGGCGGTAATGCTGCGGCTGTTTTTGCAGCAAACCAATCAACCAGGCCGGATTAACGTGATTCTTCTCGGCAAATTCGATCACGCCGCCTTTCTCATTACCTTCCAGCTTCCTGATCCCCAGTTTCTGCGCTTGCTGGCGCAGACGGGCAATATCCAGCAGGGTACGCGCCGGATCCGGCAGCAGGCCGAAGCGATCGATAAGCTCGACTTTGATCTCTTCCAGTTCGTTTTCCGTTTTGGCGCTGGCAATACGTTTGTAGAACGACAGACGCGTGTTCACGTCAGGGATGAAATCATCTGGCAATAGCGACGGCATCCGCAGCTCGACTTCTGTTTGCTGGCTGGTGAGATCTTCCAGCGACGGCTCGCGTCCGGCTTTCAGCGCATCGACGGCGTTTTCCAGCAACTCCATATACAGCGAGAAACCGATGGTTTCCATTGAGCCGCTTTGTTCTTCGCCAAGCAGTTCACCTGCGCCGCGGATCTCCAGATCGTGCGTTGCCAGCGCAAAACCTGCACCGAGATCTTCCAGCGAGGCAATCGCTTCAAGACGTTTTTGCGCATCGGTAGTCATCGCTTTTGGATGCGGCGTCAGCAGCCATGCATATGCCTGGTGGTGCGAACGCCCGACGCGACCGCGCAACTGGTGCAACTGTGCCAGGCCGAAGTGATCCGCGCGTTCAATGATAATGGTGTTGGCGGTAGGAATGTCGATCCCGGTTTCGATAATGGTGGTACAAACCAGCACGTTGAAACGTTGATGATGGAAATCATTCATCACCCGTTCCAGTTCGCGCTCACGCATTTGCCCGTGACCGATGGCAATCCGCGCTTCAGGTACCAGTTCTGCCAGCCGTTCGGCGGCTTTCTGGATGTTTTCCACATCATTGTAGAGATAATAAACCTGTCCTCCGCGCAAAATTTCACGCAGGATCGCCTCCCGGACCACCAGACTGTCATACTCACGGACAAAGGTTTTAACTGCCAGACGACGGGCGGGCGGCGTGGCGATAATCGACAGATCGCGCATTCCGCTCATTGCCATATTCAGCGTACGTGGGATCGGCGTTGCGGTAAGCGTCAGAATATCCACGTTCGCGCGCATCGCTTTAATGCGCTCTTTATGACGCACCCCGAAGCGGTGTTCTTCATCGACAATCAGCAGGCCTAAATCTTTAAACTTGACGTCACTTTGCAGCAGTTTGTGCGTACCGATCAGAATATCGATTTTCCCTTCCGCCACTTCCGCAAGGATTTGCGTCTGCTCTTTGGCGCTGCGGAAACGGGAGATCATTTCGATACGTACCGGCCAGTTGGCGAAACGGTCGCGGAAGTTGTCGTAATGCTGCTGCGCGAGAAGGGTGGTAGGCACCAGCACCGCCACCTGTTTGTGGTTATCTACCGCCAGGAAAGCGGCGCGCATCGCCACTTCTGTTTTACCAAAGCCAACATCGCCGCACACCAGACGATCCATTGCCAGCGGCTGACACATGTCACTAAGCACCGCATTAATGGCCTGCGCCTGATCCGGCGTGGTTTCAAACGGGAAGCTGTCGCAGAACAACTGATACTGCTCGCGATCGTGTTTAAACGCGAAGCCCTCTTTGGCGGCGCGTTGCGCGTAGATATCCAGCAATTCCGCCGCCACATCACGCACTTTTTCCGCCGCTTTCTGCCGCGCGCGTGACCAGGCATCGCCACCAAGTTTATGCAGTGGTGCGTTTTCTTCTGCGCCACCCGCGTAACGGCTAATCAGATGCAGTGACGACACCGGAACATACAGTTTGGCGTCGTTGGCATAGGTGAGCATCAAATACTCGCCAGTAATGCCTCCAGCTTCGAGCGTGGTCATTCCGGCATAACGACCGACGCCGTGCTCCAGATGGACCACCGGCTGACCAATATGCAGCTCCGCAAGGTTACGGATCAGTGTATCGGGGTTGATGGCGCGGCGAGAATCCTGACGACGACGGGCAACGCGTTCACCGAGCAGATCGCTTTCGCAAATCAGCGCCAGGTTACGCATCGTATCGACAAAACCATGTTCGGCAGCGCCAATCATCAGATAACGCCCACGGTCGCTGGCTTCATCAAGACGCATAATGCGTTGCGGAGCAATTTTAATTCGCGCGAGCAGTTCACCCAACGCTTCACGGCGGCCTTCACTTTCTACCGAGAACACCACCGGACCGTCGAAAGACTCGAGGAACTTACGCAGCGCATCCAGCGGCGCTTTTTGTTGTGCCTGAACGGCCAGGTCTGGCAGTTTCTGGAAACCTAAATTGGCATTCGCTGCTTTTGTCGGTAAATGTTCAGTTTTTAGCTGCACACGGGGCCAGTTTTTCAGCTCTGAAAAGAGCTCGTCTACCCGCAGCCAGAGCGATTGTGGTGGCAACAGTGGGCGCATTGGGTCGACGCCGCGATTCTCAAAACGCGCGAGCGTGTCAGCCTGGAAACGTTCGGCACTGTTTTCCAGATCGCCAGTATTCACCAACAGCGTATTGGCAGGGAAATAACTGAACAGTGGCGGCAGCGGTTCGCTGAAGAATAGCGGCTGCCAGTACTCGATCCCGGCAGGTAATGTGCCTTTACTCACTTGCTGATAAATATGTTCCGGGTCGCGCTTCACTTCGAAGGTATCACGCCACTGGCTGCGGAACAGTTCAATTGCCGCTTTATCGGTCGGAAATTCGTGCGCGGGCAACAGATTGATCGCTTCTACTTCCTCCAGCGTGCGCTGGCTATCGACGTCAAACACCCGCAGGCTGTCGATTTCATCATCAAAGAAATCAAGACGATAAGGCAGCTCACTCCCCATCGGGAAGAGATCCAGCAACGCGCCGCGCGTGGCGTATTCGCCGTGCTCCATCACCTGGTCAACATGGCGATAACCGGCGCTGTCCAGTTGGGTTCGTAATGCATCTCGTGACAGGCGCTGACCTTTTTTCATCACCAGCGCATGACCGTGGAGAAAGCTGTGCGGGCAAACGCGCTGCATAAGCGTATTCACCGGAACAATCAGTACGCCACGCTGCATCGATGGTAACTGGTAAAGGGTGGAAAGACGCGAGGAGATAATGTCCTGATGAGGCGAAAAACTGTCGTAAGGGAGGGTTTCCCAGTCCGCCAGATTCATCACCATCTGATCGGTGAACTGGCTGATTTCATCATGCAAACGCAGAGCATTTTGCATATCTGGTGCAATGAGTACCACCGGACCGGCGTGACGTTCGGCAATTTCTGCTACCAGCGTCGCGCAGGCAGCGCCGGTTAACTCGCCCAGCAGACGCTGCTCACCCGCTTTGACGGGCAGCGTATAACGATATTGTTCAGGCATAACGGTTGTCAGATTCTCGTTAGGATATGCCTCAACATATGGGGCATATCTCTGATAAGCAATGCTGTTCATTATCCGTAATCGACATGGTTTAGCAAATTGAATCGCCCCGGCTGGGGCGATGGCTTAGCGGGAGTAACTGACGGTAGCGGGCAGAGAAGGCGGGGAGAACAACAGATCGCTGAATGCGCGCTGTGAAAGTTTTCTTACCAGCAAGCCCGCAACAGTACAAATCAACAAACTGACAAAGGGGTAAATCAGCAGGAGCGTCAGTTGGACTTGCGGCGACCAGCGTACCGCGTTCATTTGCGGAATCAGGCTTAAGCTGAATATTTCTACCAGAATGCGATGGGTGGTATAGATAGCAATGGTGTTGGAGCCAATCACATTCAGCAGGCTGGAGGAACGCATACCGAAACGCTGCTCGTACTGATAAAACAGCTTCATGATTACCACAATCGATACCAGCGACAACAGCAGCGAGATATTAAACAACCAGGCACCGACCGCCAGAACGGTCAGCAAAGAAGCCATCAGCAGATGGCGGCGCAACGGTACCGCTTTAACACAGGTCATTAATGTTGCGCCAAACCATGCGCCAAGGCTGTAATAAGGCAAATTGCGGATCACACTGTTCATTCCCCACCACGGTGTGGGTACGAAATTAACAGCCACACTCATCAGTACAAACAGAACAAATAACGGCAGGGCCAGGGGGTTAAAAATTTTACATATCACGAAATAGACAATTAACGCATACAGATACCACAAGCTGGTGCTGGCGGTGATCATCCCGTGCAGGAACTCACCGGTGGAATCGGCATAAGCGGCATTGGAGGCATTGCTTAAATCGCGCTCAGGTGCCAGCCACTGGTTCAGCGCACTTAACGCCAGCCACTGCACCACGCCCCAAAGCGCCAGCACCCAGAAGATGTTCCAGATGCGTTTATCGAGACAATTTCCCCACGGTACGCTGTCGATATAGCGGCGAATCAAATAGCCAGAGATAAAGAAAAAAACCGGCATACGAAAGGGTGCAAGGTAAAGATTGAAATAGATCCAGCATTTGCTCAGGACTTCCGATAACGGATGCTGAAAAGTGGTCAGATGCGGATAAAAGGTAATGACCGAGTGATAAATCACAACCAGACAAATACATAACCCTTTGATCTGGTTAATCCATAGCTCTTTTTGTTTCATCAGGACAACACGCTCTTTTTATTTAACATGCTGTTAATCCTGCGGGGCGAGTTGCGTGGTGTAATGCGTATCTGTCTGTATTTGGTTATTTTTCAGATAAAGATCAGCCCACAAGGCCGATGAGAAAATGAGGCCCTTTAGCCGATTGATTTACGGGGGCTTTTCAGATTGGCCCTGACGATCACTTACAGTTCAGACGTTTACCCATCCCGCTTTCGCTTATATACTCGTGTCTTTGCTAACAGCAACCAGACGGATTTCATGTACCAACCTGTCGCTCTATTTATTGGCCTGCGTTACATGCGTGGGCGTGCAGCGGATCGCTTCGGTCGTTTCGTCTCCTGGCTTTCTACCATCGGCATTACCCTCGGGGTGATGGCGCTGGTCACAGTATTGTCAGTGATGAACGGCTTTGAGCGCGAGCTGCAAAACAACATCCTTGGCCTGATGCCACAGGCAATTCTCTCTTCTGAGCATGGCTCTCTTAACCCGCAGCAACTCCCGGAAACGGCAGTCAAACTGGACGGCGTTAATCGCGTCGCACCTATTACTACCGGTGATGTGGTACTGCAAAGCGCGCGCAGCGTGGCGGTCGGGGTGATGCTGGGTATCGACCCGGCGCAAAAAGATCCACTAACGCCGTATCTGGTCAATGTGAAACAAACTGACCTCGAGCCGGGGAAATATAATGTCATCCTCGGTGAACAGCTTGCCTCACAGTTGGGCGTCAATCGCGGTGATCAAATCCGCGTGATGGTGCCATCTGCTAGCCAGTTCACGCCGATGGGGCGTATTCCAAGTCAGCGCCTGTTCAATGTGATTGGCACTTTCGCCGCCAACAGTGAAGTCGATGGCTATGAAATGCTGGTGAATATTGAGGATGCCTCGCGTCTGATGCGTTATCCGGCAGGCAATATTACCGGCTGGCGTTTGTGGCTGGATGAGCCGCTGAAAGTCGACTCATTAAGTCAGCAAAAACTGCCTGAAGGCAGCAAATGGCAGGACTGGCGTGACCGTAAAGGCGAGCTGTTCCAGGCCGTACGCATGGAAAAAAATATGATGGGCTTGCTGCTGAGCCTGATTGTCGCCGTTGCGGCGTTTAACATTATTACCTCGCTGGGACTGATGGTGATGGAGAAGCAGGGCGAAGTGGCCATTCTTCAGACTCAGGGGCTGACACCGCGGCAAATCATGATGGTCTTTATGGTGCAAGGGGCCAGCGCCGGGATTATCGGTGCGATCCTCGGAGCGGCGCTTGGCGCACTGCTTGCCAGCCAGTTGAATAATCTGATGCCGATAATCGGCGTCCTGCTTGATGGCGCGGCGCTGCCGGTCGCTATCGAGCCTTTACAGGTCATTGTTATTGCGCTGGTGGCGATGGCTATCGCACTGCTGTCTACGCTTTACCCTTCCTGGCGCGCTGCCGCCACTCAACCCGCTGAGGCTTTACGTTATGAATAAGATCCTGTTGCAATGCGACAACCTGTGCAAACGCTATCAGGAAGGCAGTGTGCAAACCGATGTACTGCACAATGTCAGTTTCAGCGTGGGCGAAGGTGAAATGATGGCGATCGTCGGCAGCTCTGGTTCCGGTAAAAGCACCTTGCTGCACCTGTTAGGCGGGCTGGATACGCCAACCTCCGGCGATGTGATCTTTAACGGTCAACCGATGAGCAAACTGTCTTCGGCGGCGAAAGCAGAACTGCGCAACCAGAAGCTGGGATTTATTTATCAGTTTCACCACCTGCTGCCGGATTTTACCGCCCTGGAAAACGTGGCTATGCCGCTGTTGATTGGCAAGAAAAAGCCCGCTGAAATCAACAGCCGTGCGCTGGAGATGTTAAAAGCGGTGGGGCTGGAGCATCGTGCGAATCACCGCCCATCTGAACTTTCTGGCGGCGAACGCCAGCGTGTGGCGATTGCCCGTGCGCTGGTCAATAACCCGCGGCTGGTACTGGCGGATGAACCTACTGGTAACCTCGATGCACGTAACGCCGACAGCATCTTCCAGTTGCTTGGGGAATTGAATCGCTTGCAGGGCACCGCCTTCCTGGTGGTTACTCACGACCTGCAACTGGCGAAACGTATGAGCCGCCAACTAGAAATGCGTGATGGACGTCTGACGGCGGAACTGAGCCTGATGGGGGCGGAGTAATGGCGATGCCTTTATCGTTATTGATTGGCCTGCGTTTTAGCCGCGGACGGCGACGCGGCGGCATGGTGTCGTTGATCTCCGTCATTTCTACCATTGGCATTGCCCTCGGCGTGGCGGTATTGATCGTCGGCTTAAGCGCGATGAACGGCTTTGAACGCGAACTGAATAACCGCATTCTGGCGGTAGTACCGCACGGTGAAATTGAGGCGGTAGATCAGCCGTGGACCAACTGGCAGGAAGCACTGGATAACGTGCAGAAAGTGCCGGGCATTGCCGCCGCTGCGCCGTATATCAATTTCACCGGGCTGGTGGAAAGTGGCGCGAATCTGCGCGCAATTCAGGTGAAGGGCGTTAACCCGCAACAGGAACAGCGTCTGAGCGCATTACCCTCGTTTGTTCAGGGGGATGCCTGGCGCAATTTTAAAGCGGGCGAACAGCAAATTATCATCGGCAAAGGCGTGGCGGATGCGCTGAAAGTGAAGCAGGGGGATTGGGTGTCGATTATGATCCCAAATTCGAATCCCGAGCATAAACTGATGCAGCCAAAACGTGTGCGTTTGCACATTGCCGGTATTTTGCAGTTGAGTGGTCAACTCGATCACAGTTTTGCCATGATCCCGCTGGCCGATGCTCAGCAATATCTTGATATGGGTTCCAGCGTGTCAGGTATTGCCCTTAAAATGACGGATGTTTTCAACGCCAATAAGCTGGTACGCGATGCGGGTGAAGTGACCAACAGCTATGTTTATATTAAAAGCTGGATTGGTACTTACGGCTATATGTATCGCGATATTCAGATGATCCGCGCCATTATGTATCTGGCGATGGTACTGGTGATTGGTGTGGCCTGTTTCAACATCGTCTCCACCTTAGTGATGGCGGTGAAAGACAAGAGTGGCGATATCGCAGTATTAAGAACGTTGGGGGCGAAAGATGGTTTAATTCGCGCCATCTTTGTCTGGTATGGATTGCTGGCAGGGCTGTTCGGCAGCCTGTGTGGTGTGATTATCGGCGTAGTTGTTTCACTGCAACTTACCCCGATTATTGAGTGGATTGAAAAGCTGATCGGCCATCAGTTCCTCTCCAGCGATATCTATTTTATTGACTTCCTGCCATCGGAATTGCACTGGCTGGACGTCTTCTACGTACTGGTCACAGCATTGTTGCTGAGTCTTTTGGCAAGTTGGTATCCGGCGCGGCGCGCCAGTAATATTGACCCTGCGCGAGTCCTTAGCGGCCAGTAAAGGCAGTACATTAAAACAAGGAGCGGCAATGTATTACGGGTTTGATATTGGTGGAACAAAAATTGCGCTAGGCGTGTTTGATAGCGGTCGGCAGTTGCAGTGGGAAAAGCGGGTGCCGACACCGCGTGACAGCTATGACGCATTTTTAGATGCAGTGTGCGAGCTGGTAGCCGAAGCTGACCAACGTTTTGGCTGTAAAGGTTCTGTCGGTATTGGTATTCCGGGTATGCCGGAAACAGAAGATGGTACGCTGTATGCCGCCAATGTCCCTGCTGCCAGCGGTAAACCGCTGCGTGCCGACCTGAGCGCACGTCTTGATCGCGATGTACGCCTTGATAACGATGCCAACTGTTTTGCCCTTTCTGAAGCATGGGATGATGAATTTACTCAATATCCACTGGTGATGGGGTTGATTCTCGGCACCGGCGTTGGCGGCGGGCTGATTTTCAACGGTAAACCAATTACCGGTAAAAGCTATATTACCGGCGAGTTTGGCCATATGCGTCTGCCGGTTGATGCGTTAACCATGATGGGGCTGGATTTCCCGTTACGCCGCTGCGGCTGTGGTCAGCATGGCTGCATTGAAAATTATCTGTCTGGTCGCGGTTTTGCGTGGCTGTATCAACACTATTATCATCAACCGTTGCAGGCTCCTGAGATCATTGCGCTTTATGATCAAGACGATGAGCAGGCAAGGGCGCACGTTGAGCGTTATCTGGATTTATTAGCGGTTTGTCTGGGAAATATCCTGACCATTGTTGACCCTGACCTGGTCGTCATTGGTGGTGGCTTATCGAATTTCCCGGCAATCACAACGCAACTGGCGGAAAGGTTGCCTCGTCATCTCTTACCTGTAGCTCGTGTTCCGCGCATTGAACGCGCGCGCCACGGTGATGCGGGAGGAATGCGTGGTGCGGCCTTCCTACATCTAACCGATTAATCAACAGAGGTTGCTATGCTGTCGCGTCGGGGTCATCGGTTAAGTCGTTTTCGTAAAAATAAACGCCGCCTGCGCGAGCGTTTGCGTCAGCGTATTTTTTTCAGAGATAAAGTGGTGCCGGAAGCAATGGAAAAACCAAGAGTACTCGTACTGACAGGGGCAGGGATTTCTGCGGAATCAGGTATTCGTACCTTTCGCGCCGCAGATGGCCTGTGGGAAGAACATCGGGTTGAAGATGTGGCAACGCCGGAAGGTTTTGATCGCGATCCTGAACTGGTGCAAACGTTTTATAACGCCCGTCGTCGACAGTTGCAGCAGCCAGAAATTCAGCCTAACGCTGCACATCTTGCGCTGGCGAAACTGCAAGATGCTCTCGGCGATCGCTTTTTGCTGGTGACGCAAAATATCGATAACCTGCATGAACGCGCAGGCAATACCAATGTGATTCATATGCATGGGGAATTGCTGAAAGTGCGTTGTACTCAAAGCGGGCAAGTTCTCGACTGGACCGGAGATGTCACACCAGACGATAAATGCCATTGCTGCCAGTTCCCGGCACCCTTGCGCCCGCACGTAGTGTGGTTTGGTGAGATGCCGCTCGGCATGGATGAAATTTATATGGCGTTGTCGATGGCCGATATTTTCATCGCTATTGGCACATCCGGGCATGTTTATCCGGCGGCTGGTTTTGTCCACGAAGCAAAATTGCATGGCGCGCACACCGTGGAACTGAATCTTGAACCGAGTCAGGTTGGTAATGAATTTGCCGAGAAATATTACGGTCCGGCAAGCCAGGTGGTGCCAGAGTTTGTTGAAAAGTTGCTGAAGGGATTATAAAGCGGGAAAAATTGCCTGATGCGCTACGCTTGTCAGGCCTGTGAAGGGGCGCAATTAATTGAATTTGCGGGTTTTGTGGGCCGGATAAGGCGTTCGCGCCGCATCCGGCATAATACACGCGAACTTTACTGCCTCTTTTACCGTTTACTCGTCCATAGTAACGCGGCAATAAACGTACAGACACCAATCAGCCCTGCCCAGAGTGGCGATATTCTGGTAATCGCAAAGCTGTTATCGATATACAAACATAAAGCCTGATAACCCATATTGGCAACAGCCATCGCCACTGCAAATTTTAACGCATAATAAAGGCGCGTTGTGTAGTTAAAAAATGCAGCAAAGACGATGAATGCAACTGCCCAGGCAAAAAGGCCTAATGTCGTGGTACTGCCGGGTGGATCATTTTCATGCTGTTGTCCGGGATGCGGATAATATGTCAGTGGTGGCATCGGTTGTTTTAATATCTGTGCTTGTAAAATAGCCAATGCATTATTGATTCCCTGATACCAGAGGTCCGCATGTAAATAAGCCAGCGTGTGATTTTCTACCAGAAGGCCGAGATGTTTATCGTCCAGACCGCTTTCAACCTGGCCGTTGGTTATCATAATTAACCGTGGCTCGCGGGTAGTAAAGAGTAACAGAACACTTCCTTTTACATTACTCATTGAAGATACCGCATGCGCCAGCATCGCTTTGCCATTTTGCCTGAGACTGGCTTCATTATTAATGTCGGGTAAAACCACAATAAACGGTGCAACTCCGGTTTGTTGGCGAAAAAGTTCGGCTTTATGCGCGATCTCTTCAGCATCTGGTACAGTACCGGTAACATCTGTAAAAAGAGTCTTCATTATTGGGATTAAGGGCTTACTGGTTGCTGTCAGAGGCAGCAGTATCAGTAAACTGAGCAGTATTATGATTTTTTTCATGGGCGGGACTTCCATTTCCTGCGTGTCTTTTTAGAGGAGGGCATACTGATTAATAAACCGACGGCGATAAAAATAACGCCCATAATGCCGATAAACCCCCATTTAAAAAAATTAACCCACGGGTTATTTATCTCAGCCTTTTCAGGATGTCCTGGAGAATAATAAACATTAACTTTATCGCCTTCGCTGCCTTCATAAAAATCGCTGCCAATACTCGAATTGAAAATTAGCGTGTAATCTGGCGTCGGACGAAAGGCAACGACGGGATACCACGAACCATTTTTACCCGTGCGGTGAGAATGACTGGAGTGCCAGACGGTATCAACAATGACGCCTTCAGTATGAATCGCGTCTTTGCTATAGGTGAACTGGTTATAAAAGATAACAACAGAAATGAGGATCAGTACCAGACCGATACCGAAGAATATACGAAAGAAAACTCTACTGTCCTGGCTCATTAGCCACATCCTTGCTAAATAAAAAACGGGCGGTAATATCACCGCCCGCTTGCTGAATTAACGTCCTGCTTTCAGCTTCTGATAATACTCTTCATAAATGCTGCTGGCTGCGCCAACGTCATTCTGCCATTCACCATTTTTAATGGTTTCAGCATCCGGGTAGAGCGTTTTATCGTTCGCCACTTCCGGACTTAACAGCTTACGCGCCGCAAGGTTTGGCGTTGGATAACCGATAGTTTCAGCAACCTGTTTTGCCACATCCGGGCGCAGCAGGAAGTTGATCAATTTCAGCGCGCCTTCTTTGTTTTTGGCATTTGCCGGGATCGCCAGGCTGTCCATCCAGAAAATACCGCCTTCTTTCGGCCACACCACATCAATTGGCGTACCCGCCTGGCGTGCAACGAAAGCAGAACCGTTCCAGATCATGCCGAGGTTAACTTCGCCTTCCATATACGGGTTCGCCGGGTTATCGGAGTTAAACGCCGCGACGTTTGGCATCAGCTTTTTCAGCTCGTTGTATGCAGCTTCAATCTCTTTCGGATCGGTGGTGTTACCGGAGTAGCCCAGCTTACGCAGCGCCATCTGGAACACTTCACGGGCATCGTCGGTCAGCAGCAGGCTGCCTTTGTACTCAGGCTTCCACAGATCGGCCCAGCTGGTGACAGATTTCGGATCCACCGCATCACCGTTAACGCCAATCGCCGTCGCACCCCAGATATACGGAATGGAATAGTCGTTATTCGGGTCAAACGGCTTGTTGAGCATGTCTGGATCGAGGTTGCTGAAATTGCTTAACTTCGACTTGTCGATCTTCTGGATCATCCCTTCTTTACGCATTTTATCGACGTAATAGGTTGAAGGAACCACCAGGTCATAGGCACCGTCTTTGTACGTTTTCAGCTTCGCGTACATGGTTTCGTTCGACTCGTAAGTCGAATAGATAACCTTAATACCGGTTTCTTTGGTGAACTGTTCAAGCAGTCCTGGCGGCACGTACTCGGTCCAGTTGTAGAAATACAGCGTGTTGTTGTCATCGGCGTGAGCGGCGCTCATGCCCAGTGCCAGAGCACCCGCCGCGAGCAGGTGGCGTGACCATTTTTTCATTTAACGTCCCCTGTGTTACCTTTCGTTTTATCACGAGCAATAAGCTGGCTGGCAATTACCATCACCAGCGACAGCACCAGTAATATGGTTGCCAGCGCGTTAACTTCCGGCGATACGCCGACTTTGACCATCGAATAAATTTTTAACGGCAGAATTTCATAACTCGGCCCGGTGACAAACGAAGAAACCACCACGTCGTCCATCGACAGGGTAAAGCTTAACACCCAGCCCGCCGCTACCGCTGGCATTGCCAGTGGCAGAATGATTTTTCGCAGAATGGTAAATTCGCTGGCACCGAGATCTTTCGCCGCTTCCAGCATTCGCACGTCAAAACCTTTCAGGCGCGAATACACTGTCACTACCACAAATGGCAGGCAGAAGGTGATATGCGAGAACAGCAGCGACCAGAAGCCAAGCTGAATACCCAGCAGCATAAACAGCACCAGCAGCGAAATCGCCATTACGATATCTGGTGACATCATCACCACAAACAGCATTCCGCTAACGAACGGCTTACCACGAAAGCGATAACGGTACAGCGCAACTGCCGTCAGTGAACCGATAAGCGTAGCAAACGTCGCCGAAAACACCGCCATTGTTAGTGAATGCTGCGCTGCCTGTAACAGGCTGTCGTTGTTCATCAGCAGGCTATACCATTTGGTGGTAAAACCCTGCCAGTTGATGCCAAAGCGCGAGCTGTTAAAGGAGTTCACAATCAAAATAATGATTGGGATATACAGGTACGCGTAGATAGCGGTCATAAAACCGCCGCGAAGCAGTCGACCGATCATTCGAGTTCCACCTTCTTATTCAGCAAACGAGAAGCGCGCCAGTAAACCAGCAACATCAGGCCCATTACGATAGTCAGCGTAATGCTGGTGGCTGCACCAAACGGCCAGTCACGAATATTGAGGAACTGTACCTTGATGACGTTACCGATCAGCAGGTTTTTCGCACCGCCCATCAGGTCGGACACATAGAACAGGCCCATCGCTGGCAGCATCACCAGTAGACATCCGGCAATAATTCCCGGCATCGTCAGTGGGATAATGATGCGAATAAAGGTCTGCAACTTGCTGGCACCGAGATCGCGCGCCGCCTCAAGCAACGGCTTATCCAGTTTTTCGATACTGGAGTACAGCGGCATCACCATAAACGGCAGCAGAATGTAAACCAGACCGATAATCACCGCACTAGGCGTGAACATGATGCGAATTGGTGTATCGATAACGCCCAGCCAGAGCAAAAACTCGTTGAGATAGCCTTTGGTGCTGAGGAAAATTTTCAGCCCGTAAATACGAATCAATGAGTTGGTCCAGAACGGAACAATCAGCAGAAACAGCAGCAGCGGACGCACCTTGTGTGGCAGCTTCGCCAGAAACCAGGCAAAAGGATAGCCCAGCACCAGGCAGGCGAGGGTGGCGATCAGCGCCATATTCAGCGAGTGCAATAGCACTTCAAAATAGAGCGGATCGAGCAGACGCGTGTAGTTATCCAGCGTAAAGACCATTTTGACGAAACTGGCGTCGTCGCGGGTCAAAAAGCTGGTGCCAATGATCATCAGGTTGGGCAGAAAGACAAACAACACAAGCCAACCGACAATAGTGACAATCACTACATTCTGGAACTTACTTGTGTTCTTCATCAGCCAGTACGACCTCCCAGCTTTCTACCCAATTAATGGCCATTTTTTGGTCGAGAGAGTGGTCAAAGTCAGGATCGTCTTCATTGAAGAATTCGCTGACCATCACCATCTTGCCATTTTCCAGCTCAACAACCGACTCCAGCGTCATGCCTTTGTAGTTACGCTCGCGAACGTAACCAATCAGCCCTTCGGCGTGGTTGTCGTCGTTAATCTCTTCAACACGTAAGTCTTCCGGGCGCAGCAGAACATGCAGTTTTTGCCCCGGTTCAACGGCGAAGTTAACGTAGATATTACATTCGCGGCCTTCAACGTTGGCGCGTACGCGCTGCTCGTCGAGACGTTCGATGACAGTGGCGTTAAACATATTGATTTCGCCAATAAACCCGGCAACAAACAGGTTTTTCGGCTCTTCGTAGATTTCACGCGGCGTGCCGTCTTGCTCAATGCGACCATCGCGCATCACCACGATCCTGTCCGACATGGTAAGTGCTTCTTCCTGGTCGTGAGTTACGAACACGAATGTAATGCCAAGCTTACGCTGTAACGCTTTCAGCTCGTTCTGCATTTGCTTGCGCAGTTTGTAATCCAGCGCTGAGAGCGACTCATCCAGCAACAACAGACGAGGCTTGTTAACCACCGCGCGAGCAATGGCGACGCGTTGCTGTTGACCACCAGAGAGCTGATGCGGTTTGCGTTGAGCGAAGGTTTCCAGCTGCACCATCCGCAGGGCTTCCATCACGCGGGGCGTAATTTCAGCTGCGGGGGTTTTTTGCATGCGCAACCCAAAGGCCACATTTTCGAACACGGTCATGTGGGGGAAAAGTGCGTAGCTTTGGAAAACAGTGTTCACATAGCGGTTTTCCGCCGGAACGTGGGTGATGTCCTCGTTATCCAGCATGATGCGTCCGGAATCAACAGTTTCCAGACCTGCAATCAGGCGAAGAACGGTTGTTTTACCGCAGCCAGAAGGGCCAAGCAGCGTGAGGAACTCGCCATTGTTGATAGTCAGATCCAGCTGGGGAATGACCTCTTTACCATCAAAGCATTTGCGAATTCCCGCCAATTGCACCAGCGGTGAAAGCGAACTCGGTTGTTTATTCAATTTTTTACTCTGTCCCATGTAAACGCAACGGATGGCTTACCGATGCGGGGTTTGTGGTTAACCACCTTGGTGACTCTTAATGAGGGCGGTAATTCTACGGCAAACCGCTTGAATCGCCAATCTTTGTTGTGAATTACTGGCTTAGCTTTATATTCATTAAGGTAATGCTGATAAATATTCCCGCTTGCAGGGCTAAAAGTGACCTGACGCAATATTTGTCTTTTCTTGCTTCTTAATAATGTTGTCACAAAAAGTGAGGGTGACTACATGGATAAACTACTTGAGCGATTTTTGAACTACGTGTCTCTTGATACCCAATCAAAGGCAGGGGTGAGACAGGTTCCCAGCACGGAAGGCCAATGGAAGTTATTGCATCTGCTGAAAGAGCAGCTCGAAGAGATGGGGCTTATCAATGTGACCTTAAGTGAGAAGGGCACTTTGATGGCGACGTTACCGGCTAACGTCCCTGGCGATATCCCGGCGATTGGCTTTATTTCTCATGTGGATACCTCACCGGATTGCAGCGGCAAAAATGTGAATCCGCAAATTGTTGAAAACTATCGCGGTGGCGATATTGCGCTGGGTATCGGCGATGAAGTTTTATCACCGGTTATGTTCCCGGTGCTGCATCAGCTACTGGGTCAGACGCTGATTACCACCGATGGTAAAACCTTGTTAGGTGCCGATGACAAAGCAGGTATTGCAGAAATCATGACCGCGCTGGCGGTATTGCAACAAAAAAACATTCCGCATGGTGATATTCGCGTCGCCTTTACCCCGGATGAAGAAGTGGGCAAAGGGGCGAAACATTTTGATGTTGACGCCTTCGATGCCCGCTGGGCTTACACCGTTGATGGTGGTGGCGTAGGTGAACTGGAGTTTGAAAACTTCAACGCCGCGTCGGTCAATATCAAAATTGTCGGTAACAATGTTCACCCGGGCACGGCGAAAGGAGTGATGGTAAATGCGCTGTCGCTGGCGGCACGTATTCATGCGGAAGTTCCGGCGGATGAAAGCCCGGAAATGACAGAAGGCTATGAAGGTTTCTATCACCTGGCGAGCATGAAAGGCACCGTTGAACGGGCCGATATGCACTACATCATCCGTGATTTCGACCGTAAACAGTTTGAAGCGCGTAAACGTAAAATGATGGAGATCGCCAAAAAAGTGGGCAAAGGGTTACATCCTGATTGCTACATTGAACTGGTGATTGAAGACAGTTACTACAATATGCGCGAGAAAGTGGTTGAGCATCCGCATATTCTCGATATCGCCCAGCAGGCGATGCGTGACTGCGATATTGAACCGGAACTGAAACCGATCCGCGGCGGTACCGACGGCGCGCAGTTGTCGTTTATGGGATTACCGTGCCCGAACCTGTTCACTGGCGGTTACAACTATCATGGTAAGCATGAGTTTGTGACTCTGGAAGGTATGGAAAAAGCGGTGCAGGTGATCGTCCGTATTGCCGAGTTGACGGCGCAACGGAAGTAAGCGAAAAGGGATGCGGCATGTGATGCCGCATCCGGCTTAAATCCAAACTTACCCTTCGAAGAACCAGTATCCGCTATTGACCAGCGCCGCGAGCATCGCGAGGAATGACGGATCTTCCAGCGCATCGCCAAAATTCTCCGCGGTCAGCGCAATGTTGCTGGCGAGCGCATCCAGTGCCGGACGGTGCGGGGAATCGATCTTCTCACCATTGGCATACACGTCGTCGCCAATGCGCAATACGCGCAGACCCCCCAGGCGCACCAGCACATCACCTTGTTTCAGCGCATCGTAGATTTCATCCGGCTGATAAGGCGGCTCTGGCGGCGCGATATCCAGTTCATGACGTGACTGGGATATAAACTCGCCAAACCATTGCTTAAAATGTTCTGGCTGGTTGATCAATTCGAGCATCATCTCACGCAGTTTATCCATCTCTTGCGGCAGAACGTCCGCAGGATGAGCGCGAGGTGGAACATCAGGATCGCTGTAGTAGTTGCCGCCCAGTTCACGTTGCAGCACATAATCGGCAAATCCGCTAATCAGTTCCCGCGTATTTGGCGCGCGAAAACCCACGGAATAGTTCATCGCATTTTCCAGCGCGTAGCCTTCATGCGGGAATCCTGGCGGAATATAAAGAATATCGCCAGGCTCCAGCTCTTCATCGATGATGGCTTCGAACGGATCGACCTGTAACAGATCCGGGTGAGGGCAGTGCTGTTTCATTTGCAGCTTTTCGCCCACTCGCCAGCGACGACGACCGGTACCCTGAATGATAAACACGTCGTACTGATCGAGATGCGGGCCGACGCCGCCGCCCGGTACAGAAAAAGAGATCATCAGATCATCAATACGCCAGTCCGGTAGTTCACGGAACGGTCGCATTAGCGCGGCGGTCGGCTCATGCCAGTGGTTCACTGCTTGCACTAACAATGACCAGTTAGTTTCACCGAGATGATCGTAGCTTTCGAATGGACCGTGGCTGACCTGCCATTTGCCATCCTGATGACTGACCAGTCGACTGTCGACTTCGCTTTCCATCGCCAAACCCGCCAACTCGTCTGGAGAGATCGGGTCAATAAAATTATTAAAGCCGCGTTTTAACACCACCGGACGTTTCTGCCAGTGACGTTCAAGAAAATCGGGCCAGTTAAGAGTGAGTTGGTATTCCATGTTAAGCATCCACAGGCTGGTATCTGCAACCGATTATAACGGATGCTTAACGTAATGCGTGAAGTATGGACATATTTATTCATCTTTCGGTGCAGAATGCTGGCGACCAAAAATCACCTCCATCCGCGCACCGCCCAGCATGCTCTCTCCGGCGACGATTTTACCCTCATATTGCTCGGTGATTTCGCGGGCTACCGCCAGCCCTACACCTTGCCCAGGGCGTAAAGTATCAACCCGTTGACCACGGTCGAAAATGACCTCTCGCTTGCTTAATGGAATACCGGGGCCATCATCCTCGACCACAATATAGAGATGCTCGTCTGTTTGCCTTGCAGATATTTCGACAAACTCGAGGCAATATTTACAGGCATTATCCAGCACGTTGCCCATCACCTCGACAAAATCGTTCTGCTCACCGACAAAGCTGATCTCTGGCGAAATATCGAGAGAGATATTGACCCCTTTGCGTTGATACACTTTGTTCAGCGCCGAGGTGAGATTGTCCAGCAGTGGGGCGACCGGATGCAGCTCGCGGCTAAGCAATGTCCCGCCGCGCATACTGGCACGATGCAGGTAGTAGCCAATTTGCTGTGAAATGCGGCTGATTTGCTCCAGCATTACCGGCTCAGCATCACTGACGCTCATCTTCTCACTACGCAGAGAACGCAGCGTACTTTGCAGCACCGCCAGTGGCGTTTTCAGACTATGGGTCAGGTCGGTGAGCGTCGTACGATATTTGTCGTAACGTTCGCGTTCACTTTTTAACAGTCGGTTCAGGTTTCGTACCAGACTAGTCAGTTCCCGCGTTGTGGCTGGATTGAGCAATTCGCGGTTATGTTCTTCCAGTTCGCGGACTTCTTTTGCCAGGGCTTCGATGGGGCGTAAACTCCACCAGGCGGCGACCCACAGCAGCGGGATCACTAACAGCAGATTGGCTGAGAGCACATAGATAAACCAGCTCCAGACCATATAGGAACTTTTTAGCTCCACCGGAATGGTATCCACCACCACAATGGTTAACTTTGGCATCCGCGATGTTGCCGGGTAGACGTTTACCGCCACCGAGTGGGTCATCTCCGCGTCGTCATCATCTTCCCGCACTTCCTGCAACTGTTGCTGTATCGAATGATCTCCACTCAGCAAGAGGCTGGTATCGTTAACATCCGCTTCAATTTCATGAAAACCGTTCGATTTTAGCCAGTCGGGCTGGATCATCTTCATCAGCCAGGGCACGTCACGTTGCGCCCATAAAAGCTGCCCGTTCTCATCATAAATTAGTGTCATCGTGGGGCTTTGCTTGTCGATATTTTCGGGTAACTCGACATGCAACTTATTGTTTTCCCACTTCGCAAGGGTATAGAACAGATTGCTCTCGCCACGTAACAGCCGAAACGTGGTTTTATCGAAACTGACGCTATAACCGATCAGCGCAACCATTCCGTAGGCAAGCGAAAGCACCAATACTACTGCTGCCGTTGCTAACAGAAAACGTACCCGCAGCGAGAGCGGGAAAAAAAGACGCAGTAATTTTTTCATCAGCGCAATTCGAACAGATAGCCCTGGCCGCGAACGGTGGTAATCACTTCTTGCGGATATTGTGCCTGAATTTTTTTGCGCAGACGTCCCATCAGTACATCTATGGTATGACTTTCCCGCAGCTCCGCATCCGGGTAGAGTTGTAGCATTAACGAATCTTTGCTGACCACTTTGCCATTATTACGTATCAACGTTTCCATAATGGTGTATTCGAACGCGGTCAGTTTGATCACTTCGTCATTAATAGATAATTCACGGCGGGAGAGATCAACCTGAAACGGTGGTAGCGAAATGACCTGTGAAGCCAGACCGCTATTACGCCGCATTAATGCCTGCATTCGCGCCATCACCTCTTCAATATGAAACGGTTTAGTCACGTAATCATCAGCACCGGCACTTAATACTTCGACTTTGTCCTGCCAGCTCTCACGGGCGGTTAATACCAGAATCGGCAGTGAAACATCATTGCTACGCCAGCGGCGAATCAGTGACAGACCATCCTCGTCAGGCAATCCGAGATCGACAATCGCAATATCCGGTAAATGTTCATTGAGATAATAATCGGCTTCTTTGGCATCTTCTGCGTCATCGACCTGATGACCAGCATCCTGTATCTGAACTTTAAGATGGTGACGTAACAACGCATTGTCTTCAACAACCAGTACGCGCATTTTTATTTCTCCCTGTCTTAATTATTAAAATAGTGTAACGCGATTATGTGGTTATGGGGGTAAACATTAAATAAACCAGCGGGAAGGGGAGGTAAAGTGAAAAAACAAAAAGTGGATAATCTTAATAAGCAGGCCGGACAGCATCGCCATCCGGCACTGATTTGAGGCTTATTTCAGCTCATCAACCATGGTGATGGCGCGACCAATATAGTTAGCCGGCGTCATCGCTTTCAGGCGGGCTTTCTCTTCTTCTGGCAGCGCGAGACCGTCGATAAATTGCTTCATGCCTTCGGCGTCAACGCGCTTACCGCGAGTCAGCTCTTTCAGCTTCTCGTACGGTTTTTCGATGCCATAGCGACGCATAACTGTCTGGATTGGCTCAGCCAGCACTTCCCAGTTGTGATCCAGCTCCTCCAGCAGATGGTCATGGTTCACTTCCAGTTTGCTCACGCCTTTCAGGGTGGATTGATACGCAATCAGCGCATAACCGATACCCACGCCGAGGTTACGCAGCACGGTGGAGTCGGTCAGGTCACGCTGCCAGCGGGAAACTGGCAGTTTGCTTGCCAGGTGCTGCAATACCGCGTTGGAAAGGCCCAGGTTCCCTTCGGAGTTTTCGAAGTCGATCGGGTTAACTTTATGCGGCATGGTGGAAGAACCAATCTCACCAGCAATGGTTTTCTGTTTGAAGTGGTTAAGGGCGATATAACCCCAGACGTCACGGTCAAAGTCGATCAGAATGGTGTTGAAGCGCGCAACGCAATCAAACAGTTCGGCAATGTAGTCGTGCGGTTCGATCTGGGTGGTGTACGGGTTCCACTGAATACCCAGCGAGGTGACGAACTCTTCGCTGAACTGATGCCAGTCAACTTCCGGGTAAGCGGCGATGTGGGCGTTGTAGTTACCGACAGCGCCGTTGATTTTGCCGAGGATCTCCACCTGGTTAAGCTGGCGGTACTGGCGCTCCATACGGTAGGCGACGTTAGCCATCTCTTTACCAATGGTTGACGGCGTGGCTGGCTGACCGTGGGTACGGGACAGCAGCGGGATATCGCGATACTGAACGGCGAGATCTTTAATGCTATCAATCAGTTGACGCCAGTACGGCAGGATCACTTCATCACGCGCGGTTTTCAGCATTAATGCGTGGGAGAGATTATTGATATCTTCCGAAGTACAGGCAAAATGGATGAATTCAGAAACCGCGTGCAGTTCCGGGATATCCGCCACTTTTTCTTTCAGGAAATACTCAACCGCTTTAACGTCGTGGTTAGTGGTACGCTCGATGGTTTTGATGCGTGCTGCATCTTCTTCGCTGAAACTGGCGACAATTGCATCAAGGTAACCGATTGCGTCGGCAGCAAAAGCAGGAACTTCCTTGATCGCTGCGTGCGCGGCCAGTTTTTGCAGCCAACGTACTTCAACTTGTACACGGAATTTCAGCAAACCGTATTCGCTGAAAATCCCGCGCAGCGCGCTGACTTTATCGCCGTAGCGTCCATCGACAGGGGAAACGGCGGTCAGTGAGGATAATTCCATAGATCACAACTCCGGGGTTAAATGAGCAAGAATTTGTTTTGCCTGAGTGGTCAGGCGATTACGAGAAAACATCAGTTGCAGACGACCGCCGCCGACCTGGTGCCAGAGCACGGCGGCGCGAATGCCTGCCAGCAGGGTTGCGCGAACTTTCGCCTGCACCTGTGGGCTTTGCAGTACAGCAGGGGAACCCGTGACCTGAATGCGCGGGCCAAGCGGGCTGATAACATCAACATAGATGGCAGCCATCGCGCTCATCAGCGTTTCGGACTGTAAATCGAAGTGTTCGAGCTGGCGTTGCAGGCCGTTGATCCGGTTGCCCAGAGTGTCGAGCGCACCTTTCGCTGAGGAGAGTTTGCGCTCAAGCACCATCAGACTGAGTGTGTAGCGGGTTAATTCGGCGTTTAAGCCCTGGCGACTGCTGGCATTGAGTACGCCGAGCAAGGTTTCCAGCCCGACGCGCAGGTTGGCTTCGCTGCCGCCAAAAACCGCCAGCGTTGAGCTGGGGTTCATATCGATAATACTGTTGAGTGAGACGTGTAGCGCATCGCCATCACAATGCCCCTGGTGAGCGAGTTGTTGCACCAGGCGTGCCGACTGACAAATACCGGCCAGGGCGAGGGTGATGTCATAGTAATTCTTTGCCACGTTCACTGCTTCCTTGTTTTAAGTAAAGATAATAATCAGACCGGCAGCGGCAGACGCTGCTCAATAATACCGCCACCGAGGCACACTTCACCGTTATAGAAAACGGCAGACTGGCCCGGCGTCACGGCGGCAACCGGCTCATCGAAAATCACTTCAATGCGATCATCGTCCAGCGCCTTGACGGTGCACGGGATGTCGGTCTGGCGATAGCGGGTTTTTACTGTGCAACGCATAGTACCGGTGAACGGTTCGCGATCGACCCAGTGCAGCTGCTGGGCAATCAGACCGACAGACATCAGACGCGGGTGTTCATGGCCTTGCGCAACAATCAGAATGTTGTTTTCGACGTCTTTATCGACCACATACCACGGTTCTTCGGTGCCGTCTTTGGTGCCACCGATACCCAGACCTTTACGCTGACCGAGGGTGTGATACATCAGCCCCTGGTGCTCACCAATTTCATCGCCATCGACGGTAATGATTTTGCCCGGTTGCGCCGGGAGATAACGGCCCAGGAACTCGCGGAATTTACGTTCGCCAATGAAGCAAATGCCGGTAGAGTCTTTTTTCTTCGCGGTGACCAGACCAAGATCTTCAGCAATCTTACGCACCTGCGGTTTTTCCAGTTCGCCGACCGGGAACAGGCTTTGCGCAATCTGCTCATGGCTGAGCGTATAAAGGAAGTAGCTCTGGTCTTTATTGCTGTCCAGACCACGCAGCAGGCGGCTCTTGCCATCGACATCTGCCCGACGTACGTAATGACCGGTAGCGATATAATCGGCACCTAAATCTTCGGCGGCAAATTCGAGGAAAGCTTTAAATTTGATCTCTTTGTTGCACAGAATATCCGGATTCGGCGTGCGACCGGCTTTATATTCGGCAAGGAACAGTTCGAAGACGTTGTCCCAGTACTCGGCAGCAAAGTTAACGGTGTGCAGTTCAATGCCGAGCTTGTCGCAGACAGCCTGGGCATCAGCCAGATCCGCTGCCGCTGTGCAATATTCCTCACCGTCGTCTTCTTCCCAGTTCTTCATAAACAGGCCTTCGACCTGATATCCCTGTTGTTGTAACAGCCAGGCAGAAACGGAGGAATCGACACCGCCGGACATGCCGACGATTACTTTTTTTGCGGTTTCAGACATTGGATCACTCACGACATTGAACTTCAAGGCGGCGTATTCTATCACGCAGCCTTTTAGATGACACCCTTTGTAAAAGGCCAGTTAAAATCGCCAATCATCTCCAGCGGATAGCGTTGCCCGCTTTGATAACAACGAATACTTTCCGCCACCAGCGGCGAACGAAGATTTGACGCCTGTAAAATTTCTTCGGCGCTGACCCAACGGCAGCAGTCGATATCGCTGTCATGAGGCTGCGTCGGGCATATTTGCTCAAGCTCAATGGCAAAGAGGAAACGCAAAAACGGCGTTTTATCGGGCGCAATCCACTGATGCATACGAATAAAGTGTTGCGGCTGCGCGCTAATGCCGGTTTCTTCCCACAGCTCACGGGCGGCGGCTTCCACTAAGGTTTCATCGGCTTCCAGGTGCCCGGCAGGTTGGTTCCATAACGCTTTACCATTAATCGTCTCTTCAACGACTAAAAATTTGCCTTCTGCGTGCACCACGCAAGCAACGGTAACGTGCGGTTTAAACATTTTGCATCCTTAATCTGTCGCGTCTCGCCATTCGCCATTGGCAAGATTATCCAAAGAGTAATCCCCCATCGCATAGCGAATCAGTCGCAGCGTGGGGAAACCAACATGGGCGGTCATGCGGCGCACCTGGCGATTACGTCCTTCATATAAGGTGATCTTCAGCCAGCTGGTGGGAATACTTTTGCGCTCACGAATTGGTGGATTCCGCGGCCATAACCACGCGGGTTCTTCAACCAGCTCCGCGCCTGCGGGCAGGGTAGGGCCATCATTTAAGGTTACGCCATTGCGCAAGGCTTCAAGTGCCTCTTGTGTGGGAATACCTTCCACCTGCACATAATAGATTTTTCCGGTGCGTTTGCCCGGCTGGGTTAAACGCGCCTGCAACGCGCCGTTATTGGTCAGCACCAGTAACCCTTCGCTATCGCGGTCAAGGCGACCTGCTGCATAAACGCCTTGAATCGGGATGAATTCTTTTAATGTTTTGCGTCCGGCTTCATCGGTGAACTGCGGAAGAACATCGTAGGGTTTATTGAACAGGATCACACGCGTGGGCTGGTTGTCAGGTTTACGCCTGGTAGAACGTTGCGAGCTGAATCGCTTAACCTGGTGATTTCTAAAAGAAGTTTTTTGCATGGTATTTTCAGAGATTATGAATTGCCGCATTATAGCCTAATAACGCGCATCTTTCATGACGGCAAACAATAGGGTAGTATTGACAAGCCAATTACAAATCATTAACAAAAAATTGCTCTAAAGCATCCGTATCGCAGGACGCAAACGCATATGCAACGTGGTGGCAGACGAGCAAACCAGTAGCGCTCGAAGGAGAGGTGAATGGAAAGTAAAGTAGTTGTTCCGGCACAAGGCAAGAAGATCACCCTGCAAAACGGCAAACTCAACGTTCCTGAAAATCCGATTATCCCTTACATTGAAGGTGATGGAATCGGTGTAGATGTAACCCCAGCCATGCTGAAAGTGGTCGACGCTGCAGTCGAGAAAGCCTATAAAGGCGAGCGTAAAATCTCCTGGATGGAAATTTACACCGGTGAAAAATCCACACAGGTTTATGGTCAGGACGTCTGGTTGCCTGCTGAAACCCTTGATCTGATTCGTGAATATCGCGTTGCCATTAAAGGCCCGCTGACCACTCCGGTTGGTGGCGGTATTCGCTCTCTGAACGTTGCCCTGCGCCAGGAACTGGATCTCTACATCTGCCTGCGTCCGGTACGTTACTATCAGGGCACTCCAAGCCCGGTTAAACACCCTGAACTGACCGATATGGTTATCTTCCGTGAAAACTCGGAAGACATTTATGCGGGTATCGAATGGAAAGCAGACTCTGCCGACGCTGAGAAAGTGATTAAATTCCTGCGTGAAGAGATGGGCGTGAAGAAAATTCGCTTCCCGGAACATTGCGGTATCGGTATTAAGCCGTGTTCGGAAGAAGGCACCAAACGTCTGGTTCGTGCAGCGATCGAATACGCAATTGCTAACGATCGTGACTCTGTGACCCTGGTGCACAAAGGCAACATCATGAAGTTCACCGAAGGCGCGTTTAAAGACTGGGGCTACCAACTGGCGCGTGAAGAATTTGGCGGTGAACTGATCGACGGCGGCCCGTGGCTGAAAGTTAAAAACCCGAATACCGGCAAAGAGATCGTCATTAAAGACGTGATTGCTGATGCATTCCTGCAACAGATCCTGCTGCGTCCGGCTGAATATGATGTTATCGCCTGTATGAACCTGAACGGTGACTACATTTCTGACGCCCTGGCAGCGCAGGTTGGTGGTATCGGTATCGCCCCTGGCGCAAACATCGGTGACGAATGCGCCCTGTTTGAAGCCACCCACGGTACTGCGCCGAAATATGCCGGACAGGACAAAGTAAACCCAGGCTCTATTATTCTCTCCGCTGAGATGATGCTGCGCCATATGGGCTGGACTGAAGCCGCAGACCTGATTGTTAAAGGTATGGAAGGCGCAATCAATGCGAAGACCGTAACCTATGACTTCGAACGTCTGATGGAAGGCGCTAAGCTGCTGAAATGTTCAGAGTTTGGTGATGCGATCATCAAGAATATGTAATCACTACATGTGTTAAATATTGTAACGGGCGTATAACACGCCCGTTGTTTTATGATGATGTAAAATCTTCCCCAAAACTTTCCCCAAAACCCTTCCCCAAAACTGGCTATTTTCTATGCTGTTTTGATATCTACGATAATCCAGTCTTTACCACGATCATCATTGTATCGGTCGGTCATTTTTCTGGATTTATGACCTAACAACTTTTGCGTATCCAGACCCTGTTCCCGATATAACCGTTCTGACAGAGATCGCTGCTCATGAAATGTGGGCGCAGTTCCTGGCTCCCATTTTATGCCACATTTTTCCCTGGCCTTTTTAAAAGCCGTTGTAAGAGTATTTGCAGACACCTGGTCTCCTCTGTTTGCTTGAGAGGTAGTGTGACGGTAATGGACCAGATATTTACTAACAACAGCATCCCTGCACTGAGATATAACTTCACGAAGGGTAATATTCAGAGCATCGCATTTCAGGTTAAGCGGAATAGCAAGTTTTGAACCGGTTTTTTCCTGAGTAATGTGCAACATGTCGTCCCAGATATCAGAGAATTTCAAATTGCAGATATCGCCTAAACGTTGTCCAGTGACAAGAGCAAGTAGCATCCCGCATTTTAAATAGGGCTGCCGTCTGCTTACGCTGTCAAATATTGCCTGCCATTCGGGCAGTGATAATCTTTGGCGGTTTACTCGATTTCGCGGTTGTTTTGTTGCCTGCGCTGGGTTAAATCCTGGCGGAACATGTCCTGCGTGTTGTGCTTCTTTGAAGACGTCGATCAACACCATTCTCACGACTTGCGCCATCCTGTTATGACCTTCAGCCTTTACAGCATCAATTATTTCGGCAATATCAAGTGCGGTAATATCCTTGAGGTGTTGCATTCCACAATGCTCACGGAAAAGACGAATGGGTTTGCCTTTTTGCCGATAGGAGTTGGGTCTTAGTTCATTATGTTGCAGCCTGTCCTCCTGGATAGAAATATATTTATCAAGCCATTCTGTCACCGTAATGTCTGAGCGCCTGCCTTTCATTCTTTCTAGACGCTCATTGACGCTTAATATTTGTCGGGTACGTTGTTCAGCAATAATGGTATTTGCTTCAGTAGCAACTTGTTTTGCTTCATTCTCATCAGTTCCTAAGCTATGAAAACGACCGGATAGTGGATGTTTGTATTGCCAATATACCTTTCCGGTTCGCTTATCTAATTTGCAATATAAATTGGGTATAGAGATTTTGTGAGATCGGGGTCTAGCAGCCATCAGCGATTATCCGTTGGAGTTTTGGGTTTGCGTTTATTGGGAGTTGCGGTTCTGCAAGCGTTCCTACAAAACGGGAATTTCGGTCAATCATCCAGTAGCGACCAACTTTTATAGCGGGTGGGGCCATCATTTTCCCTTGCGCGTATTTTTTCAGAACTCGCTCACTTGGTGCTAAGTCCCCAAATTCTTCTTTAGCCCAGTCCTGTAAAGTGATTAGTCGAGACATTTGTCCTCCTCTTAGCTGCTGAGGGAGTTTGTGACCGATATATCTGACATGATATTAAGCTCATGGCAGGTACATCTCTTGACTGGTCATAGAGATAAATTTAATGCTGAGAAATGCAGTATTGAATTTATCAATTTTTCTATTTCCTGCGTATGGCACGTAACTTCTTAATGTGTTCTGCTGTTTCGATCTCTTCAGCTATCCGATCTGCGTCAGCTTTATTCACAGGTTCAAAGTCATGATTAAAGCGGAACATGCTGGCGATACATGTTCTGCCTTTTCGGATGTAGTGAACTTTGTTGTGAGTGGAACGCAGGATTTTGCAGGGAGTGCCGTGGTGGTCGACGTACCAGGTGTTAGGGTAAATCACTCTGAACATTCTTGACCTTGTGTTGTGCGGATTGTTATTCAGTGCCGATATTTACCTTTATCGCGTATACCTTTACCGGTTTATCACCGAAGTGCGGATGTGTGATTGTCTTCACTTCATATCCGTCATACGGAACATCAACTCTGCGGCTGGAATCGTCGCGCTTCGGATATCCCTTTGTGATAATCAGGCGGTCATGCTTACGGTTAACGAGGCGCTTTTTCCAGTAGTCATTACACAGGCGATACTCTTCCGTTTTCTCTCCGCGAATCATGGCATCGAAGTATTCACCTTTAACGGCAAGTTGCAGGTTAGCCACGGTTAACTCCTTGCTGTGTGGCGTCGAGTAATAAATCCCACAACCGCTGAGAGCAATTTCCGCATGTACAGCGTTGACCCACAACGTTTATCGCGTTGCTGATTTCCGGCGTTACCTGTTTAGGAACCATAACCCAACCATCCGGAGTTACCGGAAGCGAGAACGGCAGCACATCTCTGTGAACAAGTTTTTGCTGTGACAGGTTATCCAGAACTTTCTGTACTGCTGCATCACCGAATACACCAAGCGCATCTGCCATAACTCCTACAACCTGATAAGCCTCAGCGCATACCGTGGATAAACCATCCGGAATTACCGGAGAGTTGCCGGGTTCTTTAATGTGCAAGCGAGGCTCACCATCTTTTGGCTCAGGCCACTGGCGCTCCATGTTGATCTTCAATTTATCTTCCATAGCAACGGTAATTTCAGCATCGCTGATGCCAGCACGGCGCTGTGCATCCCACAACAGAAACTGCATATCAGCCCACTCGCTAAGATCGTCTGGTTCGGCTGCGGCTTCCAGTGCCTCTTTTGAGAGGTGTTTCAGTGGACCAATGGGGCCAACGCAGCCAAATGTGGAGTCAGACCATTTGGCATGCTCGTGGCGAATCTGTTCGCGTTCCAGTGATGCCAGTGCAATTCGTGCTAGTTCCATTTGTTCGCCACGAGTAAGCCCGTTTTCAAGCGGATTTTTAATGAACAATTCAATACGTTCTTTGGTAATAGTGGTCATGTGTTAATCCTCAAAACTTTATGCCCGGGCGCAAAAGTACGTGTTTTGTCTTTGCTTATTCGCCACCCGTCTTTACGGGCCTCTTTTGCACAACCAGACCATGACGTACCGATATACTCACCGAAGTCTGGCACTGGATATACACCTTCCGTACACTGGCGACAATCACAATAGAGATGCATGGTGTAACTTGCGGCAATAGCCATATCACTCTCTTTTTCCCTGAAGCATGGCAGCGTGGCAGGCATCCTCTACGCCCTTAACTGCATCTGCGCAGTAGTTATAGCGATTGCATTCCACTAACTTCTGCCTGAGATTTTCAATTGCTTGCGCGACATCAGCCTGTATTACAGGAACTGGCGGAACGGCTGTCTGCTGCTCTCGAACGTCATTAGTCGCTATCGGTTCTGCTGCCAACTGACTGGCATATTTGTTAATGGTAACGATAAGCTCTTGCTCAGCCTCATCCAGACAATCACCGATACCTCGCCTGTCGCCGTCAAAATCATCGAAATCAGCACGAACTCTGGCAAATTTCAGGATTGCGGACAACACCTCACCAGGAATTACCGGAGAGTTGGTTGACGTTTCCGAAATTTCCCGAAAATTATTGGTTGACGAATTCGCGTTTTCCCGAAAGTTTCCGGCATGAAGCATAGCCGCGCGGCAGGCGTTCCAGCCTCTCACCTCTGCAATAGCGGCAACAGCATCGACCGCGTACATGCTAAGAGGGTTAGGCATTGGTTTTTCTTCAGGTACTACTGGCACTGGCTTGGCATATATAGCGGCTGAACATACCAACCCTTTGATAACCAACTGTCAGCAATGTTTTTACTCCTCGTTATTGCCGGAATACCTAAGCCATTGTCTGAATGCAGCCATGCCACCGGATTCTCTTCCAGCGATGCCAGAGCAATTTCATAAGCCCGGCGCTCAACATTGTCTCGCACATCCAAACTGCTGATACGCTCTTTGATTTCTTTAATCAGTTCTTTGTCGGTAAAAGTGCTCATATCAATCTCCATTGGTATCAATGTTTACAGCCTGACAAGACTCTTTGAGCACCCAGTCAATAGCGTCTTTCCATGCCTCTGTTTCGACTGGTGGATTTTCACGCTTAACCTGTTCATAGAAGCGCACTGCTTTAACCAGTCCTTCCGGTACTACTGGTGATGGCTGTTTAGCTTCTAAATCAGCAATTCTGTCAACCACGGCATCGACAGCATCTGAAAAGCCGAACCAGTTGCTCCACTCCGGCTCATCCCCGGTTGCTGCAAAGTACATATCTGCTAAAGCAGATTCAGCATGGTCACGCTCGTTAATGAGTTGCTCTTCGCTTTTCTCCAGTTCAGCAATACGCTTACCCCCATCCGAGATAACACCTTCGTAATACTCACGCTGCTCGTTGAGTTTTGATTTTGTCTCCTCAAGCTCAACTCTCAGCTTCCCAACAGTAAGAGCAATATCCTCGTTCTCCTGGTCGCGGCGTTTTATGTATTGCTGGTTTCTTTCCCGTTCATCCAGCAGTGCCAGCACAGTAGCCGGATTGACTGCGGCGATGAATTCAGCATTGGCCTGCTGTTCCATTTGGAAATCTTCATCGAAACCGCTTTCTGGATGCGCTCCTTCAATTCTGCAAATGGGAATATATCCAGCAACTTCACGATGAATTAGCGCATAATCACCATCAAATCGGCTCTCTCCATATTCGAGCGACCACTCACCACACGTTGCTTTTTCTGCCGCTTCACGCAGTGCCTGATAGTTAATTTCGCTCACTTCGAACCTCTCTGTTTACTGATAAGCTCCAGATCCTCCTGGCAACTTGCACAAGTCCGACAACCCTGAACGACCAGGCGTCTTCGTTCATCTATGGGATCGCCACACTCACAACAATGAGTGGCGGATATAGTCTGGTAGTTCAGACGACGCATTTTTATTGCTGTATTGCGCTGTAATTCTTCAATTTCTGATGCTGAATCAATGATGTCCGCCATCTTTCATTAATCCCTGAATTGTTGGTTAATACGCTTGAGGGTGAATGCGAATAATAAAAAAGGAGCCTGTAGCTCCCTGATGATTTTGCTTTTCATGTTCACCGTTCCTTAAAGACGCCGTTTAACATGCCGATCGCCAGGCTTAAATGAGTCGGTGTGAATCCCATCAGCGTTACCGTTTCGCGGTGCTTCTTTAGTACGCTACGGCAAATGTCATCGACGTTTTTATCCGGAAACTGCTGTCTGGCTTTTTTGATTTCAGAATTAGCCTGACGGGCAATGCTGCGAAGGGCGTTTTCTTGCTGAGGTGTCACTGAACAAGCCCCATGTCGGCAAGCATAAGCACACAGAATATGAAGCCCGCTGCCAGAAAAATGCATTCAGTGGTTGTCATACCTGGTCTCTCTCATCTGCTTCTGCTTTCGCCACCATCATTTCCAGCTTTTGTGAAAGGGATGTGGCTAACGTATGAAATTCTTCGTCTGTTTCTACTGGTATTGGCACAAACCTGACTCCAATTTGAGCAAGGCTATGTGCCATCTCAATACTCGTTCTTAACTCAACAGGAGATGCTTTGTGCATACCGCCTCCCGTTTATTATTTATCTTCTCAGCCAGCCGCTGTGCTTTCAGTGGATTTCTGATAACAGAAAGGCCGGGAAATACCCAGCCTCGCTTTGTAACGGAGTAGACGAAAGTGATCGCGCCTACCCGGATATTATCGTGAGGATGCGTCATCGCCATTGCTCCCCAAATACAAAACTAATTTCAGCCAGTGCCTCGTCCATTTTTTCGATGAACTCCGGCACCATCTCGTCAAAACTCGCCATGTACTTTTCATCCCGCTCAACCACGACATAATGCAGTCCTTCACGCTTCATACGCGGGTCATAGTTGGCAAAGTACCAGGCATCTTTTCGCGTCACCCACATGCTGTACTGCACCTGGGCCATGTAAGCCGATTTTATGGCCTCGAAACCACCGAGCCGGAACTTCATGAAATCCCGGGAGGTAAACGGGCATTTCAGCTCAAGGCCGTTGCCGTCACTGCATAAACCATCGGGAGAGCAGGCGGTGCGCATACTTTCGTCGCGATAGATGATCGGGGATTCAGTAACATTCACGCCGGAAGTAAACTCAAACAGGGCTCTGGCGTCGTTCTCGTACTGTTTTCCCCAAGCCAGCGCCTTAGCGTTAACTTCCGGAGCCACACCGGTGCAAACCTCAGCAAGCAGGGTGTGGAAGTAGGACATTTTCATGTCAGGCCATTTCTTTCCGGAGCGGGGTTTTGCTATCACGTTGTGAACTTCTGAAGCGGTGATGACGCCGAGCCGTAATTTGTGCCATGCATCATCCCCCTGTTCGACAGCTCTCACGTCGATCCCGGTACGCTGCAGGATAATGTCCGGTGTCATGCTGCCACCTTCTGCTCAGTGGCTTTCTGTTTCAGGAATCCAAGAGCTTTCACTGCTTCGGCCTGTGTCAGTTCTGACGATGCGCGAATGTCGCGGCGAAATATCTGGGAACAGAGCGGCAATAAGTCGTCATCCCATGTTTTATCCAGGGCGATCAGCAGAGTGTTAATCTCCTGCATGGTTTCATCGTTAACCGGAGTAATGTCGCGTTCCGGCTGACGTTCTGCAGTGTATGCGGTATTTTCGACAATGCGCTCGGCTTCATCCTTGTCATAGATACCAGCAAATCCGAAGGCGAGACGGGCACACTGAATCATGGCTTTATGCCGTAACATCCGTTTGGGATGCGACTGCCACGGCCCCGTGATTTCTCTGCCTTCGCGGGTTTTGAATGGTTCGCGGCGGCATTCATCCATCCACTCGGTAACGCAGATCGGATGATTGCGGTCTTTGCGGTAAATCCGGCATGTACATGATTCATTGTCCTGCTCAAAGTCCATACCATCAAACTGCTGGTTTTCATTGATGATGCGGGACCAGCCATCAACGCCCACCACCGGAACAATGCCGTTCTGCTTATCAGGGAAGGCGTAAATTTCTTTCGTCCACGGATTAAGGCCGTACTGGTTGGCGACGATCAACAATGCGATGAACTGCGCATCGCTGGCATCACCTTTAAATGCCGTCTGGCGAAGAGTGGTGATCAGTTCCTGTGGGTCGACAGAATCCATGCCGACACGTTCAGCCAGCTTCCCTGCCAGCGTTGCGAGTGCTGTACTCATCCGTTTTATACCTCTGAATCAATATCAGCCTGATGGTGAGCAATGGTTTCAACTATGTACCGGATGTGTTCTGCCATGCGCTCCTGAAACTCAACATCGTCATCAAACGCACGGGTAATGGCTTTTTTGCTGGCCCCGTGGCGTTGTAAATGATCGATGCATAGCGATTCAAACAGGTGCTGGGGCAGGCCTTTTTCCATGTCGTCTGCCAGTTCTGCCTCTTTCTCTTCACGGGCGATCTGCTGGTAGTGACGCGCCCAGCTCTGAGCCTCAAGACGATCCTGAATGTAATAAGCGTTCATGGCTGAACTCCTGAAAATGGCTGTGAAAATATCGCCCGCGAAATGCCAGGCTGATTAGGAAAACAGGAAAGGGGGTTAGTGAATGCTTTTGCTTGATCTCAGTTTCAGTATTAATATCCATTTTTTATAAGCGTCGACGGCCTCACGAAACATCTTTTCATCGCCAATAAAAGTGGCGATAGTGAATTTAGTCTGGATAGCCATAATTGTTTGATCCATTTTTTGGGACTCCTGGCTGATTAAGTATGTCGATAAGGCGTTTCCATCCGTCACGTAATTTACGGGTGATTCGTTCAAGTAAAGATTCGGAAGGGCAGCCAGCAACAGGCCACCCTGCAATGGCATATTGCATGGTGTGCTCCTTATTTATACATAACGAAAAACGCCTCGAGTGAAGCGTAATTGGTATGCGGTAACGCCGCGCTCAGGCGGCCTTGATAGTCATATCATCTGAATCAAATATTCCTGATGTATCGATATCGGTAATTCTTATTCCTTCACTACCATCCATTGGAGGCCATCCTTCCTGACCATTTCCATCATTCCAGTCGAACTCACACACAACACCATATGCATTTAAGTCGCTTGAAATTGCTATAAGCAGAGCATGTTGCGCCAGCATGATTAATACAGCATTTAATACAGAGCCGTGTTTATTGAGTCGGTATTCAGAGTCTGACCAGAAATTATTAATCTGGTGAAGTTTTTCCTCTGTCATTACGTCATGGTCAATTTCAATTTCTATTGATGCTTTCCAGTCGTAATCAATGATGTATTTTTTGATGTTTGACATCTATTCATATCCTCATAGATAAAAAATCGCCCTCACACTGGAGGGCAAAGAAGATTTCCAATAATCAGAACAAGTCGGCTCCTGTTTAGTTACGAGCGACATTGCTCCGTGTATTCACTCGTTGGAATGAATACACAGTGCAGTGTTTATTCTGTTATTTATGCCAAAAATAAAGGCCACTATCAGGCAGCTTTGTTGTTCTGTTTACCAAGTTCTCTGGCAATCATTGCCGTCGTTCGTATTGCCCATTTATCGACATATTTCCCATCTTCCATTACAGGAAACATTTCTTCAGGCTTAACCATGCATTCCGATTGCAGCTTGCATCCATTGCATCGTTTGAATTGTCCACACCATTGATTTGTATCAATAGTCGTAGTCATACGGATAGTCCTGGTATTGTTCCATCACATCTTGAGGATGCTCTTCGAACTCTTCAAATTCTTCTTCCATATATCACCTTAAATAGTGGATTGCGGTAGTAAAGATTGTGCCTGTCTTTTAACCACATCAGGCTCGGTGGTTCTCGTGTACCCCTACAACGAGAAATCGGATAAACTCTATTCACCCCTACAGAGAGCAAAAGAGAAACGCCGATGAACAACTCATGGTGGCAGGAACTAATGCATTTTTTCCTGCAAGGAATGACACTTAAACAGTTGATTCATATGCTAATCATCCTGATCATATTGATTATTGTTATGCCGGTAAGCGTAAAAGAATGGATAAACCTGCATAGTCCAGAAATCCTTCCTCATTACTGGATGTATTACATCCTGTTGTTTTGCGTTAGCTATGTGCTTAACGGCGTTGTTAATTCCGCTTATCACGCTGTGACTGAAAGAATTGAGGTATTCGCTGCTCAGAAGCGCAAATCTAAAGAAGAAAAATATGTGCAAGATTTGTTTGATTCGTTAACTCTTGGAGAAAGAGCGTATTTGGCATTCGCTGTAGCCGCTAATAACCAGCTACAAACGGAAAAGGGCGCTCATGAATCAATTTCATTGCTCAAAAAAGGACTCCTCGTTCGAAGGCCTCCTGCTGTTGGATATCCTGATACCGACCGTTTCGTTATCCCTGAAAGCTATAGACATGAGTGCTACATTAGGTTTGCCGGGAAGGCAGACAGCCTTATGGATGAACTTATCGCTCAGGATAAGCATGGCAAAAACAAGTAATTAGCAAATGAATTTATCATCTCGCCGTCAGTTGTTTTGATTTCCGGTAGCCTGCCGCGTAAAGAGCTACGTTCGGAAGACAAGTTGAACCTTCATATTTTCTGGTCAACGTTGTCAGAGTTATCACTTCTGCTCTCATTGCTGGTTTGAGCTTGCATTGCAAGACCACTCGTGAAGGGGTTGGCCTGTGTAGCTTGTCGGAGCTGATCGCCTCCTGACTTTGCAGATTTGCGCGACGAGCTCTACGGCGAGAAGCTGCGGTGCCTTTAAATTCTGTTTTTCTGGACATGGATTCCTCCCGAATAAACTTTGGCGATGCAATCTCGAAGCTCCTCCTGAGACGGTTGCTTCGGCATTGCATCCCACAGCTTATGTGGTTGGGTGATCTGGCTTTTCAGCCACGTAGTCGAGAGTCGACGTTGTTTAAAGAGCCTGCCAGTCTGTTCCATTTGGCTTCCAGCGTCCTGCTGACGGTTAAATAGTACGATATGTACTTTACAAGATCAATACAATTTGTTGTAAGTTGGCGTGGTTTTTTATAACGCTTTGTATTTAATAGTGTTGTTTTTTAGCGTGGATGTATTGCCTCGGCGATGTAAGGAGAGATCAGAATTGCGTGGTTTAGTGGGTTGCATCTATTTATTTTTCAATAAATATAATTGGTTATGTGTTTTTAGGTGGGCGAACGTGAGGCAAAGAAAACCCGGCGCTGAGGCCGGGTTGTATTATGCTGCAAGTCTCTTAACCCAAGTCTCTCTTTTGGAGAATGGTAGAACTTGGCTTGATTCATGGAAGAGTAAGGAGAGTTGTTGCATTTGATCACCAATTGCTTCGCTGTCTATAACAACAAATCTGTTGTTATACTCCTCACTTGAAGCTTTAAGATCAATTAGTTTCCCAAGCAATGAGTAAGCACTATTCCAGCTTCCTCCGTGTTTCACGCTTGATGTAAAAACGTATTTAGGTATGTCGGTTTTTATTGTTACAGGGACGGTAATTTGATGTCCACTCAAGCCATATACGTTTTCACGAAGAGAAAGTGCGTCTCTAAGCTCTGTGTGATATAGATAATCAATAACCATACTTTCAAACTTTTCAGCTTGAACTGGCTGATACCAGTCTAACGACAAAGTTGATGCGAGTATACCAGCTCTAATTATGTTCGATGTAATCGCACCGACATCCTTTTCTGTTGCCCAAGCAATGATTTCTCCTCGAGCATTGAGTTCTGCGCCTTCTTTAAGCAGTAATTGTCGTATCTCATCAAGTCGTTTTTTGGTAAGCGAGATCCCTCTTGCCTCCATATTCATTAAGGCATCGCATCTGTCACTAACTAAATACCTACCATTGACTTCACGGATAAAGGCACCGACATGCTCTCCATCATCACAGTAAGTGAATGGACTGATAATTCTCAAGGTCTTGCCTATTGGATGGCATTCGAAACCTAGTTGTGAGATCACTGTTGAGCACATCATATTCCAAACCCCATTTGCCCCGACTCATCTTCAAGCGGTAAAGGTATTCTCCCAGAGTAAGTTATGTTCAGATGTTTACAGAAGTAATTCCAATACCCTACCAGGTCATCTGGGTTTATGTCATCTTCGATTGGAAACGCTATTCTATCACTATAGTATCCAGCTTCTTCATAGTATACATGGTAGTGAGCACCGTAAATGATATCTTGGTACTTCGGATGATCGACCTTGTAACTATTCGTGTGTTTGTCAAAGTGATAGGTATCTACCGCGAAAACCCTCTTGTTATGATAGAAAGCAATAATATTTATTTTAGGGTAAGAAATCGGGTCATCAGGTTCTGAATCCTGATCTGGTTTCCATTTCAGTTCAAACTTTAGCCCTTGTATAGGTATACAATCCTCATCCAAGGGGATGATATGGGCTTGTAGCCACATATCAGAGCGACTTGGTTTCTGTTTCCATTTAACGCCAGAAAAGTTAACTATTTTTTTACAATAAAGTACTTTATCAACTTCTACTTGGCTTGGCTGATAATCATCTATTTTTGCCAATGTTTACCGCCCTGTAAATTGTAGATAAAAGTGGTTTCATCACCCAAACGTCTCTTCAGGCCATTGGCTGGCGATAACTTTCCCCACAACGGAACAACTCTCATTGCATGGGATCATTGGGTATTGTGGGTTTAGTGGCTGTAGAAACACCTGACCGCTATCCCTGATCAGTTTCTTGAAGGTAAATTCATCACCACCAAGTCTGGCTATGCAGAAATCGCCGGGCTCAACAGCTTGCTCAGGGTCAACCAGAATTAACATCCCGTCAGGAAAGCTGGGTTTGGAACCTGTTGGTGCGGTCATTGAGTTACCTTCAACCTCAAGCCAGAATGCAGAGTCACTGGCTTTTTTGGTTGTGCTTACCAATCTCTCCGCATCGCCTTTGGTAAAGGTTCTGAGTTCTGGAGAGAACATCCCAGCCTGAACATGAGAAAAAACAGGGTACTCATATTGTTTTTTAACTGGGGCCGATGAGTATTCGCCAACAGGTGAAAATGTCCCGTCGTGGTTGAATGATATGTTATCAATACCAAGGTATTTAAACACCACACCAATATCACTAAGAGATGGATGACGAGATCCGCGCAACCAGTGTCCAATCCCACCCTGCGTCATACCTAGCTCTTCGGCTAACTTCTCTTGAGTTATGCCGAGCTCTTTCATTCTGGATCTAGCCAGTTCATACCATTTCATTTTCATGTCCTTATTATTACGCTCTGTACTGGAACCATCCATGCACAATGTGTATTTTTACTTGTATTCGCAAAGTACATATTGTATTTTTTTATTCGTGTTTACTATGGAGGGCATATGAGCAACCTACGAAAATATCGAGAGTCACTGAATATCTCTCAAACAACACTTGCTAAGGCAGTTGGATGCACACAGGGAGCTATCGGACATTGGGAATCTGGTCGTCGCTTCCCAGACCTTAAAACATGCCGTGCTCTTGTTGCGTGCCTAAACAAGTTAGGCGCAAAAGTCAGTCTTGATGACGTGTTCCCGCCGGAACACAAAGCCGCTTAATAAGCGGATCCGCTCTTTGTAACAACGGACATTCGTCCTACGTCGCTGAAAAGCGAGTTCCAAGATATCTGACCAACTAAGGCCATATGCGTTTCCACGCATACCTTTCAACTAACTATTCACTATTGGAAATCTTAAGAAATGGAAAGAACAAGTTACAGCAAACTATCACAGCGTGACGTTGATCGCGCAGAAACAGATTTACTTATCAATCTGTCAGCTATTACCCAGCGCGGTCTGGCAAAGATGATTGGCTGTCATGAATCGAAGATAAGCAGAACGGACTGGAGATTTATTGCTTCGGTCTTGTGTGCTTTCGGAATGGCATCAGACATCAGTCCGATTAGCAGGGCTTTTAAGTATGCGCTTGATGGACTCACCAATAAAAAACGCCCGGCGGCAACCGAGCGTTCTGAACAAATCCAGATGGAATTCTGAGGTCATTACTGGATCAATCCACAGGAGTCATTATGACAAATACAGCAAAAATACTCAACTTCTGCAGAGGTAACTTTGCCAAACAGGAGCGTAATGTGGCAGATCTCGATGATGGTTACGCCAGACTATCAAATATGCTGCTTGAGGCTTATTCAGGCGCAGATCTGACCAAGCGACAGTTTAAAGTGCTGCTTGCCATTCTGCGTAAAACCTATGGATGGAATAAACCAATGGACAGAATCACCGATTCTCAACTTAGCGAGATTACAAAGTTACCCGTCAAACGGTGCAATGAAGCCAAGTTAGAACTCGTCAGAATGAATATTATCAAGCAGCAAGGCGGCATGTTTGGACCAAATAAAAACATCTCAGAATGGTGTATCCCTCAAAACGAGGGAAAATCCCCTAAAACGAGGGATAAAACATCCCTCAAATTGGGGGATTGCTATCCCTCAAAACAGGGGGACACAAAAGACACTATTACAAAAGAAAAAAGAAAAGATTATTCGTCAGAGAATTCTGGCGAATCCTCTGACCAGCCAGAAAACGACCTTTCTGTGGTGAAACCGGATGCTGCAATTCAGAGCGGCAGCAAGTGGGGGACAGCAGAAGACCTGACCGCCGCAGAATGGATGTTTGACATGGTGAAGACCATCGCGCCATCAGCCAGAAAACCGAATTTTGCAGGGTGGGCTAACGATATCCGCCTGATGCGTGAACGTGACGGACGTAACCATCGCGACATGTGTGTACTGTTCCGCTGGGCATGCCAGGACAACTTCTGGTCCGGTAACGTGCTGAGCCCGGCCAAACTCCGCGACAAGTGGACCCAGCTCGAAATCAACCGTAACAAGCAACAGGCAGGTGTGACAGCCTGCAAACCAAAACTCGACCTGACAAACACTGACTGGATTTACGGGGTGGATTTATGAAAAACATCGCCGCACAGATGGTTAATTTTGACCGTGAGCAGATGCGTCGGATCGCCAACAACATGCCGGAACAGTACGACGAAAAGCCGCAGGTACAGCAGGTAGCGCAGATCATCAACGGTGTGTTCAGCCAGTTACTGGCAACTTTCCCGGCGAGTCTGGCTAACCGTGACCAGAACGAACTGAACGAAATCCGCCGCCAGTGGGTTCTGGCTTTCCGGGAAAACGGGATCACCACAATGGAACAGGTTAACGCAGGAATGCGCGTAGCCCGTCGGCAGAATCGACCATTTCTGCCATCACCCGGGCAGTTTGTTGCATGGTGCCGGGAAGAAGCATCCGTTATCGCCGGACTGCCAAACCTCAGCGAGCTGGTTGATATGGTTTACGAGTATTGCCGGAAGCGAGGCCTGTATCCGGATGCAGAGTCTTATCCGTGGAAATCGAACGCGCACTACTGGCTGGTTACCAACCTGTACCAGAACATGCGGGCCAATGCGCTGACTGACGCGGAATTACGACGCAAGGCTGCCGATGAACTGACCTGTATGACAGCGCGAATTAACCGTGGTGAGACGATACCTGAACCAGTAAAACAACTTCCTGTCATGGGCGGCAGACCTCTAAATCGTGTTCAGGCGCTGGCGAAGATCGCAGAAATTAAAGCTAAGTTAGGACTGAAAGGAGCAAGTGTATGACGGGCAAAGAGGCAATTATTCATTACCTGGGGACGCATAATAGCTTCTGTGCGCCGGACGTTGCCGCGCTAACAGGCGCAACAGTAACCAGCATAAATCAGGCCGCGGCTAAAATGGCACGGGCAGGTCTTCTGGTTATCGAAGGTAAGGTCTGGCGAACGGTGTATTACCGGTTTGCTACCAAGGAAGAACGGGAAGGAAAGATGAGCACGAACCTGATTTTTAAGGAGTGTCGCCAGAGTGCCACGATGAAACGGATATTGGCGGTATATGGAGTTAAAAGATGACCATCTACATCACTGAGCTAATAACAGGCCTGCAGGTAATCGCAGGCCTTTTTATTTGGGGGAGAGGGAAGTCATGAAAAAACTAACCTTTGAAATTCGATCTCCGGCACATCAGCAAAACGCTATTCACGCAGTACAGCAAATCCTTCCAGACCCAACCAAACCAATCGTAGTAACCATTCAGGAACGCAACCGCAGCTTAGACCAAAACAGGAAGCTATGGGCCTGCTTAGGTGACGTCTCTCGTCAGGTTGAATGGCATGGTCGCTGGCTGGATGCAGAAAGCTGGAAGTGTGTGTTTACCGCAGCATTAAAGCAGCAGGATGTTGTTCCTAACCTTGCCGGGAATGGCTTTGTGGTAATAGGCCAGTCAACCAGCAGGATGCGTGTAAGCGAATTTGCGGAGCTATTAGAGCTTATACAGGCATTCGGTACAGAGCGTGGCGTTAAGTGGTCAGACGAAGCGCGACTGGCTCTCGAATGGAAAGCGCGATGGGGAGATCGGGCTGCATGACTATCAAATCAAATACGCCAGCACACGACAAGGACTGCTGGCAAACGCCGCTTTGGCTTTTTGATGCACTGGATATTGAGTTTGGATTCTGGCTGGATTCGGCAGCGAGCGACAAAAATGCTCTGTGCGCTCACTGGCTAACTGAGGACGACGACGCGCTCAATTCTGAGTGGGTAAGCCACGGTGCAATCTGGAATAACCCACCGTACAGCAATATCAGGCCGTGGGTGGAAAAAGCCGCTGAGCAGTGTATACAACAGCGACAGACGGTAGTGATGCTTGTGCCAGAGGATATGTCTGTCGGATGGTTCAGCAAGGCTCTGGAGAGTGTTGACGAAGTTCGTATTATCACTGATGGACGGATTAATTTTATCGAACCATCGACAGGGCTGGAGAAGAAGGGAAACAGCAAAGGCTCCATGCTGCTGATTTGGCGACCGTTCATCAGTCCTCGACGGATGTTTACTACCGTATCCAAAGCGGCATTGATGGCGATCGGGCAGGGCGTCAGGAGGGCTGCATGAGACGACAGCGACGAAGCATCACCGACATAATCTGCGAAAACTGCAAATACCTTCCAACGAAACGCTCCAGAAATAAACGCAAGCTAATCCCAAAAGAATCTGACGTAAAAACCTTCAATTACACAGCCCACCTGTGGGATATCCGGTGGCTAAGATATCGTGCGAGGAAATGACAATGGATTATTCACAGTTAAGTGATTTTGAAATTAACAGAATGGTAGGAGACATAATTTTTAAAGGCCTTTGGGCAAGTAAACCGGAAACATCAGGGAATAACACCAACAAATGGTATTACGGAAATGCTGATACAACTTTTGAGCCATTAAATCATTTGCCTGACTACTGCAATGATCCGAGCGCTTCATGGCCGATTATTGAGAAATACAGGATTTCTATCTTAGACCAGTTAACTGAATGGTGTGTGGATGCAAAAGGCGTAAGCCCAATATTTGATACCAGACCTCTCCGCGCCGCCATGATTGTCTTTCTCCTGATGCAGGAGGCCAATAATGCTTAGCCCATCTCAATCCCTTCAATACCTGAAAGAAAGCATAGAGCGGGCTTCAATGTGCACAGAGTGGATTCTATCTAGGTTTAGCGCATACAGAAGATTGCCGGTAAAGGGCATGCCAAGCAAGTCGATGCTGCATATGCAAAAGAATGCGCGCTGGAAGGTATGGCGAGAACACAGGTTATGTGGCTGAAAGAGGGGGTTATTAAGGCGTGAATACCTACAGCATCACATTACCCTGGCCTCCGAGCAATAATCGCTATTACCGCCATAATCGCGGGCGCACGCACGTCAGCGCAGAGGGGCAGGCATACCGCGATAACGTCGCCCGAATCATTAAAAACGCAATGCTGGATATCGGCCTGGCTATGCCTGTGAAAATCCGCATTGAGTGCCACATGCCGGATCGCCGTCGCCGTGACCTGGATAATCTGCAAAAAGCCGCTTTTGACGCACTCACTAAAGCAGGTTTCTGGCTGGATGATGCTCAGGTCGTTGATTACCGCGTTGTGAAGATGCCTGTTACCAAAGGTGGGAGGCTGGAACTGACCATCACCGAAATGGGGAATGAATGATGTTTGAGTTTAATATGGCAGAACTTCTTCGCCACCGCTGGGGGCGTCTGCGCTTATATCGTTTCCTCGGTTCTGTTTTGACCGATTACCGAATACTGAAGAATTACGCCAAAACCCTGACAGGAACAGGAGTATGAAGTCAGAGATAACAATCAACTAATACTGTTTTGTTGATTTTTGCTTGTAATTGGCGTTCTGGTCTGATTTTTGTGGAGTAAGTTGATGCGTGATATTCAGATGGTTCTTGAGCGTTGGGGTGCGTGGGCGGCTAATAATCATGAAGATGTGACCTGGTCGTCCATTGCCGCCGGTTTTAAGGGATTAATTCCTTCAAAAGTAAAATCTCGCCCGCAATGTTGTGACGATGACGCGATGATCATTTGCGGGTGCATGGCCCGTCTGAAAAAGAACAACAGCGATTTACACGATTTATTAGTAGATTATTATGTATGTGGTATGACATTCATGTCACTGGCAAGTAAGCATTGCTGCTCGGATGGTTATATCGGGAAAAGGTTACAGAAGGCTGAGGGCATAATTGAAGGGATGTTAATGGCATTAGATATCCGGTTAGATATGGATATCGTTGCTAATAATTCTAATTGATATGCAATTGTTTACTAAAAGTTATTAAAAATGGGGCGTGGAAACGCCCCCAAAATAAAGGGTAATATATAACAGAAGGTTTATATAGTAAGAAGCAAGGTAGTGCTTCTAAAGGAAGTGGCTTGAGGGCTCCACTTATATGTTGCGGAGGCAAAGCCTCCCGCAACATATCTTTTTCGTAAGTCAGATTAGAACTGATAAACCAGACCTACAGCGACGATGTCGTCGGTATCAATACCAGCTGTTTTGGTAAACTTACTATCGTCAATTAAGTTGATTTTGTAATCAACAAAAGTGGACATGTTTTTATTAAAGTAGTAAGTAGCACCGACATCGACATACTTGACTAAGTCTCGGTCACCATGAACACCAAGGTCTTTACCTTTTGACTGAAGGTAAGCAACAGATGGACGCAGACCGAAGTCAAACTGATATTGTGCTACTGCTTCAAAGTTTTGTGCTTTGTTTGCAATATGGTTATTACCAAAAACGGTCATATTCTGAGTTTCAGAATATGTGGTAGCCAGATAGATATTGTTCGCATCATATTTCAGGCCTGCAGCCCATACTTCCGCATTTTTGCCGGAGGCATTGAATTTGCTCTTACCATAGGCGACCTGACCGTCAGTGCGATCTGATTTAGCATAGGTTGCACCCACGCCGAATCCTTCATACTCATAAGTAGTGGAGAAACCGAAACCATCACCATTGGCTTCAGTTACGTCAGTGCGGTCATTTTTACCCTGATACTGAGCAGCAAAGTTCAGGCCATCGACCAGACCAAAGAAGTCGTTGTTACGATAAGTTGCAACACCAGTAGTGCGACCAGTCATGAACACATCTGTTTGGGTCCAGGTATCACCACCGAATTCTGGCAGAACGTCAGTCCACGCACCGATGTCGTATGCTACACCGTAGTTACGGCCGTAATCGATTGAGCCGTAATCACCAAATTTCAGGCCTGCAAATGCAAGACGGGTTTTGTCTTTGGAAGAACCTTGAGATTCAGCACGGTTGCCTTTGAATTCATATTCCCACTGACCGAAACCAGTCAGTTGATCGTTGATTTGGGTTTCACCTTTGAAGCCAAGACGGGCATAAGTAGTATCACCATCATCTGCATCATTAGAGGAGAAGTAGTGCTTGGCATTAACTTTCCCGTATAGATCCAGCTTGTTACTGTCTTTATTATAAATTTCAGCTGCCTGAGCAGACATCGCCATCAGTACTGATGCAGCTACAGCAGAAATTGCCACTGTTAATTTTTTCATTGTACGCCCTTTTTTTGAACTATTATTAAAAAATGATGTCACTGCGCGATAAATATTCATCTAATCAATGTGATTATTTCAAGATGTAAGTTTTAGTTTCTCATTTAATTTGTGAAGTAGATCTCTATTTTTATCTGAACCTTTTCTATCTAATCCTATTCATGGCTCTTGTCTGAACAAAAATAAATCTATTAGCTAATTTATATTAATGGCACTTATTTATAAGTGCTCTATAATTCTTTAGCTTAATTTAAACAAACTAAAAATAACATCGGAAATTATTAACTGGTTATTTGTTGAAGTTTTCTTATGCATTTGTGGTGGTGTTTTGAACACTCGGTGGCATTCTCACAAATATCATTTAGTAGTTTACGTACGTAAAAAATTGGTTATGCTGTTAAGAGTGGTTACTTCGTCACACAGCTTAAACCCGCCGTCGAGCGGGTTTTTCCATTTTTTGAGTCTCGATATTAGCTGATAACCCAATACCTGAGTTATTCACTGACTCCGAATCTGTTACGTTTCTGCCTTTATTGCGATACGTAGTATCCCCTTAATTTACACCCGCTTTGTCTGCGAGGTGGGGTTATGAAATCCATGGATAAGTTAACAACGGGTGTCGCCTATGGTACCTCAGCAGGTAGTGCCGGGTACTGGTTTTTACAGTTGCTCGATAAAGTCACGCCCTCACAGTGGGCGGCAATAGGTGTGCTGGGTAGCCTGGTATTTGGCCTGCTGACGTACCTGACAAACCTTTATTTCAAGATTAAAGAAGATAAGCGCAAGGCTGCGAGAGGTGAATAATGCCTCCATCATTACGAAAAGCCGTTGCTGCTGCTATTGGTGGCGGAGCAATTGCTATAGCATCAGTGTTAATCACTGGCCCAAGTGGTAACGATGGTCTGGAAGGTGTCAGCTACATACCATACAAAGATATTGTTGGTGTATGGACTGTATGTCACGGGCATACAGGAAAAGACATCATGCTCGGTAAAACGTATACCAAAGCAGAATGCAAAGCCCTCCTGAATAAAGACCTTGCCACGGTCGCCAGACAAATTAACCCGTACATCAAAGTCGATATACCGGAAACAATGCGCGGCGCTCTTTACTCATTCGTTTACAACGTGGGTGCTGGCAATTTCAGAACATCGACGCTTCTTCGCAAAATAAACCAGGGCGATATCAAAGGCGCATGTGATCAGCTACGTCGCTGGACATATGCTGGCGGTAAGCAATGGAAAGGTCTCATGACTCGTCGTGAGATTGAGCGTGAAATCTGTTTGTGGGGTCAGCAATGAACAGAGTAACCGCGATTATCTCCGCTCTGGTTATCTGCATCATCGTCTGCCTGTCATGGGCTGTTAATCATTACCGTGATAACGCCATTACCTACAAAGCCCAGCGCGACAAAAATGCCAGAGAACTGACGCTGGCGAACGCGGCAATTACTGACATACAGATGCGTCAGCGTGATGTTGCTGCGCTCGATGCAAAATACACGAAGGAGTTAGCTGATGCGAAAGCTGAAAATGATGCTCTGCGTGATGATGTTGCCGCTGGTCGTCGTCGGTTGCACATCAAAGCAGTCTGTCAGTCAGTGCGTGAAGCCACCACCGCCTCCGGCGTGGATAATGCAGCCTCCCCCCGACTGGCAGACACCGCTGAACGGGATTATTTCACCCTCAGAGAGAGGCTGATCACTATGCAAAAACAACTGGAAGGAACCCAGAAGTATATTAATGAGCAGTGCAGATAGAGCTGCCCATATCGATGGGCAACTCATGCAATTATTGTGAGCAATACACACGCGCTTCCAGCGGAGTATAAATGCCTAAAGTAATAAAACCGAGCAATCCATTTACGAATGTTTGCTGGGTTTCTGTTTTAACAACATTTTCTGCACCACCACAAATTTTTGCTGCATCGACAGTTTTCTTCTGCCCAATTCCCGAAACGAAGAAATGATGGGTGATGGTTTCCTTTGGTGTTACTGCTGTAGGTTTGTTTCCAACAGTAAACGTCTGTTGAGCACATCCTGTAATAAGCATTGCCAGAGCGGCAGAAAACAACATTTTTTTCATCTTATTATCCTGCATTGTTAAAAACGGCAGAATCCTATGTGACAACAATTAAACGATAGTTAAATGGATTGATGAAAATTAAAACTACACAGGTGGGCTCAGACTATTGGAGGAAGTTGGGGACACTCAGAATCCTGTGGAATGAAATAAACCGGTCTATCCGTCCATTACCCTTTTAGCTGCGCTGTATCGTCGCCGTATTCCCGCATTAACCATGACCGTAGCCCGACGGGGAATTCCTTCTGCGTGAGTGTGCGGGAATAATTAAAAACGATGCACACCGGGTTTTTACCGCGTTAATGATTCGCGGGTTTATCCCGGTGCGATGGTGGAAGAAACAGGAAGCTGTATTACAGAAAGTGCTACTACTGTATCCCGATGCGATGTATGTAATGTGAGTCAGATAATGGCACAGGATGTGGTGATGTGGCAGTCTGGAACACAGGATATATTGTCAGAATAAGACCCGTAGGAATAAAAATGAAAAGACGCCTTTTACTACTTTTTCTGTTATCTGTCCTGGCAGTGGGATGCTCGCAGCAAAAAGCTGATGAGCCCCGGCAATTAGTGACGGTGTATCCACGATATCCGGAATATGCTGCAGCAAATTATATCAAGGGGCTGGTTGAGGTTAAGTTCGATATTGGTGCTGATGGGACTGTGACACGGATCGTTTTTCTCCGCTCAGAGCCTCATAATTTGTTTCGTGATGAAGTGGTGAAGGCCATGGCGAAATGGCGATTTGAAAAGAATCGCCCCTGTCAGGGAGTGAAGAGACAATTTATCTTTACGCCGTCACGTCCTTGATGCTTCCAGGTAGAGAGGGGCTGGAAGCAGGAGAAAAATGAAAGAGCCAGCGGTTATATTTTTGTCATGGCTGACGAGGAATGATGGAAGAAGGCGTTGTATGCCACACAACGCCTCACTGTTCATTTCTTCTTTTTCTCTGGTGGAACCCGATGAATAAGAGTTGCACTGGTTTCCGATGAGATGGCGATATACTCGGGCAAAGTATGCTGGCAGTTTTCCAACTGGTCAAAAATACCTGCTCTCGTCTGTTGCAATGCCTGCAGCATGCGGCGGCAATGCGCCTTGCTTTTACTAACCATCTTTCCTTCCTCTATCAGTCGCTGCGTGAACTCATCATGGAATACCAGGTAAATGCGGATGTTATCGGTTTTGGCTACGCAGCATAGTACAAAACGGACAGGTGCATCCCGGGACGGGGGAGGCGTCACATGTCCCTGTGATGGTTGTTCCGGGTAATGTACTGTGTGGGGCATAAAAATGTCCGATAATTTTACTTTCTACCGCAGTTAGTTGATTCGTTGGTCCTGGTAGCACATTGGGCGAGGATTTAAATGCCAGGCAACTGAAGGATGATGTCGCAAGGGAGATAGCGAGAATATTTCTGATTTTCATTTGATGATGCCTCTGTGTGAAATGACGGTAAACGACGCACTTGTGCCGGCACATAATAGCAAGCACCATAATAGATCAGATTCGATTCTTGCTGTAAGTGATAATTATTCTCGTTTTCGGGTCCTTTCCGTCGATCCAACAGGTTACGGGGCGGCGACCTCGCGGTTTTTCACTATTTATGAAAATTTTTCAGGGAAAATCGTGTCGGTACTTCTCGAATATAACTTTTTGTTTTTTTTAATATTGCATCCGTAAAGGTCCGACATGAAAGTGTCCGAAAATGCCTTTTTCTGGCGTTTTCATGTCGGGCCTTGTATTTGATAATGGGTTGTTTTCATGAAGGTTAATAAAAAGAGGCTTGCCGAAATTTTCAACGTGGACCCGCGGACGATTGAACGCTGGCAGTCTCAGGGACTCCCTTGCGCCTCCAAAGGTAGTAAGGGCATTGAATCTGTATTTGATACTGCCATGGCAATTCAGTGGTATGCGCAGAGGGAAACTGATATCGAAAACGAAAAGCTCCGCAAAGAACTGGACGATTTGCGTGCGGCAGCGGAGTCAGATTTACAACCCGGCACCATTGACTATGAACGCTACCGGCTCACAAAAGCGCAGGCAGATGCGCAGGAACTGAAAAATGCCCGTGAAGACGGAGTAGTGCTGGAAACTGAACTGTTTACCTTCATTCTGCAACGTGTGGCACAGGAGATTTCGGGGATACTTGTGCGTGTGCCGTTGACATTACAGCGTAAATATCCGGACATTTCACCATCACACCTTGATGTGGTGAAAACTGAAATCGCGAAAGCCTCCAATGTTGCAGCTAAGGCCGGTGAAAACGTGGGCGGGTGGATCGATGATTTCAGACGCGCAGAAGGCAGCTAATGCAGCCGGTGCGATAGCTACAGGGCTTTTATCTCTCATTATTCCTGTTCCACTGACGACAGTTCAGTGGGCCAATAAACATTATTACCTTCCTAAAGAGTCGTCTTATACCCCGGGGCGATGGGAAACACTGCCGTTTCAGGTTGGCATCATGAACTGTATGGGCAACGATCTGATTCGCACGGTTAACCTGATTAAATCTGCCCGTGTTGGTTATACAAAGATGTTGCTGGGAGTGGAGGCTTATTTTATTGAGCATAAATCACGCAACAGCCTTCTTTTTCAGCCCACGGACTCAGCTGCTGAAGATTTTATGAAATCTCATGTTGAGCCAACGATAAGGGATGTTCCTGCATTGCTGGAGCTGGCTCCATGGTTCGGAAGAAAACACCGCGATAATACGCTCACCCTGAAGCGTTTTTCCTCCGGTGTGGGGTTCTGGTGTCTGGGTGGTGCGGCAGCAAAAAACTACCGTGAAAAATCCGTGGATGTGGTCTGTTATGACGAGCTTTCCTCGTTCGAACCGGATGTTGAAAAAGAGGGTTCGCCAACCCTGCTGGGGGATAAACGTATTGAGGGCTCTGTATGGCCAAAATCCATTCGCGGCTCGACGCCTAAAATCAAAGGCTCCTGCCAGATCGAAAAAGCCGCTAACGAGTCGGCACACTTCATGCGTTTTTATGTGCCCTGTCCGCACTGTGGGGAGGAGCAGTATCTGAAATTTGGCGATGATGCCTCGCCTTTCGGTCTTAAGTGGGAGAAGAATAAGCCAGAAAGTGTTTTCTACCTTTGTGAGCATCATGGCTGTGTGATCCATCAGTCTGAGCTTGACCAGAGTAACGGGCGGTGGATCTGTGAAAACACGGGCATGTGGACCCGTGACGGCCTGATGTTTTTCAGCGCCCGGGGTGATGAAATTCCGCCGCCGCGCTCCATCACTTTCCATATCTGGACGGCGTACAGTCCGTTCACCACCTGGGTACAGATTGTCTATGACTGGCTGGATGCACTGAAAGATCCCAACGGCCTGAAAACCTTTGTGAACACCACGCTGGGCGAGACCTGGGAAGAGGCTGTGGGCGAAAAACTCGATCACCAGGTGCTGATGGATAAGGTTGTGCGTTACACGGCGGCGGTGCCTGCCCGGGTGGTTTATCTGACGGCGGGCATTGACTCGCAGCGAAACCGTTTTGAGATGTATGTCTGGGGATGGGCTCCGGGAGAGGAAGCCTTTCTGGTGGATAAAATCATCATTATGGGGCGTCCCGATGAGGAAGAGACGCTGTTACGTGTGGATGCGGCGATCAACAAAAAATACCGCCATGCAGACGGAACCGAAATGACCATTTCCCGTGTCTGCTGGGACATCGGGGGGATCGATGGCGAAATCGTTTATCAGAGGTCAAAAAAACACGGTGTTTTCCGGGTGCTGCCGGTAAAAGGCGCATCTGTCTATGGCAAGCCGGTGATCACCATGCCAAAAACCCGCAATCAGCGGGGCGTGTATCTGTGTGAAGTGGGGACGGACACCGCAAAAGAAATTCTCTATGCCCGTATGAAAGCCGATCCCACGCCTGTGGATGAAGCCACGTCGTATGCTATCCGTTTTCCTGATGATCCGGAGATTTTTTCGCAGACAGAGGCGCAGCAACTGGTCGCGGAAGAGCTTGTGGAGAAGTGGGAAAAAGGAAAGATGCGTCTGCTGTGGGATAACAAAAAGCGGCGTAACGAAGCGCTGGACTGCCTGGTGTATGCCTACGCGGCATTACGTGTGTCCGTGCAACGCTGGCAGCTTGATCTGGCTGTACTGGCAAAATCCCGGGAAGAAGAGACGACCCGGCCAACCCTTAAAGAACTGGCAGCGAAGCTGTCCGGAGGAGTGAATGGTTACAGTCGCTGAACTGCAGGCGCTGCGTCAGGCGCGCCTTGATTTATTAACCGGTAAACGGGTGGTGTCTGTCCAGAAAGATGGTCGCAGAATTGAATATACGGCGGCTTCTCTGGATGAGCTTAACCGGGCGATCAATGATGCGGAGTCGGTACTGGGGACAACCCGGTGTCGCCGTCGTCCGCTGGGAGTGAGGTTATGAAACGAACGCCTGTCCTGATTGATGTGAACGGCGTTCCGCTTCGTGAGAGTCTCAGCTACAACGGGGGCGGTGCAGGATTTGGCGGGCAAATGGCTGAGTGGTTGCCACCGGCGCAGAGTGCCGATGCGGCCCTGCTGCCCGCGTTGCGTCTGGGGAATGCCCGGGCAGATGATCTGGTGCGCAATAACGGAATAGCGGCTAATGCGGTGGCTCTGCATAAGGATCACATTGTCGGGCATATGTTTCTGATCAGCTACCGTCCGAACTGGCGCTGGCTGGGGATGCGGGAGACCGCAGCAAAAAGCTTTGTCGATGAGGTGGAGGCGGCCTGGTCGGAATACGCCGAAGGGATGTTTGGCGAGATCGACGTGGAAGGAAAACGCACGTTCACGGAATTTATCCGTGAAGGTGTGGGCGTTCATGCGTTTAACGGCGAAATCTTTGTGCAGCCGGTCTGGGATACGGAAACCACGCAGTTATTCCGTACGCGTTTTAAAGCCGTGAGTCCGAAACGGGTGGACACGCCTGGACACGGTATGGGGAACCGTTTTCTGCGGGCCGGTGTGGAGGTCGATCGATATGGCCGTGCCGTCGCGTACCATATCTGTGAGGATGATTTTCCGTTCTCTGGTAGTGGACGATGGGAACGGATCCCGCGTGAACTTCCCACCGGGCGTCCGGCCATGCTGCATATTTTCGAGCCGGTGGAGGACGGGCAGACCCGTGGGGCTAATCAGTTTTACAGCGTCATGGAACGGCTGAAGATGCTCGATTCCCTGCAGGCAACACAGCTTCAGTCGGCCATAGTGAAGGCGATGTATGCAGCGACGATTGAAAGTGAACTTGATACCGAAAAGGCCTTTGAATATATCGCCGGCGCGCCACAGGAGCAGAAGGATAATCCGCTTATTAATATTCTGGAGAAGTTTTCCAGCTGGTATGACACGAATAACGTGACACTGGGCGGTGTCAAAATTCCGCACCTTTTCCCTGGTGATGATCTGAAACTACAGACTGCGCAGGATTCAGACAATGGATTTTCTGCGCTTGAACAGGCGCTGCTGCGGTATATCGCCGCCGGTCTTGGCGTTTCCTACGAACAGTTGTCCCGTGATTACTCGAAGGTCAGTTACTCAAGTGCCCGCGCCTCCGCCAATGAGTCGTGGCGCTATTTTATGGGGCGGCGAAAATTTATTGCGGCCCGGCTGGCCACGCAGATGTTTTCCTGCTGGCTGGAAGAGGCACTTCTTCGGGGGATTATTCGTCCGCCACGGGCACGTTTTGATTTTTATCAGGCGCGATCAGCCTGGTCACGGGCAGAGTGGATTGGTGCCGGAAGAATGGCCATTGACGGGCTCAAGGAAGTCCAGGAATCAGTGATGCGCATTGAGGCCGGACTGAGCACGTATGAGAAAGAGCTGGCGCTGATGGGCGAGGATTATCAGGACATTTTCCGCCAGCAGGTCAGGGAATCTGCTGAGCGGCAAAAAGCCGGACTCTCACGTCCGGTGTGGATAGAGCAGGCGTATCAGCAGCAGATAGCGGAGAGTCGTAGGCCGGAAGAGGAGACAACACCACGTGAGACGTAATCTTTCACACATTATTGCCGCAGCATTCAATGAACCGCTGCTTCTGGAGCCCGCCTATGCGCGGGTTTTCTTTTGCGCGCTCGGGCGCGAGATGGGGGCAGCAAGTCTTTCGGTACCACAACAGCAGGTACAGTTTGATGCTCCCGGAATGCTGGCTGAAACGGACGAGTACATGGCCGGAGGTAAACGACCGGCCCGTGTTTACCGGGTGGTGAACGGTATTGCTGTACTGCCGGTGACCGGCACGCTGGTGCACCGGCTGGGTGGTATGCGGCCATTTTCCGGAATGACAGGCTATGACGGCATTGTCGCCTGTCTTCAGCAGGCAATGGCGGATAGCCAGGTGCGGGGCGTACTGCTGGACATTGACAGTCCGGGCGGGCAGGCCGCCGGCGCGTTTGACTGCGCTGACATGATTTACCGCCTCCGTCAGCAGAAGCCGGTCTGGGCACTGTGCAATGACACGGCCTGTTCTGCAGCCATGCTGCTGGCGTCGGCCTGCTCCCGACGGCTGGTTACCCAGACATCCCGTATCGGCTCCATTGGCGTGATGATGAGCCATGTCAGCTATGCCGGTCATCTGGCGCAGGCCGGTGTGGATATCACGCTGATTTACTCAGGGGCGCACAAGGTGGATGGCAATCAGTTTGAAGCGTTGCCGGCAGAGGTTCGCCAGGACATGCAGCAGCGGATTGATGCGGCGCGCCGGATGTTTGCCGAAAAAGTGGCGATGTATACCGGTCTGTCTGTTGATGCCGTCACGGGAACAGAGGCTGCCGTTTTTGAAGGTCAGTCCGGCATTGAGGCCGGGCTGGCGGATGAATTAATCAATGCGTCGGATGCCATCAGTGTGATGGCCACGGCGCTGAACAGTAATGTCAGAGGAGGCACTATGCCGCAATTAACTGCAACGGAAGCCGCCGCGCAGGAGAACCAGCGAGTGATGGGGATCCTGACATGCCAGGAAGCGAAAGGACGTGAACAGCTTGCCACGATGCTGGCAGGACAACAGGGCATGAGCGTTGAACAGGCCCGGGCGATTCTGGCCGCGGCGGCACCGCAGCAGCCGGTGGCATCCACGCAGAGTGAAGCCGATCGCATTATGGCGTGTGAAGAAGCGAACGGTCGTGAACAACTGGCGGCAACGCTGGCGGCGATGCCGGAGATGACGGTGGAAAAAGCCCGCCCGATCCTGGCTGCTTCACCGCAGGCGGATGCCGGACCATCACTCCGTGATCAGATCATGGCACTGGATGAGGCAAAAGGGGCTGAGGCGCAGGCTGAACAGCTGGCTGCCTGCCCGGGAATGACAGTGGAGAGCGCCCGGGCTGTGCTGGCTGCGGGATCAGGTAAGGCAGAACCGGTCTCTGCATCCACAACCGCCATGTTTGAACATTTCATGGCGAACCATTCACCGGCAGCGGTACAGGGTGGCGTGGCACAGACGTCAGCAGACGGTGATGCGGACGTGAAAATGCTCATGGCCATGCCATGAAGTCAGTGCTGACCATCAATAGGAGGTTTTTACAATATGGTGACGAAAACCATCACTGAACAGCGTGCGGAAGTACGTATTTTTGCCGGTAATGATCCGGCTCATACCGCCACAGGCAGCAGCGGGATTTCCTCGCCAACACCGGCACTGACGCCCCTGATGCTGGATGAAGCCACCGGGAAACTGGTGGTCTGGGACGGACAGAAAGCCGGTAGTGCGGTTGGCATACTGGTACTGCCGCTTGAAGGCACAGAGACGGCGCTGACGTATTACAAGTCGGGAACCTTTGCGACGGAGGCAATCCACTGGCCTGAAAGTGTGGATGAACACAAAAAGGCCAACGCCTTTGCTGGCAGTGCCCTGAGTCACGCGGCGCTGCCGTAACACGTTATCAGGCCACCGCGGTGGCCTGACTGATTTCTGAATGAAAGGAACTGATTTATGGGATTGTTTACGACCCGCCAGTTACTCGGTTATACCGAACAAAAAGTTAAATTTCGTGCGCTGTTTCTGGAGCTGTTTTTCCGCCGTACGGTGAATTTCCATACCGAAGAGGTGATGCTGGACAAAATTACCGGAAAAACGCCGGTGGCGGCCTATGTCTCCCCGGTTGTTGAAGGAAAAGTGCTGCGTCATCGTGGTGGTGAAACCCGCGTGTTGCGTCCGGGCTACGTCAAGCCGAAACACGAATTTAATTACCAGCAGGCGGTTGAGCGCCTTCCTGGTGAAGATCCATCTCAACTGAATGATCCGGCTTACCGCCGTCTGCGTATCATTACCGATAACCTCAAACAGGAAGAGCACGCGATTGTCCAGGTGGAAGAAATGCAGGCGGTAAATGCTGTGTTGTATGGCAAATACACCATGGAAGGAGACCAGTTCGAGAAAATTGAGGTCGATTTTGGCAGGTCGACGAAGAATAACATCACTCAGGGTAGTGGTAAGGAGTGGTCAAAACAGGATCGTGACACGTTCGATCCTACACATGATATTGACCTCTACTGCGACCTGGCCAGCGGTCTTGTGAATATTGCCATTATGGACGGTACCGTCTGGCGTCTTCTGAATGGTTTTAAGCTGTTCCGCGAAAAACTGGATACCCGTCGCGGTTCAAATTCTCAACTCGAAACGGCAGTGAAAGATCTGGGCGCAGTGGTGTCCTTCAAGGGGTATTACGGCGATCTGGCCATTGTGGTGGCGAAAACGTCTTATATAGCAGAAGACGGTATCGAAAAACGTTATCTTCCAGATGGCATGCTGGTTCTGGGGAATACTGCTGCAGATGGGATCCGTTGTTACGGTGCCATTCAGGATGCTCAGGCGTTGTCCGAAGGTGTGGTGGCCTCTTCCCGTTATCCGAAACACTGGCTGACGGTAGGGGATCCCGCCCGTGAATTTACCATGACGCAGTCCGCGCCGCTGATGGTGTTGCCGGACCCGGATGAGTTTGTGGTGGTACAGGTGAAATAATCCGTGAGCGGGGGCGAAATGCCCCCGTGTCTTTTTTCACAGGGGGCTGATATGGCAACGAAAGAGCAAAATCTGAAACGGCTTGATGAACTGGCCCTGATTCTGGGGCGTGAGCCGGATATATCCGGGAGTGCCGCAGAGATAGCGCAGCGGGTGGCAGAATGGGAAGAGGAAATGCAGTCATCCGGCGATGATGTACAGGTTATGAATATGGATATCCGGGAGCGGGAAACCGCGGCTCATGATGTTCGTGAGGAAACATCCGGCGCGTTAACGCGCATCAGAGTTCTGACCTGCCTCCATCTCTGTGGCGTTGATGGTGAAACGGGGGAATCCGTTGAGCTTGCGGATGTTGGTCGGGTGATTCTGATTATGTCCTCAGATGCAAAAACACACGTTGATGGTGGAATGGCTGTTTATGCGTGATTTTCAGAATGCCTTTGATGCCGCCCTTGCCGGGGTGGACAGTACGATTGTTGAAGTGATGGGCATCAGTGCGCAGTTCACCTCCGGTGCACAGCGTGGCGGCGAGGTTCATGGCGTTTTTGACGATCCGGAGTCGCTGGGTTTTGCCAGTAGTGGGATCCGTATTGAAGGAAGTAACCCGTCATTATTTGTGCTTACGGATACGGTTTGTGCTGTACGGCGTGGTGACACGCTGACCATTAACGGCGAGATGTTCTGGGTGGACCGTGTTTCTCCGGATGACGGAGGGAGTTGTTATCTCTGGCTCAACCGGGGGCAACCACCTGCCGCCAGCCGTCGCCGCTGAAAGGGGGATGTATGGCCATAAAAGGTCTTGAGCAGGCCGTTGAAAACCTCAGCCGTATCAGCAAAACGGCAGTGCCTGGTGCCGCCGCAATGGCCATTAACCGCGTTGCTTCATCCGCGATATCGCAGTCGGCGTCACTGGTTGCCCGTGAGACAAAGGTACGCCGGAAACTGGTAAAGGAAAGGGCCAGGCTGAAAAGGGCCACGGTCAAAAATCCGCAGGCCAGAATCAAAGTTAACCGGGGGGATTTGCCCGTAATCAGGCTGGGTAATGCGCGGGTTGTCCTTTCGCGCCGCAGGCGTCGTAAAAAGGGGCAGCGTTCATCCCTGAAAGGTGGCGGCAGCGTGCTTGTGGTGGGTAACCGTCGTATTCCCGGCGCGTTTATTCAGCAACTGAAAAATGGCCGCTGGCATGTCATGCAGCGTGTGGCCGGGAAAAACCGTTACCCCATTGATGTGGTGAAAATTCCGATGGCGGTGCCGCTGACCACGGCGTTTAAACAGAATATTGAGCGGATACGGCGTGAGCGTCTTCCGAAAGAGCTGGGCTATGCGCTGCAGCATCAACTGAGGATGGTAATAAAGCGATGAAACATACTGAATTCCGTGCAGCCGTACTGGATGCACTGGAAAAACATGACACCGGGGCGACGCTTTTTGATGGTCGCCCCGCTGTTTTTGATGAGGCGGATTTTCCGGCAATTGCCGTTTATCTCACCGGCGCTGAATACACGGGCGAAGAGCTGGACAGCGATACCTGGCAGGCGGAGCTGCATATTGAAGTTTTCCTGCCTGCTCAGGTGCCGGATTCAGAGCTGGATTCGTGGATGGAAAGCCGGATTTATCCGGCGATGAGCGATATCCCGGCACTGTCAGATTTGATCACCAGTATGGTGGCCAGTGGCTATGACTACCGGCGCGACGATGATGCGGGCCTGTGGAGTTCAGCCGATCTGACTTATGTCATTACCTATGAAATGTGAGGACGATATGCCAACACCAAATCCTCTGGCACCGGTGAAAGGGGCCGGAACCACACTGTGGGTTTATAACGGGAGCGGCGACCCTTATGCAAACCCGCTTTCAGACAATGACTGGTCGCGTCTGGCAAAAATTAAAGACCTGACGCCCGGCGAACTGACCGCTGAGTCCTATGACGACAGTTATCTCGATGATGAAGATGCGGACTGGACCGCGACCGGGCAGGGGCAGAAATCCGCCGGAGATACCAGCTTCACGCTGGCGTGGATGCCCGGAGAGCAGGGGCAGCAGGCGCTGCTGGCGTGGTTTAATGAAGGTGATACCCGTGCCTATAAAATCCGCTTCCCGAACGGCACGGTCGATGTGTTCCGTGGCTGGGTCAGCAGTATCGGTAAGGCGGTGACGGCGAAGGAAGTGATCACCCGTACGGTGAAGGTCACCAATGTGGGCCGTCCGTCAATGGCAGAAGATCGCAGTACGGTGACGGCGGCAACCGGTATGACCGTGACGCCTGCCAGCTCCTCGGTGGTGAAAGGGCAGAGCACCACGCTGACCGTGGCCTTCCAGCCGGAGGGCGCAACTGACAAGAGCTTCCGTGCGGTGTCAGCGGATAAAACAAAAGCCACCGTGTCGGTCAGTGGTATGACCATCACCGTGAACGGCGTTGCTGCAGGCAAGGTCAACATTCCGGTTGTATCCGGTAATGGTGAACTTGCTGCGGTTGCAGAAATCACTGTCACCGACAGTTAATCCGGAGAGTCAGCGATGTTCCTGAAAACCGAATCATTTGAACATAACGGCGTGACCGTCACGCTTTCTGAACTGTCAGCCCTGCAGCGTATTGAGCATCTCGCCCTGATGAAACAGCAGGCAGAACAGGCGGAGTCAGACAGCAACCGGCAGGTTACTGTGGAAGACGCCATCAGAACCGGTGCTTTTGTGGTGGCGATGTCCCTGTGGCATAACCATCCGCAGAAGACAAAGCAGCCTTCCATGAATGAAGCCGTTAAACAGATTGAGCAGGAAGTGCTTACCACCTGGCCCGCGGAGGCAATTTCTCATGCTGAAAACGTGGTGTACCGGCTGTCCGGTATGTATGGGTTTGTGGTGAATGATGCCCCTGACCAGGCAGAGGACTCCGGGCCTGCAGAGCCTGTTTCTGCGGGAAAGTGTTCGACGGTGAGCTGAGTTTTGCCCTGAAACTGGCGCGAGAGATGGGGCGACCTGACTGGCGCGCCATGCTTGCCGGGATGTCATCCACGGAGTATGCCGACTGGCACCGCTTTTACAGTACCCATTATTTTCATGATGTTCTGCTGGATATGCACTTTTCCGGGCTGACGTACACTGTGCTCAGCCTGTTTTTCAGCGATCCGGATATGCATCCGCTGGATTTCAGTTTGCTGAACCGGCGTGAGGATGACGAAGAGCCTGAAGATGATGTGCTGATGCAGAAAGCGGCAGGGCTTACCGGAGGCGTCCGCTTTGACCCGGACGGAAATGAAGTTATCCCCGCTTCCCCGGATATGGCGGGCATGACGGAGGATGACGTAATGCTGATGACAGTATCAGAAGGGATCGCAGGAGGAGTCCGGTATGGCTGAACCGGTAGGCGATCTGGTCGTTGATTTAAGTCTGGATGCGGCCAGATTTGACGAGCAGATGGCCAGAGTCAGGCGTCATTTTTCCGGTACGGAAAGTGATGCGAAAAAAACAGCGGCAGTCGTTGAACAGTCGCTGAGCCGACAGGCGCTGGCTGCACAGAAAGCGGGGATTTCCGTCGGGCAGTATAAAGCCGCCATGCGTATGCTGCCTGCACAGTTCACCGACGTGGCCACGCAGCTTGCAGGCGGGCAAAGCCCGTGGCTGATCCTGCTGCAACAGGGTGGTCAGGTTAAGGACTCCTTCGGCGGGATGATCCCCATGTTCCGGGGGCTTGCCGGTGCGATCACCCTGCCGATGGTCGGGGCCACCTCGCTGGCGGTGGCGACCGGTGCGCTGGCGTATGCCTGGTATCAGGGTAACTCAACCCTGTCCGATTTCAACAAAACGCTGGTCCTTTCCGGCAATCAGTCGGGTCTGACGGCAGATCGTATGCTGGTCCTGTCCAGAGCCGGGCAGGCGGCAGGGCTGACGTTTAACCAGACCAGCGAGTCACTCAGCGCACTGGTTAAGGCGGGAGTAAGCGGTGAGGCTCAGATTGCATCCATCAGCCAGAGTGTGGCGCGTTTCTCCTCTGCATCCGGCGTGGAGGTGGACAAGGTCGCTGAAGCCTTCGGGAAGCTGACCACTGACCCGACGTCGGGGCTGACGGCGATGGCGCGCCAGTTCCATAACGTAACGGCGGAGCAGATTGCGTATGTTGCTCAGTTGCAGCGTTCCGGCGATGAATCCGGGGCATTGCAGGCGGCGAACGAGGCCGCAACGAAAGGGTTTGATGACCAGACCCGACGCCTGAAAGAGAACATGGGCACGCTGGAAACCTGGGCAGACAGGACAGCACGGGCATTCAAATCCATGTGGGATGCGGTGCTGGATATTGGTCGTCCTGATACCGCTCAGGAGATGCTGATTAAGGCAGAGGCTGCGTTTAAGAAAGCGGACGACATCTGGAATCTGCGCAAGGATGATTATTTTGTTAACGATGAAGCGCGGGCGCGTTACTGGGATGATCGTGAAAAGGCCCGTCTTGCGCTTGAAGCCGCCCGAAAGAAGGCTGAACAGCAGAGTCAACAGGACAAAAATGCGCAGCAGCAGAGCGATACCGAAGCATCACGGCTGAAATATACCGAAGAGGCGCAGAAGGCTTACGAACGGCTGCAGACACCGCTGGAGAAATATACCGCCCGTCAGGAAGAACTGAACAAGGCACTGAAAGACGGGAAAATCCTGCAGGCAGATTACAACACGCTGATGGCGGCGGCGAAAAAGGATTATGAAGCGACGCTGAAAAAGCCGAAACAGTCCGGCGTGAAGGTGTCTGCGGGCGATCGTCAGGAAGACAGTGCTCATGCTGCCCTGCTGACGCTTCAGGCTGAACTCCGGACGCTGGAGAAGCATGCCGGAGCAAATGAGAAAATCAGCCAGCAGCGCCGGGATTTGTGGAAGGCGGAGAGTCAGTTCGCGGTACTGGAGGAGGCGGCGCAACGTCGCCAGCTGTCTGCACAGGAGAAATCCCTGCTGGCGCATAAAGATGAGACGCTGGAGTACAAACGCCAGCTGGCTGCACTTGGCGACAAGGTTACGTATCAGGAGCGCCTGAACGCGCTGGCGCAGCAGGCGGATAAATTCGCACAGCAGCAACGGGCAAAACGGGCCGCTATTGATGCGAAAAGCCGGGGGCTGACTGACCGGCAGGCAGAACGGGAAGCCACGGAACAGCGCCTGAAGGAACAGTATGGCGATAATCCTCTGGCGCTGAATAACGTCATGTCAGAGCAGAAAAAGACCTGGGCGGCTGAAGACCTGCTTCGCGGGAACTGGATGGCAGGCCTGAAGTCCGGCTGGAGTGAGTGGGAAGAGAGTGCCACGGACAGTATGTCGCAGGTTAAAAGTGCTGCCACGCAGACCTTTGATGGTATTGCGCAGAATATGGCGGCGATGCTGACCGGCAGTGAACAGAACTGGCGCAGCTTCACCCGTTCCGTGCTGTCCATGATGACAGAAATTCTGCTTAAGCAGGCAATGGTGGGGATTGTCGGGAGTATCGGCAGCGCTATTGGCGGGGCTGTTGGTGGCGGCGCATCCGCGTCAGGCGGTACAGCCATTCAGGCCGCTGCGGCGAAACTCCATTTTGCAACCGGAGGATTTACGGGAACCGGCGGCAAATATGAGCCAGCGGGGATTGTTCACCGTGGTGAATTTGTCTTCACGAAGGAGGCAACCAGCCGGATTGGCGTGGGAAATCTCTACCGGCTGATGCGCGGCTATGCCACCGGCGGTTATGTCGGTGGCACCGGAAGTCCGGCGCAAATGCGGCGTTCAGAGGGTATCAGGTTTGAGCAGAACAACAACGTGGTGATTCAGAACGACGGTACGAATGGTCTGCCAGGTCCACAGATGATGAAGGCGGTGTATGACATGGCCCGCAAGGGTGCCCGTGATGAAATCCAGGCACAGATGCGCGATGGTGGTCTGTTCTCCGGAGGTGGACGATGAAAACCTTCCGCTGGAAAGTGAAACCCGGGATGGATGTGACATCGGCTCCTTCCGTCAGGGAGGTGCGCTTTGGTGATGGCTATTCCCAGCGTGCGCCTGCCGGGCTGAACGCTGACCTGAAAACGTACAGCGTGACGCTGTCTGTCTCCCGTGAGGAGGCCACGGCGCTGGAGTCGTTTCTGGCTGAGCACGGGGGCTGGAAGGCCTTTCTGTGGACGCCGCCTTATGGTTACAGGCAGATAAAGGTGACCTGCGCAAAATGGTCGTCGCGGGTCAGTATGCTGCGTGTTGAGTTCAGCGCAGAGTTTGAACAGGTGGTGAACTGATGCAGGATATCCGGCAGGAAACATTGAATGAATGCACCCGTGCGGAGCAGTCGGCCAGCGTGGTGCTCTGGGAAATCGATCTGACAGAGGTCGGTGGAGAACGTTATTTTTTCTGTAATGAGCAGAACGAAAAAGGTGAGCCGGTCACCTGGCAGGGGCGACAGTATCAGCCGTATCCCATTCAGGGGAGTAGTTTTGAACTGAATGGCAAAGGCACCAGTACGCGCCCCACGCTGACGGTTTCTAACCTGTACGGTATGGTCACCGGGATGGTGGAAGATCTGCAGAGTCTGGTCGGCGGAACGGTGGTCAGGCGTAAGGTTTACGCCCGTTTTCTGGATGCGGTGAACTTCGTCAACGGAAACAGCGACGCCGATCCGGAGCAGGAGGTGATCAGCCGCTGGCGCATCGAGCAGTGCAGCGAACTGAGTGCGGTCAGTGCCTCCTTTGTACTGTCCACACCGACGGAAACGGATGGTGCCGTTTTTCCGGGGCGCATCATGCTGGCTAATACCTGCACCTGGACCTATCGCGGTGATGAGTGCGGTTATCACGGTCCGGCGGTCGCGGATGAATATGATCAGCCGACTTCCGATATCACGAAGGATAAATGCAGCAAATGCCTGAGCGGCTGTAAGTTTCGCAATAACGTCGGCAACTTTGGCGGCTTCCTTTCCATTAACAAACTTTCGCAGTAAATCCCATGACAGAGACAGAATCAGCGATTCTGGCGCATGCCCGGCGATGTGCGCCAGCGGAGTCGTGCGGCTTCGTGGTGAGAGCGCCGGAGGGGGAAAGATATTTTCCCTGCGTGAATATCTCCGGTGAGCCGGAGGCGTATTTCCGGATGGCTCCGGAGGACTGGCTGCAGGCAGAGATGCAGGGTGAGATTGTGGCGCTGGTCCACAGTCATCCCGGTGGTCTGCCCTGGCTGAGTGAGGCCGACCGGCGGCTGCAGGTGCAGAGTGATTTGCCGTGGTGGCTGGTCTGCCGGGGGGCGATTCATAAGTTCCGCTGTGTGCCGCATCTCACCGGGCGGCGCTTTGAGCACGGGGTGACGGACTGTTACACGCTGTTCCGGGACGCTTACCATCTGGCGGGGATTGAGATGCCGGACTTTCATCGTGAGGATGACTGGTGGCGTAACGGCCAGAATCTCTATCTTGATAATCTGGAGGCCACAGGGCTGTATCAGGTGCCGTTGTCAGCGGCGCAGCCGGGCGATGTGCTGCTGTGCTGCTTTGGTTCATCGGTGCCGAATCATGCCGCTATTTACTGTGGTGACGGCGAGCTGCTGCACCATATTCCTGAACAACTGAGTAAACGAGAGAGGTATACCGACAAATGGCAGCGACGCACACACTCCCTCTGGCGTCACCGGGCATGGCGCGCATCTGCCTTTACGGGGATTTACAACGATTTGGCCGCCGCATCGACCTTCGTGTGAAAACGGGGGCTGAAGCCATCCGCGCACTGGCCACACAGCTCCCGGTGTTTCGTCAGAAACTGAGCGACGGCTGGTATCAGGTACGGATTGCCGGGCGGGACGTCAGCACGTCCGGGTTAACGGCGCAGTTACATGAGACTCTGCCTGATGGCGCTGTGATTCATATTGTTCCCAGAGTCGCCGGGGCCAAGTCAGGTGGCGTATTCCAGATTGTCCTGGGGGCTGCCGCCATTGCCGGATCATTCTTTACCGCCGGAGCCACCCTTGCAGCATGGGGGGCAGCCATTGGGGCCGGTGGTATGACCGGCATCCTGTTTTCTCTCGGTGCCAGTATGGTGCTCGGTGGTGTGGCGCAGATGCTGGCACCGAAAGCCAGAACTCCCCGTACACAGACAACGGATAACGGCAAACAGAACACCTATTTCTCCTCACTGGATAACATGGTTGCCCAGGGCAATGTTCTGCCGGTTCTGTACGGTGAAATGCGCGTGGGGTCACGCGTGGTTTCTCAGGAGATCAGCACGGCAGACGAAGGGGATGGTGGTCAGGTTGTGGTGATTGGTCGCTGATGCAAAATGTTTTATGTGAAACCGCCTCCGGGCGGTTTTATCGTTTATGGAGCATGAGGAATGGGTAAAGGCAGCAGTAAGGGGCATACCCCGCGCGAAGCGAAGGACAACCTGAAATCATCCCAGATGCTGAGCGTGATAGACGCCATCAGCGAAGGGCCGGTTGAAGGTCCGGTGGATGGATTAAAAAGCGTGCTGCTGAACAGTACGCCGGTGCTGGACAGTGAGGGGAATACCAATATATTCGGCGTCACGGTGGTGTTCCGGGCCGGTGAGCAGGAGCAGACACCGCCGGAGGGATTTGAATCCTCCGGCTCCGAGACGGTGCTCGGTACAGAAGTGAAATATGACACGCCGATCACCCGGACCATCACGTCGGCAAACATTGACCGTCTGCGTTTTACTTTCGGCGTGCAGGCACTGGTGGAAACCACCTCAAAGGGGGACAGGAATCCATCGGAAGTCCGCCTGCTGGTTCAGATTCAACGTAACGGTGGCTGGGTGACGGAAAAAGACATCACCATTAAGGGCAAAACCACGTCGCAGTATCTGGCCTCGGTGGTGGTGGATAACCTGCCGCCGCGCCCGTTTAATATCCGGATGCGCAGGATGACGCCGGACAGCACCACAGACCAGTTGCAGAACAAAACGCTCTGGTCGTCATACACCGAAATCATCGATGTGAAACAGTGCTACCCGAACACGGCACTGGTCGGCGTACAGGTGGACTCGGAGCAGTTCGGCAGCCAGCAGGTGAGCCGTAATTATCATCTTCGCGGGCGCATTCTGCAGGTGCCGTCGAACTATAACCCGCAGACGCGGCAATACAGCGGTATCTGGGACGGAACGTTTAAGCCAGCATACAGCAACAACATGGCCTGGTGTCTGTGGGATATGCTGACCCATCCGCGCTACGGCATGGGGAAACGTCTTGGTGCGGCAGATGTGGATAAATGGGCGCTGTATGTCATCGGCCAGAATTGCGACCAGTCAGTGCCGGACGGCTTTGGCGGCACGGAGCCGCGCATCACCTGTAATGCGTACCTGACCACACAGCGCAAGGCGTGGGATGTGCTCAGTGATTTTTGCTCGGCGATGCGCTGTATGCCGGTATGGAACGGGCAGACGCTGACATTCGTGCAGGACCGACCGTCGGATAAGGTGTGGACCTATAACCGCAGTAATGTGGTGATGCCGGATGATGGCGCGCCGTTCCGCTACAGCTTCAGCGCCCTGAAAGACCGCCATAATGCCGTTGAGGTGAACTGGATTGACCCGGATAACGGCTGGGAGACGGCGACAGAGCTTGTGGAGGACACGCAGGCCATTGCCCGTTACGGTCGTAACGTCACGAAGATGGATGCCTTTGGCTGTACCAGCCGGGGGCAGGCACACCGCGCCGGGCTGTGGCTGATTAAAACGGAGCTGCTGGAAACGCAGACCGTGGACTTCAGCGTGGGTGCAGAAGGGCTTCGCCATGTACCGGGCGATGTCATTGAAATCTGTGATGATGACTATGCGGGGATCAGCATCGGCGGGCGCGTGCTGGCGGTGAACAACCAGACGCGGACACTGACGCTCGACCGTGAAATCACGCTGCCATCCTCCGGCACCACGCTGATAAGCCTGGCTGACGGACAGGGGAATCCGGTCAGCGTGGAGGTCCAGTCCGTCACCGACGGCGTGAAGGTAAAAGTGAGCCGTGTTCCTGACGGCGTTGCAGAATACAGCGTGTGGGGGCTGAAGTTGCCAACGTTGCGCCAGCGCCTGTTCCGCTGTGTGAGTATCCGTGAGAACGATGACGGCACGTATGCCATCACTGCCGTGCAGCATGTACCGGAAAAAGAGGCCATCGTGGATAACGGGGCGCACTTTGACGGCGACCAGAGCGGCACGGTGAATGGTGTCACGCCGCCAGCGGTGCAGCACCTGACTGCCGAAGTCACCGCAGACAGCGGGGAATATCAGGTGCTGGCGCGCTGGGACACGCCGAAGGTGGTGAAGGGGGTGAGCTTTATGCTTCGCCTGACCGTGGCAGCGGATGACGGCAGTGAGCGGCTGGTCAGCACGGCCCGGACGACGGAAACCACATACCGCTTCAGGCAACTGGCGCTGGGGAACTACAGGCTGACAGTCCGGGCGGTAAATGCGTGGGGGCAGCAGGGCGATCCGGCATCGGTATCGTTCCGGATTGCCGCACCGGCAGCGCCGTCGCAGATTGAGCTGACACCGGGGTATTTTCAGATAACCGCCACGCCGCATCTTGCGGTTTATGATCCGACGGTACAGTTTGAGTTCTGGTTCTCGGAAAAGCGGATTGCGGATATCAGGCAGGTTGAAACCACAGCACGCTATCTTGGCACGGCGCTGTACTGGATAGCCGCCAGTATCAATATCAAACCGGGCCATGATTATTATTTTTACATCCGCAGTGTGAACACCGTTGGCAAATCGGCATTTGTGGAGGCTGTTGGCCAGCCGAGTGATGATGCATCCGGCTATCTGAATTTTTTCAAAGGAGAGATAGGGAAAACCCATCTGGCTCAGGAGTTGTGGACGCAGATTGATAACGGTCAGCTTGCGCCTGACCTGGCTGAAATCAGGACGTCCATTACGGGTGTCAGCAATGAAATCACGCAGACCGTCAATAAGAAACTGGAAGACCAGAGTGCAGCGATCCAGCAGATACAGAAGGTTCAGGTTGATACAAATAATAACCTGAACAGCATGTGGGCTGTGAAGCTGCAGCAGATGCAGGACGGACGCCTTTATATCGCGGGTATTGGTGCCGGTGTTGAGAATACTCCTGACGGTATGCAGAGTCAGGTGCTGCTGGCGGCGGACAGGATTGCGATGATTAATCCTGCGAATGGCAACACAAAGCCGATGTTTGTTGGGCAGGGCGATCAGATATTCATGAACGAAGTGTTCCTGAAATATCTGACGGCTCCCACCATTACCAGCGGTGGCAATCCCCCAACGTTTTCACTGACACCTGATGGTCGACTTTCTGCGAAAAATGCGGATATCAGCGGTAACGTGAACGCGAACTCCGGGACGCTCAACAACGTCACGATTAATCAGAACTGTCGGATTCTGGGAAAACTGTCAGCTAACCAGATTGAAGGTGATATTGTCAAAACGGTGGGAAAAGCCTTTCCGAGAAATGGCAGTTATGCCAGCGGTACAATAACGGTCACTGTGTACGATGACCAGGCTTTTGACCGTCAGATAGTAGTCCCCCCCGTTCTGTTTCGTGGGGGTAAGCATGAAAACTTCAACAGCAACAACCAACAGTCATACTGGTATTCAACCTGTAAGCTGCAGGTACTGAAGAACGGACAGGAAATCTTTCAGCAACCCGCGACGGATGTCAGCAGGGTATTTTCATCAGTCATTGATATGCCTGCCGGACACGGCCATGTCACCCTGACTTTCAATGTTTCTTCATATGGTGCTAATAACTGGACGCCAACGACCAGTATCAGCGACCTTCTTGTTGTTGTGATGAAGAAATCTACAGCCGGTATCAGTATCAGTTGAATTTTATAACCCAGATACGGGCGCCAGAAATGGCGCCTTTTTTATTTGTGGAGTGAATATGGCAGTACAGATTTCAGGCGTGCTGAAAGACGGTGCAGGAAAACCGATACAGAACTGCACCATTCAGCTCAAAGCAAAACGTAACAGCACCACGGTTGTGGTGAACACGGTGGCCTCAGAAAATCCGGATGAAGCCGGACGTTACAGCATGGATGTCGAGTATGGCCAGTACAGCGTTATCCTGCTGGTTGAAGGTTTTCCGCCTTCACATGCCGGGGCCATCACCGTGTATGAGGATTCTAAGCCGGGGACATTGAATGATTTTCTGGGCGCTGCAACAGAAGATGATGTTCGTCCGGAGGCACTGTATCGTTTTGAAAAGATGGTGGAAGAGGTGGCACGCAACGCTGAAGCCGCCTCTCAGAGCGCAGCGGCAGCAAAGAAATCAGAAACAGCAGCGGCATCGTCCAGGAATGCGGCGAAAACATCAGAGACGAATGCAGGTAACAGCGCGAAAGCGGCAGCTTCTTCAAAAACAGCCGCACAAAACGCAGCAACAGCGGCAGAACGTTCAGAGACAAATGCCCGTGCGTCAGAAGAAGCCTCCGCAGACAGTGAAGAGGCTTCCCGCCGTAATGCAGAGTCAGCCGCTGAAAATGCCGGAGTCGCCACCACAAAAGCGCGGGAGGCCGCAGCAGACGCAACAAAGGCCGGGCAGAAAAAGGATGAGGCTCTGTCGGCAGCGACACGGGCTGAAAAGGCGGCAGACCGCGCAGAAGTCGCAGCGGAAGTGACTGCAGAGCCCTATGCGAATATAGTGCCGCCGCTGCCTGATGTGTGGATACCGTTTAACGATTCACTGGATATGATTGCGGGTTTTTCTCCGGGCTATAAAAAAATAGCTATTGGTGACGATGTGGTTCAGGTCGCCAGTGATAAACAGGTTAATTTCAGTCGCGCATCAACGGCAACATATATCAACAAATCTGGCGAACTGAAAACGGCGGAAATTAATGAGCCGCGATTTGAGTGTGATGGCCTGCTTATTGAGGGACAAAGAACGAACTACATGCTCAATTCGGAAAGTCCAGCCAGCTGGGGGAAGTCATCAAACATGGATGTGCCCGAAACCGGGACAGATAGTTTTGGTTTTACTTATGGAAAGTTTGTCTGCAACGATTCTCTGGTTGGGCAAACTTCGGCTATTAATATGGCATCAATTGCTGCAACAAAGTCAGTTGATGTCTCAGGCGATAACAAGTACGTGACAACCTCATGCCGTTTTAAAACAGAACGACAGGTAAGGTTACGTATACGGTTTGATAAGTATGATGGTAGTGCAACAACTTTTCTTGGCGATGCGTACATTGATACGCAAACGCTTGAAATTAATATGACAGGTGGGGCTGCCGGCAGAATTACGGCACGAGTCAGGAAGGATAAGACCACAGGCTGGATTTTTGCAGAGGCAACGATTCAGGCAATTGATGGTGAGTTAAAAATAGGCTCTCAGATACAGTATTCTCCTGAGCGGGGTGGGGCAACAGTATCTGGTGACTATATTTATCTTGCCACCCCACAAGTAGAGAATGGGCCGTGTGTATCATCATTTATTATTTCAGGAGGCAGCGCAACGACAAGAGCCAGTGATTTGGTTAGTATCCCCACCAGAAATAATCTTTATAAGTTACCATTTACTTTTTTACTTGAGATTCATAAAAACTGGGATATTGCACCAAACGCCGCACCCCGCGTGTGGGATATAGCAGCAGCCAATACCGGGCAATCAGCAATTGCAGCAATCAACAGAGGTAGTGGTAAGTTATATATGAGTCTGTCAAACCCTTCAGGCTTGTATGTTAATAGCGCAGCGACAGATGTATTTGCAGAGAAAACCACATTTGGATGTATTGCAAAAGCTGATGGTCACTTTCATGTGGTGACAAATGGTAAAGCGGTTAATGAAGTTTATTGTGAATATAATGGTGTGACCGCTGATAAAAATATCCGATTTGGAGGGCAGACGAATACTGGAGAACGACATCTGTTTGGCCATATTCGCAATTTCCGCATATGGCATAAAGAATTAAATGACAGGCAATTAAAAGAGGTCGTATGAAAGATTTAACTTTGAAGTTTCATGACAAACTGCAGTTTAAGGCCTTCCTGTCATCTCTTGACTGGGAGGAGGATGAAGACCTCCAGAATAAACTGTTAGTCGATGAAATTGGTTTCACCTACACAGAAACAGGGGTAACAGAAGAGGGAGAACCTGTCTGTGTCCGGAATGACGGTTATTTTGTCAACATTCGCATTCTTGATGACTTGTTTGATGTTTCTGTATTCTCTGATTATGTCGTGGAGCTGGAAACACCGCTTCGGGAATGGAGCTGAAAGGAGGAAATAATGGATATAAGCCCCTTACTTCATGCGCTTTGTGCTGTGGCTGCGCAGATACTGGTTGGTCTTTTTACCGGAAACTGGGCTTACGGAGCGATAGCCGGTTGTACGTTCTTCATTGCGCGTGAACATACCCAGGCAGAATATCGCTGGATTGAAATGTTCGGGCATGGCAAGCGAATGAATATGCCGTGGTGGGGCGGTTTTGATCCGCGAGCTTGGGATGTGGCAAGCCTGATGGATTTTGCTGTGCCGGTGGTGGCGTGTCTGCTGGTCTGGCTGTTGGTTAATCGTGGGTGAAAAAAGGTGAGCTGTATATGCAACGGAGGAAGAAACCCCGTTGCTGGAAGCCAGGAAAAAGTATCGGGTGTTGCTGTCCTCGGATGTTGTGCTAATTGGGTGATAACAGATCCTGTGTATGGGAGTTTCCCTTTTTGCGTGCGTTGATGCTGGTAACGGCAAACGTCATGATGAACAAAACCGCGAATAAGACGACAATCGTCGGAGCTGGTGCGCTGTCGATAAAAAAGGACAACCAGACACCAGTCATTGACACTATTACCGATATGCCAGTCGCCAGTAGGAGCGCAATATGAAAGCGTTGTGTCAGGAGTACCGCAATGGCGCCAGGCGCAATGAGCAGAGAAATGGAGAGAATGATACCTACCGCTTTCAGCGTCGCCACAATGGTCAGAGAGACCATGCACAGCAGCCCATAATGCAGCCATCTCGTATGCAAACCGCTTACCTGCGCCTGTTGATAATCAAAGCTGAACAGCAAAAAATCCCGCCATTTTACGCTAATAACAAGTGTAACCAGCCCGGCAATAATCATCGTCTGGATTATATCGCCGATGGTTATCCCGAGCATGTCGCCGAAAAGAATATGGTCAAGATGTACGTCTGGTTTGACTGCAATATACAAGATCAGACCTGCGGCAAACATGCCAGAAAAAACAATCCCCATCACTGTATCTTGCTTGATTCGGCTGTTGTCTTTCAGGTATCCCGTCGCCACCGCGCAGAATACTCCGGCGACGAATGCCCCTGTAGCCAAAGGTAACCCCAGAATCCAGGCAAGCACGATTCCAGGAAAAACCGCATGACTCATCGCGTCACCCATCAGTGCCCAACCTTTCAGGACCAGAAAGACCGACAGCAGCGCACAGGGTATGGAAACTACCAGTGAAATCAGCAGTGCGTGACTCATAAAGGTGAACTGCAGTGGCTCCAGTAATAATGCCATCATGAGCGATCCTCCAGCGCCTTATGCGCACGCCGACGATTTGCCAAAAGCCCATGGGTGGGCGCAAAGACAAATGCTAAAAGAAACAGCAGTGTCTGCGCCACCACGATGATTCCACCTGTCGCGCCGTCCAGAAAGTAACTGACCCACGCGCCGAGGAAACTAGTTACACTGCCAATAGTTACAGCAATCATGAGCAGGCGGGGAAAACGATCGGTTAACAACCATGCTGTTGCACCGGGAGTCACCACCAGACAGATCACCAGAAAGGCACCAACCGTTTGCAGCGCCGCAACGGTCGAAACCGACAGCAGGGTGAAGAAGATGAGTTTTAATCTGCCCGGATGCAATCCAATAGCACGGGCGTGATTCTCGTCGAAAAAGGTCACCATAAGATCTTTCCATTTGAAAAAAAGCACGATGATCGAGAGAATGCCAATGATAGTGAGTTGCAGGATATCCGCCGGATCGATTGCCAGAATATTGCCCAGGACGATGGTCTGAATGTTCACAGATGTCGGGTTCAATGACACCATAAACAGCCCCAGGCCAAAAAAGGACGAGAAGATCAGACCGATGATGGCATCTTCTTTTAAGCGGGTGCGTTGGTTAAGAAACAGCATGCTGCCCGCAGCCAGTCCGCCGGAAAAGAAGGCTCCCAGAGAAAACGGAAGCCCCAGCATATATGCCCCCGCAACACCCGGGACAATAGAGTGCGACAACGCATCGCCAATCAGCGACCAGCCTTTTAGCATCAGATAGCATGACAGGAAAGCGCAGAGACCGCCGACCATCGCCGAGACCCACATCGCATTGAGCATATATTCATAGCTGAAGGGTTCCAGTAGCACGTTCATCTTTCTTCCCTCTGCACCGCTGACGGTCGATGAGCCACAAAAGGGCGTTCATCGTCAGTAATAATGCTTTCTTCCGAGCCGTTAAGTGTGACATGGCGCAGTACGCCGCTAAAAGCCAGCTCTAGGTTCTCGGCTGTAAAAGTGGTGTCTGTCGGCCCGCTTGCCAGGACGGTGCCTTTGACCATGACCGTATAATCGCAAAATGTCGTGACGGATCCGAGATTGTGTGTTGAGACAAGCATCGTTTTGCCTTCCGCGCGTAACTCCCTCAACAGGCTGATGATTTTGGCTTCGGTTTTCACATCAACGCCAGTAAAAGGTTCATCCAGCAGGATCACATCACCCTGCTGTGCAATCGCTCTCGCCAGAAAGACGCGTTTCTTTTGTCCACCGGAAAGCTCGCCGATTTGTCGATGGCGAAAATTCACCATATCGACACGTTCCAGCGCATCGGTGACAATTTGACGATCCCTCTTTTTGGCGATACGCAACATACCCATATGCCCATAGCGGCCCATCATCACCACATCTTCCACCAGTACAGGAAATGACCAGTCAACATCTTCTGACTGAGGGACGTAGGCAACCAGGTTTTTCTGTAACGCCTGTCGCGTGGGAATACCCAGAACAGATATCTTTCCGCTGGTCAGACGCACAAATCCCATAATCGCTTTAAACAACGTCGATTTTCCGGAACCGTTTACCCCAACCAGAGCGGCAATAGATCCACTTGGTACTGTGAAGGATGCATCGCGCAGTGCTGTGTGCCCGTTACGCCAGGTGACAGTAACATCATTAACGACAATGCCTGCAGATTGCATCATTATTTCTCCCTTTTCCCAGCTTTAATTCCCTGTACCAGCGTACTGGTAGTAACCTTAAGAAGGTCGATATACGTCGGTACCGGGCCGTTTTCTGTGCTCAGGGAATCGACATAGAGCACACCGCCGTAGTGTGCGCCGGTTTCACGCGCAACCTGACGCGCTGGTTTATCGGAAATCGTACTCTCGCTAAAGACTGCCGGGATATGATTTTTCTTAACTATATCAACAACCTTACGTACCTGCTGCGGTGTTCCTTGTTGATCGGCATTAATCGGCCACAGATAAAGCTCTTTTAGCCCCAAATCGCGTGCGAGATAAGAAAAAGCCCCTTCACTGGTGACCATCCATCGCTGATTCTCAGGGAGTTCCGTAATCTGCTTACGCAGGGGGGCAAGGGTTTGGGTAATCTTGGCTTTATAAGTATCGGCATTGCGTTGGTAGGTTTGTGCATTTGCCGGATCGTATTTTATCAACGCATCACGAATATTATCGACGTAAATCAGAGCATTATCTGGCGACATCCATGCATGGGGGTTAGGTTTGCCCTCATAGGGTCCTTCGGTGATCCCTACAGGCGTCACACCCGAAGAGACAATTACTTCTGGAACCCCATTGAGATGCTGGTAAAAGCGTTGGAACCACAATTCCAGATTCATACCATTGGCGAGAATCAGTTGTGCCCCCTGCGCACGTTTAATATCGCCAGGGGTAGGCTGATACTCATGAATTTCTGCACCAGGCTTGGTTATGGATGAGACTTCTGCAGCATCTCCCGCCACGTTTTTGGCCATATCCGCGATGATGGTAAATGTTGTAATGACCTTGAATTTTTCAGTTGCACTTGCCTGAAATGCGATCGAGCAGGTGAGTGCGAGGCCCCCCAAGAGCATGGTTACTTTTTTTATCGAGTGCATAATTTAGTACCTATAGTGAGCAAAATTAGAACAAACATAGCAACGGCTATGTTTTATAGCACAACCTATACAAAATGAAAATGATTATCATTAGCGGTTTTGAGGCCCAAAACAGGGATTAGGTTGTTTCCGGCTGGCGACGCGTTATTGAGGAAAAAAGTAAGGCAGCTAGTAGGCTTTGAAATAACGTTTTGCGGTTGGCTGATGCAATTTCGAGAGTGCATGTATTGAATGATTTCTAGCCGTTACTGATTTTCGTATTTTTTGTATGGGAGGATTTGCACCTCTCCCCACCGAGCCTCCATGACTTTACTCCACTGTCTCTAGGGCTGCTGTGTGCCAGGAGCGGAAGCAGGGGGGCCAGAGACTCCTTAAAAGTTGATAGCTCGTTTTGCAGGGAGACTTACACGGTAAGCGTTATTCCGAAGAGCTTAAAATTGAAGCAGTCAAACGGGTTGTTGAGCGTGTTTATGCGCTGCCATCTGATTAATCGACGGAAGCAGTTCCGTTTGGTCTATGATGCAGTTGTCCGGCAGGCGCTCTGTGACGCAAAAGAACGATAGGAGTAGCATTGAAGTGAACGAGGTTATGCTTGTCTTATATTATCCTCTATTTTAAAAACATCAGCTGGTTGTGTAAGAGTTTTTATTGTTTTATCTTGTTGACTTTGCTTTTATGAAAACAGAGTGATTGATACAATGAAAACCTTAAGTGGGAAAGAGTTTAGGAAATTATTTAATCGTTATGAGACAGGATTCTATCTAAGTGAGTTTGAATACTTAAAGGACTTTGATCCTTTGTTTCCTGAATGCGTAGGGAAAGAATTAAAGTTGGGTTATAAACGAAAAGTTGATGTATGGTGCGAAGAGGATGCTGCGCTATATGCAGAATTTATAGCTACAAAAGAAAGGCTGAAAAGAGGCCGGTTAATCCTAAAAATAAACCAAGTGTGGTCGCGTGTATATCCTGCTTATATTTATGCAATTGAAGAAAGAATAAATGTCAGGGCAAAGGGGAGAGAGTCATTTAAGTATGAAACTGTGCAAGAAAAACAATGTAAACTTTCCATAATGTTAGATGGTCTGAAAGACCTTGAATGTGAAATAGCTATGATTTCAAGTGAGTTTGAAATTGAAAAACACTCTATGCACTATTTTTATATGATTTTTGATATTGAACGCTATATAAATGACTGCAGTTACTTTGTTTTTTCTGCTGCTAAAGTTGTTAAAGGCGTGATTCAATGCATTGGTTACATTGACAAAAATAACAAAGCAAGTTGCGATGAATTTTATTCAGGCAGCTATGAATGCTTGGATGATGATCAGGAAACACTGAACTATTTAAATGAATCATGCGCAGAGGGTATAGACGCTGATAAAGATCTCATCAGGAAGAATGAGTTATTAGCCTTATCCCTGAAGGAATTGTATCAACTTCTCGTTTCAAAAAAATAACAAGTAATACGGCGAGCGATATGACGTGCCATGGGATATCCGCACCCAGCAGCATGTTGTCTCCACGATGTCCGCAGTTCGCTCATAATAGACATTCACTACAGTTATAGTAGAAGGTATGCATGCTGCTGAGTGGGGAAAGTGTGAAAGAAAAGAAGACAGCTGCTTTGTTTGTCGTCACGTTTATCTTCATTGGCTATGCAAGTCGTAATACAAGGCGGGACAAAACTGAGACACATAAGGCCTCGCAATGGCTTGCAAGGCCACACATGTATTGAGATGTTAATAAAATGTAGACTTGTAATTTTGATATAAATGGTAGAGAAAATCTTTCCCCAAAATAAAAACGAACGTCAATGAAATCAAACGGTTGAATAAAGTTGATTTTGGCTAATACAAAGACAAGAAAATAATATTTATGATTAAATATCAGCGAGTTGAATACATAATTTTTATATACTGCTGCGCCACATGGGTTGGACTGAAGCGGCTGACCTGATTGTTAAAGGTATGGAAGGCGCAATCAATGCGAAGACCGTAACCTATGACTTCGAACGTCTGATGGAAGGCGCTAAGCTGCTGAAATGTTCAGAGTTTGGTGACGCGATCATCAAGAATATGTAATCTCTATATGTGTTAAATATTGAAACGGGCGTATAACACGCCCGTTGTTTTTGTGCACAGAAAACCCCCAGCTAGGCTGGGGGTTCCGGAAAGCTTTCAGCTTTGAGCCAGTTATTAAAACCCCTTTTGATTTGTTAAAACACCTTGCGGTCTGGCAACTGCAAGTGTCAAACAAGAAATCAAAAGGGGGTCCCAATGGGGAACGAAAAGAGCTTAGCGCACACCCGATGGAACTGTAAATATCACATAGTATTTGCGCCAAAATACCGAAGACAGGTGTTCTACAGAGAGAAGCGTAGAGCAATAGGCTGTATTTTGAGAAAGCTGTGTGAGTGGAAAAGTGTACGGATTCTGGAAGCTGAATGCTGTGCAGATCATATCCATATGCTTGTGGAGATCCCGCCCAAAATGAGCGTATCAGGCTTTATGGGATATCTGAAAGGGAAAAGCAGTCTGATGCTTTACGAGCAGTTTGGTGATTTGAAATTCAAATATAGGAACAGGGAGTTCTGGTGCAGAGGGTATTACGTCGATACGGTGGGTAAGAACACGGCGAAGATACAGGATTACATAAAGCACCAGCTTGAAGAGGATAAAATGGGAGAGCAGTTATCGATTCCCTATCCGGGCAGCCCGTTTACGGGCCGTAAGTAACGAAGTTGGATGCAAATGTCAGATCGTGTGCGCCTGTTAGGGCGCGGCTGGTAAGAGAGCCTTATAGGCGCATTTGAAAAACCTCCGGCTATGCCGGAGGATATTTATTATAAATATGTTAACCGTTATAAAATAACGTATCAAAAGTCAAGTGAACACATTTCAAATATCAATTTGATCGTATTGGTCTGGTGATTAATTATGGGGGGCAATAAAAAGACAGTATTAATCATCCATAGGGATAGTCTCTGCACTTTTATTTCCATTATGCTAATGCCTTACTGAATTATGAAGCATTTCTTAAGCTCCCAACTTTAGCTAGATTAATGGTTTATTATTTTCTACATCTTCAATATATAAAAGCGTATTATCAATGGCGTAGTAACTGCGTTTGTTATGATTAACATCAGTAACCCACCGGAAAACGCCTGCGCCTGCCAGTGTTGAACAGTATTCCCGAAATGTAGATTTTCCGCGAATATGAAGCAATGCGGCCTCTTTTATTTTAGCTGGGTTCTTGGTCGTACTAACTTTTAACAGGTTCCTGGTTCCTCTTAATAACAAAACCGTGTCATCGTGAGTAATAATTCTGATGTTATCCGTAGCCAGATAATAAATGTAATGTGCAATACGGTGATGTTTTAATTCTGAATAAAACCAGGAGAAGTTTTGCTCTTTTCTCACTTGCTCAAACATCTTTTGAAAAACAACGACCTGATCCATCAGGATAATAACCTCTTGTTAGGTGTGAGACTGCGTAGTGTGCACGATCGGTTTTACCACTTCAATCTGGTCTGTCCTTTGGCTGTGATATGTACAAAGTGTCAAAGGGGGATTACCTGAATTCTCCCGGTGAGCATTTTGCAACGGACCAGCTCCGCTACAAACGCTGTTGTGGGTTCAGATTATAACATTCTGTCTAAGGGGCGGGATAAAGGTGAATTTAGGGGGCATGAAAGATGACTTTATAACCTTGCTCACCCCAGTGTTGTAAAAGTTCGTTTTGCCTTCTCGTTGGTGCCATGCCTGTCCAGACAATCAATGTTTGCGTTGGGAACAGTTCCGGGCGCGGCGATTCAATGGGATCAGCAAGAACAGAAATGTGCCATCCTGACAATGATAAACGCCATGCTTCCAGCCACAATCGTGCTCTCTCTTCAACATTCCACGCCATCAGAATGGCCTCTTTACCGGGCTTACGGCGCATTTCGAAAAGTGAGGCCGCTGCGTATTCAATTAATGCGCCGTCAAACATACTGCTCATAATGCGGGAGGTGTTGTGATCAAGCACGAGACGCTGGCGAACAGGAAGGTAAACATGATTAATCAATTGATCTACTGGGTACTCTCGACCCAGTGAAATAATTCGCGCGCGTAGTTTGGCTGGATTAGCCATACGAAGAATTGACATCATCTCTTCTTGCAGGCGGCTCCAGTCATCTTGCGTATCCTGGCGGGTAGTTTCCAGTAATGCTTTAACTTTGCCTACAGGAACGCCATTACTTATCCAACGCTTGATCTCTTCGATGCGTTGTATGTCTTCTTCATCAAAGAGTCGGTGTCCGCCTTCACTGCGTTGTGGTTTTAACAAACCGTAGCGGCGTTGCCAGGCCCGGAGAGTGACAGGATTAATCCCGCAACGTTCAGCAACATCACCAATGCTGTAATAAGCCACAATTCCTCCTTGCGGTCATAAATCTCCGTCGCCTCTACACGACCCAATAATACTTTGTACAATATACGCTAAAATTGTACAAAGTATAAATAAGATTTCAGCTAAATTGGATGAAATATTATTTTTAATGTGGATTAAATTAAAACATAACGTATTCATTTTCACGATGATTTCCAGAAATCATGCGAAATAATGTGCTGAAAATTATTTTTTCTCCGGCCACGCAACTGAAGGGATACCATTCAATTTAGCTTTGGAAAACAGATCTCCCTGAAACATCTCAATTCCTGCAGATTCAAGCCACATCCACTCTTCTGGTGTTGCCACGCCCATAGCAGAGACTTGAATTTCAAGTGATGTACAGCATTTCATGATCGCCTGAATAATTGCCTGCCGTGGTCCGCTTTTATGAACATTGGTAATCAATTCCTGACTGATTTTAATTCTGTCAGGCTGGAAGCGTGACAGGAGTAACAAACCAGCAAAACCTGCGCCAAAATGATCAATTGCTACACTGATACCGGCAGCCTTTAGCGATTTAACCGCTTCGGCAAACTCATCAAACCGAGATATGACTTCACTTTCAGTAAATTCAACGATGATTTGTTCAGGCACCAGAGCATTGGCCTTTATTTCATCAAGTAAAAAAGAGACTGCGTCAGGCTCGTTAACCAGGGTCATAGGTAATAGATTGATTGAAATCATTTTATCACCGAGCTTAAGTGCGTGTGCCATCGCGAATGCAAGCGCCTTACTTTTGAGATCCGCTGTGTAGATTTCCCCTTCTTTACGCTGCCCAACCGCTATAGCTGACGGGCTGTCTTCATTTTTTTGCACAATGGCTTCAAAAGCGATTATCCGCCGCGATAAAGGGTCGACAATAGGATGAAAGGCAAAGTGGTCGTTTATATTTGATGAAAGGGTACAAGAATCAAGTTCTTTATCAGATCCGTCAGCGATAAAAAGCCAGGAGTCTTCAGCAGGAATCTCGAAATAGGTTGATTGTTCAGTTGCAAGGACAAAAGTACGAAAAAATTGTAGCGCTCTGTCATCATAAGTTAGCTGAAATTTTGATGTGCCTTTGTCGAATACAGCCTGTAAAACGTCATCTCGCTCGTGCAGGCGTAAATCAAATAATTCCATTCCTGCTTTGCCAAAACGGCGAGCAGGCGCGTAATCGCACAACAGTTCAACAATATTATAGTGCCGTGGATCCTGGCATATGGCCCGATATATCATTTGAACCTGTTCTTCCGGACCTTCCAGAAGCTGGAAAAAATGAGAACCATTAAACAGTAAGATCCCTGTTACGTCAGACCGCATGTTCCTGCGATTTGCTATCGAAACCATTTCTTCGATTTTTTTGACAGGTTCGGCGTCACGTATATGGCTACGATAAATAAGGGTGGTAAGCATTAACAATCCAGGGTAATGGGCGAGGCGAGAGTAAGACGGTAACAGACATATCTTCTTGTGTCTTTCTTTTAATACCAAAACATAACCGTTTCTTTACATTGATAAAAAGTGGAAAAGGTTGAAGACGGTTTGGTGAAAAAACCTGTATAGGTTGTCATTTAAATGATGCAATATGTTTTATCGTAATGCATTGTTTTATATGAATTAGCACTAATTGCGAAAAATTAATTTATCATTCTGTACACATATTTCGTACAAGTTTGCTATTGTTACCTCACTTAACATTGATTAACATTTTTAACAGAGGCGTAGCATGCATCAAAATTCAGTGACTTCAGATTCTGCAGGAGCAATCACTCGTTACTTTGCAAAAGCTAACTTGCCTACTCAGCAGGAAACTCTCGGGGAAATTGTGACTGAGATTTTGAAAGATGGACGTAATCTGAGTCGAAAGTCGCTTTGTGCCAAACTTCTTTGCCGACTGGAACAAGCGACAGGGGAAGAGGAACAGAAACATTATAATGCACTAATTGGGTTGCTTTTTGAATAATGCAACAGCCTGATTATTTAACAGGTTAGCTATGAAGTCGTTATGAAGACATCTGATAATGAAAGTATTAAATATGAAATTACTGGCCAGGCGGTGCTCCAGATACTGCGCATGAAGATAAATTTTTCGTTGCAGACTCTTATTAAGCAATTACTCGTAATGAAATCGGCTGAGGAAAATACTTTCCGACGAGATTTAATTGACAGCATAATTCGTGATTTTAGCAACAGTGATACAGGAGGGCCAAACCGAAGAACAGCGATCGCTGACAATAAAAGTATGTTCACTGGTAAGAAAATAAACAGAATACATTAAAATTTCATAAGTAAGATGAGAGGTTACCATGCTTGAAGATACTACTATTCATAATGCAATATCTGATAAAGCGTTATCAAGTTACTTTCGTAGTTCAGGTAATTTGTTAGAAGAAGAGTCAGCTGTGTTAGGGCAGGCTGTGACCAATTTAATGCTTTCAGGTGATAATGTTAATAATAAAAATATTATCTTAAGTCTGATACACTCCCTGGAAACAACAAGTGATATTCTCAAAGCTGATGTGATTAGAAAAACACTGGAAATCGTGTTGCGATACACAGCTGATGATATGTAACTTTTAATTATAAAGTATAAGTTTATAGAAAACTCATTCATCTTATTTTTGTCTGTCGCTTTAGACTATACACAGCATAATTTTATTGGGTCACTATTCCTGCGAGGCTGACATGAATAATTCAATCCCAGAGAGATTTATTTTTCAATGTGCTTTGTTTAAAAACCTCGAGAAGGAGGTGTTCATGACACATGGATATGTTGATAGTCATATTATTGCTCATGCTTTACGGTTGCGTTTAAAAGATGAGACCAGTGTTATTCTTTCTGATCTCTATCTGCAAATCTTGCAGTACATTGAAATGCATAAGACTACACTAACGGATATCATTATTAATGACAGGGAATCCGTGCTCTCTTAAAACTTGAGTAAGGTTTTTGAATAAACATCAGCTGTATCACTATGCTGATGCAAAGTGAGCATTTCAGGCGTTATGCTTTCTTAATATATCCGCAATATCAGAGGGCAAACAGGAATGGAGAGCGCTCGTTTTCCATTCTTGACGCCTGATATCCCGCCTAATTTGTTTAATTCTGCCTACATTGTTCTAAATAATTAATAGGTTAGATGAAGTTGGAGAAAATTTTATCTTCGGCGTGGATATTTGTGATGCTCTCTACCATGCTATCTGTAGACCCCAGCGCGAGCGAATGAACGTCTCTTTAGCTTCTACAGACTTATCGATAAAGGCTTTGGGATTTTGATATTTATTCTGTTAATCGCCTGCGCCGCTGCCTTCCTTCTTGATAGGTATTTCAATAAAAGCGCAACGCCTGAAGAGATCCTGCGACGGGCTATAAATAATGGGGAGATCGTCCCTTTTTACCAACCTGTGGTAAATGGTCGGGAAGGGACATTGCGGGGAGTTGAGGTGTTAGCCCGCTGGAAACAACCTCACGGTGGATATATATCACCTGCGGCATTTATTCCACTTGCTGAAAAATGCGGATTAATCGTTCCGCTTACGCAAAGCCTGATGAATCAGGTTGCCACCCAGATGAACGCTATCGCGAGTAAACTGCCGGAAGGTTTTCATATTGGGATTAATTTTAGCGCCTCGCATATTGTTTCGCCGACGTTTGTCGACGAGTGCTTAAATTACCGTGACAGTTTTACCCGCCGCGATTTAAACCTTGTTCTGGAAGTCACCGAGCGTGAACCATTAAATGTTGATGAAAGTCTGGTTCAGCGGTTGAACATTCTGCATGAAAATGGTTTTGTCATCGCGCTGGATGATTTCGGTACTGGTTACTCAGGGCTTTCTTATCTGCATGACCTGCATATTGATTATATAAAAATTGATCACAGTTTCGTTGGCCGCGTCAACGCAGACCCAGAATCAACCCGAATTCTGGATTGTGTATTGGATCTGGCGCGTAAACTTTCGATCAGTATCGTCGCTGAAGGTGTCGAAACGAAAGAACAACTTGACTATCTGAACCAAAATAATATTACATTTCAGCAGGGTTATTATTTCTATAAACCTGTTACATACATCGACCTGGTCAAAATTATCCTTTCTAAACCGAAGGTGAAGGTTGTGGTTGAGTGAAAATTGATCAGCAAGGCCATGGTGCGGTGTAATTATAGACAGCTAATTAGTTCGTTGCCTCTTGTTACTATTGTTCATTCTTTTGTTTGCTATAATTGTGTGAAAGTTTTGACTGGATTGCCATTAGTAGCATGAACAATAGTAATAATCTGGATTATTTCACTCTCTATATCATCTTTTCCATTGCATTTATGCTGATCACTCTCCTGGTCATCCTTATTGCAAAACCCAGCACCGGGCTGGGAGAAGTGCTTGTGACGATAAATTTGCTTAATGCCCTTGTTTGGCTGGCGATCAATCTGGTTAATCGATTAAGGGAAAGACTCGTCAGCCACAGGGATCAGCACTAATCTTTCAGTTTCTCACTGTCAGTATGCGGCTGAATGGGTTGCTGGCAGTGAACCCCTGGATCATTGAAGGAAAGGAATTATTGTGCAAATAGTTGTCAACCCTGGTGTTATCACAGTTGTTTTATATATCAGTGAAATAATTTCCATGGCAACTGTTGATAATTTTGATGTCGAAGAGTTATTTGTTAAACAAAATAGTTACCCCAAAGTGATCAATGTCATGAAAATAAGCTAAAAATGATAATGCTGACTTATTTATCATTTAAATATTGTCGCTGTTTATCTATTTAAATTTATTGTGCTTTTGTTTTTATCTTTGCCCTCCGTTTTGGTGATCTGAACTCATAGGTTATTTTATCAGGAATATTTGTTAATCCAATGAATGGATGGTTAATCTATGAAACTGAAAAAACTCCCCGGGTTCAGTTTAGGACTTATTGCTCTGGCGGTGGGTAACACAATTGTTGGATAATTATAGTGTAATTTCCTATATAACCGATGAAGAATCACCGATTGAAATCAAAAATAATACTTCTACAAGTAATGGAGAGTATCTAATCACTTAAGACGAAAGCCATGCTGTGAAAGTGGATGACGGTGTAACTGGATATATAAATAATGCCAGTGTGATGACTAGTGGTGATGGATCTTATGGTATTTCTGTTGATAGCCAAAACAAAGTATTATATATAAGCGATAGCAATATTAAGACCTCTGGAAGCGTATCTGACAAAGAAAATGGAGGGATAACAGCCAGCGCAGTAGTCAGTGAATTTGGTGGCACCATCGTTATGAATGGTGATAATTCAGTCGAGACGAGGGGGCATATTCAGCGGGATTTTTAAGTCAGGTTAATGATTCTGGGACTGTGGAAAATAACACCAGTCTTGAAACCACAGATAAAACGAACATTGTTACCTATGGGGAAAATGCAGTAGGAGTTCTTGCATGTTCAAGTCCTGGAGAGTCTCGAACATGTGTCGATGCTGTAGATGATGAAGTTTGTGATTCTAACAGTTACGAAGTTATTAGCCGTGCTGATTTAAAAATGAATGGTGGTTCCATAACAACTAATGGTATTAATAGCTATGGTGCTTATGCTAATGGGAAAAAAGCATATATTAATTTAGATTATGTGGTACTTGAAACTGTGGCTGATGGAAGTTATGCAGTTGCTATTCGACAAGGTAACATTGATATAAAAAAGTTCTATTACAACAAATGGCACTAAAGCCCCCATTGCAAAAATATACAATGGTAGAGAGTGATTTTTTTCCAATGTCACTTCAGAATCAACAGAAACGCCTACCCCCGTCCTGCGACCCGACGCTGGCAGTTACGTCGCCAACCTGGCAGCCGCTAACACTCTTTTTGTTACGCGTCTGAACGATCGTGCGGGTGAAACGCGCTATATCGATCCTGTAACTGAACAGGAGCGTTCAAGCCAACTTTGGCTATGTCAAATTGGCGGGCATAATGCCTGGCGTGACAGCAACGGACAGTTGAGAACGACCTCGGCACAGGCCATCTGGATGGGCGTCGATCATAATGCGCACACGGAAGCCAATGGCTCACGTATTGAGAATGACGCAAATTACAACATCCAGAGCCGACTTGGTTTCCGCACCTTTATTCGTACTCAGGAGAAAAACAGCGGTCCGCACGGTGACGACTTTGAACCTTTTGTTGAAATGAACGGGATCCATAACAGTAAAGATTTTGCTGTCTCAATGAACGGTGTGAAAGTCGAACAAGACGGGGCTCGTAATCTGGGGGAAATGAAACATGGCGTAAATGGCAATCTGAATCCGGCGGCCAGCGTCTGGGGTAATGTGGGCGTGCAGCTGGGTGATAATGGCTACAATGACACCGCAATGATGGTGGGCCTGAAATATAAGTTCTGATCCCGCCCGTTAGCTAAAAAACCGCGTCGAATTCATCGACGCGGTAACATATGAAATATTATTTTTTGCCGATAGCACGCATGGTGTCATCAATTGCCGTGATCAACAGCATTTGCGGATCTTTAGCGCAAACCTGATTCAGTTTTTCTACCACTTTGGCGCTCAGTTCCGGAGATTGCTCAATTTTTAAATCACGGCTGGCAACGCTGGCATTACCCATTACCGCAACAATTTCTGCAACCTGTGCGCTGTCAGTTTTTGCCATTTCGTTGGCTTCTGCGCAAGTAATATAGGTTTCTGATGGCAAACCGTTCTTAATATTGTAGTCCTGCGCCCAGGTCATTGGTGCGAAAACAAACAGACCCGCCAGTAAAGCAAATTTTTTCATCATCATTCCTTATTTCATTTTACCCAGAATTGCACCACCCGTACCGCCAATCACGGCACCTTTAATCGCCCCTTCGAGGCCATTGCCGGTCAGAACGCCAGTGACAGCACCAACGGCGGCACCCACTTTTGCACCTTTACGCGCATTTTTACCGTCACGGCCTTTTTCTGTTACTGCACCAACACCAGCGCCAACAGCTGCACCTTTCAGTACGCCATTAACACCATTGCCAGTAAGTAAACCAACGCCTGCACCTAGCAATGCACCTTTCGTGGTGCGATTCATATCCGCCATTGCTGGCGTGGAGCAGAACAATGCTGAGATAAGCCCGAAGGCGAGTATTTTTTTCTTCAACTTAGTTGTCCGGTATTAAGTAAGTTGCACACACAATAATTTCGTCTTCAATTAAGATCTGCTTAACTAAAGAACGCTCGCTATTATTCAGATAATTCAAAATGAGCGTGACTGTGATGATAGGAATTATGTTTTTTACGGGAATGAGAATAATCTCAAATGAGAAATAACTCATTGATTGACAATATTTTTATTCAAGAAGTGTCATTGGCTGTTAATACAATATTGTAAAGGTAAGATAATCTGATTTATCAATATTATTGTGTGATTGTTATGTGAGCAGAAGATATTCATTAGCAACGATTACATTAGTCATTTTATTTTGTGGACGGCCTCATTGTCGAAAAATAAGCGTACGACAGTATTATCAGAAAAGAGTGTTTTTTATCCAACAACACTTCAGCGCACTGCGTTTAAAAAATGCCTCTTTCTTATACGGGATATCATCATTTCATCATGATGTCTTTGATGAGCGGTGAACACAATACATTTGCGCTGTCTCTTCAGGATGAATCCCCTGGTCTGGTGCCTGCGGGCTGATGTTGCAGCAGAGCTAAGGTCACTTAGACGCTACTATCATTTATCCAATGCATGGAATCGAAATCAGTCGATACCCGCAGTATATATCGTGAACTGGGCGCAACGCTGAGCTACAACATGCGTCTGGGGAACGGTATGGAAATTGAACCCTGGCTGAAGGCGGCTGTGCGCAAAGAATTTGTCGATGATAACCGGGTGAAGGTGAATAGTGACGGTAATTTTGTCAATGATTTGTCGGGCAGACGTGGAATATACCAGGCAGGTATTAAAGCCTCATTCAGCAGTATGTTAAGCGGGCATCTCGGGGTGGGTATAACCGTGGTGCCGGTGTGGAGTCCCCGTGGAATGCGGTGGCCGGTGTGAACTGGCCGTTCTGACCATCAACGATTAACTGCGTTTCGGCGCTGTTTTCGTTTACAGGGTGCTAAAAGGGAAAATTCTGGGGCAAAAAAAGCCCGCCAGTTACGGCGGGAAACCTCATCCTATTGGAGAACAATGAATAATGAAATTGCGGGTTATCATCTCCCTGGATACCCATGCTAACAATAAGGTTATTTACTCAACCAGGCGTAAACATTTTGTTCTGTGCGTGGGAACAGCCTTAAGGTGTAAAGGGGGGGGGAAATAGCAATGAGTAGTATCAGCAAGAATACTCGCCGCTTTACCACAACGTGGATGAGAGGGATGAAAAACTCAAGGCAGAGATGACTCTGCCTTGAAGATAAATGCGCTTTTACAGGGGGCTTATTTCAGCTCTTCTGCTTCCGGTAAGGTCACGTTCAGCTCAAGAATAGAAATATCGCCATCTTTTTGCTCAAGCTGTACGGTTACCATCTCAGGATCAATTTGTACGTATTTACAAATGACCTCAAGAATATCTTTACGCAACTGCGGCAGATAATGCGGTTCTGCATCGCTGCGACGGCGTTCAGCAACAATAATCTGCAACCGTTCTTTTGCAATGTTGGCTGTGTTTTTCTTCCGCGAGAGAAAGAAATCGAGTAATGCCATAACTTATCCTCCGAACAAGCGTTTGAGGAAGCCTTTCTTCTCTTCTTCAATGAAGCGGAAAGGACGTTCTTCTCCCAACAGACGTTCTACGGTATCTGCATAGGCTTTACCCGCATCGGCGTTAATGTCGAGAATGACCGGTTCACCCTGGTTAGAGGCGCGCAATACTGATTGATCCTCTGGGATCACGCCGACGAGTTTGATGCGCAGGATCTCCAGCACATCTTCCATGCTCAGCATGTCACCTCTGCTTACGCGGCCTGGGTTATAGCGCGTTAACAGCAGGTGCTCTTTAATCGGCTCTTCGCCATTTTCTGCGCGGCGTGATTTCGACGCCAGAATGCCTAAAATACGGTCAGAGTCGCGTACTGAGGAGACTTCCGGGTTGGTGGTAATAATGGCTTCGTCTGCAAAATAGAGTGCCATTAACGCACCGGTTTCAATCCCTGCCGGGGAGTCACAAACGATAAATTCAAAATCCATCGCTTTCAGATCATCAAGAACTTTGGCGACCCCTTCACGGGTGAGGGCATCTTTATCGCGAGTTTGCGATGCCGGAAGAATATAGAGATTTTCAGTACGTTTATCTTTAATTAACGCCTGGTTTAGCGTTGCATCGCCCTGAATGACGTTGACGAAATCGTAAACGACCCGGCGTTCACAACCCATAATCAGGTCGAGATTACGCAGGCCGATATCAAAATCTATCACGACAGTTTTCTTTCCCTTCTGGGCCAAACCAGTGGCGATGGCCGCGCTGGAGGTTGTCTTACCAACACCCCCTTTGCCCGAAGTAACAACAATAATGCGTGCCATAGAAATTCCTTGTTAAAAAGGGATCAATTTAACGGTTGAACGGTCAAAGCGTTTTCGACTAACTGCAGTCGTGCCGCTTTGCCATAAAATTCTGCTGGGATTTGATCACTCAGCCAGTATTCACCTGCGATGGACACCAGTTCCGCCATCAGGTTCGTACAAAATATTTGCGTTTCCCGGTCACCACTTGCCCCTGCCAGCGCACGACCGCGCATCATGCCATAGACATGAATGTTACCATCGGCAATCAATTCGGCCCCTGCGCTAACGTGGCTTGTAACAATCAGATCACATTGTGGAGCATAAATACGCTGACCGGAACGCACTGGGGTATCAATTAAACGCGTTTTTGTGACCGGCGTTGTATTTTGCGCTGGAGCCTGCGGTGCGGGGGCTGGACGCGGCGATTTTTCCTTTCCTTCCGTCAGGATAGGCAGCCCCATCTTTTCAATTTCGGCTTTAAGTTGCGCATCTTTGCAGCCACTTACGCCAATAACCCGCAAACCAGTTGCCGAAACCGCCTTATGCATCGCCGACCAGTTTACCGGGTCTTCCAGTGCACTGACGTTGAGTACAACGGGGGCATGTTTTAAAAATGCGGGGGCCTGAGCGATTTTGTCTTCCAGCGCCTGATGGATAACCTTAGGTTCTGCCTCATGCAGATGAACCACAGATAAAGTGAAGCTACTGCCTTTAAGCTCGATTGGCGTGTTTGACATCCTGGCCTTACTCAATTAGCTATTAATCATCGCCAGCGCGCGATGATGTTCCGAAGACTATAAGGCATGTTATAGTCTGGATTATATTGAGGCAAGTCACCCTCCCATTTATTCAGAGTAAAAGTCTATTCTGTGATAAATGGCGTTGATTCATAGCTTAAAAAATACCCTTGTCAATCAACCCATTGCCGTCGTACTTTTGATTGTTCTTATTTACGCTTCCTTTTTCCGCACCCTAATCGTGACAGCATCTTCAGACCTGTTTAAATATCCAGTATTGAGGCGAGTGTATTTTTTCACCACGCCAGGCTTTCTTAACTTTCCATTTTTTGCAGCATTATTAAAGAACAGATACCCGTTATCTTAATATCCGCCGCAGAATTGCTCTATCATAGAAACCGCAGAAGACGTCTGATACTTCTGTCAGGTCATCGTAACTCGTCCAGGTCAGCGGTTTTGATTACGGATTGATGATGAAATGAGCATAAGTGTTGTACGGTTGGATTATCAGGATGTGCTATGAATATGATGCGTATTTTTTATATCGGATTGTCAGGTGTGGGGATGATGTTCTCATCAATGGCGTCTGGAAATGACGCTGGCGGGCTTCAATCTCCTGCGTGTGGCGTTGTTTGCGACCCGTATATTTGTGTGAGTTCAGATGGCATTTCCCCAGAGTTAACAAGGAAATATCTCGGCGAAAAAGCCGCTGAAAACTTACAATCATTACAAGGCTACGATCCCAGCGAATTTACATTCTCTAACGGTGTATTTTGCGATGTTAAAGAAAAATTATGTCGTGATGATCGTTATTTTGGTGTGGATGGTAAGCGGAGTGGAAAAATCAATCAAACCACCACAAAGATGTTATTTATGTGTCGTGAGTGATGTCTTGTTTACATTATGTTCTATTCGTCATTAACCTCTTAAGCGACAGAGAGGAGTGTGGCGTTAACGTTTATGACGGGGAGAGTCCCCGTCGGTTGACATTTACTTAATTTGAATATCGACGTTATATTTTTTAGTTTTGTTTTTACGGGCGTCGTTTCGGGTTTGCAGCACTCGCAGCTCATATTTGCCAGAAGCAGGGAGTGAGTATTGTCCGTGACTATCGAGTTCTGGGGAATATCTGGATAAATCAACAGAATCATCGATTCCTGGCCCGAAGAGGTAAGTATCAGCGCCTTCATTAGAGATACTCACATGCACTTTCTGACCTTTTTTGGCATAGAAGGTATATGTATCGTAATCGTATCCCTTTATTTCGCCGGAGTACTGAGCGCTGCTATGGCCTTTTCTGAACTCAACATTGACATTCTTACCCGCAGCAAAGCTCGTGGAAGTTAGCAGTGCAAGCAACAATACAGCCTTACTGATGCCCTTAATTTTCATTGGTAGTCTCCTGTTCAGAATGAGTACGATGAACTGTTATAATATAACAATCCTTCACGGGAGAATTCCAGTGGCTTTCCTGTGTTCGGTTAAATCCTGGCGCGGCATTTTTGCCGGGGGATTACTTATAAAGGGGGCATGGACTGAACAAACCGTAGAAATCTACAGCTGGCTGGCTTGTGGCGCGGGTTTCATTGATGTTAGCTTATGCCAAAACCTGGCATCTTAAAGAGTAAAAGTATGTTTTGTGTGATTTATCGAAGCAGCAAACGTGACCAGACCTATTTATATGTCGAAAAAAAAGACGATTTTTCGCGTGTTCCTGAGGAACTGATGAAAGGTTTTGGTCAGCCTCAGTTAGCGATGATTCTTCCGCTGGATGGGCGGAAGAAACTGGTCAATGCCGATATTGAAAAGGTTAAACAGGCATTAACCGAGCAAGGTTACTATTTGCAGTTACCGCCACCACCCGAAGATTTGCTGAAGCAACATCTTTCCGTCATGGGGCAGAAAACAGACGACACTAACAAATAACCGATATCCGGCGGTGGCATTATCTTTGTCGGCGCGGGTTTTCATATCCACGATAAGGTGAGGGGAACGTTATGTATCAACATCACAACTGGCAAGGTGCGCTGCTGGATTATCCGGTGAGTAAAGTAGTCTGTGTTGGCAGTAACTATGCCAAACATATTAAAGAGATGGGCAGCGCAGTACCCGAAGAGCCAGTGCTGTTTATTAAACCAGAAACGGCACTGTGCGATCTGCGGCAGCCATTGGCGATCCCATCCGATTTCGGTTCAGTTCATCATGAAGTCGAACTGGCGGTGTTGATTGGCGCGACGCTGCGTCAGGCTACGGAAGAGCATGTCCGCAAAGCCATTGCCGGTTACGGCGTGGCGCTCGATCTGACATTGCGTGATGTTCAGGGAAAAATGAAGAAAGCCGGGCAGCCGTGGGAAAAGGCCAAAGCGTTTGATAACTCTTGTCCGCTTTCCGGGTTTATTCCCGCGGCGGAATTTACCGGCGACCCGCAAAATACAACGCTGGGCCTGAGCGTAAACGGCGAGCAACGCCAGCAAGGTACGACTGCGGACATGATCCATAAAATCGTTCCGCTGATCGCTTATATGAGCAAGTTTTTTACCCTCAAGGCCGGTGACGTTGTGCTGACAGGCACGCCTGATGGTGTCGGCCCGTTGCAAAGCGGTGATGAGCTGACAGTCACTTTCGATGGGCATTCTTTGACAACTCGCGTTTTGTAATACTTTTTGCCGCCTGAAAGCGGCGGCAAAACTTGCATCGCTGTGCCAGACTGGTTATAAGGTGCGTTTTAACGTAATGGCGGAACACCTGATGAGCGATGTACCTTTCTGGCAAAGTAAAACCCTGGACGAAATGAGCGATGCAGAATGGGAGTCGTTGTGTGATGGTTGCGGTCAGTGTTGCCTGCATAAACTGATGGATGAAGACACCGACGAAATCTACTTCACTAACGTCGCCTGTCGCCAGCTCAATATTAAAACCTGTCAATGTCGGAACTACGAACGTCGTTTCGAGTTTGAACCCGACTGCATTAAATTAACCCGTGAAAATCTGCCAACATTCGAATGGCTGCCAATGACCTGCGCTTATCGTTTGCTGGCGGAAGGTAAAGGTTTACCTGCGTGGCATCCGCTACTTACTGGTTCGAAAGCGGCAATGCATGGTGAACGTATCTCTGTGCGTCATATCGCAGTGAAAGAATCAGAAGTGATTGACTGGCAGGATCATATCTTAAATAAACCTGACTGGGCGCAGTGATAAATTTAATAGATGTTGATGGGGGCTTTCTTAATATACGTCTGGATGCTCGCCATTTCGTAGCCCTGTTTTTGAAAGCGCTCTGTCATAATGAGAGTTACCCGATACTTTATTATCAACAGGTAACTCTCAATCTTTAAAAAACGTCTGTATTTTTAAATGTGATAAATTTTATACCTTGAGTACATAGAGAGAATAATCGCTTATCAGACTTCAGGTATCTCAAAGAGTGTCTTCTTACCGTGTCTTTTCTGATACTCATTACAGGTGTTAATCATTTTTTGGGCCGCTTCTTTTAGTAAAGAAAGCATTAAATCATCATAATCAACGTAGAATCTGGCTGTTTCAGTTTCCGTTTTTATCTCCCCGATGGCGGCTATTTCGGTGGTTAATTTCAATTTGGCGGCATCGATATCTTTATTCTCTTGTTTAACCGTGTTAGACAGGGTGGTAAAGAAACTCTGCACAGATTTTAACTTGTTCTTCAATTCTGGAATCAGTTTCCCTTCAACTACGCCCGCAGCAATAGAACACAGTTTCTTGATGCCGTCATCCAGTACCTTAATGAGAATGCCTTTCTGGGCGAATGCTTCGATTCTATTTTAAACCAGGTGATATTTTTCCTTTCTGCTGGATGGACGCTGTCGCCAGAAGGCCGCGTGAGCACAGGATAAGAGAACGAAAAATCAGCAGTCTATGCAGCGACAAATATTGATAGCCTGAATCAGTATTGATCTGCTGACAAGAACAGACTACTGTATATAAAAGCAGTATAACTTCAGGCAGATTATTATGTTGTTTATCAAGCCTGCGGATCTCCGCGAAATTGTGACTTTTCCGCTATTTAGCGATCTTGTTCAGTGTGGCTTTCCTTCACCGGCCGCAGATTACGTTGAACAGCGCATCGATCTGAATCAACTGTTGATCCAGCATCCCAGCGCGACTTATTTCGTCAAAGCAAGTGGTGATTCTATGATTGATGGTGGGATTAGTGACGGTGATTTACTGATTGTCGATAGCGCTATTACCGCCAGCCATGGTGATATTATCATCGCTGCTGTTGACGGCGAGTTTACGGTGAAAAAATTGCAACTACGCCCGACGGTACAGCTTATTCCTATGAACAGTGCGTACTCGCCCATTACCATCAGTAGCGAAGATACGCTGGATGTCTTTGGTGTGGTGATCCACGTCGTTAAGGCGATGCGCTGATGTTTGCCCTCTGTGATGTAAACGCGTTTTATGCCAGCTGTGAGACGGTGTTTCGCCCTGATTTATGGGGTAAACCGGTGGTTGTGCTATCGAATAATGACGGTTGCGTTATCGCCCGAAACGCTGAGGCAAAGGCGCTGGGCGTTAAAATGGGCGATCCCTGGTTCAAACAAAAAGATCTGTTTCGTCGCTGTGGCGTGGTTTGCTTTAGCAGCAATTATGAGCTTTACGCAGACATGAGTAATCGGGTGATGTCGACGCTGGAAGAACTATCGCCCCGCGTCGAGATTTACAGTATTGATGAGGCATTCTGCGATCTGACAGGTGTGCATAATTGTCGCGATCTGACTGATTTTGTCAGAGAAATTCGCGCAACGGTGCTACAACGTACCCATCTTACTGTTGGTGTGGGGATCGCCCAGACCAAAACGCTGGCTAAGCTTGCCAATCATGCGGCAAAAAAATGGCAGCGGCAGACGGGTGGGGTGGTGGATTTATCAAATCTGGAACGCCAGCGTAAATTAATGTCTGCTCTCCCCGTGGATGAAGTCTGGGGGATTGGACGGCGGATCAGCAAAAAACTGGACGCGATGGGGATCAAAACCGTTCTCGATTTGGCAGATTCAGATATCCGGTTTATCCGTAAACATTTTAATGTCGTGCTCGAAAGAACGGTGCGTGAACTGCGCGGTGAACCCTGTTTGCAACTGGAAGAGTTTGCACCGACGAAGCAGGAAATTATCTGTTCCCGCTCGTTTGGTGAACGCATCACGGATTATCCGTCGATGCGGCAGGCCATTTGTAGTTACGCTGCCCGGGCGGCGGAAAAACTTCGCAGCGAGCATCAATATTGTCGGTTTATCTCCACGTTTATTAAGACGTCACCATTTGCGTTCAATGAACCTTATTACGGCAATAGCGCATCGGTAAAACTGCTGACGCCCACTCAGGACAGCAGGGATATCATTAACGCCGCTACGCGATCTCTGGATGCCATCTGGCAAGCGGGCCATCGCTACCAAAAAGCGGGCGTGATGCTGGGGGATTTCTTCAGTCAGGGAGTCGCGCAGCTCAATTTATTCGATGACAACGCACCACGCCCCGGGAGTGAGCAATTGATGGCGGTAATGGATACGCTGAATGCTAAAGAGGGCAGAGGAACACTCTATTTTGCCGGGCAGGGGATCCAGCAACAATGGCAGATGAAGCGTGCCATGCTTTCACCATGTTATACAACGCGAAGTTCTGATTTACTGCGGGTCAAATAAACATAGCGGCAGGAAAAAGCGCTCCCGCAGGAGCGCCGAATGGATTAGCGACCGAACAGGTCACGTTTTTTCGCTTTAAACGGCTGGGAAATCACCACCAGCACCGCGACAATCAGGTAAGCGATAAAAATACCGAGCAGCCACTGCGGCATTTCCAGACCTAAAAATTCCCACTGACGCTCGGCGCAATCGCCAGAGGCGACAAACACTTGCGGCACCCATTTATCCAGCGGCAGCCATTCCGGGAAACGGGCCATAAAATCACAGGTCGCAAACGGCGAAGGATAGAGCTGAAGCATGGTGTGCTCGTAAGTTAACTGCACCCCGCGGAACGCACTATACAACCAGATAACCATCGCTACATAACGCAGCGGAGTTTTCGGGGCGATCGCGCCAATCAGCGCAGCACCCAGAACGCCGAATAACGCGCAGCGTTCATAAATACAGAGCACGCAAGGTTTCAGTAACATCACATGCTGGAACCACAGCGCCGTCAGTTCCAGTGCCAGAGCAGTAAACGCCATCAACAGCCATGCGCCCCGGCCTTGTGAACATTGGTTCAAAAATCGCAACATAATCATTTCCCTGCAATATGCATAGAGTGCGCAGTTTAAACCAATTCATTCGCTGCGCCACCAGGAGGCAGCAAAAATAGGACGCAATTGGACAATTATCGGGCGAAAAGGCAAACCGGGCATTTATATGCCCGGTAAGTTGTTATCAAAGCGTTGCTATCCAGCCCATTTGCATAAACCATTCGGTTACAGGAGCAAGCGTAAACTCGACGCAGAGTAACCCGACGAGTGTCAGGACGAGGGTGTAAGGCAGGGCCATCCACACCATGCGGCCATAAGAGAGACGAATCAATGGCGCGAGTGCAGAGGTCAGCAGGAACAGGAACGCAGCCTGACCGTTCGGCGTAGCGACGGAGGGCAGATTGGTACCGGTATTAATGGCGACCGCCAGCAGCTCATATTGCTTCAACGTGATAGCGCCACTTTCCATTGCCGCTTTCGCTTCGTTGATATAAATCGTCCCCACGAAGACGTTATCCGAAATGGATGACAGCAGACCGTTGAAAATATAGAACAACGACAGCTGAGCATGTTCAGATGCCTGCAACACAAACTGAATAATCGGCGAAAACAGTTGTTGGTCGATAATCACCGCGACTACTGAGAAAAACACCGTCAACAGTGCGGTGAATGGCAGAGATTCGGTGAAGGCTTTACCGATAGCATGTTCATCGGTAACACCGGTCAATGATGTCGCCAGAATAATGACTGACAAACCAATCAAACCAACTTCCGCCAGATGCAGTGCCAGCGCAGTCACCAGCCAGACGCCGATAATCGCCTGGACAATCAGACGGATTTTATCCTGACGGGTACGCTGGTTGCGGCTTTGATCGTCAAACTGTTGCAGTACTTCGCGGACTTTCTCCGGCAGCGTTTCACCGTAGCCAAACCAACGCAGCTTCTCTACCAGCAGGCAGGTTAACAGGCCACAAATCAGAACCGGGACGGTCACCGGCGACATGCGCAGGAAGAAATCGCCAAAATGCCAGCCAGCCGCTTTAGCGATGATCAGGTTCTGTGGTTCGCCCACCATGGTCATCACGCCGCCTAATGCGGTGCCGACACCGGCATGCATCATCAGACTACGCAGAAAGCCACGGAACTGTTCCAGAACCACTTTGTAATGCTTGTCGATATGACTATCGTCTTGCAGGTCGGTATCTTCAGTACGGGAAGAGGCTACGCGGTGATAAATACCATAAAAACCGACTGCAACGCTGATCACCACCGCCACGACGGTTAAGGCATCGAGGAACGCGGAGAGGAGCGCCGCCGCCACGCAAAAAGAGAGCGACAGCAGCATTTTGGAGCGAATGCTTAACAGCAAACGGGTAAATATGAACAACAACAGCTGTTTCATAAAATAGATACCCGCCACCATAAACATCAGTAACAGCAAGACTTCAAGATTTGCCGCCACTTCTTCACGAACATGTTCCGCGCTGGTCATGCCGATGAATACCGCTTCGATAGCCAACAGACCACCGGGGAGCAGCGGGTAGCATTTCAGGGCCATCGCCAGAGTGAAAATAAATTCCGCTACCAGCAACCAGCCAGCGACGAAAGGGCTGATGAGGAAAATTAACGGATTTACGATTAAGAAAATGATGAGGGCGAGTTTGTACCAGTCGGGGGACTGGCCCAAAAAATTGCGCCATAGTGCGCGGCCCCAGGAGATCTCCATGATGGTTTCCCTTACCTTAGAAATAATCAATGATGTTTTTATGTTTAAACGCAAAGCTTAACGGTCAGACAGGAGTGAGGCAAGTCTTGATAGTCAAGGGGAAAGAGATGCAGAAAATGAAGCCTTGATCCCTTTTTTCTTCTTTTTGTCTTCTATCAGCGTAGTTAGCCCTCTGGTATGATGAGTCCAACTTTGTTTTGCTGTGTTATGGAAATCTCACTATGGTCATTAAGGCGCAAAGCCCGGCGGGTTTCGCGGAAGAGTACATTATTGAAAGTATCTGGAATAACCGCTTCCCTCCCGGGACTATTTTGCCCGCAGAACGTGAACTTTCAGAATTAATTGGCGTAACGCGTACTACGTTACGTGAAGTGTTACAACGTCTGGCACGAGATGGCTGGTTGACCATTCAACACGGCAAGCCGACGAAGGTGAATAATTTCTGGGAAACCTCTGGTTTAAATATCCTTGAAACACTGGCGCGACTGGACCACGAAAGTGTGCCGCAGCTTATTGATAATTTGCTGTCGGTGCGTACCAATATTTCAACTATTTTTATTCGCACCGCGTTTCGTCAACATCCCGATAAAGCGCAGGAAGTGCTGGCAACCGCTAATGAAGTGGCCGATCACGCCGACGCCTTTGCCGAGCTGGATTACAACATTTTCCGCGGCCTGGCGTTTGCTTCCGGCAACCCGATTTACGGTCTGATCCTTAACGGGATGAAAGGGCTGTATACGCGCATTGGTCGTCACTATTTCGCCAATCCGGAAGCGCGCAGTCTGGCGCTGGGCTTCTATCACAAACTGTCGGCGTTGTGCAGTGAAGGCGCACACGATCAGGTATATGAAACAGTGCGTCGCTATGGGCATGAGAGTGGCGAGATTTGGCACCGGATGCAGAAAAATCTGCCGGGTGATTTAGCCATTCAGGGACGATAATCCCTTCCGTTTAAAAAGCAAACCCCTCAAACGAGGGGTTTTTCGTTGTTTTTACAGATTTCCCATTCTCGGCGGGCAACGTTCCAGCAACTCGATGCTGCCGTCTTCGTTTTGCTGTTCCAGCATCACATCAAATCCCCACAGGCGATGCACATGCTTCAGCACTTCTTTGCGCCCCCGATCCAGCGGTGCGCGATTATGTGGAATGTAACGCAGCGTCAGCGAACGGTCACCGCGCAAATCCACGTTCCAGATCTGAATATTCGGCTCCAGATTACTTAAGTTATATTGCGACGATAACCGGTTACGGATTTCCCGATAACCTTCTTCATTATGAATAGCGGAAATCTCCAGATAATTATGTCGATCATCATCCAGCACGGTGAAGAAGCGGAAATCACGCATCACTTTCGGTGACAGGAACTGGCTGATAAAACTCTCATCTTTGAAATCACGCATCGCGAAATGCAGCGTTTCCAGCCAGTCGGAACCGGCGATATCCGGGAACCAGTATTTGTCTTCTTCCGTCGGCGACTGACAAATCCGTTTAATATCCTGGAACATGGCGAACCCGAGGGCATATGGGTTGATGCCGCTGTACCACGGGCTGTTATAGGGCGGCTGGAAGACCACATTGGTGTGGCTGTGCAAAAACTCCAGCATAAAACGTTCCGTTACTTTCCCTTCATCATACAGATGGTTAAGGATGGTGTAGTGCCAGAAGGTCGCCCAGCCTTCGTTCATCACCTGAGTCTGTTTTTGCGGATAAAAATACTGGCTCACCTTACGCACAATACGCAGAATTTCACGCTGCCATGATTCCAGCAGTGGCGCATTTTTCTCCATAAAATAGAGCAGGTTTTCTTGTGGCTCGGACGGATAGCGGCGCGCTTCAGCAACCGTTTTCTCTTCCTCGCGCTTCGGCAGGGTACGCCAGAGCATATTGACCTGACTTTGCAGATACTCTTCGCGACTTTTCTGCCGGGCTTTCTCTTCTTGCAGCGAGATTTTTTGCGGGCGTTTGTACCGGTCCACGCCGTAGTTCATCAGCGCGTGGCACGAGTCCAGAAGCCGTTCTACTTCATCAACGCCATAACGTTCTTCGCACTCGGTAATATATTTACGGGCAAAAATCAGATAATCGACAATCGAACTGGCGTCGGTCCAGCTACGGAATAAGTAATTGTTTTTGAAGAAAGAGTTATGCCCATAGCAGGCGTGTGCCATCACCAGCGCTTGCATGGTAATGGTGTTTTCTTCCATCAGGTAAGCGATACACGGGTTAGAGTTAATGACGATTTCATAGGCCAGTCCTTGCTGACCGTGCTTATACAGCCGTTCAGTCTCGATAAACTTTTTACCGAATGACCAGTGCGGATAGTTAATTGGCATGCCGACGCTGGAGTAGGCATCCATCATCTGTTCTGAGGTTATCACTTCAATCTGGTGCGGGTAGGTATCCAGCCGGTAGAGTTTCGCCACCCGGTCTATCTCTGCCAGATAAACATCCAGCAGGTCGAACGTCCAGTCGGGTCCATCGCTCAAACGTGTGGTGTCCTTATTCATAGAATCGATCGTCGCCATACGCGCACCTCATTGTTGTCGGCGCTCTCTGTGTGGAGCACCTCATTTCAAGCATAGAACACCTGTTAAAAACCGCGTCGCCGGAGAATTTTTTTCTTTGCGATTTCTTATTATCAGAGTGCCACTAATCCGCTTCTGAACGGAATTTTATGCTGGATAAAAAGGGCGTTCAGCAGGAGATACTAAAGACGCCATATTGCCGCAGAGTCAGGGAGATGTGAGCCAGCTCACCATAAAAAAGCCGTATGTTGAATAATATTTTCAACTGAGTTATCAAGATGTAATTAGATTATTATTCTTTTACTGTATCTACCGTTATCGGAGTGGCTATGCGAGTTGTCATACTGGGAAGTGGTGTGGTAGGCGTTGCCAGCGCCTGGTACTTAAATCAGGCAGGACATGAGGTCACCGTCATTGATCGGGAGCCGGGGGCCGCCCTGGAAACCAGTGCCGCGAATGCCGGGCAAATCTCCCCCGGATATGCTGCACCGTGGGCGGCACCAGGTGTGCCTTTAAAAGCGATTAAATGGATGTTCCAGCGCCATGCGCCGCTGGCGGTTCGTCTTGACGGTACGCAGTTCCAGTTGAAATGGATGTGGCAAATGTTACGTAACTGCGACACCAGCCACTACATGGAAAACAAAGGGCGGATGGTACGTCTGGCGGAATACAGCCGTGATTGCCTGAAAGCATTGCGCGCCGAAACCAATATTCAGTATGAAGGGCGTCAGGGTGGGACGCTGCAACTGTTCCGTACCGAACAACAGTATGAAAACGCGACCCGCGATATCGCCGTGCTGGAAGATGCTGGCGTACCGTATCAGCTGCTGGAATCCAGCCGCCTGGCGGAAGTGGAGCCCGCGTTGGCAGAAGTAGCGCACAAACTGACGGGCGGCCTGCAACTGCCCAATGATGAAACCGGAGACTGCCAGCTGTTTACCCAGAATCTGGCGCGGATGGCGGAGCAGGCGGGGGTTAAATTCCGCTTTAATACGCCCGTTGACCAACTGCTTTGCGACGGCGAGCAAATCTACGGCGTGAAGTGTGGTGATGAAGTGATTAAGGCCGATGCGTATGTGATGGCGTTTGGTTCTTACTCGACGGCGATGCTCAAAGGCATTGTTGATATTCCGGTGTATCCGCTGAAAGGCTACTCGCTGACCATTCCAATTGCGCAGGAAGATGGTGCGCCGGTATCCACTATTCTTGATGAAACCTACAAAATCGCCATTACCCGTTTCGATAACCGCATTCGTGTCGGCGGAATGGCGGAAATTGTTGGTTTTAACACCGAGCTGTTGCAACCGCGTCGTGAAACGCTGGAGATGGTGGTTCGCGATCTCTATCCACGCGGCGGTCATGTTGATCAGGCGGCTTTCTGGACTGGCCTGCGCCCGATGACGCCAGACGGCACGCCGGTTGTCGGGCGTACACGCTTTAAAAATCTGTGGTTGAATACCGGTCACGGCACGCTCGGCTGGACGATGGCTTGCGGTTCCGGTCAGTTGTTAAGCGATCTGCTCTCGGGGCGCACGCCAGCGATCCCGTATGAAGATCTAAGCGTAGCGCGCTACAGCCGTGGATTTACGCCATCACGCCCGGGCCATTTACATGGCGCACACAGCTAAGGAAACGAGATGACCCGTCCGATACAGGCCAGCCTCGATCTGCAGGCATTAAAACAGAATCTGTCCATTGTCCGCCAGGCCGCGCCGCACGCGCGCGTCTGGTCGGTGGTAAAAGCGAACGCTTACGGGCACGGTATTGAGCGTATCTGGAGCGCGCTCGGGGCTACCGATGGCTTTGCATTGCTTAACCTGGAAGAGGCAATAACGTTACGTGAGCGCGGCTGGAAAGGACCGATCCTGATGCTGGAAGGATTTTTCCATGCTCAGGATCTGGAGATTTATGACCAGCACCGCCTGACCACCTGCGTACACAGCAACTGGCAGCTCAAAGCACTGCAAAATGCGCGGCTAAAAGCACCGTTGGATATTTATCTTAAAGTGAACAGTGGAATGAATCGGTTGGGCTTCCAGCCCGATCGCGTGCTTACCGTCTGGCAGCAGTTGCGGGCGATGGCGAATGTTGGCGAAATGACCCTGATGTCGCATTTTGCCGAAGCGGAACATCCTGATGGAATTTCCAGCGCGATGGCGCGTATTGAGCAGGCGGCGGAAGGGCTGGAGTGTCGGCGTTCGTTGTCTAATTCGGCGGCGACTCTGTGGCACCAGGAAGCGCATTTTGACTGGGTTCGGCCTGGCATTATTTTGTATGGTGCTTCGCCGTCCGGTCAGTGGCGTGATATCGCCAATACCGGATTACGTCCGGTGATGACGCTAAGCAGTGAGATTATTGGTGTCCAGACGCTAAAAGCGGGCGAGCGTGTGGGCTACGGCGGTCGCTATACTGCGCGCGATGAACAGCGAATCGGCATTGTCGCCGCAGGATACGCCGACGGTTATCCGCGCCACGCGCCTACCGGTACCCCTGTTTTAGTGGACGGCGTTCGCACCATGACGGAGGGGACAGTCTCGATGGATATGCTGGCGGTCGATTTAACGCCTTGTCCGCAAGCGGGTATTGGTACGCCAGTTGAGCTGTGGGGCAAGGAGATCAAAATTGATGATGTCGCCGCCGCTGCCGGAACGGTAGGCTATGAGTTGATGTGCGCGCTGGCGTTACGCGTCCCGGTTGTGACGGTGTAACTTGTTATCGCTGGATGCGACCAGCGTCGTATCCAGCGTTACGAAACACATTAAACTTAAGATTCGGCTTCTTCCTCCGCTACCCGAACACCAATCTTCAACACTTCATTATCTTCTTTCTCGGCCACCGTCCAGATCATCCCGGCAAACTCTACCTGGTCACCGACAACCGGTGCCGCGCCTAACAACTGCTGGACGATTTCACCCAGCGTTTGCTGCTTATCGCGATATTCTCGCCCGTCTTCCAGACCATATATCAGCGCCACATCAGCATATTTGGCGCTGGCTTCGAGAATGAAGTCACCAAAGAAGCGTTGATCCAGCGCGACCGGCGGCGACTGGCTGAACAGTTTACCGAGCGCCGGGAGATCGCGTTCCCGACCAATTACACACAACACATCGCCTTCGCGCAGTCGGGTGCTGCCGGTGGGATGAAGCAACTGGTTATCACGAAACAGTGCCGCAATACGCGTCTCTTTTGGCATATGCAAATCACGCAGTGCCGCGCCCACGCACCATTTATCGGCACTCAATTGATAAACAAACTGCTCCCACGGATTTTCCGGATGAATATCCAGGCCAACGCGTGACACCGGACGTCCCACTGGCGGAACGACCACTTTGGCTTTTTTCGCCGCCCACGAGAGTGATGTTCCCTGCAATAGCAGTGAAACCAGAACCACAAAGAAGGCGACATTAAAGAACAGTCGCGCATTCTCCAGCCCCGCCATCATCGGGAACACAGCCAGAATAATCGGCACCGCGCCGCGTAATCCTACCCAGCTGATAAACACGCGCTCACGCAGATTGAAGCCACGGAACGGTAGCAATCCGGCAAATACCGAAAGAGGACGGGCGAAGAAAATCATCCATGCGGACAAAATGAGCGCCGGAATGGCAATAGGCAGCAGATCGCTTGGGTTAACCAATAGCCCCAGCACCAGGAACATGGCGATTTGCGCCAGCCAGGCGAGGCCGTCGAAATTTTGCAGGATGCCGTAGCGGTTGCGAATCGGCCGATTACCCAGCAGAAAACCGCACAGATAAACAGCCAGAATACCGCTGCCTTCCAGCGCCGTGGTTAAAGCAAAAATTAAAATACCGCCGCTTAATGCCAGCAATGGATATAATCCGGCGGGCAGGGCGATGCGATTAATCATTTGCAGCAGTAAATAACCACCGCCAAGCCCGATGACAATCCCGAGGCCAAATTGCTGCAGAATATCGACCACGAACATCCAGCTGACACTGCTTTCATGCTGCTGGATCATCGCAATCAGGGTAATCGTCAGAAAGACCGCCATTGGATCATTACTGCCGGATTCAATTTCCAGCGTCGAGCCAACACGTTCGTTAAGCCCCTTACCACCCAGCAGAGAAAAGACCGCTGCAGCATCGGTGGAGCCGACGATAGCGCCGATTAATAATCCTTCAATCAAATCAAGATTAAACAGCCACGCCGCCATCATGCCGGTTAAACCAGAGGTGATAAGTACGCCCAGCGTCGCCAGCGACAGTGCCGGTCCTAACGCCACACGAAAGGAACTGGCCTGAGTGCGCATCCCGCCGTCGAGCAAAATAATCGCCAGCGCCAGGTTACTTACCATGTAGGCGAAGGGGTAATTATCAAACGGGATACCGCCGACGCCATCAACCCCCGCCAACATGCCGATCGCCAGAAAAATAACCAGAATAGGAATGCCAAGACGGGAAGAAAATGAACTAAGTAATATACTGCTGGTGACAAGGATGGATCCTAAGATGAAAAGGCTAATTATTGTTGTGGCATCCAACGGTCGGTTACTCCTGATTACGCTGTCTCTGATATAAACCCTACCATATTAGCGGCAGAGACAGCGTTTTACTTAGCCCTGAAGCGTGATTTTTTTACATTTTAAGAACAGGATGACCGCTAATCGTCAACTGAGTGCCTTCCTCGGTGTTATTCAGAATGGCATGTGCGCCCAACGGCAGCGTAACCGTGCGTTGTTCATGACCAAAATCGAGGCCGGTAATGAGTGGAATCGACAGGCGGGAACGCAAAAACGCGTACACTGACTCCAGGTTGTAACCTGCGTCATAATCATTAGGTGTGCTGCCGCTAAAGCTACCGAGAATAATCGCCTTCTGACGTGGCAAAATTCCAGCATGATAGAGCTGCAACAGCATACGTTCGACGCGGAAAGGGTGCTCGTTAATATCTTCCAGCACCAGAATACCGTTCTCAATTTTTGGCATCCACGGTGTACCAATCAGTGAAATCAGCATCGCAAGATTGCCTCCCCACAGCGTGCCTTCGGTCTGACATGTCGGGCCTTCCCCTTGCCATTCAATGGTGAACGTTTTATTGCGTAACGCCAGCCAGAAGTGGTGCTCGGTAAAGGCATTTAGTTCATCCGCGCCAAAGTTTGCTACCAGCATGGGGCCGCTAAAGGTGATGACATTGCCTTGCGCCAGAAGACCGCACTGAATGGCGGTAAAATCACTATGTCCGCAAATGAGTAACGGGTCATGTTGTTGGCGAGCCACCAGTGCCTGCCAGTCAATATCTGCCAGTAAACGACTGGCACCGTACCCGCCGCGTACAGCCAGCACGATGGTGTTGGGGGTAGTCAGTCTGGCAAGAGAATTGAGATCTTCCAGACGCTCCGTTTCCGTACCCGCAAAACGCTCACAACGACGGGCAATAACCTCGACGTTATTGACCTGATGCCCCGCGTCGGTAAGGCGCTGGATACCACGCAGCGCGGCGTGCTGTTTAATGCAGTAACCCGATGGGGCAATTAAGTGAAACAGAGACATGGCAATTCCTTGCTGACAACAGAAACGAAATGTATATCATGCCGCTTAGGTGTGCCGTTGTCACCTCAACGGCGATTCCAGGCTATAAGGATAGAAGAAGTGAAATTGAGATGGTTTGCCTTTTTGATTGTGTTATTAGCGGGTTGTTCATCAAAGCATGACTATACGAACCCGCCGTGGAACGCGAAAGTTCCGGTGCAACGTGCGATGCAGTGGATGCCAATAAGCCAGAAAGCCGGTGCAGCCTGGGGCGTCGATCCACAATTGATCACGGCGATTATCGCTATCGAATCGGGTGGTAATCCGAACGCGGTGAGTAAATCGAATGCCATTGGTTTGATGCAGATAAAAGCTTCAACCTCCGGACGTGATGTATATCGTCGTATGGGCTGGAGCGGTGAGCCGACGACCAGCGAGCTGAAAAATCCGGAGCGTAATATTTCAATGGGAGCGGCTTACCTGAATATTCTGGAAACCGGCCCGCTGGCAGGCATTGAAGATCCGAAGGTACTGCAATATGCGCTGGTGGTGTCATACGCTAACGGGGCAGGTGCGCTGCTACGGACTTTCTCGTCAGATCGGAAAAAGGCGATCAGCAAAATCAACGATCTGGATGCTGATGAGTTCCTCGATCACGTAGCGCGAAATCATCCTGCGCCGCAGGCTCCGCGCTATATCTACAAACTTGAGCAGGCACTGGACGCGATGTAAATCAGTCGCGCACATTGTCCGCTTTTTTCCGGGCTTCTCGCTCGAGAGAGAAAATAATCCGCTGTAATTGCCGCTCCACCGTCGGGCTGACGTTAAGAAAACGGAAGCTCAGACGGGGAGTGGTGATGGTTTCATTTTTGCCATCAATCACTTTGCGCTCGCTGATGGAGATTAACTGGGCGTCAAAGTGAAAAACACCCCATTGCCCCATGTTGACTTCAATCTGAGCGAAGCGCATGCCTTCGTGTAATTCGGCAGGCTTTGCTGTTTCCAGTAATGCGCCCATGCCGCCTAACGACAAATCATACAGGCGGAAACGTAACGTACTGTTATCCGCCAGTTTGGTCTGGCAAAAATAAGGCGGATGGAGTGGGGCGGTGATGCGGAAATATCGGCGTCGTTGTACAAACCATAAGGTGGGAGGCGGTACGGTAATAAATGCCGGAAGCTGCAAGTATTCACTCTGCTGTAGTTGTTCAACAGTAAACTCGACTTTCGCACCCTGAGTTTCGGCGGTAATGGTAATGTGCTGCGCCTTTAGCACGGCGATGTTGTCTTCGGCCTGGCTGCCGAAATCCAGCACCAGTTTATCCGGAGTTATTGCCAGTATTTTGCTGATCAGCTGCCCGCCATTCCAGCTGATACGCAAAGGAATTGCGGCTTTGTTCAAATCGCGTAACACGCCCAGGACGGCTAACGGATTTTGTTTCAGGAACTGCTCATGGTAATGACTCACGCGGAAAAACTCCTGACTGACAAACTGTCTTTGGTTTATCGGTCGCAGTTAACAAAACTTAATACAAATGCGCGAATATTTTTTACATGTTGTTCTTAAATCAGCCGACATACGCCCAGCATCGATCCCGCCCTTGCCTATACTTAGAGCGTTGACGTAAGCATTTCTTGCGTCCGATTCATCGAAACGAGGGCCTGAACATGGGAATTATTGCCTGGATTATTTTTGGCCTGATAGCCGGCATTATCGCCAAGCTAATCATGCCGGGGCGAGATGGTGGTGGATTTTTCCTGACCTGTATTCTTGGGATAGTCGGTGCGGTGGTCGGCGGCTGGCTGGCGACCATGTTTGGCATTGGCGGCTCCATCAGCGGTTTTAATTTGCACAGCTTCCTGGTGGCGGTGGTGGGCGCTATCCTGGTGCTGGGCGTATTCCGCCTCCTGCGAAGAGAATAAGATTTTCATAAGGCGGATAGCGATACAGATGCCGCTATCCGCTTTCACATCAGAACGTATACTCGATACCTGCCCAGAAATTGCGACCTTCTTCAATAAACCCTTCACTGTAGGCATATTTGGTATCAAACAGGTTATTGACCGACGCATTAACGCTGAAGCCATGACCTAAGGTGTAATCGGCTCGAATGTGAGTCACCGCAAAACCGGCGGCTTTTTGTGAACCGTCACTGTTGCTGTAGCTGGAGGAACGCGCCTCTTCCGACAGCGTTACGCTTAACGGCTCCCACGGTTTGAGAGTCATCCATGCGGTCATTGTCTGCGTTGGCAGATCGGTTATCTTGCCGATGTCTTTGCGTTTGGCATCAGCGTGGATCAGGGCGTAGCTCAATCCTACATCCAGTATATTGCTGATTTTCCCCTTAATACCGGCATCCAGACCGCTGTAATCCACCGTGCCGCTGTTCTGATTTTGAATGGTATCGGCATCGATATTGTGCGAGAGGATGGCATCACTCACCCGGTTATAGTAAACGCTGACCTCAAATCCCCAGTCGTGCGTGAAGGCACCATTCCAGGTTAAATCCACCCCGCGCGCGCGTTCCGGCTTGAGCTGCGGGTTAACAATCGCTATCTGGTTATACGCAGGTTTGGACGTGGTATAGCGTTCTTTCAGCGTCGGAAAGCGTGTGCGGTCATAGTACGAAAGCGCCAGCGTGTCTTCATTGGCAAAGTGGTATTTCCCCATCACCTGCCAGTTAAAAGCTGACTGATTGTTGTCGTCATAATGGGTGATACTGCCATCTTTCTCATGTTTTTTCGCTTCTACGCTATCGCGCCAGTCATAGCTGATTCCAGCCACGACATCGACATTATCGGCAGCAGCCCATTGATATTCACTGGCGAGCGACCAGGTACGATCTTCATAGCGATCGTAAGCGGCGTGCGGCGCACCTTTTTCCCGGTGTACGTCATCTTTCCAGTTAACGGCAAACGACAGCAGATCGTTTTCACGCACATCGGCTGCCAGTTGTAACCCGGCACCGTCGCTGTAATCGGAATAATGGCTGTAGCTGCCTTTTTTATTTTTCAAATCAGCCAGCGAGTTGTACATCATTAGCGTATTTTCAAAGGTGTCGCGATACAGCCGACTTTTCAGGGTAAAACGATCGTTTAGTTGGGTCGTTCCCTGATAATAAAAACTTTCTTTGTCATACTCTGGCCACTGCCAGTAGCGTGATTTCTGACCACTATTTCCACTGTATGGCGGGTTATCTTTTTCACCATCCTGCTTAATGTAAGTCAATGTGTATTCATCGTTTTCGCGTGGTGTAAAACCGAGCTTCACAATGCCGCGTTTATCATCAGCCGATGAATTAATCATCTTGCCGTGTTTGCCTGCAATATCATTATTTACACCATGCGGCAGGCCGAGAAAATCCTGCTTTAGCTGGCTACCGCTGACTTGCAAATACCCCAGATCGCTGCTGGCGGCAAATGAAGCATGCATATCGTAGGCATTGTCCTGGCTACGGCTCCATCCCTGGCGATATCCCAGACTTGCTTCCAGAGGTTTTGTTGGCTTCTGGGTGGTGATATTAATGGCTCCGCCCATCTGATTAGGCCCCTGAAGCAGCGACGAATACCCTTTGGAAACTTCAACTGCCCCCAAATTGTTGGTCAGAATCCGCGCCAGATCGAGGTTGCCGTCATAGGGAACATAAATGGGCACACCGTCGAAATAGACCGGCACCTGACGACTATCAAAGCCACGAACTTTGACCTGTTCTTCGTTGCGGCTACCTGACTTTTGCAGCACCACGCCGGGGACGACACTTAATGCCTGAGCGACATTCTGTTTATCCAGGGCCTTCATGGTGGGTTGATCGAGAACGGTGGTCGTCGTTGATGATACCGGACTGGACCATACGGTCAGCGTGTCACTCTCCTGAGCCGCTACGGCCTGCTGGGTAAAGGCAAGTGATAATGCTGTGCAGAGATAACGTTTTTTGAGTCTCATAGAATAAATTCCGTTTAACAAAGAATTAAATAGAGGCTGCGGGTTGCAGACTGACTTTAATGTCAGCTGGTGTCGCGTAATAAGGCGCGGAGGTAATAAAAAGGCGAATGCCGCAGTCGAGGTAATTTTTGAGTGTTGTCAGATTAATTCCGCCGGTCAGAGCCAGCGTGCAGTGGGGAGCCAGCGACGGTGCTATTTGCGCAATTTCAGTTGCCTGTTGCGGACTAAATTTGTCGAGCTGAAGTACGTCTGGTTGCGCGCGTAACGCGGCGATTGCCTCTTTCGGCGTGTCGGCTTCAACAACTATTTTCTTCTCGGGTGCGTGGCGACGTAACTGATTGATTGCGCCTGACCAGTCCTGATTGTCATGAAGAAAATGGCGGTGGTTGGCAAACAATAATATGGTTTCCGCACATCCGGCACGATGAATCAGTCCTCCGGCAGCCAGAATTGCCTGCGAGGCCAGTAAGCGGGTGCCCGGAATTGCTTTTCGGGTGCAGGCGATATTGCCATCAGGGTAACGTTCACGAAGTAACGCCAGCATTTGAGCGAGATAATCAGAAACACCGCAACTCCACTCCAGCACATTCTGGACTGCCTTCCATCCCTGATGAAGTGCTGCGGCATTACCTTGCGCACGGATTAGCCGCTGACCCGCGTTCGCTTGTGAACCGTCGCTGACCGCGTCATCAATAGTTAATCCCAGCGTAGTTAACATCTTACACGCGACAGAAATGCCGCTGATGCAGCCGCCCTGACGGAGAAAAAACTCTATATAGCCATGCTGGTGTCCAATATTTAATGCTCGCGTGGTCAGGTCACCGCCCTGGATATCTTCCAGCAATAACGCATCGATTTGTGCCTGAGAAAGGAAAATCATCGCAGTGTCTCCTGCGGTACGCTATCCCACCAGATGAGCGCCCAGTCGCGGCTGGCAGGGGCGAGGGCACGAGCATCTTGTTGTTGATACCAGCGATATAACCGCTCACGCTCATCGTCGTTAAGCGCGCCCAGACTCCAGCTGACGTTCTGCTCAAAACGTTCCCAGGTGCTGTTATCCTGTTGGCAATTTTGTCCGCGGATAAAATCAACGTGAGCATAAATTCCCATCTGATACAGGACGTTGAGTGCAAAGATATAGTTGGGTAATTCGATCACTTCCCGACCAGCCGCCCGCTGAATGGCTGGAGAGACGAACGAGGTGCTGACCAGATGAGTCGTATAGACGCGAAGCCGTGCCTGATTATTCAGTTTGCTCATTGCCTGGCGCATATCAGCCACCAGAGTGGAGCGGGAAGCCACGGCAATATCGCAGCGTGGCAGGTCACTCCAGTCCTCTTCCCAGGCGCGCTGGATCCAGTGGACATTGTCTGCCTTTAGCGCGGCGGCACGACGGGCGGCAACGTTCAGCATCCCCTGACTGTAATCAACGCCATAAATCGTCGTGAGTTTGTCCGCCAGCGCCAGCGATACGGTACCCGGTCCGCAGCCCATATCGAATAAGGTTTGCGCGCCTTGCAGGTCAATTTTTGAGGTCAGTTGTTGCAGGTAGCTGTCCGTAGGCGAGGCGCAATTTTCCGCCATTTTTTCCGCCCGTTGATCCCAGTGATCCGGCGTTTTTTCTGTGCGATGGGCCAGCCTGAGTTGCTGAAGGTAAAGGTCTGCAAAATCAATATCGTCAATGAGCATGATTTTTCCTTAGTGCTTAATTGCAGAGAGGTGATGGTGAATCTGGTCGGCAGAAACCCGGTACAGGGCAGCCAGTTTTTTCGTTGTTAACTGTTCGGTCGGTAAGCCTTGTGTTACTCGTCCATCTGGCTCTACCTGGATAATGCTGTCGGCAATGGCGTTTGCATGGAGCGGATGATGAGTCGACATTAACATTGTCATGCCGTTATTTTTGAGCTGCGCCAGCGTGTCCAGAAGTTGGATCTGATGACCGAAATCGAGGCTGGAGGCAGGCTCATCCAGTAATAACAAGCGCGGTTGCTGGACGAGTGCACGGGCGATTAAAGCCAGCTGACGTTCACCGCCGCTAAGCGTATTCCAGCGTCGTGTCGCCAGATGCAAAATGCCCAGCTTTTCCAGTTGCTCCGTTGCTTTCAGGCGTTCTTGCTTACCGGGAACGGAAAAAGCGCCTATGGTGGGGGCCAGGCCCATCAACACCATATCCAGCACACTAAAAGCAAAAATGCCGTCGTGCGCCTGCGGCACCCAGGCAATAGCCTGCGCGCGCTGGCGATGGCTGAGTGTCTGCACAGGGAGGCTATCCAGTAAGATCTCGCCTTTTAATAACGGTATAACGCCAAGAATGGAGCGCATGAGTGTGGTTTTGCCGCAACCATTGGCTCCTAACAGACAACAAATTGTTCCTTGCGACAGGGTGAAGGACACGTCGCGTAGCACCGGATGGCGGGAGTAACCCAGAGACGCATGACGGACGGCAAGCAAAGTCACTGGCGACCTCCGCGTAACAACAAAAACAGGAAAAACGGTGCACCAACAAAAGCGGTCAGAATGCCAAGTGGGATTTCTGTTGTTCCAATGCTGCGTGCCAGCGTATCGGTAAGCAGGAGCAGAATCGCGCCAGTACACATTGCCATGGGCAACAGCTGCTGATGGTTATGACCGGTCAACAAGCGGGCAATGTGCGGAACGACCAGGCCGACCCAACCAATTATGCCTGCTATTGCTACCGTGCTGGCGGTGATGAGTGTGGCGCAGACAATCAATCCAAAGCGCAGACGTGTCACGTTCAGTCCCAGCGAACGGGCTTCGTCGTCGGAAAGCGTGAGTAAATTCATGCGCCAGCGGAGAAAAAACAGGGGCAAGGAGCCTATGAGAATGATCGGTGCAGCATAGCAGAGATCGCGTAAGGTCACGGTGGACAGCCCCCCCAGCAACCAGAAGGTAATTGACGGTAACTGGGTGTAAGGATCGGCCAGCGTTTTTATTAGCGATATCCCCGCTCCGCACAACGTTCCTAACGCAATGCCTACCAGCACCAGGGTTAAGATCGGATCGTGGCGGGTCACCCGACGCGTAATCAACCAGACGCCCGCGACCACCATCAGCCCGCCGCAAAATGCGTACAGCTGGATGTAAACAATGGATAATCCCCACAGGATTGCCGCGCAGGCACCAAGTCCGGCACCGGCGGAGACGCCTAAAATATCCGGTGACACTAAGGGATTACGGAACATTCCCTGATAGGTGGTTCCGGCCCCTGCCAGCGCCGCGCCCAGAAACAGCGCAGCAAGAATACGCGGCACGCGGATTTGCCAGAAGACAATTTGTTCCTGCACAGGAACATTTTCTTGACGAAGAATGAGCGCCAGCAGTTGCTGCATATCGAGATGATAAGCCCCACTTACGGCGGCAAAAGTGATACTGATAGCTGCCAGCAGCAAAATACATCCGTTTACGGTTCTCATTAGCTCGCCACCAATTTTTGATAGTCGGCGTCACTGAGTGAACAATGCCAGAACAGTTGGGCGTAATGCTGCATGTCACTTTTAAACTGGCGATTGATGGCGGGATCCAGCCAGGCGTGAAGTCTGCGTAATCCCAGAAGACGGTTGATTCCCGGCGGGGCATCCAGCCAGCCAAAGGGCAGGCCACTTAAAAATAAGATGCGTTGTTCCGCAACCGCTTTCACGCCCTGCCAGAGAGGATCACGACGAATAAAATCTGCAGTAACGGCCTCCTGAACCAGAATAATATCCGGCTGCCAGCGCAGGAGATTTTCCATGGAAACCTGTGTCAGACCGTGGCGATCGGCTATTTGCGCGACGTTATGCAAACCTAATAATTCCGCCGCCTCGGTATGCAACGAACCCTGTAAGCCCGTTTCCAGCCCTCGAGGACCGCGCGCAGCATAAAAGCTGAGGTTAGCGGCGGGTGAGGTGGCGAATGCCTGAGCTTCACCAACGAAGCGGCTGGCGAGATTGGCTTGTTCTGCGGTGCGGTGCTCTTCGCCTAACGTTTTGCCAAGCGTTGTTAACTGTTCTGCTGATTGTTCCAGTTTCCCGTTAAGCAATAACCAGGGTATTTGTGTCTGTTCGCTAACCTGCCGTGCCTGGGAGATCCAGGTTTCATCCGTATTGCCGCAATCAACGACCAAATCGGGATGTAACGCCATAAGCCCTTCCAGCGAGAGTGTGCTGGCGCGCCCGGCGAGTCGTCCCAGCCTGGGGAACTGGCGAATGTGCTCTGGCAATGGAATTAATGCCTGACGGGCAAAATCAAAAGAGGAAAAACCGACCATTTTTTCTGGCGCGACAGCCAGCAATAGTAAATCGGCGGGCGCGCCTGCGCTGACGATGCGTGTAATGTGTTGGGCTTCGGGAAGCGTCAGTGAGGCCCAGAATTTGACTGATTGTGCAAAGGACGGCAGATGATGCAGGAACAATGTCGACGCAAGAATCTGTGTAAACCTCCGTCTGGTTAGTGACATAAGTAATATCCTGATAATTAAAACCGCTATATACTTACACATATAGCGAAAAAGATCATGTTTGATGTCAAAATTTGTCTAAAGAGACAGAATGATTTGCTTGTTTCTTAAATAACACTTTGTTCCACAAGAAAATTGTCAGGGAGAATGGGGAGTGGGGGAAAATATAAATAGAGGTGTAATGATTAACAAGTTGATAAAATAAAATTAAAATCTTCTCTAATAAAAGAAAATAAAGGCATAGATCGTAGAAAGAGTGGTATTTGGTATTTCGTGATGAAGAAAGAGCAATGCCAATTTTATGCACGTAATGGCATTGCTCGATATACAGTAAAGTTAAGGCGTAGGTTCCGCCTCTTTTTGTTTTAGCGGCTGTGTTGTTGATTCACTGAGTGGACGCGTCGCCGGAACATTGTCACACGGTTGCTCTTTCGGGCAGATCAAATCCAGCATTTTCAGCGTCACGCCATTGGTCCAGCCAAAGCCATCCTGTAATGGATATTCGCCACCGCCGCCCCCTGTTCCGGTGGTGCTGACATCATATTTTTCCACCAGCTTTTTCTCCCGGTCATAGGTGTGCTGAACATTGGTCAGGAAGTGCCAGCTAATGTCCATCGCTACCTCTTTTTGCCCGTAGTTTTGTAATCCTTCAGCCGCGACCCACTGCAACGGTGCCCAGCCGTTTGGCGCATCCCATTGTTGCCCACTTTTCACCGACGTGGTGTTCAGGCCGCCTGGTTGCAGCAGATGTGTTTTCGTCGCCGTCGCCATTTTGCTGGCGCGATCTTTCGCTGCCGCATTGACGTACAGCGGGAACAGGGCGGCCGCGGTTAACTGATTGCGCACTTTATGACTTTTCAGGTCGTAATCGGCATACCAGCCTTGTTGATCGTTCCACAGGTATTTTTCGATCCCTTTTTGACGGGCATTTGCCAGCGTTTCGTACTGGTTTGCCATCGCGTTATCTCCGGCAGCTTTGCTGGCGCGGGAGAGGATTTTTTCCATTTTGAACATCAAGCTGTTCAGATCGACCGGTACGATGCTGGTGGTGCGTAAGGTGTTTAACTGCTGCGGATTGTCCATCCAGCGCGAGCTGAAATCCCAGCCAGACGCAGCGGCAGAGCGCAGGTCGCGGTAAATTTCAGTAGCAGGTCGATTCGGATTGCTTTTGGCAGTGGCAATATCTTCCACCCATGACTCTGGTCGTGGCGTATCGCGATCGTCCCAGTAGCGGTTGAGAAGGGTACCATCCTGAAGTTTTACAACGCGTTTTTCCTGTTGTCCGGCTTGCAGGTTTTCAACACCGTCCATCCAGTAAGCATATTCTTTTTGCATTTGCGGCAGGTATTGTTTCAACGCGGCGTCGCCTTCATGCTGCGCCAGTAACTCTACCATCAGGGCAAAGAAGGGCGGCTGCGAGCGGCTTAAATAGTAACTGCGGTTGCCGTTGGGAATATGACCGTAAGTGTCTATTTCATGAGCAAAATTGGCCACCATATCCGCGACTTTATCCCAGTGACCGCTTTCGGCAAGTCCTAACATGGTGAAGTAACTGTCCCAGTAATATACCTCGCGAAAACGTCCGCCTGGCACGACATAAGGTTTTGGCAGCGGTAATAGAGAATCCCATTTTTCGGTGTTTTCGGTAGAACGCGTTAATACCGGCCAAAGTCCGTCAATATGTTCGCGCAGTGATTGCCCCTCTGGCGGAACATATTTCTCGCCCTCTTTCGGCAGGGTGAAATTGACGTTAACGAAATGGCGTAGATCAAATCCGCTCTGGTTTTGCTGCATCCGATAATCAGCAAGGATCATCAGCGGATCGCTGTTCGGCACGGCATCGGCAAAGATTTTTTGGTCCGGAAAAAGTTTGGCGTTTTGCACATCATTAAACAGCGGCCCTAATAAAATATCAGGCGGTTGTGGTGTTACCGATGTTTCTTCTGCCTGCACCGATAGCGCAGCGAAACACAAAAAGATGCAGGCTGGAATTAACGCCATTTTTTGCGGGCGAGAAGGTGCGGGGGATTTCATCAATCATTCTCCTTTGGCGAAACCGAATAAAACGGTATTCAAGTATCAGAAAACCTTAGTTCAGGATCGCACTAGCTGCATGATCGAAATCACATTCTGCGAACTGACAGACATTTTAGAAAAGGGAATTAAAGGGATAAATAACGGCGAAATAGAGTGATAAAATAACATCTGTTTATTCGTCAGCCAGCGACGTTGGGTTCGCGATTAGCGAAGAAAAATCATCATAATTTGGTGAAAAATATAACAGGTAGTTAAAAAACATCAGTGCAGAGTAAATTGCCGGATGACATCAGAATGATGCCATCCGAACGGTGGTTTAACCCTGACGGTTGAAACGTTGCGTTTTAACGTCCAGCGTTAGCGTTTCTTCTGGTTGTATCGCATACAGTTTCTCACCCTGCTGGCAAATCCAGCCAATTCCCAGTTCACGGGCGATTAGGGCACTGTGGGATAGCGGACTTCCGGCGCTAAGGCAGATACCTTTTACAACCGCTGGATCCAGTTGCAGTACTGTGGAGGGATAAATGTTCTCCGCCAGTAGAATAGTTGGCGAGTTAAACTGCGGGAGTTCTTCTTTCGTTTGGGTCAGGTGGACCAGGGTGCGATGCAGAAGATCGTCCACATCGATATAGCGAGCCTGTAGATATTCATCATCCAGCTGTTGGTATTGCTGGCTAAGTTCTTTAAGAACTTGCTGCCAGGCATATTCCGCCGTGCAATGTTCATGCTGAAGGAGTTCGCTTGCCGCCGCCTGCAGTTCCGGATCATCTAACAGTGTATGGTGACCAGAAAAGATTGCGGCAATATCGTCAAGCCCGCTGGTTTCTGCTTTCGCTGTTAACGTCATCAGATCTAATAACGTGAAGTCAATGGCCTGGCGTAATCGTTCTTGTTCTTCTTCCACGGTCAGGGTTGATTTTGCCTGTACCGTACATAAAACAGGTTGATAATAAAAGGCTTTACCCGAAACAGGCGGAACGGGACGCAGAGTAGGTGGAGCAACTTCCTCCGTTTCACCAAAGTTATCTTCAGCCAACTGACGGAAAGCGATCAGTGCCTCTTCAGCTTCTGGTCCTTTCGCAATCAGGCGCAGCGTATCGTTATAGCGAACTTGTAGTAACGCAATCTGGTTAATACTCTCCGGTGTAACGCATTTGCCGTTTTTCTCCAGCAACATATCGGCATTAAATGTCGATAAGGTATAAACCAGCCGGGAGGCCGGACGTACATGCAGGCCGTTACGGTTTTTTATGACCACCGCCAGAGAACGGGCTTCTTCATCGTACGGAGGACATGTGTCAGAGATTTCAGTGTCGGAGGACGGTAAACCCAGTTGTTCACGTTTGGCTTCCAGCGCATGCATGGCGTCAAAGATCACTTTGTCGATATCCGCCCCCGAGGCCGCGCTGACCGTTGCTGCCAGTGTACCTTCGACCAACGGCGCAGCACACAAACGTACTTTTGCGGCGATCTCGGGAGCCAGCAATTCCAGCGCAGTTTCAGCACTCAATAATGCGCTACCCATATCCATCATGACCAGCACATGGTCGGCATCGGCAACAGATTCGATGGCCTCCATCACTTTGACGGCATCGGTACCAATGGGATTTTGTGGATCGTCAATTCCCGCGGCAATGGCGATTTTACAATTATCACTCATTAACATCTGACGGGCTAATTCACCGACACCTTCTCCCAGTCGGCTGCTATGTGAAACTATGACCAGGTTTACCATCACCAATTCCTTACTCTTTTGCGGCTAACGCCAACATTTGCATCATAAACATCACCGAGGTCGCGCCGGGATCCTGGTGACCAATACTGCGTTCACCGAGATAACTGGCGCGGCCTTTGCGGGCTTGCATCGTAATCGTACTTTGTGCAGCGGATTCGGCGATGCTACTGGCAGCGTCGAGCGCCGCCGGAACAGAGAGATTTTGCTTGCAGGACTGACGTAACGATTCCACCACCGGCACCCACACATCACACATGGTTTTATCGCCAGGTTCGGCTTTCCCGCGACTGATTACGCCGTCCGCGCCATCGCGGAACATCTGATAAAGCTCTTCCAGCGTCAGGCTTTGCCGTGCCTGGGTTGTCTGTGCGGCGCGGATAAAGAAGGTACCGAACAGCGGACCACTGGCACCTCCGACGCTGGAAAGTAGCGTCATGCCGGTATTCTTGAGAATGAAACCGATATCTTTATCTGCGATAGCAGGGAGTTTTTCCACCACTTTGCTAAAGCCTCGGTTCATATTTAGCCCGTGGTCAGCGTCGCCAATCTCGCGATCCAGTCCAGTAAGATACTCGCTCTCGGTGCTGAAAATATCGCCACAACGAGTGAGCCAGTTAACAATTTGAGTTCTGCTCAGTGACATTGCTTTCTCCTTATTTACCCCAGTTAAGGGCCGGGGTGTGGACCGGGGCGTCCCAGAGTGCCAGCGTTTCGTCATCAACTTTCAGTAAGGTGATTGAGAAACCGGTCATATCCAGTGAGGTGCAGTACGCGCCAATTAAATTACGTTCGATAGTCAATCCCGCTTGCTGGCAACGTGTGGTCAGGCGGTTATAGACGCCGTACAGCTCAGAAAGCGGAGTTGCGCCAAGATTGTTAACCAGCGCAATCACCCGATCGCCAGACTGGAGCGGTTGTTTGGTTTGTGGTTCTTCCTGCCAGCTGCCTTGTTGATAATCCCAGAAACGCAAAGTGCGATGGTATGAGCCATTTTCCAGCAGGGTGTCGAACATTTCATCGACGGTTTGATCAAGGGAAGAGAAGGGGCGGCGGTCAATACCTGGCTCACCATGAATGCCGACGCCAAACTCCATCTCATTATCCGCCAGGGTAAAAGAAGGTTTGCCCGCGGCAGGAACGGTACAGGCACCGAGAGCGATACCTATTGAGTGGCCTTGATTATTCAACTTACGCCCCAGTTCCGCACAGGCGTCCAGTGAGCCGCCACGCTCCGCCGCTGCACCTACGAGTTTTTCAATTAATACGGTGTTGGCAACGCCGCGCCGCCCGGCGGTATAAAGACTGTCTTTTACTGCAACGTCGTCATCAATGACCACAGTGGTCACTTTTACGCCGCTATCGTGCAGTAACTCGGTTGCTGTTTCGAAGTTAAGAATATCGCCGGTGTAATTTTTGATAATCAACAGTACACCTTCGCCGCCATCAATTTGCATGGCGCATTCAAAGATTTTATCGGGCGTCGGTGAGGTGAAAATTTCGCCCGGACAGGCTCCCGAAAGCATCCCCTGACCGATATAGCCACAGTGCATCGGCTCGTGTCCGCTGCCGCCACCCGACAGCAGGGCGACTTTCCCTGCAACGGGGGCATCAGCTCGGGTGACATACACCGGATCCTGATGCAGTGTCAGCGATGGATGCGCTTTCGCTAGTCCTGCCAGTTGTTCGTCCAGTACGTCTTGCACATCATTGATCAATTTTTTCATTATTTTGCTCCAGCAATTACGGTAGGGCATGGATGATGTTCAACGACACGGCGACCACTGACTGCCGATGAATCCATTGTGCACCAGGCAAGGGAAAAGAAAATTAGCCCAAATTATGTTTCATAGTGAAACATATGCTTTAATGAATGTTCCATATTGAAACTTTTACGTGTATTAATACTTAAAATTGCGAGCCGGAACACCTTTTGTCATAAGGGATGCGGGATATGAGTGGCGCTTTTAACAACGATGGTCGGGGCATATCTCCCTTAATTGCAACCTCCTGGGAGAGATGCAATAAGCTGATGAAACGGGAGACATGGAACGTACCACACCAGGCCCAGGGCGTGACATTTGCTTCTATTTATCGGCGTAAGAAAGCGATGCTGACGCTCGGGCAGGCTGCGCTGGAAGATGCCTGGGAATATATGGCACCGCGAGAGTGTGCGTTGCTTATCCTCGATGAAACCGCCTGCATTCTCAGCCGTAATGGCGATCCGCAAACCTTGCAGCAGCTAAGTGTACTGGGATTCAATGACGGCACGTATTGCGCCGAGGGAATTATTGGTACTTGTGCGCTATCGTTAGCGGCTATCTCTGGTCAGGCCGTGAAAACGATGGCCGATCAACATTTCAAACAGGCACTCTGGAACTGGGCCTTTTGCGCAACGCCGTTGTTTGACAGCAAGGGCCGATTGACGGGAACAATAGCGCTGGCGTGTCCGGTTGAGCAAACTACCGCAGCTGATTTGCCGTTGACGTTGGCAATCGCACGCGAGGTCGGAAATTTACTGCTGACGGACAGTTTGCTCGCTGAAACTAACCGTCATTTAAATCAACTTAATGCCCTGTTAGAAAGTATGGATGATGGCGTGATTAGCTGGGACGAGCAGGGTAATTTGCAATTTATCAACGCCCAGGCGGCGCGAGTCTTGCGCCTTGACGCGACGGCAAGTCAGGGAAGGGCAATCACTGAACTCTTAACGTTACCCGCCGTATTGCAACAAGCAATAAAACAGGCACATCCGCTCAAACACGTAGAAGCAACCTTTGAAAGTCAGCATCAGTTTATTGATGCGGTGATAACCCTTAAACCGATAATAGAAACGCAGGGAACCAGCTTTATTTTATTGCTCCATCCTGTGGAACAGATGCGGCAGTTAATGACCAGTCAATTAGGAAAAGTCAGCCATACCTTCGCTCATATGCCACAGGACGATCCGCAAACCCGCCGCTTGATTCATTTTGGTCGCCAGGCGGCGCGCAGTAGCTTTCCTGTCCTGCTTTGTGGAGAAGAGGGCGTGGGCAAGGCACTGCTAAGTCAGGCAATTCATAATGAAAGCGAGCGTGCAGCGGGGCCTTATATCGCCGTCAATTGTGAGTTATATGGTGATGCGGCGCTGGCGGAAGAATTTATTGGTGGCGATCGCACGGATAATGAAAATGGCCGTCTGAGTCGGCTGGAACTGGCGCACGGCGGCACGCTGTTTCTTGAAAAGATTGAATATCTGGCGGTGGAGTTACAGTCTGCTTTGCTTCAGGTTATCAAGCAGGGTGTTATCACGCGACTGGATGCGCGGCGTTTAATACCCATTGATGTCAAAGTGATTGCCACAACGACCGCGGACCTCGCAATGCTGGTGGAACAAAATCGTTTTAGTCGCCAGCTGTATTACGCGCTGCATGCATTTGAAATTACCATCCCGCCACTGCGTATGCGGCGTGGCAGCATTCCGGCGCTGGTGAATAACAAATTACGCAGCCTTGAAAAACGCTTCTCTACGCGGCTGAAAATTGATGACGATGCCCTCGCTCGCCTGGTTTCCTGTGCATGGCCTGGCAACGATTTTGAACTTTACAGCGTCATCGAGAATCTTGCTCTGAGTAGTGATAATGGGCGCATTCGCGTCAGTGATTTGCCGGAACATCTGTTTACCGAGCAGGCGACAGATGATGTCAGCGCCACCCGCCTTTCCACCAGTCTGTCATTTGCGGAAGTTGAAAAAGAGGCAATTATTAACGCAGCCCAGGTCACAGGCGGTCGCATTCAGGAAATGTCGGCTTTACTTGGAATCGGCCGCACTACGCTGTGGCGGAAAATGAAGCAACATGGCATTGATGCAGGGCAGTTTAAGCGCCGTGGATAGCGGGAGAGTATGTACTTTCCCGCTATGAATTACTAATTAATAGCGACCATGACTGCCGTGATTTGGTCCACCATTTGAAGGTGGCATTGGCTTACCGGAGGGCGCAGGACCACGAGGGCCATCGCTGTGGCGGTGATGATGGTGGGGAACACAAGCACTCAACAGGCTTGCAAAGACAATTGCTAACAGGCTGAAGGTAAATATTTTTTTCATGACAAACTCTTGAACGGTTAATGCACTGTGATTGTTATCACATAAAAGCCGCATTGTTAATATTGTCAGGAGTCTGATTATGAGTTTAGGTAACTCAGAATTGAAAGAAGACGCGTAGCAGGCGTAAAAAAGCCATTACGTGCAACTCACATAATGGCTCGTTATTAACCGCCAGAGTAGTATTAGCGGAATTAGACGTTGAACAGGAAGTTCATCACATCGCCATCTTTAACGATGTAATCTTTGCCTTCTGCACGCATTTTGCCTGCTTCCTTCGCGCCTTGTTCACCTTTGTAAGTGATGAAATCTTCAAACGAGATGGTTTGTGCACGGATAAAGCCTTTTTCAAAATCAGTATGGATTTTGCCCGCTGCCTGCGGCGCGGTTGCACCAACCGGAATGGTCCATGCACGCACTTCTTTCACCCCAGCGGTGAAGTAAGTTTGCAGGTTCAGCAGCTTATAACCGGCACGGATCACACGGTTCAGGCCCGGCTCTTCCAGCCCAAGCTCCTGCATAAACTCGTCACGCTCTTCGTCGTCCAGTTCGGCAATGTCTGCTTCAACAGCAGCACAAACCGGAACTACAACAGAACCTTCTTTCGCTGCGATTTCACGCACCTGGTCAAGATACGGGTTGTTTTCAAAACCGTCTTCGTTGACGTTGGCGATGTACATTGTTGGTTTTAGCGTCAGGAAGCTCAGGTAACGAACAGCCGCTTTCTCTTCAGCGCTTAAATCCAGCGCGCGCAGCATACCTGCGTTTTCCAGCTGGGGCAGGCATTTTTCCAGTACCGCCAGCTCGGCTTTCGCGTCTTTATCGCCACCTTTGGCTTTCTTCTGTACGCGATGAATCGCACGTTCACAGGTGTCGAGATCCGCCAGCGCCAGTTCGGTGTTGATAACTTCAATATCATCCGCCGGGTTAACTTTGCCGGAAACGTGAATGATGTTGTCATTTTCAAAGCAGCGAACAACGTGACCGATCGCTTCGGTTTCACGGATGTTGGTCAGGAACTGGTTACCCAGACCTTCGCCTTTCGATGCGCCTTTTACCAGACCGGCGATATCGACAAATTCCATGGTCGTGGGAAGTGTACGCTGCGGTTTTACGATTTCAGCCAGTTGATCCAGGCGAGGGTCAGGCATTGGTACGACGCCAGTGTTCGGCTCAATGGTGCAGAATGGAAAGTTGGCCGCTTCAATACCGGCTTTGGTCAGCGCGTTGAACAGGGTAGATTTCCCGACGTTGGGCAAACCGACGATACCGCATTTGAATCCCATGATTTAAATCACCTTAATATCTTAATAATCAACCTGTTATTGCTAACAGATTGCAGAAATGGAAATAACTTTGCCTATTATACACGGCACTCGGCAAAAATGCCGCAGACAACGACTTATTGCGCTTTAAAGGCGTGCAATCGGTTCGTTGCTTTGGTCAAGCCATCTGTAAACCACATTTCAGTACAACGCGCCGCTTCGTCGATGGCTTCATCAATTAACTTCTGTTCACTAACAGGCGGTTTGCCTAACACAAAACCGACAACTTTATTTTTATCGCCCGGATGACCGATTCCGATGCGTAAACGGTGAAAGTTAGGGTTATTACCCAATTTACTGATGATGTCTTTCAGTCCATTGTGACCACCATGACCGCCACCCAACTTAAATTTGGCGACGCCAGGAGGCAGATCCAGTTCGTCGTGGGCCACCAGAATTTCGTCCGGATTAATGCGGAAAAAACTGGCCATCGCCGCAACGGCTTTGCCGCTGAGATTCATAAATGTAGTCGGGACTAACAGGCGGACATCTTCGCCTCCAAGGGTGACTCGCGAAGTATAACCAAAGAATTTAGCCTCTTCGCGCAGCGGAGCGCGCAATCGCTCTGCCAGTAAGTCAACGAACCAGGCACCAGCATTATGTCGCGTTGCGGCGTATTCAGCACCGGGGTTCGCCAGGCCGACAATCAATTTAATCGTCACGTTTTTTTGTCCTGAGTGTGTACATAACTGGCGCGTAGTTTACTGGTTGCGGCCCCGCTTGACAAAAAACTGCGTATCAAATGCAGATAACGCAATTATTGCCTGAGTGGACTATTAGAAAGTCAAGGTGTTCAGGCGTTTATTTGTAAAGTTTTGTTGAAATAAGGGTTGTAATTGTGATCACACCCGCACATAACCTACAGGGTGTTGTCTATACTTTACACATAAGGAAGAGGGGTATTCCCTGTTACAACCCAGAAAGTTCCGGAGGTGACATATGAAACGCAAAAACGCTTCGTTACTCGGTAACGTGCTCATGGGGTTGGGTCTGGTGGTAATGGTGGTCGGCGTGGGGTATTCAATCCTCAACCAGTTACCACAGTTTAATATGCCCCAGTATTTCGCACATGGTGCTGTGCTAAGTATTTTCGTCGGTGCGATTCTCTGGCTGGCGGGTGCCCGTGTTGGCGGACATGAACAGGTGTGCGACCGTTACTGGTGGGTTCGCCACTATGACAAACGTTGCCGCCGTAGCGATAATCGCCGTCATAGCTAACAAATAATGCAGTTTGCTGACCAGTCAGTTTGCGCTGACTGGTCAATCTCGTACTTATAAATCCGCCATCGCCGCGCGACGATTCGGGAAGAATGCGAGGCGTCCCGGGATCGGTTGAATGCCTGCGCGAGCCATAGTACGCAGTGGCTGGAATTCCAGGTTGCACACGCGCAGTTCACATCCTTCGGGCAGACGCTTCACAAAACGCTGGAACGCATCAAGACCACCAGCATCAAGTACCGGAACGGCATCCCACTTCAGAATCACAATCCGTTTGCCTTCAAGACGTGACTCCAGGTCCGTGAATAAGCCTTCAGCGGCAGCAAAAAACAGCGGGCCAATAACGCGCAGAACCAGGACATCGTCTGGAACATCTACGACTACCGGTGCCAGGCGAGTCATACGTGCGATACGACGCATAAACAGCAGCGATGCCAGCACGATCCCCACGCTGATGGCAATAACCATATCGAACAGCACGGTCAGCGACATGCACAGCAGCATGACGATGATGTCATCTTTCGGTGCATGACGCAGCAAGTCGACCACTTTGTGCGCTTCACTCATGTTCCACGCCACCATCAACAGCAGGGCTGCCATGGCGGAAAGTGGCAGCCAGGAGAGCAGCGGTGCCAGTACCAGCAGGGCAAGAATAACCAGAATAGAGTGGATCACCGCCGAGATAGGGGAAGTTGCCCCGGCACGGACGTTAGCGGCAGAACGCGCGATGGCAGCTGTAGCGGTAATGCCACCAAAGAACGGAGCGATAATATTCCCCAGTCCCTGTCCAACCAGTTCGCTGTTCGCCTTGTGTTTTGTCCCGGTCATACCATCCAGCACCACGGCGCAGAGCAGAGATTCGATTGCGCCGAGCATTGCCATTGAGAATGCCGCAGGCAGCAGTGTGCGAATAGAATCCCAGGTTAGCGTGAATTCTGAATTAGGCAGATCCCACGGCAGTACCAGTTGCGGCAGCAGTTGCGGAATACCGTTACCCTGAGAACCATCGGCCAGGACGTAGTGGAATTGCGAACCGATGGTAGCAACATGTCCGCCGAGCAGGTTAACAATCCCCATCACCGCGCAACCAGCCAGCAAGGCCGGAAGGTGGCCTGGTAAACGTATGCCCAGACGCGGCCAGAAAACCAGAATGCCAAGCGTCACAATGCCAATGGCAGCATCACCCACATTAATGGTCGGCAGCGCCATAAATAATGCGCCGACTTTTTGTAGATAATGTTCCGGGACATGGGCCATTTGCAGACCGAGAAAATCTTTAATCTGCATGGTACCGATGGTGATCCCGATACCCGAGGTGAAACCTAAGGTGACGGAAACCGGAATATACTCAATCAGGCGACCAAAGCGTGCCAGCCCCATCAGAATCAAAAAGATCCCCGACAGCAAGGTCGCAACCAGCAGTCCTGCCAGTCCAAACTGTTGCGAAACGGGATAGAGAATTACCACAAATGCCGCAGTCGGACCGGAAACGCTAAAGCGTGACCCTCCCGTCAGAGCAATGACAATCCCCGCAACAGCTGCGGTATATAAACCGTACTGGGGTGCCACACCACTACCAATAGCCAACGCCATCGCCAGCGGGATAGCAATAATCCCGACGGTTATCCCGGCAATCAGGTCACGGGTAAACCGTGCGGCAGTATATTTTTCTTTCCAGCAAGCGTCGATCAGAGCGCGGAAAGGCATCACATGTGAGGAAAATATTTTGTTCACAATAATGTTTCATCCGTGAGCGCATCATCTGTCAACTAAGTGGCAGGTGAAGGAGGCATAGGTCATACAAATGGATATTACAGACAAAAAAACCCGCCGCAGCGGGTCTTTGAGCCGGGTTCGATTAGTGTTCGAACATGGCAGAGATCGATTCTTCGTTGCTGATACGACGAATCGCTTCGGCCAGCATACCTGACAGGGTCAGAGTACGCACGTTCGGCAGTGATTTGATTTCATCGCTCAGCGGAATGGTATCGCAGACAACGACTTCATCAATTACAGAGTTACGCAGGTTGTTCGCCGCGTTGCCAGAGAAGATCGGGTGAGTCGCGTACGCAAATACACGTTTAGCACCACGTTCTTTCAGAGCTTCAGCAGCTTTACACAGCGTACCGCCAGTGTCGATCATATCATCGACCAGTACGCAGTCACGACCTGCAACGTCACCGATGATATGCATCACCTGGGAAACGTTCGCACGCGGACGACGTTTGTCGATGATTGCCATATCGGTATCGTTCAGCAGCTTAGCGATAGCGCGGGCACGCACAACGCCGCCGATGTCCGGAGAAACCACAATTGGGTTATCCAGATTCAGCTGCAGCATGTCTTCCAGCAGGATCGGGCTACCAAATACGTTATCAACCGGAACGTCGAAGAAACCCTGAATCTGTTCAGCGTGCAGATCCACTGTCAGCACACGGTCAACACCGACGCTGGAGAGGAAGTCTGCAACCACTTTCGCAGTGATTGGTACACGAGCGGAACGGACGCGACGGTCCTGGCGCGCATAGCCAAAGTAGGGGATAACAGCGGTGATACGACCTGCGGAAGCACGACGCAGGGCATCAACCATAACGACTAATTCCATCAGGTTGTCGTTAGTAGGGGCACAAGTGGACTGGATGATGAAAATATCACCACCGCGTACATTTTCATTAATTTGTACACTGACTTCGCCGTCGCTAAAGCGACCTACAGCGGCGTCGCCGAGTGAAGTGTACAGGCGGTTGGCAATACGTTGTGCTAGTTCCGGGGTGGCGTTACCAGCAAAAAGCTTCATATCAGGCACGAGAAGAACCTCAGGCATGCGTCCATTGGTGGAAAGAATCTGCCGAAAACTGTGCGGGCCAGGCATGATTCTTTCCAGGCGGTGTATTAAAGAGCGCGATGCAACGTCTGGAACAAGGTGACGTTGTCACCGAAACTCAGCTTGCCCGGCTTAAAGCATGGCTCTGTGCAATGGGGAAAGATTAACGCCTTTCGCCACAAAGCCATTGAGCCATTCCGGGGCTTGCTCTAGCACCTGGCGGGCTTCAGACTCTGTATCAAATTCAGCAAAGACACAGGCCCCTGTCCCAGTCAGGCGCGACGGGGCGTATTCTAACAGCCAGGAAAGCACCGCATCAACCTCGCGAAAACGTTTTCTTGCGATAACCTCGCAATCATTGCTGAATTCACATTTTAGCAACGTTTCTATTGACCTTTTTGGCGTATTGCGCGGGAGTTCAGGATCTTTAAAAATCACCGGTGTCGGAATACTTACACCAGGGTGCGCCACCAGATACCACTTCTCTGGCGGATCCACCGGCGTTAGTATTTCACCAACGCCTTCGGCAAACGCGGCATGACCACGAACAAAGACAGGAACATCTGCGCCCAGCGTCAGCCCCATTTCCGCCAGCTCATCCATGCTTAGTCCGCATTGCCAGAGATGATTTAACGCCACCAGAACCGTCGCGGCATTGGATGAACCACCGCCGAGACCGCCGCCCATCGGCAAACGCTTGTCAATGCTGATATTCGCACCGCTTCCCGTCGAAAGACGCCCGCTGTCTGCCGCAGTTTTCATCAACAACCGCGCTGCGCGAACGATCAGGTTATCTTCATGTTCCACGCCTTCAACGGGCGTTAACAGACGAATATCCCCATCGTCACGAAGCTCAATGCTGATGATGTCGCCGTAATCAAGAAACTGAAACAGCGTTTGCAGCGTGTGGTAACCATCCGCACGCTGACCGGTAATGTATAAAAACAGATTAAGTTTTGCCGGAGAGGGCCACTGTGTCCGCATTATTTCACTATCCAGTTATCCATTTTTAACTTGATGCGTTGACCACCGTCGGTGAGTTCCATATTGGCTGGCATCGCAGGTTGAGTTTTTGTGTCATAACCACCGTAAACAACTTTCCAGTTTTTGCCATTCTGGCTGTAGGTGATTTCGCTCAGGCGGTACTGGTCGTCCAGTTTGTAATCGGTCGCATCACCCGGTAAACCTAAAATCCACTGGCGCAAGCTGTTGAGCGGAATCGGCATTCCGGTTAGTTTACCAATCATCTCTTCGGCGTCATCGGCGGTGTAACGCTGACCTTTATTGTCGACTAATTGTACGTTACCCGGCTGAGCATTCAGCTCCAGTTCCGTGCTGCCCAATGGGTTAGTTAACAGCAGACGATAGCGATCCTGGCCGGTTTGTTGCCAGAAGAAGCGAGCGTACACTTTTTGTTGGTCGGAAATATAAGCGAATGCACCGCGAGTCTGATACTGATTAAGATTACGCACGTCTTGCTGGTGCTGACGCCACTGTGGCGAATCCGGGCTTTTGCCTGGGCCTTTGGGTGTGGTAACAGAACAGGCAGTGAGCACGAGGGCAGCTAGCGGTAGCAGGCGGATAAAGCGAAAATCGGGCAGGGTCATAATAATGACAAGTCCTTGAGATACGTTGCAGTTATAACCCTTAATGCTAGCGTTACCGTTAGCCATCGTCTATGTTCACGTTGTCTTAATTGCCAGAATCTAACGGCTTTCGGCAATTACTCCAAAAGGGGGCGCTCTCTTTTATTGATCTTACGCATCCTGTATGATGCAAGCAGACTAACCCTATCAACGTTGGTATTATTTCCCGCAGACATGACCCTTTTAGCACTCGGTATCAACCATAAAACGGCACCTGTATCGCTGCGAGAACGTGTATCGTTTTCGCCGGATAAGCTCGATCAGGCGCTTGACAGTCTGCTCGCGCAGCCGATGGTGCAGGGCGGCGTGGTGCTGTCGACGTGTAACCGCACAGAACTTTATCTCAGCGTTGAAGAACGGGATGACCTGCAAGAGGCGCTCATTCGCTGGTTGTGTGATTACCATAATCTCAACGAAGACGATCTGCGTAATAGCCTCTACTGGCATCAGGATAACGATGCGGTCAGTCATTTAATGCGCGTTGCCAGTGGGCTTGATTCTCTCGTCCTTGGCGAGCCGCAGATCCTCGGTCAGGTTAAAAAAGCGTTTGCCGATTCGCAAAAAGGTCATATGAAGGCCAGCGAACTGGAACGCATGTTTCAGAAATCTTTCTCTGTGGCGAAACGCGTTCGCACTGAAACAGATATCGGTGCCAGTGCTGTGTCTGTCGCTTTTGCGGCTTGTACGCTGGCGCGGCAGATCTTTGAATCGCTCTCTACGGTGACAGTACTGCTGGTGGGTGCGGGCGAAACCATCGAGCTGGTGGCGCGTCATCTGCGCGAACACAAAGTACAGAAGATGATTATCGCCAACCGCACTCGCGAACGTGCCCAAATTCTGGCAGATGAAGTCGGCGCGGAAGTTATTGCCCTGAGTGATATCGACGAACGTCTGCGCGAAGCCGATATCATCATCAGTTCCACCGCCAGCCCGTTACCGATTATCGGGAAAGGCATGGTGGAGCGCGCATTAAAAAGCCGTCGCAACCAACCAATGCTGTTGGTGGATATTGCTGTTCCGCGCGATGTTGAGCCGGAAGTTGGCAAACTGGCGAATGCTTATCTTTATAGCGTGGACGATCTGCAAAGCATCATTTCGCACAACCTGGCGCAGCGTAAAGCCGCAGCGGTTGAGGCGGAAACTATTGTCGCTCAGGAAACCAGCGAATTTATGGCGTGGCTGCGTGCACAAAGCGCCAGCGAAACTATTCGCGAGTATCGCAGCCAGGCAGAGCACGTTCGCGATGAGTTAACCGCCAAAGCGTTAACGGCCCTTGAGCAGGGCGGCGACGCACAAGCCATTATGCAGGATCTGGCATGGAAACTGACTAACCGCTTGATCCATGCGCCAACAAAATCACTTCAACAGGCCGCCCGTGACGGGGATAACGAACGCCTGAATATTCTGCGCGACAGCCTCGGGCTGGAGTAGCAGTACATCATTTTCTTTTTTTACAGGGTGCATTTACGCCTATGAAGCCTTCTATCGTTGCCAAACTGGAAGCCCTGCATGAACGCCATGAAGAAGTTCAGGCGTTGCTGGGTGACGCGCAAACTATCGCCGACCAGGAACGTTTTCGCGCATTATCACGCGAATATGCGCAGTTAAGTGATGTTTCGCGCTGTTTTACCGACTGGCAACAGGTTCAGGAAGATATCGAAACCGCACAGATGATGCTTGACGATCCTGAAATGCGTGAGATGGCGCAGGATGAACTGCGCGAAGCTAAAGAAAAAAGCGAGCAACTGGAACAGCAATTACAGGTTCTGTTACTACCAAAAGATCCTGATGACGAACGTAACGCCTTCCTCGAAGTCCGTGCCGGAACCGGCGGCGACGAAGCGGCGCTGTTCGCTGGCGATCTGTTCCGTATGTACAGCCGTTACGCCGAAGCCCGCCGCTGGCGTGTCGAAATCATGAGCGCCAGCGAGGGTGAACATGGTGGTTATAAAGAGATCATCGCCAAAATTAGCGGTGATGGTGTATATGGTCGTTTGAAATTCGAATCTGGCGGTCATCGCGTGCAGCGTGTTCCTGCTACGGAATCGCAGGGTCGTATTCATACTTCTGCTTGTACCGTTGCGGTAATGCCAGAACTGCCTGATGCAGAACTGCCGGACATCAACCCAGCAGATTTGCGCATAGATACTTTCCGCTCGTCAGGGGCGGGTGGTCAGCACGTTAACACCACCGATTCGGCAATTCGTATTACTCACTTGCCGACCGGGATTGTTGTTGAATGTCAGGACGAACGTTCACAACATAAAAACAAAGCTAAAGCACTTTCTGTACTCGGTGCTCGCATCCACGCTGCTGAAATGGCAAAACGGCAACAGGCCGAAGCGTCTACCCGTCGTAACCTGCTGGGGAGTGGCGATCGCAGCGACCGTAACCGTACTTACAACTTCCCGCAGGGGCGCGTTACCGATCACCGCATCAACCTGACGCTCTACCGCCTGGATGAAGTGATGGAAGGTAAGCTGGATATGCTGATTGAACCGATTATCCAGGAACATCAGGCCGACCAACTGGCGGCGTTGTCCGAGCAGGAATAATGGAATATCAACACTGGTTACGTGAAGCAATAAGCCAACTTCAGGCGAGCGAAAGCCCGCGGCGTGATGCTGAAATCCTGCTGGAGCATGTTACCGGCAAAGGGCGTACTTTTATTCTCGCCTTTGGTGAAACGCAGCTGACTGACGAACAATGTCAGCAACTTGATGCGCTACTGACGCGTCGTCGCGATGGTGAACCCATTGCTCATTTAACCGGGGTGCGAGAATTCTGGTCGTTGCCGTTATTTGTTTCGCCAGCGACCTTAATTCCGCGCCCGGATACGGAGTGTCTGGTGGAGCAGGCACTGGCGCGGTTGCCTGAACAACCTTGCCGTATTCTCGATCTCGGAACGGGTACCGGGGCGATTGCGCTTGCGCTTGCCAGCGAGCGCCCGGACTGCGAAATTATCGCTGTAGATCGTATGCCCGATGCTGCCGCCCTGGCACAACGTAATGCCCAGCATCTGGCTATCAAAAATATCCACATTCTGCAAAGCGACTGGTTTAGCGCGCTAGCCGGGCAGCAGTTTGCGATGATTGTCAGCAATCCGCCGTATATTGACGAGCAGGACCCACATCTTCAACAAGGCGATGTCCGCTTTGAGCCGCTCACTGCGCTGGTTGCGGCAGACAGTGGAATGGCAGACATCGTGCATATCATCGAACAGTCGCGTAACGCGCTGGTATCCGGCGGCTTTCTGCTTCTGGAGCATGGCTGGCAGCAGGGTGAAGCGGTGCGACAGGCATTTATCCTCGCGGGGTATCATGACGTCGAAACCTGCCGTGACTATGGGGATAACGAGCGCGTAACGCTCGGCCGCTATTATCAATGACAAGTTTTTCTACGTTGCTTAGCGTTCATCTCATTAGTATCGCGCTTTCTGTTGGGCTATTGACCTTACGTTTCTGGCTACGTTATCAGAAGCATCCACAGGCATTTGCTCGCTGGACGCGCATTGTGCCGCCGGTTGTCGATACGCTGTTATTGTTAAGCGGCATTGCGTTGATGGCTAAAGCGCACATCCAGCCATTTTCCGGGCAGGCACAGTGGCTGACTGAAAAGCTGTTTGGAGTTATCATTTATATCGTTTTGGGTTTTATTGCACTCGATTATCGTCGGATGCACAGTCAGCAGGCGCGCATTATTGCCTTCCCGCTGGCGTTGGTGGTGCTGTACATCATCATTAAACTCGCCACCACAAAAGTACCGTTACTGGGGTAAGTCATGAGATCGTTAGCTGATTTCGAATTTAATAAAGCGCCATTGTGCGAAGGCATGATCCTGGCTTGCGAAGCAATCCGCCGCGATTTTCCCTCGCAAGATGTTTACGACGAACTGGAGCGTCTCGTTAGTCTGGCGAAGGAAGAAATTAGCCAGCTTCTGCCTTTAGAAGAGCAGTTGGAAAAACTGATCGCACTGTTTTACGGCGACTGGGGATTTAAAGCCTCACGCGGCGTTTATCGTCTTTCCGATGCATTATGGCTGGACCAGGTGTTAAAGAATCGACAGGGCAGTGCGGTATCATTAGGTGCGGTTTTATTATGGGTCGCGAATCGTCTCGATTTGCCGCTGCTGCCGGTGATTTTCCCTACGCAGCTGATATTGCGCATTGAATGTCCGGATGGCGAAATTTGGCTGATTAATCCTTTTAACGGTGAATCGTTAAGTGAACATATGCTGGATGTGTGGTTAAAGGGAAATATCAGCCCGTCGGCGGAACTGTTTTATGAAGACCTTGATGAAGCTGATAACATTGAGGTAATCCGCAAATTGCTGGATACCCTCAAAGCTTCGTTGATGGAAGAAAATCAGATGGAGCTGGCGTTACGCACCAGCGAAGCTTTATTACAATTCAACCCGGAAGATCCCTATGAAATTCGCGATCGCGGGTTGATTTATGCGCAACTGGATTGCGAACACGTTGCGTTGAACGATTTAAGTTATTTCGTTGAACAGTGTCCGGAAGACCCGATCAGCGAAATGATCCGTGCGCAAATAAATAACATCGCGCATAAACATATTGTGCTGCATTAATTAATCGACATTTTACTCAAGATTAAGGCGATCCTATGAAACAAAAAGTGGTTAGCATTGGCGACATCAACGTAGCAAATGACCTGCCGTTCGTACTGTTTGGCGGTATGAACGTGCTGGAATCTCGCGATCTGGCGATGCGCATTTGCGAGCACTACGTAACCGTGACCCAGAAACTGGGTATCCCTTACGTGTTCAAAGCCTCTTTTGACAAAGCCAACCGCTCCTCCATCCACTCTTATCGTGGACCGGGCCTGGAAGAAGGGATGAAAATCTTCCAGGAGTTGAAGCAGACTTTTGGCGTGAAAATTATCACCGACGTTCACGAACCAAGTCAGGCACAGCCCGTTGCTGATGTCGTGGATGTGATTCAGTTGCCGGCGTTTCTTGCTCGCCAGACTGACCTGGTTGAAGCCATGGCGAAAACCGGTGCGGTAATTAACGTCAAGAAACCACAGTTTGTCAGCCCGGGACAGATGGGTAATATCGTTGATAAATTCAAAGAAGGCGGCAACGAAAAAGTGATTCTTTGCGATCGCGGTGCTAACTTCGGCTATGACAACCTGGTTGTCGATATGCTGGGCTTCAGCATCATGAAGAAAGTGTCTGGTAATTCGCCGGTGATTTTCGACGTTACCCACGCACTGCAATGTCGCGATCCATTTGGCGCAGCTTCCGGCGGTCGCCGTGCTCAGGTGGCTGAGCTGGCAAGAGCCGGTATGGCGGTAGGTCTGGCGGGGCTGTTTATTGAAGCGCATCCGGATCCGGAACATGCGAAATGTGATGGTCCATCCGCGCTGCCGCTGGCTAAACTGGAACCGTTCCTCAAGCAAATGAAAGCGATTGATGATCTGGTGAAAGGTTTCGAAGAACTGGATACCAGCAAGTAATCTTTTTTGCCTGAAAAATAAAGTCTTAGCGTTCTGCGTTAAGACTTTTTTCATGGGTGCCGGATACAAAAAAGCCGCAGGCTGTTACCCCTGCGGCCGGTTTCGGGCGCATATTGCCATCACGGCAGCCTGACGCCCGTTTTCACCTTACTTCCGGTTACGCCACCAGCTGACAATCACTGCGGTAATAATCCCCGCCAGGATCGGTGCCGCCAGGTCGTGCCAGAAAATCATGGCAAACTGCGCGAGCGTCATATAGCCGCCTTGTTGTAATGACAACATTTTGCGGCTATTCTTGAATTGTTCTGGTTCAAGATTAGCCCCCGTTCTGTTGTCAGGTTGTACCTCTCAACGTGCGGGGGGTTTCTCTTTCCAGCAACCAATGCCACCAGGGATAAAGCCCTCGCAACATTGCGCCTCACCGGATAACGCCGGCTTGGCGTGGATACTACGTCGCAATTCATCTTCACTTCATCCCTGAAATGTTTGCAATAAAGAGTACATTCCGGTTTTTCAACAGCTGTTGCAGTCATTTCGTGCAGGTTGTGGTACAGGCTTGCAATTCAGATTAACAACCTGTCCAGCTAGTATGAAGAAATATAATAAGCAGGAATTTATATTATCTCCCCCGATTTCCGTCATCGGAGGAGATATAACTGTCAGGCAAATATCGTCATCAAATAGGCGGCAAACAGTGCCAGATGCGCTGCGCCATTGAGCACGTTAGTTCGTCCGGTGGAGAAGGAGATATGGCACAGTACTAAAGAGGCCACCATCACCACCATTTCTGGCGCACCAAGTGCAAACTGCAATTCGTTACCCGTCATAAAGGCAATTAGCGTGACGACAGGTACGGTAAGCGAAATGGTTGCCAACACTGAACCAAAGAACAGATTCATCGCGCGCTGGACCTGGTTATTCAACACTGCTTTTAACGCACCTAAACCTTCCGGCGACAGAATCAACAGAGCCACCAGGAAGCCAGTAAAGGCGACAGGCGCATTCATGCTGTCGAGCAATGTCTCCAGCGGGCTGGCGTTCATTTTGGTGACTGCAATAACGGCAATCAGATGGACAATCAACCAGATGGCATGCCACAGGCTGCTATGGGCAGACGGTTTACCGTGGTGCGGGTCGTCATCATCACTGTCATCTTCGTGCTCGTAGACAAACAAACTTTGATGCGTTTTGGTCTGGATCAGCAAAAATACGCCATACATTGCCGCAGAAATTAATGCTACCAGTAACGCCTGACCTGTTGAAAAATTCGCCGCAGGCAGCGCCATTGGAAATACCAGTACGATTATCGCCAGGGGGAACAGCGCAATTAAATACTGCTTGATACCAAACAGATTCATATATTGGGTGGCAAACTTGCGTCCGCCCAACAATAATGAAAAGCCAACCAGCCCACCTGTAACAATCATAATGATTGAATAGAGCGTATCACGCATTAGCGTTGGCGCGGCGTCGCCGGTTGCCATTAAAGCTGAAATCAAACTGACTTCAAGAATAACCACTGAAAGGCTAAGAATAAGCGAACCGTAAGGTTCTCCCAGGCGATGGGCTAATACGTCCGCATGACGGACAACACTAAAGGCGCTACTTAAAATACCAATAAGCGCAAGAAGATTGATGGCAATGACCACTGGTAGTGTCTGGCTGCTTCCCCACAGGAACAGCACTACCAGCGCCAGAACCGGGAAAATAAGCGAAGTCTCCTTGTGGCGGGTTTTTACCGCCTCTTGAGCATTTGACATTATGGTTATCCCTTTGCAGATGAATTTATCGAAAATGTAAAAAATAGGTAGGAAAAATAACAGAAAGTGTCTGGATATCGGTAACATTTTACGAATTTTTACCCCGCTGTCGATTTTTTACTCATTTGGGCATAAAAATAAGTAATACGTTTAGACAATGTTTGTTTTAGCACTTCTTAAGAAGAGTCTGACATGAAAATTCTTATGTTTTGGCAAGAGTAGATATTGTTGACCACACTTAATGTTCAACTTTGTAAAAGGAGTCAACGATGCCGTATAAAACGAAAAGCGATCTGCCGGAAAGCGTAAAGCACGTGCTTCCGGCTCATGCCCAGGATATCTATAAAGAAGCGTTCAACAGCGCATGGGATCAATATAAAGATAAAGAAGATCGGCGTGATGACGCCAGTCGCGAAGAAACAGCGCATAAAGTGGCCTGGGCTGCTGTGAAGCATGAATATGCCAAAGGGGATGATGATAAATGGCATAAAAAATCGTAAAACCGGTAGCTTAGTTAAAGCTATTCGTGCGGTGTTGCCTTGCAAGTGGTCCGTGGATTGCATATTGTCCCGTTAGTGGTTTCAAAATGAGCAGTAAAAATGTCCGGAAGACACCAAAAAGTTGTCGCAGGGAAGTATGCAGTGGCGGAGGTGTAAGGTGATAACGCGTGATTTCTTGATGAATGCCGATTGTAAAACGGCATTTGGTGCCATTGAAGAATCACTCTTATGGTCAGCAGAACAACGGGCGGCTTCGCTGGCGGCGACGCTGGCTTGTCGACCTGATGAGGGACCGGTGTGGATCTTCGGTTATGGATCGTTGATGTGGAATCCGGCACTGGAGTTTACCGAGTCGTGCACCGGTACACTGGTTGGATGGCATCGCGCGTTTTGCCTGCGTCTGACCGCCGGGCGCGGGACTGCGCACCAGCCGGGACGAATGCTTGCACTGAAAGAGGGCGGACGCACCACAGGCGTCGCCTATCGACTGCCAGAAGAGACGCTGGAGCAGGAACTAACCCTGCTGTGGAAGCGTGAGATGATTACCGGCTGTTATCTGCCAACCTGGTGTCAGCTTGATCTTGATGATGGACGCACAGTAAACGCCATTGTGTTTATTATGGACCCGCGACATCCAGAATATGAATCTGACACTCGCGCTCAGGTCATAGCGCCGTTGATTGCGGCGGCGAGCGGTCCGCTGGGAACCAATGCACAATACCTGTTTTCACTGGAACAGGAGCTTATCAAACTGGGAATGCAGGACGATGGGCTGAATGATTTGCTGGTATCGGTAAAAAAACTGCTGGCGGAGAATTATCCGGATGGTGTGTTACGGCCGGGATTCGCCTGAGTAAACTTCCCTCATAGTGGGGCGTCCGACGCCCCCTCAAACATTAAAATGTGAGCACTTTATCGGCTGACAGCGTCCATTGCGCCAGTTCAACAAGAGTACCGATTTCCACCCCATCAATCAGAGGAAGTGTACTAATCCCGCGCCCGTCGGTACAGGTTTTGCACAATTTCACCGGTACATTCTGAGCGGTAAGGATCTCCAGCATTTGCTGAATGTTGTAGCCTTCCCCTGGTTTTTGCCCGCGCAACCCGGCTGTGACCGCATCAGACATCAGGAACAGACGCAGATCCAGATTGTTCTCCTGCTCTCGTAACGCAATGGCCAGCCGCAAGCTGTTAAACAAGGATTCGCTCCCGTAAGGTGCGCCATTGGCAACGATCACGATTTTTTGCATTATTTACTCCTGTATTCAGGGAATTAGACACTCATCTTCTATCTTACTGCTTCTGCAGCGTCTGACCAATCGGTCACATTTTTAAGGATTTTCCTGAAAGCGCGAGAAAATACGACAAAAGGTGCCAGTAATCGTTATTCTTTAAGGCTATGGTTTTTCATTTTTACCGGAAGTTACCGACGTTTTGAGCCGTTTCGTTCCTCGCATTATTCCGTTTTATTTACTCTTGCTGGCGGCAGGCGGTACAGCTAACGCACAATCTACCTTCGAGCAAAAAGCGGCAAATCCCTTTGAGAATAGCAATGATGGTCTGCCGGATTTAGGCATGGCACCTGAACATCATGATGGGGAAAAACACTTTGCTGAAATTGTGAAAGATTTCGGCGAAACCAGTATGAATGATAACGGGCTGGATACTGGCGAGCAGGCAAAAGCTTTCGCATTGGGAAAAGTCCGCGATGCGCTTAGTCAACAGGTTAATCAGCACGTAGAGTCCTGGCTATCACCGTGGGGAAATGCCAGTGTTGACGTCAAAGTGGATAACGAAGGACATTTCACCGGCAGTCGTGGAAGCTGGTTTGTGCCGTTACAAGATAATGATCGTTATCTCACCTGGAGCCAGCTTGGTCTTACTCAGCAGGATGATGGGCTGGTGAGCAATGTGGGCGTTGGGCAACGCTGGGCGCGCGGCAGCTGGCTGGTGGGTTATAACACTTTTTATGACAACTTGCTGGACGAAAATCTTCAGAGAGCAGGCTTTGGTGCTGAAGCGTGGGGCGAATATTTGCGACTATCGGCAAACTTTTATCAGCCGTTTGCTGCATGGCATGAACAGACAGCCACGCAGGAACAACGGATGGCGCGCGGGTACGACCTGACAGCCCGGATGCGCATGCCGTTCTATCAACACCTCAATACCAGTGTCAGCGTAGAACAGTATTTTGGTGATCGTGTTGATTTGTTTAACTCTGGTACGGGTTATCACAATCCCGTCGCGTTGAGTCTGGGATTAAATTACACCCCTGTGCCCTTAGTCACTGTGACGGCCCAGCATAAACAGGGTGAAAGTGGCGAGAATCAAAATAACCTCGGGCTGAATCTTAACTACCGCTTTGGTGTACCGCTCAAAAAACAACTTTCTGCGGGCGAGGTTGCCGAAAGTCAGTCGTTACGTGGTAGTCGCTATGACAATCCGCAGCGAAATAATCTTCCGACTCTTGAGTACCGACAGCGAAAAACGTTAACGGTGTTTCTGGCGACACCGCCGTGGGATCTAAAACCTGGCGAAACAGTGCCGCTGAAATTACAAATCCGCAGTCGTTACGGTATTCGGCAACTGATTTGGCAGGGCGATACGCAGATATTAAGTTTGACGCCGGGCGCACAAGCCAACAGTGAGGAGGGCTGGACGCTGATCATGCCTGACTGGCAAAACGGGGAAGGCGCAAGCAATCACTGGCGATTGTCAGTGGTGGTGGAAGATAACCAGGGGCAGCGTGTCTCCTCCAATGAGATCACGCTAACGCTTGTCGAACCGTTCGACGCATTGTCAAACGACGAACTGCGCTGGGAACCGTAATCAGAAAATGCGCTCCTGATGCACCCATACCGCAGCTTCCACGCGAGACTTTAGCTTCATTTTCTTCAGCATGTGCTTGACGTGAACTTTTACTGTGCTTTCGGTGATGTCCAGGCGGCGGGCAATCATCTTGTTCGGCAAACCCTGGGCAATCAGCTTGAGAATATCGCGCTCGCGTGGGGTTAACTGGTTAACATCGCGCTCAGTAGTGGCACGGTTAGCGCGCAAGCTGGCGGCCAGAACAGGCGTTAATGCTTCGCTTAATACCATTTCGCCAGCAGCTGCCTGATGTAACGCTTTCAGCAGATCTTCCGGTTCCATATCTTTTAACAGATAGCCATCCGCGCCGCGTTTCAGTGCGGTGACCACATCTTCTTCATGGTTAGAGACGCTGAATACCACAATGCGACCGGAGAGGGACTTTTCGCGCAGTTTATCCAGCGTTTCCAGACCGTTCATGCCGGGCATATTGAGATCTAACAGGATCAGATCGGGATCAAGAGACTCCGCCAGTTCAATACCCTGTTCGCCATTACTCGCTTCGCCAACCACGGTGATATCTGGTGCCATACTGATAAGCTGTTTTACGCCAGTTCGCAACATCGGGTGATCGTCGATCAGCAGGATAGTAGCCGGTTCCTGATTACTCATGGGTATCTCCTTGGACGTCTGTGAAAGTTTTTTCGGGAATAAAGGTGACCACCACTTCGGTGCCACCTGATTCACGACGGCGGACGCGGCAATCGCCTCGTAAACTTTGCGCACGGTCGCGCATTATTATCATGCCGTAGTGATTGCTGCGGATGGCATTTTCAGGCACGCCGCAGCCGTTATCCTGGACGGTCAGTTTGACCTGATTATCGTTTTGCGCCACCGTCACCACGACCTCACTCGCTTGCGAATGTTTGAGGGCGTTACTTAATGCCTCACGGGCAATTTGCAACAAGTGGATTGCCTGATGCGAAGGCACCAGACGAGGCGGCAATTGATAATCCAGCTTCACCGGGAAGCCAAATTTGGCGCTGTACTCTTCGCAACTCGCCTCCAGCGCCGGACGTAATCCAGGCTCGGTGAGCTGCAAACGGAATGTGGTGAGCAATTCACGCAACTGCACCCAGGATGCATTCAGTTCGTTACGGATCTGACTTAACAGTTCGCGGCTGCTTTCTGGCAGCGCATCGCCCTGCATCTGTAAGCAACTCACCTGCATCTTCATGCAAGAGAGAGATTGGGCAATAGAATCATGCAGTTCGCGCGCAATGGTGGCACGCTCTTCCATCACGATCAACTGTTGCTGACGTTCCTGATGGCGATCCAGCGTCAGCGTGGCGGTGAGTTGTTCAACCAGGGTATCCACCAGTTGTTGTTGATCATGGCTAAGATGACGCCCCTGCGGCAGGGTCGCCAGCAAAATACCGTACTGCGTATGAGTGTCAGCCAGCCGCCACTTCAGGGTTGTGCCGCGATCGCCAACGGGTAATACGCCGCGCGGGCAGAGCTGGCAGCCTTTATCATCACAAGTCATATCTGACTGGCAGGTAAACTCCTGATGATTCTCTTCATCATCAGTGTCATACACCCGCAGTTCGATATCACGTAGCAGGGTTAAATTCTGTAAGCCGTTGAGTACAGGTGACAGGCGTTCACACAGCGGGGCGCGGGAATGCAAACGGCGGTTAGCCTGCCATAAAAAAGAGAGGATCTGATTTTTATGCTCCAGCCCGGCGGTTTTCTCCTGAACCCGCTGCTCAAGTACGGCATAACTTTCCGCCAGTTCTGCAGACATATTGTTCAACGCAGTTCCAAGCATCGCCATTTCGTTGCGCCCGCTGATGTTTGCGCGTTGGGTAAAATCGCGATGGCTGACGGCACTCGCCATTGCCAGCAGTTGCCGCCACGGTTGTAGCAATCTCGCCCGCAACCAGATAATAGTGAATACCAGTAAAAGTGCCATAAATACCGCCATTACCCGATGGACCAGCACCACTGTCTCAATGCGCATTTCCGTGGTGCGATCAAAACCAGATACCAGCTGATCAAGCCCGGCAACAAACTGGCTGACATCCGCTGACACCGTTTCGCGGTTTTGTGCACGTATCAGTGCAGGGATCAGTTCATTACGCCAGTAATCTTGTAAACCCTGTAATTGCGCCAGTTGCCCGTCTCGTTCTGCTGCTCGAGTCAACTCGGCGCTAAATGCTGTTTGTTCCATCTCTTTAATTAAGGGCTTGTCTTTCTCGCTTAATGGCACTGCTGCCAACAGACGGTAACTTTGCATGCGCAGCGATCCCGCTTTGTTGATCGCATGGGCGCTGCCCTGAACGCCTTGCACCAGCCAGCCAGAAACCGCCATCCCTGCCAGTCCAATAGCAGTAGAAAGCAACACAATAAGCGCAACCTGATTAACCAGGGTGAGCGGAGAGAGACAACGTTTAAGCATGTAAACCTCTTCCTTCAGGCTTTAAATGAGCAATAACCTTAATGAATGTGACGATACATTCTGGAATGGCAGTATTCTCGGCTATTGGCTGAAGTATACCCATACCCGGAAAGAGTTACTCCTTATTTGCCGTGTGGTTAGTCGCTTTACATCGGTAAGGGTAGGGATTTTACAGCACCGTGAAAAATCTCATAATTTTTATGAAATCACTGTACTCACTATGGATAATGATAAATATCAATGATAGATAAAGTTATCTTATCGTTTGATTTACATCAAATTGCCTTTAGCTACAGACACTAAGGTGGCAGACATCGAAACGAGTATCAGAGGTGTCTATGAGTCACTCATCCGCCCCCGAAAGGGCTACTGGAGCTGTCATTACAGATTGGCGACCGGAAGATCCTGCGTTCTGGCAACAACGCGGTCAACGTATTGCCAGCCGCAACCTGTGGATTTCCGTTCCCTGTCTGCTGCTGGCGTTTTGCGTATGGATGTTGTTCAGCGCTGTTGCGGTGAACTTACCGAAAGTCGGTTTTAATTTTACGACCGATCAGCTATTTATGTTGACTGCGCTGCCTTCGGTTTCTGGCGCGTTATTACGTGTTCCATACTCCTTTATGGTTCCTATCTTCGGTGGTCGTCGCTGGACGGCGTTCAGCACCGGTATTCTGATTATTCCTTGCGTCTGGCTGGGTTTTGCCGTGCAGGATACCTCCACGCCTTATAGCGTCTTCATCATCATTTCTCTGCTGTGCGGCTTTGCTGGCGCGAACTTCGCATCCAGTATGGCAAACATTAGCTTCTTCTTTCCGAAACAGAAGCAGGGTGGCGCGCTGGGTCTGAATGGTGGTCTGGGCAACATGGGCGTCAGCGTCATGCAGTTGGTTGCTCCGCTGGTGGTATCACTGTCGATTTTCGCAGTATTTGGTAGCCAGGGCGTCAAACAGCCGGATGGGACTGAGCTGTATCTGGCGAATGCGTCCTGGATATGGGTGCCGTTCCTTGCCATCTTCACCATTGCGGCGTGGTTTGGCATGAACGATCTTGCTACCTCGAAAGCCTCCATCAAGGAGCAGTTGCCGGTACTCAAACGGGGTCATCTGTGGATTATGAGCCTTCTGTATCTGGCAACCTTCGGCTCCTTCATCGGCTTCTCCGCGGGCTTTGCGATGCTGTCAAAAACGCAGTTCCCGGATGTTCAGATTCTGCAATACGCTTTCTTCGGGCCGTTTATTGGTGCGCTGGCGCGTTCTGCAGGTGGTGCATTATCTGACCGTCTGGGCGGAACTCGTGTCACGCTGGTGAACTTTATCCTGATGGCGATTTTCAGCGGCCTGCTGTTCCTGACCTTACCGACTGACGGACAGGGCGGAAGCTTCATGGCGTTCTTCGCAGTCTTCCTGGCGCTGTTCCTGACCGCTGGGCTGGGTAGTGGTTCCACTTTCCAGATGATTTCCGTGATCTTCCGTAAACTGACAATGGATCGCGTGAAAGCAGAAGGGGGTTCTGATGAACGTGCGATGCGTGAAGCGGCAACCGACACGGCGGCGGCGCTGGGTTTCATCTCTGCGATTGGCGCGATTGGTGGCTTCTTTATCCCGAAAGCGTTTGGTAGCTCGCTGGCATTAACGGGTTCGCCAGTCGGCGCAATGAAAGTATTTTTGATTTTCTATATCGCCTGCGTGGTGATTACCTGGGCGGTATATGGTCGGCATTCTAAAAAATAAATCGTAATATTTGATTATCCTTTGCGCGGCATGATGTCGCGCTTTTTTTATGCGTCATTTAGTTACAACATACTAATGTTGTATGGCTTATTTCGCTGGATTTCATTAAGAGTCATTAATATGTTACCCATGGGGAATACTCCTTAATACCCATCTGCATAAAAATCTTAATGGTTTAAATAACCACAGGTGTAAAACGTCTTAATTTACAGTCTGTTATGCTATAAATGTTAATTATCCTAAAGGGGTATTCCAGGAATTTACTTTATTTTTCATCCCCATCACTCTTGATCGTTATCAATTCCCACGCTGTTTCAGAGCGTTACCTTGCCCTTAAACATTAGCAATGTCGATTTATCAGAGGGCCGACAGGCTCCCACAGGAGAAAACCGATGAGTAAATTCCTGGACCGGTTTCGCTACTTCAAACAGAAGGGTGAAACCTTTGCCGATGGGCATGGCCAGCTTCTCAATACCAACCGTGACTGGGAGGATGGATATCGCCAGCGTTGGCAGCATGACAAAATCGTCCGCTCTACCCACGGGGTAAACTGCACCGGCTCCTGCAGCTGGAAAATCTACGTCAAAAACGGTCTGGTCACCTGGGAAACCCAGCAGACTGACTATCCGCGTACTCGCCCGGACCTGCCAAACCATGAACCTCGCGGCTGCCCGCGCGGTGCCAGCTACTCCTGGTATCTTTACAGCGCTAACCGCCTGAAATACCCGATGATGCGCAAACGCCTGATGAAAATGTGGCGTGAAGCGAAGGCGCTGCATAGCGATCCGGTTGAGGCATGGGCTTCTATCATTGAAGACGCCGATAAAGCGAAAAGCTTTAAGCAGGCGCGTGGACGCGGTGGTTTTGTTCGTTCTTCCTGGCAGGAAGTGAACGAACTGATCGCCGCATCTAACGTTTACACCATCAAAAATTACGGCCCGGACCGTGTCGCTGGCTTCTCGCCAATTCCGGCAATGTCGATGGTTTCTTACGCATCGGGTGCGCGCTATCTCTCGCTGATTGGCGGTACTTGTTTAAGCTTCTACGACTGGTACTGCGACCTGCCTCCTGCGTCTCCGCAAACCTGGGGTGAGCAAACTGACGTACCGGAATCTGCTGATTGGTACAACTCCAGCTACATCATCGCCTGGGGTTCAAACGTGCCGCAGACGCGTACCCCGGATGCTCACTTCTTTACTGAAGTGCGTTACAAAGGGACCAAAACTGTTGCCGTCACACCAGACTACGCTGAAATCGCCAAACTGTGCGATCTGTGGCTGGCACCGAAACAGGGCACCGATGCGGCAATGGCGCTGGCAATGGGTCACGTAATGCTGCGTGAATTCCACCTCGACAACCCAAGCCAGTATTTCACCGACTATGTGCGCCGCTACACCGACATGCCGATGCTGGTGATGCTGGAAGAGCGCGACGGTTACTACGCTGCGGGTCGTATGCTGCGCGCTGCTGATCTGGTGGATGCACTGGGCCAGGAAAACAATCCGGAATGGAAAACTGTCGCCTTTAATACCAATGGTGAAATGGTTGCGCCGAACGGTTCTATTGGCTTCCGCTGGGGCGAGAAGGGCAAATGGAATCTTGAGCAGCGCGACGGCAAAACTGGCGAAGAAACCGAGCTGCAACTGAGCCTGTTGGGTAGCCAGGATGAGATCGCTGAGGTGGGCTTCCCGTACTTTGGTGGCGATGGCACGGAACACTTCAACAAAGTGGAACTGGAAAACGTGCTGCTGCATAAGCTGCCGGTGAAACGCCTGCAACTGGCTGATGGCAGCACCGCCCTGGTGACCACCGTTTATGATCTGACGCTGGCAAACTACGGTCTGGAACGTGGCCTGAACGACGTTAACTGTGCAACCAGCTATGACGATGTGAAAGCTTACACCCCTGCCTGGGCAGAGCAGATTACCGGCGTTTCTCGCAGCCAGATTATTCGCATCGCCCGTGAATTTGCCGATAACGCTGATAAAACGCACGGTCGTTCGATGATTATCGTCGGCGCAGGGCTGAACCACTGGTATCACCTGGACATGAACTATCGTGGTCTGATCAACATGCTGATTTTCTGCGGCTGTGTCGGTCAGAGCGGCGGTGGCTGGGCGCACTATGTAGGTCAGGAAAAACTGCGTCCGCAAACCGGCTGGCAGCCGCTAGCGTTTGCCCTCGACTGGCAGCGTCCGGCGCGTCACATGAACAGTACCTCTTATTTCTATAACCACTCCAGCCAGTGGCGTTATGAAACCGTGACTGCGGAAGAACTGCTGTCGCCGATGGCGGATAAATCTCGCTATACCGGACACTTGATCGACTTTAACGTCCGTGCAGAACGCATGGGCTGGCTGCCGTCTGCGCCGCAGTTAGGCACTAACCCGCTGACTATCGCTCGCGAAGCAGAAAAAGCCGGGATGAATCCGGTGGACTATACGGTGAAATCCCTGAAAGAGGGTTCTATCCGTTTCGCTGCGGAACAGCCGGAAAACGGTAAAAACCACCCGCGTAATCTGTTCATCTGGCGTTCTAACCTGCTCGGTTCTTCCGGTAAAGGTCATGAGTTTATGCTCAAGTACCTGCTGGGGACGGAGCACGGTATCCAGGGCAAAGACCTGGGGCAGCAGGGCGGCGTGAAGCCGGAAGAAGTGGACTGGCAGGACAACGGTCTGGAAGGCAAGCTGGATCTGGTGGTGACGCTGGACTTCCGTCTGTCGAGCACCTGTCTCTATTCCGACATCATTTTGCCGACGGCGACCTGGTACGAAAAAGACGACATGAATACTTCGGATATGCATCCGTTTATTCACCCGCTGTCTGCGGCGGTCGATCCGGCCTGGGAAGCGAAAAGCGACTGGGAAATCTACAAAGCCATCGCGAAGAAATTCTCCGAAGTGTGCGTTGGTCATCTGGGTAAAGAAACTGACATCGTCACGCTGCCTATCCAGCACGACTCTGCCGCTGAACTGGCGCAACCGCTGGATGTGAAAGACTGGAAAAAAGGCGAATGCGACCTGATCCCAGGTAAAACTGCACCGCACATTATGGTCGTAGAGCGCGATTATCCGGCAACTTACGAACGCTTTACCTCTATCGGCCCGCTGATGGAGAAAATCGGTAACGGCGGTAAAGGGATTGCCTGGAACACCCAGAGCGAGATGGATCTGCTGCGTAAGCTCAACTACACCAAAGCGGAAGGTCCGGCAAAAGGCCAGCCGATGCTCAATACCGCAATTGATGCGGCAGAGATGATCCTGACGCTGGCACCGGAAACCAATGGTCAGGTAGCTGTAAAAGCCTGGGCTGCCCTGAGCGAGTTTACCGGCCGTGACCATACGCATCTGGCGCTGAATAAAGAAGACGAGAAGATTCGCTTCCGCGATATTCAGGCACAGCCGCGCAAAATCATCTCCAGCCCGACATGGTCTGGCCTTGAAGATGAACACGTTTCTTACAACGCCGGTTACACCAACGTTCACGAGCTGATCCCGTGGCGTACGCTCTCTGGCCGTCAGCAGCTGTATCAGGATCACCAATGGATGCGTGATTTCGGTGAAAGCCTGCTGGTTTATCGTCCGCCGATCGACACCCGTTCGGTGAAAGAAGTGATGGGCCAGAAATCCAATGGCAACCCGGAAAAAGCGCTCAACTTCCTGACGCCGCACCAGAAGTGGGGTATCCACTCCACCTACAGCGACAACCTGCTGATGCTGACTTTAGGTCGCGGTGGTCCGGTGGTCTGGCTGAGTGAAGCCGATGCCAAAGAGCTGGGTATCGCCGATAACGACTGGATTGAAGTCTTCAACAGCAACGGTGCACTGACTGCCCGTGCGGTTGTCAGCCAGCGTGTTCCGGCAGGGATGACCATGATGTACCACGCGCAGGAACGTATCGTTAACCTGCCTGGTTCGGAAATTACCCAACAGCGTGGTGGTATCCATAACTCGGTCACCCGTATCACGCCGAAACCGACGCATATGATCGGCGGCTATGCCCATCTGGCATATGGCTTTAACTACTACGGCACCGTAGGTTCTAACCGCGATGAGTTTGTTGTAGTGCGTAAGATGAAGAACATTGACTGGTTAGATGGCGAAGGCAATGACCAGGTACAGGAGAGCGTAAAATGAAAATTCGTTCACAAGTCGGCATGGTGCTGAATCTCGATAAGTGCATCGGCTGCCACACCTGTTCAGTGACCTGTAAAAACGTCTGGACCAGCCGTGAAGGCGTGGAATACGCGTGGTTCAACAACGTGGAAACCAAGCCGGGCCAGGGCTTCCCGACTGACTGGGAAAACCAGGAAAAATACAAAGGCGGCTGGATCCGTAAAATCAACGGCAAACTGCAGCCGCGCATGGGTAACCGTGCCATGCTGCTGGGTAAAATCTTCGCTAACCCGCATCTGCCGGGGATCGACGATTATTACGAGCCGTTTGATTTTGATTATCAGAACCTGCATACCGCGCCGGAAGGCAGCAAATCACAGCCGATTGCCCGTCCGCGTTCGCTGATTACCGGCGAACGGATGGCGAAAATCGAAAAAGGGCCGAACTGGGAAGATGACCTGGGCGGTGAGTTTGACAAGCTGGCGAAAGACAAGAACTTCGACAACATCCAGAAGGCGATGTATAGCCAGTTCGAAAACACCTTCATGATGTATTTGCCGCGCCTGTGCGAACACTGTCTGAACCCGGCATGTGTGGCGACCTGTCCGAGCGGTGCGATTTACAAGCGTGAAGAAGACGGCATCGTCCTGATCGACCAGGATAAATGCCGTGGCTGGCGTATGTGCATCACCGGATGCCCGTACAAAAAAATCTACTTCAACTGGAAGAGCGGTAAGTCTGAGAAGTGCATCTTCTGCTATCCGCGTATTGAAGCCGGCCAGCCGACAATATGTTCAGAAACCTGTGTCGGTCGTATCCGTTATCTTGGCGTGCTGCTGTACGATGCCGACGCGATTGAACGTGCGGCAAGTACCGAGAACGAGAAAGATCTCTACCAGCGTCAGCTGGATGTGTTCCTCGATCCGAACGATCCGAAAGTCATCGAGCAGGCGATTAAAGACGGTATTCCGCTGAGCGTTATTGAGGCTGCGCAGCAGTCGCCAGTTTATAAAATGGCGATGGAATGGAAACTGGCGCTGCCGCTGCATCCGGAATATCGCACATTGCCGATGGTCTGGTACGTGCCGCCTCTGTCGCCGATTCAGTCTGCGGCAGACGCGGGTGAACTGGGCAGCAACGGCATTCTGCCAGACGTCGAAAGCCTGCGTATTCCGGTACAGTATCTGGCGAATCTGCTGACCGCCGGTGATACCAAACCGGTACTGCGCGCGCTGAAACGTATGCTGGCGATGCGTCATTACAAACGTGCTGAAACCGTTGACGGTAAAGTCGATACCCGTGCGCTGGAAGAGGTCGGTCTGACCGAAGCCCAGGCACAGGAGATGTATCGTTATCTGGCTATTGCCAACTACGAAGATCGCTTTGTGGTGCCGAGCAGTCATCGTGAACTGGCGCGGGAAGCCTTCCCGGAGAAAAATGGCTGCGGCTTTACCTTTGGTGATGGCTGCCACGGTTCAGATACCAAATTCAATCTGTTCAACAGCCGCCGTATCGATGCCATCGACGTAACCAGCAAAACGGAGCCGCACCCATGATCGAACTCGTGATTGTATCGCGTCTCCTTGAATATCCGGATGCTGCCTTATGGCAGCATCAACAAGAGATGTTTGAGGCGATTGCCGCGTCGAAAAATCTGCCAAAAGAGGATGCCCATGCGCTGGGCATTTTCCTGCGCGATTTAACGACGATGGATCCGCTCGATGCCCAGGCGCAGTACAGCGAACTGTTCGACCGTGGCCGCGCCACGTCACTGTTGCTATTTGAACATGTTCACGGTGAATCCCGTGACCGCGGCCAGGCGATGGTGGATCTGCTGGCGCAGTACGAGCAGCACGGCTTGCAGTTAAACAGCCGCGAATTGCCCGACCATCTGCCGCTGTATCTGGAGTACCTGGCGCAGCTGCCGCAAAGCGAAGCCGTGGAGGGTTTGAAAGATATTGCGCCGATTCTGGCATTGCTGAGTGCGCGTCTGCAACAGCGTGAAAGCCGTTATGCCGTGCTGTTTGATCTGCTGCTGAAACTGGCGAATACCGCAATCGACAGCGACAAAGTGGCGGAAAAAATTGCCGACGAAGCGCGCGACGATACGCCGCAGGCGCTGGATGCAGTCTGGGAAGAAGAGCAGGTTAAATTCTTTGCTGACAAAGGCTGCGGTGATTCAGCAATCACTGCTCATCAGCGTCGCTTTGCCGGTGCCGTCGCGCCGCAATATCTGAATATCACCACCGGAGGACAGCACTAATGCAATTCCTGAATATGTTCTTCTTTGATATCTACCCGTACATAGCCGGGGCGGTCTTCCTGATTGGTAGCTGGCTGCGTTATGACTACGGGCAGTATACCTGGCGCGCGGCGTCCAGCCAGATGCTGGATCGCAAAGGGATGAATCTGGCGTCGAACCTGTTCCATATCGGTATTCTGGGGATTTTTGTCGGTCACTTCTTCGGTATGCTGACGCCGCACTGGATGTATGAAGTCTGGCTGCCGATTGAAGTGAAGCAGAAAATGGCGATGTTTGCTGGTGGTGCCAGCGGCGTACTGTGTCTGATTGGCGGCGTGCTGTTGTTGAAACGCCGTCTGTTCAGCCCACGCGTGCGTGCAACGACTACCGGAGCGGATATCCTGATCCTGTCGCTGCTCGTTATCCAGTGCGCGCTGGGCCTGCTGACCATTCCGTTCTCTGCTCAGCATATGGACGGTAGCGAGATGATGAAACTGGTTGGCTGGGCGCAGTCGGTAGTGACCTTCCACGGTGGCGCTTCTCAACATCTTGATGGCGTGGCGTTTATCTTCCGTCTGCACCTGGTGTTGGGGATGACGTTATTCCTGCTGTTCCCGTTCTCGCGTCTGGTACACATCTGGAGCGTCCCGGTGGAGTATCTGACGCGTAAGTATCAGCTGGTGCGCGCTCGTCACTAATTATCTAAACCAAACATCGGCGGTTACACACTGCCGATTTTTCGGATTGTAGGGAAACGTACTTCATCTATATGATTGGTCCACCTATGGAGCAGTGAAGGAGCACTGACCGTGGCTCGACCTAATCAACCGACGATCTCCGCGGCGTTAAAAATAATCGCCACGGGGATCGCCTTACCCCCTGATCAAATCACTTCTAAACAACTGGATGTTCAGTTAAATAAGCCAGTTGGCTATGTTGAGCGACGTTCCGGTATTTGCTGGCGCTATTTTGCCCGCAACGACGCCAGCCAGGCCGAACTGGCGGCAGAGGCTTTACATAATGCGTTAGTAGCGGCAGCCTTAAATCCTTCTGATATTGATCTGCTAATTTGTGCATCGGCCATTGCCGTACAGGCATTACCCTGTAGCGCAATTCATATTCTTAAAGCCGCAGCCATGCCCGTAGGCGTTGCCGGGTTTGATATCAACAGTAGCTGTGTGAGCTTTATTTCCGCTCTTGAAGTCGCTGCCGGATTATTAAACTGTGGAGCATATCGACGCATTGCCATCGTTTCGGCAGATATTGCTTCACGCGGTATCGACTGGGATCATGAAGAGTCTTCATTAATTTTTGGTGATGGCGCGGCGTGCGCGATTGTTGAGCGGGGCGATGGGCGCAGCGGGATTATCGCTAGCCTGATCGAAATGTATCCCGAAGGCAGCGAACTGTGTGAAATTCGTGCTGGCGGTACGCGGCGTAATCCTCGCTCTGGTGTGAGTGATAGCGACTTTCTTTTTCATATGCAGGGGAAACCGCTGTTTCGTTTTGCTTCTTCGCTTATTGAAGATTATTTTTCTCGGTTGCTGCAAAAAAGCAGCCTGCAACTGTCTGATATCGGCACGGTCGTTCCGCATCAGGCCAGTCATCTTTCCCTTGAACATATGCGTAAACGGCTGCGAGTGCCGGAATCTGCGCTCATCGATGTGTATCGTTTTTACGGCAATCAGGTCGCGGCCTCTATCCCCACGGCGCTGCATGAAGCAGTGATTAGCGGTCATTTCACAGCGGATAAACCTGTAATGTTGATTGGCACGGCAGCGGGACTAACGCTGGCTGGCATGGTGCTTTTACCGTGAAGATCCTCGTAACAGGGGCGACCAGCGGCCTTGGGCGAAATGCCGTGCAATATTTGTTGCAATCGGGTGAGTCGGTTGTGGCAACAGGGCGAAATTGTGAGGTTGGCAGAAGCCTGACAAACGCAGGCGCACAGTTTGTGGCTCTCGATTTAACCGAGGCAACCGAGGATGACTGCGCCCGCCTGATGGACGGCTGCGATGCCGTCTGGCACTGTGCGGCAAAGTCCTCGCCCTGGGGCGACAAAACGGCGTTCTGGCTTGCCAATGTCAAAGTGACCCACACTCTGGCACAGGCGGCAGGCAGGCTGAATATTCCCCGGTTTATCCATATCTCCACGCCTGCGGTTTACTTTGATTTTCAACATCACTATGACCTGCCAGAAACTTATCTTGCGCGAGCATTCTCCAGCCATTATGCCAGCAGTAAATATGCCGCTGAGCAGGTTATTGCTGGCGCTGTTTCTCGATATTCTGCCACGAGATTTATTCTTTTGCGTCCCCGTGGTTTGTTTGGCCCCCATGACCAGGTAATTGTTCCTCGTCTGATGCAGCAATTGCAACAGGGCGGCGGTTGCTTACGTTTGCCGCGCGGGGGCGACGCGTTATTGGATCTCACGTTCGTGCAAAACGTGGTGTATGCCATGCGGCTGGCAACGAACGTTGAAGGCTTACGCTCGGGCAGTATTTACAACATCAGCAATCACCAGCCGCAGCAGCTATCGGTGATGCTTGACGCCTTGCTGCACCAGCAACTGGGCTTGAGTTACCGCATTGCTGCTGTTCCCTGGTCGCTGCTTTCTCTGGTCGCGCGTGGCCTGGAACTGTATGGGAAGTGCGTTAATCAGGAACCTGTTATCACACGATACAGCGCCGGAACACTCTGTTTCGATATGACGCTGAGTGCGCAAAAGGCCATTACAGAGCTGGGATATCGCCCACGCTTTTCGATGGAACAAGGTATTGCAATCACGGGACAATGGCTGAGGGAACATGGCAAAAATAACCGCATTTGAAACGGGCTGGTGTACCCATATTAGCTGTATTGCGCTGAAAGGGGCAGGGCTGAAAGTGTGCAAATTCCCCGCCCGCGCCTGGCTGCTGGAGGTGGGCGACAAACGGTGGCTGTGGGACACAGGCTATTCATCGTGGTTCGAACACTACACGCAATCTGGTGTGTTTCGTCTTTATCGCCAGGTCACGCCGGTTTATTTCGATCCGCAACAGGCGCTGGTGCGACAACTTTCTGCCACCGGCCTCGCAGCGAAAGATGTTGATGCGATTATTCTGTCGCATTTTCACGCTGATCATATTGCTGGCCTGCGTGATTTCCCTGATGTTTCCTGCATCTGTTCTGGTGACGGCTGGCGGCAAGTAAGAACTCTGCGTGGTGTCACTGCGCTGCGCCAGGCCTTTGTGCCAGGGCTAATCCCGGAGAATTTTGACTCCTCACTGCGCTTTATTGAAAGTTTCGCATCGGTGAATTTGCCCGCGCAACTGGCACCGTTTGAGTGCGGCTATTTGCTGCCAGAAAGCAATGGCGAAATTATTCTCGTGCCGCTTCCAGGACATGCTGCCGGACATATTGGCGCGTTTGTGTTAACCGACAACGGCTGGACTTTACTGGCTGGCGATGCGGCATGGGCGCCAGCTAACTACCGGGAGCTGCGAGGGCCTTCACCACTGGCGCATCTGGTTATGTCCGACAGCCACGCCTACTACCACACGCTTGGGCAACTCCATCAGCTTTGGCAAAACGGTGTGGTGGAGATTCGTTTGTGCCATGAGGGGGATTTATGATCCCGTTGATGTTGATCTGGCGCTACTTCCGTACCCGCAGGCTGCATTTCACCGATCGCGAGGCACTGGAAAACTGGCAGGCAAAAAGGCTGCATCAGTTCCGGCAAAATGTCTTATCTCATAGCCCGTGGTTTCAGCGTTATCTGACGTTGCCCTTTAATCAGTGGCCAATGATGGATAAAGCGTTAATGATGACGCACTTTGATGAGATGAATACCGCAGGTTTAAAGCGCGACGAACTTCTCGATTGTGCAATGCGCAGTGAGCAGAGTCGTGATTTCAAACCCTGCGTTGGTAAGTTCAGCGTTGGGCTTTCATCAGGTACATCCGGGCGTCGTGGACTTTTTGTTGTTAGCCCGCACGAGCAACAGATGTGGGCCGCCGGTGTGCTGGCAAAAGTGTTGCCCGATGATTTATTTGCCAAAGAGCGGGTGGCGCTGTTTCTGCGCGCGGACAACAACCTGTATCAAAGCGTGAATAATCGCTGGTTAAGTCTCGATTTTTACGATCTGCTAGCGCCATTTCAGGCGCAACTCAAACTTCTCCAACAGCGAGCGCCCACGATTATTGTCGCGCCAGCTCAGGTATTACGCGCACTGGCGCTGGAGGTGATGGCCGGCGAATTGACGCTAAAGGTCAAAAAAGTGATTTCGGTAGCGGAAGTTCTGGAGCCGCAGGATCGGGAATTACTGCGCAACGTGTTCCACAATGTGGGGGAAATTTATCAAGCGACAGAAGGCTTTCTCGCTTCCACCTGCCGGTGTGGAACGTTACATCTCAACGAAGAGTTTGTTCACATTGAACCGCAATGGCTGGATGAGCACCGTTTCGTGCCGATCGTCACAGACTTTACCCGCACCACACAGCCGATAGTGCGTTATCGACTGGATGATGTGCTGGTGGCAAGCGAACAGCCATGCCCCTGTGGCAGTGCAACAATGGCGATTGCGCGTATCGAAGGGCGGCAGGATGACCAACTGCAACTACCAACAAGATCCGGCGATATTCAGACCGTTTTTGCCGATGCCTGTAGTCGTGTGCTGGCAATGACACTGCCGCTAACAGTCGATTATCGCCTGCTACAAACCGGGTCAGCACAATTGACGTTAATCGCCGATTGCGAGCTGTGGATGCTGGAGCATTGCCGGGAGGCGTTGAATGCCTTGTTTATACGCCAGGATATCGCTGTCGGGCAATTAATTTGGTCGCTGGAACTGCAAACTGTGCCAGTCTCTTTTACAGCCAAGCGGCGGCGCATTGTGCGTCAGTGGGGGCGGGAATGAGCAATTCACTGCTACGCCTGAAACAGATGCTGCTGGGCTGGGGAACTGTTGGGGTTATCTACAACTTTAGCGACTACCTGCAAGGTGAGGGATATCAATTAACACCGTCAATAATTGATAATTTGATTGCGTTTTCCCCCTCCGCTGTGTGGCTGTATCTCTCGTTTTTTTTCATTGTGCCGTTAGGTTATTTATCCACGCCACTTTGCCACCTGCGCTGGCTGGCCCGTTCAATGCAAATTTCCGCACTGGTGGCTGGCGTATTTTATCTTCTCTGGCCCACAACCATGCATTATCCCTCGTTTGATCAGATGGGGATATCCGCGGGCGCACTCAACAGGCTGATCGCCATTGACTCAAGCCAGAACTGTTTTCCCTCCTTACACGCCGCGCTAACGCTGTTGGCGGTATGGGCGATTGCTAAAAAGGGGAACCGTTGGCTGACGCTAATGAGCGTGGTCTGGGCGATAGCAATCGCCTTTTCGATTCTGCAATTACGCAGACATTTATTTATCGATTTAGTAGGCGGCGCGTTGCTGGCGTCGATTTGCGGTTGGATATGCGCAACATGCGAGAAAAGGAAGACACAATATGAGTGATTTATTATTCCCCATCATATCGATGGTGTTGTTGGTGTTAGCCGAAGCGGGCGTGTTGCAATTCACCGGGCGGCAAAAAGTGGACTGGCTGGACGTTATTTTTAATATCAACTCCGGTCATATGATGCTGTGGTTATTTCGCTGCCTGGAAGTGCTCTGCTATGGCCTGGTGGTCAATCACTTCAGCCTTGGACTGTTTGATAATGCGCCGGTGATCCTGCTGTGGTTGTTTACTATCCTGGCGTGGGATTTCGGCTTTTACTGGCTGCATCGCTGGCATCACGAAATGCGCCCGCTGTGGGCGGTACATGTGGTGCATCATCAGGGGGAACACTACAACCTGTCATTAGGCGTGCGGAACTCGTGGTACTCCTCGTTAACCTCAATCCCGTTTTTTATGCTGCTGGCGATGCTTGGTGTGCCGTTGCAGATCTTTTTGGCGGTTTCTATTATTCACTATAGTTGGCAATTTTTTAACCATAACGCACTAACGCCGAAACTGGGCTGGCTGGAAAAAGTGCTGATCACGCCTTCGCATCATCGCGTCCATCATCTGAATCAAAAGCAATATGCCGATACCAATTACGGTGGCACCTTTTTGTTGTGGGATAAACTTTTCGGTTCGTATAGTGCCGGGCCGGAATACGACGTAGGCTACGGCGTAAAAAATAGTCGCTTGTCCTGTAACCCGATGCGCGAGAGTAATCTGCCATTTTTACGCTTAATGGGCTTTTGCTCATTTGGCAAAGCGATTGAAGGTCGCTACCAGAGTTCTCCATGGGCGGTAGGGACAGGGGTGATCCTGCTGTTTATGCTGGTGCTTGGCTACATTCAACAATATGGCTATGGCATTGAGTTTATTACCAGCGAGCAAGCCGTATTATTTGTTCTGCTGACGGCAGGCTCCGTTGCGCTGGGGGGCATGAGCGACGGGCAGCATTGGGGTATGATTTTGTGGTGCTCTGTGACGTTGTCACTGCTCTATTTTATTGTCTATATGTGTTCATGGAGTACTCTGCTCTGGAAGGGATTAGTGGGTATTCTGCTGGCCCATTGCCTGTTATTTGTAATCGGCGTAGGACGTAAATCGCTAAGGAAACAGTATGAATCTGTTTAATCCCGACAGGTTAATCACTTTTCCTGCCGATGATCCACAACTGGTGAAACAACTGCAAAGCGGTACGAAAGTTTATCTGGCGAAATCAGGCGATCATCGGTATGCCGACGGATGGGCATTCGTCAAAATGGCGGTGTTGATTATTGCTTGTTTCTCCTGTTACTTACTGGCGTTATTTCAACGTCAATGGGGACTGTATCTGTTGTGGTATCTCGCGATGATGTTTTGCGCCATGTTGTTAGCGGTCAATGTGGTGCATGACGCTTCGCATGATGCGTTTTTGCGTGGTAAAAAGACCAATGCCCGGCTTAACCGGTGGGTTGCTTTTCCTATGGGGCTAGATCCGGACTGCTGGCGGGTGCGCCACGTTCGCTTTCATCACGGTTTTACCAATATTGAATTTTACGATCCAGATACAGCAGAAAATGGCATTCTTCGCCAGACGCCGTGGCAACGGTGGCGACCTTTTATGCGCCAGCAACATCGCTATTGGCCACTGGTCGCCGCGCTCACCTTTCCCTGGTATATCTGGGTAGTGGACTGGCTCGATCGCGCAGGGTTTACGCCGGTCACGCGACATCTGGTCCTGCGAGGCTTTGCTGGCTGGGGATATTTCTTAGCCGGGAAACTGGCGCATTGTGCGCTGTGTCTGATAATTCCCTGGCTTTTGTCTGATTTTAGTTTTATGACCATCCTGCTGACTTATCTGCTCAGCCAGCTGCTGGCGTCATTGATTTTTGTGACGTTGATTATTGGAACGCACTGGGCGAAGGGACATACGCAGTTACCACCAGAAGAGGGCAAAATGCCCGTGGGCCGACTGGCGCATACCTTTGCTACCACCTTTGATTGGACGCCGCAACCTGCATGGCTTGGCTACTGGCTGGGCGGGATTAATCTGCACCTTACCCATCATCTGTTTCCTCACTGGCATCATCGCCATTATTCGGCGCTAAGCCGCATTATTGCGCAAATTGCCAGCCAGCAAGGTCTGGATTATCAGTTGTTGACGTTAGCGGATTTGTTGAGGCTACAGCAGCAGTTTTTACGGCGAATGGGGGAGAAGCCGAAGGCTTGATAATGGAATCGAGTGATGGTGGTGGGGGAAGGATTCGAACCTTCGAAGTCGATGACGGCAGATTTACAGTCTGCTCCCTTTGGCCGCTCGGGAACCCCACCAGGGGTAATTCATATTGTAGGTAATGCTTGAGATGGTGGTGGGGGAAGGATTCGAACCTTCGAAGTCGATGACGGCAGATTTACAGTCTGCTCCCTTTGGCCGCTCGGGAACCCCACCACGGGGTAATGCTTTTTACTGGCCTGCTCCCTTATCGGGAAGCGGGGCGCATCATATCAAATGACGCGCCGCTGTAAAGTGTTACGTTGAGAAAAATGAACTGGTTGCGTGATTTTCATCCGTAACGGATTAAAGCTAACCAGTTATTTTGGCTGACGATTAAAGAATAATCGTCCGATTACCGTAAACAAAGACGCGCTGCGCCAGTACTTTGTATAGCGCACGACTTAAGACGTTTTTCTCGACGTCACGACCTGCGCGCATCATATCTTCAGCTGTGTAGGTATGATCGACATGAATAACGTCCTGCATGATGATTGGGCCTTCGTCCAGATTGTCATTCACATAGTGAGCGGTTGCGCCAATAATCTTCACGCCACGCTCATAGGCCTGGTGATAAGGACGTGCGCCGATAAACGCTGGCAGGAAGGAATGGTGAATATTGATGATCTTATTCGGGAAGCGAGCCACAAATTCCGGCGTTAATACCCGCATATACTTCGCCAGCACCACATAGTCAGGTTGATAAGCATCAATGGCATCCGCCATCTTTTGATCGTGCTCGTTGCGGCTTAACCCTTCATGGCTTACCAGCTCAAACGGAATATCAAAACGCTCAACCAGAGAACGTAAAGTATCGTGGTTACCAATAACTGCCGCGATTTCGACATCCAGGCCGCCGTAATTGGCTTTCATCAGCAAATCGCCAAGGCAATGTGCTTCTTTAGTGACCAGAATCACTATCCGGCGACGACCGGCAGGATTCAGCTCACGCACGGAGCCTTCTGGCAATGCGCTATCGAGATCTGCCAGCAGGGTGGAATCATTAAAAATCCCTTCCAGTTCCGTGCGCATAAAAAAGCGTCCGGTACGATGATCTACAAATTCATTGTTCTGCACGATATTTAACTCGTGCTTGTAGCAAATATTGGTAATACGTGCGATCAGACCTTTTTGGTCCGGACAAATAGTACGCAGAACTTTACGTTGGAGTGAATGCATTGCTGGAAAAACCTTGTTGAGAGTGTTTGCTAAACCGTACCGTCAACCATTATTGGCCGCAGCACTTTTTAAATTTTTTACCTGAACCACAAGGGCAGGGATCGTTGCGGCCAAACTGCGGACGTGTACCGTCAATATAGTACCATTGACCGTTTTCTTTCAAAAATCGCGAACGTTCAATTATTGCACCTGTTTTGCCACCCTCGGTAAATCGAGCAACAAAACTGACAAATCCGATATCGCCGCCGTCCTGCCAGCAATGTTCAAATACGGTCAATCCCAACCATTCAGTATGCGCAAATCCGGCAATCAATTCGGCACGTAACGCCGCTGCTCCACAAGATGGATGCCAGGTCTTTATTAAATAATCTGCGTCTTGCATCACAAAAGCGCAGTAACGCGAACGCATGAGATGTTCTGGATCAGGTGCAACCTTTTCACCAGACACATAAGGGTGGCAACATAGGCTATACTCGACAGCACTACCACAGGGACAAAGCTGAGACACAAATAATCTCCCTGGAAACAATAACGGCGTATTAACCGCCTGAGTAGCACTATGTTAACCGAGCAGTAGCGATGTGGCTACGATTGCATTCCAGGGGAATCTTGCGGGAATAATGAGAAAGATAAAAATAGGGCTGGCGCTGGGATCTGGCGCGGCAAGAGGTTGGTCGCATATTGGCGTAATTAATGCGCTAAAAAAAGTGGGTATTGAAATTGATATCGTTGCAGGATGTTCAATTGGTTCGCTGGTGGGCGCTGCCTATGCATGCGATCGATTATCTGCGCTGGAAGATTGGGTGACCTCTTTCAGTTATTGGGATGTTTTACGCCTGATGGATCTCTCCTGGCAGCGCGGTGGGTTACTGCGCGGCGAGCGTGTCTTCAATCAATATCGCGAAATAATGCCGGAAACAGAGATCGAAAATTGTTCCCGTCGCTTCGCGGCTGTTGCCACCAATTTAAGTACTGGGCGTGAATTATGGTTTACTGAAGGCGATCTCCATCTTGCTATTCGTGCATCATGCAGTATTCCGGGACTAATGGCACCCGTTGCGCATAACGGCTACTGGCTGGTTGATGGCGCTGTAGTTAACCCAATTCCTATTTCCCTCACGCGTGCATTGGGGGCTGATATTGTGATAGCGGTCGACCTGCAGCACGATGCTCATTTGATGCAACAAGATTTGCTCTCCTTTAATGTCAGTGAAGAAAATAGCGAGAATGGTGATTCTCTGCCGTGGCATGCGCGTCTGAAAGAAAGGTTAGGCAGCATAACGACACGTCGGGCGGTGACAGCGCCAACGGCAACAGAGATTATGACCACTTCTATCCAGGTGCTGGAGAACCGCCTTAAAAGGAACCGCATGGCAGGTGATCCGCCCGATATTCTGATTCAACCTGTTTGCCCGCAAATATCTACGCTTGATTTCCATCGCGCGCACGCTGCCATTGCGGCCGGACAGCTGGCAGTGGAAAAGAAAATGGACGAACTTTTGCCGTTGGTACGCACCAACATTTGACCAGAATTTTTATCTACACTTAAGTTAATTCTGACAGGCGTAGGTGGCAATAGCATGCCACTATTGAGTAAAGCCAGTCAGGGGAGAGAACATGACGCAGCCATTGGTCGGAAAACAGATTCTCATTGTTGAAGATGAGCAGGTATTTCGCTCGCTTCTGGATTCGTGGTTTTCCTCATTGGGAGCGACAACGGTACTGGCGGCTGATGGGGTGGATGCCCTTGAGTTGCTGGGAGGTTTCACTCCAGACCTGATGATATGTGATATCGCGATGCCACGAATGAACGGGCTTAAACTGCTGGAACATATACGCAACAGAGGTGACCAGACACCAGTTCTGGTGATATCTGCCACTGAAAATATGGCAGATATTGCCAAAGCGTTACGTCTGGGCGTTGAAGATGTTTTGCTGAAACCGGTTAAAGATCTGAATCGCTTGCGCGAGATGGTTTTTGCCTGTCTCTATCCCAGCATGTTTAATTCCCGCGTTGAGGAAGAGGAAAGGCTTTTTCGCGACTGGGATGCAATGGTTGATAACCCTGCTGCAGCGGCGAAATTATTACAGGAACTACAACCGCCGGTTCAGCAGGTGATTTCCCTATGCCGGGTTAATTATCGTCAATTAGTTGCCGCGGACAAACCCGGCCTGGTGCTTGATATTGCCGCACTTTCGGAAAACGATCTGGCATTTTATTGCCTTGATGTCACCCGAGCTGGACATAATGGCGTACTTGCTGCCTTGTTATTACGCGCATTGTTTAACGGATTATTACAGGAACAGCTTGCACACCAAAATCAACGGTTGCCAGAGTTGGGCGCGTTATTGAAGCAGGTAAACCATTTACTCCGTCAGGCCAATCTGCCGGGGCAGTTTCCGCTATTAGTTGGCTATTATCATCGCGAACTGAAAAATCTCATTCTGGTTTCTGCGGGTCTGAATGCGACGTTAAATACCGGCGAACATCAGGTGCAAATCAGTAATGGTGTTCCGTTAGGCACTTTAGGTAACGCTTATTTGAATCAATTGAGCCAGCGATGCGATGCCTGGCAATGCCAAATATGGGGAACCGGTGGTCGGCTGCGCTTGATGTTGTCTGCAGAATGAGCAAACGATAACACGGGCTAAATTTGCATTACCTGCTAATGTCGGCTGGTGGTACTATCGTCGCTATTCGTATAAGTAATTGTCTTAATTATGCTAACTCGCCTCCTTTTCAGAACTTAGCCCCTTCGGGGTGCTGATATACTGGGATGCGATACAGAAATATGAACACGTTCAAAACACGAACAGTCCAGGAGAATTTAAATGGCTGCCATTAATACGAAAGTCAAAAAAGCCGTTATCCCCGTAGCGGGATTAGGAACCAGGATGTTGCCGGCGACGAAAGCCATCCCGAAAGAGATGCTGCCACTTGTCGATAAGCCATTAATTCAATACGTCGTGAATGAATGTATTGCGGCTGGCATTACTGAAATTGTGCTGGTTACTCACTCATCTAAAAACTCTATTGAAAACCACTTTGATACCAGTTTTGAACTGGAAGCAATGCTGGAAAAACGTGTAAAACGTCAACTGCTTGATGAAGTGCAGTCTATTTGTCCGCCGCACGTGACTATTATGCAAGTTCGTCAGGGGCTGGCGAAAGGCCTGGGACACGCGGTATTGTGTGCTCACCCGGTAGTGGGTGATGAACCTGTGGCTGTTATTTTGCCTGACGTTATTCTGGATGAATATGAATCCGATTTATCACAGGATAACCTGGCAGAGATGATCCGCCGCTTTGATGAAACGGGTCATAGCCAGATCATGGTTGAACCGGTTGCTGATGTGACCGCATATGGCGTTGTGGATTGCAAAGGCGTTGAATTAGCGCCGGGTGAAAGCGTACCGATGGTTGGCGTGGTTGAAAAACCAAAAGCGGATGTTGCGCCGTCTAATCTCGCTATTGTGGGTCGTTACGTACTTAGCGCGGATATTTGGCCGTTGCTGGCAAAAACCCCTCCTGGAGCTGGTGATGAAATTCAGCTCACCGACGCAATTGATATGCTGATCGAAAAAGAAACGGTTGAAGCCTATCATATGAAAGGGAAGAGCCATGACTGCGGTAATAAATTAGGTTACATGCAGGCCTTCGTTGAATACGGTATTCGTCATAACACCCTTGGCACGGAATTTAAAGCCTGGCTTGAAGAAGAGATGGGCATTAAGAAGTAACATCCGTATCGGTGTTTTCCACGAAACGGTGTTGAGCAATCGACGCCGTTTTTTTTATAGCTTATTCTTATTAAATTGTCTTAAACCGGACAATAAAAAATCCCGCCGATGGCGGGATTTTTAGCATGTGCAATCTACAAAAGATTATTGCTTGATCAGGAAATCGTCGAGGGATTTACCTTGCTCATCCATTGCTTTTTTGATTACAGCTGGAGTACGGCCCTGGCCAGTCCAGGTTTTAGTTTCGCCGTTTTCGTCAACGTAGCTATATTTTGCCGGACGCTGAGCACGCTTAGCTTTGGTGCCAGATTTAACGGCAGCAAGGCTATTCAGCAGTTCGTTCGGGTCAATACCGTCAGCGATCAGCATTTCGCGATATTGCTGCAGTTTACGAGTGCGCTCTTCAACTTCAGCAGCAGCCGCGCTTTCTTCTTCGCGACGTTCGTTAACAACAACTTCTAATTTTTCCAGCATTTCTTCCAGCGTTTCAAGTGTACATTCTCTTGCCTGCGCACGAAGAGTACGGATGTTGTTCAGAATTTTAAGTGCTTCGCTCATTGTAGTAATCTCAAACTTATATTGGGGTGGTTTGTTGAGGTAATAATAGAGCCTTAAATTCAGTTGTGCAATAGCCAGGAATGTAAGGAATTCAAAATTGTTCTTTATTTTGTGCCGCCAATAAATATCTTTTCATAAAATTAGCCAGAAAAGACGCGGCATATAGCCCTATTTGCACCGATGATTTCGCAGCACGTGAGGTTAAAACTTCCTGATTCATGTCACATTTTATGGGGAGATAATCGTAGGCTGACGACCTTTCAGTCTTCTGTATTAGTCGTGTTTACGAGAATTCCCTATTAAGCGAATGATGAAAAGTAGAACAGTCGCAATTAGAGCAGGGACTTAGTATTGCACTATCTCCTGGAGGTCAACAGAGGGCTATTACATGCGCAACAGGTTAAAGATTGTGAATAGTTACCGGCAGTCATTTACCCGCTTATAACAAGCGAGGCAGTTGTAATGATAGCTCAGAAGGATTATGCAAGGCTTCGTAAGGGAGAACGCATATACCACTTCTGTGCATACTGTTGAGCTGAAAAACTGACGAATTATGATAAACTCCAGCCAACTTTATTTCATATCATTGAGGGCCTGTGGCTGATGGCACAGCTATATTTCTACTATTCCGCAATGAATGCGGGTAAGTCTACAGCATTGTTGCAATCTTCATACAATTACCAGGAACGCGGCATGCGCACTGTCGTATATACGGCAGAAATTGATGATCGCTTTGGTGCCGGGAAAGTCAGTTCGCGTATAGGTTTGTCATCACCTGCAAAATTATTTAACCAAAATTCATCATTATTTGATGAGATTCGTGCGGAACATGAACAGCAGGCAATTCATTGCGTACTGGTTGATGAATGCCAGTTTTTAACCAGACAACAAGTATATGAATTATCGGAGGTTGTCGATCAACTCGATATACCCGTACTTTGTTACGGTCTACGTACCGATTTTCGAGGTGAATTATTTATTGGCAGTCAATACTTACTGGCATGGTCCGACAAACTGGTTGAATTAAAAACCATCTGTTTTTGTGGCCGTAAAGCAAGCATGGTGCTGCGTCTTGATCAAGCAGGCAGACCTTATAACGAAGGTGAGCAGGTGGTTATTGGTGGTAATGAACGCTACGTTTCTGTATGCCGTAAACACTATAAAGAGGCGTTAGAAGTCGGCTCATTAACGGCTATTCAGGAAAGGCATCGCCACGATTAATAAGAATTTCTTTACTGACAGGGTGAGCAGGGCGCTTTTATCCTGTCAGTTCGTTTTACGCACTTCTTCCGGGCTATACACCCTTCTCGGCAGTTTTTTAACGCCGCTATACGCCTCACAGAGCGCTTATACACCGACATTGACTTGTAACCTGTAAAGTACAATATCGCTGTGTGTAGGCGTTATACATCGTCGCAAATATGATGAAGGACAATGCTGCCGGTTTATGGAAAAGTTGCTTTGGGAAAATAAAAAACGGCCCCAGAAGGGGTAATGCCAGTCAGTTAAGCAACTGACTGGCTCTTTTTCGGGGCTGTGGGGTATTTCCAGGGCCTCTCCTTTACCACTCTCGGGAAGGCCCTTTCTCTTCTTGTCGGTAATTTCACTAGTTGTCCCATACTTGCAAGATCGCGCATCAGCTCCGGTATACGTCCCGGGGAAGCGCATGGCGTCCGTCATCGACGTCAGCAGATGGCAGACTTTTCCTTTGCGCGTCACGGTCAGCAGGCGGGCTGTCACCTCATTTCCCAGTCCCGGCCACTTTTTTCGTGCCTGCGGGCTGGTGTTCAGCTTCACCAGATGATCGCCTTTACCCAGTTTTCTGATCTCTTCATATTGCGCTCCCTTTCTGAGAGGGATCATCCAGTGGCGGTGTTCTCCCGCCAGGCTCCAGGTATTTAACAGTCCCAGTGAGTAATAACCTTTATCCATTAACGTCAGGGTGTTATCGCCGGTTTGTTCTATAAGTTGCTCAGCAAGCTCATTTTCGCTGTTCTTCATCGTGCCGAAGGCTGCAGCCGTCAGCAGATGGCTGGTCAGTTCCATCTGGCAGACCATTTTGACCTGCAGGTAGAGCGCCGGGTTCCCGGCATGTGTCTGGCGGGGGAAGGCTGCATCGTTCTCTGGTGTATCCGGTGTGCGCCAGAACACACCATCGATGGCCAGCAGGGTCAGGCCGCACCAGTGCGGATGCGGCGTGGTGTTATGCCAGAGCTGCGCTGTTTTCGTGAACACGCGGCGGACAGCCTCAATTCCCAGACGCTGGCGGGTCTGAATAACGGCACTGGGGGCAACGAAGGGGCGATTGCCCGGCAGCATGATATCCAGGCGATTCACAATCTGGTGAAGAGGTTCTTTACGCTCAAGCGCCATGCCAACAATACACCAGACCATCATTTCGAGGGGAAGACGGCGCTTGCGTAGCGTTACAGTACCTGATTCGGCAAGGCAACGAGAGATGAGTTCGGGGTCGAGGTAATCCCCCAGAGAAGTCAGTGGGTTACGCAGAGAATCGTAACGGGATACCAAATCAAGGGCCTGTCCAATGAGCATAAAAAAATCCGGAAACGAGTGAGCGTTTCCGGATTCTTACACAGCCACTGGATCGGTCAACTGATCCTTAACTGACTGGCATTACCCCAGAAGGGGCCGTTATGTTGCCAGACAGCGCTACTGATTAAGCGGATTTTTTCGCTTTTTTCTCAGCTTTAGCCGGAGCGGCTTCTTTCTTCGCTGCAGTTTCGCCTTCTACATAATCACGACCGTAGTAAGTATCCAGCAGAATCTGTTTCAGCTCGGAGATCAGCGGGTAACGCGGGTTAGCGCCGGTGCACTGGTCATCGAATGCATCTTCAGACAGTTTATCCACGTTCGCCAGGAAGTCTGCTTCCTGAACGCCAGCTTCACGGATAGATTTCGGAATACCCAGTTCAGCTTTCAGCGTTTCCAGCCATGCCAGCAGTTTCTCGATCTTAGCAGCAGTACGGTCGCCCGGTGCGCTCAGACCCAGGTGGTCAGCAATTTCAGCATAACGACGGCGAGCCTGCGGACGGTCATACTGGCTGAATGCAGTCTGCTTGGTCGGGTTGTCATTCGCGTTGTAGCGAATAACGTTACAAATCAGCAGGGCGTTTGCCAGACCGTGCGGAATATGGAACTGGGAACCCAGTTTGTGCGCCATTGAGTGACATACACCCAAGAAGGCGTTCGCAAACGCGATACCCGCGATAGTCGCTGCACTGTGAACACGTTCACGCGCTACCGGATTTTTAGACCCTTCGTGGTAGGACGCTGGCAGATATTCTTTCAGCAGTTTCAGTGCCTGCAGAGCCTGACCATCAGAGAACTCAGATGCCAGTACAGAAACATAAGCTTCCATGGCGTGAGTTACTGCGTCCAGACCACCGAAAGCACACAGGGACTTCGGCATGTCCATAACCAGGTTGGCGTCGACAATCGCCATATCCGGGGTCAGTGCATAGTCTGCCAGCGGATATTTCTGACCAGTAGTGTCGTCAGTTACAACCGCAAACGGAGTGACTTCAGAACCTGTACCAGAAGTGGTGGTGACAGCGATCATTTTCGCTTTCACACCCATTTTCGGGAACTTGTAGATACGTTTACGGATATCCATAAAGCGCAGCGCCAGTTCTTCGAAGTGAGTTTCCGGATGTTCGTACATAACCCACATGATCTTCGCAGCGTCCATCGGGGAACCACCACCCAGCGCGATAATCACGTCTGGTTTGAAGGAGTTTGCCAGTTCTGCACCTTTACGAACGATGCTGAGGGTCGGGTCAGCTTCTACTTCGAAGAAGACTTCAGTTTCAACGCCTGCTGCTTTCAATACGGAAGTGATCTGATCAGCATAGCCATTGTTGAACAGGAAGCGGTCAGTCACGATGAGCGCACGTTTGTGGCCATCAGTAATCACTTCATCCAGCGCGATTGGCAGGGAGCCACGGCGGAAGTAGATAGATTTCGGAAGTTTGTGCCACAACATGTTTTCAGCTCGCTTAGCAACGGTTTTCTTGTTGATCAGGTGTTTCGGACCAACGTTTTCAGAGATGGAGTTACCACCCCAGGAACCACAACCCAGAGTCAGGGAAGGTGCGAGTTTGAAGTTATACAGGTCACCGATACCACCCTGAGAAGCCGGGGTGTTAATCAGGATACGAGCCGTTTTCATTTTCTGACCGAAGTAAGAAACGCGAGCCGGTTGGTTATCCTGGTCAGTGTACAGGCAAGAGGTATGACCGATACCGCCCATAGCAACCAGTTTCTCTGCTTTTTCTACCGCGTCTTCGAAATCCTTAGCACGGTACATTGCCAAAGTCGGGGACAGTTTTTCATGTGCGAACGGTTCGCTTTCATCAACAACGGTTACTTCACCGATCAGAATCTTGGTGTTTTCTGGTACAGAGAAGCCTGCCAGTTCAGCAATTTTATAGGCTGGCTGACCAACGATAGCCGCGTTCAGCGCACCGTTTTTCAGGATAACGTCCTGAACAGCTTTCAGCTCTTTACCCTGCAACAGATAGCCGCCGTGGGTTGCGAAACGTTCACGTACTGCGTCATAAACAGAGTCAACAACAACAACAGACTGTTCAGAAGCACAGATTACGCCGTTGTCGAAGGTTTTGGACATCAGTACAGATGCAACTGCACGTTTGATATCAGCAGTTTCATCGATAACAACTGGAGTGTTGCCCGCGCCTACGCCGATAGCTGGTTTACCGGAGCTGTATGCGGCTTTAACCATGCCCGGACCACCAGTCGCGAGGATCAGGTTGATGTCTGGGTGGTGCATCAGTGCGTTAGACAGTTCAACAGAAGGTTGATCGATCCAGCCGATCAGATCTTTCGGAGCACCGGCAGCGATAGCAGCCTGCAGAACGATATCAGCCGCTTTGTTGGTTGCATCTTTTGCACGCGGGTGCGGGGAGAAGATAATGGCGTTACGGGTCTTCAGGCTGATCAGTGATTTGAAGATAGCAGTTGAAGTCGGGTTAGTGGTCGGAACGATGCCGCAAATAATACCGATGGGTTCAGCGATAGTAATGGTACCAAAAGTGTCGTCTTCAGACAGAACACCACAGGTTTTTTCATCTTTATAGGCGTTGTAGATATATTCAGAAGCAAAGTGGTTTTTGATCACTTTATCTTCGACGATACCCATGCCGGATTCGGCAACGGCCATTTTCGCGAGTGGGATTCGAGCATCTGCAGCAGCCAGAGCGGCGGCGCGGAAGATTTTGTCTACTTGCTCTTGAGTGAAACTGGCATATTCACGCTGGGCTTTTTTTACACGCTCTACGAGTGCGTTAAGTTCAGCGACATTAGTAACAGCCATAATGCTCTCCTGATAATGTTAAACTTTTTTAGTAAATCATCTGCTCGAATACGAGAGTATAGTCAGTGCGGTGATGATTTGCTTAACCGATGGAAATCAAAAGCTTACTCGCGCTCACACTCACTGTGATTTACTAAAAGAGTTTAAACATTAGAGTTATTATCTCTAATGCGTCACTTCCAGGTGGCGTAAGCAAGATTACTCACTTCTGGGTACTGATTACGTGATCCAAATCAAAATTTTGCAAAGCTGACACCTTTCAGCATGGCTTTTCGCCATTATAGATAACAGTTAATAAATTGTAGTATGATTTGTTGGCTACATTAGCATGTTTTGCACAACTAGATAACAATAATGAATGATAGCAATTTTAAGAAGTTAGGAGGTGAAAAATGCTGTCAAAAGGCGTATTGTCAGCGCGTCTTTTCAACCTTATTTATGGCTAACATTATCCGGCTTTTGCTTCGGAGCTAACCGTGATTCAGACCCTTTTTGATTTTCCCGTTTACTTCAAATTTTTCATCGGGTTATTTGCGCTGGTCAACCCGGTAGGGATTATTCCCGTCTTTATCAGCATGACCAGTTATCAGACAGCGGCAGCGCGAAACAAAACTAACCTTACAGCCAACCTGTCTGTGGCCATTATCTTGTGGATCTCACTTTTTCTCGGCGACACGATTCTACAACTTTTTGGTATATCAATTGATTCATTCCGTATCGCCGGTGGCATCCTGGTGGTGACAATAGCGATGTCGATGATCAGCGGCAAGCTTGGTGAGGATAAACAGAACAAGCAAGAAAAATCAGAAACCGCGGTACGTGAAAGCATTGGTGTGGTGCCATTGGCGTTGCCGTTGATGGCGGGGCCAGGGGCGATCAGTTCTACCATCGTCTGGGGTACGCGTTATCACAGCATTAGCTATCTGTTTGGTTTCTTTGTGGCTATTGCATTGTTCGCTTTATGTTGCTGGGGATTGTTTCGCATGGCACCGTGGCTGGTACGAGTTTTACGCCAGACCGGCATCAACGTGATTACGCGTATTATGGGGCTATTGCTGATGGCGTTGGGGATTGAATTTATCGTTACTGGTATTAAGGGGATTTTCCCCGGCCTGCTTAATTAATTCCTTTCAAATGAAACGGAGCTGCCATGCTCCGTTTACTTCGTCATTATTTTTACTTTGTTCCTGCGCAGTTATCAAAAGCAAAAGGAATAGGTAAAAATATTCTTCTCAAATTACAGTTAGTTATAAGGATTTCCTTAACTGCTTCTCCTCACCATCATGTTATTTTCGCCACATCATAATCCTGGGCTTGCTGAAGAATAATTGAAATGATATTAGTAATTCCACTGCCTTTGGTAGAGGAAAGTGCTAAATAATAATCAATTGTTAAATTATTGTGCATTTCACTACTGGAACTGTAATCAGAAAAGAGAGACATGCTTAACCAACCTCTATTTGATTGAATTGAAAGATGTTTGTTAAGGCATGGATGCAAGCTATAGATTCTGGTACGGTCAATAAAAGAGAATTGCTTAACAATTTTGCAAAATGTATTGGCGAGTAAGAACCGCATTTGGTACTTTCCGGGCAACAGCCAGGCGATTCTTTATTGGTAATGAGAATAATTAACAATTAAAGATCGTCGCGAAAGAATAATGTGTCTCGACAGGGGAGACACAGTACGAATCGACATAAGGTGATCGTCTGAATCACCAGAATAAATAAAGTCGGTGATAGTAATACGTAACGATAAAGTAACCTGACAGCAGAAAGTCTCCGAGCCTGTGCAGGGTCCCAATCCGGGATTACACATGCTGGTTAATACCAGTAATTATAATGAGGGAGTCCAAAAAACAATGACCAACATCACCAAGAGAAGTTTAGTAGCAGCTGGCGTTTTGGCTGCGCTTATGGCAGGGAATGTCGCGCTGGCAGCTGATGTACCCGCAGGTGTCACACTGGCGGAAAAACAAACGCTGGTACGTAACAATGGTTCAGAAGTTCAGTCATTAGATCCGCACAAAATTGAAGGTGTTCCGGAGTCTAATATCAGCCGAGACCTGTTTGAAGGCTTACTGGTTAGCGATCTTGACGGCCATCCGGCACCTGGCGTCGCTGAATCCTGGGATAATAAAGACGCGAAAGTCTGGACCTTCCATTTGCGTAAAGATGCGAAATGGTCTGATGGCACGCCAGTCACAGCACAAGACTTTGTGTATAGCTGGCAACGTTCTGTTGATCCAAACACTGCTTCTCCGTATGCCAGTTATCTGCAATATGGGCATATCGCCGGTATTGATGAAATTCTTGAAGGGAAAAAACCGATTACCGATCTCGGCGTGAAAGCTATTGATGATCACACATTAGAAGTCACCTTAAGTGAACCTGTTCCGTACTTCTATAAATTACTTGTTCACCCATCAACTTCACCGGTGCCAAAAGCCGCTATCGAGAAATTCGGCGAAAAATGGACCCAGCCTGGTAATATCGTCACCAACGGTGCCTATACCTTAAAAGATTGGGTCGTAAACGAACGAATCGTTCTTGAACGCAGCCCGACCTACTGGAACAACGCGAAAACCGTTATTAACCAGGTAACCTATTTGCCTATTGCTTCTGAAGTTACCGATGTCAACCGCTACCGTAGTGGTGAAATCGACATGACTTATAACAACATGCCGATCGAATTGTTCCAGAAGCTGAAAAAAGAGATCCCGGACGAAGTTCACGTTGATCCATACCTGTGCACTTACTATTACGAAATTAACAACCAGAAACCGCCATTTAATGACGTGCGTGTGCGTACCGCACTGAAATTGGGTATGGACCGCGATATCATTGTTAATAAAGTGAAAGCGCAGGGCGACATGCCCGCCTATGGTTACACTCCACCATATACTGATGGCGCAAAATTGACTCAGCCGGAATGGTTTGGCTGGAGCCAGGAAAAACGTAACGAAGAAGCGAAAAAACTGCTGGCTGAAGCGGGTTATACCGCAGACAAACCGTTGACCATCAACCTGCTGTATAACACCTCCGATCTGCATAAAAAGCTGGCGATTGCTGCCTCTTCATTGTGGAAGAAAAACATTGGTGTAAACGTCAAACTGGTTAACCAGGAGTGGAAAACGTTCCTCGACACCCGTCACCAGGGCACTTTTGATGTGGCCCGTGCAGGCTGGTGTGCAGACTACAACGAACCAACTTCCTTCCTGAACACCATGCTGTCGAACAGCTCAATGAATACCGCGCATTATAAGAGCCCGGCCTTTGACAGCATTATGGCGGAAACGCTGAAAGTGACTGACGAGGCGCAGCGTACAGCTCTGTACACTAAAGCAGAACAACAGCTGGATAAGGATTCGGCCATTGTTCCTGTTTATTACTACGTGAATGCGCGTTTGGTGAAACCGTGGGTTGGTGGCTATACCGGCAAAGATCCGCTGGATAATACCTACACCCGGAATATGTACATTGTGAAGCACTAATGGCAATACGTGGGGCAGGAGTGTTCTGCTCCACGGTGTCTGATTTTTATCGCATTACAGAAGGCACAGGCCAGAAGGTAGGGCAATGTTAAAATTTATTCTACGTCGCTGTCTGGAAGCGATTCCGACGCTATTTATTCTTATTACTATTTCGTTCTTTATGATGCGCCTCGCGCCGGGCAGTCCTTTTACCGGCGAACGTACTTTACCACCGGAAGTGATGGCCAATATCGAAGCGAAATATCATCTTAATGATCCGATCATGACACAGTATTTCAGCTACCTGAAACAACTGGCGCATGGCGATTTCGGTCCATCGTTTAAATATAAAGATTATTCGGTCAATGACCTGGTTGCATCCAGTTTTCCCGTTTCTGCCAAACTGGGAGCCGCAGCATTTTTTCTTGCGGTAATACTGGGTGTTAGTGCTGGCGTTATTGCCGCATTAAAGCAAAACACCAAATGGGACTATACCGTGATGGGGCTGGCAATGACCGGGGTTGTTATCCCCAGTTTTGTGGTTGCGCCATTATTAGTCATGATATTTGCGATCATTTTGCATTGGCTGCCGGGCGGTGGCTGGAATGGTGGAGCGCTTAAATTCATGATATTGCCAATGGTGGCGTTATCACTCGCCTATATCGCCAGTATTGCGCGTATTACCCGTGGCTCTATGATTGAGGTTTTACACTCCAACTTTATTCGTACTGCCCGGGCGAAAGGATTACCTATGCGGCGGATCATTTTACGCCACGCATTAAAACCTGCTCTGTTACCCGTGCTCTCCTATATGGGGCCCGCATTTGTCGGCATTATTACCGGTTCGATGGTCATCGAAACCATTTATGGTTTACCGGGGATTGGGCAATTGTTCGTTAATGGCGCATTGAACCGTGACTATTCCTTAGTGTTAAGTCTGACCATTCTGGTTGGCGCGTTAACCATTTTGTTTAATGCCATTGTCGATGTGCTATATGCGGTTATCGACCCGAAAATCCGTTACTGATACTGGAGCTCGCGATGATGTTAAGTAAGAAAAACAGCGAGACGCTGGAAAATTTCAGTGAAAAGCTGGAGGTCGAAGGGCGCAGCTTGTGGCAGGACGCACGTCGACGTTTTATGCATAACCGTGCGGCGGTTGCCAGTCTGATAGTGCTGGTGCTGATCGCGTTATTTGTAATCCTGGCACCGATGCTTTCGCAGTTTGCCTATGACGATACTGACTGGGCGATGATGTCCAGCGCCCCGGATATGGAGTCCGGTCACTACTTTGGTACTGACTCATCCGGTCGCGACCTGCTTGTGCGCGTTGCGATTGGCGGGCGTATCTCACTCATGGTCGGTGTTGCTGCGGCACTGGTGGCAGTGGTCGTGGGGACACTTTATGGTTCGCTTTCCGGTTATCTGGGCGGTAAAGTGGATTCGGTAATGATGCGTCTGCTGGAAATCCTCAACTCCTTCCCATTCATGTTCTTCGTCATTTTGCTGGTGACCTTTTTCGGTCAAAACATCCTGCTGATTTTCGTGGCGATTGGCATGGTTTCCTGGCTGGATATGGCTCGTATTGTACGTGGGCAAACCCTGAGTCTGAAGCGCAAAGAGTTTATTGAGGCGGCACAAGTTGGCGGTGTATCGACGCCGGGCATTGTTATTCGCCACATTGTGCCGAACGTACTCGGTGTGGTGGTGGTCTATGCGTCGCTTCTGGTGCCCAGCATGATCCTCTTTGAATCTTTCCTTAGCTTCCTGGGATTAGGTACACAAGAGCCGTTAAGCAGCTGGGGTGCATTGCTGAGTGATGGCGCGAACTCGATGGAAGTCTCTCCATGGTTACTGTTGTTCCCAGCGGGATTCCTCGTGGTAACGCTGTTTTGTTTCAACTTTATCGGCGATGGCTTGCGTGATGCCCTCGACCCGAAAGATCGTTAAGGAGTGCAGCCATGAGCGTAATTGAAACTGCAACTGTGCCGCTCGCACAACAACAGGCTGACGCACTGCTGAACGTGAAAGATTTGCGTGTCACCTTTAGTACCCCGGATGGCGACGTCACGGCGGTCAATGATTTGAATTTTTCGCTACGTGCCGGAGAAACGCTGGGCATCGTAGGTGAGTCTGGTTCGGGCAAATCGCAAACCGCATTTGCGTTGATGGGTCTGTTGGCTGCCAACGGACGTATTGGCGGATCGGCAACCTTCAATGGGCGTGAAATCCTCAATTTGCCAGAGCGTGAACTCAATAAACTGCGAGCTGAACAAATCTCAATGATTTTTCAGGACCCAATGACTTCGTTGAATCCCTATATGCGCGTCGGTGAGCAGTTGATGGAAGTGCTGATGCTGCATAAGAACATGAGCAAAGCTGAGGCGTTTGAAGAATCGGTGCGGATGCTCGATGCGGTAAAAATGCCGGAAGCGCGTAAACGCATGAAAATGTACCCGCACGAATTTTCTGGCGGCATGCGTCAGCGAGTCATGATTGCGATGGCATTGCTATGTCGACCTAAGCTGCTGATTGCGGATGAACCCACTACTGCGCTGGACGTCACCGTACAGGCGCAGATCATGACGCTACTGAATGAACTGAAGCGGGAATTTAATACCGCCATCATTATGATTACCCACGATCTTGGCGTGGTGGCGGGGATCTGCGACAAAGTGCTGGTAATGTACGCCGGGCGCACGATGGAATATGGCAACGCGCGCGATGTCTTTTATCAACCCGTACATCCTTATTCTATCGGTTTGCTCAACGCGGTGCCGCGTCTCGATGCGGAAGGTGAAACAATGTTGACTATTCCGGGTAATCCGCCAAACCTGCTGCGATTACCGAAAGGTTGCCCGTTCCAGCCACGTTGTCCGCATGCGATGGATATTTGTAGTAGCGCACCGCCGCTGGAAGAGTTTACGCCTGGCCGTCTGCGTGCTTGCTTTAAACCGGTGGAGGAACTGTTATGAATGCTGTAACCGAAGGAAGAAAAGTCCTCCTCGAAATCGCCGATCTGAAAGTGCACTTTGAAATCAAAGATGGCAAACAGTGGTTCTGGCAACCGCCGAAAACGCTCAAAGCCGTCGATGGTGTAACTCTTCGCCTGTATGAAGGGGAAACATTAGGTGTGGTAGGGGAATCGGGATGCGGTAAGTCCACCTTTGCTCGCGCCATCATTGGCCTGGTTAAAGCGACCGACGGTCATGTTGCCTGGTTAGGTAAAGAGTTGCTGGGCATGAAGCCCGATGAATGGCGTGCCGTACGCAGTGATATTCAGATGATTTTCCAGGATCCGTTGGCATCGCTGAACCCGCGTATGACCATCGGCGAGATCATCGCTGAACCACTGCGTACTTATCATCCGAAAATGTCACGCCAGGAAGTTCGCGAGCGCGTGAAGGCGATGATGCTGAAAGTCGGTTTGTTGCCTAACCTGATTAACCGCTATCCGCATGAGTTCTCCGGTGGGCAGTGCCAGCGTATCGGGATTGCTCGCGCTCTTATTCTTGAACCGAAGCTGATTATCTGTGATGAGCCGGTGTCGGCGCTGGACGTGTCAATTCAGGCGCAGGTGGTCAACCTGCTCCAGCAGTTGCAACGTGAGATGGGATTGTCATTAATTTTTATCGCTCACGACCTGGCCGTGGTAAAACACATTTCCGATCGTGTGCTGGTGATGTATCTCGGCCATGCGGTAGAACTGGGGACCTATGATGAGGTCTACCACAATCCACTACATCCTTACACCAGGGCATTGATGTCGGCAGTCCCCATACCTGATCCGGATCTGGAGAAGAACAAAACCATCCAGTTACTGGAAGGGGAATTACCGTCGCCGATCAACCCGCCTTCCGGTTGTGTTTTCCGTACCCGTTGTCCGATTGCCGGTCCGGAGTGCGCCAAAACACGTCCTGTGCTGGAAGGGAGTTTCAGACACGCCGTTTCTTGCCTGAAAGTCGATCCGCTTTAAAAGCAATAAGGGCTGACAGTTGTCAGCCCTTATTCACGCCAAAAGCGATTATTTATTCCCGCCAGATGATATGGCAAAGTTTGTGATCTTTTTCGCGGCATAACAGAATGCGCGCGAAAACATCGTTGATTTCACCATCTTCACTGTCCGCCAGACCAATCACCACTTCGGCAAAAAAGTCCGGGTTCAAATCGAAATCAACATGTTCCTGCCAGTCTTCCGCCGGATCGAATAACTCCGCGCCGCCGCGCTCTTCAAACTGAAGATTGAACAGCAGAACATCAGCTGGATCGAGATTGTCGGCAGCCAGTTCGAGAAAAATATCGTAGGCCTGCTCAAGCGTTTCATCTTCAGTCAGGCGATTGTTTAGATCCATATCCATAGTCACTACCTGTTTAACCTCTGTTGGCGACGTTTTACAGCAACGGGCTGAAGAAGTAAAACAGTCGCTCGGCGACACGTTGCCATAATGGACGTTTTAGCCATAAACGGGCATCGAGCAGACGAGAACGCGAAATATAATCGTCCTGAACGGCGGCGAGGTCTGCACCAAAACCTTTATCGTCGATTGCCAGGGTAATCTCGAAATTTAGCCACAGACTACGCATATCAAGGTTAACGGTGCCAACCAGACTTAGTTCACCATCGACCAGCACGCTCTTGGTATGCAGTAACCCGCCTTCAAACTGATAAATTTTAACCCCAGCAGCCAGCAGTTCCGTAAAGAATGCGCGGCTGGCCCAGCCGACCAGCATCGAGTCATTTTTTCGCGGAAGGATAATACTGACATCCACCCCGCGCTGCGCCGCCGTGCAAATCGCATGAAGTAAATCATCGCTTGGCACAAAATAGGGCGTTGTCATGATCAAATATTCACGAGCCGAATAAGCAGCAGTCAATAATGCCTGGTGAATGAGATCTTCCGGAAAGCCGGGGCCAGAAGCAATTGTGTGAATAGTGTGACCGCTGGCCTGCTCAAACGGCATAATATTGACATCTGGTGGCGGCGGCAGAATACGTTTCCCGGTTTCAATCTCCCAGTCGCAGGAATAAATAATCCCCATCGCGGTGGCGATGGGGCCTTCCATACGCGCCATCAGATCAATCCATTGCCCTACGCCCGCATCTTGTTTGAAGTAGCGAGGGTCGACCATATTCATGCTGCCGGTGTACGCGATGTAATTATCAATCATGATCATCTTGCGATGTTGGCGCAGGTCCATACGGCGTAAAAACACACGCATCAGATTGACCTTTAAGGCTTCGACAACTTCAATACCAGCATTACGCATTAGCTCGGGCCACGGGCTGCGGAAAAAAGCCACACTCCCGGCGGAGTCGAGCATCAATCGGCAATGAATACCACGCCGTGCAGCGGCCATTAATGATTCAGCCACCTGGTCCGCCATGCCGCCGGGCTGCCAGATATAAAACACCATCTCAATATTATGGCGCGCGAGCTGGATGTCGCGGATTAACGCCTGCATCACATCATCTGACTCGGTCATCAGTTGTAGCTGATTCCCTTTGACCCCAGCGATCCCCTGACGACGCTCGCAAAGCTTGAATAATGGCGCAGCGACACTGCTATTTTCTTCGGCGAAGATATGCTTACAGGCTTTAAGGTCGTTAAGCCATTTTGCGGTGGAAGGCCACATCGCTCTGGCGCGTTCAGCGCGGCGTTTGCCTAAATGGAGCTCGCCAACGGCAAGATAGGCAATAATTCCGACTAACGGCAGAATGTAAATAATCAACAGCCAGGCCATCGCGGAGGGAACTGCGCGTCGTTTCATTAGAATGCGTAAAGTTACGCCTGCAATGAGCAACCAGTATCCCAGAATGGCCAACCAACTCACCAACGTATAAACGGTTGTCATAGATTAGAAATCCTTTTGAAAGCGCATTGTTATGAGTTTACGCATATGGATTCATCTGGCAAATAAAAACGCGGGAAAAGCACTGGTCAGCGTCAGGGGCGGGGGTATAATGACCATTCTGTTGTTGCATAGAGTAGTTAACATGAAGCGGAGTAGAACGGAAGTGGGGCGCTGGCGCATGCAGCGTCAGGCTAGCCGACGTAAATCGCGTTGGCTTGAGGGGCAGTCGCGCCGAAATATGCGTATCCACAGCATCAGGAAGTGCATTCTAAACAAACAGCGTAACTCGTTATTGTTTGCGATCTACAATATCTAAATGTACTGGGCACCATTGCGGTGCCCAATAAGTTTACTCTTCCGTCTTTAAACTCTATTTTTGCGCCGATTCTTTACTGTCAGCTTTCGTTTCTTGTTCATCGTTATCGCTGAAAATGCCATGACCGGAGTTCAACAACATTGAAACGAGCATATCATTATTAATCTCTTCACCATTTAAAACTCGCGCCAGAATTTCGCTGCCAAACAGTTGTGGTGAGAGGATGATATCCGGATGTACCATCTTAATCTTATTCAGGTTTTTGCTATCACTGACGGCGAGAACTGTTTTGACATCACTGCTCATATCTTTTGCCGAGAGTACAACAAACGCGTTATCTGCATCGTTATCACTCAGAGCCAGAATGGCCCGGCATCGATCAATTCCTGCTTTCTTTAATACTGAACTGTCATTACTGTCACCGGGGATAACATCGGCGTTATCGCCTAAGCGTTGCTCAAGTTGCTTGATATCATCTTCAGGCAAGTTGCTGATAACCGTTACGTTTTGTCCGCGTTGATTCAGTTGCAGAATCGTATTGATGGCGAGAATCGAATGTCCGCAAACAATAAAATGATCTTTACGATGCATTGTATGATTGTTTCCTTTTACAAGTTTGTTGAATCCCCCGCGGATAAGCGGACCAAAAATTGAGGTCATAGATGTGGCAAAAACGGTAATGCCGGAAATAATGACCGAAATAGTGAACAATCGTGCTGATTCAGAAACAGGGACAATATCGCCATAGCCGACGGTTGACATGGTTTCTATCGAAAAATAGAACGCGGTCATCAAACTTTCTATTCGCGGATTAAAACCTTCGCTTAAATAAAGCGCACCGTAAGTGGAGTAAAACAGTAACGTCGTGAAACTAATAAATGCGAAAATTGTCCCGGCTGCTGCGCTACTGTGGGAGAAGTCTTTGCGCAGTATCAGCAAAAACACCAGCGTAAAAATGCAAAATCCAATACTAAATTTCAGCCAGGGATAAAAATGCAGAGTGTAAATTAGCGCTATCAACAACAAAATGATACTGATTGCCCATGCGAGCTTTGCCCGGAACAGTAAGCCAATGGAGTTCAGGACAAGAAATACGCCGAGCATAAATAGTGGGGCGTTTGCCAGTAAGGAGAGATCCAGCTCTGAAAATGCTTTGATATGGAAAATATCAAGCAAATTGACCGACATACCATAGATTGTTTTAAAAATAAGCAATCCATTTAAAAAGACGGCCAGCGCGAGAATGTCGTGCCGTAGGGTCACCCATAACTTTGTTGCTGTTTGTTTGAATGTAGTCCAGTGACTCACTGATACCTCTGTAACCACAATTTTGTTTAATTATCTCAACGTGCACATTTTCTGAACATACATGCAGCTCGTGAATGTGTTAAACAATAGTAGATGACTTTATCCGCAGTAATCAAAGGTTTTGAGTGAGCAACTCTGCGTCAGGAAAGGGCATTTTCCTGAATATGTTCACATCATATAAAGAAATACAGATAAAGTTATTATCTGCTTGTGGTGGTGAATGCACTGACCGACCTATAAGGAAAGGCCAAACAAGAACACGGTTGCAAAAACCGTGCCCTTAAATATTGAATTTCTATTCAGAACACTTTCTTAAATGGTTTCACTGAAACGTGTTCATAGACTCCTGCCGCTACGTACGGGTCAGCATCGGCCCAGGCCTGAGCTGCTTCCAGCGACTCAAATTCAGCAATAACGGTTGAGCCAGTAAATCCTGCAGCCCCTGGATCGTTACTGTCTACCGCTGGCATTGGACCGGCGGTCAACAAACGACCTTCATCATGCAGTAACTGTAAACGTGCTAAATGTGCCGGACGAACGGAAAGGCGTTTTTCGAGGCTATCAGCTTTGTCTTGAGCGTAAATAACATACAACACAGGCACAACTCCTTGTTCGGGAAAGTTGTAAAGTACGTTATTTGAAAGGGCGAAGATCTGCAACGGAAAGATGATGTCTTTGTTAAGACCATGCATAAAGTAAGGTCAATTACGCCAAAAATGACATTTTCACTGATCCTGATCGTCTTGCCTTATTGAATATGATTGCTATTTGCATTTAAAATCGGGGCCTGGTTTTTCTACTGAAATGATTATGACTTCAATGACCCTTGAATAAAGTCTATTCGGTTTTCTTTAGATGTTCGCCTCACATAATCTTCAAGTGATGTTCCTTACATCTCCCTAGAGCGTTAAGATAGTTAACTGATTGAGTTTCCAGGGTATGAAAGGATGAGCAACACTACTGATTGGGGAAGCATGATAGCCAACATAGTTATGGCTACTACCGCTGTCTGGGCTGCATTCAAAGCTAATGACTGGTTTAAAACCAAGCGTCTTGAGAGTGCTGAAAACTTCTATAAAGAAGTACACAATCTCCATAAACGTTACTATTCAGCTATCCAATACGTTGAGGATTCAAGAAGAATATTTGATAGTCAGTATGGGTTGCATTCGCCAATATCTGAACCTAAAGACAAGTCATTGCAATGGGAGGTTAAATCGAACTCTTACAAAATCATCGCTGAACTAGATTATCTGGCATCGTCACTACAAATGATGGATGCAATGGGTAACAAACTTAGCCCTAAATCGGCTTCACTGGTTAGTGATATGATGGAAGCACATGGACGATTCTGTAATGATGTGATGAACTTCAATGACTCAGTTTGGAAGGTTATAAGGGCAGGTATAACTGAAGAGAACATCCCACATACGCGAGGTTATGTGAACGGCGATTACATGACTATCCTTACCAGTATGGATGAACCTGTAAGAATATCTTTTAGGTTAAAAGAAATCAGTTTTAAAGATTTTTACCTGCATGAAACTACTATGCAGTCAGTAATAACGAGGCTGAAATCGCTTATCGCCAGAACAGGTAAAAACAGGACATAAACAGGTTAGTACCTATGCAATTTAACGGTATTTTTCCAAGTATCTATGCAATCCTACACAGATTCTATACAGTATCGACATAGTCCCTTTTTAGCATAACTTATTGAAATATATAAATAATCTGTGAAGTCTCTTTTCAGGGAACTATGCAGGGTGTTAGTCGTTCCTCTCCAGACCCTTAGAAAAGTGCTATATACAGGGCTATATAACGATATATAGATGTTTGGTCACCATCAGTACTCTCTCAAAGCGACTATCAAACCACTTAACAATCACCTGCATGAATATTGAAAAGTGATGGTTACAGTTACCCTCCTAAAATCTTCATAGCTCCTTCATAACCAGTCTCAAAAGGACTTCCTTATGAGACACTTTCAACGTAACGGTAGAATGCACCTTCTAAGTGTCTCATAAGCTTGTTTTTGGGTTATGAGACAGCTAAACTTATGAGACTAACTTTTGAGACTTCTTAGGGGGGGATGTATGGAGACAATCGGTTATTGCAGGGTGAGTACAGATGACCAGTCTATCGCTAACCAACAAATGCAAATTGAAGAGGCAGGGTACAACATTGCTAAATGGTTCACTGATGAGGCTGTCAGTGGTTCTGTCAAAGCTTCTTCAAGAGATGGTTTCAGCAGACTATTAGCTTATGCACGAGAAGGTGACACCGTGGTGGTGGTGGCTGTAGACCGTCTCGGACGCGACACAATCGATGTGTTATCAACCGTTAAAGCTCTACAGGCTAAAGGTGTGCGGGTTGTTTCGTTGCGTGAAGGGTTCGACCTGTCTACACCAATCGGTGAAGCAATGCTGGGTATTATGTCAACACTGGCACAGCTTGAAAGAAGCTTGATAGCAGAGCGTAGAAAGGCTGGAATAGAGCGTGCTAAAGCTGAAGGGGTTCACATGGGAAGACCCGTAAAAGCTTCTTCAAAGGCTGTACAGACGCTTATTTCACAAGGTAAGACACGGTTACAGATTCAGGAAGAGTTAGGAATTTCTAAAGCAACTTATTACCGATTAGCGAAGTGATTATTTAGACAGTCATAAGGATATGACAGATATTTTATTTCCTTTTGCAAAGGGGGGGCTATATCGTGAATCTGGGCTACTAAACGGGTATAGACCTGTCGCAGATATTTTTGAAGATTGTCGGGAAAGGGAACTCGAAGAGGGTCTAATCGATTTTATAAAAAATTAGAAGCTGGATATTAGCTGTACAAATTTTATACAAACAAAAAAGGACTCCGGTGAAGGAGTCCTCATCAAGTAGATTTTTAATGTGGCTACTACCATCCACCCATACCGCACCAAACCTTACCCCACCGAACCGCACCCTACACGACCTTACCTCGCCGGACACTGCCATAGAGAGTGTGCTTGGTTGCTTTGGAAGTAAACCTAGTACAGTAAGCCATTATACATATCGAGATAGTAACGTCAAGAAACTTTTAACAGGAGGGGTTCCTATGGTCACATATTCCCTCTCTTCCCACTAAGTAAGCCTTAGCAGCACCTAAGCAACAATTGACTAACAGATTCGGTAGAGTCTATCTCATAGGTCAACTTCATAAACTCAGAGCTAAGTTACCTTGAAAGATTCTACCAAGAAACTACACAGGTGTTATTTAGTCTAACTGTGAAGGGATATTTAACGGGAGAGAAAGTAACGATATACCGAAGGTGAGTTACATCTTAACAGTGACTGTAAGAGATATCTGAAAAGATACTTAACAGATGACTACCTAGAAAGAAGGGAAACGAAGAACCGTAGGTAGTGACCTTGTTAAACAGGCTGTTTCAAAAGCTCTTAAAAGTCTGTTAAGTAAGGTCATGTGAACAATCTTACCATTTTGTCAATGCTTTTGTCTTTGACCAAAATCAACAAAATGTATCGTTTGATGTGCCTTTAAACAAAATAGCTAAAAAATCTTTTTAGAGGGGCGCTTCGCTTGGGGTCACTATGTTCTTTCTCTCCCGTTAAGAGGGAGTTACAGGGACATTTCAAAGCCCTGACAAGGTAAGCCCGATGATAACAGAAACAGAGGGCAAAACCACTTATCGACACTGTGAACGAATAACGTAAGGGTGGGTTAAGAAGTCGGTTTAGGGATTGGTAACAATACCAATTAGAAAGGAGCTTCCCTTTCTGGGATGTCGCTCTTCTCCCACTTAGTGGACGGTTAAGAATACCTCTGAAGTTTCCCTGTGAAGAAGCTGAACAGCTATTATATTGGCTAATTACAACTAATTGAAAAATAAGAACTTTTAGAAATCACTGTCAGAGAGGTGAATGCTTGATAGATGCGGCTTTCTGGTTCTGTCAAGCTATTTTTTAATAGATAGCGCAAAATGCTAAAGATACCCCTATAACATAGACTTCTATCTGTCATCTCGTACAGGGGTTTTGAAGGGAGTTTAACGGGGTTCTGTGTGGTTGTCTGTTCGGGTCCTGTCCTTGAGGTCAAATGACCATTCACGACCAAACAATCTGAACACGATAAACACTCTGACGATGAAATAGCGGAGTAGCAGACCTGCAATCAGTCCAATACCTCCACCAGCCCATACATCAGGTGACCCCAGCTCAGGAGGGAGATTTGCCATTAAATTTCCTTGTAAGACGCTCTCAATCGCATCCTGACACAAAACAGTACCTGACCTTATAGTTGACCTGAAGAGTCCGCTTAACTCGTTACAGAGCGATTGAAGAGGTCTGTGTGCAATGCAATAACCATGTGACCAAATACATAGCCACGCCTTTTCAATTTTTCCCTCTCTCATAGAACCATTATATCACAGATGTTAATAAAATGTTAAAAATACTTGACATCAGTCTTTGAAAATGCTAGTATTGTATATATAAGTTAACAGAATAATAACATCTTATGAGGGTCAGAACATGAATGAGAGACGCAGAATTTAGAGCGATGCTTCAGGCATCGAGACAACGTAACAGATACAACTCCTACAGCTACACAGACACCCCCACCAGCTACGAATTACCCAAGCTCACCCAAAAAGAACGCAAAGGCATTGACGAAGTAATTCGGGCAATTACACCGAGGAACCGTTACATGCCAACACGCAAAACAACAAAGAACAGCATCAAGAATTATCTGGCTAGCTTTGACAGCTACGCGCAACTACCGAGCAAGCTTGATGATATTTTTATTGGATTTTGCAGAAGCGAGGGTCACCAGAAATACAACCAGAAGGTTTTTTATTTACTGCGAAGTCTTGATGAAATTAACTCAGCCACCGTGACAAATCATCTTCAGCGTCAAGCAACCAGACTTAGCCATGAATTACCAAGCGATAAATATTGCGCTTTGCTTGCTGTAATGTGCGCAAAGTTAATTGGTGTTGTTGAGCATCATATTGCCGTTGGAAATATTGAGCCAATGGAAAACGAGCAACCAGATTTCGAGTTTGACTCGTATTTAGTTACAGAGGAATTTTAAATGAAGAAACACACTTTGACCCGTATTTCAGAGGAGGCTTTTAACGAGCTTACCAGAATTAAACGAGCTACTAACTTGCCTCATCAAACTGTTATGCAGCTTGCAATCTCTAAAGTGGTCACTGAGTCGGATTTACTTGGATATCCAGTCTCTAAAGGCCGCAAACACATCCGAATTACTCAGGGCGCTTTAGATACTTTGAAGGGACTAAACAACTTTAAAATTGATATTGCCCGTCTAATGAGTATCAAAATTCACAAATTAGCGATGGAGGTTTAATGCTATGCGTTACCTTTGAATACCACACGGATAAAATGATTCGCTACATCTCCGACCTCCTGATTGAAGGAAACGGATTCGGTGACATCCATAACTCAAAAGATATCTTCATTCACGCCACCAGCCCAAGCGAAACATTAAAAACAGCAGTTACAACGGAATGGTTTGAACGAAATAAAGTAGAATTAGGCTATTGGTAGTCCGAGACTTTAAGAGAAATTAGAAAAACAGCTTCTCAGACGCTCTCAATCGCATTCTAACGCAAAAAACTATCTTATTTTAGGGTGGGAATACCACTGTACAGGCTACCCCTGAAAAAGACTATTTAGCTCGTTACAGAGCGATTGAGGAGGCCTGGTAAAAAGGAGGTTTTAGGAAATGAACAACTTCCCATTACAAATTTTCGTTGATAACGACGCCGCTCTGATGATTCAGGCTTTCACTGATGCAGGTGTGGCAATTGATTTTGACAGGCTGTTAAAGCTAGTTGCTGAGAACTCAGAAGTAATTGAAGATTTTATTCAGGGAATTGAAACTGGTGAACCACGTTTTATGTTTCCCGTTACCGACTCAAACATGAAAAGGCTTGTTATCGAAGAAACGAATAAATACAGCATTAGCCCTGAAAAATATCTCAAGGCGGCTATAGCAATTTTGTATAGCGACAGTATTTTGGTGACGGATTCGAAGGTGGTGCATTAATGGTATTGGTGATTATCTGTTTTGTATTGATTGGTATGATTGCAGGTGCATCTATTAAAGTATAAATGTTACCAATCTGTTAAAAGCTGTTGACAAATAACCTTGAGCATGACATAATTGTATATATATGGAGAGCGATTCTCCTTGAATTAAACTATTAATCATCTCTACATCGATGATAACTATATTCTGAATTGGAAAGTGCAATGCTTTTCGCTACATGACCTCTTATATAACTTGAGAGGTTATCTCGAAAAGTCTTTGTTCATTTGAATCCTTTAGATGCTACCTTTGCCCTAATCATGAGCTAGGGCTTTCTTTAAGAGTTTTTAAACAGAGCTTTTAAAGAAAGTTTTCCTGAAACTTCGTTAACGTTATAAGCAAACCTCCAAAGCCCTTCACAGATTATGTTTAGGGCTTTTTTCCAATTCATAAAAGCACACTTGGCAGGTTCTTGTTCAGTCAGACTCTTCACCTCTGATTGCTGAGTGTGCTTCTACGAATTTGAAAATAAGCAATTACACTAAAGAGGTGAAAAATAATGTCTATCCGTGATGAACATGAAATGATTATTGAGAACAGACCAAGTGCACTTGATATTCACGAATTAAGTTTGCGTGAATCTTTTGATAGAGCCTGGCGGGAATCACACGAAGTAAATAAAGGTCCATATATTCCACCAGAACCACTTGAGATTCCAAGAGTTGAAATTGATTTTTCTATGAACGAACGGTGTGAACTTGATTTGAAGTTGAAGCTACAACGCCGATATTTCCAAGCTATTAAAGACTCTCAAGAAGCAATGAGAAGTGTTTATGAGAAAATTCAGTCCAAGCTTGAAGACGAAATTGACGAAATGGCTATTTTGATGGAGCTTCAAACCAATCCTTATGCTTATTTCTCTCGACTAGACCGTGACGGTTGGGGGTATGACCCTGTAGAGATTGGTAAAGTGATTGCAGATTTACCAGAAGGTCAAAGAGTTGTTCGTACAGAAAGAGCTGTCAGAGCACCACATCGACTGTCTCTAATTGTTGCTGATAAATCACAAGCTGAGCTTGAAGAAATTGCCAAAGAGAAACTGATGAAAGCAAGAGAAAATGAGATTAATTTGCTGAAATCAAGACTGGCTAAGCTGATTAGTGACCATCAAGCGCTGGCTAAGGAGTACCGTCAAGAGTTGGCACAGATTATCAGCTTCAATGATTTTCTGAGTGTTCCACGAGAATTTAGCAAGGCTGTTTGATTATGAATTAAAAGAGGTGATTAATGTTTGAAGAACGTTTAGAGACTATTCGGTCTGTTTGCGAAAGACTCCAGCTACAACCAAATAGACAAAAGCTACGAATTAAGAATAACCGTCATTACATCACCTCATACAAACCAAAAACACGCAAGATTCCAAAGTGGTGTATTGACCGTATTCCTTCTGATGCTCAAATTATAGGTGAAACGGAACTACATTATCTTGTCAGACATTAAAAAGAATTGGTTGGGTAAAGTACGGGAGAGATTATCGAGTGATGTCGGTAGTTTCTCCCTTTTTTGTATGTGTGCTACGTGAAATCTTCTGAACAGATATACCCACCAAAAATTATTTTTTACGTAGCTCACGCTTAACAGAGGTGAATAATGGCACAGTTTAAAGTTGATGACTTCCTGATTGAGTTAAGTTTTAACTCTCAGAAAGTTTTAAAAGGCTTGGAAAAAGCCGATAAACAAACGATGCAAATCGCATCAAGAATTGAAAAACGACTAAATAAAGCTTTTAAAGTTAATCCTACGCCTTTAAATGATTCTCTCAAGGTCATGGAAAGAAATGTCGATAAAACTGTCTCCAAGATTGAGCAGCGTTTTAAAAACACTAAAGCGTTTAAGATTAAAACGGAAATTGAGGATGCTTTAAAGCCACTTAGACAACCAAGACAGCCACGAATTAGCGGAAGCAGAGCAATCACAGCGGCTTACTCAGCTAATATGACCAAACTGAAAGGTCTTAACCCAATTGTCGAGAAATACATTAAGAGTCAGTTTTACGCATTAAGTAGTAAAGCTGGTCAGATGGATAACACCAAGTTTAATGAAGCCCTTGCTAAACTAAATTCAAGTGTACGAGAGGCAATCACTAAAGCCAGAGGTCATACATCCACCAGCATTAATGGTGACAGAGCAGCTAGCAGTCTTGATAATTTGTCTTCAGCAGCAATTAAAGCAGCAGGTGCATTTATCAGCTTTCAGGCTGTATTAGCCAGTTATCAGAAGATTATGGAAATTGGCCTTCAACGTGCATCATCGGAAAGAAGTATTGATTTCGTATTCGGTGACCAAAGTACACAGGTTAAAAAGTTCATTCAAGATTTAACTCAGATTACTGGTATGGACACAACCGAAACACAAGCACAATTTGCTTCATTTGGTGCATCTGCAACGACTACGATGGGTCTTGAAGGGTCAGAAGAGTTATTTAAAAACCTTACAGGTTACGCCCGTCTAATGGGTCGTTCAGATGAGCAGATTCAAAGAGCATTAACCGCAGTGTCACAGATGGCTTCTAAGGGTCAGGTGATGGCTGAGGAGTTGAAGGGGCAATTATCTGAAGCTTTACCGGGTGCTACTCAGGCATTTGCAAAGGCTTTAGGTCTGACTGAAAAACAGCTTTTCGATAAGATGAAAAATGGTGATGTTAAAGCCTCTGATGCACTCCCTAAGTTTGCTAAAGAACTTGGTGCACAGATTAATTCAAGAGGTGGCTGGAAAGCTATTCAGGACTCTACGCAGACAATGTTAGGGAACTTAAAGAATACTTGGAACAATTCATTAACGGATATTTTCAGAGGTTCTGAAGATGGTCTGCAAGATTTTACACGAAGCTTAACCAATCTTTTAAACAGTTTAGGTGGAAGCGGTAAAAGTCTTGGTGAATCTCTTGGTGGCTTGATGAGCGATATGTCGCATGGTGTCGATTCATTGACTGATATTTCTTACAAGGTGAGAGGTTTCTTTGATGAGGTGACATTGGCTTATCGTGGTTTAACCGATGAACAAAAGAAAGTAGTTGATGCTTTAGGTTCTGGCTTGATTAATAGTTTAAAAGTCTTGGCTGGTGTTATTGCTGTAAATAAAGTTGTTGGTGTAACTAGAAGTATTTACGGGCTTATGACTGCTATCACAAGATTAGGTCAGGTCGCTGATACTACAGCGGATAACGTGAATAGAAAGAATGGGAAACCATCAAGACTAAACCCTATGAATATGCTATTAGCTGGTAGTGCTATCTATGCAGGTTATGAAAGATTAGCTTCTACACCTGAACGAATGGAAGCACAAGCTAAATTACCAGAGCTAGCTAAAGAGTCTGGACTTAAACCAGTGTTCACTATGGATGATGTGAAAGGTTGGTTTAATAGTGCAGCTATGAATCTTGCTAACTTCCAGCATCCAGAATTAATCACCATGAGACAAGATGCGGCATTAACGAATACGGATATCCAAAGCCTGAGAGATGAAATTAGTGCTTTGAGCAAACGTATTCAGGAGCCTGTGAAAGTTTCACTTGGTGGTGAAGTTGCCATTAAACCAGATGAAACCAGCTTTATGACCTTTAGCAGTAATATCTACGACCAATACGCAGAAGCTACGCTATTAAGTTCATCATTCCCAGAAGATGATTGATAATAGTCGAATGCTACGTGAAATCTCCTGAACAGATATACCCGCTAAAAATTATTTTTCACGTAGCTCACGCTTAACAGAGAAAACACTTATATATCAAAGGCTTGGTTAAAAATAATTAAAATACACTAAGTCTTTGAAATCAAAGGGGAATTTAATGATTTACACTAATCAGCTTCGTTACACTGGCAAAGATGGCGTTTACTTCCATCTACAAGGCCAACCAGATAATTTCTTGTCACTATCAGCTACTGAGAACATGGAATTTGATAGCCCTATGATGGTTACCACTCAAAATATACAATCAGGGCAGACTGTCACAGATAATGTAATGCGTTCACCCAGAACTATTTCAATCAGTGGTGTGGTTGTGGTTGGTGAATCCGGTAGTATCCTTATCTCAAGAGATAATAAGCTGGTAGAAAACTTCATCGACACTCTGGAAAGCTGGCGTGACCAGAAACAGATTATTTCGGTCATCTGTCGAGATGGTATTAAAATTGATGATTCCATTATTACGAGTTTTAAAGCCTCTAAAGATGTTGGAATTTCTAATGGCCTAAGAATCCAGCTAACTTTTCAGGAAATTAACTTTAAAGCTGTCGTAGGGCAAACTGATATTTCATCTGCTACTGGCAAGACCGCTACCACGAATGATGGCGGTGCTACCAGTAAAAAGAATACAGGGAACACTACAACGAGTCTTGGAAGCCCTATGCTGACCTGTAAAGAGCTTTTTAGCTATTCGGCAAGTGAGTTATCAGATGAAGCGCTAAAAGCCCGTGTAACGTGCTCTAAGAGCGTTAGCGTTAAAAATGGTGAGAGCACCTTCACAGCCTCAGCTAATGAGCAAGCTTCAAAGGTGCTTAAGTCGGGTAATGCTCTGCGAAAGTACTCTGTGAATCCGAATAAGAAGGGTACTTATTGAGACATAAAAAGGGGCTTCATAGCCCCTGAAAATTACAGTTGATAAGCGTCAATATCCAGTAGCTCTTTATCAGCAATTTCAAAGATTGGTGACCCATCATTTAGCGGTAACGGGTTTGTAGGTATGGTGATTTCAGTGTCGTTCTGTAGCGTTACAGTTACCGAATCCTTACCCAATGTAAGCCCTTTTAGATGCTTGGACAAAATCAACTGACACTCAACACGACCTGCTTTAGTCATAAGGTCAATATCTTTAAGTTGGGTTAGTTCCTTGTCAGTGAGTGAAGTTTTACGCTTCAGAGTGTCAATAGTAGTCTGTAGTTCTGTGCGCTTTTGGTTCAGTTCCCTCACCTGTGTTTTCAACTCTGTAATGTCATCCATCTCAAGAAGTAGGGCGGTAGCTTTCTTGATTCTGGCTGTGACAATTTCAACCTCATGCTGTAACGATGCAATCTTCCTCTTTGATTTTCCATCATTCCCCACGTCAATCATCCCCAGAAAATTATCAATCATCCATCGGTCAAACGGTTTACGCTTCAACGGTTGAACATCACAGCGACCGTCTAGGTGGTTATTGCACCTGTAGACCCCCGCATACTTATTCTTGGTTCCGGTAGGATGGACACTAGCCCCGCACTGACACCTAAACAGACCTTTGAAGATGTTAATCGTTAGTGGGTTATCACTTGCAGGTGTACGGCCTTTACGATTTTTATCGAGGATTTCTTGAGCTTTATTGAACGTTGAAGCATCTATAGCGGGTTCGTAGTAGTTCGGTATAGCGGGGCGGTCATTACGCTGTGATGCTGGTAGTGTGCCTATCGTTGTCTCTGACCTTAAGATAGTGCGCACAGAGTGAACACTAAACCCGTTAGCATCTTTACGCCGTGAGAATGAACTAATGTTATTAGCCTGTAGGTGACGGGCGATGTTATGCAGACTTTCACCACTTAGCAGCAGCTTGAAAATCAGTCTTACAGTCTCAGCGTGTTCATTGAGTTTAAAAGTATCGGGGTCAATCCATCCGGGAACCATCTTTGTAAGACGTTGTTCACCAGCAAGGGCAAGTTTTGCACGTTGCTCCCATTTCTGAGAAACACGGAAAGACTTCTGCTTACTCTCCTGATGCGCTATGTAGGCTTTAACACGCTGAATGATTGAGATTCCTAAATCATCGGCTAAAGCATCCTTTGTGTAGATAAGACCATCTTGTAGCGTGTGAATCTCTAACCCGTTGCCTAAGATGCGATTCATCAAGGCTTCTGTTTCAAGGTGTTCTAAGCGGCCTATACGGTCGATACTCTCAACAAGCAAAATCGTACCTTCTGGAAACTCCCCAGACTCAATACGGGCTAACATGTCACCAAACTGACCAGTAAGATGCTTACCTTTGTAACCGGATAGACCTTCATCACTGAAAGACGCTACTACTTGAGCATCGCTATTCTTCTTCAGCCACTGCTTGAACAGGTCGTTTTGTCGTCTGGTTGAATCTGCACCTTCAGCGCCTTGTATGGCTGAACTGTACCGAAGGTATGTAATTACGCTCCTCATGGTGATAAACTCCCATGCAATTGATTCTCATTTAAAGATAAGCTTATAACCGTTATGGCTAATGCTACAATGCCGAATAGCTACAATACAATGACCCTTGATTTACCTCGCCGCTTCCCCTGGCCGACGTTACTTTCGGTCTGCATTCATGGTGCTGTTGTGGCGGGTTTGCTCTATACCTCGGTACATCAGGTTATTGAACTACCTGCGCCCGCGCAGCCCATTTCTGTCACGATGGTTGCGCCAGCGGATCTTGAACCGCCACAAGCCGTTCAACCACCACCGGAGCCGGTGGTAGAGCCAGAACCGGAACCTGAGCCGATCCCTGAACCGCCAAAAGAAGCTCCGGTGGTCATTGAAAAGCCGAAGCCGAAACCAAAGCCAAAACCGAAGCCGGTGAAAAAGGTGGAGCAGCCAAAACGCGATGTCAAACCCGTAGAGTCGCGTCCGGCATCACCGTTTGAAAATACGGCACCCGCGCGCCCGACATCAAGTACGGCAACGGCTGCAACCAGCAAGCCGGTTACCAGTGTGGCTTCAGGACCACGCGCATTAAGCCGTAATCAGCCGCAGTATCCGGCACGAGCACAGGCATTGCGCATTGAAGGGCAGGTTAAAGTTAAATTTGATGTCACGCCAGATGGTCGCGTGGATAACGTACAAATCCTCTCAGCCAAGCCTGCGAACATGTTTGAGCGTGAAGTGAAAAATGCGATGCGCAGATGGCGTTATGAGCCGGGTAAGCCAGGCAGTGGGATTGTGGTGAATATCCTGTTTAAAATTAACGGCACTACCGAAATTCAGTAAGCATAAAGTCAAAAGCCTCCGACCGGAGGCTTTTGATTATTACTCAACGGGTAAGGCGCGAGGTTTTCCTTCGGGATCAACCGCGACATACTTAAATAATGCTTCTGTTGCTTTATAGCGTTGCCCGATTGGTTCAGACGCCACTTTTTTCACCCACACTTCAATATTAATGCTGACTGATGTCGTCCCTTTCTGGACACAGCGTGCATAGCAGCACACCACATCGCCGACCGCAACCGGCCGTAAGAAAGTCATTCCTTCAACCCGCACGGTCACTACACGACCGTGGGCAATTTCTTTCGCCAGAATAGCGCCGCCAATATCCATTTGTGACATTAACCAACCACCAAAGATGTCACCATTGGCGTTGGTATCGGCGGGCATGGCTAAAGTACGTAAAACAAGATCGCCCTGAGGGACGTTATGTGTTGTAGACATGGTAAAACCGACTTAAAAGGAAAATCACAGGCGCGATGCTACTATGATTTTCCTGAGGAGAACAGAGGAGATACAGCGCCAGCCCCGAAGGACTGGCAGTCTGGTTAGGATTTATCTTCCTGCGGCATGTGGCGGTAGATATAGATACCGCTTAACAATGTGAAGATTAAGGTAAGGGCGGTCAGGCCAAAGACTTTAAAGTTGACCCAAATATTTTGCGGCAGCCAGAATGCGATGTAGATGTTTGCCAGGCCGCAAAGGATAAAGAAAACAGCCCAGGCCAGATTCAGCTTCGACCATACCGATTGCGGCAGGGTGAGTTCTTTACCCAGCATCCGCTGAATTAGCGGCTTTTTCATCACCCATTGACTGACTAACAGGGCACCCGCAAACAGGGCATAAATGACAGTAACCTTCCATTTAATAAACTCATCATTGTGAAAGAACAGCGTCAAGCCACCGAAGACGACCACCAGAACAAAAGTGATCAGGGCCATCTTCTCAACCTTACGAAAGCGAACCCAGCTATAGATAAGCACAATCGCCGTGGCGACGATCAGCGCCGCAGTAGCCGCATAGATGTCATAAATCTTGTAAAACGCGAAAAAGACAACCAGCGGTAAAAAATCAAGAAACTGCTTCATTTTATGATTCCGTAATCAAATGCTTAAGGTTATTGGCGAATCAACATATACAGGCGGAACAGATAGATGAGCAATACGGCTGAAATCAGGTTGCTCAAGGTGTTCGCCAGTACGGCACCAATTTCCGGGGTTAATGCGGCAAAAGAAGAGGCAAAAAGCAGCAACAGTGTTTTTGCCAGCAACCAGCTCAGTACTGCGGGTGCCACCAGACGCATATTCGCCCATGTCAGCCGCATACTGCTACGCATCGAGGCAAAAACGCCCATTTTGTCCTGTACCAGCATCACCGGTGCCAGAGCCAGTAAAATGGCCATGATAATTCCCGGAACGACCACCAGCATGATGCCAATCTGTACTAAAAGGGTAGTCAGAAAAATCAGAATAAATAACTTTGGCAATATCGGCGCACTGGCACCAATAGCTCGCAGCGCACTGACTCTCTGACCCGCAGACACCAGCTGGATAATTAATATTACGCCCCCGGCGAGAATGGCGTTACCGATTAATCCTGAAAAAGTGGACGCCGCTGAAGCCTGCAGCAAAATTTGTTGCTGTTCCGGTGACATATTCTGAACCAGGTCGAACAACCCACTACTGCCGCTAACGGGTACGCCGTCATTGAGCTGCGCAAGCTGTGCATCACTGGGTGAGAAAACATGCCCTAACACCACTGTGATAAACGCACATAGCAACGATACCAACAGAATGGTCATAAATTGATTACGGAAGAAATTTCCGGTGTCACGGTATACGGACTGCGCCGTGATAGACATGCACTCTCCTTGAGTTTTATGCAGGTGTTAATTAGCGGGCAATTGTACCCTGGTTAAGCCCCGGGTGGCAGCATCAGGTCTTGTATGGAAAAGCATATCTTTGTAAAGCGGAGGTAATTGCTGGCCTTCAGGCGTGGGTAAACCGCTGCAAGTGGCGAGCGAGTTAATATTTGCGTAGCGAAATATATAAAAATTGATTTAAATCACATTAACCAGGATTTTCAATGCAACTTCTAAATTAATCCAGATCAATAAAGGGTGAATTACCATATGTAATGTGATCTGTGTAGGATCATTTGTTACCCCAATGTGGGTATATTCGTCACGTTTTTATAACCATAACGACGGAGCGGATATGAAAAAGTTAACAGTGGCGGCTTTGGCAGTAACAACTCTTCTCTCTGGCAGTGCCTTTGCGCATGAAGCAGGCGAATTTTTTATGCGTGCTGGTTCTGCAACCGTACGTCCAACAGAAGGTGCTGGTGGTACGTTAGGAAGTTTGGGTGGATTCAGCGTGACCAATAACACTCAACTGGGCCTGACGTTTACTTATATGGCGACCGACAACATTGGTGTGGAATTACTGGCGGCATCGCCGTTTCGTCATAAAGTTGGCACAGCCACAACCGGGGATATTGCGACAGTCCATCATTTACCGCCAACACTGATGGCACAATGGTATTTTGGCGATTCTGGCAGTAAATTCCGTCCTTACATTGGTGCGGGTATTAACTACACCACCTTTTTTAATAATGACTTCAATGACACCGGTGAAGGTCTTGGTTTATCTGACCTTAGTCTGAAGGATTCATGGGGCGTGGCGGGGCAAGTAGGCCTGGATTATCTCATCAACCGTGACTGGTTGCTGAATATGTCGGTCTGGTACATGGATATCGATACCGAAGTGAAATATAAATCCAACGGCGCAGTGCTGCCTGCAGGGCGTTATTCTGACAACGTACGCCTTGACCCGTGGGTATTTATGTTCTCTGCAGGTTACCGCTTCTAATTTTTTACCATCAATAAACCGCCAGATGTTTTCTGGCGGTTTGTCTCAAATTAACGTCGTGTAGTGGCTTTCATCGGTTGTACAAAAGCTTTCAGTGCCGCCAGCATTTTCTCTGGCTCATTAATATGTTGCTCGATGATTTTAACGATGGCCGAACCAGAAATCGCGCCCGCAGCTCCTGCATCAATCGCTGCTTTTACCTGATCAGGGGCGGAAATACCAAATCCCTGCAATGGAGGTGCAGCGTTGTACTCTTTCAGCTTCGCAACCAGATGATTGAGGGGTAACGCGGCGCGGTTTTCTGCGCCGGTCACGCCCGCACGTGACAATAAATAGGTGTATCCACGACCGTAGGAGGCTATCTGGCGCAGCAAATCATCGTCGGCATTCGGCGGGCAAATAAAGATAGGTGCGACATTATGACGCAACGCGGCCTGGCGGAAGGGCGCGGACTCTTCAACTGGCACATCGGCAACCAGCACCGAATCGACGCCGACTTTCTCGCACTGGGCGTAAAACTCATCAATGCCTTTGTTAAACACCAGGTTGGCGTACATCAGCAGGCCAACAGGAATGGTCGGATGTTTTTGACGAATCAGTGCCAGCATCTCAAAGCACTGCGCCGGGGTCACACCCGCCGCAAAGGCACGCAGTGTGGCGTTTTGAATCGTCGGGCCATCCGCCAGTGGGTCGGAGAAGGGGATGCCTAACTCCAGCGCGTCAGCACCGGCTTCAATTAGCGTATCGATAATTTTCAGCGACTGCTCAATGCCCGGATCACCGAGGGTGACGAAAGGAACGAATGCGCCTTCTTTGCGCTCCTTCAACTGGGCAAACAGAGATTCGTAGCGTTCCATCAGATTTCCCCTCGTGCTTTCAAAATATCGTGAACGGTGAAGATGTCTTTATCGCCGCGACCGGAAAGGTTAACCACCAGTAGCTGCTCTTTTTCCGGATTTTCGCGCATCATTTTCAGCGCATGGGCCAGGGCGTGGGAGGATTCCAGCGCCGGGATGATCCCTTCATGCAGGCAAAGCGTTTTAAAGGCTTCCAGGGCTTCATCGTCGGTAATAGACACGTAATCAGCGCGTCCAGTGCTGTTGAGATACGCATGTTGCGGGCCGACGGACGGGAAATCCAGCCCGGCAGAAATGGAGTAAGACTCTTCAATTTGCCCGTCTTCGGTTTGCATCATCGGCGCTTTCATACCGAAATAGATGCCCACGCGACCATGTTTTAACGGTGCGCCGTGCTCGCCAGTTTCGATACCGTGACCGCCAGGCTCCACACCAATCAGGCCGACGTCGGTTTCGTTGATGAAATCTGCAAACATACCGATGGCATTCGAACCACCGCCAACACAGGCGATAACGGCATCCGGCAGGCGACCTTCTCTTTCCAGAATCTGCGCTTTCGTTTCTTCGCCAATCATCCGCTGAAACTCACGCACAATGGTCGGGTAAGGATGCGGGCCAGCTGCGGTACCCAGCATATAGTGCGCGGTTTCATAACTGCCGGACCAGTCGCGTAGCGCCTCATTACAGGCATCTTTCAGGGTCGCGGAACCGCTATGCACCGGGATCACTTCCGCACCCATTAAGCGCATCCGGAAAACGTTAGGCGACTGGCGTTCAACGTCTTTGGCACCCATATAAATACGGCATTTCAGGCCGAGCAGGGCGCTGGCAAGGGCCGACGCCACGCCATGCTGACCGGCACCGGTTTCGGCAATAATTTCAGTTTTACCCATCCGCTTCGCCAGTAAAGCCTGACCGAGTACCTGGTTAGTTTTATGCGCGCCGCCGTGCAGCAAATCTTCGCGCTTCAGATACAGCGTGGTGTTCGTCCCGGCTGTAATGTTCTGGCATTTGGTCAGCGCGGTTGGACGCCCGGCATAGTTTTTCAGCAGGTCGTTGAACTGAGCCTGAAATTCAGGATCTTTTTGCGCGCTGACAAAAGCTTCTTCCAGCTGGCGCAGAGCGGGCATCAGGATTTGTGGCACGTACATGCCGCCAAACTCACCAAAATAGGGGTTAAGTAATGTTGTCATTGTTCCTTTCCTTAATATGCGCGCAGCGTCTGGAAAACCGAGGCCAAAAGACGTGCGTCTTTGATACCCGGTTGCGACTCTACAGCAGAATTAAAATCAAGCCCGGCGCAGCCGGTTTGTGCCGCTTCCACGCAGTTATCTGCGCCTAAGCCCCCCGCCAGCAGAACGTTGCCAAGCGATTGACCATTTAATAGTGACCAGTCGAAACGTTGTCCGCTCCCGCCCTGACCGTTGTCGAATACATATTTATCGATGTGCTGAAAATCGCGCGCGGGAAGAGTTTCACCGACACTTAAAGCCTTCCAGATGGCGACGTGTGCTGGCAGAGCCTCACGCAGAGTGTCGATATACAGCTGATCTTCATTACCATGCAGTTGCACTGCCGCCAGCGATAACACCTTAGCTTTGTCCACCACATCGGCAATATCGTGATTGCGGAACACGCCAACATACTGCAACGGTGCCGCAGCCATCACTTCCTGCGCCTGTTCAACGTTGACGCAACGCGGTGATGTCGCAACAAAAATCAACCCACCGTAAATCGCGCCCGCGTCATAAGCTGCTTTAGCATCTTGCCCACGTGTCAGGCCACATACTTTATTCTCACCCAGCAACACCCGACGCACAGCGGCGTTCAAATCGTCATGGGCCATCAACGCCGAACCAATCAGAAAGCCGTTAGCGAAGTGGCTTAACTCGCGCACCTGAGCGTAAGTATTGATGCCGGATTCGCTGATTACCGTCACGTTGTGCCCCAGTTTCGGTGCAAGCTCGCGGGTACGGTTGAGATCAATCGACAAATCGCGCAGATCGCGGTTGTTGATGCCAACGACCTTTGCCCCCAATGCAATGGCGCGCTCCAGTTCCTCTTCATTACTGACTTCGGTCAGCACACCCATCTCCAGACTGTGGGCGACGGCTGCAAGCTGGCGATATTGTTCGTCATCCAGTACTGAAAGCATTAATAAGCAGGCATCGGCCTGGTAATAGCGCGCCAGATAGATCTGGTAAGGATCGATAATGAAGTCTTTACATAAAATCGGCTGCGGGGCGATTTGGCTGACGATGGGGAGGAAATCAAAGCTCCCCTGAAAATATTTCTCATCAGTCAGCACTGAAATTGCCGAAGCGTAATGTTTATAAATGGCAGCAATGCGTGCCGGATCGAAATCATCACGGATCACGCCTTTTGACGGCGACGCTTTTTTGCACTCCAGAATAAACGCCGTGCGTGCACCCTGTAGCGCATCATAAAAATGTCGCGTGCTCGGCTGAATCTCATTCTGAAAACTGGCCAGCGGTTGCTGCTGTTTGCGGGCTTCTACCCAAATCGCCTTGTCTGCGACGATTTTCGCTAAAACGGTTTGCATTATTTACCCTCGTGCCGCCAGTGCGGTGACTCTGTCGTAAGCGGAACCACTGCGCAGTACCTCAAGAACGGTTTGCGCATTGGCTTGCAGATCTTCATGGCCATGCAGGCGCATTAACATGGCGACATTCGCCGCGACGGCTGCTTCGTGAGCGGCGTCGCCTTTACCTTGTAACAAGCGTGTTAAAATGTCACGGTTTTCTTCCGGTGTTCCGCCTGCCAGTTGCTCCTGGTGGTAGGGTGTCAGGCCAAAATCTTCAGCGGTCAATTGATAGCTCTTAATTTCGCCGTCATGCAGTTCGGCAACGATTGTCGGCGCGTGTAATGAAACTTCATCCATCCCGCCGCTGTGCACCACTGCCGCGCGTTGATACCCCAGCACGCGCAAGGTTTCGGCAATCGGCAGCACCAGCTCCGGGCTGTAGACACCAATTAACGCCAGCGGAGGATGCGCCGGGTTAATTAATGGCCCCAGCACATTGAACAGTGTGCGGGTTTTCAGTTGCTGGCGAACCGGCATTGCATGGCGGAATCCGGTGTGATATTTCGGTGCAAAGAGGAAACAGACGCCTAATTCATCCAGCGCCTGGCGCGATTTATCGGCGTTCATATCAAGATTAATACCGAACGCCGCCAGCAGATCCGACGAGCCGGATTTACTGGAGACGCTACGGTTGCCGTGTTTCGCCACTTTCAGCCCGCAGGCCGCGGCGACAAACGCACTGGCGGTAGAAATATTGATGCTGTTGCTGCCGTCACCGCCAGTACCGACGATATCGGCAAACAGATAATCCGGGCGCGGGAACGGCGCGGCGTTTTCCAGTAGCGCGGTTGCTGCCCCGGCGATCTCGTTCGGGTGCTCACCGCGAATTTTCATGCTCACCAGCGCCGCCGCCAGTTGTTCCGGCTTCAGCTCGCCACGTACCACCGCTGAAAACAGCTGGTGGCTTTCTTGTTGGCTAAGCGTCTGTGCCTGATACAGTTTTTCCAGAATCGGTTGCAGCGTGTTGGTTTGCTCTAGTTTCTGCTGCGCCCAGGCCAGCGTTTGTTCCAGCAGGCGAGCGCCCTGGGTAGTAAGAATGGATTCCGGATGGAACTGGAATCCACAAACGCGATCCGCATCGTGGCGCACCGCCATCACCATGCCATTAAAATGGGCGTTGATGGTTAAACCGGCCGGAATATTACTGCCAACCAGCGAGTGATAACGCGCCACTGGCAGCGGGTTTGTTAATCCGGCAAACATCGCCTGACCGTCATGTTCAATGCTCGACGCTTTACCGTGAAGAATTTCGCCCGCCTGACCGACATAGCCCCCGTAAGCTTCGACAATCGCCTGATGTCCGAGGCAAATGCCAATAATTGGCAGCTTGCCACGCAAGCGGGTGAGGAGTTCCGGCATACAACCGGCTTCGCTCGGCACACCGGGGCCAGGAGAAAGCATCAGCACCGGATTGCTCATCGTCGCCAGGCGTTCAATTAAGGTCTGCGCCGGAATATGGTTGCGGTAAATCACCACGTTATGACCATTGCTGCGCAACTGATCTGCCAGGTTGTAAGTAAAAGAGTCGATATTATCGAGCAGCAGAATGTCAGCCATTAGAACGTCTCCTGTGCATGATGCGCGGTGGCAATAGCGCGCAGTACAGCGCGGGCTTTATTACGGGTTTCGTCGGCTTCCGACTGCGGAACAGAATCAAGTACCACGCCAGCACCGGCTTGCACGGTGGCGACTCCGTTCTCTACCAGCGCCGAGCGGATCACAATGCAGGTGTCGAGATCGCCATGCGCGGTAAAATAACCTACCGCGCCGCCGTAGCTGCCGCGGCGACGACCTTCTGCTTCGGCAATTAACTGCATAGCGCGTACTTTCGGCGCACCGCTTAACGTCCCCATATTCATACAGGCGCGGTAAGCGTGCAGGGCGTCGAGATCGTGGCGCAGCTCACCAACAACGCGGGAGACCAGGTGCATCACGTAAGAGTAACGGTCAACTTTGGTGAGATCGGCGACGTAGCGGCTGCCGGGGGTGCAAATACGCGCCAGGTCATTACGGGCGAGATCCACCAGCATCAGATGTTCAGAAAGCTCTTTATGATCGGTACGCATCTCCAGTTCGATGCGGCTGTCGAGGTCTCTATCCAGTGAACCATCGGCACGACGACCGCGTGGACGTGTTCCGGCAATCGGGTAAATCTCAATCTGGCGGCTGGTGGCGTCATACTTGAGCGAACTTTCCGGCGACGCGCCAAACAGGGTGAAATCATTATCCTGCATAAAAAACATGTACGGGCTGGGATTACTCTTTTTCAGCACGTAATAGGCCGCCAGCGGTGACGGGCAGGGCAGAGAGAAACGGCGAGATGGCACCACCTGGAAAATTTCTCCGGCGCGAATCGCTTTTTGCAACAAACGCACTACGCCACCGAACTCTTCATCGCTCTGGTTACATTCACAACGCATATGCGGCACGGAAACCACCGGCAGCGGCGGCGCGGCTTCGGTCAGTTGCTGACGTAGTTCGTTAAGGCGAGCAGTGAGACGTTGTTTTTCTTCTTCATTCGGAGCAAACAGGCTGGCCTGAATACGGGTGCTTTTTTTCTGATGGTCAATCACCATCAGCGTTTCAGCGAGATAAAAACAGAAATCAGGGCAGTTATTTTCCGCTGACAGTTGCGGTAAATCTTCAAATCCCGCCACAAGGTCATAAGAGAACAGGCCGCCGAAGAACATTGCTTCTCGTTCTTCCTTCGGTACATTCAACAGATTCTGTAATAAGCGGAATGCGTCAAAAACCGAAAGGGAGCATAAGCGGGCGTCTTCATCCAGCAGTGGACTGACAGGCGGGAAGCGCAGTACGCGGCAGTTTGGTGATTGTTCATTTTCCACACCCGCAGGCAGGGCGTTATCCAGTAGTGCCAGCAGGGCTTCGCCATTGCCGGAAAGTGCCTGGATTGTGACGGTGTCACCTAATGCTGTAATGCGCAGCGCACTGTCTACTAGTAGCAGGCTTTTTAAATCATCTTTGCTGTCGATATCTGCGGATTCCAGCAGCAGCGTTGCCGGACGATCCCCACACAACTGGTGAAAAAGCGCGGTTGGGTTGTCGCGATAAGCGCCTACGCAGGTTAGCAGTTCGAGAGTCGGTTTTTGTGTTTGCATTGTTATTCTCTAATTTTGTTCAAAAAAAAGCCCGCTCATTAGGCGGGCTGGGTATCTGATTGCTTTACGCATGGTGAATACACTGCCCGTTTCAGGAAGTGCGCCACCAACCTTTCAGTACGAAAATTGCTTTCATTGTCGATACCCTTTTTACGTGAACTTGCGTACTAGTTAACTAGTTCGATGATTAATTGTCAACAGCTCATTTCAGAATATTTGCCAGAACCGTTATGATGTCGGCGCAAAAAACATTATCCAGAACGGGAGTGCGCCTTGAGCGACACGAATTACTCAGTGATTTACGACCTGCACAGCCATACCACAGCTTCCGATGGCTGCCTGACGCCAGAAGCATTGGTGCACCGTGCAGTCGAGATGCGCGTCGGCACCCTGGCGATCACCGACCATGACACCACAGCTGCAATTGCACCAGCAAGAGAGGAAATTTCACGTTCGGGACTGGCGCTGAATCTTATTCCTGGTGTGGAAATTTCCACGGTCTGGGAAAATCATGAAATTCATATTGTCGGGCTGAATATTGATATTACTCATCCGCTAATGTGTGAGTTCCTCGCGCAGCAGACAGAACGGCGCAATCAGCGGGCGCAGCTGATTGCCGAAAGACTTGAAAAAGCACAAATACCTGGGGCACTGGAAGGCGCGCAACAACTGGCGCAGGGCGGTGCGGTGACGCGCGGTCATTTTGCGCGTTTCCTTGTGGAGTGCGGAAAAGCCAGTTCAATGGCGGATGTCTTTAAAAAGTATCTGGCGCGCGGGAAAACCGGATACGTTCCGCCACAGTGGTGTACAATAGAACAAGCTATTGATGTCATTCATCATTCTGGCGGTAAGGCGGTGCTAGCTCATCCAGGGCGGTACAATCTTAGTGCTAAATGGCTGAAAAGATTGGTTGCGCATTTTGCCGAACACCACGGCGACGCGATGGAAGTCGCGCAGTGCCAGCAATCGCCCAATGAACGCACCCAGCTGGCGACACTTGCGCGTCAGCATCATTTATGGGCATCACAAGGATCTGATTTTCATCAACCATGCCCGTGGATCGAACTGGGTCGTAAACTCTGGCTGCCCGCAGGCGTTGAAGGCGTCTGGCAGCTATGGGAACAGCCGCAGAACACCACAGAGAGGGAATTATGAGCCAGTTTTTTTATATTCATCCTGATAACCCGCAGCAACGCCTGATCAACCAGGCGGTGGAGATCGTGCGTAAAGGCGGGGTGATTGTTTATCCAACTGATTCCGGCTATGCGCTCGGCTGTAAAATTGAAGATAAAAACGCGATGGAGCGTATTTGTCGTATTCGCCAGCTGCCGGACGGTCACAACTTTACCCTGATGTGTCGCGATCTTTCTGAACTCTCGACCTATTCATTTGTCGATAACGTTGCGTTTCGTTTGATGAAAAACAACACGCCAGGCAACTATACCTTCATCCTGAAGGGGACTAAGGAGGTGCCACGCCGTCTGTTGCAGGAAAAACGCAAAACCATCGGTATGCGCGTGCCGTCTAACCCGATTGCGCAGGCGCTGCTTGAAGCATTGGGCGAACCGATGCTTTCCACTTCGCTAATGCTGCCAGGCAGTGAATTTACCGAATCCGATCCGGAAGAAATTAAAGACCGTCTGGAAAAACAGGTGGATTTGATTATTCACGGCGGCTATCTCGGGCAGAAACCAACAACGGTTATTGATCTCACCGATGATACGCCGGTCGTGGTGCGTGAAGGCGTAGGTGATGTGAAGCCTTTCTTATAACAAATTGCGTTCCACGGATGGAAGATTATGGCAGGGATATATCGCTGCATTTTGCTATTGATAGTTGGGCTTTTTTTCTCTTCGTTGAGTTATGCGAAAAACACGGAGATCCCTTCTTATGAAGAAGGGATCTCGCTCTTTGATGTTGAAGCCACTCTGCAACCGAATGGGGTGCTCGACATCAAAGAGAACATTCATTTTCAGGCGCGAAATCAGCAGATTAAGCACGGATTTTATCGTGATTTACCGCGACTCTGGATGCAGCCTGATGGGGACGCTGCACTGCTGAACTATCATATTGTTGGCGTCACCCGTGATGGTATTTCTGAACCCTGGCATCTTGACTGGCATATCGGGTTAATGAGTATTGTCGTGGGCGATAAACAACGTTTCTTGCCTCAAGGCGACTATCATTATCAAATTCATTATCAGGTTAAAAATGCTTTCCTGCGTGAGGGGGATTCTGATCTGCTAATCTGGAACGTGACCGGTAACCACTGGCCGTTTGAAATATATAAGACCCTATTTTCACTCAAGTTGCCTGATATTGCGGGTAATCCATTTAGCGAAATCGATCTCTTTACCGGAGATGAGGGCGACACATATCGAAATGGCCGCATCCTTGAGGACGGAAGAATTGAATCTCGCGATCCGTTTTATCGTGAAGATTTCACGGTCCTCTACCGCTGGCCTCACGCTTTACTTGGTAATGCCCCGGCACCACAAACGACGAATATTTTCAGCCATCTTCTTTTACCCTCTACGTCATCGTTGTTAATTTGGTTTCCGTGCCTGTTCCTGGCGTGTGGATGGTTATATCTCTGGAAGCGCAGGCCGCAATTTACGCCGGTAGATGTGATTGAAACCGATGTCATTCCGCCAGATTACACGCCCGGCATGTTACGTCTCGATGCGAAGCTGGTTTATGACGATAAAGGTTTTTGCGCCGATATCGTAAATCTGATTGTGAAAGGAAAAATTCATCTGGAAGCTCATTATGACAAGAACCAGCAAATCCTGATTCGTGTTAATGAAGGCGCGACCAGAAATAATGCGGTATTACTGCCCGCAGAGCAGTTATTACTGGAAGCGTTATTTCGTAAAGGCGATAAGGTCGTTCTTACGGGGAGACGCAACAGAGTCTTACGCAAGGCATTTTTACGGATGCAGAAATTTTATCTGCCGCGTAAAAAGTCTTCGTTTTACCGACCTGATGCGTTTTTGCAATGGGGCGGGATGGCGATATTGGCGGTCATTCTCTACGGTAACCTGAGTCCCGTAGGTTGGGCAGGAATGAGTCTGGTAGGCGATATGTTTATTATGATCTGCTGGCTTCTTCCTTTCTTATTTTGTTCCCTTGAGCTTTTGTTTGCCCGCGATGATGACAAGCCTTGCGTTAATCGTGTAATCATCACTTTGTTTTTACCACTGATTTGTTCAGGCGTGGCCTTCTATTCTCTCTACATCAATGTCGGAGATGTATTCTTTTACTGGTATATGCCAGCGGGTTATTTTAGCGCTGTTTTCCTGACCGGTTATCTCACTGGCATGGGGTATATTTTTCTGCCAAAGTTTACCCAAACTGGGCAGCAACGTTATGCCCACGGTGAAGCTATCGTTAACTATCTTGCGCGTAAAGAGGCAGCAACACACAGTGGGCGGCGGAGGAAAGGGGAAGCACGGAAACTGGATTACGCTTTGTTAGGTTGGGCGGTCTCGGCAAACCTTGGCAGAGAATGGGCTGCACGTATCACCCCATCACTCACAGCGGCTGTCCGCGCCCCGGAAATTGCCCGTAGTGGCGTTTTGTTCTCATTACAGATGCATCTGAGTCTGGGGGCCAATACCAGTTTGTTGGGGCGAAGTTATTCCGGTGGTGGTGCTGGCGGCGGTGCGGGTGGCGGAGGCGGTGGTGGCTGGTAATAAAGCTGATGTTAATCGAAACAAGCTTTAACCATAAAGATAGTGTAGTATGTTGCGCCTCAAAGCCAGGCCAGTTAAAACGTCGAGTCGTTTACTTAAGGCCTGAAGAGTTCAAACAGACTTTACTATCAGTGAGTCAGATGTAAGTTCTGACTCATTGTTGCACAAAAGCATATCAGACGCCTGGGAAGGCGACACCAAAAGGAAGCTCTATGAGCGAAAAGCTACAGAAAGTGCTGGCGCGTGCCGGCCACGGTTCTCGCCGTGAAATCGAATCTATTATTGAAGCCGGTCGTGTGAGTGTTGATGGCAAAATTGCTAAACTCGGCGATCGCGTTGAAATTACCCCTGGACTGAAAATCCGTATCGATGGTCACCTGATTTCGGTACGTGAGTCCGCTGAACAAATTTGTCGCGTTCTGGCCTATTACAAACCGGAAGGTGAGTTGTGTACCCGTAACGATCCGGAAGGGCGTCCAACGGTGTTTGACCGTCTGCCAAAGCTGCGTGGCGCACGCTGGATTGCCGTAGGTCGTCTGGACGTTAACACCTGTGGTCTGTTGTTGTTCACCACCGACGGTGAACTGGCAAACCGTTTAATGCATCCAAGCCGTGAAGTTGAACGTGAATATGCCGTGCGTGTATTTGGTCAGGTTGACGACGCGAAACTGCGTGATTTGAGTCGTGGCGTGCAGCTGGAAGATGGTCCGGCAGCCTTTAAAACCATCAAGTTCAGCGGCGGCGAAGGGATCAACCAGTGGTACAACGTTACTCTGACCGAAGGCCGTAACCGTGAAGTTCGTCGTCTGTGGGAAGCGGTTGGTGTGCAGGTGAGCCGCCTGATTCGCGTTCGTTACGGTGATATCCCACTGCCAAAAGGTCTGCCACGCGGTGGCTGGACGGAGCTGGACCTCGCCCAGACTAACTATCTGCGCGAACTGGTGGAACTACCGCCAGAAACCAGCTCTAAAGTCGCTGTAGAAAAAGACCGTCGTCGTATGAAGGCGAATCAGATTCGTCGTGCGGTGAAACGTCACAGTCAGGTGAGCGGCGGTCGTCGTTCTGGCGGACGTAATAATAACGGTTAATTTAAGTTAAGTATTAAATAAAGGCCCTGCGGGGCCTTTTCTTCATTTGAAGTATGATAAATAGTCGCAGTATTTTAATTTAATTTCATACTTGCTTATGAATAATGCCAGGGAATAGCCACATTACTATTTAATTATCTGAGATAAACTCAACGTCAAGAGGTGGGTTATGATTAGATATAGTGGAATATTTCTATCGCTGTTAATGCTTTCAGGTTGTGCAACCGAAGCATTGAAGAATGAACAAGCTGAAACTGTTATTACTGCGGGTAACAAGGCGGTTGCGGCGAATGCAAGTTTCTTTAAACAATACTATGCTTCTCGTGAAAACTTTCTTGTTAATTTTTATGCGACTAATCCGGATTGTGCATTGCGACCTGATTACGAAACGATTATGGAAAATAATACTAATAAAGAGTCCTTATGTTTGCAATCAGAGAAAGGGGGCAAAACATCGTATAAAGACATTACTAAAATTCAATTGGCAACAACAGAAAAACAAAAACTACTGGCTTCACTTGAGGTCGTTAACAGTATGAGTTCCTATGTGGAGTTGTTGACGGTGGGTATGGATGTTGAGGATAGTAAACAAATTATATTACTTAATCAGGCGCTCGATCACGCAAACAACGCCCAAAAACTACTTGGCCTTTCAGAAGGTGAAGAATTGACTAAGTCAGTTGTGGCTGTTAAAGATTTAGTTCAATATTTCAATGGATTATACAAAGAGAAGATTAAATCAGAAAATGTTGGTAAAACGGTAGGTAGTGACTGGCCTCGACTTCAAAGAAATTTACAAGATTTACTCGATGATATAGCAACGAAACAGCAGCAAATGGATCGGAATAATTATGCGAACATCAGTAATAATTTTTATTACTACAATAAGGCCCAGGCAAATACTAAAAATATAGAGTTTAAGACATTAAAGAGCAGGCAGGAATTTTTGAGTGCAGTAATTAATCTTAATGAAAGCAGATTGCGTTCATCTGATCCGGCGGCTCCAGCAATACAAGCTATTAATGCCTTCATGGATAAAGGAAATCATCTACAAGATTTATACTCTAATAAATCTCTTTCAAAAGCGGATTTAGAGCGTAGAAATGAGATCCTTCGTTCTCAAGTTATTAGTGGTCTACAGGCGTCAGAGGAGCTGGCAAAACTTCTTATTGCCAGCGGAGTTATGTTATAGGAGGTCATTATGAACGATGTGCAAAATCGACGAATACTGGCATTGCTCAATATGCTGTACTATGCCTTAGGAAACCGAACAACCTGCGATATATGTCACAAATATTTTATTCTGGTTTTGTCAGTAATGAATAATCTGACAATTAATTATGGCTCGCAAACGTCACCAGAACTGACGGGTATTAGTTATGAAGATGCTAATGATTTGATCACTGAATTAATACTGTTTATTGAAGACGTCAATGCGGATAATGATATGGAATATCCCGCACACTTGAATAAAATTCAAGCTCTTCTTAATTTTGCCGTGGCTAATTAAGCCATTCAGTATCTAAAATTAGCACCTCAAGAGGCGAACTTTTGAGGTGCTTTCACTTAGTAATCAATCCCTATCTGCGCTTTTACACCGGCATCAAACGCATGTTTGATGGGGCGCAGCTCACTTACCGTATCCGCCAGTTCAAGAATATCCCGATGACAGCCTCGACCCGTGATAATCACCGTCTGTTGATGTGGACGTTCATTTAACGCCTGAATCACGTCTTCCAGTGGCAAATAGTCATACGCTACCATATATGTCAGTTCATCGAGCAAAACCATATCCAGTGAGGAATCAGCCAGCATCCGCTTTGCATGTTGCCAGACTTCGCGGCAGGCGGCGGTATCGGACTCTCGGTTTTGTGTATCCCAGGTAAAGCCCGTTGCCATTACCTGAAACTCAACGCCGTGTGGCTCCAGCAGATTTCGTTCACCATTAGGCCAGGTGCCTTTAATAAACTGCACGACGCCCACTTTTTTTCCGTGACCAACTGCGCGTGTTGCCGTACCAAATGCCGCGGTGGTTTTGCCTTTTCCATTGCCGGTAAAGACGATGATAATACCGCGTTCATCCTGGGCCTGGGCCACACGAGCATCTACTTTTTCTTTCACTCGCTGCTGACGCTGTTGGTAGCGTTCATCACTCATTGGGAAATTCCTGGTTTACGGCCCGGTTGGGCGTCAAAGGTCATGCCGGTTTTACGGCGGCTGTCATCGCCCATCAGCCAGAGGTAGAGCGGCATGATATCAGCGGGGGTTTTAAGTTTCTGTGGATCTTCGGTCGGGAAGGCACTGGCCCGCATTGCGGTGCGCGTACCGCCTGGGTTAATGCAGTTGACACGCAGGCGCTGCTGATATTCATCGGCCAGTACCTGCATCATCCCTTCGGTGGCAAATTTCGACGCTGCATATGCGCCCCAGTTTGCACGCCCCTGACGTCCAACGCTTGATGAGGTAAAGACCAGTGAACCGGCGTCCGATTTGAGTAATAAAGGAAGCAGTGCCTGGGTGAGCATAAAGGTGGCATTAACGTTGACCTGCATGACGTCCTGCCAGACTTGCGGATCTTGTTCGCTCATTGGGCAAACATCGCCGAGCAATCCGGCATTATGCAAAACACCATCCAGACGCGGATAATTAACGGCAATGCGCTGTGCCAGTTGTTGGCAATCTTCGGACGTGCAGGTTAGCAAATCGAGAATAAACCACTGTGGCTGACGTCCAGTTTCTTCGTTTATGTGGCTGGCTACCTGACGTAATTTTTCTTCATTACGGCCCAAAAGAATCACTGTCGCACCATAGCGTGCATACGTCATCGCTGCTTCACGACCAATTCCATCGCTGGCTCCCGTCACCAGAATAATGCGATCATTGAGTAAATCTTGTTTTGGCTGGTAATGCATGGCTACTCCTCAACGACGTTGTCTGTCGCGCTGCCAGTGTACTTTATGACTTTGGGGCTTTATGCCTGAAACAGAAGGGCATTTCAATCAGCCTGGGGCGATAACACCGCAAAATGGATACTTTGTCATACTTTCGCTGCAATAACATCTCTGCGAGACGGCTAAACATGCCTGTTGTAAACTGTGAGCCAAAGCGTTGTTTAACCAAGGTGGGGACTCGTGGAATTGTTGTCTGAATATGGTTTGTTTTTGGCGAAAATCGTTACCGTTGTGCTAGCGATTGCGGCGATTGCCGCCATTATTGTCAATGTTGCTCAACGTAATAAACGCCAGCGTGGCGAGTTACGAGTCAACAATCTCAGCGAACAGTATAAGGAGATGAAAGAAGAACTGGCCGCGGCGCTGATGGACACTCATCAGCAAAAACAGTGGCACAAAGCGCAGAAGAAAAAGCACAAGCAAGAAGCGAAAGCCGCAAAAGCGAAAGCTAAACTGGGCGAGGTGGTAACTGACAGTAAACCCCGCGTCTGGGTGCTGGATTTTAAAGGCAGCATGGACGCCCATGAAGTGAACTCTCTACGTGAAGAGATAACGGCGGTACTCGCAGCATTCAAACCGCAGGATCAGGTTGTGCTCCGTCTGGAAAGCCCAGGTGGCATGGTGCATGGTTACGGGTTGGCGGCTTCGCAGTTGCAGCGTCTGCGTGATAAAAACATTCCTTTAACTGTTACGGTAGACAAAGTCGCTGCCAGCGGCGGTTACATGATGGCCTGTGTGGCGGACAAAATTGTTTCCGCACCGTTTGCTATTGTGGGTTCCATTGGGGTGGTGGCGCAAATGCCCAACTTTAACCGCTTCCTGAAAAGCAAAGATATTGATATCGAACTGCACACCGCCGGGCAGTATAAGCGCACGCTGACGTTGCTGGGTGAAAATACCGAAGAAGGGCGGGAGAAATTCCGCGAAGAGTTGAACGAAACGCATCAGTTATTTAAAGATTTTGTGAAGCGTATGCGTCCGTCTCTGGATATTGAACAGGTGGCAACGGGTGAACACTGGTACGGACAACAGGCAGTAGAGAAAGGCCTGGTTGATGAAATCAACACCAGTGATGAAGTTATTCTTAGCCTGATGGAAGGCCGGGAAGTGGTCAATGTACGCTATATGCAGCGTAAACGACTCATTGACCGATTCACCGGCAGCGCGGCAGAGAGCGCCGATCGATTGTTGTTACGCTGGTGGCAGCGTGGGCAAAAGCCGTTGATGTAAAAGACAAACGCGAGGATAAGACCTCGCGTTTTGCTTTAATCAACCAGGTGATATTTTTCTGAAAGCACATGGGCCAGGTGTTTGAACATATTAAACACCGCGGTGCTTTTGGCAGTTGGTAATCCTTGTTCATCTAAAAAGTAGTCGCCGGTAAATACCAGCACGCCATTACGCTGCGTGACGCCGGTGGCTTCAATCCCTGCGAGCGTATCCTCATGCTCACGAATGATTTTGTTGGCCTCTTTCAACAGCGTTTCGCGGTCGATGGGTTGAGTCTCTTTGTTCATTATTTACTCCTTAAACAAGGACATTAGTCTACGCCAGGCATGGCTTGCAGACAAATATACCACGCTGGTGGCAAGAGCGCCTTACTGGCAACTTTGGATTTTGCATGCTAATAAAGTTGCGTATCGGATTTTATCAGGTACAGTGTGACGCTTTCGTCAATCTGGCAATAGATTTGCTTGACATTCGACCAAAATTCCGTCGTGCTATAGCGCCTGTAGGCCAAGACCTGTTAACTCAGTCACCTGAATTTTCGTGAGCAGAGTCACGACAAGGGGTTGATATCCGCAGAGAGCGAGTCCATATCGGTAACTCGTTGCCAGTGGAAGGTTTATCAACGTGCGACGCATTCCTGGAAGAATCAAATTAGGTAAGGTGAATATGGGTAAAGCTCTTGTCATCGTTGAGTCCCCGGCAAAAGCCAAAACGATCAACAAGTATCTGGGTAGTGACTACGTGGTGAAATCCAGCGTCGGTCACATCCGCGATTTGCCGACCAGTGGCTCAACTGCCAAAAAGAGTGCCGACTCTACCTCCACCAAGACGGCTAAAAAGCCTAAAAAGGATGAACGTGGCGCTCTCGTCAACCGTATGGGGGTTGACCCGTGGCACAATTGGGAGGCGCACTATGAAGTGTTGCCTGGTAAAGAGAAGGTCGTCTCTGAACTGAAACAACTGGCTGAAAAAGCCGACCACATCTATCTCGCAACCGACCTTGACCGCGAAGGGGAAGCCATTGCATGGCACCTGCGGGAAGTGATTGGTGGTGATGATGCGCGCTATAGCCGAGTGGTGTTTAACGAAATTACTAAAAACGCGATCCGCCAGGCATTTAACAAACCGGGTGAGCTGAATATTGATCGTGTTAATGCCCAGCAGGCGCGTCGCTTTATGGACCGCGTGGTGGGGTATATGGTTTCGCCGCTTCTATGGAAAAAGATCGCTCGTGGTCTGTCTGCCGGTCGTGTGCAGTCGGTGGCGGTCCGCCTGGTGGTCGAGCGTGAGCGTGAAATTAAAGCGTTCGTACCGGAAGAGTTCTGGGAAGTCGATGCCAGCACGACCACGCCATCTGGTGAAGCGTTGGCGTTGCAGGTGACTCATCAGAACGACAAACCGTTCCGTCCGGTCAACAAAGAACAAACTCAGGCTGCGGTAAGTCTGCTGGAAAAAGCGCGCTACAGCGTGCTGGAACGTGAAGACAAACCGACAACCAGTAAACCTGGCGCTCCTTTTATTACCTCTACGCTGCAACAAGCTGCCAGCACCCGTCTTGGTTTTGGCGTGAAAAAAACCATGATGATGGCGCAGCGTTTGTATGAAGCAGGCTATATCACTTACATGCGTACCGACTCCACCAACCTGAGTCAGGACGCGGTAAATATGGTTCGCGGTTATATCAGCGATAATTTTGGTAAGAAATATCTGCCGGAAAGTCCGAATCAGTACGCCAGCAAAGAAAACTCACAGGAAGCGCACGAAGCGATTCGTCCTTCTGACGTCAATGTGATGGCGGAATCGTTGAAGGATATGGAAGCAGATGCGCAGAAACTGTACCAGTTAATCTGGCGTCAGTTCGTAGCCTGCCAGATGACCCCAGCGAAATATGACTCCACGACGCTGACCGTTGGTGCGGGCGATTTCCGCCTGAAAGCACGCGGTCGTATTTTGCGCTTTGATGGCTGGACGAAAGTGATGCCTGCACTGCGTAAAGGCGATGAAGATCGTATCTTACCGGCAGTCGATAAAGGCGATGCTCTGACGCTCGTTGAACTGACACCAGCCCAGCACTTTACCAAGCCTCCAGCCCGTTTCAGTGAAGCATCGCTGGTCAAAGAGCTGGAAAAACGCGGTATCGGTCGTCCTTCTACCTATGCGTCGATCATTTCGACCATTCAGGATCGTGGCTATGTGCGAGTAGAAAATCGTCGTTTCTATGCGGAAAAAATGGGCGAAATCGTCACCGATCGCCTGGAAGAGAATTTCCGCGAGTTAATGAACTACGACTTCACCGCGCAGATGGAAAACAGCCTCGACCAGGTGGCAAATCACGAAGCAGAGTGGAAAGCTGTACTGGATCACTTCTTCTCGGATTTCACCCAGCAGTTAGATAAAGCTGAAAAAGATCCGGAAGAGGGTGGTATGCGCCCGAACCAGATGGTTCTGACTAGCATTGACTGCCCGACTTGTGGTCGCAAAATGGGGATTCGCACAGCGAGCACCGGGGTATTCCTTGGCTGTTCTGGCTATGCGCTGCCGCCGAAAGAGCGTTGCAAAACCACCATTAACCTGGTGCCGGAAAACGAAGTGCTGAACGTGCTGGAAGGTGAAGACGCTGAAACCAATGCGTTGCGCGCAAAACGTCGTTGCCCGAAATGTGGCACGGCGATGGACAGCTATCTCATCGATCCGAAACGTAAGTTGCATGTCTGTGGTAATAACCCAACCTGCGACGGTTACGAGATCGAAGAGGGTGAATTCCGCATTAAAGGTTATGACGGCCCGATCGTTGAGTGTGAAAAATGTGGCTCTGAAATGCACCTGAAAATGGGGCGTTTCGGTAAATACATGGCCTGCACCAACGAAGAGTGTAAAAACACACGTAAGATTTTACGTAACGGCGAAGTGGCACCACCGAAAGAAGATCCGGTGCCATTACCGGAGCTGCCGTGCGAAAAATCAGATGCCTATTTCGTGTTGCGTGACGGTGCTGCCGGTGTGTTCCTGGCGGCCAATACCTTCCCGAAATCGCGTGAAACGCGTGCGCCTCTGGTGGAGGAGCTTTATCGCTTCCGCGACCGTCTGCCGGAAAAACTGCGTTATCTGGCCGATGCGCCACAGCAGGATCCGGAAGGTAATAAGACCATGGTTCGCTTTAGCCGTAAAACCAAACAGCAATATGTCTCTTCGGAAAAAGACGGAAAGGCGACTGGTTGGTCAGCATTTTATGTTGATGGCAAATGGGTTGAAGGGAAAAAATAACCTTTAATTCCGTCTGGTTTTTATAAACAAAGGGTCGCGAAAGCGGCCCTTTTTTATTGCATATTATTTTTTCTTCACACCTATACACTAAGGCTATAAATGATATAGTGGTTATAGTTAGCACCTTTTTTATTATTAAATCGTATTAGTCACCCGCTTGGTGTGGCGAAAAAACGATGTTCTGATGGCGTCTAAGTGGATGGTTTAACATGAAATTACAACAACTTCGCTATATTGTTGAGGTGGTCAATCATAACCTGAATGTCTCATCAACGGCGGAAGGACTTTACACATCACAACCCGGGATCAGTAAACAAGTCAGAATGCTGGAAGACGAGCTGGGCATTCAAATTTTTTCCCGAAGCGGCAAGCACCTGACGCAGGTAACGCCAGCAGGACAAGAAATAATTCGTATCGCTCGTGAAGTTCTGTCGAAAGTCGATGCCATAAAATCGGTCGCCGGAGAGCACACCTGGCCGGATAAAGGCTCGCTGTATATCGCCACCACGCATACTCAGGCACGCTATGCGTTACCAAACGTTATCAAAGGCTTTATTGAGCGTTATCCTCGCGTTTCTTTGCATATGCACCAGGGCTCGCCGACACAAATTGCTGATGCCGTCTCTAAAGGCAATGCCGATTTCGCTATCGCCACGGAAGCGCTGCATCTGTATGAAGATTTAGTGATGCTACCGTGCTACCACTGGAATCGGGCTATAGTAGTCACTCCGGATCACCCGCTGGCAGGTAAAAAAGCCATTACCATTGAAGAACTGGCGCAATATCCGTTGGTGACATATACCTTCGGCTTTACCGGACGTTCAGAACTGGATACTGCCTTTAACCGCGCAGGGTTAACGCCGCGTATCGTCTTCACGGCAACGGATGCTGACGTCATTAAAACTTACGTCCGGTTAGGGCTGGGGGTAGGGGTCATTGCCAGCATGGCGGTGGATCCGGTCGCCGATCCCGACCTTGTGCGTGTTGATGCTCACGACATCTTCAGCCACAGTACAACCAAAATTGGTTTTCGCCGTAGTACTTTTTTGCGTAGTTATATGTATGATTTCATTCAGCGTTTTGCACCGCATTTAACGCGTGATGTCGTTGATGCGGCTGTCGCATTGCGCTCTAATGAAGAAATTGAGGTCATGTTTAAAGATATAAAACTGCCGGAAAAATAATTTCTTGCGTTATTTTCGGCACCTTTTATGTAGCGAAGGTGCCGGAATATATTCTCCTTTGTTACTTATTTGTATCCGGTGCACAATATTTTTATCCCTCATATTTATAGGGTAAATTACCTGTAAAGTAGTGTCTAATTACACACCTCGCAAACTCCAGTTTTCAAATATCTATTTCAGGTCAAAAGATTGAATTATTCACTGGAGACGATTCGTAAATTCGCTGGATTTTTGACTAAAGTTTCTTTAGGATTTGTCTCATCGTATGATTAATTACACCAATCGTTCAACGTCTTGCTGATAAGTGATGGCGATTATATGAGGTTAGCAATGCCTTCTGGAAATCAGGAACCCCGCCGCAATCCTGAATTAAAACGTAAAGCCTGGCTGGCGGTTTTTCTTGGTTCTGCACTTTTCTGGGTGGTTGTCGCACTGCTTATTTGGAAATTGTGGGGATAACCATGGTCGGTCAGGAGCAACTGGAGTCGTCACCATTATGTCAGCATAGTGACAATGAACCAGAAGCAAAACGGGAATGTTCCGTCGTTATTCCAGACGACTGGCAACTAACATCGCAGCAACAAGCCTTTATAGAACTGTTTGCTGAAGATGATCAGCCGAAACAATAATTATCATCATTCTTATTACCCATTTTTAATGAATTACAGGGCTTTTAATACACCGCAGCAATAACAGGTTGAGTTATCTCAACACAAAGTAATAACCGTTAAGGGTGTAGCCTATGATCAACACAAATATGAAATATTGGTCCTGGATGGGCGCATTTTCTCTGTCGATGCTCTTCTGGGCCGAACTCCTCTGGATCATTACTCACTGATCCCTGATCCCGCTGTTTGCTTTGCCTCAAGGTTTCTCCTCTTTTATCAATTTGGGTTGTTATCAAATCGTTACGCGATGTTTGTGTTATCTTTAATATTCACCCTGAAGAGAATCAGGGCTTCGCAACCCTGTCATTAAGGAGGAGCTATGTCGTCAACCCTACGAGAAGCCAGTAAGGACACGTTGCAGGCCAAAGATAAAACTTACCACTACTACAGCTTGCCGCTTGCTGCCAAATCACTGGGCGATATCACCCGTCTACCCAAGTCATTCAAAGTTTTGCTCGAAAACCTGCTGCGTTGGCAGGATGGTAAATCGGTTACCGAAGAGGATATCCACGCGCTGGCGGGATGGCTGAAAAATGCCCATGCTGACCGTGAAATTGCCTACCGCCCGGCAAGAGTGCTGATGCAGGACTTTACCGGCGTACCTGCCGTTGTTGATCTGGCGGCAATGCGCGAAGCGGTTAAACGCCTCGGCGGCGATACTGCAAAGGTTAATCCGCTCTCACCGGTCGACCTGGTCATTGACCACTCGGTGACCGTCGATCGTTTTGGTGATGATGAGGCATTTGAAGAAAACGTACGCCTGGAAATGGAGCGCAACCACGAACGTTATGTGTTCCTGAAATGGGGAAAGCAGGCGTTCAGTCGGTTTAGCGTCGTGCCGCCAGGCACAGGCATTTGCCATCAGGTTAACCTCGAATATCTCGGCAAAGCAGTGTGGAGCGAATTGCAGGACGGTGAATGGATTGCTTATCCGGATACACTCGTTGGTACTGACTCGCACACCACCATGATCAACGGCCTTGGCGTGCTGGGGTGGGGCGTTGGTGGCATCGAAGCAGAAGCCGCAATGTTAGGCCAGCCGGTTTCCATGCTTATCCCGGACGTAGTGGGCTTTAAACTTACCGGAAAATTACGTGAAGGTATTACCGCCACAGACCTGGTTCTCACTGTTACCCAAATGTTGCGCAAACATGGCGTGGTGGGGAAATTCGTCGAATTTTATGGTGATGGGCTGGATTCACTACCGCTGGCGGATCGCGCCACCATTGCCAATATGTCGCCAGAATATGGTGCCACCTGTGGCTTCTTCCCAATCGATGCTGTCACCCTCGATTACATGCGTTTAAGCGGGCGCAGTGAAGATCAGGTCGAGTTGGTCGAAAAATATGCCAAAGCGCAGGGCATGTGGCGTAATCCGGGCGATGAACCAATTTTTACCAGTGTGTTAGAACTGGATATGAATGACGTTGAAGCGAGCCTGGCAGGGCCAAAACGCCCGCAGGATCGCGTTGCACTGCCCGATGTACCAAAAGCATTTGCTGCCAGTAGCGAACTGGAAGTGAATGCCACGCATAAAGATCGCCTGCCGGTCGATTATGTTATGAACGGACATCAGTATCAGTTACCTGATGGCGCTGTGGTCATTGCTGCGATAACGTCGTGCACCAACACCTCTAACCCAAGTGTGCTGATGGCCGCAGGCTTGCTGGCGAAAAAAGCCGTAACTCTGGGCCTCAAGCGGCAACCATGGGTCAAAGCGTCGCTGGCACCGGGTTCGAAAGTCGTTTCTGATTATCTGGCAAAAGCGAAACTGACACCGTATCTCGATGAACTGGGATTTAACCTTGTGGGATACGGTTGTACCACCTGTATTGGTAACTCGGGACCGTTGCCCGATCCTATCGAAACGGCAATCAAAAAAGGCGATTTAACCGTCGGTGCAGTGCTGTCCGGCAACCGTAACTTTGAAGGCCGTATCCATCCGCTGGTTAAAACCAACTGGCTGGCCTCGCCGCCGCTGGTGGTTGCCTATGCGCTGGCGGGAAATATGAATATCAATCTGGCTTCTGAGCCTATCGGCCATGATCGCAAAGGCGAGCCGGTATTTCTGAAAGATATCTGGCCATCGGCACAAGAAATTGCCCGTGCGGTAGACCAAGTCTCCACAGAAATGTTCCGCAAAGAGTACGCAGAAGTTTTTGAAGGCACAGCCGAGTGGAAGGAAATTAACGTCACACGATCCGATACCTACGGTTGGCAGGAGGATTCAACCTATATTCGCTTATCGCCTTTCTTTGATGAAATGCAGGCAACACCAGCACCTGTGGAAGATATTCACGGTGCGCGGATCCTCGCAATGCTGGGGGATTCAGTCACCACTGACCATATCTCTCCGGCGGGCAGTATTAAGCCCGACAGCCCGGCGGGTCGATATCTACAAGGTCGGGGTGTTGAGCGGAAAGACTTTAACTCCTATGGTTCGCGGCGTGGTAACCATGAAGTGATGATGCGCGGCACCTTCGCCAATATTCGCATCCGTAATGAAATGGTGCCTGGCGTTGAAGGGGGGATGACGCGCCATTTACCTGACAGCGATGTCGTCTCTATTTATGATGCCGCAATGCGCTATAAGCAGGAGCAAACGCCGCTGGCGGTGATTGCCGGGAAAGAGTATGGATCAGGCTCCAGCCGTGACTGGGCGGCAAAAGGTCCGCGTCTGCTTGGTATTCGTGTTGTGATTGCCGAATCGTTTGAACGAATTCACCGTTCGAATTTAATAGGCATGGGCATCCTGCCGCTGGAATTTCCACAAGGTGTGACGCGTAAAACGTTAGAGCTTACCGGGGAAGAGAAGATTGATATTGGTGATCTGCAAAATCTACAACCCGGCGCGACGGTTCCGGTGACGCTTACGCGCGCGGATGGTAGCCAGGAAGTCGTACCCTGCCATTGTCGTATCGACACCGCGACGGAGTTGACCTACTACCAGAACGACGGCATTTTGCATTATGTCATTCGTAATATGTTGAAGTAACGAGTATTTGCTTGCCGGTTATTTTGCTTCCGGCAAGCAAATTAATTACACAATGCAAGAGGGTTATTTGTTCAGCAAATGACCCATTTTCTCGGCTTTGGTATCGAGATAATGTTCGTTATTGGGGTTGCGACCTACAATCAACGGTACGCGTTCAATAATATTAATCCCTGCTTCGGTCAGAATTTCGACTTTTTTCGGGTTATTGGTTAACAAGCGGACTTCATTGACGCCAAGGAGTTTGAACATATCAGCGCAAAGAGTGAAGTCGCGCTCATCAGCGGCGAAGCCTAACTGGTGGTTAGCCTCTACAGTATCGTAACCTTGATCCTGCAGTGCGTAAGCGCGGATTTTATTCAGCAGACCAATGTTACGACCTTCCTGACGGTGATACAGCAAAATACCACGGCCTTCCTCGGCAATTTGCGTCAATGCCGCTTCGAGCTGGAAGCCACAATCGCAGCGCAAGCTGAACAGGGCGTCACCGGTCAGACATTCGGAATGGACGCGCGCAAGTACCGGGGTATGCCCGGAAATATCGCCATAGACTAGCGCGACATGATCGTGTCCGGTTGCCAGTTCTTCAAATCCCACCATCAGGAAATCGCCCCATGGGGTTGGCAGTTTGGCTTCTGCCACACGTTTAAGCTGCATGAAATTCTCCAGATAATGCTGGTTCTGTATTGGCTTATTTTGCCATAACGAGAAGGGGTTCACCTAATCACGACGCGTCGATCGTTCACGGAATGGCACAAATCTGTCAATTTTTCCTGGAACTGGCATTTTCAGTTATGATTGTGGGACTTATCAAAAAGGAGAGGCCATGCGTTCGATTGCCAGACGTACCGCAGTGGGAGCTGCACTATTGCTTGTCATGCCAGTAGCCGTATGGATTTCTGGCTGGCGTTGGCAACCTGGAGAACAAAGTTGGTTACTAAAAGCGGCTTTTTGGGTTACTGAAACTGTCACCCAGCCCTGGGGCGTCATTACACATTTGATTTTATTCGGCTGGTTTCTCTGGTGTCTGCGTTTTCGCATTAAGGCTGCCATTATGTTATTTGCCATTCTGGCGGCAGCAATCCTTATGGGACAAGGCGTTAAATCCTGGATCAAAGACAAAGTCCAGGAACCACGACCTTTTGTTATCTGGCTGGAAAAAACACATCATATTCCGGTTGATGAGTTCTACACTTTAAAGCGAGCAGAACGCGGAAATCTGGTGAAAGAACAGTTGGCTGAAGAGAAAAATATCCCACAATATTTGCGTTCACACTGGCAGAAAGAGACGGGGTTTGCCTTTCCTTCCGGTCACACGATGTTTGCTGCCAGTTGGGCACTGCTGGCCGTTGGTTTGCTGTGGCCGCGTCGGCGAACGTTAACCATTGCTATCTTGTTGGTCTGGGCAACGGGAGTCATGGGAAGCCGCCTGCTGCTCGGGATGCATTGGCCACGCGATCTGGTTGTAGCTACGTTGATTTCGTGGGCGCTGGTGGCGGTGGCAACGTGGCTTGCGCAACGAATTTGTGGGCCATTAACACCACCTGCGGAAGAAAATCGCGAAATAGCGCAACGAGAACAAGAAAGTTAACGCTGGTTGATTTTCCGAATTTAGCCCTTAAATCATCAACAATGCGCGTGGATGCCATTTCGCAGACGGCGCGAAAATGGTACTTTAAAGGGCTATTGCGGTAAGTTGACCATAATTTATTCGCTCTAACCACATAACGGGAAGTAATGTGAAATATTTACTCATTTTCTTACTGGTGTTAGCGATCTTCGTGATTTCGGTCACGTTGGGTGCGCAGAACGATCAACAGGTGACGTTTAATTATCTGTTAGCGCAAGGGGAGTACCGTATTTCCACATTGCTGGCGGTATTGTTTGCTGCGGGGTTTGCTATCGGTTGGTTGATTTGCGGCCTGTTCTGGCTGCGAGTTCGTGTTTCCCTGGCGCGCGCTGAACGTAAAATAAAGCGACTGGAAAACCAGCTTTCACCCGCGACTGACGTGGCTGTAGCGCCGCACTCGTCTGCGGCGAAGGAATAACTTTCTATGCTGGAGTTGTTGTTTCTGCTTTTGCCTGTAGCCGCTGCCTATGGCTGGTATATGGGCCGCAGAAGTGCGCAACAAAACAAGCAAGATGAAGCCAACCGCTTGTCGCGTGATTACGTAGCGGGGGTTAACTTCCTGCTTAGTAATCAACAGGATAAAGCGGTAGACCTGTTTCTCGATATGCTTAAAGAGGATACAGGTACCGTTGAAGCCCACCTTACGCTCGGAAACCTGTTCCGTTCGCGTGGCGAAGTTGATCGCGCTATTCGCATCCATCAGACCCTAATGGAAAGCGCCTCGCTGACCTATGAACAGCGGCTTTTGGCGATTCAACAACTGGGGCGTGATTACATGGCTGCCGGGTTATACGACCGCGCGGAAGACATGTTCAATCAGCTGACAGATGAAACTGACTTCCGCATCGGCGCGCTGCAACAACTGCTACAAATTTACCAGGCTACCAGCGAGTGGCAGAAAGCAATTGATGTTGCCGAACGCCTGGTGAAGCTGGGTAAAGATAAACAGCGCGTCGAAATTGCCCATTTCTACTGTGAGTTAGCTCTGCAGCATATGGCCAGCGACGATCTCGATCGTGCCATGACTTTGCTAAAAAAAGGTGCGGCGGCAGATAAAAACAGCGCCCGCGTATCCATCATGATGGGACGCGTGTTTATGGCGAAAGCAGAATACGCCAAAGCCGTCGAAAGTTTGCAACGTGTCATATCCCAGGACAGAGAACTGGTCAGCGAAACGCTGGAAATGCTGCAAACATGCTATCAGCAGTTGGGTAAAACTGCCGAATGGGCAGAATTCCTGCAGCGCGCGGTGGAAGAGAACACCGGTGCCGATGCTGAATTGATGCTTGCGGATATCATCGAAGCGCGCGACGGTAGTGAGGCTGCACAGGTCTATATTACGCGCCAGCTTCAGCGTCATCCGACCATGCGTGTGTTCCATAAATTAATGGATTACCACTTAAATGAAGCAGAAGAAGGGCGTGCCAAAGAGAGTCTGATGGTGCTGCGTGACATGGTTGGCGAGAAGGTACGTAGTAAGCCTCGTTATCGCTGCCAGAAATGTGGTTTTACCGCATACACCCTCTACTGGCATTGTCCGTCTTGTCGGGCCTGGTCAACCATTAAACCAATTCGCGGTCTTGATGGCCTGTAATTTTTAAAAAAATCCGACTTTAGTTACAACATACTAATTATTGATCTTCTATTGTGTTCCGGTACCGACGGCGCGGAAAAGCCTGCCAGAGGAGAAATCGCAACTGTTAATTTTTTATTTCCACGGGTAGAATGCTCGCCGTTTACCTGTTTCGCGCCACTTCCGGTGCCCATCATCAAGAAGGTCTGGTCATGACGTTAACTGCTTCATCTTCTTCCCGCGCTGTTACGAATTCTCCTGTAGTTGTTGCCCTTGATTATCATAATCGCGATGCCGCGCTGGCCTTTGTCGACAAGATCGACCCACGCGATTGTCGTCTGAAGGTCGGCAAAGAGATGTTTACATTGTTTGGGCCACAGTTTGTGCGCGAACTTCAACAGCGTGATTTTGATATCTTTCTTGACCTGAAATTCCACGATATTCCCAACACTGCAGCGCACGCTGTCGCTGCTGCGGCTGACTTAGGCGTGTGGATGGTGAATGTTCATGCCTCCGGTGGGGCGCGTATGATGGCCGCAGCGCGTGAGGCACTGGTTCCGTTTGGCAAAGATGCACCGCTTTTGATTGCTGTGACAGTGTTGACCAGCATGGAAGCCTGCGACCTGGCCGATCTTGGCGTGACACTGTCACCTGCAGATTATGCAGAACGTCTGGCGGCACTGACGCAAAAATGTGGCCTTGATGGTGTGGTGTGTTCTGCTCAGGAAGCTGTGCGCTTTAAACAGGTATTCGGTCAGGAGTTCAAACTGGTTACGCCGGGCATTCGTCCGCAGGGGAGTGATGCTGGCGACCAGCGCCGCATTATGACGCCAGAACAGGCGTTGGCGGCTGGTGTTGATTATATGGTGATTGGTCGCCCGGTAACGCAATCGGTAGATCCAGCGCAGACGCTGAAAGCGATCAACGCCTCTTTACAGCGGAGTGCATGATGAGTGATTCCAACAGCCGTCTGGTCTACTCAACGGAAACCGGACGTATTGATGAGCCAAAAGCGGCCCCTGTACGCCCTAAAGGCGACGGTGTGGTGCGTATTCAGCGTCAGACCAGTGGACGCAAAGGTAAGGGCGTTTGCCTGATTACCGGTGTCGATCTCGATGATGCCGAACTGACGAAACTGGCAGCTGAACTGAAGAAAAAATGCGGCTGCGGCGGAGCAGTAAAAGATGGAATTATTGAAATCCAGGGCGATAAGCGTGATTTATTAAAATCAATGCTTGAAGCGAAAGGGATGAAGGTAAAACTTGCAGGCGGCTAACATAAAAAGCCACGGATATATCCGTGGCTTTCGAATATTTTACTGTGTGTATTATTCAGTTATTTCGTACTGAACAGAATCAAGCGTATTATAATTGCGAGTCGATAATCGACATTTATTTACGATTATTTACCGACCTGGTGACCAATAACACCACCGACGGCTGCACCACCTAATGTACCCAACGTACTGCCATCGGTCAGTACTGCACCGCCTAATGCCCCTGCACCTGCGCCGATTGCGGTGTTGCGGTCCCGTTTAGACCAGTTAGAACAGGCACTCAGAGACATTGCCAGGGTAATTGCCAGAACAGCCGCGGTCATTTTTTTGCTCGTTACAAACATAATACTCTCTCCTGAATTTATGATTCACGGAAGTAAGCTCTCTATAACTATAATAGCTAAGAATAAGCCAGGTGAAATTATTCCGTGAAATCCGCTCGCGCGCAGGGTTATATCACGCAGGTGATAATGACTTCCTGTTATATCGCTGATAATAATTTTATATCTTGAGAGTGTTAATAACAGGTAAATAGTCTTAATTATCAACCAGGAATCATCTTAGAGCGGATGATTTGCCAAACTGCAAATCATCCGTAGAGAAGGGAAATGGTTAAATGTCAACGACGTGAACGGTGAGTTTACTTTGTTCAAGATGCATCAGATCGCTGGCGCGTATTTTCGAATCGGTAATCACGCGATTGAATCGCTCAACGGGGCCGATGGAGTATGAATGTACAGCACCAAATTTCGAGCTGTCGGTCAGGACTATCGCCTCGCACTCTTTTTCCAGCACGGCATTGACCACATCGGTACGCATCATATCGCGACCGGTAAACCCAGTTTCAGGTTGCCAGCCATCAATACCAATAAATGCTTTGCTGAAATGCACCTGTTGGATGCACTGGCGTGTCAAAGGGCCAACCATACTTTCGCTTTTTTTCTGGTACACGCCACCGAGCAAAATGACTTCACAAGGCGCGTCTTTCAGCAAATGCGCGATGTAGCTGCTGACCGTGATGATAGTGACATTTTTCTTCTGCTCGCCCAGAGTCCGGGCGAGCAGGGCATTGCTGCTACCATTTTCGATAAAGATGGTTTCGCCCGGTTGAACCAGTGACGCGGCAAACTCGGCGAGTTCACGCTTCAGCGTATAGTTGCTCATCATACGGGTTTCGACGTCATCACTATCAAGCGAAACTGCAAAACCATGTGCACGTCGGAGGTAACTCAGTTTTTCGAGGGTGTTGAGATCCTGGCGAATGGTAACTTCAGAAACTCCAGTGGCTTTTGCCAGATCGGTTACGCTAACCTGACCCTGGTCAATGACCATCTGTAGAATAGTTTGTTGTCGGGAATTCATCGCTGTAATTCTTATAACGTTATAATACTAAATAAAAAAATACTGACGCGCCGGCATCCTCAAATAGGAAAACCTGAAGGCACGATTGTTAAATCTCCCACGGTGCCTTCGGGATGTCTGGCGTAGATTCAGCAACCTGGCGCAAGAGTTCTGCTTTAAGTATCTCGAGATTATGGATCGCAGAGTGGTAATCGCCTGCCACAAGGATATCTAACACAATATCAATACGTTCGGCAACGCGCTGGGCATCAAATTCAGACATCAAGGACATCCTTATAGCAAAAGGGGGAAAATGAATAATGCAAAAATTGCCGCTAAAAGAGAAGGGTTTAACAGCAACGGCTAATTATCATCCGGGAATACGATATATAATGACGGAATATAGCGCTAAGTATATATATTCATCTACTTATGCGCGCTTCAGATAGCGTTTATACCAGCGTTCGAAGGCGACGGCGGGCATCGGTTTGGCAAACAAAAATCCTTGTCGCTCATTGATCCCGTTCTTGGTTAAAAAAGCATCTTCCTTTGCACTTTCTACACCTTCGGCGATCACCTGAAGATTCAATGCCTGGGCCACAGCGACGATCGCCCGGACCAGTGATTGCGAGACAGGCTGTTTGTGAATATCCCGAACAAAAACCTGGTCAAGTTTGATGGCATCGATCGGAAAGCGCGCCAGTTGCGAAAGTGAAGAGTAGCCGGTACCAAAATCGTCCAGATGAACTTGCGCACCTAATCGGCTAAATTGTTGAATAACAGACAGTGCCAGTTCATCATTCTCAATCAGGCAGCTCTCCGTCAGTTCAACATCTATAGGGCAGTATTCAAAATTGAGTTCCTGGAGAACCTGTTTCAGGGCGGTGAAAATGGTTTGATCGGCGAGCTGACGTGCAGAAATATTTACCGCTACTCGCAGGTTAATGCCTTTATCCCGCCACTTCGCTACCTGGCGTACGACATCGAGAATCACCCAACGGCCTAAAGGCACAATTAGCCCTGATTCTTCGGCGTAGGAAATGAAGTCCAACGGTGGAATCAACCCACGTTCAGGTGACTGCCAACGTACTAGTGCTTCCAGACTGCGCACTTCACCACGCCAGGTGATTTTCGGTTGATAGTGAATAACCAACTGATCGTTTTCCAGTGCTTTACGCAAGTTGGTATCCAGCCAGAGATATTCAAATACCCTCTGATTCATTTCTGGGGTAAAAACGCAAAATTGTCCTCGTCCGCCTTCCTTCGCTGTGTACATTGCTGTGTCGGCGTGACGAATAATAGCCGCGCTGTCCGAACCATGTTCGGGAGAGAGTGAAATACCTACTGAACAGCTGGTATAAACTTCAATTAAACCAATGCGAAAGGGGAGCCGTAAGCGGGTCAAAATTCGTGATGCCATTGCTTCCAGCGCGCTTTGTGAGGTATTGGATGCCAGTACCAGAAACTCATCGCCACCTGGACGCGCCAATACCTGGTCATGTTCGAGACAGCTTAAAATAGCCAATGACACGTCGCGTAATAACTGGTCACCAAACAAATGCCCATAGGCGTCGTTGACCTTTTTAAAATTATCCAAATCAAGATACACAACCCCAACTTTATTGTTATCTGCCTGATTAATAGCGTGATCGATTAACTCCTGCATTGCGTTACGATTCGGCAGTCCGGTGATACTGTCGGTATTTGCCAGAATACGCAGTCGCTCCTGAGCGCGGCGCTCTTCGGTAATGTCGGTGCCGGAACAGATTAAAAAAATCTCGTTTTTGCCACTGCCGCTGTGGACAAATTTATTGCGAAACAGAAACAGCCGCTGGCCTTTACGTGTTGGTATCCACAGTTCGACTTCATATGCATTGCCGCTTCGAAAAAATACACGGTTATTGCGCCTGGATGCCGCAGCTTCACGACGACTCATAAACAGTTTAAACACGCTTTGCCCAATGACGTCGTGTTCTTTCAAGCCTGTGTAATCTTCACATAACCGATTAAAGCGCTGGATATTCCCCCGGCTGTCGAGAATCACTATTGCGGAATGTGCTTCAGAAACTACCTGCTCAGCAAAGGAAAGCCCATGTGATAAATCACGAGCAACCGCCGGTGTGTCATGCCATGCAGACGCGTTGCCTCCCCATTCTCGTTTATTGATTTTTCGTCCTACCAGATGCACAGAAAGATCGCTTTCATCGACGGTCAGACTCATCATCAGGCTGGAGGTGATGACCGTCATTTCCCTGATGCGAGCAGCCTGTTCGGCAGATAGTTGCAAAATACGATCGGGTTCTGTGATTTCGGTGGTAGAAAAGCGCAAAACATCGCTGCTTTCCGTCAACCGCCAGTATGGATTGTGCGATCCGAGAAAGTTGTACAACGTTGTGGACTCCCTAACGGTTTTCATGATGCATATCCTCCGGTTAACAGCGGAGTCCGCAGTTAAATAAAAGGAACAACATGACTTACATGAAATTAACGGCGGCTAAACACATTGTTTTTTTATATATTTATTTGTAATCCAGTTTTGGAAAAACGCCAGTTTTCAAACGAAAGTCAGTTAAAAATCTGCCGGGATATGACGAAGGTTGAGCGGGGAAATAAACGGCCCATCCATGAGGAATGGGCCGTGAAAGGAGATTACGCGACTGGGCGCGCAATAATGCTGCGGGTTTCCATGCGGACTTCGGCAATGGTGACGTCAATAACGTCAGTCACTTTGTAAGCCGTTTCACCTTTAATTTGTACAGTGCCGTTTTCCTGGCTGCAAACCAGTTCATCGCGCACAGCGTGTAAGAAAGGTGCTGGAATAAAGGCGATAGCGCCGTTATCAACCAAACGAACACGCATGCCGCCACGGCTGATATCGACAATTTCCGCCGCGAAACGGGTGTCGGTCCCGGCTTTGTCTTTCAGGAAGCGTGCGTATAACCAGTCGCCAACATCACGTTCTGCCATCCGGTTGAGACGGCGACGCTCGGCCATTTGGACAGTGATTTCATCCTGTGGACGCGTCGCAGTTTCGCCTTTGATAACCGCTTTCAGCAGACGGTGGTTGATCATGTCGCCATATTTACGGATCGGCGAAGTCCAGGTGGCGTATGCTTCCAGACCGAGGCCAAAGTGAGGACCGGGTTCAGTGCTAATTTCAGCAAATGACTGGAAGCGACGAATGCGGCTGTCGAGGAAACCAGTTGGTTGCGCATCCAGTTCACGACGCAGTTTGCAGAAACCGTCCAGCGTGAGCACTTCTTCAGCATCGACATGCAGACCGTGCGTTTTCAGCAACGCTGCCAGCGCGTCGGCATTCGCCGGATCAAAGCCCATATGCACGTTATAGATGCCAAAACCGAGCTTATCGCGCAGTACGCGGGCCGCACAAATGTTAGCGGCAATCATCGCTTCTTCGACGATACGGTTGGCAATGCGACGAGGCTCGGCGACGATATCCAGCACTTCACCTTTTTCACCGAGAATAAAGCGGTAATCCGGGCGATCTTTAAACACCAGTGCGTGGTTATGACGCCACTCGCCGCGGCGTTGGCAAATTTGTGCTAGCAAACGGACTTGTTCGGCAATTGCTTCGCTTTCAGGCTGCCAGTCACCGGTATTTTCCAGCCAGTCAGAAACCTGGTCATACACCAGCTTCGCTTTGGATTCGATGGTGGCGGCAAAGAATTCGATATTATCTTCAATGGTGCCATCAGTGGAGAGCGTCATGCGGCATGCCAGTACCGGGCGGACTTCATTGGCGCGCAGTGAGCAGAGATCGTCAGAAAGCTCGCGAGGCAGCATAGGGATGTTGAAGCCAGGCAGATAGTTGGTGAATGCGCGAATTTTCGCGGCTTTGTCCAGCTTGCTGCCTTCAGCAATCCACGCGGTTGGATCGGCAATCGCCACAATCAGCTGAAGTTTGCCATCCGGTAACGCCTTGGCGAAAAGGGCGTCATCCATATCTTCTGTGCTGGCACTGTCGATGGTGACAAAATCCAGCGCAGTCAGATCTTCACGAACCAGACCTTCATCGAGCATTTCGGTAGCAACGCCGTCTGGTGCTTCTTTTTCCAGATTATGACGCGCAAGGGTAACCCACCACGGTACAAAGTGATCGTCACCAAAAGTGATGTATTGTGTCAGTTCAGCATAGAAAGAACGATCGCCTTTCAGCGGATGACGGCGCATTTCGGCAACCGCCCAGTCACCTTCTTTAAACTCGTGGTTCAGGCCACGGGCTGCGCGGCAAGGAATGGCGTCTTTTAAGAGTGGATGGTCAGGAACGATGGCCAGACGGTCATTTTTGCCCTGAACTTTACCCACGAAACGAGTCAGGAACGGTTCAACCAGTTCTTCTGGCTCTGCGGATTCACGTTCTTTTTCACTGTGGATCACCGCGATAATTCGGTCGCCATGCATGACTTTTTTCATCTGCGGCGGCGGAATGAAATAACTTTTTTGCGCGTCGACTTCCAGGAAGCCAAAGCCTTTTTCTGTGGCTTTTACCACCCCTTCAGCGCGTGGCGTCTGGGAATGCAGTTGCTGTTTAAGCTGCGCTAGCAGCGGGTTGTCCTGAAACATAATTGTCTATTTTGGTGGCCATTAGAGCGGCTGACAGTTTTACGCGAATCTGTCTGACGCGGCAAGGTTAATATGTCTCACCCAACGCGATTTTTAAGCGATTTATCCAGCCACACAGCCCGCTCCATACTAGCAGATTAATAATCTGCGTTGATGATTTTTCGTGTTCGAGTAATGGGCTGAACTGGGCGGCGCTAAAGCGATCGGGTGCTCGGGTCAGCCATTGTATCGCCTGAACGGTAGCGCGCTCAACAGAATGACGGTCAGCCCATCGGTTAATTTCATTTTCGCCCTTGCGCAGAAGGGGGCTGATTTTTTTATATTCATTTGATGAATTCATACAGGCGGCAAAACAAGCAGGACTGCCATTTATCCGCGCGCATAACAACGCCGCAAGCTGATTATCCGGCTGTGTATTGACCCGTGTGCTGTTTAACAACTTTTCGAGAAGGGAAAGTGAAATAGGGTGGAGAGAGAGTGTGTTGGCCAGTTGGCAAAGTTCTGCAGTTGAACTTTTTGTGTGCTCTTCAGGGAGTTTTTCCACCTCATAGCTGCTTCGCCAGCGTAATGATTCATCAGCAAACAGTGACGCGTCGGCGTAGTTTTGTATCTCCAGCCCGGGTAACCAGCGTACTGGATGCCCGAGATAAGCCTGAAATGTCGCAATGGTCCGCGCCTGAAAGCCAATAAAACCAATGATTTGGTTAATGATCACACAGTCACAGACAGTAAGACCAACGTCATTCAGATGCTGGCGCGATCGGTTGTCGATAATAGAAGGCGAGCTAGCCAGTTGGCGGGCATATTGCGTGATTTGTGCCAACCGATGATTACTTTCCCTGGAGGAATCAGGCCCGGGGAGCGGCGTAAGTCGCGCAGAATAGTAGTTACATAACCGTTGGACGCCGCAAACCTGAGCAACCGTCAGGGCCGTCGACAAGCGTTCATAAGCGGTGAAGGTCTGTGAACGAGTCACGGTAAGCGGGTCAGGGAACAACTCCACTGCAAGAACGCGCGCAGGGACCAGCCATGAAAGGAAGGGGGCCAGCGTTTCTTCATCAAGGATCACGTCGAGCAGAAAGGGATCGCTGACCTTTGCGGCTTCCGGGACCAGAGGCAGAACGTCATACTCCGCAGTACTGGATTGCGTTTCATGATACCAGTGGCTTTTGCCGGTGATGTGGCGTTGTTCCATGGGCGCTCCTTGGTCGTAAAGGAAATCGTTATCCTGACGCAAGGCGGGAAGGGGAGAAAGACGGATCGGCGATAACAAATATCAGAAAGGTATAACAGAGATAACGGGCGGCAGAACGCCGCCCAATATTTACCAACAGAACGATTATTTCAGTTCGAGTTCGTTCATTGCAGCGATGCTGAAACCGCCGTCAACGTGGACCACTTCACCGGAGATACCGGCAGAGAGATCGGAGCACAGGAATGCCGCGGAGTTACCCACATCTTCAATAGTAACGGTACGGCGAATCGGGGTAACGGCTTCGCAATGAGCCAGCATTTTGCGGAAGTCTTTGATACCGGAAGCCGCCAGAGTACGGATCGGACCAGCAGAGATGGCGTTAACACGCACACCTTCCGGACCCATCGCGTTCGCCATATAGCGCACGTTCGCTTCCAGAGACGCTTTTGCCAGACCCATAACGTTGTAATTCGGGATAGCGCGCTCAGCGCCAAGGTAGGAAAGGGTCAGCAGGGCAGAACCCGGATTCAGCATGGAGCGGCAAGCTTTTGCCATTGCAACGAAGCTGTAGGAGCTGATGTCGTGGGCAATTTTGAAGCCTTCACGAGTAACGGCGTTAACATAGTCACCATCCAGCTGATCGCCAGGTGCAAAACCAATAGAGTGTACGAAACCGTCAAATTTCGGCCAAACTTTCCCCAGTTCAGCGAACATGGTGTCGATGCTGGTATCTTCGGCAACATCGCACTGCAGAACGATGTCAGAACCCAATTGAGCGGCAAATTCTTCTACGCGGCCTTTCAGTTTGTCGTTCTGGTAGGTGAATGCCAGTTCAGCTCCTTCGCGGTGCATCGCCTGAGCGATACCGTAGGCGATGGACAGTTTGCTGGCAACACCGGTTACCAGAATGCGCTTACCGGAAAGAAAACCCATAGCTTTAATCCTTATTGTTGATGCTTGTTGTGCCTGAAAATCAGGCGATTCGTCGTTTTAGTAAACAGTACGAACTGATAAACGGTTATTATAATCAACCTGGCTGTGGGTGGCTATAGTTGCGCTTTCTGTAGCGGAGAGAAGCTGCGGTACAGAGCATTTTGCGTTATCTACTCCTGACGCCTGCAAGGGGGAGGTTGGGGAAATATCTTATAGAATCTGACTTTGAAACTATTCGTATTAGCTCCTATAAGTTTAATGATGAAAACAGAACTGGCGACAACAAGTCGCTGTCTTTCTGATGAATTGACTCCAACTTAATATTGTCAACTATCTTCACAGAATCTCCACAATCTCTTCATTATCAGAATATGCATCATGAATAAGATAAAAATACTTTCCATTACTTTGGAGAAACGTATAATTAGCAAAAATGAGAATGATCATTCTCACCAAGTGATAGGCCAGGAGACAGAAATGACCAGCAAGCTGGAGATACGCCACAAACAGCGTCAGGATGAAATCATTAACGCCGCCCGTCGGTGTTTTCGTCGCTGCGGATTTCATGCCGCCAGTATGTCGCAAATTGCCAGCGAAGCTCAGCTTAGCGTGGGTCAGATATATCGTTACTTCGCCAACAAAGACGCCATTATTGAAGAGATGGTTCGCCGTATCATCGACTTTCGTATTGCCCAAATGGACATTGACGCGCGTACCGATCACTTCCCGGAAGTCCTTGCCTTGCGTAAATCCTTAAATGAGGACGACGACGCGCTGATGCTGGAAGTGGCTGCAGAAGCCACACGCAACCCGCGGGTTATGGCAATGCTTGAAGAAGCTGACGCCAGAATGTTCGCTAACGGTTGTGCACATATGAAAAGAATGCATCCCCATCTTAGCGACGAGCACATTCGTTGCTGCGTTGAAGTGTTTGCTACCATGATGGAAGGTACGGTTTATCGTCGTTTAACACCGCAAAAAAGCGATCCACAACATCTGCAGGAAATATATCAGGATATTGTTAGTATGTTGATAAATAAATAAGAACAGAATTAACCAATAGCGGGGGATATTAATCCCCCTTATTTCATTGCGAAATTCATTTCGCGATGCGGGTTCGTTATAACTGAATATCCCTGACATATCCTCATTAATTTCAATGAGGAGGGTATTTCTCACCCTGGAGAAAATAATGAAGTATATAGCAACATCTGTAGTGGCAATGCTGCTCTTATCGGGTTGTGATAATACGCAAAGTAACAATTCATCCCCGTCAGAAACAGAAGTCGGCGTTGTTACGCTCAAATCTCAACCGGTTTCGGTAGTCAGTGAATTAACCGGACGCACCAGTGCTGCGCTCAGTGCTGAAGTACGTCCGCAGGTTGGGGGAATTATCCAGAAACGCTTATTTAAGGAAGGTGATCTGGTCAAGGCTGGACAGCCTCTCTACCAGATTGATGCGGCCAGTTATCAGGCTGCATGGAATGAAGCCCGGGCAGCATTACAACAAGCACAGGCACTGGTAAAAGCCGATTGCCAGAAAGCGCAGCGTTATGCCCGACTGGTGAAAGAGAATGGTGTTTCACAACAGGATGCTGATGATGCTCAGTCTACCTGTGCACAAGATAAAGCCAGTGTAGAGGCGAAAAAAGCCGCACTGGAAACTGCGCGCATTAATCTTGACTGGACCACGGTAACCGCACCGATTTCGGGGCGTATTGGTATTTCGTCGGTAACCCCTGGCGCACTGGTGACCGCGTCGCAGGATACAGCGTTAACGACTATTCGTGGTCTGGATACAATGTATGTCGACCTCACTCGCTCCAGTGTCGATTTATTACGTCTGCGTAAACAGTCACTGGCGACCAACAGTGACACCATGAGCGTCTCACTTATTCTGGAAGATGGCACAACCTACAGCGAAAAAGGGCGTCTGGAACTCACCGAAGTCGCGGTGGATGAGTCTACCGGTTCGGTGACATTACGGGCAATTTTCCCCAATCCACAACAGCAGTTATTACCGGGAATGTTTGTTCGCGCTCGTGTCGATGAAGGCGTGATGGAAAACGCTATTCTCGCGCCTCAACAGGGCGTTACGCGCGATGCTAAAGGCAATGCAACTGCGCTGGTGGTGAATAAAGACAATAAAGTAGAGCAGCGAACGCTCGAAACGGGAGAAACGTATGGTGATAAATGGCTGGTGCTGAACGGCCTGCACAACGGCGACCGACTGATTGTTGAAGGTTCTGCCAAAGTCACTTCAGGGCAGACCGTCAAGGCTGTTGAAGTTCAGGCTAATGGAGGCAACGCCTGATGTTTTCGCGCTTTTTTGTTCGCCGCCCGGTCTTTGCCTGGGTTATCGCCATTTTGATTATGTTGGCAGGGATTCTGGCTATTCGCACATTGCCCGTCGCGCAATATCCTGACGTTGCACCGCCGACCATTAAAATTTCAGCCACTTATACTGGTGCTTCTGCCGAAACGCTGGAGAACAGCGTGACTCAGGTTATCGAGCAACAACTCACTGGGCTTGATAATTTACTCTATTTCAGCTCAACCAGTAGCTCTGATGGTTCGGTCAGTATTAATGTGACCTTTGAACAAGGTACCGATCCAGATACTGCACAGGTTCAGGTGCAGAATAAAATTCAGCAGGCGGAGTCGCGCCTACCCAGCGAAGTGCAGCAAACGGGTGTTACGGTGGAGAAATCACAAAGCAACTTTTTGCTGATTGCTGCCGTGTATGACACCACTGACAAAGCCTCCAGTTCGGATATCGCCGACTGGCTGGTCAGTAACGTTCAGGACCCGCTGGCGCGTGTTGAAGGTGTGGGGAGTCTGCAAGTCTTTGGCGCGGAATACGCTATGCGCATCTGGCTTGACCCGGCCAAACTGGCGTCTTACTCGCTGATGCCTTCAGACGTGCAAAGTGCTATTGAAGCGCAAAACGTGCAGGTTACTGCCGGGAAAATAGGGGCATTGCCTTCACCGGATACTCAGCAACTGACCGCAACGGTACGTGCGCAGTCTCGCTTGCAGACGGTGGATCAGTTCAAAAATATTATCGTGAAAAGCCAGTCAGACGGCGCAGTTGTTCGTATAAAAGATGTGGCTCGCGTTGAGATGGGCAGTGAAGATTATACCGCTATCGGCAAACTTAACGGTCACCCGTCTGCCGGGGTTGCTGTAATGCTTTCGCCCGGTGCGAATGCGCTGAATACGGCGACGCTGGTCAAGGATAAGATTGCCGAATTCCAGCGGAACATGCCGCAGGGATACGACATCGCATACCCGAAAGACAGCACTGAATTTATTAAAATCTCCGTAGAGGACGTAATTCAGACGCTGTTTGAAGCCATCGTATTGGTGGTTTGCGTGATGTATTTATTCCTGCAAAACCTGCGTGCCACACTGATTCCGGCGTTAGCTGTCCCCGTCGTTTTGCTGGGCACATTCGGCGTTCTTGCGTTGTTTGGCTATTCGATTAATACCCTGACGTTGTTTGCAATGGTGCTGGCGATCGGCTTGCTGGTGGACGATGCCATTGTGGTGGTAGAGAACGTCGAACGCATTATGCGTGACGAAGGGTTGCCCGCGCGTGAAGCCACGGAAAAATCAATGGGCGAGATTTCTGGCGCACTGGTTGCCATTGCGCTGGTGTTGTCAGCCGTATTCCTGCCGATGGCCTTCTTTGGGGGATCTACGGGGGTAATTTATCGTCAGTTCTCCATCACCATCATCTCCGCAATGCTGCTTTCCGTGGTGGTGGCATTGACCTTGACTCCCGCCCTGTGCGGTTCCGTCCTCCAGCATGTTCCACCACATAAAAAAGGCTTTTTCGGCGCATTTAACCGCTTTTACCGCCGTACTGAAGATAAATATCAGCGAGGCGTAATTTATGTCCTGCGCCGTGCAGCCCGAACGATGGGGCTTTATGTCGTGCTGGGTGGTGGAATGGCCCTGATGATGTGGAAACTGCCGGGCAGTTTCTTACCCACTGAAGACCAGGGCGAAATCATGGTGCAGTACACGCTGCCGGCCGGGGCGACCGCTGCCCGTACAGCAGAAGTGAATCGCCAGATTGTTGACTGGTTCCTGATTAACGAGAAAGCAAATACCGATGTCATCTTTACCGTTGATGGTTTCAGTTTTAGCGGTAGCGGACAGAACACCGGGATGGCGTTTGTTTCGTTGAAAAACTGGTCTCAACGTAAAGGGGCAGAAAACACCGCCCAGGCTATCGCCCTACGGGCAACCAAAGAGCTGGGCACAATTCGTGATGCCACGGTATTTGCGATGACGCCGCCAGCCGTTGATGGGCTGGGCCAAAGCAATGGTTTTACGTTTGAATTGTTAGCTAACGGTGGAACCGATCGTGAAACACTGCTGCAAATGCGTAATCAGTTGATAGAAAAAGCGAATCAAAGTCCGGAGTTACATTCTGTACGCGCCAATGATTTGCCACAAATGCCGCAATTGCAGGTAGATATTGATAGTAATAAAGCGGTGTCATTAGGGTTGAGTTTGAATGATGTCACCGACACCCTGTCCAGTGCGTGGGGCGGTACTTATGTGAATGACTTTATTGACCGTGGTCGTGTGAAAAAAGTCTACATTCAGGGCGACAGCGAATTTCGTTCCGCGCCGTCAGACTTAGGTAAATGGTTTGTGCGCGGCAGCGATAACGCCATGACACCATTCTCTGCTTTTGCGACCACCCGCTGGCTGTATGGACCGGAAAGACTGGTGCGCTACAACGGCTCGGCAGCCTATGAAATTCAGGGCGAAAACGCGACTGGCTTTAGTTCCGGCGATGCAATGACAAAAATGGAGGAACTGGCAAACAGTCTTCCTGCGGGAACAACCTGGGCCTGGAGTGGTTTGTCATTGCAGGAGAAACTGGCCAGCGGTCAGGCATTAAGTCTGTATGCAGTTTCTATTCTGGTGGTTTTCCTCTGCCTTGCAGCACTGTACGAAAGCTGGTCAGTCCCGTTCTCGGTCATTCTGGTGATCCCTCTGGGGCTTCTTGGCGCGGCGCTGGCGGCCTGGATGCGTGATTTAAACAACGACGTTTACTTCCAGGTAGCGCTATTAACTACTATCGGCTTGTCGTCGAAAAACGCCATTCTGATTGTGGAATTTGCTGAAGCGGCGGTTGCAGAGGGCTATTCCTTGAGTCGTGCGGCATTACGCGCGGCGCAGACTCGTTTACGCCCAATCATCATGACCTCGCTGGCGTTTATTGCGGGGGTAATGCCGCTGGCGATAGCAACCGGCGCAGGGGCGAACAGCCGCATCGCCATTGGTACGGGCATTATTGGCGGCACGCTGACCGCTACATTACTGGCCATTTTCTTCGTTCCTCTGTTTTTTGTACTGGTGAAACGTTTGTTTGCCGGTAAACCGCGCCGTCAGGAGTAAGTTATGTTGCGTCGTTCTCTTATTTTTCTGGTGTTGTTGAGTGCGGGATGTGTCTCGCTCGATCCTCACTACAGTACGCCTGAATCCCCAATCCCGGCGACCTTGCCGGGAGCACAGGGCCAGGGGAAGGCAATCAGCCATGACTGGCAGCAGGTGATCCACGATCCTCGATTGCAGCAGGTAGTAACCATTGCACTGAACAGTAACCGCGATGTGCAAAAAGCGATTGCTGATATTGACTCAGCACGGGCGCTCTATGGGCAAACTAATGCGTCGTTATTTCCGACGGTGAATGCGGCCTTAAGTTCGACCCGCAGCCGTTCGCTGGCGAATGGTACGGGAACAACTGCCGAGGCTGACGGCACGGTGTCCAGTTATACGTTAGATCTGTTTGGTCGTAATCAGAGTTTATCTCGGGCGGCGCGGGAAACCTGGCTTGCCAGTGAATTTACAGCCCAGAACACTCGTTTAACGCTGATTGCTGAAATCAGCACCGCCTGGCTGACACTGGCGGCTGATAACAGCAACCTGGCCCTGGCAAAAGAAACGATGGCCAGTGCAGAAAACTCATTGAAAATTATCCAGCGCCAGCAACAGGTTGGCACGGCGGCAGCGACAGATGTCAGTGAGGCGATGAGTGTTTATCAGCAAGCGCGCGCCAGCGTTGCCAGCTATCAGACACAAGTGATGCAGGATAAAAATGCGCTGAACTTACTGGCAGGTACAACGCTTGCGGAAAATCTGCTACCGGGAACACTGGAAAGCCTGCCGGAACAAATGATAAGTCTGGTTCCTGCGGGAGTATCATCTGATGTTCTGCTGCGTCGCCCGGATATCCAGGAAGCGGAACATAATTTGAAGAGCGCCAATGCAGATATTGGCGCGGCGCGGGCTAACTTTTTCCCGACGATTTCGCTGACTGCCAGTGCCGGTGTTGGCAGTGACGCGTTGTCGTCGTTGTTCAGCCACGGAATGCAGATCTGGTCATTTGCGCCATCGGTCACATTACCGCTGTTTACTGGCGGAAGTAATCTGGCGCAGCTTCGTTACGCAGAAGCACAAAAGCGTGGACTCATTGCCACCTATGAAAAAACCGTTCAGAGCGCATTTAAAGATGTCGCTAACGCACTGGCGCGGCGGACCACGCTTGAAGAGCAACTGGATGCACAGCGCCAGTATGTTAAAGCTGAGCAACAAACGGTCGATGTTGGCTTGCGTCGCTATCAGGCGGGTGTTGGTGATTACCTGACCGTGTTGACGGCGCAGCGCAGCTTGTGGAGCGCACAGCAGGAGCTGCTGGCACTGCAACTGACTGATTTTACAAACCGAATCACGCTCTGGCAGTCGCTGGGCGGCGGTATGTCATCACTCAAGTAAGGAATAATATGGCTAGAGTCTCTCTTTCATGGGCATTGATTCTTGGTCTTTTAGCCGGTATCGGCCCGATGTGTACCGATCTTTATTTGCCGGCTTTGCCGGAGATGTCTGAGCAACTGGCGGCAACCACGACCATAACGCAATTAACCCTGACCGCATCACTGATTGGTCTTGGCGTCGGACAACTGTTATTTGGCCCTCTGAGCGACAAAATAGGGCGTAAACGTCCGTTAATCTTGTCGTTGCTATTGTTTATTGTTTCTTCCATTTTATGCGCGACAACGAACAATATTTACTGGCTGGTGGTCTGGCGTTTTATTCAAGGGATCGCGGGGGCGGGTGGTTCGGTGCTCTCTCGTTCTATTGCTCGTGACAAATATCAGGGAGTAACGTTGACCCAGTTTTTTGCGCTGTTAATGACGGTGAATGGCCTGGCACCGGTGTTGTCGCCAGTGCTGGGCGGGTACATTGTTAGCACTTTTGACTGGCGCATTTTATTCTGGGTAATGGCTGAAATTAGCACCGTACTGTTGCTGGGCTGCCTGTTATTTATTCATGAGACCTTGCCAGAAAATAAAAGGGGCTCATCATTGCTATTAACCGGACGAAGCGTGGTGCAGAACCGCCGTTTTATGCGCTTTTGCCTGATTCAAAGTTTTATGCTGGCTGGTTTGTTTGCATATATCGGCTCTTCGTCGTTCGTGTTGCAGAAGGAATTTGGCTTTAGTCCAATGCAATTTAGCCTGGTGTTTGGCCTTAACGGCATCGGACTTATCATTGCTTCATGGATCTTCTCGCGCCTGGCGCGACGGATTAACGCGATGACATTGTTGCGAGGTGGCCTGATAGCGGCAATTTTGTGTGCATTGCTCACGGTCTTATGCGCATGGGTACAATTGCCCATTCCGGCACTGGTGGCATTATTTTTCACCATCGCATTTTGTAGCGGCATCGGCACTGTTGGCGGGGCAGAGGCTATGAGTGCAGTAGGGACGCAGGAATCTGGAACGGCGTCTGCGTTGATGGGGATGAGCATGTTTGTCTTCGGCGGTATAGCCGCGCCATTGTCGGGAATTGGCGGAGAAACACTGTTAAAAATGAGTCTGGCAATTACGGTGTGTTATACGCTGGCATTGCTGGTTGCTCTCACCAGAATCGACAATCAAAAGTAATGAACACCTCATCCTGAGGGGGGCCTGTCAGGATGAGGTGCAAAACACTAACGGTCCTTACGCCACGCATCCGCCGTCAATGCTTCGCCAAAATGACCGGCGATCAGCCGTTTGGTGAGTTCATGCAGCGGCGATGCCAGCACATCTGCGGTGCTGCCTCGCTCGACAACCTCGCCCTGATGCATCACCAGCACCTGGTCGCTAATGTGCTTCATCATTCCGATATGCTGGGTAACATAAATATACGAAATGCCCTGTTTTTCCTGTAACTCCAGCATCAGATTAATCAACTGCGAACGCATCGACATATCCAGTGATGCGAGGGCTTCATCGGCAATAATGACTTTTGGGCGCAATATCAGCGCGCGCGCCAGACCCAGACGCTGTTTTTGCCCGGGTGCCAACATATGCGGATAGTAACTGACGTGATCCGGTAGCAGCCCAACCATACGCATCGTTTCAATAATCTGTTTGCGACGCTGTTCCGGTTCCAGGTCTGTGTTCAGGCGCAGTGGAAAATCCAGAATTTGCGAGATACGTTGACGGGGATTCAACGAGGTCGAAGGATCCTGAAAAATCATGCGAATACGCTGACTGCGGAAGGAATAATCGCCAAAATGCAGCGGATGATCGTCAATCAATAACTCGCCGCTGGTAGGTTCTATCATTCCCGCCAGCATTTTTGCCAGCGTGGATTTACCCGAACCATTCTCGCCGATAATCGCCAGTGTCTGGCCTTCACGTAGCGTAAAGCTCAAGGGTTTTACCGCTTCTACGGTCTGACGACGAAACCAGCCGGTCCGGTAGCGGAACGTTTTACTTAAATTACGCACTTCAAGTAGCGTTTCGATCATCTCACTCTTTCTCCATGTTCAGTGGGAAATGACAGGCATAGAGATGATTTTTCGCCCCCGTCAAACGTGGCGTCACAATGCATTCTCGTTGTGCATACGGGCAACGTGGCCCCAGACGACAACCAATCGGTAACTGTTCCAGTAGCGGGATAGCGCCGGGCAGCGTATTGAGGCGACTTTTATGCGGCATCGCGCTGCCGAAGTCTGGTATCGCGCGGATCAGCGCCTGGGTATAAGGATGGTGTGGCATCGTCACCAACTCCTTACTCGGCGCGGTTTCCACCGTTTGACCGCAGTAAAGCACGTTAATTTTATCCGCCCATTGGCTAAGCATTTGTAAGTCATGGCTGATAAGCAAAATAGTGGTATTGCTGTTTTGGTTGAGACGCGTCAGCAGGCGAAAGATTTGCGCCTGGGTTGTTGGCTCCATTGAGTTGGTCGGTTCGTCAGCAATTAGCAGACGCGGTTGATTCGCCAGTGCAATGGCTATCATCACTTTCTGACATTCACCTTCGGTCAACTCATAGGGAAAACTGCGCATCGCATCTTTGTGATCTTTAATCCCCACGCGGTGCAGCAGTTCAATGGCACGGCGTTTGCGCCAGCCAAAACGCTGCCACCAACGGCCTTTATAGGTCCAGGCAGGGATGTTTTGCATCAACTGGCGACCCACACGTTCTGAAGGGTCAAGACACGACTGCGGTTCCTGGAAAATCATCGACACGTTGTGACCAACCAGCTTGCGCCGTTCGCGTGCGGAGAGACGCAGCAAATCGATATCATCAAAACGCATACGGTCAGCAGTAACACGCCAGTTATCTTTATTCACCCCACAAATCGCTTTCGCAATCAAACTTTTGCCGGAACCTGATTCGCCAACAAGACCGCGGATTTCACCTTCGGTTAAGGTCATACTTACGCGGTCGACGGCTTTAACCCACTCATCACCGGTTTTAAATTCAATGGTCAGGTTACGAATATCGAGTAATGGCATTATTCCACCCCCGCAATAATTGCACGACGGACACCGTCGCCAAGGAGGTTAACCAACAGCACGCTAATCATAATCGCCGCACCAGGCAGCATGACAGTCCACGGGGCGACATAAATCAGTTCCAGCGCATCACCGAGCATCGCTCCCCATTCAGGCGAGGGCAGTTGTGCGCCGAGATCGAGAAAGCCCAGCGCGGCGATATCGAGAATTGCCATCGACAGTGCGCGGGTGATCTCGGTGACCAGCCCGGCGGTGATGTTGGGCATCACAGCAAACCAGAGAATATTCAGCGTTGATGCGCCATCCAGACGGGCGGCGATAACGTACTCTTTTTCCAGTTCGTCATGCACCATGCTGTAAATCGAACGTACCATACGTGGCAGCAGCGCCAGCCAGACAGCAAACATGGCGTGAGACAAACTCGGTCCGGCAAACGCTACAACGATAATTGCCAGCAGCAGCGAAGGGATCGCCAGTAAGGTATCCAGAATATGGTTAAGCACCGCTGAGCGTAGGCCGTGGGTCGCCCCGGCGAAGGTGCCCAGTACCAGGCCACAGATCGTCGCGGCAAGCGTCACCACAAATGCGCCACCTACGGTTGGCGCAGCTCCGCTCAGTAAACGGCTTAAAACATCGCGTCCGAGGTCGTCAGTCCCCAGGAAGAAAGAAACTTCGCCATAGCGCGACCATGACGGCGGCAATAATTGATAACCGAGAAATTGCTGGTCGATGCCGTAAGGCGCAAACCAGCCGCCAAAAATACACAGTACAGCCAGCCCCGCGCAGCCGTACAGGCCGACCATCGCAGAGGCGTCACTATAAAATTTGCGCCAGGCGGTACGCAGCGTGCCCGGCGGGCGCTTTTCGCTGTATACGCTATCGTAAGGCATACCATTCCTTATGTTTCAGAGGGTTAGCCATGGCACCCAAAATATCAGAAATCACGTTAACAATAATGACCAGTGAGCCACACACCATCACTCCGGCGGAAATGGCTGCGTAATCCTGCTGGCGGATGGCGTTAATTAACCAGCGCCCTAAACCCGGCCAGCTAAAAACCATTTCGGTGATCATCGCCAGCGTCAGCATGGTGGAAAACTGTAAGCCCAGGCGAGGAATAACCGGAGGTAACGCGTTATGCAGAACGTGGCGACGCAAAATAGTAAAGCGCGACAAACCGCGGGTCGCCGCTGCTTTAACATAGTTCTGGTCATACACTTCGATAGTGCTGATACGCATCAGTCGGATCACTTCAGTTGTTGGCGCAACCGACAGGGTGATCACGGGCAATACCATATGGCGGATTGCGCTAATGATCATTTCATCCCGCCACGGTGAGTCCGAAAGCCAGGCATCAATCAACGCAAAACCGGTAATCGGTTTCACTTCGTAGAGCAGATCGAAACGCCCTGAAACGGGCAACCAACCTAGCGTGAGTGAACAAAACAGCGTCAACAGAAGCGCCAGCCAGAACACCGGGATTGAAAAGCCCAGTAAGGCGATGGCGTTGATCAAGTTATCCTGCCACTTATGGCGCGTAATCCCGGCAATCATCCCCACGGGGATGCCAACAATCAGCGCAAAACCGAAGGCGAGGATGCACAGTTCCATCGTTGCCGGGAAGACCTCTTTTAACTGTTCGGCAATCGGTTGACCGTTAATGCTGGAAACACCAAAATCCCAGTGGATCAGGCCATTAAACCAGAACACCCAGGCATTCCACAGTGACGCGCCTTGTAACGGCGCATGTGGGGTGAAATAGCTCAAGCTGAAGCCAACGAAGGTCAGCAGGAACAAGGTCACAATCAATAACAAAATACGGCGTAAGGTGAAGATAATCATGGCTTTTTCACCTCATCCTGTTTCTCGCGATACACCCCAGCAAAGGAGGCGTTACCAAACGGGCTAAGTACCAGACCTTTGATATCGAACCGATAGGCCTGCAAACGCAATGACGACGCCAGCGGCAGAATAGGTAATTCCTGCGCCAGAATACTTTGCGCTTCGTCATAGGCTTCAATACGCGCCGCCAGCTGCTGCGAGGAGAGCGCCTTACGCAACACGCTGTCGAATTTCGGATCGCACCAGTGGGCGAGGTTGGTCTGCGAATGAATTGCCGCGCAGCTCAGTAACGGACGGAAGAAACTGTCCGGGTCGTTACTGTCCGTCGCCCAACCGGATAACGTCAGATCATGGCTCATATCCATCAACCGCGCCTCCTGAAAACGACCTTCTACCGGCACAATCACCACTTTTACGCCAACCTGTGCCATATCCGCCTGAATCAGTTCGGCGGTTTTCAGTGGACTGGGGTTCCACGCCTGCGAACGTGTGGGCACCCACAGTTTCAGCGTTAAGTTTTCCAGCCCCAACGCCTTCAACTGTTCGCGCGATTTTGCCGGATTGTATTCAGTAATTTTAGCCTCGTTGTCATAGGCCCACGAGGCGCGCGGTAAAATAGAGGCCGCTGTTTCAGCCGTACCATAATAGATGGATTGCATCAGGCGCTGGTTATTAATTGCCAGTGCCAGCGCATGGCGGACAGCGGGATTATTTAGCGGCGGTTTGGCGGTGTTGAATGCCAGATAGGCGACGTTCATCCCAGGACGCAGCGTTAAACGCAAGCGTGGGTCGTCACGCAAAATGGATAGCTGACTGGCAGCAGGCCAGGCCAGAACGTCGCACTCCCCGGTCAGGAGTTTCGACAATCGTCCTGTACCGCCAGAGCCTAAATCCACCACCACTTGTGGCATCAACGGCTTACCACGCCAGAAATCATCATGACGTTGTAAGCGAATATATTGCCCGGCGCGGTATTCCGACAACTGATACGGACCGGTGCCGACCGGTTGACGGTCGAGTTGCTCCTGGCGATCTTCTTTCTCTAACTTCCCTGCATATTCTGCCGACATGACCGAAGCATAATGGGTCGCCAGGTGCCACAAAAAAGAAGCATCCGGCTGGGCGAGACGGAACTCAACGGTATGATTATCCAGCTTGCGGACGCTTTTCACGTTATCGGCAAATTGCAGACTGTCGAAATAGGGGAAGTTACTGCCGTTGACGTTATGCCACGGGTTGTTGCGGTCAAAAATCCGTTGGAAGGTAAACACCACATCATCGGCATTCATTTTACGAGTGGGAGTAAACCAGTCGGTTTTTTGAAACGGAACATCGCGACGCAGGTGGAAGCGATAGGTCGCGCCGTTGTCGAGTACTTCCCAGCTTTCGGCAAGTTCCGGCATCAGGCGATAGGTATAGGGATCGACATCCAGCAGTCGATCATAAAACTGGGCGGCAAGGGTATCGACAATTAACCCACTGCTCGCTTTGGATGGGTTAAAGGTGTTGACTTGCCCGCTGACGCAATAGACAAAACCGCTGTCGCGGATATCAGCATGCGGGGGGGATTCAGGCGCGGCGATTGCCTGACCACTCACAAGTCCAGCAATCACCAAAAGAGACGATAATACCTGGCGCATAATATTAAGGGATTTTATGTAAAGAGGCTATCTTACTAATATTTAATGACATTTGCCATTACCGTTTGTGTTCAGAGGTAATAATGAGGGCCGTGTGGTTGGTCATTGAACAGGTGGCGTCGCCATCAGTTCAACATTCGTACCCGTGATTTCTTTATAACTATAACTCACAGAACAACTTAGCGAGGAGCAGAGCGGTACGATCGTGAGAAACCCATTAAAGCACGCTGCAATGCGTGTCATTTTTAGCCGGATGCGGCGCGAACGCTTTATCCGGGCAACGATACTGACCGATAGTCTGCAATTAAATAATTACTCATTACCCCATTGATTCAAAAACTCTGCGATCTCATCAATGCGTACGGGATTAATCCCCGCTTCAGCAGCCATTTCATGTTGGGCTTCTTCACTGATCTCTTCATTGTTCATCAAACGGGTGAGCAGTAACTGGAAGTAGTGGGCCAGCGGTGTGCGTTCAGCGTCTGCGACAGGCTCTGCGCATTCGGTCGCGTACTCATCGGCAATATCATAATATTTTAGCGGGATATCGTGGTTCATTATTTGCCCCTGGGGTTAATGCGCTAAGCATAAGGGCGGATGATAGCACTCGTGATCCGGGTCATACATATTTTTATAGTTAATGGCGCGGTGCATTACCTTCAGGCAGGATAATGCGCCGCGCATTCGACTATTACGTTTCGCTCACCGGCGTTCTGTCGCCATCATACAACGGCACTTTGCGATAGCGGCGGATCAAATACCACAAATATGCGCCGCCTAACGAAGCCCATACCATCCCGGTTGCGCAATTCGATGCGGCAATGAAAATTTTGCAGGATGCGCTGAGAGATTAATACGCAGAAGCAGGGTTAACGCAATAATGCCTGATGCGCAGCGCTTATCAGGCCTGCAAACGACGTATTGATTTTGTAGGCCTGATAAGGCGTTCACGGCACACCCGGCAAGTTGCATTGTCGAAATGCTAAAGCTGGTGCTTTTTCAGCAACGCGCGGAACTGATGATAGGTTAACCCCAGCAATTCAGCGGCGCGCTTCTGGTTATACTTCCCTTGTTCCAAGCTGACCTGAAGCAGTTCTTTTTCCTGCTGCATCTGAAACTCGCGTAAATCCAGTGGCAGCGTCGGAAGCGAAGTGTTTTCTGAAACGGCGATGGCTTCTTCAGATGGACGGCGTTTAAAGGGATCAATAATGATGTCATCAAGCGGATAATCGCTGGTGCCGTGGCGATACACTGAACGTTCCACCACGTTTTTCAATTCACGTATATTTCCCGGCCAGCGATAATTCAGCAATGTTTCTCTGGCGTGCTCGGTAAAACCCGGGAACAGAGGCAGCTTGATTTCCCGACACATCTGGATGGCAAAGTGTTCTGCCATCAACATAATGTCGCTTTCACGTTCGCGTAGTGGCGGCAGTTGCACAACATCGAACGCTAGTCGGTCGAGCAGGTCAGCGCGAAAAGTACCTTCATTGACCATTGCCGGGAGATCGGCATTCGTCGCGCATACCAACCGCACATTCACCTGCAATGGCTGGCTGCCGCCGACGCGCTCCAGTTCACCGTACTCAATCACACGCAATAATTTTTCCTGCACCATCATCGGTGCCGTAGCGAGTTCATCAAGAAATAGCGTACCGCCGTCGGCACGTTCAAATCTCCCTGGATGACGTTTTTGCGCACCGGTAAACGCCCCCGCTTCGTGACCAAACAGTTCGGAATCCAGCAAATTTTCATTTAACGCCGCGCAGTTAAGGGAAATAAACGGCCCTTGCCAACGGGAGGAGAGATAATGCAGACGGCTGGCAATCAGCTCTTTACCGGTGCCGCGCTCGCCGATGATGAGCACCGGTTTGTCCAGCGGTGCGAGATGCGAAACCTGTTCCAGCACTTCGAGAAAGCTGTTCGCCTCACCGAGTAAATTATCTTTGTATTCTGCCATGATGAAATTCGCCACTTGTTAGTGTAATTCGCTAATTCATCCTGGCATGTTGCTGTTGATTCTTCAATCAGATCTTTATAAATCAAAAAGATAAAAAATTGGCACGCAAATTGTATTAACAGTTCAGCAGGACAATCCTGAACGCAGAAATCAAGAGGACAACATTATGGGTATTTTTTCTCGCTTTGCCGACATCGTGAATGCCAACATCAACGCTCTGTTAGAGAAAGCGGAAGATCCACAGAAACTGGTGCGTCTGATGATCCAGGAGATGGAAGATACATTGGTTGAAGTACGTTCTACTTCGGCGCGTGCGCTGGCAGAAAAGAAACAGCTGACTCGCCGTATTGAACAAGCGTCGGCTCGTGAAATTGAATGGCAGGAAAAAGCGGAACTGGCACTGCTGAAAGAGAGAGAGGATCTGGCGCGTGCGGCGTTAATTGAAAAACAGAAACTGACCGATCTGATTAAGAGCCTGGAACATGAAGTGACGCTGGTGGACGATACGCTAGTGCGTATGAAGAAAGAGATCGGCGAGCTGGAAAACAAATTGAGCGAAACACGCGCTCGCCAGCAGGCATTGATGTTACGCCATCAAGCGGCAAACTCGTCGCGCGATGTGCGTCGTCAGCTGGACAGTGGCAAACTGGATGAAGCAATGGCTCGTTTCGAATCTTTCGAACGCCGTATCGACCAGATGGAAGCGGAAGCAGAAAGCCACAGCTTCGGTAAACAAAAATCGCTGGACGATCAGTTTGCCGAACTGAAAGCCGATGATGCAATCAGCGAGCAACTGGCACAATTAAAAGCCAAAATGAAGCAAGACAATCAATAATAACATCCAGGCGGCGTCCGAACGCGCCGCCGCTCATCGTCTAAGGAGTACTTATGAGCGCGCTATTTCTGGCTATTCCGTTAACCATTTTTGTGCTGTTTGTTTTACCGATCTGGTTATGGCTGCATTACAGCAATCGTTCCGGTCGCAGTGAATTGTCACAAAGTGAGCAGCAGCGATTAGCGCAACTGGCTGATGACGCAAAACGGATGCGCGAGCGTATTCAGGCGCTGGAATCCATTCTTGATGCAGAACATCCGAACTGGAGGGATCGCTAATGGCGGGCATTAATCTCAATAAAAAATTATGGCGTATTCCGCAGCAGGGCATGGTCCGTGGCGTCTGCGCCGGGATTGCCAACTATTTTGATGTACCAGTAAAACTGGTGCGTATCCTGGTAGTGCTGTCGATTTTCTTCGGTCTGGCGCTGTTTACCCTGGTTGCTTACATCATTTTGTCATTTGCGCTTGATCCAATGCCGGACAACATGGCCTTTGGTGAGCAGCTACCTTCCAGCAGCGAATTGCTGGATGAAGTCGACCGTGAACTGGCGGCAAGTGAAACGCGTTTACGCGAGATGGAACGTTATGTCACTTCCGACACTTTCACGCTGCGTAGCCGTTTCCGTCAACTGTGAGGAAAGTTATGAATACTCGCTGGCAACAGGCCGGGCAAAAGGTGAAGCCTGGGTTCAAATTAGCAGGCAAGCTGGTACTTCTTACCGCACTGCGCTATGGCCCGGCGGGTGTGGCGGGCTGGGCGATAAAATCAGTTGCTCGCCGACCGCTGAAAATGTTGCTGGCTGTGGCGCTGGAACCGCTGTTAAGTCGGGCTGCCAATAAACTGGCGCAGCGTTATAAAAGGTGAGGGGAGTTTCGCAAAAATGGTTAAATCTCAGGCGTATAATGGATAGCAATTTTCATCCATAGAAGGACGCTTACATGTTTAAAAAAGGCTTACTTGCTCTGACACTGGTGTTTTCACTGCCCGTTTTCGCCGCTGAACACTGGATCGATGTTCGTGTTCCAGAGCAGTATCAGCAAGAGCACGTTCAGGGGGCCATCAATATTCCCCTGAAGGAAGTGAAAGAGCGCATTGCTACCGCCGTTCCGGATAAAAACGACACCGTGAAAGTGTATTGCAATGCCGGACGCCAGTCAGGGCAGGCAAAAGAGATCCTTAGCGAGATGGGATATACCCACGTTGAGAACGCCGGTGGCCTGAAAGACATCGCAATGCCGAAGGTCAAAGGTTAAAAGAATTCACCATGAGCGGCGCTTATGCGCCGTTTTTTTCTGTCACACCTTATTTACATCCCCATAGATTATTTGCGTTAGCTCACAAATACGCTTTTTCCCAGGTAAAAAAAGATTTCCTGCGTGACTAAACCCCTTGAGCTCAATTGACAGTTTATTTTATGCGGAGTAGTCTCTCGCTTCATGGGACCGCTACCACGGAAAGGCAACATGAAACAGAAAATTACGGATTACCTGGACGAAATCTACGGTGGAACATTTACCGCCACTCATTTACAGAAACTTGTAACGCGTCTTGAGAGTGCGAAACGATTAATTACACAGCGACGTAAAAAACACTGGGATGAAAGTGATGTCGTGTTAATTACCTATGCCGATCAATTTCACAGTAATGATTTAAAGCCACTACCCACATTTAATCAGTTTTACCCTCAATGGCTGCAAAGAATTTTTTCACATGTTCATTTATTACCTTTTTATCCATGGTCATCTGATGATGGATTTTCGGTAATTGATTATCATCAGGTCGCCAGTGAAGCGGGGGAGTGGCAGGATATTCAGCAACTCGGTGAATGCAGCCATTTAATGTTTGATTTTGTCTGCAACCATATGTCGGCAAAAAGTGAATGGTTTAAAAACTATTTACAACAGCAGCCAGGTTTTGAAGATTTTTTTATTACCGTTGATCCGAAAACCGATCTCAGCGCCGTCACTCGCCCGCGTGCGTTACCGTTATTAACGCCATTCCAGATGCGCGATCATTCAACGCGCCATTTATGGACCACCTTTAGCGACGATCAAATTGACCTCAATTACCGTAGCCCTGAAGTGTTGCTGGCGATGGTGGATGTATTGCTGTGCTACCTGGAAAAGGGCGCAGAGTATGTCCGTCTGGATGCCGTTGGCTTTATGTGGAAAGAGCCGGGAACAAGCTGCATCCATCTGGAAAAAACACATCTGATTATCAAACTGTTACGGTCGATTATTGATAACGTCGCGCCAGGCACAGTGATCATTACCGAGACCAATGTTCCGCATAAAGACAACATTGCTTACTTTGGCGAAGGCGATGACGAAGCGCATATGGTGTACCAGTTCTCGCTGCCGCCGCTGGTGCTGCATGCGGTGCAAAAACAGAACGTTGAGGCACTTTGTGCGTGGGCGCAAAACCTGACACTACCTTCCAGCAACACCACCTGGTTTAACTTCCTTGCCTCTCACGATGGCATCGGGCTTAACCCACTGCGGGGGTTGTTGCCCGAAAACGAAATATTAGCGCTGGTCGAGGTGTTACAGCAGGAAGGGGCATTAGTAAACTGGAAAAATAATCCCGACGGTACGCGTAGCCCCTATGAAATGAATGTCACCTATATGGATGCGTTGAGCCGCCGTGAGTGTAGCGACGAAGAACGGTGTGCCAGGTTTATTCTCGCCCATGCGATTTTGTTAAGTTTCCCCGGTGTGCCAGCGATATATATTCAAAGCATTCTGGGGTCGCGTAATGATTACGCAGGTGTCGAAAAACTTGGATATAATCGTGCGATTAACCGTAAAAAATACTCTAGTAAAGAGATAACGACAGAACTGAACAATAAAGCGACATTAAGGTATTCGATATATTATAAGTTGTCGCATTTAATTACACTTCGTCGCAGTCATAAAGAGTTTCATCCGGATAATAATTTCACCATTGATGCGATTAATTCATTTGTAATGCGAATTCAAAGAAGCAATGCGGATGGCGATTGCCTGACGGGATTGTTTAATGTCAGTGAAAATATTCAGCATATAAATATTACTGACCTGCACGGTCGGAATCTGATTAGTGAAGTTGATATATTGGGTAATGAAATAACACTGCATCCCTGGCAGGTTATGTGGATTAAATAAAAAGGAACATTTCATGATTAAATCAAAAATCGTGCTGTTATCAGCACTGGTTTCCTGCGCCCTGATTTCAGGCTGTAAAGAAGAAAATAAAAATAATGTATCCATCGAATTTATGCATTCTTCGGTGGAGCAGGAGCGCCAGGCCGTCATCAGCAAATTGATTGCCCGTTTTGAAAAAGAAAACCCAGGTATCACCGTAAAACAAGTGCCCGTGGAAGAAGACGCCTATAACACCAAAGTCATTACCCTTTCACGTAGCGGTTCGCTGCCGGAAGTGATCGAAACCAGCCATGACTACGCCAAAGTGATGGACAAAGAGCAGCTTATCGATCGTAAAGCGGTTGCCACGGTCATCAGCAACGTCGGTGAAGGCGCGTTCTACGATGGCGTACTGCGGATTGTGCGCACCGAAGATGGCAGCGCCTGGACCGGTGTTCCTGTCAGCGCATGGATTGGCGGGATCTGGTATCGCAAAGATGTGCTGGCAAAAGCTGGGCTGGAGGAGCCAAAAAACTGGCAGCAATTGCTGGACGTTGCACAGAAACTGAATGACCCGGCGAATAAAAAATACGGTATTGCGCTGCCTACAGCAGAAAGCGTGTTGACGGAACAGTCTTTCTCCCAGTTTGCGTTATCCAATCAGGCTAACGTCTTTAACGCCGAAGGCAAAATCACCCTTGATACACCAGAGATGATGCAGGCGCTGACCTATTACCGCAACCTTGCTGCCAACACCATGCCAGGTTCTAACGACATCATGGAAGTGAAAGACGCTTTTATGAACGGCACCGCGCCGATGGCGATTTACTCCACCTATATCCTTCCGGCTGTGATTAAAGAAGGCGATCCGAAAAACGTTGGTTTCGTGGTGCCAACCGAGAAAAATTCTGCGGTCTACGGCATGTTGACCTCGCTGACCATTACCGCCGGGCAAAAGACTGAAGAGACCGAAGCGGCTGAAAAATTTGTCACCTTTATGGAGCAGGCGGACAACATTGCCGACTGGGTGATGATGTCACCAGGCGCGGCGCTGCCGGTGAACAAAGCGGTTGTCACTACCGCCACCTGGAAAGACAACGACGTTATTAAGGCGCTGGGAGAATTGCCGAATCAGCTAATCAGCGAATTGCCAAATATTCAGGTCTTTGGCGCAGTAGGGGATAAAAACTTTACCCGCATGGGTGATGTGACGGGGTCTGGTGTGGTGAGTTCAATGGTGCATAACGTCACCGTGGGTAAAGCCGACCTCCCTGGCACGCTGCAAGCGAGCCAGAAAAAGCTGGATGAGTTGGTCGAACAGCGCTAAACCCAGGACAGGAATCCGCAATGAACAGGCTTTTTTCAGGTCGTTCCGATATGCCCTTTGCGCTGTTGCTTCTCGCGCCCAGCTTATTACTGCTGGGCGGTCTGGTGGCGTGGCCGATGGTGTCGAATATCGAAATCAGTTTTTTACGTCTGCCGCTTAATCCCAACATCGAGTCAACGTTTGTTGGGGTGAGTAACTATGTGCGCATTCTCTCCGATCCTGGTTTCTGGCACTCGCTGTGGATGACGGTCTGGTATACCGCGCTTGTGGTGGCGGGCAGCACCGTGCTCGGGCTGGCCGTGGCGATGTTTTTCAACCGCGAGTTCCGCCTGCGCAAAACCGCGCGTTCGCTGGTGATCCTTTCCTACGTAACGCCGTCTATTTCGCTGGTGTTCGCCTGGAAATACATGTTCAACAACGGCTACGGCATTGTGAACTACCTCGGCGTCGATCTTCTGCATCTCTATGAGCAGGCGCCGCTGTGGTTCGATAACCCGGGCAGTAGTTTTGTGCTGGTGGTGCTGTTCGCCATCTGGCGCTACTTCCCGTATGCCTTTATCTCGTTTCTGGCGATTTTGCAGACCATCGACAAATCGCTGTACGAAGCGGCAGAGATGGATGGCGCGAATGCCTGGCAACGGTTTCGCATCGTCACGCTGCCCGCAATTATGCCGGTCCTGGCGACGGTGGTGACGCTGCGCACTATCTGGATGTTCTACATGTTTGCTGATGTTTATCTGCTGACGACCAAGGTCGATATTCTCGGTGTCTATCTCTACAAAACCGCCTTTGCCTTTAATGACTTAGGGAAAGCGGCGGCGATCTCGGTGGTGCTTTTCATCATTATTCTCGCTGTCATTCTGCTGACCAGGAAACGGGTGAACCTCAATGGCAACAAATAAACGCACACTCAGTCGAATCGGTTTTTACTGCGGGCTGGCGCTGTTTCTCATCATCACGCTGTTTCCGTTTTTTGTGATGCTGATGACCTCGTTCAAGAGCGCAAAAGAGGCAATCTCGCTGCATCCTACGCTGCTGCCACAGCAGTGGACGCTGGAGCATTACGTCGACATTTTTAATCCGGTGATTTTCCCGTTTGTCGACTACTTCCGTAACAGCATGGTGGTGTCGGTGGTTTCCTCCGTGGTGGCGGTATTTCTCGGCATTCTTGGGGCTTACGCGCTTTCCCGCCTGCGCTTTAAAGGGCGAATGACCATCAACGCCAGCTTTTACACGGTGTACATGTTCTCCGGCATTTTGCTGGTGGTGCCGCTGTTCAAAATCATCACCGCACTTGGCATTTACGACACCGAGATGGCGCTGATTATCACCATGGTGACGCAAACTCTGCCTACCGCCGTGTTTATGCTGAAAAGCTACTTCGACACCATCCCCGATGAAATCGAAGAAGCGGCAATGATGGATGGCCTCAATCGTCTGCAAATTATCTTCCGTATCACCGTGCCCCTGGCAATGTCCGGGCTGATATCCGTATTCGTCTACTGCTTTATGGTGGCGTGGAACGACTATCTGTTTGCGTCGATTTTCCTTTCCAGCGCCAGCAATTTCACCTTACCTGTGGGCCTGAACGCGCTGTTCAGTACGCCTGATTACATCTGGGGACGGATGATGGCGGCCTCGCTGGTGACCGCACTACCGGTAGTGATTATGTATGCGCTTTCGGAACGTTTTATTAAGAGTGGTTTGACCGCTGGTGGCGTGAAGGGCTAAAGCGGCCAGTTTCTTTACAAGGAGTTTTACATGAAAAAGTTAGTAGCCACAGCACCGCGAGTTGCTGCGCTGGTTGAGTATGAAGATCGGGCGATTTTAGCCAATGAAGTGAAGATCCGCGTGCGTTTCGGCGCGCCGAAGCACGGGACGGAAGTGGTCGATTTCCGCGCCGCCAGCCCGTTTATCGATGAAGAATTTAATGGCGAATGGCAGATGTTCAGCCCGCGTCCGGCAGATGCGCCGCGCGGCATTGAGTTTGGCAAATTCCAGCTTGGCAACATGGTAGTTGGCGACATTATCGAGTGCGGCAGCGACGTTACCGACTACGCGGTGGGCGACAGCGTATGCGGCTACGGCCCGCTCTCCGAGACGGTCATCATTAACGCAGTGAATAACTACAAGCTGCGCAAAATGCCGCAAGGCAGCTCCTGGAAAAACGCCGTCTGCTACGACCCGGCGCAGTTTGCCATGAGCGGCGTGCGCGATGCCAATGTACGCGTAGGGGATTTTGTAGTGGTGGTCGGGCTTGGCGCGATCGGTCAAATTGCCATCCAACTGGCAAAACGCGCTGGAGCGTCGGTGGTAATTGGCGTCGATCCTATTACCCATCGTTGTGATATTGCCCGTCGCCACGGTGCGGATTTCTGTCTTAACCCCATTGGCGCTGACGTAGGTAAAGAGATCAAAACGCTGACCGGCAAGCAGGGTGCCGATGTGATTATCGAAACCAGTGGCTATGCCGACGCGCTGCAATCGGCATTCCGCGGTCTGGCCTATGGCGGCACCATCTCCTATGTCGCGTTTGCCAAACCGTTTGCCGAAGGTTTTAACCTCGGACGCGAAGCGCATTTCAATAACGCCAAAATTGTCTTCTCTCGCGCGTGCAGCGAACCGAACCCGGATTATCCGCGCTGGAGCCGTAAGCGTATTGAAGAAACCTGCTGGGAACTGCTGATGAACGGTTATCTCAATTGCGAAGATTTAATCGACCCGGTAGTGACCTTTGCCAACAGCCCGGAAAGCTACATGCAGTATGTCGATCAGCATCCGGAACAGAGCATCAAAATGGGCGTTACGTTTTAATTCAAAGGAATGAAAAAATGAAAATAGGCACACAGAATCAGGCATTCTTTCCGGGAAATATTCTGGAGAAATTTCGTTACATCAAAGAGATGGGCTTCGATGGTTTTGAGATTGACGGCAAACTGCTGGTCAACAACATCGAAGAAGTCAAAGCGGCGATCAAAGAAACCGGTTTACCGGTGACCACTGCCTGCGGCGGCTATGACGGCTGGATTGGTGATTTTATCGAAGAGCGTCGTCTTAATGGCTTAAAGCAGATCGAACGCATTCTCGAAGCGCTGGCAGAAGTGGGCGGTAAAGGTATCGTCGTTCCTGCTGCATGGGGCATGTTTACCTTCCGTTTACCGCCGATGACCTCGCCGCGCAGCCTGGACGGCGACCGCAAAATGGTGAGTGATTCCCTGCGCGTACTGGAACAGGTCGCCGCGCGTACCGGAACCGTGGTGTATCTCGAACCGTTAAACCGTTATCAGGATCACATGATCAACACTCTCGCCGATGCCCGCCGTTACATCGTCGAAAACGATCTTAAACATGTGCAGATTATCGGCGATTTCTATCACATGAACATCGAAGAAGATAACCTGGCGCAGGCGCTGCATGACAACCGCGACTTGCTCGGTCATGTGCATATTGCCGATAACCATCGTTACCAGCCGGGCAGCGGCACCCTCGATTTCCACGCGCTGTTTGAACAGCTGCGCGCCGATAACTATCAGGGTTATGTGGTGTATGAAGGGCGTATCCGGGCAGAAGCTCCTGCCCAGGCGTACCGTGATTCGTTGGCCTGGTTGCGCACCTGCTAAGAGGTCTTTGTGAAAAGTGCAATGACAAGCTCTCCGCTGCGTGTCGCGATAATCGGCGCAGGCCAGGTGGCGGATAAGGTTCATGCTTCGTACTACTGCACCCGCAACGATCTGGAACTGGTGGCTGTCTGTGACAGCCGCCTTTCCCAGGCGCAGGCGCTGGCAGAAAAATACGGGAATGCATCCTTGTGGGACGATCCGCAGGCCATGCTGCTGGCGGTGAAACCTGATGTGGTTAGCGTCTGCTCACCTAACCGTTTTCATTACGAACATACCCTGATGGCGCTGGAAGCGGGCTGCCATGTGATGTGCGAAAAACCGCCCGCCATGACGCCAGAACAGGCGCGGGAAATGTGCGATACCGCGCGCAAACAGGGCAAGGTGCTGGCCTACGACTTTCACCATCGTTTTGCACTCGATACGCAACAGCTGCGTGAACAGGTGACCAACGGCGTTTTGGGAGAGATTTACGTTACCACCGCCCGCGCCCTGCGTCGCTGCGGTGTTCCCGGCTGGGGTGTCTTTACTAATAAAGAATTGCAGGGCGGCGGGCCGCTTATTGACATCGGCATTCATATGCTGGATGCGGCGATGTATGTACTGGGTTTTCCAGCGGTGAAAAGCGTGACCGCGCATAGCTTTCAAAAGATCGGCACGCAAAAGAGCTGCGGTCAATTTGGCGAGTGGGACCCGGCAACCTACAGCGTCGAAGATTCGCTGTTTGGCACCATTGAATTTCATAACGGCGGCATTCTGTGGCTTGAGACCTCATTTGCACTCAACATCCGCGAACAGTCGATTATGAACGTCAGCTTTTGTGGTGATAAAGCCGGGGCGACGCTGTTTCCAGCACATATCTACACCGATAACAACGGTGAGTTAATGACGCTGATGCAACGGGAAATGGCAGACGACAACCGTCATCTGCGCAGTATGGAAGCCTTTATCAACCACGTACAAGGTAAGCCCGTGATGATAGCCGACGCCGAGCAGGGATACATCATCCAGCAACTGGTGGCGACGCTTTATCAATCCGCAGAAACAGGGACGCGTGTGGAATTATGATCAGGCCAGTAACGTTAACGGAACCCCATTTCAGTCAGCATACCCTGAACAAGTATGCTTCGCTGATGGCGCAGGGGAACGGCTATCTTGGGCTTCGCGCCAGCCATGAAGAAGATTACACGAGCCAGACGCGCGGCATGTATCTGGCAGGGCTTTATCATCGGGCGGGTAAAGGTGAAATCAACGAACTGGTGAACCTGCCTGATGTCGTGGGGATGGAGATTGCCATAAATGGTGAGATTTTCTCGTTATCCCGCGAAACGTGGCAGCGCGAGCTTGACTTCGCCAGTGGGGAATTACGTCGCAATGTCGTCTGGTCTTCAGCCAGCGGCGCACGTTATGCCATTGCCAGCCGTCGCTTTGTTTCGGCAGAACAACTGCCGCTGATGGCGCTGGAAATCAGCATTACGCCGCTGGACGCTGACGCGCCAGTGCTGATTTCAACAGGCATTGACGCCACGCAAACCAACCACGGACGACAACATCTCGACGAAACCCAGGTGCGGGTGTTTGGTCAGCATTTGATGCAGGGGATCTATACCACTCAGGATGGACGCAGTGATGTGGCCATCAGCTGTTGCTGCCAGGTGAGCGGTGACGTGCAGCAATGCTATACCGCCAAAGAGCGCCGCTTGCTGCAACATACCAGTGCACAACTACCTGCGGGCAAAACGCTGTCGCTGCAAAAACGGGTGTGGATCGACTGGCGGGACGACAGACACGTCGCTTTAGACGAGTGGGGTAGTGCATCGCTTCGTCAGCTTGAAATGTGTGTGCAGCAGAGTTACGACCAACTTCTTGCAGCATCCACAGAAAACTGGCGTCAGTGGTGGCAGAAACGTCGTATCACGGTAAACGGCGGCGATGCGCACGATCAGCAAGCGTTAGATTATGCGCTTTATCACCTACGCATCATGACGCCTGCTCACGACGAGCGCAGCAGTATTGCGGCAAAAGGTTTGACCGGGGAAGGCTACAAAGGCCACGTTTTCTGGGATACGGAAGTATTTTTACTGCCGTTCCATCTGTTTAGCGAACCGACGATTGCCAGAAGTTTACTGCGTTATCGCTGGCACAACTTGACAGGCGCGCAGGAGAAAGCGCGACGCAACGGCTGGCAGGGCGCGCTATTTCCGTGGGAAAGCGCGCGCAGCGGCGAAGAAGAGACGCCGGAATTTGCCGCCATTAACATTCGCACCGGGTTGCGGCAAAAAGTGGCCTCTGCGCAGGCGGAACATCATCTGGTGGCCGATATCGCCTGGGCGGTTATTCAATACTGGCGGACCACGGGGGATGAAAGTTTCATTGCTCATGAAGGCATGGCGCTACTTCTGGAGACAGCAAAGTTCTGGATTAGCCGCGCGGTGAGGGTTAACGACCGTCTGGAAATTCATGATGTTATTGGGCCAGACGAATATACCGAACATGTCAATAATAACGCCTTCACCAGCTATATGGCGTATTACAACGTCCAGCAGGCGCTGAATATCGCTCGTCAGTTTGGCTGTAGCGACGACGCGTTTATTCATCGTGCAGAAATGTACCTCAAAGAACTGCGGCTGCCAGAAATTCAGCCCGACGGCGTTTTGCCGCAGGATGATTCGTTTATGGCTAAGCCGGTGATTAATCTGGCGAAATACAAAGCGGCGGCGGGGAAGCAAACCATTCTGCTGGATTATTCACGCGCAGAAGTGAACGAGATGCAGATCCTCAAACAAGCTGATGTGGTGATGCTCAATTACATGCTGCCGGAGCAGTTCTCAGCGGCATCGTGTCTTGCCAATCTGCAATTTTATGAACCGCGCACTATTCACGACTCGTCATTAAGTAAAGCAATCCACGGCATTGTTGCCGCACGCTGTGGCCTGCTGACCCAAAGTTATCAGTTCTGGCGCGAGGGGACTGAAATCGATCTTGGTGCTGATCCACATAGCTGTGATGACGGTATCCACGCTGCCGCAACTGGCGCTATCTGGCTGGGGGCGATTCAGGGTTTTGCCGGGGTGAGTGTGCGTGACGGTGAATTACATCTCAATCCGGCGTTACCTGAGCAGTGGCAACAGTTGTCTTTCCCTCTGTTCTGGCAGGGCTGCGAATTACAGGTCACTCTCGACGCGCAGCGTATTGCGATTCGAACTTCTGCGCCTGTTTCACTGCGCTTGAACGGTCAGCTTATTTACGTCGCTGAAGAATCTGTTTTCTGTTTGGGGGATTTTATTTTGCCCTTCAATGGGACCGCTACCACGCATCAGGAGGGGGAATGAAACTGCAAGGGGTAATTTTCGATCTGGATGGAGTAATCACCGATACCGCGCATCTGCATTTCCAGGCGTGGCAGCAGATTGCCGCTGAAATTGGCATCAGCATTGATGCGCAGTTTAACGAATTCCTAAAAGGGATCAGCCGCGATGAGTCCCTGCGGCGAATTCTGCAGCACGGGGGTAAAGAGGGCGATTTTAACCCACAGGAACGGGCGCAACTGGCGTATCGCAAAAATCTGCTTTACGTCCACTCACTGCGCGAACTGACGGTTAATGCTGTGCTGCCTGGCATTCACAATTTGCTGGTAGATCTCCGGGCACAGCAGATTCCGGTTGGGCTGGCTTCTGTCTCCCTGAATGCGCCGACGATTTTAGCAGCGCTGGAGCTGCGCGAGTTTTTCACCTTCTGCGCGGACGCTTCCCAACTCAAAAATTCGAAACCGGACCCGGAAATCTTTCTCGCCGCCTGTGCAGGGCTGGGCGTGCCGCCACAGGCATGTATCGGCATTGAAGATGCGCAGGCGGGCATTGAAGCCATTAACGCCAGCGGTATGCGCTCGGTGGGGATCGGCGCGGGCTTAACCGGGGCGCAATTATTGTTGCCCTCAACGGACTCCCTGACCTGGCCGCGGTTATCGGCCTTCTGGCAAAACGTATAGCAAAGGAATCAACATGGCACAGCTTTCGTTACAACATATTCAAAAGATCTACGATAACCAGGTGCATGTGGTGAAGGACTTCAACCTGGAAATTGCCGATAAAGAGTTCATCGTATTTGTCGGCCCGTCGGGCTGCGGTAAATCGACCACCCTGCGTATGATTGCCGGGCTTGAGGAGATCAGCGGCGGCGATCTGTTGATCGACGGCAAACGAATGAATGACGTTCCAGCCAAAGCACGCAATATCGCGATGGTGTTCCAGAACTACGCGCTGTATCCGCATATGACGGTCTACGACAACATGGCGTTTGGCCTGAAGATACAAAAAATCGCCAAAGAGATGATTGATGAGCGGGTTAACTGGGCGGCGCAAATCCTCGGCCTGCGTGAGTACCTGAAACGCAAGCCGGGCGCGCTTTCCGGCGGGCAACGTCAGCGAGTGGCGCTTGGGCGGGCGATTGTGCGCGAAGCGGGCGTGTTTTTAATGGATGAGCCGCTCTCTAACCTGGATGCCAAGCTGCGCGTGCAAATGCGCGCAGAGATCAGCAAGCTGCATCAGAAACTGAACACCACCATGATCTACGTGACCCACGATCAGACCGAAGCGATGACCATGGCGACGCGGATTGTCATTATGAAGGATGGGATTGTTCAGCAGGTCGGTGCGCCGAAAACGGTCTATAACCAACCGGCGAATATGTTTGTTGCCGGATTTATTGGGTCACCAGCAATGAATTTTATTCGCGGCACGATCGATGGCGATAAATTCGTTACGGAAACACTTAAATTAACCATTCCCGAAGAGAAATTAGCGGTTCTGAAAACGCAGGAAAGTTTACATAAACCCATTGTGATGGGAATACGCCCGGAGGATATTCATCCGGATGCGCAAGAAGAAAATAACATTTCCGCCAAAATTAGCGTGGCGGAATTAACCGGTGCGGAATTTATGCTCTACACCACGGTTGGGGGGCACGAGTTAGTGGTCCGTGCTGGTGCGTTAAATGATTATCATGCAGGAGAAAATATCACTATTCATTTTGATATGACTAAATGTCATTTCTTTGATGCAGAAACGGAAATAGCAATTTGCTAAATACAGGGGGAAGGCATTCTCCCAGGATAATACAAGGAACAATAATGAAAAAGTTATTACCCTGTACCGCACTGGTGATGTGTGCGGGAATGGCCTGCGCACAGGCCGAGGAAAAGAACGACTGGCACTTTAATATCGGCGCGATGTACGAAATAGAAAACGTCGAGGGTTATGGCGAAGATATGGATGGGCTGGCGGAGCCTTCTGTCTATTTTAATGCCGCCAACGGGCCGTGGAGAATTTCTCTGGCCTATTATCAGGAAGGGCCGGTAGATTATAGCGCGGGTAAACGTGGAACGTGGTTTGATCGCCCGGAGCTGGAGGTACATTATCAGTTCCTCGAAAGCGATGATTTCAGTTTCGGTCTGACTGGTGGTTTCCGTAACTATGGTTATCACTACGTTGATGAACCGGGTAAAGACACGGCAAATATGCAGCGCTGGAAAATCGCGCCAGACTGGGATGTGAAACTGACTGACGATTTACGTTTCAACGGTTGGCTGTCGATGTATAAATTTGCCAACGATCTGAATACGACCGGTTATGCTGATACCCGTGTCGAAACGGAAACGGGTCTGCAATATACCTTCAACGAAACGGTTGCCTTGCGAGTGAACTATTATCTCGAGCGTGGTTTCAATATGGATGATAGCCGCAATAACGGTGAGTTTTCCACGCAAGAAATTCGCGCCTATTTGCCGCTGACGCTCGGCAACCACTCGGTGACGCCGTATACGCGCATTGGGCTGGATCGCTGGAGTAACTGGGACTGGCAGGATGATATTGAACGTGAAGGCCATGATTTTAACCGTGTGGGTTTATTTTACGGTTATGATTTCCAGAATGGTCTTTCCGTTTCGCTGGAATACGCGTTTGAGTGGCAGGATCACGACGAAGGCGACAGCGATAAATTCCATTATGCGGGTGTTGGGGTGAATTACTCGTTCTGATAATGTGCTAAATTGCCGGATGCGGGGCGAGCGCCAAATCCGGCATACATTTATTTCAACGACATATGCGTAGCAACGGTAATATTTTGTGGTGACGGTTTTCCGGCAATTAACTGGAATAATAACTCGCAGCTTTGTTGACCTAACTCCTGCGTCGGAACATCGATGCCGCCTGGTGCAGGCGTTAATATAAACGACAGCGTTTCATTACTATAACCCACCACCGCTAACTGCTGCGGAATAGCAATGTTTTTCTCTGCCGCCGCACGATAAATACTCATTAATTTCAGGCTGTCAGTAGCAAACACTGCCTCAGGCAACGGTGACTGGCTTAATAATTCCCGTGCTGCTTTTAATGCTGTCTCATGGGTATAACCGCCGTCAACAATCCATTCATCACGCACTGCAATATTATGCGTAGCCAGGCTTTGCTTATAACCATTTACCCGATCCACTGAAACATGTACATCAAGCGGCGCATGCAGGCAGGCTATATTCTTATGCCCGCTTTCAATTAACGCATTGGTCAGCGCAATACTGTCGCCATAATTATCGGTATCGACGGAATAAACATGGCTGTATTGACCTTCAACTTTACCGATCACCACCACCGGAATATCGTATTTGTCGAGTTGTGCAAAGAAGGATTCATCGGCAGGCGAACTTAGCATAATAATGCCTTTAATCATTTTCTGCTTAATTTTGCTTTCGCATTTTTGCAGATCTTCTGCCGGATTGTGCGACGTTTGTAATATCACGTCGAAACCTTCTTCTTCTGCTTTGGCGGTGATGGCATGCAAAACTTCAGAGAAAAATGGATTACCCGCCGTAGTTTTGGTCGAACGGGTAGAAATCACCATAATGGCATCAAAACCCGAAGAGGTCAGCGCGCGGGCCAGCTTGTTTGGTTGATACTGTAATTCTTCAATGGCCCGTAACACTTTTTCGCGCGCTTCCGGGGAGATATTGGTTTGCTTATTCAGCACGCGTGATACGGTGGATTTTGATACGCCTGCAACCCTGGCAATATCATAAATAGTAGGGGACATAGGTCAGGAACTCCGTCCGAACGTGAATGCTGCACATCTTATGGAGTTCGCCCGTCGATGACAACACGGGTAGTTGATAATCAATGGCCTGGCCCCCACATTCATATCCTTACGAACGATTTTTTTTCTGGTCTTCAGAGCAGCACAGGACAGCAATGAAGCGACTTAAAAATGAACTCAATGCGCTGGTGAATCGGGGTGTCGACAGACATCTGCGCCTCGCTGTAACCGGACTTAGCCGCAGCGGCAAAACAGCGTTTATCACCGCGATGGTTAATCAGTTGCTCAATATTCATGCCGGAGCACGTTTGCCGCTTTTAAGTGCGGTGCGTGAAGAGCGCCTGCTGGGCGTAAAACGCATTCCCCAGCGTGACTTTGGCATTCCGCGCTTCACCTATGATGAAGGGTTGGCGCAGTTATATGGCGATCCTCCCGCCTGGCCGACGCCTACGCGCGGTGTCAGTGAAATTCGCCTGGCGTTACGTTTTAAATCGAACGATTCGCTGCTGCGCCACTTTAAGGATACCTCCACGCTGTATCTGGAGATTGTGGATTACCCCGGCGAATGGTTGCTCGACCTGCCGATGCTGGCGCAGGACTATTTAAGCTGGTCGCGCCAGATGACGGGCTTACTCAATGGTCAGCGCGGCGAATGGTCGGCGAAATGGCGAATGATGTGCGAAGGGCTGGACCCGCTAGCGCCTGCCGACGAAAACCGGCTGGCAGACATTGCCGCCGCCTGGACCGAGTATCTCCATCACTGCAAACAGCAGGGGTTGCACTTTATTCAGCCTGGGCGCTTTGTCTTGCCGGGAGATATGGCAGGAGCACCCGCGCTGCAATTCTTCCCGTGGCCGGATGTCGATGCCTGGGGCGAGTCTAAACTGGCGCAGGCCGATAAACACACCAACGCCGGAATGTTGCGCGAGCGGTTTAATTATTACTGCGAGAAGGTGGTGAAAGGATTCTATAAAAATCATTTCCTGCGTTTTGACCGCCAGATTGTGCTGGTGGATTGCCTGCAACCGCTCAACAGTGGGCCACAGGCATTTAATGATATGCGTCTGGCGCTGACGCAGCTGATGCAAAGTTTCCACTACGGGCAGCGTACCCTGTTCCGGCGTTTGTTTTCGCCGGTTATCGATAAGCTATTGTTTGCTGCCACTAAAGCGGACCATGTGACCATCGATCAGCACGCTAATATGGTTTCATTGCTGCAACAACTGATTCAGGATGCCTGGCAAAATGCGGCGTTCGAAGGGATCAGTATGGACTGCCTGGGGCTGGCGTCTGTTCAGGCGACCACCAGCGGAATGATTGATGTTAACGGTGAGAAAATCCCGGCGCTGCGCGGTAATCGACTCAGCGATGGCGCACCGCTCACTGTTTATCCTGGCGAAGTTCCCGCACGTTTGCCAGGTCAGGCGTTCTGGGATAAGCAAGGCTTCCAGTTTGAGGCGTTTCGTCCGCAGGTGATGGATGTCGACAAACCGCTACCGCATATTCGTCTTGATGCTGCGCTGGAATTTTTAATAGGAGATAAATTGCGATGACCGAACCGTTAAAACCACGTATTGATTTCGACGGTCCACTGGAGGTCGATCAGAATCCAAAATTCAGGGCGCAGCAGACCTTTGACGAAAATCAGGCGCAAAATTTTGCCCCGGCCACGCTCGACGAAGCACAGGAAGAAGAGGGGCAAGTTGAAGCGGTGATGGACGCAGCGTTACGTCCGAAACGCAGCCTGTGGCGCAAAATGGTGATGGGCGGGCTGGCTCTGTTTGGCGCAAGCGTTGTCGGGCAGGGCGTGCAGTGGACAATGAACGCCTGGCAAACCCAGGACTGGGTGGCGCTGGGTGGATGTGCCGCTGGGGCATTGATTATCGGCGCTGGCGTAGGTTCTGTGGTAACAGAGTGGCGGCGCTTATGGCGCTTGCGACAGCGCGCCCATGAACGCGACGAAGCGCGCGATTTGTTGCACAGTCACGGCACGGGTAAAGGCCGTGCATTCTGCGAAAAACTGGCGCAGCAGGCGGGTATTGATCAGTCACATCCGGCGCTGCAGCGCTGGTACGCCTCAATCCATGAAACGCAGAACGATCGTGAAGTGGTCAGTTTGTATGCTCACCTGGTCCAGCCAGTTTTAGATGCTCAGGCGCGGCGCGAAATCAGCCGCTCAGCGGCGGAATCAACGTTAATGATTGCCGTTAGCCCACTGGCGCTGGTGGATATGGCGTTTATTGCCTGGCGCAATCTGCGTTTGATTAATCGCATCGCCACGCTGTATGGCATTGAACTGGGATATTACAGCCGTTTGCGCCTGTTTAAGCTGGTATTGCTGAATATTGCTTTCGCCGGAGCCAGCGAACTGGTGCGCGAAGTGGGGATGGACTGGATGTCGCAAGATCTCGCTGCGCGTTTGTCTACCCGGGCAGCTCAGGGGATTGGTGCTGGACTTCTGACGGCACGACTCGGGATTAAAGCTATGGAGCTTTGCCGCCCGCTGCCGTGGATTGACGATGACAAACCTCGCCTCGGGGATTTCCGTCGTCAGCTTATCGGTCAGGTGAAAGAGACGCTGCAAAAAGGCAAAACGCCCAGCGAAAAATAATGCAATATCGGGTGCTGACCGGATATCTTTACGCCGAAGTGCCCGTTTTTCCGTCTTTGTGTCAATGATTGTTGACAGAAACCTTCCTGCTATCCAAATAGTGTCATATCATCATATTAATTGTTCTTTTTTCAGGTGAAGGTTCCCATGCGTCTGGAAGTCTTTTGTGAAGACCGACTCGGTCTGACCCGCGAATTACTCGATCTACTCGTGCTAAGAGGCATTGATTTACGCGGTATTGAGATTGACCCCATTGGGCGAATCTACCTCAATTTTGCTGAACTGGAGTTTGAGAGTTTCAGCAGTCTGATGGCCGAAATACGCCGTATTGCAGGTGTTACCGATGTGCGTACTGTCCCGTGGATGCCTTCCGAACGTGAGCATCTGGCGTTGAGCGCGTTACTGGAGGCGTTGCCTGAACCTGTGCTCTCTGTCGATATGAAAAGCAAAGTGGATATGGCGAACCCGGCGAGCTGTCAGCTTTTTGGGCAAAAATTGGATCGCCTGCGCAACCATACCGCCGCGCAATTGATTAACGGCTTTAATTTTTTACGCTGGCTGGAAAGCGAACCGCAAGATTCGCATAACGAGCATGTCGTTATTAATGGGCAGAATTTCCTGATGGAGATTACGCCTGTTTATCTTCAGGATGAAAATGATCAACACGTCCTGACCGGTGCGGTGGTGATGCTGCGATCAACGATTCGTATGGGCCGTCAGTTGCAAAATGTCGCCGCCCAGGATGTCAGCGCCTTCAGTCAAATTGTCGCTGTCAGCCCGAAAATGAAGCATGTTGTCGAACAGGCGCAGAAACTGGCGATGCTAAGCGCGCCACTGCTGATTACGGGTGATACCGGCACCGGAAAAGATCTCTTTGCCTACGCCTGTCATCAGGCAAGCCCCAGAGCGAGCAAACCTTACCTGGCGCTGAACTGTGCGTCTATACCGGAAGATGCGGTCGAGAGTGAACTGTTTGGTCATGCTCCGGAAGGGAAGAAAGGGTTCTTTGAGCAGGCGAACGGTGGTTCGGTGCTGTTGGATGAAATAGGTGAGATGTCACCACGGATGCAGGCGAAATTACTGCGTTTCCTTAATGATGGCACCTTCCGTCGGGTTGGCGAAGACCATGAGGTGCATGTCGATGTGCGGGTGATTTGCGCTACGCAGAAGAATCTGGTCGAACTGGTGCAAAAAGGCGTGTTCCGTGAAGATCTCTATTATCGTCTGAACGTGTTGACGCTCAATCTGCCGCCGCTACGTGACTGTCCGCAGGACATCATGCCGTTAACCGAGCTGTTCGTCGCCCGCTTTGCCGACGAGCAGGGCGTGCCGCGTCCGAAACTGGCCGCTGATCTGAATACTGTACTTACGCGTTATGCGTGGCCGGGAAATGTGCGGCAGTTAAAGAACGCTATCTATCGTGCACTGACACAACTGGACGGTTATGAGCTGCGTCCACAGGATATTTTGTTGCCGGATTATGACGCCGCAACGGTAGCCGTGGGCGAAGATGCGATGGAAGGTTCGCTGGACGAAATCACCAGCCGTTTTGAACGCTCGGTATTAACCCAGCTTTATCGCAATTATCCCAGCACGCGCAAACTGGCAAAACGTCTCGGCGTTTCACATACCGCGATTGCCAATAAGTTGCGGGAATATGGTCTGAGTCAGAAGAAGAACGAAGAGTAAGCGTGAATATGCCTGATGGTGCAATACCATCAGGCATATTAACTTATGCTTTCAGTACAGCCAGAGCTGCTTCGTAATCCGGCTCGGTGGTGATTTCATCCACCAGCTGGCTGAAAATCACATTGTCATTTTCATCAATAACCACAACGGCACGCGCTGCCAGACCTTTCAGTGGGCCATCAGCAATTGCCACACCGTAGGCTTGCAGGAATTCAGCGTTACGGAAAGTGGAGAGGGTGATAACGTTGTTCAGACCTTCTGCGCCGCAGAAACGAGACTGGGCGAACGGCAGATCGGCAGAGATACACAGCACAACGGTGTTGTCGATCTCGGTTGCCAGTTGGTTAAACTTACGTACTGATGCGGCGCAAACACCGGTATCAATACTCGGGAAAATGTTCAGCACTTTGCGTTTACCCGCAAACTGACCGAGGGTGACGTCAGACAGATCTTTTGCCACGAGAGTAAAAGTCTGCGCTTTGCTACCCGCCTGCGGGATGGAATTGGCGACTGTAACCGGGTTGCCCTGGAAATGAACGGTTTGTGACATGATTATCTTTCCTGTTTACATATAGTTAACGTCACACCTAGTTTATGCTAACTGTCAATAACACAGCAAACGCTATTTGCGCTTAATCCGCAGACCACCGCGACAACAAGGAGTAAAGATGAGAACCGTTAAGGTATTTGAGGAGGCCTGGCCCTTACATACCCCGTTTGTGATTGCTCGGGGAAGTCGCAGTGAAGCGCGCGTGGTGGTGGTTGAACTGGAAGAAGAGGGTATCAAAGGCACCGGTGAATGCACGCCGTATCCGCGTTATGGGGAAAGTGATGCCTCGGTAATGGCGCAAATTATGAGCGTCGTGCCGCAACTAGAGAAAGGGCTGACACGGGAGGAGTTGCAAAAAATCCTCCCTGCCGGCGCAGCACGTAATGCGCTGGATTGTGCATTGTGGGATCTGGCGGCGCGAAAACAGCAGCAATCGCTGGCTGATTTGATCGGCATAACGCTTCCCGAGACAGTCACCACGGCACAGACGATAGTCATCGGTACGCCTGATCAGATGGCCAATAGTGCATCAACACTCTGGCAGGCAGGCGCGAAATTACTGAAAGTGAAGCTGGATAACCATCTTATCAGTGAGCGGATGGTGGCAATTCGCACAGCTGTGCCCGATGCGACGCTGATCGTTGATGCAAATGAATCCTGGCGTGCAGAAGGGTTGGCGGCGCGTTGCCAGCTATTGGCGGATTTAGGCGTTGCGATGCTTGAACAACCGCTTCCTGCGCAGGACGATGCGGCGCTGGAGAATTTTATTCATCCGTTACCGATTTGTGCTGATGAAAGTTGTCATACTCGTAGCAATCTGAAGGCGCTGAAAGGGCGCTATGAGATGGTTAACATTAAGCTTGATAAAACCGGTGGTCTGACGGAAGCGCTGGCGCTGGCGACTGAAGCGCGTGCACAAGGTTTTCGTCTGATGCTGGGCTGCATGTTGTGTACCTCTCGTGCCATTAGCGCCGCTTTACCGCTGGTGCCGCAGGTCAGTTTCGCCGATCTTGACGGACCGACCTGGCTGGCGGTAGATGTGGAACCGGCGCTTCAGTTCACGACGGGCGAATTGCATCTTTAGGATGCCAGCGCAGCAAGTTTGCCATCGCAAAGAGATATTTTTCGCTGGCTTCGTCGGAGGAGATGGGTGGAAACTCTGCGGTGATGCAATGCAAGTTGAGATCTGCACACCAACTGCCGAAAGAGCCAGGCGTTTCATAACCGACGCTGGTTACCAGAGGCAATTCAAACGCCTGGGCCAGCCATTCACCTAATTCGCTGTGTCTGGGATCTTCAATACAGGCCAGCGGATCGTGGAATGAGACCACCCAGGCAGGTTGAATGCGGTGTATAAGCTGGCACAGCGCCTGGGTTTCAGGTTCGGAGCCAGGTTTGTCACCTGTCAGTAATACAACATCACGTTCTTCAGCGGCGCTGTTCCAGCGATAAACTGTTTCACCTTCCTTCCAGTTCGCTGCCGGAAAGTTTCGGTTTAAATCCACACCATTAGCATTGGCCCGTAACCCTAACTGGCAGCCGTCAGGATTCACACACAGCACCACATGATGGCGGCGCAAAGAAGGTGTCAAAGTCCGCAGAGCACAGGAGAGCGTGACGATCGAAGAGTTTTCATCACCGTGAGTGCCAGCCAGAATCAAACCACTTTCGTGACTGGCTGCAGGGGCCGGAAACCAGATTAACGGCGCGCCCAATAATGAACGTCCGTAATGTTCTGTTCCGGGCGGAAATGCGCCGCGTTCGGCGCGTGGGCGAGTTACGGTCATGATCGTCTCTGGTTCAGGAAGTATTACAGGCAGTGTTGTGCAAATTTTGCGGATTATCAAATCCTTTTCTTCAACGCTATGTCATCGATCTTGTATCACTTTTTTGCCGGAAGTTGTTTGCATTTTCATTGATGTGCAGATATTAGAATTGTCGTAATGTTATATACATGGCGTATTTTATTCTTACTGGTTCTACACATGTTAATCGCATCTGATTGATCAGTTCACCTTAATAAGTTTAATAAATCGTACTGCACATAGTACAGTACGATGTTTGTTTAATGGTTTGTTTATCTGCCAGTTGATTAATCACATGGCGGGCTATCTGACCGCCAGCACCAAGAATCAGTACATTTTTCATGAAACTTTTCCCAGATTATTGGCAGCAATATGCCAGGCCATATCACTATTGCGGATTTGAATATGTTTCATTACAGAGTTTCCTCAAAGAACGGAGCTAATACTGAAATTGCTTCAGCCACATAGACTTTGCCGTCATAAAGATCCATATGGTTTGCGCCTTCAACAATGTGATAGCGTTTATCCTGGCTTGATGCTCGATCGTACAGGTCGTCACTCATCCATTTGCTCCCTGCCTGGCTGCCCGCCACAATCTGTATCGGCTGAGTCAGGTACACTTCCGCCATATGGTAAGCATCATAGGTAATAATCTGGTTAAGGCTGCGCAAAGTAGCGTAACCCGGTGCTGTTGGATACTGCGCGCGAGGGGTGTGGTAATACTCCCAGGCCTGACGCAGTTCTTCGTTCGGCGCATCGGACTCCTTCATTGGTGCCAGTGGCATAGTGGCGTATTCTCCGCTGCTAATATCGCTGGTTCGGGCGTTTGAACCCGCGTCAACGTATGGTAGGGCATCAATAGATTTCACATTGTTTTCCCAACCATTACGGAACATCGAACCAATATTGAGCGCACTAACAGTACCACTGAATACGATAGACCTGATCATTGATGCTGCAATTGATGGGCATGGATTGGCGTATCTACCTTATGATCAGGTTGAGCGGGCTATTAAAGAAAAAAAACTGATACGTGTTTTGGATAAATTCACACCAGATTTACCCGGTTATCACCTGTACTATCCACACCGTCGACATGCTGGCTCGGCATTCTCATTATTTATAGATAGGCTGAAGTATAAAGGTGCTGTTTAGCACTACTTGCTGATACATTAATTTAATTCTTCTCTTAACGTATTCTCAGTTCCTTTCAACGTTTTGGTTATTTTTTATTCTTCGTACAATGGCGACAGATGCTGATTATGATACCGAAAACGGGTTTGAACGTGCGAAGCCCGAACGTAGTGTTCGGAGTTCTATGTGCTTTACCGCATTTTGGAGACTATTATTTACACTAAATCTGATTTGATATATTGATACTTAAAACATTTGATGCTTCCTTTGTCACTTTTTTGATGGAAGTTGTTTGCATTTCTTTAAGGCGAAACAAATAATTACGCATCAATTTTAATGTCGGTTAGAGGGAAACTTATGAAGCACTCTGTTTCAGTCACGTGTTGTGCGCTGTTGGTCAGCAGCATTTCTCTTTCGTATGCTGCTGAAGTTCCGAGCGGCACAGTACTGGCAGAGAAGCAGGAGCTGGTGCGCCACATTAAAGATGAGCCAGCGTCGCTGGATCCCGCTAAAGCCGTGGGCCTGCCGGAGATTCAGGTCATTCGCGATCTGTTTGAAGGACTGGTGAATCAGAACGAGAAAGGGGAGATTGTCCCCGGCGTTGCGACTCAGTGGAAAAGTAATGACAACCGTATCTGGACTTTTACCCTGCGCGATAACGCAAAATGGGCGGATGGCACACCGGTAACGGCGCAAGATTTTGTCTACAGCTGGCAACGTCTGGTGGACCCGAAAACGCTTTCGCCATTTGCATGGTTTGCCGCGCTGGCGGGAATCAACAACGCACAGGCGATTATTGATGGTAAAGCCGCGCCTCACCAGCTTGGCGTCACCGCAGTTGATGCCCATACTTTGAAAATCCAGCTTGATAAACCATTGCCGTGGTTTGTGAATTTAACCGCTAACTTTGCCTTCTTCCCGGTGCAAAAAGCCAACGTAGAAAGCAGTAAAGAGTGGACGAAACCCGGAAATCTGATCGGCAATGGCGCTTATGTTCTTAAAGAGCGCGTAGTCAATGAAAAACTGGTCGTAGTGCCGAATACCCATTATTGGGATAACGCCAAAACGGTACTGCAAAAAGTGACCTTCCTGCCAATTAATCAGGAATCCGCAGCCACTAAGCGTTATCTCGCGGGGGATATTGATATCACCGAATCCTTCCCGAAAAATATGTATCAGAAGCTGTTGAAGGATATTCCGGGGCAGGTTTATACGCCGCCGCAGCTCGGGACCTATTATTATGCGTTTAACACGCAAAAAGGACCGACGGCAGATCAGCGCGTTCGCCTGGCATTAAGTATGACGATAGATCGCCGCCTGATGACCGAAAAAGTGTTGGGGACGGGCGAAAAGCCAGCGTGGCATTTTACACCAGATGTTACCGCGGGATTTACGCCGGAACCTTCGCCGTTTGAACAAATGAGTCAGGAAGAACTGAATGCGCAGGCAAAAACTTTGTTGAGCGCCGCTGGTTATGGTCCGCAAAAACCGTTGAAGCTGACGCTTTTGTATAACACTTCAGAAAACCATCAAAAAATTGCGATTGCTGTAGCATCGATGTGGAAAAAGAACCTGGGCGTAGATGTTAAATTGCAAAACCAGGAATGGAAAACCTATATCGATAGCCGTAATACCGGCAATTTTGATGTTATCCGCGCCTCGTGGGTAGGGGATTATAATGAACCCTCCACTTTCCTGACATTATTAACGTCAACGCATTCCGGGAATATTTCACGCTTTAACAATCCGGCATATGACAAAGTTCTGGCCCAGGCATCGACGGAAAATACCGTTAAAGCGCGTAATGCCGATTACAACGCGGCAGAAAAAATCCTCATGGAGCAAGCACCGATTGCACCAATTTATCAATATACCAATGGACGATTAATCAAGCCGTGGCTGAAAGGTTATCCCATTAATAACCCTGAAGATGTGGCGTACAGTCGGACTATGTATATTGTGAAGCATTAATGTGATGGGAACTGGCGTTACCCTTGTGGATAACGCCAGTGATGTCTGATTTAGCGACCCTGGTCCGGCGGTGTAATGTTATCCATATACAGCGTCTGGCTGGGGAAGGCAAAGTCCGCGCCGTGTGACTGTACAATATCGATAATCTTCAAATAAACGTCTTGCTGTGCAGCAAGCCACTCAGCCCATACCGTGGTTTTGGTAAAGCAATAAACCATAATATTTAATGACGAATCAGCAAACTGGTTGAAATAAACCAGTAAGGTTTGTCGCTGGTCGATGGCCGGGTGATTTTTCAGCATCTCACGTACGGCTTCGACAATAACGCCCACTTTTGCCGCATCCTCATAACGTAAACCAATGGTCGTGGTAATGCGCCGGTTGGTCATTCGTCCAGGATTTTCTACGCTGATCGACGAAAACAGCGAGTTCGGTACGTACAATGGACGATTATCAAAGGTCTTAATTTTGGTAATTCGCCAGCCAATTTCCGCTACTGTACCTTCGATATTTCTGTCCGGTGAACGGATCCAGTCGCCAATACTGAAAGGACGGTCGAAATAGAGCATAATCCCGGAAAAGAAGTTACTCAGAATATCTTTACCGGCCATACCGACAGCCAGACCACCAATACCACCAAAGGTCAACAAGCCAGAAAGGCTCATGCCGAAATGTTCGCCATAAAGCAGAACAAGCACCACAATAATGGTGATTTTGATAATGCGCGACATGATCCGCGCACTGGTGATATCGCGACCTTTTTTAATCTGCTGTTTTTCAAACTGATTAATCAGCAGAAATAGCTTAATCGTCAGAATAACCGCAATCAGGGACGTACAGATAAAATCGATAACGCCTGGGGTGATAAATTTGAGTTTATAGTTTTCTATAACATAGTTAATGATGCTACCAACAGCACTAATAATTATGGTGTAGATTAAAAATTGCACCGCATGGAATAAAAATCCTTTTCTTTTACGATTTCCACGGCGAAACCAAAAGCTCATCAGAATCAATGCTGCGCAGCTACCGAAAATAATGACCAGATTAAGCGCATTATTTGTAAACAGTTCAGCGATCATTGTTTTATCAGGCTCCTCCAGATAATTGTCGTCATGCCGGAAACCCCTGGCGGGACTATTTTACCGCGACAATTCATTCAGATCATCAATAGTCAGGGAAGGAAGTAGCAACATTAGCTAACTAATCAATGCGTTGATTGTAAATCCAGCTAAGAGGTGAGATTTTCAGAGCAGACAACGGTGAAATGTCATGGTATTGTTACGTTTAGGTAACAAGAAATTTGTCTGCACAAGGATTACATCATGATTATGGCGAAACTGAAGTCAGCGAAAGGGAAGAAATTTCTCTTTGGTTTGTTGGCGGTTTTCATTATTGCGGCGTCGGTTGTGACTCGCGCGACCATCGGCGGCGTTATAGAACAGTACAATATTCCGCTGTCTGAGTGGACGACATCAATGTATGTGATTCAGTCATCGATGATTTTTGTTTATAGCCTGGTCTTTACTGTGTTGCTGGCAATCCCGTTGGGAATTTATTTCCTTGGCGGCGAAGAGCAGTAAGTAAAAAATAGGCCCGATAACTCGGGCCTTGTCAGTTATTGAAGAGTCGTTAATCGTCTTCTTCGTCATCCAGTTCAACGGGTGTCTGATACTGGTCAGGTTTAATGACCAGCAGGTCGCAGCGAAGATGATCAATCACCTGTTCCGCCGTGTTGCCAAGGAATGCTGCTGAAATACCGGTGCGTCCGACCGTGCCCAGAACCACAATCCCCGCCTGTAAATGCTCCGCCAAATCAGGAATCACCTCTTCTGGCAGACCTTTTTCTACGTGCGTCATGTTTTCATTAATGCCGAATTTCTGTCGCAGGGCTTTCATTGCCAGCAAATGTTGCCCACGAATGGCATCGTTATAAACGCTCGGGTCAAATTCCGGCAGTTCAATCGCGATATTAATTGGCGTTACCGGATAAGCGCCAACCAGATGAACTTCGGTATGGTTGACTTGTTCTGCCAGTTCGATCGTCTCTTTGACCAGTTTTTCATTGAGCGCATTATGGTACGGCTCTTCACTGGCGAGATTCACCGCCACCAGCGCCTTACCCCCTTCCGGCCACGGCTGGTCTTTCACCATCCACACGGGGCTTGGGCATTTGCGTAACAGATGCCAGTCCGTTGGCGTAAAAATCACCGCTTCCAGACGGTCATGTTGGTGCGCCATTTTTAGCACCAAATCGTGCCCGCCGCTGATCACTTCCTGAATGATGGCTTCGAAAGGACGGTTATGCCAGACCACTTTAATTTCAATGGGAACGCCAGCATTGAGATAATATTTTGCCTGCTCGTGGATCCAGGCTGTACGCTGGCTGATGACGCCCTGACGCATAGCGGTACGTTCGTCCGGAGAGAGCAGGGTGGTCATTTCGTATGAGAAGTCATAGATCGGCAAAAAGGCTTTAATTTTGCCACCAATCCGTTGATGTAAATAAACAGCTCGCCGCAATGCTGGTTGGTCGTCCTGGTTAGGATCGATAACAACGAGCATGTTCTGATACATAGCCATACAGGGTCTCCTTACAACAACTGTCAACGCAGTTTGTAATTAAAAGATTAACCCATATCTGGTGAATGAAACAGTGATGAACCTTCTGTCAGATCAATAAATCAGAAAAATTTAATGATATGACAGAAGGATAGTGAGTTATGCGGAAGAATCAGGCAACGTTACGCGTATGACCAGCAAGCTGGGCCAGCGCATCGTTATTTTCGATGGTGATGTATTTACCTTTGACTGCCAGCATGCCGCTTTTCTGGAAGCGACCCAGCAGACGGCTGATGGTTTCTACCGTCAGGCCCAGATAGTTACCGATATCGCCACGAGTCATCGTCAGGCGGAATTCACGAGGGGAGAAGCCGCGTTGGGCAAAACGACGGGACAGGTTGTAGATGAATGCAGCCAGACGTTCCTCGGCATTTTTCTTCGACAACAGCAGGATCATGTCCTGATCGCCTTTGATTTCACCGCTCATCAGACGCATCATCTGCTGACGCAGATTCGGCATTTTACCAGACAAATCGTCCAGCGTTTCGAACGGGATTTCACATACCATCGAGGTTTCCAGCGCCTGCGCGAAACTCGGGTGATGACCGCTGCCGATGGCATCAAATCCCACCAGATCGCCTGCTAAATGGAAACCAGTGATTTGCTCGTCGCCTTGCTCAGTGATGGTATAACTTTTAATCGTACCGGAGCGGATGGCATAAAGCGATTTAAGTTCATCTCCAGCCTTAAACAGCGTCTGGCCTTTCTGAATAGGCTTCTTCCGCTCAATGATATTATCAAGCTGATCAAGCTCATGTTCGTTGAGTGTGAACGGGATGCAAAGCTGGCTGATGCTGCAATCCTGGCAATGGATAGCACAACCGCCAGACTGAATGCGCCGTATAATTCGCTTTTCCGGGATCATAGGTCTGCTCAAGCCGTAATTGATATTTGTCAATTTTAACATCTTTTTAGGGAGCAAGTAAGTCTAAGCAAACCTTAACAGCAGAGAATTCCGATATTAGATGTAAATATATGTCTATCTATTTGAAAACCCTTAAGTTGTTAAGGGTGACTTTACATAAAAGTGTGAACAAGCTGGCACAAATTGTTTAATGTTTACAGCAAAAGATAACCTTCGTGGCGCAATAACCACTCTTTTCGCTGAACTCCGCCTGCATATCCGGTCATGGTGCCGTTTCGGCCAATAACCCGATGGCAAGGTACGACGATGCTGATGGGATTCGATCCGTTTGCCGCACCAACGGCACGCGCCGCGCCAGGGCGGCCTAATTGTTCAGCCAGTTGGCCATAATGCATTACCTGCCCGCAGGGGATAGTGCGCAGTGTTTTCCAGACTTCGCGCTGAAATGCCGTCCCCCCCGTGGCAGTGGGAAGCGTATCAATAATGCTAAGATTACCGGCAAAATATTCACGCAGCTTGTCGCTTAAACCACCTGGGTTGGTGGCAGAAATGCGCTCATAGCCTTCTTTGCGATAATGGATGTCCAGCAGCTGCACCATGCGTTCGCTGTACTCTTCCCATTCAACCGCCCGCAGGCGAAATTGCTCATCGCAAATCACCCACAGTGGACCCAGTGGCGTGGCAATTTTTTCTTCAAGTAATCTCAGCATCCGTTCTCTCTTAAGACAAACGTGGGTAAATACCCGGACCTATCGGCAAGCCAACAAGATACCACGCCAGCAACATCAGCAGCCATACCACCAAAAAGATAAGTGGATAGGGTAAGACTAACGAATAGTAAGTACCCAGTTTCGCGTCTGGTTTGTAGCGTTGCAGGAATCCAAGAAACAGTGGAACAAAAGGAGATACCGGCGCTAAAGGCAATACGGATGAGTCGGCAATACGAAAGAGAATTTGCGCAAATGCCGGGTGAAAGCCAAGTAGCATAAACATTGGTACGAAAATGGGGGCCAGAATCGACCAAATTGCGGAACCGCTGGCGATAAACATGCATAAGAAAGAGGAAAGCAACGCCAGACCGACAAACGCCGGGATGCCGCTAAGCCCTGAACTTTCCAGTATATCGGTCAGCCCCACGGCGATGAATTTCCCCATGTTGCTCCAGTTAAACATGGCGACAAACTGGGCGAGGGGAAAAACCATCACGATAAATCCCGCCATCTCTTTCATCGGTTCAATCATTAAATGCGGTAAATCCGCCTGATGTCGAATTGTGCGGGTAGCGATGCCATAAGCCAGCGAGACCACAAAGAAAAAAAGAATGATCAGTGGCACGATACCTTTAATAAAGGGTGATGGCATCACGGTGTGATTAATCGGATCGCGTAATATCCCGTTTTCCGGGATCACCATCAGCGCAATCGAAGCAATAAAAAGTAGCGATACGACACCTGCTATGCGTAAACCAAAATGCTGACTTTCGGTCAATGTCTGCAGTTTCTCATCGCTGTTTCCCTGCCATTGACCTAACCGTGGCTCGATGATTTTGTCGGTTATCAGGCCGCCAACAATCGTCAGTACGACTACGGAGCTGGCCATAAAATACCAGTTATCAATTACACTGACGTGCATTTGCGGATTGAACGCAGCCGCAGCTTCTGTGCTGATCCCCGACAGCAACACGTCGGTTGTGACAATCAGTAAATTAGCCGTAAAGCCGCAACCTACGCCTGCAATGGCGGCCAGTAAACCTGCAACTGGATGCCTGCCCACCGCCAGAAAAATCAGCGCGCCCATCGGTGGCATGATCACTAACGCCGCATCGGATGAAATATGGCTAAAAAAAGCAATAAACAGCACCATATAACTGGCGTAGCGGGCATTAACATACGATGCCATTTTAACCATTAACGCTGGCAGTAAGCCGACGCGTTCCGCCAGACCGGCACCTAAAACCAACGCCAGGATCGCGCCAAGTGGGGCAAAACCGCTAAAGTTTTTAATAACATTGGGTAAAAACCAGTGTAATCCTTCCACACTGAGCAGGTTTTTCACCACCACCGGCGTACCATCGGTCGGGGTTTTCGCACTGACGCCAAAGGCCGACAAAATTGCCGTCGTCACCATGAGTACGATAATCAAATAGATAAAGAGCAAAAAAGGATGGGGAACCTTGTTACCAATTCTTTCGACCCAGCCATAGAGCTTCCCGGATTGGGAGGACGACGGTATGGATGACATACTCATGGGCATTCCTCGGTTGTTGTGTTTGCGTTGTTGTTATTTTAAAGGTGACGGTGTCACGTTTTTCGGGATAGGGCAGTGATACGGTTGCGTGTCCGTAACTTGCTGATGCTCTTGTTGGCATTCTTGCAATAGCCCTGAATCAAGGAAGAGATTGACTGTGGTTGCTGCCATAGTTTTCGCCGCCAGCAGCATTCCTTTATGAGCAATAGATGTTCGCCCCTGGCTAACCAGTTGCCACGTATGTAGCGGTGTACCGACGGTAAAACAGGGGCTGAAACACTGGGCAACAGGCAGTTTCCAACTGACGTCGCCGACATCAGTCGATGCCGCAAGCACGTTATCGGTGGTGGCATATGGAGCGACTTCATTCGCCAGTACCGTTTCACGATGACGTAGTGCAAAAGCCTTGCCGTTTTCGCCACCGGTTGCGGCAATATTATTCAGACTGTTTTGCCGATCGTTGGGGGTGAGCGTAGCCTGAATTTGTTTCGCAAAAGCCAGTTCTTCGGAGTTCCATTCCGGGGTACCAAAATGGGATAGGGCCTGGTACATGGCATTTTCTAAGGTGCGATTCGGGAGATAACTGGAACAGGCTTTGTCGAATCGGCATTCAACCGTGGTTTCGGTCATCAATGCCGCACCTTCGGCGATTTTTGAGACCCGATCATAAATATGCTGCACATCGGCCATTTCGGGGGCGCGGATAAGATAAAGCACTTCTGCCTGCGCCTGGACCACGTTGGGCGAGATCCCGCCGCTATCTGTGATGGCATAGTGTACGCGCGCTTTTTCAATAATATGTTCGTTGAGGAAGTTGGTGCCAGTGGTCATCAACGTTACGGCATCAAGGGCGCTGCGTCCCAAATGAGGGGAATTCGCGGCATGTGCTGCGATCCCTTTAAAGCGCCATGATGCCTGAATGTTTGCCAGCGTGCGGGTACTGAACATACCGGCAAAGGCTTCCGGGTGCCAGGTGAGTGCCGCATCCACATCATCAAATACCCCCTCGCGGACCATGAACGTTTTACCTGAGCCACCTTCTTCGCCAGGACAACCATAAAAGCGCACCGTGCCGCCTTGCCCATATTGTTCCAGCCATTTCTTGACGGCTATTGCAGCGGCAAAGGCGGCGGTTCCCAGCAAATTGTGTCCGCAACCGTGACCATTTTCACCGGGCGTCGCAGATATAGGTTGCGCGCAACCTGCTTGCTGACTTAAACCTGCCAGGGCGTCATATTCCCCCAACAGGGCGATAACCGGTTTGCCTTGACCAAACGAAGCAATAAAGGCATTTGGGATATTGCCTACGTTGCGGGTAACGGTGAAGCCTGCAGATTCCAGCGCCAAAGCCAGATGCTCCGCTGACCAGAACTCTTCAAAACGTGTTTCTGGATGATCCCAGATTTGATCGGCAATATCGGTATAACGTTGGCGATCGGCTTCAATCGCATCGTCGATAAAACGATAGATTTCCTGCATCAGATACCTCGCGTCCAGGGAAAATTGAGCGCGGTGCGCGCCAGCGTTTCGACGGCAATAGCGAGAACCTGCTCGTCAAAATCGAATTTTTCATTGTGATGACCTGCCGCCAGCTGTGTGCCAAACACCATGTAGGAGGCTTGCCCTTGATGTCGCTGCACGCGGGCCATCATTAATGTGGCATCTTCGGAACCCGCAGGCGCTTCAACACGTTCAATGGCCTGATTGACCCCCGCGACCTGAGCCGCCTGGCTTTGCAACCATGCGACCCATTGCGGCGAAGGAGAACTGGCGGTAGCAGCACCCATCAGACGAGTTTCAACGCCGACACCATACATGGTTGCTGCGCCCTGAATCGCTTGTTGTGCACGGTCAAAAACATATTGATTAATGACGTCGCTGGCCCCGCGTGTTTCAACTTTCAGCAACGCCGAGGCAGGAACAACATTACGACCGCTTCCTGCCTGCATAACGCCCACGTTTACTCTGGAAGCTCCTTCGCTGTGCGGGGCGATTGCATGCAGTGCAAGAGTTGCTTGTGCTGCAGCCAACAAGGCATTGTGACCGTCTTCTGGTTTTGCGCCTGCGTGAGCGGCGGTCCCGGTGAAGTGCGCGTCAAATTTGGTGGTTGCCATAAAATTATCACTGCCGCACACCACGGTGCCCGCAGGTACGCCAGTGCCAATGTGAACGGCAGTAAAATAATCAACATCATCTACTACACCTGCATCGACCATCGCCCGCGCGCCACGCGTACCTTCCTCTGCAGGTTGAAAAATCAGTTTGATGACGCCATGTAGTCCGGACTCGAACTGTTTAAGGGTATGCGCCAGCCCAAGCCCAATGGCGGTATGCCCATCATGACCACAGGCATGCATCATTCCGGCGTTACATGACGCAAAACCGTCGCGGTAGGGGCGATGGCTGACATCCCGTCCTTCACTGAGATCCAGCGCGTCCATATCGACACGGAAAGCCATAACCGGACCGGGGCGACCGGTATCCAGGGTGGCGACAATACCAGTGAAACCACCTTCAAAAGCCGCAATCCATTGTGCTAGCGCACCCTGTTGACGAGCGCGCTCGAATTCGCGTTGTAGAGTGAGTTCATCAGGTAATCCCATCCGGCTACTTTCATTAACTACTTCGCGGCCCAGCGCCAGTGAATAGCCGAGCTGGTGCAATTCTTCCGCAACAAGGGTGGCAGTGCGGAATTCCACCCAGCCAGACTCTGCATAGTGATGAAAATCACGTCGCCAGTGCGATAATTTTGGGGCAAGCGAATTAACAAATTGATTCAAAGACTCCATAACCTTTCCCGTCATCAGTAAAAAGTGTGACCCGGTTCACGTAGCGATAGTTTTTACTTATCGCTAACTGATTTTTCACAGTTTTAACCGTTCACAAATTACCCTGACACAATCATCTGCATTAAAGTAGATGCCAGTTTCTTTGGTCTGATAAATAACGGTTATCGGTGGCGTCATGGCTTTTCAGGTAAAAATTCATCAAATTCGGGCTTTTGTTGAAGTGGCTCGTCAGGGCAGCATTCGCGGAGCGAGCCGAATGTTGAATATGTCGCAACCGGCACTGAGTAAATCTATTCAGGAGCTGGAAGAAGGGTTAGCGGCGCAACTCTTTTTTCGCCGTAGTAAAGGCGTGACGTTAACTGATGCCGGTGAAAGTTTTTATCAGCACGCCAGTCTTATTCTTGAAGAGCTGCGCGCAGCGCAAGAGGATATTCGCCAACGACAAGGGCAACTGGCAGGGCAGATTAATATCGGCATGGGGGCCAGTATTTCCCGCAGTCTGATGCCAGCTGTCATATCTCGTTTTCATCAGCAGCATCCGCAGGTAAAAGTACGCATTATGGAAGGGCAACTGGTGTCGATGATTAATGAATTGCGTCAGGGAGAATTGGATTTCACCATCAATACCTATTATCAGGGACCGTACGACCACGAATTTACTTTTGAGAAATTACTGGAAAAGCAATTCGCGATCTTCTGCCGCCCGGGACATCCCGCCATTGGTGCCCGTTCGATCAAACAGTTACTGGATTACAGCTGGACAATGCCGACGCCACACGGCAGCTACTACAAACAGTTGAGTGAATTGCTTGACGATCAGGCGCGAACGCCACAGGTCGGCGTAGTCTGCGAGACGTTCTCAGCCTGTATTAGTCTGGTGGCAAAAAGCGATTTTCTCAGCATACTGCCTGAAGAAATGGGCTGCGATCCCTTGCACGGACAGGGGCTGGTGATGTTGCCGGTTAGCGAAATTTTACCGAAAGCGGCCTATTATTTGATTCAGCGGCGTGATAGTCGCCAGACACCACTGACCGCGTCATTAATCACGCAATTTCGGCGAGAATGCGGCTATCTGCAAAGTTAAAACTGCATAAAAAAATAGAGTCTGTCGACATCCGCCAGACTCTATAGTACACACAGCAGTGCATCCGCGTCTTAAATCCGGCATTGTCTCCTCTACGCCGGTGACTGTGTTATAACGGTTTTAACCTTTAGTTGCCAATTTTCTTCAGTGACAGATTTCACGAAAATATAAGTTACATTATTAATATCGTGAATGAATAATCATGCATAAGTATTTTGCTTAAAATATCGGCAATATTTGGAACTTATTACTGGAAATTTGGGTAATACGTTGTTGGACTGACCCGGTCTGGTTATCATATCGCGCTCTTAATTGCGGGAGGATGTAACATGAACCTTGACGACAAATCGCTGTTTCTTGACGCCATGGAAGATGTCCAGCCGCTGAAACGTGCTACAGATGTCCACTGGCATCCAACGCGTAACCAACGTGCGCCGCAGCGTATCGACACGCTGCAACTTGATAATTTCCTCACCACCGGATTTCTCGACATCATCCCGCTAAGTCAGCCGCTGGAGTTTCGGCGGGAAGGGTTGCAACATGGGGTGCTGGATAAGCTGCGCAGTGGTAAATATCCGCAACAGGCGAGCCTGAATCTTTTGCGCCAGCCGGTGGAAGAGTGCCGCAAAATGATGTTCAGTTTCATTCAACAAGCCCTGGCGGATGATTTGCGTAACGTGCTGATTATTCATGGCAAAGGACGGGATGATAAATCGCATGCCAATATTGTCCGCAGCTATGTGGCGCGCTGGCTGACCGAATTTGATGATGTTCAGGCATATTGCACTGCGCTACCGCATCATGGCGGCAGCGGGGCGTGTTACGTCGCACTACGTAAAACAGCGCAGGCGAAGCAAGAAAACTGGGAGCGCCACGCTAAGCGCAGTCGTTGATCACGAGACGCATCCGTGGCTTATGCCGCCAGCACGCGGTTGCGTCCATCATTTTTCGCTCGATACAAAGCATCATCAACGCGTTTAAACAGTTCATCGATGCTTTCATTTCCTTCGTGATGCGCCACACCAATGCTGACAGTAAAGCGTGGTAAGCCCGAAATACTCACTTTTGCCACGCTTACGCGGATAGTTTCAGCCAGCGAAAGCGCGGTATCCAGTGGGGTTCTTGGTAGCAATAAGACAAACTCTTCGCCTCCCCAACGAAACACCAAATCGCCTTTGCGAGTGCAACTTTCGAGAGTGCGGGCAAGGGCGCATAACACCTCATCACCTTTAGAATGCCCATAGAGATCGTTAATGTGTTTAAAACGATCGGTGTCGATGAGCAACAAGCTGTAATCCTGAGCGATAGCGAGGTGCTGCATTTGGCCTGGCTCGGTAATGTGATAAAACTGTCGCCGATTCAGTAATCCGGTCATCGCATCATGGTGGGCTGCATGTTCCAGCTGCTCCTCCAGCCGTTTTTGCTCAGTAATATCATGCACAATACATAACATGAGCTTGTCGCCATAAATTTCAATCGGCCCGGCATAGGTCTGCACATGACGAGTCGAACCATCCGCCAGTTTATGAATAAAATTCAAAGGCTTATGACCACCGGGTAAATGCGAGATTTCATGCATGATAGGCATGACGCGACGCCCGAGCATATTAATTTCCCAGGTATGTTTCTGGCACATCGTTTCATGGTTATAACCATAGAAATTGAGCGCGGCGAGGTTAGCATCGACGATTTGGCCATCTCGTGAGGGGTCAATCAACAACATTGGTGCAGAGTTAGTCAGAAAAAAGCGCGCATAAAAACCTTGTTTTTTGCGCTGATAATTTGCCGAGCGACTGGCTTTTAAACCCAGCGTTGCCGGTGCTTCGATACCTTCGAAAATAATCACCGGTTCTGCTTCTGTCAGCTTTCGCAAAACAAGTCGACAGCTCAATGCTGTTTCCTCTTCATTGCGCTGAACGGTGAGGATTTCGATAATATCGTGTTGATTTTGCAGATCGGAGAGGTATTTCGGCAGTTCTTTTTGTGAGGAGACGGAATAGGGACCGGTTCGTAGCTGACTAAACGTGAGGTCTTGCATCAACAGTCGCGCCTCGCTGTTGGCATAAATTAACTGTTCCTCAAAGGGCGAAACGATCCAGACAGGACTGGTGAGTAAGTCCAGGGTATTGAAGTTGTGCGTAATCATTGAGATCCCGTTATTTTTATCAATTTTTGTTGCTATCCGATCGCAAAAAAGCCACGTCATATGATCAGATAATTCTGATAATGATAGACGCTATTTAACACTTCACACGGTTTGTATACGGAAAAGCATTTTGCTTTTTGTATTCAATTTAGACAGAATTTTATTAATCATTTCAGGGTAATGGGGTGATGAGATGTTGCGTAACAGGGCCAGAAGGCTAGACTACAAAATAATGCGTTGATGATGGAGGCACTGTGGAAGCGATTAAGGGATCGGACGTTAATGTCCCGGATGCAGTATTTGCCTGGATGCTGGATGGTAGAGGCGGCGTTAAACCGCTGGAAAATACAGATGTGATTGATGAAGCGCATCCCTGCTGGCTCCACCTTAATTATGTACACCATGATAGCGCCCAATGGCTGGCGACAACACCGCTGCTTCCCAATAACGTACGTGATGCGCTGGCGGGCGAGAGCACACGGCCCCGAGTCAGTCGTCTCGGTGAAGGCACGCTGATTACATTGCGCTGTATAAACGGCAGCACCGATGAACGCCCCGATCAACTGGTCGCCATGCGTGTATATATGGACGGGCGGTTAATTGTTTCGACCCGACAACGCAAAGTGCTGGCGCTGGACGATGTGGTGAGCGATCTGGAAGAGGGCACTGGTCCGACCGATTGCGGGGGGTGGCTGGTTGATGTGTGCGATGCGTTGACCGATCATTCCAGCGAATTTATCGAGCAGCTGCACGATAAAATTATCGACCTCGAAGATAATCTTCTCGATCAGCAAATTCCACCGCGTGGATTCCTGGCTCTGCTGCGCAAACAATTAATTGTGATGCGTCGCTATATGGCACCGCAACGTGATGTTTATGCTCGTCTTGCCAGTGAACGTTTGCCGTGGATGAGCGATGACCAACGCCGTCGGATGCAGGATATTGCCGATCGCCTTGGGCGCGGTCTTGACGAAATCGACGCCTGTATAGCACGGACTGGCGTGATGGCGGATGAAATCGCTCAGGTGATGCAGGAAAATTTAGCTCGTCGTACCTATACAATGTCGTTGATGGCAATGGTCTTTTTACCCAGTACGTTTCTGACAGGGTTATTTGGCGTCAACCTTGGTGGGATCCCTGGCGGTGGATGGCAATTCGGATTTTCAATTTTTTGTATTCTGTTAGTTGTTCTTATTGGTGGTGTTGCTTTATGGTTGCATCGTAGTAAATGGTTGTAACAAAAGCAATTTTCCCGGCTGTCTGTATACAAAAACGCCGTAAAGTTTGAGCGAAGTCAATAAACTCTCTACCCATTCAGGGCAATATCTCTCTTGCAGGTGAATGCAACGTCAAGCGATGGGCGTTGCGCTCCATATTGTCTTACTTCCTTTTTTGAATTACTGCATAGCACAATTGATTCGTACGACGCCGACTTTGATGAGTCGGCTTTTTTTTGCCTGTTATTTATCAGCGTCTACCCTTTAAGAGTCCACCCAATGACCGGAGGGAAATATGACGACACTTATTTATTTGCAAATTCCTGTCCCTGAACCGATTCCTGGCGATCCTGTTCCCGTGCCCGATCCGATCCCTCGCCCGCAACCCATGCCTGACCCACCACCCGATGAAGAACCGATTAAATTGTCGCATCGTGAGCGTAGATCTGCGAGGATACGCGCCTGCTGACTTTGCGTCGATGACCACGAGAATAGATTGTGACCGCTTTTTCTACCCTGAATGTTTTGCCTCCCGCCCAACTCACAAACCTTAATGAGTTGGGTTATTTAACCATGACGCCGGTGCAGGCCGCCGCGCTTCCGGCGATCCTTGCCGGAAAAGATGTTCGCGTGCAGGCGAAAACCGGCAGCGGCAAAACGGCGGCTTTTGGCCTCGGCTTGTTACAGCAAATTGATGCGTCGCTATTTCAAACCCAGGCTTTAGTGCTGTGTCCTACGCGTGAACTGGCGGATCAGGTGGCAGGTGAATTGCGTCGGCTGGCGCGTTTTCTGCCAAATACCAAAATTTTGACGTTGTGCGGTGGTCAACCGTTCGGTATGCAGCGTGATTCGTTACAACATGCGCCGCATATTATCGTGGCAACGCCGGGCCGTTTGCTGGATCACCTGCAAAAAGGCACTGTATCACTGGATGCGTTGAATACGCTGGTGATGGATGAGGCCGACCGCATGCTGGATATGGGATTTAGCGACGCCATTGATGATGTCATCCGTTTTGCGCCAGCATCTCGGCAGACGCTTCTGTTTTCGGCAACCTGGCCGGAAGCCATCGCCGCAATCAGCGGAAGAGTGCAGCGCGATCCTTTAGCGATTGAAATTGACTCAACAGATGCTCTGCCACCTATTGAACAACAATTTTATGAGACATCCAGCAAAGGCAAAATTCCTCTGTTGCAACGGTTATTAAGCTTGCATCAGCCATCCTCTTGCGTGGTGTTTTGCAATACCAAAAAAGATTGCCAGTCTGTCTGCGACGCGCTGAATGAAGTAGGGCAAAGTGCATTGTCGTTACACGGCGATCTGGAGCAACGCGATCGCGATCAGACCCTGGTACGTTTTGCTAACGGTAGCGCCCGTGTACTGGTCGCGACTGATGTTGCTGCGCGTGGTCTGGATATAAAATCGCTTGAGCTGGTGGTGAACTTTGAGCTGGCGTGGGACCCTGAAGTTCATGTACATCGCATCGGTCGTACAGCTCGTGCAGGAAATAGCGGTCTGGCGATCAGTTTCTGTGCCCCGGAAGAAGCACAGCGGGCCAATATCATTTCTGACATGTTGCAGATAAAACTTAACTGGCAAACGCTGCCAGCGAATAGTTCCATTGTGCCGCTGGAAGCAGAAATGGCAACGTTGTGTATCGATGGCGGGAAAAAAGCCAAAATGCGCCCGGGTGATGTATTAGGTGCGCTGACAGGAGACATCGGGCTTGATGGCGCAGATATTGGCAAAATCGCCGTGCATCCGGCGCATGTTTATGTCGCGGTGCGTCAGGCTGTTGCTCATAAAGCATGGAAACAGCTACAGGGCGGGAAGATTAAAGGAAAAACGTGCCGGGTGCGGTTATTAAAATAATGAAATGTTGAATTGCAGGGTGCAAGAGTAAACATCTTCTTCGGCATTGCCGGATGCGACGCTGGCCGCGTCTTATCCGGCCTCCATAAGAGTAGCCCGATACGCTTGCGTATCGGGCGCTATCCTGGTTATTTCACTTCAACCACATTCAGCCGTAACTCATCCAACTGATTTTCATCTTCTTCTGGCTGCCAGCCCGCTGGTTGTAGTGGGATCTCTTCGCGATCAAACGCCAGATCACCCCCGTTAACCACTTCAGAACCGTGGGTAATGCCTTTGAAATCGAACAGGTTGGTATCGCACAGATGCGACGGCACCACATTCTGCATCGCGCTGAACATCGTCTCGATACGCCCCGGATAACGTTTATCCCAGTCACGCAACATGTCAGCAATCACCTGACGTTGCAGGTTAGGCTGTGAACCGCACAGGTTGCACGGAATAATCGGGAACGCTTTTGCATCGGCAAAGCGCTGAATATCTTTCTCGCGGCAGTAGGCCAGCGGACGAATCACGATATGTTTGCCATCATCGCTCATCAGTTTCGGAGGCATACCTTTCATCTTGCCACCGTAGAACATATTTAAGAACAGAGTTTGCAGGATATCGTCACGATGGTGACCCAGCGCGATCTTCGTCGCCCCCAGTTCCGTTGCGGTGCGATAAAGGATACCGCGACGAAGACGAGAACACAGTGAGCAAGTGGTTTTGCCCTCCGGAATCTTCTCTTTCACGATACCGTAAGTGTTCTCTTCAACAATCTTGTACTCAACGCCCAGCGTTTCAAGATACTCGGGCAGAACGTGTTCCGGGAAGCCCGGTTGCTTTTGATCGAGGTTAACAGCCACCAGCGAAAAATTGATTGGCGCGCTTTGCTGCAAATTGCGCAGAATCTCCAGCATGGTATAGCTGTCTTTACCCCCGGAGAGGCAAACCATGATGCGATCGCCTTCTTCAATCATATTGAAGTCAGCAATGGCTTCGCCCACGTTACGACGCAGACGTTTTTGTAATTTGTTCAGGTTGTATTGTTCTTTCTTTGTAATTTGTTGATTTTCTTGCATTATTTCAGTTCTCTGGTACTAAATGGGGCATATTGAGGGCAAACTTTGCAACTACGATAACCGCGCATTCAACATGGCTACCTGTTCGTCGTTCATGTCATCAATCCACATACCGTAAATTTCATACACCATCTGCGCAGTTTCATGCCCCATCTGGCTGGCTATAAATGCCGGGTTCGCTCCTGCCGTCAACAGCCAGCAGGCAAAAGTATGTCGCGTATGGTACGGATTACGGCGGCGAATACCAGCACGTTTTACTGCTGCATTCCATCTCGCTCCCAAATAGTCGTAGTGAAATCTGATGGGAAAGCCTTGCTTAGCATGCTGGTGTTGCGCTACCCGTACAGGATGCGGTAACACAGGAAGAAATTAGAACAGAAACTGTGGCGGACATTGTGCATTCGTTGCCAGGCAGAGAAATAGAACGCTACAACAGGTGCAGAATATAATTTTTCGCAAGTGCCAGAATAGCGATATTATGCAGTGTTTTTTAGTTTTCTATCAGGGGATATTTTGTGAAACCTTTCGGTGAATAAAATAATTCTCTGTAATAAATGATGGGTATGGTTGGTGATTATATTTGCGCATGGAAATATTACATTGGATATGAATATATTTCAAATGAAAGAGCCATGACACCCGAATGGAGTTAGGGATTCATCACGTATCTAATCTAAAGAATAAGAAAAATACTTAATTCATTGTGGGTGGTGATGATATCTTGATATGTGAAAATGGTTCTCTTAATAAGATGTAACTAGCTTATTACTTATCCATAGCACAAGAAATGGTCCTGTATCTGCGTTGCCATGAAATAATACAGGCCTAAATGTAATAAAGAGTTGCATGACAAAATCACTAAAGTTCACAATAAAAAAGAATTAAGTTTTTTGTTCAGGTATTTTTTTAGTGTATTGTTTTGAAATGTTCTACGCTGCTCTAACCTTCAGTTTGAAGAGGGCTTGAATCGTGATGTCAGTTCGATTGATATAATGTTATTAATAATGTTTACGTTTGAATGTGAAATATGCTTAACTATGCCTTGATTGTTAATCACAGGGACTGACTATGAGAAAAATACTGATGTATTTATGTATTAGCATATGGATTGTTATATCATGCGTGCCTATCATATTAACTAGCGAGTATTTAACAGAGGCGAGTATAATGGCATTGATGTTTGGTCATGCCAATGCACTATGTATTGGGGTTTTTATTTCTATTATTTATATAGAATGCTGGAGGTAAATAGTGTGAACAGCATTAGTTTGATGATTTTATACTGAACTAAAGGGGGAAAGAGGTAACGAAAAAAGACCTCCACCAGGTACGAATCTGAGGCGGGCAGATGGAGGTCGATATCTACCCGATTAAATTGATAAGTAAAAGCCCCATCAGGGATTGATTTGTTCGAGTCTAATTTAAAGTAATTTCAACGATTTGGCAGAACTTCTTAGAGTTAATGATTTTCAAGTTTTCGATTACCAGGAAAAAGGCTGGGGGCTGATAAAATAGTCATCTGCATTCCTTAAATTGTGTAAGGGTGAAAGGATAAAGTTCAATTTAAAGGCGGTACAATATTAGCACCATCTTATATATGTAATGATTGATTTGCCTCTTTATTCTACTGTTGAGATTATTGTTTCCGAAAATTGATTATTATCAGCGCGAAAAGAAATGCTACAGCAAATAAGAGGACGATTGTCGGCGCTGGGGCTCTGTTGAGAAAATATAATAACCATACGCCTGATATTGTTATTGGTATCGTTACGGCGATAAGTAATGCCTTATGAAAGCGATGCATGATGAGGACAGCAATAGACCCTGGAGCTATTAATAGTATATAGACAGAATAATTCCGACTGCTTTTAATGTGGCAAAAATGGTAGGCGATACCATGCAGAGTAAACCGTAATGTAATAATGATATCTGTAATCCGCTGACTTGTGCCTGTTGATAGTCAAGACAAAAATTCCTGAAAAAACGATACCTATAATGGTATCTTTCTTTATGATGCTATTATCTTTCAGATAGCCAGTTGCAATTGCACAAGACAGTCCTACAATAAATGCACCAATTCCCAGCGGCATACCTATAATCCAGGCATAGAACTATGCCAGGACATTGCGTGGCTCATTGCATCTCCTATTAGCGCCCAGCCTTTTAATACCAGAAAAACTGATAATAATGCACAGGGGAACGATATTATAATAGCGATTATCAATGCATAATTCATAAATTTAAATTGTAATGATTAGAGGGGAAAATGTCAGCACATTTGCGAAATGAATCAAAAAGCCCGCAGCAATGTGCGGGCGTTAGTGTCAGCGCACAACCAGCACGGAGCACTCTGCGTGACGCACTACAGCTGCGGCGTTAGAACCGAGCAGATAAGTGGTGATATCCGGTCGATGGGAAGCAATTATGATCATATGAGCGGGGATCTTCTTCGCCAATTCCAGAATGCGGTCTTTGGGCGAGCCTTCCTCAACATGGACATGCACTCTGTCGGTTGGCAGTTTAAATTTTTTAATGATCTCTTCCAGTTGCGATTTGGCTTCCGCTTTCAGGTCATCCATTGCCGGTAATTCTGCTGAATACGCTAAACCCAGAGAGGCATAGTAGGGCAGCGAAGGTATTACCGTCAGGAAATGAACCTCTGCATCATCAATCTTTGCCTCTGCCTCAACGTGGCTAATCACGCGTTGAGTTAATTCTGAATCGGAAATATCGATAGGGACAAGAATCGTTCTGTTCATAAAACCTCCTGTTTTAGTATCCGCATAAAGTGTAACGCCAGATGACACTTTTTGTGTAATGACGGAGTTCACATTTTTAATTTAGATCAAAGGAGGAAGAATAAGCAGAAAAAGCCCGCCAAAACAGCGGGCAGGGGGATTTAGAACTGATAAACCAGACCTAAAGCGACAATATCATCGGTAGAGATGCCGTTGGCAGCGTAGAAACTGTCATCTTCATCCAACAGGTTGATTTTATAGTCAACATAGGTGGACATGTTTTTATTGAAATAGTAAGTCGCGCCAACATCGGCGTATTTAACCAGATCTTTATCATCAACACCTGCCGGATTGTCTGCACCACCGGCAGCGTGCAGGTCACGGCCTTTAGACATCAGGAAAGAGACTGCCGGACGCAGACCAAAATCAAACTGGTACTGTGCAGTGACTTCAAAGTTCTGGGTTTTGTTTGCAACAGCATAATCGCTGTCGCCAAACGGGGTCATATTACGCGTTTCTGAATACATGGTTGCCAGGTAAATATTGTTAGCATCGTATTTTAGCCCAGCAGTCCACGCGTCTGCTTTATCACCACCCGCCGCAGTATGGTTAACCTGGTCATTGGTGCGGTCAGAAGAGGTGTATGCCGCACCAGCGCTAAAGCCCATGCCTAAATCATATGTTGTGGAAAGACCCCAGCCGTCACCGTTTTCATGGCGAACATCACGTCCGTTGTTGGTGCCTTCCTGACCATTACTGGCACCTTCGTTGTTACCTTGATACTGCACCGCGAAGTTCAGACCATTTACCAGACCGAAGAAATCAGTATTACGATAAGTCGCGACGCCATTGGCACGACCAGTCATAAAGTTGTCTGCATTGGTATAAGAGTCACCGCCAAATTCAGGTAGCATATCAGTCCAGCCTTCGATGTCGTACATTACGCCATAATTACGTCCGTAATCGAAAGAACCGTAATCTGCAAATTTCAGTCCGGCAAATGCCAGACGGGTCCATGACTGGTTTGTTGAAGATTCGGTGTTGTTTGCCTGAATATTGTATTCCCATTGACCGTAGCCAGTGAGTTGATCGTTAATTTGGGTTTCGCCTTTAAAACCCAGACGAGCATAGCTCTGGTCGCCATCTTTCGCTGAATTATCAGAAAAATAATGCAGGCCATCAACTTTGCCATACAGATCTAATTTGTTGCCGTCTTTATTATAAACTTCGGCTGCATGTGCAGCACCTGCAGCGAGCAGGGCAGGAATTAAGAGTGCCAGTACTTTGCTTTTCATTGAATAAATCCTTTAGTTATTTTATTTGCCTTTCATCCCCATTTCGGGGAGTGAAAACATCCTAAAGGAGAAGTTCAGTTAGCCGATAAATATCATTTGTTACGCCTTAAGTAAAACCTTAATTAAATAATTCTTCTGAAATGATAATAAGTCTGGTGAATGTATTGGAGATAACACATACAAAATAAAAATTATACTTTTAATTTTCTATACGTTATTCTGCGCGGGTTATATGCCTTTATTGTCACAGATTTTATTTTCTGTTGGGCCATTGCATTGCTACTGATTTTCCAACACATAAGAAGACAAGCCCGAACAGTCGTCCGGGCTTTTTTTTTGAATTGGATAATCCTTATCCAGAGCATTTAATCGGTGTTGCTTTTTTCCGCTTTTCCGGCCATTTGTGCCAGGAAGTCATAGCGTTTTTGCAAATCAGCTGCAGCATCTTTCCATAACTGTTCTGCCACTTCTGGCTGCTGCGAATTCAGACGACGGAAACGCTGCTCGTGAAGTAACGTTTCTTCAAGTGCTTCTGACGGCGGGCGTGAATCCAGCGCCAGCGGCAGTTTGCCTTCATCGGCACGACGAGGATCGAAGCGATATAACGGCCAGAAGCCGGTAGCAGTGAGTTGGCGCATCTGATCGTGGCTGAGTGCCAGATCGTAACCATGCTCTTCACACGGGCTATAAGCGATGATCAGCGATGGCCCCGGATACGCTTCCGCTTCCTGAATCGCTTTCACCGTCTGGTTCAGCTGCGCGCCGAGAGAAATCTGCGCCACATAAACATGACCGTACATCATCATACTGACGCCAAGATCTTTACGCGCTTTACGTTTGCCATGCTCGCCAAACTTAGTTACTGCACCCAGCGGTGTCGCTTTCGATGCCTGACCTCCGGTGTTGGAATAGCATTGCGTATCCAGCACCAGAATGTTGACGTTTTCCGTCAAACTCAATACATGATCCAGACCGCCAAAGCCGATATCGTAAGCCCAGCCATCGCCACCAATCAGCCAGATTGATTTTTCCACCAGTGCATCTGCGTCACGCAGCAGTTCATGTGCTTCGGCAACATCGTTGAGTTGCTGGCGTAAAGCTGCTACCTGTTCACGACGAACCTCTGGCGTGGCGTCTGATTTCAACGCAGTCAGTAATTCCGTCGGGATTTTATCGGCAAATTGATCGAGCAGACGCAGCACGCGGACACGGTGTTGATCGACCGTCAGGCGGAAACCAAGGCCAAATTCGGCGTTATCTTCAAACAGCGAGTTCGCCCATGCCGGTCCACGACCGTTGGCATCGGTGGTATATGGTGTTGAAGGCAGGTTACCGCCGTATATTGAAGAACAGCCAGTGGCATTAGCGATCAACATCCGGTCGCCATAGAGCTGAGTCAGCAATTTAATATACGGCGTCTCGCCACAACCGGAGCAAGCACCGGAATATTCAAACAGCGGCGTGATTAGCTGCGATGTACGAATATCAATACGTTCCAGTTTGCTACGGTCGATTTCTGGCAGGTTGAGGAAGAAATCGTAATTGATTTTCTCTTCTTCGACATGTTCCAGGCGCGACATCATATTGATGGCTTTAATCTCTGGATTCTGACGGTCTTTCGCCGGGCAAACTTCGACGCACAGGTTACAACCGGTGCAATCTTCTGGAGCCACCTGCAAGACATATTTCTGCCCGCGCATATCACGCGATTTCACATCCAGCGAATGCAGGCTGGCAGGGGCGTTTTCCATCGCTTCAGGCGGTACCACTTTTGCGCGAATAGCTGAGTGTGGGCAAGCGGCGACACAGTGGTTACATTGGGTACAGAGTTCCTCTTTCCAGATGGGGATCTCTTCGGCGATATTGCGTTTTTCCCAGCGCGTGGTGCCCATCGGCCAGGTGCCGTCTGGCGGCAGTGCCGAAACGGGGAGGGCGTCGCCAAGCCCGGCGAGCATCGCAGCGGTTACGGTTTTCACGAAATCAGGAGCGGCATCGGAAACCACTGGCGGTCGATTGGCGCTATGCGGATTAACTGGCTGCAGTGGAACTTCTTCTACGGATTCACGTGCCAGCGCCAGAGCCTGCCAGTTGCGTTCCACCAGATCCTGGCCTTTGCTACTGTAACTTTTGGCAATCGCACCCTGCAATTCTGCGAGGGCGCTATCGCCAGGCAGAATCTGCGTCAGATGGAAAAAAGCCATCTGCATGACGGTATTAATACGGGCCGCCAGGCCACATTCGCGGGCGATTTTCGCCGCGTTAATCACATAGAAGCGCGCTTTTTTCTGGTTTAGCACGGCCTGAACTTCCTGCGGCAAGCGCGACCACACTTCAGCTGCGCTGTACGGCGTGTTGAGCAGGAAAATGCCGCCAGGTTTTAAACGCTCAGCCATCTGATATTTATCGATAAACTGCAACTGGTGGCAGCCAACAAAATCAGCCTGGGAAATGAGATAAGCGGAACGAATCGGCTGTTCGCTCACGCGAAGGTGAGAAACCGTCAGGCCGCCCGCCTTTTTGGAGTCGTAAACAAAATAGCCCTGTGCGTACCACGGCGTGGAATTTCCGATAATCTTGATATTGTTTTTGGTCGCGGAAACGCTGCCATCACTACCAAGGCCATAAAACAAGGCTTCCAGTTTCGCCGAGTTTGGTAGGGTGTTTTCCGGCAACGGCAGTGACAGATTGGTTACATCATCGTAAATACCAACCGTAAAGCGCGCTTTCGGTTTAGCCGCGTTGAGCTCGGCAAATACCGCCAGTACACAGTCCGGGCCAAATTCTTTGGATGAAAGACCATAGCGCCCACCAATGACACGGGGCAGGGTTTCGCGCTCGCCATTATTAAAGGCTTCTGCCAGTGCGGTCATCACATCCAGGTACAGGGGTTCCGCTTGCGCACCTGGCTCTTTGGTGCGATCCAGCACCGCCACTGTCCGAACAGAGTCCGGCAACGCTTGCAGTAAGTGTTTGGCGGAGAAGGGGCGGTACAGGCGAACTTTCAGCACGCCGACTTTTTCGCCACGGGTCAGCAATTCATCAACCACTTCTTCACATGTGCCAATGGCAGAGCCCATCAGGATAATCACCCGTTCCGCTTGCGGATGCCCGTAATACTCAAACGGCTGATACTGACGACCTGTCGCGGCAGCGAAATCATTCATCGCCTGTTCAACATGGTCATAGACCGCGTTGTACCATGGGTTGGTGGCTTCGCGAGACTGGAAATAAGTGTCAGGATTGGCGGACGTACCGCGGATCACCGGATGTTCCGGGTTGAGTGCCCGGGCGCGATGAGCATCAATTTCTGCCTGCGGCATCAGTTCAAGAATCGTGTCATCGGCCAGCGGGACAATTTTATTGATTTCGTGGGATGTGCGGAAACCATCAAAGAAATGAATAAATGGCACGCGGCTTTTCAGCGTCGCGATGTGCGAAATGAGAGCAAAGTCTTGCGCTTCCTGGACGTTTGCTGCACACAACATCGCGCAACCCGTCTGGCGCACCGCCATAACGTCGGAATGATCGCCAAAAATAGAGAGTGCATGTGTGGCAACGGTACGTGCCGCAACATGCAGGACAAACGGTGTGAGTTCGCCTGCCAGTTTGTACAGCGTTGGGATCATCAGCAGCAAACCCTGCGATGACGTAAACGATGTTGAGAGGGCACCAGTTTGCAAAGCACCATGCACGGTAGCGATAGCACCCGCTTCCGACTGCATTTCAACCACGCGTGGTGTGTCTCCCCAAACGTTTTTCAAGCCGTTTCCGGCCCATGCATCAGCCTGTTCTGCCATCGTGGAACTGGGGGTAATAGGGTAGATGGCGATAACTTCACTGGTGCGAAACGCCACCGAAGCAACCGCGCCATTACCGTCAATAGTAATCATATGACACCCTTACATTGCGCAAATGAGGGGCGCACGAAATTGCTGCGCGCCCAGTAGTAATCGTTCAATTTTAGCAAATGGCTTTCTTCTGCATTTTCGCTTTTGTGTCCCCCACATCAGCGTAATGAATGTTTTGATCAAACAGAGGGCAAAAAAATAGCCATAAAAAAGTAAAAATGCGGGGCAACGCGCAGGACAGCTCTCGACGCCGCCCTCTGTGCTGCCTATTATTTATGGCGGTGTCGTTTGGCTTGAAGATCAGAGGAAGAAAAGATGCGAGCAGCGTTTTGGGTAGGGTGTGCCGCTTTATTGTTGTCGGCGTGTAGTAGTGAACCTGTTCAGCAGGCGACTGCGGCGCACGTAGCGCCAGGTTTAAAAGCGTCGATGTCCAGTAGTGGAGAAGCAAATTGTGCAATGATCGGCGGTTCGCTTTCTGTTGCCCGTCAACTGGATGGTACGGCGATTGGGATGTGTGCATTACCCAACGGCAAACGCTGTAGCGAACAGTCACTTGCCGCCGGGAGCTGTGGCAGCTATTAATTCATTAAATCCGCCAGCTTATAAGTTAATGTCTGTTTCGCGGTCGCCAGCGTTAACTGGTTCGCGGTCAGATCCACTTGTGCACCTTCTTTCAGCATTTCGCTAATGGTGTTATCGAGTTCATTAAGCTGCGGGTTAGCGCACATCATACGGGTCATTGCCAGCCCTTTGGCGGTCAGTTCACCATTAGACAGTTTGCCTTCACCGCTAAAGCGGTTACACATGCTGCCGGAAATCATCATCTTTTCACCAAAGCTGATTTCTGGCGGATTTTTATCGCTGGTCACGGGCTTACCGTTTACGCTTTCCAGCACAAAGCGATGATGCTGTAGCTGTTCTGGCGTTACAGCAATTTTGTCACTACTTACACATCCCGCCATCAGCAGGCTTAGCGCAACAAGCGCGGCTACTTTCTTCATTGTGATTCTCAATTACTGTTTCTGATTCAGGACTATTTTAAGAATAGAGGATGAAAGGTCTTTGGGGATTATCTGAATAAGCTCCCCTGGAATGCAGGGGAGCGGCAAGATTAAACCAGTTCGTTCGGGCAGGTTTCGCCTTTTTCCAGATTGCTTAAGTTTTGCAGCGTAGTCTGAGAAATACTGGTCAGAGCTTCTGCTGTCAGGAATGCCTGGTGCCCGGTAAACAGCACGTTGTGGCAGGCAGACAAGCGACGGAATACGTCATCCTGGATCACGTCGTTGGATTTATCTTCAAAGAACAGATCGCGTTCGTTCTCATACACGTCCATACCCAACGAACCAATTTTCTGATTTTTCAGCGCTTCAATTGCCGCCTGAGAATCAATCAATGCACCGCGACTGGTATTGACGATCATCACGCCATTTTTCATCTGATCGAAGGCGGCTTCGTTCAACAGATGGTAGTTTTCCGGTGTCAGCGGGCAGTGCAGAGAGATAACGTCTGATTCAGAGAACAGGGTTGGCAGATCGACATACTCCACACCGAGTTCCAGCGCCGCCGCACTTGGATATGGATCGAACGCCAGCAGACGCATACCAAAACCTTTCAGAATGCGCAGCATCGCCACACCGATTTTACCGGTACCGATAACGCCTGCCGTTTTGCCATACATAGTAAAGCCGGTCAGACCTTCCAGAGAGAAGTTAGCGTCACGGGTACGCTGATACGCGCGGTGAATACGGCGGTTCAGCGTCATCATCATACCGATGGCGTGTTCAGCAACGGCCTCTGGATCATAGGCTGGAACACGGACTACTTTGAGCCCCAGTTCTTTTGCCGCGTCAAGGTCGACGTTATTGAAACCGGCACAGCGCAGGGCGATATATTTAACGCCGTGCTTTTTCAGCTCTTCCAGCACCGGGCGGCTGCCGTCATCGTTTACGAAAATACATACCGCTTCGCAGCCATTGGCAGTTTTAGCGGTTTTTTCCGTCAGCAGAAAGTCAAAAAATTCCAGCTCAAAGCCAAAGGACTCGTTCACCTGTTGCAGGTACTTCTTGTCGTACTGTTTTGTGCTATAAACGGCGAGTTTCATAAGACTTTCTCCAGTGATGTTGAATCACATTTAAGCTACTAAAAATATTTTACAAAATTTCAAATATAATTGAAAGTTATGGCGATATTGAAAAATTCATCAACAACTATGCTTAGTGTAGGCGCAACCTTCAACTGAACGGTTAAACATGCCACAATACCCGTATTGAATGCTTAATTTTTCGCTAAATCAGGATATTAACTACCCATGCTGGGTAAATATAAAGCCGTTCTCGCGCTGTTATTACTGATTATTCTTGTGCCGTTGACGCTGCTGATGACGCTCGGGCTGTGGGTTCCCACGCTGGCGGGCATCTGGCTACCGCTCGGGACACGTATTGCATTAGATGAAAGCCCACGCATTACGCGTAAAGGTTTAATCATCCCCGATCTCCGTTATCTGGTGGGAGATTGTCAGCTTGCGCATATCACCAACGCCAGCCTTTCACATCCCAGCCGCTGGTTATTGAACGTCGGCACGGTAGAACTTGATTCTGCTTGTCTGGCGAAATTGCCGCAGACGGAGCAATCGCCAGCTGCTCCCAAAACCCTCGCGCAGTGGCAGGCCATGTTGCCTAACACCTGGATCAATATCGATAAACTGATTTTTTCTCCCTGGCAGGAATGGCAGGGAAAACTCTCTCTCGCATTAACCTCCGATATCCAGCAACTGCGTTATCAGGGCGAAAAAGTTAAATTTCAAGGCCAGCTTAAAGGGCAACAACTTACAGTCAGCGAACTGGATGTCGTCGCGTTTGAAAATCAGCCGCCGGTAAAACTGGTGGGGGAATTTACTATGCCGCTCGTGCCGGATGGACTTCCTGTAAGTGGTCATGCTACTGCGACGTTAAACTTACCGCAGGAGCCTTCACTGGTGGATGCCGAGCTGGACTGGCAGGAAAATAGCGGGCAATTGATTGTGCTGGCACGGGATAACGGCGATCCGTTGCTCGATTTGCCGTGGCAAATTACTCGTCAACAATTGACCGTAAGCGATGGTCGCTGGAGCTGGCCGTATGCAGGTTTTCCTTTGAGTGGCCGACTGGGTGTCAAAGTCGACAACTGGCAGGCAGGGCTCGAGAACGCTCTGGTCAGCGGGCGACTGAGTGTGCTGACCCAGGGGCAAGCGGGTAAAGGCAACGCGGTGTTAAATTTTGGCCCAGGAAAATTAAGCATGGATAACAGCCAGCTGCCTCTGCAGCTGACCGGTGAAGCGAAACAGGCGGACCTCATTTTATATGCCCGTTTACCTGCGCAGCTAAGCGGAAGTCTGTCTGACCCAACGCTGACCTTTGAGCCAGGCGCGTTATTACGTTCGAAGGGAAGAGTCATCGATTCGCTGGACATCGATGAAATCCGCTGGCCTTTAGCGGGGGTAAAAGTCACCCAACGTGGTGTTGACGGACGTTTGCAGGCCATTTTGCAGGCGCATGAAAATGAACTGGGCGATTTCGTGCTGCATATGGATGGGCTGGCGAATGATTTTCTCCCTGACGCTGGCCGCTGGCAGTGGCGCTACTGGGGAAAAGGGAGTTTTACACCGATGAATGCCACCTGGGATGTCGCAGGAAAAGGTGAGTGGCATGACAGCACGATTACGCTGACCGATCTCTCCACCGGTTTCGACCAGTTACAATACGGTACGATGACGGTAGAAAAGCCGCGATTAATTCTCGACAAGCCCGTCGTCTGGGTACGTGACGCACAGCATCCCTCCTTCAGCGGCGCGCTGTCACTGGACGCCGGGCAAACGCTGTTCACTGGCGGCAGTGTGTTACCTCCATCAACCTTAAAATTTAGTGTCGATGGGCGCGATCCGACGTATTTCCTCTTTAAAGGCGATTTACATGCTGGTGAGATTGGCCCGGTTCGGGTAAATGGTCGCTGGGACGGTATTCGTCTGCGCGGTAACGCCTGGTGGCCTAAACAATCACTGACTGTATTCCAGCCGCTGGTGCCACCCGACTGGAAGATGAACTTACGCGATGGTGAACTGTATGCTCAGGTTGCATTTTCAGCAGCGCCCGAACAAGGATTCCGCGCGGGGGGGCACGGCGTATTGAAAGGCGGTAGTGCCTGGATGCCAGATAATCAGGTTAACGGTGTCGATTTTGTCCTGCCTTTCCGTTTTGCCGATGGAGCCTGGCATCTGGGGACTCGCGGCCCCGTTACGTTGCGAATTGCCGAAGTGATTAATCTGGTGACAGCGAAAAATATTACGGCTGATTTGCAAGGGCGTTATCCGTGGACTGAAGAAGAACCATTGCTGTTGACTGATGTTAGTGTCGATGTGTTAGGCGGTAACGTGCTGATGAAACAATTACGTATGCCGCAACATGACCCGGCGCTGTTGCGGCTGAATAATCTTTCCTCCAGCGAACTGGTTAGCGCCGTCAATCCGAAACAATTCGCCATGTCCGGGGCATTTAGTGGTGCATTGCCGTTATGGCTAAACAACGAAAAATGGATAGTGAAAGACGGCTGGCTGGCAAATAGCGGACCAATGACCTTGCGGCTGGATAAAGACACCGCAGATGCGGTGGTGAAAGACAATATGACCGCGGGTTCAGCAATTAACTGGTTGCGCTATATGGAAATTAGCCGTTCATCGACAAAAATTAATTTAGATAATCTCGGTTTATTAACCATGCAGGCCAACATTACAGGTACCAGTCGCGTTGATGGTAAAAGCGGTACGGTAAATCTTAATTACCATCATGAAGAGAATATTTTTACGCTGTGGCGCAGTTTACGCTTTGGCGATAATCTCCAGGCATGGCTGGAGCAGAACGCGCGTCTGCCGGGAAATGACTGTCCGCAAGGAAAAGAGTGTGAGGATAAACAATGAAAATTTTACTGGCTGCGTTGACGTCATCTTTTATGCTGGTTGGCTGTACGCCTCGTATTGAAGTCGCTGCACCTAAGGAACCGATCACTATCAATATGAACGTTAAAATTGAGCATGAGATCATCATCAAGGCAGACAAAGATGTCGAAGAGCTGCTTGAGACCCGTAGCGATCTTTTTTGAGGTGATGATGAAAAGAACATTACTTCTTTGTGCATTTCTTGTTGGCTTGGTAAGCAGCAATGTAATGGCATTGACTCTGGATGAAGCCAGAACTCAGGGGCGGGTAGGCGAAACATTTTATGGTTATCTGGTTGCGCTGAAAACAGATGCTGAAACTGAGAAATTAGTAACCGACATTAATGCCGAACGTAAAGCGAGCTATCAACAACTGGCAAAGCAAAATAATGTGTCGGTAGATGATATCGCGAAACTCGCCGGGCAAAAGCTCGTAGAACGGGCCAAACCCGGGGAATATGTACAAGGGATAAACGGTAAATGGGTGCGAAAATTTTAATAGTAAAGCCGCAATATCGGGATAACGCTACAGGAGAAGGCGATTAATCTATTTTCCGGAAACAAGATGATTATTCAAAAACGCCTGTCAAATTGCCTTTCGCCCTGAAAAATGCATAGTCAAATATCTGTTTTAACTAATTCGCGTTGCTGTACATGCAACGCGAATTAGTTAGCGGAATTTACGCCGATTCTCGCCTGGCGTCATCCCAAAGCGTTGTTTAAATACCGTTGAAAAATGACTCTGGTCGGAAAATCCCCAATGAAAGCCAATGCCTGCCAGTTTTTCATCATCTGCGGCATGGCGAATCGCATCTGCACAAAAATCGAGACGACGGTTACGAATATATTGCGCGACCACCAAACCTTTATCGGCAAACATTCGGTACAAACTACGTACTGACATACCTGTATCTCCGACTATTCTTCACGGCTGCATTAACCACCGCCATACATTAGTGGGAATTAACGCGGTAGTGATGGACGGTGTGGTGATTGGTGAGAACAGTATTGTTGGTGTTTCCGCATTTGTGAAAGCCAAAGCAGAAATGCCGACTAATTACTTGATTGTCAGCAGCCCGGCGAAAGCGATTCGTGAACTCAGCGAGCAGGAGCTGGCATTGAGAAAGCAGGGCATCAGGTGCTGGTGACTCGTTGTAAGCAGACGTTGCATCAAGTCGAGCCATTGCGGGAAGTTGAACCTGGCAGGAAACGCTTGGTGTTTGATGAGAATCTGCGACCGAAACAGTAACAGTTATATAATTATTTTGCCCTTTAATTATAAAGCAGAATTATGCTTCTGCTCTGATTTATTTATTTGAGTATTGATTTGTACCGTTTTTTATCAAATGAATGCTTATCTGATGCCATTTAAATCTATAATTCATATAATATACGCAAGTTGTATATTATGCAGGTGTATTCATTCACTCAAATTATAATTACAGATTGTCAGAGAATATGTTTGATTAGGTGCCAATCTACTGGCAATATTGAATGTCCTCTATGTTTTAATTGATTGATTAATTGGTTGGGTTAAGGCATCCGACCTTCTTTATATTCGCCAGAAGGATTTATTATGCAAAGGAAAACTCTATTGTCAGCCTGTATTGCATTGGCTCTGAGTGGTCAGGGCTGGGCGGCAGATATCACAGAGATAGAAACCACCACAGGTGAAAAGAAAAATACCAATGTGACTTGTCCGGCAGACCCTGGAAAACTCAGTCCAGAAGAGCTTAAACGCTTACCCTCTGAATGCTCCCCTGTAGTCGAACAGAACCTGATGCCATGGCTTGCCACAGGTGCTGCTACTGCGTTAATCACAGCCTTAGCCATAGTGGAACTAAACGACGATGATGATCATCATCATCGCAATAATTCTCCACTTCCACCAACTCCACCTGATGATAATTCAGACGACACTCCAGTTCCCCCAACTCCTGGCGGAGATGAGATAATACCAGACGACGGTTCGGATGATACCCCGACGCCTCCCAAACCAATTTCGTTTAATAATGACGTTATCCTCGATAAAACAGCAAAAACGTTAACTATTCGCGATTCAGTTTTTACTTATACCGAGAATGCTGACGGGACTATTTCTCTACAAGATAGCAATGGCCGTAAGGCAACTATTAATATTTGGCAAATTGATGAAGCGAATAACACGGTTGCCCTTGACGGGGTGAGCGCAGATGGCGCAACGAAGTGGCAATATAATCATAACGGTGAGCTTGTTATTACGGGTGATAATGCCACAGTAAACAACAATGGCAAAACCATCGTTGATGGTAAAGATTCCACTGGCACGGAGATCGCCGGTAATAACGGGAAAGTTATTCAGGACGGTATACTGGATGTCAGCGGCGGCGGTCACGG